>Ga0310835_100007_pt1 | contig 860647 bp, 760 predicted proteins | sample SM_ome_3_FD_201308 | JGI IMG/M metagenome (GOLD analysis project Ga0310835, IMG submission 201308) | Sorghum-adapted microbial communities enriched on stacked mutant (SM) sorghum from Joint BioEnergy Institute, Emeryville, California... ...
GCGATGCGCTGCACCATCACCAGCCTGCCGGCAGGGGTCAGCCGGGCGTTAGCGTGAAACACGAGAGACCTCCGTTGGTCCGAGCGGGTTCCTTCAGCAGTCCCCACTCGACCCGGAGGTCTCTCACTACGTCAACAACCTTCGTGGTCAGTACAGCTAGCCCATCGAGGTCGCCTCGACGGGAGAGTTGAGGACCCGATGACCGACGGGCTGCGGCGTTGGCATGCCGATCGGGTGGGCCGCGACCTCGGTGTACATTCCCGCTACCGCCTGGAGGATCTCCCTGGGCGCCGGCACCGTTCGGCCGTTGAGCCGGGCCGCTGCGACGTCGGGGTAGTCGGTGACGAGGTCGCGGGGGAGTGCGCGTGCGGGAATGTGGAGCAAGCCCGCCCGTGAGAGCCGGTCGAAAGCGGCGCCTTCGTGGACGGCGATATCCGCCATGACCTGGACCGCGCCGTTGAGCGCGAAGGTCACCGTCCCGAGCAGGTCGAGCACGAGGACGACGGCGGCGCCGGTCATGGGTCTCCTCCTTCAGGGCGCGGTCGGGGGCAGGGCCGGGCCAGGACACGGTACGGGCGCGGGGCGCGGACGAGGGACGCGGACGGGGGGACGCGGCCGGTCGGCCACGTCGGCGCTGGGCGCGGCTGCAGGAGGCGGGCGTCGCCTGGCTCACCGCGGCACCGAACCTGCAGACCGGGACGTCGGCGATGGGCCAGGGCGTCGCGCTCGTGGAGCTGCGCGTGGGTCCCGGGCAGGTGCTCCCGATCGCCGAGCATCTCGCGCAACGGGCCGCGCGCGAGCTCATCGCCGAGGTGATCGGCACTGGGCGGCTGCGGTTCCGCGCGGAGCTCGCGCGGCGCCACTCCGGCTACCCGCTGTGCACCTGGTACTTCCTGCGCGCGCCCGCGTCGCAGCGCGACAAGGTGGCCGAGCGCATCGGCGGGGTGCGCGAGGCCCGGGCCGTGGTGGCCGTCGTCGGGCGGTACGACCTGGCGATCGACGTGTGGACCAAGAACCTCGACGACGTGCACCGGCTCGACGCGACGATCGAGGACCGCATGCCCGGGGTGCAGATCGTCGACCGCGCCGTGGTGCTGCGCACGGTCACGCTCATGGGTCGCCTCCTGGACGAGCGGGGCTCGGCCCGCGGTTTCGTCCCGCTCCCCGCGTACCTCAAGGGCGGGGTGATCTGACGACGGTCAGGCGACGGGCTGGGCAACCTCGTAGACGCGGTCGATGAGGGCCTGGGTCGCCCGGGCGTCCTCGAGCGACCAGGGATACGGGGCGCCGTCGCGCACGTGACGGCCGAACGCCTCGACCTGCAGCGCGTACTGGCGGGCCGTGGGGAAGCGCTCGACCGTCACGGCGTCGCCACGGTGCAGGTGCAGCCGGGCCTCGCCGGCCACGCCCGCGTTGAACGGCACGAGGACGCGCAGCACGCCGGTGGTGCCGTGGAGGACGACCTCCTGGCGCGGCGCCATGCGGGTCGACGTCATCGCCGAGAACGTCAGCTCGCGGCCGGCGCCCTCGAGCGTGCCGGTGACGTGCGCCCAGACGTCGACCCCGTTCTCCCAGCGGATGCGGGCGGCGACGTCGGTCGCCTCGGTGCGCGACGCCCAGCGGATGCTGCCGAGCGTGTAGACGCCGATGTCGGGCAGCGAGCCGCCGCCGGTCTCCCGGCGGTTGCGGATGTTGGCGGCGTCGTCGTTGAAGAACGCGAACGCGGCGTCCGCGTGCCGCAGGTCGCCGATGGCGCCGTCGTCGACGAGCTGGCGCACCCGCGCCCACTGCGGGTGGTGCACGATCATGAACGCCTCGGTGGCGAACAGGCCCGAGGCGTCGCGTGCCTCGACGAGCGGGTCGATGTCGCCCGCACGCAGCGCCACCGGCTTCTCGACGAGCACGTGCTTGCCGGCGGCGAGCGCCTTCAGCGACCACTCCACGTGCAGGTGGTTGGGCAGCGGGATGTACACCGCGTCGACGCCGGGGTCGGCGAGCAGGTCCTCGTACGTGGCGTGCACGCGCAGGTCCGGTGCGAACGCCCGGAACCCCTCGGCGCGTTCGGCGCTGCTCGTGGCGAGCGCGGCCAGCCGCGCCCCCTCGGCCTCGTGGATCGCGCGGGCCATGTGCTCGCGGGCGAAGGAGGACGCGCCCAGCACGCCCCAGCTCGTGGTGCTCATGTGCGGAACCCTAGGGCGCCGCGCCCGGGGATCACGGCAGCGGGTCGCCGTGCCAGGGGTAGGAGTCCTGCGCGCCGAACCGCTGCACGGACGCGGCGGCGACGCGCGCGGCGTGCCCGGTCGCCTCGACGAGCGACAGGCCCCGGGCCAGCCCGGCCGCGATCGCGCCGACGAACGCGTCGCCGGCGCCCGTGGTGTCGACGGCGGTCACCGGCCGCGCCGGCACGTGGTGGGTGCCCTCGGCGTCGACGACGACGGCGCCCTCCCGCCCCAGGGTCACCACGACGGACCGCGCCCCGCCCGCATGCAGCGCCCCGGCGGCCGCGCGGCCGGAGGCGACCGGGTCGCCGTCGGGGGCCCCGGCGTCGGGCACCGTCGCGGGAGCGTCGGTCGCGCCGAGGAGGATCGCCGCCTCGTGCTCGTTCACGACGAGCGGGTCGGCCAGGCGCAGCACGTCCCAGGGCAGCTCCGCGGCGGGGGCGACGTTGAGGACCACCCGTGCGCCGCCGTCGTGCGCGACGCGGGCCGCCAGGGCCACGGACCCGAGCGGGATCTCCGCCTGCAGCACGCACACCGCCGCGCCCGCGACGACCTCCGCGGCGGTGGTGACCGCGTCGGGCGTCACGTGCGCGTTCGCGCCCGGCACGACGACGATCGTGTTCTCCCCGTCCTCGGCCAGCGTCACGACGGCGAGCCCGGTCGGGCCGGGGACGGTGCGGACCGCGCCCAGGTCCACGCCCGCGGCGCGCAGGTGGCGCAGGGCGACCTCGGCGCCCGCGTCGGAACCGACCGCGCCGACCATGGCCGTGCGCGCGCCGAGTCGCGCCGCCGCAACCGCCTGGTTCGCGCCCTTGCCGCCCGGGCTCTGCGTCCCGCCGCCGCCGAGCAGCGTCTCGCCGGGCCGCGGGTGCCGGTCCACGGTGAGCAGGAGGTCGACGTTGATCGACCCCACGACGACGACGTCGGCGCCCACCGTTCCTCCCGTCCCCTCGGCCGGGTCCGCCGTCAGGCGTCGAGGCGCGCGGCGACGTCGGCGGGGAAGCCGCCCGTCGCGACGGGACCCCAGGCCGTGGGCGTGACGCGGACGAGGGACTTGCCCTGGACGCGCATGGCCGCGCGGTACTCGTCCCAGTCGGGGTGCTCGCCGGCGATGCAGCGGTAGTAGTCGACCAGGGCGTCCTCGGCGTCGGGCATGTGCAGCACCTCGGCGTCGCCGTCCACCTGGATCCACGGGCCGTCCCAGTCGTCGGAGAGCACGACGACGGACACCCGCGGGTCGCGCTCGGCGTTGCGGGTCTTCGCGCGGCCCGGGTACGTCGAGATCACGATGCGGCCCTCGTCGTCGACGCCGCCGGTCACCGGGGAGATCTGCGGGCGCCCGTCGCGGCGGGTGGTCGCGAGGAGCATGTGGTGGCGGGGGCGGACCAGGTCGAGCATCTCGTCCCTGGTCACGTGCGTGGCGGTGGCGATGCGGCGCGCCATCGGGCCTCCTCCGGTCGGGACGCGGGGGTGCGTCACGCCGCCGACGCTACCGCCCGGCCGCGGGCGGACCCACGCTCCGGGTGAGCGGGACCGGCCACGGCCGGGCGGGCGTCGGGTGGTCAGGCCTCGGTGACGGCGGCCTCCGGCTCGGCCTCGCGGCGCTTGCGGCCGCGCTCGCGGGAGCCCTGGGACCCGTCCGAGCCCTCGGTGGGCGCCGAGTGCGGCAGGGCGAACGTCGCGGCCAGGCCGATGAGCAGCACGCCCGCGGCGATGCCGGTGGTGAGCCGGGCGGCGTCGACGAGGGCCTGCTCGGCCTCGACCGCGGCGTCGGCGGTCGCGGGGTCGGCGGCCAGGACCGGGATCGCGGCGCCGGCCGACTCGTGCACGACGTCGACGACGACCTGCTGCGCCTCCGGCGGCAGGGCGGTGGCCTCGAGGCGGTCGGCGGTGTTCGACGTCATCGTGGAGATGAGCAGGCCGCCGAGCAGGGCGACGCCGAGCGCGGAGCCGAGCTGGCGCACCGTCGTCTGGAAGCCGGACGCCTGGCCGGACTCGACGACCGGGACGTCGACGAGGATCACGCTGGTGAGCTGCGCGGTCGCCAGGCCGACGCCGACGCCGTAGACGAACAGCCAGATCGCGATGACCGTGCCGGACATCGACAGGCTCATGGTCGCGGCGAGGCCGCCGATGGCGATCGCCTCCAGGCCGAGGCCGATGCGCACGACGTTGGTCTGGCCGAGGCGGTTCGACAGGTGCGGGGTCGCGCCCGAGACGAGGAACGTGCCCATGGCGAGCCACAGCAGCAGCCAGCCGGTGCCGAGCGCGGAGTAGCCGAGGGCGCCCTGGAGCAGCAGCGGCAGCGCGAAGAGCAGGCCGAACTCGCCGAGGGCCACGATGAGCGCGGCGATGATGCCGTAGCGGAAGGAGCGCAGGCCCAGCAGGCTGAGGTCGACGAGCGCGACCTTGCCCGCCTCGACGCGGCGCTTCTCGACGGCGACGAAGATCGCGACGAGGATCACGCCGCCGATGAGCGCGAACGGCACGGGGGAGGGGCCGCCGGTCTCGGTGGTCCACCAGCCGTAGTAGTCGCCCTCGATGAGGCCGAAGACGATGCCGCCGAGGCCGAGCGCCGACAGGATCGGGCCGGGGATGTCGGCGCCGCGCACGAGCGTCGTGTCGCGGGTCTCGTCGAGGGTCTTCGCGATGCCGACGAGCGCGAGCAGGCCGAGCGGGATGTTCAGCCAGAACGCCCAGCGCCAGCTGACGTCCGTGGCGAGCCAGCCGCCGACGAGCGGGCCGACCGCGGCCATGCCGCCGATCGTCGAGCCCCAGATCGCGAACGCGATGCCGCGGGCCCGGCCGGTGAACATGGCGTTGAGCGTGGACAGTGTGCTGGGCAGGACCATGGCCGCGCCGAGGCCCTGCACGAACCGGGCGCCGATGAGCATCGCGGGGCCGGTCGCGGCGCCGGCGCCGAGGGAGGCGACCATGAACAGCACGAGACCGACGGCGTAGAGGCGGCGCCGGCCGTACACGTCCCCGAGGCGGCCGACGGTGAGCATGAGCGAGGCGAAGACCAGCGAGTAGATGGCGTTCATCCACTGCGCGCCCGCGGACGTCAGCCCGAGGTCCTCGATGACGACGGGGAGCGCGACGTTGACGATCGTCGCGTCCATGATCACCAGCGACACGCCCAGGGACAGCGTCCCCATGGCGAGCCAGTGACGACGGGGGATCGGAGCGTGCTCCGACATGCGGTACTCCTCGGGTGACAGCAGGGCGGCGGCCGTGGCGCGGTCGTCGGGCGAATGGTCCGATGACTTATCGACAGGGGTGACGGTATCATGCCAACACGCCTGTCGGGAAAATCGTCCTGGCGAGGTCAACGCGCGAGAGGATCGAGTCATGCCCCGGATCGAGGCGCCCACCGTCGCCGAGCACCACGCGATGCGCCGCGCCGCCCTGGTCGCGGCCGCCCGCGAGCTCTTCGCCGACGGCGGCGCCGCGGCGGTCACGCCGGCCGCCGTCGCGGGCCGGGCCGGTCTCGCCCGCACGAGCGTCTACCAGTACTTCCCCTCGACGGACGCCCTCGTCGCGGCGGCCCTCGAGGCCACGTTCGCCGCGGCCAACGGGGCGCTCGCCGAGGCGGTGGCCAGGGCGGGCGACCCGCGGGCGCGGGTCCGTGCGTACGTCCGCGCCGCGCTGCTCCTCGCCGCGCGGGACCACGGCTCCTTCCGCGGGCTGAGCCCGGCCGACCTGCCGCCCGACTGCGCCGGCCGCGTCGGCGAGCTGCACGCCGAGATGCTCGCCCCGCTCCGGGCCGCGCTCGTCGAGCTCGGCGTCGCCGACCCCGACGTCGTGACGGTCCTCGTGCTCGGTGCGGTCTCCGGGGCGGCCGAGGTCGTCGAGCGCGGCGGCGACCCGGAGGCCACGGCGGCCACGGTCCTCGCCTTCGTCGACGCCGGCCTCGGCCTCGCGCCCGCGAAGGTCTGACCTCCGACGGCACCCGTTCCGGGAGGGCGTCCGGCGTCGGTCGGCGCGGGCCGCAGGTTGCGAGGCATACCCCCGGGGGTATAGTTTCCACCTGTGAGCACAGTGCAGCCCGACGCCCGACCGCGCCGGATCGTCGTCGTCGGCGGGGTGGCGGGCGGCATGAGCGCCGCCGCCCGCGCCCGCCGGCTCGACGAGACCGCCGAGATCGTCGTCCTCGAGCAGTCCGACCACGTCTCGTACGCCGGCTGCGGCCTGCCGTACCGCCTGGCCGGCGAGGTCCCGCGGCGCGACGACCTGCTCCTGCACACCCCCGCGTCCCTGCGGGCCGCCCTCGCGCTCGACGTGCGCACCGGCCACCGCGTCGTCGCGATCGACCGCGCCGCGCGCACGGTCGCGGTCGAGACCGCGGACGGGTCCTACGAGCTCGGCTACGACGCCCTCCTCCTCGCCCCCGGCGCGGTCGCCGTCCGGCCGCCGGTCGACGGTCTCGACCACCCCGCCGTGCACACGCTGCGCACCATCCCCGACCTCGACGCCCTCGCCGCGCGGCTCGACGCGCTGCCCGCCGACCGGCCCCGCCGGGCCGTCGTGGTGGGGGCGGGGTTCATCGGGCTCGAGGCCGTCGAGGCGCTCGTCGCCCGCGGGCTGGAGGTGGCCGTCGTCGAGCTCGCCGACCAGGTGCTCCCGCCGCTCGAGCCCGAGCTCGCCGCGCTCGTCGCGGCCGAGCTGACCGCCCACGGCGTGGCGCTGCACCTGGGCGCGGCCGTCACCCGGGTCGCGTCGGCGGCCGATGCCGTGCCCGGCGCCGTGCCCGACGGCGGGTCGCCCGACGGCGTCGTCGTCACCCTCGCGGACGGGACGGCGATCCCCGCCGACGTCGTCGTGCTCAGCGTGGGCGTGCGGCCCGCGACCGAGCTTGCGCGCGCCGCGGGCCTCGAGCTCGGCCCCACCGGGGCGATCCGGGTCGACGCCGACCAGCGCACCTCCGACCCGCACGTGTGGGCCGTCGGCGACGCCGTCGAGGTCACGCGCGCGGTGACCGGCGGGGGTGGGACCGTCGCGCTCGCCGGGCCGGCGAGCCGACAGGGCCGCCGCGCCGCCGAGTCGATGCTCGGGCACCGCACGACGCCGCAGGCGCCCGTGCTCGGCACCGCGATCGTGCGCGTCCTCGGGTTGACCGCCGCGATGACCGGGCCGAACCGGTCCGCGCTGGCGCACGCCGGCGTCGGGCACGAGGTCGTCCGCGTGCACACCGCGCACCGCGTGGGCTGGCTGCCCGGGGCCGAGCAGGTCCACCTCGTGGCGACGTTCGCGCCCGACGGGCGCCTGCTCGGCGCGCAGGCGGTCGGGCGCGCCGGGGTCGACAAGCGGATCGACGTGCTCGCGACCGCGCTGCGCGCCGGGATGACCGCCGACGACCTCGCCGAGCTCGAGCTCGCCTACGCCCCGCCCTACGGCGCGGCGAAGGACCCGGTGAACATGCTCGGCTTCGTCGCGCAGAACGTGCTCGCCGGGCTCGTGCCGCAGTGGCACCCCGACGAGGTCGACGACGTCGCCCGCACCCATCTGGTGCTCGACGTGCGCTCGCGCGGCGAGGCCGCCCGGGGCCACCTGCCCGGGTCGCTCAACGTCCCGCACACCGAGCTGCGCGAGCGCCTCGAGGAGGTCCGTGCGACCGCCGACGGCCGGCCGGTCGCCGTGCACTGCGCGAGCGGCGTGCGCTCCTATCTCGCCACCCGCGTGCTGCGGCAGGCGGGGCTCGACGCCCGCAACCTCTCCGGCGGCTGGCTCACCCTGGCCGCGCTGCGGCCCGACGTGGTGGTCACCGACCCCGTCGCGGTGCCCGCCTGAACCCACCCGTCCCGACGTGCCGCCCGGCGCGACCACCCGACCCCCGAGGAGAACGACCATGTGCAGCCCGATCCGGTGCGAGACCTGCGGCGGCGTCACGTGGACCGGCTGCGGCCGGCACGCCGACGAGGTCATGGCCTCCGTCCCGCGCGAGCAGCGCTGCACCTGCGCCTGACGGCCCGCCCGCGGCCTCCCGTCCCCGCCGGAGCCCACGCCTCAGCACGTCACGGGCGCCCTGCCCTGAGCAGGGCGCCCGTTCTCATGTGATCAATGTGAACGCTCCATGTGAGCGGGTGCTTGTGTCACATCGAGCCGGTGGGTGCGGCGCTCTGTCCCGTTCCGCCCGAAGCGGACGTTATTCAACTGTGATCTGGAACACATGGACTCCGCCGCAAATGTGAGCGTTATCATCCGTCACATGCCCTTGTGGGCTGCAGAGCGGCACCCGAGACCGGCGACGACGCCGGGCCAGAACGAGGAGGTTGTGGGACATGGGGCAGCGGAAGCGGATCCTGCCGGGGCTGGCGCTCGTGAGCGCCCTCGCCCTGGCGCTCGGCGCCTGCGGGTCGGGCGGCGACGGTGGTAGCGACGCCGGCAGCGAGGGCGGCGGTGGCGGCGGTGGCGGCGGCGACCTCATCACCGTCGGCTTCGCCCAGACCGGCTCCGAGAGCGGCTGGCGCAGCGCGAACACCGAGTCGATGAAGGCCGCGTTCTCCGAGGAGAACGGCCTCGAGCTCATCTTCAACGCGGCGGACAACGACCCGGCGGCGCAGATCGCGGCCGTCCGCTCGTTCATCAACCAGGGCGTCGACGCCATCGTCATCGCGCCGATCGTCGAGGACGGCTGGGACGACGTCCTGCAGGAGGCCAAGGACGCCGGGATCCCCGTCATCCTCGAGGACCGCACGGTCACCGCGTCCGAGGACCTCTACGCCACGTGGGTCGGCCTCGACTTCAAGCTCGAGGGCCAGCTGGCCGGCGAGTGGGCCGCGGAGAACTTCACCGAGCCCACGCGCATGGTCGTCCTCGAGGGCACGACCGGCTCCGCCCCGGCGAACGACCGGGCCGAGGGCTTCGACGCCGCGATCGAGGGCACGCCGATCGAGAAGATCGACTCCCAGAGCGGTGACTTCACCCGTGACGGCGGCAAGACCGTCATGGAGGGCTTCATCCAGAAGTACGGCATCGACGGCATCGACCTCGTCTTCGCGCACAACGACGACATGGGCCTGGGTGCCATCGAGGCGATCGAGGCCGCGGGCGGTGTCCCCGGCGAGGACATCAAGATCATCACGATCGACGCGGTCCACGACGGCATGCAGGCGCTCGTCGACGGCAAGATCAACTACATCGTCGAGTGCAACCCGCTCCTCGGCGAGAAGGTGGCCGAGGTGGTCAAGAAGGTGCTCGCGGGCGAGGACGTCCCGAAGCGCACCATCGTCGAGGACCAGGCGTTCGACCAGGAGGCCGCGCGCGAGGCGCTGCCGAACCGGACCTACTGATCCGGCCGCCGACCTGACCTGAGGTCCTGAGGGCGGTGACGACGCCGGGTACGTCCCGGCGTCGTCACCGCACCTCCGACGAGGAAGTGCGAGAGCCATGCCTGCCGACACCCCGACGCTCGACCGTCCGGCCGTCGCGGAGCCCGCCCCCGTCGTGGAGATGCGGGGCATCACCGTGCGGTTCCCGGGCGTGCTCGCCCTCGACCACGTCGACTTCGTGCTGCGCCCGGGCGAGGTTCACGCCCTCATGGGCGAGAACGGGGCCGGCAAGTCCACGCTCATCAAGGCGCTCACCGGCGTCTACGCCGTCGACGAGGGGACCATCAGCGTCGGCGGCGTCGAGCGCACCTTCTCCTCCACGGCGGACGCCCAGGCCGCGGGCATCTCGACCGTGTACCAGGAGGTCAACCTCTGCCCGAACCTCTCGGTCGGGGAGAACGTCATGCTGGGCCACGAGGTCCGGCGCAACGGGATGATCGACTGGCGCGCCACGCACGCGGCCGCCGCGGAGCACCTGCGCGCGCTCAGCCTCGACATCGACCCGCGGTCCCTGCTCTCCGCGCACTCGATCGCGATCCAGCAGGTCGTCGCGATCAGCCGCGCGATGGTGCTCGAGTCCAAGGTGCTCGTCCTCGACGAGCCGACCTCGAGCCTCGACCGCGAGGAGGTCGAGCAGCTCTTCGGCGTCATCCGCAACCTGCGCGCGGCCGGCGTCGCGATCCTCTTCGTCTCGCACTTCATCGAGCAGGTCTACGAGATCTCGGACCGGATCACGGTGCTGCGCAACGGCGCGCTCGTGGGGGAGTACCGGATCGAGGACCTGCCGCGCGACGCGCTCGTGACCAAGATGATCGGCCGCGAGCTCGACGACCTCGAGGCGCTCGCACGCACCGCGCACCGGACCATCGACAGGTCCGGCGAGCCGGTGCTGCGCGCCGAGGGCATCGGCCGGCGCGGCGTGCTCGAGCCCTCGGACCTCGACGTCTACCCCGGCGAGGTCGTCGGCCTGGCCGGCCTGCTCGGCTCCGGGCGCACCGAGCTCGTGCGCCTCCTCTACGGGGCGGACAAGCCCGACACCGGGCGGATCGTGGTCAACGGCACGCCGGCACGCATCACCCAGCCGCGGCACGCCATCGAGCACCGCATCTCGTTCTCCTCCGAGGACCGGCGTGGCGAGGGCATCGTCGCCGACCTCACGGTCGCCGAGAACATCGTCCTGGGCATCCAGGCCCGCCGCGGCTGGACCCGGCGCATCCGCAAGGCCGAGCAGGACGCCCTCGTCGAGGAGTACATCCGCGCGCTCGGCGTGCGCCCCGCCCGGCCCGACGCCGTCGTCGCCAACCTCTCCGGCGGCAACCAGCAGAAGGTGCTGCTCGCGCGGTGGCTCGCGACGGCGCCCGAGCTGCTCGTCCTCGACGAGCCCACCCGCGGCATCGACGTCGGCGCGAAGGCCGACATCCAGCGCAAGGTCTCCGAGCTGTCCGCCAAGGGGCTCGCGGTCGTCTTCATCTCCTCCGAGCTGGAGGAGGTGCTTCGATTGGCCCAGCGGATCGCGGTGCTGCGGGACCGCAGGAAGATCGGCGAGGTCGACTCCTCCGAGATCGACCTCGACGGTCTGATCGACTACCTGGCCAACGAGGGCAAGGGGGATGCGGCGTGACGCGCATCTGGAAGCACCGACTGTTCTGGCCGCTCGCCTCCCTGCTGGGGCTCATCGTCATCAACTCGGTGGCGCGGCCCCAGTTCCTGTCGATCACGATGCGCGACGGAGAGCTGTACGGGGCGCTCATCAACATCCTGCGCAACAGCGCGCCGCTCATGCTCGTCGCCCTCGGCATGACGATCGTCATCGCCACCCGCGGCATCGACCTGTCCGTCGGCGCGGTCATGGCGGTGTCCGGCGCGGTCGCGCTCACCGTCATCGACAACGCGGCCGACCCCGACAACCTCGGCACGGTGCTCGGCGCCGTCGGGCTCGCGGTGCTCGTCTCCCTCGCGCTGGGCACGTGGAACGGGTTCCTCGTCGCGGTGCTCGGGATCCAGCCGATCATCGCCACGCTCGTGCTCATGCTCGCGGGCCGCGGCGTCGCGCTGCTCATCACGGGCGGCTTCATCACGACCGTGAACTCGGCCCCGTTCTCCTACATCGCCAGCGGGTACCTGACGCTGCTGCCGTTCGCGTTCTTCATCTCCGTCGCGGCGATCACGATCCTCGGCCTCGTCGAGCGGCGCACCGCGCTCGGCGTGCTCACCGAGGCCGTGGGCATCAACCCCGAGGCCAGCCGCCTCGCGGGCGTGCGGGCGCGCGGCATCATCTGGGGCGCCTACATGGTCTCCGGCACGCTCGCCGGCGTCGCGGGCGTCATCTACGCCTCGAACATCCGCGCCGCGGACGCGAACGCGGCGGGCCTGTTCATCGAGCTCTACGCGATCCTCGCCGTCGTCCTGGGCGGCACGTCGCTCATGGGCGGCAAGTTCTCCATCGCGGGCACCGTCGTCGGCGTCCTCATCATCCAGACGCTCGAGTCGACCATCCTCTTCCTGGGCGTCCCCTCCGCCCAGAGCCCGGTGTTCTTCGCGGTCGTCGTCGTGGTCGTCGTCATGCTGCAGTCCACGCGCGTGCGGCGTGCCCTGGCGCGCCTGGCCCGGTCGGGGCGGCGGAGGGGGGCACCGACCGGGCCGGGTCCCGAACCTGAGCCCGATCTCGACAAGCCGCGGACGGAGGTGGCCGCGTGAGCGCCACGACCACCGAGCGGCGGCCCGCCCGCACCGAGCGCGGCGTCGCCGCCGTGCAGGGCTTCCTCGGACGACGCGCGCCCATGGCGCCGACGTTCGCCGCCGTCGTCATCCTCCTCGTGCTCCTCGTGGGCGCCGAGGCGTTCCTGCGCGGCGACTTCATCACCGCGCGGAACCTGTCCGCGCTGCTGCTCGACAACGCGTACCTGCTGGTGCTCGCGGTCGGCATGACGTTCGTCATCCTCACGGGCGGCATCGACCTGTCCGTCGGGTCGGTGATGGCCTTCACCGGCATCCTCGGCGCGCAGCTGCTGTCGTCGGGCGTGCCCGCGATCGTCGCGGTGCCCGCGATGCTCGCGGGCGGGGCCGCCGTCGGCCTGCTCATCGGCATCCTCGTGCAGTACTTCGACGTGCAGCCGTTCATCGCGTCGCTCGCCGGGCTGTTCCTCGCCCGCGGCCTCGCGTTCGTCGTGAGCCTGTCGTCGATCAAGGTCGAGGACCCCGGGATCCTGTGGCTCCAGCAGAACCGCATCCGGCTCGGCGACTGGTACGTCACGCCCACGGGGATCATCGCGCTGGTCACCGTCGCGGCCGCGGCGTTCGTCCTGCACCTGACGCGCTTCGGGCGCACCGTGTACGCGATCGGCGGCAACGAGCAGTCCGCGCGGCTCATGGGCCTCGAGGTCGCGCGCACCAAGGTCGCGGTCTACGTCATCAGCGGCTTCTGCGGGGGCCTCGCGGGCCTCATGCTCACCGCGTACTCGGGCGCCGGGTACCCGCGCAACGGCATCGGCACCGAGCTCGACGCGATCGCCGCGGTCGTCATCGGCGGCACCCTGCTCACGGGCGGGCGCGGCTACGTGGCCGGGTCGCTCATCGGCGTCATGGTGTTCGGCACGATCAAGACGATCATCTCGTTCATGGGCGCCGAGCAGTCCTGGATGCAGATCATCGTCGGCGCGCTGCTGCTCCTGTTCATCGTCGTCCAGCGGGGCATCGTGGCCCGCTCGGAGCGTCGGCGCTGACGGAGGCCGCCACGACCGCCGCGCAGACCGAAGCGGAGGCCGCGGCCGGGCGCACGGCCCGGCTGACGGCTCTCGCGGGTCCGCGCCGCGATAATGCTGCGATGACCGGTGCCGACGTGGCGCAGCCGCTGCTCGAGCTCACCGGTGCCACCGTCCGGTTCGGAGCCGACGCGGCGCTCGACGACGTCTCGTTCCGGATGTTCCCGGGCGAGGTGCACTCGCTCATGGGCGAGAACGGCGCGGGCAAGTCGACGCTCATCAAGGCGATCACGGGGGCGCTGCCGCTCGACGCCGGGACGCTGCGGATCGAGGGGCGCGAGGTCCGCTTCGCGAGCCCGCACGACGCGCAGCGCGCGGGCATCAGCACCGTGTACCAGGAGATCGAGCTCCTGCCGAACCTGTCCGTCGCGGAGAACATCCTGCTCGGGCGCGAGCCGCGCGTGCGCGGGGTGGTGAACCAGCGCCTTATGCGCCGTCGGGCGGGCGAGATCCTCGCCGACCTCGGGCTCGACGTCGACCCCGCCTCCCCGCTCGGCCTGCACTCGGTCGCGGTGCAGCAGCTCGTCGCGATCGCGCGCGCGATCTCCACCGACGTGCGCGTGCTCGTCCTCGACGAGCCGACCTCCAGCCTCGACCTGGACGAGGTCGCCGAGCTGTTCCGGATCATCCGGGAGCTGCGCGCCCGCGGCGTCGCGGTGCTGTTCGTCTCGCACTTCCTCGACCAGGTCTACGAGATCTGCGACCGGATCACCGTGCTGCGCGACGGGAAGCTCGTGGGGGAGTACCTCACCCGGCAGCTCCTGCGCATCGACCTCGTCAACAAGATGCTCGGCCGGGACGCCGCGGAGCTGCGCACGCGCGAGCGCGCCGCGGGCGACGACGTGCGCGCGCCGGTGTTCCTCAGCGCCCGCGGCGTCGGCGTCGGGCCGGGCATCACCGACGCCGACATCGACCTGGGCGAGGGGGAGGTCGTCGGCGTGGCCGGCCTGCTCGGGTCCGGGCGCACCTCGCTCGCCCGCGCCCTCACCGGCGTGTCCGGCCTCGACGCCGGGATCATCCGGATCGAGGGACGCCGGGTCGACCTCGACTCCCCGCGCCGGGCGATCTCCCTCGGCGTCGTCTACTCCTCCGAGAACCGCCGGGCCGAGGGCATCCTCGGCGAGCTCTCGGTGCTGGAGAACATCACGCTCGCGGTGCAGGCGCAGCGCGGGTTCTGGCGCCGGATGCGGCCGGCCCGCCAGCGCGAGCTCGCGCAGAGCTGGGTCGAGGCGCTCGGCATCCGCCCGGCCGACCTGGACCGCCCCGCGGGGACGCTGTCGGGCGGCAACCAGCAGAAGGTTCTGCTGGCCCGGCTGCTCGCGCTCGCGCCCCGGGTGCTCGTGCTGGACGAGCCGACCCGCGGCATCGACGTCGGCGCGAAGGTCGAGATCCAGAACCTCGTGGGCGAGCTCGCCGACAACGGCCTGTCCGTCATGTTCATCTCCGCCGAGCTGGAGGAGGTGCTCCGCGTCGGGGACCGCGTGGCGATCCTGCGCGAGGGTCGCGTGGTGGAGACGCTGTCGTCGCACGACGTGACCGTCGACTCCCTCCTGGCCCTCGTGGCCAGCCCCGACGAGGCGGAGGGGTGACGATGGCCGAGAAGCCCGCGCGCGCGGCGAACATCTTCGACGTCGCCCGGCTCGCCGGGGTGTCGCACCAGACCGTCTCCCGGGTGCTCAACGGCCTGCCCAACGTGCGGCCCGCGACGCGCGAGCGCGTCGAGCAGGCGATCGCCCAGTTGCGCTACAGCCCGTCGCCGGCCGCGCGCTCGCTCGTCTCGCGGCGCACGCGCACGTTCGGGCTCATCGCCCCCGCGGTGTCCGACCACGGGCCCACGCGCATCGGCATGCACTTCTCCATCGCGGCGCACGCGGCCCGGTACAGCGTCGACACGGTCCGCACCGTCGACGACGAGCCGGGCGCCGTCCGCGCGGCGATCGAGGGCCTGCTGCGCCAGCGCGTGGACGCCATCGCGCTCATCGTCATGGACATCGGCGTGCTCGAGATGGTCCGCGAGCTCGACCTGTCCGTGCCGGTGGTCGCCGCGGCGTCGTCCGCGCGGCGCAGCCCGCTGCTCGTGCAGATCGACCAGTACCGCGGGGCGCGTGCCGCCGTCCGCCACCTCGCCGAGCTCGGGCACACGCGCATCGCCCACATCGCGGGTCCGGCGCGCGCGGCCGACGCCGTCGAGCGGGTGCGCGGGTGGCGCGACGAGCTCGCCGAGCGCGGCCTGCCCGTCGTCGACCTCGTCTACGGCAACTGGCAGGCGGAGGGCGGCTACCGGATCGGCCGGGAGATGGACCTCGAGCCCGGGATGGCGGTGTTCGCGTCCAACGACCTCACCGCGCTGGGCCTCATGTCCGCGCTGCGCGAGCGGTCGCTCGCGGTGCCCGACGACATCAGCATCGTCGGCTTCGACGACATCCCCGAGGCGGCCTACCTCTACCCGCCGCTCACGACGGTCCGGCAGGACTTCGCCACGCTCGGCGAGCTCATGGTGCAGAAGCTCCTCGTCGCGCTCGAGGAGGGGCAGGCGGAGACGATCGAGACGCCGCTCGCGACGAGGCTCGTCGTGCGCGAGTCCACGCGCGCGGTCGGCGCGGTCGGTGCGGGCGCCTTCGAGCCGTCGGCGGCCGAGCGCACCCGGCCCCTCACCTGACCGCGGGCGACGCCGCGGGCGTCGGGCTCACCTGACCGCGGGCAAGGGCGGCTGCTCGCCGCGGGCCCGCTTGACCGCGTACATCGCCAGGTCGGCCTCGTGCAGCAGCGCCGACGGCGAGAACGGCCCGTCGTGCACGACGGCGACCCCCACGCTCACCCCGACCGGCACCTCGGCGTCGCCCAACGTCACGGGTCCCTCGATCGCGTCCGTGAGCACCGCGGTGAGCCGCTCGGCGTCGGCCACCTCGTCGCCGACGAGGACGAGGGCGAACTCGTCGCCGCCGAGCCGGGCCGCGTACGACACCGGGCAGGCCTCGGGGACCGACCCGGACAGCCGCCGGGCGATCTCCACGAGGACGGCGTCGCCGGTCGCGTGGCCCCACCGGTCGTTGACCGACTTGAACCAGTCCATGTCGACGAACGCGAGCGCGATCGGGCGTGGACCCTCCGGGCCCTGAGCGGCCAGCGCGGTCAGGTGCTCGTGCAGCGCCGCGCGGCCCGGCAGCCCGGTGAGCGAGTCGTGCGTCGCCAGGTGCCGCAGCCGCTGCTCGGTCTCCTCGAGCCGGGCCACGAGCTGGTCGTTCTCGAGCAGCGTGACGTGCTGGCGCACGAGGAGCAGCGCGACGATGGCGAGGCCGGCGCCGACCTGCGGCGGGCGCACCGACCCGTCGTACGCCTGCACCGCGATGAGCGTCGCCGCCGGGGCGACGAAGACGTAGGGCAGCCACACCTGGCGGCCCCGCGTCGGGCGCCGGCGCACCCGCGGGGTCAGGTCCAGCTGCATGAGCACCGCGAGCGCGTAGCCGACCCAGGCCGGGGCCCACAGCGGCGGCGCGCCGAGCGTCCACGCGACGTCGGAGGCGGCGATGAGGAGCAGCGCCGCGACGAAGAACGACGGGCGCACCCGGTGCCCGGGCAGCATCTCGGTCACGGTCACGGCGATGCCGAAGACGGCGACGCCCGCGGTGGCCGCGGGTACGACGACCGCGGCCGCGCCCGCCTCGCCCCGGCCCGCCGCCTCCCACGCGGCGGCGAGCGGCCCGTGCCAGGCGAGGACGACGACCGCCGCCGCACCGATCCCGCCGTCCACGAGCGACCGGACCCGCGACAGGGTGCCGCCGGCCCGTGCGGCGCACCACCAGGACGTCCCCACGAGGAGCGCCGCGACCGCGCGCGCGACGTCGGCCAGCACCGCCGGCCCGCCGACCAGCCAGACGACGGGGGCGACGGCCCAGACCAGGGGGAAGGCGGCGAGCGTCTCCCACGCGATGCGGCTGCGCAGGTCGCGGGGGATGCGGCACAGCGAGCGCGCGGCCGCGGCCATGCCCAGGGCGGCGGCGACGTCGAGGAGGAGCGCCCACCTCGCCGTCGCCTCGCCGGCGGCCAGCGCGAGCCGCACGACGACGACGCCCGCCACGACGGCGGGCACCCGACCCGGCCCGGGGGGACGGCCTGTGGGCATGCGGCGACCTCCTGCCTCCTGCATCGGCAGCGCTTCCACCCAGGTGAGCCGCGGCGCGTCCCCTCGGGCCCCGGGGCCGGGTGAACCTCGGCGCGGTAGCGTCCCGGCGAGGCGGTGCCAGGGACCTCGGTCCGCGGGCGGCGGCGCCGCGGCGTCGGGCAGGACGCGGCAGCGGGACGCCGGCGGGACGCCGGCAGGCGGGAGGAGGAGCGATGCGGCTGGGTGGCGAGCACGTGCTGACGATCGAGGCGGACCTCGGGCCGGTGGTCGAGCTCGGCCGGGTGGCCACGGGCGTGCGGCGCGTCATCCCGATCGTCGGCGGGACGGTGCGCGGCGCGGCCGACCGCGCGCTCGACGGCGAGGTGCTGCCGGGCGGGGCCGACTGGAACCTCACGCGCGACGACGGCTCGGTCGAGCTGTGGGCGAGGTACGAGATCCGGCTCGCGGGCGGCGCCGTCGTGTCGGTGCTCAACACGGCGGTGCACGCGACGGGTGCGGAGCCGCCGCTGCTCACGCAGCCGCGGTTCGAGGTGGGGGAGGGTGGCCCGGACCTGCTGCGCACGGGCGCGTTCGTCGGCCTCCTCGAGCCGCCGACGACGGCGCCGCGCGTGCGCATCGAGGTCCACCGCGTCCTGGCGCTGCCCTGACCAGGGGACGTGACCAGGCAGGACGTGCCCGGAAGGACGTGCCCGGGTCCCGCGGCGTGGGAACGCTTCTCCGGTAGATTGACGCCGCGTTCGACGTGCACGGCGGCCCGGCCGTGCCGGCGGGACGATCGGAGGGACGCCAGTGGCGACGATGGTCGACGTCGCTCGGCTCGCGGGCGTGTCCGTGAAGACGGTGTCCAACGTCCTCAACGGCTACCCGTACATCCGGGAGTCGACGCGCGAGCGCGTGCTCGCCGCGATCGACGAGCTCGGCTACCAGGTCAACATGACCGCCCGGAGCCTGCGCTCGGGCCGCACGGGCATGATCGGCCTCGCCGTGCCGGAGCTCGGTCAGCCGTACTTCGGCGAGCTGGCCGACGACATCCTCGCCGCCGCCCGGCGCCACGAGGTGCAGGTCCTCATCGAGCCGACGGGCTACACGCGCGAGGGCGAGCTCGCCGCGCTGCGCGAGCCGCGCCGCGGGCTCGTCGACGGGCTCCTCTTCAGCGCCGCGGCCATGGACCAGTCGGACGCGCACCTGCTCGAGGAGGTCGAGTACCCGATCGTGCTCCTCGGCGAGCAGATCTTCTCGCCCGCCGTCGACCACGTGACGATGCGCAACGTCGAGGGCGCGCGGGCCGCGACCGAGCTGCTCCTCGGGTTCGGGCGCCGGCACGTCGCCGTCATCGGCATGCTGCACTCGAAGACCGCGGGCGCCGCGACGCTGCGCTTCCAGGGCTACCGGGAGGCGCTCGCGGCGCACGGCCTCGAGGTCGACGAGCGGCTCCTGGGCTGGGCCGACCAGGCCTGGCACCGCGACAACGGCGCGCGCGCGATGGCCGCGGTGCTCGACTCCGGCGCCCCCGTCGACGGCGTCGTCGCCTTCAACGACGCGCTCGCCATCGGCGCCCTGTACGAGCTCAAGGTGCGCGGGATCGGCGTGCCGGACGAGGTCGCGATCGTGGGCTTCGACGACACCGAGGACGCGCGGTACACCACGCCTGCCCTCACCAGCGTCGACCCCGGCCGTCAGGAGATCGCCGAGCGCGCGGTCGAGCTGCTGTGCCGCCGCGTGCGCGAGCGCTCGGACCGGTCCGCCGAGCCCGAGAAGCCCGTGCTGCACCTGGCCCAGATGCGGATCGTCGAGCGCGAGACGACGCCGCGCCGCGCCTGAGACCACGCCGCACCGGGGCCGGGGCGGCCCCCGCGGTCGGGGCGCATCGACGTCGATCCGCGCCTCGCACGACGGCGCGCGGCGGCCGGGTCGCGCCCCCTCGCGGGCGCCGAGGAAATCTGCCGCGGGAGCGCTGCCAGGGTTGACGCGTCCCGGGAGGACCAGCACGATGCTGGCAACCCCGTCTTCTACGACGTTGTAGAACGACACGGCTCTACAACGTTGCAGGAGCCCGGCGGGGTTCAGGTACCGCCTCGACGGGATTCCCCCGGCTCGGCGCGGCGGAGGCCGGCGCGGTCGTACGTGCCGACCCGGCGCCGGCAGAGTCGCAGGAGGAACATCGATGGTGATGACCCGACCTGGGCCACGCGGCCCGAGGACCCTACGACGCGCGACCGCAGCCATCGCCGGTGCAGCGGTGGCACTGGGAGCGGCGATGGCAGCAGCACCCGCGGCCGCGGCGGACGAGCCCCCCGCCGCCGACCCCTGGGTCACCACGGCGCCCGGTGGCTACTACCGGTTCGCGATCTCCCAGGCGCAGGTCGAGGAGATCGTGGGCGCGCGGCCGTCGGTCGTCGAGCTGCAGGGCAACATCGGACCCGCCGGCACCTGGTCCGACCTCGCGATGGACCCGAGCGGGTCCGAGTACGTGGGGATGTGGGGGCCGGTGCCGCCCGGGCTGTACTACTACACGTACACGGCCACGATGCCGGACCGCACCAAGGTCTCGTTCCGCAACCCGGACACCCCGGTCGCCGTGACGTCGCACCCGGAGTGGAACACGTTCTTCGTGCCCGGGCCCGAGGTCGAGTGGATGGCCGACGTCCCGTCCGGCGGCGGTGAGGTGTCCGAGCTGACCTACCGCAGCAAGGTCACGAACACCGACCGCACGGCGCTCGTGTGGACGCACCCCGACTACCGGGGCAAGCCCGGCGGTCCGGCCGGTCCCGGTGGCCCGGGTGGTCCCGGTGGTCCTGGTGGTCCTGGTGGTCCTGGTGGTCCTGGTGGTCCTGGTGGTCCCGGTGGTCCCGGTGGTCCCGGTGGTCCCGGTGGTCCCGGTGGTCCTGGTGGTCCTGGTGGTCCCGGTGGTCCCGCGGGCGGTCCCGTCCCGGTGCTCTACCTGCTGGCCGACGAGGGCCAGAGCTTCCGCGAGTGGGCCGAGCTGGGCCGCGTGCCGCAGGTGCTCGACAACCTCGCGGCCGCCGGCGAGCTCGAGCCGATGGTCGTCGTCATGGCCGACGTCAACGGCCCGAACCCGCGCGCCGAGCTGCTCGACTCGCTCGTGCCCGCGGTGAAGAAGGCGTACCACGTCGCCCCGGACCACAAGCGCAACGCCGTGGCCGGCATCGGCACCGGCGCCACGACCGCGCTCGACCTCGCGGTCCGCCAGCCGAACGCGTTCGCCTGGGTCGGCTCGTTCTCCGGCTCCCTCGACGGCCTGCAGCTGAAGAAGCCGGACGTCAACAAGATGAACGCGCAGCTCGAGCTGCTCCGCCTCTACGTGGGCAACGTGCTCGACCCCGCCTACAACGGGACCGAGTCGCTCCTGCGCACGTTCGAGGCGGCCGGCGTGCGGCACCAGTTCGACGGCGTCGACCCCGACCAGGGCGGCACCTGGGACACCTGGCGCGAGGCCGTGCGCGACTTCGCGTCCCGGGCGTTCGACCGCCAGGCCGACGGCGGCCCGCGCGAGGGGCACCGGCCGCTCACCGAGCCGTACGTCGCCCCGCCGACCGGCTCGATCACGACGCCGCACGTCGACGAGAACGGGATCGTGACGTTCGAGACCGGCACGCAGTGGGCCGACGCCAAGGACGTCACGGTGTGGGGCAACTGGGCGCCGAACGGTGCGTGGTTCCGCATCCAGATGACGAAGGTCGGCGACCGGTGGCGGCTCTCCCTCGGCCCGCTCGACGGCTTCTACTACTACCGGTTCGTCGTCGACGGCGTGGACCACAAGGACCCCGCCGACACCGTCACCTTCCTCACCGGCGTGAGCCCGCTGTTCGTGCCGGGCGAGACCGACTGGCTGCTCGCCGACGCGCCCGAGGGCGAGCGCGGAGACCTGTCGGTGCTGACGTACTCCAGCGCCGTGACCGGCACGGAGCGCAACGCCTACGTGTGGACCCCGGTGGACTACGACCCGGAGCGCGCCGAGCCGTACCCGCTGTTCGTCCTCAACCACGGCGGCGGGCAGAACTGGGGCGACTGGGTCGAGGTCGGCCGTGCGCCGCAGATCCTCGACAACCTCTACCGGCAGGGCGAGATCGAGCCGATGGTCGTCGTCATGCCCGACGGCAACGTGCCGAACTACCAGGCCGAGCTGCTCGAGAACGTCGTCCCGGCGCTGTCGGCGGAGTACAACGTCACCGACGACCCGCAGCAGCGGGCGATCGCCGGCCTCTCGATGGGCGGCATGAACTCGCTCGTCACCTGGCTCACCCACCCGGGCGAGTTCGCCTACGTCGGCGCCTTCTCCGGCGGCCTGTTCTTCACGCCGCCGTTCGACGCCGACGCGGTGAACTCGACGACGACGCTCGCGCGCATCTACGTGGGCGACGTCAGCGACTTCGCCCGCGACTGGGTCTACGGGACGATGGCGACGCTCGACGCCGCCGGCGTGAGCTACGAGTTCGCCGGTGAGTCCGTCGGTCCGCACGGCTTCGACGTGTGGTCCGCGAACCTCATCGACCTTCTCCCTCGCCTGTTCCGGGCGGGGTGACGGCGACGTCCGAGCCGTCGCCGTAACGGTACGCCGTGGCCGGCCGACCCCCTCGGGTCGGCCGGCCACGGCGGCGTCACCCGAACGTGCCTGGACGGTGCCGAAATCGTTATCCAGGAGGTTTGACACGCGACTGGCGCGGCTGCGAACGTAGGCGCCGTCGGACGGTGTACAACGTTGCAGAACGGCTGTGCGCAGTGTCCCGACCTCGGGAACGGACCCGCAGGTCCGCCGCGAGGCGGGAATGAGCTCGGCGGCCTCGGGCCGCGCCACTCAATGAGGAGAAGGAAGGACAGCTCATGAAGATCAGGAAGGTGCTGGCGGTCTCCACCGCCGCGCTCCTCCTCGCCGGGGGCCTGACGGCCTGTGGCGAGGACGGCGGCAGCGGCGGCTCGAGCGGCGGCAACGGCGGTGGCGGCGAGGACGGTCCCGAGCCCGTCACCATGACGTTCTGGCACAACGCCACCACGGGCCCCGGCGCGGCGTTCTGGGACGAGACCGTCGCCGCGTTCGAGGAGGAGTACCCGCACGTCACGATCGAGATCCAGGCGATCCAGAACGAGGAGCTCGACGGCAAGCTCCAGACGGCCCTCAACGCCGGTGACGCGCCCGACATCTTCATGCAGCGCGGTGGCGGCAAGATGGCCGCGATGGTGCGTGCGGGCCAGCTGCTCGACATCACCGACCACATCACGGACGAGACCAAGGAGGTCATCCCCGAGGGCTCGTTCGCGGCGAACTCGCTGGGCGGCCGCGTCTACGCCATGCCCGTCGCGGTGCTCCCCGGCGGCATCTGGTACAGCAAGGACCTCTTCGAGCAGGCCGGCATCACCGAGACGCCGACGACGATCGACGAGCTGAACGACGCCGTCGCCAAGCTCAAGGCCGCCGGCATCCAGCCGATCGCCCTCGGTGCCAAGGACGCGTGGCCCGCCGCGCACTGGTACTACTTCTTCGCGCTCCGCGCCTGCAGCCCCGAGACGCTCGAGGCCGCCGGCCAGGAGATGAACTTCGACGACCCGTGCTGGGTCGAGGCCGCGGAGAACCTGAAGGAGTTCGCGGACACCGAGCCGTTCAACGAGGGCTTCCTCACCACCTCGGCTCAGCAGGGCGCCGGCTCGTCGGCCGGTCTGCTCGCCAACCACCAGGCCGCCATGGAGCTCATGGGCGCCTGGAACCCCGGCGTCATCGCGTCGCTGACCCCGGACGAGCAGCCGCTGCCCGACCTCGACTGGTTCCCGTTCCCCGAGGTCCCCGGCGGCGAGGGTGAGCCCGGCTCCATCCTCGGTGGCGTCGACGGCTACTCCTGCTCCGCTCAGGCCCCGGTCGAGGAGTGCACCGCGTTCCTCAACTTCATCGCCCGGACGGAGATCCAGGAGAACTACTACCGCGCGTTCAACGCCCCGACGGTGAACGTCGAGTCGCAGCAGATCATCGAGGAGCCCTACCTGCAGAGCGTGCTCGAGGCCTACAACGCCGCGCCGTACGTCTCGCAGTGGCTCGACACCGTCTACGGCCAGAACGTCGGCAACGCGCTCAACGTCGCGGTCGTCGACATGCTCGCCGGTCAGCGTGACGCGGCCGGCATCGTCGAGGCCGTCAAGGAAGCCGCAGCCCGCGGCTGAGGAACCAGCACGACAATGACATCCATCAGCGAGAGCTCGCGTCCCGCGAACGGCTCGCGCGTGGATCTCCCGGCCGGTGGGGGTGTCGCGGACGCCGCGGCACCCCCGCCGCGCCGGCGGCGCCGCGGCCTCGGGTGGGCCGAACGCCTGGAGATCGCGGCGCTGACCGGGCCGGCCACCATCGTCTTCCTCGCCTTCGTGATCTTCCCGGTGATCATGGCCGGGTACTACGGCTTCTTCCGCTGGGAGGGCTACGGGGCGCCGACCGACTTCATCGGGTTCCAGAACTACATCACGATCCTGAAGGACCCGATCTTCCACGACGCGCTGAAGCACAACGCGTTCATCGTGGTCATGTCGCTGGTCCTGCAGGGGCCGGCGGCGATCCTGCTCGCCCTGCTCATGAACCGGAAGATGCGGGGGCAGTCGCTCATCCGCGTCCTCATCTTCGTGCCCTACGTGATCTCCGAGGTCGTCGTCGGCACCGGCTGGAGCCTCATGCTCCAGAGCACGGGCGCCGTGAACGACGCGCTCGAGAAGATCGGGCTCGGCGGGCTGGCGAACGAGTGGCTGTCCGACCCGGACATCGCCATCTGGACCCTGATGGGCATCATCACGTGGAAGTACGTCGGCTTCGCCGTCATCATCTTCCTCGCCGGCCTGCAGGGCATCCCGCAGGAGCTGTACGAGGCGGCCCAGATCGACGGCGCCTCCTACTGGCAGATGCAGCGGCGCATCACGCTGCCGCTCCTGGGGCCGACGATCCGGATCTGGGCGTTCCTGTCGATGATCGGCTCGCTCCAGCTCTTCGACCTCGTCTACATCATCTGGGGTCAGTACATCGCCTCCACGGCGGGGACCTCGACGATGGCGACGTACATGGTCTCCTACGGCCGCAACGCGGGTAGCTACGGCTACGGCAACGCCGTCGCGGTCGTGCTCTTCTTCATCTCGCTCATCTGCGCGCTGACCTACCAGCGCTTCGTCCTCCGTCGGGACACCGACGGTGCGATCACGGGAGGTGCCCGCTGATGGCCGCCACGTCCGTCGCCCCGGCGCCCGCGGCGACCCGGCGGCCGAAGAGGAACCGCGAGTCGAGGGCCGGCCTCAAGTGGGCCAGCCCCGCGGTCTACGCGGTCGCCACGCTGCTCGTCATCGTGATGCTGGCGCCCGTCGCCTACATCATCCTCGGCGGGTTCCGGACGAACGCGCAGATCACCTCCGACCCGTCGGGCTTCCCCGGGCCCTGGCAGGTCCAGAACTACGTCGACGTCCTCACGGGCGAGATCTTCTGGCGCCAGGTGCTCAACTCGACGATCGCCGCGGTCGCGACCACGGTGGGCGTCGTCTCGCTGGGCCTGATGGTGAGCTTCGCCCTCGCGCGCTACAAGTTCACGGGTCGCGGGGCGCTGTACTCGCTCTACGCGGCCGGCCTGATGTTCCCGATGACGGTGGCCATCACGCCGCTGTACATCATGGTGCGCAGCCTCGGCCTGATGAACAGCCTCGGCGGCGTGATCCTGCCGCAGATCGCGTTCGCGCTGCCGACGACGGTCATCATCCTCGTGCCGTTCCTGCGGGCCATCCCCGTGGAGCTGCAGGAGGCCGCGGCGATCGACGGCTGCAGCCGGCTCGGCTTCTTCTGGCGCATGGTCCTGCCGCTGTCGCTGCCCGGCGTCATCACCGTCGGCATCCTCGCGTTCATCGGCAGCTGGAACAGCTACCTGCTCCCGCTGTTCATCCTGAACAACGACGCGTCGTACACGCTGCCGCTCGGCGTCCAGGCGTTCGCCTCCCGGTACTCGGTGGACACCGCGCGCGTGCTCGCGTTCACGTCGCTCGCCATGCTCCCCGCCCTCGCGTTCTTCAGCCTGTTCGAGCGCCGCATCGTCGGCGGTCTGACGGGCGCCGTGAAGGGCTGACCGACCCGGCGGCCCGCCCCGCCGGGGTGGGGCGGGCCGCCGTTCCACCCCGGCGTCCCGGCCGCCGGCCGACCACTCGAACCGACATCGCTCCCCGCGCAGGGTCCACCCCGCGCGACGCCTCGTGCTGCACCAGGAAGGCCCCGCCGTGATCGACGCCACCGTCATCGTCAACGCCGACCTGCCCGGCCCCACCATCAGCCGCCACGTCTACGGGCACTTCGCCGAGCACCTCGGCCACTGCATCTACGGCGGCTTCTGGGTCGGGGAGGACTCGCCGATCCCCAACGTCGGCGGGATCCGGGCCGACGTCGTCGAGGCGCTGCGCGAGCTCGACATCCCGAACCTGCGCTGGCCCGGCGGCTGCTTCGCGGACGAGTACCACTGGCGCGACGGCGTCGGGCCCCGGGAGCAGCGCCCGCGCATGGTCAACACGCACTGGGGCAACGTCGAGGAGAACAACCACTTCGGCACGCACGAGTTCATGGCGCTGTGCGAGCTGCTGGGCGCCGACCCGTACGTGGTCGGCAACGTCGGCTCCGGCACCGTGCGCGAGATGAGCGAGTGGGTCGAGTACCTGACCCGCTCCGGGTCCTCGCCGATGGTCGACCTGCGCCGCGCGAACGGCCGCGACGAGCCGTGGAAGGTGCCGTTCTGGGGCATCGGCAACGAGCCGTGGGGCGGCGGCGGCAACATGCGCGCCGAGGTGTACGCGGACCTGGCCCGCCAGTACGCGACGTTCTGCAAGAACCACGGCGACAACGTCCTCTACCGGATCGCCGCGGGGGCGTCCGAGGACGACTACGCCTGGACCGAGGCGCTCATGCGCGCGGTCGCCGACATGCGCGCCGCCCAGTTCCCGAGCCGGCCGTTCGAGGCCGTGTCGGTGCACTACTACACGATCGGCGGCACCTGGACGGACAAGGGCCCGGCCACGGGTTTCGACGAGGACGCCTACTGGCGCACGATCCGCCGCGCGCGGGCGGTCGAGCCGATCCTGCGCCGGCACATCGCCGTCATGGACCGCTACGACCCCGAGGGCGAGATCGGCCTGGTCGTCGACGAGTGGGGCACGTGGTGGGACGTCGAGCCCGGCACCAACCCCGGCTTCCTGTTCCAGCAGAACACGATGCGCGACGCGATCGTCGCGGCGCTGCACTTCGACGTCTTCCACCGGCTCGCCGACCGCGTGGTCATGGCGAACCTCGCCCAGACCGTCAACGTGCTGCAGGCGGTGCTCCTGGCCGACGCCGAGACCGGCACCCTGGTCCGCACGCCCACCTTCCACGTGTTCGAGATGAGCAAGGTGCACCACGACGCCGTCGCGGTGCCCGTGCACGTGCGCGCGCCCGGCGCGGCCCGCGAGGTCGCGGGGGAGACCCTGCCGACCGTGTCGGCGTCGGCCTCCGTGCGCGACGGCGCGTGCCACGTCTCGCTCACCAACGTCGACCCGGACCGCCCGGTGGACGCCGTCGTGGAGATCCGCGGCGCGCGCGTCGGCGCGGTCTCCGGGCGCATCCTGGCCCCGGAGTCGGTGGGAGCCTTCAACGCCGCCGACCATCCTGACGACGTCGCGCCGCGCCCGGTCGACGAGCTCGTGGTCACCCCGGGCACGGTGCGCGTCACGCTCCCGCCGCACGCGTTCGCCGTCGTGCGCATCGACCTGCCGGGCCTGGCCCGCTGACGACGTCCCCGAGGAGGATCCCGTGACCGCCGTCGTCGTCCCCGCCGAGCCGATCGGCGACCTGCCGTCCGCGTGGCGCCGGTGCGTGGGCACCGGCCGGATGAACCTCGCCCTGCGTGCCGACTACCGCGCCTCGCTGGAGCGCGTGCAGCGCGAGATCGGCTTCACCCACCTGCGCGGGCACGGCCTGCTCAGCGACGACATGGGCGTCGTGCGCGAGTCCGTCGTCGACGGGCGCCGGTACCGCCGGCACGCGTTCGGCTACGTCGACCAGGTGCACGACGCGCTCCTCGAGCTGGGCATCCGGCCGTTCCTCGAGCTCGGCTTCATGCCGAACGCGCTCGCGTCGGGCGACGACACGATCTTCTGGTGGAAGGGCAACATCACGCCCCCGCGCGAGATGTCCGAGTGGACCGCGCTCGTCACCGACCTCGTGCGCCATCTCGTCGACAGGTATGGGGTCGAGGAGGTCCGCCGCTGGCCGGTCGAGGTGTGGAACGAGCCCAACCTCGACATCTTCTGGAAGGACGCGAACCAGCAGGCCTACTTCGAGCTGTACGCCGCCACCGCGCGGGCGATCAAGGAGGTCGACGCCGAGATCCAGGTCGGCGGGCCCGCGCTCGCCCCGGGGCCGACCGTGGACGACTGGTGGGGCCCGTTCGCCGAGTACGTCACGACGCACGACGTGCCCGTCGACTTCGTCAGCCGCCACGCCTACGCCTCGCACGACCCGCAGGAGGTGCCGTTCGGCTGCTACCAGGCGCTGCGGGCGCCGTCGGACCTGCTCGACCAGTTCGCCGAGCCGGCCCGGTCCCTGGCGGGCACGCGGCTGGCGGGCCTGCCGGTGCACATCACCGAGTTCAACTCCTCCTACCGGCCGGACAACCCGATCCACGACACCGCCTACCACGCGGCCTACATGGCGCCGGTGCTGGCGGCCGGCGGCGACCTCGTCGACTCGTTCTCCTACTGGACGTTCTGCGACGTCTTCGAGGAGCTCGACATCCCGACGACGTTCTTCCACGGCGGGTTCGGGCTGCTCACCCACCGGCAGGTCGCCAAGCCGACGTTCCACCTGTACACGTTCATGGCGCGGATGGGCCGCAGGGTCCTCGCCCGCGGCGAGGACCACCTGGTCTGCGCCGACGACGACGGCCGGGTCACCGTGCTCGCGTGGCAGCCGGTCGGGGGCACCGAGGCCGCCGACGTGCCCGACCGCCACGACGTGCACCTGTCGCTGCCCGTCGGCACGGGCGGCGCGCCCGACGGCGTGTTCCTGCTGCGCGAGCGGGTCGACGAGGAGGCGGGCAACGCGTTCGGCGCGTGGCGCGAGCTCGGCCGCCCGGCCTCGCCGACCGAACGGCAGCTGGACGTCCTGCGCGCGGCCGAGCGCCCCGCCGTCGAGCACGCCCGGCTGCCCGTCGCGGGCGGCCGCGTGGACCTGCGCCTGGCGCTCGCGCGCCACGAGGTGACGTTCGTCGAGCTGACGCCCGTCACCGACGCCCGGCACGAGGGCCTGGACGACCGCCGGCTCCTCGGCGCCGACGACGAGCGGCTCGTCGCCGCCCACGAACGCGCCCGGGCCACCACGGGCTGAGCGCACGGACCCGGCACCGGCGCGCCTCGTCGACGCAACGGTTCCCGCGCCGGTGCCGGTCCCCCGTGGGCCGAGGGGCGTCCCCCGGCCCACGAGCTCGCGTCAGGCGGGCGCGCCCTCGGCGCCGCCCGCCGTCGCCGCGTGCGCGCCACGGGCCCTGCCGGGCGCCCGGCGCGCGGCCCGCCGCTCGACGCCCCGCTCCCACAGCACGTAGAGCACCGGCACCACGAGCAGCGTCAGCAGCGTCGAGGTGACCAGGCCGCCGATGACGACGAGCGCCAGCGGCTGCGAGATGAACCCGCCGGCGTCGCTGATCCCGAGCGCCATCGGCAGCAGCGCGAAGACCGTCGCGGCGGCGGTCATGACGATGGGCCGCAGACGCTTGCGGGCGCCCTCGCGCACTGCGACGTCGAGCGTCATGCCGCGCCGTCGGTACTGGTTGACCAGGTCGATGAGCACGATCGCGTTGGACACGACGATGCCCACGAGCATGAGCATGCCGATGAGCGCGGGCACCCCGAGCGGCGTGCCCGTGAGCAGCAGCGCGCCGATCGCGCCGGTCGCCGCGAACGGGATCGAGACGAGGAGGATGAACGGCTGCGCCAGCGAGTTGAAGGTCGCGACCATGACGATGTAGGTGATCGCGATCGCGATGACCAGCGCGAGCAGAAGGTCGTCGAACGCGGCCTCCTGCTCGGCAGCGGCGCCGCCGACCTCGACGTCCGCGCCCGGCGGCAGGTCGAGGTCGGACATCGCGGAGGTGAGCCGCGCGGCCAGCGTGCCGAGGTCCTGGCCCGCCGGGGTGACGGTCACGCTCGCCGTGCGGCGGCCGTCCACGCGCGTGATCGACGACGGCGTCGTCACGACGTCGACGGTCGCGACGTCGCCGAGCGTCAGGCCGGGCGCGAGCTGCATCGCGCGCAGCGCGTCGAGCGACCGCGGCGCCGTGCCGAGGTCGAGCTGCACGGGCACGGGCCGGCCGTCGAGGACCACCTCGCCCATGTCGAGCGGGTTCATCGCGCCCGCGACCATGCCGGCCACGGCGGTCTCGGACAGGCCGAGGGAGGCCACGAGGTCCCGGTCCACGGTCACCTGGACCACCTCGGTGTCCGCGGCGAGGTTGTCGCGGACCTTCGCGACGCCGTCCACCTCGCGCGCCCGCTCGGCGACCTGCTCGGTCGCGGCGGCCAGCGCCTCGGGGTCGGCGGCGGTCACGACGAGCTCGACGTCGCTGCTCACCAGGCCCATGTCCCCGGAGGACACCGACAGGTCGGTCGTGACCCCGTCGGCGGGCGGCTCGGCCAGCAGGTCCTCGAGCTGCGCGCGGACCTCGGCGGCGTCGGCGTCGTCCGCGACGGTGATCGCGAAGGTCGCGCTCGCCCCGCCGCCGCCGAAGAACGCGGCCATCGCGGGGTCGCTGCCGACGGTCGTCTGGACCGTCGCGACGCCGTCGACGCCCATGAGCGTCTCCTCGGTGACCCGGGCGGCGTCGTCCTGCGCGTCGAGCGCCGCACCGGCCCGGAACGTCTGCGTGACGGCGAGCGCGTCGGAGCCGCTGTCGCCGAGCAGGTTCGTCTCGAGCCTCGGCACCAGGGCGGCGGTCCCGCCGAGGATCGCCACGGCGACGAGCAGGCTGACCGCCGGGCGGCGGAGCACCAGGTCGAGCGTGGGCACGTACGCGCGCTGCCAGCGGGTGCGGCGCTCCTTCGCCTCGGCCGCGGCCCGGACGCGCGCCGCCTCCTCCTCGTCGACGGCCTGCGGCGCCCGCACGAACCAGTAGGCGAGCACCGGCACGATCGTGATCGCGACGAGCAGCGAGGCGCCCATGGCCAGGCCGACGGTGATCGCGAACGGGCGGAACAGCTCGCCGGCCAGACCGCCCACGAGTCCGATCGGCAGGAACACCGCCACGGTCGCGACGGTGGACGCGGTGATCGCGGCGGCGACCTCGCGCACCGCACCGGCGATGGCCGGCAGCTTCGCCTCGCCGTAGGACAGGTGCCGCTTGATGTTCTCGATGACCACGATCGCGTCGTCGACCACCCGGCCGATCGCGATGGTCAGCGCGGAGAGCGTGAGCAGGTTGAGGGTGTAGCCGGTCGCGTACATGGCGGTGAACGCGGCCAGCAGCGACAGCGGGATCGACACCGCCGAGACGAGCGTCGTGCTCACCGACAGCAGGAAGACGAGGATGACGAGCACGGCGAAACCGAGTCCGAGCAGGCCCTTCTCGGTCAGGCCGTGGATCGACTCCTCGATGAACGGCGCCTGGTCGAAGACGACGGCGACCTCGAGGCCCTCGGCCTCGGCGAGCTCGGCCAGGTCGTCCACCACCTCGCCGACCCCGTGCGAGACGTCGACGGTGTTGCCCTCGGGCGTCTTCGTCACGGAGACCGCGAGCGCGGGCTCGCCGTCCAGGCGCGAGTAGGAGTCCGGCGCCGCCTCGCCCTCGGTCACGGTCGCGACGTCGCCGAGCCGCAGGTCGCCCTCGCCGAGCGGCAGCGCCTCGAGGTCGGCGACGCTCGTCAGGGCGTTGCCGACCTGCACGGTCCACGTGGTCGAGTCCTCGGTGATCCGCCCGGCGGGCACGACGACGCCGTTGCGCTCGAGCACGGTGCGCAGCCGGTCGACGTCGACGGTGCCCTGGGCGAGCGCCATGAGGTCGGGCGCGACGACGACCCGCCGCTCGGCCGCGCCCGTGACCGCGACGGACCGGACGCCGCGCACGTCCCCGAGCTCGGGCACGAGGACGTCGTCGACGAACGCGCCGAGCGCGACCGGGTCCGCCCCGGCCACCGCGAGCTGCACGATCGGCAGGTCGTCGAGCGAGCCGGTGACCACCTGGGTCTCGACGTCGTCGGGCAGGAGCTGGGTGATGCGACCGATCGAGACCTGCACCTGCTGCGCGGCCCACGTCATGTCGGTGCCGTAGTCGAACAGCACCGTCGTCGTGGACACGTTCGCGGCGGAGCGCGAGGTGATCTCGTCGATCCCGCGCACGCCCGCGACCGCCTCCTCGATCGGGGCCGTGACCTGGTCCTCGATCACCTCGGGGGACACGCCCGGGGCGATCGCGACGACGACGGCGGCGGGCAGCTCGAGCGGCGGGATGAGCTCCTGCTTGAGCGAGGTCAGGCTCACGACGCCCGTGAGGATCACGGCGATCGTGATGAGGGCGGTGACCGCGCGGAAGCGGAGGGACAGGCGGGCGAGCGCGGACACGCGTCATCTCCAGGGTCAGGTGCGGGAGCCGCCCATGATCGAAGGCGGCCGCAGGTGCAACGCGCGAGAGGTTACCGGGGTTCCGCACGCGCCCCGCGCGTCCTGCGCGCCCCGGCGCCCTACCCTTGCCTCCTGCACGGCGGGGCCGTGCCGGAGGGAGGACGGATGGCGGGCGGCTTCGCGGCGCTCCTGGACGACATCGCGGCCTTCGCCAAGCTCGCGGCGGCCTCGATCGACGACGTCGGCGCGGCGGCCGGGCGGGCCAGCGCGAAGGCGGCGGGCGTGGTCATCGACGACACGGCGGTGACCCCGCGCTACGTGCACGGCTTCACGCCGGACCGCGAGCTGCCGGTGATCCGCCGGATCGCGGTCGGCTCGCTGCGCAACAAGCTGCTGATCATCCTGCCGGTGGCCCTGCTGCTGTCCGAGCTGCTGCCGGGCCTGCTCACGCCGATCCTCATGGCCGGCGGCACGTACCTGGCCTTCGAGGGCGCCGAGAAGCTGCTCGAGGCGGTCACGGGACGCGGCCACGAGCAGCGCACGGTGCCGGCGGCCGCCCACGGACCGGACACCGAGAAGACCATGGTGCGCGGCGCCATCCGGACCGACCTCATCCTGTCCGCCGAGATCATGGTCATCGCCCTGAACGAGGTGGCCGAGGAGGGGCTCGCGCGCCGGGCGGCGAGCCTCGTCGTCGTCGCCCTCGTCATCACGGTGCTCGTGTACGGCGTGGTGGCGCTCATCGTGAAGGCGGACGACGTCGGGCTCCACCTGGCGAAGAAGCGCTCGGGGGCCGTCGCGGCCGTGGGGCGTCTGCTCGTCCGGGCGATGCCCCGGGTCCTCGCGGTGCTCTCCACGGTGGGCATCGCGGCGATGCTCTGGGTGGGCGGTCACATCCTGCTGCAGGGCACGGCCGACCTCGGCTGGCACGCGCTCTACGACGTCGTGCACCACCTCGAGGAGGCGGTGGCCGGCGTGGCCGGCGTCGGCGGGTTCCTCGCCTGGTGCGTGAACACGCTCGCGTCGGCGCTCGTGGGCGTCGTCGTGGGGGCGGTCGTCGTGGGCGTGCTCCACCTCGTGCCGCGTCGGGGCGGGCACGGCGGGACGCGCGACGGCGGCGAGCACGAGGGCGAGCAGGTCGTCGGCGCCTGAGCCCGGGCCGTCGACGGCGACCCGCCCGACCCGCGACGGTTCAGGTGGGGGTGGCGCCGATGGCCGACGAGGAGGGCGCTCCGCGGCAGCGCGGGCACGCGGTGCGGGTCGCGGTCGTCGAGGACGAGTCCCTCATGCGCTGGATGATCCGCAAGATCGTCGAGGCGCGGCCCGACATGGTCCTCGTCCACGAGGCGGCCGGGTTCGCCGAGGGACGCGAGCTCGTGCAGCCGGGCACGACGGACGTCGTCGTCATGGACATCGACCTCGGCGACGGGGCGTCGCGCTCGCCGGGCTCCTGCAGCGGCGCGACCCGCGCCTGGGCGTCCTGCTCTTCTCCTCCCACGACGTGCTCGACCTCGTGCTCACGGTGCGGGACACGATGCACCGCCCGTGGAGCTACCTGTCGAAGAAGTCCTCGCTCGAGCCGGCCACGCTTGCCCGGGCGGAGGCCGAGCGCGCCGAGCACGCGCGGCGCGAGGCCGAGGAGGCCGACCTCAGGGTGCGGCGCGACGTCTCCCGGCGCCTGCACGGGACCATCCAGCAGCGCCTCGTGCTGCTCGCGCACCGGATCGAGCGGCTGGCGGAGCGCGACCACGACCCCGAGCTGACGGCCGTCGCGGAGGAGCTCGACGAGGTGCGCGAGCGCGACGTGCGCGCGCCCAGCCAGTCCCTCCTGCCGGTGGGCGTGGACATCGGGCTGCGCGAGGCGCTGCAGCTCGCGCTGGGCCGGCTCCCGTCGACCGTGTGGACGTCCGTGACCCTCGACCCGGTGCTGGCCGCGCACGTGGGCGACGCCGACCGTCCGCGGATGGCGGTCCCCGACCGGCTCATGGTGCTCGACGTCGTCGAGGAGGCGGTGACGAACGCGGTCCGCCACGGCGGCGCGACGACCGTGCGGATCGCGCTCGGCAGGTTCACCAGCCCGAGCGTCCCGCCCCGCTCCCCCAGCCGCCGCCGCAGCACCGCGAGCCCGCTCTCGCGCGGCGCCGGCTCCGGGAGCGGGGCGCCGTCGTTGTCGACGGTCACCGTGAGCGCGGGCCGGATGACGCGGTGCGCCGGCTCGGCGCCGTCGGGCCCGGGCGCCACGCCGTGGGGCGCCGTCGTCGGGACGCCTGCGGCCGTCATGACGGTCAGGCCTCGACGAGCACCAGCCCGGCCTCGGCGTCGCCGATGGTCAGGCGGCCGCCCTCGAGGCTGATCGCCGGCTGCGAGCTCAGCACCTCGGCGAGCCAGGCGTCCTGGGCCATGTGCTCGGCGGAGCAGGCCATCATCGTGCTCGCGAGGGCGGGCGCGTCCAGCACGCCGTTCTCCCACGAGGCGGCGCCGAACAGCGTGTTGCAGCCCGCGTTCGCCGAGAGGTGGGCCTCCTCGAACGTGATGCGGACCTGCGTGCCGGCGAGCAGGTCGTGCCCGTGGGTCTCCACGGCCACGAACGAGCGGCCGGCGAGCTCGGGGGTGCGGGTGGTGCCGTCGGCCGTCGCGGCCAGCCCGGCGAGGACCAGCACGGCCACGAGCGCGAACGCGCCGGCGCCGATGAGCATGAGCGGGCGGCGGAGGCCACGGCGGGGCGTGGTCGTCATGGGGGTCTCCCTTCGATCCTGTCGGCCCCGGCGGGTGTGCCGCTGCCGTCCGTCATCAGTTGTACGGACCTGCGGCCGGGCCCGTGCGGCGACCTGAGTGGTTCCACTCGGTTGACACCGGAGGCCGCGTGCCGGACGGTTCGACCATGACCGTCGCCGGGCGCCTGGCCCCGCGGGCGCTGGGGCTCGCCCAGGCCGGGCTCGGCGTCGCGCTCCTCGCGGTGGCGCGCGGCGGGACCGGGCTCGTGAGCACCGTCGCGGCGGCCGGCGTCGTCGTCGCGGGGCTCGCCGCGCTCGCCCGGCGCGGCGGGTGGGCGACCCGGGCCGCAGGCGCGCTGCTCGTGCTCGCCGGGGCGGTCGCGCTGGTCTGGCGGGACGCGTCGGTGCGCACGCTCGCGCTCGTCCTCGGGGCAGCGCTGCTCGCGCACGGGGTGGCGCTCGTCGTCGGGCACCGGGACGGCACGGAGGAGGACGGGGAGGTCGACGGGACGCCGGACCGGGCCGACGCCGTCGCGCGCGTGCTGCTGGGCGCCGCCTCCGTGGCCCTGGCCCTCGTCGTGCTCGCCTGGCCGCTGCTCGTCGGCGCCGGCCTGCTCGCACTCGTCGCCGTGCTGGTCCTCGCCGGACTGGCCGCGACGGCCGACGGCGCCGCCCACCGACGCCGGGGCGAGCCCGGCGGAGGCACCGGCCGAGGGGTGGCCGGTCATCGCCGTCGGGCACGGGACGACCGGCGTGGTGCCGCGGTGCGCGCCCTCGCTCGCCGCCGAGCCGTTCGCGGACGGCGCGGGCGCGGCGCTCGTCGAGGCGGTCCGCGCCGGGCACGTGGCGGTGACGACGGACTACGTGGGGCTGGGCACGGCGGGGCCCCACGCCTACCTCGTGGGTCCCGGCGCGGCGCACGCGGTGCTCGACGCGGTCCGGGCGGCCCGGCGGCTCGACGACGTCGCGGTGGGCGACCGGCTCGTCGCGTGGGGGCACTCGCAGGGCGGGCACGCCGTGCTGTGGACCGGCATGCTCGCGCACGAGTACGCCCCCGAGCTCGACCTGCTCGGCGTGGCCGCGTTCGCGCCGGCGTCCGACCTGCACGCGCTCGCGGACGACCTGCGCACCGAGGCGATCGGCAAGCTCGTGGCGGCGTACATCGCGGCGTCGTGGGACGCGGCCTACCCCGAGCTCGACGTGCGGTCGCAGCTGACGCCGACCTACCGCGGCGTCGTCGACCGGATCGGCGACCTGTGCTTCACCGGTCGCGACGTGGTGGCCGCGCTCGCCACCGCGACCCAGCTGTCGCGCGAGGTGTTCGCGCCCGGTGCGCTCGACGGACCGATCGGGGAGCGGCTGCGCGCGAACAGCCCCGACGGTCCGATCCCGGTGCCGGTGCTCCTCGCGCAGGGCGACGCCGACCCGCTCGTGCTGCCCGCGCAGCAGGCTGCGTACGTCGCGCGCCGGTGCGCGGCCGGCACCGTGCTCGACGCGCGGGTCTACCCCGGGCTCGACCACCTCACGCTCGTGGCCGCGGACTCGCTGCTCACCCCCGACCTGCTCGCATGGACCGCGGCGCGGTTCGCGGGGGAGCCGGCGGCGGCGTCGTGCGACGGCTGAGCGGGCCGTGGGGCGGCGTCCGCCGCTCGGGCGCCGTCGGCGCTGCCCGCGCCGTCGGTCGTCCGTGCGCCGTCAGGCGACGTCGACGAGGAACATGCTCCACGAGGCGGGCGCGAGCTCGGCCCGCAGAGCGCCGTCGGTCACCGCGGCGCGCGGGTGCGCGTGCGGCACCACGCGGTCGGGCTCGTCCTGCGTGTTGCACGCGAACCTGTCGTCGTCGGCGAGCTCGGTCGCCTGCGCCAGGCGCGCGTCGCCGAAGGCCACGAGCGGCACCTCGAAGATCACGGCCTCGTCCGGGTCCCGGTTCACGACGAACACCGCGAGGCGCCGCGAGTCGGCGTCCCAGGTGGCGACGGCGTCGAGCACGGGCACCGTGCCGTGCTTGGCGGTGTCGAGCGTCGGCGCGGTCAGGTCCGGGCGCAGCACGTCGCCCGCCGCGTGCCGGGCGGTCAGCGAGAACGGGTGGAAGATCGACTGCCGCCAGGCCGGGCCGCCGGGCTCGGTGCGGATGGCGCTGATGGTGTTGACGAGCTGCGCCAGGCACGCGGCGTGCACCCGGTCGCTCGCGCGCAGCAGCGTGATGAGCAGCGAGCCCACCACGACGGCGTCGAGCACGGTGTAGGCGTCCTCGGAGAGCCGCGGCGCCTCGACCCACTCGTCGGGGGCGGCGGCGCGCACGCGGTCGAGGTACCAGACGTTCCACTCGTCGAACGAGACGTGGATCCTCTTGTCCGAGCCGCGCCGGGCGCCCACCTCGTCGGCGATCGCGACGACCTCGCGGACCATCGCCTCCATGTCCGCCGACGACGCGAGGAAGCTCGCCTGGTCGTCGCCCTCGAGCTGGTAGTAGGCGTGCGCGGAGACGTGGTCGACGAGGTCGTAGGTCTCCTCGAGGACCGTCCGCTCCCACGCGCCGAACGTCGGCATGACGCGACCGGAGCTGCCGCACGCGACGAGCTCGAGGTCGGGGTCGATCTGGCGCAGGCCGCGCGCGGTCTCCGCGGCGATCCGGGCGTACTCCTCGGCCGTCCGGTGGCCGAGCTGCCAGGGGCCGTCCATCTCGTTGCCCAGGCACCACATGCGGATGCCGTGCGGCTCCGGGACACCGTGCGCCACCCGCAGGTCCGACAGCGTCGTGCCGCCCGGGTGGTTCGCGTACTCGAGGAGGTCCATGGCCTCCTGGATGCCGCGCGTGCCGAGGTTGACCGCCATCATCGGCTCGATGCCCGCGGCGCGGGTCCACGCCATGAACTCGTTCAGCCCGAACTCGTTCGTCTCGATGGTGCGCCAGGCGGGATCCAGGCGGCGCGGGCGCTGCTCGCGCGGGCCGACGCCGTCCTCCCACCGGTAGCCGGACACGAAGTTCCCGCCGGGGTAGCGGACCACCGTGACGCCGAGCTCGCGCACGAGGTCGAGCACGTCGCGGCGGAACCCGTGCTCGTCGGCCGTCGGGTGCCCCGGCTCGTAGATGCCGGTGTAGACGCAGCGGCCCATGTGCTCGACGAAGCCGCCGAAGGTCCGGCGTCGGACGGGGGAGACGGTCGACGCGGGGTCGAGGCGGAGCGTGGCGTACACCGCACGCACCCTAACGGCGGGACCCGCGCGGGGCCCCGGACCGACGTCACGATGCGGACGCGCGAACGGGTGAACTTCGCACCGTGCGCCCGCGCGCGCCGGGGTGGGCCCCGGCCTGGGTCACAAGGCCCGGATCGTGGCGCTTCGTCCGGTCTAGCGTCGGGCGCGGGAGGCGTCGATGACGCAGCGCGGTGCGACGGTCGACGCGGTCGGCCCGGTGGTGACGGTGGACGCGGCCGCGGCCACGCGGGCGGCCAGCACCCAGTCCTGGCTGACGATCCGGTGGCTGGCGGACCGGGACCGCCGTGCGGACGCCTTCGCGCTGTACGCGTGGTTCCGCTGGGTCGACGACCTCGTGGACGAGCACCTGCCCGACGCCGCGTCGCGCCTCGCACTCGTCGCGCGCCAGCGGCGCGTGCTCGACGGCGCCGCCCCCGAGGCGCCCGAGGAGCGCCTCGCCGCCTGGCTCGCCGGGCGGGGCGTGCGCCCGGCGCTCGACGCGATGCTCGACGTCATGGCGTTCGACGCCGGCCGCCGCGGGCGCCTCGTCGCGCAGGCCGAGCTCGACGCGTGCACGCACGACCTGGCGGTCGCGGTCACCGAGTCGATCCACCACTGCATCGGGCACGGGCGCTCCCGCCCGGGCGACCCGGACCGGTACGCCGCGGTCACGGGCGCGCACGTGGCGCACATGCTGCGCGACATGGCCGAGGACCTGGCCGTCGGCTGCTGCAACGTGCCCGCCGAGCTGCTCGACGGCCGGGTCCCGGCGTTCGCGGACCTGGGCGAGCCGCACCTGCGGGCGTGGGTGCGCGACCGGGTGAGGTACGCGCGCAGCTGCTTCGCCACGGGCCGCCGCTACCTCGCGCGCGTGGAGAGCGCGCGGTGCCGCCTGGCCGGGCACGCGTACGTCGCGCGGTTCGAGTGGGTGCTGGACCGGATCGAGCGGGACGGGTACCGCCTGCGGCCCGCCTACCCCGAACGCGCGACGGTGCGCGGCGGGCTGGCGATCGCGGCCGACGCCGCCCGCTCCTGCGTGCGCGGGGAGGGCTCGTGACGCACGCGGTCGTGGTGGGGGCGGGGGTCGGCGGCCTGTCCGCGGCGGTGCACCTGGCGCGTCGCGGGCTGCGGGTGACGGTCGTGGAGAAGAACCGCGGCCCGGGCGGCCGGGTGGGGGAGTTCACGCGCGACGGGCACGTGTTCTCGACCGGCCCGACGCTGCTCGTCATGCCGCTGCTGTACCGCTCGGAGCTCGCGCGCATGGGGCTGGACATGGACGAGGCCCTGGCGCCCGTGCGCGTCGACCCGACGTACGACGTCGTGTTCGACGACGGTGCGCGGCTCGCGATGACCTCCGACCTGACGGCGATGCGCGCTCGGCTCGAGGAGCTCGAGCCCGGCTCGTTCGCGGGCCTGCTGCGCTACCTCGACGAGGGCCGGCGGCACTACGAGCTCGCCCTGCCCCGCCTCGTCGAGCGCGACTTCCGGCGCCTGACGGACTTCGCCACCCCCGCGAACGCCCTGCTCGCGCTGCGCATCCGCGCGCTGCTGCCGCACTACCGGCACATGTCCCGGTTCTTCGCGACGGACCGGCTGCGCGCGGCGTTCACCTACCAGGACGTGTACATGGGCCTGAGCCCGTTCCGCGCGCCGTCGACGTTCTCGCTCATGCCGTTCAGCGAGCTCGCGCACGGGGTCTGGTACCCGACCGGGGGGATGCACCGGATCGCGACCGCGCTCGCCGAGGCCGCGGAGGCGGCCGGCGTGACGTTCCGCTACCGCTCGCCCGTGCGGCGGATCGAGGTCGCGGGCGGGCGGGCGACCGGCGTCGTGCTCGACGACGGCGTGCTGTCGGCCGACGTCGTCGTCGCCACCGCGGACCTGCCCTACGTCTACCGCGACCTCCTGCCCGACGTCGCGCCCGCCGCCCGCCTGGCGCGGCGCACCTACTCGGGCTCGACGATCAGCTTCTTCTGGGGCACGGACCGGCCGTTCGGCGAGCTGGCGCCGCACACGCTGTTCCTGCCGGACGCCTACCGCGACAACTTCGACCGCATCGAGCGGAACGAGCCGCTGCCCGACGCCCCGGCGGTCTACGTGCACGCGCCGGCGCGCCTGGACGCCGCGACGGCCCCCGAGGGCCGGGACACGCTCATCGCCGTCGTGCCCACCGGGCACCTGCGCTACGACAGCGACGACCCGGACCTGCGCGCGCGGGAGGAGGCCGCGTGGGAGGCCGAGACGGCGCGCGCCCGCCGGGCCGTGCTCGACCGGCTCGCGCAGGTCGGGCTCGACGTCGAGCCGCACGTCACTGTCGAGGCGACCGCCACGCCGCTGACCTGGCGCGCGCACCACAACCTGGTCCGCGGCGCGACCCACGGCCTCGCGCACACGCTCGGCCAGCTGGCCTACCTGCGGCCGCGGAACCGGCACGCGCGCTACCGCAACGTCTACTTCGCGGGCGCGAGCACGCACCCGGGCACCGGGGTGCCGACGGCGCTGGTCTCGGGCCGTCTGGCCGCCGAGCGGGTGCTCGACGACCTCGGGTGACCGTCCCTCAGCCGGCCGCGGGGACGCCGTCGGGCAGGCCGGAGGCCGGGACGAAGCCCGGCTCAGGCGTCGACTCGCGCAGCCCGCGGTGCGCGCGCACGTAGGCGGGCACGAGCACGCTCAGGGCGGCGAGCCACGCGAGCGGGTTGCCCCACACGAGCCCGTCGTAGCCCCAGATCGCGCCGAGCACGAGGGCCGCGCCGATCCGGCAGAACAGCTCGAGCACGCCGGTGACCGTGGGCACCGCGGTGTGCCCCAGGCCCTGCAGCGCGCCGCGCAGGACGAAGAGCGCGGCGAGCATCGCGTACAGCGAGCCGTTGACGTGCAGGAAGTACGCGGCCATGTCGACGACGCGCGCGGCGTCGTCGCCCACGAAGAGCCGCACGAGCGTCGAGCCGAACGCCGCGACGACGACGCCGAACGTCGCCGCGCCGCCCACGGTGAGCCACAGCGCCTGCCGGACGCCGGTGCGGATCCGGTCGGGGCGGCGCGCGCCGAGGTTCTGCGCCGCGTACATCGACACCGCGATGCCGAGCGACCCGAGGAACGCCATCGTGACGTTGTCCACGCGCGTGGCCGCGGTGTAGGCGGCGACGGCGTCGGGGCCGAGCTCGTTGAGGCGCACCTGCACCGCGAGCATCCCGATGGCGATGATCGAGAACTGCAGGCCCATGGGCAGGCCGAGGCGGAGCTGCCGGCCCAGCTCGGCGCGCGTGACGCGCCAGTCCTCGCTCCGCACGCGCAGCTCGGGCACGCGGCGCCGCACGTGGTTCACGCACAGCGCGACCGCCACGCCCTGGGAGAGCACCGTCGCGAGGGCCGCGCCGCCGACGCCGAGGCCGAGGCCGGGCACGGCGGCGAGGACGAGCGCGATGTTGAGCAGGCAGCTCACCACGAGGTAGGCGAGCGGTGTCCGCGAGTCGCCGATCGCGCGCAGGATCGCGAACACGTAGTTGAGGAACATCATCGTCGAGCCGCCGAGGAAGGAGACGACGGCGAACGTCGTCGCCTCCGGCAGCAGCTCGTCGGGGGTGCGCAGCAGGCGCAGCGTCGGTGCGGCGACGAGCGGCCCACCGACGGTGATGAGCACGGACGCGGCCGCGCTGAGCAGGGTCCCGGCCGCGACGGACCGCCGCACGGCCACCGCGTCGCGCGCGCCGAACGCCTGCGCCGTCGGGATGGCGAAGCCGGAGGTCATGCCCCACGCGAAGCCGAGCAGGAGGAAGACGAAGCTGCTCGCGGCGCCGACGGCGGCGAGCGAGGTCACGCCGAGCGCGCGGCCGACGATCGCGGCGTCGCTGATCTGGTAGAGCTGCTGGACCACGTTGCCGGCGAGCAGGGGAAGGGCGAAGGTGCCGATGACCCGCCAGGGGGTGCCGGTGGTGAGGGGCGTGGCCATGCGTCTCCGTGCGCTCGGGGTGGACGACGGAGAAGTCTAGTCGAATCGATACGACGCAGATGACCGACGCCGGTGTGGTCCGCGCGACATCGCGCGCCGCCGCATCATGGAGCCATGACCGTGGCGCAGTCCCTCGCGGGCGAGCTCCTCGTGGCGACGCCCGGGCTGGAGGACCCGAACTTCCGGCGGACCGTCGTGCTCGTGCTCCGGCACGACGACGACGGCGCGCTCGGCGTGGTCCTCAACCGCCCGCTCGCGGTCGGCACGGGCGAGGTGCTCCCCGCGTGGCAGTCCGCGGTCAGCCCGCCCGACACGCTCTTCCAGGGCGGCCCGGTCGGGCTCGACGGCGCGCTCGGCGTCGTGACCCTCACCCCGTCCGCGGACGGGCCGATCGTCGACCGGCTCGTCGGGCCGTTCGGGCTCGTCGACCTCGACGCCGACCCCGACGACGGCCTGCCCGGCATCACGGGCGTGCGCGTGTTCGTCGGCCACTCCGGGTGGGCGGCCGGACAGCTCGAGGGCGAGATCGCCGTCGGCGGCTGGTACGTGCTGCCCGCCGAGCCCGGCGACCTCGTCGACCCCGACCCGTCGACCCTCTGGCGGCGCGTGCTGCGCCGGCAGGGCGGCGCGCTCGCGATCGTCTCGACGTTCCCCGAGGACCCGCGCCTCAACTAGCGGGCGTCGACGACGGCGTCAGCCGGGCGGGGCGAGCGACCGCACGGTGTCGATCGTGTCGGCCTCGGCGGCGGTCTTGTCGTCGCGGTAGCGCAGCACGCGCGCGAAGCGCAGCGCGACGCCGCCGGGGTACCGGCTCGAGCGCTGCACGCCGTCGAACGCGACCTCGACCACCTGCTCGGGTCGCAGCGTCACCGTCCAGCCGTCGTCGGCGACCTCGAGCTCGCGGAACCGCCGGGTCTGCCACGCGAGCATCTCGTCGGTCATGCCCTTGAACGTCTTCCCGACCATCGTCCAGCCAGATGGGTACTCGTCATGCTCGGTCTCGCCGAGCCCTACGAACCCGCCCGCCGGGTTGCGCGCGCCGAGGTGGATGTTGCTCAGCGTGCCCGTCCGCCGGCCCGAGCCGCGCTCGACCGCGAGGACCACGAGGTCGAGGGTGTGCCGCGGCTTGACCTTGACCCACGCGGCGCCGCGTCGGCCCGCCTCGTAGGGCGCGGCCGCGTCCTTCACGACGACGCCCTCCTGGCCCTCGGCCACCCACCGCGCGAACGCCTCCGCCGCGACCTCGGCGTCGTCGGTCGTCACGCGGGCCACCTGGTGCGCGGGCGGGACGAGGCGCTCGAGCTCGGCGAGCCGCTCGGCGAGCGGGGCGTCGAGCAGGTCGCGCCCGTCCACGTGCAGCACGTCGAAGAAGAAGGGCACGAGCCGCGCGGCGGCGAGGTCGGCGTCGCGGGTCGCGCTGCGCGACGCGGTCTCCTGGAACGGCCGGGGGCGGCCGTCCGGCCCGACGGCGAGCGCCTCGCCGTCGAGCACGAGCGACGACGCCGGCAGCGCGCGGACCACGGCGACCACCTCGGGCACGCGGGCGGTCACGTCGTCCAGGCTGCGCGTGAACACGCGCACGTCGTCGCGGGCGCGGTGCACCTGGACCCGGATGCCGTCGAGCTTCGCGTCGACCACCACGGGCCGCCCGCCGAAGCCGGCGACCGCCGTCGCGACATCGGGCGCCGACGCCGCGAGCATCGGGCGCACGGGGCGCCCCACGGTCAGGCCGAACGCGGCGAGGGCCGCCCGCGCGCCCGCGGGGTCCGCGGCGCCGAGCGCGGCCACCGCGACGGGCTCGGTCGCCCCGGCGAGCATCGCGGCGCGGCGGACCTCCTCGGTGGGCACGCCCGCGGCCTCGGCGACGGCGTCGAGCAGGAGCGCGTCGAGCGCGCCCTGGCGCATCTCGCCCGAGACGAGGCCCGCGAGGAGGCGCTGCTCGGGCTCGGTCGCAGCGGCGAACAGCTCGCGCGCGAGCGCGGTGCGTGCGGCCGCCGACCCCGGGCCCGCGAGCCCGGCCATGCGCGCGAACGCCGCGTCGACCGCGAGCACGTCGAGCGAGGGCTCGGCCGCGGGCGGCGGCATCGCGGCGAGGGAGCGCCAGCCGAGCCCGGTGCGCCGCTGGCGCAGCTCCCCGCCGAGGTAGCGGGCGACGACGGGCAGCTCGTCCGGCGTCGCGCGGCGCAGCAGCTCGGCGAGGGCCGCGCGCTTGGCCAGGCGCGAGCGCGTCGCGGCCACGCGCGCGGACGTGGCGGCGAGGTCGGCGAGGAGCACGGCCCCATCCTGCGCCGCGGGGCCGACACCCGCGCGGGGGTCGGGCGACGCGGGTGCCGGCCCTGCAGCGGGTGCCGGCCCTGCCGCGGGTCGTCAGGCGGCGTCGTCAGGCGGCGTCGAGGTCCGCCGCGACGAGCGCGGCGATCTCCTCCACGGCGGCCTCGTCCGGCGACTCCACGGTCACCTCGACGCCCTGCTCGGCGCCGAGGGTCATGATGAGCAGCGCCGAGGCGGCGTCGACCGGCCCCTTCTCCCGGGTCCGCAGCGTGATCGGGGCCTGGTGCTTCGCGGCGGCCGCGGCGATCACGGACGCGGGGCGTGCGTGCAGGCCGACGGCCGAGCCGACGACGACGGTGCGGGAAGGCATCGATCCTCCTGGGACGAGCGCGCCGGCCCGGTCGCGGTGGACCGGGCCGGCACGGGGTGGGGCTCAGCCGCCGACGTTCGCGTCGCGGTCGTGCCGCGCTCCGCCGTCGGAGGCGTGCGTCGCCTCGTCGGCCTTGGGCTCGGCCGCGGCGGCCGGGGCCGTCGTGGCCGGGGCGGTCTCGGCCGTGCCCTCGGCGAGGGACGCGAGGTAGGCGTCGCGGCGGGTGCCCGGCGTCCAGCCGGAGTCGACGACGCGGCGCTGGAAGACGCTCGCGGCGACGACGAGGAGGACGGCGAGCAGGGCCAGGATGACCAGGCCGCCGACCGTGCCGGCCTTGACCGCGTTGCCGACGACGATGCCGTACCAGCCGAAGTCGGCGTCGCCGAACGTCGTGTTCGCGAAGCCGAGCGAGCCGAGCACGGTGAGCAGCACGGCGGGCAGGAACGTGATGAGCACGCCGTTGACGAACGCGCCGAGCATCGCGCCGCGGCGGCCGCCGGTGGCGTTGCCGTACACGCCCGCGGCACCGCCGGTGAAGAAGTGCGGGACCATGCCGGGCAGGATCAGGGCGAGGCCGAAGGCCGGGCCGAAGATCCAGGCGAGCAGGCCGAGCGAGGCGAGGCCGCCGACGAACGACGCGATGAAGCCGATGAGGACGGCGTTCGGGGCGTACGGGAAGACGATCGGGCAGTCGAGCGCCGGCTTGGCACCCGGCACCACGCGCTCGGCGATGCCCTGGAACGCGGGGACCAGCTCGCCGAGGATCGTGCGGACGCCGAAGAGGATGATCGCGACGCCGACGCCGAACATCAGGCCCTGCATGATCGAGGTGACGAAGTAGTTGCCGCCGTCCGCGGAGCCGAACAGCGCGTAGGCCTCCTCGGCACCGACGCGGGCCAGGTACGCGATCGAGAAGATCACGTAGAACAGGACCATCGAGAGAGCCGTGGCGACCATCGAGTCGCGCAGGAAGCGCAGCGACTCGGGGAGCTTCATGTCCTCGGTGCTCCGGCTCGTGCGGCCCACGGCCTGGCCGGTGGCGCCCGCGGCGATGTAGCCGAGCGAGCCGAAGTGGCCCATGGCGATCGTGTCGCCGCCGGTCACCTTCCGGGTCCACGGCTGGGCGAAGGCCGGCATCACGACCATGATCACCGCGAGGAGGATCGCGCCCGCGACGACCAGCGGCAGCGAGTCCATGTCCGCCGCCGCGAGGACCACGGTGAGCATCGTGGCCATGAAGAACACGTGGTGGCCGGTGAGGAACACGTAGCGCAGCGGCGTGAACCGGGCCAGCACGATGCTCAGCGCGAAGCCGAGGATCATCACCCAGGCGACCTGGGCGCCGAAGTCGGCCTGCGCGATCGAGACGATGGCCTCGTTCGTCGGGACGACGCCCTGCGCGCCCGTGGCGCCGAGGATCATCGTGCCGAGCGGGTCGAGGGCGCTGACGACGACGTTCGCGCCGGCGCCGAGGATGAGGAACCCGAGGGTCGCCTTGAGCGCGCCGCCGACGACCTTGCCGCTCGAGCGGCGGAGGGCGATCAGGCCGATCGCCGTGATGATGCCGACGAGGAACGCCGGCACGTCGAGGATCTCGTTGACGATGAACTGAGCGACGTCGACGACGATGTCCACGTGTGCTCCTTCTTCCTGGTAGGGCGCGGCGACGCCAGGTGGGGCGCGCCGTCGTGATCGTCAGCCCGCGTGGGCCGACAGCTTCTCTGCGATCTCGTCGATGCTGGTGAAGTTCGTGACGACGACGACGGGCGCGGCGACGCCCGTGAGCTCCTCCGCGAGCTCGGCGGAGGTCAGGACGAGGTCGGCGGTGGCGGCGGCCCCCATCGCGGTGCCGATGTCGGCGACCTCGACCTCCGCGTCCATGCCGAGGCGCTGGGCGGCCTTCTCGGTGTTCATCTTCAGGATGATCGACGTGCCGATCCCCATGCCGCAGACAGCGACGATCTTCATGGATGGATCCCCTCGAACTGGTGGATGGTGTGCAGCGCCTGGTCGACCGAGGTGGCCGTGACGATCGCCCCCATGACCTCGGCGTCCGCGGCCATCGCGGCGACCGTGGCGAGCGCGTCGGTGTGCTCGGTGTGGTCGGTCGCGGCGAGCCCGACGACGAGCCGCACCGGATCGTTCGTCGCGTGGCCGAACTCGACGGGTCGGGCGAGGGTCACGAGGGAGAGGCCGGTGCGAAGGACGTCCTCCGACGGCCGGGCGTGCGCGAGCGCGAAGCCCGGCGCGAGCACGATGTACGGCCCGAGCGTCTCGACGACCGCGATCATGGCGTCCGTGTACCCGGGTCTGGTCGCCCCGCCCGCGACGAGCGCGTCGCCCGACGCGCGCACCGCGTCACGCCAGTCGGCAGCCTCGACGCCCACGAGGATCGACTCCCTCGCGAGCAGCGCGCGCAGGCCCTCCACCACGTGGTCACCCCTCCGTCGACCTGTCGTAGTTGGGTGAAGCATGGCACTGGTTGTGTTCAGTGTCGAGGGTTCTAATGTATAGAGTTGCACAGAAGTCCTGAGGGCAGGAGGGACATTTCGTGGCACAACCCCCCGCGAGCCACGCCGTCGGCGGCGGGTACGGCGACCTCCTGCAGATCGTCCGTCGGCCGCAGGGTGCGACCAGGGCGCAGCTGATCGAGCAGTCCGGGTTGTCGCGCACCACCGTCAACCAGAGGCTCGAGGCGCTGCTCGCGGCCGGGTACGTCGTGCCCCGCAGCACGCAGGCGCGCACCGGCGGCCGGCCCGCCGAGGTGTTCCGCATCAACCCGGCCGCCGGCTACCTCCTGCTCGCCGACATCGGCGGCAGCCACACCCGGGTCGCGCTGTCCGACCTCGGCGGGTCGCTCCTCGCCGCGCGCGAGGACGACGTCGACCCGGCCGTCGGCCCGGAGCCCGTCTTCGACTACGTCCGCGCGATGTTCGACGAGGTCGTCGCCGAGGTCGGTGCGCCCGTCGAGCGCGTGCGCGGCATCGGCATCGGCGTCCCCGCGCCCGTCGAGGTCGGCACGGGCCGCGTCGTGAAGCCGCGCGGCCTGCCCGGGTGGGACGGCGTCGTCGTCCCCGCGCTCTTCGCGGGCCGCTTCCCGGGCCGCATCGCCGTCGACAAGGACGCCAACGCGATGGCGCTGGGGGAGTACCGCGCCGCCCGACGGCAGGACGCCGTCATGGTGCTGCTCAAGATCGGCATGGGCATCGGGATGGGCATCGTCGCCCACGGCCGGCTGCTCGTCGGGGACCAGGGCGCCGCCGGCGACATCGGCCACATGCCCCGCGGGACCGGCGTCACGTGCCGCTGCGGACAGATCGGCTGCGTCGAGGCCACCGCCGGTGGGCGCTACATCGCCCAGCGCCTCGCCGAGGTCGGGGTCGACGTGCGCGCCAGCGCCGAGATCGACGCGCTCGTGCGCGGCGGGCACCCGGACGCGGTGCGCCTCGTGCGTGAGACCGGGCAGCGGGTCGGCGAGGTCGTCGCCGAGATCGTCTCGCTGCTCAACCCGTCCCGCGTCGTCCTCGGCGGCGGGCTCGTCGGCGACAGCGACCACCTGCTGGCGAGCGTGCGCGAGGTCGTCTACCGCACCTCCCACCCGCTGGCCACCGGCAACCTGCGCATCGAGACGTCCGTCCTGGGCGACACCGCGGGCCTGTGGGGCGCCGCCGAGCTCGCGCTCGACCAGGTGCTCGACCCCGCGCACGTGGACGCCACGATCATGGCCGGCGAACGGCTGGCCCCGGAGGCACCATGACCACCACGCCCACCACGCCCACCACGCCCGCCACGCCCTCCCCGCGGCCCGACGGCTGGCCGACCGAGCTGGACGAGCGCGTCGTCGCGCACGCCCGGGTGCTCCCGCTCGACGTCGTCCAGGCGAACGGCGCCGGGCACGCGGGCACCGCGGTCTCGCTCACGCCCGCGCTGTACGTGCTGTTCCAGGAGGTCCTGCGGCACGACCCGGCCGACCCCGCCTGGCCGGGCCGCGACAGGTTCGTGCTGTCGGCGGGGCACGCGAGCCTCGCGCTGTACGTGCAGCTGTACCTGTCCGGCTACGGCCTCGAGATGGACGACCTGCGCCGCACGCGCAAGCTCGGCTCGCGCACGCCCGGCCACCCCGAGCGCGGCGTGACCCCCGGCGTCGAGACCTCCACCGGACCGCTCGGGCAGGGCCTGGGCCACGCCGTCGGGATGGCCATGGCGGCGCGCCGCGTCCGCGCGCTCCTCGACCCCGACGCCGCGCCCGGGGACAGCCCGTTCGACGTCCGCGTCTGGTGCCTCGCCTCCGACGGCGACCTGCAGGAGGGCGTGTCGCACGAGGTCGCCGCGCTCGCCGGGCGCCAACGGCTCGAGCACCTCGTCGTGCTGTGGGACGACAACCGCATCTCGATCGAGGGCGACACCTCGCTCGCGACCGCCGAGGACACGCCCGCGCGCTTCGCCGCCTACGGCTGGCGGGTGCTCGAGGTGGCCGACGCCGAGGACCCCGCCCAGGCGCGCGCGGCGCTCACCGAGGCCGCGCGCCCCGCCGGCGCCCCCACGTTCGTCCGCCTCCGCACCCGGATCGGCCACCCGATGCCCCACGTCGGCGGCACCGCCGCCGCGCACGCGGGCGCCCCCGGCGCGGACGAGGTCGCCGCCACCAAGGCCCTGCTCGGCCTGCCGGACGCGCCGTTCACCATGCCCGACGAGCTCCTCGCGCACGCCCGCCGGGTCCGCGAGCGGGGCGCCGCCGCGCACGCCACGTGGCGCGAGCGCCTGGCCGCCTGGCGCGCCGCGCACCCGGAGCGGGCCGCCCTGCTCGACCGCCTCGAGCGCCGCGCCCTGCCCGACGGCTGGGCCGACGCGCTCCCGACGTTCGAGGCCGGCCGGTCGGTCGCCACGCGGGTCGCCTCGTCGCAGGTGCTCGCCGCGCTGGCCGGCGTCCTGCCCGAGCTGTGGGGCGGCTCGGCCGACCTCGCCGAGTCGACGGGCCTCGACGTGGCCGCCTGGACCGACGCGCTGCCCGAGAACCCCGACGGCCGCCAGGTGCACTTCGGCATCCGCGAGCACGGCATGACCGCGGTGCTCGCGGGCGTCGCGCTCTTCGGCCTCACGCGCGCCGTGGGCTCGACGTACTTCGTGTTCTCCGACTACCTGCGCCCCGCGCTGCGCGTCGCCGCGCTCATGCACCTGCCCGTGACGCTCGTGCTCACGCACGACTCGCTCGCCGTCGGCGAGGACGGGCCGACGCACCAGCCCGTCGAGCACCTGTGGTCGCTGCGCGCGGTGCCGGGGCTCGACGTCGTGCGCCCCGCCGACGCCCGGGAGACCGTCGCCGCCTGGCGCGTGCTCCTCGAGCGCGAGCGCCCCACCGCGCTCGTCCTCAGCCGCCAGGGGCTGCCGGTGCTCGACGTGCCCGACGACGCCGTGCTCGCCGGGGTGCGGCGCGGCGCCTGGGTGGTCGCGGACGACCCGGAGCCCGACGTCGTGCTCCTCGCCACCGGCTCGGAGGTGTCGCTCGCGCTCGCGGCCCGCGCCGCGCTCGCGGCGCGCGGGGTCGCCGCCCGCGTGGTCTCCGCGCCGTGCCTGGAGTGGTTCGCCGAGCAGGACGCGGCCTACCGCGAGGCGGTCCTGCCGCCCGGGCTGCGCGCGCGGGTCGCGGTCGAGGCGGGCGTCGACCAGGGCTGGTACCGGTACGTCGGGCTCGACGGGTGCGTCGTCGGCGTCGCCGACTACGGGCTGTCGGGTGCGGGCGACCAGGTGCTGGCCGCGCGCGGCGTGCACGTGGACGCGGTCGTCGACGCCGCCCTCGCCGTGGTGGGCCGGCGATGACCGTCGTCACGCTCGTCCGGCACGGGCGCACCCCCTGGCACAGCCCCACGCGGTACGCGGGCGACAGCGACGTGCCCCTCGACGAGGTCGGCGTCGCGCAGGCCGCCGCGCTCGGTGCGTGGGCCGCGGGCCGGGGCTTCACCTCGCTCGTGTGCTCGGACCTGCGGCGCGCGGTCGACACCGCCGGCGCCGTCGCCGCGACCACCGGGCTCGTCCCGCACGTGGACCCGCGCCTGCGCGAGCCCCACTTCGGCGTCGCGGAGGGCCGCACGGTCGACGAGGTGCGGGCTGCCGAGCCGGAGGCGGCCGCGCGCTTCGACGCGGACCCGGCCACGCACCACTGGCCGGGCGCCGAGCCGCCCGCCGAGGTCGCTGCGCGCGGGGTGGCCGCCCTGCGCGACGCCGTCGCCCGCGACCCCGACGGCGCCCCTCTGCTCGTCGCGCACAGCACCCTCCTGCGCCTCGTGCTGTGCGCGACGCTCGGCATCCCCCTGTCCGAGTACCGCCGCGTGCTGCCGCGGCTCGACCCGGCGACCGTCACCGAGGTCGCCGTCGGCGAGCGCGTCGGCCTCCTTCGCTACAACGCACCGTTCGAGGGGTTGACATGATCCTGCGTGGCATCGGCGTCGGCCGCGGGGCGGCCGTCGGGCCCGTCGCGGTGGCCCGGCCCGCCCCGGAGATCCCCGAGGAGCGCGTCGACGACGCCGATGCCGCGGCGGCCGCCGCGCTCGGCGCGCTGTCCGACGTCGCGGAGGCGCTCGAGGGGCACGCCGCGCGGGCGGAGGGCGCGCGGGCGGAGGTCCTCGCCGCGACCGCCGCGATGGCGCGCGACCGTGCGCTGGCCGCCGACGTCGAGCGCCGCGTGCGCGACGGCGCCGGCCCCGCCCGCGCGCTGCGCGACGCCGTCGACGCCGTGTGCGCGATGCTCGAGGCCGCCGGCGGCATGTTCGCCGAGCGGACCACCGACCTGCGCAGCGTGGGTGACCGCGCGGTCGCGCGCGTGCTGGGGCTGCCCGAACCGGGGATCCCGTCGCTCGACGAGCCGTCCGTCGTCGTCGCCGCCGACCTCGCGCCCGCCGACACCGCCGGGCTCGACCCCGACCGGCTCCTCGCGCTCGTGACCGAGCGGGGCGGTCCGACCGGCCACACCGCGATCGTCGCCCGGCAGCTCGGCGTACCGTGCCTCGTCCGCGTGCCGGGCGCGGCCGCGCTCGCCCCGGGGACCCGGGTCGCGGTCGACGCCGCCGCGGGCGAGCTGGTCGTCGACCCGCCCGCCGACGTCGTCGAGCGTCTCGCGGCCCGGCAGGCCGCGCTCGCCGCGCTCGCCGAGGACACCGGGCCCGGGGCGACCGCCGACGGCCACCCCGTCGCCCTGCTGGCCAACGTCGGCGACGTGCCCGGCGCCGTGGCCGCCGCCGCGACCGCCGTCGAGGGCGTCGGCCTGCTGCGCACCGAGGTGCTCTTCCTCGACCGGCGGACCGCGCCCACGCTCGACGAGCAGGCGGACGCCTACGCGGAGGTGCTGCGCGCCTTCGCCGGCCGCAAGGTCGTGGTGCGCACGCTCGACGCTGGCGCGGACAAGCCGCTCGCGTTCGTCCCGCACGAGGCGGAGGAGAACCCGGCGCTCGGCGTGCGCGGCTACCGGCTCGTGCGGACCGCGCCCGAGCTGCTCGACACCCAGCTCGCCGCGCTCGCCGAGGCCGCGCGCCGCACCGGCGCCGAGCCGTGGGTCATGGCCCCGATGGTCGCGACCCCCGCCGAGGCCGCGGACTTCCGCGAGCGTGCCCGGGCCGCCGGGCTCCCCGTGGCGGGCGTCATGGTCGAGGTGCCGTCCGCGGCGCTGCAGGCCGCCGAGGTGCTCGCCGAGGTCGACTTCGTCTCGCTCGGCACGAACGACCTGGCGCAGTACACGATGGCCACCGACCGGCTGCGCGGCTCGCTCGACGACTTGCTCGACCCCTGGCAGCCCGCCGTGCTCGCGCTCGTGGCCCGCACGGCCGCCGCCGGCCGCGCCGCGGGGCGCCCGGTGGGCGTGTGCGGGGAGTCGGCCGCCGACCCGGTCATGGCGCTCGTGCTCGCGGGCCTCGGCGTGACGAGCCTGTCCATGGCGCCGTCGGCGGTGCCCGCGGTGCGCTTCGCGCTGCGGGCGCACACGCTCGTCCACGTCGAGGAGATCGCGCGCGCGGCGACCGCGGCGCCCGACGCCGCCCGCGCCCGCGCGGCCGCGACCGCGCTCGTCGCTGCGCAGGTGCGCGAGGTGCTGGGGCTCTAGGGTCGCTGCATGCGCCTGGGCCTCGTCGTCGACTACGCGGACGAGTACGCCGACGCGGTGGCGCTCGTGCGCGAGGCCGAGCGGCGCGGCGTCGACGTCGTCACGGTCGCGGAGGCGTACTCGTTCGACGCCGTCAGCCGGCTCGGGCACCTCGCCGCGGTCACCGAGCGGGTCGGCCTCGTGTCGGCCGTGCTCAACGTCTTCTCGCGCACGCCCGCGCTGCTCGCGATGACCGCCGCCGGGCTCGACGACGTCTCCGGCGGCCGGTTCGAGCTCGGCCTCGGCGCCTCCGGCCCGCAGGTCGTCGAGGGCTTCCACGGCGTCCCGTTCACCGCCCCGCTCGCGCGGGTCCGTGAGACCGTCGAGTTCTGCCGCGCCGTGTGGCGGCGCGAGCCCGCCGTGCTCGAGGGACGGGCCGTCCGGGTGCCCCTGCCGCCGGACGAGGGCACGGGCCTCGGCAAGCCGCTGCGGCTGGTCAACCGTCCGCGCCGTGAGCGGATCCCGGTCGCGCTGGCCGCCCTCGCGCCGCGCGCCGTGGCGCAGGCCGCGGAGATCGCCGAGGGCTGGCTGCCGCTGTTCTTCCTGCCCGAGCGCGCCGAGGCCGCGTGGGGCGACGCGTTGGCCGAGGGACGCGCGCGCCGCGACCCCGCGCTCGGACCGCTCGACGTGCACGTGACGGTGCCGCTGCTCGTCGCGGACCGGGTCGACGGCGCGCTCGCCGCGGCGACGGAGCGCGCCGCGCTCTACCTGGGCGGCATGGGCGCGCGCGGCGCGAACTTCTACGCGGACCTGGCGACCCGCTACGGCTTCGGCGAGGCGGTCGCCGTCGTGCAGGACCGCTTCCTCGCGGGCGACCGCGCCGGCGCGGCCGCCGCGGTGCCGGCCGAGCTCGTCCGGGGCGCCTCGCTCGTCGGCGACGAGGCGCACCTGCGCGACCGGGTGGCGGCGCTCGCGCGCGCGGGTGTGACGACTCTCACTGTCCAGCCCCTCGCACCCGGTCTGCACGCACGGCTGGAGCAGATCGAGGCGGTCCGGGCGGTCCTCGACGGGCAGTAGTCGCACGGCGGCCGCTCAGCAGGGGCCGCGCGCGGCCGATCGGCGGACCATGACCACCCCCAGCTGGGCGGGAACGGACGACTGCAGTTCGTCCCGCTCCGCGCGGCGGCGTGGCGGGGGCTCTGCCAGGGGTGGGCCGCGGGTGCGGATGGCGTTGTCCGCGGGGCTCGCGGACGCGGATCTGAGCGTCCCGGGCCCCCCTGCGCGCTTCACCCTCGGAGCGCTCGAAAACGGCTCTGACCTGTAGGAACATAGAAGCACGACGCCGACCGGCGTCGTCGGCCGCAACGACGCGACCCGTCCCCGCGGCCGTCAGGTGGCACACCCGGTCACCGGACTCCGGAGGGACACGATGCACCCGGACCTGCAGCCCGACCTCTTCCTGAGGGTCTACCAGCAGCAGGAGCGCGAGCTCACGCAGCGCCTGCTCCGCCGGCTCGCCGCGCGCAGCCGCGGCACCGGCCGTCGGCACCCCGCCCGCCGCTGGCACTGACGGACCCGGCCGGCCCGCCGGCGTCGCCCGGCGCGGTCCGCCCGCGGCTCCGGCCGGTGGGCTCACGGTCGTGCCCGTCGCGCGGGCCCGCGTCGTCTCGGCGTGCCGTCCCGCGCCCACGGGCGGAGACTGAAGCCTCCCGAGAGGAGGCCACCATGCGTGACCCCGTGTGTGGCATGGACGTGGACCCGCTGACGGCGACCGCGAGCGAGCAGGTGGACGGGCAGACCTACTACTTCTGCTCCGAGGACTGCTACCGCACGTTCACCGCCGACCCCACGACGTACCTGACCTGAGGAGTGACGATGGACAAGGCGAAGCACAAGGCCGAGGAGCTGACCGGCAAGGCCAAGGAGGCGCTCGGCAGGGCGACCGACGACGAGGGCCTCGAGGCCGAGGGTCGCACCGAGCAGTCGTCGGCGGACCTGAAGCAGGCGGCGGACAAGGTGAAGGACGCGTTCAAGCGCTGAGTAGCCTGCCCGCATGACGCTCGCCGCGATCGCCGACGAGCTGTACGCGCTGCCGCCCGAGGAGTTCGTGGCGGTGCGCGACGCCCGGGCCCGCGAGGCCCGGGGCACGCCGCTGGCGGCCGAGGTCCGCGCGCTGCGCCGGCCCTCGGTCGCCGCCGCGGCGGTCGACGCGCTCGTGAGGGCGCACCCCGCCGTCGTCGAGCACGTGCTCGCGCTCGGTGCGGAGCTGCGCGCTGCCCAGGCGGCCCTCGCCGGGGAGGACCTGCGTCGCCTGGCCCGCGAGCTGCGCGCCGCTCTGGCGACGGTCCGGCCGCTCGTGCCCGACGCCGCGTGGCGGGCCGTCGAGGCGACGCTGCGGGCGGCGACGGTCGACGCCGGCGCCGCCCGCGCCGTGGCGACCGGTCGCCTGGTCCGGCCGCTCGAGGCGACGGGGCTCGAGGTCGACCTCGACGGCGCCGTCGCCGTGCCCGACGGGCCCACGCTCGTCCGACCCGGGGGCGAGCGGAGCGCGCCGCCCCCGGAGGACGACCGGCCCACGACGGACGAGGTGGCCATGCCGAGGGGCGGGGCCACGGCCGACAGGGCAGGAGCGCCGAAGGGCCGGGCGAGGAAGGGACGGGCCTCGACCGCACGAGCGGCGCGGGAGGCGGCCCAGCGGGCCGCCCGCGAGGAGGCGGAGCGGGCGGCCGAGCTCGCGCGCATCGTCGCGCGGCGCCGCGAGATCGCGGACCGCGTGGCCGCGCTGCAGGCCGAGCTCGACGAGCTGCGGGCCGAGGACCGCGCGCTCGCGCGCGACGAGCACAGGAGGAGAACGTGAGCCAGGAGAACGCGAGCAAAGCGGGCCCGGGCCGGGACGCGAGCCACCGCTGGGTCGAGATCGAGCGCACCGGGCCCGGCGTCTTCCTCGCCCGCAACGCCCGGGGCGGCGAGCTGCGCACGGGCACCGAGGGCGACCTGTTCACCCCGGTGGAGCTGCTCCTCGTCGCCATCGCCGCGTGCTCGGCGGTCGACGTCGACGCGGTCACCAGCCGGCGGGCCGAGCCGACCGAGCTGCGCGCGCGGGTCGACGCGCACAAGGTGCGCGACGAGGGCGGCAACGCCCTGCGCGACGTCGAGCTGACCTTCGCGGTCCGGTTCCCCGAGGGCCCCGACGGCGACGCCGCCCGCGCGGTGCTCCCGCAGGCCGTCCGCACGTCGCACGACCGCTCGTGCACGGTCTCCCGGACGGTCGAGGCGGGCACGCCCGTCACCGTCCGCGTCGACGGGGTGCCGCTCTAGCCGGGCGCTCCCCGCCGCGTCCACCTGGAGGCGGACGTCGGGTCCGCAAGATCGTTCCCGGGGCGGGCCCCTCGCGGCAGCCCGCGCTGGTACCAATGGGACCGTGGCCACGACCGCCGAGCCCGACGCGCCCGCCGACCCCGACGCACCCGCACGGCTGCTCCCGTGGTGGCGCCGCGGCTGGGCGCGCGAGCTGCTCGTCGTCGTCGCCGTGTACGTCGCCTACTCGCTCACCCGCAACCTCATCCCCGGCCAGGTCGCGCGGGCGCAGGCCAACGCGCGCGACCTCCTCGAGGCAGAGCGCGCGCTCGGGCTGGACGTCGAGCTCGGCATCAACCTGTGGGGCGCCGGGATCCCGTTGCTGATCGTGCCCCTGAACTACTACTACGCGACCCTGCACCTGTCGGTGACGGCGCTCGTCATGGTGTGGCTGTACCGCCGCCGGTACGCGGTCTACGCGCGGGCGCGGAACGTGCTGCTGACGATGACCCTCATGGCGCTCGTCTGCTACTGGCTGTACCCGCTGGCGCCGCCGCGGCTCATGACCGGCGAGCCGTACGTGGACACGGTCAAGGAGTACGTCCTGTGGGGTTTCACGCCCTCGGACGACCTCGTCGCGCTGTCCAACCAGTACGCCGCGATGCCGTCGATGCACGTCGGCTGGTCGATCTGGGTCGGCGTCGTGCTGGTCCGGCAGGCGCGCACGCGGCTCGTCCGCGCGCTCGGCGTCGCGTACCCGGTCGTCACGACGTTCGTCGTCATGGTCACCGCGAACCACTTCGTGCTCGACGCCGTCGCCGCGGTGGCGTTCTTCGGCGCCGCAGTCGTCGTGACGGACGTGGTCACGCGGATGGTCGCCGCGCCGGCACTCTCGCGCGAGCGCGCCGCGTGAGGTAGTGATGGACGGTGCGTGCTGAGCAGGTCACCGGTCCGCTGACGTACCACGGTGAGGGCCCCGTGTGGACTCCCGAGTGGGGGCTGCGCTTCGTCGACATGTTCGCCGGCGACGTGTGCACCCTCCGGCCGGACGGCGGCGTCGACCGCCTCCACGTGGGCACCGTCGCCGCGTTCCTGCGGCCGCGCCGGTCGGGCGGCTACGTCGTCGGGCTCGAGCGCGGGCTCGGCCTCGCCGACGACGCCGACGCGCCGCCGGCCGAGGTGCTCGACCTCCCCGTGGGGGAGGGGGCGCGGATGAACGAGGGCGGCTGCGACGTCGACGGCGCGCTGTGGGCCGGCTCGATGCGCTGGGACCAGGCGCCCGGCGGCGGGCGGCTGTTCCGCGTCGATCGCGGCGAGGTCGAGGTCGTCGACACCGTGACGATCTCCAACGGCATCGCGTTCACGGCCGAGCGCGGCTACTACGCCGACACCAAGGCGAGGCGGATCGACGTCGTCGACCCGGTCGCGCGCACGCGCCGGCCCTGGTGCGAGGTCGACGGCTTCCCGGACGGGCTCACCGTCGACGCCGAGGGGCGGGTCTGGGTCGCGCTGTTCGGCGGCGGGCGCGTGCTGTGCCTGAGCCCGGACGGCGAGGTGCTCGACGAGGTCCGGCTGCCCGTCGCGCTGGTCACCGCGTGCGCGTTCGGTGGCGACGACCTGCGCGACCTGTACGTGACGACGTCGCGGGAGGACCTCGCCGACCCCGAGCCGGAGGCCGGCGCGCTCTTCCGCGTCCGGACCGACGTGCCGGGGACGCCCGTCCTGCCGTACGCCGGCTGAGCGCCGGCCTACGCCGGCTGAGCGGCCGCCCAGGCGCTGCGCACCATGTCCAGCAGCGTCGCCGTCGGCGCCCAGCCGAGGTCGCGGCGCGCCAGCTCGCCCGAGGCGACGATGCGCGGCGGGTCGCCCGGGCGGCGGGGGCCGACCTCCGGGGTGAACGCGAGGCCGGTCACCTGCGCGACGGCGTCCATCACCTCGCGCACCGACGCGCCGGTGCCGGAGCCCAGGTTGTAGACCGGGCGCAGCGTGCCGTGCTCGAGCGCGCGCGCCGCGGCGACGTGCGCGCCCGCCACCTCGGCCACGTGCACGTAGTCGCGCACGCACGTGCCGTCGGGCGTCGGGTAGTCGTCGCCGTGGATGCGCGGGGTGCGGCCCGCCGCGACCGCCTCGAGCACGAGCGGCATGAGGTTGTGCGGGCTCGTGTCGCGCAGCGCCGGGTCGCCCGACCCGACGACGTTGAAGTAGCGCAGCGAGGTGTGCCGCAGCCCGGTGACCCGAGCCGCGTCGCGGACCAGCCACTCGCCGACGAGCTTCGTCTCGCCGTAGGGCGACTCCGGCGCGGTCGGGGTCTCCTCGGTGACGAGGTCGACGTCGGGCGTGCCGTACACCGCCGCCGACGACGAGAACACCAGCGCGCCCGTGCCCGCCTCGGCCATCGCCCGCAGGAGCGACATCGTCCCGACGACGTTCTGCTCGTAGGTGTGCAGCGGCCGCTTCACGCTCTCGCCCGCGTACTTGAACGCGGCGAGGTGCACGACGCCGTCGGCGCCGTCGAGCGCCGCCGCGAGCGCGTCCTCGTCCGCGAGCGGGGCGCGGACGAACGGGACGCCGTCGGGCACGAACTCCGCGTGCCCGCTCGACAGGTCGTCGAGGACGACGACGTCGGCCCCGTCCGCGAGCAGCGCGCGGACGACGTGCGAGCCGATGTACCCGGCCCCGCCGGTGACGAGCCACCTGGTCACAGCACCCTCCCAGCGGGTCCGGCCGGTTCGGCCACGAGGAACGCGGGCGCGGTCCACGCCCGCTCGGCGAACGCGCGCCCGACGGCGGCCGTGACGTCGGGCACCCGCTCGGACGGGACGAGCGCGAGCACCGAGCCGCCGAAGCCGCCGCCGACCATCCGCGCGCCGAGCGCGCCGGCGGCCACCGCGGTCTCCTGCGCGACGTCGAGCTCGGCGCAGGACACCTCGTAGTCGTCGCGCAGCGAGGCGTGCCCGGCGTCGAGCACGGGTCCGACCTCGGGGGCGCGGCCCTGCTCGAGCAGCGCGACCACCCGCAGGACGCGCGCGTTCTCGGTCACGACGTGGCGCACGCGCCGGGCGTCGACCGGGTCGAGCGCGCCGAGGTCGTGAAGCGTCGCCTCGCGCAGCGGGCCGATCACCTCGGCGGCGCGCTCGCAGGCCGCGCGGCGCGCACCGTACTGGCCGTCGACGAGCTCGTGCCGCGACTTCGTGTCGACGACGAGCAGCACGAGCGGGCCGAGGTCGGCCGGGACGTGCCGCGTGCTGCCGTCCGTGAAGTCGCACAGCAGCGCGCTGCCGGGCCGGCACAGCAGCGACGCCGACTGGTCCAGGCCGCCCGTGGGGGCGCCCGCGATCTCGTTCTCCGCGCGCACGCACGCCGCGGCGAGGCGGCGGCGCCCGTCGTCGTCGACGGCGAGGCCCGTCCCGGCGAGCTCGTCGAGCGCGATCGCGACCGCGCACTCCAGGGCCGCCGACGACGACAGCCCCGCGCCGTAGGGCACGCACGAGTCGACGGCGGCATCGAAGCCCTGCCGCCGGCCGAGCGCCCAGGCCACGCCCGCGACGTAGGCGCCCCAGCCCCGCACGGTGCCGGGCGCGACGTCGGCCAGCCGCGCCGACCACGGCTCCTCCTGCGCGGACACGAGGCGCACCTCGTCGTCGTCGCGCGGGCGCAGGGCCACGTACGTGCGGTGCGGCAGCGCGACGGGCAGGCACAGCCCGCCGGTGTAGTCGGTGTGCTCGCCGATGAGGTTGACCCGCCCGGGCGCGGACCACACGCCCGTGGGCGCGGCGTCGAACGTCCGGTAGAAGAGCGCGGTCGCGCGCGCGGCGCCCTCGGACGGGGTCCAGGCGGTGATCATGCGAGCTCCCTCAGGCGTGCCGCGATGCGCTCGGGCGTGGTGTCGCTGAGCCAGGCTCCCAGCCCGGACTCCACCCCGGCGAGGTACTTGAGCTTCCCGGGCGCCCGCAGCACGGAGAACACCTGCAGGTGGAGCCGGCCGAGGTCGCGCCCCTCGCCGACGACGGCCTGGTGCCAGCCCGCCACGTAGGGGAGCGTGATGGGGGCGCCGTCGGCCTCGAAGAACCTGTCGAGGCGGCCGAGCAGCGTGGGCAGGACGCGCGCGAGGTCGTCGCGCTCGTCGTCGTCGAGCGCGGGCAGGTCGGGCACGTCACGGTGCGGGGCGAGGTGCACCTCGACGGGCCAGCGCGCGGCGGCCGGCACGTAGGCGGTCCAGTGCGCCGACTCGAGCACGACGCGCACCCCGGCGCGCCGTTCGGCGTCGAGCACGTCCCGCAGCAGCGACCGGCCGGTGCGGGCGCGGTGCGCGGCGGCCTGCTCGAGCATCGCGCGGGTGCGCGGCGCGACGAACGGCAGCGCGTACACCTGCCCGTGCGGGTGGGGCAGCGTCACGCCGATCTCCCGGCCCCGGTTCTCGAACGGGTACACCTGCACGACGCCGGGCAGCGCGGAGAGCTCGCGGGTGCGGTCCGCCCACGCCTCCACGATGGTGCGCACGCGGTGCGGCGGCAGCGCGCCGAACGACGCGTGGTGGTCGGCGGAGAAGCACACGACCTCGCACCGGCCGGCGGCCGCACGCGCGGGCCACAGCTCCTCGCCGTCCACGTGCCACTCGCCGTCTCGGCCGGGCATGAGCGCGGGGAAGCGGTTCTCGAAGACGACGACGTCGTAGTCCGTGTCGGGGATCTCGCCGTCCTGGTAGGCCGACCCCGGGCGCGCGGGGCACAGCGGGCAGGCGTCGGCGGCGGGAAGGAAGGTCCGGTCCATCCGGTGCGACGCCATCGGGATCCACTCGCCCGTGAGCGGGTCGCGCCGCATCTCGGGTGCGGCGTCGCCGCGCGGCGGGAGCGGGCGCGGGTCGTCGAGCCGGCGGGTCGCGGCGCCGGACGCGTAGGGCTCGGAGTCGTCGAAGTAGAACAGCTCGCGGCCGTCGGCCATGCGGGTCGCGGTGCGGCGGACGGTCACGAGGTCTCCTCCGGGTGGACGAGCTGGACGTCGACGACCGCCTCCGCGGCCGCGACGGCGTCGGCGGGCAGGCCGTCGTCGGTGATGAGCAGGTCGACCTCCGACAGGTCGGCCATCCGGGCCAGCCCGACGACGCCCCACTTGGAGTGGTCGGTGACGACGACGGTGCGCCCGGCGGCCTGGACGAGCGCGCGGTTCGTCTCGGCCTCGAGCAGGTTGGGCGTGGTGAGCCCGGCCTCGGGGTCGACGCCGTGCACGCCGAGGAGCAGGACGTCGACGCGCAGCGTCTCGAGCGCGCGCGTGGCGACGGGGCCGACGAGCGCGTCCGACGGGGTGCGCGTCCCGCCGGTGAGCACCACGGACAGGGTGGGGTCGGCCGCCTCGTGGAGCACGGCGGCCGCGGGCAGCGAGTTGGTGACGACGGTGAGCGGGCGCAGTGCGGTGTCGGCGGCGAGGACCTGCGCGGCGAGGTACGTCGTCGTGCCGGCGGACAGGGCGACGGCGCCGCCGGGGGCGAGGTGCGCCACGGCTGCGGCGGCCACCGCGCGCTTCTCGGGGGAGTACAGATGGGCCTTGGCGGAGAAGCCGGGCTCGTGCGCGGCGCGTCGCGGGTCGACCGCGCCGCCGTGCACGCGCTGGACGAGGCCGCGGCGGGCGAGCTCGGCGATGTCGCGCCGGACCGTCATGTCGGAGACCTGCAGGGACTCGACGAGGTCGGCGATGCGCGCGGCTCCCTCGCGCCGGATGGCCGCGAGGATCGCCTCCTGGCGCTGGCTCGCGAGCATGCGAACAGAATCGCTCAGAACTCAACAAGAGTCAACGTCAGTAGGGTTGGCGACATGCTCGTCGCACGGTTGCACGGTGTCGGTCAGGTGCGCGTGGCGGAGGAGCCCCCGCCGACCCCCGGTGACGGCGAGTCGCTCGTGCGCGTGACCGCCGTCGGGCTGTGCGGGTCGGACCTGCACTGGTTCGCCGACGGCGGGATCGGCGACGCCGCGCTGTCCCGGCCGCTCGTCCTCGGGCACGAGATCGCGGGCGTCGTCCAGGGCGGCGAGCTCGACGGGCGCCTCGTCGCCGTCGACCCGTCGAACGCCTGCGGCCGGTGCCGCACCTGCCTCGAGGGGCTGCGCAACATGTGCCCGGACGTGCGCTTCGCCGGCCACGGCCGCAACGACGGCGGGCTGCGCGAGCTCATGGCGTGGCCGACGGCGCTCCTGCACCCCGTGCCGGACATGCCGGCCCCGCACGTGGCGATGCTCGAGCCCCTCGGCGTCGCGCTGCACGCGCTCGACCTCGGCAAGCCGCGCATCGGCGACACCGTCGTCGTCGTCGGCGCCGGGCCGATCGGGCTGTGCGCGATCCAGCTCGCGCGCCTGGCCGGGGCCGCCCGCGTCGTGGCGATCGAGCCGCGCGCGCACCGGCGAGAGGCCGCCGCGGCGCTCGGCGCCGACGTCGTGCTCGACGCCGCCGACGCGCGCGAGCACCTCGACGAGGCCACGGGCGGGGGAGCCGACCTCGCCCTGGAGATCGCGGGCACCGACGACGCCGTCGCGCTCGCGGTCGAGGCGGTCCGCCCGGGCCGCACGGTGGTCCTCGCCGGCATCCCCGACGTGGACGCCACGACGTTCCCCGCGTCCACCGCGCGCCGCAAGGGCCTGACCCTGCGGCTGTCGCGCCGGATGGGCGAGGTCTACCCGCGCGTCATCGACCTCGTCGCGCGCGGGCGCGTCGACGTCGGCTCGGTCGTCTCGCACACCTTCCCGCTCAGCCGCGCGTCCGAGGCGTTCGCCACCGCCGCCGCGCGCACCGGGCACAAGGTGGTCGTGGAGCCGTGAGCCTCGTCGTCGCGGTCGACTGCTCGACCACCGCCGCCAAGGCGGTCGTCACCGAGGCCGACGGCACCGTCGTCGGCGCGGGCGCGGCGCCCCTGACCACCTCCTCGCCCCACCCGGCGTGGCACGAGCAGGACGCCCGCTCCTGGTGGGAGGCGACGCGCGAGGCGGTGCGGGCGGCCGTCGCCGCGAGCGGACGGGGCGCTGAGGTCGCCGCGATGTGCCTCACCCACCAGCGGGAGAGCTTCGTCGCGGCCGACGCCGACGGCGTGCCGCTGCGCCCCGCCATCCTGTGGCTCGACGGCCGGGCGACCGCCGAGATCGCCGAGCTCGGCTCGCCGCGCGTGCACGAGCTGTCCGGCAAGCCGCCCGACACGACACCGGCGCTGTACAAGATCGCGTGGCTCACCCGCCGCGAGGGCGCGCCCGCGCGCATCGGCGACGTGCAGGCGTTCCTCGCCTGGCACCTGACGGGCCGCTGGGCGACGAGCGTCGAGTCCGCCGACACCCTCGGCCTGCACGACCTGCGCCGGCGCGACTGGTCGCCCGAGCTCCTCGCGCTCGCGGGCCTGGAGGCCGCCCAGCTGCCCGAGACCGTCCCGGCCGGCGAGCCGATCGGCACGCTGCTGCCCGACGTCGCCCGGGACCTCGGCGTCCCGCCCGTGGCGCTCGTCGCGGGCATCGGGGACGGCCAGGCCGCCGGGCTCGCGCTCGGGGCGACCGCGCCGGGCGTCGCGTACCTCAACCTCGGCACGTCGATGGTCATGGGCACGTCGAGCGACGCGTACGTCACCGACCGCGCCTACCGCACGCTCGCCGGCGTGCGCGGGACGTACGTGCTCGAGACCGTGCTCAACGCCGCGGCCTACCTGGCCGGCTGGGCCCGCGACCTCGTGGGCCTGTCGGTCGAGGAGGCGGAGGCGGCCGCCGCGGCGGTCCCCCCGGGCGCCGAGGGCCTGCTCGTGCTCCCGTACTGGAACGCGGTGCAGACGCCGTACTGGGACCCGCTCGCGCGCGGCGCCGTCGTCGGCCTGCACGGCCGGCACACGCCCGGGCACCTGTACCGGGCGGTGCTCGAGGGCGTGGCGTTCGAGCTCGCGCTGCACCTGGAGAAGGTCGAGGTGACCGAGCTGCGCGCGGTCGGCGGCGGCGCCCGCAGCCCGCTGTGGGTGCAGATCGTGGCCGACGCGGTACAGCGTCCGGTCCGGGTGTGCTCGGCGGGGGAGGTGAGCGCGGCGGGCGCCGCGCGCCTCGCGCACGCGTTCCTCGACGGCGGCGACCCGCGCGACGTGCCCGTGCCGCCCGGTCACGACGTCGCCCCGCAGGGCGACTACGCCGACCTGCTCGCGGTGCACCGGCGGCTCTACCCGCAGCTGCGCGAGGTGTTCGCCGAGCTGGCTCAGGTCGGGTCGGGCTCGTCCCGCTCGGGCTCCCGCTCGGCGTCGTAGGCGTCGATCGCGGCGACCTTGGTCGCGGACGGCGACGCGGGGTCGAACGTGTAGCCGAGGTACTCGTGCACGAGGCGCCGGGCGACCTCGAGGCCGACCACGCGCTGCCCGAGGCACAGCACCTGGGCGTCGTTGGACAGGACGGCCCGCTCGACCGAGTACGAGTCGTGCGCCGTGACCGCGCGGATCCCGGGGACCTTGTTCGCCGCGATCGCCATGCCCAGGCCGGTGCCGCACACGAGCACCGCCCGGTCCGCGCGCCCCTCGGCGACCAGCCGCGCCGCGGCGACCGCGACGTGCGGGTACGCGGTCGTGTCGTCCGCGCCGACACCGACGTCGACGACCTCGGCGACGCGCGGGTCCTCGGCCAGGTCGGCCTTGAGGCGCTCCTTGTACGCCAGCCCGGCGTCGTCCGCGCCGACGACCACCCGGATCATGCGACCACCACCTCGAGGATCAGCGCGGCGGAGACGGCGCCCGGGTCGGGCGTGCCGACGCTCTGCTCGGCGAGCGGGCGGGCGCGCCCGACGCGCGGGCGCAGCGACGCCGTCGCCTGCGCCGCCTCGCGCGCGACCTTCGCCGCGGCCGCCCACGCCTCGCGCGGCGAGGGCCCGGCGAGCGCGTCGCGGAACGGGACGAGCGCGTCGAGCATGGTCTTGTCGCCCGGGGCCGCGCCGCCGAGGCGCTGCGCCGCCTCGAGCGCCCGCCCGACGGCGTCGGCGAGCATCGCCACGGGCTCGGCGTCCCAGCGGCGCCACGACTCGGGGCTGTCGTCGAACACCTCTCCCGCGGCCTCGAGCATCGCGCCCCACAGCACGCCGCTCGTGCCGCCCGCGCGCCCGGCCCACGCGCGGCCCGCGGCCCGCAGGCCGTCGTGCGCGGCGTCGCGGGCCGCGGTGACGCCGCGGAGCATGCCGCGGCCGTGGTCGCCGTCGCCGGCCACCGCGTCCAGCCGGCCGAGCTCCTCCTCGGCGGCCGCGAGCGCGGCCACCGCGGCGTCCAGCGCGCGGCGCAGCTCGGCCGCCATGGCACGTCCGCGCGCGGAGAGCTCGACCATGGGTGCGAGCGGGGCTGGGGCGCCGGCCACCGCGGCGACGGCCTCCGCGGCGACGTCCGCACCGGTGGGCTCGGGCGCGGCGGCGTCGGTCGGGGCGGCCGCGGTCAGCGCACCCTTGCGGTAGCCGGGCGCCGCGGCGGGCGCGCGCCAGAACGCCTCCAGCTCGTCGTCGAGCCAGGTGAGCGTGAGCGAGCACCCCGCCATGTCGAGGCTCGTGACGAGCTCGCCGACCTCGGGCTCGACGACCGTCAGGCCCGCGGCCCGCAGCAGGGGCGCGACCTCGCCCCACAGCACGAACAGCTCCTCGTACTTGGTGCGGCCCAGGCCGTTGAGCACGGCGGCGACGCGCGTGCTCGGGCTCGGGGCCTCGGCGAGCACGCGCTCGACGAGCACCCGGGCGAGCTCTCCCGCCGGGGCCATCGGCGCGTCCCCGATGCCGGGCTCGCCGTGGATGCCGACGCCGACGCCCATGTGGCCCGGCGCGACGCTGAACAGGGGCGCGGTCGCCCCGGGCAGCGTGCACCCGTCGAACGCGACCCCGAGCGTGCGGGTCATCGCGTTCGCGTGCCGGGCCACGCGCTCGACGTCGTCGATGCCCAGCCCGGCCTCCGCGGCGGCGGCCGCGGCCTTGAACACGGGCAGGTCGCCGGCGATGCCGCGGCGCAGGTCCTCCTGGCCGGCCGGCGCGCTGGCGATGTCGTCGGTGACGACGAGGTAGCGGGCGTCGATGCCGTCCGCGCGCAGCCGTGACTCGGCGAGGCGGAAGTTCATGACGTCGCCCGCGTAGTTGCCCGTGAGCAGCACGACCCCCGCGCCGGTGTGCGCGGCGCGCCCGACGGACTCGGCGTCGTCCGCCGACGGCGAGGTGAAGACGTTGCCGACGACGGCGCCGTCGGCGAACCCCTCGCCGACCAGCCCGCAGAAGGCGGGGTAGTGGCCGGAGCCGCCGCCGACGACGACCCCCACCTTCCCGGGGCGCAGTGCCCGGCGCACCACGCCGCCCGGCACGAGCCGGACCTCGGGGTGCGCGTCCGCGAAGCCGCGCAGCGCGTCCTCGGCGAACGTCGCGGCGTCCCGCACGATCATGAGACCTCCAGCATGGTCGCGATGACGGAGTCGTCCTCGGCGTCGAGGTGCGCCGCGATGCCGAGGCGGTAGAGCTGCTCGGCGGCCGCGGCCACCGGCGTCGCCACGCGGGCCTGGCGGGCGAGCCCGCCGACGATGCCCATGTCCTTGGCGATGACGTCGAGGCGCGAGCGCAGCGGCGGCGTCTCGCCGCGCAGCCGGGCGGCGATGCGCGGACCGCGGTCGGCGAGCATGAACGACGCCGCGGCGCCCTGGCCGAGCACGTCGATCGTCGCGTCGAGGTCGAGCCCGAGCGCGTGCGCGAGCGCGAGCGCCTCGGCCGCGGCCGCGGTGTGGATGCCGCACAGCAGCTGGTTGACCGTCTTGAGGAGCTGGCCGTCGCCGACCCGCGGCCCCGCGACCGTCACGGTGGCGGCGAGCGCGTCGAGCACGGGCCGGGCGGCGTCGACGTCCTCGGGCGCGCCGCCGACCATGACGAGGAGCGTCCCGTCGCCGGCGCGGACCGGCCCGCCGCTGACGGGCGCGTCGACGAGCCGCACGCGCTCGGCGGCCGCCCGGGCGGCGTCGGCGCCCACGGTCGAGGTGAGCACGACGACGCCGTCCAGGCCGGCCGCGGCGCCGTCGGGTCCGAACAGGGCCGCCTCGAGCTGGGCGCCGTCCCGCACGCCGACGACGACGACGTCGGCCCCCCGCGCGGCGTCGGCGGGGGAGGTGGCGGCGGTCGCGCCGGCCTCGACCGCGAGCGCGACCCGCTCGTCGGCGACGTCGAACGCGCGGACGTCGAACCGCGTGGCGAGGCGCGTGGCCATCGGCAGCCCCATCGCGCCGAGGCCGAGGACGGCGACCTTCATCGCAGCTCCTTCACGTGCTCTCCGAGGGCCACGGCGAGGAGTCGCCGCAGGTACTGCTGGTTCGCGGCCATGACGGCGAGGCCGTCGCCGCCGTAGTGCTCGACGCAGAAGGGCGCGTCGTAGCCGAGCGCGACGGCGGTCTTGATCGCGGCGCGCCAGTTCATCGAGCCCGCGTACATGGGCGCGGGCACCGCGACGACGGGGTCCTCGTGCCGGGCGTAGCTCTTCACGTGCCAGTAGTTGGCGTGGGGCGCGCACGCCTCGACGGCGGCGAGGAAGGGCTCGATCTCGCGCAGCCGGTACAGGTTGCCGAGGTCGGGGTTGAGGCCGACCGCCGGGTGGTCGACGTCGCGGACCAGGCGGACGGCGGACGCGGCGGTGCCGAGCAGCGTGTCCTCGTACATCTCGAGGGACAGCGCGAGCCCGACGGACGCCGCGTGCTCGCCGAGCTCGCGCAGCCGCGCCACCGCGAGCCCCCAGTCCTCGGGGTCGTCCCGGGGGCCGTCGACGGTCCAGAACCACAGCGCGCGGCGCTGGGCCTCCGTGAGCGGGCGGTGCAGGCCCACGCTGACGACGGTGCAGCCGAGCTCGGCGGCGGCGTCGATCGTGCGGTGCGAGTAGGCGAGGTTGTCGGCGCCGTCGGCCGGGTCGATCACCGAGCGCCGGATCGCCGACACCGCGACGGGCTCGAGGCCCACGTGGCGCAGCGCGTCGACGAGCTCGGCGCGCCGGGCGGGGGCGAGGTCGCCCACGCGCAGCCACGAGTCGGTGAGGTCCACGGCGGTGAACCCCTCGTAGGCGACCTCGGCGAGGTCGGGCACCCAGCGCTCCGGTGCGTCGTGGGCGTCGGGGAAGGGGAGCATCGCCGCGGCGATGGGCCAGGATCCGCTCTGCAGCATCGATTTCCTATAGGATTTGGGAGATGCCTAGTGAAACAACCGGCGCGGACCGGGTCAAGAGGTCGCTGCTCGACGACGTGCACGAGCGCGTCGCCGAGTACCTCGCCGACCCCACGCTCCAGCCGGGGTCGCCGGTGCGGATCGACCACCTCGCCCGGCTGTGGGGCGTCTCCCAGACGCCGATCCGGGAGGCCCTCGCGCGTGCGGAGGCGAGCGGGCTCGTGCGGCGCGAGGCGCACCGCGGCTACCGCGTGGCCGAGCTCCTGCCGCCGGCGGAGTTCGACCGGCTCATGGAGCTGCGCCTCCTGCTCGAGCCGTGGTGCGCGGCGCAGGCGGCGCTGCACGCCGACGAGGTCGCCGACGCGCTGCGCGCCGAGCACGAGGCGATGCGGCGCGCACCGCTGGACACCTACCGGGAGTACCTGCGCGCCGACGTCGCGTTCCACGACGTCCTCGTGCGCGCCGCGGGCAACCGGTTCCTGCAGGCCGCGCTCGACCTCGCGCGCCCGCACGCGCACCGGTTCCGCCGGTTCGCGGTCGGCGTCGACGACGCCGACGAGGCGATCGCGGAGCACCAGCGCGTCCTCGACGCGGTCCTCGCGGGCGACCCCGTGGCCGCCGAGGCCGCCATGCGCGCGCACCTCGAGGGCGTGCGCCGGCGGTCGGTCTAGCTGCCCGCGGTCGGTCCGGCTAGGGGCGGCGCTCGCCGCGGCGCGGGCCGCGGTCGAGGGCGATGCGCAGCGGCCGGCCCGCGACGCGCGCGCCGCCGATCCGGCGGAACGTCTCGGGTGCGATGTCGCCGGCGATCTCCACGAGGCTGAACGAGCCGAAGATGTCGATCTTGCCGAGGTCGGCGCCCCGCAGGCCGCCCTCCTTGGTCATCGCGCCGACGATGTGCTCGGGCCGCGCGCCGTGCGTGCGCCCGACGGCGACGCGGTAGCGCTGGCGCGGGACGTGGTCGCCGGACGCGCGGTGGTCGCGGCGCTCCCTGTGGTCCCCGCGCTCCCGGTGCTCGCGGGGCGCCGGCGCGGCGATCTCGGGGATCTCGCCCAGCGCCGCGGTGAGCAGGCTCGCGGCGAGGGCCTCGGGGTCCTGCCCCTGCGCGACGAGCTCGCGCACCGCGGCGAGCGCGAGGGCGTCGGGCGTCGGCGCGGCGGCGCACAGGCGCTCGACGCGGTGCCGGACCACCTGCTCGCGGGTCGGCAGCGTGGTCTCCTCGAGCGCGACCCGCGTGGTCCGCTCGATCGCGCGCAGCCGGCCGCGCTCGCCCGGCGTGACGAACGTCAGCGCCTCGCCGGCGCGCCCGGCCCGGCCGGTGCGGCCGATGCGGTGCACGTAGCTCTCGGGCTCCGTGGGCAGGTCGAGGTTGACGACGAGCCCGATCCGGTCGACGTCGAGCCCGCGCGCGGCGACGTCGGTGGCTACGACCACGTCGAGCGCGCCGCTGCGCAGCCGCTCGACGATGCGCTCGCGGTCCTTCTGCGCGACGTCGCCGGACAGGGTGGCAGCGGGGATGCCGCGCGCCACGAGCGCGGCGCCGGTCTCCTCGGCCCCCGCGCGGGTGCGCGTGAAGACCAGGGTCGCGTCGGCGTCGGCCACGCCGAGGACCCGCACGAGCGCCTCGACCTTGTTCCGGTGCGGCACGACGACGTAGCGCTGGCGCACGCCCGCGGCGGTCGTCGCCTGCCGCGCGACGGTCACCCGGACCGGCTCGCGCAGGTGGCGGTTCGCGACGGCGGCGATGGCCGGGGGCATGGTCGCGGAGAACAGCGCCACCTGCCGGTTCGGCGGGGTCGCCGTGAGGATGCGGTCGACGTCCTCCGCGAAGCCCATGCGCAGCATCTCGTCCGCCTCGTCCAGGACGACGAGGCCGACGTCGGCGAGGCGGAGCGTGCCGCGGTCGAGGTGGTCGAGCACGCGGCCCGGCGTCCCGACGACGACCTGCGCGCCCGCGTCGAGCGCGCGCTTCTGCGGCAGGAAGGGCGCGCCGCCGTAGACGGCGGTCACGGCGACGCCGAGGCCGCGCGCGAAGCTCGTGAGCGCGTCGGCGACCTGGAGCGCGAGCTCGCGCGTGGGTACGAGGACGAGCGCCTGGACGCCGCGGCGGTCGGTGAGGCGGGCGAGCAGCGGCAGCCCGAACGCGGCGGTCTTGCCGGTGCCGGTCTGGGCGACGCCGATGATGTCGCGGCCCGCGAGCAGCGGCGGGATCGCCTGCTCCTGCACCGGGGTCGGGCGCACGAAGCCGAGGTCGAGCACGGTGCTCAGCAGCGGCTCGGGGACGAGGTCGGCCAGGTCGCGCGAGCCGGGAGCGCCGGTCGCGACGGGCGTCGCGGGGGCGGTGGGCGTCGCGGAGCCGCTGGGGGCCGGGTCGGAGGCAGGGGAGGGCACGGTAGAGGGCACAGCAGAGATCACGGGGGTCCCGTCGTCGGAGGATGCCCGTCCCGATCACTCGGCCGGCGACTCCGGCTGCACACCTCGCGCTCACGGCGCGACCCAGGGGAGAGGGCCCGCCGAGTCTACGGGGTCCCGCGCGGAGAGGCGCAGCCGCGCGGGCCGCCCGGGCGTGGGGCGTCGGTCACACCGGCCGGGCGCCGGTCACACCGGCCGGGCGCCGGTCACACTCGGCCGGGTCAGGACGCGGCCGCGACCGCCGCCTCGCGCGCGTCGCCGCCCGCGAGCACGACGCGCACGCCGAGCCGGGCCATCGAGTGCTGCATCGGCGGGCCCATGTGCCCGCTGATCACCACCTCGGCGCCGTGCTCGCGCACGAACCGCACGATGCGCGCGTGGTGCGCGCCCTCGCCGCCCTCGTCGTGCAGGCGGTCCCACCCGACGTCGTGCTCGTCCCAGCGCACGACGGCGCCGCCGGTCACCTCGGCGACCGCGACCCGCGGCGCGCGGCCCCAGCCGCCGCCGACCCGACCGTCCTCGGTGACGTTCACGCACAGGATCACCCGACCACGGTAGGCCGCCGCGCGGCCCGGCACCCGGGACCTGTGCTGCTCCGGGGGGCGCCGGGCCGACGACGCCGGGGGCTACAGCGCGGACAGCTCGCGCTCGAGGTCGTCCAGGCCGAGCGAGCCGAGGCCGAGCGCGGCGGTGTGCCATGCGCGCAGGTCGAACGCGTCGCCCCGGCGCCGGCGGGCGGCCTCCCGGCCGGCGAGCCACGCCCGCTCGCCGAGCTTGTAGCTGATCGCCTGGCCGGGCCAGCCGAGGTACCGGATGACCTCGCTGTGCACGAACGCGGCCGGCGACCCGCTGCGCGCCGCGAAGAACGCCTCGCCGAGCTCGGGCGTCCACACCTCGCCCGCGTGCGGGTCGCCCGCGGGGACGCGCAGGCCCAGATGCATGCCGATGTCGATGACCACGCGCACGGCGCGCATGCGCTGGTTGTCGAGGTAGCCGAGCCGGACGCCCGGGTTCGCGAAGTAGCCGAGCTCGTCCATGAGCCGCTCGGCGTACAGCGCCCAGCCCTCGGTGTTCGCCGACACCGAGCCGACCGACGTCTGGTAGCGCGACAGCGCGCCCGACCGGTAGGCCCACGTGCCCAGCTGCAGGTGGTGGCCCGGGACGCCCTCGTGGTACCAGGTGCTCACGAGGTCGAACAGCGGGAACCGGGTGCGTCCGAGCGTCGGCAGCCAGGTCCGGCCCGGCCGCGCGAAGTCCAGCGACGGGCGCGTGTAGTACGGCGCCGCGGCCGACCCCGGCGGGGCGATCATCGCCTCGACCCGGCGCACGGGCTCGGCGACGTCGACGACCCGCCCGTCCAGGTCAGCGATCGCGGAGTCCATGAGCCCCTGCAGGTAGCGCACCGCCTCGTCGACGCCCTCGATCGCCGCGCCGTGCTCCTCCAGGTGCGCGAACGCCTGCGCGGGGGTCGCGCCCGGCAGCACGCGGTCGGCCTCGGCGGCCATCTCCGCCTCGATCCGGGCCAGCTCCTCCCAGCCCCACGCGTACGCCTCCTCCGGGTCGACGTCCGCGCCCAGGTAGGCGCGCGCCCCGCGCAGGTAGGCCTCGCGCCCGACGCCGTCCGGCACCTCCGCGACCGCCGGCACGTAGGTGCCCGCGATCCAGTCGCGCAGGTCGGCCACCGCGGCCGCGGCGGCCGCCGCGGCGCGCTCGAGGTCCGCCCGCAGCGCGTCGGGCACGTCCTCCGCCCCGGCGACGAACCCCGCGTACCAGCCCGCGCCGTCGTCGGCGGCGAGCCACGCGCCGAGCTGCTCGACGACGGCCTCGGCCTGCCGCGCCGCGTTCACGCGGCCCGTGCGCAGCCCCTCGGCGAGGGTCGTGCGGTAGCCGGCCGCGGCGTCGGGCACGCGGGCCATGCGGCGGGCGACGACGGCCCAGTCGTCGGCCGTCGCCGTCGGCATCATGAGGAACGCCTCCTGCAGGTCCTGCACCGGCGAGGCGATCGGGCGCAGCGTGGCGAGCTCGTCGCCCGCGTCGTGCTGGGCGAGGTGCGCCTCGAGGCGCTCGCGCAGGAGCGTGGCGCACCGGCGGTCGTCGTCGTCGGCCACGCGCGCGCCGGCGAGGTCGGCGAGGACCCGGCGCTGGGCGTCGGCGACGGCGTCCAGGCCCGCGGGGGACAGGTCCGGCATGCGGTCCTCGTCCGGGCGCAGGCCGAGCCACGTCGCGACGAGCGGGTCGAGCTCCGCGAGGGTGTCGACCCAGCGGTCGGCGATCCGGCGGGCGGTCGGGGCGGTCGGTGCGGTCGCGTCGGTCACCGCAGCACCGTAGCCCGCGGCCCGGACGGCGGTCGTGACCTGGGCCGGGGCCCCCGCCCGGGACCATCGGCCCCCGCCCGCCCCCCGCGGGCATCCCGAGAATGGTCGCTCCGGCAGGGTCGCCGCGCGGCTGCCGGGCTCCCGCTCGACGACGAGAGGCCGTGATGGGTTCGTTCACGCACCTGCTCGCCCCAGGCATGTTCGGCCGCCTCGAGCTCCCGAACCGGATCGTCATGCCCCCCGTGCGCCTGCGCCTCGCGCACGTCGACGGCACGCCCTCCTCCCGCGACCGCGCGTTCTACGCGGCCCGCGCGCGCGGGGGGGTGGCGCTGGTCGGCGTCGGGCGGATGCTCGTCGCGACGGAGTTCGAGCCCGCGGAGCCGTCGACGGTGCGCGTCGACGCCGACTGGTACGTGCCGCACCTGCGCTACCTCACCGACGGCGTGCACGCGGCCGGTGGCCGGATCGCCGCGCAGCTCACCGTGGGCGCGGGCCGGGCCGGGGCGCCCGAGCCGGGGGAGCGGGCGCCGGTCTCGGCGTCGGACAACTCGTGGGCGGGGTCCTCGGAGGTCACGTGCCGCACGCTGCGCGCGGACGAGGTGCGCCTGCTCGTCACGCGCTTCGGCGAGGCGGCGGCCCGGGTCGCGGAGGCCGGGTTCGACGCGATCGACGTGCACGCGCGCATCGGGCACCTGCTCGACCAGTTCCTCTCGCCCGTGTGGAACCGGCGCACCGACGCCTACGGCGGCAGCCCCGAGAACCGGGCGCGGTTCGCCGTCGAGCTGATCGGCGCGGCCAAGCAGGCCGCGCCCGACCTGCCGGTGAGCGTGCGCCTGTCGCTCGAGCACCACGTCCCCGGCGGGCGCACGCTCGAGGAGACCGTCGAGCTCGCGCGGCTCCTCGTGGCCGCCGGCGCCGACGTCGTCACGACCGACGAGGGCTCGACCGAGGCGCTGCACTGGGCCGTCCCGCCGATGTACCTCGGTCCGGCGCCGTCGCTCGCGGGCGCGGCCACGCTGCGGCGCGAGACCGGCGCGACGGTCATGGCCACGGGCGCGATCGGTCCGGAGGTCGCCGAGAAGGCGCTCGCCGACGGCGAGATCGACTTCGTCGGGATGGCGCGCGCGCTCGTCGCCGACCCCGACCTGCCGCGCAAGCTCGCCGCGGACGACCCCGGCGCGGTCCGGCCCTGCGCGCGCTGCAACATCTGCTTCGGGCACATCACCGGCGGGCTGCCGATCGCGTGCGCGGTCAACCCGCAGGCCGGCCACGAGACGCTGCGGCCGATCACGCGCGCGCCGCGGCCCAAGCGCGTGGTCGTCGTCGGCGCGGGCCCGGCGGGGCTCGAGGCCGCGCGCGTCGCCGCGCTGCGCGGGCACGTGGTGGACCTGTACGAGCGGGACGAGCACGTCGGCGGGACCCTGCGGCACGCGGCGAGCCCGCCGTTCAAGTCCGACGCCCGCGCGATGGTCGACTGGTGGACCCGGCAGCTGCGCGAGCTCGACGTCACCGTGCACCTGGGTCGCGAGGTCAACCCCGGGTCCTCGGTGCTGCGCGACGCGGACGAGGTGGTCATCGCCACGGGCGGGCTGCCCGTGCGGCCGGTCGACGTGTCCGGCCTGGGCACGGGCGAGGGGCGCCCGCGCGTCGTGGACGTCACGCAGGTGGCCGACGCCGAGATCGGCCACCGCGTGGTGGTCGCCGGCGGCGGGTCGTCGGGCGCGGACACCGCGCTGCACCTCGCGCTGCGCGGGCACGACGTCACGCTCGTCGAGCAGACGAACGAGATCGCGTCGGACCTGTTCGAGGTGAACCGGAACGCGCTGCTGCGCCGGCTCGTGGAGTCGCGCGCGTCGGTGCTGCTCGGGCGCCGCCTGCGCGCGGTGGACGCCGAGGGCGTCGTCGTCGAGGCGCCGGACGGGACGACGCTCCACCTGCCCGCCGACACCGTCGTCACCGCGTTCGGGACCAAGCCCAACACCGCGCTGTCCGGCACGGCGTTCGCCGAGGACCCGCGCGTGCACGTGGTCGGGGACTGCGTGCTGCCGGGCGACGTGGGCGACGCGGTGCACATGGGCTTCGAGGCGGGCGCGTCGATCTGAGGCCCGGGCGCGGGTGACGGCGGGCCGCGCCCCGGGCGTGGTCGCGGAGCGGACATCCGCGTCCCACGGGGTGGGCGAGGGCTATGCTCGCGCCCGTCACCCCCGCGCGACCCCAAGGACGGCGTCCCGTGTCTGCTGAAGTGTCGGCCGAAGCCACCCCCGCCCCGACCCCCCGCGGCATCGAGCCCCTCGGTGCGGCCGTCCCGGACACGGTGCCGACGCACTGGTACAACCTCGCCGCGGACCTGCCCGAGCCCGTGCCGCCGCACCTGCACCCGGCGACGCGCGAGCCGCTCGGTCCGGACGACCTCGCGCCGCTGTTCCCGATGGCGCTCATCCAGCAGGAGGTCACGACCGAGCGCTACGTCGAGATCCCGCAGACGGTGCGGGAGATCTACGCGCTGTGGCGGCGGACCCCGCTCGTGCGGGCGCACCGCCTCGAGCGCGCGCTCGGCACGAAGGCGCGGATCTACTACAAGTACGAGGGCGTGAGCCCGACGGGCTCGCACAAGCCGAACACCGCCGTCGCGCAGGCGTACTACAACGCCGCCGAGGGCATCACGAAGCTCACCACCGAGACCGGCGCCGGCCAGTGGGGCGCCTCGCTCGCGATGGCCTGCGCGCTCGTCGGGATCACCTGCGAGGTGTGGCAGGTCCGCGCGTCGTACGACGCCAAGCCGTACCGCCGCTACCAGATGGAGGCGTACGGCAGCATCTGCCACCCGTCGCCGTCGGACCTGACGGAGGCGGGCCGCGCGATGCTGGCGCAGGACCCGGAGACCACCGGCTCGCTCGGCATGGCGATCAGCGAGGCGGTCGAGGCCGCGGTCAAGGACCCGAACGCGCACTACGCGCTGGGCAGCGTGCTCAACCACGTGATGCTGCACCAGAGCGTCATCGGCCAGGAGGTGCTCGCCCAGCTGAAGGAGGCGGGCGAGGAGCAGGCGGACGTCGTGTTCGGCTGCGCCGGCGGCGGGTCGAACCTCGGCGGCCTGTCGTTCCCGATCATCGGCCAGAACCTGCGCGAGGGGACGACCACGCGGGTCGTCGCCTGCGAGCCGGCCGCCGCGCCGTCGCTGACCCAGGGCGAGTACCGCTACGACTTCGGCGACGTCGCGGGCCTCACCCCGCTGCTCAAGATGCACACGCTCGGCCACGACTTCGTGCCGTCGCCGATCCACGCGGGCGGCCTGCGCTACCACGGCATGTCGCCGATGGTGTCGCACGCGGTCAACCTCGGGCTCATGAGCGCGGTCGCCGTCGAGCAGGACGACACGTTCGCCGCGGGCCTGGAGTTCGCGCGGGCCGAGGGCATCGTGCCGGCGCCGGAGTCGACGCACGCGATCGCCGCGGCGATCGAGTACGTGCGCAAGGAGGCCCGCGACGGCGAGGTCGTCGTCATCGGCGTCTCCGGCAACGGCGTCCTCGACCTGGTGGCGTACGAGGTGTACCTCTGAGCCTTGCGGGGCGCTGAGTCAGGGCGGGCGCCGGGTCCCGCCGGGCCGCTGAGTCCCACCGGGCCGCTGAGTCCCGCCGGGGCCCGGCGGGGTCGTATCGTTTCGGCATGACCCTGCGCGTCCTCTTCATCGGCGGTACCGGCACCATCAGCTCGGCGTGCGTGCGCCTGGCGGTGGAGCGCGGCATCGCGCTGACCGTGCTCAACCGCGGCGCGACGGCGACGCGGCCCCTGCCCGACGGCGTCGAGGTGGTGCACGCCGACGTCCGCGACCCCGCGTCGGTGCGCGCGGCGCTGGGCGAGCGCACGTTCGACGCGGTCGTCGACTGGGTGGCGTTCACGCCCGAGCACGTGGCCACGGACGTCGAGCTGTTCGCCGGCCGCACGGGCCAGTACGTGTTCATCAGCTCGGCGTCGGCCTACCAGACGCCGCCGGAGCGGCTGCCGGTGACCGAGTCGACCCCGCTGCGCAACCCGTACTGGCAGTACTCGCGCGACAAGATCGCGTGCGAGGACCTGCTGCAGCGCGAGTACCGCGAGCGCGGGTTCCCGGTGACGGTCGTGCGACCGTCGCACACCTACGACCGCACGTCGGTGCCGCTCGACGCCGGCTGGACGGCGGTCGAGCGCATGCGTGCGGGCAAGCCGGTCGTGATCCACGGCGACGGCACGTCGCTGTGGACCCTGACCCACCACACGGACTTCGCGCGCGGGTTCGTGCCGCTGCTCGGCAACGCGCGCACCGTGGGCGAGGCGTTCACGATCACCGGCGACGACGTGCTCACGTGGGACCAGATCGCGCGCACGCTGGCACGGGCCGCGGGCGTCGACGAGCCGGTCCTCGTGCACGTGCCGAGCGACGTGCTGGCCGCCGAGGACCCCGAGTGGGGGCCGTGGCTGCTGGGGGACAAGGCGCACTCGATGGTGTTCGACACGAGCAAGCTGCGCTCGGTCGTCCCGGACTTCGCCACGCACGTCCGCTTCGAGCAGGGCGCGCGGGAGATCGTCGAGTGGCACGACGCCGACCCGGCCCGCCGCGTGGTGGACCCGCGCTTCGACTCGCTCTTCGACCGGATGGCCGAGCGCTTCCGCGTGTAGCCGGGTGCCGCGTCGTCGGGCACGCTGGGAATAGGCCGTCGGGCGGGGGCGTTCCGCGGACAGTTGAAAGTTTGACCATCTGTCCGACCCGCCCGCCCGCGAGCGATCTCAGGAGCCCTTCATGATGCAGTTCGGCGTCTTCACGGTCAGCGACATCACGCGCGACCCCACCACCGGGCGCATCCCGACCGAGCACGAGCGGATCCGCAACGTCGTCGAGATCGCGAAGAAGGCCGAGGAGGTCGGCCTGGACGTCTTCGCGCTGGGCGAGCACCACAACCCGCCGTTCTTCTCGTCGTCGCCGACGACGACGCTCGCGTACATCGCGGCGCAGACGGAGCGGATCATCCTGTCCACGGCGACGACGCTCATCACCACGAACGACCCGGTGAAGATCGCCGAGGACTACGCGATGCTCCAGCACCTCGCCGACGGGCGCGTGGACCTCATGCTCGGGCGCGGCAACACCGGCCCGGTGTACCCGTGGTTCGGCCAGGACATCCGCAACGGCATCCCGCTCGCGATCGAGAACTACGCGCTGCTCCACCGCCTGTGGCGCGAGGACGTCGTCGACTGGAAGGGGCGGTTCCGCACGCCGCTGCAGTCGTTCACCTCGACGCCGCGCCCGCTGGACGGGGTCCCGCCGTTCGTGTGGCACGGCTCGATCCGGTCGCCGCAGATCGCCGAGCAGGCCGCGTACTACGGCGACGGGTTCTTCCACAACAACATCTTCTGGAACATCGAGCACACGGCCGCGATGGTCCGGCTCTACCGCGAGCGGTTCGAGCACTACGGGCACGGGTCGGCGGACCAGGCGATCGTCGGCCTCGGCGGCCAGGCGTTCATGCGGCCGAGGAGCCAGGACGCGGTGCGTGAGTTCCGCCCGTACTTCGACGTCGCGCCGGTCTACGGGCACGGCCCGTCGCTCGAGGAGTTCACCGAGCTCACGCCGCTGACGGTCGGCAGCCCGCAGCAGGTGATCGACCGCTACGCGGGGATGCGCGAGCACGTGGGCGACTACCAGCGCCAGCTGTTCCTCATCGACCACGCGGGCCTGCCGCAGAAGACGGTGCTCGAGCAGCTCGAGATCCTCGGCGGCGAGGTCGTCCCGGTGCTGCGTCGCGAGATGGCCGTGGGCCGGCCCGCGCACGTGCCGGACGCGCCGACGCACGCCTCGCTCGTCGCCAAGGCGGGCGGCCCGCGCGACGTCACCGTCTACGCCGACGCCGACGGCGTGACCGGCCGCGCTCCTGAGGTGGACGCCTCCGAGGTGGAGGCGACGCGATGACCGAGCGCGTGATCGCCGTCGTGAGCGCGGGCCTGCGCGACCCGTCCTCGACGCGGCTCCTGGCCGACCGCCTGGGCGAGGCGACCGTGCGGGCCCTCGCCGCGCGCGGCGTCCCCGCGACGACGCGTCTGGTCGACCTGCGCCCCCTCGCGGCGGACATGACGACGGCGCTGCTCACGTCCGTGCAGTCGCCCGCGCTCGCGGAGGCGCTGCGCACGGTGACGCACGCCGACGGGCTGGTGGCGGTGTCGCCGATCTTCTCCGGCTCGTACAACGGGCTGTTCAAGACGTTCTTCGACCTCGTCGAGGAGGACGCGCTCGAGGACATGCCGGTGCTGCTCGGTGCGACCGCGGGGACCGCGCGCCACTCGCTCGCGATCGAGCACGCGCTGCGCCCGCTGTTCGCCTACCTCGGGGCCGTGACGACCCCGACGGGGGTCTTCGCCGCGACCGACGACTTCGGCCACAGCGACGCCGTCCGCGCCGACGACGACGTGGCCCCCCTCGCGGACCGCGTCGCCAGGGGCGGCGCGGAGCTGGCGAGGCTCGTCGCCACGAGCGAGCGCCGCCCGCCCGCCGACCCGTTCGCCCTCACCGAGAGCTTCGAGGACCTCCTCCGCGGCGACGGGTAGCCCAGGGGGCCGGACCCCCGCTGGCCCCGGCCCCGCGCGTCCCGCCGGGCGCCGAGCCACCTGCGCGGAGACGGTCGCGTTCCCGCGGCCCCTTCGCGTTCGCGCCCGCCCCTCGCGTTCGCGGCCGCGCAGGCGGTCGTGTTCTCGAGTTCTGTGCAACTTCCGTTGCTTCGAGGCAACCGCAGGTGCACAGAGCGCGGAAGGGGTGCCGCCCCCTCGCCTTCGCGCCCGCCCGGAGACGGTCGCGTTCCCGCGGCCCCTTCGCGTTCGCGCCCGCCCCTCGCGTTCGCGGCCGCGCAGGCGGCGGTCGTGCTCTCGAGTTCTGTGCAACTCCCGTTGCCATGAGGCAACCCTGGGTGCACAGAACTCGACAAGCGCACCGGTCCCCGGGAGGTCTGCCGCCCTTCCCGAGGGTCTGCCGCCCTTCCCGGGGGCGCCCCACTTCCAGGAGCTCGGCTCGCCGCTGTCGTCTCGGCTCGCCGCAGCCACGTCGGCCCGGCGGGCCGGAGCGGCTCGACGTGTCCACAGGCCGCGCGGGCCCACGACGTGCGTGTCCCGGGCGGCGGTGCACCTTCGGGTTCTGCAGGGAAACCCCAGGTGCACAGATCTCGGGAAGGAGGGGCCCGCGTGGACCTCCGGCGACCGCTCGACGTCGTGACCGCTTCCCTCGACGGCGAGGTCCTCACGGTCATGGCCCTGCCGCCCGACCGCGAGCTCACCACGGGCGACATCCAGCGCCTCATCGAGCGTCGGTTCGGTGCGCGGCGCTCCATCCCCGGGATCCGCAAGACGCTCGAGCGGCTTGCGGGCCAGGGGATCGTCCACGCGTCCCGCGCCGGGCGGGTCGGCGTCTACGCCCTCAACACCGAGCACCTCGCGGCGGAGCACGTCATCGACCTCGCCCTGGTCCCGACCCGCCTCCGCGCCAGGGTGACCGAGGCGATCGAGCGCTGGCCCACCCTGCCGAGGTGCGCGGCGGCCCTCGACGAGCCGCCGTCCGGCGCACCCGACAACGGCACCCTGCACCTCGTCCTCCTCACCCCCGCGTCCGACGACGCGAGCGAGGACCGCGACTGGTGGGACACGATGACCGCCCGGCTCGTCGCCGACGTCGACACGTGGACAGGCGCGCGGGCCGTGGTGCACCGCGTCCCCGAGCACCGGCTCGACGAGGGGCTGAACCGAGACCTGCTGTGGAGCGTCCGCCTCGACGGCGAGATCCTCCTCGGGGAGCTGCCGCCCGGGGTGCCGCGGGGGATCCCGCCGCGTGGGCACCCGTGGTGGTGGCGCTTCGCCGACGCCTGGTAGCGCTGCCTCGCCGACGTGTGGTGGCGAGCGCCTCGGCCGACGCGTGGACGGCGAGCGCCTCAGCCGGCCGCGTCGGCCAGCTCGAGCCAGCGGTCCTCGAGCTCGGCGACCTGCGTGGCCACCGCCTCGCGCCGCTCGGCGAGGGCCATGAGCCCGACGTGGTCGGCCGGGTCGTGCTCGGTCATCGCCCGGTCGAGGTCCGCGAGCTCGGCGGTGAGCCGGGAGAGCCGGCGCTCCACCGCGGCGAGCTCCTTGCGGGCCGCGCGCTGCTCCGCCGCCGACGACGCCGCGCGCCCCGCCTCTCCGGGCGCGCCGGAGGAGGGGTCGCCGGCGGAGGGCGCGCCACCCGTGCCCGCGTCACGCGCGCCACCCGCGCCGCCGCCTGCCGCGCCGCCGCGACCCCCTGCGTCGGCCGTTCGCTGGAGCAACCGCAGGTACTCGTCGACCCCGCCCGGCACGTGCCGCAGGTGGCCGTCCATGACCGCGTACTGCTGGTCGGTGACGCGCTCGAGCAGGTACCTGTCGTGCGAGACCACGATGAGCGTGCCCGGCCACGTGTCGAGCAGGTCCTCGATCGCGGCGAGCATGTCGGTGTCCATGTCGTTCGTCGGCTCGTCGAGCACCAGCACGTTCGGCTCCTCGAGCAGCGTGAGCAGCAGCTGCAGGCGGCGGCGCTGGCCGCCGGACAGGTCGCGCACGGGCGTGGCGAGGTGTGCGTTCGTGAAGCCCAGGCGCTCGAGCAGCTGGCCCGGCGTGAGGTCGCGCGCGTCCCGGCCCACCCCCGTGCGGTACGTCGTCCGGTAGCGCGCGACGACGTCGGTCACCCGCTGGTCGGCGACGTCGGCGAGCTCGGCCAGGTCCTGGGAGAGCGCCGCCACCTTCACGGTCGACCCGCGCTTCACGCGGCCCGACGTCGGCGTCACCTCGCCCGTGACGAGCCCGAGCAGCGTCGACTTGCCCGCCCCGTTCACGCCGAGGATGCCGGTCCGTTCGCCCGGTCCGATGAGCCACGTGACGTCGCGCAGCACCGGGCGCGGGCCGTCCGGCCCGTCGTAGGAGACCGACACGTCGACGAGGTCGATGACGTCCTTGCCGAGGCGTGCCGTCGCGAGCCGCGCGAGCTCGGTCGGGTTGCGCAGGGGCGGCACGTCGGCGACGAGCGCGTTCGCGGCCTCGATGCGGAACTTCGGCTTCGACGTGCGCGCGGGCGCGCCCCGGCGCAGCCAGGCGAGCTCCTTGCGCAGCAGGTTCTGCCGCCGCGCCTCCGTGGCCGCGGCCATGCGGTCCCGCTCCACCCGCTGGAGCACGTACGCGGCGTACCCGCCCTCGAAGGGCTCCACGACGCCGTCGTGCACCTCCCAGGTCGTGGTGCACACCTCGTCGAGGAACCACCGGTCGTGCGTGACCACCACGAGCCCGCCCGCGTTCGGCGCCCACCGCGTGCGCAGGTGCCCCGCGAGCCACGTGATCGCCTGGACGTCGAGGTGGTTGGTCGGCTCGTCGAGGAACAGCACGTCGTGCTCGCCGACGAGCAGCGCCGCCAGCGCCACGCGCCGCCGCTCGCCGCCCGACAGGTCGCCGACGACGCCATCCCACGGCAGGTCCGCGACGAGGCCCGCGAGCACGTCGCGCACGCGTGCGTCGCCCGCCCACTCGTGCTCGGGCCGGTCGCCGACGATCGTCGCGCCCACGGTGCGCGCGGGATCCAGGGCGTCGCCCTGCTCGAGCACGCCGATCCGCACCCCGCTGCGCACGGTGACCCGTCCGGCGTCGGGCGCGAGGCGGCCCGACAGCAGGCGCAGCAGCGTCGACTTGCCGTCGCCGTTGCGCCCGACGACGCCGATCCGGTCCCCCTCGGAGATGCCGACGGTGACGGAGTCGAGGACGACGGCGGTCGCGTACGCCAGGTGGAGCGCCTCGCCGCCGAGCAGGTGGGCCACGGGTGACCAGGGTAGGCGCCGTAGAGTGGCGCCCCGTGACGCCGACCTCGCCCGACGCCGGTCCCGCCGCCCCCGGGGGAGCCGCGCTCGCCCGGCTCGTGGTCGTGGGCCTCGCGGGCGGCCTGCTCTCGGGGCTGTTCGGCGTCGGCGGCGGGATCGTCATGGTCCCGCTGCTCATCCTGCTGGCGCGGCTGGAGGACCGCCGGGCCGCCGCGACGTCGCTCGCCGCGATCGTGCCCGCGTCGGCCGCCGGCGTCGTCACCTACGCGGTGCGCGGCGACGTCGCCGTCGGCGTGGCCGTGCTCGTCGCCGTCGGCGCGATGGCCGGCTCGCTCCTCGGCACCCGGCTGCTGCGCCGCGTGCGCGTCGACGTGTTCCGGTGGCTCCTCGCGGCGCTCATCGTGGCCGCCGCGATCCAGCTGTTCGTCTCGCTGCCCTCGCGCGACGGCGACCTGGCGCTCACGTGGCCCACGGTCCCCGCGATGCTCGCGCTCGGCCTGGTGACCGGCGTGCTGTCGGGCCTGTTCGGGATCGGCGGCGGGATCGTCGTCGTGCCCGTGCTCATCGCGGTGTTCGGCGCGAGCGACCTCGTCGCGAAGGGGACCTCGCTGCTCGTCATCATCCCGACGGCGATCACCGGCACCGTCGCGAACGTGCGCGCGGGCATGGTGGACCTGCGCAGCGGGCTCGTCGTCGGCGTCGCGGCGGCGGCCGCCTCCGCGTGCGGCGCGCTGCTCGCCGGGCTCCTCAGCCCGCGACTGTCGGTCGTGCTGTTCGGCGCGCTGCTGCTCGTGTTCGCCGCGCAGATGGTCCAGCGCGCGCTCGCCGCCCGCCGCCGGGCGTGATCCTCGAAACGATTCGCGCCTCCCGCTAGGCTGCCGCCGAGCACGACCGGCGAGGAGGCCGACATGGAACGCGCGGTGTACTTCGACGGCTGGTACCGCGGCGACTGGTGCCAGCACCCCTCCATGCCGCCGCGGCGCCTCGCGATGCTCGACGACCTCGAGGCGATGCGCGCCACCACGCTCGTGTGGGCCGGCCTGGGCGGCGGGTCGATCAGCCTGCCGTACCTCGAGGAGGAGGCGTACGGGCCCGTCCCGGCCCGGTTCCGCCAGTACGGGTACGTCACCGAGTCGGAGTTCATCGCGCACGCCCGCGAGCGCGGCATCGACCTCTTCGCGATCGTCTTCGAGGCCCAGGCGTGGGAGCTGCCCGCCGAGCTCGACGACGACGGCGAGGTCCTCGCCCAGACCGTCACCCGCGGCGTCGGGCGCCGGACGACCGTCGGCCTGCGCGAGTTCGCCACCGACACCGGCCCCGCCTCGTGGCGGCCCTTCCGGCACTGGTTCCCCGACGGGCTGACCACGTCCGCGGGCGAGCCGGTCACGGACCTGTGGACCGAGGTCGCCGCGAAGGACCTCGACGGCGAGCCGTACCACACGCACTGGGTCGAGATCGGCGAGCGCGACCAGGCCTGCCTCTACGGCGACCGCAACAACCCCGTGTGGCGGGAGTACCTGAAGAAGGTCGTCGAGGTCCAGATCGACGCCGGCGCCCGCGCGGTCCAGCTCGACGAGACCGAGACCCCGCTCGGCGCGCTGCGCTACGGCGGCTGCTTCTGCCGCGACTGCATGGCCCTCGTGCGCGACCACCTCGCCGCCCTGCCCGAGGACGAGCGTCCGGCCGAGCTCGCCGGCGTCGACCTCGCCACGTTCGACTACGCCGCCTACGTGCGCGCCCACGGCGCCGTCGCCCGGCAGAACCCGCGCTCCCTGCCGCTGTACCAGCACTGGAGCCGCGCGCTGCAGGCGGCGATCCCGCGCACGTTCGCCGAGGTCGCCGACCACGCCCGCGCGTACGGCGCGAGCAAGGGCGTGCAGGTCAGGGTCGCCGGCAACTTCTTCGACTGCGCGCCGGTGTACGACCCGGTCGTCGACCACGTCGACGTGCTCGTCACCGAGATGCGCGAGACCCGCGCGATGCAGCCGTGGTGGTTCCGGCACGGCGTGGGCATGGCGCGCGGCAAGCCGCTCATCGCCGTCGAGAACCCCTACGGCGGCGGGATCATGGAGCGCCTCGTCGCGGACCTCGCGCGGGGCCGCGCCTACGACATGTTCCGCACGACGATCTTCGAGGCCAGCGCGATGGGCGCGACCATGGCGCTGCCGTACGGCTCCTGGCTGGGCAACGAGATCAAGGACGCGTACTGGGTGCCGATGGAGCTCGCGGCCGCGACGGGCCGGTTCCTCGAGCGGGTCGACCCGCTCCTGTCGAACGTCTCGCCGCACCGCACGGCCGTCGTGTACTCGGTCGCGAGCCTCATGCGCGACTGGGTCGACGGCGACCAGAACAACGAGGGCGACCGCTGGTACCCGCCGGTGGAGCAGGACCTGCCGCCGACCTCGTACTGGGAGACCGTCGAGAGCCTGTCGCGCTCCGCGCGCTGCTACGACGTCGTCGTGCTCCCCGACGAGGAGCTGCGCCCGAACGACGTCACGGCGGAGACGCTCGCGCGCTACGACGTCGTCGTGCTGCCCGACGTGTGGGCCGTCAGCCCCGCCCAGCACGAGGAGCTGGTGCGCTACCTGGAGGCGGGCGGGCGCGTCGTCGTGCACGGCGCCTACGGGACGGGTCTGCCCGACGGCGCGGCGGAGCGCCTCCTCGCGCACCCGGGCACGGTCCGGGCCGCCTCCGTGGACGACGTCGCCTGGCAGGTGGCCGTCGACGTCGAGGTCCCGCTGGGGGACCGGGCCGCGGTGAGTCTGCAGGTGGCGCCCGCGGGCGGGGTCGCCGTGCACCTCGTCAGCTACGACTACGACCCGGAGGCGGACGCCAACCGGCCCGTGCGCGACCTGCCGGTCGCGGTGCGCGTGGGCGGCCCGTTCACGCGGGCCACGGTGGTCCGGCCCGACGCCGACGACGTCGACGTGCCGGTCGTGCTGGACGGCGACGCGTGGCGCGTGGTCGTGCCCGAACTCGTGACGTACGCGATCGTGCACCTGCGCTGAGGGACAGGGCGACGGCCGGGGCGGCGGCGGGGGCGGTGGTGCCGGTCGGCTAGCATCGGCGCGTGACGATGACAGAGTCGCGCGCCGATGCCGCGCTCCCGGACCTCGACCAGGCGGCGTCCTCCGCCGCGTCCTGCCTCTTCCGCGGGTTCGCCGACCCGTCACGGCTGGCGATCGTGCGCCACCTGCTCCTCGGCGAGCACCGCGTGGTCGACCTGACCCGCCACCTCGGGCTCGCCCAGTCCACGGTCTCCCAGCACCTCGCGTGCCTGCGCGACTGCGGCCTCGTCACGTCGCGCGCGCAGGGCCGCGCGTCCGTCATCGCGCTCGCGCACCCCGAGGCCACGCGCGACCTGCTGCGCGCCGCCGAGCGCCTGCTCGACCTCACGGGCGACGCGGTCGAGCTGTGCCCCACCTACGGCGCCGGGGCGTCCCGGTGAGCGCGCCGGCGACCGCGCCCGCCGCGTCGACCGCCGAGGTCACCGCGCTCACCCGCCGCGGGCTGCGTCTGGCCCGGCTCACCGTCGGGTACAACGTCGTCGAGGGCGTCGTCTCCGTGGCGGCGGGGCTCGCCGCGGGCCTCGTCTCCGTCGTCGGCTTCGGCGTCGACTCCGCGATCGAGTCCGCCGCTGGGGTGATCGTCGCGCTGCGCCTGTCCGCCCGGCTGCGTCACGGCGACACCGACGAGCGGCGCGAGCGGCTCGCGCTGCGCGGCGTCGCGGTGACGTTCTTCGTGCTCGCCGCCTACGTGACCGTCGAGGGCGTGCGCTCGCTCGTGGCGGGGGAGGAGCCCGACCGCTCTCCGGTCGCGATCGCCGTCCTCGTCGCGTCGATCGTCGTCATGCCGCTGCTCGCGCGCGCCAAGCGCCGGGTGGGTGAGCGCCTGCGCGACCCGCTCGTGCTCGCCGACGCCGCCGAGACGCGCATCTGCGTCCTGCTGTCCGTGTCGACGCTCGCCGGACTCCTCCTGCACGCCCTCACCGGGGCGGCCTGGCTCGACCCGGTGGCCGGCTTCGTCATCGCCGCCTTCGCGGTGCACGAGGGCCGTGAGGCGTGGGAGGGCGAGCTCCTCGAGGACGGGGCCGAGGACGACGGATGACCCACGACCACGTGACCGCGACCGGTCGGCACCGCCGCCGGCTCGCCGTCGTGCTCGCGCTCACGCTCGCGATCGCGGCGCTGCAGGTGGTCGGCGGCCTCGTGTCCGGCTCGCTCGCGCTGCTGGCCGACGCCGGGCACATGGTGACCGACGCCGCCGGGGTCGCCATCGCGCTCGGCGCGGCCACGGTCGCCACGCGGCCCCCGACGCCGCGGCGCACCTTCGGCCTGCTGCGCGCCGAGGTGCTCGCCGCCCTCGCCAACGGGCTGCTGCTCGTCGTGCTCGCGGTGTGGGTCGTCGTCGAGGCCGTGCGCCGCTGGGCCGCGCCGCCCGAGGTGACGGGCGGCGTCATGCTCGCCGTCGCCGTCGTCGGCCTGGCCGCCAACCTCGTCTCGCTGCGCCTGCTGCACGGCGGGCGGCACGAGTCGCTCAACGTCCGCGGCGCCTACCTCGAGGTGCTCGGCGACCTGCTCGGGTCGGTCGCCGTGGTGGTGTCCGGCGTCGTCGTCGCGACCACCGGGTGGGTGCGCGCCGACGCCGTGGCCTCCGTCGCGATCGGCGCGCTCATCCTGCCGCGCGCGTGGTCGCTGCTGCGCACCGTGCTCGACGTGCTGCTGGAGGCCACGCCCGCGCACCTCGACCTCGAGGCCGTGCGCCGGCACATCGGCGAGACGCCCGGGGTGCTCGACGTGCACGACCTGCACGCCTGGACCATCACGAGCGGGGTCTCGGCGCTGTCCGCGCACGTGGTCGTCGCCGACGACGCGCTCGCCTGCGGACCCGACGGCGCCGTGCTCGACGAGCTGTCCGCGTGCCTCGCCGACCACTTCGCCATCGAGCACTGCACGTTCCAGCTCGAGCCCGCCGGGCACACCGCGCACGAGGGCCCGCACCACGACTGACGCCGCGCGCGGACCGGCGGCTCAGGCCTTCTTCTTGGGCCGGGACGGGCCCTTCGCGCCGCGCGAGAACGCCCACAGGTCGATCCCGGCGTCGACGGCGTGCTGGTCGATCGCGGCGAGCTCGTCGTCGGAGAACGACAGGTTCTCCAGCGCGCGCAGGTTCTCCTCGAGCTGGGGCACGCTGCTCGCGCCCATGACGAGCGAGGTCACGCGCGGGTCGCGCAGCGCCCACGCGAGCGCCATCTGGGCGAGCGTCTGGCCGCGGTCGCGCGCCATCCCCGCCAGCGCGCGGACGTGCGCGAGCGCCTGGTCGGTGAGCAGGTCCGGCGACAGCGACGTGCCGCGCGCCGCGCGCGACCCCTCGGGGATGCCGTCGAGGTACTTGCCCGTGAGCATGCCCTGCGCGAGCGGCGAGAACGCGATGCAGCCGACGCCGAGCTCCTCGAGCGTGTCGAGCAGCCCCTCGGTCTCGATCCAGCGGTTGAGCATCGAGTACGAGGGCTGGTGGATGAGCAGCGGCGTGCCCAGGTCGGCCAGGATCTCGGCCGCGCGCCGCGTGTCCGCGGGGGAGTAGCTCGAGATGCCCGCGTACAGCGCCTTGCCCGACCGCACCGCGGCGTCGAGCGCGCCCATGGTCTCCTCGAGCGGCGTCGTCGGGTCGAAGCGGTGGCTGTAGAAGATGTCGACGTACTCCAGGCCCATCCGCCTCAGCGACTGGTCGAGGCTCGCGAGCAGGTACTTGCGCGAGCCGCCGCCCTGCCCGTACGGGCCGGGCCACATGTCGTAGCCGGCCTTCGTCGAGATGACGAGCTCGTCGCGGTACGGGCGCAGGTCCTGGCGCAGCAGGTACCCGAAGCTGGTCTCCGCGGCGCCGTACGGCGGGCCGTAGTTGTTCGCCAGGTCGAAGTGCGTGACGCCCAGGTCGAACGCGCGCCGCACGACCGCGCGCTGCGTCTCCAGGGGCTGGCCGTCTCCGAAGTTGTGCCACAGCCCGAGGGACAGCAGGGGCAGGTCGAGGCCGCTGCGCCCGGTGCGGCGGTAGGTCATGCGGTCGTAGCGGGAGGCGTCGGCGACGTAGGTCATGGCGACACTCTGCCACCGGCGGACGGGGCCTCCCGTCCCGTCACCCGTCCGGCGTACCGTCGCCGCATGACGGACCTCCTCGAGCGGGCGTCCGCCCTCGCGACGCTCGACGACGCGCTCGCCGCCGCGGCGCACGCAGGGCGCGTCGTGCTGCTCGGGGGCGAGGCCGGCGTCGGGAAGTCCTCGCTCGTGCGCGCCCTCGCCGAGCGCCACGAGCGCGCCGCCCGCGTGCTCGTGGGGGCGTGCGACCCGCTGCTGACGCCGCGCGCGCTGGGCCCGCTGCACGACGTCGCGCGCGACGTGGGCGGGGACCTCGCCGCCCTGCTCGCCGAGGGCGCCACGCGGGAGCGGGTGTTCGCCGCGGTGCTCGACGAGCTCGACCGGCCCGGGCCGCCCACCGTCCTCGTCGTCGAGGACGCGCACTGGGCCGACGAGGCGACGCTCGACCTGCTGCTGTTCCTCGCCCGCCGGGTCGACCGGGTGCGCGCCGTGCTGCTCGTGACGTACCGCGACGACGAGGTCGGCCCGCAGCACCCGCTCCAGTCCCTGCTCGGCCGCGTGCCGCGGGACGCCGTGACCCGGGTGCACCTCGACCCGCTGTCCGCCGCCGCCGTCGGCGAGCTCGCCCGCCGGGCGGGCCGGGACGCCCGCGACCTGCACGCGCTCACCGGCGGCAACCCCCTGCTCGTCACCGAGGTCCTCGCCGCGGGCGACGCGGGCGTGCCCATGACGGTGCGCGACCTCGTCCTCGCCCGGCTCGCCGCGCTCCCCGAGGACGCGCAGGACGCGGTGCGGCTCTGCGCCGTCGTGCCCACCCGGGCGGAGGTGTGGCTGCTCGAGCGCGCGCTCGGGGCCGACGCGGGCGCCGTCGAGAAGGGCATCGCGGTGGGCCTGCTCGTCGCGGAGCCCGACGCCGTCCGCTTCCGCCACGAGCTGTTGCGCCGCGCGGTCGAGGACGCGCTGTCGCCGCTGGTGCGGCGCGACCTCAACCGCCGCGTGCTCGACGCGCTCGCCGCGGCGCCGGACCGCGACGTCGACGTCGCGCGCCTCGTGCACCACTCGCGCGAGGCCCAGGACGTCGAGGCCGTGCTGCGGCACGCGCCCGTGGCGGCCCGGCGCGCGGCCGCCGTCGGGTCGCACCGCGAGGCGATCGGGCACTTCAAGGTCGTCCTCGAGCACGCCGACCGGTTCCCGCCAGACGAGCGGGCCGCGCTGCTCGAGGAGCTGTCCATCGAGTGCTACCTCACCGGGAGGTCCACCGAGGCGGTCGCCGCCCGGCGGGAGGCCGTGGCGCTGCGGAAGACGCTCGGCGACCCCGAGGCGCTCGGCGCGGGGCTGCGCTGGCTCTCCCGGATGCACTGGTGGGACGGTGACCGGCCGGCCGCCGAGGCCGCCGCCGAGCGCGCGATCGAGGTGCTCGAGGCGCTCGGCCCCAGCCGCGAGCTCGGCATGGCGTACTCCAACCGCTCGCAGCTCGACATGCTCGCCCACCGGCACGCGAGCGCCGTCGAGTGGGCGCACCGGGCGATCGCGATGGCGGAGCGGTTCGACGACCCCGCGGTCGCGTCGCTCGACGAGGCCGGGGCCGCGGCGCTGCGCGCGGAGATGCTCGACATCGCGCGCCGGTTCGACGTCTCCGACGACGACACGCTGGTCCTGCGCATGGACTACCTCGAGGTGGTCGTGCACAAGGACGAGGCCTGAGGGGAGGGGTCGACGTGAGCACCCGGTCGCGGTGGCAGCCGGCCGACGCCGACGCGCGGGTCGCGGCCGTCCAGGCAGCCGTGTGGCAGCGGATCCTGCCCGCGGGCGGACCGCCGGCCGAGACCTACGTCCGCCGCCCGCGCGGTACCCGCACCCCCTGAGCCCCCGGCTCGCCGAGCCCACCCCCCACGCCGAGTTCGATACTTTCCGGCGAGTTCGAGAGGGAACACCTCTCGAACTCGCCGCGAACTCTCGAACTCGAGGGTGGGGTGGGGTGGGGTCGGCGATCAGCGGCGGGAGAACAGGTCCTGGATGTCCTTGGAGAACAGGTCCTGGCCCTTGATCCGGCTGGTCTCCTCCGGGCCCACGACGTGCCGACGGCCGTCCTCGGAGAGCTGCGACGCGCCGCCCTCGGGCCCGAGGGGCAGCACGATGAGCTCGGGCGCCGGCTTGTACCGGGCGCTGGGCTTGCGGCCCTCGATGAGGTCGGTGATGTTCTGGGCGACCACGGCGGCGTGGTCGATGGCCGCGGAGGCGCGCTTGCTCTCGGGCACGTCGGTGATGTCGCCGACCGCGAACACGCGGTCCTGCCCGACGACGTTGAGGTGCTCGGTCACGCGGATGTGCCCGTCCGGGCGGCGCGCGGCGGCGAGCTCCTCGTCGAGGTAGCCGGTCTGCGGGCGCGACCCGTAGCAGCGGAACCACATCTGCGCCTCGAGCGGGACGCGCGTGGTGGTCTCGACGACGAACGGCGCGTAGGTGCCGACGTCGGCCGGCGGGAGGAAGGCGAGCGGGGCGCCGGTGACGAACTGCACGCCGCGCTCGGCGAGCTGGGCCCGCACGGACTCGCGCAGCTCGGGCAGGTAGTCGCCGGTGGTGAGCACGTCCTCGGCGACGTCGACGATCGTGATGCGCAGGTCCGGGTACGCCGCGGTCAACTCACCGGCCAGCTCGAGGCCGACCGGGCCGCCGCCGACGAGCAGCGCGTGCTGCGTGCGCGCGAGGTCGTCCCGCAGGCGCGCCAGGCGGGCCGTGGCGACCTCGGTCTCGCTCTCGAGGAACTTGGCCGGGAACGGGTACGCCGTTCCCGTGGCGAGGACGAGGTAGTCGGCGTCGACCGACTCGAACGGCGAGATCTGCACGCGGGTCGGGGACACGCGCCGCGCCCAGTCGTGCACGATGCGGCCGTTCTCGAGCAGCGAGTCGTACGGGTAGAAGACGCGCTCCTGCCAGGACGGGTCCACCGCCGCCCGCAGGGCCGCCGTCGCGTGCACGAACGCGTCCTTGGGCTCGACGAGCACCACGTCGGCGACGCCGTCCAGCCACCGGGCGAGGCTCGCCCCGCCGTAGCCGCCGCCGACCACCACCACCCGTGCCGCCATGCGCTCCGTCTCCTCGCCGTCGTCGGTCACCGGCCATCGTGCCACCTTTCGCCGGTGGCCCGACGCCGGTGGTCACCGCTCAGTCCTCCGGCACCTCGAGCGGGGGGACCTCCGGCGCGGGGCCGTGGACCAGACCCGGCAGCGCGAGCCGCAGCACACGCTCGGCGATCGCGGGGGCCCGCTCGAGGGGGTGCCCGACGAGGGCGCCCTCGAGCATGGCGAGCAGCAGGACGATGTCCTGCGCGGTGACGTCGGGGCTGACGAGGCCGGCCTGCTGCGACCGGGCGAGCGCGGCGCCCGCGACGACGGCCGCGCGCTCCTCGATGCGGCGCATGCGCTCGGCGACGGCGCTGCCGTCGGGGCTCTCGGTCTCGCGGCTGATGATGACCATGACGCCGCGCGTGCGGACCTGCGAGGCGACCATGCGCGCGAGCAGGGAGAACAGCACGTCGGGCTCGTCGCCGTGCTCGGCGAGCCACTGCTCGTGCCGCGCCACCCAGCGCTCGTAGATCGCCGTGGCGAGGTCGCGGCGGTCGGTGAAGTGGCGGTACAGCGTCCCCCGGCCGAGCCCGGCCCGCCGGACGACGGCCTCGAGGGGCACGTCGGGTCCGGACGTCGCGAACTCGATCTCCGCCGCGGCGACGAGCGCGTCGTAGTTGCGCACGGCGTCCCTGCGGCGCCGCACCGGCTCGGGGGCCTCCACGAAGTGGAGCGTAACGCCGCGAACGCCCCCGGACCTCCGTCCCTCGCCTGGACGCGGCCGTGTCTTTAGACTGGATGCTGAGACGGACAACGCTGTCCGGTTCTTTCGCGCGCCCCTGGACGGGTGCCGTCGGGCCGGACCGAGGGAGAGGTCACCGATGCAGGAGGCGACGTTCGACCTGGTGGTCGTCGGCAGCGGTACGGGCATGCTCGCCGCGCTCACCGCGGCGGAGGAGGGCCTGAACGTCCTCGTCGTGGAGAAGTCGCCGTACGTCGGCGGCTCGACCGCGCTGTCGGGCGGCGGCTTCTGGATCCCCGGCAACTCCGTGCTGCGCGAGGCCGGCGCCCGCGACAGCGAGGAGCGCATCCGGGCGTACCTGCGCGCCGTGACGAAGGGCGAGGTCGACGAGGAGCGCTGGGGGAGCCACGTCACCTACGGCCCCGCCGCGGTCGAGGTGCTGCGCCGCCGCACCCCGCTGAAGTTCTCGTTCATGCGCGAGTACGCGGACTACTTCCCCGAGCTGCCCGGCGGGTCGCCGGGCGGCCGCGCGGTCGAGCCCGCGCCGTTCGACGCGCGCCGCCTCGGCAAGCACCGCGCGCTCGTCAACCCGCCCGCCCTCAAGGCGCCGCTGCCCATGCCCGTGACGAGCAGCGGCTACAAGTGGCTCAACCTCGCCGCGCGCGACGTGCGCGGCGTGATCCAGGGCGCCAAGGGCATCGGCCAGGGCCTGGGCGGCCTCGTCGTCGGGCGCGAGTACGTCTCGCTCGGGCAGGCCCTCGTCGCCGGCATGCTCGCGGGCCTGCGGCGCATGCAGGTGGCGCTGTGGACCTCGAGCCCGATGATCGACCTCGTCGTCGAGGGCGGCCGGGTGACCGGCGTCGTCGTCCGCAAGGACGGCAAGGACGTGCGGGTGCGCGCCGAGCGGGGCGTGATCCTCTCCGCGGGCGGGTTCGAGCGCAACGCCGAGATGAAGCACCGCTACCAGTCGGAGCACCTCGACACCTCGTGGACGCTCGGCAACGAGCACAACACCGGCGAGGTCATCGAGATCGCGCACGCCCACGGCGCCGACCTGGCGTTCATGAACGAGTCCTGGTGGTTCCCGGCCCTGCCGGTCCCGGGCCCGATGCCGGGCTCGCTGCTCGCCGAGCGCTCGCTGCCCGGCTCGATCATGGTCAACGGCGCGGGCCGCCGGTTCATGAACGAGGCCGTGAACTACATGACCGCCGGCCAGATCATCCTCGGCCTGCACAAGGACGACGACCCGCACATCCCCGCGTGGCTCGTGTTCGACCAGCGGTTCCGCAACCGGTACCTGTTCGGCGGCGGCCTCATGCCGCGCCAGCCGCTGCCCCAGGCCTGGTACGACGCCGGGATCGCGGTCCGCGCGGACAGCATCCCGGAGCTGGCCGCCGCGACGGGGCTGGCCGAGCTGCCCGCGACGGTCGAGCGGTTCAACCTCCTGGCCACCCAGGGGCACGACGACGACTTCGGCCGCGGCGAGTCCGCCTACGACCGCTACTACGGCGACCCGAAGGTCACGCCGAACCCCTGCCTCGGCGTCATCGACGCGGGCCCGTTCTACGCGGTGAAGGTGGTCCCGGGCGACCTCGGCACGTGCGGCGGCGTCCGTGCGGACGGGTTCGCACGGGCCCTGCGGCCCGACGGCTCCGTCATCGAGGGCCTGTACGCCACGGGCAACGTCGCCGGCAACGCGTTCGGCCGCGTGTACCCGGGCCCCGGCGCCACGATCGGCCAGGGCCTCGTGTACGGCTACGTGGCCGCGAAGCACGCGGCCGGCACGCTCGCCTGACCTGCGCCGGCCGGGCCGAGCGCCGCCCGGCCGGTCTCGACCGGCAGCCGCCCCGTCCGATCCCTTCCCGGCGGGGCGGCTGCTCGCGTCGTAGGGCCGCGTCGTCCGGGCGCCAGGCGCGCCCGGACGTGCGCGTCAGGCGCCGGCGCCCATCCGCAGCACCTGACCGAGGCGCTCGCGGCGCCGCACCGAGGCCTCGACGAGGACGACGACGGCGGCCGTCAGCGCGGCGAGGAGCACCGGCGCCGCGACCCACCACGGCACGACCGTCGCGGGGTCGAGCGCCTGCGCGGTGACGAGGCGCAGGTCCAGCGCGCCCGAGAGCAGGCGTGCCGCGCCGACGCCGACCGCGACGCCGCCGGCGGACGCGAGCAGCACGGGCGGGACCATCTCGCCGAGCGCGACCCGGCGCGCCTGCCGGTCGCCGATGCCGAGCGCGCGCAGCGTGGCGAGCGTGCGCGCCCGCTCGCGCGCGTCGGCGGCCGCGCCGAGCACGACGGCGAGGGCCGCGAGCCCGGCGAGGAGCGCCACCGCGGCCCACGTCGCGGCGGTCACCGCCGAGGGCAGCGGGTCCCCGCGCCGCTCCTCGAGCCACGCCGAGCGGACCGCCGTCGCGGCGTCGGCGAGCTCCTCCTGCGCGGCCACGGCGTCGGCCGCGCCCGGGCCGACCGCCCACACCGCGTTCGGCGCGACGTCCCCGGCGACGGCGTCGTCGAGGGCGGCGAGGTCGACGACGACGAGTCCCTCGTCGCGCCCGTCGAGCGCCGGTGCCCGGCCGGCGACGGCGACGGGCACCCAGGAGCCGGCCCACTGCACGCCGAGCCCCTCCGCGCTGTGCGCGAGCAGGTCGTCGGACACGAGCGCGGGCAGCGCGTCGTCCGGCGCGGCGCCCTCCGCGCCCGCACCCGGGCCCCGGTACCGGGCCGTCGCGTCGGCGAGCGCGGCCGCGAGGCGGTCGGCGGACGGGCCGCCCGCGAGCGTGTCGCGCGCGAGGCGGGCCAGGTCGCCGGTGGGCACGGCGACGACGTGCGCGGTCACGGCGCCCCACGTGGAGCGGAACCGCAGGTCCTCCACACGGGCGGCGAGCGCGAGGTCGACGCCGGGGGCGGCCGCGACGCGCCCGGCGGCCGCGGCGACGTCCCGCTCCGCAGCGGCGGCCGGGACGACCCGAGCGGTCACGTCCGCGCCCACCGCGTCCCACGAGGCCTGCTCCCGCCCGGCGTCCACGGTCGCGCCGAGCACGCCCGCGAACGCCCCGAGCGCCGCGACGGCGGCCAGCGCGACGAGCGCCGCCGGGTGCGTCGCCGCGCGGGCCCGGCCCGCGGCGAGCAGCGGCCCCGCGTGCCGGGTGCGGGTCGCCACGGCCTGCCCGGCCCGCAGCGCCCACGGCACGAGGCGCAGCACGACGACGGCGCCGGCGAGCGCGACGAGCACGGGCGCGACCGCGACGACGACGCCGCCCGCGGCCACGTCCCGGGCCTGCGCGGACGCGACGGCCCCGGCCGCGGCGAGCACGACGAGCACCTCGACCGCGACGCGGCGCAGCGCGCCTTCGCGGGCCACGCGCCGGCGGCGGGCCTCGGTCACCGGGCGCCGGCCCCCGGCGGCGCGGGCGGCCACCCGCACGCCGAGCACGGGGGAGCAGGCCGCCGCGGCGAGCACCACGGGCGCGGTCGACCACAGCGGCACCGGGCCGGGCGCGACGGCGTCGGCGGCGAGCAGGCCGAGCGCCGCGGCGACGGCGGCCAGCGGCACGGACTCCGCGGCGAGCTCCACCGCGACCGCGGGCAGCGACGCACCCCGAGCGCGGTGCTGCGTGAGCACCCCGCGGCGCCGGGCGGCCAGGAGCGCGGCGGCGAGCACGACGACGAGCACCGCGCCCGCGCCCACGGCGGCGACGAGCACCCCGGCCTGCGCGCGCGCCGCGTCGGTCCGCACCGCGGCGTCGCGGAGGGTGTCGGGCAGGTCGGAGCGGATCTCGGCGAACGGCGCCGTCGGGAGCACCGCGGGGTTCGCGGCGGCGCGCGCGACGGCCTGCGCGACCGCGTCGCCGCCGAGCCCGCGCACGGCCTCGGCGTCGGCCCGGTACGTGTAGGACGCGGAGAAGCTGCCGGGCGGCAGGGCCGCGAAGGCGGCGGGGAACGCGTCGTCGGTGAGGAGGACGGCGAGCGACGTGCTCAGGACGACCTCGTCGCCGCGGGGCGCGGGGGCGAGCACCTCGGGGATCGCCGCCCACGCGCGGTCGTCCGGGTCGACGGCGCGGAACACGCCGGCCACGCGGATCTCCGACCGGCTCTCGGTCAGCCCCGGCCCGGGCAGCGGGTCGCCCGGCCCGACGCCGAGGAACTCGGCCGTCGCCTCCGAGACGCCGACCTCGACCACCGACGGCGCGTCGCCGGTGCGCTGCACGGGGCCGCCCGCGAGGTCGGGCGGGGCCACGGGCGCGCGGCCGGCGACCCACTCGACCCGGGGCCCGTCGGGGTGGGCCAGGTGGACGAGGCGCACGGTCGTCTTCCCGAGCGGGTCGGGCGGGTTCGTCATGGTGAGCGAGCGGCTCACCATGACGCGCAGCCCGGCGGGGGCCAGGCCGGGCACCTCGGCCGCGACCGCCTCGTCGAGGAGCGCGGCCAGGCGCTCCACCTGGGGCACCACGCCGCGCCGGCCGTCGTCGCCGAGCGGCTGGTCGAGGCCGTGCGACACGACCAGGGTCGCGGCGTCCCCGGCGACCTCGACGGCCGCGGCGGCGGCGTCCCGCTCCACGCGGTCCGCGAGGCGCGGCGTGACCGCGGCGAGGGCGACGGCGAGCGCGACGACGAGCAGCGTGAGAGCGAGCGGCCACGCGTCCGCGCGGGCGCGGCCCAGCACGCTCGCGGGGTCGAGGCCGAGGCGGGGCAGGCGCCGGGGCGCGGCGCGGCGGCCCGTCACGGGTCACCCACCCGCAGGTGCGCCGCGACCGCGCGCCGCACGAGCGCGCCGGCCGCGGGGGCGGCCACGGCGGCCGCGCCGACGAGGAGCACCGCGACGAGCGCCGCCTGGGCGGGCCACGGCCACACGGGCACCGCCGGCGGCACCGGCGCCTGCCCGCTCTCGGACACCGGCAACAGCGGCGTGAGCAGTCGCGCGACGACGGCGCCGACGCCGACCCCCGCCGCGACGACGACGGTGCTCACGGCGGCGTGCTCGGCCATGAGGGACGCGAACACGGCCCGGCGCGAGACCCCCAGCCCGAGGAGGCGGGCGACCTCGACCGCGCGCGGCTCGAGCGTCGCAGCGGTGTCCAGGCCCGTGCCCGCGAGCGCGAGCGCCACGGCGGCGACGACGAGCAGGAGCAGCGCGGCGACCACGCCGACGCGCAGCGGGCCCGCGCGCAGCGCCGCGGCGACCTCGGTGCGGTCCTGCACCACCAGGCCCGCGTCCGCGAGGAGGTCGGCCGTGGCACCCGGGTCGTCCGTCGGCACCCACCACCGCTGCGTCAGCGGCCGCAGCGCCCCGCCGACGACGAGCGCGCCGGTCAGCGCCTGCTCGTCGACGAGGATCGCCGACGCCGTCGGCGCGGCGGGCACGTAGGGCACCACCGCCGCCACGCGCCCGGGGACCCGGACCCCGCTCACGTCGACCGCGAACGCGGCGCCGGGCTCGAGGGACAGCGCCTGGGCGATGTCCTGGGTGACCGCGAGCGGCACGACCGCGCCCGAGGGGAACGGGGACGCGACGACCCCCGGGTCGCCCCACAGGCCCCCGAGCTCGACGCGCCCGGTCACGTGCACCGTGCCCGCGTCGACCTCCACCTCGCCGTGCTCGAACCACGGCCAGCGCGGGTCGTCCTGCCGCAGGTACCAGCGCGACGGCGCAGGGCCCTCGCGCCCGGGCAGGCTGACCGCCGCGTCGAGGTCGACGGTGCCGGCGAGCTCGCCGGGGTCGGGCGGGCGACGCGCCTCGAGGTGCACCGCGAGGAGCGTGAGGTCGCCGTCGGGCACGCCGGCGAACGGGGTGTCGACGCCGGCGACGACGAACGGCCGCGGCGTGCCGTCGGCGGGCACGGGCTCGCCGCGCAGCACGGTGCGCCCGCCCCACGCGTCGACCAGGACGAGGGTCGGCGCGACGCGCAGGCCCGGGACGTCCCGGCTGAGGCTCGCCGTGACCGTGACCCCCTCCGCGCGGCCCGTGTCGTCGAGCCGGACCGGCAGCCCGGCGACGGGCTCGGGCGCCATGCCGGCGGTCGTCGTCGGCCAGTCGGACCCGTCCAGGCGGCCGCGCACCACGTCGGCGCGGCGGGTGTCGAACGCGACGAGCGTGGCGGCCGAGCCGCGCCCCGCCACGTCCATGCCCAGGCCCACCTGGACGAGGCTCACGGGGACCGGCTCGGCGCCCGACGCCGCGGCGACCACCTCGCCCCTGGGCAGGCCGTCCGCCGCGGGCAGGACGGCGACGTCGGCGCCCACCCGCGCGTCGGCCTGGTCCCGCTGCGAGCCCGCCCACGTCGCCGCGAACGCGGTCGCGAACGTCGCCGCGGCGGTCGCGAGCACGAGGAGGAACGCGACGGGGGCCGAGTGCGGGCGCCGCGCGACCTGCCACTCCGCGAGCGGGAGCACGAGGCGCCGCGAGCGGGCCGCGCGGGTCTCGGCGAGGCGCTCCACGAGCGGGACGACCCGCAGCGCGAGCAGCGACGCGGCGAGGAGGCACACCACGGGGGCGGCCACGAGCACGGGGTCGGTCCCGCCCTCGGAGGCGAGCAGGTGGCGGCGCAGCTGCAGGTAGGCGGCCACCGCGAGCGCCAGCGCGGCGAGGTCCGCGCCCGAGCGCGCGACGGCCTGGCGGCGCCCGCGTCCGGTGCGGCGCCGCGCGCGGTCGCGCCGGCCCAGCCACGGCAGCACGAGCGCGAGCCCGAGGAGCGCGGCGGTCCCCACGCACGCGGCGACGAGCGTGCCGTCGGCTCGAGCAGTCGCGGGCAGACCGGCGGAGGCCACCTCGGGCGCGCGCAGCAGGGCGCGGTAGGCGGCGAGCGCGACCGGCACCGCGAGCGCCCCGCCGACGACGGCGAGCACCGCCGCCTCGCCCGCCGCCTGCGCGACGAGCTGGGACCGGCGGGCGCCGCGCGCCACGAGCAGGGCGGCCAGGCCGGCGCGCCGCACGACGAGCAGCCGGCCCGCGAGCCCCAGCGCGACGGCGGCGAGCGCGACGGTCACCACCCCGACCACGCGGACGACGTCGCCCGTCACCTCCTGCTGGGCGTGGGCGCCCGCGATCGTGCGGGGCAGGCGGCTGGCGGCGACGACGGTCGTGGCCTCGCCGCCGAGCAGGTCGGCGAACCGACGGTTCACGCTCGCGAGCCCGGCGCGGACCTCCGCGAGGCGCTCGGGGGTGGCGGCGGACACGTCCGGGTCGAGCCACAGGCTCACCCGGTCCGCGGGCACGACGGCGCCGAACGCCGCCGCGTCGACGACGAGCGGGCCGGCCGTCGGCACGGCGCGGCCGCCCTCGCCGGGCGCGATCCAGGCGGCGTCGTACCCGACGCCCTCGAGGACGTCGCGGGTCCACGCGCCGACGTGCGGGCGGACGGGTTCGAACACCCCGACGACGGCGAGGGTGAGGCCGCCGCCGGCCGCGTCGTCGTCGCCCGCGTCGTCGTCGCCCGCGGCGAGCCGGACCTCGTCGCCGACGCCGACGCCCAGCGCGTCCGCCGACGTGCGGGGCAGGGCCGTCTCCCACGCCCCGCCGGCGCGGCCCTGCGGCCAGCGGCCGGCCACGAGCTCCGCGTGGTCGGCGACGTCGTCGGCGGCGAGCAGGTACGCCTGGCCGGGGTCGTCGTCGGCGGCGCCGGGCAGCGGGGTCGACCGGCCGGCCAGGGGGAGCGGGGGCGAGGAGTACCAGGCCGACGTCGTCGAGCCGAGGGGCGCGAGGATCCCCGCGGCCTCCGCCGCGGCCGTGGCGACCGGGCCGTCCGGGGTCGCCGGGTCGGTGCGGGCGCGCGCCTCGTCGCTCGTCCCGCCCGTGACCCGGAACGCCACCGTGAGCCGGACGTCGTCGGCGGGCGCGGCGCGGACCGCGGCGACCACGGCCGCGTCGCCCGCGTCGGTGAGGAGCAGCGCGCACGCCCCCGCCACCCCGGCACCCGCGACGAGCACGGCCAGCACCGCCGCGAGGAGCGGGAGCTGCGTGAGCGCGCGGCGCGCCACCAGTCCCGCGCCGCTCACCCCGCCACGACCTGCCCGTCCGTGATCCGCAGCACCCGGTCCGCGAGCGCGATCATCACCGGGTCGTGCGTGGACACGATGGTCGTCATGCCCTCCGCGTCGACGACGGCCCGGATGAGCGCCATGACCGCCAGGCCCGTCTCGCTGTCGAGCTGGCCGGTCGGCTCGTCCGCGACGAGGAGCCGCGGCGAGGCGGCCAGCGCGCGGGCGATCGCGACGCGCTGCTGCTGGCCGCCGGACAGCTCGTCCGGCCGCTGCTCGGCGTGGTCCCCGAGGCCGACGAGGTCGAGCAGCAGGCGCACGCGGCGCTCGCGCTGGGCCACCGGCAGGCCGCGCAGCCGCAGCGGGATGCCGACGTTCTCCGCCGCGGTGAGCACGGGCACGAGCCCGAAGGTCTGGAAGACGAACGCGACGCGCTCGCGGCGCAGCCGGACGAGGCCGGCGTCGTCGAGCGCGGTGACGTCGACGCCGTCGACGTGGACGGTGCCCGAGTCCGGCCGGTCCAGCCCGCCGATGATGTTGAGCAGCGTGGTCTTGCCGGAGCCGGACCGCCCGACGAGCGCGACGAGCTCGCCGGCGGCCACGTCGCACGACACGTCGCGCAGCGCGTGCACGGCCGAGGCGCGCGAGCCGTAGGTCTTGTGCACGCCGCGCACGGTGACCATGGGGGAGCCGGCGGGCGAGGCCGTCGGGGCGGTCGTCCGGTCGGGCACCGTCGGGTCGGGCACGGTGGGGTCGGACGTCCGGTCGGGCACGGCGTCGGGCACCGCGCTCATGCGTCGCCCCTCGGCCGGTCGGGGCTGATGGTGACGTGCTCGGCCTCGAGCGCGAGCCGGACCCGCCGCGACAGCTGCAGCGCCTCGCGGTACTCGCGCGGGACCTGTACGCGGCCCGAGCGGTCCATGACCGCGTACTCCTCGGCGATGACGCCGTCGCCGCCGTCGGCCGGGGCCCGCCGCAGCACCTCGCTGCTCGTGCGCCCGTCGCGGATCGCCACGGTGCGCGACACCTGCTCGCTGACCGCCGGGTCGTGCGTGACCACGACGACGGTCGTGCCGAGCTCGCGGCTCGCCCGGCGCATGGACTCGAACACGTCCTGCGACGTGGCCGTGTCGAGCTCGCCGGTGGGCTCGTCCGCGAGCAGCACCTGCGGGGAGTTCGCGAGCCCGACGGCGACCGCCACCCGCTGCTGCTCGCCGCCGGACATCTCGGTGGGCCGGCGCCCCGCGCAGTGCCCGACGCCGGCCAGGTCGAGCAGCTCGGTCACGCGCGTCCGTCGCTCGCGGCGCGGCACGCCCGCGAGCTTCATGGGCAGGGCGACGTTCTGCGCGCCGGTGAGGAAGGGCACGAGGTTGCGCGCGGTCTGCTGCCACACGAAGCCCACGACCCGGCGCCGGTAGGCGACGCGCTGCGCGGGGGACATGGACATGAGGTCCCACCGGCCGACGCGCACGCGACCGGCGGTCGCCACGTCGATGCCCGACAGGATCGCGAGCAGCGTGGACTTGCCCGAGCCGGAGGCCCCGACCACGGCGACCATCTCGCCGCGGTCGACGAGGAGGTCGAGCCCTTGCAGCGCCTGCACCTCGACGCGGCCGGTGCGGCAGATGCGCACGACGTTGTCGCAGACGATGAGGGCCTCGCGCCCGAACTCCGCGGCCCGCGTCGAGCGCGCGTGCAGGTGCTCGAGAGTGCTCTCCGACATCGCCACCTCCGCCGCGCCGACACCCGAGGCTAGTGCCCACGTGCCCGTCGTCAGGCCAGATCGCGCCGCGAGTCATCCCCTCACCTCCCCCGAGTTCGAGACTTTGCGGCGAGTTCGAGAGGGGAGGACTCTCGAACTCGCGGGGAACTCTCGAACTCGGCGGCGGGGTCTGGCATGATGGGGGGTGTTAGTTAGGCTTCCTAACAAACCACGGAGAGCGCATGGTCGAGTCCCCGGTCCCGCCGCCCCCGTCGGCCCGGCGCGCCACGCGCGCGGCGATCGTCCTCGCCGCCGGGCACGACGCCGCCTCCCGCGACCTCCTCACCCGCCCGCTCGGCGACTCCACCGTCGCCCAGCTCGCGCTCGCCAACGTCCGCGCGCTCGTCCCCGCGGACCGGATCGTCGTCGTCGTCGCGCCGGGGGAGACCACGCTGCGCGACCTCCTCGGCGACGACCTCACCTACGTCGAGCAGGCCGAGCGCCGCGGCACCGGCGACGCCGCCCGCACCGCGCGCGCCGCGCTCCCGGCCGACGCCGACCGCGTCCTCGTCGCGTACGCCGACACCCCGCTCCTGCGCGTCGAGTCCCTGCTCGGCCTCGTCGCGCGCCACGAGCTCACCGGAGCCGACCTGTCGATCCTCACCGCGCGCGTCGAGGCGCCCGACCCCGCGTACGGCCGGATCGTCCGAGCCGGCGGGCGCATCGTCGCCATCGACGAGGACGGCCACGTCGGCCCGGCCGCCGCCCCCGCGTCCGGGCCCGTCGAGGTCAACGTCGGCGCGTACGTCGCCGCGCCGGACCTGCTCTTCGCCGAGCTCGACGCGATGGCCGAGGCCGGCGAGCACCGCCTGACCGACCTCGCCCGCCGCGTCATCGCGCGCGGCCTGCAGATCACCGCGTACCGGATCCACGACACCGACGAGGTCCAGGGCATCAACACCCCGGCCGAGCTCGCCGCGGCCGAGGACATCGTGCTCAAGCGCCTGTTCGTCCCCCGCAAGAACACCGACACCCGCATCGTGTTCGGCACCGGAGGCTGGCGCGCCGTCATCGGCGAGGGCTTCACGCTGCCCAACGTCCGCCGCCTCGCCCAGGCCATCGCCAACGAGGTGGTGCGGCAGGGCGCGGAGGAGCGCGGCGTCGTCATCGGCGGCGACCGGCGCTTCCTGTCGCGCGACGCCGCGGTCGCGGCGGCCGAGGTCTTCGCGGGCAACGGCATCCCCGTGCGCCTCCTGCCCGACGACGTCCCCACGCCCCTGGTCACGTTCGCCGCCCCGTACCTGGGCGCGGCCTACGGGATCATCGTCACCTCGAGCCACAACCCGCCCGAGTGGAACGGCATCAAGGTCTTCCGCGCGGACGGCTCGCTGCCGCCCGACGCCGAGAGCGACAGGTACCAGGACGAGGCGAACGCGATGACGGTCGCCGACGTCGTCACGCTCGACATCGACATGGCCCGCCGCGCCGGCATGGTCGACGAGCGCCCGCTCACCGAGCCCTACATCGACGCCATCGAGCGGATCGTGGACGTCGAGGCGGCGCGCGGCTCGGACCTGCGCGTGGTCGTCGACCCGATGTACGGGACGTCGCAGCTCACGCTCGGCACGATCCTGTCGGACATGCGCGTGCGCGCGGACTTCATCCACGCGGCGCACAACCCGCTGTTCGGCGGCGTCGCCCCCGCGCCGGACCTGCACCGGCTGTCGGCGCTCATCGGGATGATCCGGGACGCCCCGGGCCGCTACCACCTCGGCCTGGCCACCGACGGCGACTCGGACCGGATCGGCATCGTCGACGAGCGCGGCCAGTACGTCACGACGAACGACCTGCTGCTGCTCCTGTACTGGTACCTGCACGAGGTCCGCGGCGAGCGCGGCGGCGTCGTGCGCAACCTCGCCACCACGCACCTGCTCGACCGCCTGGCCGCCCACTTCGGCGAGGAGTCGCGCGAGGTCAAGGTCGGCTTCAAGCACGTCATCGCCGGCATGGCGGAGATCGGCGCGCTGCTCGGCGGGGAGTCGTCCGGCGGCCTGACGGTGCGCGGCTGGCTGCTCGGCAAGGACGGCATCTTCGCGTGCGCGCTCGTCGTGGAGATGCTCGCGCGCACCGGGAAGACGATCTCGGAGCTGCTCGACCACGTGCGCTCGATCACCGGCACGCTGCACATGGTCGAGGCGTCCGTGCCGTCGACGCCGGAGATGCGGGTCGCGGTGCCGCGCCGGCTGGCCGCGGACCCGCTCACGCACGTCGGCCCGTACCCCGTCGAGGGGATCAGCCACCTCGACGGCGTGAAGATCCGGCTCGCCGACGACAACTGGGCGCTGCTGCGGTTCTCCGGCACCGAGCCGCTGCTGCGCATGACCGCCGAGGCGGACACCCCCGAGAAGGCCCGCGAGCTCCTGGGCTGGCTCGAGGGGTTCGTCACCGCCGGCGTCTAGACCCGCCGACCCCGCGGGCCCGGCCCGCCCGACCACCCGCCACACACGACCACCCGCCACGCACGACCACCCGACCCGCCCGACCACCCGCCCCACCGAGCCCTCACCCGACAGGACCCGCGCATGCGCTACGGCCGCTTCGACACCGCCGCCGACGAGTACGTCGTCGAGCGCCCCGACGTCCCGGTCTCGTGGACGAACTACCTCGGCACGAAGAACCTGTGCACGGTCATCTCGCACCACGGCGGCGGGTACTCGTACTACCGCGCCTCCCAGACCGGCCGGATCACGCGGTTCCGCCCCAACGGCGTCCCCATGGATCGCCCGGGGCACTACGTCTACGTGCGCGACGACGCCGACGGAGACTACTGGTCGATCTCCTGGCAGCCGGTGGGCAAGCCGCTCACGGAGCCCGACGCCGAGCCGGAGCCCGACGGCGCCCCGCACCCGACCGCGCGGTACACCGCCGCGCACGGCATGGGCTACACGCGCTTCGAGTGCACCTACCGGTCGATCCGGGCGAGCCAGACGGTGTTCGTGCCGCTGGACGACGACGTCGAGGTCTGGGACGTCGTGCTCACCAACACGGGCGACCGCCCGCGGCGGCTCACGGTCGCCGGGTACGTGGAGTTCAGCTTCCACACGATCACGATCGACAACCAGAACCTGCAGATGTCGCTGTACGCGGCGGGCTCGTCCTACGCCGACGGGATCATCGAGTACGACTTCCACTACGAGCCGTGGACGTACCACTTCTTCGCCTCGAGCCGGACCCCGTCGTCGTACGACTCGCTGCGCGACGAGTTCGTCGGGCCGTACCGCAGCGAGACGAACCCGCTCGCGGTCGAGCGCGGCGCGGGCTCGAACAGGTCCGGCACCACGGGCAACCACTGCGGCGCGCTGTTCCACACGGTCGAGCTGGCGCCCGGGGAGACCGTGCGCCTGGCCTACGTGCTCGGCTACGGCCCGCGCGACGGCGTCGGGCGGGCGATGCAGGCCAAGTACGCGGACCCGGCGACCGTCGACGCCGAGCGCGCCCGGCTGCGCGCCCACTGGCGCGCGAAGCAGGACCGCCTGCGCATCCGCACGCCGCACGAGGCGATGGACACGATGATCAACACCTGGACGCTGCTCCAGGCGGAGACGTGCGTGCAGTGGTCGCGGTTCGCGTCGTTCATCGAGGTCGGCGGGCGCGCCGGGCTCGGGTACCGCGACACCGCGCAGGACGTCATGAGCGTCATCCACTCCAACCCGACGCGCACGCGCCAGCGGATCGTGGAGCTGCTGCGCGCGCAGACCGAGGCCGGGTACGGCCTGCACCTGTTCGACCCCGAGGCGTTCGACCCGGACGCGCCCCGGCGCCCCGACGTACCGAGCCCGACGATCGTGCCCACGCCGAGCCGCGCCGAGCTCATCCACGGGCTGGAGGACACCTGCTCCGACGACCACCTGTGGCTCGTGCCGTCGGTCGTGGAGTACGTGCGCGAGACCGGTGAGCTGTCCTTCCTCGAGGAGGTCGTGCCGTTCGCCGAGGGCACCCCGGCCACGGTCTACGAGCACCTCGTGCGGGCCCTGGAGTTCACGTCGCGGCACGTCGGCCCGAACGGGGTCGCGCTCGGCCTGCGGGCGGACTGGAACGACTGCCTCAACCTCGGCGGCGGCCAGTCCGCGTTGGTCACCTTCCTGCACGCGTGGGCGATCCGGGCGTTCCTCGAGGTGGCGCGCGCGCTCGGCCGCGAGGACGACGTCGCCCGGTTCACCGCGGAGCTGGACCGCATCGCGCGGGTGGCCGACGCCGAGCTGTGGGACGGGCGCTGGTGGCTGCGCGGCTTCACGCGCGACGGCGTGCGCATCGGCTCGGCGGCGAACGAGGAGGGCCGGATCTTCCTCGAGCACCAGGCGTGGCCGGTGATCGCGGGGATCACGACGCCGGAGCGCGGCCGCGCGTCGATGGACGCGGTGACCGAGCTGCTGGGCTCGCCGTGGGGGAGCCACCTCAACTGGCCGGCGTTCACGAAGGTCGACGACGCCGTCGGTTTCGTCACGCGCGTGTACCCGGGCGTGAAGGAGAACGCGGCGATCTTCTCCCACCCGAACGCGTGGCCGATCATCGCCGAGGCGCTGCTCGGCCGCGGCGACGAGGCGGTCGCGCGGTACGACGCGCTGTGCCCGTACCTGCAGAACGACGCGATCGAGGTGCGCGGCGCCGAGCCGTACGTGTACTGCCAGTTCGTCTACGGGCGCGACCACGAGTGGTACGGGCGCGCACAGAACCCGTGGCTGACCGGCACCGCCGGGTGGATGTACACGGCGGTGACGAAGTACGTGCTGGGGATCCGGCCGACGCTCGACGGGCTCGTGGTCGACCCGGCCGTGCCGCGGGACTGGGACGGGTTCGAGGTGACCCGGGTGTGGCGGGGCGCGACCTACGAGATCGAGGTGCGCAACACCGGCGGCACCGGGCACGGCGTCACGTCGCTCACGGTCGACGGCGAGCCGCACGACCCGGCCGCCCCGATCGCGCCGCGGCCGGCGGGCTCGACCGCGCGCGTGGTCGCCACGCTCGGCTGAGCGGACCGCCCGTGCGAGTCGCCGCGCGTGCGCCCGACGGCGGGTCAGTCCTCGAGGCCCTCGCGCACCTTGACGTTCGCGTCGGGGTCGCCGGCGCGCAGCCCGTCGGCCGCGGCGGTCAGGAGCTGGCGCAGGGTGTGGCCGGCGAGCACCTTGGGCTCCTTCATGCGCAGGAGCTTCGAGGGCGCCACGACCTGCGCGTCCTCGACGTCGACGCGCACCTGCGTGCGCCCGCCCGAGGCCTGCGTCACGACGCGCAGGAGCATGAGGCGCCGGGTGCCCAGGGCGTCGCGGATCTCGTAGACGTCGGCCTTCGCGGACGTCGAGGTGCGGCGCACGCGCTGGCGGCCGTTCCACACGTCTCCCTTGGCACGGGCCGCCGCGTCGAGGAAGACCTGCTTGACCTGGTCGGGGGTCAGCGACGTCGTCGCGCGCAGGCGGGACCGGACGGGCTGGGCGAGGGACGGCATGGCGGCCAGTCCTACCACGCGACCTGCGGCGACCGGTACCAGGGCAGGCCGGCGGCGTCCCACTGGTGCGCCAGGTGCGCGACGCGCTCGGCGAAGTCGGGCCAGCGCCGCCGCAGCGGCACCGACCACGCGACCTCGGCCACGGCCGCGAGCCGGGGCAGCAGGACCCGGAACAGGTCCTCCTCGGTGCGGACGGTCTCGGTCCACACGGCCGCCTCGACCCCCGTCACCGAGCCGGGCAGCAGCGCGGGCAGCAGCGCGAGCGGCTCCCAGTCGTAGGCCTCGCGCAGGTCGACGTTGCGGCCCCAGGTCGCGCCGACCGGGGCGGGGCCGCTGTCGTACTTCAGGTCGAGGAACACCCGGCTCGCGGGGGAGAGGACGATGCGCGCGCCCTGACAGGCGGCGTCGACCACCGCCGAGGTGTCCGCGCGCTCGTCCCAGTACTGCACGACCGTGCCCGGGGCGAGCGGGGTCTGCGTGATCTCCTGCCAGCCGACGACGGTCTTGCCGTGCACGCGCACCTGCTCGGCGATCATCGCGACGAGCCCGGAGTACTCGGCGCGGGTCAGCGTCAGGGCCTCCTCGCCGCCGATGTGCAGGTAGGGGCCGTGGGTCATGGCGGCGACGTCGCGCACGACGTCCCGCACGAACGCCTTCGTGGCGGGCAGCTCGGGGTGGAGCCGGCTGAACCCGACCTCGACCCCCGTGTACGCGTCCGCCGGCTCCCCGGTGGGGGTGAGCTCGCCGTACGCGTGCTGCGCGGCGTTGACGTGCCCGGGCATGCCGATCTCGGGGACGAGCGTGACCCCGCGCGCCGCCGCGTACCGCTGCAGGTGCGCGTAGTCGGCGACGGTGTAGAAGCCGCCGGGGCCGCCGTCCACGGCGGTCCGCCCCGACACCTCGGTCAGCAGCGGCCGGGACGGGATCTCCAGGCGCCAGCCCTGGTCGTCCGTCAGGTGCAGGTGCAGGACGTTCATCTTGAGGTCGGCCATGACGTCGAGCACCCGCTCGATCGTCGGCACGTCGTGGAAGTGCCGTGCGACGTCCAGGTGCAGGCCGCGCCAGGAGAACCGCGGGCCGTCCACGACGAGGACCGGCTGCAGCGTGCCGGTACCGGTCCCGTCGGTGCGCACGAGCCGGCGCAACGTGGTCGCCCCGTGCCGGAGCCCGTCGAGGTCGACGGCCGCGACGAGCACGCGCCCGCCGTCGACCTGAACCCGGTAGGCGCCCGACGTGGCCGCGCCCGCCCCGCCGGGCAGCAGGCGGAGGACGACGGCGCCGGGCCGGCCGTCGTCGTCGGCCGCCACGCCCACCTCGGTGCCCAGGAGCGCGGACAGCTGGTGCGCGACGAGGTGCCCGACCGGCTCGGTCTCGCCGGGCGCGACGACCCGCGCGCCGGGTCCGAGCGCCACCGGCGGTCCCCCGCGCACGACGGCGTGCAGGGGTGCCGGGAGGATCGGCAGCGCTCCGGGCCTCACGACACCAGCCAGCCACCTCCGCGCATGACGCGCAAGGCCCTCAGGTCCCCGTCGGTCTCGACGACGTCGGCGCGGCGTCCCGCCTCGAGCGCGCCCACGTCGGTGCGGCCGAGGACCGCGGCGGGCGTGGTGCTCGCCGCGGCGACGGCGTCGCGCAGGCCGACGCCGGCCCGGACGGTCGCGCGCACGACGTCGAGCAGGTGCGCGGTGCCGCCGGCGATCGCCCCGGGGGGCGCGTCCGGCCCTGCGTCGGGGGGCGGGGCGAGGCGCGCGACGCCGTCGCGCACGACGACGTCGACGGGGCCGAGGACGTAGCGCCCGTCGGCCATGCCGGCGGCGGCCATGGCGTCGGTGACGAGCGCGACGTTGGCCGCGCCGACGAGGTCGACGACGGTGCGCACGGTCGCGTCGTCGAGGTGCACGCCGTCGGCGACGAGCTCGACGACGGCGTCGCCGCGCGCGGCGGCGGCGATCGCGGCGGGTACGGGCCCGGCGGCGCGGTGGTGCCAGGACGGCATGCCGTTGAACAGGTGCGTGACGGTGGGCCGCGCCGAGCGCACGCCCGGCGCCGCGAGGAGGTCGCGGGCCTCGGCGAGCGCGCGCTCGGTCGTGGCGGCGTCGGCGTCGGTGTGGCCGAAGGAGGGGAGCGCGCCGGCCGCGGCGAGGGCGGCCACGACGCCGTCGGGGCCGGTGACGCCGGGGACCTCGGGCGCGACGGTCATCGTGACGAGGTGGCCGCGCGCGGCCTCGGCGACGGCGCGCACGAGGTCGGGGCGGCCGTCGGTCATGAAGGCGGGGTTCTGGGCGCCGCAGCGCGCGGGCGCGAGGAACGGGCCCTCGAGGTGGATGCCGGCGAGGTCGCCCGCGTCGGCGAGGTCCGCGAGGAGCGCGGTGCGCGCGAGCAGCACGTCGGGGGCGGCGGTGACGAGCGAGGCGACGAGCGTCGTCGTGCCGTGGCGCAGGTGCTCGGCGGCGGCGGTGCGCGCGGCGTCGGCGTCGGCGGCGTCGGGGAAGCCCCCGCCCCCGCCCCCGTGGCAGTGCAGGTCCACCAGGCCGGGCAGGTACGTGCGCGGCCCGGGCGGGGGGAGGGGCGTGCCGGGCAGGTGGGCGGCCGCGCCCTCGGCCGGACCGACCCAGGCGATGCGGCCGTCCTCGACGACCACGACGCCGTCGTCGAGGACCGCGTCGGGCGTCACCACCCGGCCGCGCAGGACCTCGCGGGCGGGCCCACGCGAGGGCCCGGCGGCGGCGTCGGGAGCGGGGAGCGATGTGGCCGGCACGACTCGATCTTCGACCCTTGACACGAGTTTGTAAAGAAGGTTCACTAACAAACATGGTCGCCGTGTCCGCGCCCGCCACCGCCACCACCGTGGCCGGCCGCACGCGCGCGCTGCGGCCGACGAGCAAGGTCCTGCCCGGCCACGCCCGGGCGACCCACCGCTCGATGGTGCTCCAGCACCTCTTCCACTCCGGCCCGGGCTCCCGCGCCGACCTCGCACGCAGCACGGGCCTCACGCGCGTCACGGTCTCGGACCTCGTCGGCGAGCTGCTCGCCGAGGGCCTCGTCGCCGAGCTCGGCCAGGACCAGCAGGAGGGCAAGGTCGGCAAGCGCGGCACGCTCGTCGGCCTGCGCGCCGAGGCGTTCCAGATCGTCGCGGTCGACCTGCGCGACGACGAGCTCATCCACGGCGCGCTCGTGGACCTCATGGGCACGGTGCTCGAGCAGCGCTCGGCCCGCTTCACCTCGCCGCGGGGCGAGGCCGCGCTCGCGGACCTCACCGAGTTCTGCCGCGAGCTCGTCGGCGCCGCGACCGCCCCGGTGCTCGGCGTCGGCGTCGGCTCGCCCGGCATCATCGACGACACCGGCACCGTCCGCGAGGCGCCCAACCGCGACTGGTACGACCTGCCGCTCGCCGAGCGCCTGACCGCCGAGCTCGGCGTCCCCGTGCACGTGGCGAACGACGCCGACACCGCGGCGCTCGGCGAGTTCACCTACGGCGGCGCGTCCGGCACCGGTCTCCTCGTGCTCACCGTCGGCCAGGGCGTGGGCGCGGGCGTCGTCGTCGACGGCGCGCTCGTCTCGGGCCACAACCACGCGGCCGGCGAGCTCGGCCACGTCACCGCCGTCGACGAGCGCGACACCGCCGAGGGTCCCCTCGGCGCCCCGGGCCCGTGCGCGTGCGGGCGCACGGGCTGCCTCGAGACCGTCCTCGCGCTGCCGGCCCTGCGCCGCCGCGTCGCCGGGCTCGACCCCTCCTCGACCGACGCCGCCCTGGCGTCGGTGGGCCGGCGCCTGGGCATCGTCCTGGCGCCGGTGGTGAGCGCACTCAACCTCGCCGAGGTGGTGCTGAGCGGCCCGCCCGACCTCCTCGGCGGGGCGCTGCTCGACGCGGCACAGGCGGCCATCCGCGAACGCACGATGCCGGTCACGCACCGTGGCCTGCAGCTGCGGGTGTCCACGCTGGGGGAGGCGGCCCCGCTCTCCGGGGCGGCCGTGCTCGTGCTGTCCGGTCAGCTCGGGGTGACGTGACCACCCCGAGCTGACCGTCCTGGCAGGTCCACAACCCTCCGACGGCGCCGTGCGGCGTCGTCAGCGCACCGGGAAGGAACCCACGTGAAGATGGTACGGAACACCACGAGGCGACGGCGCCTCGTCGCTGCCACCGCCGCGACCCTGGCGGCCGGCATGGTCCTCGCCGCCTGCAGCGGCGACACCGACGAGCCGACCGGCCAGACCGGCGGCGGGGACGAGCCCGCCGAGACCGAGGGTGCCGAGATCACCCTCTGGCTCGCCGGCGGCGACACCCCGCAGGCCCTGCGGGACTACCTCAAGGAGACCTTCGAGGCCCAGAACGAGGGCTCGACCCTGGTCATCGAGGAGGTGGGCTGGGGCGACCTGGTCACCCGCCTGACCACCGCGCTGCCCGACGCCGAGAACACCCCCGACGTCGTCGAGATCGGCAACACCCAGTCGCCGACCTTCACGACCGTCGGCGCGTTCCGCGACCTGACCCCGATCTACGAGGAGCTCGGCGGCGAGGACCTGCTGCAGTCCTTCGTCGACGTCGGCACGGTGGGCGACAAGATCTACGCGCTGCCGTACTACTTCGGCTCGCGCTACATGTTCTACCGGAAGGACCTGTGGACGGCCGCGGGCCTCGACGTCCCGCAGACGCTCGGTGAGTTCGCCGACGCCGTCGCCCAGCTGCGCACCGACACCATGTCCGGCTTCGCCATGGGCGGCCAGGACTGGCGCAACGGCATCTCGTGGGTCTTCGCGTACGGCGGCGAGCTCGCCGTCGAGGACGGCGGCCAGTGGACCTCGACGCTGTCCGACCCGAAGACCATCGAGGGCCTGAAGGCGTGGCAGTCGGTGTACCAGACCGCCTCCAACGTCCCCTCGACCGAGCGCGACGTGGCGTACTGGGACTTCCTCAACGACGGCACCGACGGCACCCCGCCGCTCGCCGCCACGATCATGGCGCCGGGCTGGGCCCGCTGGTCCATCGGTGACCTGGTCACCAACGACGCCGGCGACGAGGCCCGCGACGGCATGGCCGACGCCGACAAGTGGGGCATCTTCGGCCTGCCCGGCGTGGACGGCGGCCTGGCGCCGGTGTTCGCCGGCGGCTCGAACATCGCGATCTCCGCGAAGTCGCAGCACCCCGAGCTCGCCGAGAACCTCCTGCGGATCATCTTCTCCGCGGAGTACCAGACGATGCTGGCGGAGAACGGGCTCGGCCCGGCCAACGCCAACTACGTCGACGCGCTGGGCGACGACGAGTTCGCCCAGACGATGATCGCCACCGCGGCGGCGTCCAAGCTCACCCCGGCCGCGCCGGGCTGGGCCGCCGTCGAGGCCGCGTTCGTCTACGAGGAGCTGTTCCAGAAGATCGCCGAGGGCGGCGACGTGGCCCAGCTCGCCGCCGAGTACGACGAGATCATCACGCCGATGCTCAACGGCTGAGGCCGTGCGGGGGCGGCGGCCCGGCGCCGCCGCCCCCGCCCCTCACCGCCCGTGGCCGGTCCGCCGGCGCCGTCCCCGACGCACCCTCCCCACGCCTGCCCCTGGAGGCCCTCATGGCGGACACGCTCGTCCGCGCGACGCCGGTCCGGGCGACCGGCCGCCGCCCGCGGCGCGACCCGGCCCGCCGGCCGGCGCGACGTCGCAGCGGCCCGGCCTACCTGCTCGTCCTGCCCGCGGTCGCGATCCTGCTGCTCGGCCTGGGGTACCCGGTCTACTGGCAGGTCGTCACCTCGCTGCAGGAGTACGGCCTCGCGCAGCAGTTCGGCCAACCGCCCGAGTTCGTCGGGCTGGCCAACTACGCGCGGATCTTCGCCGCGGACGACCTGTGGGCCGTCGTCGTGCGCTCGATCCTGTTCTGCCTGGTCAACGCCGTGCTCACGGTGGGGATCGGGGTGCTCCTCGCCCTGCTCATGCGCGCGGTGCGCAGCTGGGTGCGCGTCGCGCTCCAGGTGAGCCTGCTGCTCGCGTGGGCGATGCCGATGGTCGCCGCGGTGACCGTGTGGCGCTGGCTGTTCGACTGGCGCACCGGCGTCGTGAACTGGCTGCTGGTGCGCATCGGGTTCGAGGGCTACGCCGGGCACAACTGGCTGGCCCAGCCCCTGTCCTTCTTCTTCGTGGCCACCGTGATCATCGTGTGGATGTCGGTGCCGTTCGTGGCGCTGTCGGTCTACGCCGGGCTCACCCAGGTGCCCGAGGAGACGCTCGAGGCCGCGCGCATCGACGGCGCGAACGGCGCGCAGACGCTGCGCTACATCCTGCTGCCGATGGTCCGCCCGGTCCTGGCCATCGTGTTCCTGCTGCAGATCATCTGGGACCTGCGCGTGTTCGCGCAGATCCGCCTCCTGCAGGACGCCGGCGCGCCGGTGTCGGAGACGAACCTCCTCGGCAACTTCATCTTCGAGCTCGGCATCGGGCGCCAGGACTTCGCCGGCGCGGCCGCCGTCTCGATCTTCGTCCTGCTGCTCACGGTGGCCCTGTCCTGGCCGTACGTGCGCAGCCTCATGAAGGAGCTGTCATGACCGCCGTCACGGCCCCCGGCCCGATCGCGGCCGGCCGCGCGCCGGCCCGCGGGTCGGGCGCTGCCCGCCTGCGCCGTCGGGCGCGCTCGGTGCTGCTCGGCGTCGTCGCGCTGCTCGTCGCCGCGCTGTGGGTCTTCCCCGTCTACTGGATGGTGCTGTCCGCGTTGACGCCGGTCGCGCGGCTGCGCGCGACGACGCCGTCCTTCCTGCCCGTGCGGCCCACGCTCACCAACTTCGAGTCCGTGCTCGGCGGGTCCGGGTTCACCAGCGCGCTGCGGATGAGCCTCGCGGTCACCGGCGTGACCGTGCTCGCCGTGCTCGTGTTCGCGTTCCTCGCGGCGCTCGCGATCAGCCGCTACCGGTTCCGCGGCCGGCGGTCGTTCGTGCTGACCGTGCTGTTCGTCCAGATGCTGCCCGCCGAGGGCCTGTTCATCGCCCAGTACAAGATGCTGTCGACGACGGGCCAGCTGAACTCGGTCCTCGGCGTCTCGGTGCTCTACACCGCGGCCGTCGTGCCGTTCACCGTGTGGATGCTGCGCGGGTTCGTCTCCAGCGTCCCGGCGGACCTGGAGGAGGCGGCGATGGTCGACGGCCTGTCGCGCTTCCAGGCGTTCCTGCGGATCACGCTGCCGCTGCTCGCGCCGGGCCTGGTGGCCTCCGGCGTGTACGCGTTCCTGCAGGCGTGGAACGAGTTCACGGTCGCGCTGGTCGCGCTGCCCGCGGAGAGCGCCCACACGCTGCCGCTGTGGCTGCGCTCGTTCCTGCAGGCGTCGGCGAACCGCGGCGTCAACTGGGCCGAGGTCATGGCCGCCTCGAGCCTGATCGCCGTGCCGGTCATCGTGTTCTTCCTGCTCGTGCAGGGCCGCATGACGTCGGGCCTGGTCTCCGGGGCGGTGAAGGGCTGATGGCGACGAGCGCCGCGCTCGACGAGGGCGCCCAGGTGCGGGCCGGCCGCGCGGACGGGCTGCGGGTCGGCCTGGACGTCGGCGGGAGCAAGGTCCTCGGCGTGCTCGTCGACGGCCTGGCCACCGGCGTCGAGGTGCGCCGGACCCTGCGCCTTGCCACCGACCACGGCACCGAGGGCGTGGTCGGCACCGCCGCCGAGGTGGTCCGCCGCCTGTGCGCCGAGGAGGGCGTCGCGCCGGGGGACCTCGCCGGCATCGGCCTGGGCCTGCCCGGCGTCGTCGACCCGCGCACCGGCACGGTCTCGCACGCGGTGAACCTGCGCATCGACCTCGCCGAGGTCCCGGTGGGCAGGCTGCTCGCCGAGCGGCTCGGGGTGGCCGGGCGCGTGCCGGTCACCGTGGAGAATGACCTCAACGCCGCGGCCCTCGGCGCCGCCGAGGTCACCGGGCACGCGGACATGGCGCTCCTCGCGCTCGGCACCGGCCTCGCCGCGGGCCTCGTCCTCGACGGCCGGGTGCGGCGCGGCGCGGCGGGCGCGGCCGGCGAGATCGGCCACCTGACGTACCGCGCCGACGGCCCCGCGTGCGCGTGCGGCCAGCGCGGCTGCATCGAGGTCTACGCGTCGGGCGCCGCGCTCGACGCCGCCTGGCCCGACCCCGAGCGCCCGGGCCCGGTGGCCCTGTTCGAGGCCGCCGACGCGGGCGACCCGCAGGCGGTCCGGGTCCGGGACACCTTCGCCGACGCGGTCGCCTCCGCGGTGCGGGTGCTCGTGCTCGCGCTCGACGTCGAGCACGTCCTCCTCGCTGGGGGCGTCGCCCGCCTCGGCGAGCCGCTGCTGCGGGCGGTGCGCGACGCCGTCGGGCGCCAGGCGGCCGCCTCGCCGTTCCTGACGAGCCTCGACCTGCCGGGCCGGCTCGAGCTCGTGCCGGACGCCGTGCCGGTGGGCGCGGTGGGTGCGGCGATCGCGACCCGCGCGACGTCCGCGGGGACCGTGTCCGACGCCGCCGCGACGCCCGCGGCGACCGACGGGAGGATGGTCTGATGGAGGTCGTCATCACGACGCCGGCCGAGTGCGCGAGCCTGGCCGCCGACGCCGTCGAGCGCCTGCTGCGCGACAAGCCGGACGCGGTGCTCGGGCTCGCCACGGGCTCGTCGCCGCTCGCCCTGTACGAGGAACTGGTGCGCCGGTACGAGTCCGGGCGGATCTCGTTCGCCCGGGCCCGCGCGTTCCTGCTCGACGAGTACGTGGGCCTGCCCGCGGACCACCCCGAGCGCTACGCGGCCGTCATCGAGCGCGAGCTCGCCTCGCGCGTGGACTTCGCGCCCGGCGCGGTGCGCGCCCCCGACAGCGGCGCCGCGGACCTGGCCGCCGCGTGCGCCGAGTACGAGGCCGCCATCCGCGACGCCGGGGGGGTGGACCTGCAGGTGCTCGGCATCGGCACCGACGGCCACCTGGCCTTCAACGAGCCGGGGTCGTCGCTCGCGTCGCGCACGCGCATCAAGACGCTCGCCGAGCAGACCCGGATCGACAACGCGCGGTTCTTCGACGGCGACGCCTCGGCCGTGCCGCGGCACGTCCTCACGCAGGGGCTCGGCACGATCCTCGAGGCCCGGCACCTCGTGCTGCTCGCCTCCGGCCGGGCCAAGGCGGAGGCCGTGCACCGCATGGTCGAGGGCGGCGTGAGCGCGATGTGGCCGGCGTCCGTGCTGCAGATGCACCCGCACGTGACGGTGCTGCTCGACGACGCCGCGGCGTCCCGCCTGCAGCTCGCCGACCACTTCCGCGAGGCCTGGGCGCACAAGCCGGAGTGGCAGGGGCTGTGACGGTGGTCCCGTCGGGCCCCCGGTAGGCTGCCCCGACGGAGGGTCAAGCGCCCCCGCGCTCGACGCGGCCGCCACGGCGACGGCTCGCGAGCGCTCCGGTACGTCCCACGTCGTCCGTGCCCGCGGTCGGTCCGGACGGGCCGCGAAGACGTCGATCCCGAGAAAGGACGAGGGATGCGCCTCCTGGTCACCGGGGGAGCGGGCTTCATCGGCTCGAACCTCATCCGCCTGGCTCTCGACGCAGGGCACGAGGTCACCGTCCTCGACGACCTCTCGACGGGCTACCGGCGCAACGTCGAGGGCGTGTCGGCGCGGTTCGTCGAAGGCTCCCTGCTCGACCGCGCGGCGGTGGCCGACGCGCTCGACGGGGTCGACACGGTCGTGCACCTCGCGGCCCTCGGGTCGGTCCCGCGAAGCCTCGCCGACCCGCTCGCCTCGCACGCCGCGAACGCGACCGGCACCCTGACGCTCCTGGAGGAGGTGCGGCGCGCGGGCGTCGAGCACGTCATCGGCGCGTCGTCGAGCTCGGTCTACGGCGCGAACCCCGCGCTGCCCAAGGGCGAGCGCGAGTGGGTGCGCCCGATGAGCCCGTACGCGGTGAGCAAGCTCGCCGCGGAGCAGTACCTGCTCGCCTACCAGAGCTCGTTCGGGCTGTCGTCGCTCGCGTTCCGGTTCTTCAACGTCTTCGGCCCGCGCCAGTCCTCGGGTCACGCGTACGCGGCCGTCATCCCGGTGTTCGTCGACGCCCTGCTCGACGGGCGGCCGCTGCCGGTCAACGGTGACGGGACGCAGTCGCGCGACTTCACCTACGTCGGCACGGTCTGCCGCGTCCTGCTCGACGCCGTCGAGCGCCGCGTCACGCACCCGGAGCCGGTCAACCTCGCGTTCGGCACCAACACCACGCTGCTGCAGCTCATCGACGAGCTGGCCCGGGTCACCGGGACCACGCCCACGCTCGAGCACAGGCCCGACCGGCCCGGCGACGTGCGGCACTCCCGCGCCGACAACACCGTCCTCCGGGCGCTCTTCCCGGACGTCGCCCCCGTCTCGCTGCACGACGGCCTCGTCGAGACCGTCGACTGGTTCAGGAGGAACCGATGACCCGTCTCGTCGTGGTCGGCCAGGGCTACGTCGGTCTGCCGATGGCGCTGCGTGCCGCGGAGGTCGGCATCGACGTCGTCGGCCTCGACACGAACTCCGCGGTCGTCGCGGACCTCAACGCGGGTCGCTCGCACATCGACGACGTCTCCGACGACGACCTGCGCGCCGGCCTCGCCCGGGGGTACGTGGCGTCCGACGACCCCGCGCAGATCGCCCAGGCCGACGTCGTGATCGTCTGCGTCCCGACGCCGCTCGCCGCCGACGGCGGCCCCGACCTGGGCCCCGTGGAGAGCGCCGCCCGCACCATCGGCGAGCACGTCCGCCCGGGCACCCTCGTGGTGCTCGAGTCGACGACCTACCCCGGCACGACGGAGGAGGTGTTCGCGCCGCTCGTCCTCGCGTCGGGCCTGCGCCTCGGCGAGGACGTGCACATCGCCTTCTCGCCCGAGCGGGTGGACCCCGGCAACACCCGGTACGGCGTGCGCAACACCCCGAAGGTGGTCGGCGGCCTCACCCCGGCCTGCACCGCGGCGGCCAAGGAGTTCTACTCGCGGTTCATCGACACCGTCGTCGAGGCGAAGAGCGCGCGCGAGGCCGAGATGGCCAAGCTCATCGAGAACACGTTCCGTCACGTGAACATCGCGCTCGTCAACGAGATGGTGCGGTTCTGCCACGAGCTCGACATCGACCTGTGGGACGCGATCGACTGCGCCGCGACCAAGCCGTTCGGCTTCATGCCGTTCCGGCCGGGCCCCGGCGTCGGCGGCCACTGCATCCCGATCGACCCGTCGTACCTCAGCCACCGCGTCAAGGCCCGCCTGGGCTACGCCTTCCGGATGGTCGAGCTGGCGGAGGAGATCAACCACGCGGCCCCCGAGTACGTCGCGCGGCGCGTGTGGGAGGCGCTCAACGACCGGCGGATCGCGGTCAACGGCGCCAAGGTGCTCCTCCTCGGGATCACCTACAAGGAGAACATCTCCGACCGGCGCGAGAGCCCCGCGGACCCCATCGCCCGACGCCTGCGGTCGTGGGGCGCGGAGGTCTCGTACCACGACCCGTTCGTGCCGACCTGGAACCTGGGCACCGAGGGCGGGACCGTCGCCCTCGCGTCCGCCGCGGACGCCTACGACGCCGCGGCGCAGGCCGACGTCGTGGTGCTCCTGCAGGCCCACTCGGCCTACGACCTCGAGCGCCTCGCCGAGGCCGCGCCGGTCCTCCTGGACACTCGGGGCGTCGCCCCGCGGCACCCGTCGGTGAGCCGGCTCTAGGGGTCCGGTGCGCGTCCTCTACCTGACGACCGCCGGGTTCGACCGCCCCAGTGCGGCCGGGCTGCGGATCGCGGCCGTGGCGTCCGCGATGGCGCTCGCCGGGCACGAGGTCGTCGTCGTGCCGCCCGAGCAGCCCGCGACGACGGCGTGGTTGCCGCCGCTGCCCGACGGCGTCACGGTCGAGGGCGCGCGGCCGGCAGGCGGCGCGGGCGGGGCGCGCGGCGACGTGGCGAACCTCGTGGGGCGCTCGCACGGCCCGGTCGGTCGCCTGCTGGATCGCCGGCGCCCGGACGTCGTGGTGCTCTACCAGTCGTGGTTGCCGCTGGCCGCGCGGTTGCGCGCCGCGGGGCGCCGGCGGGGCGTGCCGCTGGTCCTGGACGTCACCGAGTGGTACGACGCCGCGGCGCTGCCGCTCGGCAGGTTCGGCCCGCACAACCTGCTCACGCAGCTGAGCATGCGGTGGTTCGTGCCCCGGTCGCTGTGGGTGCTGGCCGTGAGCGGCCCCCTGGCCGAGCACTGCGGTCGGCGCGGCGCGCGCACGCTCGTGGTACCGCCGCTGTCGCTGGCGGCGGAGACACCCCTGGCGGACGTGGCGCCGGCCGACGACGGCCGGGTGTCCGTCGTCGCCACGATGTCCGGCATCGGCGCGGGGGAGAAGGACGGCGCGGCCCTCGTCGCGCTCGCGCGCGCCGCGGAGGCGGTCGACCCGGACGGCGCACGCCTGGCGGTCGCGGTCGTCGGGCCGGCGCCGGAGGAGGTCACCGCACGGCTCGGCGGCCGCGTGCCCGCGGCCCTGCGGCTGCTCGGCCCGCGCGACTGGCGCGAGGTGCTGGCGCTCACGGCGGCGGCCGACCTGAGCTTCGTGCTGCGCGACGAGGGGGTGCGGCGGCTGACCATGGGCGTGCCGTCCAAGGTCCCCGAGAGCCTCGTCCTGGGGACGCCGGTGCTCGGCAACCCGGTCGGCGACCTCGCCCAGCACCTCGTCGACGGCGTCAACGCGGTGCTGCTCCCCGGTACGCGGGAGGCGGACGTCGCCGCGGGCCTGCGGCGCGTGCTCGACGGTTCGCTCCGCTTCGACCGCGACGCGATCCGGGCGGACGCGCGGGAGCGGTTCGCGCCCGAGGCCTGGGCGCCGCGCCTGGACGCCTTCCTCCGGTCCGTGGCGGGTGGCGCATGAGGGCCGAGATCCACGCCGCCAACCTGCACCACGGCGGGGGCGCGGTGGGTGCCGCGTCGTTCGTCGCGGACCTGCCACGCCTGTCCGCGGAGGGCCGGCTCGACGCCTTCACCGAGCTCGCCGTGGTCCTGTCGACGACGGTGGCGCGCAACGTGCCCGACCTCGACGCCGTCCGGCGGGTGCCGCGGTGCCGCGTCGAGGTCCGCGACGACCGTCCGACGATGCGGGCCGTCGCCCGGCGCCGCCAGGCGCCGACGACGGACGTGCGGTTCGTCGTCCGCGGCCCCCACTACGGCCCGCTCGACGCGGGCCGGACGATCGCTGGCTTCGCCGACGGGTCGATGTACTTCCCGGCGCCGATGGCCGGCGAGGGTCGCCTCGCCCGGCTCGCGCACGAGGCGAAGAACGTCCTCAAGCGACGCCTGCTCGCCCACTACGACGGCTACGTCGTGCAGACCGAGCGGCTCGCGGCCCGGCTGCGCCGGTCCTTCGACCCGACGCCGGTGTGGGTCGTGCCCAACTCGCCCGCCGACGTCTTCTGGGACCCGGACCGGTGGGTCCCGACGCCGCTGCCGCCGCGGACCGGCACGATCCGGTTCTTCTACCCGGCGCGCGGCTACGCGCACAAGAACCACGCGATCATCGGGCCGCTGGGGGAGCTGCTGCGCCGTGAGCACGGCGTGGAGCTCGAGGTCGTCACGACCCTGCGCGACGACGAGCTCGCGGCCCAGCCCGAGCAGGTGCGGCAGTTCTGCCGGAACGTCGGCGAGGTCACCGTCGCGCAGTGCCCCGACCTGTACCGGCAGTGCGACGGGGTGTTCTTCCCGAGCCTCAACGAGACCGCGTCGGCGACGCCGCTCGAGGGCATGGCGATGCGCCGCCCGGTCGTGGCGTCGGACCGGGACTTCGTGCGTCTCGACAGCGGTGAGGTCCCCGTCTACTTCGACCCGCTCGACGCGCGCTCCGCGGCCGACGCGGTGATGGCCGTCGTCGAGGGCGCGGTCGACGACGAGCGCCTGGAGACGGGCTACCGCTACGTCCGGTCGCTCCCGTCGTCGTTCGAGCGCTCGTGCGCCTACGTGGGGATCATCTCGGGCGAGGTCCCCGAGCTCTCGTCGCGGAACGCCCGCCGGTAGCCGACGACGGCGCCGGTCACGACGCACGCGGCGTACAGCACGGCCCCGGTGAACGGGACCGCCTCGAGCCCGATGCGGCTCGCGGCCAGGGTCTTGAGGGGGACCGAGAGGACGAGGTAGGCGAGCCAGCCGACGGTCTGCGGGGCGAGGATCGCCCGCGCGTTCTGGACCATGAACCGCGGCGAGGTCGCGCCGAGCAGGGTCCACCAGACCGTGAGCGCGACGAACAGCAGGCGCGAGACGTCCGCGTCCGAGCCGAGGAGGGGCATGACGAGGTCGGGGCCGAGCAGGGTCAGGCCGATGCCGGGCAGGACGACCGCGGCCGCGGACAGGACCGTCATGCGCTGCGTCATGCGCCGCACCCACGCGTGCTCGCCCCGGGCGAGCGCCGCGGCGTTGGCGGGCCAGAGGGGCAGGTTGACGAGGTTGATGAGCAGGCCGAGCGCGGTGAACACGCGCACGGCCACCGAGTAGTCCGCGACGGCCTCGAGGCCGAGCGTGTGCGTGACGATGAGGTTGTCCACGTTGAGCGCGGCCGAGGTCACCACCGACAGCAGCAGGAAGCGCGAGCCCATGCCCATGAGCGCCGCGGACGTGGCCCGGTGCGCGTCGGCGGGGCGGGGCAGGTACGGGCGGCCGGGGCCGGCGTAGAACCAGACCGAGTTGAACAGGCTGCCGAGGACGGGCCCGGAGACGGCGCCGGCGACGACGGCGACCGGCCCGGCGTCGACGCGCACGAGGGTCCACGTGACCGCGAGCGAGGTGAGGATGCCCACCGAGTGCACGAGGTTGCTCTGGGCCACGCGGTCCGTCGCGTACTGGGCGCGCTGCACGAGGGACAGCGGGATGTTGACGATGAACGCCCCGAAGCAGACGAGGGCGAGGGCCTCGGGGGAGGCGGCCAGGCGGCTCTCGTCGGCGTTGAAGAGCGTCTCCCACGGGATCGCGCCCGCGAGCAGCACGAGGGCCGTGAGCAGGACCGCGGCCACGACGAGGAGCGCGGCGTAGGCGCTCGCGAGGTTCCGCCGCGCCGCGGTGACGTCGCCGAGGGCCACGTCCTTGCTCATCGTGGTCAGGACGCCGTTGCCGAGCCCCAGGTCGGCCCAGACGACCATGCCGGTGACCGCCGTGACGGCCATCCAGAAGCCGTAGGTCTCGTCGCCGAGGTAGCCCAGCGTGATCGGGACGAGGAGGATCGGGCCGAGCGCCCCGATCGCGCGGCTGACGACGGAGGCGGAGACCCCGCGGACGACGCTGCGCGTCCGCGGGTCGATGTCCTGGATGCGTCGCCGTGCGCCGCCCGACGAGCCCTCGGCCGAGGTCATGTCGTGCGCAGGCCCGACCACGCTGCGTGCCGGCGGGCGGTGGACAGGATGAACCGGACCGTCCGGTCGGAGGTGTCGGCGATCCGGTAGTCGTCCGGGGTCCGGTCGGCGCCCGCGCCGGCCCGGGCCACCTCGACCGCGGCGACGACGTCGCGCGCGTCCAGGCCGGTCATGATGATGCCGCCGGTGTCGAGGGCCTCGGGCCGCTCGATGGCGTCGCGCAGGGTCACGGCGGGGAAGCCCAGGAGCGTCGACTCCTCGGCGATCGTGCCGGAGTCGGACAGCACGCACGCCGCCGACATCTGCAGCCGGTTGTAGTCGTGGAAGCCGAACGGCTCGTGGAAGAGGATCCCCTCGGGGGCGGTCCACCCCTCGAGGGCCTCGAGGCGCTTGCGCGTGCGCGGGTGGGTCGACACGAGCACGGGCAGCCCCCAGCGCTCGCGGACGGCGAGGAGGCACTCGAGCAGCTGGCGCAGCCGTGCGGGGGAGTCGACGTTCTCCTCCCGGTGGGCGCTGACGAGGAAGTACTCGCCGGGCGTGAGCGAGAGCCGGTCGAGGACGTCCGACGCCTCGATCTGCGGGCGGTACGCGTCGAGCACCTCGCGCATGGGCGAGCCGGTGACGATGATCCGCCGGGGGTGCAGGCCCTCGGCGAGGAGGTTGCGCCGCGCGTGCTCGGTGTAGGCGAGGTTGAAGTCGGCGACGTGGTCGATGAGCCGGCGGTTGGTCTCCTCCGGGACGTTCTCGTCGAACGACCGGTTGCCGGCCTCCATGTGGTACACGGGGATGTGCATGCGCTTGGCCATGACGGCCGCGATGCAGCTGTTCGTGTCGCCGAGGACGAGGACGGCGTCCGGGCGCTCGGCCCGGAGCACCTCCTCGGTGCGGATGAGGGTCTCGCCGAGCACGTGGCCGAGGCTGGACGTGTCGACGCCGAGCATGTGGTCCGGGGTGCGGATGCCGAGGTCGCGGAAGAAGACCTCGTTCAGCATGACGTCGTAGTTCTGGCCCGTGTGCACGAGCACGTGGTCGACCGTGGCGTCGAGGCGGGCGATGACCCGGGAGAGCCGGATGAGCTCCGGTCGCGTCCCGACGATCGTCATGACCTTGAGCTTCACGTCCCGACCTCTCCCTCTCGCACACCGGACCCAGGGCATCCTCTCAGGTCCGGCCCTGTCGGCGGGGTGCAGCACGCCTGCGGCACCGGGCTCTAGGTCGTCGGGCAACTATCATGCGCGGAGCGCCATGGGCCCGCGGGTGACGAGCGCGATCGACGGCGGCAAGGAGCGAGGCGGTGACCGGAGCAGCGATGGGCGCCGTGGTGGCGCTCGTCGTGACCCTCGGCGCGGCCCCGCTCGTGGCCCGCGCGCTGTCCCGCACGGGGACCCTGGACGTGCCGAACCACCGCTCGTCGCACACCGTCCCGGTGCCGCGCGGCGGCGGGCTGGCCTGCGCGGCGGGGATCGCCGCGGGCGCCGCGGTGGCGGCGGCCCTGGGGAGCGAGGTGCCGTGGGCGGCGCTGGCCGCCGCGGCGGTGCTCGGCGTCGTCGGGCTCGTGGACGACCGGCGGACGATGCCTGCCCTGCCCCGCCTGGTCGCGCAGCTCGTCGTGGGCGCGGCGCTCGGCTGGGCGACGGTCGGCGGGCCGCTGGGCGCCGTCGTCGGGGCCGCCCTGGTGGCGCTGCTCGTCAACGTCGTGAACTTCATGGACGGCATCAACGGGATCACCGGCCTGACCGTGGCCGTCGTGGGCGCCACGGCCTGGTGGGCGGGGGCGGCGCACGGATCCCCGGCGCTGGCGGTGCTGGGCGCGCTCGCGGTCGGCTCGGCGGCCGGCTTCCTGCCGTGGAACGCGGTGCGCGCGCGGCTGTTCCTCGGCGACGTGGGCAGCTACCTGTTCGGTGCGCTCGTCGCGGGCACGGTCCTCGTGGGCGCCGCCGACGACGTCCCCCTCGGCCTGCTCCTCGCGCCGACGGCGGTCTACGTCGCCGACGTCCTCGTCGCCCTCGCCAAGCGCGCGTGGCGCCGCGCCCGCCTCACCGAGGCGCACCGCGAGCACGTGTACCAGCGCCTCGTGGACGACGGCGGCCTGCCGCACCTCGCGGTCGCGGCCGTGGTCGCCGGCGCGGCGGCGGTGCTCGCGGCCGCGTGGGGGCTCACCTCGGCGCCCGTGGCGGCGGCCGTCTCCGTCGTCGTCCTCGCCGCGTACCTGCTCGCGCCCGCCTGGGCCCTGCCCTCCCTGCGCCGCCGGAAGGAGGCCGCGGCATGAGGCGCGCACGGATCGGGATGGTCACGCAGTGGTACGACCCCGAGCGCGGGTCGGCCGCGCAGCCCGGGATCATCTCGCGGAGCCTGGCCCGGCGCGGCCACCGGGTCGACGTCGTCACCGGCTTCCCCAACTACCCGACCGGCACGGTGTACCCCGGCTACCGCGTGCGGCCGTACCAGCGGGAGCGGATCGGCCCGGTCACCGTGCACCGCGCGCCGCTGTACCCGAGCCACGACACGAACCCCGTCCGGCGGGCGGCGAACTACCTGTCCTTCGCGACGGCCGCGTCGGTGACGGCGACCGCGGTGCTGGGCGACGTGGACGCGGTGCTCGTGCACTCGACGCCGGCCACGGCGGCGATCCCCGCGATCGCGGTGCGCGCGCTGCGGCGCAAGCCCTACGTCGTGCACATCCAGGACCTGTGGCCGCAGACGGTCGTCTCGAGCGGCTTCGTCGACGAGGGCCGCGCCGGCGCCATGGAGCGCGCGCTGCACGTGTACTGCGACGCCGTCTACCGCTGGGCGGCGGCCGTGGCCGTCACGTCGCCGGGCATGGCGCCGCTCGTCGCGGAGCGCGGCGTGCCCGAGGACAAGATCCACTTCGTGCCCAACTGGGCCGACGAGGCCTCGTTCCGCCCGGTCGAGCGCGACCCGGCCCTCGCCGCGGAGCTGGGCGTCACCGCGCCGTTCACGGTCATGTACGCCGGCAACTTCGGCGAGTACCAGGCGCTCGACGTGCTCGTGGAGGCGGCCGACCTGCTCCGCGACCGCACCGACGTGGGCTTCGTGCTCGTCGGCGGCGGCGTCGAGGAGGGCCGGCTGCGCCGGATGGTCGCCGAGCGCCGCCTGCAGAACGTGACGTTCGTGGGGCCGCAGCCGTTCGAGCGGATGGGCCCGATCCTCGCCCTCGGCGACGTGCAGCTCGTGAGCCTGCAGGACGTGCCGCTGTTCCGCTCGACCCTGCCCAGCAAGCTGCAGGGCGTGCTGGCCGCCGGCCGCCCCGTGCTCGCGGCCCTCACCGGCGACGCCGCGCAGGTCGTGCGTGAGTCCGGCGCGGGCGAGGTGGTCCGCCCCGGGTCGGCGCGCGAGCTCGCGGACGCGGTGCTCGCGCTGCGCGGGGCGCCGCCCGACGCGCTCGCCGCGCGCGGGGCCGCGGGACGGGCGTACTACCAGGAGCGGTTCAGCGAGCAGGTCGTCGGCGACCGGCTGAGCGCGCTGCTGCAGGAGGCGGCCGAGCGGAGGGGGCGGCGATGAGCGGGACCACCGGAGGGACGGCGCGCGTCGTCGTGCTCGGCGCGAGCGGGTTCGTGGGCGGAGCGGTCGCGGACGCGCTCGAGGCGCGCGGGCACGCCGTGGAGCGGCTGCACGCGCCCCGGCTGCCGCACGTGACCCCGGACCGGGCGGCGTCGTTCCCGGGCCGCGACGAGGCCGTCGCCGCGCTCGCGGAGCGGCTCGCGGGTGCGGCGGCCGTCGTCAACGCGGCGGGCGACCCGGACGCCTCCTCGCGGGACGTGCCCGCCCTCGTGGCCGCCAACGCGGCCCTGCCCGGCGTCGTCGGCGCGGCGGCGGCCGCCGCGGGCGTGCCGCGCGTCGTGCACGTGAGCAGCGGCGTCGTGCAGGGCCGGCGCCCGGTGCTCGACGAGTCCGACGACCTCGACGCGTTCTCCGCCTACGCGCGGTCCAAGGCCCTCGGCGAGCGCCTGGTGCGGCGCGCGGGCGGCGACCGGGTGGTCGTCTACCGCCCGCCGAGCGTGCACGCGGCCGACCGGCGGGTGACCCGGCTCATCGCGCGGATCGGCGGTTCACCGCTGTCCACCGTCGCCCGGCCGGGCACCGACCCGAGCCCGCAGGCGCTGCTGGGCAACGTGGCCGACGCCGTCGCGTTCCTGGCCACGACGCCGCAGGCACCCCCGCCGGTGGTGATCCACCCGTGGGAGGGGCTGACGACGACCGACGTCATGGAGGTCCTGGGCGGGCGGACGCCCCGGCGGCTGCCGCGGTGGCTCGCCCGCGCGCTCGTCACGCTCGCGCGCGGGGCCGGCGCCGTGGTGCCGGCGGTCGCGGCGAACGCCCGACGGGTGGAGATGCTGTGGTTCGGGCAGGCTCAGGCCACGAGCTGGCTGACGACGGCAGGATGGGAGCCGCCGCTCGGACGGGCGGCGTGGACGGACCTGGGCCGGACGGTCCGGGACGAGGACGTGGAGGACGACGAGCGATGAGCCTGCAAGGCGCGACGGTGACGATCACCGGGGGCACGGGGTCCTTCGGGTCCACGATGGTCGCCCACCTGCTCGACGCGGGCGTGGGACGCATCAACATCCTCAGCCGCGACGAGGCGAAGCAGGACGACATGCGCCGCCGCATCGGCGACGAGCGCCTGCGCTTCTTCGTCGGCGACGTCCGCGACCGCGAGTCGGTCGAGCCGGCGGTGCGCGACGCCGACTACGTCTTCCACGCGGCCGCGCTCAAGCAGGTCCCCTCCTGCGAGTTCTTCCCCGACCAGGCCGTGAAGACGAACGTCGTCGGCAGCCGCAACGTCATCGAGGCGTCGGCCCGCGCGGGCGTGCGCTCGGTGGTGTGCCTGAGCACCGACAAGGCCGTCTACCCGGTCAACGCCATGGGCATGTCCAAGGCGCTCATGGAGAAGACCGCGCAGGCGTTCGCGCGGAACAACCCGGGCTCGGAGACCACCGTCTCGATCACCCGGTACGGCAACGTCATGTACTCGCGCGGCTCGGTCATCCCGCTGTTCGTGCGGCAGGCGCGCGCGGGGGAGCCGCTGACCGTGACGGAGCCGAGCATGACCCGGTTCCTCATGTCGCTCGACGACTCCGTGGACCTCGTCCTGCACGCGTTCCGCAACGCCGCGCCGGGCGACCTGTTCGTCCGCAAGGCGCCCGCGAGCACGGTCGAGACGCTCGCCCGGGCCGTGGCCTCGCTGTTCGGCGACGACGACCCGGAGATCCGGGTCATCGGCGTGCGGCACGGCGAGAAGCTGCACGAGACGCTGCTCAGCCGCGAGGAGATGGTCGCCGCGACCGACGAGGGCGACTACTTCCGCGTCCCCCTCGACACCCGCTCGCTGCAGTACGAGCTGTACTTCGACCAGGGCGAGGCGGCCGTCGCCCGGTACGACGACTACACGTCGGAGAACACCCGGCGCCTCTCGCTCGAGGAGACACGCGACCTGCTGCTCACCCTGCCCGCGATCCGCGAGCTCGTCGGCGCCACGGCGGGCTGACGTGAGGGTCCTCGTCACCGGCGCCGCCGGGTTCCTGGGCTGGCACACGCGCGTCCGCGCGGCCGCGACGACGCCGCACGAGGTCGTCGCCGTGGACCGCGAGGAGTGGGCCGACCTCGCCGCTCTCGCGTCCGGCGTCGACGCCGTCGTCCACCTGGCGGGGATCAACCGCGCGTCGGACGACGAGGTGCGCGACGGCAACGTGCGCCTCGCCGAGGAGCTCGCGGCCGCGCTGCCGCCGACGGTCCGCGCGATCGTCTACGCGAACTCGGTGCAGGCCGGCAACGGCACCCCGTACGGCGACGGCAAGGCCCGCGCCGCCGAGGTGCTCCGGGCCGCGGCCGAGCGCACCGGCGCCACGTTCACCGACGTCGTCCTGCCGAACCTCTTCGGCGAGCACGGTCGGCCCGCCTACAACTCGTTCGTCGCGACGTTCGCGCACAAGGTGGTCGCGGACGAGGTGCCGGAGGTCGTCGACCGCGAGGTCGAGCTCCTGCACGCGCAGGACGCCGCGCAGGTGCTGCTGTCCGGGCTCGAGGGGCCGGGCGGCGTCGTGCACCCGCGCGGGACGCCGGCGACCGTGGCAGGGGTCCTCGAGACCTTCCGGAGCCAGTTCGCCGTCTATCGCACGGGGGAGATCCCCGAGCTGCGGACGCGGTTCGACCTGGCGCTGTTCAACACGCTGCGCGCGGCGATGTTCCCGCGCTTCTACCCGATGCCGCTGACCTGGCGCACGGACGAGCGCGGCGGGCTCGTGGAGGTCGTGCGGGCGCACGGCAGCCCGGGCCAGACGTTCCTGTCCCACACGCGGCCCGGCGTGACCCGCGGGCAGCACTTCCACCTGCGCAAGACCGAGCGCTTCGTCGTGGTGGCGGGCGAGGCCCGGATCGCGCTGCGCCGCGCGCTCACCGACGAGGTGGTGGCCTTCGACGTGACCGGCGCGGAGCCGGTCGTGGTGGACATGCCGACCGGGTGGGCGCACAACATCACCAACACGGGCTCCGGCGAGCTCACGACGGTGTTCTGGACCTCCGAGCTGTTCGACCCGGAGGACCCGGACACCTACCCGATGCCGGTCTAGGGGATCCCGACGCCGTCGGGGGGCCCGGGCGGCTCGGGCGGCGGTGGTGCGGCCCCCGGCGCCGTCAGGCGCCGACGGCGTCCGCCGCGTCCTGCGGCGCGGCCGGCTCGGGGGCCGTGGTCGGGGTGGGCTCCTCCTGGGCGAGCACGCGCATGCGCTCGCGCGCCGCCTCGTGCGAGGACTCCTCCTCGCCGCCGAGCGCCTCGGGTGCGAGCTGCGGGACGCGCACGCTCGTGATGAGCGGGTTCGCGGTCGTCGCGGCCTCCTCGCCCTCGGAGAACAGCTCCTCGCTGAGCTTCTCGCCGGGCCGCAGACCGGTGTAGACGATCTCGACGTCCCGGCGCCCGGACAGGTCGATGAGGGTGCGGGCGACGTCGACGATCTTCACCTGCTCGCCCATGTCGAGGACCATCGTCTCGCCGTCCTGGCCGATCGCCCCGGCCTCGAGGACCAGCTGGCACGCCTCGGGGATGAGCATGAAGAACCGCTCGATGTCGGGGTGCGTGATCGTCACCGGGCCTCCACGCTCGATCTGCGCGGTGAACAGGTGGATGACCGACCCGCGGGACCCGAGCACGTTGCCGAACCGCACCGACACGTACCGGCCGCGCTCGGCCCGCGCGAACGACGCCGTGAGGCGCTCGGCGACGCGCTTGCTGCAGCCGAGGACCGACGTCGGGTCCGCCGCCTTGTCCGTGGAGATGTTGACGAACGTGCCGACGCCGACCTCGGTGGCAGCGCGCAGCACGTTGAGCGTGCCGATGACGTTCGTCTTCCACGCCTCGAGCGGGTACGACTCGAGCAGCGGCAGGTGCTTGAGCGCCGCGGCGTGGTAGACGATGTCGGGCTTCGTCCGGGCGAACACCTCGCGCAGCGTGGCGAGGTCGCGGATGTCGGCGAGCACGACGCTGTCGTCGTCGAGGAGCCCGTGGCCGACGAGGCTCAGCTGCGTGGCCTGGACCCCGGACTCGTCGCGGTCGAGCAGGTAGAGGCGGGCGGGCCGGAACGCGGCGATCTGGCGCGCGAGCTCCGAGCCGATCGAGCCGCCGGCGCCCGTGACGAGCACGGTCTTGCCGCTGAGGTGGTCCGCGATCGCGGTGGGGTCCAGCGTGATGGGCCGGCGTCCGAGGAGGTCCTCGAGGTTGACGTCGCGCAGGTCGTGCACCGACGACCGGCCGGACATGATGTCCGCGAGCGGCGGGAGGATGAGGACCTCGAGCCCGGCCTCGGTCGCGCGCCGCGTGATGTCGCGGACCAGCGGGGAGTCGGCGGTCGGCAGCGCGATGACGAGGGCCTCGGCCTCGGTGGCCTGGGCGACCGCCCTGATGTCCTCGCGGCCGCCGCGCACGCGCACGCCCTCGACGATGACGCGGCGCTTGGCGCGGTCGTCGTCGAGGAGGGCCACGGGGACGAACCCGGTGTCGGTGGAGTGCACCATGCGGCGCACGAGCTGGCGTCCGGCCTCGCCGACGCCGAAGACGATGACCCGCTTCTGGTCGGGGCGCCGGACCGCCGTGCGGGCGCGGATGCTCCTCACGAGGAAGCGGAGGGCGAACATCATGCTCAGGGCGATGAACCCGCTGAGCGCCGGCACGCTCCGGGGCACGTAGACCGGGCCGATGACGAGCGTCCAGAGCCCGAGGATCACGGTGGTCGCGACCACCGTCCGCGCGATGTCAGCGGCCTCCTCGAACGACCCGCGGCTGTGCCCGACGGCGTACGGCCCGATGAGCGCGCCCACGCCCAGGTGCAGCGCGACCGCGACGACGGCGACGAACAGCGTGCCGGTGTGGATCGCGGGGACCGGGTTGTAGTCGTAGCGCAGCCAGGTGGCGCTGAAGATCGCCACGAACCACAGGGCGCAGTCGGTCGCCGCCCACACCCACTGATGGAGCCGCAGCTGCTGAGCGATCGTGCGGGATCGCATGATCCCCTTTCGACGCGCCGGACCGAACGGTGCCGTCGGTCGGCACCCGCGGGGAGGGACACCCGCGGGGCACGAGTCTAGGTCACCCTCCCCGTCGCGCCCGGTCGGCGGGGCCGTGGTGCCGCGGGCGTGGCCGTGGTGCCGGGGTGCGTCGGGACCGTCCCCGTGCGCTCCGGCCCCCGGTAGGCTGCCCGGCGGACTGGTCGAGGAGGACGCGTGACGGCTGGACGGGTGTCGGGGGGCGTGCTCGCGACCTCGCCGGCGCACGTGCCGCAGGGCCCTCCGCAGACCCGCGCGCAGGCCCGCGTGGCGAGCCGGGGCGAGGTCCCGCCGCCCGCGCCGGGCCGCCGTCGTCGCCGTGGCCCCACGCACGCCACGCAGGTGCGCCCGCGCCGGGTCTGGCCGTGGCTCGTGCTGGTCCCGCTCGCGCTCCTCGTCGCGGGGGCGTCCTGGATCCTCATGGACCTGCGCACGGTCCGCGCCGAGCTGCTGCAGGCGGCCCAGCACGTCGCCTTCCTGCGGGCGGACGTCGTCGCCGACGACGACGCCGCTGCGGCCACCGACCTCGCCGGCCTCCGGGAGCACGCGGCGGCGGCGCACGAGGCCACGCAGGGGCCGCACTGGGCCTTCGCCGAGCGCCTGCCGTGGGTGGGGACGAACGTGGACGCCGTGCAGACCGCTGCGGCGGTGATCGACGACCTGGCCGACGGTCCGGCGAGGACGCTGCTGGACGCGCTCGAGCTCGCGGAGCCGGCCCGGCTGGTGCCGGTGGAGGGGCGCGTGGACCTGGCGCCGTTCGTGGCCGCGACGCCGTCGGTCGCCCAGGCCGACGCCGCGGTCCAGGAGGCGGCCGAGCGCCTCGCGGCCGTGGACCGCGACCGGCTGTGGGACGTGGTGGACAACGCCTTCGGCGAGGTCCTCGCCCAGGTGAACGACCTCCGCGCGGCGACGTCGACGGCCGCGCGCGTGATCCGCCTCCTGCCGCCGATGCTCGGCGCCCAGGGCCCCCGTCACTACCTGCTCCTCGTCGAGGACGCCGCGCAGGTGCGCGCCTCGGGCGGCGCCCCGGCGGCGGCGCTCCTCGTCCGTGCGGAGGACGGCGTCGTCTCCGTCGTCGACAGCCGCCCGGGTGCGGAGCTCGCGGCGGCGGCGTCCGGCGTCGAGCTCAGCCAGGCCGAGCGCGACCTGTTCGGTGACGCCCTGGCCGCGGGCCTGCGCGACGTGGGCGTCACCCCGGACTTCCCGCGCACGGCCGAGCTCGCCCGCGAGGTGTGGCTGCAGCACGTCGGCGGGACGGTGGACGGGGTGCTCGCGGTGGACGGGGGCGCGCTCGCGCTGGTCGTGGGGGCGACGGGTCCGGTGCCGCTGCCACCCGGCCCGGTCGCCGACGTCGCGGAGGGCCGGCTGACCGCGGAGAACGCGGTCGGCGTGCTCGGCACCGAGGCGGCCGTGCACCTGCCCGACCCCGTCGCGCGCGACGCGTTCGTGGCGCAGACCGCGTCCTCGGTCCTCGGCGCCGTGGTCGCGGGCCCGCACGACCCGGCGGCGCTCGTGACGGCGCTCGCGGACGCGGCCCGGCAGGGCCGGCTCCGGCTGTGGTCGGCGGACCCCGACGAGCAGGCCCTCCTCGCGGGCACCGTGACCGCGGGCGAGCTGCGCGGTCGGGCGGGGGACGCCGCCGTCGTCGGTGCGTACGTGAACGAGACCGCGGGCACGCGGATGGGCTGGTACCTCGACACGACCGTGGCGCTCGAGCAGGTGGGGTGCCTGCCCGACGGCGGGCGGCAGGTCGCGGTCACGGTGACCCTGCGCAACGTGGCGCCGGCGGACGCCGGTGCGACGCTCCCGCCGCAGGTGACGGGCGGCGGCGCCGTGGTCCCGGCGGGGGAGGTGGCCGCCGATGTGCTCGTCTACGCCCCGGCAGGCGGCGTCGTCGAGTCCCTCACCCTGGACGGGGAGGCCGTCGACGCCGCCACGCAGGAGCACGCCGGCCTTGCCGTGGCGCGGACGCCGGTGCGGCTCGCCCCCGGCGAGCAGACGGACCTCACGGTGACGATGACCGCGGGCACCGCCGGCGAGGGCCCGGTCCTGCTGCGCACGACGCCGCTGCGCCTGCTCCAGGTGGGCGACCCGCTGCCCGCCCGCTGCTGACCGACGGACGTCCGTCGCCGGCGACCCGGGCCAGGAAACGGACACCCGTGTCCCGCGACGGCCCGCCGGAGCGCTGGATGACGTTCGTCACACCCCGGCGGAACGCCACGAACCCGCCGGGTGATCCCGGTCAAAGTGGGCCGTCGGTCCGATGTCCGCGCTCTCGCGTGCCGTACCCTCTTGCGACGTGAGTTCCGGACACGCGCCTCAGCATGCCGAGCGTCGCACCGCCGAGCTGCCGCTCGCCGACCAGCTCCGGTCCTTGATCGAGCGAACGGAGAGCGTGCCGTACGACCTCACCGAGCCGGTCGCCCGCGGGCTCGCCGACGAGCTCACGGCGCTCTGCTGGAAGTACGTCCGGTCGGGGGCCACCGAAGCCCCGCCGTGGGTGTGGGGGCCGAACCCAGAGCTTCCCGCAGATCGCGAGCACTTCAGCGCGCGGGTCTACGAGGCGCTCTGGCTGGCCCGGCTGTCCTCTGTGCTCACAGGCGCGGCGGACGCCCCCACGATGCTCGACGCCGTCCGCAGGCTGCAAGCGGAGCTCCACGATGAGGGCGTCCCTGCTCGCTCGAACCTGTTCCTCCAGGCCGCCGTCGCCTACCGGCAGGGCGACTGGAGGCTTGCGAAGCACCTGTTCGGGCGTGGTAACAGCCAGTACGTGCGGCGCAGTGCCGTCTCGGCGTTCTTCTCGTACACCCGGAGCGTGGACCTCCTCGAACCCGCATTGCTCGGTGACCGGAAGGAGCGGCCGGCACCTCGGCCGGACGCGTGCATCGTCGTCGCAGCGGACAGTCGCTACATCGCTAGGTTCCTGAAGCACTACGCGGAGTCACTGGTGCGAGACACCAGCAGCGGTCGGGTCGACATGTGGTTGGACTGGGTGCGCGGCGATGACGACGCAGAGTCCGACCAGGCTCACCTCGCGATCGAATCCTCTCGCAGGGCGCTTCAGGGGAGGCTCCACGTCGAAGAGGTTCCCTTCGACCCAAGGTTCGATCCGAAGACATACCTCGCTTGTCGGCGCTTCATCGCGGCCCGGCCCCTACTGCGCCGCTACGGGACGGTGCTGATCACCGACATCGACTACGAAGTCTCCGGCCCGCTCGCCGACTTCCTCGCGACGGCCGCCTCCTACGACGTCTGCACCACCCGGGCGTCGTGGCGATCACTCGCAGCGTTCTTCCCTTGGCTTCACGTGATGGCCGGGACGGTCGTTGTGAGGAGCACGGTCATCGGGGAGTGGTTCCTCGGCGGTTTCGAGAACGCACTCGAGGCGGTGATAGGCGCTGGATCCTGGACGTGGGGCGCCGATCAGAACATCCTGTCGACTCTCGTCCGGCACTTGCCGTACGGCGCCGAGTTCGGCAACCTTCGGATCCTTGGCCAGCCCTTCTCGGTCCCACGTGGCCTCAAGCAAGGATCCAAGGGCTGACCCGATCGACGGCGTCCCGAACCCGCGCGGGTCAGGCGCCCCTTGCGCCCGCGCGCGTAAGTCTCCAGGTCGTCGTCGACGGGATCGCGACATCGAGCAGTAGCGACGTCGTCGGCAGGTCCCGCTGAAAGCTGGTGCCCGCAACGCTGGACAGTTGGGACGCGCCTTGCCAGCCGGCCACGGCACGTGGAGGCCTGGGGAGCGTGAGTTCGATTCGCTCTTCGCTCTCCCGGTGACGCAGGATCGTTCGTGTGCCGGCGATCTCGGCCGTCACGTCCTCGCCGAGGTGAAACACGATGCAGGCCCGGGCGGAGCTCGGCATCGGCACCGACGGGCATCTGGCGTTCAACGAGCCGGGCTCCTCGCTCGCGTCCCGCACCCGGATCAAGACGCTGACCGAGCAGACGCGCCGCGACAACGCGCGCTTCTTCGGCGGCGACGTCGACGCGGTGCCCCGGCACGTGCTCACGCAGGGGCTCGGCACGATCATGGAGGCCCGTCACCTCGTGCTCCTCGCCACCGGGCGCGCCAAGGCCGAGGCCGTGCACCACATGGTCGAGGGTGCGGTGAGCGCGATGTGGCCGGCGACCGTGCTCCAGATGCACCCGCACGTGACGGTGCTGCTGGACGACGCCGCGGCGAGCCGCCTCCAGCTCGCGGACCACTTCCGGCAGACGTGGGCGGCCAAGCCCTCGTGGCAGGGCCTCTGAGTCACCGGCCCGGGGGACACCGGTCGGTGCAGGGCGTCATGACGCGCCTGCGGCACGGCCGTGGCCGGACCGGACAAGCAGTGACAAACCGCCCGCGTGGCCGGTGACGCGGACGCTAGCAGTGTGTGACATCGGTCATTCTGGGTCTCTGGTCCGCCTTTTCGCCCGGCGGGTCACCTACCCTTTGGGCGCGTGACCACCCGACGGCGCGCCGCCGAGACCCGAGAGCCGCGCCCCCGCCGGCGCCGCTGGCCCTGGGTGCTGGGCGCCCTCGTGGCGGTCGTCGCCGCGACGGTCGGCGTGATCTACGGGGTCGTGATCCCGAACCGGCTCGACTCCAACATGGAGCGCATCGGGGACCCCTTCGAGGCCCTGCCGACGCGCCCGCCGCTTCCCGAGGCGCAGGCCGCGGAGGTGCCGGACAACCGCCCGCTGAACATCCTCGTGCTCGGCTCGGACAGCCGGATCTCGGCGGGCGACCCGACGCAGTGGCAGCGCGGGGCGCAGCGCACCGACGCGATCATGCTCGTGCACCTGTCGGCGGACCGGGCCTCGGCACAGGTCATGTCGATCCCGCGCGACTCGTGGGTGGAGATCCCCGGGTACGGCGAGGCGAAGATCAACGCCGCCTACTCCTACGGCGGCCCGTCGCTGCTCATCCAGACGGTCGAGCAGCTGACCGGAGTCCGCATCGACCACTTCGCGCTGACCGACTTCGAGTCGTTCACGCGGATCACCGACGCGCTCGGCGGCGTGCGGCTCGTCCTGCGGGACGACCTCGTCGTCAACGGCCGGCTGATCGCCCCGGCGGGGGAGCAGATCCTCGACGGCGACCAGGCCCTCGCGTACGTCCGGCAGCGCTACGGCCTGCGCCGCGGCGACTTCGACCGCGTGCAGCGCCAGCAGGCGTGGATGCGCGCGATGTTCGCGCGCATGCGCAACGAGCAGACGCTGCAGAACCCGGTGACGTCCGTCCCGTTCCTCGACGCGGTGACGCGGTCGGTGGCGGTCGACGACGGGCTCACGCGCGAGGTCATGTACGACCTGCTCGACCGGGCCAAGGACCTGGGGTCCACCGACATCTCGTTCTTCACCGTGCCGATCCAGGGGACCGGGCGCAGCGCGGACGGCCAGAGCATCGTCGTGCTCGACCGCCCCAGCTTCGACGCCCTCATGGCGGCGGTCCGCGAGGACCGGGTGCCCGCGTTCCTCGCCGAGCAGCCGGACGTGGTCGACGTGCTCCCGCCGGTGGCGCCGTGAGTCGAGCCACGGGGGGGAGCGGGGACCGGGCGCGCGCGGCGCGGTCGGGCCTCGCCGACCTGCGGCGGGCCTTCTGGCATCTCCGCCACGGCGGCGTCCCGCAGGTGCGGCGCTGGTGGGCCCGGCGCAACGTGCCGCGGCCGCGCACCTTCGACGCGGTGGTCCTGCCGGACGGCCGGGTCACGTTCGACCCGTGGCCGATCCCGGACCGCGCGCCCACGCGTCCCGGTCTGCGGGTCGCGGTGGTCCTGGACGACTTCTCCCGCCTGGCGTTCGCGTTCGAGTGGCAGCAGGTGGAGGTCACGCCGGACGACTGGCGCGCGGTCCTCGAGGCGGAGCCGGTGGACCTGCTGTTCGTCGAGTCCGCCTGGGCGGGCAACGGCGGCGCGTGGCGGTACCAGGTGACCTCGCCGCAGGGCCCCAAGCCCGCCTTCGTCGAGATGGTCGCGTGGTGCCGCGAGCACGGCGTGCCGACGGTCTTCTGGAACAAGGAGGACCCGGCCCACTACGACGACTTCCTGCCCGCGGCGCGCCTGTTCGACCACGTCTTCACGACCGACGTGAACCGCGTGCCCGCCTACCGCGCCGACCTCGGGCACGACCGCGTGGGGGTGCTGCCGTTCGCCGCGCAGCCCGCGATCCACAATCCGGTGCGTCCGTCGGGTGGCCGCGAGAACCTGCGCGACGTCGCGTTCGCCGGCATGTGGTTCGCCCACCGCCACCCCGAGCGCCGGGCGCAGATGGAGATGCTCCTGGGGGCCGCGGCGCGCGCCGGCGAGCGCATGCCGATCGGGCTGGAGATCTTCTCCCGCCAGCTCGGTGGTGAGGAGCGCTACCAGTTCCCCGCACCGTTCGACGCCCACGTCGTCGGGTCGCTCGACTACCCGCGGATGCTGTCGGCGTACCGCGCGTACAAGGTCTTCCTCAACGTCAACACCGTCACCGACTCGCCGACCATGTGCGCGCGCCGGGTCTTCGAGATCACGGCGAGCGGGACGCCGGTGGTGAGCACGCCGTCGGCCGGTCTGGCCGCGGTGTTCCCGCCGGACGAGGTCGCCCAGGTCGCCGAGCCCGACGAGGCGGAACGTGTCATCGGGGAGCTGGTGGCCGACGCCGACGCGCGCGACCGGATGGTGCACCGGGCGCAGCGCCGCATCTGGGCGGGGCACGCGTACTCGCACCGCGTCGACACTGTCCTCGACGCCGTGGGCGTGGCCGCGCCGCGCACGGCGACGCCGACGGTCACCGCGATCGTCTCGACCAACCGTCCCGGGCAGCTCGAGCACGTGCTGGGCAGCGTGGCGCGGCAGCGCGGGGTGCCGGTCCAGCTGGCCCTGCTCACGCACGGGTTCGAGGCCCCCCGCGACCTGCGCGCCCGGGCCGCGGACCTGGGCATCCCGGATGTGGTGCTTCTCACTGCGGACGAGGCCGTGAGCCTCGGGAAGTGCCTCAACCGCCTGGTGGCCGCTGCCGATGGGGACCTTGTCGCGAAAGTGGACGATGACGACCTCTACGGCCCGGACTACCTGCGGGACCAGGTGGCCGCCCTCGGCTTCAGCGGCGCCGACGTCGTCGGCAAGCACGCCCACTACCTGCGCCTCGAGGGGCGGGGGGTGACCGTCCTGCGCTATCCGGAGAGGGAGCACGTGTTCACGCACTGGGTCGCGGGCCCGACGATCGTGGCCCGACGCGCGCTCGCGGTCGCTCACCCGTTCCCCCACGTGTCGACGGGGGAGGACACGGGGTTCCTCCGTGCGGTCGTGCAGGCGGGCGGGTCCGTCTACGCCACTGACCGCTTCAGCTTCTGCCAGGTGCGCCGGTCGCACGGCCACACCTGGCAGGTGTCCGACGACGAGCTGCTCGCCTCCGGGGTGGTCCTTCCGGACGGTGACGCGATCGCCGAGGTAGTGATCCAGTAGGGGAGTGGGCAGTGAAGAACACGACCGTCGCCGTGGTGGGCCTGGGCTACATCGGCCTCCCGACGGCAGCCGTCCTCGCGTCGCGCGGCGTCCGGGTGATCGGCGTGGACGTCAACGAGCGGGTTGTCGCGGCAGTGAACGAGGGCGTGGTGCCCTTCGTCGAGCCCGACCTCGAGCTGGTCCTCTTCGGCGCGGTGAGCGACGGTCGCCTGACGGCGCAGACGGCGATGCCGCACGCGGACGTCTACGTCATCGCGGTCCCGACGCCGTTCCTGCCGGACAAGTCCGCGGACCTGTCGTACATCGACGCCGCGGTCGACGCGATCGTGCCGCAGCTCGTTGGCGGTGAGCTGCTCATCCTGGAGTCGACGTCGCCGCCCCGGACGACCGAGCACATCGCCATACGCGTGCGTGCCGCGCGCCCCGATCTCGACGGCGCTGACGGGCGCCCCTCGGTGCTCTACGCGCACTGCCCCGAGCGTGTGCTCCCCGGCAAGATCATGACCGAGCTGGTCACGAACGACCGGATCATCGGCGGTCTCACGCCGGAGGCGGCCACCCGGGCGCGCGACCTGTACGCCGTCTTCTGCAAGGGCGAGTTGCTGCTCACGGACGCGACGACCGCCGAGATGAGCAAGCTCGTCGAGAACTCGTTCCGCGACGTCAACATCGCTTTCGCCAACGAGCTGTCGCTCATCTGCGACCGGTTGGGCATCGACGTGTGGGAGCTCATCGACCTGGCGAACCACCACCCGCGCGTGAACATCCTGCAGCCGGGGCCTGGGGTGGGCGGCCACTGCATCGCCGTCGACCCGTGGTTCATCGTCGCCGCGGCGCCCGAGGAGGCCCGCATCATCCGGGCCGCCCGCGAGGTGAACGACGCCAAGCCGGGCTACGTCGCCGACAAGGTGGTCGCCGCGGTGGAGGGCATCGCCGAGCCGCGCATCGCTGCGCTCGGCCTGGCGTTCAAGCCCGACATCGACGACCTGCGCGAGTCCCCGGCGATCGAGGTCGTCGAGCTCCTCGCGGAGCGCCTGCCGCACGCGCGGATCGAGGCGGTCGAGCCCCATGTGCGAGAGCTGCCCCGGGAGCTTGCCGCGCTGCCGAACGTCGCGCTCCGGACGTGGGAGGAGGCCGTGCCCGGCGCCGATGCCGTGGTGCTGCTGGTGGACCACGGTCAGTTCATCGAGCAGGACCGGTCGGCCCTCGCGGGGGCGAAGGTGATCGACACGCGAGGTGCGTGGCGGTGAGCGTGCCGGCTGCGTGCCGTAGCCGGGTGTCCTTCCTGATGCGGGAGGCTAGGGCACGTCGGCCGATGGCGTGCGTTGAGGAGGAGTGCCGACCGTGAGCGTGGGTGACCTCATCGAGCTGACGGTGCGCGGCACGACCTACGCGATGGCACTTCCCGGCGCGGAGGTCGACTACATCCAGCGCCACATCGCGACGACGGGCGAGCCCTACGAGATCGCGATGCTCGAGGATCTCGCGTCGCGCCTCGACCCGGGGGACCTCGTCGTCGACGCCGGAGCGAACGTCGGCAACCACACGCTCTTCCTGGCCATGGTCGCGCGGTGCCGCGTCGAGGCTTTCGAGCCGGATACGGAGCTCGCGGAGATCATCGAGCGGTCCGTGGCGGCGAACGACGCTTCTTCCCTCGTGCGCGTCCACCGTCTGGCGCTGGGGGACCGGGCTGGGGTCGGCCGTCTCGTCACGGTTGACCCGGCGAACCGAGGAGCCCAGCACATGGAGCTGGGCACCGGCGACGTCCGCGTGGTGGCGCTCGATGACGCGGACATCCGGCGTCCGGTACGCGCGCTGAAGATCGACGTCGAGGGTATGGAGCTCTCCGTCCTGCGCGGGGCGGATCGCCTGGTGCGTGAGGACCGTCCGCTCCTCTACGTCGAGTGCGCCGACGAGTCGGCGTTCGGGCAGGTCGCGGAGTGGCTGGACGAGCGCGACTACGTCTACTGGGAGACCTTCAACGCCACCCCGACGCATCTCTTCCGTCCGGCGGAGGACGTGGACCCGGAGCAGGCGACGCGTCGGCTGATGCTCCGGGGAGCCCGGATCGCGTACCGGACCACGAAGACGATCGCGGACCTTCGGTCGAAGCTCGACGCGGCGAACCTCAAGTACCGCAGCGCCGGTGAGCACCACCGGGCTCTCAGGGAGCGGTTCGACGAGGCTCGAGCGCAGGTCGAGGAGCTGGAGGCGCGTCGGGCCGAGGTGGAAGCGGCACTCGAGGCCGCGCGTGACGAGGCCGAGGCTCTCCGTGCCGAGAAGGGACACCTCCTCGCGGAGCAGGAGCGAGAGCGACGCGAGAAGGAGGCGCACGTCAGCGCCCTCGAGGAGCGTCTCGCGGCTGCCGAGCGGCGCGCCGGTGAGGCGAGCGCCCGCGCAGACCTTCTCGCCGCCCAGGTGGAGAGACTCGAGGCAGAGCTCGCCGCGGGCGACCGAGGGCGGAAGGAGTTGGAGGGACGCCTCGCAGCCGCAGAGGAGGCTGCAAGTGCTTCGGAGCGCCGCTTGGCCGCGGAGAGCGCTCGTGTCGCACTCCTCTCCGCGCAGCTGGGCGACAGTGCGCGCGACCTGCGCGCCGTCCGCGAGGAACGTGCGCAGGCGGCACGCGAGCTCTCCTTGGAGCGCGCGGAGGCTGCGGCCGCGGCGGCCCGGGCGGCTGGCCAACGTTCGAAGCTCGAGGCCCGCGTGACCGAGCTCAAGGCGCGACTGAGGGAGGCCTCTCGTGAGCTCGCGGCCGCGCGTGACGACGTGGTTCGCGCTCAGGCCGGCCGGGCCGAGCTGGCGGGGACGGTCGAGACCCTCCGGGACGAGGTGGACCGCTGGGCTCGCCGCGCCGACGACCTCACCTCCTCCTTGGAGAGCGCCCGCCGGGAAGCCGCCGACCTGACCCGGGAGGTGGGGATCGCCCGCCGGCGCGAGGAGACGCTTCGCGCGGAGATCGCTGCCGTCTCCGCTTCGCGTGATGCGGCGTCCGCTGACGCGGAGAAGGCCTGGGCGGCGGCCGAAGCCGCTCACGAGCGCGCGCAGGCGGCCGAGCGCAAGGTCAAGGATCTGCGCGCGAGCGTCACCTACCGCACGGGACGGGCCGTGCGCGACGCGCTGTCGTCGCCTCGGGCGTTCCTACGACTTCCGGTCACGCTGTGGCGGCTGCGGCGCGAGCGCCGTGCCGCGAAGCCTGTTCCGACGGCCGCGGGCCCCACCGTCGTCGGCGTGCACGCGCAGGTTCCTGCGTCGCGCGCTCCGGAGGTTGCGGGGCGCCCTGCGACGGCAGCCGTCACTCAGCCTGGGCCGGCCTCGGTGCGTCGTCCGCGCATCGCAGCGATCGTCGACGAGTTCACGGGGCTGTCGCTCGCCCCCGACTGCGATCTCATCCACCTGACCCCGCAGGGGTGGCGGGAGGCCCTGCAGGAGGCCCGGCCCGACCTGCTCTTCGTCGAGTCCGCGTGGCGCGGGTACCAGGGGTCGTGGCACAACACGGTGCCCCGGCTCCCTGATGAGCTCCGGCAGATCATCCGTTGGTGCCGCGACCGTGGCATCCCGACCGCGTTCTGGAACAAGGAAGACCCGGTCCACTACACGACCTTCCTCACGACGGCCCGGGAGTTCGACCACGTCTTCACCACCGACCTCGACTGCGTTCCGCGCTACAAGGCGGCTCTGGGCCACGACAGGGTGTACCTGCTTCCGTTCGCGGCGCAGCCCCGGCTCTACAACCCGATCGAGGAGGCGCCGCGGAAGGACGCGTTCTGCTTCGCGGGCGCCTACTACCGTCGCTATCCGGAGCGCACACGCGACCTCGACGAGTTCCTGGAGCACTTGCCGACGTTCCGTCCGATCGAGATCTTCGACCGCAACTTCGGCGGCGCGGACGAGAACTACATGTTCCCGGAGCAGTACCAGTCGTTCATCGTCGGGACGCTGCCGCCGGAGAAGGTTGCCGAGGCGTACAGGCGCTACCGCTTCGGGCTGAACCTCAACTCGGTGAAGCAGTCGCAGTCCATGTTCGCCCGTCGGGTCTTCGAGCTCCTGGCGAGCAACACCATCACGGTGAGCAACTTCTCACGAGGTGTTCGCGTGATGTTCGGGGACCTGGTCGTGTGCACCGACTCCGGGCCCGAGGCGGTGCGTCGACTCCGGGACCTCGACGAGGACCCGGCGCGTCTCGACAAGGTGCGGCTCGCCGCGCTCCGCTCGGTGATGAGCCAGCACACCTACGCGGATCGGCTCAGTTACGTCCTCGCGAAGGCGACAGGTGCCGCTGCACCCGACCCACTGCCCGGGGTGCTCGTGATCGGCCGGGCCGCCGGCGTCGAGGAAGCGAAGCGGATCGAGGAGGCGGTCGCTCGTCAGGAGGGTGTCCGCACGAGACTCCTCCTGGTCGTCGATGACGGGGTCGAAGGGGTCCCGGCAGCCGTCCGCTCGATCGCAGCCTCCGCGGCGGCCGACGTCCGCGTGTGCGACGTCGCGCAGGACGACGAGCTGGTCGCCCTCGTGCATCCGGACGACTATTACGGCCCCCGCTACCTCCATGACCTCGGACTCGGCACGCGGTACGTCGAGGCCGACGTCCTCGGGAAGCGCTCCCGTTTCCGGATGGTCGACGGCGAGCCACGCGTGGTGGACGTCGACTCCGAGTACCGCCGCTGCGGACGCCTTCCCTTGCGGTCATCCGTGGCGACCCGGGCGGCGCTCGGGGCGCGCACGCTCGGTGACCTCCTGGAGGACATCGACGCAGGCCTTCATGACGCCGCCGACCAGGTGGCCCTGGACCGGTTCTCCTACTGCGAGGACGGCGCGACCGCGGACGGCGTCGCGACTCTCGTGGACGACGCCGACGTGTGGACCGGGGTCCCCCTCGCCGAGATTCAGGCGGCGGCAGAAGGGACCACGCCGGCCCCAGGTCCGGGCGAGGGGCAGCGGTCGGTCGACGCCTCGACGCTGACGGAGTGGTTCGGCAACGCGACCCGCCCGGACGTCATGCACCGTCCCGTGCCCGGCGGCTGGCTCATCGAGTCGCAGCTCGCGGACGACAAGCACGAGTACGTCTACGCTCCGCGACCGGTACCGGTCGCTGAGCTCTGGCCTAACGGCGTCGCTCATGCGTTCGTGGATGCGGTCCCTGGTCTGGATCTTCAGTTCGTCTTCATCTTCCAGGACGAGGTGGGTGAGCGCGCGGGAATCCTCTGGGCCCCGAGTCACCTCAACGCGGCGGTCCCCGTTCCGGCGGGCGCGGTGAGCGTCCGGGTCGGACTTCGCGTCCGCGGCCCCGGCGTGACGACGGTCCGCTCCGTGGTTCTCGAGCATGTCGAGAGTGCCCCGCAGGTCGTCGTTCCGACGAGCCAGGACCTCGTGCTCACGAACCACTACCCCTCCTACTCTGACCTCTACCGGAACGGGTTCGTCCACGCTCGGCTCCGTGCCTATCGACGCCGCGGGGAGCGGGCGGAAGTCTTCCGGCTGCGCTCGGAAGACGCCGTCTCATTCGGGGAGTTCGAGAGCGTCGACGTCACCACGGGTGGCCAGAGCGCCCTCCGGAACCGCCTTCAGTCGGGCGTAACTCGCTCGATCCTGGTCCACTTCCTCGAGCCGGCGATGTGGGATGTTCTCGCCGAGATCCAGGAGGTCGCCCGGATTGTCGTGTGGGTTCACGGTGCTGAGGTTCAGCCTTGGTGGCGTCGCGTGTACAACTACCGAGATGCTGAAGAGCTTGAACGCGCCAAGGAGGCATCTGCGCTGCGACTCGAGTTCTGGCGCCGAGTGTTCGCGGAAGCGGGTGTCAATGTGCACTTCGTGTTTGTGTCCCGCTACTTCGCTGACGAAGTGATGGAGGACGTCGGCGTGGAGTTGGAACCGCAGAGGTACAGCATCATCCATAATCCCATCGACACAGAGATCTTCACCTACACGCCCAAGGACACCGAGCAGCGCAAGAGAATCCTTTCTATTCGCCCGTTCGCGTCGGCGAAGTACGCAAACGACCTGACAGTCGCGGCTATCCAGGAACTGCGCGGCGAGCCGTGGTTCGGGGATCTTGAGTTCAGAATCGTCGGCGACGGAGATCTCTTCGAAGAGACACTCGCTCCCGTGCGCGGCCTTCGAAACGTGCGCATCGAGCGAAGGTTCCTGTCGCAGGGCGAGATCGCTCGGCTCCACCAGGAGTACGGCGTGTTCGTTGTGCCGACTCGAATGGATGCCCAGGGGGTATCGCGTGATGAGGCAATGGCCTCTGGTCTGGTGCCTGTGACCAATGCGGTGGCCGCCATCCCCGAGTTTGTTGACGATCGATGTGGGATCCTCGCTCCGGCAGAGGACAGTGGCGGGCTCGCCGATGGGATCAGGCGTCTCTACGCCGATCCGCAACTCTTTGCCGACATGTCGCGCGCGGCTGCGCAGCGAGTCAGGCGCCAGTCAGGGGAATCCGTCGTCGTCGAAAAGGAGCTCGCGCTCATCACCGGAGCGGACGAGGGGCGCTTGAAGTGAAGGTGGGCATCATCGGGAGCTGCGTCACACGTGACGCGTTCGAGTTCCCAATGCGAGAAGAAGTCTCCCTCCAGGCGTACTTTGCCCGTAGCTCGCTCGCTAGCGCGTGTTCTGATCGCATCTTTCCGGGCGTTGATTCGAGCGCGATTAGCTCGTCATTCCAGCGTAGAATGGTCGAGGCGGACCTCACGAAGGCCTTCCTGCCGTATATAGGGACGGCTGCGTATGACCTTCTCGTCTACGACCCGATCGATGAGCGCTTCGACCTCCTGTGCGCCGACGGCGCTTTGGCGACGCGCTCGTACGAATTTAACCGCGCGCTATTCGAGCCGGGCAGCGCCAAGGTGATCCCGAGCGCAAGTCCTGAATTCTTCGAACTTTGGTGTCGGGGGTGGTCGCGCCTCCTGAAGGCGCTTGATTCGCGGGGTAAGCGGGGGGCGCTCCGCATCAACCAGGTCTACTGGGCGATCGCCGCCGAGGAGGGCTTGAGCCTGGAGTCAGTGGTGACGCGCGAGCAGATTGACACAGCTAACAAGTTCTTGGACCGCCTGTACGCGCGAATGCGTGAAGACTTGCCAGAGGAGCAGTTCTACACCTATCCGCCTAGCTTGCTGCTTGCCGCGCGCGATCACAAGTGGGGGGTTGGTCCATTCCACTTCGTGCCGGAATTCTACGAGGCCTTCGTCGGACACATTGACCGGGAGCTGGCACGCGTCGCGAAGATTGGTGCGCCGAGAGTTATCACTTCGCGTCAGCGGTGGGAGTCGGACGACGTAGACCTAACTCTGGGGCAGGACGCCGTGCCCTGCGAAGATCGCGTGTTCAACTTCAAGGGCAGGCACATAGTCCACTCGGTGCACGGGAGGCCAGCATCACGCCGCCTTATGATCATGTTCTCGGGGATCGATGCGACGCACGGAACGACGAGGATGTCCTACTTCGGGCTCGGCAAGTCGCTCGACGCGACGGTGGTGCACATCAAGGATGGTTTCGGGACTCATGGGTCCTACCTGCTCTCGGTCGCCGGCGACGAGCAAGTGCGGAACGCTGTCCTCGCTCTGATCCGAGAACTGCAGGCCGAGTGCGGGGTGGACAACGACCGGACGTTCCTGGTCGGGACGTCGAAGGGTGGCACTTCGGCTCTCGCGTACGGGCTCATGCTTGGTGGCGGTCATGTTATCGCCGGCGAGCCCCAGGTGAGACTCGGACAGTTCCTTTATGGTGACGCGACCGGCGGTGATGACGTCGCCGAGTGGCAGCGTGCGGTCGCGTACGCGATGCTCGGCCGCGTAGACCCCGACGACCGCGCCCGCCTCGATGACATTGTGACAGGCGTCGCGAGGCGATATGCCTCACGATTTCGGGGCAGCATCGAGGTGATGGTGGGGAACACCGGGTACTTTGAAAATCATGTGACCCCGCTCCTGGAAGTCCTAGTGGAGAACGGTCGTGGGGACTGCGTATCAGTCACCCGATATGGGTTCCCGGAGCACGGTGGCGTGGTACCGCCGTTCGTAGCGCGTCTTCGGGAACTGCTCGGCCGCGCTAATTCGGAACTACCGCGTTAGGTACCGTCCGCGGGCGCTAGTGAATGGCCCTGAGGGTCCAGTGCAGGCGGCCCCACTCGTCGACTGGGACCACGAGTGTGTGGGTGTCCACATACTCCTGGAAGCCAGTTCCGGAGATGGAGCTGGTGTCGGGATCACCATGCCAGCCCGCAAGGACCACAGGCTTCGACGGTAGCGTGAGCTCGAGTGCAGCGGGTGTTGCGGTGTGGGTGAGGATAATGCGATTTCCGGATACATGTGGGGTAACGCCATCGCCGAGGTGAAAGCGGCCCACTGCGGTGCGCTGCGCAGGCCCTTCAACGCTGTCTGAACCCTCGACGTGCAGGTGGTCCACGGGACCTCTGAGCGTCCGGCGCACGAGGTGGTCGGCGAAGGCTCGATGAAGACCCTCGAACACGAACCCTCCAGATGCGTCCGTGGTGCCGCTGAGCGAGGCCAAGCCCGGTTCGATGGAGTACTCGACGCCGGGGATGAAAGGTGCGCTGTGAGCTGCGGCGCCGCGGAGATAAGCAGGGATGGGGTCTTCGTACTGGTGAGAGTAGAACGACGGATCGATCATCCACTCCACGCCGTCTAGCGAGAGGGTGACGCTCAAGTTGTCCGCGTGCTTGTGCGTACGGTTGAGTGACGTCGCGAAGAAGCAGAGCGTAAATTGTCGGCCGCGGTCGCTACCAGCGACGTGCGCGTAGCCCGCTCGCGGCAGGATCGTCGCCCCGAGGGGACGTTCGAGACGACGCGCCGGCGCGCTTGCTGGGTTCGGGAACCGGAACGTGTCGCCATTTGACGGGGCACGTCCGTCTTCGTATCGGAAGAGTTGCGACCAGCGGCGTAGCCCGATGGCGATCTCGTGGAGGTCTCGCTCGCCAGACGCGGCAGTAACCAGGCTGTCCGCGAACTCGACGAGCGTCTGAATTCCATGGTGATACCCGATGGAGTTCTCCACGAACACGGAGACCTGGCGCTCCGTGGAGATGAGTTCGGTTGCCTGTGCGCGCAAGCGACGGCGTGCTGTGGAGATCCATCGACTTGACGCGGCCGAGGGCGCGAGTGCAGCAGCGGCGAGGAGTGCGAGGTCCTGGAACCACGCATGGTTGTGGAACCTGCTCCGCTGGTTCCTGGCGTAGAAGGCCTCATTCTCGAGAAGGAACGCGTGTTCCAGGATTGCCTCGTCGAGGCGAGCGAGCGTGCGCCGATCCACGTCGGACGGTTTGAGGGTGGCGCGGGCGAGAAGAAGCGTGATGGCTCGCTCCGCCGTCCCGTGGTCGTACCACGCATAGCGGGGATCCGGGTCCCAGGAGTAGAAGCTGCGGGTGAGCCAGTCGTCGATGATGCGCAACGCGGCCCAGCGGGCGCGGCTCGAGCCGTGCTGGTCGGCGTGGAGCAGCAAGAAGGCTGCCGGGTAGAGCGAGTGCCAAGCGTATCTGTAGGTGGGCGAGGTGCTTACCTCTTCGGGGATGGGTTCGGCGGGTCCCCAAGGCAGGAAGACACCGGGGAGGATGGGGAAGTCGCCGGTCTCGAGGTATCGCCTCGCATCGTCGTCGATGGCCGGGTTCTTGTGGAGGAGGTACTCGGTCAGAGCTCGCCGGACGGGAGAGTCCGGGGCCGCCACCGGCCATTCGCCCAGAAGCTCCTTGCCCGTTGCCGTCCATGAGCCGACCCAATCGACCTCGACGACGGCGCCCTCATCTCCGGGGATTCCCTTGATGAAGATGCGCACGTCGTTGCTCGGGGCCGGCTCATGGGGCTCGCCCGCAGTCTGGATACGGAGGATGAGATCCTCGTCGTCGAACGCGATCTGGGTCCACTCACCCTGCTGAACGTGCTGGGCCTTGATGTGCCTGAATGAGTTCCCGGTCGTGCGCCCGACCGCCACATAACTGAGTTGCTTCCAACCGTGGACGAGAAAGCGCGCTGCGACTCCAGTGGACTCGCCGCCAGGGTTGCGAAGGATGGCGCGGACTTCGTGGACTCCGTTCGTCCCCTGAAACAGAGCTCGAAGGCCATCGTCGGTCCGCGTGAAGTGGCCATCACGCGAGACGTGCCAGGTGGCACCCTCATTGGCGGAGCCTGCCTGGGCATACGCGGCATGCGTGACGCACCGGCCTCTGAGGAGTGCGTGAAAGTCGTCTGTCGACGGGACGCTTTCTGTCACGGACGAAACTCCGCGATCTGGGCCTTGAAGCCGAGGAGCGAAGCGACGGCAGCCGCGGTCCGGGTCGCCGCCTTACCGTCGCCGTATGGGTTAACGGCATTGGCCATCGAAGCGTGGTGCTTGGCGTCGTCGAGAAGGAGGCAGACCTCCTTGACGACCCGATCCTCTTCCGTGCCGATGAGGCGCACCGTTCCAGCATCGACAGCTTCGGGGCGCTCGGTGTTCTCTCGCATCACAAGGACAGGAGTTCCGAGGCTGGGCGCTTCCTCCTGCACGCCGCCGGAGTCGGTGAGCACGATGTGCGCGCGGTCGAGCAGGCGCGCGAACTGGCCGTAGGGGAGGGGCTCGGTGACGAGGACGTTCGTGATGCCCTCGATCGCGGGAAGCACGGCAGCGCGCACGACGGGGTTGCGGTGCGCGGGAAGCACGAATGCCACGTCCGGGTAGGCGGCAGCGAGACGGGCCAGCGCGCGCCCGATGCCCTCCATGGCCGCCCCCCAGCTCTCGCGGCGGTGCGCGGTCACGAGGACAATGCGTCGGTCCGACTCGACGAGTGCGGCGAGTGCCGGGTCGTCGAACGGAATGGCCTTGCTGACGGTCGTGAACAGTGCGTCGATGACGGTGTTGCCCGTGACGACGATCGCGGAAGGCGCAATGCCCTCGCGCAGGAGGTTCGCCTTGGACGTCGCCGTCGGTGCCAGGTGCAGCGAGGCGATCTGGGAGGTGAGCCTGCGGTTCGCCTCCTCGGGGAACGGCGACATGAGGCTATGCGACCGTAGGCCGGCCTCGAGGTGGACGACCGGGACCTGGCGGTAGAACGCGGCGAGAGCCGCCGCGGTGGATGTCGTCGTGTCGCCCTGGACCAGGACGACGTCCGGGCGCACCTCCGCGAGGATCGGGTCGAGACCCTCGAGGATCCGCGCCGCGATCTGCGACAGGGTCTGGCCGTGCCGCATGATGTCGAGGTCGAAGTGCGGCTCGATCCCGAAGATCGCGTTGACCTCGTCGAGCATCTCGCGGTGCTGGCCGGTCACAACGATCGAGTTCTCCAAGTGCTCGCTGCGATCGATCGCCGCGATGACGGGCGCCACCTTGATCGCTTCCGGACGGGTGCCGTAGACGGTCATGACCACGCGTCGCCTCACGGCTCCCACTCCCCGAAGAGCTCGTCGACGCCGCTCTCCCGTTGGTACGGCGACGGCATCCCTCCCCTGAGATCGGCCGAACGCGGCCGGGCCTGAGAGCGGCGGTGCGTCCCACCCCGGGAGTGGCGGGGCGGTGCGCCGGGTGGCGGCGGGGGCGTCATGTGCACCACGGTATCTCGACCGTCCGCGATCGCGTCCCGGAGCAGGCCCGCCGCCTTCTCCGTCTCGCCCTTGGCGATGTTCCACGTCCACCAGCGGTAGCGGCGCGCGATCTCCTCCGCGGGCCCGTCGATGACCACGCGGCCCTCGTGCAGCCAGACCGCGCGGCTGCACTCCTCCTCGATCGTCTGCGCCGCGTGGCTCACGAGAAAGACCGTCCCGGCCGCCTCGCGCATCTCGCGCATGCGGGCCGTGCTGCGCTCCTTGAACGCGGCGTCCCCGGTGTTGAGCGCCTCGTCGATGAGGAGGATCTCCGGGCGCACCGCGACCGCGATGGCGAACCGCAGACGCGCGGCCATGCCGGACGAGTACGTCTTCATCGGCAGGTGAATCGCGCTGCCGATGTCCGCGAAGTTCACGATGCCCCGGTACGCGGCTGCGGCCTCCTCGGGCGACATGCCCATCGCGAGGCAGCCGAGACGCACGTTCTCCGCACCGGACAGCTCGGGCTGCAGCGCAGCGTTCACCCCGAGGAGCATCGGGGTGCTGCTCGCGTGGATCTCCCCGGCGCGAGGCTTCTCGAGACCGGCGATGAGGCGCAGCAGCGTGCTCTTGCCCGATCCGTTGAGGCCCAGCAGCCCGATCGAGTCCCCGGCGCGGGCGACGAGCGAGACACCGCGGACCGCGTGCACGTCGACCGGGCGTCGGGGCCGCAGGCTGCGCACGAGGTGCGCGGCCATCGAGGTGCCGCGTGCGCGGCGGGTGGTCGGCCGCACGCGATACGTCATGTGCACGTCGTGGACGACGACGGTCGGGGGAGCGAGGAGGAGACCGGGCCTATACAGATCCATAGGTCTCCTCGCCCCGCCAGAAGAACACGAACCCGCCCAGGCCGAAGACCACCGCCCAGCCGACCAGCACGAGCCAGGAGCCTGCCGTCGGCGCGACGCCGTACAGCAGCACGTCGCGGCTCATGTCGAGCACCACGAACAACGGGTTGGCCTTCACCACCTCGAGCAGCACGGGCCGCTCTGTCAGGTACGTCAGCGAGTCGACGGCGAAGAACACCCCCGACCCGTAGAACCAGAAGCGTGTGAGCACCGGGATCACGTGCTGCAGATCCGGGACGTGCGCGACGAGCCGCGCCGCCAGCAGTGCCACGCCCACGTTGATGACGCCCTGGAGCGCGATGATCACGGGGAACAGCAGGTAGAGCGTCGTGATCTGCTCGCGCGGAGGAATGAGCAGCACCAGCACGAGCATCGTGATGAGCGTCGGGATGGTGCTGAGCGTCTCGCGTGCGACCGTCGCCAGCGGCAGCGAGGCCCGCGGGAACGAGAACGCCTTCACCATGTGCCGCCCGGTGATCAACGCCATGGCGCCGGCGTTGAGGGCCCGGGTGGTGTAGCCGAACACGAACACCCCGACCAGCAGGAACCCGATGAAGTTCTCCACCCCGCGCCGCGTCCCCAGCAGCAACCCGAAGATCGCGTAGTACGCCGCGCCGTCGAGCACGGGCCGCAGCACGAGCCAGGCCAGGCCCAGCGCGGTCCCGCGGGACCCGCTGATCACCCGCCCCCGCGCGTCGGCGAGGATGAAGTGCCGCCGACGCCACAGGTCCACCGCGTAGTCGAGCAGCGGCGGCTGCCGGTACACCGGGCGCAGGTCGTCCAGGCGGACCACCTCGTGCACGACGTCGCGCGCGCGCTCGTCCGCCGTCATGCCCTCTCCACCAGTCGTGCGTACAGCCCCGCGTAAGTCTGCCCTGCCCGGCGCCAGGTCCGCGTCGCGGCGAACCGGCGCCCGGCCTCCCCGAGCCGCGCCCGCAGCGCGTCGTCCGCCGCGAGCTCGGCGAGCGCGTTCGCCCAGGCGGCGACGTCCCCCGCGGGGGCGAGCCGGCCGGCGTCGGGCTCCGCCACGATCTCCGCGAGCGCCGGCAGGTCCGAGGCGAGCACCGGCCGGCCCAGCGCCATCGCCTCCACCGGCTTGAGCGGCGTCACCAGCCGGCACACGGTGGTGTCCTGCCGCGGGACCGCGAACACGTCGAGCGCCTGGTGGTGCAGCGCGGCCCGCTCGCGCGGCACTCGGCCCGTGAACACCGCTGCGTCTCCCAGGCCCAACTCGGCCGCCCGCTGCTCCAGCGACGCCCGCGCGACGCCGTCGCCCACGAGCAGCGCCCGCGCGTCCACCCCGCCCGCGCGCAGGCGGGCCACGGCGTCCAGCAGCGTGTCGAGGCCCTCGTACCCGACGAGGCTGCTCACGGTGCCCACCCAGAACCCGTCCTCGGGGAGCCCCAGGGCGCGCCGGGCCTCCCGCGGCTCGGTCGTCGCCCCGAGCAGGCGCTCGTCGACCCCGTTGGGGACGATCGTCACCCGCTCCGCGGGCACCCCGCGCGCGACGAGGTCGTCCGCCATCGCCCGCCCGAGCGTGACCACGTGCGCCGCGGCCGTCGCCGCCTCCGTCTCGCGCGCCTGCCACAGCCGGTAGCGCTCGCTGCGACGCGCGTCCTCGCGCAGCCCCGGCGCCTGGCGGGCCAGCCACGTCTCCTCGAGCAGCCCGCGCACCTCGTACACCCACGGCAGCCCGCGGGTCTCCGCGACGGCGCGGACCGTCAGAGCGTTCGTGAAGTCCGTCGTCGTGTGCAGCAGCGCCGGCCGGCGCGCCGCCACGAGCGCGTCCAGCATCTCCGCCTGCCGCTGCAGGCGCCCCGGCAGCGTGCGGGGGAGCGTCGCCGGGACCATCCGGTGGTACTCGACGCCGTCGACGACGTCGACCACCCGCGCCCCCAGCCGGCCCACCGCTGCGGGGTAGGCCAGGCGCGTGACCGCCGTCGGGCGCAGCCCCGCCTCCGCCTGGGCGCGCAGCACCGCGTGGCTGCGCAGCGCATAGCCCGATTGCGTGTGCGGCAGCGAGTTCGTCAGCAGGTGCACCACGCGCACGCCCTCGCCGCCCGACGCCGTCGCCCGCCCGGCAGGTCGCACCGCAGGCTGCACCACCGGGCGCACCACGGGCCTCGCCTCGCCGCGCAGGACCGCGCGCTCCCCGGCGTACCGCTCCGCCAGGGCGCGCGGCGCGACCGCCACCGCGCCCGACAGGTCGCCGACGGCGTGGGCCGCGCGCGCCCGCAGGGCCGGCGTCGGGCGGGGGCACACCTGCGGCAGCAGGTCCGGCCGCCCCACCTGCACGGCGAGCTCCCCGGCCAGGCGGGACGGGCGCCCGACGCCGGACAGCACCGCCACCACGGCGCCGGGCCGGTCCTGCCACCACGCGGCCAGGGCGCGCCCCACCGGTCCCGGGGTCAGGGCGAGCGCGCGGGCCGCCAGGGTCCGGACCCCGCCCGGCAGCCGACGGGAGACCTGGACGGCGAACAGCAGCGGGTCCTCGCGCAGGCCGCGGGCCGCCACCGAGAACGTCAGGCCCAGCGCGCGGGCGCGGTGCCCCGCCGCGCCACCGCGGACACGGGGGAAGGGGCCGTCGGGACGCGCGCGGCCGGCCGCAGCGTCGCCGCTCACCGCCGCCGGACCTCCTCCAGGAGGGCCAGGTAGCGCTCCGCGAGGCGGTCGTAGTCGCAGTGCCCGTACGCCCACGCGCGGCCGCGCTCGCCGACCTCGAGGCGCGCGCGGTCCGCCGACAGCCGCTCCCAGAGCGCGGCGAGCGCCACCGGGTCCTCGGGCGGGACCGTGTGCCCCGCGCCGGTCTCGCCGATGATCCCCGCGGCCTCGCCGGACACCACGCCCGTGACGTGGCGCCCGGTGGCCAGGGCCTCGTACAGCTTCGAGGGCACCGTCCAGCGCAGCGGCGTCCAGGCCCGCAGCGACACCAGCAGGGTGTCCGCCCAGGCGTAGTGGTCGATCACCTCGGCGCGGGGGACGCGGCCCCGGACGTCGACGGAGCCGGCGGACCGCCCGGCGAGGGCGCGCAGGTGCTCGACCTCCGCCCCGCTGCCCACGATCCGCAGCTCGACCGGGACCCCGCGACGGGAGAGCAGGTCCACCGCCTCGATCGCGGTGTGCAGGCCCTGGCTGCGGCCGACGGTGCCGACGTAGACCACGCGCAGCGGGCCGTCTCCGTCCCGGGGGCCCAGGTGCGGGATCTCGTCGAGGTAGGCGCCGTTGCGGATGACCTCGACGTGCCGGACGCCGCGGTCGCGGAGCACCTCCGCGAAGCGGTGCGTCGTCGTGACGACCGCCGCGGCGTGCTTCTGCCGCGCCGTGATGTGCACGTGGATCGCGTGCGTGAGCATCCTGCGGGCCTGCCGCTTCGGACCGCCCGGCCCGCCGAGCATCCCGCTCGGCTCGACGAGGTCCGGCCACGCGTCGCGCATCTCCACGACGTGCGGGACGCGCAGCGCGCGCTTGAGCACCGCGCCCGCGCCGATCGACGGGATCCCGGGGACCGTCGAGACGACGACATCGGGCCGGTCCGCGCCCCGCAGATCCCGCAGGCCCTGCACGACGGCGTCGATCGCCGCGACCGTCTGGTCCCGCACCCGCGAGGGCAGGTCCGTCCCGTGCGGGCGGAAACGCAGCCGGACGATGCGCTCGCCGAAGGGCCCCTGCGCGCGGGCACCCGGCCGCTCCTCGGGGGACAGGTCCCCGGCGACACCGTCGGGATGGTGAGGTGAGGGGGCCAGGACGGTCACGCGGTGGCCGGCGTCGACGAACCGCGGGACGAGCGCACCCCACCGGCGCTGCGGCGCCCCCACCTCCGGCGGGTAGTGGTGGGTCACGAGGACGACGTGCACGACGCCTCCGGCCCTAGCGCGCACGCGCCGGGGCAGGAGCGACCATCGGTCCTCTCTCCCCCCTCGGAAGCGTCCGGACGACCGTTCACGATACCCGCCCGATGCCGGTCCGCCGCCCCCCGAGGTCCCATGCGGGGGCTCTGATGACATGCGCTCCCACGTCCGACCTGCGCGGAGACCGACACTTTTCACCCGCTCCGGCTCGCCGAGCCGCGGCCTCGCACTTCACTCGCCCACGCGCTCGACCGATGCCCCAGGTGTGAGGACGCGCGCGGCACCCGTCCCGCGGCGATGGGTCGTGCCCACCGACGGACCGGCAGACCCCGCCGGCCCGGGCCCGCTCGCCACGGCGTGGTACGTCGTCGGCGGGCTGCTCGCCGTCGGGCACCTCGTCCTGCCGTTCGGGCCAATGCACGACGTCGCCTACGTCGCCATGGCGGCCGGGGCGTTCGGCCTCGGCGTCGCCGCGCTCGTCCGGCACCGGCCGCAGCCGCGGCGGCCGTGGTGGGTCCTCGTCGGGGGCATCGGGGCGTGGCTCGTCGGCGACATCGCCTGGGCGGCCGCCGAGGACGTCGGGCGCGGGCCGTCGTTCCCGGCCACCGCCGACGTCTTCTACGTCGCCGGGTACGTGCTCTTCATCGTCGGGCTCGTCGGTCTGTCGCGGCGCCGGCGCGGCGAGGGCTACCTGGAGGCCGTGCTCGACGCGTCGATCGTGGGCACCGTCTCCGGCCTCCTCGCCTACGTCTGGTTCGTCGCTCCCGCGTGGGCCGAGGCCAGGAGCGGGTCCTGGGACCTCGTCGTCGAGCTCTGCTACGTGGTCTTCGACGTCATCCTCGTGGCCCGCGTGCTGCACCTGGCCCGCGTGGAGGCCGGCCTCGCGCCGCCCACCCGACTCGTGGGACTCGCGTTCACGGCCGTGCTCGTCGGCGACCTGCTGCGCAACGTCGCCGGGCGCGTGCCCGAGGTCGCGGAGGTCCCGCACGCGCTCGACACCTGGTGGCTGCTCGGCTACCTGCTCCTGGGCTCCGCGTTCGTGCACCCGGCCCTGCACGCGCTCGGCACCCGCGACGAGACCCGCAGGCCCGACCAGCTCGGCGTCGGCCAGGTCCTCACCCTCTGCGGCGGGATCCTCGTCCTGCCCACGGTCCTGCTCGTCGAGGTGCTGATGGGCCGCGAGCCGGACGTGGTCGCCGTCGTGCTCGCCAGCATCGTCGCGACGATCCTCGTCGGGGCGCGCCTCGCCCTCCTCGCCCGCCGCATGCGCCGCCAGGCCGAGGCGTTGCGCCGCGTCGCCAGCACCGACGGGCTCACCGGCCTGGCCAACGGGCCCGCGTTCGCGGCCGCCCTGCGCGCGCGGCTCGGCGCCGGGGGCGGCAGCCGCGTCGCCGTCGTGCTCGTCGGCCTCGACCGCTACACCGAGATCACCGACATCCTCGGCTACCGGGTGGGCGACGGACTGCTGCGCGCGGCCGCGGAGCGGGTGCGCGAGTGCGTCGGTCCCGACGGCACCGCGGCCCGCCTGGGCGGCGAGGCGTTCGCGGTGCTCGTCGACGTGGCCGACGGCGAGGACGCGCTCGCCTGGGCCGGCCGGATCCGCGCGGCGCTCGCGACGCCGTTCACGGTGCACGACATCGAGGTCACCGTCGACGCCCTCGTGGGCATGGCGCTCGCGCCCGACGACGGCTCCGACGTCGACGAGCTGCTGCAGCGGGCCGACGTCGCGATGGTCGCCGCGCGCAACCGCACCGAGCGTGTCGCCCGGTACACGGGCCGGATGTCCGCCAACGGTGCGCTCACCCCGCACCTGGCCACCGAGCTGCCCGCCGCGCTCGCCGCCGGGCAGCTCGTCCTGCACTTCCAGCCGCAGGTCGGCGTCGCGGCGGGCACCGTGACGAAGGTCGAGGCGCTCGTGCGGTGGCAGCACCCCGTGCACGGGCTCCTGCCGCCCGCCGCCTTCGTGCCCGCCGCCGAGCGGACCGGGCTCGTCCGCGCGCTCACCCGCCAGGTCATCGACCTCGCGCTCGCGCAGGCCGCGCGGTGGCGGGCCGAGGGGCGGCCGTTGGCCGTCGCGGTGAACCTGTCCGCGCACGACCTCCTCGACCCGGAGACCGTGACCCGCGTGCGGGACGCCCTCGACCGGCACGGGCTGCCGCCCGAGGTCCTCGAGCTCGAGATCACCGAGACGATGGCGATGGTCGACCCGGAGCGGTCGCTCGCCGTCCTGCGCGGGCTGGCCCTCGACGGCGTCGCCCTGTCCGTGGACGACTACGGCACGGGCTACTCCTCGCTCGCGTACCTCCAGCGCCTGCCCGTGCAGCGCCTCAAGATCGACAGGTCGTTCGTCGCCGGGCTCGTCACCGACCGCGCGAGCGCGGCGATCGTGCGCTCGACGATCGAGCTCGCCCGGCACCTCGGCATGACCGTGGTGGCCGAGGGCGTCGAGGACGACGTGACCCTCGTGGTGCTGCGCGAGATGGGCTGCGACGCGGCCCAGGGCTTCGGGCTGGGCCGCCCGGTCCCGGCCGACCAGCTCCTCGACCTCGTCGGGCTCGTCGAGGAGCGGGTGCCCCGCGTGCTGCACCGCGCCCGGCCCCTCGGGAACCGCGTGGTGTAGCGCGCGGCGGACCCCGAGACGCAGGGGTAGTGGAGCGGGGGCGTGCGGGTGTTCGCCTGCTGCGGACGGACTTAGGTCTTTTGCGTGGACCGGTACGAGCCGGGTGAACAGAGCGCAGGGTGGGGGAGGCGACCGTGGTCGACGTGACGCACGAGGCGAGCACGCGCACGGGCGTGCTCGACGTGCGCATCCACGGGCGCGGCGGCCAGGGCGTGCTCACGCTCGCGGAGGTCCTCGCGGCGGCCGTCGACCTCGAGGGCGGTACCGCCCACGCCTACTCGGTCGGGGTGCAGCGCACCGGCGCGCCCCTGCCGAACCTCGCCCTGGCCGCCGGGTTCGCGGCGCTCACCGGCGCCGTGTCGCTCGGCTCCCTGCTGGAGGCCGCCACCGGGCGCATGTCCCGGCGGTACCACCGGGCGGCGACGGCGCTCGCCGAGGAGGCGTACGCGCTGGCGCGGCATCGTCTCGAGGCCGCCCGCTGACGGCCGCGGCGTCGAGGTCCCAGGCTCGGCGCCGCGGTCCCACGCCCCTGCCACCCACTCTGCGCGGAGGTTCCAGCGTGTGCGGGGGTGGTGGCCGGTACGGTCGGGGGCATGGTCGCCGAACCTCCGGTGGGCGCAGCGCCCGTGGGCTCGACGTGGGACGACCCCCAGGGCGCGGCCCTGCAGTCCCGCCTCAACTGGCTCCGCGCCGGGGTGCTCGGCGCCAACGACGGGATCATCTCGACGGCGGGCCTCGTCGTCGGCGTCGCGGCCGCCACCACCGACCGGACCGCGATCCTCGTCGCGGGCGTCGCGTCGCTGGCCGCCGGCGCGGTCTCCATGGCGCTGGGGGAGTACGTCTCGGTGAGCTCGCAGCGCGACACCGAGCGCGCCCTCATCGAGCACGAGCGCCGCGAGATCGAGGAGGACCCGGAGGGCGAGCTCGCCCAGCTCGCGGGCATCTACGAGCGCAAGGGGCTCTCGGCCGAGACCGCGCGCCAGGTGGCGCACGAGCTCCACGCGCGCGACCCGCTCGCCGCGCACGTCGAGGCCGAGCTCGGCCTGGACCCCGACGAGCGCTCCAACCCGTGGCACGCGGCCGTCGCCTCCGCGATCGCGTTCACGCTCGGCGCGCTGCTGCCGCTCGTCGCCGTCGTGCTCGCGCCCGCGACCGCGCGGATCCCCGTGACCGTCGTCGCGGTGATCGTCGCGCTCGCGGTGACCGGCTCGGTGAGCGCGTGGTTCGGCAGGGCGCGGCGCCTGCGCGCGGTCGTCCGGCTGCTCGTCGGCGGGGCGCTCGCGATGGGCGTCACCTGGGCGATCGGCACGGCCTTCGGCGCGACGATCCTCTGACGACGTCCTCGGGCCCCGCCCTCGCCTCCCGCCCGGGTGCAGGGGGATCAGGCGGACTCGCGGAGCGTGATCCTGGGCTCGTAGAGCACCGGACCGGGCGCGACGGGCTCGCCGCGCAGCAGCGAGGCCAGGAGCGTGCCGGCCCGCCCCGCCATCGAGGTCAGCGGCTGCGCGACGGTCGACAGCGGCGGGTCCGTGCTCTCCGCGACCCCGATGTCGTCGAACCCGAACACCGCGATGTCGTCGGGCACGGTCACGCCACGGGCGGCGAGCTGCAGCAGCGCACCCGAGGCCATGAGGTCGTTCGCGACGAAGACGCCGTCCAGGTCGGGGACGCGGTCGAGCAGGCGGATCATCGCCTCCGCGCCGCTGCGCGCGGTGAAGTCGCCGTGCTCGACGGCGTCGTCGGGCATCCCGGCCTCGGCGAGCGCCGTCTTCCAGCCGGTGTACCGGTCCAGGCCTGCCGTCATGTCGAGGGGACCGGAGATGTGGCCGATGCGGCGGCAGCCGCGGGCCACGAGGTGCTCGGTGGCCAGGCGCGCGCCGCGCGTGTTGTCGGTGTCGACGTAGTGCGCCACCGCCACGTCGAGCGGGCGGCCGATGAACACCGTCGGCAGCCCCGAGTCCACGAGCGCGCGGTTGAGGCCGTCGTCGCGGTGGTGCGACGCCACGACCGCCCCGTCCACGTGGCCCGTCGTGACGTAGTGCGCGGCCTTGCGGGCGCTCGCCGCGTCGCGCGCCACGAGCAGGACCATCTGCAGGTCCTCCTCCTCGAGGGCCATCGACAGCCCGTCGACGATCCCCGCGAAGAACGGGTCGCTGAGCAGGCGTCGGTTCGGCTCGGGCAGCACCAGCGCGACCGAGCCCGTGCGCCTCGTGGCGAGCGAGCGCGCCACCGGGTTGGGCGTGAAGTTGAGCTCGGCGATGGCCCTCTCGACGGCCTTGCGCGCCTCCTCGCTGACGAGGTGCCCGCCGTTGATGACCCGCGACGCCGTCGCGCGCGACACCCCGGCGAGGGCCGCGACCTGTCGGATCGTGGGCGCGCCCCGACGTCGTCCCGCCGCAGGTGAGGGCGCCGGCGGGGCGGCCGGGGCGACGTCGTCCATGGTCACGGACAGACCGTACCGGCGGCAGGAGCCTCCGCGTGGTCGAGTCTGCCCGTGCGCGCCACCTGCGACAGCGCCAGCGCGGAGCGCTTGGGCGTGCGCCGCTGCGTCGCGAAGTCCACGTGCACGACGCCGAAGCGCTTGTCGTACCCGTAGGCCCACTCGAAGTTGTCGAGCAGCGACCACACGAAGTACCCGCGCACGTCCGCGCCGGCCGCCAGGGCGTCGTGCACCGCGGCCAGGTGGCGGAGCACGTAGTCGGTGCGCTCCGGGTCGTCGACGGTGCCGTCGGGGGAGACGACGTCGCGGAACGCGGCGCCGTTCTCCGTCACGTACAGCGGGATCCCGGCCGGGCCGGTGTAGTCGCGATGCAGGCCCTCGAGCAGGCGGCGCAGCCCGTCGGGCTGCACCTCCCAGTCCATCGCGGTCCGCGGCAGGTGCCGCGAGACGAGGTAGGCGGGGCCGCGGCCCACGTTCGGGTCCGACGTCGGACGGGTCACCGCGGCCTGCGTCGGCAGGGTCTCCCCGGGGGAGGGCGGGCGCGTGCACACCGCGCCGCCGTTGTAGTAGTTGACGCCCAGGAAGTCGATCGGCGCCGCGATCTCGGCCAGGTCGCCGTCGCGCACGGGCACCTCGACGCCCACCCGCGCGTACGCCTCGAGCGCGACGGCCGGGTAGCGGCCGAGCAGCGCGGGCTCGACGAAGACGCCGTTGAGCAGCGCCTCGGTCCGCTCGGCCAGCTCGGCGTCCTCGGGGTGCCACGGGTGCGCCGGGTCGGCGACCGTGCAGTTCACGGTGAGCCCGAGGTGCGCGGTCCCGTCGAGGGAGCGCAGCGCCCGGGTGGCGCGCCCGTGCGCGAGCAGGAGGTGGTGCATCGCCGACACGCCCGCCTGCGGGTCCTGGCGACCGGGCGCGTGCTGCCCGCCCGCGTAGCCGAGGAACGCGGCGCACCACGGCTCGTTGAGCGTGGTCCACCGGCGCACCCGGTCGCCGAGGCGGTCGTGCAGGGCCAGGGCGTACTCGGTGAACCGGTCCACGACCTCGCGGGAGGCCCAGCCGCCGCGGTCCTCGAGCCACTGCGGCAGATCCCAGTGGTAGACGGTCAGCCACGGCTCGATGCCGCGCTCGAGCATCCCGTCGACGAGGCGCGAGTAGAAGTCCAGCCCGCGCGGCTCGATCCGGCCCGGCTCGGGCACGATGCGCGGCCACGACGTCGAGAACCGGTACGCGCCGAGGCCGAGGCCCGCGACGATGTCGAGGTCCTCGGGCCAGCGGTGGTAGTGGTCGCACGCGACGTCGCCGGTGTCGCCGCCGGCGATCGCGCCCGGGACCCGCGCGAACGTGTCCCAGATGGACGGCGTGCGCCCGTCCTCGGCGACCGCGCCCTCGATCTGGTACGCCGCGGTGGCGGCGCCCCACACGAAGTCCGGCGGGAACACCCGCGAGCCCTGCGCCGTCTCGGGCGCGGAGGCGTGGTGGGTCTGCGTGGTCATCCCTTCACCGCTCCCTGCATGATCCCGGCCACGAGCTGGCGCCCGGCGACGACGAACAGGGCGATGAGCGGGATCACGGAGATGACGACGCCGGCCATGATCAGCGCGATGTCCTTGAAGAAGCCCGCCTGGAGCAGCTGGAGCGCCACGGGCAGGGTCGGGTTCGTCGTGCCGAGCACGATCGACGGCCAGAAGAAGTTCGTCCACGACGCGATGAACGTGAACAGGCCGAGCATCGCGGCCGCGGGCCGGGCGGCCGGCAGCGCGACGGACCAGAACGTGCGGATCATCGACGCGCCGTCGACCCGGGCGGCCTCGATGAGCTCGTACGGCAGGGCCGACTCGAGGTACTGGGTCATCCAGAACACGCCGAACGCGGTGACCATGCCGGGCAGGATCACGGCCCACAGGCTGCCGACGAGCCCGAGCTCGCGCATGACGATGAACAGCGGCACGACGCCGAGCTGCGTCGGCACGGCCATCGTCGCGATGACGAACACGAGCAGCGGCCGCCGGCCCCGGAACCGGAGCTTGGCGAACGAGTAGCCGGCCAGCGTCGCGAACATGACCACGGACACGGCGGTCGCCGTCGAGACGATGACCGAGTTGAGGATCGCCTGCCACAGGTCGATGTCCGCCTCGAGCACGCGGCGGAGGTTGGTGAGGAGCTGGCCGCCGGGGATGAGCGACGGGATCGGGTTCTGCGCGATCTGGGCCGACGTCGACGACGCGAGCAGCACCGCGAAGTACAGCGGGTAGACCGAGACGAGGATCGCGATCGTCAGCACGACGTACGTGAGCCAGCGCGGGCGGCGGTCGGGGCCGACGCCGTGCCGGTTGTCCAGGCCCCGGCGTCGGGCCGCGCTGCGGGCGGCGGAGGCGCCGGCGGTCTGCCGGATCATCGGGACGGAGGGCGCGCCGCTCATCGGTGGCTCCTTCCGGCGCGCCGGGCGGCGCGCTCGAGGGCCGCGCGCTGCCGGATGCCGGGTGCGGTGTCCTCGGCGGCGATGCGGCGGGTGAGCAGGAAGTTCGCGATCGCGAACACGACGATGACGAGGAAGAGGAGCCAGGCGACGGCGGCCGCGCGGCCGAGGTTCGTGTTCCGCCAGCCGAGCTCGTACAGGTAGAGCGTGACCGTGAGCCACTGCCGGTCGTTCCCGCCCTGGCCCATCGTGTCGTACATGCGGGCCTCGTCGTAGATCTGCAGGCCCCCGATGGTCGAGGTGATGACGACGAAGATGATCGTCGGGCGCACCATCGGCACGGTCACGGAGAAGAACTGCCGCAGGCGGGACGCGCCGTCGATGACCGCCGCCTCGTAGAGGTCCTTCGGGATCGCCTGCATCGCGGCGAGGAAGATCAGGGTGTTGTAGCCGGTCCAGCGGAAGTTGACCATCGTCGCGATCGCGACGTGCGCCGGCAGCGCCTGCGAGTGCCAGCCGATCGGGTCCATGCCGAACTGGGTGAGGATCGCGTTGATCATGCCGGACTCGTCCGCGAACATCTTCGAGAAGACGAGGGTCACGGCCACGGGCGCCACCACGTAGGGCAGCAGCACGCCCATCCGCCAGAACGTCTTCGCCCGCAGGTTCGCGTGCAGGACGCTGGCCAGGGCGATCGCCGTGATGACCTGCGGCACGGAGGACAGCAGGAAGATCGAGACGGTGTTGCGCAGCGCCTTCCAGAAGAAGGCCTGGCCGAGCACCGTGCTGAAGTTCTCGAGGCCCACGAACTCGCCCTGGCCGCCGAGCAGGTCCCACTCGTGCAGCGAGACCCAGCCCGTGTAGAGCAGGGGGAACAGGCCCGTGATCGCGAAGACCACGAAGAACGGGGAGACGTACAGGTAGGGCGAGACCTTGACGTCCCAGCGTCCGAGGGTCTGTCGGAAGCCGACCCGGCGCGGCGGGCGTGCGGGGTCGGGGGCGTCCGGTCCTGCGCGCCGGGAGGTCGGGCGCGAGGGGGCGTGCGTGGCCATGGTCGATCCTTCGGTGGGGCGAGCCGTGCGGCAGGGTGGACCCGGGGTGCGGCCGGGCCGCCGGAAAGGGGACCGGCGGCCCGGCCGGGGAACTCACCGAGGGGCGGTGAGGGTCTCCCGGGTCAGAGGGCCTTGACGGCCTCGACCCACTTGGCCCACGAGGACTCGGCGTCGTCCGTGCCGTCGACCTCGACGCGGTTGATCGCCTGGGACATGGCGTCGTTGATCGCGAAGAAGTTCGGGCCCTTGTAGGGCGCCACGGTCACGGCGTCGGCGCGCTCGGCGAAGATCTCGCCGATCGGGGCGTCGTTGAAGAACGGGTTCGTGACCGCCTTGAGCGCGTCGGAGGTCTGCGCCTCGACCTGGCTCGGGAAGTTGCCGGTGGTCTGGAAGGCGATGAGCTGCTGCTCGGGCGCGGTCAGCCAGTCGGCGAGGGCCTTGGCCTCCTCCGGGTGCTTCGACTGCGTCGGCACCGTCAGGAACGAGCCGCCCCAGTTGCCGCCGCCGCCGGGGAAGACCGGCGCGACGTCCCAGCCCTCGACGCCCTCGGCGTTGCCGGCGATGACGCCGAGCATCCACGACGGGGCGAGCATGACGGCGAAGCCGTCGGTCTGGAACGCGTTCACCCAGTCCTCACCCCACTGGGACAGGCCGGCGGACAGGTGCGTGTGCTCCATGATGAGGTCGTAGGCCGCGCGGATCTCGGGGTTCTCGATCGCGATGATCTCGTTGGTCTCGGGGTCCTCGTACGGGACCTCGATCTGGTTGACCAGGCCCTGGTAGATCGCGGCGCCCGAGTCGTAGAACGGGACGTCGGAGCCGGCGGCGAACTGCTCGCCGACCGCGAAGAAGTCCTCCCACGTGGCGTCGTCGCCGCCGAAGAGCTCGGCGACCTCGTCACGGTCCGTCGGCAGGCCGGCGGCGGCGAACAGGTCGGCGCGGTAGGCGATCGCCTCGGGGCCGATGTCGGTGCCGTAGCCGACGAGCTTGCCGTCGGGCGTGGTGGCCTGGCCGACCTTCCAGTCCTGCCAGCGGCCCTCGACGGACGGCGAGGACAGGTCCACGAACTGGTCGGCGTACTGCATGATCTCGGGCATCCAGTCGACCTCGACGCCGACGACGTCGGCGAGGCCGGAGCCCGCCGCGAGCGCGGTGTTGAACTGGTCGCGGGCCTCGTTCGAGGTGGCGAACTTGTTGTGCTCGATCGTGATGTTGGGGTGCAGCTCCATGTACTGGTCGAGCAGCTCGTCGTAGCCCCACTCGTTGAACGTCGAGATCGTGAGGGTGATCTCCTCGTCCGTGCTGCCGCCGGCGTCGCCGCCGCCGGTCTCGTCGCCGTCGCCGCTGTCGCCGGCGCACCCGGTCGCGACGAGCGCGATGGTGGAGACGCCGGCCACGAGCGCGAGCGCCCGCTTCCTCGTGTTGCGCACTGATGACTCCTTCGTCTGGACGTGGCGGCACCGGTGCCGCCGAGGTCGTCGCCCGCCTGGGTGACGTGCTGCGCGCCGCGCTGGGACCGGTCTCAGTCATGAGCGGAGATCTCACCGTCCCGATGATGGGACCGGTCTCATGGCGGTGTCCACACGGTCCTGCACCGGTCGTCGCGATGTCAAACGTCGTTACCCGACTGTGATGTCATCGTTGCCTCGGGCGCGACCCGTGGGCGGGTCGTCGCGGGTGTCGTCGCAGGTCAGCGAGTTGCCCCTGGCGCTGCCGGGACAATCCGGGCGGGCGTGCCGTGACGCGGTCGACGCGCGCGCTCGGCCCTGCCGGGTGATGCTCGACGGGTGCACCCCGCGACCTCCCGCCCGCCCGACGACGCCGCCGCGCCTCGGCCCGACGACGCCGCCCTGCCGGACGCCGCTGCCCGGCCCGACGACGCCGCCCGGCCCGAGGTCGCGACGCCCGCCGCGGCTCCGCCCGCTTCCGACGCCGGTGCCGCGGCCTCGGGCGCCGGTGCCGTGGCCCCGGGCGCCGGGGCCGGGGCGGGCGCCGACGCGCCCGCGGGGACCGCGGTCGACCTCGCGGACGCCCCGCACCCCGACGACCCGCGCAAGCCGGACCGCCCGAGCCGACTGACCCGGGCGTCGTGGCGGCACGTGCTGCGGATGACGGTCCGCGAGTTCCAGGCCGACGCCGGCACGGACCTCGCCGCGGCGCTCACCTTCTACTCGGTGCTCGCGCTGTTCCCCGCCGTCCTCGCGCTGCTGAGCGTGTTCGGGCTGTTCGGGAACGCCGAGCTCGTCGTCGACCGCGTCATGACGTTCGTCGAGGGGCTGCCTGGCGACCTCGCCGTCGAGGACGTACGCGTCGTCGTCGAGAACCTCGCCACCCAGGAGCGGGCGGGCCTCGCCCTGCTCACCGGCCTCGTCGTGGCGCTGTGGTCGGCGTCGGGCTACGTCGCCGCGTTCTCCCGCGCCATGAACCGGGTCTACGAGATCGACGAGGGCCGGCCGTTCTGGAAGCTCCGCCCCGCGCTGCTGCTCGTCACGCTCGCCACCGTCGTCATCGTCGCGCTCGTGCTCGCGGCCATGGTGCTCACCGGGCCGGTCGCGGAGTCGATCGGCGGGCTCATCGGCCTCAGCGACGTCGCCCTGACCGTGTGGAACGTGGCCAAGTGGCCGGTGATCGTCGTCCTCGCCGCGCTCGCGGTGGCGGTGCTCTACCACTGGACGCCCAACGTCCGGCAGCCCCGGTTCCGCTGGATCAGCGTCGGGGCGGTCGTCGCGCTGCTCGTGTGGGCGCTCGGTACCGCGGGGTTCGCGCTGTACGTGGCGAACTTCGCCCGGTACGAGGCGACGTACGGCGCGCTCGCGGGCGTGGTCGTCTTCCTGCTCTGGCTGTGGATCACGAACATCGCGCTCGTCTTCGGGGCCGAGCTCGACGCCGAGCTCGAGCGCGCCCGCCAGCTGCAGGGCGGCATCGCCGCGGAGGAGAACCTCCAGCTCCCGCCCAAGGACGTGGCCGCGAGCGTCAAGAAGCGCGCGAAGGCCGACCAGGCCGTGGCCCGCGGCCGGATGCTGCGGCTCACGCGCGGCCGGTCCGCCAAGGCCCCGCGCGACGCCGCGGCCCCGCGCGACGCCGCGGCCCGGGGCGACGCCGCGGCCCGGGGCGACGTGACGACCCCGCGCGACTGACCTGCACCCCGTTCCCGCGCCGTCACCGGCGGTGCCCGACCGACCGACCGCCACCTTCGAAGGAGAGCCAGTGGAGCACTACACGATCGCCACGGTCGCCGAGGAGAGCCCGGACTTCCGCCGCGTGCTCTGGACCGGCGAGCACACGCAGCTCGTCATCATGACGATCCCGCCGGGCGGCGAGATCGGCGAGGAGGTCCACGAGGACACCGACCAGATCCTGTCCTTCGTCAGCGGCGTCGGGGAGGCGCGCGTGAGCGGGCAGACCCGCAAGGTGGCCGCCGGCGACCTGGTCGTCGTGCCCGCGGGCCGCAAGCACAACTTCGTCAACACCGGCGAGAACCCGCTGATCCTCTACACGGTCTACGGCCCGCCCGAGCACGCCGACCAGGCCGTGCACCGCACCAAGGAGGAGGCCGACGCCGCCGAGGAGGCCGGCAAGGACGGGCCCCCGACGTCGGACTGACGTCCCCGGCTCACCGCCCCGACCGGCCGCCGAGCCGCGGGTCCTGCGTGGCCGGGTCGGTGACCTCGGAGAGGCGGCGGGCCAGGTGGGCGCGCTCGGCGTCGTGCGTCACGGCGGCGAGCGCGGCGCGGTACGCCTCCGTGACCGCGGCCCAGTCGGTCTCCTCCGCCGAGGGGGCCGTCGCGTGCAGCGCCGCGACGCGCGCCTGGAGGACGTAGGGGCCGGGCCGGTCGCCCGCGAGCCGCTCGGCCCGGGCGAGCAGCTCCGACGCCGCCGCGATCGTCGCGTGGTCCCAGCGCGTGCGGTCCTGCTCCTCGAGGGGGACGAGCCGGGCCTGCGCGGTGCGCGCGTCGCGGCGGGCGTCGTGCAGGCGCTCGAGCGCGAGCAGGCCGAGGACCTCGGGCTCGTCGGGCATGAGCTCGGCGAGCAGCGCGGTGAGGCGGATCGCCTCGCCGGACAGATCGGTGCGCAGCAGCCCGCCCGACGTCGGCGCGTACCCCTCGGTGAACAGCAGGTAGAGCACGCCCAGCACGCCGGTCAGACGTTCGGGCAGCAGGTGCGGTGGCGGCACCCGGAACGGGATCCGGGCCCGCTGGATCTTCGCGCGGGCGCGGACCAGCCGCTTGGCCATCGCCGCCTCACCGACGCCGAACGCCCGTGCGACCTCCGCGACCTCCAGCCCGCACAGCGTGCGCAGCGCCAGCGCGACCCGCGCCTCGAGCGCGAGCGCCGGGTGGCAGCACGTGAAGACCAGCCGGAGGCGGTCGTCGGGCAGGTGGGCGTCGTCGGCCGCGCCGTCGCCGAGGTCGGGCGGCCGCGAGGAAGGCCTCCTGTGCGCAGTCCTCCGCCAGGGCCCAGTCGCCGGTCGTGCGCACGAGCGCGGCGACGATCCGCGCCCACTCGGCGCGGTGGGCCTCGGCGAGCGCCGCGTCCGGGCTCAGTCGCCCGACCACAGCGCGCGGACCTCGATCGCGCCCGACGTCGCGGGGTGCGCCGTCGCGACCGCGAGCGCCTCGTCGAGGTCCTCCGCCGCGACCAGCCGGTAGCCGACGACGCGCGGCCCCGGCTCGGGCTCCTCGGTCACCACGAGCTCACCGCCGACGCGGCGGACCGTGACCGACGCCGGCCCGAGGGTCCCGCCGCCCGCGTCGAGACCGCGCACCCGCAGGTCGGCGAGCCACGCGCCGACCGCCTCGGGGGAGGCGGCGCCGGCGGGCGACCCGGCGGCGGCGGGCGACGCGTCCTCGTCGACGAGGAGCATGAGGTAGCGGGCGCGGTCGGCGGCGGCGGGGGCCACGGGGGCGTCGTCGGCGGGGCGGATCGCGCGCAGCTCGAGCGCACCGAACCCGGCGACCGGGTGCGCGCCCGCCACGGCCACGGCCTCGTCGCGCGAGGCGACGCGGAGCACGTCGAACCCGGCGACCATCTCGCGCAGCTCGGCGAACGGTCCGTCGGTGAGCAGCACCTCGCCGTCGCGCACGCGCACGGTCGTGGCCTCGTCGGCGGGCTGCAGCTGCTCGCCGAAGACGCGGGTGCGGTCGGCCATGGTCTCGTCGACCCACGCGTCGGGCGACGCCTCCTCGGGGGTGGGGGCGGCGTCGTCGGGCACACGCACGAGCATCAGGTAGTCCATCGGTCCTCCTCGGTCCCGCCGGCGGGTGCTGGCTCACCCCTACGACGCACGGACCCGGCCCGGGAGGACACCCCCGGCGCGGGACGCCGCACGGGGGGCGCGGTCACGGCGCCGTCGGGCGGGCCGCGCCCTCGGCGAGCACCCGGGCGACGCCGTCGAGCGCGCCGGGGACGAGGGAGAAGTAGGCCCACACGCCGCGCTTCTCGCGGCGGACGAGGCCGGCCTCGACGAGCGTCTTCATGTGGTGGGAGACCGTGGGCTGGCTCAGGCCGAGCGGTTCGGTGAGGTCGCACACGCACGCCTCGCCGTTCTCGTGGGCGGCGAGCATCGAGACGATGCGGAGCCGGGCCGGGTCGGCGAGGGCCTTGAGCACGCCGGCGAGCGCGACGGCCTCCTCGGGCGCGAGGGGCTCGGCCACGAGGGGGGCGCAGCAGGCGACGGCGGTCGCGGGCGCGGCGTCGAGGACGGTGGAGGTAGGGGCCATGGCGTCGATCCTCGCAGACGTATTGACGAATGTCGATGTCTGCTGCCATGCTGAGCAAGCCATCGACAATCATCAATGTCTAGGAGGCGACGATGTCCACCGACCCCGGCTGCTGCGACCTGCCGATCCCGTGCTGCCCCGACGGCACTCCCTGCTGCTGACGCCGAGCCCGACGGCCGACCCCGAGCCTGACGGCCGACGCCGAGCCCGCCGGCCCACGCCGAGCCCACCGGCCCACGCCGAGCCCACCGGCCGACGCGGAAGGGCGGGGAAGGGAAGGGGGCGTCGGTTCGGACGGGCAGGGCGGGGAAAAACCCCCGTCCATGGTGGACTTTCGTCCCTTTGGTGAGCCTCAACTTACCTGCCGCGCTGCCTCGTGGACGACGGCGAAGGCGCGCCTGACCTGCGGTGATGCACCCTCTGGGCCGACCGGGTGACATTGGTCAGGGTGCGCCGTGTAAAAGGGCCTTGGTCCCATCTTGGCCCGCCTGTGCCCGGCAATACTGCTAGTCATGGGTGATCACCAGCTCCGTATCATGCGAGTCCTGGCGTGCGGCAGCCGGATGCAGATCCTCCAGCTTCTGCAGGAGCGCCAGCGGGCCGTGCCGGTCGACGAGGTCGCCGCCGGTGTCGGGCTCCACGTGAACACCACCCGCGAGCACCTCGACCGCCTCGTGGCGGCCGGCTTCGTCGAGCGAGAGGTCGAGCACCGCACCACGCGCGGCCGCCCGCGCATGCTCTACCGCTCGATCGACGCCGCCGCGGTCGCTGCGATCGACTCGAAGGCGCGCGCGCACCTCGTCTCGCTCCTGCTCGAGGGCTACGGCCAGCCCATGGAGTCCCCGATCACCGCCGCCGAGATGGCGGGCGTCGCGTGGGCCGCCGAGCTCGGCTGCCCGGGCAGCCAGCCCACCGGCGACGAGGAGCGCGACGCCCAGGAGCAGCTCGCCGCGCTGCAGCGCCACCTCGAGGAGCTGGGCTTCGAGCCCGAGCGGCTCGACGACGGCATGGAGTTCGCGCTCCACCACTGCCCGTTCGCCGACATCACGAGCGAGAAGCGCAGCGTCATCTGCGGCGCGCACCTGGGCCTCGCTCGCGGCATCCTCCAGCGCCACCAGGGCCCGCTCGCCGTCGAGGCGCTCCGCCCGCGCGGCAGCGGCAACCACTGCATGCTGCGGCTCGTGAAGCAGCCGGCCACCTCTGCCCCCGAGTCCGAGCGGGAGCTCGTCGACGCCTGACGGGCGCCCCGGTCGGTGCCCCGGCGCGGCACCGTCCCACGTGATCACCCCGGTGTGACAGCGTCGTCGCACCGGGGGCAGTCTGAACCGATGGAGACCGCCGCGCTGCTGACCGTCGGCCACGGCACGGCGTCGGAGGCCGAGCTCGTCGCGCTGCTGCGCGCAGCGGGCGTCGCGGAGGTCGTCGACGTGCGGCGCTTCCCGGGCAGCCGGGCGAACCCTCACGTGGCTCGCGCGGAGCTGGAGCGGTGGCTGCCCGACGCCGGGATCGCCTACCGCTGGGAGCCGCGCCTGGGTGGGCGGCGCTCCCGGCCGGCCGACGCCGCCGAGGCCGACCGCGACGCCTGGTGGGAGGTCGCGGCGTTCCGCGCGTACGCCGCCCACACGCGCACGCCCGAGTTCCGCGAGGCGCTGGACGAGCTCGTCGCCGGCGCCCGGGCTCGCCCGACGGCGGTGATGTGCTCCGAGGCGGTGTGGTGGCGGTGCCACCGACGCCTGGTCGCGGACGCGGCCGTGCTCCTGCACCGCCTGCCGGTGCGCCATCTGGCGCACGACGGCCGGCTCACCGAGCACGAGCCGTCCGCCGGCGCCCGCGTCGGCCCGGACGGGCTCGAGTACCCGCCGGTCTGACGGCGCACGCGCTGCCCGCCTGCCTGCGGCCGGCCCGATGGCGTCGCGCGCCCCGGGCTCCGTCGCGCCTCAGCCCGCGGTCGGGCCCGCCTGACCGGCCGGGGCCGGCCGGTGCCCGCGGAGCAGCACGCGCGGCAGCGCGAACCAGCCCGCGACCAGCAGGGCGAGCAGGCCGAGCGCGGCGACGAGCGCCGTCGTGCGCGTGGTGACGACGTCGAAGACGAGCATCACGACGCCGCAGACGACGAGGGCGAGGCAGACCAGGCCGACGCGCATGAGTCGGTCGGCGACGGCGACGAGGGACGCCTTCGCCCGGTGCCGGAAGAGCATCCGGTGCAGGCTCACCGGGGCGACCATGAGGCCGGTGGTGATCGCCGCGAGCACCACCAGGACCAGGTAGATCTCCCGCTGCGTCCCCGTGAGCTCCTCGAAGCGCTGCTGGAACGGGACGGTCAGCAGGAACCCGGTGAGGATCTGCACGCCGGTCTGGGTGACCCGCAGCTCCTGGAGGATCTCGTTCCAGTTGCGGTCGAGCCGCTCGGTGGGGGTCTCGCGGCGGTCGTCGTCGGCTGCGTCGGGGGCCATGGGCTCATCGTCGGCCCGCCCGCGCGCGCACGCGCGCCGGAGGTCGATGCCGGGCGCCGGACGGCGTCGGGTGCCGGGGTGCGCAGGAAGGCGATCGGCCGCCGGTCGCGCCGGGGCTCAGAGGAAGGCGACCGGGTCGAACTCGGCCAGCGGGATGATCCGGACGCGCGGCAGCACGACGGTGAAGGCCCGCGCGTCGGACTCGAGGTCGAACAGGTGGAGCCCGGCGTCGGTGAGGTGCTGCAGCGACGAGGCCATGAACTCCTTGAAGCCCAGGAGGCCGACGTTGCGCCCCGGCCCGAGCAGCTCGGCGACCTGCGGCGCGAAGTCGCTGTCGTGGCTGGCGAGCAGCACGTCGCCCGGGCGGTCGACCAGGGCCTCGAGCGTGCGGACGATGCCGATGTCGACGACCTTCTCCGACGGCGCGCCGGCGAGCGGGATCGGGCGGAAGCCGATGGCGAGCAGCGCCTGGACGAACGACATCGGCATCGTGCCGCCCGACGCGTCGAGGAAGAACAGCCCGACGACGTCGTCCCCGCCGAACGCGGTTCGGGCGAACTCGAGCACCTTCTCCCAGCGGGGGCGCTGCTCGGGGGCCGGGCGCCCGCCGAGGATCGCCCCGCCCAGGGTCGCGTCGATGTTCTCGCCGTCGACGAGGAGGTACGTGGTGCGGCGCGCGCCGTCGGTCATGGGCGGAGGCTAGCGGGCGAGGGGCGTCGGTGACACCGGGTCCGGGAGGCTCCGTGCGGGCGGCGTCGGCCGGGTGGTGTCGGCTCGGAGGCCTCGCCCGGGTGGCTTGGGCCGGGCGGCCTCGCCTGGGCGCGCGCAGGCGGTCGCGCCCAGGCGAGGCACCGGGAAGGACCGACGACAGGCTGCACCCCCGCCCACGTGGCGTGGACGGGGGCGGGAGCGGTGCCCGTCTCACCCGCACAAGATGTGGCGAGGCACCAGCGGCCCGGGAGGGCCGGCCGTCGCTCTCGCGACGACTGATGACGTGTGACTGAACCGTAACCCGCCCTTGACCAACCGTCACCCGGTGCTTGGCGAACGGTTCCGCGGGCGGCTGTGGAAGATCGTTCACGGGGTCGAAACCTGGGCATGGTGACCTGCGCTGTCTCGCCATCCGGACGCAATGGATCCCGGAGTCCGGTCGGAAGTCGGGCCCGCCACCCGAGATGCAAACTGCGCGCCGTCTCACCATGAGAGATCCCGCCTGGTGCTGAGCACGCGGGAGGCGGGTGACCGGCGTCGTGAGGGCGGGTGAGAGGGGAGCGTTCCCACGAAACTCTTGACCGCGACAGATCGGCGTGTCCACAGTGGGGTTCGTCGGGGGCGGTGCGACGCCGGGGGCCGTCGCCGACGGCCGCACCCACCCGGTCGGCGACGACGCCGACCCGACTGCAAGGGGAGCCATGAGATCAGCCACCCACCACCGGCGTCCCGTCGCCCGCGCGGCCCTCGCCGCGCTGGCCGCCTCCGCCGCCGTCCTCGTGACGGCGACGTCGGCGGGCGCCGCCAACGACGTCCTCGACCCGGGGACGGAGCTGTACCTCGACATGTGGAGCTCGCGCGTCGACGCCGCCGCGGGCCTGTCCGGACAGGACCGGACCGACGCGCTGCTCCTGGCGCAGTACCCCGCCGCCACCTGGCTCGAGCGCGGCACGCCCACCGAGGTCGAGGCGCAGGCCGCCGGCGTCGTCGAGCAGGCCCGCGCGCTCGGCGAGGTCCCCGTGCTCGTCGCCTACAACATCCCGTTCCGCGACTGCGCGCAGTACTCCGCCGGCGGCGCGACCTCCGTCGCCGAGTACACCGCGTGGATCGACGGCGTCGCGGCCGGCATCGGCGACGCCCCGGCCGTCGTGATCCTCGAGCCCGACGGCCTCGGGATCATCCCGTGGTACACGACCATCGACGGCACGCTCGAGTGGTGCCAGCCCGCCGAGGCCGACCCGGCCACCGCGGCCGACGAGCGGTTCGCGATGCTCAACTACGCCGTCGACGCGCTCGGTGCCCTGCCCGCCACCGCCGTGTACCTCGACGGCACGCACTCCGGCTGGCTCAACGTCGGCGACATCTCCGACCGCCTCGCCAAGGCCGGCGTCGACCGGGCCGACGGGTTCTTCCTCAACGTCTCGAACTACCACTTCACCGAGAACCTCGTGCACTACGGCACGTGGATCAGCCAGTGCCTCGCCGGGTTCGCCGGACAGTACCAGGACTGCCCGAACCAGTACTGGAACGGCGGCCCCGAGGGCACCGCGATCGCCGACCTCGTCGGTGCGTGGACCGGGTCGGCGCTGAGCAACGCGGGGCGGTGGAGCGACACCGCGACCGACCCCGAGCTCAACACGTCGGGCATCACCGCGCGGTACGCGGGGATCGAGCCGCAGACGCACTTCGTCATCGACACCTCGCGCAACGGCCAGGGCCCGTGGGCCCCGCCCGAGGGCGTGTACCCGGACGCGCAGGACTGGTGCAACCCGCCCGGCCGCGGCCTCGGCCTGCGCCCGACGACGGACACCGGCAACCCGCTCGTCGACGCCTACCTGTGGGTGAAGATCCCGGGCGAGTCCGACGGCGAGTGCGCGCGCGGCCTCGGCCCGACCGGCACGGTCGACCCCGAGTGGGGGATCGTCGACCCGGGTGCCGGCCAGTGGTTCCGGCAGCAGGCGGCGGAGCTCATCGCGCTGGCCGACCCGCCGGTGCCCGCGCCGACCTGCGAGGTGGAGTACATCGTCCACGGCACGTGGCCGCAGGGCTTCAACACCCAGGTGTGGTTGAAGAACACCGGCCCGACGGCGACCGACGGCTGGGACCTGCGGTTCGCCTTCGAGGGGGCGCAGACGATCACGGACCACTGGAGCTCGTCGCTGACCCAGGTGGGCTCCGTCGTCCTCGGCGAGAACCTGTCGTGGAACGCGCGGATCCGCCCGGGTGACCGCACGACGTTCGGCTTCATCGGCGGGTCCACCTCGGGCCCCGGCGCGACGCCGCTGCTCTTCCTCGTCGACGGGGCCGCCTGCACGGTGCGCTGACCGGCGGCCTCGCCGGGGTGGGCGGCCGCTGACACCGGCCGCCCACCCGGAGGGCTCCTCCCGCTCGGGAGGAGCCCTCCGTCGTGCGCGGGCGGGGCACGAGACGGATGGGCGACGTCCGGGCGGCGGGACGCCCGACGGGGGCGCAGGATGCGCCGCGAGCGGCCCGCCGCCTGAGGGCCGGCGCAGCGCGCGGCCGACACACCCCAACGTCCCGGGCGCGTCCGGCGTTGACCCTGCGAACGTGGGCGGTGAGTCGTCCGACCGCCGGTACGACCGGGGAGGCGCCATGGCGGAGTGGCAGGAGGTGCTGGACCTGACGGTCCGCACCAGGTGGGGCCCGCTCGTCGGGTACGCGTCCCTGTTCACGATCGACCGTGGCGACGCCGAGGACCTCGTGCAGGAGGCCGTCGTGCGGACGTTCGCCCGGCGTCGCGACCTGCGCGACCCGGCGTCGGCCGAGGCGTACCTCAAGGCGGCCGTGCGGACGGCGTTCCTCGACCGGACCCGCCGCAGCAAGCTGGCCTCCTCCCGGGCGCACCTGTTCGTGGCCGACGACGTCCGCGGCCCCGAGGCGGGCGTCGTCGCCGGGTTCGACGTGGCCGCCGCGCTGCGGGTGCTGCGTCCCCGGGAGCGGGCCTGCGTCGTGCTCCGCTACTTCGACGACCTGCCGATCGCCGACGTCGCCGCCGAGCTCGGCCTGAGCGAGGGCGCGGTGAAGCGCTACCTGTCCGACGCCGTCGGGCGGCTGCGCGAGCTGCTCGGCGACGGGGTGGCGTTCTCGGTGGCGACCACCGAGCGGGTCGCCACCGTCGCGAGCGCACCGCCGGGGGTGCCCCCGCCGGCGACGCCCGCACCCCTGACCCAGCCACCGACCGCACCCGAGAGGAGGAGCGTCCGATGAGCGCACGCGTCGAGCTCGCCGACCTGCTGGCCGGCTTCGCGGCCGCCCGCGAGGCGGCGTCGCAGCCCGAGGGCGCCACCCGGGTGCCCGCCCTGACCGCCGCCGTGCACCGCCGCCGCGTCATGCGTGCCACGGTGACGACGGCGGCCGCCGCGGCCGTCGTCCTCGGCGTCGGGGCAGGCGTCTACGGCCTGACCAGCCCCGAGCCCACGCCGCCCGCCGAGACCCTCACGCCGACCCCGACGCCGGACGAGACGGAGGAGCCGGAGGTGACACCGGAGCCCGAGCTGCTCGGCAGCGTCACCGTCCACCCGCTCCTGCCGGAGGCCGAGCCGCTGCCGGCCGGGCTCGTCGAGGAGACGACGCCGGGCTGGTCGATGGTCACGTACTACCCGGTCGACCGCGACAGCGGCGACCACCCGACCGTCCTGTACCTGCTGGCCCCGGACGGCCGCCTGTTCGAGGTCCCGACGCCGGTGCCGCTCATGGCGCCGTGCGACTTCTGCGACGGGGGCGCGGACGACACGGCCCCGGCGCTCAAGGCCTGGCTGCCGGGCACGTCGCTCGCGATCGTCTCGCCGCTGTACGACGACGTGGAGCTCGACGGCCACTACCAGGTGGTCGACCTGCTCAGCGGGGCCGTGCTCCAGTCGATCGACGCTCCTGGCGGCTCGTGGGTCACGGTGGACTTCGTGCGCGACGGGACGACCGACGTCCTCGTGGTGACGGAGGCCGTGGCGATCGAGCCGGAGCTCGCCGAGGTGACCCGGATCGAGCGGCGCCGCGTCGACGGCACGGTCGTCGCCGAGCACGGCGGGGTCGACGTGGTCCTGCCGCTGTCGTGGCGGCTGAGCCCGGACGGCGCGCTGCTCGCCCTGCCCGGCGAGGACGGCGCGGCCGTGGTGCTCCGCGCGTCCGACCTCACCGAGGTCGCACGCCCGGTGCCCGGGGCCGCGCGGTGTCCCGCCGGCGACGGGGGGCACCCGCTCATGGCGACCGGCTGGGTCGACGACCAGACCCTCCTGTTCACGTGCACCGCGTTCCAGGCGCCGAGTGGCGACCCCCTGGTGGGCCCGCAGACGGCCGTGACGACGGCGGTCGCGGTCCCGCTCGCCGGAGAGCCGCGCATGCTCGCGCCCGAGGTCGTGGGGAGTGTCGAGGGCGTCGCCGGCGGGCGGCTCCTGCTGCACGACTGGCTCGCCGGGACCTGGACGGCGCTCGGCCCGGACGGGGCGCGCACCGACCTCGACCTGCGCACGTCGTGGTTGCCGCCGAACGCCCGGCTCACGCGGGACCGGCTCGTCCACGTCGAGGACCAGGAGTGGAACGGGGGCCCGACGTGGACCGTCGTCTCCACGGACCTCGCGACCGGCGAGACGCGCGCGCTGCTCCCGCTCGTCGACAGCGCGTCCCGGGTGCGGCTGGTCGTCGGGTGGTGACCCTCGGGGCCCCGGTCGGGTGACCGGCCGGGGCCGGCGTCGGACCGCGTCGGGCGTGCGGGTGGCGGGCCGCGCGGGCGGGGTGTCCGACGGAGGGTCGGCTAGCGCTGGTCGAGGCGGGCCAGGCCGCAGGCGGCGGGCCCCTCGAGCCGGGCGCCGTCGGCCGTGAAGCGCGACCCGTGCAGCGGGCAGTCCCAGGAGGCCTCGGCGTCGTTCCAGCGCAGCACCCCGCCGAGGTGCGGGCAGACCGCCTTCACCGTGCGCACCTGCCCGTCCACGCGCGAGACGCCCACCGGCGTCGCTCCGTCGCGCCCGACGACGCCCCGCCCCTCCGGCACGGCGGCCGGGTCGGGCGGGCCGTCCTTCAGTGCGCCCGCCCACCCCGTGACGAGGTGCCGGGCGACCTGCGCGTTGAGCGCGAGGGTCGAGGGCGTCTGCGCGCCGAGGTCGCCGCGCCACGGGTCCCAGTCGCCCGCCCATGCGAGAGGTGAGCCGAGGACCTGCGCCGCCAGCGCCATGCCCGCCGCTGTGCCGGCCGCCATGCCCCACTTGGCGAAGCCGGTGGCGACGAGGACGTCGTCGGACCACGGGTGGAACCGGCCCACGAACGGCAGGGAGTCGGGCGTCGCGTAGTCCTGCGCGGCCCAGCGGTGGGTCACCTCGACGACGTCGAGGTGCGTCCGTGCCCACGCCTCCAGGTCCACGAAGCGCGCGGCGACGTCGTCGACCCGGCCCACCGGGAAGCCGTTGCCGCCGACCACGAGGAGGTCCTCGCCCGCGCGCCGCACCGACCGGGTGGGCCGGTCGACCGACAGGTACATGCCCGTGGGGCGCTCGCCGCGCACGCGCACCGCGACGCACAGCGACCGCTCGGGCTCGAGGCGCGCGAAGAAGCCGGCCCGGTCGAACACGGGGGTCCCGGTCGCCACGACCACCCGATCCGCGCGCACGAGGCCGCGGCCCAGCGGGGAGCGCGTGCCCACCTCGCGCGGTCCGCCCGTCGCGCTCAGCCGCTCCGCGCGCGTGGCCACGTGGACGCGGACGCCCGCGCGGACCGCCTCGTCGAGGAGCGCGTCGAGGTGCGCCTGCGGGTCGATCGCGAGCTGGTCGCGCAGGCGGAGGACAGCGGTGACCGGGACGGCCAGGTGCGGGCCGCCGTCGGGCCAGTCGTCGGTGAGCTCGGGGGAGAGGCCGGCGGCGGTCATGGCCGCGGCCTCGTCGGTGAGGCGCGCGCGGCCGGCGGAGGTGGTGGCGTAGGTGACGCCGTCGGCGGGGAGGGTGGGCAGGCCGGCGGCGTCGGAGACCTCGCGGATGCGCCGCAGGCCGGCGAGGTTCGCCTCGGCGTAGCGGGCGACGACGCCGGGCGGGTGGTGGGCACCGAGGGACGAGAACCGCGTGCCCTGCGCGAGCGTCGCCTTCGCCGACGAGCCGCCGGTGGTGCCCGCGCCGACCTCGCGGGCCTCGAGCACGATGACGTCGCGGCCGGCCCTGGCCAGGTCGACGGCGGCGGTGAGTCCGGTGATGCCGGCGCCGAGCACGACGACGTCGGCGGTCACCGTGCCGACGAGGGGTCCCGCAGGCGCGGCGCCCGCGTGGTGGCGGGTCGCGGGGTCGCGCCAGAGGGGCGGGCCGGTGCGGGCGGGGGTGTCCGGCGTCATGCCCGCCAGCATCGCCCGGGGTGGGGGAGGGTGCATCCGGGGGCGGCGTGGCGCGGTGCGATCGCCGCCCCTTCGGCTTGTGGATGGGGTGTGCGGGGTGGGGCCTGTGGATACAAAACCGCAGGTCAGGGGCTTGATCGGGGCATAGATGGCGGCTACCATCGAACACGTGTTCGAGGCTGGTGCGTCCGGTGGTGCCGCCCTGGTGGGTGGGCGCCCGGGCGCGGGTGCGCCCGGGGCGGCGGGCGCGGCGGGCGCCGGGGCGGCGGGCGCCGGTCCTGCCTCGGGGCCGGCTGAGGGGCGGGGCGTGCGCGGTGTGGACGGTCCGGCTGAGGGGCGGGATGCCCTGGAGCGGCTGGGGGCGTTGGTGGCCGTGGCGGAGGAGGTCGCCGCGCGGGTGCGTGGGGCGGACCGGTGGCGCGGTGGTCAGCGCAGGGCGGCGCTGGAGCGGTTGGACCGGGTCGCGGGTGTGCTCGCGACCGCCCGTGGTGCTCTGCTGATGGCTGAGCAGCGGTCGGTGGGGTCGGTGCGGCCGGGGGATCGGGACTTCGTGGCGGCGCGGGCGCGGGTGACGCGGACGGGGTTGGGTGAGGCGCGTCGGCAGGTGCGTCAGGCCCAGGCGTTGGAGGCGTTGCCGACGGTGGCGGCGGCGGTGGGGGCGGGGCGGGTGCCGTTGGCGCACCTGGACGCGTTGGCCAAGGTGGCCGAGGGTGCCGGGCAGGAGGTGTCGGCGCGGCTGGCCGACCCGGTGGTGCAGGAGCGGTTGGTGCGCATGGCCGAGCGGTCGTCGGTGCGTGAGTTCGCCACCGCCACCGCCCGCCTGGTCGCCTCGTTCGACCCGCACGGGTGGGAGGAGGCCGCTCAGGCGCAGCGGCGGGAGCGGTTCTTGACGTTGTCCCACCGCCCGGAGGGGGTGTTCGTGCGGGGCCGGTTCGACCACGTCGCCGGGCAGGTGCTGCGCACCGCCCTGGCCGCGGTCGGTTCCGCCCCGGACGAGACCAGGACCGCCGAGCAGGCCGACGCCGACGCCCTGGTCGCCCTGGCCGAGCGGGCGATGACCGGCATGGCCGGGATCCGCCCCCGCGCGCTGTCCCCGGACGGTGGGCTGCTGCCCGACGCCGACCAGGACCGCGCCGACGCCCGCGTGAGCGGCACCGCCGCGCGCCCCACGGTGTCCCTGCTGATCCCCGCCGACACGTTCGCCGAGCTCCACCGCGCCCAGCACGCCCGCCACACCGCCGCAGGCAAGGCGGAGGCGACGAACTGCACCGCCGGGCCCGAGGTGGGCTGGCGGGCGGTGGAGCCGGCGGTGCTCGAGGACGGCACCCCGGTGCCGATGTCGCAGGTGGCGCGGATCTTGTGCGACAGCGAGGTCGCCCGCATCGTCGTGTCCGCCGACGGCCTCCCGCTGGACCTGGGCCGCTCCCAACGCCTGTACACCGGGGCGCAGCGGCGCGCGGTGATCGTGCGCGACCGGGCCTGCGCCTGGAACGGGTGCGACGTGCCCGCCGCGTTCTGCGAGGTCCACCACATCCGCTGGTGGGACCGCGACCTCGGCCCCACCAGCGTCGACAACGGCGTCCTGCTGTGCTCCCACCACCACCACGCCGTCCACCAGCACGACCTGCACATCACCCGCCTCCGACGCGCCCCCAGCCACACCACCCTCGGCGAACCCGTCCGCTACCTGTTCCACCAACGAACCGACCACCGCGTCATCAACGCACCACCCGGCTGGGACCACCCACGCCCAGCAGACCCACCCAGCACCCCCGACCCGCCACCCGAACCGGCGGGCACACCCCGACACGCCCGCGTCCAGCACGCCCAGCAGGGCGAGCTGCTCGACCTCCCCGCAACCGGGTAGCCGGCCGGGTGGCCTACGGGTACAGGCCCCGGGTGTGGTGCGCCTCGGCGACCCGCTGCACCGACAGGAGCAGCGCCGCCTCGCGCAGCGTGACGTCCTCGCGGCGTGCCATGTCCGCGACGGCCCGGTACGCGGTGAGCATGCGCTGCTCGAGCCGCGCCTCGATCTCCGCCTCGGTCCACCAGTACGCCTGCTGCGCCTGCACCCACTCGAAGTAGGAGACGACAACGCCGCCGGCGTTGGCGAGGATGTCCGGCACCACGACGATCCCGCGGTCGGCGAGCACCTCGTCGGCCTCCGGCGTCGTCGGGCCGTTCGCGCCCTCGACCACCCAGCGGGCCTTGACGTTCGGTGCGTTCTCGCCGGTGAGCACGCCCTCGACCGCGGCAGGGACGAGCACGTCGACGTCGAGCGTGAGCAGGTCCTCGTTGCTCACCGGGTCGGCCTCGGCGAAGCCCACCACCGTGCGCTCGCGGCGCACGTGCTCGGCGAGGGCGACCAGGTCGAGCCCGCCGCTGCGGTGCACCCCGCCGAACTCGTCGCTCACCGCCTCGACGCGCGCCCCGGCCTCGGCGAAGAATCGCGCGGCCGGGCCGCCCACCTTGCCGAAGCCCTGCACGGCGACCCGCACGTCCGGCAGGTCCAGGCCCGCCTCGGCCAGCGCGGCACGGGCGCAGTGCACGACGCCGCGCGACGTCGCCGTCGCTCGACCCAGCGAGCCGCCCACCTCGAGCGGCTTGCCCGTGACCACCGCCGGGATCGTGTAGCCACGGTTCACCGAGTAGGTGTCCATGACCCACGCCATCGTGCGGTCGTCGGTGCCGATGTCGGGCGCCATGATGTCCCGCTCCGGGCCGATGATCGGCATGATCTCGCTCGTGTAGCGGCGGGTGACCCGTTCGAGCTCGCCCAACGAGTAGTCGCGCGGCTGGATCGCGACCCCGCCCTTCGCGCCGCCGTAGGGCAGCTCGACCACGGCGCACTTCCACGTCATCCACATGGCCAGCGCGCGCACCTCGTCGATGTCCACGCTCGGGTGGAAGCGCAAGCCACCCTTGCCCGGGCCGCGCGTGATGTTGTGCTGGACGCGGAACCCGTGCAGCACCTCGGTGCTCCCGTCGTCGCGGCGCAGCGGGATCGCGACGTGGATCTCCCGACGCGGCGTGGCGAGCGTCGCGTGCAGCCCGGCGTCGTAGCCGAGGCGCTCGACGGCGGCCGCGAGCTGCGCCTGCGCCGTGGCGAGCGGCCCGGCGTGGGACGGGCGGGCCATCACGGGCGCGTTCGCCGGGACGGGCGAGTCGCTCGGGTCGGGTGCTCCGCGCTGGTCGGCCATGCGCTGCCTCCGGGTCGTGGGTGGGCCGGGTCGGCGGCCGCGCCGCGTCGGCGCGGCCATGGTCACTCTCCCGCGCGGGCCCGCCGGGCGCCACCGACGGCGCCGTCGGCGAGTCGCGGGCCGGGCACGGCCCGCCCGGCAAAGGGCTGGCGTCCGTGTGGGACCTACGTCCTACTCTCGCCGGATGGCACACCACGAAGCACGAACCGACCAGGGCGTCGACGCACGGACCGACCAGGGCGTCGTGGCGCGCGGCCTGGTGAAGCGGTACGGAGACGTGACGGCGCTCGCGGGCGTGGACCTCACCGTGCCGCGCGGCACGGTGCTCGGCCTCCTCGGACCCAACGGCGCCGGCAAGACGACGACCGTGCGCATCCTCAGCACGCTGCTGCGGCCCGACGAGGGCTCCGCACAGGTCGCGGGCGTCGACGTGCTGCGCAACCCGCGCGAGGTGCGCCGCCGCATCGGCCTGTCCGGGCAGTACGCGGCGGTCGACGAGTACCTCACCGGCTTCGAGAACCTCGTGATGATCGGCCGCCTGTACCACCTGGGCCGCCGGCGGGCGCGGGAGCGGGCACGCGAGCTGCTCGCGCAGTTCGGGCTCGAGGATGCCGCCGACCGGCCCAGCCGCACCTACTCGGGCGGCATGCGACGGCGGCTGGACCTCGCCGGGGCCCTCGTCGCCGACCCGCCGGTCCTCTTCCTCGACGAGCCGACGACCGGGCTGGACCCCCGCGGGCGCACCGAGATGTGGGACGTCATCGCCCGTCTGGTCGCCGGCGGCACCACGTTGCTGCTCACCACGCAGTACCTCGAGGAGGCGGACCGGCTCGCCGACACCATCGTCGTCATCGACCACGGGCGGGTCATCGCGCAGGGCACCGCCGACGAGCTCAAGGCCCAGGTCGGCGGGGACCGGCTGGAGGTCACGCTGCGCGACGGGGGTCGGGTGGCCGAGGCCGCTGCGCTGCTCGCGCCGCTCGGGGTGGCCGAGCCCAGCGTCGACCTGCACCGGCGCGCGGTCCTCGTGCCCGTCAGCGGCGGGGCCGCGGTGCTCACCGACGCGCTGCGGCGCCTCGACGGCGCCGGCGTCGAGATCGACGACGTCGGCCTGCGGCGCCCCACCCTCGACGACGTCTTCCTCACCCTGACCGGGCGCCCCGCGGAGGAGCAGCCCGACGACGACGCCGCCCCGCACGCACAGAAGGAGGTGGCCCGATGAGGGTCCCCGCGGTCATCGCCGACGCCGACGTCGTCGCGCGGCGCAACATCACGAAGATCAAGCGCGTCCCCGACCTGCTCGTCTTCACGACGCTGCAGCCGATCATGTTCGTGCTGCTCTTCGCGTACGTGTTCGGCGGGGCGATCGGCGGCTCGCTCGCCGGGCAGAGCAGCGCCGCCTACCGCGAGTTCCTCATGGCGGGGATCTTCGCGCAGACGGTCGTGTTCGGCGCCACCATCACCGGCTACGCGCTCGCCGACGACGTCCGCAAGGGCATCGTCGACAGGTTCCGGTCGCTGCCCATGGCGCCGTCCGCGGTGCTCACCGGCCGGACGTTCAGCGACGTGATCAACAACGTCATCGTGCTCGTGGTCATGTCGCTGACCGGGCTGCTCGTCGGGTGGCGCATCCGCGGGTCGATCTGGGAGGCGCTGCTCGGCTACCTGACCCTGCTCGTCTTCGCCTACGCGATCTCCTGGATCATGGCGTGGGTCGGGATGCTCGTGCCCAGCCCCGAGGTCGTCAACAACGCGGCGTTCATCATCATCTTCCCGCTGACGTTCATCGCGAACACGTTCGTGCCGCTCGAGACCCTGCCGGGCCCGCTCCAGAGGTTCGCCGAGTGGAACCCCGTGTCCACGGTCACGCAGGCCGCCCGCGAGCTGTTCGGCAACGCGCAGGGGGAGGCGACGCAGGGGGCCAGCTGGGCCCTGCAGAACCCGGTGCTCTACACGTTCCTGTGGGCGGGCGTGATCCTGCTCGTGTTCGTCCCGCTCGCGAACGCGCAGTACCGGCGGGCGACCAGCCGCTAGCCCCGGTAGTCGTAGTGCCAGTACTCGGGGTTGCCGGGGTCGGTGGCCGCGAGGTTGTACCAGCCGTAGGCCGGGCCGTTCGCGACGAGCCACTCCCAGCGGGGTGAGCCGACGTCGTACGCGGCCCACTCCCAGGTGTCGAACGCGGTGCCCCAGCCGTGGTTGGACGTGCCGGGCCGGGCCGCGAGCGAGCCGAACAGCTCGCGCGCCCGGACCTGGTCGGCGTACGAGCGGTACGACAGGTCGATCCCGATGTTCTCGCCGAACTCGGCGCGGAACGCCTCGTTGAGCCGGATGAGGGCCTCGGCCGCGTCGCTGCGCAGCCACTGCTGGTTGCCCTGCCGGTCCGCGCACCAGGGCAGCGGCGTCATCGCCGAGCGAGGCATGTTGCCGTTGCTGCCGTCGCCGTCCTCGGTCGGGACCGAGACGCCCAGGCCCGGTCCCGGCTTCGGGGGCTCGGCGATCGACGGGCTGCCGCAGTCGGCGCCCGCGTGCGACGCGGCGGCGCGGCGCCGGGCCGCCTCCTGCTCGGCCGCCGCCTGGGCCGCCTGGGCTTCCTGCCACGCCGCGTGCGCCTCTCGCACCGCGGCGGTGGCCTGGCGCACCGTCTCCGTGGCGGTGGCCAGGGCCGCGGTGTCCTCGGGGGCCGGGTCCTGCGGTGCCGCCGCGAGCAGGTCGCGGACGGCCTGGGCGGCGTCGGCGAGCGCGACCCGGACGGCCTCGTCGGACACCTGCTCGGCCGTCTCGGCGAGGGCGGCGTCGGCGTCGGCCAGGGCGAGCTCGGCCTGCTGGGCGGCGGCCGCCCACGCCTGGCCGCGCTCCGAGGCGGCGAGGAAGTCGGCGAGCCACGCCTCGGCCTCCGCGCGCCGGCGCGCGTCCTCGGCCGCCTGGGCCGCGGCGACCCGGTCGGCGGCGGCGCGCCGCTCCTGGGCCTGCGCGGCGCGGATCTGCACGGCGGTGAGGGCGCCCGCGAGCATGGCGATCGCCGCGATCGCCGCGTACACGGCCAGCTGCCGACCACGCGGCAGGGCGGGCCCCCTCCACCTCACGGCGCCCAGTGTGCCCCACGGCGGGACCTCGGACCCAGGTGGTGCTCGTCACCGCGGGACCTGCGGCCCACGCGGCCGAGCGCGCGGCGCGTGAGGCTAGTGGACACGGGCGCACGAGCGCGAGAGGGGGTGTCGCCATGAAGGTCCTGGTCGCCGTCGCATCCCGGCACGGCTCGACCCGCGAGATCGGCGACGCGATCGCCGAGGTGCTCGCCGACTCGGGGTTCGAGGTGGAGGTCGCCGACCCCGACGACGTGGACACGGTCGAGCCGTACGGGGCGGTGATCCTCGGGTCCTCGGTGTACGTGGGGAGGTGGGCCGCGTCGGCGCGCGCGATGGTCGACAGGTGCGCCTGCTGCCTCGTGTCCCGGCCGGTGTGGCTGTTCTCCTCGGGCCCCGTGGGGACGCCGCCGGCGCCGGAGTCCGAGCCGGAGGAGGTCGCGCGGATCATGACCCGCTTGCGCGCCCGCGGGCACCGGACCTTCCCCGGCCGCCTCGACACGGGCGGGCTGGGCCTCGCGGAGCGCGCCGCGGTGGCGCTGCTGCAGGCCGAGCAGGGCGACTTCCGCGAGTGGGCCGACATCGCCGACTGGGCCGCGGCCATCGCCGCCGAGCTGCACGCCGAGGAGATCCGCCGGCTGGACGTCGTCGGCTAGAGCGCCAGGGCCGCCGCGACGACGGCGCACCCCACCAGGCCGAGCACCGGGACCACCCGGCGGGCGCGGCCCGGCAGGGTCAGCGCGGCCGCGTGCGCCGTGCCGTAGTAGACGAGGACCGCGACCGACGAGATCGTCAGGGCCGTCGCGAGGTCCGCGACCGCGGCGACGACCGCCGCGCCCACGCCGACGGCGAGCTGGGCCGCCAGCGGGTGCGGCCGGTCGGGGCTGGCGGCCGGGCGGCGCAGGCGGGCGAGCGCGCGCGGCAGGGCGCCGTCGCGCGCCATCGCGAACGCCGTCCGGGACAGCCCGAGGAGCACGCCCAGCCCGGAGGCCAGCGCGGCGAGCGTCGCCACCGCGACGACGACGGCGACCCCGCCGGGCAGCCCGAGCCGGTCCGCGGCCTCGGCGACCGGCCGCGCGGAGGCGGCGAGGCCGTCCGCACCGAGGACGCGGACGAGGGCGACCCCGACCGCGGCGTAGACGACCACGACCAGGGCGAGGGCGACGGCGATCGCGCGCGGCAGCGTGCGGCGCGGGTCGGTGACCTCCTCGCCGAGCGTCGCGATGCGCGCGTAGCCCGCGAACGCGAAGAAGAGCAGGCCCGCACCCTCGAGCACGCCCGCCACGCCGGCGGTCGTCGTGGCGGCCGACGAGGCGAGGGCGACCGCCGGCGCGGCGAGGGCCGCGACGACCACGACGGCCAGGGTCGCGAGCACGACCGCGACGAGGACCGCGGTCACCCGCGCGCTGCGCTCGACGCCCGACGCCGCGAGGGCCGTCAGGGCCAGCACCACGACGACCGCGACCGGCCGGGCGTGCCCGGGCGCGACGTAGGCGCCGACGGTGAGCGCGATCGCCGCGGCGCTCGCCGTCTTGCCGACGAGGAAGGCCGCGCCGGCCAGCAGACCGGCGGTGGGGGAGAGGCGCGCGCGGGCGTACGCGTACGCGCCGCCCGAGGTCGGGTGGACCGCCGCGAGCCGGGCCGACGAGTCGGCGTTCGCCCAGGCCACGAGCCCGGCGAGGAGCAGCGCGAGCAGCAGGGCGTCGCCCGCCGCGGCGGCCGCGGGCCCGAAGGCCGAGAACACGCCCGCCCCGAGCATGGCGCCCAGGCCGAGCACGACGGCGTCGCGCAGGGACAGGCGCCGCGCGAGCCTCATCCGGGGCCTCCGGCCAGGGCGTACCCCGCCGCCGCGGCCGCGACGCCGAGGACGACGGTGAGGGCGACGTAGCCGGCCGCGAGGCGGCCGGCGGTCCGGGCCAGGCGCACCACGTCCACCGCGAACGTCGAGAACGTGGTGAGGCCGCCCGCCAGGCCCGCGCCGAGCAACGCCGTCGGCCACTCGGCGAGCCCGCCGCGGGCGACAGCCCCGAGCACGGCCGAGCCGACGACGTTGACGACGAGGGTCGCCCAGGGCAGACCGACGTGGTCGGCACGCAGCTCGCCGCGGGCGACCCGGCCGGCGCGCACCCGGGCGTGGACCACCTCGGCGGCGTACCGCAGGCACGCGCCGAGCGCCGCGCCCAGCGCGACGGCGAGGGCGGTCACGGGTCCTCCCGGTCGGCGCGGCGGACCGCCCAGCGGGCGCCGACGCCGAGGCCCGCCGCCGCGGCGGCCGTCCCGACGGCGAGGGTCAGGACGAGGTAGCCCACCGCCCCGCCCCACGCCCCGGCGGCCGCGGAGCGCTCGAGCGCGACGGCGACCGCGGACCACGTCGTGAACCCGCCGAGCAGGCCGGTGGCGAGGGCGGGGCGCAGCCAGGCCGGGGCGCCCGAGGCGAGCGGGCCGGCCACGAGGACGCCGAGCGCGAACGCGCCCACGACGTTGACCGTGAGCGTCGTCCACGCGACGCCGAGCGGCGCGTCGGGCACCGCGTGCGTCGCGGCGAAGCGGAGGAGGCCCCCCACCGCGCCGCCGGCCGCGACGACGGCGAAGGCACCGGGCGAGCCCGGGCGCACGGTCAGGCCGACTCGCGCACGACCAGCTCGGCCTGGAAGATCCGCGGCGCGGCCTCGTCGACGTTCCCCGCGATCTGGGCGAGCAGCAGCTCGCCCGCCGCGCGGCTCATCTCGACGACGGGGTTGCGCATCGTGGTGAGCGGCGGGGAGGTGGACGCGGCGACGCCGAGGTCGTCGTACCCGACCACGCGGACGTCGTCGGGCACCGAGCGGCCGTGCTTGGCGAGCACCGTCAGGGCGCCGACCGCCATGAGGTCGGACGCGACGAAGATGCCGTCCAGGTCGGGGTAGGCGGCCAGGAGCCGCTCGGCCGCGGCCGCGCCGCCCGCCGTCGTGAAGTCGCCGCGGGCCATCGCCTCGTCGGACAGGCCGGCGGCGTGCAGCGCGGAGCGCCACCCCGCGAGGCGGTCGACGCCCGCGGCCATGTCGAGCGGGCCGGCGATCGTGCCGATGCGCGTGCAGCCCGCGGCGATGAGGTGCTCGGTCGCCGTGCGGCCGCCGTGCTCGTTGTCCACGTCGACGTACGACATGCCCTCGGCCGCGGCCCACGGGCGGCCGACGAAGACGGTGGGCAGCCGCGAGTCGTGCAGCACGCGGTCGAGCGCGTCGTCGCGGTGGTGCGAGACGACGACGGCGCCGTCCACGTGCCGGTTGAGCAGGTAGCGCGTGGTCCGCTGGGTCTCCTCGCCGCGGCGGGCGATGAGCAGGACGAGCTGGATGTCCGTGGGGTCGAGCGCCTCGCTGATGCCCCGCAGCGTTCCCGCGAAGTACGGGTCGGAGAGCACGCGCTCGTCCGGCTCGGGCACCACGAGGGCGATCGAGTCGGTGCGCCGCGTGACGAGGCTGCGCGCCGCCCGGTTGGGCGTGTAGGCGAGCTCGGCGATCGCGGCGTCGACGGCCGCCTGCGCGGCCGGGCTCACCTTGAGGCCGCCGTTGATCGCGCGCGAGGCCGTCGAGCGCGAGACGCCCGCGCGCCGGGCGACCTCCTCGAGCGTCGGGGCGTGCGGCAGCCCGCGGGCCGCACCGCGGCCTCCGGGGGTCGACTGCGTGTCGGCCGTCATCCGCTGGACCTCTCCTCCCGCGGCAGCCCACCCTGGGCCGCCACCCCTGCGTACCACTCGCCCGAGGCCTTCACCGTCCGGGTCTGGGTGGTGAAGTCCACGTGGACGATGCCGAGCCGACGCGTGTACCCCCACGTCCACTCGAAACCGTCGAGCAGCGACCAGACGAAGAAGCCGCACACGTCCGCCCCCGCGGCGACGGCCTCCTGCATGGCCCGGACGGATACCTCGAGCGAGGCACGCCGCTCGGGGTCGTCCACACGACCGTCCGGCCCGACGGCGTCATCGTAGGGCGCGCAGGTCCCGGTCACGGCCAGGGCGACGCCCGCGGGTCCGGTGAGCTCGGCGTGCAGGCGACGCAGGTGGTCGGCGAGGCCGGGCGAGCCGTCGTCGTGCACGCCGAGGACGTCGAGGCGGGCGCCGATCAGGGCGAGGTCGCCGTCACGCACCGGGGCGGCGGGCACGGGCGTCCCGCGGAAGACCGGGCCGAGCACGAGGTCGTCCCGCACACGGCCGACCGTCAGGGCCACGCGCGCGCCGGGGTCGCGCTCCCGCAGCAGGGCGGCGGCCGTGCCGTGCGCGAGGAGCAGGTGGTGCAGCGCGGCGGCCGCGGCGTCGGGCTCGCGGCGGCCGGGGGCGTGCGTGCCGTCGCCGTACCCGTGCAGGGCCGCGGCGGCGGGGTCGTGCACGGTCGTCCACACCGCGACGCGGTCGCCGAGGGCGTCGCGGACCGTTGCCGCGTACTCGGCGAACGCCGCGACCGTGTCGCGCGCCGCCCAGCCGCCGCGCTCCTCGAGCGCCTGGGGGAGGTCCCAGTGGTAGAGCGTCGGCCAGGGCTCGATGCCGGCGTCGAGCAGGTCGTCGACGAGCCGGCGGTAGTGGTCGAGCCCGGCCTGGTTGACCGCGCCGCCGTCGGGGCGCACGCGCGGCCAGGACACGGAGAAGCGGTAGGCGTCGAGGCCGAGGCCCGCGATCAGGGCGACGTCCTCGGCGGCGCGGAAGTAGCCGTCCGCGGCGACCTCGCCGTCGTGGTCCTCGGCGACGGCGCCGGGGACGCGGCAGAACGCGTCCCACACGGAGTCGGTGCGCCCCTCGAGGTGCGCGGCGCCCTCGGTCGGGAAGGCGGCGGTGGCGGCGCCCCAGACGAAGCCCGACGACAGCGGGAACGCTGCAGTCGTCATCGGTCCGTCCTGCCTCGCCGGGCACCGGCCACCGAGGCGTCCGGGCCGCTCACGCCCGCCCCGCCGTCGGGGAGGACGGCCGGGTGAGAGCGATCCCACCAGGCCGGACCATGGTGCTGTGTCGTGGGGCCGGGTGTCAACGGTGCCGCCGGCCCGCGCCGGCGATCATCGGGCGAGCCACGCCCGCCCCGCTTCCTGCTCGGCCTCGATCGCCGCGCGGACGGCGCCCGCCGCCGCCTGCTCCACCGCCGAGGCGAACAGCGCGATCGTGGACTTCAGCTCGCCGTCGACGACGACGTCCGTCCCGTTCTCGACCGGGGCGAGGTGGAGGCGGCCCGTGTAGCGGACCGGGGCGCCGACGATCTCGACGGCGATCGTGCCTCGCCGCTCGCCCGGGGCGTCGTCGGGCGAGGGGGCCTCCCACGCCTCGGCGTGCCGGATCTCGAGCGTCGACCCGACGAACCCGCGGAACTGGGGCGGGATGCCGTCGGTGGGCATGCTGCGGCGCGTGGTCACGGTGAAGTCCCGCGTCACGTCGCCGACGACGTCGACGTGCTGGGTCAGGGCGCCGGAGCTGCGGACCTTCTCCTCGACGAACGCCGGGTCGGCGAGCATGGCGGCGACCCGGTCGGCGTCGGCGTCGTAGTGCAGCGTCGCGCGTAGGTGCACGAGAGCCTCCAGTTCTGGTGTGACGAGGCTAACAAGCCGGGCCGGGTGCCGGGGCGGGACCGGGGCGGGACCGGGGCCACCTAGGCTTGCGCCGTGTCCACCCTCGGCGACCTCATCGCTCGGCACGGCGCCCTGCCCCCGCGGGACGTCGAGTGGCTGCACCTGCTCGTCGGCGACTGGCAGCTCGTCGCCGACCTCGCCTTCGCCGACCTCGTGCTGTGGCTCCCGGCGTCGGACGGCTCGTTCGTCGCGCTCGCCCAGGCGCGCCCCTCGACCGGCGCCACGGTGCACTACGACGACGTCGTGGGCTCGCGCGCCCCGGAGGGCCTGCGCCCGCAGCTCGAGCGGGCGATGGCCGACGTCGCGATCCAGCGCTCGCGCGAGCCGCGCTGGTTCGGCACCTACGCGGTGCGCGAGGAGGTCGTGCCGGTCGTGCACGACGGGCGCGCGATCGCGGTCCTGGCGCGCCAGACGAACCTCGGCGGCGTGCGCACGCCCAGCCGTCTCGAGCTCAACTACGTCGAGGCCGCGGACGACCTGTTCGGGATGATCTCCCGCGGGGAGTTCCCGTCGCCGGACTCGGCGACCGGCCCCCGGCGGGGCGCCCCGCGCGTCGGCGACGGGCTCATCCGCCTCAACTCCGAGGGCGAGGTGCTCTACGCGAGCCCGAACGCCCTGTCCTGCTTCCACCGGCTCGGCGTACTCGGCTCGCTCGTGGGCGAGTCGCTCGCCGAGGTGACGACCGGGCTGCTCGACGAGGACTCCACCGTCGACGAGTCGCTGCCCCTGGTCGTCATGGGCCGGGCGCCGTGGCGCACCGAGATCGAGGCGCGCGGCGTGTGCATCTCGCTGCGTGCCGTCCCGCTGACCGAGCGCGGGCAGCGGACGGGCGCCGTGCTGCTGTGCCGGGACGTGTCCGAGCTGCGGCGCCGCGAGCGCGAGCTGCTCACCAAGGAGGCGACGATCCGGGAGATCCACCACCGGGTCAAGAACAACCTGCAGACCGTGGCCGCGCTGCTGCGGCTCCAGGCGCGGCGGATGCAGTCACCCGAGGCGCGCGCGGCGCTCGAGGAGGCGATGCGGCGCGTGTCGACGATCGCCCTCGTCCACGAGACGCTCTCGCAGGCGCTCGACGAGGCCGTCGACTTCGACGAGCTCGTGGACCGCTCGCTGCGCCTGGCGGCCGACGTCGCGTCGGCCGGCACGATCCCCGTCCGCACCGTGCGCACGGGCACGTTCGGCATGGTCCCGGCCGAGGGCGCGACGGCGCTCGCGCTCGTGCTCACCGAGCTCGTCACGAACGCGGTCGAGCACGGGCTCGCCGGCAGCGGGGGCGGCACGGTCGAGGTGATCGCGGAGCGCTCGGGCTCGCACCTGCGCACGGTCGTCGCGGACGACGGCGTGGGCGTGGACCCGGAGCGCGGGCCCATGAGCGGGCTCGGCACCCAGATCGTGGAGACCCTCGTGCGCAACGAGCTGCGCGGGTCGATCAGCTGGTCGCGGCGCGAGGCCGGCGGCACCCAGGTCGTGCTCGAGGTCGAGCTGCGCGACCGGCGCCGGGAGGGCTAGCCGCCCCCGGACGGACGTCGGCCCCGGGACCGCAGGGGGCGGATGGTCCCGGGGCCGACGGGTCGGGGCTAGCCGGCGCGACGCGCGCGGGCCGTGCGGCGCTTGAGAGCGCGGCGCTCGTCCTCGGAGAGGCCACCCCAGACGCCGGCGTCCTGGCCGGTGTCGAGGGCCCACTTGAGGCAGGTGTCGATGACCGGGCAGCGGTGGCACACGGCCTTCGCGTCCTCGATCTGCTGCAGCGCGGGGCCCGTGTTCCCGATCGGGAAGAACAGCTCGGGGTCCTCGTCGAGGCAGGCAGCGCGGTGGCGCCAGTCCATCAGGTTCAACTCCTCCAGACACACGTCTGGGCACGCCCCGGTGACGGGGTGCTCATCAGCGAGGGGATCCATAGGGAACGTCCTATGACTGCGAACAAGGGTCACACGGTTGCTTCTGGCTGCACAAGAGGTGTCGGGGGTGTTTCAGCCGTCCGGAGGTGAGGTTTTGGTCACATCGGTTCGAGGGGGTGACCAACGGCCTAGGCTCGGCCCGTGACCAGCAGCGGGACCCCGGACGAGGCGCACCCCACGCGGCCCCCACGGGCCCTCCGGGTCGCGCGCACCCTCGTCGTCGCCGAGGCGGTCGTCCTGGCCGCCGCGGCGGCGTGGTCCGTCGTCGACCTCGTCCGCGGCGTCGTGGGGAACCCCGCCACCGCGGTGTTCCTCGCGCTCTTCGCGCTCGGCGTCGCGTGGGTGCTCGTCGCCGCGGTGCGCGCGCTGCTGCGGGGCAGCCGGCGGGCGCGCGGGCCGGTCGTGACGTGGCAGCTGCTCCAGGCGGCGACGGGCGTGACGGTGCTCGGGGTGCGCGACACGCCCGCGCTGCTGCCGTGGTTCGCGGGCGTGGCGATCGCCGTGGCCGCCGCCGTGGTGGTGGCCGTGCTGACGCCGGCGGCCGTGCGGCACACCCTGGACGAGGGCGGCCACGACGGGTGATCCTGCGGCCGTGGTCGACCCGATCTCCGGAGCGGACCTGGCCGCCGTCGAGGCGCTGCTCGAGGCGGAGTTCGCCGGCCGCGTGCAGGTGCGCCTCGGCGAGGTCGTCGACGTCCTCGCGCTGCCGGGTCTGGTCTCCCGCGCCGACGGGCAGGTGACCGGCTACGTCGCCTACCGGGTGGGTGACGGCGAGGCGGAGATCGCCGCACTCGTCGTCGCCGCGGGGGAGCGGCACGCCGGGACGGGCACCGCGCTCGTCGAGGCCGTCGCCCGCGTCGCGGGCGACGCGGGGGGCGCGGCGGCTCCGGCTGGTGACGACGAACGACAACGCGTTGCGGTTCTACCAGCGCCGCGGCTTCCGGCTCGCCGAGCTGCACGTCGGCGCGGTGGACGAGGCCCGGCGGCTCAAGCCAACCATCCCCACGATCGGGGACCACGGCATCCCGCTCCGCGACGAGCTCGTGCTCGAGCGGCCCCTGACCTGAGGCCCGTCACGGCAGGGCCACCTGCACGGGCGTCACCGCTCCGCGCACGACGACGACGCCGCGCCCCGGGTGGCGGGGCCGGACGGGGTCGGTGGCCGCGGCCAGGTCGACGCCGGCGACGTCGGCCGAGCCGGGCTCCGCGGGCGCGAGCAGGACGACCGTCGCGCACTGACGCAGCGCGGCGAGCACGCCCCGGTAGGCGGTCGCGGCGCGGTCGGTCCGGCAGGTCGCGAGCACCGCGGGCGCCGACGCGTCGCCCGCCTCGGCCGCGAGGACCCAGTCGGCGAGCAGGTCGTCGAGCTCGGGGCTCGCCCGCGCGACGACGTCGAGGTCGTCCACGACGACGGCCGCCGGTGGCCGGCCCCGGAGCGCGGCGAGCGCGTCGCGCCCCGAGCGCGCGACCCGGGGGTCGGCGGCGAGCGGCCCGTCCGCCGCGACGACGAGCACGTCGGCCGGGGCGCTCCGGGCCGACCCGGCCGTCAGCACCGCGAGCGCGGTCGACCGCCCCGCGCCCGCGGGACCGACCACGAGCACGCCGGGCCGCGCGTCGACGGCCACGGGCGCGCCGTCGTCGCCGCCGACGCCGAGGACCAGGCGTCCGGGCGGCGCCGGCGCCAGGGTGGCGAGCGACACCCGCTCCGGGAGCGGCACGAGCCGCAGCGGCGAGGGCGCCGGCGCGCCGTCCGGCGGCACGGGCAGCGGCTGGGCGAGGGGCAGGGCGACGTGGCACCGCGTGGCGCCCTGCCACACGCCGCGGCCGGGCACCGACCGGCCGCCCAGCTCGCGCGGGACGCCGAGCGCGGCGTCGTCCACCGGGTCGGCGACCGGGAGCGCCAGCCGTGCCGCGGCGAGGGGGAGGTACCGCTGCACGTCCCGCGGGTGGCCGGTGAGCACGACGCCGAGCGCGCACCGCCCCGCGGCGCGCGCCACCCGCTCGAGAAGGCCGTCGCCCGCACCCCGCGGGAGCCCGGTCAGCGCCTCGTCCGCCGCCGCGGCGTCGTCGACCACGAGCAGCGCGGGCGGCGCGGTCGGCGGGCGGTCCGTGAGCAGGGCGAGGAGGCGGGCGAGCCGGCGCGGGTCGTCAAGGCCGACGACGGTGCCCAGGCACGGGTGCGCGGCGAGCGCCCCGTCGGGCAGGCCGACCGCGTGCACCTCGCGGCCGGCGGCCAGGGCCGCGGTGGCCGCGCGCAGGGCCGCCGTCGTCCGGCCCGACCGGCCGCGGCCGGCCACGACGAGCGCCCCGCGGCCCGGCCAGGTGAGCAGGCCGCGCCCCCGGGCGCCGGGCGGGTCGGTCAGGCCGAGGACGAGCGCGCCGTCGGCCAGGGGCGGCACGTCGGTCACGCGCTCGGGCAGGGGCGGCGACCACAGCGGCTCGGGGCGTGCGCCCCAGGCGGCTGCCGCGACCCGGGCGAGCCGCTCGGCGTGCCCCTCGGCAGGGGCGGGGCCGGCGACGCCGGTGCCGAACGCCGCCCAGGGCAGCGCGCGCCGCACGGGCGGGGTCGGTGCGGGGGCGAGCGCCGGCCACACGCACTGCACGAGCCGGGGGCGGCCGTTCGCGCCCCGGACGATCGCGCGGCCCGGCAGGTGCGCCGGGATCGCGGCGGCGTCGGGCACGTCGACGACGTCCGCGGAGTCGGCGGGCTCGGTCACCCGCAGGCAGACCCGCAGCGCGAGGTTCGCGCGCATCTGCGCGGTGACCGCCCCGCCCGGGCGCTGCGTGGCGAGGACGAGGTGCATGCCGAGCGACCGCCCCTGCGCCGCGAGCCGGACCAGCGCGGGCACGAAGTCCGGCAGGTCCTCGGCGAGCGCGCGGAACTCGTCGACCACGACGAGCAGGCGTGGCAGCGCGTGGGGGGTGCCGCGCAGCTGCGCGACGTCGGTGGCCCCGACCGCGTCGAGCACGGCCTCGCGGCGGCGCAGCTCCGCGCCGAGCGCCTCGAGGGCGCGGACGGCGGTCTGCGGGTCGAGGTCGCTCACGGCCCCGACGACGTGCGGCAGCGCCCGGCACGGCCGCAGGCCCGCGCCGCCCTTGAAGTCGAGCAGGACGAGCGCGAGCTCCGCGGGCGGGTGGCGCAGCGCGAGCCCGAGGACGAGGGCCTGCAGCATCTCGGACTTGCCCGCGCCCGTGGTGCCCGCGACGAGCGCGTGGGGGCCGTCCTCGACGAGGTCGACCCAGGCCGGGACCACGCCGCCCGGGGCGGCGGCGAGCCCCAGCGGCACGCGCAGACCAGGCTCCGACGAGGACCACGCGGCGGCCACGGTCGCGGCGTCGGCGGGCAGGCCGACGTCGGCGGGGCTCACGAGCGCGGGCAGGTCCTCCGCCGCGGCGGCCAGAGCAGCGTCCCGCGCCGCCACGCGCCGGGCGTGCGTCTCCGCCCAGGCGGGGCCGGCCACGGGCGCCTCCACCGTGCGCCGCCCGCCCGGGCCGCGGAGCACCCCGGCCGACGCGTCGAGCACCCACGAGCACCAGGGCGGCGCCTCGTCGGCGAGCACGACGACGGCGCACCGCTCGTCCCGGCGCAGCCACCACCGCTCGAGCGCGCTCCGCCACGGCCCTGGCCCGTCCGCGACGACGAGGTGCGGGCCGGGCACGTCGAGCGCCCCCGGGCACGCGGCGACCCGCGCGGCGACCCGGGCCGTGGCCTCCCCGCCGAGGCGGCCCGCGAGCCACCGCGCCCAGGACCACGGCGCCGGGTCCTCGGCGAGCAGGGACAGCTGCACCTCCCGGTCGAGCAGCGCGGCCCCCACCAGGGCGCGGGCGACCGCGCGCCGCTGCTCGGCCGGGCCGACCACGGCCAGCCCGGCGAGGGCGAGCGGCCACCACGCGGGCGGGCCGGCGGCCTGCCCGGAGGCGAGCAGGACCGAGGCGGCCGCGGCGTCGGGCCCGAGGTCGTCGTGGGCGGGCCGACGGCGCCTCCGTCGTTCCCGCAGGCGCCGGACCGCGGCGGGGGCCGCCGTCGCGAGGGGACCGGCGAGCGCGACCGCGAGGAACACCGCGCTGCGGGTGGCGGCGGCGAGGGCGACGCCCGTGACGACCGGGACGGCGAGGGTGGCGGCGCGCGTCCCGGCGTCGGACGGGGCGGGGTCGGCCTCGCGGTCCGGGCCGGCGCGCAGGTCGGCGGCGCGGCGGACCTCCAGGACCGTGTCGCCGACCCGCAGGCGCGCGCCGACCCGTACCCGGCGCCGCCGCACCCGCCGCCACCGGCCCCGGCGCAGCACACGCGTCCCGTTCGCCGAGGTGTCGCGCGCGACGAGCCGCCCGGACAGGGTCAGGTGCCGCCGGGACACCGCCCGGTCGGTCAGGCGGAGGTCGGCCGCGGGCGAGCGACCGACGAGCAGTCCGCCGGGGCCGGGCGCCGCGACCGCTCCCGCGTCGGGCCCGGTGACGACGGCGAGGTGCCACGGGGCGTGGGCGGCCCGCTCCGCGGCCGACCCGGGCGAGGCGGTCGGCTCCGCGGCCGAGCCCGCCGACGGGGCCGGCGCGACGTGGCTGCCCGGCCGCCACGGCGCGATCCCGGCGACCTGCGCGTCGGCGAGCGGGACGCCGTCGGCGACCAGCGGGCCCGCGGCCGCCGGGCCGAGGAGGTCGCCGAGCGCCGCGCGGCACTCGGCGAGCGTCGCGCCGGGCGTCGCCTCGGCGTCGCCGGTCGGCAGGGAGAAGCGCACGGCGGGAGCATTGCGACGGCCCGGGCCCGCCTCGTGGGCGGACCCGGGCCGTCTGGGGACGCGGTGCCGTCAACAGCGCCCCGGGACTACTCGACGGCCAGCGCCTCCACCGGCGACGTGCGCACGGCGCTGCGCGCCGGCAGCACCGAGGCGAGCAGGCCCGCCGCGACCGCGACCGCGAGCACCAGGGCGAGGTCGCGCCAGGGGAGCGCCAGCGAGACGGCGCCTGCGCCGCGCAGCGTGGTGAGCGCGCCCGCGAACCCGTAGCCGACGCCGAGCACCGAGCCGAGCACCGCCCCGACCCCGGCGATGAGCACGCCCTCGACCGCGAGCGAGGCCCGCAGCTGGCCGCGGGACATGCCGATCGCACGCAGCGTCGCCGACTCGCGGCGCCGCTCGATGACGGAGAGCGACAGCGTGTTCGCCACGCCGATGAGGGCGATGACGACCGCCGCGGCGAGCAGGCCCACGACGACCGCGAGCATCGTGTTGATGACCTGCTCGTAGGTGACCCGCTCGAGCGCCGCGCCGAGCACGAGCACCGGCAGCTCGGCGAGCTCGGCCTGCACCTCGTCCATCGTGGACACGAGGTCGGCGCCGTCGTCGAACCGCAGCCACGCCTCGTTGACGGGCATCTGCACGTCCATCCGCTCGAGCGTGGCCGGCGTGACGATCATGCCGCCCGGGAAGTCCGTCACGACGACCTCGAGGGCGACGGACGGCGTGCCCTCGGCGTCGAGGCGCACCTCGAGCGCGTCGCCGGTGACGACACCCGCGTCGCGGGCGGCCGCCTCCCCGACGACGACGGTGCCGTCCGCGAGCCCGTCCGCATGGGCGGGGGCGAGCAGCGCGTCGCGCGCCGCCTCGGGCGAGATCGAGCGCAGCTGCTCGTAGCCGAGCCGGTCACCCGACCGCCACTCCACGCCCACCGTGTGCATCGTGGCCACCGCCGCGACGCCGTCGATCGTGGCCAGGCGCTCGACGAGGTCCGGGGTGAGCGCCGGGTCCGGGTCGCTGACGCCCGGCGCGAGCGTCTGGTCGACGACGAGCGCGTCGACCGGGAACTGTGCGGTGAGCTCGTTCTCGAGCGTGGCCCGCGTGCTCGCGGCGCCGGTGCTCATCATCGTGACGAGCGTGACGCCGATGAGCAGCGCGGCGCTCGTGGCGGACGTGCGGCGCGGGTTGCGCAGCGTGTTCGCCGCGGCCAGGCGCGCGGCCGCGCCGGTCCCGGCGAGCGGCCGGCCGATGAGCGCGACCACGCGTGGCACCCACAGCACGGCGCCGACGAGGACGCCGACGAAGGACAGCGTCCCGCCGAGCACGCCGACCGGCAGGGCGATCATCGGCCCCGCGTCGGTGCCGGCGAGCAGGATGCCGTACGCGAGCAGCCCGAAGCCGCCCACGGTGAGCAGGCCGGCCAGGACGACGCGGCCGAGACCGGCACGGCCCCGGAGCACGGGGGCGTCCGCGGGTCGCAGCGCGGCGAGCGGTGCGACCCGGGTGGCGGCGCGGGCGGGTGCCAGCGCGGCCACGAGCGTCACGACCGCGCCCACGAGGACCGGCACGACGAGGACGGACCACGTCAGCGGGAGCGCGTCGGGCAGCGGCACGTCCGGGTTGGCCCGGCCGAGCACGGTGAGCGTGCCCTGCGCGAGACCGAGCCCGGCGAGGACGCCGGCCAGCGAGGCCGCGACGCCGAGCAGCGTCGCCTCCACGAGGACGGACCGGCGTACCTGCCGCTTGTCCGCGCCCACGCAGCGCAGCAGCGCGAGCGTGCGGGTGCGCTGCGCGACGAGCACCTGGAAGGTGTTCGCCACGACGAGCGCGGCCACGACGAGGGCGACCGCGGCGAACGCCAGCACGACGGCGGTCAGCGCCTGGCTGTCGCCCGTGAGCTCGGCGGTGATCTGGGCCGCGCGCTCGTCCTTGGTCTGGACGGAGGCCTCGGGCAGCGCGTCGCGCAGCCGCGCGCGGACGGTCTCGAGGTCGGCGCCGTCGTCGAGGACGAGCGCGACCGACTCGTACGCGGGCGCGGCTCCGTCGGTGTCCTCGGCGAACCAGCGCAACGCGTCCTGGGCGTGCACGATGGCGGCGCCCTCGGTCTGCACGAAGGCCCGGCCGGCGTCCGCGGTGGTGCCGACGACGGCGAACGGCTCGGCCTGCGGCCGGACGGTGTCGTCCTCCTCGTCCCACAGGTAGCGGATGACGGACACCTCGTCGCCGACCCCGACGCCGAGGCGCTCGGCGAGCGGGCCGGGCAGCGCGACCTCGCCCGGCGCCTCCGGGTACCGACCGGCCGTGAGGGTCTGGGCCTCGAGCCGGTCGTCGCTCGCGCGCACGGTGAACTCGGGGTACGCGCTCTCGCCGCCCGAGGCGACCTCCGCCCAGAGCGACAACCGCCCGTCGGCCGCGGCGACGCCCTCGGTGGCGCGGACCGTGGCGAGCTCCACGTCGGTCAGCGGCTCCTGTCGGACGACGAGGTCGGCCTGGGCGAGGGAGCCGGAGACGGCGTCGTACGCGGTGCGCGTGAAGACACCACCGGCGGCGAGCGTCGCGGCGACGAACGCGGTGCCGATGAGGATCGCGATGCCCGCCGACACGAGGCGCGGCAGGCTCCGGCGCATCTGCGCCAGGGTGACTCGGATCATCGGACGGTCACCTCGTCGAGCGTGCGCAGGGCGTCGAGGCCGGCGAGGACGGACTCGGGCGTCGGGTCGCTGATCTCGCCCGCGATCCGGCCGTCCGCGATGAGCACGACGCGGTCCGCGTACGCCGCGGCCGACGGGTCGTGCGTGACCATGATCACCGTGCGGCCGAGCTCGCGGACCGAGCGGCGCAGGAAGCTGAGCACCTGGGCGCCCGCGCGCGAGTCGAGGTTGCCGGTCGGCTCGTCGGCGAACACCACGTCGGGCTTGGCGACGAGCGCGCGGGCGATCGCGACGCGCTGCTGCTGGCCGCCGGACAGCTCGCTGGGACGGTGGTCGAGGCGGTCGCCGAGCGCGAGCGTGGACACGAGCGTGTCGAACCAGTCGCGGTCGAGCCGGCGGCCGGCCAGGTCGAGCGGGAGCACGATGTTCTGCTCGGCGGTGAACATCGGCAGCAGGTTGAACGACTGGAACACGAAGCCGACCCGGTCGCGGCGCAGCCGGGTCAGGGCGCGGTCGTCGAGCGACGTGATGTCGACGTCGCCGATCCACGCCTGGCCGCGCGTGGCCGAGTCGAGGCCCGCGAGCAGGTGCATGAGCGTCGACTTGCCCGAGCCGGACGGGCCCATGATCGCGGTGAACGACCCGGGCGCGACGTCCATGTCGGCGTCGACGAGCGCCTGCACGGCGGCCGGTCCGCTGCCGTAGACCTTGGTCAGGCCGCGGGCGCGGACGGCGGGCGGCGCGGTCGTCGGCGCCGGGGGGTGGGGGGCGGACGTCGTCATGGTGGATCTCCTCTCGGTACGCCCCGACGCTACGGACGGGTGCGCCGCCGGGCGTCGCGCCCCGGCATGGGATCCGCCGGCGCGGGGTCATCCCGTGGGGGGACTCCGCGCGGGGGCGCGCTACGAGCCCGGGGTGACGAGGCCGCTCTCGTAGGCGACGACGACGGCCTGCACCCGGTCGCGCGCGCCCAGCTTGGCGAGCACGCGCCCGACGTGCGTCTTCACCGTCGCCTCCGCGACGAACAGGTCGGCGGCGATCTCGGTGTTCGACCGGCCGCGGGCCATGAGGACGAGGACCTCGCGCTCGCGGTCGGTGAGCTCGTCGAGCCCGGGGTGCGTGGGCCGCTCCTGCAGGTCCGGCAGCGACGTGACCAGCCGCTCGAGCAGTCGCCGGGTCGCCGAGGGGGCGATGACCGCGTCGCCCGCGTGCACGGTCCGGATCGCGGCGAGCATCTCCTCCGGCGGGGCGTCCTTGAGCAGGAACCCGCTCGCGCCCGCCTTGATCGCCTGGAGCACGTACTCGTCGAGGTCGAACGTGGTGAGCACGATGACCTTGGGCGGCGCCGGTCGGCCCGCGGGGCCGGGGCCGGGCGCGGTGAGCCGGGCGGTCGCGGCCAGGCCGTCGAGCTCGGGCATGCGCACGTCCATGAGGACGACGTCGGTGGCGACCACGGCCAGGCGCTGCAGCGCCTCGCGGCCGTTGCCCGCCTCGAGGACCACCTCCAGGTCGGGCTGCGAGTCGATGACCATCCGGAAGCCCGCGCGCACGAGCTGCTGGTCGTCGACGAGCGCGACGCGGATCGGTCGGTCGGACCCGGGCTGGGTCTCGGTCACGGGGTGTCCTCCTGACGCAGGGGCGGGATGGGGATCTCGGCGCGGACGCGGTAGCCGCCGCCCGGCCGCGGGCCGACGGTGAGGCTGCCGCCGAGCATGACGGCGCGCTCGCGCATGCCCAGGACGCCGTGGCCGCGCCCGTCGGACTCGGCGGCGGCGCCGCGCCCGTCGTCGGACACCTCGAGCACGAGGGAGGCGGCCGCCCACTGGAGGAGGACGGTCACGGTGACCGACGGGCCGGCGTGCTTGAGCACGTTGGTCAGGGACTCCTGGCAGATCCGGTACACGGCCAGGCCGGTGCCGGGCGGGAGCAGGCGCGGGGTGCCCATGCGGACGAGCGACGCGCGCACGCCGCTCTCGCGCACCTGGGCGACGAGGGTGGCGATGTCGTCGACGCCGGGCTGCGGGGTCAGGCCGCCGGACGCGCTCGGCGGCGCGGCCTGGGCCGCCCCGTCCGCGGCAGGGGAGGCCCCGCCGGTCCCGCCGGCCCCTGGGGCAGGCGCGGGCTCGGGCGTCGTCGGGCGCAGCACGCCGAGCAGGCGGCGCATGTCCGTGAGCGCGGCGCGGCCGGTCTCGGCGATGGTCGTCAGGGCGCGCGTCGCGGCGGCCGGGTCGGACTGCGCGGCGTACCGGCCGCCGTCGGCCTGGGCGATGATCACCGAGAGGGAGTGGGCGACGATGTCGTGCATCTCGCGCGCGATGCGGGCCCGCTCCGCGGCCGTGGCGATCTGGGCCTGCTGGTCGCGCTCGATCTCCAGGCGCCTCGCGCGGTCGACGAGCGCGTCGATGGCCACGCGCCGGGACCGGCGCACGAGCGCGACCGCGAACACCGTCACGCACAGCAGGGCCACGACGAACCCGAGGAACGCGGCGTCGGTGGCGCCGTAGCCGTCCATGCCGATGGTGAGCGCGAACAGCGCCGAGCCGACGAGGCTGCCGGCCGAGGCCGTGCGGTAGGCCCACTGCGGGCCGTGCACGGTGACCGAGTAGAGCGAGACGAGGACGAGCAGGTCCGCGGGCAGGATCAGCGGGATGCCCACGAGCATGTGCGCGAGGGCCACCGAGAAGACCGCGACCGCGGACGCCGTCGGGCGCACGCGCCGCCAGGCGAGCGGCACGACCATGGCCAGCGACCACAGGCTCAGGGCGGGCCCGCCGTAGAAGCCGAGGAGCGTGCTCGCGGCCGGGACGACGATCAGGCCGAGCACGGCCGTGCCGGTGGCGTCGACGGCGAGGCGCCGCGTGTCGCTCCACGCCCCCACGCGCTCCCACCACCGCACCCGACCAGCGTAGGTGCGCGGGCGCCCCGCTCCGTCCGCCCGTCGGCCCACGTCCGTGGCGGCTCGTCCGACCGGGGCATGACGCCGCGGCGTGCGGCACACCGACGGTGACGGGGCTGCCCGCCGCGGGGTGGCCCTGTGGCAGCATGGGCGCATGACGCGGGTCCTGCTGGTCGAGGATGACCCCACCATTGCCGAACCGTTGGCCCGTGCCCTGGGGCGCGAGGGGTACGACGTCCTGGTGCAAAACACGGGTCAAGGCGGCATCGACAACGCCCCCTCCGTGGACCTCGTGATCCTCGATCTCGGGCTGCCCGACATGGACGGCCTGGACGTGGCCCGCTGGATCCGCAGCCACGGCCTGGCGACCCCGGTCCTCGTGCTCACCGCGCGCGCCGACGAGGTGGACCTCGTCGTCGGGCTCGACGCGGGCGCGGACGACTACGTGACCAAGCCGTTCCGCCTCGCCGAGCTCCTCGCCCGGGTGCGCGCGCTGCTGCGCCGCAGCCAGGCCGACGGCGGCGAGGAGGAGGAGCTGCGCGCGCAGGACGTGCGCATGGACCTCGCGGCGCACCGCGCCTTCCAGGGCGACCGCGAGCTGCACCTGACCGCCAAGGAGTTCGAGCTGCTGCGCGTGCTCGTGCGCGAGGCGGGGTCGGTGGTCTCCCGCGAGCAGCTCATGCGCGAGGTCTGGGACTCCGACCCGACCGGGTCGACCAAGACGCTCGACATGCACGTGTCGTGGCTGCGCCGCAAGCTCGGCGACGACGCCGGCGACCCCCGCTACATCTCCACGGTGCGGGGGATGGGCTTCCGGTTCGAGTCCCGCTGACCGGCTGAGCGGCTGCCGTGCGCCGGCGCGTCCTCCAGGCGACCATCGCGGCGGTCACGGTCGCGGTGGTGCTGCTGGGCATCCCGCTCGCCTTCTACGGCGCGCGCCTCATCCGTGACACCGAGGTGCGCCACCTCGTCGACGCCGCGAACGCGCTCGGCCGTCAGGTCGAGGCGCGCATCGTCACCGACCGGCCGCTCACGCCCGAGATGCTCGCCCCGTACGTGGGCGGCGAGGACGGCCAGCTGCCCGTGTCGGTGTCGGTGACCGGCCCCGACGGGACGCACATCCAGGCGGGCACGCCGATCGAGGGGCAGTCGCACACCACCGTCGTCAACACCGACTCCGGCGGCGTCGTCATCATGTCCATCTCCTACTGGGACGTCGTGTGGCGGACCGTGCGGACGGTCGCGCTCGTCGTCGTCGCCGCGACCGTGGCGTTCGCCGCGGGCATCGCGATGGCGCTGTGGCAGGCCCGCCGGCTCGCGGCCCCGCTCGTGTACCTCGCGGCGAGCGCCGAGCAGCTCGGCTCGGGCCAGGTGCGCCCGCGGCTCGAGGCGTCCGGCGTGGAGGAGATCGACCTCGTCGCCGCGGAGCTCGTCCGCTCGGCGGACCGGCTCGCGGGCCGGCTGGCCGCCGAGCGCCAGTTCGCGAGCGACGCCTCCCACCAGCTGCGCACGCCGCTGACCGCGCTGTCCATGCGGCTCGAGGAGATCGTCGAGGCGTCGGACTCGGAGGAGGTGCGCCAGGAGGCGCAGGTCGCGCTCGAGCAGGTGGAGCGGCTGGTGACGGTCGTCGACGACCTGCTCTCCCGCTCGCGCCGGGCGAACGGCGGGACGACCGAGGCCGTGCACCTCGCGGACGTGCTCGACCAGCAGCGCGAGGAGTGGGAGCCGACGTTCCGCCGGGCGGGGCGGCGCCTCGTCGTCGAGCCGCCCACCGAGGTGGTGTCCGTGCTGGCCACGCCGGGCCCGCTCGCCCAGGTGCTCGCGACGCTCATCGAGAACTCGCTCAAGCACGGCGGCGGCACGACGACCGTGCGCTCCCGTCCCTCCGGCTCGAGCGCCGTCGTCATCGAGGTCGCCGACGAGGGGCCGGGCGTGCCCGACGACCTCGCGCCGCGGATCTTCGAGCGCGAGGTCACGTCGGGCCGCGGGACGGGCCTGGGGCTGGCCCTCGCGCGCGACCTCGTGGCGGCCGACGGCGGCCGGCTCGAGCTCGCCCAGCGCCGCCCGCCGGTGTTCGCGGTGTTCCTCGCGGCCGTGCCGCGCTCGCTCGACCCGGACGTCGTGCTGCCGCGCGGGTCGCTCGTGTCACCCCGCCGCGGGCGTCGTCGCGGTCCGCGGCGCTGAGCCGTCGCCCGAGGCGTCACCCGCGTGCCCGGCGTCGCCGGAGGAGCCCCCGGCGTCGGGCGCGCGCGTGCCCGTGAAGACGAACGAGCGGTAGGCGAGGTAGCGGAAGACCGTGCCGAGGGCGAGGCCCACGACGTTCGCCGCGATGTTGTCCGCGAGGGGCGAGGTCAGGCCGAGCAGGTAGTGGGAGAAGGCGAGGCAGCCGACGGCGATGACCATCCCGATGACGTTCGCGACCGCGAACGCGACGAACTCGCGCGCCCGGTTGCCGGTGCGTCGCTCGGCGAACGTCCAGTAGCGGTTGCCCAGCCACGCGACGACGGTGGCCACCGCGACCGAGACGACCTTCGCCGTGAGCGGCTTGTGGCCGAGGACCTCGCCCGGCCCGAAGCGGAGCAGGTTGAACAGGCCGGCGTCCACGACGAACGCCAGGCCGCCGACGGAGCCGAAGCGCACCAGCTCCCAGAACCGCGCCCGCACCCGGCCAGGGTAGACCGCGCGAGGTCGGGATCCGGGCCGCGTGTCCGCCCGGCGGTCGGCGCCCGGACGGCGCCGGGCGGGTTGTTACGCTCGCCGGTCATGACGTCGGTCGTCGCGGTCGTGGGTGGCGGACAGCTCGCCCGGATGATGGCGCCGGCCGCGACGGCGCTCGGGGTGCACCTGCGGGTGCTCGTCGAGGCGCCCGACGCCGCGGCCGCCCGGGTGGTCCCGGACGCGCCCGTCGGCCACGCTTCCTCGCCCGACGACGTGGCGCGTCTCGTCGCAGGCCCGCCCGCCGCGGACGTGCTCACCTTCGAGCACGAGCACGTGCCCGCGGACGTGCTGGCGCGCGTGCTGGCCGACGGCGTGCCCGTCCGCCCGGCGCCCGAGGCGCTGCGCCACGCGCAGGACAAGGTCGTCATGCGGCGCCGGCTGGCGGGGCTCGGCGTGCCCGTGCCGCGCTGGGCGCCCGTGGCGGAGGTCGCCGACCTCGAGCGGTTCCTCGCCGAGGGCGGGGGCACCGCCGTCGTGAAGACCGCGCGCGGCGGGTACGACGGCAAGGGCGTGCGGGTGGTCACCGGCGCGGACGAGGTCGTCGACTGGCTCGCGGCGGCCGCCGACGGCGGGCCCGACGTGCTCGTCGAGGAGCGCGTGCCGTTCGTGCGTGAGCTCGCGGTGCTGCTGGCCCGCCGCCCCTCGGGCGAGGTGCGCTGCTGGCCGGTGGTCGAGACGGTGCAGCGCGACGGCGTGTGCGCCGAGGTGGTCGCCCCGGCGCCCGGCCTGGACCCCGCCGTCGCGCGCGCGGCCGTGGACGCCGCGGTGCGGGTCGCCGAGGGGCTCGACGTCACCGGTGTGCTCGCGGTGGAGATGTTCGAGGTGGCCGGCGCCGACGGCGCACCGGGCGGGGTGCTCGTCAACGAGCTCGCGATGCGCCCGCACAACTCCGGCCACTGGACGATCGACGGCGCCGTGACGAGCCAGTTCGAGCAGCACCTGCGCGCGGTGCTCGACCTGCCGCTCGGCGACCCGTCCGCGCGCGACCCGTGGACCGTCATGGTCAACGTGCTCGGCAGCACGCACGAGCGCCTCATCGACGCGCTCCCGGCCGTGCTCGCCGCCGACCCGGGCGTGCGCGTGCACCTGTACGGCAAACAGATCCGGCCCGGCCGCAAGCTCGGCCACGTGACGGTGACGGGGGAGGACCTCGACGCGTTGCGGGCGCGGGCCCGAGCGGCCGCCGCGAGGCTGCAGGGCGCGGGATGATGACCGGGTCCAGCGAAGGGAGCAGCGCGATGGCAGGACCGCTCGTCGGCGTGATCATGGGCTCGGACTCCGACTGGCCCGTGATGGAGGGCGCCGCGACGGCGCTCGCGGAGTTCGACGTGCCGTACGAGGTCGACGTCGTCTCGGCGCACCGCATGCCCGAGGACATGCTGGGGTACGGCAGGTCGGCGGCCGACCGCGGGCTGCGCGTGATCATCGCCGGGGCCGGCGGTGCCGCGCACCTGCCGGGCATGGTCGCGTCCGTGACGCCGCTGCCGGTCATCGGCGTGCCCGTGCCGCTCGCGCACCTGGACGGCCTGGACTCGCTGCTGTCGATCGTGCAGATGCCCGCGGGCGTGCCGGTGGCCACGGTGGGCGTGGGCGGCGCGCGCAACGCGGGGCTGCTCGCGGTCCGGATCCTCGCCTCCGGCGCCGACGACGCCGCGGCGGCCCTGCGCGCCCGGGTCGCGGAGTTCCAGGCGGACCTGCGCGCGACGGCCGTCGCGAAGGGCGAGCGCCTGCGCGGGCGCGTCTCGGGGGAGCGCCGCACCGGCTTCACCGCCTGAGGCCGCCGGTCCCGGGGCGTCCCGGCGGGCGATCACGGCCCGCGGCGCATATGGTCACGGAATGGTAACGACGGCTGAGGGCACCCCGGCGGTCCGCGCGCACGACCCGCCGCGCCCGACGACGCCGCCCGCCGCGGCGACGGGCGGCCGCCTGCACGCGCTCGACGGGCTGCGCTTCCTCGCGGCCGCAGGCGTCGTGCTCTACCACCTCGCCGGACGGGACCTGGACGTGTGGCGGACCGGCGGCGCCGACCTGTTCCCCACGCTCGGGCAGGGCCTCGTCTACATGAGGGTCGCGCCCGAGCTGTTCTTCGTCGTCAGCGGGTTCGCGATCCTGTGGACCGCGTGGGGGCGGAGCGTGCCCCAGGTCGTCGCCTCCCGGCTCGCCCGCGTCTACCCGGCGTACTGGGCGGCGCTCGCGCTCACGACGCTGCTCTTCGTCGCCGTCTGGCCGCAGGGCCGCGACCTCGGCGCCGGGCAGGTCGCCACGAACGCGACGCTGCTGCAGGAGCCGCTCGGGGTGGCCCACGTCGACAGCGTCTACTGGACGCTCTGGACCGAGCTGCGCTTCTACGCCATCGTCACGATCTTCGTCGCGGTGGGCATCACCCGGCGGCGCGTCCTCGCGCTGGCCGCGCTGTGGCCGGTGGTCGCGGTCGTCGTCGGGCGGCTGGGGCCGGGCTTCTGGCCCGAGGCGCTGCTCAGCCGCCACGCCCCGTACTTCGCGGGCGGGATGCTCCTGTTCCTCGTGTTCCGCTCCGGCCACGCGTGGCTGCCGTGGCTGCTCGTCGCGACGAACGCGGGGCTGGCGCTGTGGACGAGCCTGCCGCTCCAGCTGCGGGCGGTGCGCGCGCACACCGGCTTCGAGGCCGACCCGGCGCTCATGGGCGCGGCGATCGTCACGTGCTTCGCCGTCGTCGCGCTCACCGCGCTGAGCCCCGTGCGCCGGCTGCGCTGGGGGTTCCTCGCGGGCCTGGGCGCCCTGACCTACCCCCTCTACCTCGTGCACCAGATGTGGGGCCGGTGGGTCATCGACCGCCTGCGCGACGACCACCCGCCCGGCGTCGTCGTCGCGGTCGCCGTCGTGCTCGCGGTCGCGCTCGCGGTGCTCGTGCACCAGGTCGTCGAGCAGCGGTGGAACGCCCCGCTGCGGCGCCGCATCGAACGGGCGCTGCGCGCGTGGGGCGGACGCCGCGGGCGCGCCGCGGGTCAGCCGGCCGAGATGCCGCCGACGGGGCCCGGGGGCAGCGTGCCCTCGACGATCGCCTGCCAGAACGCGGGCGTGGCCTCCGGGTCGAGCAGCACCGTCGAGCCGACGTCGCCGCCCGGGCGGTAGTCGAGGCTCGCGATCGGCGGGGTGCCGCGCACACCGCCGGGCCCGGTCGCGGCGCGGAACGCGAGCGCGAGCCGGCCGAGGTCGAGGATGTTCGTGCCCTCGCTCACCGTGAACGCGCCGAGGCCCGTGCGCAGCAGGCTCACCTGGCGCGTCGGCTGCCACAGCAGCGACGGGTCGGCGACGGACCGGGCGACCGAGGCGATGAGCTGCTGCTGGCGCTTGCCGCGCCCGATGTCGCCCTCGTGGTCGGCCTTGCGCATGCGGGCGAAGGCGAGCGCCTCGGGACCGGACTGCATCCGGCAGCCGGGCGCGTCCCAGACCATCCCGGAGTCGGGGTCGGCCACGGGGAAGGTGACCTTGTTCACCTCGGGGTCCATGCACAGCTCGACGCCGCCGACGGCGTCCACCACGCGCGCGACCCCGCCGAGCGTCACCTCGGCGTAGTGGTCCACGTGCAGGCCCGTGAGGCCCTCGACCGTCTGGACGAGCAGCGTCGGCCCGCCCCACGCGTACGCGGCGTTGAGCTTGGCGGGGCCGTGCCCGGGGATCTCGGTGTACGTGTCGCGCGGGAGGCTGATGAGCGCGGCCGGACCCGACGGCGGCACGTGGAGGATCATCACGGTGTCGGTGCGCGCGCCCTCGGTGCCGTCCGTGGGGATGCCGCCCTCGTCGCCGCGCACGTCGGAGCCCGCGAGCAGGTAGGTCGTGCCCGGCGTCGTGTCCGGCGTGCCGGACAGCGCGGGGACGTGCTGGATGCGGCCGTTCGCCCACAGCAGCAGGCCCAGCGGCCAGGCGATGACGGCGGCGAGGACCGCGAGCAGGACGACGGCGACCGCCCGGCGGCGCCGCCGCGGGCGCGCGGGACGGGCCACGGGCGGGCGCTGCGTCGTGGGGCGCTGGGCCGACGGGCGCGACGGGACGCGGACGCCGCGCGCGGGCGGCGGCGGGGGAGGGGCGGCCTGTGCGCCGCGCGGTGCGAGCGCGGGCGGGCGCCCCGCGGGCGGGGCGGGCCGGCCCGGTCGGCCGACGACGACGGGCGGGGCGTCGGCGGGCCGCGGCCGGGAGCGGCCACCCTCGGGCGCGAACGACGGCGGCGGGCCGGCGGGCGTGCCGCCGTCGCCGCGCGTCGAGCGCCGGGGCGGCACGGGGCGTGCGGCACCGCCGGGGCGCGCCCGGCTGGTCGGCTTCTCGCCGCGCCCCTCGGCCATCAGCCGCAGACCGTCGGCAGGTCGGCGGGCGTGATCGGGTCGACCCCCGGCGTCGGCGGGTCGGCGGCCGGCGGGGCCGCGGGCGCGCTCGGGTCGGCGGGCGCGTTCGGGTCGGCGGGCGCGTCCGGGTCGGCCGGCACCTCGGGGGCGGCCGGGGCCGGCGGCACGATCGGCTGGTCGGTGATGAGGCGCTCCCAGACGACCGCGGCGTCGGCGGTGAAGACCACCTCGTTGCGGTCCGCCGGGTTGGGCGCGTGCGGGGCGGTCAGGAACACGATGTTCTGCAGCGGGACGTCCTGCAGGCTCCACGCCAGGCCGGCCAGCGTGCGGATGCGGCCGAGCTGCGGGTCCGCGGTCAGCGACTGGGTCGCGGCCGTGAGGAACCGGTAGAGCTCGTCGAGGTCCGTCAGGAGGTTCTTCCGGAAGACCTCCTGCGCGATCGCGCTCATGAGCTGCTGCTGGCGCCCGAGGCGGTTGATGTCGGAGCCGTTGCCCAGGCCCTGGCCGGTGCGGGCGCGGGCGAAGGCCAGCGCCGTCGTGCCGTCGAGGTGGCGCAGGCCGGCCTCGAGGTAGAGCCCCGCCTTCTCCGAGTACATGTCGTTCGGGATGCACATGTCGACGCCGCCGAGGGCGTCCACCATGTTCCGGAACCCGGCGAAGTCCACGACCACCCAGCCGTCGATCGGGATGCCCGTGATCGCCTGGACGGTGTTGATCGTGCACGCGGCGGCCTCGCCGACGTCCTGGTTGCGGGCGCCGGTCGCGAACGCGTCGTTGAAGCGGGCCGAGTGCGGGCGCGACTGGCTGCCGTCGAGGAAGCTGCACGCGGGCACGTCGACGCGCGTGTCACGGGGGATCGAGACGAGCTCGACCCGGCTCCGGTCGGCCGCGACGTGGGCGATGATCGTCGTGTCGGAGCGCATGCCCTCGACCTCGCCGCCGATCTCGGCGTTCTCGCCGTCGCGCACGTCCGAGCCCATGATGAGGAAGTTCAGGGCGCGCCCGTTGAACGGGTCCGTCGGCCGGTGCTCCGTCTGCACGTGCGGCTGCGGCGGCGGCGCGCTCACCAGGTCCGAGATGTCGTGCGTCCGGATGTTGTTCTCGAGCCGCACGTAGGCCGTGGCCCCCGCGGTGATCGCGAACGAGCCCACCGCGAGGACGGTGAGCACGGCCGCGTTGCGCAGCGGGTGGCGGCGGAGCTTCCGGGCGTGCCGGACGCGCCGCTGCTTGGGCGCGGAGTGCCTGGGGGTCACGGATGTCGAGCATAGGAGCCGGGCACCGCCGAACGGGGTGTGCGGCGCGGTGGGCGCGTGGAGGTGTCGTGCAGATGCGCCGGTCAGCGGCCCAGACGGGCGTACCGGGCCTCCGTCGCGTCCTTGTGCGGGCGCCACCACGCCTCGTTCGCGCGGTACCACTCGATGGTCGCCGCGAGGCCGTCGCGGAAGCTGCGGTACCGCGGCGTCCAGCCGAGCTCCTCGCGCAGCTTCGTCGCGTCGATCGCGTAGCGCAGGTCGTGCCCGGGCCGGTCGTTGACGTGGTCGTACGCGTCCCTCGGCTGGCCCATGAGCTCGAGGATCAGCTCGACGACGGCCTTGTTGTTCTCCTCGCCGTCGGCACCGATGAGGTAGGTCTCGCCGATGCGGCCCTTCTCGATGATGGCCCAGACGGCGGAGTTGTGGTCGTCGACGTGGATCCAGTCGCGCACGTTCTCGCCGGTGCCGTAGAGCTTGGGACGCACGCCGTCGATGACGTTCGTGATCTGCCGCGGGATGAACTTCTCGACGTGCTGGTACGGCCCGTAGTTGTTCGAGCAGTTCGAGATCGTCGCCTGCACGCCGAACGAGCGCACCCAGGCCCGCACCAGCATGTCGCTGGCCGCCTTGGTGGACGAGTACGGGCTGGAGGGGTTGTACGGCGTCGTCGGCGTGAACTTCGCCGGGTCGTCCAGCTCGAGGTCGCCGTAGACCTCGTCGGTCGAGATGTGGTGGTAGCGGACCTCGTGCCTGCGCACGGCCTCCAGAAGCGTGAACGTGCCGACGACGTTGGTGTGCACGAACGGCCACGGGTCGTCGAGCGAGTTGTCGTTGTGCGACTCGGCGGCGAAGTGCACGACGACGTCGGCCCCGCCGACGAGGCGGTCCACGAGCTCGGCGTCGGTGACGTCCCCGCGCACGAACGTGATCCGGTCCGCGACGGGCGCGAGCGAGGCCTCGTCGCCGGCGTACGTGAGCGCGTCGAGCACCGTCACCTCGACGTCCGGTCGCTCGCGGACCGTCTGGTGGACGAAGTTGGCGCCGATGAAGCCGGCGCCGCCGGTGACGAGCAGCCGCACGGGAGACCTCCTGGTCCGGGTCGGGGAGTCCGGGCCGCCCGCGCCGCGGCACGCTCCGCGACCGGCCCTCCGGCAGCGTACCCGGCGGGCCCACGGCCCCCGGAGCCGGGCGTGTCGACGGGCCCCGCCGCGCGCCGGTCTCACATCCTGGCGAGGATCGACCGATACTGACCGGGTCATTCGACGGCAAGGGGGCACGGCATGTGGGGTCGGACTGGCGCGAAGGTGGCGGCGTTCCTCGTCGCGGTGCTGGCGGGGAGCGGGGCGACGGCGGCGAGCGCCGTCGCGCCCACGGCCGCGGCGCCGGGCGGACCGGCCGCGGTGGCAGCCGCCGGGTCCGTGGGGTCCGTGGGACAGCCGGTGGCCGGGCGGGGGGCCCTGCCGCTCGTGCTGCCGCCCGACCCCGCGGCGGAGCCGGTCGACGTCGACACGTCGGTCGCCGAGATCCCGCTCGTGGTGCCGCCCGCGGACGAGGCGCCCGTCGAGCCGGGCCTCGCCGCGGCCGACCTCGCGGCCGACGACGCGGTGGAGCCGGAGTCCGCGGACGAGCCGGTCGTCGCCGCGCTCGCCGCGCCCGTCGACCGGCGGGTCGTCACCGACGTCATCGACGCGGAGGGGTTCCAGACCCTCGGGGTCACGTGGCCGGGCGACGCGGACCCGGCCGACCTCGCCCCCGCGGTGCGCGTGCTCACCGACGGCGAGTGGTCCGAGTGGCAGGAGGTTCCGATCGAGGACACCGCGCCGGACCCGGGCACGCCCGACGCCGCGGGCGCCGTCCGCGGCGGCACCGAGTCGGTCTGGCTCGGCGGCGCCCCGGAGGCCGTGCAGCTGTCGTTCGCCGCGACGCCGGAGGGCGGGCCGGACGACCTGACCCTCGTGCTGATCGGGTCCGAACCCGTGGACCCGGCCCCGGTCGACGGGCTCGTGGGCGCGCCCGCGCTCGGCGAGGCGCAGGTCACCCAGGCCGCGTGGGGCGACACCGGGATCGCGGCGCTCGCCCCCGTCCCGCGCGTCATCAGCCGCGCCGAGTGGGGCGCCGCGCCCCAGGTCTGCACCCCGGACGTCTCGTCGCGCGGGCTCGTCGGCGCCGTCCTGCACCACACCGCGGGCTCCAACGCCTACGCGAACCAGGCGCAGGCCATGCAGCAGATCCGCAACGACCAGCGCTACCACATCCAGGGTCGGGGCTGGTGCGACATCGGCTACAACTTCATCGTCGACAAGTGGGGAAACATCTACGAGGGCCGCGCGAACAGCAGCACCCAGCCGGTGATCGGCGTGCACGCGGGCGGCTTCAACACCGCGACGGTCGGCATCTCGATGCTCGGCACGTACGACGGCCTGCCCCCGGTCGTCACGCAGGAGTCCGTGGCGCGGATCGTCGCCTGGCGCCTCGGGCAGTACCACCGCGACCCGGCCGGCTGGTTCACCTACCACACGCTCGGCGGCGAGAACTCGAAGTACCCGGCCGGCGTCGACGTCAACCTGCCCGCGCTCTTCGCGCACCGCGACGTCGCGTACACCGCGTGCCCGGGCAACGGCGGGTACCAGGTGCTGCCGAACATCCGGGGCCGCGCGCGCGAGCTCATCGGGTCGAGCTTCGTCAACCCGACCGCGACGCCCACGACCCTCTCCCCGGACCAGACGCTCACGGTCCGCGCGGCGACGTTCGGCAACATCAACTGGCGCCTCGAGGTGCGGCACGCGGTCAGCGGCACCCTGCTGGCGTCCTCGACCGGCTACGCGCAGCAGGCGTACGGCGGGGTCGTGGCGACCTGGGACGGCAAGGGGCCCGACGGGAAGTACGTCGGCGTCGGCTCGTACCGGCTCACGCTGACGGGCACCGACACGGGCGGCCAGGCCGTGCACCCCTGGACGACGACGGTCCAGGCGCTGCGCGACCCGAGCCCGCCGGTCGTCGACCCCGTGCCGCTCACCGGCAACCTGCGCTTCGTGCCGGTCACGCCCGCGCGGCTCCTCGACACGCGCCAGGCGGGCGTGCCCGTCGGCCCGCGCTCGCGGCTCGACCTCGTCGTCGCGGGGACGGCGGGCGTGCCGGCGGACGCCCGCGCGGTCGCGCTCAACGTCACGGCCGTCGACGCGACCGCGGTCACGTACCTGAGCGTCTACCCGGCGGGCCAGCCCAGGCCGGCGTCGTCCGTGCTCAACTCCGACCGCAACCGGTCGGCGGCCGCGGCCGGCGTGCTCGTCGGCGTCGGTGGCGAGCGGAAGGTGAGCATCTACAACAACGCGGGGACGGCGCACCTCGTCGTCGACGTCACCGGGTACTTCACGGAGTCCGGCGGCGACGGGTACGGCGCGCTGCCCACGGGCGCGCGCGTGCTCGACACGCGCACCGACGGCGGGCGGATGGCCAGCGGCCAGCGGCGCACCGTCCAGGTGGCCGGGCGCAACGGCGTCCCGGCGGACGCCACCGCCGTCGTGCTCAACGTCGTCTCGGCCGTGGCGGCCGGCAACGGCAACCTCGCGGTCGTGCCGAAGGGCGGCTCGGTGACGGTGTCGACGGTCAACCACCTGCCCGGCCAGGACGTCGCGAACCGCACGGTCGTACCGCTCTCGGGCGGCGCGGTCGACGTGGTGAACACGGGCGGCGCGACCAACGTGGTCATCGACGTCGTCGGCTGGTTCGGCCCGAGCGGCACCGCGCGCTACACGCCGATCGTGCCCGCCCGGGCCTTCGACACCCGCGTGGCCGGCGGGATGATCGGCGCGGGCCGGACGGCGACCCTGCCGGTGCGTTCGTCGACGGGCATCCCCGCCGACGCGGTGGCCGCGGCGATGACGCTGACGGCGACGCAGCAGACGGCGCCGTTCACGTTCCTGTCGATGTGGCCGACGGGCGCCGCGCGCCCGCTGGCGTCCGACCTCAACACTGGGCGCGGGCGCGACCAGGCGAACAGCACGATCGTGCGCCTCGGCCCGGACGGGAACGTGCAGGTCTACAACAACATGGGGCTCACGCACGTCGTGGGCGACGTGTACGGCTGGTTCCGCTGAGCGCACCCGGGCGGGCGGGCCGGGCCTGCCCGCCCGGGCCGCCGCGGGCCTCGGGTGGGCAGGTCGTCAGTCGGTGCGGACCGGGCGCCCACGCATGCGGTCGTACGGCTTCTCGACGACGTCCTTGTCGAACACGATGACGCTGTCGTAGACGTGCATGCCGCGGATCGAGCGCGTCAGGTCGTCCACGACGAGGCGCTCGTCGCGCGAGTGCCACGCGTGCAGCTGGTCCACGAGGGTCTTGGCGTACTCGATGAAGGTGCCCGGCCGCAGGTACCCGCCGCCGAACTCCTCCCAGTAGCTCGTGTGCAGGTCCTCGACGAGGAACACCCCGCCCACGGCGAGCGCCGGCCACATCTCGCGGAACGTGGTGAGCTGCTGCTCCATCGTGTGGCCGCCGTCGTCGATGATCACGTCCGGCGTGCCCACGCGGGCCGCGAGCTCGCGCAGGAACTCCGGGTCCGCCTGGTCGCCGATGACGACCTCGATGCCCGGGCCGGTGAGCTCGGCGCAGCGCGGGTCGATGTCGACGCCGACGATGCGGGCCTTCGGGCCGAAGTAGTGCCGCCACATCTCGAGCGACCCGCCGTGGAAGACGCCGAACTCGACGATCGTGGCGGGCGTGCCGCGGAACCGCTCGAAGTGCCGGTGGTAGATGTCGAAGTAGTGCATCCACTTGTGGACGAGGCGGCCGTCCTCGTTGGCGAGGAAGTACTCGGTCAACGGGTTGGCGGGGGGACGTCGACGCCGGACCACCCGGCCAGTGAACCACACGCGCGGCCCCGGCCCCGGCCGACCGCCCGGCGTCGGCCGCCGGTCGTGCAGGCCCGGTGACTATGCTGTCGCGGACACCGCAGCCCGGACCGAGAGCGGCTCACGATGCGCCTGCACGACGGGGACGACGCCCCCACCCGCACGACCGACCACGTGCGGCGCGGCCGCGCGCCCGGGCGACGCACCCGGCCCGAGACGCCCCGGGCGGCGTCGGCGCCCGCGCGGGACGGGGCCCGGTGATCGGGCTCCTCCGCGACCTCCGGGAGTCCCGCGACCTGCTCGCGAACCTCACCAACCGCGAGGTCAAGGGCAAGTACAAGCGCACCGCGCTGGGCCAGGCGTGGTCGCTCGCGAACCCCATCGCGCTGATGATCATCTACACCGCGGTGTTCGGCTTCATCCTGCCGATCCCGCGCGAGCCCGGCGACCCGTCGGGGCTCTCGGTCTTCGCGCTCTGGCTCATGTGCGGCCTGCTGCCGTGGACGTTCTTCACCGGCACCGTGAACGCGGGCATGATCGCGCTCACGAGCAACGAGAACCTCATCAAGAAGGTGTGGTTCCCGCGCATCAACCTCATCGCGGCCGGCTCGCTCGCGACCCTGTACTCGTGGCTCATCGAGATGGGCGTGCTCGCGGTGGCGCTGCTGGTCGTCGGGGGCCCGCGCGTGCTGGTGTTCCTGCCGCTCGTCCTCGTGGCGATGGCCCTGCTCACCCTGTTCGCGACGGGCGTGTCGATGATCTTCTCGATCGCCAACGTCCACTTCCGCGACATGCAGCACCTGTCGCAGATCCTGTTCCAGATGTGGTTCTACGTGACCCCGATCCTGTACCCGGCCTCGCTCGTGCAGGAGGGCACGCGGGGGATCGGCGCGTGGGTGTTCGAGGTCTACCAGCTCAACCCGATGGCGCGGTTCGTCGAGGTGTTCCGCAACCTGCTCTACGACCAGCGCCTGCCCGAGCTGGACTCCGTCCTGCACTGCGTGGGCTGGACCGTGGTCGTGCTCGTCGTGGGCGCCCGGGTGTTCCGGCGCTCCGAGGCCCGTCTGGCGGAGCTGCTGTGACCGCCGCCATCCGCGTCGAGGACGTGTCCAAGCGGTTCCGCGTCTACCACGAGCGGAACCAGAGCCTGAAGTCCGTCGTCATGCGCCGGCGGCGGGCCAGGTACGAGGAGTTCTGGGCGCTCAAGGACGTGTCCTTCGAGGTGACCAGCGGCCGCACGTTCGGGCTCATCGGCGACAACGGCTCGGGCAAGTCGACGCTGCTCAAGTGCATCGCCGGGATCCTCACGCCGGACAAGGGCTCGATCACCGCGACCGGCCGCACGGCAGCGCTGCTCGAGGTCGGCTCGGGCTTCCACCCGGAGCTGTCGGGCCGCGACAACGTCTACCTCAACGCGTCGATCCTGGGCATGTCGCGCAAGGAGATCGACGCCAAGTTCGACGAGATCGTCGCCTTCTCCGGCGTCGAGAAGTTCATCGACCAGCCGGTCAAGGACTACTCGTCCGGCATGTACGTGCGGCTCGGCTTCTCCGTGGCGATCCACGTCGACCCGGAGATCCTGCTCGTGGACGAGGTCCTCGCCGTCGGCGACGCGGGCTTCCAGGAGAAGTGCCTGGAGAAGTTCGCCCAGTTCCGCCGCGAGGGGCGCACCGTCGTCGTCGTGAGCCACTCGCTGCCGTCGTTGGCCGCCATGTGCGACGAGGTGGCCTGGCTCGACCACGGCGACCTCGTCGAGCAGGGCCCGGCGGCGCCGGTGCTCGACCGCTACCACGACGTCACCCGTGCCGGCCGCCGGCAGGGCTCGGGCGGGCTCGTGCACACGGGCAGCGGCGAGGCCGAGGTGCTCGCGGTGGACCTCCTGCGCGACGGCGAGCCGACCGTCGCGTACCGCCCCGGCGACCCGATGACCGTCCGCATCGCCTACCGCGCGCACGAGCGGATCACGAACCCGGTGTTCGGCCTCGCGCTCGACGCGCGCGACGGCACGCACCTGTGGGCGAACAACACGCGCGACGTCGGCCACCCGATCGAGGCGATCGAGGGCGAGGGCGTCGTCGAGTGCCACGTGCCCTCGCTCGCGCTCCAGGCCGGCACCTACGACGTCACCGCCGCCATCACCGACCGCACGACGACGCACGTCTTCGACTACGTCCGTGCGGCGGCCAGCCTCACGGTGTCGCAGGAGCCGGACGGCGAGCGGGGCGGGTACGTCGCGTTCGGCGGGCGGTGGACGACGTGACGTCCCGGCGACGGGTCCTCGTCGTCACGCTGGACACGCTCGCCGATCGCATGGCGGGCCCGGCGATCCGCGCCTGGGAGATCGCCCGTGCGCTGAGCGAGCACCACGACGTGCGGCTCGTGACGTTCGGGCGCTGCACGCGCGCGGGGGAGGGCTTCGAGGCCCGGCAGGTGGGCGTGGGCGACTTCCGCGGCCTGGTCGAGGACTCCGACGTCGTCGTCGTGCAGGGGTTCGTCCTCAACGCCTTCCCGTGGATCCACGACGCCGAGCAGGTGCTCGTCGTGGACCTGTACGACCCGTTCCAGCTCGAGACGCTCGAGGTGGACAGGTACAAGCCCGACGCCGAGCGCCGGCGCGCGCTCGCCTTCGCGCTCGGCGAGCTCGACGACCAGGCGCGCCGCGGCGACTTCTTCATGTGCGCCTCCGCGCGCCAGCGCGACCTGTGGCTCGGCCACCTCGCCGCGGCCGGCCGGGTCAACCCGGACACGTACGACGCCGACCCGACGCTGCGCTCGCTGCTCGACGTCGTCCCGTTCGGCATCTCGCCGACGCCGCCGCGGCAGTCGCGGCACGCGATCCGCGGGGCGGTGCCCGGCATCGGCCCGGACGACAAGGTGATCCTCTGGGGCGGCGGCGTCTACAACTGGTTCGACCCGCTCACGCTCGTGCGCGCGGTGGACCTGCTGCGGGCGCGGGTGCCCGACGTGCGCCTGTTCTTCCTGGGCATGAAGCACCCGAACCCCGACGTGCCCGAGATGGCCGTCGCCACCGCGACGCGCCGGCTCGCCGAGGAGCTGGGCCTGCAGGGGACCCACGTGTTCTTCAACGAGGAGTGGGTGCCCTACGAGGAGCGCGCGGACTGGCTGCTGGACGCCGACGTGGGCGTGAGCTGCCACTTCCCGCACGTCGAGACCGAGTTCGCCTTCCGCACGCGCGTGCTCGACTACATCTGGGCCGGCCTGCCGATCGTCTCGACCGCGGGCGACGCGTTCGCCGAGCTCGTCGCCGCGCGCGGGATGGGCGCCGTCGTGCCGCCCGAGGACCCCGACGCCCTGGCCGACGCGCTCGCGGACCTGCTCACCACCGACGCCGGCGCCCGGGCGCGCGCGGCCGTCGCCGAGGTCGCCCCCGAGTTCACCTGGCCGCGGGTGCTGGCCCCGCTCGTCGCCTTCTGCGCCGACCCGCACCGCGCCGCCGACGCCGCGCACCTGCCCGGCCCGCGGGCGGACCGGGCTTCCCGGCGGCCGGGCCTGGTGCGCCGCCTGCGCGCGGACGCGGGCGCCGCCTGGCGCCACCTTCGGGCGGGCGGCGTGCGGCAGGTCGTCGCGAAGGTGCGCTGGCGCCTCGCCCGGCGGGGCTGACCCGGGCGGTGCGGCGAGGCCGGCTCAGAGCAGGCTGCGGTACTCGACGTGCGGGTCGAGGCAGAGCCGCACGCCCCAGTGCCGGTCGAGGAAGTCCTGCTCCCACTGCTCGAGCCGGTGCCCGCGGGTGCTGCTCTCGAAGTGGAAGAGCCGGGCGAACGGCGTCGTCACGACCGAGCGGCCCGAGGCGACGACCTTGAGGCAGTAGTCGACGTCGTTGAAGTTGAGCGGCAGCTCGGTGGTGAAGCCGCCGACCTCGGCGAACACGTCGGCGGGCGTGAGCAGGCAGGCGCCGGTCACCGCGAGGAAGTCCATGTCGAGCTCCTTGGTGCCGAAGCGGCCCAGGCCGTCGGCCTCGGAGCCCAGCGCGTGGATGGGCGTGCGCTTGTCGTCGACGATGATCCCGACGTGCTGGATCGTGCCCTCCTCGAAGAGGAGCTTGGCGCCGACCGCCCCGACGCCGTCGCCCGCGGCGACCGAGACCATCCGGTCCAGCCAGCGGGGCTCGATCGCCTCGGTGTCGTCGTTGAGCAGGAGCAGGTGCGTGCCGCCCGCGAGCCGCGCGCCCTCGTTGACCGACGCCGAGAAGTTGAAGGCCCCGGGGATCGGCGCCTCGACGAGGCGGTCACCGACGACGTCGCGCACCCGGGGGACGACGTCGTCGGGCGTGTGCTCGCTCGTCACCAGGACGAGCTCCCAGCGCGGGTAGGTGGTCCTCTCGACGAGCGAGCGCGCCGCCTGCTCGACGAGCAGCGTCTCGGCGCCGCGCACCGTGCGCCGCCCGCCCGCGGTCGGCATGACGACGGACACGAGCGGGGGCTCGGCGACCTCCCACCACGTGCGGAAGCCCATGGGCACCGCGGTCGCCTCGACGCGGCCGGGCCGCCCGGAGCGGCGCACGCGGTCCTCGAGCGCGCGCGTCCCCGCCGCGACGGCCGCGGCGTCGGTGCGCGGCGGCTCCGCGCGCGTGACGAGGACGGCGGGCAGGTGGGCGATGCGGGTGGTGAGCTCGGTCGCGCGGAGGTGGGCGTCCCACTCCTCGGCGCCCTCGAACCCGGCCCGGAAGCCACCCGCGCGCTCGAGCAGCCCGGCCCGGACGAGGGTCAGCCGACCGAGGTACGGGTAGCCGGCGAGGTAGTGCGGCGCCCAGTCGGGCTTCGTGGCGATGCCCTCGGCGCCGGGGGCGGGCCACTGCTCGTCGGTGTAGAGGACGTCCAGGCCCGGGTCGTGCGCGAGCATCGTCAGGACGCCGCGCAGCGCGCCCGGCTCGAGCTCGTCGCCGGGTGCGAGGACGCCCACGAGGTCGCCCGTGGCCGCGCGGCGGGCCGTCTCGAGCGCGGTCGTGCCGTCCGGGCCGGGGGAGCCGAGGACCACCTCGACCTCGGGGACGCCCTGGCTGCGCACCGACGCGACGGTGCGCCGGGTGGCCCGGTCACCGGGCTCGCCCGGGACGAGGACGCTCAGCCGCGGCGTCACCGGCGCCTCACCGTCCGCGCGAGCCTGCGCAGCGCGCGGCGCGCGAGCAGCGCGTCCGCGGCCAGGAACCGGCGCAGCAGCGTGTCCCGGTGGGCGACGCCGTCGCGCAGCGCGAGCCGGTGCGCGTTGGCCCGCGCGAGGCGCGTCTCCAGGTCGGCGATGCCGTGCTCGCGGACCCGCTCGGCCTCCGCCTGGTGGGCCCGCGCGTCGGCCGCGCGGAGCGCGTCGTGCCAGGTCGCGGCGTCCTGAGGGGGCCTCGGCGACATGTCGCGAAGGCTATCGCAGGTGGCCACCCCGGCCTCCCGGCGGCCCTAGCATGTGGCAGATGCGCGTCGTCGAGGTCTCGGCCCACTACCCGCCGAACTTCATCAGCGGCGGCACCCTGGTCCCGCACCGGATCGCCCGCGGGCTGGCCCGGCGGGGGCACGAGGTCCACGTGTACGCGGGGCACCTCGACGACTCCCGGCCGCCCCTGTCGACCTGGGAGGAGACGGACGAGGCCGGGGTGCGGGTCCGCTGGATCTCGACCACGCCCTGGACCGCGTGGGGCGACGACCGCAACTGGGCCAACCCCGACGTGGAGGCCGACTTCCGGGCCTGGCTCGCGCAGGTGCGCCCCGACGTCGTCCACCTGCACTCGCTGCAGACGCTGGGCGGCTCGCTCGTGCGCGCGGCCAAGGAGTCGGGCGCGGCGACCGTCGTGACGATGCACGACTTCTGGTGGTTCTGCGCCCGGCAGTTCCTCGTCGACCGCGAGGGCCGGCCGTGCACGCTCGTCGCCGACTGCTCGACGTGCGAGTGCCAGCGCGACCAGACGTGGAAGGTGGCCCGGATCGAGGCGCTCGCGCGCGAGCTCGACGCCGCGGACCTCGTCCTCGCCCCGTCGCGCAGCGCGGCGCGCGTCTTCGTGGCGAACGGCGTCGACCCCGACCGGCTCGAGGTGGACGAGAACGGCGTGCCCGACGTCGCCGGGCCGGCCCCGGAGGCGGACGGCGCGGGTGGCGACGCGGGCCCGGGCGCGGGCGTGCGGCTCATGTTCGCGGGCGGCACGGACCCGATGAAGGGCCTGTCGGTCCTGCTGGCGGCCGTGCGGCGGCTGCCGACCGACGTGCCGTGGAGCCTCGACCTGTACGGCGTCCCGTCGCCCGAGCCCGGGCTGCCGGCGCAGGTCCGCCGGCACGCGGCGTACGCCCCGGAGGACCTCGCCGCCGTCCTCGCCGCGCACGACGTGCTCGTCCTGCCCTCGGTCATGCGCGAGTCGCACTCGATCCTCACGCGCGAGGCCCTGCGCGCCGGGCTCGCGGTCGTGTGCACCGACACCCTCGGCCCGGAGGAGGCCGTCGACCACGGGCGCAACGGCCTCGTCGTGCCCGCCGGCGACGCGGCGGCGCTCGCCGCCGCCCTCACCCGGCTCGTCCGCGACCCGGCCGAGGTCGCGGCGCTGCGCGGGCAGGGCTCGGCCGCCCCGCTGCGCGAGGTCGACGACCAGGTCGCCGGCCTCGAGGAGCGCTACGCGCGCCTCGTGGCGAAGGCCCGGGCGGCCGGTCCGGCCGCGCGCGGGGCAGCCGCGGGGGCCGCCCCGGGCGGGCGGGAGCCGCTGCGCAGCGTGCTGTTCGTCGTCGGGATCAACGGCGCCCCCCTGCGCTACCGCGTGCACCTGGCCGTCGAGGCGCTCGCCGCGGACGGGGTCGCCGCCGAGGTGCGCCACTACCGCGACGCGTCGATCGCGGACCTCGCGATGCGCGCCGACGCCGTCGTCGTCTACCGCGTGCCCGCCACCACCGAGGTCGACGCCGTCGTCCGGCGCCTCAAGGCCGAGCGCCCGCACGTGCCCGTCGTCTTCGACGTCGACGACCTCATCTTCGACCCGACCCTGCGCGGCAGCGTGCCCGGCCTGAGATCGCTCACCCCCGAGGCCGAGGAGCTGTGGTGGCGCGGCGTGGCCCGCTACCGCACGACCATGGAGATGGCCGACCTCTTCGTCGGCAGCACGGCGCCCCTGTGCGCGGAGGCCGCCCGCGTCACCGGCCTGCCGACCCGGCAGTTCCGCAACGGCGTCGGGCGCGCGGTCATCACCGTGAGCGACCGCCACCTCGCCCGCCCGCGGCGGCGCGGCCCCCTGCGCATCGGCTACTTCAGCGGGACGACGACGCACGACGCCGACTGGGCGATGGTCGAGCCGGCGATCGTGCAGGTCATGCAGGAGCGGCCCGACGTGCAGCTCTGGCTCGGCGGCACCCTGAGGACCACCGCGGCGCTCGACCCGGTGCGCCGCCGCGTGCGGCGGCTGCCGATGATGCCCTGGCAGAGCCTGCTGCGGACGCTGCGCGACGTCGACGTCAACCTCGCCCCGCTCGTCGAGGGCTCGGTCTTCAACGAGGCGAAGTCGGCGATCAAGTGGCTCGAGGCCGCGATGGTGCAGACGCCGACCGTCGCGTCGCCGACCCAACCGTTCGTCGAGGCGGTCGAGCACGGGCGGACCGGCTACCTGGCGAGCACCACCGAGGAGTGGGTGGACGCCGTCGGGCGCCTGCTCGACGACGAGCTCGAGCGCGTGCGCATCGGCACCCAGGCGCGGCGCGAGGCGCTGCTCACGCTCTCCCCGCACGTGCAGGGGCGCGTCTACCGGCAGATCCTCGAGGACGCGCGCGACCTCGTCGCCGAGGGCGTCGAGCGGCGCACGTCCACGTGGGAGCCGGTCCTCGACTCCGAGCCGTTCTCGCCGGCGGCGTCCGGCTGGGTCGACCCGTACGGCGTGCGCGTGCCGCTCACGTGGCGGCGCGTGCCGGGTCTCAAGCAGGCGGTGCTCGTCGTCACGGTGTTCCGCGCCGCGGGGGCGCGCGGCGTGGCGCAGAAGACCGGCGAGGTGCTGCGGCGGGTCGCCCGGCGCGCCCGCTGAGGCCGGAGCGCGGACCGCGTGGCCTAGGCTGTGGGGCGGCTCCGGCCGCCCGAGGGGGCGTCGCGGCGGGTGACGAAGGGAACAGATGGCAGCGCCCAGCGCAGTGGACCAGGTGACGAACGACCCCGCGAAGGCCCCCGAGCCGTCCCGTCGGCGCCGGCTCGCGGCGGCGGCGGCCGTGGCCGTGGGGTTCCTCGCCGCCGTGCTCGGCCTCCTCGCCCTGCCGGGCGGGAACGTCGTCGGCGACACCACGACCAACGTCGCGATGACCACGGTGACGCCCGAGCTCGAGAAGGGCTCGCCGATCGTCCAGCCGTTCGTGGCGAGCGAGGACCGGCTGGCCGCGGTGTACGTCACCTTCGGCACCTTCTACGGCGAGGCGCAGTGCGACCTGCGGGTGACGCTCCTCGAGCGCGCGCCCGGCGGCGACGTCGGCGACGGCTCGCAGGTCGCCACGCACGACTGGTCGTGCGACGAGGTCGCCGACAGCGGCCGCTTCCGCGTGCTGCAGTTCGACCCGCTCGAGGACTCCGCGGGCCGCACCTACGACGTCGTCATCGAGCGCGTCGACGACGGCGACGGCCGGGGCGCCGTGGTGTGGGCGGGCGAGCCCAAGGGCGACGCGCTGCCCGTCGTCATCGACGGCGAGGTCGACCCCGACCTGTCGACCATGGTGCGCGGCGAGTACGACCCGCAGCCGCACCGCTGGGACCACCTCGACCGGACGATGGACCGGCTCGCGGCGTACGGCCCGTCGTGGGGCACACCGCTCGTCTTCGGCTTCCTCGTCCTCGCCCTCGGCGCGCTGCTCGCCGCCGGGCCGATCGCGGTGCGCTCGACGAAGGCGGTCCTCGTGCTCGTCGGCGCGCTCGCCCTCGTGCGCGGCCTGGTGTGGTCGGCCGCGCTGCCCGCGTTCGAGGCCATGGACGAGCCGGCGCACTTCGCGTACGTGCAGTTCCTCGCCGAGGAGCGCGAGTTCCCCGGGCACGTCGACAACCACGAGATCTTCAGCGAGCGGCTTCACGGCGCGATCGACGTGCTCAACGTCGACTCGACGACGCCGGGCGACCGCCCGGACTACACCGAGGGCGCCGACGAGCGCGCGGCGGAGGAGGTCGCGCAGCTCGACCCCTCGGGCGGCGGCGGCGGCCCGGGCACGATGTACGCGCCCTTCTACTACCTGGGCGCGGTCCCGCTGTACCTCGCGGGCGGGGACGACATCTTCACCCAGCTCGCGCTCGCCCGGCTGTGGAGCGTCCTGCTCGGCGTGGGCGCCGCGCTGCTGCTCGTGCGGCTCGGGCGGCTGCTCTTCCCGGACAGCAGCGGCGCGCAGATGGCGTTCGTCCTCGCGGGCGTGCTCCAGCCGATGATCGCCCACCAGTTCGCGATCGTGAACAACGACGCCTGGGTGATCCTCGCCGGGTTCGCCGCGCTCTCCGTGGGCCTCGACCTCACGCGGCGCGGTCGGGCGCCGGGGCTCGCCCTGCTCGCCGGCGCGATCATCGGCGCGGGCCTGCTCGGCAAGCCGTTCGGCATCGCCGTCGCAGTGCCGCTCGCCGTCGGCTGGCTCGTCGGCAAGGTCCGCGCGCGCCAGCGCTCGTGGCGCGTCCTGCTCGGTGAGGCGGGGCTCGTCGTCGCCGGGTTCGCGGCGACCTTCGGCATGTGGTCGCTCAACGCGGCCCGCCTGAACCTGCGCACCTCCGAGGTGCCGGACAAGACGGCCACCGGCCAGACGGTGCGCGAGTTCCTCCACGCCCACTTCGGTGACCGGGCCATGCCCGCGCGGCGCATCTGGGGCGACCAGCTGTGGGGCGACTTCGGCTGGGTGCGCATCCCGCTGCCGGAGCCGATCCCGACGGTGCTGGTGGTCGTCGAGGTGCTGCTGCTGCTCGGGCTCGCGGTGTGGCTCGTCGTCGTGCTGCGCGAGTGGCGGCGCGCCCGCCGGCTCCGGGCCGCGGCGGTCGCCGCCGTCGCGCGCACAGCGACCGTCGAGACCACGTCGGCCGTCGCGACGGCCGAGGGCGGAGACGCGGACGCGGCGGCGGAGCCGACCGGGGAGCGCCGGCGCGAGACCGACGAGGCCGCGCTGCGCGACGCGCCCATCCCGCTCGACGTCCGCATCCTCGTCGTGGGCGCGACGATCCTCGGCATCATCGCCACGCTGTACGCGGCCGGGTGGCTGTACTACATGTCCACCGGCGCCAACGACCTCGTGCAGGGCCGGTACGCGCTGCTCGCCGTCCCGGCGTTCCTCGCGGGCCCGGCGCTCGTCGCCGAGCGCCTGAGCAGGGGCCGGGTGCGGCCCTTCGCGGTGAACGTGCTCGCCGCGTTCGGCATGGCGGCCGCCAACCTGCTCGGCATCTTCGTCGTGCTCGAGGCGTTCTACGGCTGACTCGGCGGCGGGCGCCGGTGAGGGTGTCCTACGGCTGGTCGGGCGGCGCGTCGGCGTCGGGCGCGTCGGCGGGCGTGGGCGTCGAGGGCGGCGCCGCGGCGTCCCGGCCGGTCGCGGCGGCGAGCCCGTCCTCGAGGTCGCGGCGCAGCAGCGCGACCTCCTCGGCGAGCGTGCGGGTCTCCTCCTCGAGCTTGGAGATCTCGACGCTGAACTGCACCGAGACCACCAGCAGGATCACCACGCCGACGAGGAAGAGCAGGTTGATCGGCGTCTGCACGCCGAGGAACCGCGCCACGGTGGCGAGCACGTCGGGGAACACCCCGACGACGACGACGGCGACCGCGAGCAGGATCCACGCGGCCGCGTACTTCTCCCGGATGCGCCGGGACCGCATGAGGAACACGATCGCGGCGACCGTGAGGAACGAGATGCCCAGCGCTGTGGCGTAGACGCTCATCGGGCACCCTCCTCGGCCACGCGGGTCTGCGTCTGGCGGCTGCGCGGTCGGCTCAGCGCGATGACGAGCGCGAGCATCGCCCGCAGGAGGAAGATCGCCGCCCGCAGCGGCCCGTGCGACGGCCGGCCGCCCTGGCGGGGACGCATCGCGACGGGCACCTGGGTGATGCGCAGCCCGGCGCGCGACGCGAGCACGAGCGACTCCACGGTGTCGCCCAGGTACTCGGCGGGGTAGTCGGCCGCGAAGAGCGGCAGGGCCCGGGACCCGGCGAGCTTGAAGCCCGACGTCGTGTCCGTGAGCCGCGTGCGCGCCACGCGCGAGAGCACCACGGACAGCACGCGCATCGCGGCCCGGCGCGGCCCGCGCGCGGTGTAGGTGCCCGCGCCCGCGAAGCGCGCGCCGATGACGACGTCGGCGTCCTGCTCGGCCGCGGCCGCGAGGAGGTCGGGGATGGCGCGCGGGTCGTGCTGCCCGTCGGCGTCGAGCTGCACGACGGCGTCGTAGCCGCGCCGGTAGGCGTACTTGAACCCGGCCCGCATCGCGCCGCCGACGCCGAGGTTGATCGGCAGGTCGAGGACCGCCACGCCGCGCTCGCGCGCGACCTCGACGGTGCGGTCGCGCGAGCCGTCGCTCACGACGAGGACGTCGGTCCGGGGCGGCAGCCCGCTCGCGGTGCCGCGCAGCTCGGCCAGCTCGTCGAGGACGCCGGGGAGGGCGAGCTCCTCGTTCCAGGCGGGGATGACGACGAGGAGCCGCGTCACGGGGTCGGTCGGCACGGCCGCAGACTACCCGTGCGCCGGGGCGACGCCGCGGCGGGCCCGCGCGAGGACGGCGAGCGCCCCGCCCCCGGCGACCGCGGCCAGCAGCACGAGGGCGAGCAGCCGGCTCTCGACGAGCGCGGCGACCGCCCACGACGCCGCGCCGCAGGCGACGAGGAGCGCGAGGCTGACGACCACGGTGGAGCGGTCGGGCGCGACGCGCCCGCCGCCCGCGGTCAGGTCGCGCGCGCCGCGGCGGAACACGACCACGGCCGCGGCAGCGGCGACGATGCCGGCGGCCGCGAGGCCGAGCAGGCCGCCGACGGCGGCGAGCCCGACGCCGACCACGACCTTGACCAGCGTGTAGACGACGTACGCGCGCGTCTCGACGCCGGGGCGGCCCGCGGCGCGCGCGTGCACCGCGAGGACGCCGGTGGTGAGGCTGACGAGGAAGCCGACCGCGAGGACCGCGATGACCGCGTGGATCTGCTGGAGGTCGGGGCCCACCCACGCCGCGCCGGCGAAGGGCAGCACGCCGAGCACGACCGCGGAGAACGGGAGCGTGAGGGCGAACCACTGCCGCTCGGCGGCGGCCGCGGCCGCGGGCAGCCGCGACCGGTCCGCGCCCGCCTGCACGCTGAGCTGCGTGAACAGTGGCGTGAGCAGGACCGTCGGCGCGAGGCAGACGGCGGACGTCAGCGGCGCCGCGGCGGCCATCGAGGCGAGCGCGCCGCTGGTGAGCAGGACCGCCCCGAGCAGCACGTCGAGCTGGCGCTGGCCGACGAACCCGAGCGCGCTCACCTGGTTGCGCCACGCGTAGGCCCACAGGTCGCGCGTCTCGTCGCGGCGGGTGAGCCGGCGCACCTCGCGCCGGAGGTGCTCCCGGCACAGCCACGCGCCGAGCACGACCGCGACGCCGGCGTCGGCGTACGAGGCGACGAGCAGCCCGGGCAGGCCCGCGTCGGTGAGCAGCGCGACGCCGATGCCCGCGGCGAGGACCGCGCGCGCGCCGAGCGAGTGCACGGCCACGGCCACGAACCGCCCGTGCGCGGCGAGGTAGGAGCTCAGCGCGAGCGCGACGAGCTGGAGCACCGCGAGCGTGCCGGCGTGGCGGAAGAGCAGCGCGGCGTCGTCCTGCACCGCGGCGGGCAGCGAGGTCACGGCCAGGGCGGCGCGCGCGATGAGCGGCCCCGCGGCGGTGACGAGCACGAGCATCGCGCCGAGCACGAGCAGCACCGACGCCGTGATCCGGCCGCCCAGCTCGGCGTCGCCGCGGCCGCGGGCCACCCCGTGGTAGCGCTGCATGATGCCGACGACGCCCATGTCCGCGGTGAGCAGCAGGTTGATCGTCGTCATGAGCAGCGACCACACGGCGAACGGTGCCTCGCCGAGCACGGCGAGCACGAGCGGCGTCGCGACGATCTGCACCCCGAGGGGGGCCATGCGCGCGACCGCGACGAGGATCGCGTCGCGGCGGTAGCTCCCGGCGGCCTCCGTCACGGGCGGCCGCCCGGGCGCTGCGAGTCGTCGACCCGGCCGCGCAGGCCGTCGCGCACCCCGCGGGCCATCCGGGCGAGGCGGGCCAGGCGCGGCGGCTCGAACAGGGCCACGGTGAGGGCGACGTAGGCCATGAGGGCGATCGAGGTCAGCGCCCACACCGGCTCGCGGCGCAGGTTCTCCCGGGCGAGCACGACGCCGTTGCGGGTCGCCCAGTACAGGCGCCACGTCGGGTGCTGGGTCGAGCGCAGGCGCAGCGGGCCCCACCCGCGCCACCGGGTCTCGCCGAGCGAGTGCGGCAGCCGCACGCTGCGGTCCTGCACCACGCGGCCGCCGGCGCGGCGCACGCGCAGGCAGAAGTCCTGGTCGACGCAGTCGACGAAGAACTCCTCGCGGAACGGTCCGACCTCCGCCAGGACGCTGCGGTCCACGACCATGCCGGACGTGATGGCCACCGGGACGTCGGCGACGACCGGTCGCCGGGCGGCGCGCGGGTCGAGGTAGCGGCCCGCCGTCGCGTCCCACGGGGCCGGCGTCGCGACGCGGACCGTCCCGTCGAGGTGGCGCGCGAGGCGCGGGACGAGGTCCTTCGGGGGAGCGGAGTCCTGGTCGAGGAGCAGCAGCACGGCGGCGTCGCCCGCCAGCGCCACGCCCCGGTTGAGCGCGGCCGCCAGGCCGAGGTTCTCGGGCGAGCGCTCGACGACGAGGCCCGGACGCTGCCCGAGCAGCTCCGCCGCGCCGGGCTCGCCCGGCGGGGTGTTGTCGACGACGACGACGCGCGCGCACTGGGCCGACGCGGCGGCCACCACGTCCGCGAGCCCCGGGCCGGGCCGGAACGCCGTCACGACGGCCGCGACGCGGTCGGGTGTCGTCGCGGGCACGGTGCGAGTGTAGGTGGTGGGACGGGCGCAGCCGGCGCGTCACGCCCAGCGCCGGACCAGCCGCCACCAGGCGCGCAGGAGGGCCTGCAGCGGCTCGGCGGCCGCGGGCAGCGGCATCTGGGTCGTGTCGAACGTGTCGGTGAACAGGTGCACGAGCTCGCGGTCCGGGACCGTGCGCGTGCGCTGGAGGAGCCGGCGGCGCCGGCGCACCGTGCCCGCGTGCCGGAGGAGCCAGGCCCAGCCGCGCACCTTCTGCCGGCCCCAGCCCTGCGCGACGGCGACGACGGCGATCGCGAGCTCGAACGCGAGCAGCGGCAGCGCGAGGAGCGCGAGCAGGCGGGGCCCGTAGGCGGTGAGGACGAAGAACAGCCGGTTCCGCTCGACGAGGTACATCTTCAGCGGGGACCGGCTGAACTCGTAGTGGTGCGCGGCGACCGCCGCCGGCACGTACCGGACCTCCCGGCCGTGCTGCCACGTGCGCCAGCTGAGCTCGAGGTCCTCCATGTAGGCGAAGTACTCGGCGGGGAAGCCGCCGAGCCGCTCCCACAGCCCGCGGTCGACGGCGGCGCACGCCCCGCTCGCGGACGTCACCGGGCCGGGGACCGCGTGCCGCTCGACCGGCTCGCCGAGCCCGCCGGCCCAGCACAGGCCGAGGACGTGCAGCGGGTTGCCCGCGGAGTTCACGTACCCCGGGCGGTCCGCGAGGACGACGCACGCGCCCGCGACGCCCACGCGCTCGTCGTCGAGCGCCTCGAGCAGGAGACGGATCGCGTCCGGGGCCACGACCGCGTCGCTGTTGACGAGGACGAGCGGGGTGCCGGGGGCGGCGCGGGAGGCCGCGTGGTTCATGCCACCGGCGAAGCCCAGGTTGGTGCCCGGCGTCAGGACGCGCACCCGCGGGTCGGGCGGCAGCGTGGCCACGGCGTCGGTGGTGCAGCCGTTGTCGACGAGCAGCACCTCGACCTCGACACCCTCGGAGGCGAGCACCGCGGCGACGGCGTCGTGCAGGTAGCGCTCCTCGCCGTAGGCGAGCACGAGCACCGACGCGCGCCGCGCTCCGCCCACGTCCGCCTCCTTCGTCACCGGTGCGCCAGGGTACCCGTGCGGAGCGCCCGCCCCGGTCGCCCGTGCCGGGCCGCGGGGCCGGGCCCGGCCGCGGGCACGGAGGCGCGCAGGAGGCGCGCAGGAGGCGCGCAGGGCCTCGGGGGAGCGCTCGGAGGCCCCCTGGTAACCTGCGCCGGTGACTTCCGGCGCGTCGACCCTTTCCAGCCGGCCGACGCTCCGTGCGCTCGTGGCCGGCGTCCTCCTGCTCCTCTCGCTCGCGACCTGGGCGCTCGCGAGCCCGGTCGGCTCGTCGGCCGACGAGGACTACCACCTGGCCAGCATCTGGTGCGCCCAGGGCGACCGGGACGGCCTGTGCGAGCCCGGCGACGACGACGACCAGCGTCGCGTGCCCGTGGCGTTCAACGTCGCGCGGTGCTACGCCTTCGCGCCCGACGTGAGCGGCGGGTGCCAGGGCGGCGTCGTCGCCTCGAGGGAGCACGTGCTCGAGTCGACCGCCCGCGGTCAGTACGGCAGCACCGCCAACTACTACCCGCCGGTGTTCTTCCGCGTCCTGAGCACCGCGTCGACGGCCGACATCCAGGGCTCGGTCGTGGCGATGCGGCTGTTCAACTCGCTCGTCTTCGTGCTCGTCGTCGGGGCGTGCTACGCGCTCGCGGCGCCGGGCCTGCGGCGCGCGCTCGTGGTCGGGGTCGGCGCGACGCTCGTGCCGCTCGCCGCCTTCATGATCGCCTCGATCAACCCCGGCAGCTGGGCGTTCACCTCGGCGGCGACGACGCTGGTCGCGGCCGTCGTGCACATGACGGCGCGCGGGACGCGACGGGTGCTGCTCTCGGGCGCGCTGCTCACGCTCACGGTCTTCCTCGGGGCGGGGGCGCGCGGCGACGCGGGGCTGTTCGCCGCCGTGTCGATCGGCGCGGCCTTCCTCATCACGCTGCGGCTCGAGCGCGGGTGGTTCCTGCGGGCCGTGTACCCGACGGCGATCGCGCTCGTCGCGACGGCGCTCTTCGTCAACACGGGCCAGACGTCCACGGGCCCGCAGGACGGGGGCGGGAGCTTCGAGCCCGGCCGCCTGTTCAACACCGCGATGAACGTGCCCGACCTGTGGGTGGGCACCTTCGGCCGGTGGGCCATGGGCTGGGTCGACATCCCCGTCGTCGCGATGGTGTGGGTGATCGCGTTCGGGCTCTACGCGACGCTCGTCGTGACCGGGATCCGCGGGATCGGGCGCCTGCACGGCCTCGCCGTGGCCGGCATGGCCTTCGCCCTGTGGGTCGTGCCCACGTACGCGCAGTACAACACCGGCGCGCCGGTCGGCTCGTTCGTCCAGCCGCGTTACGTGCTGCCGCTCGTGGTCATGCTCGTCATGACCGTGCTCGTCCGGCTCGACCGGCCGTGGCCCGTGATCTCGCGCGGGCAGCGCTGGTTCGTCGTCGGTGCCCTCGGGTTCGCGAACGCGCTCGCGCTGCACGGCACGCTGCAGCGGTTCGTGTGGGGCATCGACGTGACCGGGCTGAACCTGAACGTCGCCACCGAGTGGTGGTGGCCGTGGGGCGTCGTGCCCAGCCCGATGGTGCTGTGGGTGCTCGGCAGCGCGGTGTTCGTGGCCCTGCTCGCCGTCGCGACGAAGCCGCTCACCGAGCCGGCGGTCGTCGCCGTGGCCGCCGAGCCCGCCGGTCCGGCCGAGCCCGCCGCGCCCGCCGGGCCCGCCAGGCCGGCCGAACCGGTCGGCCCGGCGCCGTCGGGCGAGGTCGCCCCGACGCGGGAGGACTAGCCTCCGGCGTCGGTCACGGGGCCGCCCCTACGCGTCGCGCCCCTGCTCGATGAGCGACAGCAGGTACGTGCCGTAGCCGGACTTGGCCAGCGCCTCGGCGCGCACGCGCAGCTCGTCGTCGGTGAGGAACCCGCGCCGCCAGGCGACCTCCTCGGGGCAGCCGATCTTCATGCCCTGCCGGTGCTCGACGGTGCGCACGAAGTCGGACGCCTCGAGCAGCGAGTCGAACGTGCCGGTGTCGAGCCACGCGGTGCCGCGCGGGAGCACCTCGACCTGCAGACGGCCCTGCTCCAGGTACGTGCGGTTGACGTCCGTGATCTCGTACTCGCCGCGTGCCGACGGCTCCAGGCTCCGGGCGATCTCGACGACGTCGTTGTCGTAGAAGTACAGGCCCGGCACCGCGTAGTTCGACTTGGGCTTCGCGGGCTTCTCCTCCAGGGAGAGCGCGCGCCCGGTCTCGTCGAACTCGACGACGCCGTACGCGGTCGGGTCGGCCACGCGGTAGGCGAAGACCGCGCCGCCCTCGATGTCCTCGAACCGCGACAGCCGCGTGCCGAGGCCGGGGCCGTAGAAGATGTTGTCGCCCAGCACGAGCGCGGCGGCGTCGGAGCCCACGAAGTCGGCGCCGATGACGAACGCCTGCGCCAGCCCGTTCGGGACCGCCTGCACCGCGTAGCTGATCGAGATGCCGAACTGCGACCCGTCGCCGAGCAGGCGGTGGAACTGGTCCGCCTCGTGCGGTGTCGTGATGACGAGGATGTCGCGGATCCCCGCCAGCATGAGCGTCGACATCGGGTAGTAGATCATCGGCTTGTCGTAGACCGGGACGAGCTGCTTGCTCACGCCGAGGGTGATCGGGTGGAGCCGGGTCCCGGTGCCACCGGCCAGAATGATTCCGCGCATGGCGCCCTAGTCTGCCCTACCCGCGCCCGGGCGGCTGGCCGACCGCCGCCGCTCCGGCATCGGTCCCGTGCGGCCGCGCAGGCCGTCCCGGAAGCCCGCGGCGAGCGCCCGCAGGCGTGCCCCGCGCGGGCGCACCGCGACGAGGTGGAAGGCGGCGTACTTGAGGATCCACGCGACGTAGCCGACCCGCCACGCCGTCGGCATGAGGTCCGACCGGACGAGCAGCACCGTGTTGCGGGCCATGTAGTAGTTCCTGCGCGGGGAGTGGATGTGCACGGCCCGACGCCGCCCGGGCACCCGTTGCGTGCGGTCGCCGAGTGAGTGGGCGAGGCGCGCGCCGACGACGCCGTACAGCGCGTACCCGGCGCGCCGCGCCCGCAGGCCCCACTCGAGGTCGATGTGGTCGATGAACCAGTCCGCGTTCATCGGGCCGACGGCCTCGAGCGCGCCGGCCTCCACGAGGCAGCCCGAGGCGATGAGGAACGACGCCTCGACGAGCGCGCCGTCGGCGTCGGGCACGTGGGCGCGGCGCGGCCCCCAGCGGTGGTCGGAGAAGACGAGGGGCGCGCCCTCGTTGCGCTCGTCCATGGTGACGGGCCCGACGGCGGCGACCGACCGGCCGCGCCCGGCGGCGGCCCGCATGCCCGAGAGGAGGCGCTCGACCATGTCCGGCGCGGGCAGCGAGTCCTGGTCCGACAGCAGCACGTGCGTGGCGCCGCGCTCGCGCGCGACGTCGATGCCCGCGTTCTGGGCGGCGGCGATGCCGCGGTTCTCGCCGAGCGTCACGAGCGTGCCGCCGAGCCGCTCGACGACGGGCCGCAGCTCGTCGAGCACCGTCTCCGGGCTGCCGTTGTCGACCACGACGACGTGCGCCACCTGGGGCGCGAGCGCCTCCAGGAGCGGCACGGTCAGCCGCGGCGTCGGGTGGTAGGTCACCACGACGGCGACGACCGCGGCGGGCTCAGGCACCTCGGCTCTCGAGGAACGTGCGGACGTCGTCGAGCCGGGGCAGCAGGCCCTGGGCCTCGGCCTCGCGCAGCGACGGCGCGGCGGCGTCCTTCTCCGACAGGCGCGGCGTCAGGGGGGAGCCGTCGCGGCCCGTGGTGGGCCAGGCGATCGCGACGTCGGGGTCGAGCGGGTGCACGCCGTGCTCACGGCCCGGCGCGTACTCGGTCGAGCACAGGTAGGCGACGGTCGAGCCGTCCTCGAGCGACATGAACGCGTGGCCGAGCCCCTCCGAGATGTAGATGGCCCGGCGGTCGACGTCGTCGAGCAGCACGGTGTCCCACGCCCCGAACGTCGGTGAGCCGACCCGGATGTCGACGACGACGTCGAGGACCGCGCCCTTGACGCACGTGACGTACTTGGCCTGGCCCGGGGGCACGTCGGCGAAGTGGATGCCGCGCAGGACGCCGGCCGCGGAGACCGACATGTTGGCCTGGCGCAGGTCGAGCGGGTGGCCGACGGCCTCCTCGAACGCGGGGGCCTTGAACCACTCGAGGAACACCCCGCGGTCGTCCCGGAACTGCCTCGGCGTGATCTCCCACGCCCCGCTCACCGCGAGCTCGCGGTACTCCATGCGTCGTCCTCCCTGTGCGCCGGTCGCGCCCAGGCTAGTCGCGTCCTGGGGGCGGCACCGTGACGGCGGCCGGGCGCGGCGAGGGCCGCCCGGCGGCGCCAGCTGTCGCCGGGCGGGCCGGGGGCCGGCCGCTACGCTTCCGCGAGGACACGACCACGGGAGGCGACGTGCGCTGGTTGGTAGCGGGCTCGAAGGGCATGCTCGGCCGGGACCTGGAGGAGCTGCTGCTGAGCCGCGGCGACGCCGTCGTCGGGGTGGACCGCGACGAGGTCGACATCACCGACCCCGTGGCCGCGGCCGCCGCGGTGCGCGACGTCGACGTCGTCGTCAACTGCGCGGCCTACACCGCCGTCGACCCGGCGGAGGGCGACGAGGGCACCGCGTTCACGGTGAACGCGGTCGGCCCGGCGAACCTGGCCCGCGCCGCCGCCGCAGCGGGCGCGCGCATGGTGCAGATCTCCACCGACTACGTGTTCGACGGGCACGCGAGCGAGCCGTACGCCGAGGACTGGCCGCCCGCGCCCCGGTCGGCGTACGGCCGGACCAAGCTCGCGGGGGAGTGGGCCGTGCGTGCCGAGTGCCCCGACCACCTCGTCGTGCGCACCGCGTGGCTGTACGGCGCCAAGGGCGCGTGCTTCCCGAAGACCATCGCCCGCGTGGCCCGCGAGAAGGGCGCGCTCGAGGTCGTCGACGACCAGGTGGGGCAGCCGACCTGGACGCGCGACCTCGCCGAGCTGGTCGTGCGCCTCGTCGACGCGGGCGCGCCGGCGGGCACCTACCACGGCACCTCGAGCGGCCGGACGTCGTGGTTCGGGTTCGCCCGCGCCGTCGTCGCCGCGGCGGGCATGGACCCGGAGATCGTCCGCCCGACGACGAGCCAGGACTACGCGCGGCCGGCGCCGCGCCCGGCGTTCTCCGTGCTCGGGCACGACGCCCTGCGCGCGGCCGGCGTGCCCGGGATCGGGGACTGGGCCGAGCGCTGGGCGCTCGCGGCCGACGAGGTGCTCGGGGCCTGAGGGCCTACGGCACCGTCACGGTCCGGCAGCCGATCGGGCCGTCCGGGCCCGCCGGGGTGTTGACCGCCACGACGCACACCTGACGCGTGCCCGGTGTGGCCGGGACCGTCGCCCGGTAGCCGTGCAGGTCGCCCTTGCCGAACACCTGCCCGACGTCCGGGCGCGACTGGTCGGCCCGGGCGGTGTGCGGCGTGCCGTCCACCGTCACCCGGATGTCGATCGGGTCGCTCGTGTCCGGGTCGAGGGCCCAGCCGCTGACCGTGACCTGGCCGGCCGAGACCGTCACCGCGTCGAGGAACCCGAACGGCGTCGCGTTGGTCGTCGTGATCACGCGGCAGCCGAACAGCGGGTTGGTGCCGCCCGCGGGCACGTTGATCGCGTACACGCAGACCTCGTGCCGCCCGGGCGCGACGGGCACCGTGGCCGAGAAGCCGTGCCGGTCGCCCATGCCGAACGCGCGCCCGACGTCCGGCCGCGAGACGTCGGCCGTGAACGCGTGGCCCACGCCGTCGACGTACACGTGCACGGCGATCGGGTCGGTCGTGTCGGGGTCGATCGCCCAGCCGGCCGCGGTGATGCCCGTCGCGGTGCCGGTGAGCGAGTCGAAGAAGCCGAACGGCACGCGGCTCGTCGCCGTCACGGTGCGGCAGCCGATGCTGGTCGGCGCGCCGGACGTGGCGTCGAGGACGCGCACGCAGACCTGGTGCTGACCCGGGCTGACCGGGACCGTGATGCTGTAGCCCCGGTTGTCACCCTTGCCGAGCGCGCGCCCGACGTCGGGGCGCGGCTTGTCGGCGAGGGCCTCGGTCGGCGCGCCGCCGTCGACGATCACCTGGACCCGCGCGGCCGCGGCGGTGTCGGGGTCGAGGGCCCAGCCGCTCGCGGTGACGGAGGTGGCCGTCGCGGTGACGGCGTCGAGGAAGCCGTACGGCGCCAGGTTCACCAGGGTGACGGTGCGGCAGCCGAGCGACACCGGGGTGCGCGTCGTGGTGTCGAGGACGCGCACGCAGACCTCGTGCCGGCCCTCGCCGACGGACACCGTCGCGGTGTAGCCGCGGTTGTCACCCTTGCCGAAGATCTTGCCGACGTCGGGGCGGGGCAGGTTCGCGAGGAACTCCTGCGGGGTGCCGCCGTCGACGACGACCTGGATCGTGGCGGGGTCCATCGAGTCGGGGTCGAGGGCCCAGCCGCCGACGGTGACCGAGGTCGGCGTCGTGCTCAGCTGGTCGAAGAAGCCGAACGGCGCCTGGTTGACGATCGTCACCGTCCGGCAGCCGAGGGTGACGTCCCGGCTCGGGGCGGCCTTGAGGGCCTCCACGCAGACCGTGTGGGTGCCGGGGGTCGCGGGCACGGTGACCGAGTAGCCGTGGGCGTCGCCCTTGCCGAAGGCCTGGCCGACGTCGGGTCGCGGCAGGTCGGCGAGGTAGGTGTCGCCGGCGCCGTCGACCGTGACCCGGATCCGGATCGAGGCGGAGGTGTCGGGGTCGAGCGCCCAGCCGCCGACGGTGATGCTCGTCGGCGTCGTGGTCACGGTGTCGAGGAAGCCGACCGGCCGCGCGGGCACGACCACGGTCCGGCAGCCCATGTTGAAGGCGGGCGCGCTGCCGTCGTGGTCGAGGACGCTGAGGCAGACGTTGCGGGTGCCGGCGGGCGCGGGCACGGACTTCTGGAAGCCGTGGTTCGGGCCGAGGTGGAACACGGCGTCGACGTCGGGACGCGGGACGTCGGCGAGGAACGTGTGCGCCTGGCCGTCGATCGTCACGCGGACGTTGACCGAGGCGGTCGTGTCGGGGTCGAGGGCCCAGCCGGCGACGTTGACCGCGAGGTCGCCCGGGCTCACCTCGTCGACGAAGCCGAGCGGGGCGGTGCCGGTCGTGGTGCCGAACCAGAGCGTGAAGTAGTACCAGAAGTTGCGGTTGCCGTAGGACGCGCACTCCGAGCCGGGCCCGGTCGCGGCGCCCGGGGTGGCGGCCAGCGCGGCGGCGTTCGGCTGGTACGGCGTGTAGTTGTACAGGCTCGCGGTGGCCTGGTTCTGGATGAGGACCTGCGAGGAGCCGCACGCCGCGTTCGGGTGGTAGCGCACGTTGTTCACGGCGCCCGCGCGGTGCGCGTACCGGGTCGGGTTCTGCGCGTAGTTCCGGAACTGCGAGGCGGCCGAGTAGACCTGGTTGAAGAACCCGTAGTACTGGCTGTCGCACGCGGCGGTGTCGGGGCAGCCGTAGCCCATCGCGCTGCGGTAGCGGTTGGCGTACAGCTGGGCGCCGGTCGCGGTGACCAGGCTCTGCTCCTTCTGGAGCGTGACGACGAGGACGCGCGGGTTGATGCCGCAGGCGCGGGCGACCTTGGCGATGATGTCCGACGCCCGCTCGTTCGCCGCGCCGACGTAGGTGCCCGGGCAGCGCGCCGTGGCCTCGCGCGTCCAGGTGGTCTCCCGGTAGTCCTTGAGGCAGGGCGTGCCGTCGTTGCCGGGGCGGCAGTTCGGGTTCTGCTGCTCGAGGAACGCCTGGATCGCCGCGGCGTCCATCGACGTGGAGTCGTAGAAGATCGCGTCGCTGATGATGTTGCCGGGGTTGAAGTTGGCCGGGTTCGGCGCCGCGGCGAGCGCGGTCGGCGCCGTCGCCGACGCGGTCGCCGCCGCGGGCAGGGTCGCGGTCGCGGCCGCGGGTGCGACCCCGCCGTCGGCCGCCGGGGTGGCGGTCGCGGTCACGGGCAGCAGGGCCACCGTGCCGACGACGCCCACGAGGGCGGCGGCGGCGACGAGGGCACGAGCCGGGTCTCTACGCACTACGACACCTCGATCGAGACGGGAGCGGCGGACCCCGCCGCCGTGGGGGACGAGTACTGCAGCTCCGCGGACCACGTGCCGGGCCCGAGGTCGCCGCGTCGGACGGAGAGCGCACCGCACGAGGTCGATGCTGCGTCGGGGGTGGCCTGGACGCTCGTCGTGACCACCCGTGCGCCCTGCGTGAGGACGAGCGTGCACGTGCCGCCCGACTCCACCACGTCGGCGTACCCGCCGACGACGACCTCGCCCGCGGCCGCGTCGAAGTAGCCGTAGGTGACGGTGACGGTGGTCGGGGCGGGGGCGGGGCCGTCGGGCCCGGCCCCGGTCGGCTCCGGGTCCGGGGCGGGGGGCTCCGTCTCGTCCGGGGTCGGGGTCGGCGTCGGGGCGGGCGTGGGGGTCGGCGTCGCCGACGGCGTGGGCTCCGGGGTCGGGCTCGGCGTGGCCGGGTCGGACGGGCTCCCGCCGCGCGCCACGAGGACCCACGCGACGACGCCGGCCAGGAGCGCCGCGACGACGACGGTCACGACCGCAGCACGCCTCGTCATGCGCCCTCCTGGGGTCTCGTCTCACACCGTGGGCCGGTCGGCCGGCGCCCAACGTAACGGTTCGAACGGCGTCGGCCGTGGAGGCGGGCGGGCATGGCGGCGGCTTCACCCCCACCCGGCAGGTCGGGTCCCCGCCGGCAGGAGCGCTGCGCCGGGACGGCGACGTGCATGTCTCACCCATCGGCACGTCCGTCGCGAGGCATGAGCACCGGGCGAGCGGCGTCGGGCCCGCCCGGCACCCGGGGAGCGGGCAGGGGGGAGTCGGCCGGACGCGTCGGCGGCTAGCCTGGGCCCCGACCGGGGACCGCCGTGGACGGGGGCACATGCTCAGGCTCGTCAACCAGACGCAGGAGTACGCGTGGGGCTCGCCGCGGGCGATCCCGGAGTTCCTGGGCCTCGGGCCGACGGGCCGGCCGGTCGCGGAGCTGTGGATGGGTGCGCACCCGTCGGCGCCGTCCGCGGTCCGCACGCCCGAGGCGCCCGACGGCGTCACGCTCGACGCGTTCCTGCGGTCGGACCCCGAGGGCGTGCTCGGCCCGGACGTCGTCGCGCGGTTCGGCCGCACGCTGCCGTACCTGCTGAAGATCATCGCGGTCGAGCGGCCCCTGTCGCTGCAGGTGCACCCCAACCTCGAGCGCGCGCGCGAGGGGTTCGCGGCGGAGAACGCGGCCGGCATCCCGCTGGACGACCCGCGCCGCAACTACAAGGACGCGAACCACAAGCCCGAGCTGGTGTACGCGGTCACGCGCTTCGAGGCGTTCTCGGGCTTCCGCGCGCCGCGCCGGGTCGCCGAGCTGCTGTCCGGCCTCGACGCCCCGCTCGCCAAGGCGCTGCACGAGGTCATCACCGCCGAGCCCACGTACCGCGGCATCCGCACCGCGTTCCGGCGCCTGCTCGACCCGTCCCTGCGCCCGTCGCCCGAGGAGGTCGCCGAGGTGGCCGAGGCGTGCCGCCGTCGGCTCGCGAACGGGTCGCCGTCGCCGCGAGCGGACCGGACCGTCGTCACGCTCGCGGACGCCTACGAGGGCGACCCCGGGGCGGTGACGTCGCTCCTGCTCAACCCCGTCACGCTCGAGCCGGGCGAGGCGATGTTCGTGCCGGCGGGCGCCGTGCACGCCTACCTCAGCGGGGTCGCGGTCGAGATCATGGCGAACTCCGACAACGTCCTGCGCGCGGGCCTGACGACGAAGCACGTCGACGTGTCCGAGCTGCTCGCGAACGTCGACTACGTCGCCGCGCCCCCGATCCGCGTCGCCCCCGAGGTGTTCCACACCGGGGCGCGGGTGTTCTACGCGCCCGTCGACGACTTCGAGCTGTCGGTGCTCGAGGTGTGCGGCGACGAGCACCCGCTGCCGGGACGCGGGCCGCGCGTCGTGCTGTGCCTGGAGGGCACGGTGCACGTCTCGACGGAGGACGAGACGATGCTGCTGCACCGCGGCGAGTCGGTGTTCGTGCGCGCCGCCGAGGGCCCCCTCCGCGTGCGCGGGTCCGGGGAGGTCGTGCAGGCTGACGTGCCCTGACTGACGTTCAAGGCCCGACGATCTTGTGCCGATGCACGTGACCGGAGGCGATCCGGGCGCCTCGGAGGGAGCACGCGCTATGACACGCCCACTCACCGTGGGGCTGACGGCGGTCGCGCTCGCGCTGCCGCTCGCCCCGGGGGCCGCGCTCGCGGCCGACGACGCGCCCTCGGGCGTGGTCTCGGTCACCGGCGAGGTCGTCCGCCTCGCGGTCGAGATGCCCGACGGCGGTGGGTTCGAGGTGACGGTCGTGGCGCCCGAGGAGGCCGAGCCCGTGCTCCTCGCCGAGGACGCGCTCGAGGACGTCCCGACGGGCGCGGTCGTGCGTGTGACGGCCGAGGCGCCGACCGAGGAGAACCAGACGGTCGTCGCCGACGACGCGGGCGCCGAGGTGCTCGACGTCGCGGTGCTCGAGGTGCCCGAGCCCGAGGTGCCCGTGGCCGGGGCGCCCGTGGCCGGGGCGGCCGCGGTGCCCGGCGCGACGGAGGAGGGCGAGCCGGCGATCGGCGGCGCCTCGACCCTCGGGAACCGGCCCGTGACGGTCTCGACGTCCAGCTTCCCGGGCCAGGGCGGCTTCGGGGTCGCGACCTCCGAGCTCGCCGCCGAGATCAACGGTTTCGTGCGCTCGTACTGGTCCGACTCGACCGCGGGCGCCGTCCAGTTCTCCGCGACCGCCCAGGCCACCCTGCCGGCCTACCCCAGCTGGGGCAGCACCGCCACGTGCACCACGAGCCAGATCCTCGGCTTCCTGAGCTGGAGCGCCACGGCGTCGGGCTCGGGCGCCACGTCGGGGTCGAAGAAGCACAGCGTGGTCTACACGCCCACCCTGCCCGCGTGCGGCTTCAGCGGCGTCGCGCACGTCGCGGACGGCGGCGCCGCCTGGGTCAACGGCAACTCGGGCTACCGGGCGAAGGTCGTGGCCCACGAGCTCGGGCACACCCTCACGCTCGGGCACTCGAACACGCGGTGGGGCTGCAGCACGGGCCCCGACGGTCCGGCGGCCGCCTGCCGCACCGGCGACTACGGCGACTCCTACGACGTCATGGGCGTCATCGGCCCGGCCGGCCCCGGCCCGCTCAGCGGCGCGCACCTGGCCGTGCTCGGCCTGACCATCCCCGGGTCCACCGTCACCGCGTCGTCGACGACGACCACCGCGACCCTCATGCCCGTCGGCGGGCTGAGCGGGACGCGGTTCCTCACGTTCACCGCCGCAGGCGCGAGGTACGTCGTCGAGTACCGCGGCGCGGTCGGCCGCGACGCGGACCTCGCGACGAACCGGACCGGCTGTCCCACCGGGGTCGCGTCCTGCACGCACCAGCGCTACCTGCCGGGCGTCGTCGTCCGGCGCCTGGACGCCGTCGGCAGCGGCCAGGACTCCTACCTGCTCGACGTCGGGCGGAACGACCCGGGGCGTGCGGCCACGCAGCCGCGCTTCGACCTGCAGCCCGGCCAGTCCTTCACGACCATCGACGGCTCCATGACCGTGACCGTGGTCGGGGCCGAGTCGGGCGGCATGAAGGTGCAGGTCACCCGGAACCCCCTGCTCGACTACACCCCGGTCGCCCCGCACCGCCTCGAGTACCGTCCGAGCGGCGTCACGCCGAACACCACCCGGTGCGTGCCCGCCGTCGGCATGGTGCCGGGGCTGCGCCAGGAGGCGACGGCGCTCGTCGTCAACGTCACGACCGTGACGCCGCACGGCCCCGGGCACGCGGTGGTCTACCCCGACAGCTCGGGCAACGGCCGCACGTCGCCGCCCGCGACGTCGACGGTGAACTTCCTGCCCGGCAAGGACGCCGCGAGCGCCGCGTTCGTCGAGCTCCCGCCGAACGGCCAGATCTGCTACCACGTCCGCGGCAGCACGACCGGCATCATCCTCGACGTCACTGGCTTCTTCACGGCCGGCTCGGGCATCGTCCTGCAGCGCCCGCAGCGCCTCACGGACCACCACGGCGTGCCCGCCCGCCAGGAGCAGGTCATCCAGGTGACCGGCCGCGCGGGCGTGCCGGCGGGCGCGAAGGCCGTCGTGCTCAGCGTCGTCGGCGCGGGCGCGCCCTCGCCCGGCAACCTGCGGCTGTGGGCCACGGGGACGCCGCGGCCGAGCACGTCGACGCTGAACTACACGGTCGGCGGCGACCGCGCGAACGCCGCGGTCGTGGAGCTCTCCGCGGCCGGGAAGATGAGCTACTACTCGGAGACCGCGAGCGGCAGCCCGGTGCGCGTCGTGCTCGACGTCGTCGGGTACGTCATGGGCGACTCCGCGTTCGTCCCGGTCGCACCGACGCGCGTGCTCGACACGCGCCAGACGAGCAGCGTGCCCGCGGGCGGATCCGTGGCGATCACGCTCGGCCCGGGCCGGGGCGTGCCCGCGAACGCGACGGCAGCGGTGCTCAACGTCGTCTCGGTGACCCCGACGACGGTCGGCCACCTGCGCGTGTTCCCGTACCGGCCGGGCACCCCGACCCCCGTGTCGTCGACCCTCAACTACGTGCCGGGGGCCGACGTCGCCAACATGGCGGTCGCGGGCATCGGGCAGGACCGCAAGGTGGTGCTCTACACCGACCAGCTCCCGGGCGGCCGGACGCACCTCGTCGCGGACCTGGTGGGCTACCTCACGAACTGACGGCGGGGCCCGGTCAGGCGCGGACGTCGACCTGCGCGGTGACCAGCTCGGTCGTGACGACGCGCGCGCGGGCGGCCCCGTCCACGCCGGGCGCGAGGAGGACCACCGAGCCGTTCCCGGCGAGCACCGCGAGGGCGACGCCGAGCACGGCGGGCAGCGCGGCGTCGTCGGCGGCCTGGACCAGCACGCGCGCACCCGGGGCGGGGGAGGCGTGCCGGGCGAGGACCTGGCGCGCCCACTCCTCGAGGGCGGCGTGGGAGACGAGCTCCTCGCCGACCTTGAGCGCGGGCGCCGACGGGGTGGGCTCGGGCATCCACGTGAGGACGTCGCCGTAGGTCATCACGGCCGACGTCGCGTCGATCGCGCCGGGCGGCAGCTCGCCGTCGAACTGGCGGGCGAGCGCGGGCAGCGCGACGGCGACGAGGTCGACGTCGGTGCGACCGCCCGGCCGGTCGGTGACGAGCAGGTCGGGGCGGCCCCCCGCGGGCGGGAACGTCGCGCACGCGCCCACGCGCCAGGTGGCGAACGCCCAGACCACGGTGCGCCAGTGCACGGGCAGGTCCAGGTGCACGCGGGTGAGCGGGCCGGCCTGGAACTCCTCGACGAGGAGGTTGGCGGTCTTGGTGACCCAGTTGTCGAGGACGTGCCCGGACAGCTCGACGCGCTCGCCGTCGTCGCCGTACCAGGTCAGGCGCGGGCGACCGGGGTCGGCGGTGAGGCCGGCGAGGACGCGGGGGAGCGGCATGCCACTGGTCACCGGCCCAGCGTAGGGACGTGCGGGCGCGGGTGGGGGCAGACCCGCTCACGCGTTCGGAGGACGGACGGGGGAAGTTCACCCCCGGACCCGGCCACGATTCGGGACCGAGCGGGTGAAACCGGCCCGGAAGGGGACCGAGATAGCACACCGCCGCTTGACTCCGGCGGATGACACGCGTGTAATTCCTTCATTGCAGTTCCCGCGTGACCAGCGCTGGACGACCGGACGGGCACCGAAGGGCACGGAGGCTCTCGACATGTGGAACCTGCTCGACGACGACGCATCGTTCCCGTCGGACGTGTCGCGCCCGTCGGCCGGTGTGGCGCCGGTCCTGCCCCTGTTCGGCAGCGTGCTCGCTGACCTCGACCTCGAGGAGACGGCCCTCTCCTGGCAGGAGCGGGCGCTGTGCGCGCAGACCGACCCCGAGGCCTTCTTCCCGGAGAAGGGCGGCTCCACGCGCGAGGCGAAGAAGGTCTGCGCCCGCTGCGACGTGCGGGCCGAGTGCCTCGAGTACGCCCTCGCCAACGACGAGCGCTTCGGCATCTGGGGCGGCCTGTCCGAGCGCGAGCGCCGGAAGCTGAAGAAGCGCGTCGTCTGACGCGTGCGGGCCGCGCGGTCTGAGGCGCGGATCACCCGCCGGCCGGGCGCGGCGGACGCGAGCGACGCCCACCCGGCAGTCATGATGGAGCCGATGACCGAAGCACCAGCGGGTGCGCGGGTGCCGTCGACGCCCCCCGCCCGGCCCAGCGCCCGGATCCGGGAGACCGTGACCGCGGTCGTCGTGACCCGGGGGCGCACCGAGTACCTGCCCCGCACGCTCGCGGCGCTGGCCGCCCAGACGCGGCCCGTGCAGCGCGTCGTCCTCGTCGACGCCGCTCCCGGCGCCAGGCCGGACGACCTCGCCGCCGCCGTGCCCGACGCCGTCGCGCGCCTCGCGCAGGTCGCCCCCACGCGCCTGGTGACCGCGCCGGGCGTGCGCACGTTCGGCGGGGCCGTGCGTGCCGCGCTCGCGGACGCGGTGCGCGCGGGGGCCGCGGAGGCGGCCGGGGTCGCCGAGCCCGGGGTGGGACGGCCCGCCGTGCTGCCCGGCCCGCGGCGCACCGAGCCCGCCGAGCGGCCCGCGGAGCAGTCCGCGGAGCAGTCCGCAGGTGACGGCGCCGGCTGGCTCTGGTTGCTCCACGACGACTCCGCGCCCGAGCCCGACGCGCTCGCCGCGCTCGTCCGTGCGGTCGAGGTCGCCCCTTCGGTGGGCGTCGCCGGGCCCAAGCAGCGGACCTGGGACGACCCCGCGCGGGTCGTCGAGGTGGGCGTGACGACGTCGCGCTTCGGCCGGCGCATGACCGGCCTCGACGAGCCCGAGGTGGACCAGGGCCAGCACGACGCGCGCGATGACGTGCTCGCCGTGGGCCTGGCCGGCGCGCTCGTGCGCCGGGACGTGTGGGACCTGCTCGGCGGGCCCGACCCCGCGCTCGGCCCGTACGGCGACGGTCTGGACCTGTGCCGGCGCGCGCGCCTGGCGGGCCACCGGGTCGTCGTGGTGCCGCGCGCCGTCGTGCGGCACGCGCAGGCGAGCCTCACCGGTGGGCGCGAGGGCTGGGACGCGCGGCGCTCGGCGCGCCGGCGGCGCGAGGCGTTCGTGCACAGCCAGCTCGTCGGCGTGCCGGCGGGTCTCGTGCCCGTGGTGGCGCTCCTCGCGGTCCTCAGCGGCGTCGTGCGCGCCCTCGGGCGACTCGTGACGAAGGAGCCGCAGCTCGTCGTCGCCGAGCTCGTCGCGCCCTGGGCGGTGCTCGCGCGGCCCGAGCGCGTGCTGCGCGCCCGGCGGCGGCTGCGGCGCACCTCGCGCCTGCCGCGGCGCGCGCTGCGGCCCCTCGAGGCGACGTGGCGGGACGTCGTCGGGCAGGTGCGCGACCGGCGGCTGGCCGCGGCCGAGGCGCGTCGGAGCACGGCCGCCCCGAGCGAGCTGGAGCTCGCCGAGCTCGCGGCGCTGCGCCGGCGCCGCCGTGCCGGGCTGACCACCGTCGCCGTGCTCGCGGTGGCGGTGAACCTCGCGGTCCTCGGGGCGCTCGCGGCCGACGTCCTCGGCGGCGCGCGGCTGCTGGGCGGGTCCCTCCTCGCGGGCGACGCGGGCCCCGCCGACCTGTGGGCGGCCGCGACGTCGTGGTGGTCGCCGGGCGGGCTCGGGCAGGCGTCGCCCCCGGAGCCGCTGCTCATGGCGCTCGTGCCCCTCGCGGCCCTCACGCGCGGCCTCGGGGGCGCGACGGCGCTCGTCATGCTCGCCTCGGTCGCGCTCGCGGCGCTCGGCGCGTGGTTCGCCGCCGGCGCCGCCACCCGGTCGGTCGCGCTGCGCGCGTGGGCGGCCCTCGGGTGGACCGCCGCGCCCGCGCTGCTCGTCGCGCTCGACGAGGCCCGGCTCGGCGCCGTGCTGGCGCACCTCGCGCTGCCGTGGTTCCTCCTGGCCCTGGCGCGCGCCGTCGGCGCCGCCCGCACCGACTCCGTGGTCTCCGGGCTCGTGGGAGCCAAGCGTCTCGCCCCGCGGGCCCCCGCCGAGCGGCCCGGTCCGGCGACCGCGTCCCGCCCGCGCTACGTGTTCGAGGAGGACGCCGACGAGGCCGTGGGCGAGGACGCCGTCGAGCCGACCGAGCGGTCCGTCGCGCCGGCCGAGCCGGGCGGGCGGTCCGCCGACGAGCCCGCCGCCCCCGCCGCGCCCGACGAGGCGCCCGCGCCGGACGTGACCGCTGAGGACGAGCCCGCCGACGACGAGCCCTTGGAGGTCGTGCCCGCGGGCCCGCCGCCCGGGCCGCTGCACCCGCCGTCGACCGCCGTGACCGAGCCGTCGCTGGCCGCGGCCGCCGCGGCCGGCCTGCTGCTCGCGGTCGTCACCGCCGCCGCCCCCGTGCTCCTGGGCGCCGTCGTCCTCCTGCTCGTCGCGATCGCCCCGGTGGCGCGGCGCCGCGCCCGCCTGGTCTGGGTCGCGGTGCCCTCGCTCGCGCTGCACGGACCTGTGCTCGCCGAGGCCGTCGAGCGCTGGTCCGACGGCGGGTGGCGGCTCCTCGTCGCCGACCCCGGCGTGCCCGTGGCCGCTGGCGCGGCCGCGCCCGCGTGGCAGCAGGTGCTCGGCTGGCCCGTCCCCGCGGAGGCCTGGGCGGCGGTCCCGTGGGAGGGCCCCGTCGCCGACGTCGCGCCGCTGGTCGCCTCCGGCGTCGTCCTCGTGCTCGCGCTGCCCGCGCTGTGGCTGCGCGCCCCGGTCGGCCACGCGGCCCGCATCGCCTGGCTGGCGGTGGCCACGGGCGTCGCCGCCGGCCTCGTCGCCTCCGGGGTGGTCTCCGGGGTCGCCGACGACGACCTCGGCCGCGTCGAGGTCACCGCCTCCGCCGCGCCCGGGCTCAGCCTCGCGCTCGCCGGGGCGCTGACCGCCGCGCTGCTCGGCGCGACCGGCCTGCGCAGCGCGCTGGGCCGCCGCGGCCTCGGCCTCGGCCACCTCGCCGTCGCCGTGCTCACGCTCGCGGCCGTCGTCGCGCCCACCGCGCTCCTGGGCGCGTGGGGGTGGCATGTGCGGCAGGAGGGGACCGCCCTCGTGGCCGGCGACGTGCCCGACGTGCCCACGGTCGGCCGGCAGCTGCAGGCCACCGCGGGGCTGCGCGTCCTGCGCCTCGAGCCCGCGCCCGACGGCGTCGTCGCGACCCTGCTGCGGGGGAACGGTCGCCAGCTGACGGAGACCTCGCGCGCCGTCGAGCTGCGCCGCCTCCTCGAGGGCCCGGACGCCGCCGACGCCGAGGTGGCCGACGTCGCCGCACGCCTCGCCACCGGCACCGCCACCGACGCCGCGGGGCCGCTGGCGAGCCTCGGCGTGGGCGCCGTCGTGGTGCCCGCGGGGACGGGCGCGGACGGCGCCGCGCTCGCCGGCGCCCTGGACGCCACGCCCGGCCTCGAGCGCGTGACGAGCACCCCGGCCGGCGTCATCTGGCGGGTCACCGGCGCCACGTCCGACACGGCCGGCTGGGCCCGTGTCGTCGCGGGCGAGGCCAGCACGGGCGAGGTCCAGGCCGCGCTGCGCTCGGCGACCGGGGCCCTCCCGGGCGCCGAGGGGGAGGTGCCGTCCGGCCCGACGCCGCGGCTGCTCGTCCTCGCCGAGCGCGCCGACGACGGCTGGCACGCGACGGCGGACGCCCGGCCGCTGCGCGCCGTCGCCACGCCGTGGCGGCAGGCGTTCGAGCTGCCCGCCGGCGCCGCTGAGGTCGTCGTGGAGCACGAGCCGGCCCGCCGCGGCGCGTGGCTCGCGCTCCAGGGCGGCGTGCTGCTGGTCTCGGCGCTGCTCGCGGTGCCGCTGCGCCGACGCCGAGGGGGAGCGCGATGAGCGACCGCACCACCGGCCGCGCCCGCGCGGCCCTGTTCCTCGCCGGCCGGACCGTCGGCGCCGCCGTCGTGCTCGGCGCGGTGGCCGGCGTCGTCGTCCTGGCGGACCTGGTGCCCGCCGAGGCCGGCGGCGCACGGGTCGCGCCCGCGGAGGTCGCGGTGCCGCCCACGCCCGCCGTGCTGGTGTGTCCGGGCCCGCTGCGCCTGGCCGCCGAGACCGCCGGCGACGCGGCCTACGACCCGGCCTTCGACCCGACCCCGCGGGACGCCACGAACGACCTCGTCGCGCTCGGCGTGCCCGACGCCGACGGCACGCCGGTGCGGCTCGGGCCGGGTGTGACCCGCCTCGACGGTACCGTGCTCGCGGAGCCAGCCGGTGCCGCCGTGGGTCTGACCGACCTGGCGGACGCGTCCGTCGTGCGCGTCGACCCGTCCGGGGAGGCGTCGCCGTGGGCCGCGGCGGCGACCGCGTGGCGCGCCGGCACGGGCGACCTGCGCGGGCTCGCGGCGGCGTCCTGCCAGCGGCCGGCCGCCGAGACCTGGCTCGTGGGCGGCAGCACCCGGCTCGGCTCGAGCGCGCGCCTCGTGCTGCAGAACGCAGGTGCGACGCCCGCCACCGTGACCGTGCGCATGTGGGGCGCGGGCGGGCCGCTCGAGCTCGCCGGTGCGCCCGACTACCTCGTCCCGCCGGGCACCGAGCGCGTCATCCTGCTCGAGGGCCTCGCCGCGGAGCAGTCGCAGCTCGTCGCGCACGTGTCCGCGAGCGGCGGCCTCGTGTCCGCGTTCGTCCAGGACAGCCGCACCTCGGGGCTCGTGCCCGCGGGCGTGGACCTCGTCGTCGGCGGCGCGGCGCCCGCCACCGTGCAGGCCGTCCCGGCGGTGTCCGTGGTCGAGGACGCGCCCGAGCCGCCCGTGGTGCGCGTGCTCGCCCCCGACGAGGAGGCCGGCCCGGCGCACGTCGAGGTCGCGATGCTCGGGCCCGACGGCGTCGTCCGCCTGCCGGGGACGGCGGACCTGGACCTCGACCCGGGCGAGGTCGTCGACGTGCCGCTCGACGGGCTGCCGCCCGGCGACTACACCGCGTGGGTCCGCTCGGACGTGCCGGTCGTCGCGGGCGCGATGGTGACCCGGGCCGGCACCGCCGCCGAGCGGCAGCTCGCGGGCGAGACGCTCGTCGAGCGCGCATGGTCGCCCGCCGTGGCACGCACCCCGCAGGGCGCGCTCGCGCTGCCGGGCGACGAGGCGGGCCGGCTCGTCGTGACCACGGTGCCCGGGGCCGGGACGGTCACGCCCGCCGCGGTGACGCTCGAGGTGCTCGACGCCGCGGGCGGGGTGCTCGCCCGCCACGACCTCGCGGTCCCGGCGGGCTCGTCCCGCGCGCTCGACCTCGCGGCGCTCGCCACGCCGTCGGGGGACGCCGACGACGACGCCGCCGGCGACGACGACACCGCCGCCGACGGCGACCGGCCCGGGACCGGCCGCCGCCCGGCCGCGGTCGTGCTGCGCACCGACGACCCGCGCGTCGTGTGGGGCGCGGTGCTCGACACCGGCACCACGGTCGGCGTGCTGGCGCCGGTCCCGCCCGCCGGGGCGCGTCCGGCGGTCGCGGTCACCGTCCGCTGAGCGCCGCCGTCCGGCGGGACCGCCGGGCTCTGCGCTAGGCGCGGGGGGTGGCCCGGCGCACCTCGACGGCCTCGCGCACGGTGAGCCCCGCGCGCAGCGCGAGCCGCAAGGGAGCCTGGTACCAGCGGCCGTAGCGGCGCGACAGGTAGCGCCGCGCGCTCGCGTGGTGGGCCCGGATCATCGGCGCCGGCCTGTCGCGCCACGAGACGCCCTGGACGTGCGTCACGCGCGCCGCGGGGACGTAGAGGTTCGTCCAGCCGGCCTTGCCCAGGCGGTTGCCCAGGTCGACGTCCTCGAAGAACATGAAGTACGACTCGTCGAACCCGCCGAGCGCCTCGAACGCCTCCCGCCGCAGCAGCAGGCACGCGCCGGACAGCCAGCCCGCGGGCCGGTTCCGCAGCGCGGCGTCGGGCGTCTCCGCGACCGAGCCCGCCGGCGCATCGTCCGCGCCGACCTCGCCCGCGCCGACCTCGCCCGCGCCCTCCTGGTCCACGCGGTAGCGGCGCGTCCACGGGTTGCCGGGCCACACGTGCACCAGCAGCGCGTGGCCCGCCCCGACGCTCAGCGACGGCAGCGCGCGCGCCGACGGGTAGCGCGAGCCGTCCGGGTTGAGCAGGGCCGGGCCCGCCGCGCCGACGTCGGGCCGCGCACCCGCGGCGTCGAGCAGGACGTCGAGCGACCCCTCGTGCCACACGACGTCGTGGTTCGCGACCACGAGCCACGGCTGCGTCGCGCCGCGCGCCCCCAGGTTCGCCGCGGCGCCGTAGCCGAGGTTCCGCCCGGGCAGCACGAGCCGCGCGCCGTACTCGTCGGCGACCTGCCGGGCGACCTCGTGGTCCTCGCCGTTGTCGACGACGACGAGCTCGACCTGCGCGGTCGTCGCCGTACGCAGCGAGGCCGCGAACTCCGCGAGCTCCGGCCCCGGCTGGTAGGTCACGCACACCACTCGCACGGGTGGCCGGTCGGTCATGCCCCGAACCCTAGCCGTGCGATCAGGGCTGGTAGCGCGGGTCGACCTCCTCCGGGCGGCGCCCGAGCAGGTGCGCGACCTGCTCGACGACGACCTCCCGGACCAGGTCGGCGAGGTCCGCCTCGTCCACGGCACGGGTCTCCACGGGCCGGCGGTAGACGACGATGCGGGCCGGGAGCCCGGCGTCGGCAGGGAAGTAGCGGCCCATCGGCACGCCGCCGTGCTCCCACGGGGCGGGCTGCGACGGCGGCACCTCCTCGACCGCGAACTCGGTCCCCTCGAGCTGGCGGCCCCAGCGCCGCTCGAGGCGCTCGACGGCGTCGAGCACGTGGTCGTCGAAGCGCTCGGCGCGCGTCCGGTACGCGGGCAGGTTCGGCGGGATCACGGGGCCGCGCAGGCCCCGGCCGCGGCGGTCGCGCCGACGCGCCACCTGCGCCCGCAGGGCGGGCGGACGTGCACTCCTCACGTCTGCCACTGTACGGCGAGACCGGCCTCGTGGGGCGGGGCGGCGGCGCGGCGCGCCCGGGCGCGGGGGAGGGGTCGGCGTGGCGGGAGGGACCGACGTCGGGGGCGGAAGGTACCCTCGCAGCGTGAGGTCCGGTCGTCAGTGCTCCCGCAACGCGTGCGGGCGTCCCGCGGTGGCGACGCTGACCTACGTGTACTCGGACTCGACGGCGGTGCTCGGGCCGCTCGCCCAGCTCGCCGAGCCGCACTCGTACGACCTGTGCGCCGAGCACGCCGAGCGCCTCACCGCGCCGCGCGGCTGGGAGGTCGTGCGCCTCATGCCGGAGTTCGTGCCGACCGGCCCCACGCCGGACGACCTCGTCGCGCTCGCCGAGGCGGTGCGCGAGGCCGGCCGCCCGCGCGTCACCGAGCCCGCACCCGTGCCCGACGGCGGTGAGGGCGTGCGGCGCGGGCACCTGCGGGTGCTCCCCGGGGAAGGGTCGTAGTCGGTGGTCCCCGAGTCCTCGCCCGACCTGGGCCGGACCCCGAACAGCTGCGGGACGTGCCGCGCCACGGACCTCACGCGGCTGCCGATGGTGCTCACCGACGGCACCGAGGTGACGTTCATCTCGTGCAACGAGTGCGAGACGCACGAGTGGCTCGTGCAGGTGGAGGACGGCACCTGGCGCACCGTGCCGATCGACGTCGTCCTGCAGCGTTCCGCCCGGCGCCGCTGACGTCGCCCGTCCCCGGTCCGCCCACGGGCGGCGTCCGCGAGGTGGGCCCCGCTCGACCGCGCGCCACGGCTCGCTAGGCTGCGCCGCATGGTTTCGCTCGACGACCTGATCAAGGCCTACGACGTCCGCGGCGTGGTCCCGGACCCGTTCTCCGCCGACGTCGCGCGCGCCATCGGTGCCGCGTTCGCCGAGGTCGTGGGCGGACCCCGCGTCGTCGTCGGGCGCGACATGCGGCCGAGCGGCCCGGCGCTCGTGGACGCGTTCGCCGACGGCGTCACGTCCCGGGGCGTCGACGTGGTGCGCATCGGCCTGTGCTCGACCGACGGCCTCTACCACGCGTCCGGGGCGATGGGCCTGCCGGGCGCGATGTTCACCGCGAGCCACAACCCCGCCGAGTACAACGGCATCAAGATGTGCCACGCGGGCGCGCGGCCGGTGGGCCTGGACAGCGGGCTCGCCGACGTCCGCGCGCTCGCCGAGCGCTACCTGGACGAGGGCCTGCCCGCCCCGGCCGAGCGGCGCGGCGAGGTGAGCGACCACGACACGCTCGCCGAGTACGCGGCGTTCCTGCGCGGGCTCGTGGACCTCTCGGGCATCCGGCCGCTCAAGGTCGTCGTCGACGCCGGCAACGGCATGGCGGGGCTGACGGTGCCCGCGGTGCTCGGCACGGCGGCCGGCCTGCCCGCGCTGCCGCTCGAGATCGTGCCGCTGTACTTCGAGCTCGACGGGTCGTTCCCCAACCACGAGGCCAACCCGCTCGAGCCGGAGAACCTCCGCGACCTGCAGGCCGCCGTCGTCGAGCACGGCGCGGACATCGGCCTCGCCTTCGACGGCGACGCCGACCGCTGCTTCGTCGTCGACGAGCAGGGCGACCCGGTGAGCCCGTCCGCGATCACCGCGCTCGTGGGTCTGCGCGAGGTGGCCCGCGAGCTGGCCGCGGGCCGCGAGCCCACGGTCATCCGGAACCTCATCACGTCCCGCGCGGTGCCCGACCTGCTCGAGGCCGCAGGTGCCCGCGTGGTCCGCACGCGCGTCGGCCACTCGTTCATCAAGGCGCAGATGGCCGAGCACGACGCCGTGTTCGGCGGCGAGCACAGCGCGCACTACTACTTCCGCGACTTCTTCTTCGCCGACACCGGCATGCTCGCCGCGATGCACGTGCTCGCGGCGCTCGGCGAGGCGCGCCGCCCGGACGGGTCGCCGGCCCCGCTCTCTGGGCTCGCGGAGGCCTACGAGCCGTACGTGGCCAGCGGCGAGATCAACTCGCGCGTGGCCGACGTCGCGGCGGCGCGGCAGCGGGTCGTCGACGCGTACGTCGTGCGGCAGGAGGCCGGGCCGGTCGAGGTCGACGAGCTCGACGGCCTGACCGTCAGCCACTGGGACGCGACGCCGCGCTGGTGGTTCAACCTGCGCGCCTCCAACACCGAGCCGCTCCTGCGGCTCAACGTCGAGGCCGCGGACGAGGACATCATGGAGAAGGTGCGCGACGACGTGCTCGCGCTCGTGCGCGGAGAGGACGGCTGAGCGTGGACGTGCCGGGCTGGGTCAGGGACATCCTCCGGTGCCCCGCGTGCGGCTCGCCGCTCGCGGACGGGTCGCGGCCCGACGGCACCGCGGAGCTCGTGTGCACGGGCGAGGCGTGCGCCCTCGCGTACCCGGTGCGTGACGGCATCCCCGTGCTGCTCGTCGACGAGGCGTACCCCTCGGCCGGCACGGTGTGAGCCCTCCGTCCGGGCCGGTGGCCCGCGGTCGGGGCGGGACGGCGCGGGCCCGCCCCGACCGCAGCCATCATCCGGCCGCAGCGGCCTTGATGGAGGCGAAGTAGTCCGGGTTCTCCTCGAGCCACTGCTCGACCGAGCCCTCCGGGTCCTCACCGCCGTTCTGGTTGAACATGATCTCCTCGAGCGAGAAGAGCTGGTCGCCGGTGAGCGTGAAGGCCTCCAGCCAGCTCGCCAGCTGCGGGTAGTCCTCGGCGAACCCGGCCCGCGCCACCACCTCGATGTTCTCGGCGCCGCCCAGGGTGCCCTCCGGGTCCTCCAGGTCGCGCAGCGGGAACGCGTCGTAGGCCCAGTGCGGGCGCCAGAGCGTCACGACGACGTCGCGGCCGGCGTCGATCGCACCGGAGAGCTCCGCGAGCATGGCCTGGGTCGAGGACTCGACGAACTCCATGCCCTCGAGCCCGTAGGTGGGGATGACTGCCTCCTTGGTGATTCGGGTCAGGCCCGCGCCCGGCTCGATGCCGACGATCCGGTTGTCGAACCCGTCGGCGCTGTCGGCCAGCTCCTCGAGCGAGGCGATGGGGGCGTCCTCGTTGACCGCGATCGTGAGGCGGGCGTCGTCGTACCAGACACCCAGGCGCTCCATGTCGTCGCCGTACTCGTCGAGGTAGGTGCCGTGCGTGATGGGCAGCCAGGCGTCGAAGAAGAGGTCGTAGTCGCCGCCGGCGACCGCCGTGTAGATGACGCCCATGTCGCCGCCCGACTCGAGCGTGACGTCGTAGCCCTCGGACTCCAGGAGGTTCGCCCACAAGTAGCTCGCGGCGTCCCCCTCGGGCCAGCCGCCGGGGGGCAGGGCGATGGTGACCTTCGTCAGATCCTCGCCGGTGCCCTCGCCGCCCGGGGCGTCGCCGTTGCCGCCGTCCCCGCCCGCGCAGGCGGCGAGGGCGAGCAGCGCGGCGGTGCCCGTCGCGACGGTGGTCGGTGCCTTCCGGTTTCCTCGTCTCATTGCTTCCTCTCTCGGGCGGCGGGCCGCCCGTCGTTCGCTCGTCGTGCGAGCAGGGCCCGAGCATCGACGCGTCGGACCCGGGTCGGGGAATCAGCGGGCCGCCGTCGCCTGAAGGGCGCGCGCGACCGGGGAACGGCTGGCGAGGGCGGAGGTGATCCGATCGAGGTAGATCGCGAGGATGACGACCGCCAGCCCCGCCTCGAAGCCCAGTGCGATGTCGATCGTGCTCAGGGCGCTGACCACCTCTCGGCCCAGGCCGCGGGTGCCGGCGAGGCCGGAGATCACGACCATCGAGAGCGACAGCATGATCACCTGGTTGACGCCGGCCATGATCGTCGGCATCGCGAGCGGCATCTGGATCTGACGCAGGATGCGTCCCGGCGGCGCGCCGAACGCGTGACCGGCCTCGACGACCTCGCGGTCGACCTGGCGGATGCCGAGCTCGGTGAACCGCACCCCCGGGGCGAGGGCGAAGATGATCGTCGCGACGAGCCCGGGCGCGACGCCCGCCCGGAAGACCACCACGACCGGGATGAGGTAGACGAACGCGGGCATCGTCTGCATGAAGTCCAGGACGGGCCGCACCGTCGCGGACACCCGGTCGTCGCGCGCCGCCCAGACCCCGAGCGGGATGCCGATCGCCAGGGCGATGAAGCTGGCCACGAGGACGAGGGCGAGCGACGCCATCGCGTTGTCCCACTGGTCGACGCCGAGCACGACGACGAAGCCCAGGAGGGCACCGACGCCCAGGCGCCAGCCCTTGGCCCAGAACGCCAGGGCGCTGAGGACGGCGACGACGACCCACCACGGGGGCGAGGTGAGGAGCGTCTCGGCCGCGTCGAACGACGCCACGAGGATCGTCCGGACGAGGTCGAAGAGGACTCCGAACGCGTCGGTGACCCAGTCGACGCCGGACTCGATCCAGGCGCCGAGGGGGATCCGGGGACCGATCTCCGTGGCGCTCATGCGCGCACCGCCGTCGCCGGGGCCGACAGCGTGCCGTTCGTGCGGCCAGGCGGTGCCGACGCCGCGGCGGCGGTGCCCCCGGACCCGTCGCCGTTCGCGCTCTCGGTGGGCGCCATCGCCTCCAGCAGGGTGACGCGCGGGATGACGCCGACCAGCCGCCCGTCGTCGTCCACCACGGGGACAGGCAAGGGCGTCTCCGCCGACGGCGCGAAGATCTCCGCGAGCGGCGCGTCGACGCCCACCGCCGTCACCTCGTCGCGCGTCAGCTCGGCGAGCGTCTCCACACCCCGGCGCTGGCCGGCCAGGACGTCGTCGTCGCGCAGCACACCGAGCAGGCGGCGGTTGCGGTCCACGAGGTAGGCGGCGGAGGTCTGCGCGTCGCGCATCTCCCGCAGCGCGCCGCGCGGGCCGGCGCCGACGACGACCACCGCGCGCGGACGGACCATCACCGAGCCGGCGGTGAGCACCCGCGTGCGGTCGACGTCGGCGACGAACTGCGCCACGTAGTCGTTCGCGGGCTCGGACAGGATCTGCTCCGAGGTGCCGATCTGCACGATCCGGCCGTCACGCATCACGGCGATGCGGTCGCCGAGGCGCATGGCCTCGTTGAGGTCGTGGGTGATGAAGACGATGGTCTTGCCCAGGCTCTGCTGCAGCTCGACGAGCTGGTCCTGCATCTCGCGCCGGATGAGCGGGTCCAGGGCCGAGAACGCCTCGTCCATGAGCAGGACGTCGGTGCCCGCAGCGAGGGCGCGGGCCAGGCCCACGCGCTGCCGCATCCCCCCGGAGAGCTCGGCGGGCAGGTGGTCCTCCCAGCCCCCGAGGCCGACCATCTCGAGCGCCTCGCCGGCCCGGCGCCGCCGCTCGGCCCCGTCCACGCCGCGGACCGCCAGCGCGTACGCGGCGTTCTCGAGGACCGTGCGGTGGGGGAGCAGGGCGAAGTGCTGGAACACCATCGAGACGCGTTCCTGGCGCAGTGTGCGGAGGTCGCGCGCGGAGATGGAGCCGAGGTCCGCGTCGCCCAGCCGGATCGTCCCCGCGGTCGGCCGCCAGAGGCCGTTGAGCATCCGGAGCAGGGTGGACTTGCCAGAGCCGGACAGGCCCATCACGACGAACGTCTCGCCCGCCTCGACGGTGAACGAGGCGTCGATGACCGCCGGCGTGCCGAGCGCCAGGACGTCGTCGCGGCTGGCGCCCGCCCGTAGCTGACGTACCGCCTCACCGGGCCGTCGCCCGAAGACCTTGAACACACCGTCAGCTGCCAGGATCGTCACGTTTCGTAGTCCTCATCGCCTCACGAGGGTCGGGGCCGCCGTCGGCATGCCCCGCCAGTGGCCCGGTCCGCGGTCCGCGGTGCCCGGCCGCGGGACACTCTTCCGGCTCGATGTCGGGGCGTCCAGCGGTACATCTCGGACATTTCGCCCGAGGGTGCGCCGTCGAGCCGACCGGCAACGCGCTGGCCTGCACTGATGCTTTGCTGAACCGTTACGGAGTCGTGACCCGGATCGGTCCACCCTCGCCCGGAGGTCCACCCGATCGGACCAGCGTGCCGGTCGGCTCGGGGGCGCGGGACCCCGAGCCCGGTCGGCGGGCAGACGTCCGCCGGGCGCGTACCCGGCCGGCGGCGCACCACGTACCATGGTCGTGCTTGGCGCAGGTGATGCCGTCGGCCCGGAGGGGCCGCGCCGGGCGAGAGGCGACCGCCCGACGTCGGGCGGGGCCGCCGTCCCACCGACCCTGCGCGTCCGCGCGCCGTCCCACCGGAGTCAGCCATGTCCCAGCTCGACGAGGTCCCCGGCCGGTTCAAGGTCCGCGACCTGTCCCTGGCGGCCGCGGGCCGCCACCAGATCCGCCTGGCCGAGCACGAGATGCCCGGCCTCATGGCGCTGCGCGCCGAGTACGCCGACACCCGGCCGCTCGCCGGCGCGCGCATCGCCGGCTCGCTGCACATGACCGTGCAGACCGCCGTGCTCATCGAGACCCTCGTCGCGCTCGGCGCCGAGGTCCGCTGGGCCTCCTGCAACATCTTCTCGACCCAGGACGAGGCCGCCGCGGCGGTCGCCGTCGGCCCGGACGGCACTCCCGAGGACCCGCGCGGCGTGCCGGTGTTCGCCTGGAAGGGCGAGACGCTCGAGGAGTACTGGGACTGCACCGAGCAGATCCTCACCTGGCCCGGCGGCCAGGGCCCGACGGCGATCCTCGACGACGGCGGCGACGCGACCCTGCTCGTGCACTCCGGCGTCGAGTACGAGGCCGCGGGCGCGGTCCCGGCCGATCTCGCCCCCGGCGACCCGGGCTACTCGCACGAGCTCAACGTCATCCTCGGCGTGCTGCGCCGCTCGCTCGCGGCCGACCCGCAGCGCTGGACGCGCATCGCGGCGGGCATCACGGGCGTGAGCGAGGAGACGACGACGGGCGTGCACCGCCTCTACCAGCTCGCCGAGGCCGGTCAGCTGCTCTTCCCGGCGATCAACGTCAACGACTCGGTCACCAAGAGCAAGTTCGACAACAAGTACGGCATCCGCCACTCGCTGCCCGACGGCGTCAACCGCGCCACCGACATCCTCATCGGCGGCAAGGTCGCGTTCGTCGCGGGCTACGGCGACGTCGGCAAGGGCGCGGCCGAGGCGCTGCGCGGCCAGGGCGCGCGCGTCATCGTCTCGGAGATCGACCCGATCTGCGCGCTGCAGGCGGCGATGGACGGCTTCCAGGTCGCCCGGATCGAGGACGTCGTCGGCGAGGCCGACTTCTTCATCACGACGACCGGCAACAAGGACGTCATCCGCGTCGAGCACATGCTCGCGATGAAGGACAAGGCCGTCGTCGGCAACATCGGCCACTTCGACAACGAGATCGACATGGCCGGCCTCGCGGCGGTGCCGGGCGTCCGGCGGACCGAGATCAAGCCGCAGGTCCACGAGTGGACGTTCCCCGCGGACGGCGAGCGCCCCGAGCGGTCGATCATCGTGCTGTCGGAGGGCCGCCTGCTCAACCTCGGCAACGCGACGGGCCACCCGTCGTTCGTCATGAGCACCTCCTTCTCCAACCAGGTCATCGCGCAGATCGAGATCGCCCGCGGTGGCTACCCGCTCGGCGTGCACCGGCTGCCGAAGGTCCTCGACGAGAAGGTCGCGCGCCTGCACCTGCCGGCCCTCGGCGTCCGCCTCACCGAGCTGACCAAGGAGCAGGCGGAGTACATCGGCGTCGACGTGGCGGGCCCGTACAAGCCGGAGCACTACCGCTACTGAGCCCGTCGCGCCCGGGCCGGACGCGGCGTCGGGCGCGATACTCGCACCATGACGTGGGGGCGAGCGGCAGCCGTCGCGCTGCTGCTCGCCCCCGTCGTCGTCGTGGGCTGCGGCCCGACGCCGCCGGACGGGGCGCGCGAGCCCGGGGCCGCGGTGAGCGAGGAGCCCGCCGTCGCCGGCCCCGCCGTGGACGAGCCCGAGGTGCAGGGGCTCGCGGCGGCAGCGCCCGGCCCGGGGCCGGACGACGCGCCCGCCGCGCGAGGCCTGCCGCCCGCGCCCGCGATCCCCGCCGCGGCGCCCGCGGAGGCCGTGCCGATGTACACCGCGACGGTGGCGCGGTCGACGAGGCGCTCGCCGCCCGGATGAGCGCGTCCTGGCGGCCCGGGTGCCCGGTCCCGCTCGAGGACCTGCGCTACGTCACGGTCACGTACGTGGACTTCGACGGCGCGGTGCAGACCGGCGAGCTCGTCGTGCACGCGGACGTCGCCGAGGGTGTCACACGGGTGTTCGCGCGGCTCTTCGAGCTGCGCTACCCGATCCGCTCGATGCGGCTCGTGGACGACTTCGGGGCCGACGACGACGCGTCCATGCGCGCGGACAACACCTCGGCGTTCAACTGTCGCGCGATCACGGGCGGCTCGGCGTGGTCCGAGCACGCCTACGGGCGCGCGATCGACCTCAACCCCGTGGAGAACCCGTACGTGCTCGGCTCCCACGTCGCCCCGCGGGTGGGCCGGCCGTTCGTGTCCCGCCCCGACGCGCCCGGCGTCGTGCACGCCGACGACGCCGTGGTCCGCGCCTTCGCCGCTCAGGGGTGGCAGTGGGGCGGCTACTGGGACTCGCCGACGGACTACCAGCACTTCTCGACGACGGGCCGATGATCGCGCGTCGCGGGGCGCCACGCCCGTAGGGTGCGGGCATGCCTGTCCGGTCGCCCGCGCGTCCGCGCGCCCGACGCCGGCCGGTGACCGCGGCCGCGCGCCTCGCCCCGGTCCCCGCCCCGGTCCCCGCCCTGGCCCTCGTCCTCGCCGTCGGCGTGGCAGCGTGCTCGGGGGAGGGCCCCGCGCCCGACGACCCGTCCCCGACGCCGACGGCGGACCCGGAACCCGGGCCGACCCTCCCGGCGCCGCCGCCCCTCGGCCCGCTCGAGGAGTACCTCGGCTTCGGGGACACGGTGCGCACGGCGGAGGAGTGGGTCGCGCAGATCACCGCCCGCGAGAACCTCGTCGCGGTCTGCATGGCGGAGCAGGGGTTCGAGTACGTCCCCCAGGTGCCGAGCGTGGACCGGATCACCTACCTCGACGGGCCGGTGCAGGGCACGCGCGAGTTCGTCGAGCGGTGGGGCTACGGGTCGTGGTCCTCCCCGCCGGGCGGGTCCGGCGGCGGCTTCACGTACACGTTGGCCGAGGACCCGAACTGGGCGCGGGTGGAGGAGATGAGCGAGGCGGGTCGCGCGGCCTACCTCACGGCGCTCTGGGGGCCGGTGACGGCGTCCTCCGCCGACGGGTCGGAGACCCGCGAGGGCGGTTGCGCGGACGGCGTCCTCACGGCGGCCGGCCCGGAGGCGGCGTTCCTGGCGGGCGTGCGCGACGAGGCCTACGCGTTCCTCGACGCGCTGAACGCAGACCCGAGGTTCGCCGAGGTGGACGCCGCGTGGGCGTCGTGCATGGCCGACCGCGGCTTCGCGTTCACGAACCCGTTCGCCGCGCAGCAGCGGTTCTGGGACGAGGTCTCCGACGAGATCGCCGACGGCGTGCTCGACCCCGTCGTGGCCGCCGAGCGGGCGCCGGAGGAGGTGGCGGTCGCCGTCGCGGACCTCGACTGCCAGGAGGCGACCGACTGGTGGAACCGGCACCGCGCGATCGAGATCGAGCTGCAGCAGGAGTACGTCGACCTCCACCGCGCCGACCTCGAGGCCCTCGCCGAGGCGCTCGCCCGCTGACCCGCCGCGGACACCGGCTCGCGGCCGACCGCCCCACGCAACCTCCCCCCACGCCGGCTTCGAGAGTCTCCGGCGAGTTCGAGAGGTCAGACCTCTCGAGCTCGCCGGAAACTCTCGATCTCGCGGGTGGGGTGGGGGCGGGCGGGGGTGGGGCGGGTCAGTCGGTGGGGTCAGGGATCGCGTGGGGGAGGCGCCGCAGGAGCGCGGCCTCGGCCTGCGCGCGCCGGGCGGCCTCGAGGCTCGTGCGGTACTCGCGGTCCCGCCGCTCGGCGAGGACGGCCGCGATGAACCGCTCGGGGTGCGTCCCGACAGGCGGTCCCGGGGCGACGTAGCGCTCCATCTCGGCGGCGATCTCCTGCCCGAGCCGGTGGCGGGACGCCGGGTGCAGCATCGCGGCGCGGCCGAGCATCTGCCGTGCCCGCAGCGCGAGGCCGTCCGGGAGACGGCGGATGTCCGCGGTCCTCGCCCACGCCGCCAGCTCGGGCGGCATGACCACCGGGGGCAGGGTGCGCTGGCCGCCCCGCACGCGCACGGCGTACGTGCCCGCCACGACGTCGCCCAGCCGCTTGCCCTTGCTGTGCGCGAGCGAGGTGATGACGGCGACGGACCCGAAGGTCAGCCACAGCTCCAGCACGCCCACGAGCGCGCGCGTGATCGCGTGCCGGAAGCGGACCGGACCGCCGTCGTCGCGCACGACGCGCAGGCCGGCGGCGAGCTTGCCGAGCGACCGGCCGCGGGTGAGCGTCTCGACCGTCGCCGGGATGATCACGAGGATCGTGACCATCACGGTCACCGCGAGCGCGGCCGACGCCGCGGCGTCCAGCCGGATCCCGATGTTCGCGGTGTTGGCGACCGTGAGGACGACCCAGGCGAGGACGACGAGCGCCACGGCGTCGAGCAGCGCGCCGAGCATGCGGGTCGCGAACGACGCCGGCCGGGCGTCGATGGCGACGCCCTCGCTGAGGAGGATCTCGTCCTGCAGGACCGCGCTCACAGGGGCGATCCTCGCACAGCGCGCCCCCGCGTCGGGGGCGTCCGCGGGCCGACCGGGCCCGTCCGGCGGCGGGCCTGTGGCAGGCTGACCGCCGTGGACCTCGACGCCTTCACCGCGGTGCACGGCGCCACGTGGGACCGCCTGGACCGGCTGGCCTCCCGCGGCGACCTGAGCGGCGCGGAGGCCGACGAGCTCGTGCGCCTCTACCAGGAGGTCGCCACCCACCTGTCGACGATCCGCTCGACCGCGCCGGACCCCGCCGTCGTCTCCCGGCTGTCGGACGTGCTCGGCCGGGCGCGGGCCGCGATCGCCGGCTCGCACGACCCGTCCCTGACCGACGTCGCGCGGTTCTTCGTCGTGTCCCTGCCCGCCGCGCTCCACCGGGTCCGCTGGTGGACCGTGGGCGTCATGGTCGCCTTCGTGGCCGTCGCCGTGGTCACGGGCGTCCACGTGTACCTCACGCCCGACGCGCAGGCGGCCCTGGGCACGCCCGCGCAGCTCGAGCGGTACGCGGAGCAGGAGTTCGCGGCCTACTACTCGAACCACCCGGCGGGCAGCTTCGCCGCGCAGGTCTGGACGAACAACGCGTGGATCGCCGCGCAGTGCGTCGCGTTCGGGATCACGGGCGCCTGGCCGCTGGTCGTCCTGATGCAGAACGCGGTCGGGGTCGGCACCGCGGGCGCGATCATGGCCCTGCACGACGGCCTGGACGTGTTCTTCCAGCTCATCGCCCCGCACGGGCTCCTCGAGCTCACCGCGGTGTTCGTCGCGGGCGGGGCGGGCTTGAAGATCTTCTGGACGATCGTCGACCCCGGCCCCCGGCCGCGCGGACGCGCGCTCGCGGAGGAGGGGCGGGCCCTCATGTCGGTCGCGCTCGGCCTCGTCGCCGTGCTCGCCGTGTCCGGGCTCATCGAGGGCTTCGTGACGCCGTCGTCGCTGCCGTGGTGGCTGAAGGTCGTCGTCGGCGCCGTCGCGCTCGCCGCGTTCTGGGCCTACACGCTCGTCCTGGGCGGGCGGGCCGTGCGCGCCGGCGAGACCGGCGACGTGCGCGCGGACCACGCGGGCGACGTCCTCCCCGTCGCCGCCTGAGGCCCGCCCCGCTGGAGGCGCCCGCCGCGGCTAGAGCCGCCCGGCGGCCTTGAGCGCGAGGTAGGTGTCCGCGAGCCGCGGCGCGAGGTCGTCGGGCAGTGCGTCGACGACCTCGACCCCGCGCTGGCGCAGCCGCAACGTGACCGCCGCGCGCTCGAGCTCGGTGCGCTCCGCCGCCGCGGCGTCGTAGACCTCCGCGGCGGTCTCGCGGCGGCGGCGCAGCTCGGCCACCTCGGGGTCGGCCACCGACGCGAGCACCACGGTGTGGTCGTGCGCGAGGGGGCCGACGACGGGCAGCACCCCGTTCTCGACGACCGCGGGCTCGAGCGCGGTGAGCAGCACGACGAGCGCCCGCTGCGACATCCGCTGCTGGACCTGCGCGACGACGCCGGGCCAGTCGGTCTCGACGAGGGCCGGCTCGACGGGCGCGAGCGCGTCGGCGAGGGCGGGCATGAGGCGCGGGCCGCCGGTGCCCGCGACCTGGGCGCGCACGCGGCGGTCGAACGCGATGAGGTCGACGCGGTCGCCGGCCCGCGAGGCGAGCGCGGACAGCAGCAGGGCGGCCTCGATCGACGCGTCGACCCGCGGCAGGTCGCCGATCCGCGCCGCGGCGGTGCGGCCGGTGTCGACGACGACGAGCACCCGCCGGTCCCGCTCGGGGCGCCACGTGCGCACGACCACCTCGGCGCGGCGGGCCGTCGCGCGCCAGTCGATCGAGCGCACGTCGTCGCCGATGACGTACTCGCGCAGCGAGTCGAACTCCGTGCCAGCGCCGCGCACCTGCACCGCGGTGCGCCCGTCGAGCTCGCGCAGGCGGGCCAGGCGGCTCGGCAGGTGGCGGCGCGAGGCGAACTCGGGCAGCACGCGCAGCCGCCCGGGTACCTGGACGCTCACCTGCCGCGCCGCGAGGCCGAGCGGCCCGAACGACCGGATCGTCACGCGGTCCGCCCTGCGGTCCCCGCGGCGCGTCGGCCGCAGCGGTGTGACGAGGCGCCGCGCCTCGCCGTCGGGCAGGTCCACGCGGTGCCGGTTGGGGCCCGCGCCCGCGGACGGCTGCCACGCGTCGCGGACGACGGCGCGCAGCCGCCGCCCCGACCGGTTGCGCACCGTGAGGGTCGAGGCCGTGCTCTCGGTGAGCCGGACCGAGGCCGGCACGCTGCGGCGCACCTCGACCAGGCGCGGCGACGCGGCCAGCGCGAGGTCCAGGGCACAGGCCAGCACGACGAGCGCCGCCCACGCGAGCACGACGAACGTCTCCGGCACGAGGAGCACCGGGACGAGGCCGAGCGCGGCGAGGGCGACCGCGCGCCAGGTGACGGCCATGGGTCAGCGCGGGACCGGCACGGCGCCGAGCACGGTGTCGAGGACGCTCTCCGCGGTCACGCCCTCGAGCTCGGCCTCCGCGCGCAGCTGGACCCGGTGGCGCAGCGTCGGGTGCGCGAGCGCCTTGACGTCGTCCGGGGTCACGTAGCCGCGACCGGACAGCCAGGCCCACGCGCGCGACGTGGCGAGCAGCGCGGTCGCGCCGCGAGGGGAGACGCCGAGGGACAGCGACGGCGACTGGCGGGTCGCGCGGCAGATGTCGACGACGTACCCGAGCACCTCGGGCGCGACCTGGACCTGGGCGACCTCCGCGCGGGCGCGGGCGAGCTGGCCGGCGTCGGTCACGGCGCGCACGCCGGCCGCGGCGAGGTCGCGCGGGTCGAAGCCTGCGGCGTGGCGGCGGAGCACCTCGACCTCGTGGTCGCGCTCGGGCAGGGGCATCGTGAGCTTGAGCAGGAACCGGTCGAGCTGGGCCTCGGGCAGCGGGTAGGTGCCCTCGTACTCGACGGGGTTCTGCGTCGCGATGACGAGGAACGGGTCCGGCAGGGGCCGCGGCGTGCCCTCGACCGACACCTGGCGCTCCTCCATCGCCTCGAGCAGCGACGCCTGCGTCTTCGGCGGCGTGCGGTTGATCTCGTCGGCGAGCAGGAGGTTGGTGAAGACCGGGCCCTCGCGGAACGAGAACTGCGCGGTCCGGGCGTCGTAGACGAGCGAGCCGGTGACGTCGCCGGGCATGAGGTCGGGCGTGAACTGGACGCGCTTGGTGTCCAGGTCGAGTGCGCCGGACAGCGCGCGCACCAGCAGCGTCTTGGCGACGCCGGGCACGCCCTCGAGCAGCACGTGCCCGCGGCACAGCAGCGCGATGACCAGGCCCGTCACCGCGGCGTCCTGCCCGACGACCGCCTTGCCCACCTCGGCGCGCAGGGCGGTGAACCCGGCGCGCAGGTCCGCGGACGGTGCGGGCGGCGCGCCGTGGGCACCGGTGGTGGCCGGGGAGGGCGGCACGGGAGGCGCCGGGGGCGCGGGCGGCGCGGCGGGCGGCACGGCACCGCCGGCGCCGTGCTGGTCGCCGGTCGGGGGCTGGGGGAAGGGCTGCTGGGTCACGTGCGGTGAACCTCGCTCTCGAGCTGGTCGAGCGTCCGGGCCAGCTGGAGGAGCCCGGCGTCGTCGGTGGGTGGTGGTCCGTACAGGAGGGCGGCGACGTCGTCCGCGCGACGCCCGGTGGCCCGGGACAGCGCGTCGATGACCTCGGGCGCCCCGGCGTTGCGCGGCAGGCCGAGACGCGCCGCGGCCCGGTGCGCCGCACCGGCGCGCAGCGCGGCGGCGGCGTGCCCGCGGGCCCGGGCGCGGCGGTAGAGGCGGCCCCGGCCGACGGTCGCCTCGGCCGCCCGCACGACGACGGGCAGCGGCTCGGTCACGACGGGCCCCAGTCGCCGCCCGCGCCACAGCGCGAGGGCGAGCACGACGACGAGCAGCTGCAGGCCGACGACCCCGAACCACGAGGGCAGGGTGCCCTCGACCGGGGCGCCGTCGTCGTCGCCGTCGCCGGCCCCGCTCGACAGGTCGCCGAGCGAGGGCACGTACCAGACGAGGTGGTCGTGCCGGCCCAGGGCGCGCAGGACGAGGGCGGCGTGGCCGAGGTCGTCGACGTGCTCGTTGGTCAGCGGGTCCGGGTCGGCGAGCAGGACGACGCGGCGGCCGCGCGCGGTGAGCGACACGTACCCGCCCGCGCGCCCCTCGGCGTCGGTGAGCCCGGTCGCCGGGAAGCACACGGCGACGTCCGGGTCCTTCGTGACCATCGACCGTGCGCTGAACGCGACCTCGCCCGCGGCGAGCGCGTCCGCGTCGTCGCACTCGGCGCGCAGGGTGCCGGACAGGAACGGGCCGCCGTCGGTCACGGCGCCGTCGGTGAGCGCGGACAGGTGGTAGGCCTCGGGCGAGACGACGACGAGGTCCGCGGGCACGGCCGCGACGGCGTCCACCTGGTCGCCCATGAGCGCCGCGGTGTCGGCCACGAGGAGCGTGGTCCCGGCCTGGGCGGCGGCGGTCGCCTCCGCGACGGTCCGCACGTAGGTGATCCGCACGCCACGGTCGCGCAGCACCTCGGCGACCGCGCGGCCCCCGCCCTCGCGGGGGTTGTCCGGCGCGAGCGGCACCGTGGACGTGCGCGCGCCGAGCAGCGAGGTCAGCAGGCCGACGCCCAGCACGAGCGCGACGGCGCCGAGCGGCCCTCGGGCACGGCGCCACCCGGTGCGCGCGCGCGTGGCGGCCGTGGTGCCGTCGCCCATGACGGCGGTCGTCACGGTCATCGCGGCACCGCCGGCAGGGCGTCGTCGTCGGGCAGTGCGGCGCCGTGCGTCGGGCGGGCGGCGGCCACAGCGGCGTCGAGCGCGCGCAGCCACGCGTCGTCGTCGGCGGACGCGTCCGCGTCGCCGTAGCAGACGTCGTCGAACAGCCGGCTGCCCCGGAGGAGGTCGGCCGCGTGCGCGGGCAGCGCGGCTCCGGCCTCGAGCGCGGCCTCGTGCGCGGTCTTGCCGGGCCGCTCGTCGACGACGGCCCGCTCCTCGAGCGCGCGCAGCAGCGCGCGGAACCGGTCGGCGACGGCGTCGCTCCAGCGGCCGGCGAGGGCGTGCGCGTCGGCGGCGGCGCGGAGCTCGGCGGCGGTGCGCGTGTCGTCGACGAAGAGCTCGACGGAGCCCCGCTCGAGCCGCCGGCCGCGGCGGACCGGCCCGGCCACGGCGAGCACGACGAGCGCACCGACGAGCACGATCGAGCCCAGGACGAGCGCGGCCGCGACCGGGTCGACGCCGCTGATCGCGCCCTGGGCGTCCTCCCAGCGCTCGAGGAGCCAGCGCAGGGCCATGTCGAGCAGGCTCTGGCGCTCGTGGTAGATCGGGTCGGCGAGCTCGGCCTCGACCCAGCTCCGCGCGGTCTCGGCGTCCGGGTCCACCGGGACGTCGCGCAGGAGGGTGCCCGGGAGCCGGGCGAGCGCGGCGAGCACGTCAGGCGGCCCGCCCCGCCGCGGCCTCCTCGGCCGCCCGGTGCAGGGTGACGTCGAGGCCCTCGCGGCGGATCCGGAGGTCGATGTACAGCAGCGCGACGACCGCGGCGTAGAAGGGCGTGGTGACCACGGAGGCGATGATCGTCGCCACGCCCTGGATCGCCAGCGACGCCGGCGAGAACAGGTCCGTCGGCGAGACGAGCATGGCGACGAGCGAGGCCGGGAAGCTCACCAGCCCGGCGACGAACCCCACGATGATGTTCGTCAGCAGGACGATGCCGAAGATCCGCCAGAACGAGCCGCGGCTCAGCGCCCAGCCGCGCTTGAGGCCGGCGACGACCTTCTGGCGCTCGAGCACGAGGGCGGCGGGCGCGAGCGTGGTCCGGGTCATGAACCAGACCGCGAAGCAGACGTAGGCGACGAGGCCGAGCAGGCCGAGCGCGACGCTGGCCCCGACGGCGTCGGCCGCGGCGAGCGCCACGACGCCGACGACGAGCACCACGAGGGGCGCGAACACGATCACGATGACGAGCAGCGTGAGCAGGAGGAGCCGCCACAGCTGCGGGCGCACCGTCTGCCACGCCTCGCCGACGCCGACGACCGTCCCGATGACGGACCGGCTCACCGACACGGTGAGGAGGCCGGTGAGGATCGTCGAGGCGACGTACGAGGCCAGGAAGAGGACGACGTAGCCGACGCTCGCGCCGAGGGCGTCGCCCGCGGTGATGTCCGCCTCGGCGCCGACCGGCGTGCTCGCCCAGTCGCCGATCCAGCCGAACGAGTACCACTCGACGAACGTCTGCAGGACGACGAGCGCGGTGACGACGACGGCGGAGAACCCGAACATGACGCGCGGGTTGGCCCGGATGGCCCGGAAGGCGCCGTCGTAGATCTCGCCGAGGCCGAGCGGGCGCAGCGGCACGATGCCGCGCTGGACGGGCACGGGCGTCACGCCCACGGGTGCGCCGTACTGGGGTGCGCCGTACTGGGGTGCGCCGTACTGGGGTGCGCCGTACTGGGGTGCGCCGTACTGGGGTGCGCCGTACTGGGGTGCGCCGTACTGGGGTGCGCCGTACTGGGGTGCGCCGTACTGAGGCGCCCCGTACTGGGGGGCCCCGGGCTCGGGCGCGCCCGACGGCGGGCCGTAGCCCGGCGTCGACGGCGGGCCGTAGCCGGGGGTACCGGTGCCGAGGGGGCCCCAGGACCAGCCTGCGGCGTCGGGCGCGGGGTCGGCCGCCGGGGGGGCCGGGGGCGTGGGCTCGGGCACGGGGGCGGCGCCCGCGGCCGGCTGCTCGGCTGCGGGGCCCGTGCCGGTCGTGTCCTGCGGCTCGCTCACCCGGTCCCTCCTCGCGCGATGCGGAGGCCGGGCGTGCCCCGGCCCCGCGGAACCGCGCCCATCGTGCCACGGACGTCCCGCGGCGGGGGCTCCGTCGGACCTTCGGCGACGCCCCGCGCGAGGCGGGTGCCCCGGACCCGCTCCGCAGGTGGGACCATGGGGGGCATGAAGGGTCGGATCCTGGTGGTCGACGACGACGTCGCCCTCGCCGAGATGATCGGCATCGTCCTGAAGTCCGAGGGCTTCGAGCCCCTGTTCTGCGCGCACGGCGACGAGGCGCTGGAGGCGTTCCGGCAGGGTCAGCCCGACCTCGTGCTGCTGGACCTCATGCTGCCCGGCAAGGACGGCAACGAGATCTGCCGCCTCATCCGCGCCGAGTCCGGCGTGCCGATCGTCATGCTCACGGCCAAGAGCGACACGGTCGACGTGGTCCTCGGGCTCGAGTCGGGCGCCGACGACTACATCTCCAAGCCGTTCAAGCCCAAGGAGCTCATCGCCCGTGTGCGCGCCCGGCTGCGCCGCACCGACGAGCCGAGCCCCGAGCACCTGACGATCGGCGACCTCGAGATCGACGTGACGGGGCACCGGGTCTCGCGGGACGGCAAGACCATCCCGCTGACGCCGCTCGAGTTCGACCTGCTCGTCGCGCTCGCCCGCAAGCCGTGGCAGGTCTTCACGCGCGAGGTCCTCCTCGAGCGCGTGTGGGGCTACCGCCACGCCGCCGACACCCGCCTGGTCAACGTCCACGTCCAGCGGCTGCGGTCCAAGATCGAGCACGACCCGGAGGACCCGAAGATCGTGGTCACCGTCCGCGGCGTCGGGTACAAGGCGGGCACCGAGGCGTCGTGACCGCAGGCGTGGCCGCGTGGCCGACCCGGGTCAGCCGCGCCGGTCGGCGCGGCTGGCGACGCGTGTCCGGTGCCGTGCAGCGCGTCGTCGACCGCTGGCGGGGCTCCCTGCAGATCCGGGTCGTCACCTCGGCGCTGCTCTTCGGCGTCGTCGCCCTCGGCGCCCTCGGCTGGTTCCTGTCGGACCGGATCGCCGGGGGCCTGTACGAGGACCGCCGCGACCAGCTGCTCGCGGACTCGGCGAGCTCGACGCAGCAGGCGCAGCAGCGCTTCAACAGGTCCGCGTCCGAGCGCGCCACGGGCCAGGACGTCGAGGCGCTGTTCCTCGAGGTCATCGGCCAGCTGCAGGTGGGCGGCACGGGCGACCGGCGCGACGTGTTCCTGCTGCGCGTCCCCGGTGGCAGCGCGCGCGTGTTCGCGAACGGGCAGACGACGGCCCCGCACCTCGTGGACCTCATCGACCCGCAGCTGCGCCGCGCGGTGCGCGAGGCCGACGTGCAGATGTGGATGCCGGTCGGCATCCCCACCGAGGGCGAGCCCGCGCCCGGCATCCTCGTCGGCTCGACGGTCACGGTCCCGACCGCCGGCACCTACGAGCTCTACTACCTGTACGACCTGTCCGCCGAGCAGCAGACGCTCGCGTTCCTCCAGCGCGTGCTCGTCTCCGGCGCCGCGGTCCTCGTGCTGCTCCTCGGCGTCCTCACGTGGATGGTCACCCGCACCGCGGTGCAGCCGGTGCGCGCCGCGGCCCGGGTCGCCGAGCGCCTCGCCGACGGCCTGCTCTCCGAGCGCATGACCGTGCGGGGCAAGGACGAGATGGCCACGCTCGCACGGTCGTTCAACGAGATGGCCGAGAGCCTGCAGCTGCAGATCCACCGGATGGAGGAGCTCTCCCGGCTCCAGCGCCGGTTCGTCTCCGACGTGTCCCACGAGCTCAAGACCCCGCTCACCACGATCCGCATGGCGGCCGAGATCCTGCACGGGTCGCGCGAGAGCCTCGACCCCGCCGCGGCGCGGTCGGCCGAGCTGCTCACCGCCCAGCTCGACAGGTTCGAGGCGCTGCTCGCCGACCTGCTCGAGATGAGCCGCTTCGACGCGGGCGCCGCGATGCTCGACGCCGAGCGCCGCGACGTGCGCGAGATCGTCGTGCAGGCGGTCGACCAGGCCACGAGCCTCGCCGCGAAGAAGGGCGTCTGGCTCGGCGTGGAGCTGCCCGACGAGCCCGTCATCGCCGACGTCGACGGCCGCCGCGTCGAGCGGATCCTGCGCAACCTGCTCGTCAACGCGCTCGAGCACGCCGAGGGCAACCCGGTCGAGGTCCGCCTGGGGGCCGACGCCGAGGCCGTCGCGATCCGCGTGCGCGACCACGGGGTCGGCATGACGCCGGAGGAGTCGGAGCACGTGTTCGACCGGTTCTGGCGCGCCGACCCCGCCCGCGCGCGAACCACGGGCGGCACCGGCCTGGGCCTGGCGATCTCGCAGGAGGACGCGCACCTGCACGGCGGGCGCCTCGAGGTGTGGGCCCGGCCCGGCCTCGGCGCCTCGTTCCTCCTCACCCTGCCGCGGCACGCGGGCATCACCCTGGGGGAGTCCCCGGTGCCGCTCGTCCCGGAGGACACCCCCTCGCCCGAGGCGACCGTCGACGTCGGCGCGCACGTCGTCGTCGACCCTGCCGCCGTGCCCGACCTGGACCGGCTGGAGGCGTGATGACGACGACCCGCCCCGCCCGGAGCCCCCGCCTCGCCGCCCGCCGCGGCGCGCTCGCCGTCGTGCTCGCCGGGACGCTCGCCGTCGGGCTCGCCGCGTGCGTGAGCATCCCCACCGAGGGGCCGATCAGCCGCGGCAGCCCCGCGCCGACCGAGCCCGTCATCCCGATCCCGCTGCCGCTCGGGCCGCAGGACGGCGCCTCGCAGGAGGACATCGTCGCGGGCTTCCTCAGCGCCGCGCAGGCGGGCGTGTGGGAGGACTACGAGACCGCCCAGGAGTACCTCGCGCGCGGCGCGCAGTGGGACCCGTGGGCGCAGACGATCGTCGCGAGCCGTGACCCGGAGGTGACGCGCGTCCAGGACGGCGAGGTGCGCGTGACCGTGGTCAGCGCCGCCACCGTCGACGCGTTCGGGGTGTACGAGGAGGCGGTCGCCGACGCCGCGCCGGTCGAGATGGCGTTCGGCCTGGTGCGCGAGGGCGGCGAGTGGCGGATCGCGAGCCTGCCCGACGGGATCGTCGTGCGCACGTCGAGCTTCACGAGCGCGTACAGCCCGGTGCCGGTGTACTTCGCCGCGCCCGACGGGCGCACCGGCGTCGCGGAGGTGCGCTGGCTGCCGACCCGAGACCTGCTGCGCCGCACCGTGCGCTCGCTCCTCGCCGGCCCGTCGCCGTGGCTGCGTGACGCGGTCGTCACCGCGATCCCGCCGCTCGAGCGCAACCCGGTCGAGGACGTCGTCGGCCCGGACGCCTCCGGCGTGGTGACCGTGCGCCTCGCGCCCGAGGTCCACCGCACGGAGCTCGCGGGCAACGCGCGCGAGCTGCTGCAGGCGCAGCTCGAGGCGACCCTCAAGACGTCGACCCTGCGCGGCATCGTGGTCACGGCCGTGCACGTGACGTCGTCCGGCGACGTGCCGTGGGAGGTGGACCAGGCGCGCTTCGTCCCGCTCGCGCGCGACGTGTTCGCCGACGCCGGCCCGTTCGTGATCCACGAGGACCGCGTCGTCGAGGTGCGCGCGCAGGGCGTGCTGCAGCCGGTGTCCGGCCTGCCGTCGCTCGAGGACCTCGAGGCGCCGCACCACCCCGCGACCGGCCTGCGCGGCGGCCCGTGGGTGGTGCTCGACGGCCCCGGCCGCCTCGTGCTCCTGCCCACCGACGGCGAGCCCCCGCGCACGCTCCACACGGGCGCCGACCTCGTCGCGCCGTCCGTGGACTCCTCGGGCTGGGCGTGGACGGGGGAGCGGACGGCGAACCCCGGCGCGCTCGTGGCCGTCTCGGCCGACGGCGAGGTGGTCGAGCTCGTCGCGCCGTGGCTCGAGGGGCGCGAGCTGCGCTCGGTGCGCGTGGCCCGCGACGGCACGCGCGTGGCGGTCGCGTCGGTCGGCCCGGACGGCGCGGTGGGCATCGAGGTCCGCGCGGTCATCCGGACCGACGGGCACCCGCAGCTGCTCGGCCAGGAGGGCCTGACCGTGGGCTCGGTGTTCGCGGACGTCACGGACCTGTCGTGGCTCGACGGCACGCGCCTGGCGGTGCTCGGCACGCGCGTCGACTCCGAGCAGCCCGGCGTGCACGAGGTGCCGCTGGGCGGGGCGACGGCGCTCGTGCAGTTCGTGCCCGAGGACGCGCGCGGCATCGCGGCCGGGCGGGGCGAGGGCAGCGTGTTCGTCGTCGACGGCGAGGGCGTGCTGCGGGTGCTGCGCGGCTCGAGCTGGGTCGTCGTGGCCGAGGGCGTGGCCGACCCGGCGTTCCCGGGCTGAGCGGGCGCCGGGGGAGGGGGCGACGCCCGGGCGCGGGCGTCCCGGCGGGCCTGTGGACGGCGGCGACGGGTGCCGGAACCCGCGGCACCCTGCCGAGGTGACCCTCGCCGCCCGCCCCTGGCCGACGCGCGCGGCGGCGTGGCTGCGCGCGGCGGGGACCGACCTGGCCCGGCTCGTCCTGCCCGTGGAGTGCCCGGGGTGCGGCCTGCCGGACGTCCTGCTGTGCGCGGCGTGCGCCGGCCGGCTGGCCGGCCCACCGCGGCGGTGCGAGACCGGCGTGCCGCGCCTCGACCGCATGGACGGGCACCCACCGCCGCCGGTGTGGGCGCTGACGGCCTACGCGGGCCCGGTGCGCGGCGTCGTCGTGGCGTGGAAGGACGGCGGGCGCGCCGACCTCACGCGCGTGCTCGTGGGGGCCGTCGAGCGCGCCGCCGCCGACCTCGCGCCCGTGCTGGCCGACGCCGGCGGCCTGCGCGTGGTGCCGGTGCCGACGTCGGCCGCGGCCCGGCGGCGCCGCGGCGCCGACCTCGTGCGTGCGCTCGCCGACGGTGCGGCGCGGGGCCTCGTCGCGGGCGGTGTGCCCGCGGCCGTGGCGCCGGTGCTGCGGCACCGGACCCGCCGGCGGGTCGACCAGGTGGGGCTCGGTTCGCGGGCGCGGGCCCGGAACACGGCGGGCGCCGTCGTCGTGCGCCCGCAGGCGGCCGCGCGCTCGGGTCCGCCGGGGGCGCCGGTGCTGCTCGTCGACGACGTCGTCACGACCGGGAGCACGCTCGAGGCGTGCCGCCGGGCGCTCGAGGCGGAGGGGGTGCGCGTGCTCGGTGCGCTGGTGCTCGCCGCGACGCCCTCGCCACGCGGCGAGGTGGTGCCCGGCGGCGTCGGGGACCGGTAGGATCGACCGAGGATCAAATCGATTCGACCGGAATGCCCGGGGCGCCCCGCGCAGGAGGGGCGGGGGCGCCGGGGCCGCCAGCCGGAGGAGAAGAGCGATGGCCAGCCCGTTCCCGCCGAGGATGTACACGCCGGACCCGACGTTCGCCCACCGGGTCGCGTCCGCCACGGTGACCGTCACCGGGCCGGACGGCCGCCCGCTCGCGGGCACCGAGGTGACCGTCGCGCAGCGCCGGCACGCGTTCGGCTTCGGCAACATCGGCTTCGACTTCATCCCGCTCGCCAACGGCGAGACCGCCCCGCACCCCGACGACGACGTCGAGACGTTCGGCGGCGCGAGCCTCGAGCACCTCGAGCGCCTCGCGGACCTCTGGCTCGACCTGTTCAACACCGCGACCCTGCCGTTCTACTGGGGTCGGTTCGAGCGGCGGCGCGGCCACCCGCAGACCGACCGCCTGCTGGCCACCGCGCGCTGGTTCCGCGAGCGCGGGGTCGAGCTCAAGGGCCACCCGCTGGTGTGGCACACGGTGCAGCCGGACTGGCTGCTCGGCCTGCCGCTGGAGGAGGTCGAGCGCCTGCAGCGCGAGCGGATCCGCCGCGAGGTCACGGCGTTCCGCGGCCTGATCGACACCTGGGACGCGATCAACGAGGTCGTGATCATGCCCGTCTTCGCGAACGGGGAGAACGCGATCACGCCGCTCGCGTGGGAGAAGGGCCGCGTGGCCATGATGCGCATGGCGTTCGAGGAGGCCCGCGCGGCCAACCCGGACGTGCGGCTGCTCCTGAACGACTTCGACATGTCGACCGCGTACGAGTGCCTCGTCGAGGCCGCGCTCGAGGCGGGCGTCGCCATCGACGTGCTCGGCCTGCAGAGCCACATGCACCAGGGCTACTGGGGCGAGGAGAGGACCCTGCGGACCCTCGAGCGGTTCTCCCGCTACGGGCTGCCGATCCACTTCACCGAGACCACGCTCGTCTCGGGCCACCTCATGCCGCCGGAGATCGAGGACCTGAACGACTACCAGGTCCCCGAGTGGCCCTCGACGCCCGAGGGCGAGGAGCGCCAGGCCGACGAGGTCGTCCGGCACTACCGGACCCTCCTGTCGCACCCGGCGGTCGAGGCGATCACGTACTGGGGCCTGACCGACGACGGCATGTGGCTCGGCGCCCCCGGCGGCTTCGTCCGCGCCGACGGCACCCCCAAGCCCGCCTACGAGGCGCTGCGCGCGCTCGTCAAGGGCGAGTGGTGGCTCGCGCCGACGACGATGCGCACCGACGACGCCGGGCGCGTCGAGGTGCGCGGCTGGCTCGGCGACTACGAGGTGAGCGCGGGCGGCGGGACGACGACCTTCGCGCTCGAGCGCGGCGTCGACGCCGTCGAGGTCGCGCTGCCCTGAGCGGGGCGGCCGCCGCGGCCCACAGGCGGGGCCCGGGGCGGGTCGGGATCCCGGAGTCCCGGCCCGCCCCGGGCCCTCTCACGTCCCCGGCCGGGGCGGCGTCCCGGGTCCTCTCGCCCCCGGCCGAGGTGACGTCCCCGCCCGGCCCCCGGGCCCTTCGGACCTCGCGTCGTCGCAGGTGGGCGGGCCGGTGCGGGTGAATCGTCGGGCCGTGCGGGGTCGCCCGCGCGGCTCCGCTTCACTCGGCCCCGGTTCCGGGTTACCGTCGTCGTACAGACGACCGGAGGAGGCTCGTCCGAGCGCCTCCGGCGACCGCAGAGGACCTGCGGGAGGAGGTGGTGCCGAGCACACGTCCTCACCTGTGGAGAGCCCAGGTACCGCACCGGACGGCCCCGCCGTCCCGTCTTCCGGAGGTCAGCCATGGAGATCGTCGTCGTCGGCCGTCACGTCGAGGTCCCCGAGAGGTTCCGTCGACACGTCCAGGACAAGCTGAGCAAGATCTCCCAGCTCGCCCCGCGCGCCCAGCGCGTCGACGTCGAGCTCACGCACGAGCGGAACCCCCGCCAGTCCGAGGTCAGCGAGCGCGTGGAGATCACCGTGCGCGGGAAGGGCCCGGTGGTGCGCGCGGAGGCCATGGCGGACGACCCGTACGCGGCGCTCGACCTCGCGATGACCAAGCTCATGGAGCGGCTGCGCCGCGCGCGCGACCGCAGCAAGGACCACCGGAGGACGCTCCCGCTCACGCCGGTCGAGGTGCGCGCGGGCGAGCCCGAGGACGGCGCGGTGCCGCCGGAGGAGCCCGAGGTGCGGGTGGGCCCGGACGGCACGGTGGAGAAGGTGCTCGGCGACTCGCCGATCGTCATCCGCGAGAAGCTGCACACGGCCCAGCCGATGACGCTGGACGACGCGCTCTACGAGATGGAGATGGTCGGCCACGACTTCTACCTGTTCGTCGACGCGGAGACGTCGCTGCCGTCGGTGGCCTACCGCCGCCGCGGCTGGAGCTACGGCGTGATCCGCCTGGACACGCCGGTCTCCGCGTCCGCGCAGGCGGTGTGACGGGACGGTGCGACCGACGACGTGACGGACGGCGGCCCGGAGCGGGCCGCGGCCGCGTGTCGGTGACGGGGGCGAGGATGGGCCGGTGCCCACCTCGCCCCCCGTCGTCCGACCGGGCGTGGCCGGCCCGCGCCCGGTGGAGGAGCTGAGCCTGGCCCAGGCGCGCCGCGTCGCGCTGCGCGCCCAGGGCCTCGACCGCCCGCGCCGCCCGCTCGCCGGCGCGCCCACCATGCGCCACCTGCAGCAGGTCGTCGACCGGCTCGGGCTGCTGCAGATCGACTCGGTCAACGTCGTGGCCCGGGCGCACCTCGTGCCGGCGTTCTCGCGCCTGGGCCCGTACGACGTCGGGCTGCTCGAGCGCGCGAGCGCGACGCCCCCACGCAGGCTCGTGGAGTACTGGGCGCACGAGGCGTCGTTCGTCCCGCCCACCACGTACCGCCTGCTCGGGTGGCGCCAGCGCGAGTGGCGCGACCGCGCCTGGCGGATGGCGACGTCGGTCCTGCACACCCACCCGCACCTCGTCGACGAGATCCGCGACCTCGTCGCCGCGCGCGGGCCCGTGACCGCCCGCGAGGTGCACGCCGAGTACGCGGCCGAGCACCCGCACCGGCGCGAGGACTGGGGCTGGAACTGGACCGTGAGCAAGCGGGTGCTCGAGCTGCTGTTCTTCGCGGGCGAGGTGACCTCCGCCGGCCGGAACGCCCAGTTCGAGCGGCGCTACGACCTCACGTCCCGCGTGCTGCCGCCCGAGGTGGTCGCGGCCCCGGAACCGCGCGACGAGGACGCCGTGCGCGCGCTCGTGGAGATCGGCGCGCGGGCGCACGGCGTGGGGACCGTCCGGTGCTTCGCCGACTACTTCCGGCTGCCGGTCGCGGCGACGGCGACGGCGGTGGCCGAGCTGGTCGAGGAGGGCGTGCTCGTGCCGGTGCGCGTGCGCGGCTGGGACCGCCCGACGTGGCTGCACCGGGACGCCTCGCTGCCGCGCTCCGCGAGCGGCCGCGCGCTGCTCAGCCCGTTCGACCCGCTCGTGTTCGAGCGGCGCCGCCTCGAGGAGCTGTTCGGCACGCGGTACCGGATCGAGATCTACACGCCGGCCCACAAGCGCGTGCACGGCTACTACGTGCTGCCGTTCCTGCTCGGGGACCGGATCGCGGCGCGCGTGGACCTCAAGGCCGACCGCCGCGCGGGCGTGCTGCGCGTGCCGGCCGCGCACGGCGAGGACGACGCCGCCGCCCGCCCGGGCCCTGCGCCCTCGCCCGGGCTCGTGGCGGCCGAGCTGGCGGCCGAGCTGCGGCTCATGGCGACCTGGCTGGGGCTCGCCGAGGTCGAGGTGCCCGACGACGCCCGCGGCACGCTCGCGCCGGTGCTCCGCCGGGCCCTGGCGTCGGGTGCGGAACCAGCGGGGTCGTCTGCGCGTTGAGCAGTGGGTCGGGGCGGGCGGCCGCTCGCCTACGATGGTTCGTGGCCTGCGCCCTGCGCCCCCGCAGCGCGCCGCAGGCGGGCCCGACGCCGCACGGCGCGGGCAGTCGACACTGGGAGACCAAGCGTGCCTTCGATCCTCGACCGGGTCCTGCGCATCGGCGAGGGCCGGATCCTCAAGAAGCTGGCCGGCATCGCCGAGCAGGTGAACGCCCTCGAGCCCAGCTTCGAGGCGCTCAGCGACGCCGAGCTGCGTGAGGAGACCGACCGGTTCAAGGCGCGCCTCGCCGACGGGGAGACCCTCGACGACATCCTCCCCGAGGCGTTCGCCGCGGTCCGCGAGGCCGCCCGGCGCACGCTGGGCCAGCGGCACTTCGACGTGCAGATCATGGGCGGCGCGGCCCTGCACCTCGGGAACATCGCCGAGATGAAGACCGGTGAGGGCAAGACGCTCGTCGCGACGCTGCCCGCCTACCTCAACGCCCTCACCGGCAAGGGCGTGCACGTCGTCACGGTCAACGACTACCTGGCGACGTACCAGAGCGAGCTCATGGGCCGCGTCTACCGGTTCCTGGGCCTGACCACGGGCTGCATCGTCACCGGCCAGAAGCCCGAGGAGCGCCGCAAGCAGTACGAGGCGGACATCACCTACGGCACGAACAACGAGTTCGGCTTCGACTACCTGCGCGACAACATGGCCTGGCGCCCGGAGGAGCTCGTCCAGCGCGGCCACCACTACGCGATCGTCGACGAGGTGGACTCGATCCTCATCGACGAGGCCCGCACACCGCTCATCATCTCCGGTCCCGCCTCCGGCGACGCGAACAAGTGGTACGCGGAGTTCGCCAAGGTCGCGCAGCGCCTGCAGCCCGAGGTCGACTACGAGGTCGACGAGAAGAAGCGCACCGTCGGCGTGCTCGAGCCCGGCATCGAGAAGGTCGAGGACTACCTCGGCATCGACAACCTCTACGAGTCGCTCAACACGCCGCTCATCGGCTTCCTCAACAACGCGCTGCGCGCGAAGGAGCTCTACAAGCGCGACAAGGACTACGTCGTCATGAACGGCGAGGTCCTCATCGTCGACGAGCACACCGGCCGCATCCTCCCGGGCCGCCGCTACAACGAGGGCATGCACCAGGCCATCGAGGCCAAGGAGGGCGTGCAGATCAAGGCGGAGAACCAGACGCTCGCCACGATCACGCTGCAGAACTACTTCCGCCTGTACGACAAGCTCGCGGGCATGACGGGCACGGCCCAGACCGAGGCCGCCGAGTTCATGAGCACGTACAAGCTCGGCGTCGTGCCCATCCCGACGAACAAGCCGATGATCCGCATCGACCAGCCGGACCTCGTCTACAAGAACGAGGAGGTCAAGTTCAAGGCGGTCGTCGAGGACATCGTCGAGCGGCACGCCAAGGGCCAGCCGGTGCTCGTCGGCACGGTCAGCGTCGAGAAGAGCGAGAAGCTCTCCCAGATGCTGCGCCGCCGCGGCATCCCGCACGAGGTCCTCAACGCGAAGCAGCACGCGCGCGAGGCCGCGATCGTCGCGCAGGCCGGCCGCAAGGGCGCCGTCACGGTCGCCACGAACATGGCGGGCCGCGGCACCGACATCATGCTCGGCGGCAACGCCGAGTTCATGGCGGTGCAGGCGCTCGCCGAGCAGGGCCTGGACCCGGCGGAGAACCCGGAGGAGTACGAGGCCGCGTGGCCGGAGGCCCTCGAGAAGGCCCGCGCCGCGGTCGCGGCCGAGCACGACGAGGTGGTCGCCCTCGGCGGCCTGTACGTGCTGGGCACCGAGCGCCACGAGTCCCGCCGCATCGACAACCAGCTGCGCGGCCGGTCCGGCCGTCAGGGCGACCCGGGCGAGTCGCGCTTCTACCTGTCGATGACCGACGACCTCATGCGGCTGTTCAACTCGGGTCTGGCGGAGTCGATGATGAACCGCGCCGCGTACCCGGACGACCTGCCGCTCGAGAGCAAGATCGTCACGCGCGGCATCCAGAGCGCGCAGGCCCAGGTCGAGGCGCGTCACTTCGAGATCCGCAAGAACGTCCTCAAGTACGACGACGTCCTGTCCCGCCAGCGCGAGGTCATCTACGCCGAGCGCCGCCGGGTGCTGCAGGGCGAGGACCTGCACGAGCAGATCCAGCACTTCATCACGGACGTCGTCACGTCGTACGTCGACGGGGCCACGGCCGAGGGCAACCCGGAGGAGTGGGACCTCGAGGGCCTGTGGAGCGCGCTCAAGCTCGTCTTCCCGATCTCGATCACGCCCGACGAGGTCGTCGCCGAGGCGGGCTCGCCGCAGCGCCTCACGCGCGAGCTGCTGCTCGAGGAGATCCTCGCGGACGCGCGCCTGGCCTACCAGCGCCGCGAGGAGCAGCTCGGGGCGGAGAACCTGCGCGACCTCGAGCGGCGCGTGGTCCTGTCGGTGCTCGACCGCAAGTGGCGCGAGCACCTCTACGAGATGGACTACCTCAAGGACGGCATCGGCCTGCGCGCGATGGCGCAGCGCGACCCGCTGGTGGAGTACCAGCGCGAGGGCTACCAGCTCTTCCAGGCGATGACCGAGGCCATCAAGGAGGAGTCGGTCACCTTCCTGTACAACCTCGAGGTCAAGCTGGCCGAGCCGGCCGGGGCGTCCGCCGAGGCCGCGGCGGCGGGTGCCGCGTCGGAGGGTGCCGCGGCCGAGGGCGGCGTCACGACGACGGCGCCTCCCACGGTGGCCGCGGGGGCTCAGGGGGCGGGTGCCGCCGCGAGCCCACTGCGCCCGGCGGTGCCGCGCATGGTCGCCAAGGGCCTGGAGGGCCCGGAGCGCCGTGTGCCGCTGCAGTACTCGGCGCCGACGGTCGACGGCGAGGCCGGCACGGGGGCGGTCGTGACGAGCACGGCGTCGGGCGGTGTCGAGGCCGCGGAGAAGGACGGCCAGACCTTCCCCGGCACGCCGCGCAACGCCCAGTGCCCGTGCGGCTCGGGCAAGAAGTACAAGCTCTGCCACGGCAAGAACGAGGCCTGAGCCCTTCCCGCAGCACGCGTGAGGCCGCCCGGCGACGCCGGGCGGCCTCCGTCGTCCCTGGGCCCGGGGCCCTCGTCCGCCCGGCCGTCGCCGACGCGGGCCGGCTCAGCCGATCTGCAGCACCGTCGCGCGCCAGCTGCCGCGGTGGGCCTCGAGGCGCACCGCAGCGGCGCGCACCCGCCCGCCGTCGTGCACGACGACCGACCCCTCGGCCACGTCGGGCCCGAGGCGGCACAGGCGGACCCGGCGGACGAGTGCGCGGCGGCCCGAGGCGGCGTCCGGCCGCACCGCGCGCGAGAGCGCCTCGTACACCGCGGGGCTCACCCAGCGCGCGAGCTGCTGGAGCGGCCGCACCGAGCGCAGCGCCTCGACGGCCGCGACGACGACGGCGCCCGCCAGCCTGGTCGGGTCCGGCAGCGGCTCGGGCGCGCGCGGCTCGGGCGCGGGGACGGGCCACGCGGCCGAGGTCACGGGGGAGACGGGTTGCAGCAGCGACCACGTGGCGACCGGGGCGGGGGGGTCGGCCAGGGGCACCCGCCCGGCGGGCTCGGCGACGGGCGGCAGCAGCAGGCGCGGGCGCACCGGCGCGTGGCCGGGCCGGGCGCCCGCGGGGAGCCTGCGGGCCGGGACCTCGACGACGGGCGTGGCGGTGCTCATGACGCCTCCTCGGGGAGCTGCAGGACCTGTCCGGGGTGGATGAGGTCGGGGTCGGGACCGATGACGTCGCGGTTCGCGGCGTAGAGCCGGGGCCAGGCCTCGGCGATCTGGGCGTCCGTCGCGCCGGGCATCCGCTCGGCGGTGATGCGCCACAGGGAGTCCCCGGGCCGCACGACGACGGTGGACGTCGGGGGATCGGCCTCGGAGGTCCCGGTCGCCGCGAGGTCGGCCGTCGCGCCGCCCGCAGGCGTGGCCGGGGTCGCGGCGGACGCAGAGGCGGTGGCGACGACGTCCTGCGCGACGGGAACCGCGCGGGCGGCGGGCTCGGCGTCGCGCACGTCCGGCTGCGCGGCCGAGGCGGGGCCCACGTCGGTGGCGGCCGGGGTCGTGGCGGGGGAGGGCATCGCGTCGGCCGACGACGGCGCGGGGGAGTCGGCGGCCCGGGCGGCGGCCTCCTCGGTGACCGTCCACCCGACGTCGGAGTCGGCGGCGAGGGCTGCCCCGGCCACGGCGGACACGCCGAGCCCCGTGCCCACGGTCACCGCCACGGCACGGCGCAGCAGGGCCGGGGTGACCCGGCGGGCGAGCGCCTCCGCGTGGCGGGGCACCGTCCCGAGCGCGCGGAGGACGGCGGTCGCGGCGAGGAGCGCGGAGCCGGCCGCCAGGGCCGCGGCGGCCAGCGTGCCGAGCGCGACGGCCGCGAACGCGACGACGGCGTCGGGCGCCGGCGTCGTCGGGAGGAGGCCGGCGGCCGTCCGAGCGAGGAGGAGCGCGAGGACGGCCGCGGCGGCCGTGGCGCACGTCGAACGGAGGACGCCGGTGCGGGCCGCGGCGGTCATCATGCCTCCCGACTCGTTGGTGTTCGTTATCAGACGATGCCAAATGATGATGGGAGATGCGGAACGGTGGTGTCCACGGCGCGACCACTCTGTGGACGAATCGGACATCCGGACGGGGCGCGGCCCCTACGGTGGGCCCGTGCGGTGGTCGTCGCTCTTCGCCGACCTCGAGTCCCAGCTCCAGGCCGCCGAGGACCAGGAGCGGCTCGCGGCGGTCCCGGAGGTCACGCGCGCCGAGCGGGCGGCGGTCGCGCTCGCGGACCGCCTGCGCGGGCACGCGGGCGGGCTACGCCTCGCGCTGCGCGACGGGTCCGTCGTCGCCGGCGAGGTCGTCGACATGGGCCCGTCGTGGGTGCTCCTCGCGGACGGGCCGCGCGAGCACCTCGTCCCGACGGCGGGCCTCTCCTGGGTGGTCGGGCTCGGCGAGGCCGCCGCCCCGGACGCGGGCCCCGTGATGAGCCGGCTGACGCTCGGTCACGCCCTGCGCGCGGTCGCCCGCGACCGCGCGGTCGTCCGTGTGCGCACCGACGGTGGCGACGTCGTCGGGCGCGTCGACGGCGTGGGTCGTGACCACGTCGACGTCACGCGCGTGCACCCCGACTCGCTGCGCCCGACGGGCGAGCGGTGCGCGGTGCCGTGGTCAGCGCTGCTGCTGCTCAGCCGCCTCTGACGCCGCCTCGCGCTCGATCTCGGCCCGCGTGCGCTCGTACATCCGCGCGATGAACGCCTCGAGCTGGTCGGCCTCGACGCGCCACTGGCCGGCCTTGCCCTCGCCGCCGATCTTGATGGCCGGGAGGTCCCCCCGCTTGACCAGGGCGTAGGCCTGCGCCATCGAGATGTTGAGCACCTCGGTCACGTCGGCGAGCGTCAGGAAACGCGGCATGAGCGCAGTGTGGCACGGGCCGCCCGGCGCCCGTCGTCCGTGCACAGCCGCCGCACGAGTGATCCACGCACACCGGGCGAAACGGGCATGATGGTCCCGCCTGTCCGGAGGAGTGCCCATGCCCGCCACCGCGCCCGTCGCGACCCCGCCGGTGACCGCGCACACGCCCAGCGCCGTGCCGACCGCCGCTCCCGCGAGTCCGCCCGCCCTGCGGCTGCGCCGCCCCGGCCTGCGCGACCCGCGCCTGCTCCTCGGCCTCGTGCTCGTCGCCGGGTCCGTCGCGCTCGGCTCCGCCGTGGTCTCCGGCGCCGCCCGAACGGTCCCGGTCTACGTCGCCGCCGCGCCGCTCACGCCGGGCGAGGCGGTCGACGCCGGTGCGCTCGCCGTGCGCGAGGTCCGGCTGGGGGAGGCCGCCGACGCGTACGTCGCGGCCGGGGCGCTGCCCGAGGGCGACCTCGTCGTCGTGCGCCCGGTGGGCGCCGGTGAGCTCGTGCCGCGCGCGGCCCTCGCGGCGCGGTCGGACCTCGCGGTGCGCCCGGTCGCCGTCGAGCCCGACGGCGCGCTGCCGAGCGACCTCGTCGAGGGCGCCACGGTGGACCTCTGGTACGTGCCGCCCGCGCCCCGCGGGACGCAGGGCGAGGCCGGCGAGCCGGTGCGCCCGCGGCCGCTCGCGACGGGCCTGACCGTCGCCGAGGTCAGCGAGGCCGGGGCTTCGTTCGCGGTCGGGGCGCGGGCCACCGTGCACGTCCTCGTCCCGGTCGAGGACCTGCCCGAGGTGCTCGCCGCGCTCGAGTCCGACGGCGAGGTCGAGGTCGTCCTCGTCGCGGGGGCGTGATGGCGTCCCGGGTCGGTGTGCTCACCGCCGTCGTCGGCGAGGCCGAGGCGGCGGTCGTCCAGGGGCTGTCGGCGTCGCGCGACCTCGAGGTCGTGCGCCGGTGCGCCGACCTCGCCGAGCTGCTCGGGACCGCCGCGGCCGGCCGCGGCCGGGTCGCGGTCGTCTCCACGGACCTGCCCGGCCTCGACCGCGAGGCCGTCGCGCACCTGCACGGGTCCGGGGTGCGCGTGGTCGCCGTGCCGGGCGAGGGGTGGGACCAGATGCGGGCCGCCGTGCTCGGCGCCGACGCCGTCGTGACCGACCCCGAGGAGGTGCCCGGGGCGGTGGCGCGGGTGCTCGCGGGCGCCCCGGAACCGGTGCCCGAGCGTCCGCCCGTGGCCACGCCGTCGCGGGCCGGCGCGCTCGTCGCCGTGTGGGGCCCCACGGGTGCGCCCGGCCGCACGACGCTCGCGGTCAACCTGGCCGCCGAGCTCGCCGCCGCGCCGGGCCGCCGGCGGGACGCGGCGCAGCCGCCCCGCGAGGTTCTGCTCGTCGACGCCGACACCTACGGGGGCACCGTCGCCCAGGTGCTCGGCCTGCTCGACGAGGCGCCCGGGATCGCGGCCGCGGCGCGCGCGGCGGGGACCGCGCGCCTGGACGCCGCCGCGCTCGCCGCGCTCACGCCGCGGCTCGGCCCCGGCCTGCGGGTGCTCACGGGCCTCAGCCGGGCGGACCGGTGGCCCGAGCTGCCCGCCTCGAGCCTCGAGGGCGTGTGGCCCGCGTGCCGCGCGCTCGCCGACGTCACGGTCGTCGACTGCGGGTTCTCGATCGAGCAGGACGAGGCCCTGACCTACGACACCCGGGCGCCGCAGCGCAACGCCGCGACGCTCTCGGCGCTCGGCGCCGCGGACCTCGTGGTGGTCGTCGGGGCGGGGGACCCGGTCGGGCTGCAGCGGCTCGTGCGGGCGCTCGGCGCGCTGGCCGAGCTGGGCCTGCCCGCGGCGCGGCGCGTCGTCGTCAACCGGGTCCGGGCGAGCGCGAGCGGTCCTCGCCCCGCGCAGGCGGTCCGCGACGCGCTGCGCCGCTACGCGGGCGTGCCCGACGCCGTCGTGCTCCCGGAGGACCAGGCGGCCTGCGACGCGGCGCTGCTGCACGGCCGGACCCTCGCCGAGCAGGCGCCGTCGTCGGCGCTGCGCCGGGCGGTCGCGCGGCTGGCCGCCGACGTCGCGGGCGACCTGGCCGCCGGGGCGGCCGCGCCCGTGCCGGCGACCTCGGACGTCGCCCGGGCGTCGCTGTCCGGCGCGGGCCTGGCGGGAGCACACTGAGCCCATGCGGATCTACGTGCCCTCGACCCTCGCCGAGCTCGGCTCCCGCCAGGGGCTGGCCCCGCGCCTCGTGCACGCGGTGACCTCCGCGCTCCGCGCCGCGCTGCCCGACGAGGACGAGGAGGGCCTCGAGTTCGCCGCGCAGCTGCTCGCCGCGGACGACAGCCTCGAGCGCCTGGAGGGCGCCGACGCCCCGCGCCGCCGCGTGGTCGTGGCCGCCGACGTCCCGGAGGCGGTCGTGGAGGCCGTGGACGACCCGCATGCGCCCTCGGTCGTGCGCCTCACCACGCCCGTGTCGTGGGAGGACGTCGCGTGCGCCCACGTCGACGAGCCCGCCGCGGCCGACGACGTCGCGGCCGCGCTCGCGGGGGACGAGGCCGCCGCCGAGCGCCTCGCCGACCGCGACCTGCTCTGGTACGACGTCAGCGAGCTCGAGCGGCTCGCCGCCGGCACGCTGCGCTGACGGCCGGCCGACGGGCGGCCGAGACTGCGCTGACGGTCGGGCGCCGCGCCGGGCCCGGCCCGCGGCTCAGTCCTCGTCGAACGGGTCGAGGAACGCGCGCACCTGCTCGTGCAGGTGGCCGTTCGTCGCCAGCGCCGACCCGCCGAACGGGCCGGGCACCCCGCGCACGGAGGTGAACGTGCCCCCCGCCTCGGTGACGATCGGCACGAGCGCCGCCATGTCGTGCAGCGCGAGCTCGGGCTCGCACGCGATGTCCACGGCGCCCTCGGCGACGAGCACGTACGACCAGAAGTCGCCGTACGCGCGCGTGCGCCACACCGCCCGCGTCAGGTCGAGGAAGCCGTCGAGGCGGCCCTGCTCCTCCCAGCCGGACAGGCTCGAGTACGACAGCGAGGCGTGCTCGAGGTCCCGCACGTCCGAGACGTGCAGCCGGGTGGCCGACGCGAGCGAGCGGCCGCTCCACGCGCCCGAGCCCACGGCCGCCCACCAGCGGCGCCCCAGCGCCGGCGCGCTGACCAGGCCGAGCACCACCTGGCCGTCGTCCACCAGGCCGATGAGCGTCGCCCACACGGGCACGCCGCGCACGAAGTTCTTGGTGCCGTCGATCGGGTCGATCACCCACTGCCGCGGGCCGTGCCCGGTCGCCGGCAGCTCCTCGCCGACGACGGCGTCGCGCGGCCGGGTGCGGCCGAGCTGCGCCCGGACGATCTCCTCGGCGAGGCGGTCGGCGTCGGAGACGGGGGTCAGGTCGGGCTTCGTCTCGACGCGCAGGTCCTGGGCGCGGAACCGGGACATGGTCACCGCGTCGACCTGGTCCGCGATGACGTGCGCGAGCCGCAGGTCGTCGTCGTACGCCATGCCCGAACCGTAGCGCCGACACCCGCGCCGCACGGGCAGGCGCGGCGGGGTCAGTCGCCCCGGGCGTCCCCGGCGCGGGCGGCGAGCAGGCGCCGCAGCGAGTCCACGCGCAGCCGGCGCGCCGGGCCGTCGAGCGCGGCGCCGGGGCCCTCGGGCGCGCCGTCGCCCGCCTGCGCGGCGTCGTCGTCGGCCTCGCTCACCCACTCGTCGAGCGCGCAGTCCGGGGCGTCGGCCAGGTGCGTGCAGCCGCGTGGGCAACGCTCCTCGGCGACCTCGGCGAGGTCCTCGAACGCGCGCAGCACGCGGTCGGGCGTGACGTGCGCGAGCCCGAACGAGCGGACGCCGGGGGTGTCGATGACCCAGCCGTCGCGCTCGGGCAGCCGTAGCGCCACCGCGGAGGAGGAGGTGTGCCGGCCGCGCCCGGTCACCTCGTTGACCCGCCCGGTGGCGCGCGCGGCGTCGGGCACGAGCGCGTTGACGAGCGTGGACTTGCCGACGCCGGAGTGGCCGACGAGCACGGACACCCGGCCGGCCAGGTGGTGGCGCAGGGCGTCGAGGCCCTGCCGGCCCGCGCCGTCGGGCCCGAGCGCGGTGACCGCGACCGTCACGCCCAGCGGCTCGTACAGGCCGGCGATCTCGGCCGGGTCGCCGAGGTCCGCCTTGGTGAGGCAGAGCAGCACGTCCATCCCGGCGTCGTACGCGGCGACGACGCACCTGTCGATCATGCGCGGCCGGGGTGGCGGGTCGGCGAGGGCGGTGACGACGACGAGCTGGTCGGCGTTCGCGACGATGACGCGCTCGACCGGGTCGGTGTCGTCGGCGGTGCGGCGCAGCACGGTGCGCCGGTCGGCGATGCGGACGATCCGCGCGAGGGTGCCCGGCGCGCCCGAGGCGTCGCCGACGACGTCGACGAGGTCGCCGCAGACCACGCGGGAGCGTCCGAGCTCGCGCGCCTTGACCGCGGTGACCGCGCGCTCCTCGGGGGTGTCCGGGTGCACGAGGACGGCGTACCGGCCGCGGTCGACGGCGGTCACGAGGCCGCGGACGGCGTCGTGGTGCGCGGGGCGGCGCTTGGTGCGCGGGCGGGAACCGCGCCCGGGGCGGATGCGGACGGCGTCCTCGTCGAGCCGGCCGGTCGCGCGCACGGTCAGGCGACCCCGAGCATCCGGGACCACATCCCGGCGAAGCCGGGCAGGGTCTTGGCGGTCGTCTCGACGTCGACCACGCGCAGGCCGGGCACGCGCAGGCCGACGAGCGCGCCCGCGGTGGCCATCCGGTGGTCGTGGTAGGTCTCCCACACCGCCGCGTGCAGGGGGCGCGGCGTGATGACCAGGCCGTCGTGGGTCTGCTCGGCCTGGCCGCCGATGCGTGTGATCTCGGTGGCGAGCGCCGCGAGACGGTCGGTCTCGTGCCCGCGGATGTGCCCGATGCCGCGCAGCCGGCTGGGCGTCTCGGCGAGCACGGCGAGGGCCGCGATCGTGGGGGCGAGCTCGCTCGCGTCGCGCAGGTCGATGTCGATGCCGCGCACCTCGCCCGTGCCGGTGACCTCGAGGGCGTCGTCGGTGCGCCGTGCGCGGCCGCCCATGGCCTCGAGGATCTCGGGCAGCCGGGCGCCCGGCTGCGTGGTGCGCTCGGGCCAGCCGGGCACGCGGACGGTGCCGCCGGCCACGAGCGCCGCGCACAGGAACGGCGCCGCGTTGGACAGGTCCGGCTCGACGCGCACGTCGCGGCCCGCGAGCGGGCCCGGGGCCACGTGCCAGATGTCGGGCCGGGAGTCGTCGACCCGGACGCCCGCCGCGCGGAGCACCTCCACGGTCATGACGATGTGCGGCAGGCTCGGCAGCGTGCGGCCGGTGTGCCGGATCGTCAGGCCGTCCGCGTACCGCGCGGCGGCCAGGAGCAGGCCGGAGACGAACTGGCTCGAGCCGGAGGCGTCGACGTCCACGTGCCCGCCGCGGACGGCGCCGCCGTGCACGGTGAAGGGCAGCCGGCCGGGCTCGCCGTGCTCGTCCACCCCGACGTCGAGCGCGCGCAGGGCCTCCAGCAGCGGGCCCATCGGGCGCGCGAGAGCGGACTGGTCGCCGTCGAACCGGACGGGCCCGTCGGCGAGCGCCGCCGCCGGCGGCAGGAAGCGCATCACGGTGCCCGCGAGGCCGCAGTGGACGTGGGCCGGGCCGCGCAGCGGGCCGGGGGTGACGCGCCACGCGTCCTCGCCCGTCTCGACGCCGACGCCGAGCGCGCGCAGCGCCCCGGCCATGAGGTGCGTGTCGCGCGAGGCGAGGGCGGAGCGGAGCGTGCTGGGGCCGTCCGCGAGCGCCGCCAGGACCAGGTACCGGTTCGTGAGCGACTTCGACCCGGGGACCTCGACGCGCGCGTCGAGCGGCCCGGTCGCGACGGGCGCGGCCCACTCGTGCGCGGGGGCGGCCGTGGAGGTCATGTGCCCGAGGCTACCGGCGGCGGGACCGCCCGGGGCCGAGGCGCCCGGCGGTCGGCGCCCGCCGCTCCGCGTCCGGCGCCCGGCGCTCGGCGTCCGGCGCCGCGCCGGCCACGTCGTCGGCAGGTCGCGCGGAGCGCGCGCCCGGCGTCAGCGGGTCGGCACCGCGGCCTTGGCGGCCTTGGTGGCGCGCGCGTGCGAGAGGCGCCAGCCGAGGCTGGGCCGGCCCTCCCGGTCGAGCGCGGCGATGGCCGCGCCCCCGACGAGGCTGAGGTCGCGCAGGAACGTGCGCGGGAGCCGGTCGCCGGACCCGCCCCCCGCCGTCGGGCGACCCGCGGGGGAGTCGGCGACGGCGAGCGGGAGGGTGAGCAGCGCCAGCGCCGACGCGGCGGTCCGGGGCGCGCGGCCGAGGGCGAGCATCGTGCCCGCGACGGCCATCGCGCCGCCGTGCGCCTTGACGAGCAGGTGGAGGGTGTCGCCGTCGGGCGGCTCGGGGGCGCCGAGCCGGGAGCCGAGCCGCCGCCACGCGTCGCGCATGCGGTCGACGTGCGGCCCGGGGCGGCGGAAGGCGTCCACGCCCTCCGCGACGAACCAGGTGGCGAGCATGGGTCGGGCGATCCGTCGGCTGAGCATGATCTCCTCCTCGTCGTCTGGGTGCACGCTATCCCCGCGCCCGCCGCGCGGCACCCGATCCGGGCGCCCGTCGCGATCCGGGTCCCGCCCGGGGCCCGTCGCCCGGTGGGTCGTGACCGTGCACACGCCGGGAATGGCGCGCGGGCACGACGGCGTTGTGCCTGCCATGACCTCGGTGCTCGAGCTCCCGCGCGTGCCAGCGGCCGACGCGCCGATAGGCTCGTGGGCGATGGACACCGACCTGCCCGAGGGCACCGATCGCGCGCCGGCCGAGGAGGACGCGGCGGCCCGCGCGGAGCGGTTCGAGCGCGACGCGCTCCAGTACGTCGACCAGCTCTACTCGGCGGCCATGCGGATGACCCGCAACCCGGCCGACGCCGAGGACCTGGTCCAGGAGACGATCGCCAAGGCGTTCGCCGCGTTCCACCAGTACCGCCCCGGCACGAACCTCAAGGCGTGGCTGTACCGGATCCTCACCAACACGTTCATCAACTCCTACCGCAAGAAGCAGCGCGAGCCGCTGCAGTCGGGGTCGGAGGACGTGGAGGACTGGCAGCTGGCCCGGGCGGCGTCCCACACGTCGACGGGCCTGCGCTCCGCGGAGGCGGAGGCGCTGGACCGCCTGCCCGACTCGGACGTCAAGGCGGCGCTGCAGAGCATCGGCGAGGACTTCCGGATCGCGGTCTACCTCGCCGACGTCGAGGGCTTCGCCTACAAGGAGATCGCGGAGATCATGGGCACGCCGATCGGGACGGTGATGTCCCGGCTGCACCGGGGTCGCCACCAGCTGCGCGAGCTGCTCACCGAGTACGCGCGCGAGCGCGGGCTGGTGCCGACCGAGACGGGGGAGTCGTGAGCGGGACCGACGGGCACGACGGGGAGCACGAGGTGACCCACGACCACGAGGTGGACTGCGCCGAGGCGCTGACGCGGCTGTTCGAGTTCATCGACGCCGAGATCGACGAGCTCGAGGGCGACCGGATCCGTCGGCACCTCGCCGACTGCGAGCCGTGCCTGTCCGAGTACGACGTCGCCGACCACCTGAAGCGCCTGGTGCGCCGCTCGTGCACCGAGCCCGCCCCGGCCGAGCTGCACGTGCGCATCCGCCAGCAGCTGACCGTCCTGCGCACGCAGGTCGGCCCCCTCGACTGACGCCCTCAAGTCGGGCGCGTCGGCACCCGACAACTGTGGGGTGACCGAGCAGCAGCACCAGCCGCAGTCCGTCATCCCGCTCCTGCACGCCCTCGCGAGCAGCAAGGGCTCCGACCTGCACTGCAAGGTCGGATCCGCGCCGCGCCTGCGCGTCGACGGCCGCCTCCGACGCCTGCAGGTCCCGGACCTGCGCCCCGAGGACACCGAGTACATGGTGTCCCAGGTGCTCCCGGAGGAGCTCCGGGAGAGCTTCGAGCGCACCCACGAGGCCGACTTCGCATACTCGCTGTCCGGCGTCGGGCGGTTCCGCGTCAACGCCTTCCGGGCGCGCGGGACGCTCGGCCTGGTGTTCCGGCGCGTCGCGATGGGCGCGCAGACGCTCGACGAGCTGCAGCTGCCCGAGGTGCTGGGCGAGCTCGCGCTCGAGCCGCGCGGCCTCGTGCTCGTGACGGGCCCGACGGGCTCCGGCAAGACGACGACCCTCGCGTCGATGGTGGACCTCATCAACACGTACAAGGAGGTCAACGTCGTCACGATCGAGGACCCGATCGAGATCCTGCACCACGACAAGAAGGCGATCGTCTCCCAGCGCGAGGTCGGCTACGACACCGCGGACTTCAGCGTCGCGCTGCGCGCCGCCATGCGGCAGGACCCCGACGTGATCCTCGTCGGCGAGATGCGCGACGTGGAGACGGTGCGCGCCGCGCTGTCGGCGGCCGAGACGGGCCACCTGGTGCTCTCGACGCTGCACACGATCGACGCGGCCGAGACGATCAACCGCATCGTCGACTTCTTCCAGCCGCACGAGCAGAAGCAGGTCCGCGGCGCGCTGGCGCAGTCGCTGCGCGGCATCGTGTCGCAGCGGCTCGTGCGCCGCGCCGACGGCACGGGCCGGGTCGCGGTGGTCGAGGTGCTCGTCAACACGGGCCGCACCGCCGAGGCGATCGTCGACCCGTTCAACAACCCGCCCCTGGAGGACCTCATCGCCGAGGGCGAGTTCTACAAGATGCAGACCTTCGACAAGCACCTGTTCCATCTGGTCAGCGACGGGATCGTCACGTACGAGGACGCGTGCTCCGTGGCCTCGCGCCCGCAGGACCTCACGGTCGCGCTCCGCGCCGCCGGCGTCGTGCGCTGAGGCGGCCCGCCGCCGTCGGGTGCGCCCGTCGGGCGGGCCCGTCCCGCCGTCCGGCGGGGGTGGGGGTTGCGCGCACCCAAGACGCGATATAACGTGTCCGCCTGACACGCGATATATCTCGTCAAGGAGGCCCTGGCCGTGACCGAGACCACCACCTCGCCGCCCGGCGAGTCCTGGGTCGTCAGCGGACCGCAGATCATCGAGGTCGACGACGTCCGCGCGCTGCGCATCGGCCTCGTGGCCGGCCGCGTCGACGTCGTCGGGCGCGACGAGCCGGGCGCCCGGATCGAGGTGCACCGCGTCGCCGGCCGCCCGCTCGAGGTGAGCCTCGTCGCGGGCGAGCTGCGCGTCGGCTACTCGTTCACGCTCGGGGGCTGGGAGGGCTGGCTCGACCGCGTCCGCCTCTGGCCCCGGAACGAGGCCGACGACCAGGCCGACGTGCACATCGCCGTCCACCGCGACGTCGCCGCCCGCCTCGGCACCATCAGCGCGGAGGGCCTGCTGGCCGACGTCGTCGGGCCGGGGCAGGTCTCCACGGTCTCCGGCTCCGTGGTCACCGACGGGACGCGCGGCACGCTCGTCGCCAAGTCCGTCTCGGGCGACCTCGTCGTGCGCGGCCACGTCGGCGACCTGCGCGTCAACTCCGTCTCCGGCTCGGTCACCGCGTCGGGCCGCCTGGGTCAGGCCCAGGTGACGGTCGTCTCCGGCGCCGTCACCCTCGACCTCGAGTCGGCGGTGGGCGTGCGCGCCCAGACCGTCTCCGGCGACGTCACCGTGCGGCTGCCGGAGGGGCTCGGCGTCGGGGTGGCCGCCACGAGCGTGTCGGGCCGCGTCGTCGTCGACGGCGAGGCCCACCGGGGCGAGGGCCCGGTCACCGGGTCCGTCAGCGTGGAGCGCGGGGACGCCGCGTGCCGCATCACGAGCCGGACCGTCTCCGGCCACCTCACCGTGCTGCGCAGCCCGCGTCCCGTCGCGGACGGGGCGGCCTGATGCCCGTCTTCGCCCACGGCCAGCTCCGGCTGTACCTGCTCTCGCTCCTCGAGTCCGGCCCCAAGCACGGCTACGAGCTCATCACCGCGCTCGCCGACCGGTTCGGCGGGATGTACCGGCCGAGCCCCGGCACCGTGTACCCGCGGCTCGCGCGGCTCGAGGAAGAGGGCCTGGTCCGGCGCACCGACGACGGCCGCAAGAGCACCTACGCGCTCACCGACGCCGGCCGTGCCGAGCTCGCCGCGCGCCAGGGCGACCTGGCCGCGCTCGAGGAGGACCTCGCCGAGACCGTCCGCTCGCTCGCCGCGCAGGTGCGCGACGAGGTCCGGGGCGCCATGGCCGGCCTGCGCGCCGACCTCGCCGCGGCCGCCCAGGCCGCCCGGGCCGCCGCGGGGCCGCCCGTGACGCACGGCGACCGGCGGGCCGCGTCGCGCACACGGCGCGCGGAGGCCGAGGCGCTGCTGCACGCCTTCCGCGACGAGATGCGTGCCGAGCTGCGCCGCGCGGACGTGGCGGGCGAGGTCACCGAGCTCACCGTGGAGACGGTGCGCACGGTGCTCGAGTCCGCGGCCACCGCGATCCGCGCCACGCTCGACCGGCGCTGACCGGCGGGACCGTCGGCCCACGGGCCGTCGCGGCGCCCGGCTACCCTGCGGACGCCGGGCAGTGGTCGGTTCACCCACGCCCGGGCTCAACCCCGCGGCGCTCGCGCCGATGAGAAGGCGGCGGCGAACCCCCTGGGCCGCCAGGAGGACGACATGGTGACGACGACGCCTGCCCGGCGGTCGGCCGTCGTCGGGCGTCCCGGTGGGGGCCGGGCCGCCGCCTGCGGGCCGCCCGGGGGAGGCGCGCGCACCCGTCCCACCCGGGGGCGTCGACCGTGACGACCTCCGCCGCCGCCGAGGCGCTGTCCACGCAGCTGCTCGTCCAGTTCCTCACCGCCGTCTCGTCGTGCCCGGACAGCGCGTCCGCGGCGCGCGTCGCCGCCGAGCGCGCGGCGGCCGCCCTGGAGGCGGAGGTGGGCGCCGTCGTCCTCGACGACCTCGTGGCCACCGTCGGCTTCCCCGGCGGTGACGGGGCCGCGGCCGCGCTCGCCGCCGTGGCGCGGCGCGAGACCTCGGAGGTCGAGGTGCCCGGCGTCGGCGCGTGCTCGGCCCTCGCCGCGCCCCTGCGCGAGGCCGCCGACGGCCACCTCGTCGTCGCGCGCTCGTACGCGCCGCACTTCACCTCGGCCGAGGTCAACCTCCTGCGCGGGATGGCGCGCGCGTTCCACGTCGCGCTCGTCTCCCTGCGCACGCTCGAGCGCGAGCGCGCGATGCGCGAGCTGTCCGAGCGCCAGGCCCGGGAGAACGAGCGCCTCATCGAGTCCCTGCGCACCCGGCACCACCTGCTCGAGCGCCTCGTCGGCGTGCAGCGCGCCATCACCCGGCGCGCGCCGCTGGAGGAGGTGCTCGGGGTCGTCGTCGACGGCGCCCAGGGGCTGCTGCGCGACGACGTCGCCGTCCTCGCGCTCGTCGACCGCGACGACCCGAGCAGGTTCCTCCACGTCACCGCGCGCGGGCTGCCGCCCGAGGCCGTCGCCGCCCTGCGCCGCTCGCGCCCGACGTCGACCGACCCGGCCTGGGCGGCGGTCACCACCGACCGCGTCGTGCTGGCCCGCGGGCCGGTGCTGCCCGCCGCGGACTCCGCGGCGGACTGCGGCGTGCGGCCCCGCGCGGCGCTCGCCGCGCCCGTGCACGAGGGCCCGCGCACGGCCGGCGTGCTCCTCGTCGCCTCCGCCGACGCCGAGCGCGCCTACGGGACGGAGGACCAGGCGGTCCTCGAGGCGTTCGCCGAGCAGGTCAGCCTCGCCCTCACCGACGCGCTCACGCTCGCGGAGATGCACCGGGCCAACCACGACACCGTCACCGGCCTCGCGACCCGCCGGCTCTTCGTCCAGCGGCTCGACGAGGCGCTCGCGGGCCCGCCGGGCTCGACGGTCGGCGTGCTGTTCATCGACCTCGACCGCTTCAAGATGGTCAACGACACGCTCGGCCACCAGGCGGGCGACCAGCTGCTGCACGAGGTCGGGGCCCGCATCCGCGCGTGCCTGCGCGAGGCCGACTCGGCGGCCCGGTTCGGCGGCGACGAGTTCGCCGTGCTGCTCGAGCAGGTCGACGACGTCGAGGGCGTCGTGGCCGTCGCCGAGCGCATCGGGGAGTCCATCCGCCGCGCCGTCGAGCTGTCCGGGCGCCAGGTGTTCGTCGACGCGAGCATCGGCATCGTCACCGCCGCGCCGGGCTCCACCGACAGCGAGGCGATGATCCGCGACGCCGACGTCGCCATGTACGAGGCGAAGAAGAGCGGCGCCGGCCGGGCCGTGGTGTTCGACCAGGGGATGCGGGACCGCTTCGAGCGGCGCGTCGAGCTCGAGAGCGACCTGCGCAACGCGCTCGCGCGCGACGAGCTGTGCCTGCACTACCAGCCGATCGTCGACCTGGAGTCCGGCGAGGTCGTCGCGGTCGAGGCGCTGCTGCGCTGGCAGCGGCCCGGGCACGGCTGGGTGCCGCCGATGTCGTTCATCCCGGTCGCCGAGGAGACCGGCGTCATCCTGCCGCTCGGGGAGTGGGTGCTGCGGGAGGCCTGCCGGCTCGCGCGGACGTGGCACGACGTGCTCGCGGGGCGCGCACCCGTCGTCGCGGTCAACCTCTCCGCGCGGCAGATCGCCGAGCCCGGGCTCGCCCGCACGGTGGCGGCGGTCCTGGCCGAGACCGGCCTGCCGCCCGACGGGCTCGTGCTGGAGATCACCGAGTCGGTCCTCATGCAGGACCGCGAGCTCGCGCTCGAGCGGCTCACCGAGCTCAAGGCGCTCGGCGTCGGGCTCGCGGTGGACGACTTCGGCACGGGGTACTCGTCGCTGACCTACCTGCGCGGGTTCCCGGTCGACATCCTCAAGATCGACAAGGCGTTCGTCGACGACGTCGCCGACGACCAGGAGGCCGCGCAGCTCGCGCGCGCGATCGTGGAGCTCGGGCGGACGCTCAAGCTGTCCACGATCGCGGAGGGCATCGAGCGCCCCGAGCAGCGCGACGTCATGCGCGCGTACGCGTGCACGCTCGGGCAGGGCTACCTGTTCTCCCGCCCGGTCGACGCCGACGCCCTCCTCGCGTTCCTCCAGGCCGGCGGTCGGCTGGGCTGAGGGGCGCGGCTCGGCCGACGTCGTCGGGCGACGCCGCCGGGCAGCCTCGACCGACGTCGTCGGGTGACGGTGCCGGGCAGGCTCGGGCGCCGGCGTCGGGCCGGCTCAGACGACGTCGTCGGGCAGGCCGAGCCAGCGCTGCCAGCCCGAGTGCAGGACGAGCCAGGCCATGAGCCCGTACCCGGCCTGCCCCGGGACGTTCCCGTCGCCGCCCGCGAGGTCGGCGAGCCACTGCTCGTGGCGGGCGAGCGGCGCGTAGGTCTCGACGTAGGGCACCCGCCGGCGCGTGGTCACGTCCGCGAACGCCGCGGAGAGCTCGGCCTGCCGCTCGGGGTCCTCGTGCGCGCCCGGCGGCGGTCCGACGACGAACGTCGTCAGGCGGCGCGACTCGGCCGTGTCGAGCACGTTCGCGAGGTTGAGGCGGCTGCGGGCGAGCGAGATCCCCGCGTCGATGTCGGCGCGGCCCAGGGCGATGACGAGGTGGTTCGCGCCCGGCGCCGGGTCGGGCCCGAGCCGGCGCATGACCTCGTCCTCCCAGCGCGCGGCGAGGCCCGCGGTGGTCTCCCCGGGCACGGCCAGCGTCATGACGACCGGCGGCGGCTCGAGCGCGGTCCGCGCGGTGACGCGACCGACCCAGCCCAGCGCCTTGGGGTCGCCCACGCCCGCCACGAGCTCGTCGCCCACGACGCAGATGCGTCGCGTCCCAGCCGTCACCGTCGCCCTCCCTCTCCCGGTCCAGGAGCAGTCTGGCCGACGGCGCCCGTCGTGCGGCGGAGCCACGCGGCGGGCACCGCACGGGCTCAGCGGGCGAAGGCCTCCTCGACGAGCGCCGCCTGCTCCTTCGCGTGCGTCTTGCTCGAGCCGGTGGCGGGGGAGGCGGCGGCGGGCCGCGACACGCGCCGCAGCGGACGGCCGAGCCGGTCGCCGAGCGTCGTCGACAGGTAGGTCCAGGCGCCCTGGTTGGCGGGCTCCTCCTGGACCCAGACGAGCTCGGCGTCGCCGTAGGGCGCGACCGCCGCGCGCAGGTCCTCCACCTCGAGCGGGTGCAGCTGCTCGACGCGGACGATCGCGGTGCGCGCGTCGCCGATGGACGCCCGGTGCGCGAGGAGGTCGTAGTAGACCTTCCCGGTGCACAGCAGCACGCGGTCGACGGGCGCGTCGGCCGGCAGGTGCTGCTCGGGCAGGACCGGGCGGAACGTGCCCGACGTGAACTCCTCCACGGGCGACGTCGCGGCCTTCAGGCGCAGCAGCGACTTCGGGGTGGCCACCACGAGCGGGCGCCGCGGCCTGGCGTAGGCCTGGCGTCGCAGCAGGTGGAAGTACGACGCCGGGGTACTGGGCACGGCCACCGTCATGTTGTCCTCGGCGCACAGCTGCAGGTAGCGCTCGATGCGCGCGGACGAGTGGTCCGGGCCCTGGCCCTCGTAGCCGTGCGGCAGGAGCAGCACCACCGAGGAGCGCTGGCCCCACTTCTGCTCGGCCGAGGAGATGAACTCGTCGACGATCGTCTGGGCGCCGTTGGCGAAGTCGCCGAACTGGGCCTCCCACAGCACGAGGGCGTCGGGGCGCTCGACGGAGTACCCGTACTCGAAGCCCATCGCGGCGTACTCCGACAACGAGGAGTCGTACACCCAGAACTTGGCCTGGTCGCTCGACAGGAACGCGAGCGGGGTCCACTCCGCGCCGGTGACGCGGTCGTGCAGGACGGCGTGCCGCTGCACGAACGTGCCACGCCGCGAGTCCTGGCCGGCGAGGCGCACCGGCGTGCCCTCGAGCAGGAGCGAGCCGAAGGCGAGGATCTCGCCGAAGCCCCAGTCCACCGGCCCGACGCGCGACATCTCCTCGCGCTTGGCCAGCAGCGGCTCGAGCTTGGGGTGGACGGTGAACCCGGCCGGCGGGCGCACGTGCGCGCGGCCGATCCGGTGCAGCACCTCGGGCTCGACGGCCGTGCGCCAGCCGACCATCGTCCCGGCGTCCTCGAGCTGGGACTCGGGCTTCTCGAGGCCGGCGACCGGCTCGGTCTCGGGGGCGGGGCTGAAGCCCTTCTTGGTCTCGGCGAACACCCGCTCGAGCTGGCTCTGGTAGTCCTGGAGGGCCTGCTCGGCCTCCTCGACCGAGATGTCGCCGCGGCTGACGAGCGACTCGGTGTAGAGCTTGCGGACGCTGCGCTTCGCCTCGATGAGGTTGTACATGAGCGGCTGCGTCATCGACGGGTCGTCGCCCTCGTTGTGGCCGCGGCGGCGGTAGCAGACCATGTCGATGATCACGTCGCGGTCGAACTGCTCGCGGAACTCGAACGCGAGCTCGGCCACGCGCACGCAGGCCTCGGGGTCGTCGCCGTTGACGTGGAAGATCGGCACCTGCAGGCCCTTGGCCACGTCGGTGCAGTAGTGCGTCGAGCGCGACGACGTCGGGCCGGTCGTGAAGCCGACCTGGTTGTTGACGATGACGTGCACCGTGCCGCCGGTGCGGTAGCCGCGCAGCTGGGACAGGTTGAGGGTCTCGACGACGACGCCCTGGCCCGCGAAGGCCGCGTCGCCGTGGATGAGCACGGGCAGCACGGAGAAGCCGTCGCCGCCGAGGTCGATCCGGTCCTGCTTGGCGCGCACGATGCCCTCGAGCACCGGGTCGACCGCCTCGAGGTGGGACGGGTTCGCCGCGAGGTAGACCTTGGTCTGCGCGCCGGACTCGGCGGTGAACACGCCCTCGGTGCCGAGGTGGTACTTCACGTCGCCGGAGCCCTGGACGCTGCGCGGGTCCTGGTTGCCCTCGAACTCGGCGAACACCTGCGCGTAGCTCTTGCCCGCCAGGTTGGTGAGCACGTTGAGCCGGCCGCGGTGGGACATGCCGATGCAGACCTCGTCGAGGCCGTTCTCGGCCGCGCGCGACAGGATCGCGTCGAGCAGCGGGATGAGCGACTCGCCGCCCTCGAGCGAGAACCGCTTCTGGCCGACGAACTTCGTCTGCAGGAAGGTCTCGAACGCCTCCGCGGCGTTGAGCCGGCGCAGGATCCGCAGCTGGTCCTCGCGCGGGGTGCGCGCGTAGCCGGACTCGAGGCGCTCCTGCAGCCAGCGGCGCTGCCGCGGGTCCTGCAGGTGCATGTACTCGACGCCGACCGTGCGGCAGTAGGAGTCGCGCAGCAGGCCGAGGATCTCGCGCAGCGTGGCGCGCGGCTTGCCCGTGAACCCGGCCGTGGGGAACTCGCGGTCGAGGTCCCACAGGGTCAGGCCGTGGTTCTGGATGTCCAGGTCGGGGTGCTTGCGCTGGCGGTAGGCGAGCGGGTCGGTCTCGGCCATGAGGTGGCCGCGCGACCGGTAGGCGTGGATGAGCTCGGCGATCCGCGCCGGCTTGGCGAGCTCGGTGTCGTGGTCGACGGTGTTGTCGCGGACCCAGCGCACCGGCTCGTACGGGACGCGCATCGCGGTGAACACGCGGTCGTAGAAGCCGCCCTCGCCGAGGAGCTTCGCCCCGACGATGCGCAGGAACTCGCCCGACTGCGCGCCCTGGATGATCCGGTGGTCGTACGTCGAGGTGAGCGTGAGGACCTTGGAGACGCCCATGCGGGCGAGCTGCTCCTCGGACGCCCCCTGGAACTCGGCGGGGTAGTCCATCGCGCCGACGCCGATGATCGTGCCCTGGCCCGGCATGAGGCGCGGCACGGAGTGGACGGTGCCGATCGTGCCCGGGTTGGTGAGGCTGATCGTGGTGTCCGCGAAGTCCTCGACAGTGAGCTTGCCCGCGCGGGCGCGCCGCACGACGTCCTCGTACGCGGCGACGAACTGGCCGAAGTCCATCGTGTCGGCGTGCTTGATGTTGGGCACGAGCAGCTGGCGGGTGCCGTCGGGCTTCGCCAGGTCGATGGCCAGGCCCAGGTTGACGTGGCCGTGGCGGATGACGGCGGGCTTGCCGTCCTGCTCGGTGTAGCCCGTGTTCATCTCGGGCATGTCGGCGAGGGCCTCGACCACCGCGTACCCGATGAGGTGGGTGAACGAGACCTTGCCGCCGCGCCCGCGGGCGAGGTGGTTGTTGATGACGGTCCGGTTGTCGACGAGGAGCTTCGCCGGGATCGCGCGCACGGACGTGGCCGTGGGGATCTCGAGGCTCGCCGTCATGTTGGTGACGACGCGCGCGGCGGGCCCGCGCAGGCGCTCGACGGCGGACGCGGCCTCGGGCCACGCCACGCGTACCTGCGGCTGCTCGGCGTACGGCGCGGTCGGCGGCTGGGCGGCGGCGACGGGTGCCGGGCCGGTGTCGGGCTCGCGCGGGGTGCGCGGAGTGGCCTGGGCGGGGGAGCGGACCGCGCGCGCGTCGGGCGCGGGCCGGTCGTCGGGCGAGGTCGGCGCGGGCGACGGCCCCCGGCGCTCGGCCTGGCCCGCGGGAGCGCCGGCGGACGGCGCAGGGGACGACGGCGCGGCCTCGGCGTGGGGAGCGGCGGGGGCGCCGTTGCCGCCCTCGCGGCCGGGCGCCTCGGAGCGGGGCCGGTAGTCCTCGAAGAAGTCCCACCACGCGGGGTCCACGGAGTTCTTGTCCGCGAGGAACTGCTCGTACAGCTCGTCGACGAGCCACTGGTTCGCGCCGAACGTCGAACGCACGTCACGGCCTGCCTGCTGGGACACGCGAGGATCGCCCACTTCCACACCACGACGGAGGCCGCCACATCGCGGCCGTTCACCCCTCCACCCTAGGCCAACCCGGGCCTTTGGTCCTGGCCCGGGGGCCGGTGGCGAGACGCCTTCACCCGCCCGGCCCGCCGCGACGTCGTCGCAGGTCAGGGCGGCGTCAGGAGCCGGTCGCGACGACGCAAAGGCGCGGTCGCGGCCGGGTCAAGTCGGCGCTCCCGAGGACGGGACGGGGGCCGCCGGGCGACGCCCGACGGCCCCCGCAGGTCGCCCGCGGCGCGCTCAGGTGATGTCGCGGCGGAAGGTGGTCCAGCGGCCGATCGCGGCGAGGACGAGCCCGTACGCGACGAGCACGACGATGCCCTGCCACCGGGAGAGCAGGTCGGACAGCCCCGCGGTGGCGTAGAAGCTCGAGCCGGCGATCGCCTCGCCCGCCGCCCCCGGCAGGAACTTCGCCACACCCGCGGTCGCCTCGATCATGCCCAGCGAGAAGCGCAGGATCGGCTCGACGAGCTGGGTGAAGGCGAGGATGACGACGATCCCGACCACCTGGTTCTTCAGCGCCGCGCCGAAGCCGACGCCGACGAGCGTCCAGATGGTCATGGACACGACCGACCACAGCGCGGCCTGGAGCACGTCCGGGTGGGTGAGGAAGGTCTCCTGCCCGGACGCGGCGAGCACGCCCGCCGCCGGCAGGAACGTGGCCACGACGCCCGCGAGGCCGAACATGAGGCCGACCGGCAGGCTCGCGAGGAGCTTGGCCGCGATGACGACGTCGCGGCGCGGCTCCGCGAGCAGCGTCGGCGTGATCGTCATGTGCCGGAACTCGCCGGCCACCGACAGCGCGCCGACGATGACCGGGAAGACGTAGCCGAGCGAGGGCGCGAGCGTGTACACGGTCATCGCGAGCTGGAGCGGGTCGATCGGCGGCGCCTCGCCCGCCCCGCCGACCCCCTCGGTCATGGCCGCGGGGTCCGACGAGAGGGCGAAGGCCATGATCGTCGCGAGGAACGCCATGTAGAGCGCCATCGTGAGCAGCAGCACCCACCACAGGCGCGTGGAGACGAGCTTGCGGTACTCGGCCACGAGGGCCGCGGTCAGCCGGTTCACGCCGCCACCCCCGGGGCCGTCGGGGCGGCGGTATCGACGCCGGTGAGGCGGAGGAAGACCTCCTCGAGGTTCACCTCGCCGGGCACGAGCTCGTGCACCTCCAGGCCCGCGGCGAACGCCGCGGCGCCGGCCTCGGCGGCGTCGACGTCCTGCAGCACGTACGCGCCGGGCCGCCCCGTGATCGGCGTCGCGCGCCCGGGCCAGCGGCTCTCGGCGAGCCGGGCGATGCCCTCGACGTCGGGGGAGGCCAGGACGGTGGTGCGCCGGGCGAGGCCCTCGCGCCGGGCCAGCGCCTCGAGGTCGGCGAGCGACGACGCGTGCACGAGCCGCCCCTTGGCGATGATGACGACGTCGTCCACGGTCTGGGCGACCTCGGACAGCACGTGGCTCGACACGAGGATCGTGCGGCCCTCGGCGGCGAGGTAGCGCAGCAGCGAGCGCAGCCAGGCGATGCCCTGCGGGTCCAGGCCGTTGGCGGGCTCGTCGAGGAGCAGCACCTTGGGGTCGCCGAGCAGGGTCGCGGCGAGCCCGAGGCGCTGGCGCATGCCGAGCGAGAAGCCGCCCGCGCGGCGTCGTGCGGCGTCCTTGAGGCCGACGAGCTCGAGCACCTCGTCGCACCGCTTGGTGGACACGCCCACCTGCGGCGCGAGCACGCGCAGATGGTCCCGCGCGGTGCGCCCGGGGTGGAAGCTCGAGGCCTCGAGCGCCGCGCCGACGACGCGTCCGGGCTGGGGGATGTCGGCGTACCGGCGGCCGTCGATCGTGGCGGTGCCGGAGGTCGGGGCGACCAGGCCGAGGAGCATGCGCAGCGTCGTCGTCTTCCCCGCGCCGTTGGGGCCGAGGAAGCCGGTCACGCGTCCCGGGCCGATCTCGAAGGTGAGGTCGTCCACCGCCCGGACGGTCCCGAAGGACTTCGACAGGTGCTGGACGCTCACGAGGCCGTGCGTCGTGGCGTTCGTCATGCGCGTCACCCTACTTGTTTGACTAGGACTAGAACAACTGGTTGTTGCTGTGCGGTGCCGGTCGGCGGGTCCGTCACTGCGCGACGGGCGTCGGGCGAGGTCCGCCCGCGGGCAGGGTCACCCGCATGCGGCAGCCCCGGGCCGAGTCCGCGACCGCCACCGTGCCCCCGTGCAGCTCGACCGCCCAGCGCACGATCGCCAGGCCGAGGCCCGTGCCGCCCGTGGTTGCGCGGCCGGCCTGGGAGGGTGCGTTGCCCTGCGTGAAGCGCTGGAACACGCGCTGCCGGTCGGCCGGCGCGATCCCGGGTCCCTCGTCGACGACGTCGAGCACGACGTTCGCGCCGGACCGTCGCGCCTCGAGGCGCACCGCGGCGCCCTCGGGGGAGTGGCGGACGGCGTTGTGCAGGAGGTTCGTGACGACCTGGTGCAGCCGCTCGGCGTCGGCGGGGACGACGAGGTCCTCGGGGACGACGTCGACCTCGATCCGCACGTTCTTCTGCGCGGCGAGCGGTGCGCCCGCGGCCGCCGCGTCGCGCAGGAAGTCCGCCACCGGCACGGCGGTCACGTCGAGCCCGACGGCGCCCGCCTCGATGCGCGACAGGTCCAGCAGGTAGGCGACCAGGCGGCCGAGCCGCTCGGTCTGGTCCAGCGCGGCCTGCAGCGCCTCCGGCGTCGGCTCCACGACGCCGTCGACCATGTTCTCCAGCTGCGCCTGCAGCGCCGCCACCGGCGTGCGCAGCTCGTGCGAGACGTTGGCGACCATCTCGCGGCGCAGCGTGTCCACCTGCTCGAGGTCCTGGGCCATGGTGTTGAACGCCTGGGCGAGCTGGCCGACCTCGTCGCGGCTCGTCGCGCGCACCCGGCGGGAGTAGTCGCCCGACGCCATCGCGCGCGCCGCCGTGCGCATCTCGCGCAGCGGCGCGGTCATGCCGTGCGCGATGACCTGGACCGCGACCACCGAGACCACCACCGCCAGCGGCAGCGTGCGCGTGGGGCCCAGGTGGTTGCGCAGGCCCAGCCACGTGACGAACGCGGCCAGCGTCACCGTCGCGGTGACGAGCACCCCGAGCTTGATCTTGATCGAGGAGAACCGGTCGAGCGGGCGCACGTCCGGCAGGAGCCGGCGCCCCGCGTGCCGCGGCTCCGCCACGGGTCAGGCCTCGGCCGGCTCGAACGCGTACCCGACGCCGTGCACCGTGCGGATGAGGTCCGCGCCGAGCTTGCGGCGCAGCGCCTTGACGTGCGAGTCCACGGTGCGGGTCCCGCTCGCGTCGACCCAGTCCCACACCTCGGCGAGCAGCTTCTCGCGGGTGAGCACGGTGCGCGGCGAGGACGCCAGCGTCACCAGGAGGTCGAACTCGGTCGGCGTGAGGTGCACCGGCGTCCCGTTGCGGGACACGCGCCGCTGCGCACGGTCGATGACCACGTCGCCCACGGTCATCGCCGGCGGCGCCTGCTCGGACAGCTGCTGCGCGCGCTCGACGCGGCGCAGCAGGGCCTTGGTGCGGGCCACGAGCTCGCGCATCGAGAACGGCTTGGTCATGTAGTCGTCCGCACCGACGCCGAGGCCGACGAGCATGTCCGTCTCGTCGTCGCGGGCGGTGAGCATGAGGACGGGCACCGGGCGGTCCGCCTGGATCCGGCGGCACACCTCGAGGCCGTCCATGCCCGGGAGCATGACGTCGAGGACGACGACGTCGGGGGTCGTCTCCGCGGCCTTGCGGACCCCGGAGGGCCCGTCCGCGGCGATCTCGACCCGCCAGCCCTCGGCGGCCATCCGGTGGGCGATCGCCGTCGCGATCGCCGGCTCGTCCTCGACGACGAGGACGCGCACGCCGTCGTCGTTCGCGCTGCTCCCGCCACCGTTGTGCGCCCTGTTGGAGATCACGCTCCAAGCCTGGCACAGCGGGACCCGGACGATATGCTCGCCGCATCATGGACAGCTCAAGTCCGGGCCGGCGCCGCCGCGACGGCGCCGGCTCGCCCCTGATCCCCGTCCTCCCCCCGACGCCAGGTCGGACGCCGTGCTGACCGAGTGGCTGCTCGTCGGGGCCGGTGTGCTGCTCACCGCGGGCACCGCCGTGTTCGTCGCCGCGGAGTTCGCGCTCGTCACCCTCGACCCGGGCGTGGTCGAGCAGGACCTCGTCCGCCGGCACGACCGGCGCGGCGCGAGCGTCCGGGCCGCGCTGCGCGAGCTGTCCACGCAGCTGTCGGGCGCGCAGGTCGGCATCACGCTCACGACGATCCTGCTCGGCTACACCGCGCAGGAGGCCCTCACCACGATCCTCGCCGAGCCCCTCGGCGGCGTCCTCGGCACGGCGGCCGCGGCGGGCGTCGCGGCGACGATCGCGCTCGTGCTCGTCAACGTCTTCTCGATGCTCTTCGGCGAGCTGGTCCCGAAGAACTTCGCGCTCTCCGCGCCGCTGGCCACCGCGCGCGCGGTCGCGCCGCTGCAGCGCGGGTTCACGGCGGCGCTGCGCCCCGTCATCGCGCTGCTCAACGCGAGCGCGAACGGGCTGCTGCGCCGGATGGGCGTCGAGCCGCGCGAGGAGCTGTCCGGCGGCCGCTCGCCGCAGGAGCTGCTCGCGCTGGTCCGCCGCTCCGCGGCCGCCGGCACGCTCGACCCGGGCACGGCGACGCTGCTCGCGAACTCGATCGAGCTCGGCGCGCTCACCGCCGTCGACGTCATGACGGACCGGACCCGGATGGAGGTGGTCCGCCGCGACGACACGGCCGCCGACGTCGTCGCGCGCGCCCACGCCACCGGCCACTCCCGGTTCCCGGTCATCGGAGAGAGCCACGACGACGTCCTCGGGGTCGTGCACCTGCGCCGCGCGGTCGCCGTCCCGTACGAGCGCCGCGCGGAGGTGCCCGCGGCGGCCCTCATGGACGAGGTCCCGCGCGTGCCGGAGACCGTGCCGCTCGGGCCGCTGCTCGTCGAGCTGCGCGAGAACCTGCAGATGGCCGTCGTCGTGGACGAGTACGGCGGGACGTCGGGCGTCGTGACGCTCGAGGACGTCGTCGAGGAGATCGTGGGCGAGGTCGCCGACGAGCACGACCCGCGCGAGCTCGGCGCCCGCCGCGTCGGCGGCGACACGTGGACCGTGCCGGGCCTGCTGCGCCCCGACGAGCTGCGCGAGCAGACCGGCCTCCAGGTCCCCGAGGACCCCGCCTACGAGACGCTCGGCGGCCTCGTCATGGCCCGCCTCGGCCGGATCCCCGCCGTGGGCGACGAGGTCGAGGTGCCCGGCGTCGTGCTGCGCGTGGAGGCCATGGACGGGCGGCGGGTCGAGCGCCTGCGGGTGACCGCGCGGGAGGTGACCGGATGAGCCCGGGACTCGCCGTCGCCCTCGGCCTCGCGCTGCTGGCCGCGAACGCGTTCTTCGTCGGCGCGGAGTTCGCCGTGGTGTCCGCGCGCCGGTCCTCGATCGAGCCGCTCGCCGAGGCCGGGTCGGCGCGCGCCCGCACCGTGCTGTGGGCGATGGAGCACGTCTCGCTCATGCTCGCGTGCGCGCAGCTCGGCATCACCGTCGCGTCGGTGTCGCTCGGCGTCGTCGCGGAGCCCGCGCTGGCCCATCTCCTGGAGGGCCCGCTGACCGCCGTCGGGCTGCCCGAGGGCGCGGTGCACCCGATCGCCGTCGCGATCGCGCTCGCGATCGTCGTCTACCTGCACGTCGTGCTGGGCGAGATGGTGCCGAAGAACCTCGCCGTGTCCGGCCCCGACCGGGCGGCGATGTGGTTCGCGCCGCCGCTGGTGTGGGTCGCCCGGGTGGTCCAGCCGGTCGTCGTGGCGCTGAACTGGACCGCCAACCACGTGATCCGGCTGTTCGGCGTCGAGCCCAAGGACGAGGTCGCCTCCGCGTTCACCGCGGAGGAGGTGCAGTCGATCGTCGCGCGCTCGCAGGAGGAGGGGCTGCTGCGCGACGAGCACGGGCTGCTCGCCGGCGCCATCGAGTTCAGCGACCGCACGGCGCGCGACGTCATGGTGCCCGTCGACCGGCTCGTCTCGGTGCCGCGCGGGTGCACGGTCGAGGACGTCGAGCGCTCGGTGGCCCGGACGGGCTTCTCGCGGTACCCGGTGGTCGACGACGCCGGTCAGCCGGTCGGCTACCTGCACCTCAAGGACGTGCTCTACGCGGGGCCTGCCGATCGCGCCCTGCCCGTGCCGGGCTGGCGCGTGCGGCCCCTCGCGCAGGTCCGGCCCGACGACGAGGTCGAGGAGACCCTCGCGGCGATGCAGCGCACCGGCGTGCACCTGGCGCGCGTCGTCGGCGAGGACGGGACCGTGCTCGGCGTCGTGTTCCTGGAGGACATCCTCGAGGAGCTCGTGGGCGAGGTCCGCGACCGCATGCAGCGGCACCAGGACTGAGGCCACGGGCGCAGGCGTCGGGTCCGGGAGGGCGCCGGAGGGTGCCCGTCGCGCGCCCCTGGCACCGTGACCACCCCTGAACAACCGGCGCCCAAGGGCTGAACAACGACGGTGTGACGATCCTCTCCGATCACGGCACCATCGGCCCTTGGTTCGCCCCGGCGCACCCGTTACTGTTCCGTTACCACCTCGTCCTACGGGTTCCACGGGCGCCCCCGCGCCCACCGGAACCGGCACGGGGACAGGTGGTGTTCTGCTGCAGCGCACCTCGGAGGTCTTGTGGAGTCTGGCCGCACGCGGACCGTCTCCTCGGCGACCTCTCGCCGCGAGCTGCGGGCCCGCCGAGCAGCCGCGCCGTCGCGGCGCCGCTTCGGCCTCACCACCGTCACCCGCTCCGCGCTGCTGCTCGCGCTGGGCGCGGCGACCATCGCCGTCCCCGTGGCCGAGGAGCTGGCCGGCCCGTCGCAGGAGCTCGCCGCCGCGACGCTCGCCGAGTCGGCCGCCTATCCCTCGGCCTACGAGGTGCTCGCCTCCTCGATCGTCGACCCGACGCCGACGTCGCTGCTCGCCGCGGTGCCGGGCGCGGTCCGCATGACCGACTCCGCCAGCCGCGTGCTCGAGCGCTCGCCGCTGCCCGACTGCGACGGCACCCCCGTGCGCGACGCCCAGAACGGCCAGATCGCGTCGGCGGACCTGTGCGCCCTGTGGGCGGGCCACATGCTCCGCGGCGACGCCGCGATGGCCCTCGCCGAGCTCAACCTGAGCTTCCGCGCCGCGTTCGGCCGCGACCTGTGCCTGACCGACTCCTACCGCACGCTCGCCGAGCAGCGGCGCCTGGCGTACACCAAGGGCAGCCTCGCGGCCGCCCCGGGCCAGTCGAACCACGGCTGGGGCCTGGCGATCGACCTGTGCAGCTCGGAGACCTCCGGCCAGGTGTGGCGCTGGCTCAACGACAACGGCCCCGTGTTCGGCTGGGAGAACCCGCCGTGGGCCAAGCGCGGCGGCAGCGGCCCCTACGAGCCCTGGCACTGGGAGTACGTCGCCGGGACCATCGAGCTCGGCACCGACTGGGGCCGCAACTGACCTGATCGGTCGACCGACCGACGACGAAGGCCCGGGCCGCTCGGCCCGGGCCTTCGTCGCGGGCCCGGTCGTCCGGGCCTCCGGCGTGCTCAGAGGAGCGTCGCGCCCCAGGTGACCTCGTGCGTCTGGCCGGGCTGCAGCACGACCAGACGGTCGCCCGTGCGGAACGCGTCGGCGATGCAGCTCATAGGCTCGGCCGCGAGCCCGGTACGCCGGTAGTCCAGGGCGTCGATGTGGTCGCCCGTGCACACCTGCCAGCAGTCCATGGTCCGGTCCATCCAGACCGCGGCCGTACGGCCGTCGGAGCCGGTCAGGCGTGCCCACGACAGGCCGTCCTCGTCGCGGATCGGGTCCAGGTAGGCGTCGTCGAGGTCGAGGCCCCGGACGCTCTGCGGCGTGCGCAGGTCGTAGCGGCCTGACGCGGGCTCGGTGCCCACCGGGAGCAGACGGTCGTCGACCAGCACGCGCGTGCCCGCGTCGAGCTGGAACGTGCAGTCGTCGAGCGAGCCCGGCCCGGGGGAGAGCCACGGGTGGAAGCCGACGCCGTAGGGCGCGGCCGTGCGACCGAGGTTGGTCGCCGTCGTGCGCACGTGCAGGCCGGCGTCGCCCAGGCGGTAGGTGACGCGCAGGAGCAGGTCGAACGGGTAGCCGCCGCTCGCGGGCAGCCGCAGCTGCAGAGTGACGGCGGCGCCGCGGCGGTGGTCGGCGTCGTCCACCTCGGCGACGTCCCAGCGCTCCCACATGACCAGGCCGTGCAGCGCGGTCCGGGTGGGTGGCTCGCTCAGCGGCACCTGGTACTCGGTGCCCTCGAACGTGTAGCGGCCGTCGGCGAGGCGGTTGGGCCACGGAGCGAGGAGCGCGCCGTGGCCGGCGGGGGCCACCTCGTCCTCGCCGTAGGGCGTGAAGACGTCACGCCCGCCGACGGCGTAGCGGCGCACCTTGGCGCCCACGTCGGTGATGGTCGCCTCGTGGTCGCCGGAGTCGATGGTCAGCTGGTTGCCGGAGAGCGGAGCGGCGGCGTCGGCGCGGATGTCGTACGTCACGCGGGAAGGCTAGTGCCCCGGGGCGGCCCGCGCCCGGGACCCGGTCCCGCGCGCCGCGCACGCGACGACCACCGTCCGGGACGCGGTGCCCGCCGCCTGAGACGCCACGACCGCCGCCGCCCGGGTGGGCGACGGCGGTCGGGGAGCCCGTCCGGCAGGGCCGGGCTCGGGACGAGGGGGGGTGGGCCCGCCCGCGCGACCGAGCGGGCCCACCGACGTCAGGCGACGGTCCCGGCCTCCTGGGCTGACCGGTCGTCCGCCGACGCCGTGCGCCGCTGGCGCACGTCCTCGAGCGACGTCCCGTAGTACGCCGCGGTCATGAGGTCCTTCATGTCGTCGAGCATCGGCATCCGCGGGTTCGCCGGGGCGCACTGGTCCTCGTACGAACGCATCGCCAGGTCGTCGAGCTTGCCGATGAAGGCCTGCTCGGGGACGCCCTGCGCCTGGAACGACGGCGGGATGCCCACCGCGTCGCGCAGCCGCTCGACGGCCGCGGCGTAGGACTCCACGCCCTCCTCCGGCGTCGAGGCCGGCAGGCCCAGGCTCCGCGCGATCTCCTGGAACCGCTCCGGTGCCACGTACGACTCGTACTTCGGCCAGCTGGTGAGCTTGGTCGGGACCTTGCCGTTGTAGCGGATGACGTGCGGGAGCAGCGTCGCGTTGGTCCGGCCGTGCACCAGGTGGAAGGTCGAGCCGATGGTGTGCGCCATCGCGTGCACGATGCCGAGGAACGCGTTGCCGAACGCCATGCCGGCGATCGTTCCGGCGTTGTGCATCTTCTCCCGGGCCTTCTCCGCGCCGGGCCCGCCCTTCACCGACCGCTCGAGGTTCTCGAAGATGAGCTTGATGGCGTGCAGGGCCATGCCGTCGGTGAAGTCGTTCGCGTAGACCGACACGTACGCCTCGGTGGCGTGCGTGAGGGCGTCGAAGCCGGAGTCGGCCGCGAGCGAGCCGGGCATCTCACCGGTCAGCACCGGGTCGACGATCGCGACCGTCGGCGTCAGCGCGTAGTCCGCGAGCGGGTACTTCAAGCCGGTCTTCGGGTCGGTGATGACCGCGAACGGCGTGACCTCGGCGCCCGTGCCCGACGTCGTCGGGATGCAGACGAGCTTGGCGAGGTTGCCCAGGGTCGGGTACTTGAACGCCCGCTTGCGGACGTCGAAGAACTTCTCGCGCATGTCCGAGAAGACGACCTCGGGGTGCTCGTACCGCAGCCACATGACCTTCGCGGCGTCCATCGGGGAGCCGCCGCCGAGGGCGATGATCGTGTCGGGCCGGAACTCGCGCATGAGCTCGGCGCCGCGGTCGACCGTGGAGATGCTCGGCTCGGGCTCGACGCTGTCGATGATCTGCAGCGCGACCTTGTTCGGCCGGCGGGCGAGGACGTCGAGGATCTTGTCCACGAAGCCCAGGCGGGTCATCGTCGGGTCGGTGACGATCGTGACCCGGTTCACGTCCCGCATGTCCTCGAGGTAGCGGATCGCGTTCGGCTCGAAGTACGTCTTCGCCGGGACCTTGAACCACTGCAGGTTGTTGTTCCGACGCCCGATCCGCTTGATGTTGATGAGGTTCACCGCCGAGACGTTGTTCGAGACCGAGTTCGCCCCGTAGGAGCCGCAGCCCAGCGTGAGCGAGGGGATGAAGGCGTTGTAGATGTCGCCGATGCCGCCGAGCGAGGCGGGCGAGTTCCAGATCACGCGGACGGCCTTGACGCGCTTGCCGAACTCCTCGACGAGCGCCTGGTCCTCGGAGTGGATCGCCGCGCTGTGGCCGAGGCCGTCGAACTCGACCATCTGCTCGGCCAGCGTGATGCCGTGCTCGGTGGTCTCCGCGCGGAGGACGGCGAGGACCGGGCAGAGCTTCTCGCGGGTGAGCGGCTCGGCCGGGCCGACGCCGGACACCTCGGCGATGAGGATCGAGGTCTCGTCCGGGACCGTGAAGCCGGCCATCCGGGCGACCTCGACGGCCGACTGGCCGACGACCTTGGCGTTGAGCTTCGCCTCGGCGCAGTTCGCGTCGGCGGCCTCGACGCCGAAGATGAGGCGCTCGAGCTTGGCCTTCTCCTCGGCGTTGCAGCGGTACGCGTGCAGCCGGGCGAACTCGGCCATCGCCTGGTCGTAGATCGCGTCGTCGAGGATCGCGGCCTGCTCGGAGGCGCAGATCATGCCGTTGTCGAACGCCTTGGAGAGCACGACGTCGTTGACGGCGCGGGCGAGCTTGGCGGTGCGCTCGATGTAGGCCGGCACGTTGCCGGCGCCGACGCCGAGGGCGGGCTTGCCGCAGGAGTAGGCGGCCTTGACCATCGCGTTCCCGCCCGTGGCGAGGATGAGCGCGACGCCGGGGTGGTTCATGAGCAGGTTCGTCGCCTCGATCGAGGGCTCGGAGACCCACTGGATGCAGTGCTCCGGGGCGCCGGCGGCGACGGCCGCGTCGCGCACGATGCGGGCCGCGGCGACCGAGCTCTCCTGGGCCGACGGGTGGAACGCGAAGATGATCGGGTTGCGCGTCTTGAGCGCGATGAGCGCCTTGAAGATCGCGGTGGACGTCGGGTTGGTCACCGGGGTGACGCCGCAGATGACGCCGACCGGCTCGGCGATCTCGACGATGCCGTGCAGGTCGTCGCGGCCGACGATGCCGACCGTCTTGAGCTCGGCCATCGAGTGCGTGACGTGCTCGCAGGCGAAGATGTTCTTGACGGCCTTGTCCTCGAAGACGCCGCGACCGGTCTCCTCGACCGCGAGCCGGGCCAGCTCGCCGTGCTTGTTGAGCGCGGCGACGGACGCCTTCTTGACGATGTGGTCCACGTCCTCCTGCGTCAGGGACGCGTAGGCCGCGAGCGCCTTCGTCGCACCGGCGACCAGGTCGTCGATGGAGGCGGCCGGAGTCGGGGCCGGACGGGGAGCGGTGGCTTGTCCACCGCGGGTGCGGTTGCTCACGGGGATCCTCCCGGGGCCGTTCAGGATGTCGGGTCCGGATCGCCCTTGATCCGGTATCGACGCTAGGGGGCGGACCGCTCGATTCCGTGTGCCCAAAGTCCCGGCGCCCGCGGTCTTTTTCCCGGCCGCGGCCGGAGGTCGTCCTACGATTGGCACTCGCCTAGGGAGAGTGCTAATACAGAGGTGTAGCCGCCCGCGGGGCCGGCCGGCACCCGCCGCACCGTCCTCGCGGGCCTCGACGCCGGTGCCCCGGAGGGCCCGGGGCGCCTTCGATCAGGAGGTGGTGAGCGTGGCTACGCGACTCGACCCGTTCGTCGAGACGGCCCGGTGGATGGACCAGCTCATCGGGAGCATGCGCGAGGCGACAGCGGGCGTCCCCACCATGCCGATCGACCTGTACCGAGCGGGCGACCACTACGTGATGCACGTCGACCTGCCGGGTGCCGACCCGGGCAGCGTCGACGTCTCGGTCGAGGACCGCACCCTGACGATCCGTGCCCAGCGCACGGCACGCACCGACGACGACGTGCAGTGGCTCGCCCGCGAGCGCACGTCCGGCACGTACGTCCGTCAGCTCACGCTGGGCCGGGGCCTGGCCCTGGACCAGATCACCGCGAGCTACAACGACGGCGTGCTCACGCTGACGATCCCCGTCGCGGAGGAGGCCCGGCCGCGCCGGATCGAGATCCAGCACGGCAGCACCGCCGCGGCGATCGGGTCCCAGCCCGAGCCCGCGAACGCCTGAGTCCCGGCGCCCGCCCGAGCGCCGGCGGGCGGGGCTCAGCGGTCGAGGCAGGCGGCGATCCGCCGTCCTGCCTCGACCACCATGGGCCGGGGCATGGCCAGGTTCAGCCGTACGTGCCCCGCCCCCGCCGCGCCGCACAGGGCGCCGTCGGTCACGGCGACGCCCGTGCGGCGCCTCAGCCACCGGGCGAGCGGCTCGCCGTCGGGACGCTCGCCGTCGGGCAGGGCGGCCAGCGCCGCCCGCAGGTCCAGCCAGGCCAGGTAGGTCCCCTCCGGGGGCACGTGCCCGACGGCGGGCGCGCGCTCGGCGAGGACCTCCGCCAGGGCGCGGCGGTTCCCGTCGAGGTAGGCCAGGAGGTCGGCGAGCCAGGCGCGCCCGGCCGACCACGCGGCCGCGTTCGCGACCGCGCCCAGGGTCGACGCGCCCTCCTCGTGCAGCTCGGTCGCCCGGTGCCAGGCGGCCAGGTCGGCGTCGGCCGTGAGCACGAGCTGCGCGCACTTCAGGCCCGCGACGTTCCACGCCTTGGAGGCGGAGGTCGCGGTGACCGTGTGCGCCGCCGCGGTCGGCGACACCGACGCGTAGGGCACGTGCCGAGCGGGGGAGTGCACGAGCGGGGCGTGGATCTCGTCGGCGAACACGCGGCCGCCGTGGCGGTCGACGACGTCGGCGAGCGCCTCGAGCTCGGCCCGGCGCGCCACGGTGCCGGTCGGGTTGTGCGGGTTCACCAGCACCAGGAGGTGCCCGCCCGCCCGGAAGGCGGCGTCGACCGCCTCGAGGTCGAGGACCGTGCGGTCGCCGTCGCGCACCATCGGCACCTGGAGCACCTGGCGCCCCCACAGCTCGGGCGCGGTGACGAACGGCATGTACGCAGGCGTCGGCAGGACGACCGGTGCACCCGGCCGCGCCACGAGGTCGAGCGCGAGGCGCAGGCCCTCGGTGACGTGCCCGACGGGCCGGACGCGCTCCGGGTCCACGCGCCAGTCCCACACGTCGGCGGCCCAGCCCGCGAGCGCCTGCTGCAGATCGGCCCGAAGCCACGGCGGCAGGTACCCCGTGAGGCCGCGCGCCACGGCGTCGGTCACTGCGGCGGTCACCTCGGGCGCGGTGCCGAGGTCGGACTCGGCGACCCAGGCGGCGATGTCGGCGCCGTCGAGGCCCGTCCACTTCAGCCAGCCGCGGGCGCGCAGGGTGTCGGCGTCGGGCAGGTCGCGGGGGTCGGTCATGCGGGCAACCTAGCGGCCCCGCGGGGGAGCGTGGCCGGCCGCGGGACCGCCAGGTCGTCGGTGGGGCGCGGGTCAGTCGCGCGGGACCTCGCCGTGCCAGGCGCCCGTCGCGGTGCCGCGGGTCTCGATGAACTCCTTGAACCGGCCGAGGTCGCGCTTGACCTGCAGGTCGTCGACGCCGACGGCGGCGCCCGCCTTCTCGGTGAGGGACTCGGCAGCCCAGTCGATCTGCACCATGACGCGCGTGGTGTCGTCCGAGAGCTTGTGGAACGTGACGACGCCGCCGTGGGTCGTGCCGTCGACGCTGCGCCAGGCGACGCGCTCCTCGGGGATCTGCTCGGTGATCTCGGCGTCGAACTCCCGCTCGACGCCGCCGACGGTCGTCCGCCAGTGGGTGAGCGTGTCGCTGAGCTGCTGAACGCGCTCGACGCCGCCCATGAACTCGGGGAAGGACTCGAACTGCGTCCACTGGGCGTACGCGGTGGCCACGGGGACCTGGACGTCGATGGACCGCTCGATGGTCGGCACGGTTGCCTCCTCGGTCGCGGGCGACGCCGGTCGGCGTCCCGGCCACCGTAGGTAGGGGTCGCGACGGGCGCGCGGGGGGCGGTCCGGGGAGCGGCCGGCCGGGTGCCGCGGCGCGCCGTCGTCGGTTTGCCACGGGCGCCCTGCGGCGGCGGGCCGGGCCAAATGGGCCGACGACACGCCGAATGTCGGGTCATACCGAGACGTGACATTCGACACACCTCGCTACGACCCGTCACTGGTCCGATCGGGTGAGAACCGTAGGCCGAACGGGTGGTCAGCGCTGGTCCGAGCGGGTGACGCGGCTGCTTCCGAACGGGTGATTCTCACAGGTCGGGACTGAAGGGTCCTTTGTCGGATGTCCGGTTTTGTGGCACCGTGTCCGACGTCAGCGAGAAAGGCAAACCCACCGCGAGGTGGGGACGCAAAGCCACGGGGCCCACGAGGTCGGCCGGGCGGACCGAACGACGAAGGAGCGCAGATGTCGCCGCAGACCCCAGCCAAGGCGAACCGGACGGACGCGCCTGGGGCGCTGCTCACCCCCTCCGAGGTGGCGAGCATGTTCCGGGTTGACCCCAAGACGGTGACGCGCTGGGCCAAGGCCGGGAAGCTCTCGGCGATCCGTACCCTGGGCGGCCACCGCCGCTACAGCGAGGCGGAGGTCCGTAGCCTGCTCACCGGTATCCCGCAGCCGCGCGACAACGAGTACTGAGCCGTACTCGACGCGCGCGACAGCGCAACCGCACAAGCGACGCCAGGGCCCCCGGGGACGACCCCGGGGGCTCTCGCGTGTCCGCGGCCGGCAGCACGGGCGCCGGGCACACCGCGTCCGACGTCGCGGACGCCGAGGGCGGGTTGTGTCGCCTCAGCGCGGAGACGCGGGAAGGCGCGATCGTCGAGGTCCTGACCGGGCCCGCCGCGACGATCGTCTCCGGGCAGACCGGGTGCATGCTCCGCGACGGCGGACCGGGCCGTGGCCGCTGGTGCCGCCCCCGCGGGCCGCTGCGGCGGCCTGACCGTGTCGACCCCGCCGCACCCCACGGGTGCGGCGGGGTCGTGGTGTGCGTGCTCACGTCGGGGCGTGGGGTGGCCGATGGGCAGGCGGTGCCCCGTTGCACGCCGGTGGGTGGCGGTCACGGTGGGTGTGGTCGAAGGGACCGTGCGCCCGGTGAGGGCGCCCAACTCGATGGAGGTGAGTTCCTGTGCGGAGCTCGAGCAAGACCGCGGCGGGGGCCCTGGTGGGTGCCCTGCTGACCGTGGCCCTGACGGGCTGTGCGCCCGTGGTGTCCGGGCCGGACCCGGAGCCGACGGCCACCGCTGCGCCGTCGGTGACGGCGCCGCCGGAGCCGGTGCAGACCCCGGAGCCGGACCCGGTGCCGACGCCTGGTGAGGTGATCGACGCCAGTGACAAGAGCTCCGTGCCGGACGGGCTCGTCGCCTACCCCCTGGATGGGCGTGACTACCTGGTCCTGGACCCGGCAGCCCCGCTGCCCCAGCAGGTCATCGACGACATGACCGCCCGCGCCGCGCAGGTCGACTCGGCGGCTATGCCCGGGTTGGCAGGCCGTCTCTCCGAGCAGACCGGCAAGGGTGTCGTCATCATCCTCAGGTCCTTCGGCGCCCTGGCTGATGACCAGAGCAGTGACATGTACGACGTGTGGCAGTGCTACACGAGCGCGGGCCCGATGCCCCCTGGGCACCGCTCGGAGGCGGGGGCCATCGCGCAAGCTGAGGCGTTCGTCGCCTCCCAGCCCGACCCGGGCAACTGGACGATCCTCGTCCCCTGAGGGCAAGCAGGGCCGCGCCGGGATGGCGCGGCCCTGCTGCTGTGCTCGTGCTCAGGGCAGCACGTAGTAGTGCCACGCGTTCCACGACGAGCACCCCGTGTTGTTGCACGCCTGCGCCCGTCCACGGGCCTCCGCGTAGCTGGCTCCGGACGTGACCGGGTGGTACGGGGTGGTGGTCGCCGTGGTCGTCACGTTCGCGGCCAGCTGCCACCAGGTCCCGGACGTCGAGTAGCGGATCTCGAGGGTGTACCGGTAGTAGGTGGCCCAGGCCCGCGCGGTCCAGGTCATGTACGCGCCCATGTTCTTCGCACCGCTGACCCGAGCGTCGGTCAACGCCGACGGCGCCGGGACGAGCGTGGTGCCGCACTGCATGCTCGACCAGCCGGACCACACACCCTGCCCCGCAGCCTCCGCGTTGCGGGCCGCGCGCACCCGCGCGCACGTCTGACCCGTCTCCCGCAGCACCGTCAGCTGCGAGCGAGCCAGCCGTACTCGTTCGCGGCCAGGCGCACCTCCACGCCCGTCGACAGGGAGAACGCGACCCGGCCCTGCTGGAGGACCTCGATGTCGTCGGTGTACGCGTTCGCGGACGAGGCGTAGAACTCCTGCGACGCGGCGATGCGCGACAGGTCGGACTGGGCGTTCGTGTCACGGGCCTGCTCGACGAACCCACGACCGAAGTACAGGCCCGTCAGGCCCAGGACGATCAGGACGACGATCGTGATCATCACGATCGCCGGGTCGGCGACACCCTCGTCCCGTCGGGCAGCCGACACGGCCACCTTCCACCGGTTGCGCACTGCTGCCATGGCTGCTCCTTCAGCTGACACGCGGGCCCCACCCTGGAGCCGCGCCCCGTACAGTCCCCGCGCGCGCGAACCTCGCCAGGGGCCACGGCGAACCCGGTGCCGGCCCACGCGGGCCGGGCCCCGCGACAGCAGCCCGTGACCGCCGCCGACCTGCACCGACGCGACCCGCCGTGGTCACGCGCACGGGCGGGCTCCGGGCGGTTCGCCGGGCCCACCCCAGAGCGGTGTGGCAGTATTGACCCGTACCGTCGGCGCGTCACTATTGGCGCATCCGCGGGTCGGGGCACTATTGCCCCAGAGGGAGGGGGGTGCGATGGCCACGCTTGAGCTCGGGGAGCCCTGGGCGCACGTTCGCAGCGCGGCGGAGCTGGGTGCGTTCCTTCGTCAGGCGCGCGAGCGCGCCGGGATCTCCCAGGAGGCGCTGGCCGACGAGCTCGGCATCGACCGCAAGTACCTGTACCGGATCGAGTCCGGCCGGCCGACCCGGTACACGCAGCGGCTGTTCGCGTTGACCCGGATGCTCGGTGTGCGGATCACGGTGGACCAGCCATGACCACAGGCGCGCTGGACGCCTACCTGTACGGCACCCACGTCGCGCGGGTGCTCAGGGCGGCGAACGGGCGGGTGGAGCTGGAGTTCACCGGCGACGCCCTGGCCCGGTGGGGCTTCGGGTCCCCGGTGCTGTCGGCCCTGCTGCCGCTGTCGGACAAGGGGTCGACCGAGCAGTCCGCGCGCGGGCGGGTGTGGCTGCAGGGGCTGCTGCCGGAAGGGCGCGCCCGCACCCGGATGGCCGAACGCGCCGGCGTGGTGCCAGACGACCTGCTCGGCTTCCTGGCGGCCTACGGTCGCGACACCACCGGTGCGGTGGTCCTCGTGCCCGCCGGTGACGCCCCTGACCGGGACGGTGGCCATCCCACACCCGTCGACGACGAGCGGATCGGGCAGATGCTCGACGAGGCGGCGGCCCGCGGGGCCGCGGAGCAGATCACGTCCATCCAGGGCCTGGAGGCGAAGATCGTCCTGGTGCGCACCGAGGGCGGGTTCGCGCTGCCGACGCCGGGTCACCCGTCCACCCACATCGTCAAGCTGTCACGCCCGGCCGGGTCGCAGACCGCCGACCTGATCGACACCGAGTGCGCAGCCCTGGACCTGGCCAGGCGGGTCGGGGTGGGCGACGTGCAGGCGCACGTCGCCGACTTCGCCGGCCGGCGGGCCCTGGTCGTGCGCCGCTACGACCGCCACCAGACCCGCGGGCGCGTCGAGCGGATCCACCAGGAGGACACCGCCCAGGCGCTCGGCCTGGACACCAGCGACCCGGACCGCAAGTTCCAGCACGGGCGCGCCCTGCCGTCGCTGCGCGCGATCGCGCGCGTGATGGACAGGGTCGGTGCGGACACGCGCACGCTGGTTGCGCTGACGACGTTCAACCTGACGCTGGGCAACACCGACGCGCACGCCAAGAACATCTCCCTGCTGCACCAGCCCGACGGGTCGATCACCCTCGCGCCGGCCTACGACGTCGCCATGCACACCCACCACCCGCACGCCGACCCGCGGTTCGCCATGGACGTCGCCGGCAAGCGCGACATGGCTGCGCTGACCGGCGAGGACCTGGTCCGCGAGGCCGAGTCGTGGGGCCTGACCCCGGTGCTCGCAGGTCGCGTGGTCGTCGAGACCCTGGACCGGTTCCTGCAGGCGCTGGAGGAGATCGACCACGACGCCCACCCCGGCGTGCCGGACCAGGCGTGGTCGACCGTGCACGCACGGGCGCGCAGGTTGCGCGACACCGCCCCGCCCGTGCGCGCTGCGCGCACCCCACGACCAGCGCGGGCACCGCAGCCCCGCGGCGCCAAGGGCACCACCGCCGGTGGGCGGTTCCTGCCCAAGGTGCCATGACGACGTGCAGGCAGAGTGCTGGCTCGTCGAACAAGGTCATCGTCGTGACAACGACGCCGACGAGCACGGTCCGCCTGGGGGCGGCGTCCCAGTAGGCCCCGGGTGCGCGAACGGTGCCGAGCTGCGTCCGCGTGCGGGTGCTCCCCGGCTCAGGCCTGAGCTCCCCAGGGACATGGAGCAGCCGTCGCGCACGCTGAGGCCGGAGCCGCTGATTGAGGGGGATCGCGGCGGCAGAGGTGATGTCGACCAGGCCGTCCGGCGGTGGCGACGACGGCGGGGCCGCGGCGAGCACGGGCTCGGCCGGGCGGTGCCGCGGGGTCAGGGGCCGACGCTGGTAGCGGGTCAGGTACGGCGAGCGGGGGGCGTGGTCGGCGATGCTGCCGTCGGGCAGCCGGACCAGGGACGGGGTCGTCGTCTCGGACATGACCCGGACTGGTCCGGACTTGCCTCTGCGGCGCACTGACACACACGCACGCCGTGCGACACGTCCGTCCGTGTCGTCGCCGGTCGTGCCGACGGGGCCGGCCAGGGAGGCGGCGACCGCCCAGCTCGGGCAGGCCGTTCGGCATTCGCGCAGGTCAGCACAGACAACTGTGGGCCCCGTCCTCCCGAGGACGGAGCCCGTGTGTGGTGGCTGGTTCCGGAAAGGTGGGTGACCTGGAGCGATGTGCGCGTGGGCGTGATCGCTCCACCGGCTAAGGGCGGGACGCTCCACAGCCGCAGGTCAGAGGCCCGTGGTTCAGGAGGGTGTGGGCCAGTCGGCGTCGGTGGGTACGCCGTAGTCGGGGTTGGCGAGGTTGGTCCAGTCGCCGAAGGCGGGGCGGTCGAGCCAGAAGCCGTCGACCGGGGCGTCGGTGATGGTGGCCTTGTGCAGGAGGCCGTCGCGTTCGTCGAACTGCACGCTGCCGGTCCGGTCGGGCCGGAACTCCTCTCTGATGACCCGCGTGGCCTGAGTGAGGTCGTAGCGAGTGTCCTGGTCGGGGTAGACGTAGGTGATGCAGATCCACCGCCACAGTCGCCCGTCGATGGCGTCGTAGTCGGTCGTGCGCCAGTTCGACCCGCCGGGGGTGAAGAACCTCACCCGGATCCGGCCGGAGGCGCCCCCGCCGATCACCCACCGTGGGATCGGGTTGCCGTCGGAGTCCCGGCTCACCGCATCGACGACCTCAATGCCGTACTCGCCGTTGAATGCCTCGCGTGCCTCGGCCTCGGTCAACCACCGGTGCCGCATCACCGGCCGACGCGTGAAGTCGTTCCACTGCGTGGTGTACAGCACGTTCTCGGTCACCCTGCCTCCTCTAGCCGGTCAGATTGTAGGAGTGGCCCGTGACGTCACGGATCCTCACGAGGTTCTCGGTGGCGTAGTCCAGCACCGCTTGTGGTATGCCGTTGGGCTGGACCGGGACTTCGAGCACACGCCTCCCGGTCATCGGCCTGCCGATGACGTCGTCGAGGTGGCCGAGCTGTGCCTGGTTGGCGGGTGTGTCCGCGACGACCAGGTTCGCTTGCCCTGGGGTGTACTTGTCGAGGATCTCGTCGATGTAGGAGCGGGCGGTTGCTTCGGTGACCGCTGAGAGGTCGGTGAGCTTGCGGGAGACGACTTCCTCGAGCGGGTTCATGGAGTCGAGGCGGAACCGGCCGACCAGGTTGCCTTGGCCGTCGAGGTGGTCGATCCAGACCTGGTTGGCGGTGTAGCGGTGCTGCTGGGCCCAGTCGAACTGCGAGCCGGCGAACATGCGCCGCATCCAGTCCGGGGTCCCGGCGCGGTCGATGAGCCGCTGGTACATGTCGATCTTGGACTGGGCCAGGGCTGACAGGCCGGACCGGGTGGGTAGGTCGTCGACGATGTCGACGCCTCGGCGCAGGGTGTTCAGGCCGCGGGTGACCGCGCCCGCCCCGGCCACCGCGCTCAGGGCCAAGTCCGGGAACAGGGCTCCCCACCACCGGCCGGGGTTGTCGTGCAGGGTCTGGGTGTCCAGCAGGACCGGCACGGCTTGGTCGGGGTTGTCCAGCAGGTAGGCGCCGGTGTCCCACGCGCCGCGGCCCATCTCGACGGCGTCGTCGACCACGCCGCCCGGGTCGACGGCCAGGCGGACCATGTTGAACTTCCAGACCAGGCCGGCCAGACCGGCGACCCAACCCCCGATACCACGCAGGAACTCATCGAGGTGGAACTGCCCGTCCGGCAGCCCGTCGGAGAACTGGTCCATCACCCGGGCCGCCGCCTGGGCCGACAGGCGCACCTCCTCGCGGGCCGCCGCCAGGATCTGCTGGGCGGCCTCGGCCAAGTCTGCGCCGCGGCCATCGCCCACGATGTGCGGGGTCGGCGGCGGCCACCCACCCCGGCTCGACGGTGTGGCCGGGCCCCGGATCTCCACCGCGCCGAGCGCCTTGGCCTGCTCCCACAGGCGCACCGCGACCGACGCCCGCGCCCGCGCCCACCGGATCGTGTCCACGTGCCCGGCCAGGACCGTGGCCACGACGCGGTACAGGTCGCTGTTGACCGTCAGCGCGTCGACCAGGGCGACCCGGTGCTCGTTCGCGGCGACCGCCGTCTCGCCCTCCCACGACGACACATACCCGCGAGCGATGTCCTCGGCCGCCAGCGCGAGATCCTCCGCGCGCGCGGTCAGGTCGTCGATGTCCGCCCGCAGACCCGACAGCGACCCCGGAACCAGCACCACCGGGTCAGAGGTGTACCCCAGCTCGGGGTAGCCGCCCACGCGCGCCATCAGTACGGCATCGCCTTGAAACCGTCGGCCACGCTCGCCTCGAGCTCCTCGAACGCGAACGCCGCCCCACGCATCTGCACGCCAAGGTCCCCTGCGTCCTCACCCAACCCCTTGGCCAGGTAGGTGAATCGGGCGGCGAACCGGCCCGCCGCCGCACACAGGTCGCGATCGCCATAGGCGTTGTGCGCCAGCAGCACACCGCGGTTGGCCGAGGCCACCACGTCGTCACCCACTCGCACGAAGGTCGACCCCCGAGCCCGAAGCTCGTCCGTGTCGACGCCAAGCCCAGCCGCATCCGCCATCGATCAGCCCCCCAAGACCACACAACCGACGCCGCGAGCTAGCACCGGGATGGAGGACAGAAGGTGCGGACCATCCAGATTCACCCGGGCGGGTGTGGCTGAGCAGCAGAAGCCGGCATCGAGGGCCCCAACGAAGCGAAGGAGCCCCGGACCTCACGGTCCGGGGCTCCTTCGTCGTCCAACTGGCTGACTTTCCGGAAGTCATCGACGTGACTTTCCGGAACCAGCCGTGGTGCCCGAGACAGGATTCGAACCTGCGGCCTTCTGCTCCGGAGGCAGATGCTCTATCCACTGAGCTACTCGGGCGGGACGGGGCAGAACACTACCAGCAGGCGTGGCGGCCCCCGGCGTCGTCCACCGGGGGCGACGCCGCCGCCCACGGCCCCCGCGGCGGCCGGTCGCCACGCGGCCGGCCGCGAGCGACGGGTGAGCGTCAGGCGTCGTCGCCGATGAACAGCGACAGGTAGTCGTCGATCTCCCGCATCGCGGCATTCGCGTCGCCCTTCGCGATCGCCTCGACGAGCGCCGTGTGCGCCTCGTCCTGCTCCTCCGCGGGGTGCTCGAAGTTGAACCGGATGTTCGCGACCACCGCGTCGAGCAGGGTCTCGTACAGCGCGAGCAGCACCGGGTTCCCGGACGCCTCGGCGATCCGGCGGTGGAGGTTGAGGTCCGCCTCGGTCGCGGCGTCGAGGTCACCGGCCGCGTAGGCGGCGGCCCGGCGGTCGTGGAGCTCGCGCATCTCGGCGAGCTGCGCCTCCGTCCGTCGCTGGGCGGCGAGGCGCGCGGCCTCGACCTCGAGGCTGCGGCGCACCTCGAGCACGTCGCGCTGGTGGGCGCCGGCGATCTGCCGGCCCATCGCCGTGCCGAGCTCGGAGTCCGAGATCACGTACGTGCCGGAGCCCTGGCGCCGCTCGAGCATCCCCGCGTGGACCAGGGACTGCACGGCCTCCCGCACGGTGTTGCGCCCCACGCCGATGAGCTCGGTCAGCTCCGGCTCCGGGGGGATGCGGGTGCCCACGGGCCAGGCTCCCGAGGTGATCTGCTGCCGCAGCCGGCCCACGGCCTGGTCGATGAGGTTCGTCCGCCGCGTCATCCCACCTCCTGGGTCCTCTGGGACGAAGTCAACACCAGGCGGGCGTCCCGGCGCGAGAACGGCGCACCGACCGGAGCAGCGCGAATGGCACCATGACCCACCGTGCACCGTCCCGAGACCGCCCCGCCACGGCCCTGGCGCGGCAGGCTGGTGGTCCTCGCGGGCGTCCTGCTCGTCGCGCTCGACCTGCGCCTCGCGGTGGCCGCCGTGTCGCCGATCCTCGACCTGCTGCGCGAGGACGTGACCTTCACGACGACGCACGCCGGCCTGCTCGGCACGGCGCCCGTCGTCGCGTTCGCGGCGTTCGGCGCGCTCGCGCCGACGGTCGGCCGCCGGGTGGGGCTCGAGCCGGCGCTCGTCGCGGCGATGGTGCTGTCCGCGCTCGGCACCCTGCTGCGCGCCGCCGCGCCCGACGCCGCCTGGTTCCTCGCGTGGTCCGTCGTCGCCCTCGCGGGAATGGGCCTGGGCAACGTGCTGCTCCCCGCGCTGGTCAAGCGGTACTTCCCGGACCGGATCGGCGCGGTGACCGCGGCGTACACGGTCGCGCTGTCGCTCAGCACGGCTGCGCCGCCGCTCGTCGCGGTGCCCGCCGCGCACGCGCTCGGCTGGCGCGCCGCGCTCGGGGCGTGGGCCGTCGTCGGGCTGCTCGCCGCCGTCCCGTGGGTCGTCGTCCTGGTGCGCTCGGTGCGCGCCCGCGCCGCGCTGCGCGACGTGATCGCCCACAGCCCCGCCGCGCACGACCCGGGAGCGCCCGGGCACGCCGCGCCCGGACGCGTGTGGCGCAGCCCGCTCGCGTGGGCGATGACGGTCACGTTCGCGATGAACACCACCAACGTCTACGTCGCGTTCGCCTGGCTGCCCGACCTGCTCGTCGACGCCGGGGCGACCGCGGCCGAGGCGGGCGGCTGGCTCGCGCTCTTCGGCCTGCTGGGCATGGTGTCCGCGCTGGTCGTGCCGCCGCTGGCGGTGCGGGTGCGCAACCCGTGGTGGCTCATGGTCGTGTTCGTCGTGCTCTACGTCGTCGGGTACGTCGGCCTGCTCGTCGCACCGGCCGGCCGGGCCGTGTGGGTGACGGTCCTCGGCATCGCGCCCGGGTCGTTCCCGCTCGTGCTCACGCTCGTCGGCCTGCGCACGCGCACGGCGTCCGGTGCCGCGAGCCTGTCCGGCTTCGTGCAGGGCCTCGGGTACGCGCTCGCGGGGGCGGGCCCCTTCGCCGTCGGGCTGCTGCGCGAGGCGACGGGCGGGTGGGACGCCGTCGTGCTCGCGATGCTCGGCACGGTGGGGGTGCTCGGCGTGGCCGGCGTGCTCGCGTGCCGCCCCCGGATGCTCGAGGACACCTGGGGCGGGCCGACGTCCGGTGGAACCCGCTCGGGAGACCCGTCGGCCGTCGATACCCTTTCGGGGTGACCCCAGCCGAGCTCGCCCAGTCCCTGCACGCCGTGCTCACCGGCCTCGTGGCCGACGGCACGATCGCCCTCGCGCCCGAGGACGTCCCGGAGACCGTCGCGGTGGAGCGACCCCGGCAGCGCGAGCACGGCGACTGGGCGACCAACGTCGCGCTCCAGCTCGGCAAGAAGGCGGGGCTGGCGCCGCGTGACCTCGCGGGCCTGGTCGCCGCGCGCCTCGCGGACGAGCCCGGCGTCGCGAAGGTCGAGGTCGCGGGCCCCGGCTTCCTCAACATCACGCTCGAGGCGGCCGCGGCGGGCGCGCTCGCGCGCACGATCGTGGAGGCCGGCCCGGCGTACGGCCGCAACGACACCATGACCGGCGAGCGCATCAACCTCGAGTTCGTCTCCGCGAACCCGACCGGCCCGCTGCACATCGGCGGGGCGCGCTGGGCCGCCGTCGGCGACTCGCTCGCCCGGCTCATGGAGGCGTGCGGCGCCGACGTGACGCGCGAGTACTACTTCAACGACCACGGCGCGCAGATCGACAGGTTCGCCCGGTCGCTGCTGGCCCGGGCGCGCGGGCAGGAGGCGCCCGAGGACGGCTACGGCGGCGCGTACATCGAGGAGATCGCGGCGCGCGTGGTCGCCGACGCGGTCGCGGCCGGCGAGCCGGACCCGACGACGCTGCCCGACGACGCCGCGCAGGAGGTCTTCCGCGCGCGCGGCGTGGCGCTCATGTTCGACGAGATCAAGGCCACGTTGCACGAGTTCGGCGTGGACTTCGACGTCTACTACCACGAGGCGTCGCTGCACGAGTCGGGTGCGGTCGAGCGCGCCATCGCCCGGCTGCGCGAGCTCGGCCACGTCTACGAGAAGGACGGCGCCACCTGGCTGCGCACCACCGACTTCGGCGACGACAAGGACCGGGTCATCGTCAAGTCCGACGGCGACGCCGCCTACATCGCGGGCGACCTCGCCTACTACCTGGACAAGCGCGAGCGCGGCTTCGACCGGGCGATCATCATGCTCGGCGCCGACCACCACGGGTACATCGGCCGGATGATGGCGATGTGCGCCGCGTTCGGCGACACCCCCGGGGTCAACCTGGAGATCCTCATCGGGCAGCTGGTGAACCTGCTCAAGGGCGGCGAGCCGCTGCGCATGTCCAAGCGGGCAGGCACCGTCGTGACGATCGACGACCTCGTCGAGGCCGTCGGCGTGGACGCGGGCCGGTACGGGCTCGCGCGCTCGTCGGTGGACACCCCGATCGACCTGGACCTCGACCTACTCGCGTCGCGGACCAACGACAACCCGGTCTTCTACGTGCAGTACGCGCACGCCCGCACGGCGAACGTGGCGCGCAACGCCGCGGCCGCCGGGGTGCGCCGCGAGGACGGGTTCGACCCGGCCGCGCTCGACCACCCGAGCGAGTCGGTGCTGCTCGGCAAGCTCGCCGAGTTCCCGCGCATCGTCGCCCAGGCGGCCGAGCTGCGCGAGCCCCACCGCGTCGCGCGCTACCTCGAGGAGCTCGCCGGGACCTACCACAAGTGGTACGACCAGCAGCGCCGCGTGGTGCCGGTCGGCGACGAGCCGGTCACCGACGCCAACCGCGCGCGCCTGTGGCTCAACGACGCCACGCGCACGGTGCTCGCGAACGGCCTCGGCCTGCTCGGCGTGAGCGCCCCGGAGCGCATGTGAGCCTCGACCCCCACGTCTGGCCCGCCGGCGCGCGGCGCGAGGCCGACGGTGCCCTGAGCGTCGCGGGGGTGGACCTGCGCGCGCTCGCGGCCGAGCACGGCACCCCCGCCTACGTCCTGGACGAGGCGGACTTCCGGGCCCGGGCGCGGCGCTTCCGCGAGGCGTTCGAGGCGGCGTTCGCCCAGGTGGGCACGGGGGTCGACGTCTACTACGCGGGCAAGGCGTTCCTCTCCGTCGCGGTCGCCCGCTGGGCGCACGAGGAGGGCCTGCGCATCGACACGGCCACCGGCGGCGAGCTCGCCGTCGCGCTGCGCGCGGGCGTGCCGGGCGCCCACGTCGGCCTGCACGGCAACAACAAGTCCGACGCCGAGATCGCCCGGGCGATCGCCGCCGGCGTCGGGCGGATCGTGCTCGACTCGCGCGGCGAGGTGGACCGCGTGGCCGACGCCGCCGCGGCCGCGGGCGTGCGCGCCCCGGTCATGGTGCGCCTCACCACGGGCGTGCACGCGGGCGGCCACGAGTTCATCGCCACGGCGCACGAGGACCAGAAGTTCGGTCTCTCGGTGGCCGGGGGCGCGGCGAGCCCCGCGATGGAGGCGCTGCGGGCCGTGCTCGCACGCCCCGAGCTCGAGCTCGTAGGCGTCCACTCGCACATCGGCTCGCAGATCCTCGACCCGTCCGGGTTCGAGGCCGCCGCACGCCGCGTGCTCGAGCTGCGCGCCGCGCTCGCCGCCGAGACCGGGCACCTGCTGCCCGAGGTCGACCTCGGCGGCGGCTTCGGCATCGCGTACCTGCCGGGCGAGGTCCCGCTCGAGCCGGGCCGCGTCGCGAAGGACCTCGCCCGCGTCGTCGACGACGCGTGCGCCGCGCTGGGCACCCCGCTGCCGCGGGTCTCCGTCGAGCCCGGCCGGGCGATCGTCGGGCCGACGACCGTGACGCTCTACCGCGTCGGCACGGTCAAGCCGGTCACGCTCGAGGACGGCGGGGTGCGCACCTACGTCTCCGTCGACGGCGGCATGAGCGACAACCTGCGGCCCGCCCTCTACGGCGCGCGCTACACGGCCGCGCTCGCCTCGCGGGCCGGCAGCCCGACGACGGTGCGCGCCCGGGTGGTGGGCAAGCACTGCGAGAGCGGCGACGTCGTCGTGCACGACGTCGACCTGCCCGACGACGTCGCGCCGGGCGACCTCCTCGCGGTCCCGGCGACCGGGGCCTACGGGAGGTCCATGGCGTCGAACTACAACCTCGTGCCACGGCCCCCGGTGGTGGCCGTGCGTGACGGGGCCACGCGCGTGCTGGTCCGCCGCGAGACCGAGGACGACCTGCTCGCGCTCGACCTCGGCTGACGCGGACGCGGACAGCCGCCCGCCCGCGAGGGCCGCACCCGTATCCTGGGGCCGCTCCGACCCGCGGCGGGTGCGCCCGGGATCGACCCACAGGAAGGTGAGGCGCGTGTCCGTCCGGGTGGCCCTGATCGGCTGCGGGACCGTCGGCACCGAGGTGGCGCGGCTCCTGCTCACCAACGCGGGCGACCTCGCGGCGCGCGTCGGCGCGCCCGTCGAGCTCGTCGGCATCGCCGAGCGCTCGACCGACACCGAGCGCGACCCGGTCATCCCGCGCGAGCTGCTCACCACCGACTGGCGCGGCCTCGTGGCGCGGGCCGACGTCGTCATCGAGCTCATCGGCGGCGTCGAGCCGGCCCGCACGATGATCCTCGAGGCGATGGCCGGCGGCGCCTCGGTCGTCACCGCGAACAAGGAGCTGCTCGGCAAGGACGGCCCCACGCTGTACGCGGCCGCGGAGGCCGCCGGCGTCGACCTCTACTTCGAGGCGGCGGTGGGCGGCGCGATCCCGCTCATCCGGCCGGTGCGCGAGTCGCTCGCGGGCGACCACATCACGCGCGTGCTGGGCATCGTCAACGGCACCACGAACTACGTGCTCGACCAGATGGCGACGACGGGGGAGGACCTGGCGCTCGCGGTCAAGCAGGCGCAGGCCGCCGGCTACGCGGAGGCCGACCCGACCGCCGACGTCGAGGGCTTCGACGCCGCGGCGAAGGCCGCGATCCTCGCCTCCCTCGCGTTCCACACCCGGGTGGCGACGGAGGACGTGCACCGGGAGGGCATCAGCGGCGTGTCCGCCGACGACGTGGCCTGGGCGGCCGAGACGGGGCACGTGGTCAAGCTCCTCGCGGTCGCCGAGCGCGTGCCCGACGGCCCCGACGGGCCGGGCGGCGTCGTCGCGCGGGTCCACCCGGCCCTCGTGCCGCTGGACCACCCGCTCGCGGGCGTGCGCGGCGCGTTCAACGCGGTGTTCGTCGAGGCGCAGGCCGCCGGGCCCCTGATGTTCTACGGGCAGGGCGCGGGCGGCGTGCCCACGGCGAGCGCCGTCCTCGGCGACGTCATGACGATCGCCCGGCACCGCGTCGTCGGCGGCCGCGGCCCGACCGAGTCGCGCTACGCGGACCTGGCCGTGCTGCCGATCGGGCGCGCCGTCACGCGGTACCAGGTGCGGCTGCGCGTGCTCGACCGGCCGGGCGTCCTCGCCCAGGTCGCGGGCGCGTTCGCGGCGAACGACGTGTCGATCGAGACCGTCCGGCAGGCCGTGTCGACCGGCGACGTCGCCGACCTGCTCGTCGTCACGCACCGGGCGCGCGAGTCCGCGCTCCAGGCGACGGTGGCGGCGCTGTCCGGCCTCGACGTCGTCGCCGAGGTCCTGTCGGTGCTCCGGGTGGAGGGGGCGTAGTGGCCAGGCAGTGGCGCGGGGTCGTCGCGGAGTACGCCGACCGCCTTCCGGCGCACGTGCAGGAGCGGGTGATCACCCTCGGCGAGGGCGGCACGCCGCTCGTGCCGGCACCCGCGGTCTCCGAGCGCGTCGGCGCCGACGTGTGGCTCAAGGTCGAGGGGATGAACCCCACCGGGTCCTTCAAGGACCGCGGCATGACGACGGCCATCTCGGCCGCCGCCGCGCGCGGGGCCAAGGTCGTCATCTGCGCCTCGACGGGCAACACGTCCGCCTCCGCGGCCGCGTACGCGACCGCCGCGGGCATGGTCTGCGCGGTGCTCGTGCCCGACGGCAAGATCGCGATGGGCAAGCTCAGCCAGGCCGTCGCGCACGGTGCGCGCCTGCTGCAGGTCGAGGGCAACTTCGACGACTGCCTCGTCGCCGCGCGCAAGCTCGCGGAGAGCTACCCGGTCGAGCTCGTGAACTCGGTCAACCCCGACCGGATCGAGGGGCAGAAGACCGCGTCCTTCGAGATCGTCGACGCGCTCGGCGACGCCCCCGACGTGCACGTGCTGCCCGTGGGCAACGCCGGCAACATCACCGCGTACTGGAAGGGCTTCACCGAGTACGCCACGGACGGCCCGGCCACGCGCACGCCCGCCATGTGGGGCTTCCAGGCGGCCGGCGCCGCGCCGATCGTGCTCGGTCACCCGGTCACCGAGCCGGAGACGGTCGCCACCGCCATCCGGATCGGCAACCCCGCGTCGTGGCGGCAGGCGGTCGAGGCGCGCGACACGTCGGGCGGGCTCATCGAGGCCGTCACCGACGAGCAGATCCTCGCCGCGCACCGGCTGCTGTCCAGCAAGGTCGGCGTGTTCGTCGAGCCGGCCTCGGCCGCGGGCGTGGCCGGGCTGCTCGTGCTCGCCGAGCAGGGGCGGGTGCCGGCGGGCGCGCGGATCACCGTCACCGTCACCGGGCACGGCCTGAAGGACCCGCAGTGGGCGCTGCGCACGCCCGAGGGCTCGCCCGTCGACCTCGTGCGCGTGACCGCCGACGTCGTCTCGATCGCCGACGCGCTCGGCCTGGACTGAGGAGGCCGCCGTGCGTCTGGTCGCCGACCACGTGCGCGTGCGGGTGCCCGCGACGAGCGCGAACCTCGGGCCGGGGTTCGACTCGATGGGCATCGCGCTCGCCCACTACGACACGATCGAGGTGCGCGCGCTCGCGGTCCCGGACGTGCGCGTGCACGTCACGGGGGAGGGCGCGGGCACGCTGCCCGACGGCGAGGACCACCTGGTCGTGCGGGCGATCCGCGCCGCGCTCGACGAGGTCGGCGCCCCGCAGGCGGGTCTCGAGCTGCACTGCGAGAACCGGATCCCGCACGGCAGCGGGATGGGCTCGTCGGCCGCCGCCGTCGTCGCCGGGATCCTCGCGGTGCGGATGATGATCAACGAGCCGGAGGCGCTCGGCGACGCGCGGGCGTTCCGGATCGCCACGCAGTTCGAGGGTCACCCGGACAACGCCGCGCCGGCGATCCTCGGCGGGGCGACGGTGTCGTGGACCGGGGCCGACGGACCGCACGCGACCCAGCTGCCGCTGCACCCCGACGTCGTGCCGGTCGTGCTCACCACGAGCGTGCGGTGCGCCACTCGGACCGCACGCGCGGCGCTGCCGGCCACCGTACCGCACGCCGACGCCGCCTTCACCGCGGGGCGCGCGGCGCTGCTCGTGCAGGCGCTGTGCCACCGGCCCGAGCTGCTCTTCGAGGCGACCGCCGAGCGCCTGCACCAGGAGTACCGCGCGTCGGTCATGCCCGGCACGTGGGAGCTCGTCCGCGCGCTGCGCGACGCCGGCCAGGCGGCCGTGGTGTCCGGCGCGGGCCCGTCGGTGCTCGTCCTCGAGCGCGCGAGCGACGGGGACGAGGGGGCGCGCGTGCGCGCCGAGGTGATCGCGTCGCTGGGCGGCGGCTGGTCCGTCCTCACCCCCGGGGTCGCCACGGAGGGGGCGCTCGCCGAGCGGCTCTGACCGGCCGTCTCACCCGGGTGAAGCGTGCCCGGTCCCCGTCGCCGGGTGGTACCGTGGACGCGATCCCCACAAACCCCGTCATCCGGCCACGCCGTGGCGGGCGCCACGCGGGTGCCGCGTGCGGGGACACACCCACCCACTCCACCGTCGACGTCGTCGACGACGTGGCGCACGAACCTGCCGGAGGACTCCGGCGCACGACGCGGCCCCCCGAACGACCCGGCCGCCGACGAGGGGGAAGGACCTTCGTGACCGAGACCATCGACGCGGCGAAGGCAGCGGGCACGTCCGCCGCCGGCCGCACCCCGGCCCTGAGCGCCCTGCGTCTGCCCGAGCTCCAGGCGCTCGCCGCCGAGCTCGGCGTGACCGGCACCTCCGGCATGCGCAAGAGCGACCTCGTCGCCGCGATCCGTGAGCGCCGCGGCGGCGGCCGCACCCGATCCGCCGACGCCCCCGCCGAGGCCCCCGCCGCGCGCGGCGAGCGGGCCGAGGGCGCCGAGCGCACCGACCGCACCGACCGCACCGACCGCGCCGAGCGCACGGAGAGCGCGCGCGGCGAGCGCGAGGAGACCCCGGACGAGCGCGCTCAGCGCGCCGCCGAGGCCGCCCGCGCCGTCGCCGTCGAGCGCCAGCAGCGCCGCGCCGAGCGTCCCGCGGGCGCGCCCGACGGCGACCGCCGCCCGCGCGACGGGCAGGGCACCGAGCGCGCCGAGCGCGCCGAGCGCCACGAGCAGGCGGCCGACGCCGACGCCGCGGGCGACGCCCCGCGCGAGGCCCGCCGCGACGACGAGGAGCAGGGCGGCGGCCGCCGCCGCGGCCGGCGCTACCGCGACCGCGACCGCAACAAGCGCCGCGGCGGCCGCGGCTCCGGCGACCTCGCCGCCCTCGACGAGATCGAGATCACCGAGGACGACGTCCTGCTGCCGGTCGCCGGCATCCTCGACATCAAGGACAACTACGCGTTCGTGCGCACGTCGGGCTACCTGCCGGGCGACAACGACGTGTACGTGTCGATGAACCAGGTCAAGCGCTACGGCCTGCGCAAGGGCGACGCCGTCGTCGGCGCCGTGCGCGCGCCGCGCGAGGGCGAGCAGCCGCAGGGCCGGGGCGCCAAGGTGAACGCGCTCGTCCGGCTCGACTCGGTCAACGGCCTGCCGCCCGAGGAGGCGCGCAACCGGCCCGAGTTCGGCAAGCTCACGCCGCTGTACCCGCAGGAGCGCCTGCGCCTCGAGACCGACCCGCGCAACCTCACCAACCGCGTGATCGACCTCGTGGCGCCGATCGGCAAGGGCCAGCGCGGCCTCATCGTCTCGCCGCCCAAGGCCGGCAAGACCCTCGTGCTGCAGTCGATCGCCAACGCGATCACCACGAACAACCCCGAGGTCCACCTCATGGTCGTGCTCGTCGACGAGCGGCCGGAGGAGGTCACCGACATGCAGCGCACGGTCAAGGGAGAGGTCATCGCCTCGACCTTCGACCGCCCCGCCGAGGACCACACGATCGTCGCCGAGCTCGCGATCGAGCGCGCGAAGCGGCTCGTCGAGCTCGGCCAGGACGTCGTCGTGCTCCTCGACTCGATCACGCGCCTCGGCCGCGCCTACAACATCGCGGCCCCGGCGTCGGGCCGGATCCTGTCCGGCGGCGTCGACTCGAGCGCGCTGTACCCGCCGAAGCGGTTCTTCGGCGCGGCCCGCAACATCGAGCACGGCGGCTCGCTGACGATCATCGCCACCGCGCTCGTGGAGACCGGCTCGAAGGCCGACGAGGTCATCTTCGAGGAGTTCAAGGGCACCGGGAACATGGAGCTCAAGCTCTCCCGCCAGCTCGCGGACAAGCGGATCTTCCCGGCCGTGGACGTGGACGCCTCCGGCACCCGCCGCGAGGAGGTCCTCATCCCCGCGGAGGAGCTCAAGATCCACTGGAAGCTCCGCCGCGTGATGAGCGCCCTCGACCAGCAGCAGGCCATCGAGCTCCTGCTCACCAAGCTCCGCGAGACGCAGTCCAACGTGGAGTTCCTGCTGCAGGTGCAGAAGACGACGCCGGCCCCGCCCGGCCACCACGAGGACTGAGCGTCCGCGGCGCCGGACCGGGACTTTTCCGGGACGGCCCGGTGTTCTGGCAGACTGACCCCTTGGCCCGGCGGTTCACGCCCGCACCCGCGAGGCGACCCGTCGGCACGAACAGGAGAACCCCGTGAAGAAGGACATCCACCCGACGTACGTGGAGACCACCGTCACCTGCACGTGTGGCAACACGTTCACGACCCGGAGCACCTCGGCGAAGGGCGAGATCCACGCCGACGTGTGCAGCAGCTGCCACCCGTTCTACACGGGCAAGCAGAAGATCCTCGACACCGGTGGCCGGGTGGCGCGGTTCGAGGCGCGGTACGGCAAGAAGGCCGCCGCGGCCAACTAGCGCTTCCACGACGCCGGCGGGACACCTCCCGCCGGCGTCGTCGTGTCTGCGCACCCGTGTCCGCGCGGCCGCGCGGACGCCCGCACCACCCGTAGGACCCGAGCCACCAGGAGCGCCGATGGCTGAGCCGGCCGGTTTCGACCCGACGCCGCTGCTGGCCGAGCACGCGGAGGTCGAGGCCGCGCTCTCCGACCCCGCGGTGCACGCCGACCCGGCCCGGGCGCGCGCGCTCGGGCGGCGCTACGCCGAGCTGGGCCGCGTCGTGACCGCCTGGCGCGAGTGGCGCCGTGCGGCCGACGACGCCGCCGCCGCCGCCGAGCTCGCCGAGGACCCCGCGATCGCGGCCGAGCTGCCCGAGCTGCAGGAGGCCGAGCGTGCCGCCGCCGAGCGGCTGCGCCGGATCCTCGTCCCGCGCGACCCCGACGACGCGCGCGACGTCATCCTCGAGATCCGCGCGGGGGAGGGCGGCGAGGAGTCCGCGCTCTTCGCGGGCGACCTGCTGCGCATGTACACGCGCTACGCCGAGCGCCGCGGCTGGGTCGCCGAGGTGCTCGAGCTCACCCCCTCGGACCTCGGCGGGGTCAAGGACGCCACGCTGTCGATCCGCTCGCGCGGCGCAGCCGCCCCCGAGGACGGGGTCTGGTCGCACCTGAAGTACGAGGGCGGCGTGCACCGCGTGCAGCGCGTGCCGGTCACCGAGTCGCAGGGCCGCATCCACACGTCGGCCGCCGGCGTCGTCGTGCTGCCCGAGGTCGAGGACGAGACGGAGGTCGAGATCGACCCTGCCGACCTGCGCATCGACGTCTACCGGTCCTCCGGGCCGGGCGGGCAGTCGGTCAACACGACCGACAGCGCGGTGCGCATCACGCACCTGCCGACCGGCGTCGTCGTGAGCTGCCAGAACGAGAAGTCGCAGCTGCAGAACAAGGAGCAGGCGCTGCGCATCCTGCGCGCGCGCCTGCTCGCGATGCGCCAGGACGAGGCGGCCGCGGCGGCGTCCCAGGCGCGTCGCTCGCAGGTGCGCACCGTGGACCGCTCCGAGCGGATCCGCACCTACAACTTCCCCGAGAACCGGATCGCCGACCACCGCACCGGGTACAAGGCGTACAACCTCGACCAGGTGCTCGACGGCGACCTCGACGCCGTCGTGCGGTCGGCGATCGAGGCCGACGAGGCGGCGCGGCTGGCCGAGGCCGGCAGGTGACCGGGGGCGGGGCGGGCCTGCGGTCGCTGGTCCGGGAGGCCGCCCGGACCCTCGCCGCCGCGGGTGTCGCGTCGCCCGAGCACGACGCCCGCGCGCTGGCCGCGCACGTGCTCGGCGTCGACCGCCTCGAGCTCGTGCTGCCGCCGCCCGTGCCCGAGGGCTTCGCCGAGGCGTACGCCGCGGTCGTGGCGCGGCGCGCCCGGCGCGAGCCGCTGCAGCACATCACGGGCCGCGCGGGGTTCCGGCACCTCGACCTGCGCGTGCGCCCGGAGGTCTTCGTGCCCCGCCCGGAGACGGAGACCGTCGCCCAGGTCGCGGTCGACGAGGCGGCCCGGCTGCACGCCGACGGCGCCGAGCCGCTCGTCGTGGACCTGTGCTGCGGCGCGGGCGGCATCGCCGTCGCGGTGGCCACCGAGGTCCCGGGCGCGCGGGTCGTCGCGGTCGACGTCTCGCCCGAGGCGGTCGAGCTCACCGCCGAGAACGCGCGGGCGCACGGCGCGCAGGTGCGCGCGGTGCGCGGGGACGTCGCCGACCCCGCGCTGCTCGCCGAGCTCGCGGGCGAGGTCGACGTGGTCGTCGCGAACCCGCCCTACATCCCGCCCGACGCCGTGCCCGTCGACCCCGAGGTCCGCGACCACGACCCGCAGCTCGCGCTCTACGGGGGCGGCGACGACGGCCTGGCCGTCCCGCGCGCGGTGGTCGCGGCCGCCTCGCGGCTGCTCAGGCCGGGCGGGCTGCTCGTCATGGAGCACGCCGACGTGCAGGGCCCGGGGGCCCGCGCGGCGGTGGTGGCCGCCGGCGCCTTCGACGCTCCGCGCACGCTGTCGGACCTCACCGGGCGCGACCGGATGGTCGTCGCGCGGCGGGTGGTCGCCGCCGGGGGGCGCGCGACGTGACAGACTCGCCCACCGTGATGGACTGCACGGACCCCGCCACGTGGGGCCCGGCGATCGACGAGGCGGTGCACGTGCTCGCCCGCGGCGGCCTCGTCGTGCTGCCGACCGACACCGTCTACGGCATCGCGGCCGACGCGTTCTCGCCGCCGGCCGTGGCCGCGCTGCTCGCGGCCAAGGGCCGGGGCCGCCAGATGCCGCCGCCGGTGCTCGTGCCCGACGTGCGCACCGTCGACGGGCTGTGCGACGCGGTGCCCGACGCCGCGCGCGACCTCATGACGGCGTTCTGGCCCGGCGCGCTGACCGTCATCTGCCGCGCGCAGCCGTCGCTCGCGTGGGACCTCGGCGAGACCCGCGGCACGGTGGCCGTGCGGATGCCCGACCACCCGGCCGCGCTCGCCGTCCTGCGCCGCACCGGCCCGCTCGCCGTCTCGAGCGCGAACCGCACGGGCCGCCCGGCGGCCCTCACCGCGGACGAGGCGCGCGACCAGCTGGGCGACGCCGTCGGGCTCTACCTCGACGGCGGCCCCGCCCCGGGCGGCGTGGCCTCCACGATCGTCGACGCGACCGGCGGCGACCTGCGCGTGGTGCGCGCGGGCGCGCTGTCGGTCGAGCAGCTCGCGGCCGTCGCGCCCGTCGTCGGCCCGGAGGACGGCCCGGCGTGAGGATCTACCTGCTCGTGGCGCTCATCGCGGCGGCGGTGACGTACCTGACGACGCCGCTGGCGCGGTGGCTCGCGCTGCGCAGCGGGGCGATCACGGCGGTGCGCGACCGCGACGTGCACGTCACGCCGATCCCGCGCATGGGCGGGGTGGCGATGCTCCTCGGCATGGCGGTCGCGATGGTGTTCGCGTCCCGGATCCCGTTCCTCGCGGGGGAGTTCACCGGCCCCACCGGGTGGGCCGTGCTCGGCGGCGCCGCGATGGTGTGCGCGCTCGGCGCGGCCGACGACATCTGGGAGCTGGACTGGTTCACCAAGCTCATCGGCCAGGTGCTGGCCGTGGGTCTCATGGTGTGGCTCGGGAACGTGCAGCTGTACGCGCTGCCGATCGCCGGCCAGACCATCGGGTCGTCGTTCCTGTCGCTGTTCGCGACCGTGCTCACGGTCGTCGTCGCGATGAACGCGGTGAACTTCGTCGACGGGCTGGACGGGCTCGCGGCCGGCCTCATCGCGATCGGCGGCACGGGCTTCTTCGTCTACACCTACCTGCTCACGGCCGACCGCGGGGCGGAGAGCTACGCGAACCTCGCGACGGTGATCGTCGCGATCCTCGTCGGGGTGTGCGTGGGCTTCCTGCCCCACAACTTCCACCCCGCGCGCATCTTCATGGGCGACTCGGGCTCGATGCTCATCGGCCTGACCATCGCCGCCGCGGCGATCCACGTCACGGGTCAGGTGGACGCCGCCGCCGTGCCCACGCGCCAGCAGTTCCCGGCGTTCCTGCCGCTGCTCCTGCCGGTGTTCGTGCTGCTCCTGCCGCTGCTCGACATGGTGCTCGCCGTGGTGCGGCGCGTCGGCGCGGGTCGCTCGCCGTTCCACCCCGACCGGCGGCACCTGCACCACCGGCTGCTGCAGCTCGGGCACTCGCACCGCCGTGCGGTGCTGATCATGTACCTGTGGACGGCGCTCTTCGCCATGGGCGGCGCCGCGCTCGTCCGCTGGACGACGACGCAGGTGCTGTGGGGGGTGGGGATCGGCGCCGTCGTCGTCCTCGCCCTGACCCTCGGCCCGCTGCGCGGGCGCCGCGAGCGGAGCGACGCCACGCCCGACGGCGGCCCGGCCGACCCGACCCCGCCAGTGGAGGTGAAGGTGTGAACGAGGACGACGCCGCGGTGCCCGCCCCGATCGGCGGCCCGTCGCCCGAGGTGCAGGAGCACCTGCGCCGCGTGTTCCGCCGCGCCGTGCGCGGGGTGGCCGTGCTCGCCGCCGCGCTCGTCGTCGTCGGCGGCACGGTGGGCTGGTTCGTCGCCGGCCTGCCCGGCCTGTGGGGCGGCGTGCTGGGCGGGCTGGTCGGCGGCGTCCTGGCCGCGACCACGCCGCTGACCATGCTCCTGACGGCGCGCTCGACGATCACCGCGGCGCTCGGGGGAGCGGTGGGCTCGTGGCTGCTCGCCGCGCTCGTGCTCGTCGGCGCGGTCCTCGGTCTGCGCGCGGCCGGCGGGGTGCACATGCCCGTGTTCGGGGTCACCGTCGCGGTCGGGCTGCTGGCCGCGGTGGCGGTCCAGATGCGCGTCGTGCTCGGCGGCCGGGTGCCCTACGTGAACCCCGGCGCGGGCCGCCCGGAGGCTTAGTCCCGGCCCGATCAGGGGCATAGGACCAACGTCCCGCGACGACGCCGCAGGACGTGTTCCACGACCCGGCGTCGTGCTCGGGGCGCCCCTGGGGATGGGCTAGGATTCCCAGCGATCCGGCATCGCCTGGAACGGCGGCGCGCCCGCTCGCGGGTCGCCCTCACCCGACATCGCCACACCAGACCTGGAGCGTGCACCCTGTCCACCGCTGCGACGATCGCGCTGCTCGCCGCCACGGGTGACGAGGGCGGGCCGCACATCCCCTCCATCGCCGAGTTCTTCCCGCCTGCGATCGCGTTCGAGGGCACGCCCTTCGAGTTCAACCGCATCACGCTCGTGCGGCTGCTGTCCGCCGTGGTGGTGGCGCTGCTGTTCTGGGCCGCCGCGCGCCGCGCGACGCTCGTGCCGGGGCGCGCGCAGAACGTCGCGGAGATGGCGCTGGACTTCGTCCGCGTGAACATCGCGGAGGAGGTGCTGGGGGAGCACCGCGCCCGTCGCTACGTCCCGCTGCTCACGGTGATGTTCTTCGCGATCCTCTCGATGAACATCACCGGCGTCGTGCCGTTCCTCAACATCGCCTCGACGAGCACCGTCACGGTGCCGCTCCTGCTGGCGGTGGTCGCCTGGATCGCGTTCGTCGTCGCGGGCATCCGCGCGCACGGCGTCTTCGGCTACGTCAAGACGAGCCTGTTCCCGTCGGGCGTCCCGTGGCCGGTCTACATCATCCTGGCCCCCATCGAGCTGGTCTCGACGTTCATCCTGCGGCCGGCCACGCTCACCATCCGTCTCATGGCCAACATGCTGGCCGGGCACCTGCTCCTCGTCCTGTTCTTCTCGATGACGAGCTGGCTGTTCCTCGAGGCGAGCGGGGCGCTGAAGGCGGTCGGCACGCTCACCTTCGCGGCGGGCTTCGCCTTCACCGTGTTCGAGATCTTCGTCGCGGCGCTGCAGGCGTACATCTTCACGCTGCTCACCGCGGTGTACATCAGCCTCTCGGTGGAGGCCCACTGACCGACTCCGGGGCCCGCGAGGGCACCGGCCGCACGACCTGGCACAGCATGGTCCGGACGCCCGTCCGGGACCGACGACGGAAGGAAGACCTGACGTGGAGATCACCGGCAACATCGCCACCATCGGCTACGGGCTCGCCACGCTCGGCCCCGGCATCGGCATCGGCATCCTCGTGGCCAAGACGCAGGAGGCCACGGCCCGCCAGCCCGAGGTCGCCGGCGCCCTGCGCATCAACATGTTCATCGGTATGGCCCTCGTCGAGGCGCTCGGCCTCATCGGCCTGGTTGCCGGCCTGATGTTCTGATGCTTCCCACCATCGTCCGGGCGGCCGAGGAGGGCGACATCCCCCAGGGGATCGAGCTCTTCTTCCCGCCCCTGTCCGAGATCATCTTCTCGGCGCTGGCCCTGGGCATCCTGGCGTGGGTCTTCCTCGTCAAGGTGATGCCGACCTTCACCCGGATCCTCGACGAGCGCACCGCGCGCATCGAGGGTGGCCTGGCGAAGGCGGAGGCCGCGCAGGAGGAGGCCGCGCAGGCGCTCGCGGAGTACCACCAGCAGCTCAACCAGGCTCGCGCCGAGGCGCAGCGCATCCGCGAGGAGGCTCGCGCCGAGGGCGCGCAGATCGTCGCGGAGCTGCGCGCCAAGGCGGCGGCCGACGCCGAGCGCATGGTCACCACCGCGCAGCGGCAGATCGAGGCGGAGCGGCAGCAGGCGGCCGTGGCGCTGCGCGCCGAGGTCGGCGCCCTGGCGACCGAGCTCGCGTCGCGCATCGTCGGCGAGGCGCTCGCGGACGAGGCCCGGCAGTCGCGCGTCATCGACCGCTTCCTCGACGAGCTCGAGGCCTCGGTGGTCGGCGACGCCCGAGGGGGGCAGGAGCGCTGATGCGAGGGGTCAGCCAGGCGTCGTTCCAGGCGGTCGACGGCCGCTACGCGGGCGTGCTCGCCGCGGCCGGTGCCGAGGCCGCACGGCTGGGCGGCGAGCTCTTCGGCGTGGTCGACGCGCTCGACCGCTCCGGCGGGCTGCGCCGCGCGCTGAGCGACCCGGCCCGCGAGGGCGACGACAAGGCTGCCCTCGTCGAGCGGCTCCTGGGCGGCCGTGCCGACCCGCGCGTGGTCGACCTGGTGTCCGAGCTCGCCCGGCAGCGCTGGTCCACGCCCGAGGACCTCGTCGAGGCCCTCGAGCGGTTCGCGGCGGAGTCGGTGCTGGCCGCGGCCCAGGCCGACGGCGACCTGGAGACGGTCGAGCAGGAGCTCTTCCGCTTCGGCCGCTTCCTCGCGCACGAGCGCGCGGTCCGCGAGGCCCTGACCGACCGCATGGCCACGCCCGAGGCGCGGGTCGCCGTCGTGCACCGGCTGCTGGACGGCAAGGTGCACCCGGTGACGGTGCAGCTCGTCGAGCGCATGGCCCGCGAGCCCCGCGGGCGCCCGATCATGGCCGCGCTGTCCGACGTCGAGCGCCTCGCGGCGCTGCGCCGGCAGCGGCTGCTGGCCACGGTGACCGTCGCCGTCGCGCCGACGAAGGCGCAGCTCGACCGGCTGACCGCGCTCCTGGGCCGCGCCTACGGGCGCCCGGTCCAGCTCAACGTGTCGGTCGACCCCGAGGTCGTGGGCGGGATCCGCGTGGTGGTCGGCGACGAGGTCGTCGACGCGACGGTCCTGTCCCGCCTGGACGACGTACGACGGAGGCTGGCCGTCTGACGGCCCCCCGGGACGACAACCCCCGAAGCACTGACGGCGCCCGACGGGCGCCGACCGGAACGGAGAGAGCAGGATGACTGAGCTGACGATCAGGCCCGAGGAGATCCGGGCCGCGCTGGACAGCTTCGTGGAGTCCTACACGCCCACGGGCGCGGTCCGCGAGGAGGTCGGCCGGGTCACCCTCGCCGCGGACGGCATCGCGCAGGTCGAGGGCCTGCCCGGCGCGATGGCCAACGAGCTCCTCGAGTTCGAGGACGGCACCCTGGGCCTCGCCCTCAACCTCGACGTGCGCGAGATCGGCGTCGTCGTGCTCGGCGAGTTCACCGGCATCGAGGAGGGCCAGACGGTCCGCCGCACGGGCGAGGTCCTCTCCGTCCCCGTCGGCGACGGCTACCTCGGCCGCGTCGTCGACCCGCTCGGCAAGCCGATCGACGGCCTCGGCGACATCGAGACCGAGGGCCGCCGCGCCCTCGAGCTCCAGGCGCCCGGCGTCATGCAGCGCAAGAGCGTGCACGAGCCGCTGCAGACCGGGATCAAGGCCATCGACTCGATGATCCCGATCGGCCGCGGCCAGCGGCAGCTCATCATCGGCGACCGCCAGACCGGCAAGACCGCGATCGCGATCGACACGATCATCAACCAGAAGGCGAACTGGGAGACCGGCGACCCGAAGCAGCAGGTCCGCTGCATCTACGTCGCGATCGGCCAGAAGGGCTCGACCATCGCCGGCGTGCGCGCCGCGCTGGAGGAGGCCGGTGCGCTCGAGTACACGACGATCGTCGCGTCGCCGGCGTCCGACCCCGCGGGCTTCAAGTACCTCGCCCCGTACACCGGCTCGGCCATCGGCCAGCACTGGATGTACGCCGGCAAGCACGTGCTCATCGTGTTCGACGACCTGAGCAAGCAGGCCGAGGCCTACCGAGCCGTCTCCCTGCTGCTGCGCCGCCCGCCGGGCCGCGAGGCGTACCCGGGCGACGTGTTCTACCTGCACTCGCGTCTCCTCGAGCGCTGCGCGAAGCTCAGCGACGAGATGGGCGCCGGGTCGATGACCGGCCTGCCGATGATCGAGACCAAGGCGAACGACGTGTCGGCGTACATCCCGACCAACGTCATCTCGATCACCGACGGCCAGATCTTCCTGCAGTCCGACCTGTTCAACGCGGACCAGCGCCCGGCGGTCGACGTCGGCATCTCGGTCTCCCGCGTCGGTGGTGCCGCCCAGGTCAAGTCGATGCGCAAGGTGTCCGGCACGCTCAAGCTGGAGCTCGCGCAGTACCGCTCGCTCGAGGCGTTCGCGATGTTCGCGTCCGACCTCGACGCGGCCTCGCGCCAGCAGCTCGTCCGCGGCGCGCGCCTCATGGAGCTGCTCAAGCAGCCGCAGTACTCGCCGTACCCGGTCGAGGACCAGGTGGCGTCGATCTGGGCGGGCACGCACGGCAAGCTCGACAAGGTCGCGATCTCCGAGGTCCGCCGGTTCGAGCGCGAGATGCTCGAGCACCTGCGCCGTAACACCGACGTCCTCGAGACGATCGCGCGCGAGGGCCAGCTCTCGGACGAGACCGAGGCCAGGCTCGAGGCGGCGATCGACGAGTTCGCCGAGGCGTTCCTCGCGGGCTCAGAGGAGCCCGAGGAGGAGACTCCGATCACCGAGACGGAGGCCGCCTCGGAGCAGGAGCAGGAGCGGATCGTCAAGGGTCGGGGCTGATCCGTGGCCGGCAAGCAGCGGTACTACCGGCAGCGGATCCGGTCGACCCAGGCGCTGAAGAAGATCTTCCGCGCCATGGAGCTCATGGCCGCGTCGCGCATCGCCAAGGCGCGCGCCAGCGTGGAGGCGGCGGGTCCCTACGCGCGCGCGATCACGCAGGCGGTGTCGGCGGTCGCGGCGCACGCCGACGTCGACCACCCGCTCACGCGCGAGCGGCCGGAGACGAACCGGACCGCGGTCCTGCTCGTGACGGCCGACCGCGGCATGGCCGGGGCGTACTCGGCGTCGGTCATCCGGGAGGGCGAGCGGCTCATCCGTGACCTGACCGAGCAGGGCCAGGAGGTCAAGCTCTACGTCACCGGCCGGCGCGCGGTCTCGTACTACACGTTCCGGCGGCGCGAGCTCGCCGGGCAGTGGACCGGGTTCAGCGACGCGCCGACGCCCGAGGCCGCGGCCGAGATCGCCTCGACCCTGCTCGACGCGTTCCTCACCGACCCGTCCGAGGGCGGCGTGGGCCAGCTGCACGTGGTCTACACGCACTTCGTCAACATGGTCACCCAGACCCCGCGGGTCATCCGGATGCTGCCGCTCGAGGTCGTCGACGCCTCCCCGGAGGACGTTCCGGCCGAGCCCGTGCCGCTGTACGAGTTCGAGCCGTCCGCCGACGTCGTGCTCGACGCGCTGCTGCCGCAGTACGTGCGCAGCCGCATCCACTCCTTCCTGCTGCAGGCGGCCGCGTCCGAGCTCGCCGCCCGCCAGCGGGCCATGCACACGGCGACGCAGAACGCCGAGGACCTCATCAGGAACTTCACGCGGCTGGCCAACCAGGCCCGCCAGTCCGAGATCACGCAGGAGATCAGCGAGATCGTCTCCGGCGCGGACGCCCTGGCGTCCTGACCGCCTGCACCGAACGGAGCGAGGAATGACTGCCACCACCACCGCGACCGCGACCGGGTCGGACAAGACCCGCGCCACGGGGCGCGTCGCCCGGGTGATCGGCCCGGTCGTCGACGTCGAGTTCCCCGCCGACGCGCTGCCGGAGATCTACAACGCCCTCGAGGTCGACATCGACCTCACCTCCCAGGGCGAGGGCGAGGGCCGCTTCACGCTCACGCTCGAGGTCGCCCAGCACCTCGGCGACGCCATGGTGCGCGCGATCGCGCTGAAGCCGACCGACGGCCTGGTGCGGGGCGCCGTCGTGCGCGACACCGGCGCGCCGATCAGCGTGCCGGTCGGCGACGTGACCAAGGGCCACGTGTTCAACGTGACCGGCGAGGTGCTCAACCTCAAGGAGGGCGAGAAGCTCGAGATCACCGAGCGCTGGCCCATCCACCGCAAGCCCCCGGCCTTCGACCAGCTCGAGTCGAAGACGCAGATGTTCGAGACCGGCATCAAGGTCATCGACCTGCTCACGCCGTACGTGCAGGGGGGCAAGATCGGCCTGTTCGGCGGCGCCGGCGTCGGCAAGACGGTCCTGATCCAGGAGATGATCTACCGCGTCGCCACGAACCACAACGGCGTCTCCGTGTTCGCGGGCGTGGGCGAGCGGACCCGTGAGGGCAACGACCTCATCCAGGAGATGACCGAGTCGGGCGTCATCAACCAGACCGCCCTGGTCTTCGGCCAGATGGACGAGCCGCCGGGCACGCGTCTGCGCGTCGCGCTGTCCGCGCTGACGATGGCGGAGTACTTCCGCGACGTCCAGAAGCAGGACGTGCTCCTGTTCATCGACAACATCTTCCGGTTCACGCAGGCCGGCTCCGAGGTGTCCACGCTGCTGGGCCGCATGCCCTCCGCCGTCGGCTACCAGCCGAACCTCGCGGACGAGATGGGTCAGCTGCAGGAGCGGATCACCTCGACCCGCGGCCACTCGATCACCTCGCTGCAGGCGATCTACGTGCCCGCGGACGACTACACCGACCCCGCCCCGGCGACGACGTTCGCGCACCTCGACGCGACGACCGAGCTCACCCGTGACCTCGCGGCGCGCGGTCTCTACCCGGCGGTCGACCCGCTCGCGTCCACCTCGCGCATCCTCGACCCGCGCTACGTGGGCCAGGCGCACTACGAGACCGCGACCCGCGTGAAGTCGATCCTCCAGCGCAACAAGGAGCTGCAGGACATCATCGCGATCATGGGTGTGGACGAGCTGTCCGAGGAGGACAAGATCGTCGTCGCGCGCGCGCGCCGCATCCAGCAGTTCCTCTCGCAGAACACCTACATGGCGACGGCGTTCACGGGCGTCGAGGGCTCGACCGTCCCGCTGTCGGAGACCATCGAGGCGTTCAGCAAGATCTGCGACGGCGAGTTCGACCACATCCCCGAGCAGGCCTTCTTCAACATCGGCGGTCTCGAGGACCTCGAGCGGGCCCACGCACGGATCCAGAAGGAGCTCGGCTGACCGGACGCGCGCGGCCCTGCGGGGCCGGCGTGACCGGGGACCGGGCGTCGAGGAGGACGAGTGGCTGAACTCGAGGTTGACGTCGTCGCGGCGGACCGCCGCGTCTGGCGCGGTGCCGCGCGCATGGTGAGCGCCCCGGCGGCCGACGGCGACATCGGCATCCTGCCGGGGCACACGCCGCTGCTCGCGATCCTGCGGGCGGGGGACGTGCGCATCCAGGCCGTGGACGGAGCGGCGGTGACCGTGACCGTGGACGAGGGCTTCCTCTCGGTGGACGACGACAAGGTCACCGTCGTCGCCCACGCCGCCGTCGAGCCGAGCGGTGACGGCGGCCGGCGGCGGGTCCACTAGGGCCGTCGGGGCGGGCGGGCGTGGAGGTCCTCGCGACGCTGCTCGGACTGGGGTCCGTGCTCCTCGTCGTGGGCGGGTTCGTCGGGCTGTACCTGTCGCGGCAGCGCACGCTCTCGCGCCGGGTCGCCTCGTTCGCCTGCCAGCTCAACGCGGGCGAGCAGGTGTCGCGGATGTGGCAGCCCGGCATCGCGCAGTACACCCGCGACCGGCTCCTGTGGTGGCGCTCGCTGTCGCTGTCCCCGCGGCCTGCGCGCGCGTGGTCGCGCAGCGTGCTCACCGTGGAGGACCGCGTCCCGCTGGGGCAGGAGGACGAGGAGGGGCGCCCGCTCATGCTCGTGCACTGCCGGCACGGCGCCGAGGCCTTCCAGCTCATGATGTCGGCGCCCGCGTACGCCGGACTGGTCTCGTGGCTCGAGTCCGGCCCGCGCACGCCGGGCCGTCCGCTCGCGTGACGGCGCGGGCCACGGGCCCCGGAGGGGTGAGGCACGGATGAGGATCGTCGTCGCGCGCTGCGCGGCCCGGTACACGGGCCGGCTCACTGCGGAGCTGCCGCTCGCCACGCGGCTCATCGTCGTCAAGGCGGACGGCAGCGTGCTGCTGCACTCCGACGGCGGCTCGTACAAGCCGCTCAACTGGATGAGCCCGCCCTGCTCGCTCGCGGTGCTGCCGCCGGAGGAGGAGGCGGCGGCCCGCGGCGTCGGCGAGGTGTGGCACGTCCAGCACGCCAAGTCCGACGACCGGCTCGAGATCGAGCTGCACGAGATCCTGCACGACTCGACCCACGAGCTCGGCGTGGACCCCGGCCTGGTCAAGGACGGCGTCGAGGCGCACCTGCAGGCGCTGCTCGCCGAGCAGATCCACCTGCTCGGGCCGGGGCACACGCTCGTGCGGCGCGAGTACCCCACGGCCATCGGGCCGGTGGACATCCTCGCGCGCGACGCGTCCGGCGGGACCGTGGCCGTGGAGATCAAGCGGCGCGGCGACATCGACGGCGTCGAGCAGCTCACGCGCTACCTCGAGCTGCTCAACCGCGACCCGCTCCTGCGGCCCGTCCGGGGCGTGTTCGCCGCGCAGGAGATCAAGCCGCAGGCGCGCGTGCTGGCCCAGGACCGCGGCATCGCGTGCCTGGTCCTCGACTACGACGCCATGCGCGGCGTGGACGACGCCGACTCGCGCCTCTTCTAGCCCGACCCGGCCTTCGCGCCCCCTGCGCCCACCTCGCGTGGACACGTGTCCACGGCCGAAACGGTCCGACCTAGGATGGCGAGCCATGACCTCCCCCGTGCCGGCGACGCAGCCGACCACCCGTCAGTTCCCCTCGGACTTCCTCTGGGGCGCCGCGACGGCGTCGTACCAGATCGAGGGGGCGGTGGCCGAGGACGGCCGGCTGCCGTCCATCTGGGACACCTACTCCGCGACGCCGGGGAAGGTGCACGCCGGTGACACCGGCACCGTCGCGTGCGACCACTACCACCGCACCGCCGAGGACGTCGCGCACATGCGCGAGCTCGGCCTGCGCGCGTACCGCTTCTCGCTCGCCTGGCCGCGCATCCAGCCCACCGGCTCCGGGGCGTTCAACCCGGCGGGCCTGGCGTTCTACGACCGGCTCGTCGACGACCTGCTCGCCGCGGGGATCGACCCGGTGGTGACGATGTACCACTGGGACCTGCCCCAGGCCCTCGAGGACGCCGGTGGTTGGCCCGCGCGCGACACGGCGCTGCGCTTCGCGGACTACGCGGCGAAGGTCGTGGACACCTACCGCGACCGGGTGACGGTCTGGACGACGTTCAACGAGCCGTGGTGCTCGGCCTTCCTCGGCTACGCGGCCGGCGTCCACGCGCCCGGGCGGACCGAGCCGGCCGCCGCGCTCGCCGCGGTGCACCACCTCAACCTCGCCCACGGCTTCGGCGCGCGCGCGGTGCGCGAGACGCTCGGCGACGCGGCGACGCTGTCGCTCACGCTCAACTTCCACGTGGTGCGCCCCGACGACCCGACGTCGGAGGAGGACCTCGACGCGGTCCGCCAGATCGACGCGCTGGCCAACCGCTCGTTCCTCGAGCCCGTGCTCGACGGGCGCTACCCGGAGGACCTGATCGCCGACACGGCGCACGTCACCGACTGGTCGTTCGTGCACGACGGCGACCTCGCGATCACGCACACGCCGCTGGACGTGCTCGGCGTGAACTTCTACTCCACGCAGCGGGTGCGCCGCTGGGTCCCCGGCCGCGAGAAGGTCCAGGCGGACGGGCACGGCGCCTCGCGGTTCAGCGCGTGGGTGGGCGCCGACGCCGTCGAGTTCCTGCCCCAGCCCGGGCCGTACACCGCGATGGGCTGGAACATCGACCCGGGCGGCCTCACGGAGCTGCTGCTGCGCCTGCACCGGACCTACCCGGACCTGCCGCTCATGATCACCGAGAACGGCGCCGCGTTCGACGACGTCGTCTCCCCGGACGGCCGTGTGCACGACCCGGAGCGCATCGACTACCTGCGTCGTCACGTGGACGCGGTCGGCGCCGCGATGGACGCGGGCGCCGACGTGCGCGGCTACTTCGTGTGGTCGCTGATGGACAACTTCGAGTGGGCCTACGGCTTCAGCCGCCGGTTCGGGCTGCTGCGCGTCGACTACGACACGCTCGAGCGCACCTGGAAGGACTCCGCCTACTGGTACCGCGACCTCATCGCGTCGGGCACCCTGCCCGACGCCGGGTGGGCGCCGCCCGCCTGACACCGCCGCCTGACACCGCCGCTCGACACCCCCGCCTGACGTCACCGCGGGCGGGATTCGGGGAGGATGGGGGCATGCCGTCCGGTCGTCGGTCCAGCAAGCGCCCCTGGGCGGGGCCGCACCCCGAGCTGGACGTCGAGCGCGCCCGCGCGGGCACGCGGCGCGAGTCGGGGCCCGACGGCGAGTGGGTCGTCCGCGCGCTGAGCGGGGCCTCGGCCACGAAGACGTACGTGTGCCCGGGCTGCCGGCAGGAGATCCCGCCGGGCACCGCGCACGTCGTGGCCTGGCGGGCCGACCACCTGCTCGGCGACGAGGCCGCGGTCGCCGAGCGCCGGCACTGGCACAGCGGCTGCTGGCGCGCGCGGGACCGCCGCCGCTGAGCCGGGCACCCGCAGCCCACGGCCGGGACGCCGTCGGGCGGGGGAGCGGCGCGTCGGTAGGCTCACATCGATGGAGTCTCACGAGATCCGCGCCATGAGCGTCCTGCCGGCGCGGCGGGAGGACATCGAGCTGCACACCGCCGACGGCCTCACGCTCGTCGGCGAGCTCGCGCTCCCCGCCGACCGGCCCCCCGTCGCGACCCTCGTCACGCTGCACCCGCTGCCGACCCACGGCGGGTTCATGGACAGCCACGTGCTGCGCAAGGCGGCCTGGCGCCTCCCGGCGCTCGCGGGCCTGGCCGTCCTGCGGTTCAACACCCGCGGCACGGCCAGCGCGCGCGGCCGGAGCGAGGGCCACTTCGACGAGGGGCGCGGCGAGCGCTTCGACGTGCACGCGGCGATCGAGTACGCCGAGTTCCACGACCTGCCCAGGCGCTGGCTCGTCGGCTGGTCGTTCGGCACCGAGCTCGCGCTCATGCACGGCGCGGACCCGTCGATCGAGGGCGCGATCCTCCTCTCGCCGCCGCTGCACCGGGCCACCGACGAGCACCTCGCCGCGTGGGACGCGTTCGGCCGCCCGCTGGTGGTGCTGGTGCCCGAGCTCGACGACTACCTGCGCCCGGACGAGGCCCGCCGCCGCTTCGCCGCCGTGCGTCAGGCGGAGGTCATCGCCGTCGAGGGCGCCAAGCACCTGTGGGTGGGGGAGAACGCGGTGCGCCGGGTGCTCGACGAGATCGTCGCGCACGTCCTGCCCGGACACGGTCCCCTGCCGACCACCTGGCAGGGCACCATGGGCACGACGACGGACGACGACGTGCCGGAGGACGACGAGCAGGACCACACCGCTGGGGCGCCCACCGGGGCGCAGGAGGGGGAGCGATGACGACGGACGGCATGCCGGCCCTGCACACCCTTCGTCGAGGGACCCCGGGTTCCCTCCCGCTCGTGCTGCTGCACGGGTTCCCCGTCGACCACCGCATGTGGCTCGACGTCACCGACCTGCTCCCGGGGGAGCGCACCGTCGTGGCGCCCGACCTGCCCGGCTTCGGTGCCTCGCCGTCCGGCCCCGACGTCGCGACCGCCCTGGGCGCCGACCCCGACGTGTCGTCGGTCGACGTCATGGGCGACGGCGTGGCCGCCGCGCTGCGCGACGCGGGCATCGACCGCGCGGTCGTGGCGGGCCTGTCGATGGGCGGCTACGTCGCCCTCTCGCTCGCCGAGCGCCACCCCGACCTCGTCGCGGGTCTCGGCCTGGTGGACACCAAGCCCGGCGCCGACGACGAGCAGGCGCGGGCCAACCGCGAGGAGATCGCGCGCCGCGTGCTCGCCGAGCAGCGCGTCGAGGCCGTGTACGGCATGCGCACGTCCGTGCTCGGCGCCACCAGCCGCGTCGCGCGCCCCGACCTCGTCGAGCGCATGGCGGGCTGGATCTCCGACCAGGGGCCGCACGCGGTCGCCTGGGCCCAGCGCGCGATGGCCGCCCGCCCGGACCGCACGCACGTGCTCGAGGCGTTCGCCGGGCCCGCCGTCGTCGTCGTGGGCGAGGAGGACGAGATCTCGCCCGTGGACGTCGCGCGTGCGATGGCGGACCGGCTGCGCGACGGCGAGCTCGTCGTCGTGCCACGCGCGGGTCACATGACGAGCATCGAGAGCCCGCAGCCGGTCGCGTCGGCGCTGAGCCGGCTGCTCCGCCGCGCGGAGGCCGCCCACCCGGTGGCCTGAGACCCGCGCACGCGGTGGCCTGAGCCCGACGGGGCGCACGCCCGGCCGGCGAGCGTCAGCGACGGGGCGGGTCGCCCAGGGCGATGCGCAGCGCGTCGACGAGGTCGAGCGACTCGCCGTCGCGCGCGCCCTTGCCGAGGATCAGGGGCGGGTCGCTGGGCTCGGGCCGGGCGCCCACGACGGCGGCGCGCAGGCCGCCCGGGACGGAGAGCACGTAGAACTCGCCGTCGGTGCCGACCGCCACCGACTGGTTGCGGCGCAGGTACCAGCCCTCGAGCGGCGTGCGGTAGCGGTACCGGCCGTCGTAGCTGCGGGCCTTGAGCGGCACCGGCGGGATGCCCCGCCGGCGCGCCTCGGCGACGAACTCGGCGATGAGCGCGCGGGCCTCGGCCGCCTCCGCCCGGCGGCGACGCTCGAGCTCGCGCGCGTGCGTCGCCGCGGCCTCCTTGCGGCCCTCCCGCCAGTCCTCAGCCACGGGGTCCGGGGCGCGGCTCGGCCTCCTCGGGCACGTCCGCGGCGCCGTTGCTCTGCTCGGGGACCGCAGGGAGCTCGGCGGTCTCGTCGGCCGCGGCCTCGACGGCCTCCGCCGTGGGCGTAGCGTCGGCGGCGGCCTCGCCCTCGTCCTCGGCGGCGGCCTCGCCCTCGTCCTCGGTGGCGGGCTCGCCCTCGGCCGGCTCGGCGGCCTCGACGGCCTCGGCGGGCACCTCGGCGGCGGCGTCGGGCTCGTCCGACCCGGGCTCGTCCGGCTCGGGCTCGTCGAGGTCCTCCTCGAGCTCGGCCTGCGCCTCGGCGAGGGCCTTGGCGGACGCCTCGGCCGACGCGGCGGCGAACCGCGCCTCGGCGTCCTGCGCGCGCTCGAGCGTCGCCCGCGACGGCAGCGGCTCGTGGGTGAGCAGGCTGCGCAGCTCGTCGAGGTAGACCGTGATCGCCTCGCGCTGGCGGTTGAGGTCCTCGACCTGCCGCTGCGCCGTGGTCCGCTCGCGCTCGGCCTCGGTCATCGCCTCGGACAGCGTGCGCTCGGCGTGCTCGCGCGCCTCGGCGACCACGCGGTCGGCGTTGCGCCGCGCGTTGGACATGAGCTCCTTGGCGTGCGCCTCGGCGTCCCGGCGGACCCGGTCGGCCTGCTCGAGGGCGTTCGCCACGCGCTGCTCGGCCTCGGCCGCGTGGGCCTCGGCGTCGGCGACGAGGCGCTCCGTCTCCTGCCGCGCCCGCTCGTGCCGCTCGGCGTCGGCGCGCTCCGCGGCCTCGCGCTTCTGCGCGATCTCCACCTCGGCGTCGGCCAGCGCGCGCCGGGCCTCCTCGAGCATCCGGTCGGCCTCGGTCTTCGCCTCGGTCGTGAGCTCGGCGGCGCGGCGGCGGGCCTCGGTGAGCAGCCGCTCGATGTCGAGGCGGGTCTGCTCGCGCAGCTCGGTCGTCTCGCGCTCGGCGGTGGCGCGCACCTCGGCGGCGTACCGCTCGGCGGCCTCCCGCAGCTCGCGGGTCTCGCGCTCGGTGGTCTCGCGCAGGTGCGTGGTCTCGCGCTCGGTGGTCTCGCGCAGCTCGCCCGTCTCGCGCTCCGCCGTCAGGCGCAGGTTCGTGGCGTACTCCTCGGCGTCGGCGCGGAGCTCGGCGACCTCCTGCGCCGTCTGCGCCCGGAGCGCGGCCACCTCGTCGGCGACCTGCGAGCGCAGGTCGGCGGCCTCGCGGTCCGCGGTCGCGCGCTGCAGCGCCGCGTACTGGTCCGCCTCGGTGCGCACGGCGGTGGCCTGCGTCTCGGCGTTCTGGGCCGTGACCTTGGCGTCCCGCTCGGCGGCGGCGCGCACGCCGTCGGCGTACTCCTTCGCCTCCGCGCGCAGGGCCGCGGCGGCCTCCTCGGCGGCGCGCCGCGTCTCGGCCGCCTCCGTCTCGGCGGTGGTGCGCAGGTCGGCGGCGTACGCCTCGGCCTCGGCGCGCATCTGGGCGGTCTCGGCCTCGGTGCGGCGCCGCAGCTCGGTGGTCTCGGCGTCGGCCGTGGCGCGCAGGTCGGTCGCGTACCGCTCCGCCTCCTCGCGCAGGCGCGTCGTCTCCACCTCGGTCGTGTGCTTGAGCTCGGCGACGTAGCGCTCGGTGTTGACGCGCAGCTCGGTCGTCTCGCGCTCGGCGGTCGCGCGCAGCGTGCCGAGCTCGCGCTCGAGGCCCGCGCGCCGCTCGGACTCCTCGGTGGCGATCGCGCTCGAGATACGGGCGGCCTCGCGCTCGGCGGAGCCGACGAGCTCCTCGGCCCGGCGCTGCGCGGCGCTGAGCGTGCTCTCCGCCTCGGCGGCGGCCGTCTCGCGCACCTCGGCGGCCTCGCGGCGCGCGGTGGCGAGCATCTCGGCCACCTCGTTCTCCGCGCGGGCGCGCATCTGGCCGGCGGCGAGCTTGGCCCGCGCCATCGCGTCGGCGGCCTGCGCGTTCGCCTGCGCGACGACGTCGGAGGACTGTTCCTCCGCGCTGCGCAGCAGGTGCTCGATCCGCGAGCCGAGGCCCGAGTACGTGGGGCGCTCGGCCTCGCGCAGCTGGCGGTGCGCCTCGGAGAGCTCGCCCGCCATCTGCATGACGCGCGCGTCGAGCTGCTCCACCTGGGCGCGTGCCTCGTCGAGCCGGCGCTGCAGCGCCTCCATCTGCTGGTCGACCTGGGCGCGGTCGTAGCCGCGCATGACCACCGGGAAGGTGGGGCGGTCGTCGGGCACAGGAGCCTCCTCGAGGACGACGGCGCACGCGGGCGCGTGCGGGCGCAGGCCCGGACGGCGGGCACGGCGTCCCGGCCCCCCGCACGGGCCCGTTCAGCGTATCGGTCCCGCGCAGCGCGCCCCACCCCGACCGCCTGTCGGGCATGATCGACAGGGTCGGCCGAGGGCGCCCGGCAGGACCGGGACGGCGCCGACCGCCTATTGTGAACCGGCGGTACCGGCGGGGTGACCGGCGCCGCACGAGGCAGGACGACCCGGAGAGGACCCAGTGATCCAGCGAGCACTCGCCACGCTGCTGTGCCTGGTCGGCGTGGCGGCGATCGCGCTCGGGGTCGCCTCGGCGACCGTGTGGCGCGCCGACGACGTGCTCGTCGCGACCGGGTCCGCCGCCCCCGGGACGACCATGATCGTGACGGACCCGGGCGTGCTCGACCTCGCCGCGGACGAGGTCACCGTCACGGCCCGCGCCCGGACCGGCCGGGTGGTCATCGCGCTCGGGCGGACCTCGGACGTCGAGGCCTGGGTGGGCGGGGACGCCCACACCCGCGTGACCGGTCTGGCCGACTGGCACGAGCTCGCGACCGAGGACGTCGCGGCCGCGCCGTCGCCGACGCCGCCCGCGGACGGCGAGGAGGGCGAGGCCCCCGCGGACGGCGAGGTGCCCGCGGACGGCGAGCCCCCCGCGGACGAGGGCGAGGCCCCCGCGGACGGCGAGGCGCCGGCCGACGGCGAGGCGCCGGCCGACGGCGAGGCGACCGACGGCGGCCCCGCCCTGCCGCCCGACCCCACCGGCTCGGACCTGTGGGTCGACGAGGCCGTCGGGCGCGGCGAGGTCACCTTCGACTGGACCGCCACCGACGGGCGGTGGAGCGTGCTGGTCGCCGCGACGGGCGCCGGCGCCGCCCCGCCCACGATCTCTCTCGCGTGGCCGCAGGAGGTCACGACGCCGTGGCTGTGGCCGGGCGTCGTCGTCGGCGGCCTGCTGCTCCTGGCCGGCATCGCCTGGTGGGTGCTCATCGTCGTCGCCACGCGCCGCCGGCCGGCCGCCGAGCCCGAGCCCGAGCCGGCCGAGCTCCCGGTCCCCGCCGGGCAGCTCACCCGCCGCCAGCTGCGCGAGCTCGCCGAGAAGCAGCAGCAGACGCGGCGGACGCGCCGCGAGCGCCGCGACGTCACCTCGCGGTTCCCGATGCTCGTGCCGGGCCCGTCCCGCCGCGCCGAGCGCGCGCGCACGCAGGAGCGCCCGGAGGAGGCCGCCGCGCCCACGACGCCGGCCGCCACGCCGGCGGTTCCGGCCGCCGCGCCCACGACGCCGGCCGCCGGGACCCCCGCCGCCGAGGCCCCGGCGAGCCGCCGGCTCCGCCGCCGGGCGCGCGAGGAGGCCGAGGCCGCCGCCGCGCCCACGACGCCGGCCCCCACGCCCACCACGGCCCCCGAGCCCTTCGGGACGCCCGAGCCGGCGGCCGCGCCGGTCCCGACGGCCGCGCCTGACGACGGTGCCGGCGAGGAGTCCGCGCCCCGCGAGGGCCGCCGTCGCCTGCGCCTGCGTGGGCGTGCGCGCCGCGGCCAGGGCGAGGCCCCCGCCCCCGAGCCCGCGCCCCCCGCGGAGGAGACCCCGGCCCCCGAGCCCGCGGCCGAGGCCCCCGCCGCCGCGCCGTCGCCCGCGAAGTCGGCCGACGCCTGGCGCCGCGCGTGGGGCCTGCCGCCCGTGTCCGGGGGAGCGGAGCCCGAGCAGGGCCCCGCGCAGACCCCCGCGCAGACGTGGTACCCGGTCGCCACGACGGGCACGCCGCCCGCCGGCGGCTCCGAGGCCGAGCCGACGCCGCCCACCACGCCACCGACCCCGCCGACGCACGGACGGAGGGACGACCGATGAGGCGGACCGCCGGCCTCGCCGCGATCGGGGCCCTCCTCGTGGGCGCGCTCGCGGCCTGCAGCACCCCGCTGCCCGTGCCCCAGCCCGACGCCGTGCCCGCGGCCGTGCCCCCCGCGCTCTCCGCAGACCAGGCGGAGGACGTCCTCGACGGCGTCGCGGACGTCCTCGCGCTCGCCGACGAGGCGCGCGACCCCGCGATGCTCGAGCCCCGGGTGACCGGCCCGGCGGCCACGATCCGCGCCGTCGAGTACACGCTCGCCGGCGCGGGGGACGAGGACGCCCTGACGGCCATCCCGGCCGCCGCCCAGACGCTCGTGCTGCCGACCACCGACACGTGGCCGCGCACCGTCATGGTCGTGACCGAGCCGCCCGAGGACCTGCAGGCGCCGCTGCTGCTCACGCTCGTCCAGGAGAGCCCGCGCGCGCAGTACCGGCTGTGGTCGTGGGTGCGGCTGTTCCCGGGGGTGTCCATGCCGGCGACGACCGAGCCGGGCATCGGCAGCCCGCCCGTGGCACCCGACGCCGAGGACCTCGCCGTCGCGCCGACCGAGGTCGTCAACCAGTACGTCGACCTGCTGACCAACCGCGACCAGTCGCCGTACGCGGCGGCGTTCACCGCCGACCCGCTGCGCCAGGGCATCGCCCAGACGCGCGACGCGTTCGTCGGCGTCGTCGGGGCCAACGGCAGCCTCACGGAGACCTACCAGCCGGACGCCGCCGGCGTGCAGGCGATCGGCACGGCGGACGGCGGCGCGATCGTCGTAGCCACGATCCGCACCGTCACGACGATCTCCCTCGTCGACAGCACGCTGAAGATCGGCGACCAGACGGCCGCGCTCCTGGGCACCGACACCGTCGCGTCGTCGTTGGAGATCCAGTGGTTGAGCGTCGTGGCCTTCGCCGTGCCGCCGGCGGGGTCCGACGAACCGGTGGAGGTGCTCGGCGCGGAGCACTCCCGAGTCCAGGTCACCGGCAGCTGACGGTTCGCCGTCGGCGAGCACAGCGAGAGGCGAGCATGAGCCAACCCAGCGCACCCCGGCCCTCCATCCCGTTGCACGGTGCCGTCGACCTGTCGGCGCTGCGCCGGCCGGCCGACGCCGCGCCCGGTGGCGAGCAGGGCGCCGGTCCCGCCGCCGGCGGCGCCGTCGTCGACGTCACCGAGGAGACGTTCCCGTCCGTCATCGAGCGCTCCGTCGAGGTGCCCGTCGTCATCTCGCTGTGGAGCGCGGCCGACCCGGCGTCGAGCGCGTCCACGCGCGTGCTCGCGGAGCTGGCCGCGGAGCTCGGCGGTCGGTTCCTCCTCGCTCGCGTCGAGGTCGAGCGTGCGCCGCAGGTCGCCCAGGCGGTGGGCAGCCAGACCGGCTCGACGGTGGCCGCCGTCGTGCGCGGGCAGGCGGTCCCGCTGCCGCCCCTCGACCAGGCGACCCGCGACCAGGTGCGCGGGCTGCTCGACCAGGTGCTGCAGATGGCCGCGGCGAACGGCGTGACCGGGCGGGTGCCGGTGGACGGCGCCGAGGCCGAGGCGGAGCCGGAGGAGCCGCCGTTGCCCCCGCGGCACCAGGAGGCGTACGACGCGATCCAGCGCGACGACCTGGACGGCGCCGTCGCCGCCTACCAGGCCGCGCTCGCCGAGAACCCGCGCGACGACCTCGCGCGCGCCGGGCTCGCGCAGGTGGAGCTGCTGCGCCGCACGCAGGGCACCGACCCCGCCACGGTGCGCGCGGCCGCCGAGGCCGCGCCCGACGACGTCGCCGCCCAGCTGGCGCTCGCCGACGTGGAGCTGCTGTCCGACCGGGTGGAGGAGGCGTTCGAGGTGCTCCTCGCCGTCGTGCGCCGCACGTCGGGCGCCGACCGCGAGGCCGCCCGCGCCCGGCTGGTCGAGCTGTTCACCGTCGTCGGCGACGCCGACCCGCGGGTGTCGGCGGCACGCCGGGCGCTCGCGAGCGCGCTCTACTGACGAGCGCGCCCTACCGCTCGCTCGCCTGGTCCTCCGGGACGAGGAACAGGGCGCCGAGCGGCGGCACGCGCAGCCGCGCGGACGCGGGCTGGGCGTGGTGCGGCGTCGCCTCCGCGACGACCCGTCCGAGGTTGCCCACGCCCGAGCCGCCGTAGATCTCGGCGTCGGTGTTGAGCGCCTCGCGCCACGGGCCCGCGGCGGGCAGGCCCAGCACGTAGTCCTCGTGCGGCGTGCCGGCGAAGTTCACCACCACGGCCACGGTGCGGCCGGTGCGGTCCCGCCGCAGGTACGCGAGCACGTTGCGTCCCGCGTCCTGCGCGTCCACCCACTCGAAGCCCGCCGGGTCGGCGTCCAGGTCCCACATGGCCGGCTCGCCGCGGTAGAAGGTGTTGAGGTCGCGGACCAGGCGCTGCACGCCCTGGTGCGGCCCGAACTCGAGCAGGTGCCAGTCGAGCGAGCGGCCCTCGGACCACTCCGCGGTCTGCCCGAACTCGCCGCCCATGAACAGCAGCTGCTTGCCCGGGTGCGACCACTGGTAGGCGAGCAGGGCGCGCAGCCCGGCGAACCGCTGCCAGTCGTCGCCCGGCATCTTGTAGACGAGCGAGCCCTTGCCGTGCACGACCTCGTCGTGGCTGAGCGGCAGGACGTAGTTCTCCGAGAACGCGTAGACCAGCGAGAACGTGATCTCGTGGTGGTGGTAGCGGCGGTTGATCGGCTCCTCGCGCAGGTAGCGCAGGGTGTCGTTCATCCAGCCCATGTTCCACTTGAAACCGAAGCCCAGGCCGCCCGCGTCGGTGGGCGCCGTCACGCCCGGCCAGGCCGTGGACTCCTCGGCGATCATGACGATGCCGGGGGTGCGCCGGTACGCGGTCGCGTTGGTCTCCTGGATGAAGCGGATCGCCTCGAGGTTCTCCCGGCCGCCGTGGACGTTGGGCCGCCACTGCCCGGGCTGGCGCGAGTAGTCGAGGTAGAGCATCGAGGCCACCGCGTCGACGCGCAGGCCGTCGATGTGGAACTCCTCGAGCCAGTAGGTCGCGTTCGCCACGAGGAAGTTGCGGACCTCGTTGCGGCCGAAGTTGAACACGTACGTGCCCCAGTCCGGCTGCTCGCCCAGCAAGGGGTCGGGGTGCTCGTAGAGCGGGGTCCCGTCGAACCGCCCGAGCGCCCACTCGTCCTTGGGGAAGTGCGCCGGCACCCAGTCGAGGATCACGCCGATGCCCGCCTGGTGCAGGCGGTCGACGAGGTGGCGGAAGTCGTCCGGGTGGCCGAAGCGCGACGTCGGCGCGTAGTAGGAGCTGACCTGGTAGCCCCACGACCCGCCGAACGGGTGCTCGGCCACGGGCAGCAGCTCGACGTGCGTGAACCCGGTGTCGAGCACGTACTGCGTGAGCTGCTCGGCGAGCTCGCGGTAGCCGAGCCCGGGCCGCCACGAGCCGAGGTGCACCTCGTACACGCTCATCGGGCCGTGGTGCGGGTCGCCCGACGCGCGGCGGGCCAGCCAGTCGGCGTCGCCCCACGTGTACTCGGACTCCACGACGACCGAGGCCGTCGCGGGCGGGTGCTCGGTCCCCTTGGCGAGCGGGTCGGCCTTCTGCCGCCACGAGCCGTCGCGGGTGAGGATCTCGAACTTGTAGCGCTCGCCGGCGCGCACGCCCGGCACGAACAGCTCCCACACGCCGCTCGCGCCGAGGTTGCGCATCGCGTGCGGGGTGCCCTGCCAGTGGTTGAAGTCGCCCACCACGCGCACGGCGGCGGCGTTCGGCGCCCACACGGCGAACGCCGTGCCGACGACCTCGCCGAGCACGCTCGGGTACGTGCGGACGTTCGCGCCGAGCACCTTCCACAGCTCCTCGTGCCGGCCCTCGGCGATGAGGTGCAGGTCCATCTCGCCGAGCGTGGGCAGGAAGCGGTAGGGGTCGTCGGCGTCGGTGGTGACGTCGCCGTAGGTGACGCGCAGGCGGTAGTCCGGGACGTCGGGGCGGTCGAGCACCGCGACCCAGATCCCGCCGTGCTCGTGCACCGCGGGGACGACGCCGTCGGGGGTGACCACCTCGACGCGGTCCGCGAGCGGGCGCAGCACGCGCACGGTGACCGACGGCGCGCCCGGCCCCTCGGACACGTGCGGTCCCAGGACGCGGTGCGGGTCCTGGTGGACCCCGCGCACGACGGCATCCAGCTCGGCGACCTCGACGTGGACCGGCGACAGGTGGGTGGTCGGCTCGGGCGCGTTGGTCATGGTGTCACCCTGCCACGCGGGACAGGCCGTCGCACGACTGCGCGCGCGTCAGTCCCGCCGCAGGAGCCGGTCGACGCCGCCGAGCGGGATGTGCACCCAGTCGGGGCGGTTGCCGGACTCGTAGACGACCTCGTACAGCGCCTTGTCCAGCTCGAGCGCGGGCAGCAGAACGTCGAGGTTGACGTCGTCGTCGGTGTGCTCGTTGCCCGCCTGGTAGCCCGCGATGAGCCGCGCGCGGGCCTCGGCGAGCCAGCCCGGGTCCCCGGCACGCCCGACGGCGGCCGCGTAGTCGAGCGAGCGCAGCATGCCGGCGAGGTCGCGCAGCGCCAGGTCGGGGCGCGTCTTCTCGGCGGCCGACGCCTGGGGCTCGCCCTCGAAGTCGAGGACGTACCAGCGGCCGTCGCCCGAGCGCAGCACCTGGCCGAGGTGGAAGTCGCCGTGCACGCGCTGCAGCGGAGGCACCCGGGCGAGGCGCTCGAGGGGGTCGAACGCCCGCGCGATCGCGTCCGCGCGCTCGGCGAGCTCGGGCACCCGGTCCGTCGCCTCGCGGGCCCGCTCGCGCAGGGTTCGGACCACCTGCGCCGGGTCGGCGTCGTCGTCGGTGGCCGCCGGCAGCGCCTCGCGCAGCGCGCGGTGCATCTGCGCGGTCGTCCGGCCCAGGTCCTCGGCGAGGTCGCCGAACGAGCGCCCCTCGCCCGCGAGGTCGCACGCGAGCTCGAACCCGTCGCGCGCGCCGCGGACCAGCTCGCTCAGCACGCCCAGGTGCCCGACGGCGGTCCCGCCCACGCCGGGCCACCGCCCCGCGAGCCACGCGAGCGGGCGCGGCACGCCGGACCAGCCGGCGCGGCTGAGCGCGATCGGCACGGCCACGTCGGGGTTGGGTCCCACGATGAGGGACCGGAAGACCTTGAGGATCGCCGGCGGGTCGGCGTCGGGCACGAGCACCGACGTGTTCGACTGCTCGCCGCCGAGCGCGTGGTGGGGTCCGGGGTCGCCCGGCGGGGGACCGTCGTGCCGCGCGGCCGCGAGCCACGCCCGGACGAACGCCGGGTCGTGCGGGCCGTCCACCAGCGTGCCTGCCTCGAGGCGGGCGATGACGCCCGGAGCGCCCGGCTCCACCTCCGCGCGCAGCACGGTCGGCACCTGCAGCACCGTGCCCGAGTCCAGGGCGAGCAGGTGCACCTGCACGCACGCGGCGTCGTCGGGCGAGGGCAGGTCCGCGACCGCGAGGCGGTCCACGCGGGCGTCGGTGCCCTTCGCCGGGAACCACCGCTGGTGGGGCACCCACGCGCGCAGCGCGGCCAGCGCGGCGTCGTCGGGCACCGGACGGGCCTCGACGGGTCCGGCCAGCGTCTCGTCCGGCGTCTCGTCCGCGTCGGTCATCGCGCCCCCGTGGTCCGTCAGCCGCCCTCGGGCGGGGTGACGGTGAGCCAGTAGAACGCCCGCGAGCCCAGCGTCACCTGCACCTCCCCGCGCGGTGACACGTCGGGGAACCGCGCGCCGCCGAACAGGTCCGACAGGTGGTGCCCCTGGTGGTGGGGCAGGCGCACCGTCGCGGCGCGCGGCGTGGCCGCGAGGTTGGCGACGACGAGCACCGTCTCCTCGGGGGAGGAGCGCAGGAACGCGAGGACGGCGTCGTTGTCGCACGGGAGGATCGTGAAGTCGCCGACGCCGAACACCGGGTGCTGCTTGCGCACCGCGAGCATGCCGTGGACCCAGTGCAGGAGCGACGTCGGCTGGGCGAGCTGGGCCTCGACGTTGACGGTCGTGTAGTGGTGCACGAGCGACTGGTTGACGGGCAGGTAGAGCTTGCCCGGGTCGGCCGTGGAGAAGCCCGCGTTGCGGTCGGGCGTCCACTGCATCGGCGTGCGCACCGAGTCGCGGTCGGGCAGCCAGATGTTGTCGCCCATGCCGATCTCGTCGCCGTAGTACAGGCAGGGGCTGCCCGGCAGGCTCAGCAGCAGCGCGTGCGCGAGCTCGATCTCCGCGCGCGAGTTGTCCAGCAGCGGGGCGAGGCGGCGGCGGATGCCGACGTTCGCGCGCATGCGCGGGTCGGGCGCGTACCAGCCGTACATCGACGCGCGCTCCTCGGTGGAGACCATCTCGAGGGTGAGCTCGTCGTGGTTGCGCAGGAACGTGCCCCACTGCGCGCCCGGGGGCAGCGGCGGGGTGTCGGCCAGGATGTCGACGATCTGCGTCGCCCGCTGGTCCTTGATCGCGTAGAAGATCCGCGGCATCACCGGGAAGTGGAAGCACATGTGGCACTCGGGGCGCTCGGGCGTGCCGAAGTAGGGCACGACGTCGCGCGGCCACTGGTTGGCCTCCGCCAGCAGGATGCGGCCCGGGAACTCGGCGTCGACCATGGCGCGCAGCTCGGCCAGGTAGGCGTGCGTCTGGGGCAGGTTCTCGCAGTTCGTGCCCTCCTCCTCGAAGAGGTAGGGCACGGCGTCGAGCCGGAAGCCGTCGACGCCGAGGCGCAGCCAGAAGCGCACGACGTCCTTCATGGCCTCGCGCACGGCCGGGTTCTCGAAGTTGAGGTCGGGCTGGTGGCTGAAGAACCGGTGCCAGTAGTACTGCCGGCGCACCGGGTCGAACGTCCAGTTCGACGTCTCGGTGTCCACGAAGATGATCCGCGCGCCCTCGTAGCGCGTCGGGTCGTCGCTCCAGACGTAGAAGTCGCCGTACGGGCCCTCGGGATCGGAGCGGGAGGCCTGGAACCACGGGTGCTGGTCGCTCGTGTGGTTCATGACCATGTCGATGATCACCCGCATGCCGCGCGAGTGGGCCTCGTCCATGAGCTCGGCGAAGTCGTTGAGCGTGCCGTACTGCGGCGCGATCGCCGTGTAGTCCGAGACGTCGTACCCGCCGTCGCGCAGCGGCGACGGGTAGAACGGCGGCAGCCACAGGCAGTCGACGCCGAGCCACTGCAGGTACTCGAGGCGGTCGATGAGCCCGCGCAGGTCGCCCGAGCCCTGGCCCGAGGAGTCCGAGAAGCAGCGCAGCATGACCTCGTAGAACACCGCCGTGCGGTGCCACTCGGGGTCGTCGCGCAGCCCGGGTCGGCCCTGCTCGGGCAGGTGGCGGGTCGGGTGCGGCCGCGGGGGCAGGGCGCGCCAGGGGTCGACGGCGCGCGCGGCGGGGCCGTCCCCGTGGGGGGCGGGGGAGTCGGCCGTCCGGTCGGACGTGGTCGTGCTCACAGGGTCCTCACCGCGATGACGTGGGCGACCTGGGACAGCGGGTCGAGGCGGACGTACGGGTGCGCGTTCCACGCCCACACCGAGCCCGACAGGAGGTCGTGCGCGGCGAAGGCGGGCGCGGACGGGTCGGCCGGCGGCGCGACGCCGAGCGCGGCCAGGTCGAGGTCGACGACGGCCTCCTGGGTGTGGTGCGGGTCCAGGTTCACGACGACGACCACCGTGTCCGCGCGCCCGTCCGGGGACTGCTCCGCCGTCACCCGGCGGGAGAAGCACAGGACCTGGTCGTTCGTGGTCGGGTGCACCACGAGGCCGCGCAGCCGCTGGAGCGCGCGGTGCTCCCGGCGGATCTCGTTGAGCCGGGTGAGCAGGCGCGAGATGCCGATCTCCTCGGCCGCCGCCCAGTCACGGGGCTTGTACTCGTACTTCTCGTTGTCGATCTGCTCCTCGACGCCCGGCCGGGGCACGTTCTCGACGAGCTCGTACCCGGAGTAGATGCCCCACGTCGGCGAGCCGGTCGCCGCCAGCACGGCGCGCACCGCGAAGGCGGCCACCCCGCCGTGCTGCATGTACGGCGTGAGGATGTCGTGCGTCGTCGGCCAGAACGACGGGCGCATGTACGCGCTGGCCGGGCCGGAGACCTCCTGCAGGTACTCGGCGAGCTCGGCCTTCGTGTTGCGCCACGTGAAGTACGTGTACGACTGGTGGAACCCGATCCGGGCGAGCGTGTGCATCATCGCCGGGCGCGTGAACGCCTCGGCGAGGAAGATCACCTCGGGGTGCGCCGCGTTGACGTCCGCGATCAGCCGCTCCCAGAAGGGCAGCGGCTTGGTGTGCGGGTTGTCGACGCGGAACGCCGTCACCCCGTGGTCGATCCACACCTGCAGCACGCGGCGGATCTCCGCGTAGATGCCCTCGGGGTCGTTGTCGAAGTTGAGCGGGTAGATGTCCTGGTACTTCTTCGGCGGGTTCTCCGCGTACGCGATCGAGCCGTCGACGCGCGTGGTGAACCACTCCGGGTGCTCGGTGACCCACGGGTGGTCCGGCGAGCACTGCAGCGCCAGGTCGAGCGCGACCTCCATGCCGAGCTCGCGCGCCCGGGCGACGAACGCGTCGAAGTCGTCGAACGTGCCGAGGTCGGGGTGGATCGCGTCGTGGCCGCCCTCGGGCGAGCCGATCGCGTACGGCGAGCCGGGGTCGGTCGGCGCGCAGGTGAGCGAGTTGTTGCGGCCCTTGCGGTGCGTGGTCCCGATGGGGTGGATCGGCGTGAGGTAGACGACGTCGAAACCCATCCGCGCGATCGCGGGCAGCCGCTCGGCGGCGGTGCGCAGCGTGCCGGACCGCCAGCGGCCGGCCTTCGCGTCCCAGCGCGCACCCTCGGAGCGGGGGAACATCTCGTACCAGGAGCCGTACAGGGCGCGCTCGCGCTGGACCAGCAGCGGGTACGTCGGCGACGGGCTGACGTGCTCGCGGAACGGGTGGGCGGCCAGCGCGGCCTCCACCTCGGGGGAGATCCCGGCCGCGAGGCGCGCCTGCGGGGGCCGACGGGTGTCGCGCAGCCCGGTGACGGCGTCGTGCAGCACGCGCGCGACGTCGGCGGGCAGGCCGGGGCGGTCGGCGGCGCGCTCGAGCAGGGCCGCGCCCTCGGCGAGCATGAGCTCGACGTCGACGCCGGCCTCGACCTTGACGGTCGCCGCGTGGTGCCACGTGCCGTACGGGTCGGACCAGCCCTCGACGCGGAAGCCCCACATGCCCTCGGCGTCGGGCACGAGGTCGGCCCGGTAGCTGTCGAGGCCGGGGTTGACGACGCTCATCCGCACCCACGAGTGGTCGGTGCCGTCGGGCGCGACGAGCACCGCGGTGGCGGCGACGGCGTCGTGGCCCTCGCGGAACACGGTCGCGGTGACCTCCACGGCCTCGCCGACGACGGCCTTCGCGGGCCAGCGGCCGCACTCGACGACCGGCCCGACGCCGACGACGGGGATCCGGCCGATCCTGGGCTCGGGGGCGGCCGGGCGCGGCGTGGCCCGGCGGGCGCGCGTGGCCGCGCGCGCGGGCGCCTTCGCGGGCGCGCCCGCGGACCCGCCGGCCTGCGCGGCGGCGGGCGTGCTCTCCTGCGCGGCGGCGGCCTCGGGCCCGGTGGCGGCGCGCCCGCGGGTGCGGCGGGCGGCCGACGACGACGGCGTTCGCGGCGGCGGTGTCGTGGACGGCGTCACGTCTCCGAACCTACCCAGCGCCCTGCGGCTGCGACATTCGACGCCCCGCCGCGGGCCGCGGCGGCGGGGGCGGGGACGGGGGGACGGAGGCGGCGTCGGCGCACGGCGGAAGCGTAAGCGTTTGCAGCGCCGACGTGAGCACGGCGCGTCGGTGTCCTCGGCGGGCCGCGGGTGAAAGCGGATGTGGCGCCTGCCACGCCGAATGACCCGGCCGCTGCCGTGACCTGCGCCGTTGCCAAACCGCGATGTAAGCGTTTGCAGAAACGGTGGAAACGGGCGCCGACGACCGCGTAGGGTGCCCCTCCGTGAGAGCCATCCGCCGATTCACCGTCCGTCCCGTGCTCCCCGCCGAGCTCCTCCCGCTCGACGAGCTCGCGCACAACCTGCGCTGGTCGTGGCACACGCCGACGCGCGACCTGTTCGCGGGGATCGACCCCGACCTGTGGCAGCAGGTGAACGGGGACCCGGTGGCGCTCATCGCGGGCCTCGGCCGCGAGCGCCTGGCCGAGCTCGCCGCGGACGGCGAGTTCGTCGCCCGGGTGCGCGGCGCCGCCGAGGACCTGCACCGCTACCTCACCGCGCCGCTGTGGTACCAGACCGAGGCCGTGGCCGCCGTCGGCGGCGACGCGAGCCGGCTGCCCCGCGCGATCGCCTACTTCTCGCCCGAGTTCGGCATCACCTCCGTGCTGCCGCAGTACTCCGGCGGCCTCGGCATCCTCGCCGGCGACCACCTCAAGAGCGCCTCGGACCTCGGCGTGCCGATCGTCGGCGTCGGGCTCCTCTACGGCGCCGGCTACTTCAACCAGAGCCTCACCCGCGACGGCTGGCAGGTGGAGACCTACCCGCTGTCCGACCCCGACGGCCTGCCGCTGACCCTCCTGCGCGAGGCGGACGGCACGCCGGCCCGCGTCTCGCTCAACCTGCCCGGCGGTCGGGTCCTGCACGCGAGCATCTGGAAGGCCGACGTCGGCCGCGTGCCCCTGCTGCTCCTCGACTCCAACGTCCCCGAGAACGACGACGCCGCGCGGCGCATCACCGACCGCCTCTACGGCGGCGGCGGCGAGCACCGGCTCCAGCAGGAGCTCCTGCTCGGCATCGGCGGCGTGCGCGCCCTGCGCGTGTGGTCCCGCCTGTCCGGGGCGCCGGCGCCGGAGGTCTACCACACCAACGAGGGCCACGCGGGCTTCCTGGGCCTCGAGCGCATCCGCGAGCTCGTCGCGGAGGAGGGCCTGACCTTCGCCGAGGCCCTCGAGGCCGTGCGCGCGGCCACGGTGTTCACCACGCACACCCCGGTCCCGGCCGGCATCGACCGCTTCGAGACGCGCCTCGTGCGCGAGTACTTCGACGGCGACGCGGCCCTGCCGGGCGTGCCGGTCGACGACGTCCTCGCGCTCGGCGCCGAGGACTACGAGGGCGGCGACCCGACGCTGTTCAACATGGCCGTCATGGGCCTGCGCCTCGGCGGACGCGCCAACGGCGTCTCCCTCCTGCACGGCCAGGTGTCGCGCGGCATGTTCAGCGGCCTGTGGCCGGGCCTCGACGAGGACGAGGTGCCGATCACCTCGATCACCAACGGTGTGCACGGCTGGACCTGGACCGACCCGCGGCTCGTCGAGCTCGCGCAGGCCAGGCTCAGCCCCGAGGAGATCGCCACCGGCTCCGGCTGGCTGCGCACCGACGGCGTGACCGACGCCGAGCTGTGGGAGATCCGCCGCACGCTGCGCGCGCAGCTCGTCGAGGACGCGCGCGCCCGGGTGCGCGACTCCTGGCGCCGGCGCGGCGCGAGCGCGGCCGAGCTCGGCTGGGTCGACGACGTGCTCGACCCCGACGTGCTCACCATCGGCTTCGCGCGGCGCGTGCCGACCTACAAGCGCCTCACGCTCATGCTGCGCGACCCCGAGCGGCTCAAGAGCCTGCTGCTGCACCCGGAGCGCCCGATCCAGATCGTCGTCGCGGGCAAGTCCCACCCGGCCGACGACCAGGGCAAGCGCCTCATCCAGCAGCTCGTCCGGTTCGCCGACGACCCCGAGGTGCGCCACCGCATCGTCTTCCTGCCCAACTACGACATCGCCATGGCCCAGAAGCTCGTCCCGGGCTGCGACGTCTGGCTCAACAACCCGCTGCGCCCGCTCGAGGCCAGCGGCACGTCGGGCATGAAGGCCGCGCTCAACGGCGGCCTGAACCTCTCGATCCTCGACGGCTGGTGGGACGAGTGGTTCGACGGCGAGAACGGCTGGGCGATCCCGACCGCCGACGGCGTCGAGGACCCCGACCGCCGCGACGACCTCGAGGCCGCGGCCCTGTACGACCTCGTGGAGAACCAGGTCGCGGCGCGGTTCTACGACCGCGACGCGCGCGGCATCCCGGTCACGTGGCTCGAGATGGTGCGCCACACGCTCGCCACGCTCGGCCCGAAGGTCCAGGCCACCCGGATGGTCGGCGAGTACGTCGAGCGGCTGTACACGCCGGCCGCGCTGAGCGGCCGCGCGCTCGACGGCCCCGGCTACCCGGCCGCCAAGGAGCTCGCCGCGTGGAAGGCCAAGGTCCGCGCGGCCTGGCCGGGCGTGCGGGTCGACCACGTCGAGTCCGTGGGCGTCGGCGACGTCGCGCAGGTCGGCGAGGTGCTGCACGTGCGGGCGTACGTCTCGCTCGGCGAGCTGTCGCCGTCCGACGTCGCGGTGCAGGTGGTCTACGGGCGCGTCTCGGAGACCGACGAGCTCTCGGGCGTGCACCACGCCGAGCTGCAGCCGGTCGAGGCCTACGAGGGCGGGCGCCACGCGTTCGCCGGCGAGGTGCGCCTCGAGCTCACCGGCCCGTTCGGCTACACCGTGCGCATCGTGCCCGCGCACCCGCTGCTCATCTCGACGGCGGACACCGGGCTCGTCACGAACGCCGGCTGAGCCCGACCCTCGACGCGACGGCCCGCGGCCCCGCAGGGGGACCGCGGGCCGTGGCGTGTCCGGCCCTGGCGGGTGCGCCCGGTCCGGCCCCGGCGTCCGCTCCGGGTCGGCGCCCGACGCCGCGGCTCAGGCGGTCTCGGCGGCCGCGCTGCGCCCCGCGACCCGCCCGGAGAACAGGCAGCCGCCCAGGAACGTGCCCTCGAGCGCGCGGTGCCCGTGCATCCCGCCGCCCCCGAAGCCCGACGCCTCGCCCGCGGCCCACAGCCCGGGCAGGACCGACCCGTCGGCGCGCAGCACGCGCCCGCCGAGGTCGGTGTGCAGGCCGCCGAGCGTCTTGCGCGTGAGCACGCTCAGGCGCACCGCGAGCAGCGGGCCGTCCGCCGGCTCGAGCAGGGGGCGCGGCGGCGCCACGCGCACGAGGCGGTCGACGACGTAGCGGCGCGCCATGGCCGTCGCGACCACCTGCGGGTCCTTGCCCATGCCGGAGGCGACCTGCGCGTCGCGCGCCCGGATCGTGCGGTCGAGCGCGACCGGGTCGATCCGGTCCGTGCCCGTGAGCCGGTTCATGCCCGCGGCGAGCGAGGCGACGTCGTCGGCCCAGACGAACTCCGGCGACTCGCGGGCGAACCGCTCCACCGGGGCGACCGCGCCGGGCAGCGCGCGCTGCAGCACCGCCCTCGTGTCCCGGCCGGTCAGGTCGGGGTTCTGCTCCGACCCGGAGAGCGCGAACTCGGTGCCCATGATCGCCCGGTTGAGCACGAACCAGGAGTGGTCGTCGCCGCGTGCCACGACGTGCCGGAGAGCCCCGAGCGCGTCGAACCCGGGGAACAGCGGCGCGGGCAGCCGGTTGCCGTCGGCGTCGAGCCACAGCGAGCTCGGCCCGGGCAGGATCCGGATGCCGTGCCGGCTCCACACGGGGGAGTGGTTCGCGATCCCCTCGGGGTAGTGCCACATCCGGTCGGCGTGCACGACGTGCCCGCCCGCGTCGGCCGCGACCTGGAGCATCGCGCCGTCGACGTGGTCCGGCACGCCCGAGAGCATCCGCTCGGGCAGGCGCCCCGCCGACGCGGGCCACGCCGCGCGCACGAGGTCGTGGTTCGCGCCGATGCCGCCGGAGGCGACGACCACGGCGTCGGCGGCGACCTCGAACCGGCCGACCGCCCGGCGCGAGGACGGTGCGCCGCGCGGGGCGTCGTCGTCGGCGAGGACGTCGCCCGCGACGCCGGTCACCCGGCCGTCGGTGACGACGAGCGAGGTCACGCGGTGGCGGAAGCGCACGCGCAGCAGGCCCGCGCGCCGGGCGGCGAGCGCGGCGCGCACGAACGGCTCGCAGATCGCCGGGCCGGTGCCCCACGTGATGTGGAACCGCGGCACGGAGTTGCCGTGGCTGCCGGCGCCGCCGACCGGGTAGCCGCCGCGCTCGGCCCACTGCACGAGCGGGAACCAGCGCACCCCGAGGCCGTGCAGCCAGGCGCGCATCTCGCCCGACGCGAACGCCACGAAGCTCTCCGCCCACGCACGCGGGTGGACGTCGAGCGGGTCGGCCGGGTCGAACGCGGCCGAGCCGAGCCAGTCGGCGAGCGCGAGCTCGGCCGAGTCGCGCACGCCGAGGCGGCGCTGCTCGGGGGAGTCGACGAGGAACAGGCCGCCGAACGACCACCACGCCTGCCCGCCGAGCGACGCCCGCGGCTCCTGCTCGACGAGGACGACGTGGCGGCCCGCTGCGGTGAGCTCGGCCGCCGCGACCAGCCCGGCCAGGCCGGCCCCGACGACGACGGCGTCGGCCCGCAGCACGCCCTCGGACATGTCGGCAGCGTAGGTGGCGCCCGCGCGGAACGGAACCGGCCGACCGGGCGGCGCCCCGCGCGCGTCTGCCACCCGCGGGGGTGGTGACGGGCGTCAGGAGCGGTAGACGCGCATCGAGAGCGGCTCGACGAGGACCGTCTGGCCGGGGCGGACGTGGGAGTCGCCGTTGGCGCCCAGGTCGTCGGGCCGCTCGGCGACGCTGTCCCACGCGAGCCGCCACGCGCCGTCGTGCCCGGGCGGGAGACCGCCCGCGAGCGTGAAGGTCACGGGGTCGAACGCGCCGTTGACGACGAGCAGCACCGCGGACCCGTCGGGGGCCACGCGGACCATCTGCAGGCAGCGCACGGCGACGTCGTGCCAGGCGGCGTGGTCGAACTCGGTGCCGTCCGCGCGGCGCCAGTCCAGGTCCGGCCGCTCGTCGCCCTCGGCGAGGGCCCGCGGGCGCGGCCGGCCCGTGTAGAAGTCCCACGCGCGCAGCGCGGGCAGCTCGCGGCGCAGGCGCAGCAGGTGCCGGGTCGTCGCGAGGAGGTCGGCGTCCTCCTCGTCGAGGTCCCAGTCGAGCCAGGAGATCTCGTTGTCCTGGCAGTAGGCGTTGTTGTTGCCCTGCTGCGTGCGGCCGAGCTCGTCGCCGGCCGTGATCATCGGCGTGCCCGCCGCGAGCAGGAGCGTGCCGAGCAGGTTGCGCCGCGAGCGGCGGCGCAGGGGCAGGATCTCCACGCCGACCGCCGGGTCGCGCACGGGCCCCTCGATGCCGTGGTTCCACGACAGGTTGTGGTCCGAGCCGTCCCGGTTGCCCTCGCCGTTGGCGGCGTTGTGCTTGTGCTCGTACGTCACCAGGTCGGTGAGCGTGAAGCCGTCGTGCGCGGTGACGTAGTTGACCGACGCGACGACGCCGCGCGACAGCGGCGGGTCGCCGTGCCCGAACAGGTCCGCCGAGCCGGACAGCCGCGTGGCCAGCTCGCGCACGCCGTGCCCCGGCCGCCCGTGCGCGCGCTGCGCCGGGTCGGCGAGCCAGAAGGTGCGCACGCCGTCGCGGAACCTGTCGTTCCACTCCGCCATCGGCTCCGGGAAGGCGCCCGTGCGCCAGCCGCCCGGCCCGAGGTCCCACGGCTCTGCGATGAGCTTGGTGCCCGCGAGCACGGGGTCGGTCTGCAGGGCCACGAGGAACGGGTGCTGCGGGGTGAACCCGGCGTGGTCGCGCCCGAGCGTGACGGCCAGGTCGAAGCGGAAGCCGTCGACGCCGACCTCGCTCACCCAGTAGCGCAGCGAGTCGAGCGCCATCTGGACGACGCGGGGGCGGCGGAAGTCGAGGGTGTTGCCGCAGCCCGTGAGATCGGCGAACCGTGCGGGCACGCCGCCGTCGTGCAGGTAGTAGACCGTCGGGTCGAGGCCCCGCCAGGACAGGTGCGGGCCGTCCGTGCCGCCCTCGCACGTGTGGTTGTAGACGACGTCGAGCACGACCTCGATGCCCGCCGCGTGCAGCAGGCGGACCATGCCCTTGACCTCGGCGAGCACGGCGGCCGCGCCCTGCTCCTGCGCCGCGCGCGTGGCGTACGCGGCGTGCGGGGCGAAGAAGCCGAGCGTGTTGTAGCCCCAGTAGTTCGTCAGGCCCCGCCGCACGAGGTGCGGCTCGCTCGCCGACGCGTGGATCGGCAGCAGCTCGAGCGTCGTGACGCCGAGCGAGCGCAGGTGCTCGATCGTCGCCGGGTGGGCCAGGCCCGCGTACGTGCCGCGCAGCTCGGGCGGCACGCCCGGCAGCCGCTGCGTCAGGCCGCGCACGTGGGCCTCGTACACGACCGTGTCCGTCCAGGGCACCAGCGGCCGGGGGACCGGCTCGGCGTCGAACCTGTCGTCCACGACGACGCCGTGCGGGACGTGCGCGCGCGAGTCCGTCGGGTCGGGCTCGGGTCGCGGGCCGACCGTGCGCCCGGACTCGTCCACCACCTGCCCGTGCACGGCCTGCCCGAGGACCACCTCGCCCTCGATCCCGCGCGCGTACGGGTCGAGCAGGAGCTTGGCCGGGTTGTAGCGCAGGCCGGCGTCCGGGTCCCACCGGCCGTGCGCGCGGAAGCCGTAGCGCTGGCCCGCGCGGACGCCCGGCACGTGCGCGGTCCACACGCCGTGGTGCGGCCCCTCGAGCGGCACGCGCCGCTCCGCCCAGCCGTCCGGGGCGGCCGGGTCCGGGTCGAGCAGGCAGATCTCGACGGCGTCGGCGTGCGACGCGAGCACCGCCACGTCCACGCCGTCGCCGGCGAGGTGGACGCCGAGACGCGGCGCAGCGACGGTCATGACCGAGGATTCTCCCGCACCTCGCCGTCGGTCCCGAACCCGCGGGTCGTCGTGCGGGGGTGAACCTGGTCACGCGGGCGGGGCGGACCCGGCCGCGACGGCCGCCGGCGGCGCCCGGCGGGGCCCGGACCCCGCGTCGCCCGGCCGGGGCGTCGGGGGTAGCCTTCCGGGGGCGTCCGGCGGTGGTCCGCCGGCGCGGAGACGGACGAGAGCGGAGCGGCATGAACATCGTCGTGTGCGTCAAGCACGTGCCCGACCTGCAGGCCGAGCGCGGGTTCACCGACGACGGCCGGGTGGACCGGGCCGGGACCGATGGGACCCTGAACGAGCTCGACGAGAACGCGGTCGAGGCGGCGCTGCGCCTGGCGGAGGAGCACGAGGGCCGGGTCACGGTGCTCACCATGGGCCCGGACGACGCCGAGGACGCGGTCCGCCGGGGCCTGCAGATGGGCGCGCACCGTGCGGTCCGGGTGACCGACGACGCGCTCGCGGGCTCCGACGCGTTCGCGACCGCGGCCGTGCTCGCCGCGGCGATCCGCCGGCTGGGCGAGGAGGAGCCGGTCGACCTCGTCGTCACCGGCATGGCGGCGCTCGACGGCCTCATGTCGGTGGTGCCGACGCTGCTCGCCGCCGAGCTCGACCTGCCGCAGCTCACGCTCGCCGCGGACGTCGAGCTGCGCGAGGCCGACGGCGCCCGCACGCTGCGCATCCGCCGCGACCTGGACCACGTGACGGAGGTGCTCGAGGCGCCGCTGCCCGCGCTCCTGTCCGTGACCGACCAGGCCAACGAGGCCCGCTACCCGGCGTTCGCCGGGATCATGGCCGCCCGCAAGGCCACGGTGACCGTGTGGTCGGTCGACGACCTCGGGCTCGACCCGGCCGGCCTCGGCGCCGACGGCGCCCGCACGCGGGTGCTCGAGGCCACGCCGCGGCCGCCCCGCGAGGGCGTGGTCGTGACCGACACGGGGGACGCCGGCCTGCGGCTGGCGGCCTTCCTCGCCGAGAACGGGCTCCTGTCGTGAGCGCCCGGGTCCTGGTCCTCGCCGAGCACCACGACGGCGGCCCGCGCGCCTCGGCGCTCGAGCTGCTCACCGCGGCCCGCGGCCTCGGCGAGGTGCACGCCGTCTGGCCGGGCGACGCCGTGCCCGACGACGCCGTCGCCGCCCTGGGCCGCCACGGCGCCGCCGTCGTGCACGTGCTGCCCGTGCCGACGCCGGAGGCGGGCCTGCCCGCGGGCGTCGCCGCCGTCCTGGCCGCGCTGGTCGAGGAGACCGGCGCCGACGTCGTCCTGCTCGCCTCGGGCTTCGAGGGCAAGGAGGTCGCCGCGCGCCTGGCCCGGGCGACCGGTGCGGCCCTCATGGTCGACGCGTCGGCCGTGGAGCGCGGCGAGGACGGGCGCGTGCGCACGGTCCAGCAGGCGTTCGCCGCGAGCTGGACGCTGCGCTCGGCCGCCGTGGTCGACCGCGCCGTCGTGACCCTGCGCTCGAACGCCGTGGCCGCGAGCGTGGTCGAGGGCCCAAGCGCCCCCGAGGTGCGCACCGCGGCCCCGGCCGCCACCGCCGACCCGCGCGTGCGCGTCGTCGAGCGCACGGCGCGGCCGTCGTCGGGCCGGCCGGACGTCGGGGAGGCGGAGATCGTCGTCGTCGGCGGCCGCGGCACCCAGGGCGACTTCTCCGCGGTCGAGGACCTCGCGGACGCGCTCGGTGCGGCGGTCGGCGCGACGCGTGACGCCACGGACGAGGGCTGGATGCCGCACGAGGTGATGGTCGGCCAGACGGGTGTGACGATCTCGCCGCGGCTCTACGTCGGGGCCGGGGTGTCCGGTGCGGTGCACCACCGCGGCGGCATGCAGGCGTCCGGGCTGGTCGTCGCGGTGAACAACGACCCCGACGCGCCGATCTTCGAGTTCGCGGACTTCGGCGTCGTGGGCGACCTGTTCGAGGTGCTGCCGCAGGCCGCGGCGGAGATCCGCCGGCTGCGCGCGGGCGGCTGACCGGCCGGTCCCGGCCCGCGCGGTCCCGGCCCGCGATCGACGTGCCGCGCGTCGGGCGGCCGCCCCGGCGCACGACGCTCAGAACCGGCGCAGCCAGTCGAGCGCGGCCATGCCCTGCGCGAGCTGGAACGCGCGCAGGTTCGGGATGCCGTGCGGCGCGGGCTGCACGGCGGCCTGCACGAAGAAGCCCGTGAGGCCCGCGAGCACCGCCCGGACCGCGTCGCGGTCGGCGCCCGCGGCGTTCGGGTGCGACCAGAACAGCTCCTCCGGGTCGCCGCCCTCCTGCATCGCGATGCTCGGCATCGTGGCGAGCAGGTCCCACCAGACGACGCCGTCGCGCGCCGCGTGCGGCCAGTCGATGATCCACACGCGCGGGTCCGGCGCCGTGGCGAGCATGACGTTGTCGGCGCGGAAGTCGCCGTGCACGAGGGTGCGGCCCTCGCTGGCCGCGACCGCGCCCCGCGCGAGGTCGGCGAGGTCGTCCAGCGCGCCGCGCATCCAGTCCCCGTGCGGCCCCACGGCGGCGGTCGCGGCGTCCACGGCGGCACCGTCGGCCACGAGGCGCTCCCAGCCGGCGGCGAGGTAGGTCATCGACTCGGTGAGCGGCGGCAGCTCGCGTGGGGCGGGCGTGCCGACCTCGGCGAGGTCGGTGAGCGCGTCCAGGGCGCGGGACAGCTCCTCGGGTCGCCACGGCAGGTCGGGCGCGCGGCCGTCCACCGGCTGCAGGCCCAGCAGGACCCACGTGCCGTCGTCGTGGTGCCACCACAGGTGCGGCGCGTTGACCTGCGGCGGGAGCACGGCGGCCACGGCGATCTCGCGGCGCGCGAGCTGGGGCGCGTCGGCGTTCTGCTCGGGCGAGACGGCCTTGACGAACACCTGCGTGCCGTTGCCGAGACCCAGGAGCGCGGCGTAGCCGGGGGAGAAGCCGTTCGTGGCGCTCGTCTCGCTGACGACGTCCGCGCCCGCGAGCTCGGCGATCCGGGCGCGCACGTCGCGCGGCAGGTCGGCCCAGTGCAGGCGAGAGCCACTGAAGGCCAGCGGCGCCGTCGTCACGGGGCGATTGTGCCAGGTCCGTCCGCGGGGACGGGCGCGGTTGGTCCCCTGCCCGGTCCGGCGGACGGCGCGGACCTCCGACGGCAGGCCGGGCTCCGCGGTGGGCCCGGGGCGTTCGTAGACTCCCCGGCATGCCGGCGTACCTGGACCACGCGGCCACGACGCCGATGCGCCCGGCGGCGCTCGCGGCGTTCGTCGCGCTGGCGGGGGAGGGCGTCGGGAACCCGTCCTCGGTGCACACCCCGGGCCGCGCGGCCCGGCGTGCCGTGGAGGAGGCGCGCGAGCAGGTCGCCGCCCGCCTCGGCGCGCACCCGACCGAGGTCGTGCTCACCGGCGGCGGTACGGAGGCGGACAACCTCGCGGTCCTCGGCCTGTACCGCGCGCGACGGGCCGCGGACCCCGCGCGGCGCCGCGTCGTCGTCTCCGCCGTGGAGCACCACGCCGTGCTGGACGCGGCCGCGTGGCTCGCCCGGCACGAAGGCGCCGAGCTCGTCCTACTGCCCGTGGACGCCGCGGGCCGCGTGGACCCGGACGCGCTCGCGGCCGACCTCGCCGCGCACGCCGGCGAGACCGCGCTGGTCAGCGTCATGTGGGCGAACAACGAGGTCGGCACGGTCCAGCCGGTGGCCGAGGTCGCCCACGTCGCCCGCGCCCACGGCGTCCCGGTGCACAGCGACGCGGTCCAGGCTGTCGGCGTGCTCGACGTCGACCTCGCCGCGGCGGGCCTGGACGCTCTGACCGTGTCGGCGCACAAGGTCGGCGGGCCCGTCGGCGTGGGCGCGCTGCTGCTGCGGCGGGACGTCGAGGTCGCGCCGCTCGTGCACGGCGGGGGCCAGGAGCGCGGGCTCCGCTCGGGCACGGTGCCCGCCGCGCTCGCGGCGGCCTTCGCCGCGGCGGTCGAGGAGGCCGTGCGCGACCGGGCCGCCGAGGCCGCGCGCGTCGCAGCGCTGCGGGACGCCCTCGTGGCCGGCCTGCTGCGCGAGGTGCCCGACGCCGTCGTGCGCGGGCCGTGGCCGCCCGCCGAGGGTGCGGCCGGGCCGGACCGCCTACCCGGCAACGCGCACGTGACCGTCCCCGGGTGCGACAGCGAGGCCCTGCTCTTCCTCCTGGACTCGGCGGGCGTCGCGGCGTCGGCCGGGTCGGCCTGCCAGGCGGGCGTGCAGCAGGTCTCGCACGTGCTGACGGCCATGGGGGTGCCCGACGCCGAGGCCCGCGGCGCGCTCCGGCTCACCCTCGGGCACACCTCGACCCGCGCGGACGTCGACGCGGTGCTCGCGGTGGTCGCCGACGTCGTGGCCCGCGCCCGGGCGGCGGCCGCCGTCGGCGGGGCGTAGCCTCGCCGCTCCGGTGCGGGGACGCCCTCGAGGTCACCCGGATGAGCGCTCACACCCGGGCCCACCGGACCGATGTGCAGGGCATGACACAGGTCGACGTCGACTGGGCGGCGCTCGCCGCGCTCGCCGGGCGTGCGGCGAAGGAGGCCGAGCCCGCGGGCGTACCCTGTGCCGCGCGCCCCGCGACGGGTTTTTGGCACCTGGACGGCCCGTGCCGGTGCTTCGTGGGCGGCCCGCCGCCCGAGTACCCCGCGGTGCCGACCCAGCGCCGGGCCGACCCGAGCGCCTGACCCCGTGCCCCGGGCCGGCTCCCGGCAGCGTCCGGCCCGCGCGGCAGGGGCCCCCGCGGCCGCACGTACCCTGGACGGATGCGCGTGCTGGCGGCCCTCTCCGGCGGTGTCGACTCCGCCGTGGCGGCGGCGCGCGCGCTCGACGCCGGGTACGACGTCGTCGGCGTGCACATGGCCCTCTCGCGCACCCGCGACCCGTTCCGCACGGGCTCGCGCGGGTGCTGCTCGATCGAGGACGCGTCCGACGCCGCCCGCGCCGCAGACGTGCTCGGCATCCCGTTCTACGTCTGGGATCTGTCCGAGCGGTTCGAGCAGACGGTCGTCGCGGACTTCCTCGCCGAGTACGCGGCGGGCCGCACCCCGAACCCGTGCGTGCGGTGCAACGAGCACGTGAAGTTCGCGACGCTGCTCGACCGCGCGCTCGCGCTCGGCTTCGACGCGGTGTGCACCGGGCACTACGCGCGGCTCGTCGGCGAGGGCCCGGGCCGCGAGCTGCACCGCGCCGCCGACCTGGCCAAGGACCAGTCGTACGTGCTCGCGGTGACCCCGCCCGTGCGCCTCGCGCGGGCGATCTTCCCGCTGGGCGACGCCCCTTCGAAGGCGGACGTGCGTGCGGAGGCCGCGGCGCGCGGGCTGGGCGTGTCCACGAAGCCGGACTCCTACGACATCTGCTTCGTGGCCGACGGCGACACGGGCGGCTTCCTGCGTCGCCGCCTGGGCGCGCGGCCGGGCGAGATCCGGGACACGAGCGGCGCCGTCGTCGGCACGCACGACGGCGCGTACCAGTTCACGGTGGGGCAGCGGCGCGGCCTGCGGCTGGGTCGGCCCGCGCCCGACGGGCGCCCGCGCTACGTGCTGGACGTGCAGCCGGTGACGAACACCGTCGTCGTCGGGCCCGCGGAGGCGCTCGACGTCACGGGCCTGGAGGGGACGGGCGCGGTGTGGCACGCCCCGGCGCGCGAGGACTGGTTCGACTGCGCGGTCCAGGTGCGCGCGCACGGGGCCGCCGTGCCGGCGCGGGCGCGGGCCACGGACGGCGGCGCGGGCGTCGACGTCGTGCTCGCCGAGCCCCTGCGCGGGGTGGCGACGGGGCAGTCGGCGGTGCTCTACGACGGCACGCGCGTGCTCGCCCAGGCCACGGTGGGCGCCACGCGCCGCTGATGTCGCCGTCGGGCGCGATGATGGGTCGGTGAGCGACGCAGACCTGCTGCCGGAGGACCGCGGGCTCGACGAGGCGGCCGCGCGCCAGCGCTGGGCCGACCTCGCCGACCAGGTCCGGGACCACCAGTTCGCCTACTACGTGCGGGACGCCCCGACGATCAGCGACGCCGAGTACGACGCGCTGTTCCGCCGCCTCGTCGCGCTCGAGGAGGCCTACGAGGAGTACGGGCTGCGGACGCCGGACTCGCCGACCCAGGTGGTGGGCGGGACGTTCTCCACCGACTTCGCCGCGGTGGACCACGTCGAGCGGATGTTCAGCCTGGACAACGCGTTCTCGGTCGAGGAGGTCGCCGCGTGGGCCGAGCGCGTGCGCCGCGACCTCGACGGCGCGGCGGACGGGCTGCACTACCTGTGCGAGCTCAAGATCGACGGCCTGGCGGTGGCGCTGCTCTACGAGCGCGGGCGCCTCGTGCGTGCCGCGACCCGCGGCGACGGCCGCACGGGGGAGGACGTGACCGCCAACGTCCGCACGATCGCGGGGGTGCCGCACCGGCTGACCGGCGACGACGTGCCCGAGCGGATCGAGGTGCGCGGCGAGGTCTACTTCCCGGTCGCGGACTTCGAGGCGCTCAACGCCGCGCGGGTGGCCGCCGGCGAGCAGCCGTTCGCCAACCCGCGCAACTCCGCCGCGGGCTCGTTGCGCCAGAAGGACCCGCGCGTGACCGCGTCGCGGCCGCTGCGGCTCATCTGCCACGGCATCGGCGGTCTGGTGTGGGAGGGGCACGAGACGGCCACCGCGCGTCAGTCGGAGACGTACGCGCTGCTGGCGTCGTGGGGCCTGCCGGTGTCCGCGCACTACCGCGTGGTGGACGACCTCGACGGCATCCGGGCGATGATCGACGAGTACGCGGCCCGGCGGCACGACCTCGAGCACGAGATCGACGGCGTCGTCGTCAAGGTCGACGAGGTGGCGCTGCAGCGCCGCCTCGGTGCGACGAGCCGCGCACCCCGGTGGGCGATCGCGTTCAAGTACCCGCCGGAGGAGGTCAACACCCGCCTGCTGTCGATCGAGGTCAACGTCGGCCGCACCGGCCGGGTCACGCCCTTCGCGGTCATGGAGCCGGTGCGTGTGGCGGGCTCGACCGTGTCCATGGCGACCCTGCACAACCAGGACGTCGTGAAGGCCAAGGGCGTGCGGATCGGCGACATGGTCGTGCTGCGCAAGGCCGGCGACGTCATCCCCGAGATCGTCGGACCGGCGCCGCGGGCCGAGGACGACGACTGGCCCCGCCGCGACTTCGTCATGCCCACCGAGTGCCCCGCCTGCGGCACCCCGCTGCGCGCGATGCGCGAGGGGGAGGTCGACCTGCGCTGCCCGAACGCGCGGACGTGCCCGGCGCAGGTGCGCGGCCGCATCGAGCACATCGGCTCGCGCGGCGCGCTGGACATCGAGGCCCTCGGCGAGGTGACGGCGGCCGCCCTCACGCAGCCCGAGGTCCCCGCGACCCCGCCGGTGCCGAGCGACGCGTACCTGTTCGACCTCGTCGGCTACCCGCTCGACGCGGACGAGGAGACCCGGCAGCGCGTGCGCGCGGCGAGCCTGGCCCGGCTGGCCGAGGTCGAGGTCGTCGTGCGCGACCCGGAGACGGGCGAGCCGCGCGCCGACGAGGACGGCGTGGTGCGGCGGCGGGCGCCGTTCCGGCGCGCGCTCAAGCACACGAAGGCGCAGGTCGAGGCGGCGAGGGCCGAGGGGCGCGAGCTGCCCGACTGGGAGCCGTCGACCGCGGCGCTGACCCTGCTCGACCAGCTCGAGGCCGCCAAGACCAAGCCGTTCTGGCGGGTCCTCGTCGCCCTGAGCATCCGCAACGTGGGTCCGACGGCGGCGCGCGCCCTCGCGCAGCGGTTCGGCTCGATGGCGGAGCTGCGGGCCCTGCTCGACCGGTCGCTCGAGGGTGACCGGGCGGGGGCGGTGGCCGCGCTCTCCGAGGTCGAGGGCGTGGGGCCGGTCATCGCCGAGTCGCTCCTGGACTGGTACGCGGAGGACTGGCACCGCGAGATCCTCGACCGCTGGGCCGCGGCGGGCGTGGTCATGCGCGACGAGCCCGACGCGTCCGTGCCGCGCACGCTCGAGGGGCTCACCGTCGTCGTGACGGGGTCGCTCGAGGGGTTCTCGCGCGACGCCGCGAAGGAGGCGATCGTCGCGCGGGGCGGCAAGGCCGCGGGCAGCGTGTCGAAGAAGACCGACTTCGTCGTCGTGGGGGAGAACGCGGGCTCGAAGGAGGCCAAGGCGCGCGAGCTCGGCCTGCGGATCCTCGACGAGGAGCAGTTCGTCGCGCTCCTCGCCGGCGGGCCCGCCGCGCTCGACGGGCCGGACGGCGCGGGCGACGACGACGCGGGCGACGCCGGAGCCGCCGACGCCCCCGCCGACGCCCCCGACGACGCCGGGGAGGGCCGGGCATGACGGTCACCGTGCGCGTCGCCGAGCCGGACGACCTCGAGCGGGTCGGCGAGCTGACCGCGCAGGCCTACCTCACCGACGCGCTCGTCGACCCGGACCACTGGTACGTGGGCGAGCTGCGCGACGCCGCGCGGCGGGCGCGGGAGGCGACGGTGCTCGTCGCCGTCGACGGCGACCGCGTCGTCGGCACCATCACGCTCGCGCCGGCGGGCTCGCCGTACGCCGAGATCGCGCAGCAGGGGGAGATGGAGCTGCGCATGCTCGCCGTGGACCCGGCGGCCCGGGGGCGGGGGGTCGGCGAGCGCCTCATGCGGGCGGCGATCGAGCGGGGGCTCGCCTGGGGCGCGCACGCCGTTGTGCTGTCGACGATGCCGGAGATGCGCGCGGCCCAGCGCGTGTACGACCGGATGGGGCTGCGCCGCGCGCCCGAGCGCGACTGGACGGGCGAGTCCGGCATCACGTTCCTCACCTACGTGGCCGACCAGACCACCGCCGGGGAGCACCGATGACCGCCGCCGGCACGCCGTGGCCCGCCGTGGACCCGGCGACCTGGTCCGCGTACGCCGCGGCCGCCGACGGGCCCGGGTTCGACGTCCGCGACCCGGCGACCGGCGACGCGATCGCCCGCCTGCGGGACGACGACGAGCGCGCCGCCGACGCCGCGGTCGCGCGCGCCGTCGCGGCCGCCGACGCCTGGGCGGCCACCCCCGCCCGCGAGCGCTCCGACGTGCTCCTGCGCGCGTTCGCCGCGATGCGCGAGCGCCGCGAGGAGCTCGCGGCCCTCGTCTCGCTCGAGAACGGCAAGGCCCGGGCCGACGCGCTCGCGGAGGTGGACTACGCCGCCGAGTTCTTCCGCTGGTACGCCGCGGAGGCGGTCCGGCTCCGCGGCGAGCTGTTCACCAACCCGGCCGGGACCAACCGTGTGCTCGTCTCGCACGAGCCGGTCGGCGTGTGCGTGCTCGTCGCGCCGTGGAACTTCCCGGCCGCGATGGCCACCCGCAAGATCGGGCCGGCGCTCGCGGCCGGCTGCACCGCGATCCTCAAGCCCGCGTCCGAGACCCCGCTCACGGCGATCGCCGTCGCCGGGATCCTGCGCGAGGCCGGGCTGCCCGACGGCGTCCTGCAGGTCGTCGTCACCACGCGCCCCCGGGAGGTGGTCGCCCGGCTGCTCGAGCACGACGCCGTCCGGCTGCTCTCGTTCACCGGGTCCACCGAGGTGGGCCGCACCCTCCTCGCGCAGGCGGCAGCCTCCGTGAAGCGCACGACCATGGAGCTCGGCGGCAACGCGCCGTTCCTCGTGCTCGACGACGCCGACCTCGACGCGGCGGTGGCCGGCGCCATGGTCGCGAAGATGCGCAACGCCGGGCAGGCGTGCACCGCGGCGAACCGCTTCTACGTGCAGTCCGGCGTCCACGACGCGTTCGTCGACGCGCTGTGCGCGCGGATGGCGGCCGTCGTCGTCGGTCCCGCGTCCGACCCGGCCACGGAGTGCGGCCCGCTCGTCAACGCCGCCGCCGTCGACAAGGTCGTCGACCTCGTCGACGACGCGGTCGCGCGCGGCGCCCGCGTCCGCCTCGGCGGCGTGCGCCCCGAGGGTGGGCCGGGCACCTTCTACCCGCCGACGGTCCTCGTCGACGTGCCGCCCGACGCGCGGATCCTCGCCGAGGAGGTCTTCGGCCCCGTCGCGCCCGTGGTCCGGTTCGACGACGTGGACGAGGCCGTCGCGGCGGCCAACGACACGATCCACGGGCTCGTGTCCTACCTCTACACCGGCGACCTCGCCGAGGGCCTGCGGATCGCGCGCCGCCTGCGCGCGGGGATGGTCGCGGTCAACCGCGGCCTGGTGTCCGACCCGGCGGCGCCGTTCGGGGGCGTCAAGCAGAGCGGCGTCGGCCGCGAGGGCTCCCACGAGGGGCTCCTCGAGTACGTCGACGTCAAGTACGTCGCGACCACCTGGTAGTCGTCGCCCTGCCGCAGCGCGCCGGCCGGGTGACACTGGTGCCATGGACACGGGCCTGGTCTCCGCTCGCCTCGCCGCCGACCTGCGTGACGCGGGCCTGCGCTGGACCCCCGCGCCGGGCGACCGGTTCGTCATCCCGAAGCCCGGCCTCGAGGGGTCGGTCTTCACGCTGAGCGAGATGACGATCGAGGCGCACGAGTACCCGACGGGCACGGTCCTCGGCTTCAACGGCACGACCGAGTGGGCGCTGGACTCCGTCGCCAAGGAGGAGGCGCTGTGGCTGCCCCGGGAGGACCAGGTCCGCGACCTCCTGGGCGGGACCTTCCGGTCGCTGCGGCGCGTGGACGACGAGTACGTCGTCACGACGCGCGACGCGGGCGGCGCCGAGCACGAGTACCGGGCCCGCGCCGCGGCGGAGGCCTACGGCCTCGCGCTCCTCGCGCTCGTCCGGCGCGCGATGGCCGAGGTCCACGCCTCCTGAACGCCCTGACGCCCTGAACGCCCTGGCGCGCGGCGTGGCTCAGGCGGTGCGCGCCCGCAGCCAGGTCAGCACGGCGAGCACGCGCCGGTGGTCGGAGTCCGACGGCTCCAGCCCGAGCTTGGCGAACACGTTGCCGACGTGCTTCTCGACCGCGCCCGGGCTGACGACGAGCGCCTCGGCGATCGCGGCGTTCGAGCGCCCCTCGGCCATGAGCACGAGCACCTCGCGCTCGCGCGGGGTGAGCGAGGCCTGCGGGTCCGCCGTCCGGCGCACCACGACCAGCTGGGCGACGACGTCGGGGTCGAGCGCCGTGCCGCCCGCGGCGACCCGGGCGAGCGCGTCGGCGAGCGCGTCGAGGTCCTGCACCCGGTCCTTGAGCAGGTAGCCGACGCCGCCGCTGCCGTCCGCGAGGAGGTCGCGCGCGTAGGACTCCTCGACGTACTGCGACAGCAGCAGCACCCCGACGCCCGGCAGGCGGCGGCGCAGCTCGACCGCGGCGCGCAGACCGTCGTCGGTGAACGTCGGCGGCATCCGCACGTCCACCACGGCGACGTCGGGGGCGTGCTCGATCGCCGCCGGGACGATCGCCGTCGCGTCGTCGACCGCGGCGACGACCTCGTGCCCGGCCTCGGTCAGCAGGCGCACGAGCCCCTCGCGCAGGAGCACCGAGTCCTCGGCCAGCAGGATGCGCATGGGGACACTCTGCCGTGCCCGGTGCCCGCCGCGGAGGGGCGTCCCGCGGCGGGCCCCCGGGACGGCGAGCCGGGCGGGCCGGCCCGCCGCGCACGGCTCAGGACCAGGGCAGGGTGGCCCGCACGAGCGTCGGGCCGCCGTCGGGGCTCGACACGGTGAGCTCGCCGCCCAGGCCGGCCACGCGGTCGGCGAGGCCCGCCAGGCCGTGGCCCTTCGCGACCGCGGCGCCGCCCACGCCGTCGTCGGCCACCTCGACCTCGAGCGCGCGCCCGCCCGGCGTCTCCACCAGCCGGGCGCGGACGACGGCGGTGCCGGCCCGGCGTGCTTGGCGACGTTCGCGAGGGCCTCCGAGACGACGAAGTACGCGGCGGACTCCACCGGCGGTGCGGGCCGCTCGGCGAGCTCGACGTCGACCGTCGTCGGCACCGGGGAGCGGGCCGCGAGCGTGGCCACGGCGGCGGCCAGGCCCCGGTCGGCGAGGATCGGGGGCGCGATGCCGCGGGAGAGCGCGCGCAGCTCGGCGAGGGTCTCGGCGGCCTGGGCGCGCGCCTCGGCGAGCAGCCGCGCGGCGGCCTCGGGGTCGTCGGCCAGGCGGCGCTCCGCGGCGGACAGGTCCATGCCCAGCCGCACGAGGCGCTGCTGCGGGCCGTCGTGGATGTCGCGCTCGAGGCGGCGCAGCGCCGCGGTCTCGGCGGCCGCGGCGGCCTCGCGGCGGGCGGTGAGGTCGGACACCTGCGCCTCGAGCGCGCGCCGGGACGCCCCGGTGAGCAGCAGCGAGGCGAGGCCCGCGTGCAGGTTCGCGCACCAGCGCATGGGCATCTGGCTCATGTCTCGATCGTCGGTGCGGGGCACCGGCCGGCACGATCCGGCAGCCGGGTCGGTCCAGGGTAGGGCTGGCCCCACCCCCGCCGTCGGGCGCTCCGGACGAAACAGCCCGGACACGGGCCGCCACTAGACTCGCCGGCATGTCCACCATCTCCCGCGAGGAGGTCGCGCGCCTGGCCGCCCTGGCCCGGATCGACCTCACGGACCCGGAGGTGACGCGGCTGGCCAGCGAGCTGGACGTCATCGTCGAGGCCGTCGCCACCGTCAGTCGAGTCGCCACCGAGGACGTCCCGGCGACGAGCCACCCGCTCCCGCTGCGCAACGTCTTCCGACCGGACGTGGTGACCGAGCCGCTGCCGGCCGAGGAGGCGCTCGCGGCGGCCCCGGCGGCGGAGGACGGCCGCTTCGCCGTCCCGCAGATCCTCGAGGAGGACTGATGGCGGACGACCTGACCCGGCTCCCGGCCGCCGACCTCGCCGCGCGCCTCGCGGCGGGCGAGGTCTCGAGCGTCGAGGCGACGCGCGCGCACCTGGACCGCATCGCCGCCGTCGACCCGGCCGTGCACGCCTTCCTGCACGTGGACGCCGAGGGCGCGCTCGCCACCGCCGCCGACGTGGACGCGCGCCGCGCCGCCGGCGAGGACCTGCACCCGCTCGCGGGAGTCCCGATCGCGATCAAGGACGTCGTCGTCACCAAGGGGATGCCGACGACCGCCGGCTCGAGGATCCTCGAGGGCTGGGTCCCGCCGTACGACGCGACCCTCGTCGAGCGGATCAGGGCCGCGCGCCTGCCGATCCTCGGCAAGACGAACATGGACGAGTTCGCCATGGGCTCGTCCACCGAGCACTCGGCGTTCGGGAACACGCACAACCCGTGGGACCTCGACCGGATCCCCGGCGGCTCGGGCGGCGGCAGCGCCGCGGCGGTCGCCGCGTTCGAGGCGCCGCTCGCCATCGGCACGGACACCGGCGGGTCGATCCGCCAGCCCGCGGCCGTGACGGGCACCGTCGGGATGAAGCCCACCTACGGCGGCGTCTCCCGCTACGGCCTCATCGCGATGGCGTCCTCGCTCGACCAGGCCGGCCCGGTCACCCGCACCGTGCTCGACGCCGCCATGCTGCACGAGCTCATCGGCGGCCACGACCCGCACGACTCGACCTCGCTGCCCGACCCGCTGCCCGACCTCGTCGGCGCCGCGCGGCTCGGCGCGACGGGCGACCTGCGGGGCGTGCGGCTCGGCGTCGTGCGCGAGCTCGGCGGCGAGGGGTACCAGCCGGGCGTGCGGCAGCGCTTCGAGGAGGCGCTCGAGCTGCTGCAGGAGGCCGGCGCGGAGGTCGTCGAGGTCAGCTGCCCGCACTTCCAGTACGCGCTCGCGGCGTACTACCTGATCATGCCGAGCGAGGCGTCGAGCAACCTCGCCCGCTTCGACGGGATGCGGTACGGCCTGCGGGTCGAGCCCACGGAGGGCCCCGTGACCGCCGAGCGCGTCATGGCCGCCACCCGGGGCGCCGGCTTCGGCGAGGAGGTCAAGCGCCGGATCATCCTCGGCACCTACGCGCTGTCGGCGGGCTACTACGACGCGTACTACGGCAGCGCCCAGAAGGTGCGCACGCTCGTCCAGCGCGACTTCGCCGCGGCGTTCGAGAAGGCCGACGTGCTCGTCTCGCCGACCGCGCCGACCACGGCGTTCCGGCTGGGGGAGAAGCTCGACGACCCGATGGCGATGTACCTCAACGACGTCGCCACGATCCCCGCGAACCTCGCCGGCGTCCCCGGCATCTCGGTCCCGAGCGGGCTGGACGAGGGCCTGCCTGCGGGGTTCCAGGTCCTGGCCCCCGCGAAGGCCGACGACCGCCTGTACCGCGTGGCCGCGGCGCTCGAGGCGCGGCTCGAGGAGCGCTGGGGCGGGCCCCTGCTCGCGCAGGCGCCCGAGCTGGAGGTGACCCGATGACGACCGAGGCCACGCCGCTGGTGGACTTCGACGACGCCGTGCGCCGGTACGACCCGGTGCTCGGCATCGAGGTGCACGTCGAGCTCGGCACCGCGAGCAAGATGTTCGACGGCGCCCCGACCGACTTCGGCGCGCCGCCGAACACGCAGACGACGCCGGTCTCGCTCGGCCTGCCGGGCTCGCTGCCGGTGGTCAACGAGAAGGCCGTCGAGTGGGCGGTGCTCATCGGGCTCGCGCTCAACTGCAGGATCGCCGAGTACTGCCGTTTCGCGCGGAAGAACTACTTCTACCCGGACCTGCCGAAGGCCTACCAGATCAGCCAGTACGACGAGCCCATCGCGTACGACGGCTGGGTCGACGTCGAGCTCGAGGACGGCACCACGTACCGCGTCGAGATCGAGCGCGCCCACATGGAGGAGGACGCCGGCAAGAACACGCACGTCGGCGGCGCCACCGGCCGGATCCACGGTGCCGAGTACTCGCTGGTCGACTACAACCGCGCCGGCGTGCCGCTCGTCGAGATCGTGACCAAGCCGATCACCGGCGTCGGCGCCCGCGCCCCGGAGGTCGCGCGCGCCTACGTGCAGACGCTGCGGGACATGTTCCGCGCGCTCGGGGTGTCCGAGGCCCGCATGGAGCGCGGCAACGTGCGCGCCGACGTCAACGTGTCGCTGCGGCCGTCGCCCGACGCCCCGCTCGGCACGCGCACCGAGACCAAGAACGTCAACTCGTTCCGGTCGGTCGAGCGCGCGGTGCGCTTCGAGATCTCCCGGCAGGCGGGCGTGCTGGACGCCGGCGCGGCCGTGGTGCAGGAGACCCGCCACTGGCACGAGGACACGGGCATCACGACGTCGGGGCGCGTGAAGTCCGACGCCGAGGACTACCGCTACTTCCCGGAGCCGGACCTCGTGCCGATCGTGCCCGACCCGGCGTGGGTCGAGGGCCTGCGGGCGAGCCTGCCCGAGATGCCCGCGGCCCGGCGCCGCCGGCTGCAGGCCGAGTGGGGCTACTCCGACGCCGAGATGCGCGACGTCGTCAACGCCGGCGCCGTGGACATCGTCGAGGCGACGGTCGCCGCGGGTGCCTCGCCCGCCGCGGCGCGCAAGTGGTGGATGGGTGAGCTCGCCCGGACCGCCAACGAGCAGGGCGTGAGCCTCGAGGAGCTGCCCGTGACGCCGGCGCAGGTCGCCGAGCTCCAGGCGCTCGTCGACTCCGGCCGGATCAACGACAAGCTGGCGCGCCAGGTGCTCGCCGGCGTGCTCGCGGGGGAGGGCTCCCCGGAGGAGGTCGTCACCGCGCGCGGCCTCGAGGTCGTGTCCGACGACGGCGCGCTGCTCGCCGCGATCGACGAGGCGCTCGCCGCGCAGCCGGACGTCGTCGAGAAGATCCGCGGCGGCAACCTCGGGCCGGTGGGCGCGATCATCGGCGCGGTGATGAAGGCGACGCGCGGGCAGGCCGACGCGGCCCGGGTCCGCGAGCTCGTCCTCGAGCGGGTCCAGGGGTGAGTGCCGTGGCGCCGACCACCCCGGTCCTGCGCGGCGAGCTCGTGACGCTGCGCCCGATCCGCGCCGACGACGCCGACGCGATGTGGGACATGCTCAGCGACCCCGAGGGCAACCGCCTCACCGGGACGACGGGCACGTTCACCCGGGAGCAGGTCGCGCAGTGGTGCGCGACCGTCGACGAGCGCGAGGACCGGCACGACTGGGCGGTCACCCACGAGACCGACGAGTACCTCGGCGAGATCGTCCTCAACCGGATCGACACCCACTCGCGCAACGCGAACCTTCGGCTGGCCATGCGTCCCGGCCAGCGCGGCCGCGGCTTCGGCAGCGAGGCGATCTCGCTCGTGCTCGCCTACGCGTTCGGCGAGCCGCCGGAGGGCCTGGGCCTGCACCGGGTCTCGCTCGACGTGCTCAGCATCAACCCGCGCGCCCGCGTCCTGTACGAGAGCCTCGGCTTCGTCGAGGAGGGCCGGCTGCGCGAGGCGCACCTGGACGGGGACTTCTGGTGCGACGCCATCGTCATGGCGATCCTCGAGGACGACTGGCGCGCGGCGCACGGGGGGCAGGAGAGCCGGTGACCGTCACGATGACCGTCGCCCACCCCGAGGTGCGCGACGGACTGGAGGCCGCCGGCGTGCCCGACGGCGCCAGCGTGGTCCTGTGGGACTGCGCCGAGCCGCTGCCCCAGGACGGGCCGGTGCGCCCGGAGGACGTCGACGTCGTCGTCGTGCCGAACTACGGCGCGACACCGGGCCTGCTGCGGCGCGTCGCGGAGCTGCCGGAGCTGGCCGTGGTCCAGCTGCCCAGCGCCGGGTACGAGCACGCCCTGCCGCACCTGCCGGCCGAGATCACGGTGTGCAACGGCCGCGGCGTGCACGACGCCGGCACCGCCGAGCTGGCCGTGGCCCTCGCCCTCGCGTCGCAGCGAGGGATCGACGACGCCGTGCGCGACATGCGCGAGGGGGCGTGGCGGCCGGTGCTGCGCTCGTCGCTCGCCGATCGCCGGGTCATGGTGCTCGGCTTCGGCTCGATCGGTGCCGCCGTGGCGCGCCGCCTGCGGGCCTTCGAGGCCGAGGTCGTCCCGGTGGCCCGGACCGCGCGCGAGGATCCCGAGTGGGGCCGGGTGCACGCGGTGGCCGACGTCGTCGGCCTGCTCGGCGACGTGGACGTCGTCATCGTGACGCTGCCGCTGACCGACGAGACCGAGCGCCTCGTGGACGCGCGGTTCCTGGCGGCGCTGCCCGACCGTGCGCTGCTCGTCAACGTCGGTCGCGGCCGGGTCGTGGACACCGAGGCGCTGCTCGCCGAGCTCACCGCGGGGCGCCTGCGCGCCGCGCTCGACGTGACCGACCCGGAGCCGCTGCCCGCCGACCACCCGCTGTGGCACGCGCCCGGGCTGATCGTCACGCCGCACGTGGGCGGCTACTCGGACGCGACGACGCCGCGGCTCGTGGACCTGCTGCACCGCCAGCTCGTCGAGCTGGTCGCGGGGCGCGGGCCGCTGAACGTCGTCCGCCGCGGGACGCGCGCGGTCTGACCGCGACGCGCTGACCGCGACGCGCGCGCGCCGTCAGGCGATGCGGCGGCAGCTGGCCCGCACGACGAGCTCGGTCGGCAGCGTGACGTGCGCGCCGCCCTCGGCGGTCCCGTCCATCATCGCGATGAGCTGCGAGATCGCCTCAGAACCCATCTGACGGATGTTCTGCGCGATCGTCGTCAGCGGCGGGGTGCTCATCGCGGACTCGGGGACGTTGTCGAAGCCGACGACCGACACGTCGTCGGGCACCCGCAGGCCGAGGTTGCGCGCGACCTCGATGGTCCGCAGCGCCGACAGGTCGTTGGCGGCGAAGATCGCCGTCGGCCGGTCGGGGAGGGTGAGGAGCTCGTGGGCCGGCTGGTCCGCGGTCTCGGAGCGGTAGCCGCCGACCCGGATGAGCTCGGGGTCGACGGGGACACCGGCGGCCTTGAGCGCGGCGCGGTAGCCCTCCTCGCGCAGGCGGGCCGACTCGAGGTCGGGCCGGCCGCCGAGGAAGCCGATGCGGCGGTGGCCGAGGGAGAGCAGGTACTCCGTGGCGGTGATCGCGCCGCGCATGTTGTCGGAGTCGATCGTCGTCAGGCCGGTGCGGCCCCGGTGCGGGTCGACCGCGACCACCGGGATGCCGGGGTGGGCGTCGACGACCGTCGGGGTGACGAGGATCGCGCCGTCGATGAGGGTGCCGGACAGGCGGGAGAGGTAGCGACGCTCCCAGCCGACCGCCCCGCCGTGGCGCCCGCCGCCGGAGTAGGCGAGGAGCTCGTAGCCGGTGTCGGCGATGGCGCTCGAGGTGCCCTTGAGGAGCTCGGTGCTGAACGGCTCGAACTCGGCCACCAGGATGCCGATGACGTTGGTGCGGGTGCTGCGGAGGCTCCTCGCGACGAGGCTGGACTCGTAGCCGAGCTCGTCGATGACCTCCTGGACCCGCGCCGAGGTCGCCAGTGCGACCCCGTACCGCCCGTTGATCACCTTGGAGACGGTCGCGACGGACACACCGGCGGTGCGTGCCACGTCGCTGATGGTCACCCGTCCCTGGCGTTCCACGGCTGTGACTCTACCGTGTCGATATCGATATCGAAATCGATTGACACCCCAAAATCGTGCGTGCCAGACTGCCCGGCGTCCGAGCGTCGACGAAGACCTAAGGAACCATCATGGCGAGAATGCGAGCCGGCTCTGCCGTTGCTCTCGCTGCCAGCATGGCCCTCGTGCTGGCGGCCTGTGGCGGTAACAACGAGGAGGGTGGCGGCGGCGAGGCCACCACCGGCGGCGACGGTGGTGCTGGTGAAGAGGTCACCATCACCTGGTGGCACAACGGCACTGGCGAGCCCCTGCTTGGTCTGTGGGAGGACGTCGCGGCCGAGTTCGAGGAGGCGCACCCCGGCGTGACCGTGGACGTGCAGGCCTTCCAGAACGAGGAGCTGCAGCGCACCCTGATCCCGAACGCCCTCCGGTCGAACGACCCGCCGGACGTCTTCCAGCAGTGGGGCGCCGGTGAGCTCGCGGCCCAGGTGGCTGCCGGCTACGTCCGCGACATCACGGACGACGTGGCCGAGGAGATCGAGGCCATCGGCGGCACCATGTCGCCGTGGACCCTCGAGGGCCGCGCCTACGGCCTGCCGTTCCAGTTCGGCATCGAGGGCTTCTGGTACAACAAGGACCTCTTCGCCCAGGCGGGCATCGAGGGCACCCCGGAGACCCTGGACGAGCTGTACGACGCCATCGACAAGCTCAAGGCTGCCGGCATCACGCCGATCGCCGTGGGTGCTGGCGACAACTGGCCGGCCGCGCACTACTGGTACAACTTCGCGCTGAAGGCCTGCTCGCCCGAGACGCTCGAGAACGCTCAGGCGAACCTCGAGTTCGACGACCCGTGCTTCGTCGAGGCTGGTGAGCTCCTCCAGGAGTTCATCGCGTCCGAGCCGTTCAACGAGGGCTACCTGTCCACCTCCGCCCAGCAGGGCGCCGGCTCCTCGGCCGGCCTCGTCGCGACCGGCCAGGCCGCGATGGAGCTCATGGGCCACTGGAACCCCGGTGTCATGGGTGGCATCCTCCGCGACGAGACCGGTGACGAGAACGCGACCCCGCCGGACTTCCTCGGCTGGTTCAACTTCCCGGGCATCCCGGGCACCGGCGGTGACCCGACCGCGGCCCTCGGTGGCGGCGACGGCTTCTCCGTCTCGGCCCAGGCTCCGGACATCGCCGTCGAGCTCCTGAAGTACATCGTCTCCGAGGACGTCCAGCGGCGCTTCGGCGAGTCGGGTGCCGGCCTCCCGGTCATCCCGGCGGCCCAGGACTCGATCACCGACCCGAACCTCCAGATGGTTCTCGAGGGCCTGAACAACGCGTCGTACGTCCAGCTCTGGCTCGACACGGCGTACGGCCCGGTCGTCGGTGGCGCGATGAACGAGGCGATCGTCAACCTGTTCGGTGGCGCCGGTACTCCGCAGGGGATCGTCGACGCCATCAAGGCAGCTGTCGAGACCCTGTAGCGTCACGGCATGACTTCGCAGATCCAGGCCGGGCCCGCGGTGCAGACCGCGGGCCCGGCCCGCGCCGCGAGGCCGAAGAAGAAGTCGTCGGGGGCGTTGCGCAAGAGGCTGGAGATCGCGGGCTTCGCGCTCCCCGCCCTCGTCGTGTACGTGTCTTTCGTCTTCGTCCCCGTCCTGCTCGCCGCCGTCTACAGCTTCTACAACTGGAACGGCCTCAGCGAGCTCGACAACTTCATCGGCTTCGACAACTACAAGCGAGCGCTCGCCGACCCCGTCTTCCACCGGGCGATCCGCAACAACTTCACCATCGTGTTCGCGTCCCTGCTGGTGCAGGGTCCGATCTCGCTGGGGATCGCGTTGCTGCTCAACCGGAAGATCCGGGGGCGGGCGTTCTTCCGCCTGCTGATCTTCGTCCCGTACGTGCTCAGCGAGGTCATCGCGGGTCTGGCGTGGAGCCTCATCCTTCAGCCGCACGGCTCGTTCGACGCGCTCCTCGAGACCTTCGGCCTGAGCGGGCTGAGGCAGCTCTGGCTGGCCGACCCGAAGATCGCCATCTGGACGCTCTTCGGTGTCCTCACGTGGAAGTACATCGGCCTGGCGATCATCCTCTTCCTCGCAGGGCTCCAGGGCGTGCCCGAGGAGCTCACCGAGGCGGCGTCGATCGACGGTGCGAACTGGTGGCAGATCCAGTTCCGGATCACCATCCCGCTGCTGGGCCCGACCATCCGGCTCTGGGCGTTCCTGTCGATCATCGGTTCGCTCCAGCTGTTCGACATGGTCAACATCCTGACCGGCGGCGGCCCGGTGAACTCCACGCACACGATGGCGACGTACATGGTCCTCTACGGCCTCAACCGTTCGCAGATCGGGTACGGCAGCGCCGTGGCGGTGATCCTGTTCTTCATCTCGCTGACGGTCGCCCTGCTGTACCAGCGATTCGCCCTGCGCCGCGACCTCGCCGGTGCCCTGACCTCCCGGACATCGTGATGACTGCCGCAACGCTCAAGCAGGAACGGCCACGCCAGCAGATCCGGCGTCGCCGTGCGTTCACGTGGGACCAGCCGTTCGTGTACTTCGTCGCGCTGGTCGTCTCCGGGATCATGATCGCGCCGGTGGTCTACGTGATCCTCGGCGGCTTCCGGACGAACCTGCAGATCACCGCCGACCCGACGGGTCTTCCCAACCCGTGGGTGTTCGGCAACTACAGGGACGTCCTGACCTCCGAGCGGTTCTGGGGCCAGGTCCTCACGTCGTCGATCGTGGCCCTCGGGACCACGGCGGCCGTGATCGCGCTCGGCGTCTCGGTGGCCTTCGTCATCGCGCGCTACGAGTTCAAGGGCCGGCAGGCGCTGTACTCGCTGTTCGTGGCGGGCCTGCTGTTCCCGCTCACGATCGCGGTGCTCCCGCTGTGGATCATGCTCCAGCGGCTCGAGCTGCTCGGCTCGGTCTGGGGCCTGATCATCCCGCAGACCGCGTTCGCGCTGCCGACGACGGTCCTCATCCTCGTGCCGTTCCTCCGGGCCGTCCCGGTGGAGCTCGAGGAGGCGGCCGCCATCGACGGCTCGAGCAAGGTCGGGTTCTTCTTCCGGATCATGCTGCCCCTGTCGGGGCCGGGCCTGGTCACCGTCGGCGTCCTCGCGTTCGTCGGCAGCTGGAACGGCTACCTGCTGCCGCTGTTCGTGCTGGCCGCGGGTGGTGCCCCGGTCGAGCAGTTCACCCTGCCCCTCGGTGTGCAGCAGTTCTCCACGCAGTACTCGTCCAACACGGCCGGCGTCCTCGCCTTCACGTCGCTGGCGATGATCCCTGCACTCGTGTTCTTCCTCGCGATGCAGCGGCGGATCGTCAGCGGCCTCCAGGGCGCGGTGAAGGGCTGACGACGACGAGGTGAGCCCGGAGGGCGAGGTGGCGCTCCCTCGCCCGCCGGTAGCAGGACGCCCCGAGGCCGCGCGCACTGCGGCCTCGGGGCGTTCCTGCGTCTGCACCGTACTCCGCCGCCGGGCGGTGCGTGCGCAGGGCGGGACGGTGCGCACGCACCGCGCCCGTGCCAGGCTCGTCCGATGGGACGCCTCTCCGCCGCCGACGTCACCGCCCGGGTGGACGCGCGCCACTGGCGTGTGGTGCACGGCCGGCTGCACGCCACGTTCGCCACGGGCGCGTTCGACGCCGGCGTGACGCTCGTCGACCGCGTCGCGCGGGCCGCGGCGTCGGCCGACCACCACCCCGACGTCGACCTGCGCTACGCCCGGGTGCACGTCGCCCTCGTCTCGCACGACGCGGGCGGTCTGACCGAGCGGGACGTCGCGCTCGCCGGCGCGATCAGCGCGATCGCCGACGCCCTGGGCGTCGACGCCCTGCCGGCCGCGCCCCAGGAGCTCGAGGTCGCCGTCGACGCCCTCGACGTCGCCGCGGTGCTGCCGTTCTGGCGGGCGGTCCTCGCGTACGACGACGAGCCGCCGCCCGCGCCGGACGCCTCGCCCGCGCTGCGCGACCCCACCGGCCGGGGCCCGTCGGTCTGGTTCCAGCAGATGGACGCGCCGCGCCCGCAGCGCAACCGGCTCCACCTGGACGTCGCGGTGCCGCACGACGTCGCCGAGCACCGGGTCCGGGCGGCGCTGGAGGCGGGCGGTCACCTGGTCACGGACGCCTACGCCCCGACGTGGTGGGTGCTCGCCGACGCCGAGGGCAACGAGGTCTGCCTGACCACGTGGCGGGGTCCGGGTGATTGACCCGGTACCTAGACTCCGGACATGACGACGACCGGCCCGCGCCCCGGCAGCAGCCCCGACCTCAAGCCCCGCTCGCGGCAGGTCACCGACGGCCTCGAGGCGACCGCCGCCCGCGGCATGCTCCGCGCCGTCGGCATGGGCGACGCCGACTTCGCCAAGCCGCAGATCGGCGTCGCGAGCTCGTGGAACGAGATCACGCCGTGCAACCTGTCGCTCGACCGGCTCGCGAAGGCCGTGAAGAACGGCGTGCACGCGGCCGGCGGGTTCCCGCTCGAGTTCGGCACGATCTCGGTCTCGGACGGCATCTCGATGGGCCACGAGGGGATGCACTTCTCGCTCGTGAGCCGCGACATCATCGCGGACAGCGTCGAGACGGTCGTGCAGGCCGAGCGGCTCGACGGCGCGGTCCTGCTCGCCGGCTGCGACAAGTCGCTGCCCGGCATGCTCATGGCTGCGGCGCGCCTCGACCTCGCGGCGGTGTTCCTCTACGCCGGGTCGATCGCGCCGGGCTGGGTCAAGCTCTCCGACGGCACGGAGAAGCAGGTCACGATCATCGACGCGTTCGAGGCGGTCGGGGCGTGCGCCCGCGGGCTCATGAGCGCCGAGGACGTCGACCGGATCGAGCGCGCGATCTGCCCGGGCGAGGGCGCGTGCGGCGGCATGTACACCGCGAACACCATGGCGTCCGTCGCCGAGGCGATGGGCATGTCGCTGCCCGGCTCGGCCGCGCCGCCCGCCGCGGACCGGCGCCGCGACCAGGCCGCGCTCCGCTCCGGCGAGGCCGTCGTCGAGCTCCTGCGCCGCGGCATCACGGCGCGGCAGATCATGACCAAGGAGGCGTTCGAGAACGCGATCGCCGTGGTCATGGCCTTCGGCGGCTCGACGAACGCCGTGCTCCACCTGCTCGCCATCGCCCACGAGGCCGAGGTGGACCTGACGCTCGACGACTTCGCCCGCGTGGCGCGCCGCGTGCCGCACCTGGGCGACCTCAAGCCGTTCGGCCGGTACGTCATGAACGACGTCGACCGGATCGGCGGCGTGCCGGTGGTCATGAAGGCCCTGCTCGACGCCGGCCTGCTGCACGGCGACTGCCTCACGGTCACCGGCCGCACCGTCGCGGAGAACCTCGCCGACGTCGCCCCGCCCGACCCGGACGGCAAGATCCTGCGGGCGCTCGACGACCCCATCCACCCCACGGGCGGCATCACGATCCTGCGCGGCTCGCTCGCGCCCGAGGGGGCCGTGGTGAAGTCCGCCGGGTTCGAGACGGACGTGTTCGAGGGAACCGCGCGCGTGTTCGACCGCGAGCGCGCGGCGATGGACGCCCTCGAGGACGGCACGCTCCAGGCGGGCGACGTCGTCGTCATCCGGTACGAGGGGCCCAAGGGCGGCCCGGGCATGCGCGAGATGCTCGCGATCACCGGGGCGATCAAGGGCGCCGGGCTCGGCAAGAGCGTGCTCCTGCTCACCGACGGCCGGTTCTCGGGCGGCACGACGGGCCTGTGCGTGGGGCACGTCGCGCCGGAGGCCGTCGACGCCGGTCCGATCGCGTTCGTGCGCGACGGCGACCGGATCCGCCTCGACGTCGCGAACGCGCGCCTGGACCTGCTCGTCCCCGAGGCAGAACTCGCCGCGCGGAGGGTCGGCTGGGAGCCGCTGCCGCCGCGCTACACCCGGGGCGTGCTCGCGCGGTACGCGAAGCTCGTGCAGTCGGCCTCGCGGGGGGCCGTCCTCGGCTGAGGCGGTCAGCCCTCGTCGAGGTCGCGGGCCGTCCAGGCGGCGAGGACAGTGACGCCGTCGGGCGTCGTCAGCCACGGTGCGGTCTCGCCCGTCCCGAGGTCCGTGCGGCACAGCGACGCCGGGCAGGCGCCGCCACCCACCACGACCTGGCCCGCGAGCGTCCCGACGACGCCGGTCACGCCCGCCGGGCGGTGCTCGCCGGTGCGGGCGTCGAGCACCAGGTGGGCACCGGCGTCGCCGAGCAGCCCGGCGTCGTCGACCGCGAGGAGCGAGCGGACGCCCACCCACGGGTCGCTGCCGACGAGGCGGAGCCCGGGCCACTCCCGGTCGCCGGAGGCGGCGTGCACGCGGAGCCGGGTGGGCACGCCCTCCGGCGGTGCCGGGCTGGCCGTGACGGCGAAGGCGAGGCGCCGGCCGTCGGGGGACCAGCTCACCGCGCCGCCGGCGGGCACCGCCGCGGCAACCTCGTCGACGGTCTCGGCGCGGCCGGTGACGAGGTCGACCTCGTGCACGGTCGTCGTCCGCTCCTCGGCGCCGTCGGGCCCCGGGCGCGCGCAGCCGACGACGACCGCGACGTGGCGGCTGTTCGTCGCCCAGGCGGCGGCGTCGGCGGCGCACCGGGCGTCGGCCGGGGGAGCAGGCAGCGGGACCTGGCGGGTCTGGCCGGTGCCGAGGTCGACGAAGGCGACGCTCGGCGGGACCGGCTCGGGCACGACGGTGCCCGGAGCGGCGTCCTCGGCCTCGGTCGCGGTCGTCTCGGGCGCCGTGCCCCCGGCCGCGTCGGGCAGCGCGGACTCGGGCGCGGACGCCACGGGCTCGGGGGCCTCGGGCGCCTCGGGCACGGTGAACGTGAGCACGCGACGGCCGTCGGGGGACAACCCGACGATCGTGTCGAGGGCCACGGGCAGGTCGAGGCGGACCCATGCGCGCTCGTCGTCGTCGAAGGCGACGAGGACCGGGCCGTCGGGCGTGGCGAGCGCGAGCAGGGCGGCGGCCTGGGACACCCGGGCCGTGGGCAGCTCGGCGAGGTCGAGGTGGGCCGCGTCACCGACCCGGGCGGGCGCGGGCGGGGGAGACGCGCCGGGGTCGGGCGGCGTCGTCGGGCCGGTGGCGACGACGGGTACGGGCGCGGGCATGTGCGTCGGCCCGCCGCGGGCGCCCAGCAACCCGGCCGTGCTGACCGCGGCGACGAGCAGCGCCGCCCCGGCCGCGATCGTCGCGGCGGGCGAGTGGCGGGTGCCCGGCATCGTCCACCTTTCGTCCCCACCAGGATCGGCCGCCGCAGGGCGGTGCTTGAGGCGTCCTCGGCCGTCCCGCCGGGCCCGTGGGGGACCGGTGGGGGCGCCGCCGACGCGCTTCCGTGTGCTGAGATCGTGGCCCGACATGCGGACAACGCGCAGAAGACGTGACACGGCGCCGCCGGTGCGCGTAGGCTGCCCGACGTGCAGGCGATCCTCCTCGTACTCGGCTAGGCGCGGGCTCGACCCCACCCAGCCAGGTCTCGCCTGCGCCGACCCCTCAGCCACATCGGCCCGAGGGGTTTTTTCATGCCCCGCTCGCCCCAGGCGGCACACCCAGCACCACCCGGCACCACGACAGCACCACCCGACAGGAGCTCACGATGGCCCAGGACCCGAACCCGGCCCCCGCGGCCGGCGCCTCCCGAGCGGCGACCCGGCCGACCCCGGCCGGTGCGCCCGCGGGCGCGCCCGGACGTCCGACGGTGACGCCCGCCGACCTCGCGCGTACCGTCGCGCCGGGCGAGAAGGTGACCGGCGCGCAGGCGATCGTGCGCTCGCTCGAGGCCGTCGGGGCGAAGGTCGTCTTCGGCATCCCCGGCGGCGCGATCCTGCCCGCGTACGACCCGCTCATGGACTCCACGCGGTTGCGCCACGTGCTCGTCCGCCACGAGCAGGGCGCCGGGCACGCCGCCCAGGGCTACGCCTACGCCACGGGCGAGGTCGGCGTCTGCATGGCGACGTCGGGCCCCGGCGCGACGAACCTCGTCACCGCGCTCGCGGACGCGAACATGGACTCGGTCCCGGTCGTCGCGATCACCGGCCAGGTCGGCGCGAGCCTCATCGGCACGGACGCCTTCCAGGAGGCGGACATCGTCGGCATCACGCTGCCGATCACGAAGCACAACTTCCTGGTCACCGACGCCGACGACATCCCGCGCACGATCGCGCAGGCGTTCCACATCGCGAGGACCGGCCGCCCCGGCCCGGTCCTGGTGGACATCGCCAAGTCGGCGCAGCAGGCGACGACGACGTTCACCTGGCCGCAGCAGATCGACCTGCCCGGCTACCACCCGGTGACCAAGCCGCACGCCAAGCAGGTCCGTGAGGCCGCCCGGCTCCTCGCCACCGCCCGCCGCCCGGTGCTGTACGTCGGCGGCGGCGCGGTGCGCGCGGGCGCGGCGCCCGAGCTGCGCAAGCTGGTCGACGAGAGCGGCGCCGCCGTCGTCACGACGCTCATGGCACGCGGCGTCCTGCCGGACGACCACCCGCAGCACCTGGGCATGCCCGGCATGCACGGCACGGTCCCGGCCGTCGCCGCCCTGCAGAAGGCGGACCTCATCGTCGCGCTCGGCACCCGCTTCGACGACCGCGTCACCGGCAAGATCTCGTCGTTCGCGCCGCACGCGACGATCGTCCACGCGGACATCGACCCGGCCGAGATCGGCAAGAACCGCCGTGCCGACGTGCCGATCGTCGGCGACCTCAAGGAGGTCATCGCCGACCTGCTGCCCGAGCTCGCCCGCGAGCACGCGCAGCACGGCAAGCCGGACCTCGCGGCCTGGTGGCGGCAGATCGACGACTGGCGCGAGACCTTCCCGCTGGGCTACAGCCCGACCGAGGACGGCCACATGGCGCCGCAGTACGTCATCCAGCGCCTGGGCGAGCTCGCCGGCCCGGAGGCGATCTACGTCGCCGGCGTCGGGCAGCACCAGATGTGGGCGGCGCAGTTCATCCGCTACCAGCGGCCCGGCCAGTGGGTGAACTCCGGCGGCCTGGGCACGATGGGCTTCGCGGTGCCGGCCGCGATGGGCGCGAAGGTCGGCGACCCCGACCGGACCGTCTGGGCGATCGACGGCGACGGCTGCTTCCAGATGACCAACCAGGAGCTGGCCACCTGCGCGATCAACGACATCCCGATCAAGGTCGCCGTCATCAACAACTCCTCCCTCGGCATGGTCCGGCAGTGGCAGACGCTCTTCTACGAGGAGCGGTACTCCAACACCGACCTGCACACCGGGCACGGCACCGTCCGCATCCCCGACTTCGTCAAGCTCGCCGAGGCGTACGACTGCGTCGGCCTGCGCTGCGAGAAGGAGGACGAGGTCGACGCGACCATCAAGCGGGCGATGGAGATCGACGACCGCCCCGTCGTCGTCGACTTCACCGTCTCGCGCGACGCGATGGTGTGGCCGATGGTCGCCGCGGGCGTCAGCAACGACGAGATCCAGTACGCGCGCGGCATCAGCCCGGCCTGGGACCGGGAGGAGTGATGCGTCGCATCGGCCTGCTGGGCGGGACGTCCTGGGAGTCGACCCTGGACTACTACCGCCTGCTCAACGAGCGCGTGCGCGAGCGGCTGGGCGGCCAGCACTCGGCCGACCTCCTCGTGCGCTCGGTGGACTTCGCCGAGGTCGAGGCGCTGCAGCGGGTGGACGACTGGCTCACCCTCGGCCGGCGGTACGCGGCCGAGGCGGCCGCGCTCGCGGCCGGGGGAGCGGAGGTGCTCGGCATCTGCGCCAACACCATGCACCTCGTGCACGACGACGTCGCCCGCGCCGGCCTGCCGGTGGTGCACCTCGTCGACGCGGTCGCCGAGGTGGCCGCGTCGACCGGGGTGACCCGGGTCGGCCTGCTCGGCACCGCGTACACGATGTCTTCGCAGGACCTGTACCCGCCGCGGATGGCGGCCCGGGGGATCGAGGTGCTGGTGCCCGAGGAGGCCGACGCCGCCGAGGTGCACCGGATCATCTACGCCGAGCTCACCCGCGGCCAGGTGCTCGAGCCGTCGGCGGCACGGATGCGCGAGGTGATCGCGCGGCTCGTCGACCGCGGCGCGCAGGCCGTGGTCCTCGGGTGCACCGAGCTGGGGATGATCGTCACCCCCGACATGAGCGCGGTGCCCCTCCTCGACTCCCTGTCCATCCACGTGGACGCCCTCCTGGACGCCGCCATGGGCGAGTCGTCCGACCCGACCGACCCGTCGCCCGCCGCGCGGGAGCCTCAGAAGGAAGGTGCAGCATGAGCAGGCACACGCTGTCGGTGCTCGTGGAGAACAAGCCCGGTGTGCTCACGCGCGTCGCAGGCCTCTTCGCGCGCCGCTCGTTCAACATCCACTCGCTCGCGGTGGGCCCGACCGAGCACGAGGAGATCTCTCGCATCACGGTCGTGGTCGACGTCGAGCAGCTGCCGCTGGAGCAGGTGACCAAGCAGCTCAACAAGCTCATCAACGTCATCAAGATCGTCGAGCTCGAGCCGGAGTCCTCGGTGCAGCGCGAGCTGCTGCTGGTGAAGGTGCGGGCCGACTCCTCGACACGGTCCCACGTGCTCGAGGTGGTCGAGCTGTTCCGTGCCCACGTCGTCGACGTGGTGCCGGAGGCGGTCACCATCGAGGCGACCGGCAGCCCGGCCAAGCTCGACGCGCTGCTCGGCGCGCTCGAGCCCTACGGGATCCGGGAGATCGTCCAGTCCGGCACCGTCGCCATCGGGCGCGGCGCCCGGTCGATCACCGACCGCGCTCTGGAACGGGTGTCCCGCTCCGCGTGAGCCGGGCCAGACTGTCCGAGCAGAGCGTCCGCGGCGCGCAGCCGCACCGCCCCACGAACCGCACGACCCGCACCACCCGCCCATCACGAGGAGACCTTCCGTGGCAGAGCTGTTCTACGACGACGACGCCGACCTGTCCCTGATCGCGAGCCGCAAGGTCGCGATCATCGGGTACGGCAGCCAGGGGCACGCGCACGCCCTCAACCTGCGGGACTCCGGCGTGGACGTGCGGGTCGGCCTGCGCGAGGGCTCGGCGTCGCGGCCGAAGGCCGAGGAGCAGGGCCTCCGCGTCGTCACCCCGGCGGAGGCGGCGGCGGAGGCCGACGTGATCATGATCCTGGCGCCGGACCAGGTGCAGCGGCACCTGTACCGCGACGAGATCGCGCCGAACCTGACCGAGGGCAAGGCGCTCGTCTTCGCGCACGGGTTCAACATCCGATTCGGGTACATCACCCCGCCGGACGGCGTCGACGTGTTCATGGTCGCGCCGAAGGGGCCGGGCCACATCGTGCGCCGCGAGTACGAGGCCGGCCGCGGCGTGCCGGTCCTCGTGGCGGTCGAGAAGGACGCCTCGGGGCAGGCGTGGGACCTCGGCCTGTCGTACGCGAAGGCGATCGGCGGTCTGCGCGCGGGCGGCATCAGGACCACGTTCACCGAGGAGACCGAGACCGACCTCTTCGGCGAGCAGGCCGTCCTGTGCGGCGGCACGTCGCAACTGGTCCAGTACGGCTTCGAGGTGCTGACCGAGGCCGGCTACCAGCCGGAGATCGCCTACTTCGAGGTCCTGCACGAGCTCAAGCTCATCGTCGACCTCATGATCGAGGGCGGCATCGCCAAGCAGCGCTGGAGCGTGTCCGACACCGCCGAGTACGGCGACTACGTGTCGGGCCCGCGGGTGATCGACCCGCACGTGAAGGAGAACATGCAGGCGGTGCTCGCGGACATCCGGTCCGGCGCGTTCGCCCAGCGGTTCATCGCCGACCAGGACGCCGGCGCGCCGGAGTTCACGGCCCTGCGCGCCAAGGGCGAGCAGCACCCGATCGAGGCCGTGGGCCGCGAGCTGCGCAAGATGTTCAGCTGGATCAAGCCGGCGGACAGCGACTACGTCGAGGGTCGCGTCGCGCGTTGAGCCGACCGGGCGGTCCGGGCTGCGGCCCGGGCCGCCCGTCGTCGTCGGCGGGCCGGTGGGGACCCGGGCGCCGCGTCGCCCGGAGGAGAGGACGGGTGTGATGGCCGAGTCCGAGGGGCCCGCCGGCGCGCTGCCCGACGGCGCGCAGGCGGACGGTGGGGACGCGGCCGCGGACGAGGTCGTCGCCTTCTGGGAGACGGCCCGGGCGCACGCGAAGATCGGGCGCCTGCCGGTGGTGACCGGCGTCGGCGTCACGGCCGCCGTCCCGCCGCCCGCGTGGTCCTTCGGCGACAACCCGGCGCTCGCGGACGAGCTGCTCGCGCTCGTCCTGGCGGGCGAGAAGACCGCGACGACGACGTCGGTCGCCGAGCTCGAGGCGGCGGGGGAGCCGATCCCGCAGGTCGGCGAGCTCTCGATCCTCCTCGACGGCGCGGGTCACCCACGCGCGCTCATCCGCACGACCGAGGTGCGCCGGGCGCGCTTCGGCGACGTGGACGAGGAGTACGCGGCGCGCGAGGGGGAGGACGACCGCACGCTGACGAGCTGGCGGCGCGAGCACGCAAAGTACTTCCGCCGGGTGCTCGAGGGAACGGGCACGCCGGTCGACGACGACCTCGAGCTGGTCCTCGAGACCTTCGAGGTCGTCCACCCGCGGGTGCCGAAGCGTGCCCGGGGCCCGCGCGGCTGACTGGCCTGCGCCGGGGGTAAGGGTCGCCAGGCGAGACGTTCCGTCCCGCCTGCTGGACGGAGGAGTAGGGTCGGGCCATGCAGAACGTGCGGCTCGCGGTGGTCCGCGGGGACGGGATCGGCACCGAGGTCGTCGAGGAGGGCCTGAAGGTCCTCGAGGCCGCGGTGGACTCCGACGTGCGCGTGGAGACGACCGAGCTGGACCTCGGCGCGGCCCGGTGGCACGCCACTGGCCAGACGCTCACCGACGAGGACCTGGCGACGATCCGCCGGCACGACGCGATCCTGCTCGGCGCCGTCGGCGACCCGAGCGTGCCGTCGGGCGTCCTCGAGCGTGGCCTCCTGCTGCGGTTGCGCTTCGAGCTCGACCACTACGTCAACCTGCGCCCCGCCCGTCTGTACCCGGGCGTGCGCTCGCCGCTCGCCGAGCCCGGCGAGATCGACTTCGTCGTCGTCCGCGAGGGCACCGAGGGGCCGTACGTCGGCAACGGCGGCTCCGTCCGCACGGGCACGCCGCACGAGGTCGCGAACGAGGTCAGCGTCAACACCGCGTTCGGCATCGAGCGGGTGGTCCGCGACGCGTTCGCCCGCGCGCAGGCCCGTCCGCGCAAGCAGCTCACGCTCGTGCACAAGCACAACGTCCTCGTGCACGCCGGCGACCTGTGGCGCCGCACCGTCGAGGCCGTCAACGCCGAGTTCCCGGACGTCACCACCGACTACCTGCACGTCGACGCCGCGACGATCTTCATGGTCACGAACCCGTCGCGCTTCGACGTCATCGTCACCGACAACCTCTTCGGGGACATCCTCACCGACCTGGCGGGCGCCGTCGTCGGCGGCATCGGCCTGGCGGCGTCGGGCAACATCAACCCCGACCGCACCGCACCGTCCATGTTCGAGCCGGTCCACGGCTCGGCGCCCGACATCGCGGGGCAGGGCAAGGCCGACCCCACGGCGACGATCCTGTCCGTCGCGATGCTGCTCGAGCACCTCGGCCTGAGCGACGCGGCAACGCGCGTCGAGCAGGCGGTCGCAGCCGACCTGGCCGCGCGCGGGGACCGAGTACGGTCCACGGCCGACGTGGGCTCGGAGATCGCCGCACGCATCCGGGGCTGACCCCGGCGACCGCCCAACCCTTGTCGGCCGTCCCGCCGCCACCCGAAGGACTCTGCGAGAGGGACCCGACATGACCACCAGCACGACCGCGCGCCCGGCCTCCGCTCCCGCGCGCGCCACCACGACCCGCCCCGGTGCCGACGAGCCCGGCCGCGCCGACCGGTGTGGCGCGGGCACCCCGGCGGGTAACGTCAGCACGGATCCAGCCGGCGACGACGCCCGCCACGAAGGGGACGAGATGAGCACCACGGCACGCGAGACCACGGCCGACGCGTTCGAGCGACGGCTCACCCCCACCCCGCGGTCCGCCGCGGAGCGCGCCGAGCTCATCGCCTCCCCGACGTTCGGCACCGTGTTCACCGACCACATGGCGCGGATCACCTGGACCGCCGAGAGCGGCTGGACCGACCGCCGGATCGAGCCGTACGGGCCGCTCCGGCTCGACCCCGCCGCGGCGGTGCTGCACTACGGCCAGGAGATCTTCGAGGGCCTCAAGGCGTACCGCCACGCCGACGGGTCGGTGTGGACGTTCCGCCCGTGGGCGAACGCGGCCCGGTTCGCGCAGTCCGCGCGGCGTCTCGCCCTGCCCGAGCTGCCGGCCGAGGACTTCCTCGGCTCGATCGAGGCGCTCGTGGGCGTCGACGCCGACTGGGTGCCGGACGCGGACGAGACGAGCCTGTACCTGCGGCCGTTCATGTTCGCCTCCGAGCCGTTCCTCGGCGTGCGGCCCGCGCGCGGCGTGGACTACCTGCTCATCGCCTCGCCCGTCGGGCCGTACTTCTCCGGCGGCGTGAAGCCCGTGTCGATCTGGGTCGCGCAGGACTACCACCGCGCCGGTCCCGGCGGGACGGGCGCCGCCAAGTGCGGCGGCAACTACGCGGCGTCGCTGCTCCCGCAGCAGGAGGCGTACGAGCGCGGCTGCGAGCAGGTGTGCTTCCTCGACGCGGCCACGGGCACGCAGCTCGAGGAGCTCGGCGGGATGAACATCTTCGTCGTGCACGCGGACGGGCGGATCGCCACCCCCGCGCTCACGGGCTCCATCCTCGAGGGCGTCACACGGTCGTCGATCCTCACGCTCCTGCGCGAGGAGGGCCGCGACGTCGTCGAGGGCGCCATCAGGCTCGCCGACCTGCTCGCTGGCCTGGCCTCGGGCGACGTGGTCGAGGTCTTCGCGTGCGGCACGGCGGCGGTGGTCACGCCGGTCGGCCGGCTCGCGGGCGCGGACTTCGACCTCACGGTGGCCGACGGCGAGACCGGCCCGGTCACGGCGTCGGTGCGGCAGCGGCTCACCGACATCCAGTACGGGCGGGCGGCCGACGAGCACGGGTGGATGTACCGCCTCGTCTGAGCGCCCCGGACGCGACGGGGCCCGACGCCGTGCGGCGTCGGGCCCCGTGCGCTGTCCGTGGTCGGGCCCCGTGCGCTGTCCGTGCGGCACGGCGGTGCCCGGAGCGGTGGGACGCCTCGTGGCGGTCGGCGCCCGGGAGGTCAGGCGGACAGCGGCAGGCGCTGGTGGGGGACCTCGGCGCGCACCTCGTCCAGCACGGCGAAGACGGGCTCGCCGTCGTCCCCGGTGATCAGCACCGCGCGCGCGCCGCAGGCGCACACGTGGTCGGGCCACGTGTCCTCGAACCAGACGCAGACGTGGTTGCTCATGTCGGCGACGGTAGCCGTGGCTCCCGACACGACGGTGGAGGTGCGCCCGGCGTGCCGCGTCGTGCACGCCGGACACCGGCGGGCAGGATCGTGAGGCGTCGGAAGGCGGTGACCCCCATGGACCGTTCGGCCCTGCGCGACCTGCTGGACGCGGAGGGGATCGACCCGATCGCCTACGACCTCGAGGGACGCTCGACGGGCGAGGCCTACGCCCTCGAGCGGGCGGGGGAGGGCTGGGCGGTCTTCTACTCCGAGCGCGGGCGGCGGACGGGCGAGGCCCGGTTCGACACGGAGGAGGCCGCCTGCGCGCACCTGTTCGAGCTGCTCGTCGGTGACCGGGCGGCCCGCAGGACGCGACACGAGGGCGTGGAGTCGTGCTTCCCTACGCTCCCGTAGGCATGGCATGATGCGCCGGTGACCTCGTTCACCCTGATTATCGAGTAGCGCGCCCGGCACACACCCGCCGAGCGCGCAGACCCTCCGCACCCCGGGGGGTCTTTTTGTTGGTCCGGGCACCACCTGCCGCCCGCCCCGACGCCGCCGATCCCGCCCCGGCACCACCCGAGCCGGCCACGGACCGCGGCGGCGACGACAGCACGGCCGCACCGGCGTCGCCGGGCACCGCCCCGGCCGCCGACCACCCGAGAAGAGCACTCCAGTGGACCCCACCCTTGACGGCTTCGACGTCTACGACACGACCCTGCGCGACGGCGCGCAGCAGGAGGGCATGAACTTGTCCGTGCAGGACAAGCTGCTCATCGCCCCGCTGCTCGACGAGCTCGGCGTCGGCTTCATCGAGGGCGGCTGGCCGGGCGCCATCCCCAAGGACACCGAGTTCTTCAAGCGCGCCGCCAAGGAGCTGGACTTCAGGAACGCCGAGCTCGTGGCCTTCGGGGCCACCCGCAAGGCCGGCGCGAAGGCGCACGAGGACCCGCAGGTGCGGGCGCTCGTCGACGCCGAGACCTCCGTGGTCACGCTCGTCGCCAAGTCGGACGTCCGGCACGTGGAGCGCGCGCTGCGCACCACGCCGGAGGAGAACCTGGCGATGATCCGCGACACCGTCTCCTACCTGCGCGACCAGGGCCGGCGCGTGGTGCTCGACGCCGAGCACTTCTTCGACGGGTTCCGGTACGACGCCGACTACGCCCTCCGGGCCGTCCTGGCCGCGTTCGAGGCGGGCGCCGAGACGGTGTGCCTGTGCGACACCAACGGCGGCATGCTCCCGGACTGGGTGCACGACATCGTGAGCCGCGTGCGCGCCGAGACCGACGGCCGCCTCGGCATGCACGCCCACAACGACTCCGGCTGCGCCGTCGCGAACTCGCTCGCCGCCGTCTCCGCGGGCGCGACCCACGTCCAGGGCTGCATCAACGGCTACGGCGAGCGCACCGGCAACGCCGACCTGGGCGCCGTCGTCGCGAACCTCCAGCTCAAGCTCGGGTACGACGTCCTGCGCGGCGCCGGCCTGCGCGAGCTCACGCGCGTGAGCCACGCGATCTCCGAGATCACCAACATCGCGCCGTTCGCGCGCCAGCCGTACGTGGGCGCGAGCGCGTTCGCGCACAAGGCCGGCCTGCACGCCTCGGCGATCAAGGTCGACCCGGACATGTACCAGCACACCGACCCGCTCGCCGTCGGCAACGACATGCGGATGCTCATCTCCGACATGGCCGGCCGCGCGTCGATCGAGCTCAAGGGCCGCGAGCTGGGCTTCGACCTGGCCGGCCAGAGCGACGTGCTCAGCCGGGTGACCCAGCGGGTCAAGGACGCCGAGGCGCAGGGCTACACGTACGACGCCGCCGACGCCTCCTTCGAGCTGCTCCTGCGCGAGGAGCTCGACGGCCGCCGCCCGACGTTCTTCTGCACCGAGTCCTGGCGCGTGTTCGTCGAGACGACGCCGGGCGACCCGTCCGAGGCGAACGCCGAGGCGACGGTGAAGATGCACGTGGGCGGGGAGCGGATGGTCGCCACGGCCGAGGGCAACGGCCCGGTCAACGCGCTCGACGCCGCGCTGCGCAAGGCCGTCGCACCCACCTACCCCGAGGTCGGCAGGTTCGAGCTCATCGACTTCAAGGTGCGCATCCTCGACACCGACCACGGCACCGACGCGGTCACCCGCGTGCTCGTGGAGACGATGGACACGGGCGCGGAGGCCACCTGGATGACCGTGGGCGTGGGCCCGAACGTCATCGAGGCGTCGTGGGAGGCGCTCGTCGACTCGATCGTCTACGGCCTGCTCCGCGCGGGCGTGCCGAACCGTTCCGAGACGCCCGCCGGCGTCGCCACCGACTGCGACTAGCCTCGCCCCAGCACCGTCCCGCGCCGCAGCGGGAGACCCAGAGAGGACGTCATGCCCGAGCTCCGCTCCCGGACCGTCACCCATGGCCGCAACATGGCGGGCGCGCGTGCCCTGCTCCGCGCGGCCGGCGTGGACGCCGGGGACTTCGGCAAGCCGATCGTCGCCGTCGCGAACTCGTTCACCGAGTTCGTGCCCGGCCACACGCACCTGCAGCCGGTGGGTCGCATCGTGTCGGACGCGATCAAGGCCGCGGGTGGCGTGCCGCGCGAGTTCAACACGATCGCCGTCGACGACGGCATCGCCATGGGCCACGGCGGGATGCTCTACTCGCTGCCCAGCCGCGACCTCATCGCGGACTCCGTGGAGTACATGGTCAACGCGCACTGCGCCGACGCCCTCGTGTGCATCTCCAACTGCGACAAGATCACCCCGGGCATGCTCATGGCCGCGATGCGGCTGGACATCCCCACGGTGTTCGTGTCCGGCGGGCCGATGGAGTCGGGCCGGGCGACGCTCGTCGACGGCACGGTGCGCACCCTCGACCTCGTCGACGTCATGGCCGACTCGGCCGACGAGAACGTCTCCGACGAGGACCTGCGGCGCATCGAGGAGAGCGCCTGCCCCACCTGCGGCTCGTGCTCGGGCATGTTCACCGCGAACTCGATGAACTGCCTCACGGAGGCGATCGGCCTGGCGCTGCCCGGCAACGGCACGGTCGTCGCCACGCACGCGGCGCGGCGCGCCCTGTACGAGCAGGCCGGCGCCCTCGTCGTCGAGCTCGCGCGCCGGTACTACGACGGCGACGACGCGTCGGTCCTGCCGCGCAGCATCGCCTCGCGCGCGGCCTTCGAGAACGCGATGTCGCTCGACGTCGCCATGGGCGGCTCGACGAACACGATCCTGCACCTGCTCGCGGTCGCCCACGAGGCGGGCGTGGACTTCGGCCTGGACGACATCGACGCCGTCTCGCGGCGCGTGCCGTGCCTGGCCAAGGTGGCGCCGAACTCCGCCGACGGCCGCACCTACTACGTGGAGGACGTGCACCGGGCCGGGGGCATCCCGGCGATCCTCGGCGAGCTGTACCGCGCCGGGCTGCTGCGCGACGACGTGCACGCGATCCACGCCCCGTCGCTCGAGGCGTGGCTGACGGACTGGGACGTCCGCGGCGGCTCGCCGTCCCAGGAGGCCGTCGAGCTGTTCCACGCCGCGCCGGGCGGGGTGCGCTCGTCGTCGGCGTTCTCCCAGTCCGAGCGGTGGGCCGAGCTCGACCTCGACGCCGAGCGCGGCTGCATCCGCGACGTCGCGCACGCGTACACGGCCGACGGCGGCCTCGCCGTCCTGCGCGGCAACCTCGCTGTCGACGGCTGCGTCGTGAAGACCGCGGGCGTCGACCCGTCGATCTGGACCTTCGCCGGCCCCGCCGTCGTCTGCGAGTCGCAGGAGGAGGCCGTCGAGAAGATCCTGGGCAAGCAGGTGTCGGCGGGCGACGTCGTCGTCGTCCGCTACGAGGGGCCGCGCGGCGGGCCGGGCATGCAGGAGATGCTCTACCCGACGTCGTTCCTCAAGGGTCGCGGGCTCGGCAAGGCGTGCGCGCTCATCACCGACGGCCGCTTCTCCGGCGGCACCTCCGGCCTGTCCATCGGGCACGTGTCGCCCGAGGCGGCGGCGGGCGGAGTCATCGCCCTGGTCGAGGACGGCGACGTCATCGAGATCGACATCCCGGCGCGGCGCGTCTCGCTGCGCGTGCCCGACGACGTCCTGGCCGCCCGGCGGGCCGCGCTCGAGGCCTCGGGCGGGTACCGGCCGCGCTCACGCGACCGACAGGTGTCGCACGCGCTGCGCGCCTACGCGGCGATGGCCACGTCGGCCGACAAGGGCGCCGTCCGCGACGTGGAGCGCATCGAGCGCCTCTGACGCCCGCGGGCTCCCCGCCCGCCACCTGACCTCCGACGTCGAGCGATCCGGCGTCAGGTCGCCCCGAGTGAGCGATGTGGCGCCACGGTGCTCCGCTCGACGGGTCTCGCCGCCACGGTGCTCCGGTCGCGCCCGCGGGCGCCGGCCCCGTCGCCTCAGGCGGGGCGGCGGGCCACCACGTGGAAGACGTGCCAGTGCTTGGGCCCGGTCCAGGCCTGGCCGTCCGCGTCCTCCTCGGTCCACTCGACGACGTCGAGGCCGTCCACGAGCCCGGCGGCCTCCTCGGCCGTGTGGAACGTCATCTCGGGGTCGCCGTAGGCGTCGTCGTGCGGGCCGAACAGCTGGCACGCGAGCACGGCGCCCGGGCGCAGGGCCGCCCGCACCGCCGCCCACACGCGCGGGAAGTGCGCCGGCGGGCAGTAGGGGAGCGAGTAGGAGGCGTGCACGAGGTCGGCCTCGGGCAGCTCGGCGAGATCGGCGTACGCGACGTGGTGCACGTGCAGCCGCTCGCGCTGCGCGGCGGGCGCGCGCTGGGCGAGCCGGTGCAGGGGAGCGGCCTCGCCGTCGACGGCGTGCACCTCCCAGCCGGCGTCGAGGAGCGCCGCGACCTCCACACCCTCGCCGCAGCCGAGGTCCACGGCGACGGGGGCGCGCCCTCCCGGGACCGCGCCGACCGCCTCGAGGGCGGCGGCCAGCGAGGGCCGAGGCGCCCGTCCCCACTGCGCGGCGTTGTACTCGTCCCAGCTGACGTCGTGCGGCACGGGCGCCACCGTAGCCGCCCGCCCGGCCGACGGCCCGGGACCGTGGTGGGCCGCCACCTGCTCCGAGCGGGTGAAGTCCTGCCCGATTTGTACCGGACGCTTGTGCTCAAGACGCCGTGAGAGTTCTCATAGCGGGACATTCCTCGCGTCGCTGAAGGAGGCCGGGATGCATTCGACCCTGCGCACGGGACGCCGAGGAGCAGCACTCGCCCTGGCCGCGTCCGTCGCCGCCGCCCTGCTCGTCGTCACGCCCTCGGCGGCCGCGGAGGAGGATCCCGTCGCCGCGGCGTCGGAGCTGCCCGTCCACCGCGCCGTCAACCTCAACGGGCCCGCGGTGACCGCCGCGGGGATCGAGTTCGAGGCGGGCACGGCCCCCGGCGTGACGGCGGGGCCGAAGAAGGTCTGCAACCAGGCCGTCGCGCTGATCCCACCGGTGGACGACGACGGGCTCGCGACGATGCTGCGCTGCGCCGTGTGGGGCAGCGGCAACCCCGGCACGCAGGTCTCGCTCGCCGACGTCCCGGCCGGCGACTACGAGGTCAGCGTGTACGTGTGGGAGGACAACTCCTCGGCGAGCTTCACCCTGTACGTCGAGGGCCAGAAGGTCGCGAAGGTCGTCTCCGGTCCCGGTGGGACGTGGCAGGAGCTCGGCCCGTACCCGGTGACGGTCTCCGACGGCTCGCTGGACATCCTCACGACCGGCGGGTCGGGCAACCTGTCCGGCGTCGTCGTGCGCGGCGGGACCGGCGCGCCCCCGCCGCCGGTGAACACCGCGCCCACGGTGACGTCGCCGGGCGCGCAGACGAGCACCGTGGGCACGGCGATCGCGCCGCTGCAGGTCCAGGCGAGTGACCCCGACGCCGGTCAGACGCTCACCTACGCGGCGAGCGGCCTGCCCGCGGGCCTCGCGATCCACCCCGGCACCGGTGTCATCAGCGGCACGCCCACCGCCGCGGGCGTCTTCACCGTGACCGTCTCCGCGACGGACGACGGCACGCCGCCGGCCTCCGGGTCCACCGGCTTCACCTGGACCGTCCAGCCCGCGAGCGACCCCGACCCCGACCCGGATCCCGACCCGGATCCCGACCCCGACCCGGATCCCGGTCCGGGGCCCGTGGAGGGCCTCTACCGGGCGGTCAACCTCAACGGGCCCGCGATCACCGTGGGCGGCGTGGGCTTCGAGGCCGGCACGGCCCCCGGCGTGACGGCCGGGCCGAAGAAGGTCTGCAACCAGAACGTGGCGCTGCTGCCGCCGACCGACGACCTGGCGCTCGCGACGATGCTGCGCTGCGCGGTCTGGGGGAGCGGGAACCCGGGCACGCAGGTGTCCCTCGCCGACGTGCCGACCGGCACGTACCAGGTGAGCGTGTACGTGTGGGAGGACAACTCCTCGCAGACGTTCACGCTGTACGTCGAGGGGCAGAAGGTCGCGAAGGTCGTCTCCGGTCCCGGTGGGACGTGGCAGGAGCTCGGCCCGTACCCGGTGACGGTCTCCGACGGCTCGCTGGACATCCTCACGACCGGCGGGTCGGGCAACCTGTCCGGCGTCGTCGTGCGCGGCGGGACCGGCGCGCCCCCGCCGCCGGTGAACACCGCGCCCACGGTGACGTCGCCAGGCGCGCAGACGAGCACCGTCGGCGCGGCGATCGCGCCGCTGCAGGTCCAGGCGAGCGACCCCGACGCCGGCCAGACCCTCACCTACGCGGCGAGCGGCCTGCCCGCGGGCCTCGCGATCGACCCCGCCACCGGCGTCGTCAGCGGCACGCCGACGGCGGCCGGTGCCTTCTCCGTGACCGTCACGGTGACCGACGACGGCGCGCCGCCCCGGTCCGCGTCGGTCACCTTCGCGTGGACCGTCGAGGCCGCCGAGGAGCCCGACCCCGACCCGGAGCCCGTCGAGGGCCTCTACCGGGCGGTCAACCTCAACGGCCCGGCGCTCACGGCGGCCGGCGTGGACTTCGAGGCCGGCACAGCCCCCGGCGTGACCGCCGGTCCGCGCAGCGTCTGCAACCAGGGCGTGCCGCTCGTCCCGCCGACCGAGGACGTCGGGCTGGCCACGATGCTGCGCTGCGCGGTCTGGGGCAGCGGCAACCCCGGCACGCAGGTCGCGATCGCCGACGTCCCCACGGGCACGTACCAGGTGAGCGTGTACGTGTGGGAGGACAACTCCTCGCAGACGTTCACGCTGTACGTCGAGGGGCAGAAGGTCGCGAAGGTCGTCTCCGGTCCGGGCGGCACGTGGCAGCTCGTCGGGCCGTTCACCGTGGCCGTCACCGACGGGACCCTGAACATCCACACCACCGGCGGGTCGGGCAACCTCTCCGGCGTCGTCGTCACGAGCGGCACGGGCACGCCCCCGCCGCCGGTGAACGTTGCGCCGACCGTCACCTCGCCAGGCGCGCAGACGAGCACCGTCGGCGCGGCGATCGACCCCGTGCAGGTCCAGGCGAGCGACCCCGACGTCGGCCAGACGCTCACCTACGCGGCGAGCGGCCTGCCCGCGGGCCTGACGATCGACCCCGCCACCGGTGTCATCAGCGGGACCCCGACGGCGACCGGCACGTTCTCCGTGACCGTCACCGTCACCGACGACGGCACCCCGCCGCGCTCGGCGTCGACGACGTTCACATGGACGGTCACCACGGGCGGCGGGACCGGCCCGGTCACGTTCGACCCGACCAAGGTCACCGACACGTTCATCGCCGGCGGGTGGACGCGCGTCGTCTCGGCCGACTGGCTGCCCGACGGCACCATGCTCGTCCTCAGCCAGCGCGGCATCGTCTACCGCGTGAACCCCGCGACCGGGGCGCAGAGCGTCGAGCTCGACATCCAGTCGAAGGTGTTCAGCCAGGACGAGGCCGGGTCGCTCGACATCCTCGTCGACCCGACCGGCACCGGGTACTGGATCTACTACACGGCCGCGAACAGCGACCGGCTCCGGATCTCGCACTTCACGCTCGGCTCGAGCGCCGAGCAGGTCGTGTGGGAGAACCCCGGCCTCGGGTACAACGCGAGCCACGCCGTGCACCTCGGCGGCTCGCTCAACCTCGGCCCGGACGGGAAGCTCTACCTCACCGTCGGCGACCGGTACGAGAGCCGGTCCCAGGACCTGACGAACGTCTACGGCAAGGTCCTGCGGATCAACACCGACGGCACCGTGCCGACCGACAACCCGTTCTACGACGGCCCCGGGCCGAACGTGGACGAGATCTGGGCGTACGGCCTCCGCAACCCCTACCGGGCCAACTTCGACCCGGCGACCGGGTTCTTCTGGGTGGGCGACGTCGGCGGCAACACCGACACGCGGGCCTACGAGGAGGTCAACCTCATCGAGCCGGGCCGCAACTACGGCTGGCCGATGTGCGAGGGCCCGGTGAGCGGTCCGAAGAACGGGCCGGAGTGCCCCGCCGGGGTGACCGGGCCGGTGCACTACTACAGCCACGAGATCGGCGCGGGCTGCTGCCAGAACCGCGCGATCGTCGGCGGCGAGGTCTACCACGGCGACAAGTTCCCGCTGGCCGGGTACTACGTCTACTCCGACTACGCGATCGACACCTTCACCTGGGTGCAGCTCGCCGCGGACGGCCGGACGGAGGTCGCGAGCGGGTTGCTCACGACGGTGTCGTCGGCCGTGCCCGTGTGGCTCGGCGTCGGGCCGGACGGCAACATCTACTGGCTCAGCCTCGGCTGGAGCGGGAACGGCCAGCTGCGCCGGCTCACCTACTCCGGCCCGGTCGGGTCGCCGCCGGTCGTCACCACCGCGTCGGCGACGCCGACGGTGGGCGCGGGCCCGCTGACGGTCGCCTTCACCGGTGCCGCGCACGACCCCGACGGCACGCCCGTGAGCTACCTGTGGGAGTTCGGCGACGGGACGACGAGCACGGCCCAGAACCCGACGCACACGTACGCCGACGGCACGTACCAGGCGATCCTGCGGGTGACCTCGGGCGGCCAGACGACGTCGAGCGACCCGATCACGATCGTGGTCGGCTCGCCACCGGTCGCGACGATCACCAGCCCGGCGGACGGGGCCGTCTTCCGGGCGGGCGAGACCATCACGATCACGGGCTCGGCGACGGACCCGGACACGGGCCCGCTGCCGGGGAGCGCGCTGAGCTGGGACGTGCAGTTCCTGCACAACGAGCACGGCCACCCCGTCGCGACGGGCACCGGGTCGTCGATCCAGGTCACGGTCCCGACCACCGGGCACGACTTCGCCGGCAACACGCGGTACCGCATCACGCTGACGGCGACCGACCCCGACGGCCTGCAGGGCACGACCGAGATCATCCTGTGGCCCGACAAGGTGGGCGTCCCGATCAGCAGCCCGACGGCGACGACCGTGACGGTCGACGGCATCACGCAGAACCTGCCGCACACGGTCGACACGGTGATCGGCTTCCAGCACGAGATCTCCGTGCCCGCGACGCAGTGCGTGGTCGGGCGCCTGTGGCAGTTCCAGTCCTGGAACGACGGCGGGGCCCGCGTCCACACGATCACGGTCGCCGCGGGCATGAACCTCGTGGCCACGTACGTCGAGACGGGGGCGTGCCCGGGCTGACGCCCCGTCGTCCCGCGGCCGCCGGTGCGCACAACCCGGCGGCCGCGGGACCCTCCGCGTCCCGGGCTACCCGGCCGCGCACCGCCTAGCGTCGGGGGTGCGCGGGTGCACCGCGCACCGACAGACGTAGGATGAATCATGCGCGGTGAGTACAAGGTTCCCGGAGGCAAGCTCGTCGCCGTCGACCTCGAGGTGGCCGACGGCCGGATCGCCCGGGCGGCGGTGAGCGGAGACTTCTTCCTCGAGCCCGACGACGCCCTCGAGGCGATCGACGGCGCCCTCGTCGGCATGCCGGAGGGCTCGAGCGTGAGCCAGCTGACCGGCGTCGTGCAGAGCGTGCTCGGCGACGACGTCGCGATGGTGGGCTTCAACGCCGAGGCCGTCGCGATCGCCGTCCGGCGCGCCCTCGGTCACGCGACGCGGTGGGAGGACCACACCTTCGAGATCGTGCACGAGGGTCCGGAGAGCCCCGCGATGCACATGGCGCTCGACCAAGTGCTCGCCGAGGCCGTCGGCGAGGGGACCCGCCGCCCCACGCTGCGCATCTGGGAGTGGGGCGCGCCCGCCGTCGTCATCGGCTCGTTCCAGTCGCTGCGCAACGAGGTCGACCCCGAGGGGGCCGAGCGGCACGGCATCACCGTCGTGCGGCGGATCTCCGGCGGTGGCGCGATGTTCATCGAGCCGGGCAACACGATCACGTACTCGCTCACGGTGCCCGCGTCGCTCGTCGAGGGCCTGAGCTTCGAGCGCTCCTACGCGTTCCTCGACGACTGGGTGCTCGGCGCGCTGCGCGAGCTCGGCATCGAGGCGACCTACGTGCCCCTCAACGACATCGCCTCGCCCGCGGGCAAGATCGCCGGCGCGGCGCAGAAGCGGCTCGCGAACGGCGCCGTGCTCCACCACGTGACGATGGCGTACGACATCGACGCCACGAAGATGCTCGAGGTGCTGCGCATCGGCCGGGAGAAGCTGTCCGACAAGGGCACCCGCAGCGCGAACAAGCGCGTGGACCCGCTGCGCTCGCAGACGGGCATGCCGCGCTCCGAGGTCATCGAGGCGTTCAAGAACCACTTCCGCTCGCGCTACGACGCCGTCGACGGCGCCGTGACGCCCGAGGAGCGCGCCCGCGCCGAGGAGCTCGTCGCGACGAAGTTCGGCACCCCGGAGTGGACCGCGCGCGTCCCCTGATCGTGTGCGGGCGTCCACCGGACGCCCGCACCGTCGCCCGCGGCGCGGCCCCGCCGGCGCCGCGCCGCCCTCAGCCGACGGCGCCGCGCCGCGCCGCGCGGGCGCGGGCGGCGTCGTGCGCCTCGCGGACGAGGTCCAGCGCCCGGGCGAGGGTCCGCTCACCGGGGACGACGACGGACACCCACCCCTGGTCGCCGTGGACCGGATGGCGGACGAAGGTGTCGACGGCGGCCGGGTCGCGCGGCTCGTCGCCGACGAGCTCGGCGAGCCGGGCGCGGCCGACGTGCACGTTGAGGCGCCACCGGCCCGGCTCGTCGAGCCGCGACGCGGTGTCGTCCGGGTAGTCCTTGGTGACGATCGTGGCGAAGGGCTGGCCGGGCGGCACGACGCCGTCGGGCGCGTGGTAGAGGAAGTGGTCGCCCCAGGCGATGGGTGGAGCCTCGCTGCCCTCCGTCGGGGAGAGGACGAGGACGCCCGGCAGCGAACGCGCCACCTCGAGGATCTGCTCCATGCTCATACTTCGAGTGTGCGGTTGAAGTGCTTCTGGAGGGTTGGCGGGTGACCGCGCGGCTGAGGACGTCCGACCTGGCCGCCGCGGTCGGCTGCTCGGCGCAGCTCGTGCGCGACCTGGAGGGGCTCGGCGTGCTGCCGCTCGCGCGGCGCGCGGCCAACGGCTACCGGGAGTTCTCGTCGGAGCACGTGACCGCGCTTCGGGCCTACCGGGAGCTGGCGGTCGCCGTCGGGCCGGTCGTCGCGCGCCGGACCCTCCGCGCGGTGCGGGCCCTGCCGCCGACGGAGGCGCTCGCGCGGGTCAACGCGCTGCACACGACCCTCGAGCGGGAGCGGGAGGCGGCGCTGGGGGCCCGCCGCGCGCTGCTGGCCATGCGTGCGGAGGCGGCCGGCGAGGACCCGGGCGCCGACGGCGCGGCGGACGACGACGCGACGCTCACCATCGCCGAGCTCGCCGAGGCGCTGGGGGTGCGCGCCTCGACGCTGCGGTTCTGGGAGCAGGTGGGGCTCGTGACGCCCGAGCGGGTCACGTCCCGCGCGGCCCGCCGCTACCCGCCGCGGGCCGTCCGGGAGGCCAGGATCACCGCGGCGCTGCGGGCCGCGGGGTACGGGGTGCCGGCGGTCCGCGCGACCCTCGACGCGGTGCGCGGCCTGGGGGCCGTCGAGGACCCGGTGCGGGCCCTCGACGACCGGCTCGAGGTGATCGCGCGTCGCACGCTCGCGCTCCTGCGGGCCGGGGCGCACGTGGCCTCCCTCGTCGGGGACGGGCTCGGCGGCGACGGGCTCGGCGGCGACGGCTGAGGGTGGGCTCAGCGGTGGTGGTGGTGGTACGCGAAGGCCGCGACGCCGATGGCGATGAGCAGCATGAGCGACACCTGGAGCGTGGCGATCGCCGTGGCCACGCCGAAGACGACCAGCAGGTTGCCGATCCCCAGCACGATGAAGGCGGACGCGCCGACGGCGGCGAGAGCGCCGTCGAGCACGGCCCGGTCGCGCTCGTCGAGGGTGCCGCCCCAGATGCGGGCCACCGGGCCGCTCTCGTCCGCGTGGCTGAGCGCGCGGTGCCGCGCGACGCCGCACAGCACGAGCACGGCGAGCCCGCCGGCGACGATCCACCCCGTCCAGGGGAACCCCTGGGCGACCCCGAGGGCGCCGATGGCGAGCGTGAGCGCACCGGTCGCGGCGATCCCCACGCCCCAGCTGCGGGCCTGGGTCCGGGGGTCACTCGTCGTCCGCATGGAAGACCTCCTCGATGGTCGTCCCGAAGAACCTGGCGATGGCGAAGGCGAGCGGCAGCGAGGGGTCGTAGCGACCCGTCTCCAGGGAGTTGACCGTCTGCCGGGAGACGCCGAGCTCCTGGCCGAGGGCGCCCTGGGACAGGCCTCGCTCCTCCCGGAGCCGCCTGATCTCGTTGCGCATGTGTCAAGGATGCTTGACAGCGATCATGCTTGTCAAGCGTCCTTGACAGTCGCGCGCCACCGGGCCGTCGCCGGCGCGGGCCGGGCGCCGAAGACGGCAGTCCCCACCCGCACGAGCGTCGCTCCCTCCGCCACCGCGAGCTCCAGGTCCCCGCTCATCCCCATGGACAGCTCGCGCGCCGTCGGCACCTCGCGCACGACGGCGTCGCGCACCTCGCGCAGGCGCGCGTACCCCGCGCGGACGAGCCCGGCGTCGGGGGAGTTGAGGCCGATCGTCATGAAGCCCACCAGCCGCAGGTGCGGCAGGGCGGCCACCTCCGCGGCCAGGGCGGCGGCGTCGTCGGGCGCCACGCCCGACTTCGTCGGCTCGCCCGAGACGTTCACCTGGACCATGACGTCCAGGTCGCGCCCCAGCGTCGCGCACCGCCGGTCCAGCCGGGCCGCGATCGCGGCGGAGTCCACCGACTCGACGCAGGTCACGAACGGCCGCTCGGGCGCGAGCACCGCGTTGACCTTGTTCGACTGCAGGTGCCCGATGAGGTGGATCTCCGGTGCGAGGTCGGCCACGGCCGCCGCGTGGCGCACCAGCTCCTGCACGCGGTTCTCGCCCAGCAGCGTCCCGCCGGCGGTCACCGCGGCCCGCACGACGTCGTCCGGCAGGGTCTTGGTGGCGAGGAGGACCCGCACGTCGTCGGGGGCGCGGCCCGCCGCGGACGCGGCCTCCGCGACGCGCTCGCGGACCCGCGCGACGCGGTCGCCGATCTCGCTCGTGGAGAGCACGAAGGGACCATAGCCGGGCCCCGCGCGGCGCGGGTGGAGCGCCGCGGCCCCGGCCTGGCAGGATCGCCCGCGTGAGGTCGCCGGGACGGGTCGTCGACGTGCTCGCGGCCCGCGTGTCCGCGCTGCCGCGCCCCGCCCTGGTCGCCGTCGACGGGGTGGACGGCGCCGGGAAGACGCACTTCGCGGACCGGCTCGCGACGGTGCTCCGGGCGGCGGGGACCCGCGTCGTGCGCGTGTCGATCGACGGGTTCCACCGCCCGCGTGCCGAGCGGTACCGGAGGGGCCGGCTGTCGCCCGAGGGGTACTTCCACGACTCGTTCGACCTCGCGGCCTTCCGCTCGTGCGTGCTCGAGCCGGCGCGGACGGGCGGGCTCGTGCGGACCGCGGTGTTCGACCACGTCGCCGACGCGCGCGTGGCCGGGCCCGCGGTGCCGAGCGCGGGCGCCGTCGTCGTGGTCGACGGCGTGTTCCTCCAGCGCGACGAGCTCGCCGGCGCGTGGGACCTGGCGGTGTTCCTGCGGGCGCCGTTCCACGCGACGTTCGCGCGCATGGCCGTGCGCGACGGCTGCCCGGCCGACCCCGACCACCCCGCCAACCGCCGCTACCGCGAGGGCCAGGAGCTCTACCTGCGCACGTGCGCACCCGAGGCACGGGCCGACGTCGTGCTCGACGTGACCGACGTGGGAGCGCCCGTGGTGGTGTCGGGGCTGTAGCGGTCCGCGGACCACGGTGCGACGCGCGCGTCGGCGGCATGCGCGAGAGTGGGGGCCGTGAAGGCGCTCCTCAACGTCATCTGGCTCGTGCTCGCCGGCCTCTGGCTCGCGCTCGGCTACGTCGTGGCGGGGATCATCTGCTGCGTCCTCGTCGTGACGATCCCGTTCGGCGTCGCCTCGTTCCGCATCGCGTCGTACGCCCTGTGGCCGTTCGGGCGGACGGTCGTCGACAAGCCGGGCGCGGGCGTGATGTCCGCGGTGGGGAACGTCATCTGGGTGCTCGTCGCGGGGCTGTGGCTCGCGCTGGGGCACCTGGTGACCGCGATCCCGCTGTTCGTGTCGATCATCGGGATCCCGATGGGCATCGCGAACCTCAAGATGATCCCGGTGTCGCTCATGCCGCTCGGCAGGGAGATCGTGCCGACCGACCGGCCGTTCGGGGCGCGGTAGCCCGCTCGGTCCCGCGCGATCCGCTCAGTCGCGCGCGATGTCGGCGACCGTGGCCTTGGTCAGCGCGATGAGGTCCGCCGGGGCCAGGCCGATGTCCATGCCGCGGCGGCCGCCCGAGACGTAGACGGTGTCGAAGAGCTCCGCGGTCTCGTCGATCACCGTCGGGTGCGCGGTCTTCTGGCCCAGCGGGGAGATCCCGCCGACGACGTAGCCCGTCGCCCGCTCGGCGGCCTTCGGGTCGGCCATGGCCGCGCGCTTGCCGCCGACGGCCGCGGCGAGCGCTTTGAGGTCGAGCGTCGTCGCCACAGGGACGACGGCGACGACGAGCCGGCCGTCGACGTCGGCCAGGAGCGTCTTGAACACCTGCTCGGGCGGCAGGCCGAGCGCCTGCGCGGCCTCGAGGCCGTAGCCCGCGGGCGTGGACGGGTCGTGCTCGTACGTGTGCACCGTGTGCGCGACGCCGGCGCGGGTGAGCGCGACCAGCGCGGGCGTGCCGGTGGGCGCGTGCTTGGCCACGGGGAGAGGGTACGCGGGCCCCGGCCGTGCTGTCCGGATGATCCGTGTCAGTGATGATTCGTACACTTGTGCCAACACGACGGGAGGTGGCGGGTGCGGGTCAGTCTGGCGGCGGACCTGGCGGCGTGGCGGGACGCCACGGCCGCGGTCCTCGCGCACGCGCCGTCGGGCCTCGACGCCGCGGAGGCCGCCGCGCTCCACCGCGAGCTCCGGGCGACCTGCGACCGCGTGCTCGCCTACGCGGGCCGGCTCCTCGCCGCCGTGGAGGCGGACGGACGGTGGGCGACCGGCGGGACGCGCACCTTCCCCGAGTGGGTGGCCCGGCAGCGCGGGTCGTCGGTCGGTGCGGCGCGCTCCGAGGTGGCGCTGGGCCGCGCGCTCGAGGCCGACCTGCCCGTCGCCGCCGCGGCGGTCGAGGCGGGGGAGATCACGCTCGAGCACGCGCAGGTGCTCGCGCGGCTGGGGCCGACGTCGGAGGCGCGGAGGGCCGCCCTCGCGTCCGACCTGCCGGACCGCAACGAGGCGGCCCTCGTCGAGCAGGCCAAGCGCATGGACGCCGACCGGTTCCGGCGCGTGGTGAAGAGATGGGCGGGCTCGGTCGACGCCGCGCAGCACGAGCGCGAGCACGCCGACGCGGTGGCGCGCGAGCGACTGGTGCTCAGCCGGCGCGACGGCGGGGTGGCCTTCGAGGGCTTCCTCACCGTGGAGCACGCCGACGTGCTGCAGACCGCGCTGCGCGCCGTCGTCGGCGTCCCCGCGGCGACCGATCGCCGGACGACCGAGCAGCGCATGGCCGGGGCCCTCCACGACCTCGCTCGCCTCGTGCTCGACCGCGGGCTGGCGGGCGCGGGCGGCACGACCGTGCGGCCCCACATCAGCGTGCACGTCGGCTGGGAGACCTTCTGCCGGCTGGCGGAGCGGGCGGGTGCCGGCGAGGGTGCCGGTGGGATGGTGCCCCCGGCCGAGCTCGACGACGGCGAGCCGATCCCCGCGTCCGTGCTCGCGCGCATCGCGTGCGACAGCGAGGTGACCCGGATCGTGTTCGGCCCGGACAGCAGGCCGCTCGACGTCGGTCGCGCCCAGCGCACGTTCACCGGTGCGCAGCGCCGCGCGGTGGTCGCGCGCGACCGGCACTGCCAGTACCCCGACTGTCAGGCCCCGCCGCAGCTCGGCGAGGTCCACCACGTCCGCTGGTGGGTCCGGGACCGCGGGCCGACGGCCGTGGCGAACGGTGTGCTCCTGTGCTGGTACCACCACGACCTCGTGCACCGGCGCGACCTCGAGGTCGTGCCCGTCCCCGGCGGGTGGGAGGTGCGTGACCGGGGCGGGCCCGTCGCCCGGGCGCGAGGCCCGGCGCCGCCGCTGCTGCTCGCGGGGTAGAGCAGGTCAGTCGAGCCGGCCCACCTCGGTGACGACGAGGACCGCCTCGCCCGCCTCGTCGCTCGCGGCGAGGTCGACGACGGCGTCGATGCGCCAGTCGTGGTGGCCCTCCGGGTCGTCGAGCAGCTGGCGCACGGTCCAGTGACCCGGTCCCGGCACGCCCTCCCGCAGGACCAGCAGCGCGGGTCCGCGCGCGTCCGGGCCCGTGCCGATCTCGTCGTGCTCGTCGAAGTACGGGTCGAGCGCGTCCCGCCACCGCTCCGCGGTCCACGGCACGCCGTCGGCGTCGACGTCGCCCAGCGCACCCAGGGCGGACCAGTCCTCCCGCGCCGCCAGCTGCACCCGGCGGAACAGCGCGTTGCGGACCATGACGCGGAAGGCCCGCGTGTTGCCGGTCAGGCGCGGGGGAGCGGCGTCGGAGGTCTCTCCGCCGGCGGCGAGGCTCTCCCACTCGTCCAGCAGCGACGCGTCCACGCCGCGCACGACCTCGCCCAGCCACTCGAGGATGTCCTCGAGCTCCTCGTCCCGGCGCTCGGGCGGCACGGTCTGGCGCAGGGCGCGGTAGGCGTCGGCGAGGTAGCGGAGCAGGATGCCCTCCGCCCGCTCCAGGCCGTACTGCGACACGTACTCGGCGAACGTCGCCGCGCGCTCGACCATGTCCCGCACGACCGACTTCGGCGACGGCACGTGGTCGAGCACCCACGGGTTCGTGCGCTTGTACACCGCGAACGCGCCCTCGATCGCCTCGGCCAGCGGCTTCGGATAGGTGACGTCCTCGAGCAGCGCCATGCGCTCGTCGTACTCGTAGCCCTCGGCCTTCATCGCGGCCACGGCCTCGGCGCGGGCCCGCTTCTCCTGGGCGACCAGCACCGCGCGTGGGTCGTCGAGGGTGGCCTCGATGACCGACACGACGTCGAGCGCGTACCCCGGCTGGGCCGGGTCGAGCATGTCGAGCGCGGCGTACGCGAACGGCGACAGCGGCTGGTTGAGCGCGAACTCCTCCGGGAGCGCCATCGTCAGCCGGACCGTCCACCGCGCGCTCGCGTCGCGCACGCGCTCCACGACGCCGGCCTCCCGCAGCGACCGGTACACGCGCACCGCCTGCCGGACGTGCACGCCCCGGCGCGCGGGCGGCTCGTGGTTGTCGGTGAGGAGCCGCTTCATGGCCTCGACGGGGTCCCCGGGTCGCGCGAGGACGTTGAGGACCATCGCGTGGCTGACGGCGAACTGCGAGGTCAGCGGCTCGGGCGGCGCGTCGCGGAGCCGCTCGAACGTGCTCTCGGTCCAGTTCACCTGGCCGGCGGGCGCGGCCTTCCGCACGATCTTGCGAACCTTCTTCGGGTCGTCGCCCGCCTTGGCGAGCGCGCGGCGGTTCTCGATGACGTGCTCGGGCGCCATGACGACGACGTCGCCCGCGGTGTCGTAGCCCGCCCGCCCGGCCCGGCCGGCGATCTGGTGGAACTCGCGCGCGGTCAGGTGCCGCATGCGCGTGCCGTCGTACTTCACGAGCGACGTGAGCACGACGGTCCGGATGGGCACGTTGATGCCCACGCCGAGGGTGTCCGTGCCGCACACCACCGTGAGCAGCCCGCGCTGGGTCAGGCGCTCCACGAGCCGCCGGTAGCGGGGGAGCATCCCCGCGTGGTGGACGCCGACGCCGTGCAGGAGGAACCGGCGCAGCGTACGGCCGAAGCCCCGGCCGAACCGGAAGCCGGCCAGCTCGGCGGCGATCGCGTCGCGCGCCTCGCGCGAGGCCACGGGGGTGGAGGTCAGCGCCTGGGCGCGCTCGACGGCGTCGCGCTGGGTGAAGTGCACGAGGTAGACCGGCGCCTTCCCGGTCGCCACGAGGCGCTCGACGACCTCGTGCAGCGGGTCGACGGCGTAGGTGAACTCCAGCGGCACCGGTCGCTCGGTCCCGGTCACCGCGGCGACGGGGCGGCCGGTGCGCCGCTGGAGGTCGTCGACGAAGAACGAGACGTCGCCGAGCGTGGCCGACATGAGCAGGAACTGGGTCCGGGTGAGCTCGAGGAGGGGGATCTGCCACGCCCAGCCGCGCTGCGGGTCGGCGTAGTAGTGGAACTCGTCCATGACGACGACGCCGATCTCGTCCGGGCCCGGGACGGCCGGGTCGTCGGGGTGGTCGGGCGGGAGGCCGCCCGTGCGCAGCGCGATGTTCGCGAGGATCTCGGCCGTGCAGCAGACGATCGGCGCGGTCGGGTTCACCGCGGAGTCGCCCGTCATGAGGCCGACGTTCTCCGGGCCGAAGATCCGCGCCAGGTCGAAGAACTTCTCGTTCACCAGCGCCTTGATCGGTGCGGTGTAGAAGGTCCGCGTCCCGCGGGACAGCGCCGCGAGGTGCGCGGCGACCGCCACGAGCGACTTCCCGCTGCCCGTCGGGGTGGAAAGGATCACGTGCGACCCGCTGACGAGCTCCACGACCGCCTCGTCCTGGGCGGGGTAGAGCGTGAAGCCCTCCCCGGTCGCCCACGCGACGAAGGCGTCGTAGACGGCGTCGGGCTCGGGGCTGGTCGCGGCGAGGGGCACCCCCGCAGGCTAGGGTCTCGCCGTGACCGCGCACACCGTCGAGATGTGGACCGACGGCGCCTGCAAGGGAAACCCGGGCCCGGGTGGGTGGGGCGCATACCTCCGGTTCGGCCCGCACGAGCGCGAGCTGTTCGGCGGCGAGGCGCACACCACGAACAACCGGATGGAGCTGACCGCGGTCATCGAGGGCCTGCGGGTCCTCAACCGCCCGTGCACCGTGCGGCTGCACGTGGACTCGACGTACGTCATGCACGGGATCACGCGCTGGATGGACGGCTGGAAGCGCAACGGCTGGCTGACCAAGGAGCGCAAGCCGGTGAAGAACGCCGACCTGTGGCGGGCCCTCGACGCCGAGCTCGCCCGGCACGACGTGACGTGGGTCTGGGTCAAGGGGCACGCGGGCGACCCTGGGAACGAGCGGGCCGACCGCCTCGCCAACCGAGGTGTACCGACCTCCGAGACATGACGTCTTGTGCCTTGATACGGGCGCCGCGCTCTGGGTGACTGTCCCCATGCCCGACCGCTACACCCACGGCCACCACCCGTCCGTCCTGCGCTCGCACACGTGGCGCAACGTGGAGAACTCCGCGACGTACCTCGTCCCGCACCTCGCCGCGGGGGCTTCGCTCCTCGACGTCGGCTGCGGCCCCGGGACGCTCACGGTGGACCTCGCCCGCCGCGTCGCCCCCGGCCGCGTCGTGGGCGTCGACGCGGCCGAGGGAGTCCTCGACCGGGCCCGCGCCCACGCGGACGAGGAGGGCGTCGAGGTCGACTTCCAGGTCGGTGACGTCTACGACCTGCCGTTCGTGGACGACGTCTTCGACGTCGTCCACGCGCACCAGGTCCTTCAGCACCTGTCGGACCCGGTGCGCGCCCTGCGCGAGATGCGCCGCGTGACCCGGCCCGGCGGCGTCGTCGCCGTGCGTGACGCGGACTACGGCGCCTTCACCTGGTTCCCGGCCTCCGAGGGGCTCGAGGAGTGGCGCCACCTGTACCGGGAGGTCACGTCGGCCAACAAGGCGGAGTGCGACGCCGGACGCCGGCTCCTCGCCTGGGCCCGGGCCGCGGGGTTCGAGGAGATCTCCCCGAGCGCCTCGGTGTGGTGCTTCGCCACCGAGGCCGAGCGCGAGTGGTGGTCCTCGCTGTGGGCCGAGCGGACCCTGCACTCGGACTTCGCGCGTCAGGCGCGCGAGCGGGGTCTGGCCGACGACGTCGCGCTCGAGGAGCTCCACGACGCGTGGCTCGCGTGGGGAGCCGAGCCGGACGGCTGGTTCCTCGTCCCGCACGGAGAGGTCATCGCGCGGGCGTGAGGTTCGCGGCGGCCTGCCCCACGGCGTGGAGAGCCCTCTCCAGGGGCCCTCGCCCCAGCGTCGCCCGCCACGCGGTCGCCACGACGAGCGTCACGACGACGAACCAGCCGAGGACCTGCCACGACGGCTGGAAGACGACGTCCCTGCCGAGCAGGGCGATGGCCACGATCTGCGCCGAGTAGACCGTCAGGGCCATCGCGCCGGTCGCCGCGAGCGGCGCGACGAGGCGGGGCCAGCGCTCGCCGACGACGAGGCAGCCCGCGAGCACGACGAGCACCGTCCCGGTGTTCGCGAGCACCTCCACCCCGGAGGAGCTGTGCGGCAGCGTGGTCAGCAGGGGGCGCCAGTCGGTGTCCCACGGCGGCAGCGCGCGCATCGCGACCGCGTTCGTCGCGTAGCCGACGGCCGCGGCGAGGGCACCCCACCCGGCCAGGCGGGCCGGCGTGCCCGGGCGCCGGAGGTCCTTGCCCACCGCGAGGCCGACGAGCAGGTACGCGATCCACACCAGCGGCGGGTAGTACGCGCTCCACAGGAACGTGGGCCACGCCTCGCGCAGCGCGAGGACGGCCGGCGGAGCGGCGACGGCCACGACGGCGGCCGCCGCGAGGAGCCACCGCGGACGCCAGGTCAGGGCGGCCGTGAGCATGACGAACATCACCGCGTACGCGGGCAGGATCACGACGACGGGCGTGCCCAGCGCGGACAGCACCCACCCGAGCGGCAGGAGGACGGCCGCGCGCGCGAGGACGCGGAGCACCTTCCCCCGCGGCGACATGAGCGCCGCCGACACCCCGGCGAGCAGCGCGAAGCCCGCGGCGCTGCGGCCGTCGAACGCCTCGAGCCAGGAGCTGCCGTTGGGCAACCGCGCGTGCAGGTCCGGTCCGACGTGGGCGACGAGCATGCCGAGCACCGCCAGGCCGCGCGCGACGTCCACGCCCACCACCCGGCCGGTGCTCACGGCGCAACGGTAGGAGAATGCGGGGGTGCGCATCGCCAGGTTCACCACCGGAGACGACCCCCGTTACGCGATCGTCGAGGGCGACGACCTCGTCGTCCTCACGGGCGATCCCCTCTACACGCCGGTCCAGCCGACCGGCGAGCGGGTCCGGCTCGACCGCGACGACGTGCGCCTGCTGGCGCCCGTGATCCCTCGTTCGAAGGTCGTCGGCGTCGGCCGCAACTACGCCGCCCACGCCGCGGAGATGGGCAACGAGGTCCCCGCGACCCCGATGATCTTCCTCAAGCCGAACACCGCGGTCATCGGGCCGGACGACCCGATCGTGCTGCCCACGTGGTCGGAGGAGGTGCACGTCGAGGCCGAGCTCGCCGTCGTCATCGGCAAGGTCACGCGCGACGTCACCCCGGACCGCGCGCTCGAGCGCGTCTTCGGCTACACGGTCGCCAACGACGTCACGGCGCGCGACGTGCAGCGCGCCGAGCAGCTGTGGACCCGGGCGAAGGGCTTCGACGGCTCGTGCCCGCTCGGCCCGTTCATCGTCCCGGGGCTCGACGTCGACGACCTGCGGGTCACGTCGCGCGTCAACGGCACCACCCTCCAGGACGGCCGCACGTCGGACCTCGTGCACGGCGTCGCCGACCTCGTCGCCTTCGTCTCGGAGGTGTTCACCCTCCTGCCCGGAGACGTGATCCTCACGGGGACTCCGGCCGGTGTCGGCGAGGTGCGCCACGGCGACGTCGTCGAGTGCGAGGTCGAGGACATCGGCGTGCTGCGCAACCCCGTCATCCGGCGGAGCTGACCCGCACCAGCCAGGCGCGCACGAGCGCCTCGAACACCTCGGGCTGCTCGATCTGCAGGTTGTGGCCCGCGGCGTCGATCACGGCGTACGTCGCGTGCGGGAAGCGCTGCGCGAGGCCCCACTGCTCCCGGTACCCGACGACGGCGTCCTGCCGCCCGGCGAGGACCAGCACCGGCGCGTCGGTGGTCGCCGTGTCGTCCACGAGCCGGCGTCGGGGGCCGAGGACCTCCTCCAGGTATCCCTGGTCCGCCGACGCGACGCCGGGGTCGATCTCGACGAGGTTGCGTTCCCAGACCCGTCGCGTGAGCACGGCGTGGGACTCCGCGAAGGCCCGGCGCTGCTCCGCGGAGAGCTCGGCGAGGAGGTCCTCGTCGACCACGACCGCCTGGGGCGGGTCGACGTCGGCCACGCCCGAGCGGACCGCCGGGCAGAGCAGGGCCATCCCCAGCAGGTCGGGCCGGCGGGCGAGGACGCCCCGCGCGACGTGCCCGCCCCAGGACTCGCCGACGACGGCGTAGCGTCGCCCGGGCGCGAGAGCGTCCATGAGGTCGACGAGCAGCTGGGCGGTCGCCTCGGCGCTGTCGATCGAGGGGTGGCCGGGGGTCCCGCCGCTCCCGGGCAGGTCCGGGTAGATGCGCTGCCACGGGTCGTCCGGGCCGAAGAGGGGTTCCATGCAGCCGGTCATGAGGCGTCGGTCCACGCCCCAGCCGTGGACCATGAGCAGCGGGGTGCCCGAGCCGTGCACCTCGACCGCGACCGGGACGTCGCCGATCCGCACAGTGGTGTCCATGGCGGGACGGTAGACGGGGCCGCCGACAGGGGCCCGTCGCCCGGCCACTAGGCTGGTCGGCACCATGACTGAGTCCTCGCCGATCCGGGTCCGCTTCTGTCCGTCGCCGACCGGGAACCCGCACGTCGGCAACATCCGTACCTGCCTGTTCAACTGGGCCTACGCCCGGCACACCGGCGGCACGTTCGTCTTCCGCATCGAGGACACCGACGCGGCGCGCGACTCCGAGGAGAGCTACCGGCTCCTCGTCGAGGCGATGCACTGGCTCGGCATGGACTGGGACGAGGGCGTCGAGGTGGGCGGCCCGTACGGGCCGTACCGCCAGTCCGAGCGCATGGACATCTACCGCGACGTCGCGGCCAGGCTGCTCGAGGCCGGCTACGCGTACGAGTCGTTCAGCACGCCCGAGGAGGTCGAGGCCCGGCACCGCGCCGCGGGCCGCGACCCCAAGCTCGGGTACGACGGCTACGACCGCGACCTCACCGAGGAGCAGAAGGCCGCGTACCGCGCCGAGGGCCGCGAGCCCGTGCTGCGCATCCGCATGCCCGACGAGGACGTCACGTTCACCGACCTCGTCCGCGGCGAGCTGACCTTCCCGGTCGGCTCGGTGCCGGACTACGTCATCGTCCGTGCGAACGGCCAGCCGCTGTACACGCTGACCAACCCCGTCGACGACGCGCTCATGCGCATCACGCACATCCTGCGCGGGGAGGACCTCCTCTCGAGCACTCCCCGGCAGGTCGTGCTGTGGCGGGCGCTCAAGGAGCTCGGCCTCGTCGACCACGACCCCGTCTACGGGCACCTGCCGTACGTCATGGGGGAGGGCAACAAGAAGCTCTCCAAGCGCGACCCCGAGTCGAACCTTTTCCTGCTGCGCGAGTGGGGCTTCGTCAAGGAGGGCCTGCTCAACTACCTCGCGCTGCTGGGCTGGTCCATCGCCCCCGACCGGGACGTGTTCACGATCGACGAGATGATCGCGGCGTTCGACGTCGCCGACGTCAACCCGAACGCCGCGCGCTTCGACCTGAAGAAGGCCGAGGCGATCAACGCCGCGCACGTGCGCCTGCTCGCCCCCGAGGTGTTCCGCGAGCGGCTCGTGCCGTACCTGCACGCCGCGGGACTGGTGGGCGCCGCGGAGTACGCGGAGCTGACCGAGAGGGAGCGCGCGCTGCTCGACGCGGGCGCCCCGCTGGTGCAGGAGCGGATGAACCTGCTCCGCGAGGCCCCGGGCATGCTCGGCTTCCTCTTCGTCGACGAGGTGACGGTGGAGGACGACGCCCGCGCGGCGCTGCGCGACGACGCCGCCGCGGTGCTCGACGCCGCGCGCACCGCGCTCGCGGACGGCCCGTTCGACGCCGCGGCCCTGCAGGAGCGGCTGCAGGCGGCGCTGGTCGACGGCCTCGGCCTCAAGCCGCGCGTCGCCTACACGCCGCTGCGCGTGGCGGTCACCGGGCGACGGGTCTCGCCTCCGCTCTTCGAGTCCATGGAGCTCCTCGGCCGCGACGCGGTCCTCGCGCGGGTCGACGCGCTCCGCGCGACGCTGTGAGGCGCGTCGACGGCGTCCTGTTCGACGTCGACGACACGCTCGTCGACTCGCAGCGCGCCTTCGCCCGTGCCCTGTCCGGCGTCGCCCGCCGGTACCTGCCGCACCTGCCCGAGGAGCGGCACCCGGAGGTCCTCGCCGCGTGGCGGGCCGACGCCGGCGGCTGGTACAGGCGTCACACGCGCGGCGAGATCGGCTACCTCGAGCAGCGCAAGGCGCGCGCCGACGAGCTGCACGTCCGGTTCGGCGGGACGCCCCTCGACGACGCCGAGTTCGAGGCCTGGAACACGCTCTTCGAGAACGGCTTCCGCGAGTCCTGGTCGGCGCACCCCGACGCCCCCGAGGTGGTGAGGGCGCTGGTCGACGCCGGGCTCGCCGTCGGCGCGCTCACCAACGCCGCCGTCGCCTACCAGACGGCCAAGCTCGACAAGGCCGGGCTGACCGAGGTCCCCGTGCTCGTCGGCGTCGACACCCTGGGCTTCGGCAAGCCCGACGTCCGGGTCTTCCACGAGGCGTGCCGGCGGCTCGGCACCGCGCCCGAGCGCACCGCCTACGTCGGCGACGAGCTCGACGTCGACGCCCGGGCCGCGGTCGCGGCCGGGCTCGTCGGCGTGTGGGTGGACCGCCCGGGCACGCGCCGCCGCGAGATCCCCGAGGCCGACGTCGCCGCCGCGCGCGAGGCCGGGGTGCACGTCGTCGCGTCGCTCGACGAGATCCTGCCGATCCTTCTGTAGCCCTGGCGCAGCCCTCAGCGCAGCCAGATCGCGACGGCGGCCACCACGCCGACGACGACGATCGCCACCCGCAGCGCCGCCGCCGGGACGAGGCGGGCGATGCGCGCACCGAGGACGCCGCCTGCCGCGGAGCCGACGGCGATCGCCCCGGCGATCGTCCAGTCGACCTCGCCGGAGACGACGAACACGGCGCCGCCGACGAGGTTGGCGAGTCCCGCGAGCACGACCTTGGCCCCGTTCGCGCGGTGCAGGTCGGTGGACCACGCGATGCCGAGCATCGCGAGCAGGAGCACGCCCTGCGCGGCGCCGAAGTACCCGCCGTAGACGCCCGTGAGGAGCACGCCGACGGCGAGGGCCGGACCGACGGGCCGCGTGACGGCGTCGGCCAGGCCCTCCGGCGGGGGATCGGTGAGGGTCTCGCCGAGGGCGAGGGCGGCCAGCTGCTCCCTGCGGCGGATCGCGTCGGCGACGCGCGGCTGCACGGCCGCCAGGCCCGCCGCGACGAGGAGCAGGAGCGGGACGATCGTGCCGAACGCGGCGGGGGCGACGAGCAGGAGCAGCGCGCCCGCGACCGCGCCGAGCACCGAGAGCACGCCGAGGCGCGCGACGGTGCCCCAGTGCCCCGCGACCTCGCGCCGGTACCCCCACGCGCCCGTCACCGCGGCCGGGACGAGCCCCACGGTGTTCGACACGTTCGCGGTGAGCGGGGGCACCCCGAGCGCGACGAGCAGGGGGAACGTCAGCAGCGACCCCGCGCCCACGATCGTGTTGACCGCCCCGGCGACCAGGCCCGCGGCGGCGACGGCGAGCAGCGTCATCGGCCCACCGCGTAGCCCTGGACGCCGCGCGGGTCCGCCGCGGCCCGCACCACGCCGTCGCGCCACGCGGCGGCGCTGACCCGTCCGAGCGCCCACGGGCCGGCGTCGGTCACGTCGTGCCCCCGCCGGGCGAGGTCGGCCAGCACGTCGCCGAGGCGCGACTCGGCGTGCACGCCGCGCGGCGTGAGCGTGCGCGGGTCGAACGACGACACGAGGTGGGTCGTGTGCCACGAGGGCGCGTCGATCGCCTCCTGCAGGCCCTGGCCCGCGAGGTAGCCGAGCAGCACCGTCGTCTGCCACTGGTCCTGCTGGTCGCCGCCCGGTGTGCCGCAGACGACGACCTCGTCGCCCTCGACGAACGTGGGGCTGAGCGTCGTGCGGGGCCGGGTGCCGGGACGAAGGCCCGAGGGGCCGTCGTCGAGCCAGAACATCTGCGCGCGCGTGGGCAGGGCCATGCCCAGCCCGGGCACGGTGGGGGAGCTCTGCAGCCAGCCGCCGCTCGGGGTCGCCGACACGGCGTTCCCGGCCGCGTCGACGACGTCGAGGTGGCACGTGTCGCCGACCGTGGGCTCCCCGGTTCCCACCGCGCGCTCGGCGGGCGCAAGAGACGCCCGCGCGGCGAGGGTGCCGCGCGGGGCGCGACCGCCCGGTCGCCCGGGTTCGACCCGCTCGGTCGCGTCCGCGCCGACGAGGGCGGCGCGCTCGCGGGCGTACGCGGGGTCGAGCAGCTCGGGCGGGACGTCGGTGGCCGCGGGGTCGCCGTACCAGGCGTCGCGGTCGGCGAACGCGAGCTTGGCGACCTCGACGACGGTGTGCACCAGGGTGGCGGGGTCCTCGCCGACGGCGCCGAGCGCGTCGAGCATGAGCAGCTGCTGGAGCAGGACGGGACCCTGGCCCCAGAAGCCCGTCTTGTGCACGCGCCGCCCGGCGACCTCGACGGAGACGGTGTCCTCCACCGTCGCCCGCCAGCGGGCGAGGTCGTCGCCCGTGAGGAGACCGGCGTGCGCGCGGCCCGTGGAGTCCACCACCGGCGTCCGGCAGAACGCGTCGACGGCCTCGGCGACGAACCCGCGGTAGAAGGCGTCGCGGGCGGCGTCGATGCCGGCGTCGCGGTCCGCGTGCCGGGCCGCGGCCGCCGCGAGGCGTTCGAGCGTGGTCGCCAGGTCGGGGTTGCGCACGACCGCCCACGGCGCCGGGGGAGCGCCGCCGGGCAGCCAGGTGGCCGCCGAGGTCGGCCAGTGCGCGCGGAAGTGGTCGGCCGTCGCCGCGATGGTCGCCGCGGCCCGGGGCACGAGCGGGAAGCCGTGGCGGGCGTAGCCGATCGCGTACCGGGCGACGTCGGCGAAGGACCACGTGCCGTGCCGCAGCAGCTCGAGCCAGGCGCCGAACGCGCCCGGCACGACGGCTGCGAGCAGGCCGGTGCCGGGGACGTGCGTCAGGCCCAGGCCGGCGAAGCGCTCGCGCGTCGCGGCGGCAGGCGCGACGCCCTGGCCGCAGACGACGAACGGCGTGCCCCCGGGCAGGCGCGCGATGACGGGAAGGTCCCCGCCGAGCCCGTTGAGGTGCGGCTCCACGACGTCGAGCACGAGCCCGGCGGCCACCGCGGCGTCGAACGCGTTCCCGCCCGCCTCGAGGACGGCCATGCCCGACTGCGAGGCCAGCCAGTGGGTGGAGGCCACCATCCCGTGGGTCCCCACGAGCTCCGGGCGTGTGGTGAACGTCACGTCCGCTCCTCCCTGTGCGCACGGCGACCCTACGCCGTGCGTGAACCGGGGGGCGGCGGCGCTCTGCGGGCGTCCGCGGTTGGACCCGCCGGGCCGCGCTCGGGTAGAGTTCCCCGCCGGTACGCCGTCCGGGAGACCGGGCGGAATACCCCATGGGGTATGGTGTAATTGGCAGCACGACGGATTCTGGTTCCGTTAGTCTTGGTTCGAGTCCAGGTACCCCAGCGATGGAGGCCTCGATTTCGGCGCCCGGCGCCGATGATGTAGAGTCTCCGTCCGTTGGTCCCGCCCCCATCGTCTAGCGGCCCAGGACGCCGCCCTCTCACGGCGGTAGCAGGGGTTCAAATCCCCTTGGGGGTACCAGCACGAAGGCCCGGTCCGCACGGACCGGGCCTTCGTCGTCGTCGGGGGAGTCAGTCGGCGGTGCGGCGCAGCACCTCGGTGAGGCGGTTCGCCGCGGCGACCACGGCGCCCGCGTGCAGCCGGCCGGGCTGGCGCGTCAGGCGCTCGACCGGGCCCGAGATGGACACGGCCGCCACGACGCGGCCCGACGGGCCCCGCACCGGCGCTGAGACGCTCGCCACACCCGGCTCGCGCTCGGCGACCGACTGCGCCCAGCCGCGCCGGCGCACGCCGGACAGGACGGTCGCGGTGAACTTGGCGCCCTGCAGCCCGCGGTGGAGACGGTCCGGCTCCTCCCACGCGAGGAGCACCTGGGCGGCGGACCCGGCGTGCATGGTCAGGGTCGCGCCCACGGGGATCGAGTCGCGCAGGCCCATCGGTCGCTCGGCCGCGGCTACGCAGATGCGCTGGTCACCCTGGCGGCGGTAGAGCTGCGCGCTCTCGCCGCAGTGGTCGCGCAGGGCCGCGAGCACCGGGTTGGCGGCGGCGAGGAGCCGGTCCTCGCCCGCGGCCGTGCTGAGCTCGGCGAGCCGGGGGCCGAGCACGAACCGGCCCTGCATGTCGCGGGCGACGAGCCGGTGGTGCTCGAGCGCGACCGCCAGACGGTGGGCGGTGGGTCGGGCAAGATGAGTGGCGGCGACGAGCTGGGCCAGGGTGGCCGGGCCGGCCTCGAGGGCGCTGAGGACCGCGGCGGCCTTGTCGAGGACGCCGACTCCGCTAGAGTTGTCCATGTGCCGATATTGGCGTCTCACGCGCTGAGACGCAAGTATCTACCACTCCATCGGCCCATCCAGGAGGAATCAGACATGGGGCGGACCCTTGCGGAGAAGGTCTGGGACGCACACGTCGTGCGCCGCGGCACCGACGGTGCGCCGGACCTCCTCTACATCGACCTGCACCTCGTGCACGAGGTCACGAGCCCGCAGGCGTTCGACGGCCTTCGCCTCGCCGGCCGTCGGGTGCGCCGCCCCGACCTGACCCTCGCCACCGAGGACCACAACACGCCGACCCTCGACATCGACCGGCCCATCGCCGACCCGACGAGCCGCACGCAGATCGAGACCCTGCGCCGCAACGCGGAGGAGTTCGGCATCCGGCTGCACTCGCTCGGCGACGCCGACCAGGGGATCGTGCACCAGGTCGGCCCGCAGCTCGGCCTGACGATGCCCGGGCTGACCGTGGTCTGCGGCGACTCGCACACGTCCACGCACGGCGCGTTCGGCGCGCTCGCGTTCGGCATCGGCACGAGCGAGGTCGAGCACGTCCTCGCCACCCAGACCCTGCCGCTGCAGCGCTTCAAGACCATGGCCATCACGGTCGACGGCCAGCTCCCGCCCGGCACGACGAGCAAGGACATCATCCTCGCGATCATCGCCAAGATCGGCACGGGCGGCGGCCAGGGCTACGTCATCGAGTACCGCGGCGAGGCCATCCGGAGCCTGTCGATGGAGGCCCGGATGACGATCTGCAACATGTCGATCGAGGCCGGCGCCCGCGCGGGCATGATCGCGCCCGACGAGACCACGTTCGAGTACCTCAAGGGCCGCCCGCACGCACCCGAGGGCGCCGACTGGGACGCCGCCGTCGAGTACTGGCGCACCCTGCGCACCGACGACGACGCCGTCTTCGACGCCGAGGTCTTCCTCGACGCCCGCGAGATCGAGCCGTTCGTCACGTGGGGCACCAACCCGGGTCAGGGCCTGCCGCTCTCCGGGCGGGTCCCCGACCCGGCCGACATCGCCGACGAGACCGAGCGGGTCGCCGCCGAGCGCGCGCTCGAGTACATGGACCTCAAGCCCGGCACCCCGCTGCGCGAGATCGCCGTGGACACCGTCTTCATCGGCTCGTGCACGAACGGCCGCATCGAGGACCTGCGCCAGGTCGCCAAGGTCTTCCAGGGCCGGCGCAAGGCCGACAACGTGCGGGTCCTCGTCGTCCCGTCGTCGGCGCGCGTGCGGCTGCAGGCCGAGGCCGAGGGGCTCGACAAGATCTTCACCGAGTTCGGCGCCGAGTGGCGCAACGCCGGGTGCTCGATGTGCCTCGGCATGAACCCCGACCAGCTCGCGCCGGGGGAGCGCTCGGCGTCGACGTCGAACCGCAACTTCGAGGGGCGCCAGGGCAAGGGTGGCCGCACCCACCTGGTCTCGCCGCTCGTCGCCGCCGCCACCGCCGTCCGCGGCACGCTGTCCTCGGTGCGCGACCTCGGGATCGAGGACGCGCCGGACGGCTCGCCCCTGCCCGCCGCCGTGAGCGTCTGAGGAGACCGTCATGGAGAAGTTCACCCAGCACACCGGCGTGGGCGTGCCGCTGCGGCGCAGCAACGTCGACACCGACCAGATCATCCCGGCGGTCTACCTCAAGCGGGTCACCCGCACCGGCTTCGAGGACGGGCTGTTCGCCGCGTGGCGCAGCGACCCGGACTTCGTCCTGAACCAGGAGGCCTACCGGTCCGGCTCGGTGCTCGTCGCCGGCCCGGACTTCGGCACCGGCTCCTCGCGCGAGCACGCCGTGTGGGCGCTCAAGGACTACGGCTTCCGGGCCGTGCTGTCGGCGCGCTTCGCGGACATCTTCCGGGGCAACGCGGGCAAGCAGGGCCTGCTCGCCGCGCAGCTCGCGCAGGAGGACATCGAGCTGCTCTGGAAGATCCTCGAGACCAACCCCGGGACCGAGGTGACCGTCGACCTCGTCGCCAAGCAGGTGCACTGCGCCGACGTCGTCGTGCCGCTGCAGGTGGACGACTACACGCGCTGGCGCCTCATGGAGGGCCTCGACGACATCGCCCTCACGCTGCAGCACGAGGCCGAGATCGCCGAGTACGAGGAGCACCGCGCCTCGTGGCGGCCGAAGACGCTGCCCGCCAAGCACCTGCCCAAGGTCGAGGTGCGGGCCGCGCGCCCGGTCGGCGTCCCGGTCGAGATCGGCCGCCGCCCCGGAGCCTGAGCGCTCCGGCCTCCGCGCGTCAGCGCGGCGGGCCCTGGCGCGCCAGGTCGAGCAGCGCCTCCGGCGTGACGCTCGGGTCCCAGCGCGAGTCGACGAACCACGTGGCCCCGGCCTCCTCGTAGGCCGCCACGAGGTCGCGGGCCGCGCCGGGGTCGGCGGGCAGCACGTCCTGCACGACGACGTCGTAGCCGGTCAGGTCGCCCCGCCGCTCGCGCAGCCACGCCACGGCGTCGGCGACGTCGGCGGTCGAGAGGGGCTCCTCCGAGCCTGTCCGCTGCAGGACCACCCCGTCCCAGCGCGCGGCGCGCGCCATCGACCGCGGGCTCGGCCAGCCGCCCACCGGCCACACGGGCACGCGCGGCCGCTGCACCGGCGTCGGGCGCAGCACCAGGTCCGTGACCCGGTAGTGCCGGCCCGTGAAGGTCACCGGCTCGCCGCGCCACGCCTGGTCGCAGACGGCCAGCAGCTCGTCCAGGCGCTCGGCGCGCTCGCGCATCGTGGTGGCCTCGCCGGACACGCGCGAGAACCCGCCGTCGTCGGGCACGCCCAGGCCCACCGGCAGCACGAGGCGACCACCGGACAGGTGGTCCACCGTGACGGCCTCGCGGGCGAGCTTCCACGGGCGCCGGCGCGCCGGGGCGAACACGAGCGCCCCGAGCCGGATGCGCTCCGTGCGCACCGCGACGGCCGCGAGCAGCGCCCACGGGTCCCACGTCTCCTCCATGCCGGGGACGCTGATCGCGTCCCACGTGAAGAACGCGTCCCAGCCCGCGGCGTCGGCCTCCTGTGCGATCTCGAGCAGCTGGGCGGTCGTGCCGTAGCTGCCCACCATGCCGAACCTCATGCCGCCACGCTAGGCGCGGCCTCCGACACCGCCCCGGGCGGCCGTGCACAGGTCCGCACCCGGTGCCGCCGGGCGGCGGCGGATCCCGGCGCGCCGCGACGTCGTGTGACGCGGACGCCCGGCGTGGGCGACGATGGGGGAATGGGTGAGGTCATGTACGTCCACGGCGGGTCGCCGCTCCGGGGCACGATCACCGTCCGTGGGGCGAAGAACTTCGTCTCCAAGGCGATGGTGGCGTCGCTGCTCGGCGAGGGACCCAGCGAGCTGCGCAACGTCCCGCAGATCCGCGACGTCGAGATCGTGCGCAACCTGCTCGAGCTGCACGGCGTCCGTGTGGACGTCGACGCCGCCGCGGGCGTGCTGCGCCTCGACCCGACCGACGTGGAGTCCGCGCACGTCGCCGACATCGACGCGCACGCCGGCTCGAGCCGCATCCCGATCCTGTTCTGCGGCCCGCTGCTGCACCGGCTCGGCGAGGCGTTCATCCCGGACCTCGGGGGCTGCCGCATCGGCGACCGGCCGATCAACTACCACCTCGACATCCTTCGGCAGTTCGGCGCCGTCGTGGACAAGCGCGAGAACGGCATCCACATCCAGGCACCGCGCGGCCTGCGGGGCACGAAGATCTCGCTGCCGTACCCGAGCGTCGGCGCCACCGAGCAGCTGCTGCTCACCGCGGTCCGCGCCGAGGGGCTGACCGAGCTGTCCGGCGCGGCGATCGAGCCCGAGATCATGGACCTCATCAACGTCCTGCAGAAGATGGGCGCGATCATCTCGGTCGACACCGACCGGGTCATCCGCATCGAGGGCGTCGGGCGCCTCGAGGGCTTCCGCCACACCGCCCTCCCCGACCGGATCGAGGCGGCCTCGTGGGCGTCCGCGGCGCTGGCCACGGGCGGCGACATCGACGTGCTCGGCGCCCGCCAGCCGGAGATGACGACGTTCCTCAACACGTTCCGCAAGGTCGGCGGCGGCTTCGAGGTGCACGACGAGGGCATCCGGTTCTTCCACCCGGGCGGCGAGCTCCGCTCGATCGTGCTCGAGACCGACGTGCACCCCGGCTTCATGACCGACTGGCAGCAGCCGCTCGTCGTCGCGCTCACGCAGGCGACCGGGCTGTCCATCGTGCACGAGACGGTGTACGAGAACCGGTTCGGCTTCACGGACGCGCTGCGCGGCATGGGCGCGACCATCCAGGTCTACCGCGAGTGCCTCGGCGGCCACCCGTGCCGCTTCGGGCAGCGCAACTTCTACCACTCGGCGGTCATCTCCGGCCCGACGCCGCTGCAGGCCGCGGACATCGTCGTGCCTGACCTGCGGGGCGGCTTCTCGCACCTCATCGCCGCGCTCGCCGCGAAGGGCACCTCCGCGGTCAAGGGCATCGACCTCATCGACCGCGGGTACGAGCACTTCACCGACAAGCTCGCGGCCCTCGGCGCCGAGTTCGACCGGCCCTGAGCGCCGGTCCGGACGCGCCCGCGGCCCGCGGAGGCGTCGCGCCGCGGCGGCGCGGGTAGCATCGGCTCCCGTGCCGCCGCCCCCGCGCTCCAACCGCGCCTACCGTGTCGTGGCGCGCATCGTGCGGCCCACGCTGTTCGCGTGCACGCGCCCGCAGTGGTCGGGCGGCGAGCACCTGCCGCACGACCGGGGGTTCATCGTCGCGGTCAACCACGTCACCGTGCTCGACCCGCTGACGACCGCGCACTACCTGTACGACCACGGGTTCGCGCCGCGGATCCTCGCGAAGGACTCGCTGTTTAGGGTGCCCGTCGTCGGGCGCGTGCTCCGCGCGGTCGAGCAGGTGCCCGTCTACCGCGGCACCACCCGCGCCGGGGACGCGCTGCGCGACGCCGTGGCCGCCGTCGAGAAGGGGGAGTGCGTCGTGATCTTCCCCGAGGGCACGCTCACCCGGGAGCCCGACATGTGGCCGATGGCCGGCAAGACCGGCGTCGCGCGCCTCGCGTTGGCCACGCGCGCGCCGGTGATCCCGGTCGCCCAGTGGGGCACGCACCGCGTCATCGCCCGCTACGGCAAGGTGCCCAAGCCGTTCCCGCGCAAGCCGGTCACGGTCATCGCCGGGCCGCCCGTGGACCTCGGCGACCTGTACGACCGACCGGCCGACGCCGCGGTGCTCCGCGAGGCGACCGAGCGGGTCATGGACGCGATCACGAGGATGCTGGAGGAGATCCGGGGCGAGCGCGCCCCGCAGGAGCGCTTCGTCTGGCGGCGGGGCGCGGGCCAGGCAGGAGAGTCGGCATGAGCACCGCAGACGCGCCCCGCGCGGCCGTCCTCGGCACCGGCGCCTGGGGCACCGCCTTCGCCGCCGTGCTCGCGGACGCCGGCTGCCCCGTGACGATGTGGGGCCTCGCCGAGGACGTGTGCGCGGAGATCACCACGGCGCACACCAACGAGGGCTACCTGCCCGGTGCGCGGCTGCCGGAGCAGGTGCGCGCGACGACGGACCCCGCCGAGGCACTGGCCGGCGCGAAGGTCGTCGCGATCGCCATCCCCGCCCAGGTGGCCCGCTCGGCGATCGAGCCGTTCGCGCCGCTGCTCGAGCCCGACGCCGTCGCGGTCTCGCTCATCAAGGGCGTCGAGCTGACCTCGCACCGGCGGATGAGCGAGGTGCTGCGCGACGCGCTGCGCCTGCCCGAGGAGCGCGTCGCCGTCATCTCCGGCCCGAACCTGGCCCGCGAGATCGCCGCGCACCAGCCGACGGCGACGGTGGTCGCCTCGGTCAGCGAGGAGACCGCAGACCTCGTCGCGCGCGCGTGCGCCACCTCGTACTTCCGGCCGTACACGAACCGCGACGTCGTCGGCGTCGAGCTGTGCGGCGCGGTGAAGAACGTCATCGCGCTCGCCGTCGGCATCGCGCAGGGCAGCGGCTACGGCACCAACACCGTCGCCACGGTCATCACGCGCGGCCTCGTGGAGATGACCCGGCTCGGCCTGGCGCTCGGCGCGCAGCAGGAGACGTTCTCCGGCCTCGCGGGCATGGGCGACCTCGTCGCGACCTGCGTGTCCCCGCTGTCGCGCAACCACACGCTCGGCATGCACCTCGGTCAGGGCAAGACGCTCGAGGAGGCGATTGTCGCGACGGGCGGCACCGCCGAGGGCGTGAAGACGTCCGCCTCGGTGCACGAGCTGGCCGCCACGGTGGGCGTGGAGATGCCGATCACCGCGGCCGTCGTCCAGGTGCTGCACCACGGCCTGCCGATCGACCAGATGGCCGAGATGCTGCTCAACCGCCCCCGCAAGGCCGAGGGCGTGCAGGCCTCGCCGCTCTAGGGCTCTTCCAGGACCTCGGCTCTAGGACCTCTGCGCCGTCCCGGCCCGCAGCGCGGCGTCCAGGTCGCGCCAGAGGTCCTCGACGTCCTCGACGCCGACCGACAGCCGCAGCAGGTCCTCCGGCACCGTCAGCGACTCCGTGGCGAACCGCCGCCGCCGCTCGAGCATGCTCTCGACCCCGCCGAGCGACGTCGCGGGCACCCACAGGCGCACCGCGGCCACGACGGCGTCCGCCGCGTCCGCGCCGCCGCGCGGGCGCACGCCGACGATCGAGCCGAAGCCGTCGAGCAGGCGCGCGGCCCGCTCGTGCCCGGGGTCGGACGGCAGGCCCGGGTAGCGGACCTCGACGACGTCGGGGTGCTCCGCGAGCCGCGCCGCGAGGATCCCCGCGTTGTGCTGCGCGCGCTCGACCCGCAGCGCGAGCGTGCGCAGGCCGCGCAGCGCGAGCCACACCTCCCACGGCCCGGCGATCGCCCCGTGCGTCGTCCGGTAGGCCTGCAGGCGGTCGCGCAGCGCCGGGTCGGCCGTGAGCGTCGCGCCGAGCACGACGTCGGAGTGCCCCGCGAGCGCCTTCGTCACCGAGTGCACGACGACGTCCGCGCCGAAGGACAGCGGCCGCTGGCCGAGGGGCGTGGCGAAGGTGGAGTCGACCGCGACGAGCGCGCCCGCCTCGTGCGCCGCCGCGGTGAGGGCGGGCAGGTCGGCGACCTCGAGCATCGGGTTCGTGGGCGACTCGGCCCACAGCAGGTCGGCGCCGGGCAGCGCCGCGACGACGGCGTCGGTGTCGGCGATGTCGACGGCCTCGACGCGCAGGCCCGAGCGCTGGGCGAGCTCGCGCGCCAGCACGAGGGTCACCTGGTACGCGTGCCGCGGCACGAGCACCCGCCCGCCGGGCGGGACGAGCGAGAACACGGCGTCGACCGCCGCCATCCCGGACCCGAAGACGAGCGCCGGCAGCGGGCAGCCCTCGAGCGCGCCGAGCGCCTCCTCGAACGGGTGCCAGGTGGGCGCGTCGTACCGGGCGTACATCGCCTCGTCGGGCCGCGGCGGCCCCTGCGAGACGTACGTGGACGACAGCACCACGCCGGGGTTGACGGGTGCCCCGCCGGTGCGCGCGGGGCGGCCCGCGGTCACGGCGAGCGTCGCGGGCGCGAGCTCCGGGTGCGTCATGCCCGGCAGCGTAACGAGCGCCCCGGCGGCGGCCACGGCCCGTTCCACGGACGCGCAGGACCTTCCGCGCACGAGCGGTCCCGCCGGGCGGCCGGCCTCGCCGGGGCGGGACGAGGCCCCGGTGCTAACCTCGTCGGCGTGCTGACGGTCCTGGCGGGTGACGTGCTCGCCGACCGCACCGGGGACGAGCCCGCGCGCGTGCTCGCGCTGCACGGCTGGGCCCGCACGGGCGACGACTTCACCGACGTCGTGGCCGGCACCGACGCCCTCGCCGTGCACCTGCCCGGCTTCGGCCGCACCGCCCCGCCGCCCGAGGCGTGGGGCAGCGCCGAGTACGCCGAGCACCTGGCGGCCGCGCTCGCGGGCACCGGGCCGTACGTCGTCGTCGCGCACTCGTTCGGCGGGCGCGTGGCCGTCCGCCTCGCCGCGGCCCACCCGGAGCTCGTCTCGGCGCTCGTGCTCACCGGCGTGCCGCTCGTGCGCGCGACCCCGCCACCGCGGCCGCGCCTCTCGCTGCGCCTCGCCAAGCGCCTGCACGCCGCCCACCTGCTCCCCGCGGGTGTCGTCGAGCGCCTGCGCCGCCGCGGCGGCTCCGCGGACTACAACGCCGCCCAGGGCGTCATGCGGGGGGTGCTCGTGCGCGTCGTCGGCGAGGACTACCGCGACGACCTCGCCCGCCTGGCCGAGCGCGGCCTGCCCGTGCGCATGGTCTGGGGCGAGCTCGACGACGCCGCGCCGCTCGCGGGCGCCCGGCTCGCCGCCGAGATGCTCCCGCAGGCGACGCTCGAGGTCGTCCCCGGCGCGGGCCACCTCCTCGAGGGCCCGCTCGCCGACGCGGTGCGCCGCGCGCTCCTCGCCGAGGTCGCCGGATGACCGACGTCCTCGTGGCGGTCGCGCTCGCCGCCGCCCTCGCCCTGGCGAGCCTGCGCTGGCTGCGCGTGGGCCAGCGCGAGCACTACGTGCCGGGCCGGGTACGGGTCATCGCGCGCATCTGGTTCTCGCGCTCCGGGCTCGACGCGGCGCTCCTCGCCGTCGCGGCCCTGCTCGTCGTGGCCGCGGTGGTGGTCGGCCTGGTCGTCGGCCGCGGCCTCGCCGCGGCGCTCCTCGGCCTCGCCGGCGCGGTGCTCGCCGCGCTCCTGCCGCGCGGGCTCGGGGTCCGCGGGCGCACGTCGAGGCTCGCGTGGACCGGGCGCCTGCGGCGGCTCGCCGCGGCCCTGGCGGTGCTCGCCGTCGCGCTCGGCGCCCTGCTGTGGTGGCTGGCCGGCGTCGGCGCGGCCGCCGCGCTCGTCGTGGGGGCCCCGCTGCTGATCGACCTCGCGCTCGCGGTCACCGACCCCGTCGAGAAGCGGCTGTCCGCGCCGTTCGTGGCGCGCGCCCAGCAGCGCCTCGCCCGCGTTCGGCCGACCGTCGTCGCCGTGACCGGCTCGTACGGCAAGACCTCGACCAAGGGCTACATCGCGCACGCGCTGTCCGCGAGCCGGTCCGTGGTCGCCTCGCCCGCGAGCTTCAACAACCGGCTCGGTCTGTCCCGCGCCGTCAACGACCACCTCGTCGACGGCACCGAGGTGTTCGTCGCGGAGATGGGCACGTTCGGCCCGGGCGAGATCCGCGAGCTGTGCGCGCTCTTCCCGCCCGACGTCGCGGTCATCACGACGATCGGCGAGGCGCACCTGGAGCGCATGGGCTCGCGCGAGGCGATCGCCCGCGCCAAGGGGGAGATCACCGAGCGCGCCCGCGCCGTCGTGCTCCCGGTCGACGACCCGCTGCTCGCCGACCTCGCCGAGCGCTGCCGCGCCGAGGGCAAGCGCGTGGTGACGGTCTCCACCGAGGGCCGCGAGGCCGACGTCGTCGTGGACATCGCGGCGGGCCGCGCGCGCGTGGCCGGCCCGGACGGCACCGCCGAGCTCGCCCTGCCCGACGCCGTCCCGCACGCGGTCAACCTGGGCGTCGCCCTGGGCGTGGCGCTCGCGCTCGACGTCGACCCCGCAGCCCTGCGCCTGGGCGGCCTGCCGCGCGCCGCGCACCGCGCGGAGGTGCACGCGGGTCCGGGCGTCGCCGTCGTCGACGACACGTACAACGCCAACCCCGTCGGCGCGCGCACCGCGCTGGCTGAGGCCGCCGCCCTGGCGGCCGAGCGCGGCGGGCCGCTCGTCGTCGTGACGCCCGGCATCGTCGAGCTCGGGCCCGTGCAGGCCGAGCGGAACGCCGACTTCGCCCGCGCCGTCGTCGAGGCGGGGGCGCGGCTCGTCGTCGTCGGGCGGACCAACCGGGCGGCCCTGCTGGCCGGGGCGCGCGCCGCGGGCGCGGAGCCCGACGTCGTCGACGTCCGCGAGCAGGCGGTGCCGCTCGCCACGGCCGCCGCCGGCGAGCGGGGGGTCGTACTCTACGAGAACGATCTCCCCGACCACTACCCGTGACGAGCCGCGCCTGCGACCGGCCGTCCCCTGAGCAGACGAGGTGAGCATGTCCCCCTGGGCCGTGGTGTTCGGTGGCCCGTCGCCGGAGCACGAGATCTCGATCCTGACCGGCCTGCAGGCCGAGCGGGTCCTCACGCGCGCCGGAGAGCAGGTCGTCAGCCTCTACTGGGGGCCGACGGGTGCGTGGCACCTCGTGCCGAACGGGACCGAGGCCAAGGACTACCTCGAGGGCGCGCCCAGCGGCTCGCGCCCGCTCGAGGTGCGCCTCGGCTCCGACGGCGGCTTCTTCGTCAAGGGCCGGCTGCGCTCAGAGCGCCTGGAGATCGACGCGGCCCTGTCGTGCCTGCACGGCGGCCTCGGCGAGGGCGGCGGCTACGCGGGCCTCATGGCCCTGCTGGGCGTGCCGACGACCGGCGGCAGCCTCTACGCGTCCGCGCTCGGCATGGACAAGCTCGCGTTCGGCGGGGTGGTCGCGGCGGCCGGGATCCCGACGCTGCCGCGCGTGGCGCTCGAGGCCGACCACGAGCCGGCGTTCCCCGGCCCGTACATCGTCAAGCCGCGCTACGGCGGTTCGAGCATCGGCATCGAGATCACCGAGGACGTCGCGACGGCGCGGGCGGTCGCCCGCTCGAGCGTGCACCTGCGCGGCGGCGCGGTGCTCGAGCCGTACCGGCGCGACCTCGTCGACCTCAACATCGCCTTCCGCACGTACCCGACGCTGCAGCTGTCGGACATCGAGCGGCCGCTGCGCAGCGCCGACGGCGGCGTGTACTCCTACGCGGACAAGTACCTCGCGGGCGGTGCGGGTGAGGACGCGGGCATGGCGAGCGCGCCCCGCGAGCTGCCCGCCCGGGTGCCCGACGACGTCGCCGGCCGGGTGCGCGAGTACGCGCTGCGCGTGGCCGCCGTCACCCGGGTCACGGGCGCCCCGCGCCTGGACTTCCTCTACGACGAGTCCAACGGCGACGTGTACGTCAACGAGATCAACACGGTGCCGGGCGCGATGGGCCTGTACCTGTGGGCCGCCACGACGCCGGCCGCCCAGGTGCTGCGCGACATGCTCGTCGAGGCGCGCGAGGCCGGCGTGCCGGCCGTCCCGTCCGGGTTCGGCTCGGGCGCCGCGCTGCGGGCCGCGGGCGGCATCGCGGGCAAGCTCGTGGGCCTCGAGGGCCCGCGCGCCTGAGACGCTCGGCCGAGGCCCCGTGGGCGGGCCCCGGCTCAGGCGGTGGGCGGGGCCTCGGCTCAGGCGGTCGTGCTCAGACGGCGGCGCCGCCCGGGCGCGGGTCGGGGCCGCGGCGCGCCGCCGTGCGCAGGAGCTCCGCCAGGAGCGAGCCGAGCGTGCGCCCGGACTCCGCGGCCGCCAGCGGCAGCACCGACGTCTCCGTGAGCCCGGGGGAGATCGCGGCCTCGAGGAACCACGGCGTGCCCGCCTCGTCGACGACGACGTCCGTGCGCGAGATGTCCCGCAGGCCGAGCGCCCGGTGCGCGGTGACGGCCGCCGCGGCGGTCGCCTCGAGCGCCGGGAACGGCAGCGGCGCGGGGATCTCGATCGTGATGAGGTCCGGGCTGTAGCGCGCCTCGAAGCTGAACGGCGACGTGCCGGGGTTGGTGAACGCCGCGGGCGGCAGCGCGACGGGCGTCCCGTTCTCCTCGACGACCACCGTCTCGACGGTCGTGCCCGCGACGTACCGCTCGATGAGCGCGAGGTCGCCGTACGTGAAGCAGCGCACGAGGGCCGCGGGCAGGTCGGCGGCGCGCTCGACGAGCGACATGCCGAGGGTCGAGCCGCTCGTGGCCGGCTTGACGACGACGGGCAGGCCGAGCCGCTCGGCCACCGCGCCGACGAGGCGGGTGGGGGAGAGCTCGCGGAACGAACGCTGCGAGACCGCCACCCACTCGGGCGTCGCGAGGCCCGCGCTCGCCACGAGCTTCTTCGCCACGACCTTGTCCCACGCGAGGTGGCACGCGCCCGGCTTGGGGCCGACGTAGGGGATCCCGACGAGCTGGAGGGCGGTCTGCAGCGACCCGTCCTCGCCGCTCGCGCCGTGCACGGCGACGTAGGCGGCGTCGACCCGGTCGTTGCTCAGGCGGTCGAGGAGGGACTCGTCGGCGTCGTAGAAGACCGCGTCGATGCCCTCCTCGCCGAGCGCCCAGAGCGCCCGGCGCCCGGAGCGCACGGAGACCTCCCGCTCGTTCGACAACCCTCCGGCGACGACGGCGAACCGTTCCAGCTGCGTCATGGCACTCCCTTCCCGGCGATCCTAGGGGTCACAGGCAGGACCGGGTCTGCTCCACGCGGGCGACCGCCGGGCCCAGGTCGAGCAGGAACGACGTCGAGCGCTCCGCGGCGACCGCCGCGGGCACGCGGACCTCGACGGCCGGGACGCGGCCGTAGGTCGTGAACGTCCAGTCCGCGCCCTTGGGCCCCGGCTCGCCCTCGACGGCGATCCAGTCCACCGCGACGACGCCGTCGTCCGCGGTCACGCACGGGTCCGTCGTCGGGGGCGGGGGCTCGACGCCGCACCGCAGGACCACCGGGTGCGCGCGGTCGCCCCAGGCCGCGGTCGCCTGACTGCTCGTCGTCAGGCGCGGCATGCCGACGAGCTCGCGGGGCAGGGCGAGCACCACCTCGGCGCACACCGGGTCGTGCGCGTACGGGGCCGCGGGCACGCCCACGGGGGAGGCGCAGCCGACGAGCAGCGCCCCCGCCAGCCCGACGGCCCCCACGGCACGCGCGCGTGCGGCGGTCGGGGCGAGCGGGTCGGCGGGCACGGCCCCACCGTAGTGCGGTCCGCCGTCGGGACCGGCGCTCGGTAGCCTGGCCGACGTGCCCGAGCCGACCGTCGCCGACCTGGGCGAGGAGGCGCTCCTCGCACGCGTGCTCCCGCTCCTGCCGCCCGCCGCGGGAACGGTGCTCGGCCCCGGCGACGACGCCGCCGTGCTCGCCGCGCCGGACGCGCGCGTCGTCGTGACGACGGACGTGCTGGTCGAGGGGCACCACTTCCGGCTCGAGTGGTCCGGCGGCGCCGACGTCGGCCACCGGGCCGCGGTGCAGAACCTCGCCGACGTCGCCGCCATGGGCGCCGCCCCGACCGGCCTGGTCGTGGCGCTCGTCGTCCCCCCGCGGCTGCCGGTGGCGTGGGTCGAGGACCTCGCGCGCGGCCTGGCCGCCGCGTGCCCGCCGGGCGTCGGGGTGGTGGGCGGCGACCTGTCGGCCGGCGAGCAGGTGACCGTCGCCGTCACGGCCCTCGGCGACCTCGGTGGGCGCGCGCCCGTGCGACGCGCCGGCGCCCGCCCCGGCGACGTCGTCGCGCACGCGGGCCGGCGGGGCTGGTCCGCCGCCGGGTACGCGTGGCTCGCGGCCGGCCGGGACCCGGACGGCGCCGCGGACGTCGTCGCCGCCTACCTGCGGCCGGTGAGCCCGCTGGAGGCCGGCCCGGCCGCCGCCGAGGCGGGCGCCACGGCCATGCTCGACGTCTCCGACGGGCTCCTGCGCGACGCCGGGCGGCTGGCCCGGGCGAGCGCCGTCGTCGTGCACCTCGCGTCGCCGGAGGAGGCGTTCCCGGACGACCTGGCGGCCCTGCGCGACGTGGCCGAGGCGCTGGGCGCGGACCCGCGCACGTGGCTGCTCGCGGGCGGGGAGGACCACGGCCTGCTGGCCACCTTCCCGGCCGGCGCGGCGCTCCCGCCGCCGTTCCGACCGGTCGGGGTCGTGGCGGAGGCGGCCGGGCACCCGGCGGGCACCGTCACGGTGGGCGGGGAGGTCCCCACGGGCCCCGTGGGGTGGGACCACTTCGGGGGGTGACGGGCCCCTGGGCCCCTGGGCCCCTGGGCTCAGCCGCGGCGGTAGCGGATCTCCTTGAGGTACTCGCCGCCGAACTCTTCCATCTTCTCGACGCCGTCGGGCTGGAAGCCGTTGCGGCGGTAGAAGTGGCGGGCGCGCTCGTTCGCGTCGAGCGCCCACAGCGTCACGACGGAGCCGGCGGGGACGGCCGCGAGGACCGTGCGCATGAGCTCACGGGCGATGCCGCGGCCCCAGGCGTGCGGCTCGAGGTAGATGGCGTAGATCTCCCACGTGGAGCGGTCGGCGTCCTCGTCACGGCTCGGGCCGAGGTACGCGAAGCCGACGACCTCGCCCTCCTCCTCCGCGACCCAGACGTGGTGGCCGCGCTCGAGCGTCTCGAGGGTGCGGCGCCAGTCGTCGGCGCGGCCGGCCTCGTCCAGCCCGGCGAGGAACTCCTCCGGGACGATGCCCTGGTACGCCTCCCGCCACGAGGCGATGTGCACGGCGGCGATCCGCGGCGCGTCGGCGGGGGCGGCGGGGCGGATGGCGACCTCGGTGACGTCCTCGACCATGCCGACACCCTGCCATCCGACCCGGCGATGGGCCAACCCCGTTCGCGACCGGGTCGGCGACGCCCCGCGCCCGCCCGGTGAGCGCCCGGGGAACACGACGGGACCCGCGGCCGACGGCCGCGGGTCCCGTGAGGTCGTGTGCGCCGGGGCGCTCAGGCGGTGCGCTGCACCTTGCCCGCCTTGAGGCAGGAGGTGCAGACGTTGACGCGCTTGGGCGCGCCCGCCACCACCGCGCGCACGCGCTGGATGTTCGGGTTCCAGCGACGCTTGGTACGGCGGTGCGAGTGCGAGATGTTGTGCCCGAAGCCGGGGCCCTTGCCGCAGACGTCGCAGGTGGCAGCCACGTGAGTCTCCTCGTTACATGCACGCCACAGGGGCGTCGGTTCAGGGGTGTCCGGCGTCGGGCCGGACCGGGGCCGCACCAGGAGGTCCGGGCAGCACCGATCGCCAGCAGGGCCGGGCAACCTCGATAGGGTAGCCGATCGACGGCGGTGCTCCCAAACGGCGTCGGCGCCGCCGCGCGGCCCGGGTGGGCCGGGGCAGGCGCCGAGGGAAGGACACGGGTGCTCGGGACGGTCGAGCTCGACGGCACGGTGCTGCGCGCGTGGGCCGACGCGGCCGTCGCCGCGCTGGAGGCGCACCGCGCGGAGCTCGACGCGCTCAACGTCTTCCCGGTGGCGGACTCCGACACCGGGACCAACCTGTGGCTCACGCTGCGCGAGGCGCGCGACGCGCTCGACCGCGGCGGCGACGACGCGCGGGGCTTCGCGCGCGGCGCGCTCGTCGGCGCGCGGGGCAACAGCGGCGTCATCGTCAGCCAGTACGTCGGGGAGCTGCTGCGCGCCGCGTCGCGCGGCCCGCTCACCGCGGACACGCTCGCCCAGGCCCTCGGCCGCGCCGCCGACGCCGCGTACCGCGCCGTCGCCCGCCCGGTCGAGGGGACCGTGCTCACCGTGGCGCGCGCGGTCGCCGAGGGCGCGCGGGGCGCGGCGCCCGGCGGGTCCGCCGCCCGCCCGGGGGCCGTCCTCGCCGCCGGCCTCGACGCGGGGTACGCGGCGCTCGGCCGCACCGGCGAGCAGCTCGAGGCGCTGCGCGCCGCGGGCGTGCTGGACGCGGGGGGCTGGGGGCTGCTGCTCGTGCTCGGGGCGCTCGCCGAGGCGCTCGGGGAGCCCGTCGTCGCGCCCCTGCGCCCCGAGGTGCCCGAGCACGACCACGCGTGCCACGAGACCGACCAGGGCGGCGCGTTCGAGGTCATGTACGTCGTCGACGCCGGCGCCGACGCGGACGGTGCGATCGCCGACGGGTTGCGCGAGGGGCTCGCGGCCGTGGGCGACTCGGTCGCGGTCGTCGGCGTGGACGGGCTGTGGCAGGCCCACGTCCACACCGACACCCCGCTCGAGGCCGTGTCCTGCGCGCTCGACCTCGGCGTGCGGCCCAGCCAGGTGCGGGTGCGGCACATCGGACGCCAGGCGGGCGTGCACGGCGTGCACGCGCCCGCGCTCGGCCTCGTCGCGGTCACGGGCGCCGCCGGGCTCACCGCCGACCTCGCGCGGGCGGGGGCCGTCGTCGTCCTCGTGCCGCCCGGGCAGGCCGCGGGGCCCGAGATCGAGCGCGCGGTCGACGACACGGGTGCCCCGACGGTCCTCGTGCTCGCCGCGGGCGGGCTCGTCGCGACCGGCACGCGCGGCCGCGCCCGGGTGCGTGCGGGCCTCGCGGAGGTGCAGGTCGTCGCGGGCGCGGCGACGCTCGCGAGCCTCAGCGGCCGGGGGCTGGACGCGGACGGCGTCGCCGAGGCGGTGCTCGCGGCCGTGGACGGCGTGCGCCACGCCGCGGTCGAGGCCGGTGTCGGTGGACAGGTGGATCCTGAGGCCGTGCTGGCCGCCGCCCGGGACCTCGTGGCCGAGGACACGACGCTGCTCACGGCGCTGGCGGGCTCGCGCGCGCCGGCCGACCTGGCCGAGCGGCTCGCGGCCGCGCTGCCGTCGCACGTGGAGGTCGTCGTGCTGCCCACGGGGCTGCCCCAGGCCCGGGTGGAGCTGGGCGCGGAGGCGGGCACGGCATGACGCGTGTGGGAGGTCGGGCGTGACGGTGCGTCTCGACGCGCCGCTCGAGCGGCTCGTCGGGCAGCGGACCGCGGCGGCGCTGGGCAGGCTCGGCCTGCGCACCGCGGCGGACCTGCTGCGCCACTACCCGCGCCGGTACTCCGAGCCCGGGCGGCTGACCGACCTGCGCGAGCTGCGCGTCGGCGAGCACGTCACGGTCATGGCCGAGGTGCGCCAGGCCACTGTGCGCCAGATGCGCAGCCGCGGCGGCTCGATGATGGAGGTCGTCGTCACCGACGGCACCCGGGAGCTGGGCCTGACCTTCTTCGCCAAGCACGCCGCGCGGCTGCGGTACCACGAGAGCAAGCTGCGGCCGGGCGCCGTCGGCCTCTTCACGGGCGACGTGAACCGGTACCGCGGACGTCCGCAGCTCGTGCACCCTGACTACACGATCGTCGGGCTCGACGCGGACGACGAGGAGGCCGCGCTCGTCGAGGCGACCCGCCCCATCCCGATCTACCCGGCGAGCAGCGCGATCCCGAGCTGGCGCATCCAGTCCGCCGTGCGCACGGTGCTCGACCCGCTCCGGCCGGAGGACGTGCCCGACCCGATCCCCGACGACGTGCGCGAGCGCCACGGCCTGCTCGACCTGCACACCGCGCTGCGCCTCGTGCACGCGCCCTACACCGAGGACGACCACCGCCGTGCGCGGGCCCGGTTCGTCTTCGAGGAGGCGTTCGTGCTGCAGGCCGCGCTCGCCCGGCGCCGGGCCGAGCTCGCCGCGGTCGACGCCGTCGCCCGGCCCGGCCGGCCCGACGGGCTGCTCGCCGCGTTCGACGCCCGGCTGCCGTTCGAGCTCACGGCGGGCCAGCGCGAGGTCGGTGAGCAGATCGCGGCGGACCTGGCCGCCCCGCGCCCGATGCAGCGCCTCCTGCAGGGCGAGGTCGGCTCCGGCAAGACCGTCGTGGCGCTGCGGGCGATGCTCCAGGTGGTCGACTCGGGGGGCCAGGCCGCGCTGCTCGCGCCGACCGAGGTGCTCGCGGCCCAGCACGTGCGGACCCTGCGCGCCCTGCTCGGCCCGCTCGCCGACGCCGGCACGCTCGAGGCGCCCGACGTCGCGACCCGGGTCGCGCTCGTCACCGGGTCGCAGACCGCGGCGCAGCGGCGCGAGGCCCTGCTCGACGCGGCCTCGGGCCGGGCCGGGATCGTCGTCGGCACGCACGCGCTGCTCGGCGAGCAGGTGCAGTTCGCCGACCTCGGCCTCGTCGTCGTCGACGAGCAGCACCGGTTCGGTGTCGAGCAGCGCGACGAGCTGCGCCGCCGCGGCGGCCCGACGCCGCACCTGCTCGTCATGACCGCGACGCCCATCCCGCGGACCGTGGCGATGACCGTGTTCGGCGACCTGGAGGTCTCCTCGCTGACCGACCTGCCGGGCGGGCGCGCCGGCGTGACCACGCACGTGGTGCCGGCGGACAACGCCGCCTGGATGGCCCGCACGTGGCAGCGCGTGCGGGAGGAGGTCGACGCCGGGCACCGCGCCTACGTCGTCTGCCCGCGCATCAGCCCGGACGACCCGGAGGACAAGGCCCCCGCCGACGACGCCGACCTGCTCAGCGCGGACGAGGACGCCCTGCTGTTCGGTGAGCCGGAGCGGCGCCGCCCGCTGCGCGCGGTGCTCGAGGTCGCCGAGGAGCTCGCCGCTGCGCCCGCGCTGGCGGGCGTGCCGATCGGCGTCCTGCACGGCGCGCTGCCGCCCGCCGAGAAGGACGAGGTCATGGGCCGCTTCGCGCGCGGGGAGGTCCCCGTGCTCGTCGCGACCACGGTCATCGAGGTGGGCGTCGACGTGCCCGAGGCGACGGTGATGGTCGTGCTCGACGCCGACCGGTTCGGCCTCTCCCAGCTGCACCAGCTGCGCGGCCGGGTCGGGCGCGGCACCGAGCCCGGGCTCTGCCTGCTCGTCTCGTCCGCGCCCGAGGGCACCGACGCGGCGACGCGCGTGTCGACCCTCGCCGAGACGACCGACGGCTTCCGGATCGCGGGCGTGGACCTCGAGCTGCGCCGCGAGGGCGACGTGCTCGGCGCCTCGCAGTCCGGCACGGCGTCGTCGCTGCGCCTGCTGCGCGTCGTGCGGCACGCCGACGTCATCGCCGAGGCGCGGCAGGAGGCCGCCCTCGTCGTCGGGCGCGACCCCGCGCTGCGGGAGCACCCGGCGCTGGACGCGGCGATCGCCGCGTGGCTGGACCCCGAGCGGGAGGAGTTCCTCGAGCGTGCGTGAGCGTACAGGACGGGAGGCGACGTGACGCGGATCGTGGCGGGCAGCGTCGGCGGCCGGGCGATCGAGGTCCCGGCCACCGGCACGCGCCCGACGAGCGACAGGGTGCGCGAGGCGCTGTTCTCGCGGCTCGAGCACGTGGGCGTGCTCGTCGGGGCGACGGTGTGGGACCTGTACGCGGGCTCGGGGGCGCTCGGGCTCGAGGCGGCGAGCCGCGGCGCGGCCGAGGTCGTGCTCGTCGAGCTGCGCCGGGAGGCCGTCGACGTGTGCCGGCGCAACGTCGCCCGGCTCGGGCTCACCGGTGTTCGGGTCGTGGGCCAGCGGGTCGCGCAGTTCCTCCAGCAGGCCACCGGCCCGGTCGACGTCGCGCTGCTCGACCCGCCCTACGACCTGCCGGAGAACGAGCTCGCCGAGGCGCTCGCGGCCCTCGCGCCGCACCTCGCGCCGAACGCGATCGTCGTCGTCGAGCGCACGAGCCGCACGCCCGAGCCGACCTGGCCCGAGGGCCTCGCGCGCACGGGGGAGAAGCGCTACGGCGAGACGGTCCTCTGGTTCGCCGAGCCCGCGTGAGGCGGGGCCGCGGCCTACAGTGACGGCGTGAGCACCGCCGTCGTCCCCGGCTCCTTCGACCCCGTCACGGTCGGCCACCTCGACGTCGTGCGCCGCGCGGCGGCCATGTTCGACGAGGTCGTCGTCGCCGTGGCGGCCAACGTGGCCAAGACCCCGCTGCTGACCGCCGCCGAGCGGGTCGCGCTCGTGCGCGACGCGGTCGCCGACCTGCCGCGCGTGCGGGCGGCCGAGGTCCCGGGCCTGCTCGTGGACTTCTGCCGCGACGTGGGCGCGACGGCGATCGTCAAGGGGCTCCGCTCGGGCGGGGACTACGACGCCGAGCTGCCCATGGCGTGGATGAACCGGCACCTCGGCGTGGAGACGGTGTTCCTGCCGGCCGACCCGTCGGTCGCCCACATCGCGTCGTCGCTGGTCAAGGACGTGGCCCGGCACGGCGGGCCGATCGAGGACCTGGTCCCGCCGGGCGTGGCCGCCCTCGTGCGGGCCCGGCTGGCCGAGGAGCGGCGATGAGCGAGGAGACGCTGGCCGGCGTGCTCGACGCGCTCGAGCAGGCGGTCGAGCACGCGCGCGCCATGCCGATGTCCGCGTCGGTGCTCGTCAACCGCGACGAGCTGCTGAGCCTCGTCGCGCAGGCGCGCGCCGCGCTGCCCGAGCAGCTCCGGGCCGCCGACGCGCTCCTGGCCGACGCCGAGCAGGTGGTCGCCCGTGCCCGCGCGGAGGGCGAGCAGGTGCTCGCCGACGCCCGCCGGCGGGCCGACGAGCTCGTGAGCCGGGAGTCGGTCGTCGCCGAGGCGCGCGCCGAGGCCGAGCGGATCGTGGCCGAGGCCCGGGCCACCGCCGACCGGATGCGCCGCGAGGCGGACGACTACTGCGACCGTCGGCTGGCGGAGTTCGAGATCGACCTCGGGCGCGTGCTCGCACAGGTGCAGGCCGGCCGCGCCAAGCTCGCGGGACGCCTCGGCGAGGAGTGACCCAAGGCGGTCCGCGGCCCGGCACGCGGCCGGTCGGGGGCCGGTCGGGAGCCGGCCGGGGGCCGGTTGGGAGCCAGCGGCCCGAGTGCCGTACGATGGGCGGCTGGTCCTGCCGCTCATGGCGTGGACCGAGACCCCTCGACCTTGGACTGCCGCCGTGGAGCGCCCGACGACTTCCCCGTTCGTGCTGGACGTGCACGACCTCGACCGCCGACCGGGGACGCAGCGGCTCTTCCAGCGGACCGTCCCGGCGCCGGAGGATCTCGGTACCGTCGTGATCGGCGTCCCCGCCGGAAGCGACCTCGTCCTCGACCTGAGGCTCGAGGCCGTCATGGAGGGGATCCTGGTCTCCGGCACCGTCCGGGGCCGGGCCGTCGGGGAGTGCGTGCGCTGCCTGGAGGAGGTCGTCGAGATCGTCGACGCCGACCTGCAGGAGCTCTACCACTACCCTGAGCGTGCCCGTGCCGCGCTCGAGGAGGGCGCCGACGAGGAGGACGTGCAGGTCCTCGACGGCGACCACGTCGACGTCGAGCCGGCGGTCCGGGACGCGGTGGTGCCCACCCTGTCCTTCCGGCCGCTGTGCTCGCCCGACTGCCTCGGCCTGTGCCCCGACTGCGGGGTGCGGCTCGAGGACGCCGGACCGGACCACAAGCATGAGACTGTTGACCCCCGGTGGGCTGACCTCGGCCGGGTCTTCGACGAGAAGGAGAGCTGACCGTGGCTGTTCCCAAGCGGCGGATGTCCCGCGCCAACACCCGCGCCCGTCGGTCGCAGTGGAAGGCGTCCGCCACGACGCTGACCACGTGCCCGCGCTGCAAGGCCCCCCGCATGCCGCACACGGCGTGCCCGGCCTGCGGCGCCTACGACGGCCGCCAGTACACCGAGGCCGTCCGGTCGGAGCACGAGGCCCGCTGACGCCCGCGGGTCGATGACCCAGCCGGCCGAGCGCCTCCTCGACGAGCTCGGGGTCCATCTGGACCCCGAGCTCTTGGTGCTCGCGCTGACCCACCGGTCGTTCGCGCACGAGGCCGGCGGCATCCCGACGAACGAGCGCCTGGAGTTCCTGGGCGACACGGTGCTCGGGCTCGTCGTCACCGAGGCGCTGTACCGCCGGTACCCCGACCTGTCCGAGGGCGAGCTCGCCAAGATGCGCGCGGCCACGGTCTCGCAGCGCTCCCTGGCGCAGATCGCCCGACGGCTCGACCTCGGCTCGTACCTGCTGCTCGGCAAGGGCGAGCTCGCCACGGGCGGCCGCGACAAGGACTCGATCCTCGCCGACACGCTCGAGGCCCTCTTCGGCGCCGTCCACCTCACGCACGGGATCGAGGTGGCCCGCGCGCTCGTCGAGCGGCTCGTCGACCCCACGCTCGCGCTCGCCGCCGACCTCGGCGCCGGCCTGGACTGGAAGACGTCGGTCCAGGAGCTCGCCGCGCGCCTCGGCCTGGGCGCCCCCGAGTACGAGGTCGACAGCGAGGGCCCCGACCACGCGCGCACGTTCACCGCGCGCCTCGTGCTCGACGGCGTCGTGCGCGGCACGGGCACCGGTACCGCGAAGAAGATCGCCGAGCAGGAGGCCGCCGCCGCGGCCTACCGCTCCCTGCGGGAGGCCTACCCCGAGGCCGAGGGCACCGCGTCCGGTGCCTGAGCTGCCCGAGGTCGAGACCGTCCGCGACGGCCTCGAACGGCACGTCCTGGGCGCGCGCGTGACCTCCGTGGAGGTCCTGCGCGACTCCGCCGTCCGGCGGCACGCGGGCGGCCCCGCCGACTTCGGGGCGCGCCTGACCGGCCGCCGCCTCACCGCCGTCGTGCGCCGCGGCAAGTACTGCTGGCTCGAGCTCGACGGCGACACCGCGGCCGGCGTGCTGCTCCTGCACCTGGGCATGAGCGGCCAGGCGCTCGTCCTGCCGCCCGACGCCGCCCCCGGCGTCCACACGCGCGCCCGCCTCGTCCTCGACGGGCCGGACGGCGAGGCGCTGCTGGACTTCGTGGACCAGCGCACGTTCGGCTCCCTCGCCGTCGTGCCGGTGGTCCCGACCTCCGACGGCGCGCCCGGCGGCCGGGGGAGCGACGCCCCCGTCGTGCCCGCGCCCGTCGCGCACATCGCGCGCGACCTGCTCGACCCGCACCTCGACCGGGCCGCGCTCGAGGCCGCGGTCCGGCGCCGGCGCACGCAGGTCAAGCGCGCCCTGCTCGACCAGACCCTCGTGTCCGGCGTCGGGAACATCTACGCCGACGAGGCGCTGTGGCGGGCGCGCGTGCACTGGGCGACGCCCACCGCGACCATCCGCCGCTCGCGGCTCACCTCCCTCCTCGACGCCGCCGAGGAGGTCATGCGCGAGGCGCTGGCCGCGGGCGGGACGAGCTTCGACGCGCTGTACGTGAACGTGAACGGCCGGTCGGGGTACTTCGACCGGTCGCTCGCGGTGTACGGCCGTGAGGGCCGGCCGTGCCTGCGCTGCGGGGCCGAGGTGGTGCGCGAGCCGTTCATGAACCGGTCGTCGTACCGGTGCCCGCGGTGTCAACTCGTCCCGCGCCCGGCACGCCTGGCGCCGCCCCGTGGAGGAGTTCTCTAGGATGCCCAGCGTGGCTACCTCTTCCGACCGCGCCGGGGACATCGCGGTGATGATCGTCGACGACCACGAGGTCGTCCGGCGAGGCATCGCCGAGGTGGTGGACCGTTCCGAGGGCATGTCGGTGGTCGCCGAGGCGGGGTCGGTGGCGGAGGGCATCCGTCGCGCCGCGCTCGTGCGCCCCCAGGTCGTGCTCGTCGACCTCCAGCTGCCCGACGGCACCGGGATCGACCTCATGCACGCGCTGCGCGAGCAGCTGCCGGAGACGCGCTCCGTCGTGCTCACGTCGTTCGACGACGACGACGCGCTGGCCGCCGCGCTCGAGGCGGGCGCCGCCGCCTACCTCCTCAAGAGCGTGCGCGGGGCCGAGATCGCCGACGTCATCCGGTCCGTCGCCGCGGGCCGCACGCTCCTCGACGAGCGCACCGTGACCCGGCGCCGCGCCGACCACGACGACCCGACCGTCGACCTGACCCCGAGCGAGCGCAAGGTGCTCGACCTCATCGGCGAGGGCATGTCCAACCGCGAGATCGCCGAGCGCCTGGGCGTCGCCGAGAAGACGGTCAAGAACCACATCACGTCGCTGCTGAGCAAGATGGGCCTGCAGCGCCGCACGCAGGTGGCCGCGTGGGTCGCCGGGCGCAAGCACTCCGCCTGGCGCACCGAGCCGTCCGACTGACGCACCGAGCCGTCCGACTGACGCACCGAGCCCTCGGACCGGCGCCCTGGCCCGCGTGACCGACGCCCGCGCCCGCTAGGTGCAGTTCCCCGTGAGGTTGTGAACGTGGTCTGAGGGGAGGCGCCGCCGATGCCGGTGTGGGGTCGGTGGTGGTTGTAGTGGTGGAGCCATGCGGGGTAGTCGGCGACGCGGTCCTGCTCGCGGGTGTAGGCGGTGGCGTAGGCCCACTCGGCTGCGAGGGTGCGGTTGAAGCGTTCGACTTTGCCGTTGGTCTGAGGTCGGTAGGGCCGGGTGCGGTGGTGCTTGAGGCCGTCCAGGGCTGCGGTGAAGTCCTTGGACCGGTAGCAGGCCCCGTTGTCGGTCATCACGGCGGTGACGGTGATCCCGGCGGCGGCGAAGTAGGCGCGTGCTCTGATCCAGAAGGCCGCTGCGGTCTCCTTGCGTTCGTCGGTGAGGATCTCGGAGTAGGCCAGGCGGGAGTGGTCGTCGACGGCGTGGTGGAGGTAGGCGTAGCCGACGCCTCTCTTGCGGTCGCGTCTGCCGAGCTCGCGGCCGAGCGCGCGGTGACCGCCGCCGTCGGGATGCGGCCGAGCTTCTTGATGTCCACGTGCACCAGCTCCCCGGGCCTGGTGGCCTCGTAGCGGACCGGCGCTGGCCGGCGCACGGGTAGCCCGGTCGCCTGGTCCAGGTGCACCAGCAGCGGCATCCGGTAACGGGCCAGCACCCGCCCGACCGTCGAACGGGGAACGTCCTCGCCATCTGCCCAGAGCCACGCTGATCACGACGTCCTGAGGAACCACAGCTAGGGCACCTGGGGCGCCTCGGGCACCTGGGGCGTCGCACGCTCGCGCTGCCGGCCGCCCGCGAGCGGGACGGACCAGGTGAGCAGCGTGCCGCGGCCCTCGGCCGTCGTGCCGAGGCTGAACGTGCCGCCGTGCCGGCGCGCCCGGGCCGCGAGGTTGTCCGTGCCGGACTTGCGGTCGCGGTCCGCGGGCAGGCCCGCGCCGTCGTCCTCGACCTCGACGACCACGCGGCCGGAGATGCCCTCGCCCTCGACCACCACGCGCACGGTCACGGCCGTCGCCTGCGCGTGGCGGGCCGCGTTGGCCAGGCCCTCGCGCACGACGGCGACGACGTCGTCGGACATGTCCTCGCCGACGCGGTCGTCGAGCAGGCCCGCGTCGCCCTCGAGCGACTCGGGGGAGTCGAGGACGCGGCCGTCGATCGTGATGACGAGCGACGGCGCGAAGCCCAGGCCCGTGCGGGCGAGCGACGCCTCGCGCCGCAGCCGCTCGGCGAGCGGGGCGTCGGCGTCGGGGTCGCGCAGCGCGTGCACGATCGAGCGGATCTGGCGCACCGTGGCGTCGACGTTGTCCAGCGCGTCCTCGACGATGCCCATGAGCTCCGCCGGGTCGACGCCGCGGGCCGCCCGGCGACGCACCGTCTCGAGCTGCATGCCGGTGGCGAAGAGCTGCTGGATGGCGAGGTCGTGCAGGTCGCGCGCGATGCGCTCGCGCTCGTCGAGGAGGGCCGCGACGTCCTGCGCGTGGCGCGCCTCCGCGAGCACGAGGGCGAGCGCCGCCTGCGCGGCGTAGGACTCGGCCGTCGCGAGGTCGCTGCGGCCGAACGGCTGGGAGCCGACGAGGCGCAGCAGGACGAGCACGCCGACACCGCGGCCGTCCGCCTGCATGGGCGCGTACAGGGCGGGGCCGAAGCGGCGCATGGCGTCCACGCGCATCGCCCGGGCGCGGTGCAGGGAGTCGACGACGAGGCCGTTCCCGTCGCGCAGGACCGTCTGGGCGCGCCCGTCGGGGGGCATGACGGTCCCGATGAGCTCGTCCGCGCCGACACCGTCGACGATCTCCATGACGAGCTGGTCGTTCATGCCCGGCAGGACCAGCGCGGCCGTGTCCGCGCGGGCCACCTCGCGCGACGAGGTGGCGATCTGCTGGAGGACCTCCTCCTGCTCGGCGCCCGAGAGCAGCATCGTCGTGATCTGCTGCCCGGCGCGCAGCCAGTGCTCGCGGCGCTCGGAGGCCGCGTACAGCTGCGCGTTCTGGATCGCCACGGCCGCGGCCGCCGCGAGCGTGAGGACGATCTCGTCGTCCTCGTCGGTGAAGCCGCCCGGCTTCTCGGACAGGTACAGGTAGCCGAACACGCGGTCGCGCACCCGCACCGCGGTGCCGAGGAACGGCCCCATCGGCGGGTGGTTGGCGGGGAAGCCCTTGAACGCCGGGTGGTGCGTGAGGTCGTCGAGGCGCAGCGTGCCGTGGGACGGGATCGCCCCGAGCACGCCGACCGCGTGCGGCGAGCGGCCGATGAGCGCGGCGAGGCGCTCGTCGACGCCTGTGTGCACGAAGGTCGTCGAGCGACCGCGCGCGTCGAGGACGTTGATCGCCGCGAACTTGGCGCCCGTGAGGCTGGCGCTCGCCGCGACGAAGCGCTGCAGCACGGTGGGCAGGTCCAGGTCGGACGCCAGCCCGAGCGCCGCCTGCAGCAGGTCGGCGGCGGCGAACGAGCCGTCGTGGCCCTCCGAGCGGCCCCGATCGGTGGCGGGCCGGCGGGCCTGCGTGGTCATGTCTGCTCCAGATCCTCGGCGACGGTGCCGGCCACGAGCGCCCGGACCTGCTCCGGACGACCGCGGGCCCGGACGCGTCCGGTGCTGTCGACGAGCATGACCTCTCCCGCCGCCGAGAGTCCAGCCAGGCGGTGGGTGACGACGACGACGCCGCGCCCGCCGGTGAGCGTGCCGTCCAGGAGTCCGGCGAGCAGCTCGGCGTCGCCCGCGTCGACGTGCTCGGTCGGCTCGTCGAGCAGCAGGACCCGGGCGGGGGAGAGCAGCGCGCGGGCGAGCAGCAGGCGGCGGCGCTCACCGCCGGACACCCGCGCCGCGTCCGCGCCGAGGAGCGTGTCGAGGCCGTCGGGCAGGTCCGCCAGCCACGCGCCGAGGCCGACGGCGTGCAGCGTGGCGGTCGCCTCCTCGGGCGTGACGTCGCCGCGCGCGACGCGGAGGTTCTCCAGCACCGTCGTGTCGAAGACGTGCGCGTCCTCGGCGAAGAACGCCACGTGCCGCGCGGCCTCGGCCCGGTCGAGCGCACCGGGGTCGCGGCCGTCGACCCGCACGGTGCCGGCGACCGGAGGCAGCAGGCCGGCCAGGGTCGCGAGGAGCGTGGTCTTGCCGACGCCGCTCGGCCCGACGACGGCGACGCTGCGTCCGGGCCCGACGGTCAGGTCGACGCCGGTGAGCGCGGGCGGCCGCCCCGGCCAGCCGCAGGAGAGGTCGGCGGCCACGAGCGTGCCCGAGGGAGTGCTCGACGGTGCAACGTCGGGCACGTCCTCGGCGGCCCCCTCGGTCGTGGCCACCGCCGCGCCCTCCGCACCTCGGGCCGGCACGGTGCCGCCCTCCGCGCCGGCCCCCGCGCGGCCGCCCACGGCCGGGGCGTCCATGAGGGCCAGCACGCGCCGGGCGGCCGCGCGCGAGCGGACGAGGGACACGGCGGCCATCGGCACCATCCCGGCGGCCTCGAACGCCGCGAGCGGGGTGAGCACGACGACGGCGAGCTCGACCGGGGCGAGGGTCCCCGCCGTCGTGGCCGGTATGCCGAGGGCGAGCGCGGCGAGCACCGCGAGGCCGGTGGCGAGCGGCTGCACCGCGGCGGCCCATGCGGCGGGGCGGGCCGCGGCGTCGGTGGCCCGGGCGAGGCGCGCCTCGGCGTCGGCGAGGGCGGCCATCTCGCGCCCGAGCCCACCGGTGACCGCGAGCTCCGCGGCGCCGTCGAGCACGGTCAGCACGGACGCGGAGACGTCGGCGCGCGCGGCGACCGAGCGCAGCTCGGCGGCCTCGGCGGCGCGCACCGCCAGCCAGGGGCCGACCGCGCCCGCCAGGACGAGGCACGCGGCGAGGGCCAGCCCCGCGGACGGCAGGAACGCCCCGACGAGGACGGCGGCGGCGGTGCTCACGACGGCCGCCACGGCGATGGGCAGCAGCCCGCGCACGACGACGTCCCCGACGGCGTCGACGTCGGCGCCGACCCGGGCGAGCACGTCCCCGCGGCGCAGCGCGAGGACCGCGCCCGGACGGGCGTCGGCGAGGCGCGCGTACAGGCGCTCGCGCAGCGTCGCCATGCCGCGCAGCGCGACGTCGTGCGACGCGAGGCGCTCGAGGTAGCGCAGCACACCGCGGGAGACGCCCAGCGCGCGCACGGCGACCGTCGCGACGGTCAGGTACATCACGGGCGGCATCTGCGAGGCCCGGGCGATGAGCCACGCGGAGACCGCCGCCAGCCCGACGGCGCTCGCCAGGCCCGCGGAGCCCGTCAGCACGGCGAGGACCGCCCGCTTCCGGGGGACCTCGAGGATGCGCACCGCGCGCCAGAGCTCGTTCACGCGGGCACCTCCCGCAGCTCGGCGGAGGCGACGTGGACGACCTCGTCGGCGGCGTCGAGCAGCGCGGCGCGGTGCGCGACGACGAGGACCGTGCGGCCCTCCTCGCGCAGGCGGCGCACGGTGGCCAGGACGCGCGCCTCGGCGCCCGCGTCCAGGTGCGCGGTGGGCTCGTCGAGGACGACGAGCGGGGTCTCGGCGACCAGGGCGCGGGCGAGCGCCAGGCGCTGCCGCTCGCCGAGGCTCAGGCCGGTGCCGCCCTGGCCCACGCGCGTCGCCCAGCCGTCGGGCAGGCGCCGCACGACGTCGTCGAACCCAATGAGCCGCGCCGCCTCGGCGAGCCGGTCGGGCGTGGCGGTGCCGGCGGGGTCCACCGCCTCGAGGACCGTCGCGGGCTCCTGCACGGGGCGCTGCGGCACCCAGGAGATCTGCCGCCACCAGCCGGCCGGGTCGACCTCGGCGAGGGGGACGGGGTCGCCGTCGGCGGGCTCGAGGACCACGGCGCCCTCGTCGGGGGAGTGCAGGCCGAGCACCGTGAGCAGCGCCGTGGACTTGCCGGCGCCGTTGGGCCCGGCGAGCGCGACGACGCGGCCGGGCCGCAGCTCGAGGTCGAGGCCCGACGGCGCGACGCGCGCCCGGTCCGGCGCGACGACGGACACCCCCCGGAGCCGGACGGTGGTCCGGGACAGGTCGGGTGCGGGGCGGGTGCCCGATGCGGGGACCGGCTGCTCGAGGATGGCGAAGGCGCGCTCGGCCGCGGCGACGCCGTCGGCGGACGCGTGGAAGTGCGCGCCCACCTGCCGCAGCGGCAGGTACACCTCGGGGGCCAGGACGAGCACCGCGAGCCCCGTGCGCAGGTCCAGGCCGCCGTGCACGAGCCGCAGGCCCACGCCCACGGCGACGAGCGCCACCGAGAGCGTCGTGAGCAGCTCGAGCACCATGCCGGACAGGAACGCGACGCGCAGCGTGCCCATGGTGGCGCGGCGGTGGGCGTCGCCGAGCTCGCGCACGCGCGCGGCGGGCCCGCGCTGCCGGCCGAGGGCCTGGAGCGTGGGGATGCCCGCGACGAGGTCGAGCACCTGGTGGCCGAGCCGGGTCATGGTCGCCAGGCGCCGGGAGGCGTAGCCCGCGGTCATCCGCCCGATGAGCGACATGAACAGCGGCACGAGTGGGAGCGTGACGGCGATCGTCACGGCCGCCACCCAGTCCAGGCCCAGCACGACGGCGAGCGCGCCCGGGGTCACGGTGACCGCGAGCAGGAGCTGCGGCAGGTAGCGGACGAAGTACGGCTCGAGCGCGTCGAGGCCGCGCGTGAGCAGCGTGCCGACCTCGCCGCCGTGCGCGGCGCGCCAGCGGGGGCCGAGCGCGGCGACGTGCGCGAGCACCTGGCGGCGCAGCTCGGCCACGGCGCGTGTCGCGGCCCGGTGCGCGTACCGCTCCTGCGCGGCCGTGACGAGGACGCGCGCGACGACGACGAGCGCGAGCCAGCCGACCGTCGCCGCGACGTCGGGCCAGTCGGCGGTGCGGTCGACGACGGGAGCGAGCGCGGTCGCGAGCAGGATCGCCTGCGCGACGACGAGCCCGGCGGTCGCGGTGCCTAGGGCGGCCGTGAGGCCGACGTAGCGCCGCGCCGCGCGGGCGCGTCTCAGGAGCCGGGGGTCGAGCGGTCTCAGGAGGCCGACCCGAACGTGAGACCGGCGGGCGCGGGGATCTGCTCGGCCGTGAGCCGCTTGCGGAACACCCAGTACGTCCAGCCCTGGTAGAGCAGCACGACGGGCGTCAGGACCACGGCGACCCAGGTCATGATCGTCAGCGTGTAGTGCGTCGACGCCGCCTCGTCCACGGTGAGCGAGTTGGCGGGGTCGAGCGCCGGCATGACGTCCGGGTACAGCGAGCCGAAGATGAGCACCACCGCGCCGACGATCGCGACGGCCGAGGCGAGGAACGCCCAGCCCTCGCGCCGCAGGCGGGTGGCCACGACGAGCCCGACGAGCGCGAGCGCGGCGAGCGCCGTCGCCGCCCAGGTCCACGCGACGGAGTAGGCGAGCTGCGTCCACACGGCGAAGGCGCCGGCGACGACGAGCGTGACGACGGCGGACCGCTCGGCGAGCGCGGCGGCGCGGTGGCGGATGTCGCCGTCGGTCTTGAGCGCGAGGAACACCGCGCCGTGCGTGAGGAAGATGAGCGCCGTCGTCGCGCCGCCGAGCAGCGCGAACGGGTTGAGCAGGTCGAGGAACGACCCGACGTAGGTGTGCGTCGCGTCGAGCTCGACGCCGCGCACGAGGTTGCCGAAGGCGACGCCCCACAGGACGGCCGGCACCCACGACCCGACGACGAGCGAGGCGTCGAACCGCCTGCGCCACGCGTCGCTGTTGATCTTCCCGCGCCACTCGAACGCGCAGATGCGCAGGATGAGCGCGATGAGGATGGCGAACAGCGCCAGGTAGAAGCCGGAGAACATCGAGGCGTACCACTCCGGGAACGCCGCGAACGTCGCGCCGCCGGCGGTGAGCAGCCACACCTCGTTGCCGTCCCACACGGGCCCGATCGTGTTGATCATGACCCGGCGGTCCTTCTCGTCGCGGCCGAGGACCGGCAGCAGCATCCCGACGCCGAAGTCGAAGCCTTCGAGGACGAGGTAGCCGGTCCAGAGGACGGCGATGAGGACGAACCAGACGTCGGTCAGCTCCACGGTCGGCCCCTCTCAGTACGCGAACGACAGCGGCTTGTCGCCCTCGGCCTCGGCGGCGGCCTGCGCCTCCGGGCTCGGGTCGACCTCGGTCTCGGCGACGCCCTCGGTGGCGTACCGCTTCATCAGGCGGAACCACACGACGGCGAGGACGCCGTAGAGCAGCGTGAACCCGATCAGCGAGACCCACACCATGCCGCCGCTGACGGACGTCGACACGCCGCGCGCGGTGAGCATCCACACGCCGTCGACGCCGTTCGGGTTCGGGTTGGGCGCGACGACCCACGGCTGGCGGCCCATCTCGGTGAAGATCCAGCCGAAGGACGCGGCGAGGAACGGCGTCGGGATGGCGATCACGCCGAGGCGCGCGAACCACGTCCGGTCGATGACCCGGCCGCGGCGCATGAACCACAGCACGGCGGCGGCGAGCGCCGCGCTGCCGGCGCCCAGGCCGATCATGAGCCGGAAGCTCCAGTAGGTGACGAAGAGGTTCGGCCGGTAGTCCACGCCCTCGCCGTAGAGCTCCTCCGAGCGCTCCTGCAGCTCGTTGACGCCCGGCACGTACGCGCTGAAGTCGCCCTTGGCGAGGAAGCTCGTCACGCCGGGGATGGCGATGATCGTCGTGGTGTCGTCGCAGTCGTTGCTGGACAGGTCGCCGATGGTCAGGACGGAGAAGGACGCGCCGTCCTCGCCCACGCACAGCGCCTCGGCGCTGGACATCTTCATCGGCTGCTGGTCGTACATGAGCTTGGCCTGCCAGTCGCCGGAGAGGGCGACGCCGACGCCGGCGACGAGCATGACGACGGTGCCGAGGACGACGGCGGGCCGGTAGACGCCGCGCGCGGTCGCCTCGTCGCCGCGGCGCAGGGTGCGGACCATCCACCAGGCGGCGATGCCGGTGATGAAGGTGCCGGCCGTGAGGAACGCGGTCGAGATCGTGTGCGGGAAGGCCGCGAGCAGCGTGCTGTTCGTGAGCACCGCGCCGATGTCGACCATCTCGGCGCGGCCGGTCTCCTCGTTGAAGATCGTGCCGACCGGGTGCTGCATCCAGGAGTTCGCGGCGAGGATGAAGTACGCGGACAGGTTCGTGGCGAACGCGACGAGCCAGATGCACGCGAGGTGGATCCGCTTCGGCAGGCGGTCCCAGCCGAAGATCCACAGGCCGAGGAACGTCGACTCGATGAAGAACGCGGCGAGCGCCTCCATCGCCAGGGGAGCGCCGAAGACGTCGCCGACGAAGCGCGAGTACTCGCTCCAGTTCATGCCGAACTGGAACTCCTGCACGATGCCGGTGGCCACGCCGATGGCGAAGTTGATCAGCAGGAGCTTGCCGAAGAACTTCGTGAGCCTCAGCCACTTCTCGTCGCCGGTGCGGACCCAGAAGGTCTGCATGAGTGCGACGAGAGGCGACAGCCCGATCGTCAGCGGGACGAAGATGAAGTGGTAGACGGTCGTGATGCCGAACTGCCACCGCGCGAGGTCGAGCGCGTCCATGTTCTCCTCCGGGCCGGTCCGGGCGGCTGTGGAAACGCTAGGAACAAGGGCCTAGGCGGGCGTAGGACGAAGGTCCCGTTTGCTGACGCGGTGTCACCTCCGTCACGCCTCCCCGTCCGACGCCGCCGCGCGCCCCCGAGGACGCCGTCGCGCGCGCGACACGCGTGCGGAAGATGGACGCCGCGTCCCGGTTCGATCGCGCCTGTGCGATACTGACGGCGGTCGAGGGGGCCGCCACACCGTCCCCCTCTCCGCAGACGTTCCAGGCCGTGGTCCGCGACCGCCTGGCGCCGCCGTCGAATCCTCCGGCGGGCGCCGGCAGCGCCCACCCGACCGAGACACCGACGACTTCCGCCGCAGCGCACAGCGCGAGCGGCGAACGAACCGCCCGCAGGTCGGGGAGTGTGGCCGCCGGCGGGCATGGAGAGCTCGTGACGGACGAGAACCGCGCAGGTGGCGACGCCACCGGCGCAGCCGAGCAGGACACCACCACCACAGCAGCTGGGAGCGCGGCGCCGCGCCGACGCCGCCGGGCCACCGCGCCCGCAGGCGCGCCGGACGGCCGCACCGCGGAGCAGGCCGCCGAGGCGGCCGCGCAGCCGACCGCGGACGCCCCGGCCCCCGGGGCGACGGACGCCCCCGCGCCCACGCGCCGCCGGTCCACGGCGACGAAGAGCGCGACGACGAAGACGGGGACCACGAAGACCGGGACCACGAAGGCCCCGGGCGCCACCACCCGGACGCGCCGCGCCAAGGCCGCGGACGCGGCCGAGGTCGCGGCCGAGACCTCCGCCGAGGCCCCTGCCGCCGACGGCACCGCCGAGGCCCGCGCGAGCGAGGCGCCCGAGGCGAAGGCCGCGCCGGCCAGGCGCCGCCGGGCCACGGCCAAGGCCGCCCCGGCCGCCGACGCCGCGCCCGCCGAGGCCCAGGCCGACGACGCCGGTGCGCCCGACGCGCCCGCTGACGAGGCCCCGGCCGAGCCCACGCGCCGCACCACCCGCAGCCGTGGCGGCTCGCGCACGCGCCGCGCCGCCGACGCCCCGGCCGCCGACGCGGCGCCCGCCGAGGCCCCAGCCGAGGAGCCGCAGGCCGGCGAGCGGGCGCCCGAGGTCAGCACCGCGTCCGACGTGCGCGGCACCCCGCGCCTGGCGACCACCGCCGTGCTGTTCCAGGAGCCGCAGCCGTCGGCCGCGCGCCGTCGCCGGGCCGAGGCCCCGGCCGGCCCGCCGCGCCCCGCGGACGAGGCCGAGGCCACCGAGGAGGAGCTCGAGGCCGCCGCGGCCGAGGAGGCCGCCGCCGAGGAGCAGACCGTCGCCGAGGACGGCACCGGGGCCGAGGAGACCACCGGCGAGACGACCGAGGCCGCCGAGGAGGGTGCCGACGACGCCGAGCAGGCCCAGGAGGGCGAGGGCGCCGGCGAGCGCGAGGGCACCACCCGGCGTCGTCGTCGGCGCGGTGGCCGCGGGCGGCGCGGCCGCTCCGGCGAGCGCGCCGAGGGCGAGCGCGCCGAGCAGGAGCAGGGCGAGGAGTCGCCCGAGAACGGTGAGGCGCGCGAGGGCGACGCCGAGGCCGCCTCGGCCGAGCCCGCCGACGGCGAGGAGGGCGGCGAGCCCGCCGAGACCGACGAGACGGGCGAGACGGGCGACGGCGAGGGCACCTCGTCGAGCCGGCGCCGGCGTCGTCGTCGGCGCTCGCGCGGCGAGTCCGCCGACGACGGGACGCGGCCCCGCGCGCGCAGCGACGAGGTCACCGCGCTCAAGGGGTCGACGCGCCTGGAGGCCAAGCGCCAGCGCCGCCGCGAGGGTCGCGACGCCGGCCGCCGCCGCACCGTCATCACCGAGGCCGAGTTCCTCGCCCGGCGCGAGTCGGTCGAGCGGACGATGGTCGTGCGCGAGGCCAACGGCCGCGTGCAGATCGCGATCCTCGAGGACGGCGTGCTCGTCGAGCACTACGTCTCGCGCTCCACGCAGGCCTCGGGCGCGCCCATGGCGGGCAACGTCTACCTCGGCCGCGTGCAGAACGTGCTGCCGAGCATGGAGGCGGCGTTCGTCGACATCGGCAAGGGTCGCAACGCCGTCCTCTACGCGGGCGAGGTGAACTGGGACGCCGCGGGCCTCGAGGGCCAGCCGCGCCGCATCGAGCAGGCGCTCAAATCCGGCGACTCCGTGCTCGTCCAGGTGACCAAGGAGCCCGTGGGCCACAAGGGCGCCCGGCTCACGTCGCAGATCACCCTCGCCGGGCGCTACCTCGTGTACGTGCCCGGCGGCGGGATGACCGGCATCTCCCGCAAGCTGCCCGAGAACGAGCGCGCCCGCCTCAAGAAGATCCTGCGCGAGATCGTCCCCGACGACGCGGGCGTCATCGTGCGCACCGCCGCCGAGGGCGCCTCGGACGAGGAGCTGCGCCGCGACGTGCAGCGCCTGCAGGACCAGTGGGCCGCGATCCAGCGCAAGGCGACGACGGCGTCGGCGCCCGCGCTCCTGCAGGGCGAGCCCGACCTCGCGATCCGCGTCGTGCGCGACGTCTTCAACGACGACTTCGCCGGCCTGGTCGTGCAGGGCGAGGACGCCTGGGCGACGATCTCCGACTACGTCGGCGCCATGGCGCCGGACCTCGTCGGCAAGCTGCGCCGGTGGGACGGCGAGGGCGACGTGTTCGCGGCGCACCGCGTCGAGGAGCAGCTCGCCAAGGCCATGGACCGCAAGGTGTGGCTGCCGTCGGGCGGCTCGCTCGTCATCGACCGCACCGAGGCGATGACGGTCATCGACGTCAACACCGGCAAGTTCACCGGCTCGGGCGGCACGCTCGAGGAGACGGTGACCCGGAACAACCTCGAGGCCGCCGAGGAGATCGTCCGCCAGCTCCGGCTGCGCGACATCGGCGGGATCATCGTCATCGACTTCATCGACATGGTGCTCGAGTCGAACCGGGACCTCGTGCTCCGTCGGCTCGTCGAGTGCCTGGGCCGCGACCGGACCAAGCACCAGGTGGCGGAGGTCACCTCGCTCGGCCTGGTCCAGATGACCCGCAAGCGCGTGGGCCAGGGCCTGCTCGAGGCGTTCAGCGAGACCTGCCCGCACTGCGGAGGCCGCGGCTACCTCATCCACAACGAGCCCGTGAGCCGCAGCGGCGACGCGGCCCCCGCGGCCGAGCCCGAGCCCAAGAAGTCGCGGCGCAAGCGCGGCGGCGCCGCGGGCGGGGCCGCCGCAGGCGCGGCCGCCGGCGTGCAGGTGGCGTCCGTGCCCGTGCTGCCCGAGGCCCGCGAGGCGGTCAAGGCGACGCTCGCGACCATCGCGGCCGCGGCGGCGCACGCGCACGAGAAGGACGCGCACACGGGCGAGGACGCCGCGGCGTCGGGCGAGCAGGCCGCGGGCGACGCCGAGGGCGTCGAGGCCACGGCCGCCCCGGGGGGGCCCGGGGAGCCCGCGGCCGAGCAGCCGTCGCGCGCGCCCCTCGTGGAGCTGCCGGAGCCCGCGGGGGAGTCCCCGGCGCCGGTGTCGTCGGGCGTGCCCGACGTCGACCTCCTCGACGCGATCGCGAGCATCGGCGCGTCCGAGGCCCCGGCCGCGGACGACGAGCCGCCCGCACCCACCGACTCGTGAGAGCGCGGTGACCGGGGCGTGCGGGTGCCCGGGCTCGTTTGACCGGCGCCCGCGCACTCCGTACCCTGGAACGTCGGCGCGTCCAGCGCCGGTTCGCGGCCGTCCGCCCCCCATGTCGATCCCTCGGCAGGCGTGTGCGCGGGCGCGCGAGGTCCGACAGTGACTTTCGAGCAGAGATGAGCAGCAACGTGGTGTACGCGATCGTCAAGGCCGGTGGCCGTCAGGAGAAGGTGTCCGTCGGCGACGTCGTCGTCGTGGACCGGCTCTCCGCCGACGCGGGCTCCACCGTGCAGCTGCCGGCCCTCCTGCTCGTGGATGGCGACAAGGTCACCTCCGACGCGAAGGCGCTCGCGAAGGTGACGGTCACCGCCGAGGTCGTGCGGGACGAGAAGGGCCCGAAGATCGTCATCCAGAAGTTCAAGAACAAGACCGGCTACCGCAAGCGCCAGGGTCACCGTCAGCAGCTGACCCGGCTCAAGGTCACCAGCATCGCCTGAGCCGGCGCCTCGGCCCGCTCCCGGACGACACGAAGGACACTCAGATGGCACACAAGAAGGGCGCCAGCTCCTCGCGGAACGGCCGCGACTCGAACGCGCAGCGTCTCGGCGTGAAGCGCTTCGGCGGCCAGGTCGTGAACGCGGGCGAGATCATCGTCCGCCAGCGCGGCACGCACTTCCACCCGGGCATCAACGTGGGTCGCGGTGGCGACGACACGCTCTTCGCCCTGACCGCCGGCGCCGTGAGGTTCGGCACCCGTCGCGGTCGCAAGGTGGTCGACGTGGAGGCCAGCGCCTGACACCAGGCTTCGACGAAGGGGCGCACCCGTTCGGTGCGCCCCTTCGTGTCGTATCAGGGCACCCTTGAGGTGCCGGCTCGAGGGAGGTGCACGATGGCGACGTTCGTCGACCGCGTCGTGCTGCACGCCACCGGCGGTGACGGCGGGCACGGGTGCGCCTCGATCCGGCGCGAGAAGTTCAAGCCGCTCGCCGGCCCCGACGGCGGCAACGGGGGCGACGGCGGCGACGTCGTCCTCGAGGTCGACCCGCAGGTGACCACGCTGCTCGACCTGCACCACGCGCCGCACCGGCGCGCGCAGTCGGGCACCGCGGGCATGGGCGACGACCGCAACGGGGCCGACGGCGCCGACGTGGTCCTGCGCGTGCCCGACGGCACGGTGGTCAAGACCCTCGACGGCGAGGTCCTCGCGGACCTCGTGGGGGCCGGCACCCGGTACGTCGTCGCGGCGGGCGGCCGCGGCGGGCTCGGCAACGCGGCCCTGGCCTCGACCAAGCGCAAGGCCCCCGGGTTCGCGCTGCTCGGCGAGCCCGGTGAGCACCGCGACGTCGTGCTCGAGCTCAAGACCATCGCCGACGTCGCGCTCGTGGGCTTCCCGAGCGCCGGCAAGTCCAGCCTCGTCGCGGCGATGTCCGCCGCGCGCCCGAAGATCGCCGACTACCCGTTCACGACCCTCGTGCCGAACCTCGGCGTCGTGCAGGCGGGCGACGCGCGGTTCACCGTCGCCGACGTGCCCGGCCTCATCCCGGGGGCGAGCCAGGGCAAGGGCCTCGGCCTGGACTTCCTGCGGCACGTCGAGCGCTGCGCCGTGCTCGTGCACGTGCTCGACTGCGCGACGCTCGAGCCCGGGCGCGACCCGCTGACCGACCTCGACGTCATCGAGCGCGAGCTCGCCGCCTACGCGGGCGACCTCGAGATCAGCGGCGGGCAGGTGCCGCTCACCGAGCGCCCGCGCGTCGTCGTCCTCAACAAGGTGGACGTGCCCGAGGCGCGCGACCTCGCCGACCTCGTGCGGCCCGAGCTCGAGGCCCGCGGCCTGGAGGTGTTCGAGGTCTCGGCCGCGAGCCACGAGGGCCTGCGGCCGCTCACGTTCGCCCTCGCGCGGCTCGTCGCCGCCGCCCGCGCGGCCGCCCCGCCGCCCACGCCGGAGCGGATCGTGCTGCGCCCGCGCGCCGTCGACGAGACGCCGTTCACCGTCACCCGCCGCGAGGACGGCGGTCGGACCTGGTTCCAGGTGCGCGGCAGCAAGCCCGAGCGGTGGGTCCGCCAGACCGACTTCACCAACGACGAGGCCGTGGGCTACCTGGCGGACCGGCTCGCCCGGCTCGGCGTGGAGGACGCGCTGTTCGCCGCGGGTGCCACGCCCGGCGCCGAGGTCGTCATCGGCGACGGGGACGACGCCGTCGTCTTCGACTGGGAGCCGACGCTCATGGCCGGCGCCGAGCTGCTCGGCAGCCGCGGCACCGACCCGCGCCTCGCCGAGGGCGGGCGCGCGAGCCGGGCCGAGCGCCGTCGGGAGCACCACGAGCGCATGGACGCCAAGGCGGCGGCCCGCGCCGAGCTGTGGACCGAGCGCGAGTCCGGGCACTGGACCGACCCCGCCGACGACGAGTGAGCCGTCCCGCCGCCGCCGCCTGCCCCTGAGGCGTCGCTGCGCCCACTGGGCGAGCCGGTCGCGTGGCCGGGCCCGTCGGGCGGGGAGAATGGCTCCCCGTGAGCAACGTGCGCCAGCTGGACCGCCGTTCCCTCGCGACCGCGGGCCGCGTCGTCGTCAAGGTGGGGTCCTCCTCGCTGACCGGCGCCGACGGCAGGCTCGACGTCGAGGCGCTGCGCGCGCTCGTCGACGTCCTCGCCGAGCGGCGCCTGTCCGGGCGCCAGGTCGTGCTCGTGACGTCCGGCGCGATCGCGTCCGGGCTCGCGCCCCTCGGTCTCGCGTCGCGGCCCGGCGACCTCGCGACGGCGCAGGCGACGGCGTCGGTCGGGCAGGGCCTGCTCATCGCGCGCTACACCGAGGCGTTCGCGATGCACGGCCTGCGCGTCGGCCAGGTGCTGCTCACCGCCGAGGACACCGTGCGGCGCTCGCACTACCGCAACGCGCTGCGCTGCCTGGACCGCCTGCTCGCGCTCGGCGTCGTCCCGATCATCAACGAGAACGACACCGTGGCGACGTCGGAGATCCGCTTCGGCGAGAACGACCGCCTCGCCGCGCTCGTCAGCCACCTGGTGCGCGCGGACGCGCTCGTGCTGCTCAGCGACGTCGACGGCCTCTACGACCGGCCGCCCACCAGCCCGGGGGCCACGCGCATCGACGAGGTCCGCGACCCGGCCGAGCTCGTCGACGTCAAGGTCGGCGGGAGCGGCTCGAAGGTGGGCTCGGGCGGCATGGTCAGCAAGCTGCAGTCCGTGGCGATCGCCACCGGCTCGGGCGTGCCCGTGCTCATCACGCGCGCCGCGCTCGCGGCCCAGGCGCTCGCGGGCGAGAAGGTGGGCACGTGGTTCTACGCGACGGGTCGCCGCCGCCCGCCGCGCCTGCTGTGGCTCGAGCACGCGGCCGCCCCGCACGGGCGTCTCATCCTCGACGAGGGCGCCGTGCACGCTGTCGTCGACCGCCGCGCCTCCCTGCTGCCGGCCGGCATCACGGCCGTCGAGGGGGAGTTCGACGCGGGTGAGCCGGTGGAGATCGCCGGTCCCGACGGCGTCGTCGTGGGCCGGGGGCTCGTCGCCTTCTCGTCCGCGGAGCTGCCGGACCTGCTCGGCCGCTCCACCCGCGAGCTGCGCGAGACCCTCGGCGCGGGGTACGACCGGGAGGTCGTGCACCGCGACGACCTGGTGCTCCTGAACCCCCTGACCGCACGACGGCGGTAGTGCCTATCCTGCTGGGATGACCACCGCTGCCACCCCCGTGCAGACGTCGGCCGCTCCGTCCGAGGACGTCCGCGAGGCCGTGTTCGCCGTCGCCCGTCGCGCCCGGGTCGCGGCCCGCCAGCTCGCCACCGCCACGCGCGCGACGAAGGACGCGGCGCTCCACGCGATGGCCGACGCGCTCGTCGCGAACGCCGCCGAGATCGTCGCCGCCAACGCGGTCGACCTCGAGCGCGGCGAGGCGGCCGGCCTCAAGCCCGGCCTGCTCGACCGGCTGACCCTCACGCCCGCCCGCATCGAGGCGATCGCCGACGCGCTGCGCGAGGTCGCGGCGCTGCCCGACCCGGTGGGGGAGGTCGTGCGCGGGTCGACCCTGCCGAACGGCCTGCGGCTGCGGCAGGTGCGCGTGCCGATGGGCGTCGTGGGGATGATCTACGAGGCCCGGCCGAACGTCACGGTCGACGCCGCGGCCCTGGCGCTCAAGAGCGGCAACGCCGCGATCCTGCGCGGCGGCAGCGCGGCCGCGGAGTCGAACACGGTCATCGTTCGCGTGCTCGGCGAGGCCCTGCGCGGTGTCGGCCTGCCCGCCGACGCGGTGCAGTCCATCGACGAGCACGGCCGCGCGGGCGCCGTCGCGCTCATGCACGCGCGCGGCCTGGTCGACCTGCTCGTCCCGCGCGGCGGCGCGGACCTCATCCAGACGGTCGTGCGCGAGTCGACCGTGCCCGTCGTGGAGACCGGCGTGGGCAACTGCCACGTCTACCTCGACGCGAGCGCGGACGAGCGGATGGCCGTGGACATCGTGCTCAACTCCAAGACCCAGCGCGTGGGCGTGTGCAACGCCGCGGAGACGCTGCTGGTGCACGCCGACGCCGCGCCGCGCCTCCTGCCGACGGTGCTGCGCGCGCTGGCCGACGCCGGGGTGACCTTGCACGGCGACGACCGCACGGCGGCGCTCGCGCCCGAGGGCGTCACGGTCGTGCCCGCCACCGACGAGGACTGGGCCACCGAGTACCTGTCCATGGACCTCGCGGTGCGCGTCGTGGACGACCTGGACGCGGCCATCGACCACATCCGCACGTGGTCGTCCGGGCACACCGAGGCGATCGTCACGCGCGACCTCGCGTCGTCGGAGCGGTTCGTGGCCGAGCTCGACTCCGCCGCGATCATGGTCAACGCCTCGACCCGGTTCACCGACGGCGGCCAGTTCGGCCTCGGCGCGGAGATCGGCATCTCGACCCAGAAGATGCACGCGCGCGGCCCGATGGGCCTGCCCGAGCTCACGACGACCAAGTGGGTCGTCCACGGCGAGGGCCACGTCCGCTCCTGATCCTCACCCGTCAGGGTGACCCGTCCGGCGGAATCCACCCGCTCGGCGACCCGCCCGGTGGTCCGACGGTGCCGGACCTCGTGCGCCTCGTGCGACACTGGGGAGTCGCTGCGCACCCCCGCGCCGCGGAGCCGAGCCACCCCAGGAGGTCGACGTGCACGCTGCCCTGCTCGCCGCCGAGGAAGCCGAGGCCACCGCGCTGGCGCTGCCGCCCGCCGTCGTCGGCGTGCTGGCGTTCGGGGCGCTGCTGGCGCTGCTCGCGCTGACCTACCTCTTCCGGAGCTCGTGGCACCGGAACTGAACCGCACGCGGACCGGGGGGCACGGAGGACAGGCGACAGGATGACGGAACGCAGGCCGAGGCTCGGGGTGATGGGTGGCACCTTCGACCCCGTCCACCACGGCCACCTCGTCGCCGCGAGCGAGGCCGCCGCGGAGCTCGACCTCGACGAGGTCGTGTTCGTGCCGACCGGTCGTCCCGCCTTCAAGCAGCACCCGGGCGTCACACCCGCGGAGCACCGCTACCTCATGACGGTCATCGCCACGGCGTCGAACCCGCGGTTCACGGTCTCGCGCGTGGACGTGGACCGGCCCGGGCCCACCTACACGGTGGACACGCTGCGCGACCTCAAGGCCGAGCGCCCCGGCGCCGACCTGTTCTTCATCACCGGGGCGGACGCGCTCGCGCAGATCCTCACGTGGAAGGACGCCGACCAGCTGTGGGACCTGGCGCACTTCGTGGCGGTCACCCGGCCCGGTCACCAGCTCTCCGTCGAGGGGCTCCCCGACGGTGCGGTCAGCGTGCTGGAGGTGCCTGCTCTCGCCATCTCGTCGACCGACGTGCGGGAGCGGGCGCGGTCCGGCCAGCCCGTCTGGTACCTGGTGCCGGACGGCGTGGTCCAGTACATCGCCAAGCACGGTCTGTATCGAGGTCAGGATGTCTGAGCAGAACCCCCAGGAGTGGGGCGAGCGCCGTCGCCGCCGGGAGGAGGAGCGCCGCCGGCTGGCCGCGGCCGCCGGGGCGTCCGTCGACGCACTCACCGGCCCGACGCCGGCCGTGCCTGCCTCCCCGGGGACGGACGCCGGTCGGCCGCTGACGCGCCGCGAGCTGCGCGAGCTGCGCGAGCGGCAGGCAGCCGAGGCCGCGGCTGCCGCCGGCGCGCCCGCGCCGGGCTCGACCGCGCCGGGCACCGGGGGCACGCCGGTCGTCGGCGGTGCGCCCGCAGCGGCCGCTCCTGCCGTGCCGTCCGCGTCTGCGCCGGCGGCGTCCGCCGCACCGGCCACCGCCCCGGCGGGGCCCGGGCGCCCGCTGTCCCGCCGCGAGCTGCGCGAACGCGCGGCCGCCGCGGCCGCCGCTGCGGCGACGGGCGAGCAGCCCGTCGCCGAGACCGGCGAGCAGCGTCCCGTCGCCGAGGCCCCGCGGAGCGACGCCACGCCGCCGCGCGGCCTCGCCGTCCCGCCCGCCGCCGCCGCACGCCCGGCGGCGCCGGCCCGCCCGGCCGGCCCGTCGGCCGGCGTGGGTCCCGCCGGCGGCGTCGGCCCGCAGCGGCCCGCCGTGGGCACGCCCGCGGCGTCGGCTGCGCTGTCCCCGCAGGCGCGCGCGGCCGCGATCCGCGCGCAGGCCGCCCGGGCCGCGGCCGAGCGCGAGGAGGCGGCGCGCGCCGGCCTCGAGCGCGCGCAGACCGCCCGCGCCGCCGCCCTGCAGCGCGAGCAGCCGGAGCGGCCGGCCACGTGGGGGACCCCGGCCGTCGCGGCCCCGACGACGCCGGCCGACGGGTCGCCCGTCACCGCGGCGCCGTCGGTGGTCACGGGCTCGCCGTTCGGTACCCCTCCCCAGACGGGGGGGCGGCCGCCGGTGCGGCCCTCGGCCGTCGACCGTCAGCCGGTGATCGAGCGCCCCCCGGTCGCCGAGCGTCGGCCCGTGCTCGGCGTGCCCCAGGCGGCGGAGACGACGGGGTCCCACCTGCTCATGGAGCGGCGCAGCCCCGCGGTGCGCCGCGTGGTGCTGCCCCCGACGGCGTCGGTCGAGGCGCAGCCCGCCGAGCAGGCACCGGTCGAGCAGCCCGTCGCGCACGCGCCCGCCGAGGTCTCGCCCGCCGAGGAGACGGCGCAGGTGCCGCCGATGCGCCCGGACGCCCCCGAGGTCTTCATGCCCGCGCCGGCGGCCCCGGAGGCCGCGCCCCAGCGCGCCGCGCAGGTGCCGCACCCCGCGGGTCCCGTCACGCACCAGACGTTCGTGCCGGACACCAGCCCGGCCCCGTCCGTGTGGCACCCGGTGCTGCCCGAGGACGAGGCGCCCACCGTCGTCGGCGCGGACGAGGCGCCGAGCAGCGTCCGGCCGTTCGCCCCCGTGCAGGCGCAGGCCCCCGGCGGGGTGGTCGAGGAGGCCCCGGCCCGGGCCTTCGTCCCCGCGGGCACGACGCCGCAGCCCGGCGCCGCGATCGGCACCGTGACCGTCCCGGCCGACGGCGCGTCCGTGCCGAACCGCCGACCGGTGGCCGAGACGGTCGAGGCGGAGCCGATGTCCGTCCCCCGCTGGGGGAGCGTCGGCGCGCAGGGCTGGGCGTCCACCGAGGCGGAGGCGTCGGACGTCGCCGAGGACGAGGCCGAGGAGGAGCTGCCGACGCACTCCTACACCTGGGGCCACGTCATCGTGCTCGTCGTCGTGGCGTTCGTCCTCGGCATGCTCATCTTCATGCTCCTGCTGAAGGACTCCGGCGAGGGCGCGGCGCAGGCCGCGGCGTTCGGCGACGTCGTCGCCGGACTGCTGACCGACGTCGGGAGGGTCGCCTAGTGGCGGCGTCGGAGCGCGCGCTGGAGCTCGCGCTCACCGCAGCGCGCGCAGCCTCGGACCGCAAGGCGCAGGAGATCATCGCGCTCGACGTGAGCGAGCGGCTCGTCCTCACGGACGTGTTCCTCATCGCGTCCGCGACGAACGAGCGCCAGGTGGGCGCGATCGTCGACGCGGTCGAGGAGGCCCTGCACAAGGCGGGCGCGAAGGCGGTGCGCCGCGAGGGCGTCCGCCAGGCGCGCTGGGTGCTGCTCGACTACGTCGACCTCGTGGTGCACGTCCAGCACGCGGAGGACCGCGTGTACTACGCGCTCGAGCGGCTGTGGTCGGACTGCCCGGTCATCGAGCTCCCCGCGGACGTGACCGCGGGCGACGGGCAGGCGACGGACGCGTGACCGCCGGCACCGTCATCCTGTGGCGGCACGGGCGGACCGCGTACAACGCGACGACCCGGCTGCAGGGGCAGGTCGACATCCCGCTCGACGAGGTCGGCGCGTGGCAGGCCGAGCAGGCCGCCCTCGACCTGTGGCGCCGCCACACGCCCACGCGGGTCGTGGCGTCCGACCTCGGGCGCGCCCAGGAGACGGCGCGGCGCCTCACCGACCTCGTCGGCCTGGACCTCGAGGTCGACCCGCGCCTGCGCGAGCGCGCGTTCGGCGAGTGGGAGGGCCTGAGCGTCGAGGAGATCGCCGACCGCTGGCCCGAGGAGTACGCGGTGTGGCAGCGCGGGGGAGACCCCCGCCGGGCCGGGGCCGAGACGCGCGCGGAGGTCGCGACGCGGATCCGCGCCGCGGTCGAGGAGCTCGCCGGGGGCATGGACCGCGCGGACACGCTCGTCGTCGTCTCGCACGGCGCGGCGATCTCGCTCGGCATCACCGCCCTCCTGGGGCTCGACGCGGTCGAGTGGCGCGGGCTCGTCGGCCTGCACAACGCGCACTGGTCGGTGCTGCGGGCGAGCCGCGGCGACGCGGTGCCGGCCTGGCGCCTCGAGGCGCACAACGTGGGCCCGAGCGTGAGCGTCGCCGACTGGAACGCGGGCGTGCCGGCGGAGAGCCTGCCGTCGTCGACCGCGGACGCGATGCGGACCTGACCCGGGACGTCCGGGCGGGTCCGGCGTCGTCCACGGGCACGACGGCCCGCGACCAGGCGATTCGCTCTCGGCAGCCGCCTTCACGTACACTTCAGTGGCCCTCCGGGGCGACGGGGCTGTGGCGCAGCTGGTAGCGCACCTGCATGGCATGCAGGGGGTCAGGGGTTCGAGTCCCCTCAGCTCCACAGATCGACGAGGCCCGCCTCTTGCGAGAGGCGGGCCTCGTCGTGTCTCCGGGGGTCGCAGGCCGGTCAGCGGGGCGGCCACGGCCACGGCGCTCGTCAGCGTCGCGCCGCCACGGCCACGGCCGTCGTCGGGGCCGGCTCCTCGGGGGAGCGGCGTCCGGGGAGCAGGAGCGCCAGGCCGACCGCGGCGACGGTGAACCCGGTGGCCCACCAGAAGGCGACCTGGAACCCGGTCGCGGGCTCGTCCGCGGCGGCGAGGGCGGCCTGCAGCGCGACCGCCAGGGTCGCCGTCCCGAACGCCCCGCCGAGCTGCTGGCCGATCCGGCTGATGACGCTCGCGTGCGGCACCTCGTCGCGCGCGAGGCCCTCGAAGGCCAGGGCCATGAGCGGTACGGTCACCGCGCCGAGCCCCACGCCCCGCACCAGCAGGAACGCACCGACGAGCGCGAGGTCGGTGCTCTCGGTGGCGCCGAGGAAGGGCAGCGTGCCCACGGCGACGACGGCGAACCCGCCGAGGACCACCCAGCGCGCGCCGAACCGCTCCGACAGCCACGCGGCGACCGAGCGGCTGAGCAGCGAGCCGACGCCCTGCGGGATGAGCAGCAGGCCCGCGGTCAGCGCCGTGAGGCCCCGCAGCTGCTGGAAGTACAGGGGGATGAGCAGCATCGCCCCGTACAGCGCGAACCCGGACAGGAACAGCAGGAGGGTGGACGACGCCAGCGGGAGGTGCCGCAGGAGCCGGAGGTCGACCAGGGGCTCGCCGCGTCGGTGCAGGGTCCGCCGCGCGAAGACGGCGAGCAGCGCCAGGCCGACGAGCAGCGGGACGAGCACGTCGGGGTGGCCGAACCCGCCGTCCCGGCTCGCGTCGCTCAGGCCGAGCAGCACCGCGGCCAGGCCGAGCGCCATCGTCACGAAGCCGACGCCGTCGAGCGGGACCGGGCGCGTCACGTCGTCCCTGGGCAGGTACCGCAGCGCGAGCGCGATGCCGGCGAGCGTGAACGGCACGGCCACGAGGAAGAGCCAGTGCCAGCCCAGGGTGTCGAGGAGGAAGCCGCCGAGGACCGGGCCGAGGATCGGCCCGAGGACGGCGGGCAGGCTCACGACCGACATCACGCGGGCGAGCCCGGTTCCGGACGCCGCCTGCATGACGAGCGTCGTCATGAGCGGCATGAGGAGCCCGCCCGCCGCGCCCTGGAGCACGCGGAACGCGATGAGCGAGGTCGCGTCCCAGGCGAGCGCGGAGGCCACGGACGCGGCACCGAAGAGCGCAAGGCCGCCGATCCAGAGCCGGCGGCCGCCAAGGCGCTGCTGCGCCCACGGCGCGATGGGGATGACGACGGCCAGCGCCAGCAGGTAGCCGGTGCTGATCCACTGGATCGTCGAGAGAGGGACACCGAGGATCCCGGCGAGCGGTCGCACCGCGACGGCGACGATCGTCGTCGCGAAGAGCACGCCGAGGCCGCCCACGAGGGTGGTCCAGGCGATCGGCCACACCCCGGGTGCCACGGGCGCGGTGTTCTGGCGCATGAGCGCTCCCTGAGAGTCGGGATGTATCTTGAGAGGCACCGTTGCCGTCGCTAGGAAACACGATGACTCTAAACCAGTATTCCGAGCCCGCCCGACGCCGTCGCCGGGGCGCCGCGCTCGAGGAGGCCCTCCTCGACGCGGCCTGGGCCGAGCTGCTCCGCGCCGGGTACGAGGCCCTCACGTACGAGGCGGTCGCCGAGCGGGCGCGGACGAGCCGCGCCGTCCTCTACCGTCGCTGGCCGACGAAACGGGACCTCGTCCTGGCCGCCGTCCTGCGGGTGCTGGCCGCCGAGCCGACGACGACGCCGGACACCGGCTCGCTGCGGGGCGACCTGGTCGCCCTGCTGCACGCCGCCAACGACGCGCGGGCCCGCGTCGCCGTGCAGGTCGCCGCGCGGCTGGCCGGCGACGCCGACGCGCCCACGCTCGGCGAGCTCCGCGACGCGCTCGCGCGGCGGCGCGGGGACGCGATGGGCGCCGTCCTCGAGCGGGCCCACGCGCGCGGGGAGATCGCGACGGCCGACGTGCCGCGCGCCGTCCGTCGCGTCGCGTTCGAGGTGCTCGGCTACCGCGTGCTCGTGTCGCGGCGCGCCGCCACGCCCGAGGAGATCGCCGAGGTCGTCGACGAGGTGGTCCTGCCGCTGCTCCGCGCCGCGGCGGCGTGACGCCGACGGGCGCGACCGGCGTGCCCCGGCGGCGCGTGCGGCCGCTCAGCGGTCGGCGATGCGCGCGGCGACCTCGGCCACCTGGTCGGGGCTACCGACGATCTCGAGGTGCATCTCGTCGGCCCGGTCGAAGTCCCCGCCCCAGGCCACGACGGGCGCGACGTCGGCGAGGATCGCGCGCAGCCGCTCGACCTGGGCGTCGGTGAACGTGCCGGCCTCGCCCAGCGGGTGGTCGGGCGCGTTGAGGTCGATCGCGGTCCCGGACGCGTGGTTGGACAGCACGCCGCCCTCGTCGCCGTCCTCCTCGCCGCGGACGGCCCGGTGCTCCCAGCCCCACGAGCTCTCCGGGTCGATCGGCTCGACCTCGGCGTGGAACCGCTCGGCGACGTACGCGAGCACCGTGTAGACGTCGCCCTCCAGCACCCTGCCGGTGACCCAGGGGAACGGCACGAGGTGCGGGTCGGTGCGGTCGGTGATCGCGTCCCACCCGTTCTGCGTCGTGCCCGGACGCGGCGACGGCACGACGGGCTCCTCCGGCGGCGGTTCCGCGCGCCACGGGGCCCAGACGAGCGCGACGACGACGGCGAGCAGCACCAGCGCGGGGTACGTGCGGCGGCGCCGGCGCTGCGCGGCCGTGAGCCCGCGTGCCGGGCGGCGCGCGGCGGCCGGCGCGCGGCGGGTCCGGGCGCCCGCCGCCGTCCGGTGCGGCCGGTGCTCCGGCACGCGTGCGTGAGAGGAGGCGGCGCGGGTCCCGCCGCGACGGTGGTCGGGCATGCGCACCCGCGCCTGCCGCTGGCCGGTCGACCCGGCCTGCCTGTGCGTCGGGGTGGCCATGCGGGCGAGGTTAGGTTCCCCTCGGGCGGGCGTCGTCAGGCCGGGGTCGCGACACGCCGTCGTCGCCCTGATCCGCAGGTGGAGAGGCGACCCGATCCCGGGGTGGAGGGCGGCCCGGCGGCGGCGCCCCCAGGCGACACGGACGGGACGTTCGCACCTTGGGCGGCCGCGGGGGCGCGGCGCACGCTGGCCGCCAGGACGCTCCGCAGGAGGCACCGTGGTCGCCGCCGACCCCACCACCCGCCCGCCCGACGCCGCACCCGCGCCCCGGAGGCCGCGTCGCCGTGCCGACGTCGCCGCCGCGCTCGCGCTGGGCCTGGGCGGTGCGGTCGTGCTCGCCGCGAGCGGCTCACCGGCCTGGGGCGCGGCGCGGGCGGTGCTCGCGGCGGTGCTCGGCGCCGCCCTCGCCGGGCTCCACGCCCGTGCCCTCGCCACGCCCACCCCGGCCGCCGGGCGCCTCGCGGACCGGGCGGGCGTCGTCGTCGGCGCCCTGGCGCTGCCCGCTGCGGGAGTGCTCGCGGGCGACCGCCTCGGCGCGGGCCGCGTCGTCCCGGGGTCGGCCGCCGTGCTCGCCGCCGCGGCCGCCGCGGTCCTGCTCGTCCTCGGGACGGTCCGGCGCGTGCGCGCCGTCCGCGGGTGGCGCCGCCTGCTCGCGCTGCCCGTCGCGCTCGCGGTGCTCCAGCTCGTCGTCGCTCCCGTCGGGCTCGCGGTGCTCACGACGAACACGTCGCCGCAGCCCCTCGGCGACGTGACCCCGGCCGACCGCGGGCTGGCGCACGAGGACGTGCTCCTGGTGACCCCCGACGGGACCGAGCTCGCCGCGTGGTGGGTCCCCGGCGCGAGCGGCACGGCCGTCCTGCTCCTGCACGGCTCGGGCTCGACCCGGGCGGCGACCCTCGACCACGCCGCCGCGCTCGCCGAGCTCGGCCACGGCGTGCTCATGGTCGACGCGCGCGGCCACGGGGCGAGCGGCGGGACCGGGATGGCGCTCGGCTGGCACGGCGCCAGGGACCTCGCCGTGGCGGTCGACTGGCTGGACGCACGGGAGGACGTCGCCCGGATCTGCGCCGTCGGGCTCTCCATGGGCGGGGAGGTCGCCCTGACCCTCGCCGCGCGCGACCCCCGGGTGGGGGCCGTCGTCGCGGAGGGCACCGGCGTGCGCGTGGCCGCCGACGTGGCCGAGCCCGGCTGGTTCCCCCACCTCGTCGACACCTGGACGTACGCGCTGACCGACCTGCTCACCGCCGCCGACCCCCCGCCGCCGCTGCGCGACGTCGTCGCCGGCCTCCGGCCGAACCAGCGTGCGCTGCTCGTCGCGGGCGCGGGCGAGGGGACGCAGGCCGCCTGGTACGCGGCCGCCGCACCCGACCGCGTCGCCGTCTGGGACGTGCCCGACGCCGGCCACACCCAGGCGCTCGCCGCCCACCCGGAGGAGTGGTCCGCCCGGGTGGGCACGGCGCTCGCGGGGGCCGGCGACGGTCAGTAGTCGACGGGGTCCCGGACGATCGGGCTGGTCATGCAGTGCGCGCCGCCGCGGCCGCGACCCAGCTCGGCGCCGGCGATCTCGAGGACCTCGATGCCGGCCGCCCGCAGGCGCGCGTTCGTCGTCGTGTTCCGGTCGTAGGTGAAGACCACGCCGGGCTCGAGCGCGAACGCGTTGTTGCCGGAGTCCCACTGCTGGCGCTCCGACTCGTACACGTCGCCGCCGGTCTCCACGACCCGCAGCGCGGGCAGGCCCAGCGCGCGGGCGACGACGTCCGTGAACGGCGTCGAGCCCTCGTCCGTGACGTGCAGGCCCGCGGGGGAGTCGTCGGGTCGGAGGGTGAACGCGTGGATCCGCTCCATCATCGCGGGGTGCACGCAGACGACGTCCCGGTCCGCGAACGTGAAGACCGTGTCCAGGTGCATCGCGGCGCGCAGCTTGGGCATGCCCGCCACGACGACCTGGCTCGCCGCGCCGCCCTCGAACAGCGCCTTGCTCACCTGCGTGATCGCCTGGCGGGACGTGCGCTCGCTCATCCCCATGAGCACGACGCCGTTGCCGACCGGCATGATGTCGCCGCCCTCGAACGTGGCCCGCCGGTGGTCGACCTCGGGGTCGCCCCACCAGACGCGAGCCCCGACGAAGTCCGGGTGGAACTCGTAGACGAGCTTCATGAGGAGCGTCTCGTCGTGCCGCGCCGGCCAGTACAGCGGGTTGAGCGTCACGCCGCCGTAGAGCCAGGACGTGGTGTCGCGGGTGAACAGGGTGTTCGGCAGCGGGCGGATCAGGTACTCCTGGCGCGCCGGGTCGTGGTCCGCGAGGGCGCGGTACGCGCCGCCGACGCCGTCCGGCAGGTCGGTCGTGGCCAGGCCGCCGACGAGGTGCTCGGCGAGGCGCCGCGCGTCGAGCCCCTCGAGGAACTCCCGGGTGGGCTCGACGAGACCGATGCCGACGTCGTCGGGCACGAGCTTGCGGTCCAGGATCCAGTCGCGGGCGCCGGGGACCGTCAGGGTCTGCGCCAGTAGGTCGTGCAGCTCGACGACGTCCACCCCGGTCTCGCGCATGGTCGCCACGAACCGCTCGTGGTCGCGCCGCGCGGCGTCCACCCACATGACGTCGTCGAAGAGCAGGTCGTCGGAGTTGGTCGGCGTGAGCCGCAGGTGCGCCAGGCCGGGGGAGCACACGAGCACCTTGTGCAGGCGGCCGACCTCCGAGTGCACGCCGTAGGAGGCGGCCGGCGGGGCGGGCTGCGTGGTGGTCTCGGGGGCGACGGTCATCGGGTCGTCCTTTCGGTCGGGGAGGGCTCGGGTCGGGTGGGTGGGGTGTCGGGCTCAGATCCGGACCGCGCCGGTGGCGAGCAGGACCGCGCCGACGGCGGCCATCGCCACGACGGCGGCGAAGGTCGCCCGCGCGGACCTGCTGAGGACGACGCTGCCTCGCTCACGCCGAGCGCGCACGTAGAGCGCGGTCCCGGGGGCGAGCAGGAGGCACGCGAGGAACCAGAACACGTAGCCGGCGGCCCAGAGCAGGAAGAGCGTGTAGGCGGTCGAGACCAGGGCCACGGCGAGCTCGGCGTTCCGGGTGCGGCGCGGCACGCCGGCGTAGCCGTCGCGTCGCACCGCGATCTTCACGGCGTAGGCGCTGGCCAGCGCGAACGGCGCGAGGGCGAGGGCCGCCGTGAGGTCCAGGCTGAAGTCGAGGGCGTCGTCGACGAACTGGACGGCGAAGAGGATCGCCGTCACGAGGACAGAGGTCCACAGCACGGCGTCGCGCGCCACGCCGTGCCGGTTGCGCCGCGCGAGGACCCGCGGCATGTCCCGGTCCTGGGCCGCGGCGAAGAGCACGTCCGCGGCCAGCAGCTGCCACGCCAGGTAGGCGCCGAGCACGGACACGATGAGGCCGACGCGGATGAACGTGCCGCCCCACGGTCCGACGGCGGCCTCGAGCACGCCGCCGATCGACGGCTGCGGGAGCGCGGCGATCTCGGCGCGCGGCAGGACGCCGTAGGCCAGGATCGAGATGCTCGCGAAGAGGGCGAGCACGGACGAGAACCCGAGGACGGTGGCCCTGCCGACGTCCTCGCGGCGGCGGGCGTAGCGGGAGTACACGCTCGCGCCCTCGATGCCGAGGAACACGAAGACGGTGACGAGCATCGTGCCCTGGACCTGCACGAAGAGCGTGTCCTGGCGCGGGACGCGGGGGTGGTGGCCGCCGCGGGGTTCCGGCGGCGCGAGGGTGGCGGTCATGGGTCCTCCTCGGGTCGCGGCCGCTCGTGGCGGCCGCCCGGTCGTGGTCCGTGGTGTCCGGGTTGCGGTGCCGGGCCCGGTGCGTCCCGACCTGTCGAGAGTGCGCTCTGCCGGGCGGGCCTGCGGCCGGACGTGGGTGGTACCACTCAGCCGGGCTCGAGGTGCCGCGCGACGGGCAGCGTGGTTGGTTGAGGGCGTGTCCGCCGACCCCAGCGAGCTCACCGGCCTGGCCGGCTGGGTCGTCGACGTCATCGCCGCGCTCGGCCCGGTCGGCGTCGGCGGGCTCGTAGCGCTCGAGACGGTGTTCCCGCCCGTGCCGAGCGAGGTCGTGCTCCCGGTGGCGGGGTTCCTCGCCGGCCAGGGCGAGATGGGGCTGGGGACCACGATCGTGTCGGCGACCGCGGGGTCCGTCCTCGGCGCCGTCGTCCTCTACTGGCTCGGGGCGCGGCTCGGCCGGCGCCGCCTGCGGCGCGCCGCGGACCGGATGCCGCTCGTCGACCGGGGCGACCTCGACCGCGCCGAGTCGTGGTTCGGCCGCCACGGGCACACCGCCGTCCTCACGGGTCGGGTGATCCCGGTGGTGCGCAGCCTCGTCTCGCTGCCCGCCGGGCTCGAGCGCATGCCCGTGCCGCTGTTCGTCGCGCTCACCGCGCTCGGCAGCGCCGTCTACAACGGCGTGCTCGTCGGCGCGGGGTACCTGCTGGGGGAGCGGTGGACCGACGTCGGGCGGTGGAGCGACGTCGTCAACCTGGTCGTCGTCGGCGGGATCGTCGCCGCGGTCGCGTGGTTCGTCGTCCGGCGGCTGCGGCGGGACCGGCGCCGGCGGCGGGACCCGGACCCCGCCCCGGCGGACTGAGCACCGACCGCGGAGCGACACGGGGCTGGACTTCGAGCGCGCTCGAGCTCGCAGGATGGGTGCATGACCGCCACCACGCCCGCACCGCCGGCCCGCCCGGTGCGCATCGGGCTCCAGATCCAGCCGCAGCACGCCACCTACGACCGCATCCGCGCGACCGTCGACGCCGCGGAGCGCCTCGGCGTCGACGTCCTGTTCACGTGGGACCACTTCTTCCCGCTCACCGGCGACCCCGACGGGCTGCACTACGAGTGCTGGACGACGCTCGCGGCCTGGGCCGAGCAGACGACACGCGTGGAGATCGGCGCGCTCGTGACCGCGACCTCGTACCGCAACCCCGACCTGCTCGCGGACATGGCCCGCACCGTCGACCACGTCAGCGGCGGCCGGCTGGTCCTCGGCATCGGCGCGGGCTGGTTCGAGCGCGACTACGCCGAGTACGGGTACGAGTTCGGGACCCCCGGCACGCGCATCGCGGCGATGGCGCAGGCCCTGCCCAGGATCCGGGCGCGGTGGGCGGCGCTCAACCCGCCGCCGCTGCGCGACATCCCGGTCCTCGTCGGCGGCGGCGGCGAGCAGAAGACGCTGCGCGTGGTCGCCGAGCACGCCGACGTGTGGCACTCGTTCGCGGACCCGGACGCCCTCGCGCACAAGAGCGCGGTGCTCGCGCGGTGGTGCGCCGAGGTCGGCCGCGACCCGGCCGAGATCGAGCGCTCGGTGAGCGTGCGGGCGGCCGCGCCCGACGACCGCGCGGACGCGCTGCTCGAGCGCGGGGCGTCCCTGTTCGTGGTGCCCACCTCGGGGCCGGACCACGACGTCGCGAGCCTGCCCGGCTGGCTCGCCTGGCGGGACCGCGCGAACGAACGGCGGGGCACGCCCGTTCGCTGACGGCGAACACCGCCCGTCCCGCCGCCCCGACGGACGGCGGTTGGCCCCGTGCGCGCGCGGGCGGCAGGCTAGAGGCGACATGACGGAGCCCCAGGACGCCCCCCGCGCGCGGGACCGGGTGCTGGCGCGCCTGGGGGCGGCGGGCCGGCGCGTCGTCCCGCCGCAGTCCGTCGGGCGGTGGCTCCTCGCGGCGGCGCTCGTGCTGCTGCCGAGCCTCGCCTGGGGCGTGACGACGGCGACGGCCCAGGGGAGCGTGGGCCCGCACACGGCCCGCTACGACGTCACGACCGACGGCGAGATCACCGTCGACCTCGGCCCGCTCGGCGCGCTCGTCATCGACTCGCCGCTTCCCCTGCGCCTCGGCGCGCACGTCGTCGTGCAGGAGATCCCCGAGGACGTCACGTCGATCGAGGCCGCGACCAGCCTCGAGTCCCTCGCGAGCGCCGCCGAGGAGTACGTCGCGTTCTTCACCGGGCCGGAGGCCACCATCCAGCTCGCGGTGCGCGCCCTGATCGCCGACGCCCTGCGCCGCACCCTGCTCGCCGCGCTCCTGCTCGCAGGCGCGCTCCTCGGCCTGCGGGCCCTCCTCGGCCCCGCCCGGCGCGCGGAGCTGCGTGCGGCGCTCGCGCCCCACCGCAGCGCGCTCGTGGGCGGCACGGTCCTCGTGCTCGTCGTCGCCACGACCGTCGTCGCCAGCGAGCCCGTCTCCCCGCCCGGCGACGGCGTGCGCCGCGCGTCGACCGTCTTCGACGGCACACCCCTCGAGGGTGCGCGCATCACCGGCCGCCTCGCCGGGGTCGTCGACACCTACGGCGGGCAGGCCGTGGCGGCCTGGCGGGAGAACGAGCGCTTCTACGACGCCGCCGACGCCGCCGTCCGCGCGGCCTGGGAGGCGCGCGCCGCCGCGGACGAGTACCTCGTCGACGCGCGCCGCCGGCTGGGCCTGTCGCCGCCCCCGCCCGTGGCCGCCGACCCCACACCGGGCGAGGAGGGCACGGACGCACCCGACGCGGAGGTCCCCGAGCGGGTGACGCTGCTCGTCGTCAGCGACCTGCACTGCAACGTCGGCATGATGCGGGTCGTCGGCACCGTGGCCGAGCTCTCCGGCGCCGACGTCGTCCTCGACGCCGGCGACACGACCGTCAACGGCACGGCCGTGGAGTCGTACTGCGTGCAGGCCCTCACCGACGCGCTGCCCGGCGGCGTGGCCAAGGTCGTCGTCAACGGCAACCACGACAGCGCCGTCACCGCGGAGCAGCAGCGCGACCACGGCTGGACCGTGCTCTCGGGCGATGTCGTCGAGGTCGCGGGCGTCCGCCTGCTCGGCGACGCCGACCCGCGCGCGACGCGCATCGGCTCGGGCACGACCCTCATCGGCGACGAGACCCTCGCCGACCTCGGCGAGCGTCTCGCCGAGACCGCGTGCGACGACCCCGACGGCGTCGACGTCCTGCTCGTGCACGACCCGAGCGTCGGCCGGCAGTCGCTGGCGCGCGGCTGCGTGCCGGCCCAGGTCTCCGGCCACTACCACCGGCGCGAGGGGCCCGTGGCCGCCGGGTTCGGGACGCGCTACACCTCGAGCAGCACCGCCGGGGCGCGCCTCGGCCAGCCGACCGTCGGGCCGCTGTCCGGCACCGCCGAGATCACCGTGCTGCGGTTCGACCCCGAGACCCGGCGGATCACCGACTACCGGCTCGTCCTCGTCACGCCGGACGCCACCGCGACCGTGAGCGCGCCCCTCACCTGGCCGCACGAGCGGCCCCGCCTGACGCCCGACAACCCGGTGCAGTGACCGGACGTCCGGTCCCCCGGACGGGTGACGCCGGACGGGTGGACCCGCCGACGTCCGGCCCGGGGGTTTTTCGGTTCCCGTGCGGCCACGGCGTACGGTTGTCCGGTCGCCGGGCCCCCGGGCGACGCAGACCCCCGTGCGAAGGAGACCGAGAGCCGTGCGGCATGACCGGGCCGTCGACGCTCGCCCTCCCCGCGACCGCGGCGCCCGTCGTGGGCCGTGGCGCGCGCTGGGCGTGACCGTGCTCGCGCTGGTCGCAGCGCTGATCCCCGTCCCCGCGACCGCGCACGACGTGCTGCTCGCGACCGACCCCGCCGACGGCGCGGTCCTCGACGCGGCGCCCGCGCAGGTCGTCCTGACGTTCTCGGCCGAGCAGGCCGGCGTCGGCGCGGAGGTCGCGGTGCTCGGCCCGGACGGCGCCTCGTGGTCGGACGGCCCGGCCGTCGTCGCCGGGACGACCGTCACGCAGCCGCTGCGCGCGGGCATGCCGAACGGCGCCTACACCGTCGCGTGGCGCTCGGTCGCGCAGGACGGCCACCCCGTCACGGGCACCTTCGCCTTCGAGGTCGCCGCGGCCGAGCCGCCGGCCGACCCCGAGCCCGAGGTCGCCCCCGAGCCGGAGGCCACCCCCGAGGTGACGCCGACGCCGACGCCGGAGGCCACCCCCGAGGCCACCGCCACGCCGACCGCCCGCACCGACGACCGTGCCGGCGACGGCGCCGCGTGGCCGTGGATCGCCGGCGGCGCCGCCCTCGTCGTCCTCCTCGGGGTCGCGGCCGCGGTCGCCGCGCGCCGCGTGCGCCCCGACGGGCGGGGGCACGCCGATGACTGAGCCGTCCGACGCGACCCCGCGCCGCGCGGAGCTGCGCGCCGACCGCCGGGCGACCCGTGCCGCGGCGCGTGGCGGGTCCGACCCGCGCCGGGCCCACGCGCGCCGCGTCCTCGTGCGCACCGTCGTCGGCGTGCTCGCCGCCGCGGCCCTCATCGTCGGCGGCCCGTGGGTGTACGCGCGCATGATCGCCGGCGACCAGCCCGACCCGCTCGCGCTCTCCTCGCCGTCGCCCACGACGGAGGCCGAGGTCCCCACCGGCCCGGTCGACGTCGACGGCACGTGGACGGTCCAGCCCGGCTCCGAGGCCGGCTACCGGCTCCGCGAGGTCCTGTCGGGGGAGGAGGTCGTCGTCGTCGGGCGCACCGACCAGGTGACCGGCACGGCGACCGTCAGCGACGGGCGGCTCGTCGAGGCGCGGGTCGTCGTGGACGCGGGGAGCATCTCCACCGACGAGGCGGCGCGCGACGCGTTCTTCCGGCGCGCGCTCGACACCACGTCGTTCCCCGAGGCGACGTTCGAGCTGAGCGAGCCCGTGGACGTGTCCGCCCTGCGCACGTCGTCCCAGCCCGTGAGCGTCACAGCGACCGGCGTGCTCACGCTGCACGGCGTCGCGCAGACGGTCACGGTGAGCCTCGAGGCGCAGCGCGCGCCCGGCGGCACCGAGGTGGTCGGCCAGGTACCCGTCACGCTCGCCGACTTCGACCTCACGGCCCCCGACCTCGGCTGGGTCGTCGTCGACCCCGCCGGCACGATCGAGGTCCGGCTGCTCCTCGCGCGCTGACGGGCGTCACCGTCCTCCCCGCGCCGAGGGCCGGCGCCGTCCTCCCCGCGCGGCCGCGCCGCCCGTAGGGTGCTCGTGTGCCTCGCCCGACCCGTGCGGCGGCCGTCGCCGCCGTCGTCGCGACCGCCGGCCTGACCGCGGGCTGCGCGAGCGGCGTCGCCGTCGGCCCCGCCGCGCCTCGGGCCCCGGGGGAGCCGATGGCGGTGGCCGCGACGTTCACCGTCCTCGCCGACGTCGTCGCGCGGGTGGGCGGGCCGGACGTGGCGGTGTCCTCGATCACGGGCCCCGGCGTCAACGTGCACGGCTACGAGCCCACGCCCGACGACCTGCGCCGCGCCGCCGAGGCGGACCTCGTCGTCGCGAACGGGCTCGGGCTGGAGACCTGGTTGCACGACCTGGTCGACCCGCTCGGGGTCCCGGTCGCCGTCGTGGGGGAGCGGGTCGCGACCCTGCCGGTGCACGGGACCGCCGCCGAGACCGGGGGGCTCGAGCACAACCCGCACGTGTGGATGTCGCCGGTCACCGGCCGGGCCTACGTCGCGGCGGTCGCCGACGCGCTCGCCGACGCCGACCCGGCCCGCGCCGACGCCTACGCCGCACGCGCCGACGACCTGGCGGCCGAGCTCGCGGCGATCGAGGCCGAGCTCCGCGCGGCCCTCGCCGACGTGCCGGCCGAGCGGCGCGTGCTCGTCACGTGCGAGGGCGCGTTCTCCTACCTCGCGCGCGACCTCGGGCTGCGGGAGGTGTACCTGTGGCCCGTGAACGCCGAGCGCCAGGGCACGCCGCGGCAGGCCGCGCGGGTCATCGACGTCGTGCGCGAGACGGGCACGCCCGCGGTGTTCTGCGAGTGGACGGTCCCGTCCACCGCCCAGCGCCAGGTGGCCCGGGAGGCCGGCGCGACCTTCGCGGGCGAGCTCTACGTCGACGCCCTCACCGGGCCGGACGGCCCCGTGCCCACGTACGTCGACCTGCTGCGGCACGACGCCGTGCTCGTCGCGGCGGGCCTCGCGGGGGAGGCGCCGTGAGCGCCGCACCCGCCGCGCTCGAGGTGCGCGGCCTGACCGTGCGCTACGGGGACGTCGTCGCGCTCGAGGACGTCGACCTCGTCGTCGGGCCGGGCGAGGCCTGCGGCCTCGTCGGCGTGAACGGGTCGGGCAAGTCCACGCTCTTCAAGGCCGTCGTCGGGCTCGTGCGCCCGCGCGCGGGCGAGGTCACGGTGCTCGGCGACCCCGCCGACCGCGCCCGCCGTGCGGGCCTGGTCGCCTACGTGCCCCAGGCCGACGACGTCGACCGCGACTTCCCCGTCGACGTCGCCGACGTCGTGCTCATGGGGCGCTACCACCGCATGGGCTGGCGGCGGCGCCCCGGCCCGGCCGACCGGGCGGCGGTCGCGGCCGCGCTCGAGCGCGTCGGCCTCGCCGACCTCGCCGGGCGCCAGGTCGGCCGCCTGTCCGGTGGGCAGCGGCAGCGCGTCCTCCTCGCGCGGGCGCTCGCCCAGGAGGCCCGGCTCCTCCTGCTCGACGAGCCCTTCACCGGCGTCGACGCCGTCTCCGAGGCCGCCGTGACCGCCGTCCTGCGCGACCTCGTCGCCGACGGCTGCGCGCTCGTCGTGTCCACGCACGACCTGGCCGCGCTGCCGGCGCTGTGCGCGCGGTCCGTGCTGCTCCAGGGCCGGGTCCTCGCGCACGGCCCGACGGCGGAGGTGCTCACGCCGGACAACCTCGCCCGCGTCTTCGGGCTGCGTCAGGAGGCGCCGTGACCGGCCTGGTGCTCGCCGCCCCCGGTGCGGGCGCCGTGCTGCGCGCGGCGTCGGGCTGGGAGCTGCTCGTCGAGCCCTGGCGCTACGAGTTCATGCAGCGGGCCCTGCTCGTCACCGTCGTCGCCAGCGTCGTCGCGGCGCTGCTGTCGTGCTGGCTCGTGCTCATCGGCTGGTCGCTCATGGGCGACGCGGTCTCGCACGCGGTGCTGCCCGGCGTCGTGCTCGCGTACCTGCTCGGTGCGCCGTTCGCGGTCGGGGCGCTGGTCTTCGGCGTCGGGGCCGTCGCCCTCATCGGGTGGGTGCGCGCGACGAGCCGCGTGAAGGAGGACGCCGCGATCGGCGTGGTGTTCACCACGGTGTTCGCGGTCGGCGTCGTGCTCGTCTCGGTGACCCCGAGCCGGGTCGACCTGTCGCACGTGCTGTTCGGCAACGTGCTCGGCGTGTCCGACGCGGACGTGGTCCAGGTGGTCGTGCTCGGCGTCGTGGCCGCGGCGCTGCTCGTGCTCAAGCGGCGGGACCTGACCGTGTACGCGTTCGACCGTGTGCACGCGCAGGTCGTCGGGCTGCCGGTGCACCGCATCGGGGTGCTGCTCCTGGGTCTGCTGGCGGTGAGCGTCGTCGTGGCGCTCCAGGCGGTGGGGGTCGTGCTCGCGGTGGCGATGCTCATCACGCCGGGCGCCACGGCGTACCTGCTCACCGAGCGGATCTGGCGGATGCTCTGGGTCGCCCCGGCGATCGCGGCCGCGTGCGCCGTCGTCGGCGTGTGGGCGAGCTATGCGCTCGACGTCGCGAGCGCCGGCCTCGTGGTGGTGTGCCAGGGCCTCGCCTTCGCCGTCGCCTACGTCACCGCGCGCGTGCGACACCGGGTCGCGGCCGGGCGCGCGACCCGGCACGGGCCGCGGCGCGGCGGGCTCCCGGCCGCCGGCCCGGTCAGCGGCCGCGGGTGCCGAGGATCGAGCGCGTGATCTCCCGGCCGAGGACGGTCCCGGCGGAGCGCAGCAGGGAGTCCAGGCCGGTCCGGGCGGGTGACCTGCCGCGCGAGCGCTGGGTCGTGCGGCGCGGGGCCCGGGCCTCGGCGCGGGCCTTCTCGGCCTCGGCCTTCTCCGCCTCGGCGGCCGCACGCTCCGCCCGCGCGGTGAGCAGCTCGTAGGCCGACTCGCGGTCCACCGCGGTCCCGTACCGGGCCGACTGGCGCGACCCGGCGACCGCCGCCGCCATCGCCGCCGGGTCCATCGGCGACATGGAGGCCGCGGGCGCGAAGAGCCGCGTCCACACGACGGGCGTCGGGGCGCCCTTCTCCGACAGGACCGTCACGAGCGCCTCGCCCGTGCCCAGCGTGGTGAGCAGCTCCTCGAGGTCGTAGTCCGAGTTCGGGAAGGTGCGCGCGGTCGCCCGCAGCGCCTTCGCGTCGTCGGGCGTGTGCGCGCGCAGCGCGTGCTGCACCCGGTTGCCGAGCTGGGCGAGCACGTCCGTGGGCACGTCCTTCGGCGTCTGCGTCACGAAGAAGATGCCGACGCCCTTGGACCGGATGAGCCGGACCGTCTGCACGACCTGCGTGAGGAAGTCCTTGCTCGCGCCCGAGAAGAGCAGGTGCGCCTCGTCGAAGAAGAACACCAGGCGCGGCTTGTCGACGTCGCCGACCTCGGGGAGCTCGCTGAACAGGTCCGCGAGCAGCCACATGAGGAAGGTCGAGAACAGGGCCGGGCGGTCCTGGACGGAGGGCAGCTCGAGCGCCGAGATGACGCCGCGCCCGTCCGGCGCGGTGCGCAGCAGGTCGGCGGTGTCGAACGCCGGCTCGCCGAAGAACACGTCCGCGCCCTGGGCCTGCAGCGCGACGATCTCCCGCAGGATCACGCCGGCGGTCGCGGCGGACAGGCCGCCGATCCCCTTGAGCTCGTCCCGTCCCTCGTCGGAGACGAGGTAGGCGATGGTCGCCTGGAGGTCCTTCAGGTCCAGCAGCGCCAGGCCCTTCTGGTCCGCCCAGTGGAAGATGAGCCCGAGGCTGGACTCCTGCGTCGCGTTGAGCCCGAGCACCTTGGCGAGCAGCAGGGGCCCGAAGTCCGTCACCGTGGTGCGGATCGGGGTGCCGGTGCCCAGCCCGCCCAGCGTGTAGAACTCGACGGGGAACGACGCGCCGGCCCACGCCTGGCCCAGGGCCGCCGTCCGGGCCGCGAGCTTCTCGTTGCCCTCCCCGGGGACCGCGAGGCCGGACAGGTCGCCCTTGATGTCGGCGACGAACACCGGGACGCCCGCCGCCGACAGGCCCTCGGCGAGGAGCTGCAGCGTGCGGGTCTTGCCCGTGCCGGTGGCGCCCGCCACGAGCCCGTGCCGGTTGAGCATCGCGAGCGGCAGGTGCACGCGGGCCGACGGCGTGGGCTCGCCGTCCTCGACGAGCACGCCGAGGGGGAGCGCGCCCTGCGGGAACTCGTACGCGGCGCGCACCTTCTCCGCCCATGCCGACGCGCCGGGCGTGCCCGACGGCGCCGCAGTCGCCTCGGGAGCGGGCGGCGGGGGCGCCTGCCCGGCCACCTCGGTCGGTGCGGGTGCGGCCGCGGGGTCGGCGGGTGCCCCGGCCTCGCGGGCGGCGAGCGCGGCCTCGAGCGCCCGGGCGCGGGCCTCGGCCGCCTCCGCGGCGGCCCGCGCGGCCTCGGCGCGTGCCTCGGCGGCTGCCGCTCGTGCCTGGGCGAGCGCGACGTCGTCGTCTGCGGTCATCCTCGCAGGGTAGCCCGGCGTCTCCCGCGCGCGAGGGCCGACGACGGACCCGGCCGTCCGGTGACGCCCGACCCGGCCGTCCGGTGACGCCCGACCCGGCCGTCCGGTAAAGCGCTCGCTCCGCGCCGGTAGCCTGGACGGGTGCACACGCAGGATCCCTCCACCGCTCCCGTCCCGCCCGCCTCGGCCGCCTCCGGGCCGCCCGAGCCGCCGTTCCGGTACACGGCCGCGCTCGCGGGTCGCATCGAGACGTCCTGGCAGGACCGGTGGGAGCAGGAGGGCACCTTCCACACGCCCAACCCCACGGGCACGCTGACCGACGCCGACGGCAGGCACGCCGACCCGGCCGCGCCGTCGTTCTTCGTCATGGACATGTTCCCGTACCCGTCCGGGGCGGGCCTGCACGTGGGGCACCCGCTGGGGTACATCGCGACCGACGTCGTCGGCCGGTACCGCCGGATGCGCGGCGAGAACGTGCTGCACGCGCTGGGCTACGACGCGTTCGGCCTGCCCGCCGAGCAGTACGCGGTGCAGACCGGCCAGCACCCGCGCAAGACCACCGAGGACAACATCGCCACGATGCGGCGCCAGCTGCGCCGCCTGGGCCTGGCGCACGACCCGCGGCGCACCTTCGCGACCACCGACCCCGAGTACGTGCGGTGGACGCAGTGGATCTTCCTGCAGATCTTCAACGCCTGGTACGACCCGGAAGCCGTGCGTCCCGACGGCGGCCGCGGCAGGGCCCGGCACGTCGACGAGCTGGTCGCCGAGTACGAGAACGGCCGCCCCCTGCCCGAGGAGTGGGCCGGCCGGACGTGGGCCGAGCTGGACGCCGTCGAGCGCCGCCGGGTCGTCGACAGCCAGCGCCTGGCGTACGTCTCCGAGACGCCCGTGAACTGGTGCCCGGGCCTGGGCACGGTCCTGGCGAACGAGGAGGTCACGGCCGAGGGCCGCTCCGAGCGCGGCAACTTCCCCGTGTTCCGGCGGAACCTGCGCCAGTGGAACATGCGGATCACGGCGTACGCCGACCGGCTGGCCGAGGACCTGGACCTGATCGACTGGCCCGAGAAGGTGCGCCTGATGCAGCGCAACTGGATCGGCCGGTCCGAGGGCGCCATGGTCACCTTCCAGGTGCCCGGCCGCGGCGAGCTGGAGGTCTTCACGACCCGGCCCGACACGCTGTTCGGCGCCACGTTCATGGTCGTCGCGCCCGAGCACCCGCTGCTGGACGACGTCCCCGGCGCGTGGCCCGAGGGCACGCGCGACGCGTGGACCGGCGGGCACGCGACGCCGACGGAGGCCGTCGCGGCGTACCGCGCGGAGACCGCGCGCAAGACCGCCGTCGAGCGCCAGGCCGACGCCGGCAAGAAGACCGGCGTGTTCACCGGGCACATGGCGGTCAACCCGGTCAACGGCGCGGCCATCCCCGTGTTCACGGCGGACTACGTCCTGTGGGGCTACGGCACGGGCGCGATCATGGCGGTGCCGGGCGGCGACGACCGCGACTACGACTTCGCCCAGGCCTTCGAGCTGCCCGTGATCTACACCGTGCAGCCGCCGGAGGGCTTCGAGGGCGGCGCGTGGACCGGCGACGGCGCGGTGGTCAACTCCGTCGGCGACGGCATCACGCTGGACGGCATGGACGTCGCGTCCGCCAAGGCCGCGATGACCGCGTGGCTGGAGGAGCGCGGCGTCGGCAAGGGCACCGTCACCTACCGCCTGCGCGACTGGTTGTTCAGCCGGCAGCGCTACTGGGGCGAGCCGTTCCCGATCGTCTACGACGAGCACGACATGCCCATCGCGCTGCCCGAGGAGCTGCTGCCGGTCGACCTGCCGGACGTCCCGGACTACTCGCCGCGGACGTTCGACCCCGAGGACGAGCACTCCACGCCCGAGCCCCCGCTGGGCCGCAACGAGGAGTGGGTCAACGTCACCCTGGACCTGGGCGACGGGCCGCGCACCTACCGGCGCGACACCAACACGATGCCCAACTGGGCTGGCTCGTGCTGGTACTACCTGAACTACCTGGACCCGGGGCTGCGCGACGTCGTCGTCGACCCCGAGCTGGAGCGCTACTGGCTGGGCCCCGAGCACAACGCCGCGGCCGGCTCCACGGGCGGCGTCGACCTGTACGTCGGCGGCGTCGAGCACGCGGTGCTGCACCTGCTGTACGCCCGGTTCTGGCACAAGGTCCTGTACGACCTGGGCCACGTGACGAGCGTCGAGCCGTTCCGCCGCCTGTTCAACCAGGGCTACATCCAGGCGCACGCCTACACCGACTCCCGCGGCGCGTACGTGCCGGCCGCCGAGGTGGTCGAGGACCCGCAGTCGCCCACGGGCTTCAGCTGGCAGGGCCAGCCGGTCAACCAGGAGTACGGGAAGATCGGCAAGTCCCTGAAGAACGCCGTCACGCCCGACGAGATGTACGAGGCCTACGGCGCGGACACCTTCCGGGTCTACGAGATGTCGATGGGCCCGCTGGATCTGTCGCGCCCGTGGGAGACCCGCGCCGTCGTCGGCTCGCAGCGCTTCCTGCAGCGCCTGTGGCGCAACGTCGTCGACGAGGAGACCGGCGAGGTCACCGTCACCGACGAGGAGCCCGACGTCGAGACGCTGCGGGTGCTGCACCGCACCATCGACGAGGTCACCACGGAGATGGAGGCGATGCGGTTCAACACCGCGATCGCCCGCCTGATCGTGCTGAACAACCACCTGACCTCGCTGGACCGGGTGCCGCGCTCCGTCGCCGAGCCGCTGGTGCTGATGGTGGCGCCGTTCGCCCCGCACATCGCCGAGGAGCTGTGGTCGCGCCTGGGCCACGAGCGGAGCCTGATCCGCGAGCCGTTCCCCGTGGCCGACCCGCAGTACCTGGTCGTGGAGTCCGTGACCTGCGTCGTCCAGGTGGCCGGCAAGGTGCGCGACAAGCTGGAGGTGTCGCCGGACGCCACGGAGGAGCAGCTGCGCGAGCTGGCGCTGGCCTCGCCCAAGGTCCAGAAGTACCTGGACGGGCGCGGCGTGCGCACGGTCATCGTCCGCCCGCCGCGGCTCGTGAACGTCGTGCCCGCCTGACATGCGCGGGGACGTGGGCGGCGGGGTCGCCGTCGTCACCGACTCGACGGCGTCGCTGCCGGCCGGGCTCGTGGAGGCGACGGGGATCGTCGTCGTGCCGCTGGACGTCGTCGTCGACGGCGTGCCGCACCGCGAGGGCGTCGACATCACGACCGAGCAGATCGTCGAGGCGCTCCGGGCGGGCGCGTCCGTGCGGACCGCGCACCCGGGGCCCGAGGCGTTCTCCCGGGCGTACGCGCGCGTCGCGGCGCGCGGGGCGAGCGAGATCGTCTCGGTGCACATCTCCGGGGAGCTGTCGGGCACGACGACGTCGGCGAGCCTCGCCGCGCAGTCGGCGCCCGTGCCGGTGCACGTCGTGGACTCGAGGACCGTGGGCATGGGCCTCGGCCTCGCGGCGCTGGGCGCGGCGCGGGCGGCGGGCGGGTCCGGCCGGCCCGACGGCGCCGCGGTGGCGCGCGCGGCCGAGCAGCGCGCGGCCGGCACGACGGTCCGGTTCACCGTCGAGACGCTCGAGCACCTGCGGCAGGGCGGGCGCCTCGGGCCGCTGGCCGCGACGCTCGGCACGGTCCTCGGGCTGCGGCCCGTGCTGGCGGTGAAGGACGGGCGGATCGACGTCGCCGAGAAGGTGCGGACCTCGGCCCGCGCACGCGACCGGGTGATCGAGCTCGCGATCGCCGACGCCCAGCGGCGGTCCCGCGTCGAGATGGCGGTGCACCACCTCGGCGACGAGGACGGTGCCGAACGCGTGGCCGAGCGGCTGCGCGGCGCGTGCGGCTCCCGGCTCGCCGCGGTGCACGTGGCGGAGATCAGCGCGGTCGTCGGGGCGCACGCCGGGCCGGGCCTGCTCGCGGTCGTCGTCGGCGACGCCTGACCGCCACCGGCTCCTCGCGCCGGTCCGGGGGGCGCACCCCGGTGCGCCGCGGAGGACGCGGTAGTGGTGGGGCGGTCCACAGGCGGCCGGCGCCGCGTCGCCGGCCACAGGCGGCCGGTCCCGCCGCCGGGCGCGCCGGGGCGCCCGCCTAGCGTCGGCGCGCGTGGCCGCCGACCCCAGGGACCGGGACGTCGTCCGCGCGCGGCTCGACGCGCTCCGGGTCGTCGCGGGCGGGCCGGGGTGGGTGCCGCGCGCGCCGGAGGTCGCAGGCGGGCCCGTCGCCGCCGCCGACGTGCCGGGAGACGCCGCCCAGGTGCCGGGCGCCCAGGTGTCGGACGACGCCCCCGTCCGGGACGACGCCCAGGTGCCGGACGACGCCGTCCCGGGCGGCGCCTCCGCGCGGGACGACGCGCGCGTGGCGCGGCGACGCGCCCTCGAGGCGGCGGTCGCCTCGTACACGGCCGTGCACGGGCACCCGCTCGCCGCGGCCGACCTCGAGCCCCCGCGCTACCGGCTCGCCACCACCGCGCGGGCGGCCGCGGCGGCCGTGGCGGCGCTCGCGCTGGTCGCCGCGGTCGTCGTCTGGCGGGCGTGGCCCGCCGCGCCGGCCGCCACGACGGTGCCGGTGCCGGCGGCGGAGCCGGGTGACGGCGACCCCCTCGGCCCGGCCGGGCCGGAGCCCGTGGACGTGCCCGTGCCCGCGGACGAGGTCGTCGTGCACGTCGTCGGCGCGGTCGCCGTCCCGGGCCTGGTGCGCCTGCCCGAGGGCTCGCGGGTGGCCGACGCCGTCGAGGCGGCCGGGGGAGCGACGGCCGACGCCGATCTCGCGGCCGTCAACCTCGCCCGGCCGCTCGTCGACGGCGAGCAGGTGGTCGTGCCCGTGCCCGGCCAGGTCGCCGCGGATCCGCCCGCGGCCGACGGCGCGGGCGGCGGGGCGGGTGGGAGCGGCCTGGTGGACCTCAACCGGGCGGACGTCGCCGCGCTCGACGAGCTGCCCGGCATCGGCCCCGTGCTCGCCGAGCGCATCGTCGAGTGGCGCGAGCAGCACGGCCGGTTCACCGCTGTCGAGGAGCTGGTCGAGGTGTCCGGCATCGGGCCGGCGCTGCTCGCCCGCGTGCGCGACAAGGTGACCGTCGGGTGACCACGACGGACCTGCGGCTCGTCCCCGCGTCGGCCGCCGCGTGGCTGGCCTGCGCGCTCGCCGTCGGGGCGCCGGTGCCCGTGGCCGCGGCCGCGTCGGCCGCGCTGGCGGCCACGGCGCTCGTGTGCGTGGCGCTCCGCGTCCCGCCGACGGCCTGGCTCGCGCTCGCCGTCGCGGCGCTCGCCTGCGCCTCGTGCGCCGCGCAGCTGCACCAGCGCGCCTCGGGCGAGCTGGTCGGGCTGGCGGCGCAGGGGGCGGCGGTGGCGGTCGAGGGCGTCGTGCGCGGCGAGCCGGGCTGTGCGGGAGAGGGGTGCCGGCCCGTCGTCGTCGTGGCCGCCGACGTCGTCACCGGACGCGGGCGCACCGGGCCGGCGGCGGCCCGCGTGCTCGCGGTCGGCCCCGTCGGCGACGTGCCCTACGGCGCTCGCGTGCGCCTGCGGGGGGCGCTCGCCCCGGCCGCGCCGGGGGACGACGTCGTCGCCGTCCTGCGGGTGGTCGTGGCGCCGGAGGTGCTCGCGCCCCCGGGCGTGGTCCACACCGCGGTGGGCGCGGCGCGCCGGGCCCTGGCCGACCGGGCCGCCGACCTGCCGCCGGACCTGCGCGGGCTCGTGCCGGGCCTGGCGGTCGGGGACACCTCGCGCCTGCCGCCCGACCTGGACCGGGCGATGCGCGACGTCGGCCTCACCCACGTCACGGCGGTCTCGGGTGCCCACTTCTCGGTCCTCACGGTCGCGGTGCTCGGCGCGGCATCGGTGCTGCGCCTGCCCCGTGCGGCGCGCGCCGCGGTGAGCGCGGCCGCGATGGGCGCGTTCGTCCTGCTGGTGCACCCGGAGCCGAGCGTGGTCCGTGCGGCGGTCATGGGCGGGGTCGGCGTGCTGGGGATCCTCGCGCGGCGCCCGTCGCGCGCGGTCCCCGCCCTCGGCGTCGCGGTGAGCGGCCTGCTCGTGCTCGACCCGTGGCTCGCGCGCTCGTACGGGTTCGTGCTCTCCGTGGTCGCCACGGCGGCGATCTCCCTGCTCGCCCCGGCGGTCGTCGCGCGTCTACGCGAGCGGTTGCCGCGCTGGCTCGCCGTCGCGGTCGCGGTGCCCCTGGCCGCGCAGGCGGCGTGCGGGCCGGTGCTCGTGCTCCTCGACCCCGCGGTGTCGACGGTGGCCGTGCCGGCGAACCTGCTCGCCGCGCCGGCCTTGGTACCGGGCACGGTCCTCGGCGTCGGCGCGGCGGCGACGGCCGCGTGGTGCCCGCCGCTCGCGGACGTGCTGATCGCGGGTTCGGCGGCGGGGGCGTGGTGGATCACGGCCGTCGCACGCGCGGCCGCGGCGCTGCCGGCGGCCCGGGTGCCGTGGCCTAGCGGGGCGGGCGGTGCCCTCCTCCTCGCGGTCGTCACCGCGGCCGGGTTCACCCTCGTCCTGCACCCGGGCCCGGGCCGCGCGCTGCGGCGCCTCGTCCGCGGCCCGGCGCGCGGGGAGCGGGCGCCGGACCCCGACGCCGCGGCCGCGACCCGCGTGGGCGCGGGCGTGGGCCGGCTGGCGGCCTGGGCGCTCGTGGTCGTGGTGGCGGTCGGGGCCGTGCGCTGGTCGGGTGCGCGGGCCTGGGCCCCGGAGGACTGGCGCGTGGTGCAGTGCGACGTCGGGCAGGGCGACGCGCTCGTCGTGCGGTCGGGCGAGCGGTCCGCGGTGGTGGTCGACGTCGGGCCGCCGGGCCCCGCCGCCGACGCATGCCTGCGCGACCTCGGCGTCACGCGCGTGGACCTGCTCGTGCTCAGCCACTTCCACGCCGACCACGTGGGCGGGCTGCCGGCCGTGCTGCGGGGCCGGGACGTCGCCGCCGCACTGGTGAGCCCGCTCGCCGAGCCCGCGGCCCAGGCCGCGTCCGCGCTCGCGGCCCTGCGGGACGCCGGGGTGCCCGTCTCGGCCGCGGGGCAGGACGGGCCGCGCTCCGGGCGCGCGGGCGCCGTGACCTGGCGGGTGCTCGGCCCCTCGGGCCCGGCCGTGGAGCCGAACGACGCGAGCGTCGTGCTGCTGCTCGAGGTCGACGGCCTGGGCGTGCTCGCGCTCGGCGACGCGGAGACCGCCGCGCAGGAGGCGCTGGCCGAGCGGATCGTGGCGGACCGGGCGGCGCGGGGCGCCGTCGTCGTGAAGGTGGCGCACCACGGCAGCGCCGTGCAGTCCGCGCGGCTGGCCGGGCTGCTCGCGCCCGCGGTCGCGCTCGTGGGCGTCGGCGCGGACAACGAGTACGGGCACCCCGCGCCGTCGACGGTGGACCTCTACCGGGACCGCGGCGCCCTCGTGCTGGCGACCCACGTGTGCGGCCCGATCGCCCTGGCGCCGCGCGACGGGGAGCTCGCGGTGCACGCCCGGTGCCTCGGGCGGTGACCCGGCAGGGGTGGGTGGCCGAGTGCGGGGGAGAGGGCTCAGGGGGCGGCCGACGCCGGGTGGCCGGGCCCGGGCGGCCGACGCCGGGTGTGACGGTGCGACGTGGCAGGCTTGGCGCATGCCTCCACGCGCTCGCACCGCCGCAGTGCCCTGGGACCAGGCCGAGCCGGCGCCGCTCGTGCTCGTGACCGGCGGCGAGGCGCTGCTCGCCGAGCGCGCCGTCACCCGGGTCGTCGAGCGCGCCCGCGAGCAGGACCCGTCGCTCGACGTCATCCGGCTCGAGTCCGCCGGGTACGAGGCGGGCCGCCTGCGGGTGGCGACGAGCCCGTCGCTGTTCGACGAGCCGCGGCTCGTCGTCGTCGAGGCGCTCGAGCAGGCGACCGACGCGCTGCTCGCGGACCTCTCCGCGTACCTGGCGGAGCCGTCGTCCGACGTCGTCCTCGTCGTGCGGCACTCGGGCGCCCCGCGGGGCCGGAAGGTCGCGGACGCGGTGAAGGCGGCCGGCGCGCTCGTCGTCGCCGCGGACGCGGTCAAGCGCGACGCGGACAAGTCGGCCTTCGTCACCGACGAGATCCGGCGGGCAGGCCGACGGATCGACGCGGGCGGGGTGCGCGCGCTGGTCGAGGCGTGCGGTTCGGACCTGCGGGAGCTGGCCGCGGCGTGCGCGCAGCTCGTCGCGGACACGACGGGCCCGATCACCGCCGACGTCGTCGCGCGCTACCACGGCGGCCGCGTGGAGGCGACGGGCTTCCGGGTGGCCGACGCCGCCGTCGAGGGCCGGACGGGGGAGGCGGTCGCGCTGCTGCGGCACGCGCTGGCCACGGGCGTGGACCCCGTGCCGCTCGTCGCCGCGGTCGCGGCGAAGCTGCGGACGCTGGTCAAGGTCGGCGCCGCGCGGGGGAGCGGGCTCGACCCCGTGCGCGACCTCGGGCTGGCCCAGTGGCAGGTGGACCGCGCCCGGCGTGAGCTCGCCCGCTGGACCCCGGAGGGGCTGGCCACCGCGATCGCCGCGGTGGCGCAGGCCGACGCCGAGGTCAAGGGTGCCGGGCGGGACCCGGTGTACGCGGTGGAGCGGGCCGTGCTCACCGTCGCCCAGGCCGCCGGCGCGCGCTAGGCCGGGGGTGCGTGGCCGGCTCTCCGGGCCGGCGCGGACGTCCTCACCAGTCACGATGACTGTGACTGGGATCACGGAGCATTGTCGAATCGTTCCGAGATGGCGTGCCGAGATTGGGCGCGTCTGGCAGAGAAGCGCAGGGACGAATCGCCCCTCAATTCACTCCACCTGCCCACGTCACGGGGCCGCGTAGGCTGTCATAGTGGTCGTGACAGCGATTGCTGTTCCCCCCAACTGAGGAGACACCATGAACCGGACCGTCAAGGCCATCACCGCCGCCCTGCTGACCCTCGGCCTCACCGTCATCGGCCTGCCGCTCGGTGGCGGCGGCTTCGGTGGCGGCGGCGCCACCGTGAACGGCGGGGCGACCGGCTGCTGCAAGCAGTAGGCCCCTTCAGTCTCGCCCCGGGCGCCGGGTCCCCCAGCCGCGCCCGCGCCTGGCGCGAAGGCCGTCCGCGAGTACGCGGGCGGCCTTCGAGTTTTCACCCGCTTCGCGCCGAGACGGCTGGTTCCGCGCCCTGTGACAGCGACTTGTCACGAGTTACAGTGATCGCTGTGACAGGACTCGCCGAACGGCTGCGCGCGGAACGAGTGCGCGCCGGGCTCTCCCAGACGGCGCTCGCGGGGAACGACTTCTCGCCGAGCTACATCTCGCTGATCGAGTCGGGTCGTCGCATGCCGACTGACGCCGCTCTGTCCGTCCTGGCAGAACGCCTCGGGACGACGGTCGAGTACCTCAAGTTCGGCGACCAGGCGCCGAGCGAGGAGCGGGCCCGCCTCGAGCTGGGCTACGCGCGCCTCGCGCTCGCCAACGGGGAAGCGCAGGAGGCGAAGGACCGCCTCATGGCGTTGGACCTGGCCACGATCTCACCGCGCTACCACGGCGAGGCGCGGTACGCGCTCGCGATGGCGCACGAGGCCCTGGGCGAGCTCGACGACGCGGTCACCGTCCTGGAGCCGCTCCTCGAGGAAGCGCTCCGGAACCGGTCGTACCTCGAGGCGGCCGCGCTGGGAAGCACGCTCGTCACGATCTACATCGAGGCCGGCGACCTGTCGCGGAGCATCGACGTCGGCGAGCGGGTGCTCGCCGAGGTGGAGGAGAACGGCATCACCGGGACGGATGAGCACCTGCGCCTCGCCTCATCGATCCTCTGGTCGTACTACGAGCGCGGCGACCTGTTGTTCGCCACGCACCGGGCTGCCGAGCTCATCCGTCTCGCCGAGACGAAGGGTTCGCACCGCGGGCGCGGCAGCATCTACTGGAACGCGTCGATCGTGGCCGAGGGGCGAGGCGACCTGAGGGAGGCCCGTCGCCTCGCCGAGCGCGCGCTCGCCTACCTCAGCGAGGGCGCCGCGAGCCGTGACGTGCCGCGGCTGCGCCTGCACTTCGCCTGGCTGCTCCTGCGGACCGAGCCGCCGGAGCCGGTCGCGGCGCTCGAGCAGCTCGACGTCGCGGTCCGCGAGCTGGAGCTCGTGGGTTCCGAGCTCGAGCTCGCCAAGTGCGACTTCGAGGCGGGGCGTGCCTATCTCCTGCTCGGGGCAGCGGACAAGGCCGAGGAGCGCGCACGGATCGGTCTCGAGCGCCTGGCCTCCGGCGAAGCGACGCTCGACATCTGCAACGGCCGCCTGCTGCTCGGTGACGCGCTCGCGGCACAGGGCCGCGTCATGGAGGCCAAGGAGTGCTACCGCTGGGCCGCGGACACCTGGGGGATGGTCGCGCCCGGACGCGAGGCGGCGAAGGTCTGGCGGTCCCTGGGCGACCGGATGCTCGCGAACGGCGACGCCGAGGGTGCCGCCAAGGCCTATGAGGCGGCGCTGAGCGAGGCCGGCATCCGCCCGACGGCGCTGCCCGCCGTGTCGGCGATGGTCGAGCCGACGCGCCTGGGCCTGGACGCGATGGGCCTGCAGGACTGACCCGCACCTCGGCGCCGGCCGGCAGGGGGGGCCGGCGCCGGGGCGTGGAGCAGTGCTCGAGCTCGGCGCGGGCGGCACGCTCAGGCGGAAGCGACCTGCTCGACGTCGGCCGCCTCGCGGGGACGCGCGTCCGCGAGCTCGGTCGCGGTGGGGCGGCCGACGCGCGCCGTGGGCACCGGGGTGCGGTTGAGCACGTGCGTCCGCTCGAGCCCGAAGCCCTGGAAGAGGTCGAAGCCGAGGTCCTCGCACCAGTCGCGCTGCGCGGGGGTCTCGATCCGCTCGGCGACGAGCCGCCCGCCCTCGCTACGCGCCAGGTCGACGAGGGGCCGGCCGCGCAGGGCGAGGTCCCGCCGGTCGACCTTGACGTAGTCGGCGTAGGGGAGCAGCGCGACCTGGCTGGACAGGCCGACGAAGTCGTCGAGCGCGATGCGGAAGCCGTGCTCGCGCAGGCGCCGCACCCCGGCCACCACGGCGGCGTCGGCGCGCACCGACTCCACGACCTCGATGACGAGGCGGTCGGGCTCGTCGGGCACGGGGAGGTCGCCGACGAGGAAGGAGCGCGTGAAGTTCACGAAGACGTGGGCGTCCGCGGCGAGCGCGCGAACGCCCAGCGGGCTGAACGTGGCCTGGAGCACCCGCAGGGTCGCGCGGTCCTGCGCGGGCGCCGGCCACTGGTCCACGCGCAGGGAGCGGCGCCGGTCGATGCGGTACAGGAACTCGTAGCCGTGGACGCGGCCCGCGCGGTCGAAGATGCCCTGGCGGCCGAGGAACAGGCTGCCCGTGAGCTGGGCGCGCGGATGCGCGAACGGTTGGCCGACCACCACGTCGTCGACCGCCAGCGCACTCGCCACGTCCGATGAGAGCGCCCGGGCGGCCGCGGATGACGCGGGATCCGCCCCCGGGCTCGTCGTCGTCACCTGCGAGGCCCGGACATGACGCCCGGACATGACGACGGCGCCACCCCGAGGGGTGGCGCCGTCGACGTGCGTGCCCGGCGCGGACCGTCTCGGTCCGCCGGGGTACGGGGTCAGAGCGACGCGACCTGCTTGGCCAGCGCCGACTTGCGGTTCGCGGCCTGGTTCGCGTGGATGACGCCCTTGCTCACGGCCTTGTCGAGCTTCGTGGACGCGAGCCGCAGCGCCGCGGCGGCCGCCTCCTTGTCGCCCGCGGCGACGGCCTCGCGGACGCGACGCACGTACGTCTTGAGCTCGGACTTGACCGCCTTGTTGCGCAGGCGGGCCGCCTCGTTGGTGCGGATCCGCTTGATCTGGGACTTGATGTTCGCCACGTGTGGTCTCTCTGGTGTGTTCGCCGGAGCGAGCTGAACAGGTCGAGTGAGGGCGTCGCCGGGCCCCGGGACCGGCCGTGTGGGGATCGGCCGCGAGCAGGGACCAGCCTGTGCCCGCCGACCTGGGCGGACACGCGGACACCGATGCTATCAGCCGCGCAGTCGGCGCAGCGAACCCACGACCTCGTCGAACCGGGCGCGGTCGAGCACCGCGCCCTCGCGCCGGACGGCGTCGGGCCGGATCCGCAGCACGCGGTCGAGGCGGATCTCGCTCGGGCGCCGCTTCGCGTCCCACGCGCCCGCGCCCAGGTCCATCCACACCTCGCCCGGCCTGCCCGGACGCGTGTCGTGGTCGCGAGTCGTGAGCGCCAGGCCGAGCAGCCACGGCCCGTCGTGCCCGACGACGAGGACGGGGCGGTCCTTGCCCTGCGTGTGGTCCTCCTCGTACGGCACCCAGGTCCAGACGATCTCCCCCGGGTCGGGGTCCCCGTCCAGGTCCGGGGCGTACACGGGCTCGACGACGCCCTCGAAGTCACCGGGGTACCCCTCGGGCGGGCCGTCCCCGCCGGAGCGCGTGGCGCCGCTCCCGCGTCGGTCGCGCCGCGCGTCGTGGCCGCTCAATGCTGCGCCGCCGCGCCCGACGCCGTCGCGCGAGGGGCCGGACGCGGGCAGGGCCCGCCGCACCGCCCGCCGGGCGAGCCGCCCGAGGCGGCCGAGGGTCGTCACGGCCGACAGCGTACGGCCGGCGGGACCGGCGTCGGGCCGGCGCACCCCCGACGCGCCCCGACGTCCGGGCGGGCCCGGGCTCAGTCGAGGACGAACGTGACCTCGAGCATCACCTGGTAGGCGACGATCCGGCCGTCCTGGACCTCGACCTTCTGGCCCTTGACCCAGGCACCCGAGACGTTGCGCAGCGTCTGCGACGCGCGGGCGATGCCCTGGGCGATGGCGTCCTCGAAGCTGGTCTCGGAGCGGACGCTGAGCTCGGTGACCTTCGCGACCGTCGACGTCATGGCTGACCTCCCGTGTGGTCCCGCCGCACGGCGGTCGCCGGCGACCCGCCCAGCCTCCGCCCGCTCCTGGTGCCCCGCAACCGGCGCGCACCGGCCCCTCACGGAGCGGCGTCCCGTCCGCCACCCGGCGCCTGCGGGCCCGCCGGCCGGCGCGTGCCCGGGGCGACCGCCGCGACGTGGGACCATGGAGGGCAGTCCCACCCGTCCGACCGGAGCCACACTTGACGCCGATCCCCGATGCCGCGCTGAGCGCGCGCGTCCAGCCCGCGGCCACGCCGCCGGAGCTGCTGCGCAACTTCTGCATCATCGCGCACATCGACCACGGCAAGTCGACCCTCGCCGACCGGATGCTCCAGCTCACCGGCGTGGTCGACGAGCGGGCGATGCGCGAGCAGTACCTCGACCGGATGGACATCGAGCGCGAGCGCGGCATCACGATCAAGTCGCAGGCCGTCCGGATGACCTGGGCCGTGCCCGGGCCCGACGGCGCCCTGGTGCCCTACGCGCTCAACATGATCGACACGCCGGGGCACGTGGACTTCACCTACGAGGTCTCCCGGTCGCTCGCCGCGTGCGAGGGCGCCGTGCTCCTCGTCGACGCCGCGCAGGGCATCGAGGCCCAGACGCTGGCGAACCTGTACCTCGCGATGGAGAACGACCTCGCGATCATCCCGGTCCTGAACAAGATCGACCTGCCCGCGGCGCAGCCGGAGCGGTACGCGGAGGAGATCGCCGGGCTCGTCGGCGGGAACCCGGAGGACGTGCTGCGGGTGTCCGGCAAGACGGGCGAGGGCGTGCCCGCGCTGCTGGACCGCATCGTCCAGGAGGTGCCCGCCCCGACGGGCGACCCGGACGCACCGGCCCGGGCGATGATCTTCGACTCGGTCTACGACACGTACCGCGGCGTCGTGACGTACGTCCGCGTCGTCGACGGCCGGCTGACCCACCGCGAGCGCATCGCGATGATGTCGACCAAGGCGACGCACGAGCTGCTCGAGATCGGCGTCATCTCGCCCGAGCCGATGCCCACCTCGGGCCTCGGCGTCGGCGAGGTCGGCTACCTCATCACGGGCGTCAAGGACGTGCGTCAGTCGAAGGTCGGCGACACGGTGACCGACGCCGCGAAGCCCGCCGAGGCCTCGCTGCCGGGGTACGCGGACCCGAAGCCGATGGTCTACTCCGGGCTCTACCCGATCGACGGCTCGGACTACCCGGAACTGCGCGACGCCCTCGACAAGCTCAAGCTCAACGACGCGGCGCTCACCTACGAACCGGAGACGTCCGTCGCGCTGGGGTTCGGCTTCCGCGTCGGGTTCCTCGGCCTGCTGCACCTCGAGATCGTCCGGGAGCGGCTCGAGCGCGAGTTCGACCTCGACCTCATCTCGACGGCGCCCAACGTCGTCTACCAGGTGACGATGGAGGACGGGACGCAGCTGCAGGTGACCAACCCGAGCGAGTTCCCGAGCGGCAAGATCAAGGAGGTCCGCGAGCCGATCGTGCGGGCCACCATCCTGGCCCCGAGCGAGTTCATCGGGTCGATCATGGAGCTCTGCCAGGCGCGCCGCGGCGAGCTGCTGGGCATGGACTACCTGTCGCCCGAGCGCGTCGAGATGCGGTACACGCTGCCGCTCGCCGAGATCGTCTTCGACTTCTTCGACGCGCTGAAGTCGCGCACCCGCGGCTACGCCTCGCTGGACTACGAGCCGGCGGGCGACCAGGCGGGGGACCTCGTCAAGGTGGACATCCTGCTGCAGGGCGAGCAGGTCGACGCGTTCAGCGCCATCGTGCACAAGGACAAGGCGTACCCGTACGGCGTCGCGATGGCGAGCAAGCTCAAGGAGCTCATCCCGCGCCAGCAGTTCGAGGTGCCCATCCAGGCGGCCGTCGGGTCGCGGGTCATCGCGCGCGAGAACGTCCGCGCGCTGCGCAAGGACGTCCTCGCCAAGTGCTACGGCGGCGACATCACCCGCAAGCGCAAGCTGCTCGAGAAGCAGAAGGAGGGCAAGAAGCGCATGAAGACCATCGGGCGGGTCGAGGTCCCGCAGGAGGCCTTCATCGCCGCGCTCTCCTCCGAGGCGACCGCGGACAAGGAGAAGGCCCGCAAGTAGCGGGCCTCCTCCCTGCCCGACGGCGTCGGGCGGCCCGGGCGCCGACGGCGCCGGCGGGCTCCGTGCCGCCCCGGGAGGCGTGCGCCGGACTCAGGCGCCGGCGTCGGCCAGGCGGGCCAGGTGCTCGGGCGAGAGCTCGAGCGACAGGGCCGCCGCGGCCTCCTCGTAGCGGCTCACCCGCGACGTGCCGATGAGCGGCAGCACGCGCGGGGACTCCTGCGCGAGCAGCCACGCGATGACGACCTGGCTCGGCCGGACGCCCAGGTCGGCGGCGACGTCGCGGACCGCGGCGATCTGCGCCCGCTGGTGCTCGCCCGCGTAGTTCTGCTGCCACAGGTAGTGGGCCTCGCGCTCGTCGTCGCTCAGGTCGTAGATGCCCTTGAGCACCGGCGAGTAGGCGACGAGCATCAGGTCGGGGTGCTCGGCCAGGTAGTCGCGCTGCTCGTCGTCGACCACCGAGGTGTTCGACAGGCCGGGGCGGCGGTGCAGGTAGGAGTGCTCCTGCTGCAGCGCGACCGGAGCCGGCCAGCCGTTCTGCGCGCACAGCTGCCGGATCCGCTCCAGCCGCCACGTGCGCACGTTCGACCAGCCGATGTAGCGCACCTTGCCCTCGGCGACGAACTCGGCGAGCGTCGCGAGGGTCTCCTCCAGCGGGGTGGAGCGGTCGTCGACGTGCACGTAGTACAGGTCGATCCGGTCGGTGCGCAGCCGGCGCAGGCTCGCCTCGAGGGACTCGCGCAGCACCGCCGCGCTCGCCCCGACGAAGTTCTGGCGCGCGTAGCCCCAGTCGGGCTCGTCGGCGCCCTCGGGCCAGGCCTTCTCGACGTCGTTCACGCGCGCCGTGGCCTTGGTGGACAGGAACACGCGGTCGCGGTTGCCGGTCCGCTCGAACCAGCGGCCGAGCAGCTCCTCGCTCTGGCCGCCCTGCGTGCCCTTCGCCCACCACCACGAGTAGCAGTCGGCGGTGTCGATGAAGGTCCCGCCGTCGGCGACGAAGCGGTCGAGCAGCGCGACCGAGGTCTCCTCGTCGGCGATCGTGCCCATGGGCATGGCGCCGAGGGCGATGCGGCTGACCTTCTCGCCGGTGGTGCCGAGCTCGATGGTCCTCATGCGTGGGTCTCCTTCGTGGGCGTGCCGTCGGCCGCGGTGGCGTCCGCGAGCATCGCCCGGTAGATGCCGATCTTGTGGTCGAGCGCGGCCAGGTGCCGGTTGAGCAGCGCGAGCTGGGCGACGAGCTGCTCGCGGTGCTCGGTGAGCACCTCGACGCGCTGGGGGATGGTGTGGTCGCCCTCCCGGGTCAGCTGGACGAACCGCTGCATGTCGCGGATCGACATGCCCGTCTGCCGCAGGAGGGTGAGGAAGACGACGGCCCCGAGGTCGGCGTCGGTGTAGCGGCGGTGCCCGCCCGGCCCCCGCGGGACCTCGGCGAGCAGGCCGATGCGCTCGTAGTACCGCAGCGTGTGCGCCGAGACGCCGGTGCGTGCGGCGGCCTCCTCGATGGAGAGGCCCGGCTCGGTGAGGATCGTCATGCTGCGACGCTAGAAGCTCGAGTGCACTCGAAGTCAACGCCCTTTCTTCCCTGGGCGAAGAGCGGTCGCCCGGGCGAGCGGCAGCGGCCGGTCCGTCTGGGCGGGACGGTCACCGCGGAGTGGGACCATGGGACGCGTGATCCCCGTCCCCTCGCCACGACCGTGAGCCCGTCCGTCCTGCCCGACGGCGAGCCCGTGCCCGACGACGGCGCGCTGCCGGCCTGGGTGCGCGACGCGGCCGGGTCGGCCGCCGTCGGCGGCGGGACGGGTGGTGCGCCGGACGCCGACCGCACGTTCGGCGTCTACGTGCACGTGCCCTTCTGCCGGGTGCGCTGCGGGTACTGCGACTTCAACACGTACACGGCGACCGAGCTCGGCGGCGGGGCCGACCAGGCGTCCTACGCGCGCACCGCCGTCGCAGAGATCGACCTGGCCCGCCGCGTGCTCGCCGACGCCGGGCGCGCACGGCCGGTGAGCACCGTGTTCTTCGGCGGCGGGACGCCGACGCTCCTCCCGGTGGCCGACCTCGCCCGCCTCCTGGGCGCCGTCGCGGACGCGTGGGGCCTCGAGCCCGGCGCGGAGGTCACCACGGAGGCGAACCCCGACTCCGTCGACGCCGCGTCGCTGGCCGCGCTCGCCGCCGCGGGGTTCACGCGCGTGTCGTTCGGCGTGCAGTCGGTGGTGCCGCACGTCCTCGCGACGCTCGACCGGACGCACGACCCGGCCCGCGTGCCCGACGTCGTGGGCTGGGCGCGCGACGCCGGGCTCGCCGTCTCGGTGGACCTCATCTACGGGACGCCGGGGGAGTCGCTCGACGACTGGCGGCGCTCGCTCGAGGCCGTCGCGGCGCTCGGCGTGGACCACGTGTCCGCGTACGCGCTCGTCGTCGAGCCGGGCACGCGGATGGCCGTCCAGGTGCGCCGGGGCGAGCTGCCCGAGCCGGACCCCGACGACGAGGCCGCCATGTACGAGCTCGCCGACGAGGTGCTGTCCGCCGCCGGGCTGCGCTGGTACGAGGTGAGCAACTGGGCCCGCACCGAGGCCGACGCGTGCCGGCACAACCTCGCCTACTGGCGCGGCGGGGACTGGTGGGGCGTCGGCCCGGGCGCGCACTCGCACGTCGGCGCGGGGGACCGCGCCGTGCGGTGGTGGAACGTCAAGCACCCGCGGGCGTACGCGGAACACCTCGCCGCGGGACGCAGCCCGGCCGCCGCGCGCGAGCTCCTCGGCCCGGACGACGTGGCGCTCGAGCGGGTGCTGCTCGGGGTCCGCCTCGCGGAGGGCCTGGACCTGGCGCACGTGCCCGACGCCGGGCGCCTCGCCGTCGCGGGCCTGGTCGCCGACGGCCTGCTCGACGGCCGGGCGGCGCTCGCGGGCCGCGCGGTGCTCACGCTGCGCGGCCGGCTCCTCGCGGACACGGTGGTCCGCGCGCTCGCCCCCTGACCGCGGGACGACGGAGCCACGACGACGGAGGGGCCGGCACCGTCGTCGGTGCCGGCCCCTCCGGAGGCGCGCTCGGGAGCGTCAGCTCACTTGATGAGCCGCAGGTTCACCGGGTAGCGGTAGGGCTCGCCCTTGTTGGCGGCGATCGCGGCCATGATCATGAACACGAGCGCCACGATGAAGGCGAGGAAGAGGATCCCGCCGAAGCCGAGCGTGATGATCGTGATGATCCAGAACACCACGCCGGCGATGGCCAGCATGATCTGGAAGTTCAGCGACTCCTTGGCCTGCTCCTCGACGAACCGGCCGCGCTCCTTGAAGACGAGCCAGATCACGAGCGGCGCGATGAAGCCGAGGACGATCGGGCCGATGTGGGACAGCATCGCCCACATGCGCTGGTCGGCGTCGCTCAGCGGCGGCTGGGCCGCGGCGTAGCCAGGCGGCGGGGCGTTGTACCCGGGCGGCGGAGTGGCACCCGGGGGCGGCGGCGGGACGTCTCCACCGGGCGGGGGCGGGACGGCGCCCTGCTCGGGCGTCGGGTCGGACGGTGTGCTGCTCATGTCACGTCACCAATCAGTCGGGGTGGTAGGGCCTTTGGTGGACGTGCCGCCCGGAGGGGCACACCGTGGTGCCCACCACACTCCTTTGCACCACAGCGGTCCCGAACATAGCGAAGCGGACGCCCGCTTGGGCAGATCCGCGCGCATGATCCTCCGGATGGAGCCCTCGATTCCCCCGGAGGTGCCCGCACGGGGCGCCGGTCATGGCTCGGGGTCGACCGTCACGAAGTCGATGAGCTCCTCGACGCGGCCGAGGAACGCCGCCTCGAGGTCGCGGAAGTCGCGCACCGCGCCGAGGATGCGCTGCCACCCCGCGGCGACGTCGGCCTGGTCGGCCGCGGGCCAGCCCAGGGCCGTCAGGACGCCACGCTTCCACTCCGTGCCGTGCGGCACGGTGGGCCAGGCGTCCACCCCGAGGCGCTGCGGCCGTACCGCCTGCCACACGTCGACGTACGGGTGCCCGACGACGAGCACGGTCCCCGGCGGCGCGGCCCGCTGCGCCTCCGCCGCGAGCCGGCTCTCCTTGCTCCCGGGGACGAGGTGGTCGACGAGCACGCCGAGCCGCCGGTCCGTGGTGGGCCGGAACGCGCGCACCGCCTCGACGAGGCCGTCGACGCCGTCGAGCAGCTCGACGACGACGCCCGCCAGTCGCAGGTCGTCGCCCCACACCTTCTCCACGAGCTCGGCGTCGTGGCGGCCCTCCACCCACAGGCGGCTGCCGCGCGCGACCCGCGCGGGCGCGCCGTGCACGGCGACCGAGCCGGACGCGGTGCGCGCGGGCGGCCGCGGCGCCGTCGTCGTGGTGGGGGCGACCAGCTCGACCGGCCGGCCGTCGACCCAGAACCCGGGACCGAGGCCGAAGGTGCGGGTGCGGCCGTGGCGGTCCTCGAGCACGACGACGTGCATGCCGCCCGACTTCTCCACGCGGACGACGGCGCCCACCCACCCGCTCTCGACGTCCTCCACGACGAGGCCGGGCTCGGCGGGCACGCGCGGCGGGGCCTTCCGGCGGCGGGGCGCGGCGAGGACGTCCGGGCCGTACCTGTCGACGTAGCCGGACGCGTCCGCAGGTCGGGACGCCGGAGGGGGACCGGCGTGCTCGGGGCGGTGGGGAGTCGGCACCGTGGCACTCTACGAGCGGGCGCGTGCGGCGCCGGGAATGCCGCGCGGGGCACGTGTCGTCGTACGATTAGCACTCGAACAGTGCGAGTGCCACCGCACGAGACCGGCCCCGCCGCGCCACGGTCGCCGTTCGTGACCGGGGGACGGCGGCCAGGCGAGCCCGGAGGGAGGCGCCGTGAGCGAGGACCGCAGGCTGGAGGTGCTGCGCGCGATCGTCGAGGACTACGTCCAGACGCGCGAGCCCGTCGGCTCCCGGGTGCTCGTCGAGCGGCACCGGATGAACGTCTCCCCGGCGACGATCCGCAACGACATGGCCGCGCTCGAGGAGGGCGGCTACATCACGCAGCCGCACACCTCCGCGGGCCGGGTGCCCACGGACAAGGGCTACCGCCTCTTCGTCGACCGGCTGTCGCAGGTGAAGCCGCTGTCGCCGGCCGAGCAGCGCGCCATCCGCACGTTCCTCGACGACGCCGTCGACCTCGACGACGTCGTGGACCGCTCGGTGCGGCTCCTCGCGCAGCTCACGCACCAGGTCGCGGTGGTCCAGTACCCGTCGCTGCGTCGCACCGCGCTGCGCCACCTCGAGCTCGTGCCGATCTCGACCGAGAAGCTCCTGCTCGTCATCATCACGGACGCCGGGCGCGTCGAGCAGCGCACCCTCGACCTCCCGGACGGGGTGTCCGAGCACCTCATCAGCGAGCTGCGGGCGCGCCTCAACGCCACCGTCGCCGGGCGGCGGCTGGCGGACCTGAGCGAGCCGCTCGAGCGCGTCGCGGAGGCGTTCCCCGTCCCGCACCAGGACTTCGTGCGCCGCGTGGTGCGGGTCCTGGAGGAGACCCTCCAGGAGACGACCGAGGAGCGCATCGTCATGGCGGGCACGGCGAACCTCGCGCGGAGCACCACGGACTTCGTCAACACGATCCGGCCGGTGCTCGAGGCGCTCGAGGAGCAGGTCGTGCTGCTCAAGCTGCTCACCGAGATGGCGGAGGACTCCGCCGGCGTCGCGGTGAGCATCGGCCACGAGAACCGTCACGAGGGCCTGGCGGAGACGTCGATCGTGGCCGCGAGCTACGGTGCGGAGGGTCAACCGCTAGCCCGCATCGGCTCGCTCGGCCCGACCCGGATGGACTACGCGAGCACGATGGCCTCCGTGCGCGCGGTGGCCCGCTACCTGTCGCGGATCCTCGCCGGATGAGCGCCCTGCCCGGGCGGCCGTCCTCCCCGTGCCCCGACCGCGCGGTCCGCCGTGCGGCCGGCGTCCTGCGGCCCGGCGCGGCCCCGGCCGTCACCCCGAACGTCACGACCACCAGCCCTGGAGCCCAGTGAGCACCGACTACTACGAGATCCTCGGCGTCTCCCGCGACGCGTCCCCGGAGGAGATCAAGCGCGCGTACCGCAAGCTCGCGCGCCAGCTGCACCCGGACGTCGCGACCGGCGAGGACGCCGAGGAACGCTTCAAGGAGGTCTCCCGGGCCTACGAGGTGCTCTCCAACCCGGAGAAGCGCCAGATGTACGACGCCGGCGTGGACCCGGCCGCCCCCGGCGGCGGCGCGGGGGCCGGCTTCGGCGCGGGCTTCGGCTTCCAGGACATCTTCGAGACGTTCTTCGGCGGCGGCCCGGCCACCCGGCGCGGGCCCGTGCCGCGCGCCCGCCGCGGCCAGGACGCGCTCGTGCGCCTGGACGTCGACCTCGCGGAGGCAGCGTTCGGCGCGCACCGGGAGATCCAGGTCGACACGGCCGTCGTCTGCCCGACGTGCCGGGGCACGTGCTGCCGCCCCGGCACCTCGCCGCGCACGTGCGAGGTCTGCGGCGGGCAGGGCCAGGTCCAGCGTGTCGCGCGCTCGTTCCTCGGTCAGGTCATGACGTCGAGCCCGTGCGCCGCGTGCCACGGGTACGGCACGGTCATCCCCGACCCGTGCCCCGAGTGCTCGGGCGAGGGCCGCGTGCGCGCGCGCCGCACCATCGCCGTCGAGGTCCCGGCCGGCGTCGAGACCGGGACCCGGATCAAGCTGCCCGGCCAGGGCGAGGTCGGGCCCGCGGGCGGCCCCGCGGGCGACATCTACCTCGAGGTGCGCGAGCGCCCGCACCCGACGCTCGTCCGGCAGGGCGACGACCTGCACTGCTCGCTCGAGGTCCCGATGACGGCCGCCGCGCTCGGCACCGTCGTCACGCTCGAGACGCTCGACGGCCCGCGCGACGTCGACGTCCGGCCCGGCACGCAGCCGGGCGAGGTCGTCACGCTGCGGGGGCTCGGTGTCGGGCACCTGCGCGGGAGCGGCCGCGGCGACCTGCACGTGCACATCGACGTGCGGGTCCCCACGGGGCTCGACGCCGAGCAGGAGCGCCTCCTGCGCGAGCTCGCCGCGCTGCGCGGCGAGGAGCGCCCCGAGTCGCGCCTGTCGCCCGCGCAGCCGGGCATGTTCGCCAAGCTGCGCGACTACCTCTCGGGCCGCTGATGCGCAGCGCACCGGTGTTCTTGGCCGAGCCGGGCCTGCTCGACGGCGCGGTGCCGGGCAGCGTCCACGTGCTCGAGGGCACCGAGGCGCGGCACGCGGGCGTGGTCCAGCGTCGCCGCCCGGGCGAGCGGATCGACGTCGTCGACGGCGCGGGCGTGCGGCTCGAGTGCGTCATCGCGGCGGTCGAGCCGGGCCGGCTCTCGCTCGACGTGCTCGCGCGGCGCGACGAGCCCGCCCCCGAGGTCCGGCTCGTGCTCGCGCAGGCGCTGGCCAAGGGCGACCGCGACGAGCTCGCGATCGAGGCGGCCACCGAGGTGGGCGCCGACGAGGTCGTCCCGTGGCAGGCGGACCGCTCGATCGTCGTCTGGCGCGGCGAGCGCGCGGCCAAGAGCCGGGCCCGGTGGCTCGCCACGGTGCGCAGCGCCACGAAGCAGTCGCGCCGGTCCTGGGTGCCCGAGGTCGCGCACGCGGTCGACACCGACGGGCTCGCGGCGCGCGTGCGCGAGGTTGTCGACGCCGGCGGGGTCGCCGCGGTCCTCGACGGCACGGGCGACGTGCCGCTCGCCGACCTGCCTCTGCCCGCCGCGGGCGCAGGCGCCGCGGTGCTCGTCGTCGTCGGGCCGGAGGGCGGCATCGACGCCCGCGAGCTCGACCTGCTGCGCGGCGCCGGGGCGCACGTCGTCCGGCTGGGGCCCACCGTGCTGCGCACCTCGACCGCGGGGCCGGTGGCGCTCGCGCTGCTCGCGCAGCGGCTCGGGCGCTGGGCCTGACCCCGGCCCGACGCCGGGCGGTCAGCCGACGGCGAAGGTCACCTGGACGAGGTGGCGGCGGTCCTGCCCGACGGCGCCGTCGGACATGTCCGGCTCCCACACCTCGACGACGTAGGCGCCGGGCGCGAGCTCGACGTCGAACGTGAACGGGCCGACCTCGCCGTTCGCGCCGCCCGTGGTCCAGCCCTCGGCCACGACCTCGTCGGTCCCGGCGCGCAGCACGCGGTAGGACAGCGTCGCCTCGAACGCGGTGCCCGACCCGGTGACCGTCACCACGGGCCCGGCCACGTGCTCGCCCTCGAGCGGGGACGTGACCGTCGTCGTGCCGTTGACGGCGGGCTCCGGGGCCGGCGCGGCCGGCGTCGGGGTGGGCGACGGCGTCGGGGGCTCGGGCGTCGGGGTGGGCGAGGGGATCGGCGTGGCCGCGGCGGCCGGCGTCGGCGTCTCCTCGGGGACGGGCTCGCCCGTGCGGCACGCGGCGACGCCCGCGACGGCGACCAGCATGGCCAGGGCCGCGACCACGCGGCGGGTCGGTGTGCGCACCGCTGTCCCCTCTCGTGCTCCGATCCCGGCATCCTCGCAGGTCCGGACGCCGGGTGGATCGACGCGCGCCGCACTAGCCTGACGGCATGTCCTCCGACACCCCGATCAGCTCCCCGGACTGCCTGTTCTGCCGCATCGTCGCGGGGGAGGTGCCGGCCGACGTCGTGGCGGCGTCCGACCGTGCCGTGGCGTTCCGGGACATCAACCCGCAGGCGCCGATGCACGTGCTCGTGGTGCCGCGCGACCACCACGCCGACGTGTCGCAGCTGGCCGCCGTCGACCCCACGCTCCTGGCCGACCTCGTCGCGCTCGCCGACGAGGTCGCGCAGCAGGAGTCGGGCGGGCAGTTCCGCCTGGTGTTCAACACCGGGACCGAGGCCGGCCAGTCGGTCTTCCACGTGCACGGCCACGTCCTCGGCGGCACGCGGCTCGGCTGGTCGCCCGCCTGAGCGCCCGGGCCCGGGTCGAGATCGCGGCCCCGACTACCATGAGGGGTCCGCACCGCCACCAGTGAGGAGACGCACGGCCGCACGGCCGTTCCCATGGCAGAGATGACCAGCCGCCGCGGTCCGCAACCGCAGACCGGCGGCGTCGAGCACCGCATCGTCGTCCCCGCGCACCTGCCCGCCGTGGCCCTGCTGGGCCCCGGCGACGAGGTGCTGCGCGCGGTCGAGGCCGGGTTCCCGGCCGTCCGCATCCACGCGCGCGGCGACCAGATCACGCTCCAGGGCCCGCCCGCGGAGGTCTCGCTCGTCTCGCGGCTCCTCGACGAGCTGCTCGAGGTGGCCGCCAGCGGCACCGCGCTGAGCGCCGACGTCGTCGCGCGCTCGGTCCGCATGCTCACCGCGTCGACCGGCGCGCGGCCCGCCGAGGTGCTGACCCAGAACATCCTGTCCACCCGGGGCCGGACCATCCGGCCCAAGACGGTGGGGCAGAAGCGCTACGTCGACGCGATCGACCAGCACACGATCACGTTCGGCATCGGGCCCGCGGGCACCGGCAAGACGTACCTCGCGATGGCCAAGGCCGTGCAGGCCCTGCAGTCCAAGCAGGTCAACCGCATCCTGCTGACCCGGCCCGCGGTCGAGGCGGGCGAACGCCTCGGCTTCCTGCCCGGCACGCTCAGCGAGAAGATCGACCCGTACCTGCGGCCGCTGTACGACGCGCTGCACGACATGGTCGACCCGGACTCGATCCCGCGGCTCATCGACGCGGGCACGGTCGAGGTGGCGCCGCTGGCCTACATGCGCGGGCGCACGCTCAACGACGCGTTCATCATCCTCGACGAGGCGCAGAACACCTCGAGCGAGCAGATGAAGATGTTCCTCACGCGGCTGGGCTTCAACTCGCGGATGGTCGTCACCGGCGACGTCACGCAGGTCGACCTGCCCGGCGGGACGACGTCCGGCCTGCGCGTGGTGGAGGAGATCCTCACCGGCGTCGACGACGTGGCGTTCTGCCGCCTGACGTCGGAGGACGTGGTGCGGCACCGGCTCGTGGGCGACATCATCGACGCCTACGCGGCCTGGGACAGCCGCCGGGGCGTCGACGAGCAGCGACCGGGCGGCGGCGCGCGACGGCCCGACACCCGGCCCCGGGGCGAGCGAGGCGGACGATGAGCATCGAGGTCAACAACGAGTCCGGGTACGAGCTCGACGAGTCCGAGTTCGCGGCCCTCGCGCGGCACGTGCTCGACGCGATGCACGTGCACCCCGGCAGCGAGCTGTCGATCCTCATGGTCACCGCCGACGTCATGAGCGAGCTCCACGAGCAGTGGATGGACGAGCCGGGTCCCACGGACGTGCTCTCGTTCCCCATGGACGAGCTGCGTCCCGGCACCGACGGCGACCCGACGCCCGCCGGGCTGCTCGGCGACGTCGTCCTGTGCCCCGAGGTCGCGGCGCGCCAGGCGCGCGAGGCGGGCCACTCGACCGTCGAGGAGCTGCTCCTGCTCACGGTGCACGGGATCCTGCACCTGCTCGGGTTCGACCACGCGGAGCCGGAGGAGGAGAAGGAGATGTTCGGGCTGCAGCGGCGGCTCCTGCTGACCTTCCTCGCCGGGCGATGACCGGGGCGCCCGTCGGCTGGCTCCTCGTCGTCGCGGTCGTGGCCACCGTGCTGGCCGCGCTGCTCTCGGCGGGGGAGGCCGCCGTCGTCCGCGCGAGCCGCGGGGCCCCGGCGGAGACGCGCGCGCCGCGCCGCGCCTCGCGCACCGCGGCGCTGCTGGAGGAACCGCACTGGACCGCCGCGGCCGCGAGCGGCGTCGGCGTCGTGCTCGAGGCAGTCACCGCCGTGTCCGTGAGCGTCGTGCTCGCGGCCCTCGGCCTGCGCTGGTGGCTCGTGCTGCTGCTCGCGCTCCTGGTCACGGGCGCGGTGGCCGTCCTCGTGGTCCGGATCGTGCCCGCCGGCGTCGCCCGTCGGGACCCGTCCGCGACGCTCGCCGTCGTCGGCGGCCTGCTCGCCGCCGCGCGCGTGCTCGCCCGGCCCCTGCGCCCGCTCATCCCGGGCGCGGAGCCGGTCAGCGACTCCCAGCTGCTCGACATGGTCGACCGCGCCGAGGAGTCCGCCACCATCGAGGCCGACGAGGGCGAGATGTTCCGGTCGGTGCTCGAGCTCGGCGACACCATCACGCGGGCGGTCATGGTGCCGCGCACCGAGATGATCACGCTGCCCTCGGGCACCCCGCTGCGCAAGGCGCTCGGCCTGTTCCTCAAGTCCGGCTACTCGCGCGTGCCCGTGGTCGGGGAGTCGGTGGACGACGTCGTCGGCGTGCTCTACCTCAAGGACGTCGTGCGGCGCCTGCACACCACGGGCGACGAGACCGCGCCGGTGGACGAGCTCGTCCGCGCACCCGTGTTCGTGCCCGAGTCCAAGCCGGTCGACGACCTGCTGCACGAGATGCAGGCCGCCGGGGCGTCGCACATGGCGATGGTCGTCGACGAGTTCGGCGGCATCGCGGGCTTGGTCACCATCGAGGACGTGCTCGAGGAGATCGTCGGCGAGGTGACCGACGAGCACGACCGCACCCCGCCGGAGGTCGAGGACCTGGGCGACGGGAGGTTCCGCGTGCCGTCCCGCCTGCCGCTGGACGAGCTGGGCGAGCTGTTCGGCCTCGAGATCGACGACGACGACGTGGACACCGCGGGCGGGCTGCTCGCCAAGGCGCTCGGCAAGGTGCCGCTCGCCGGGTCGAGCGCCGAGGTCGCCGGGCTGCGGCTCACCGCGGACCGGGTCCAGGGTCGGCGCAAGCAGGTGGCGACGCTCCTCGCGGAGCGGGCGCCCGCCGAGGAGGAGGACGCATGAGCGAGCCCACCGGGACCACCGGGCCGGCGCGGCCCACGGAGCCCACCGCGCCCGGAGGGGAGCCGTACCGCTCGGGCTTCGCGTGCGTCGTCGGGCGCCCGAACGCAGGCAAGTCGACGCTCACGAACGCGCTCGTCGGGCAGAAGGTCGCGATCACCTCGGGTCGCCCGCAGACGACCCGGCACGTCATCCGCGGCGTGGTGCACCGGCCGGACGCGCAGCTCGTGCTCGTCGACACGCCGGGCGTGCACCGACCGCGCACGCTGCTCGGCGAACGCCTCAACGACCTCGTGCTGGCCACGCTCGCCGAGGTCGACGTCGTCGTGTTCTGCCTGCCGTCGGACCAGCGCGTGGGGCCGGGGGACCGGTTCATCGCGGAGCAGCTCGCCCAGCTCGGTCCCGCCGGGCAGCGCACGCCCGTGGTCGCCGTCGCGACGAAGGCGGACCTCGTGAGCAAGCCCCGCCTCGCCGAGCACCTGCTCGCGCTCGCGGACCTGGGCGACTGGGCGGACATCGTGCCCGTGAGCGCGGTGGAGGGCTACCAGGTCGACACGCTCGTCGACGTCCTCGTCACGCACCTGCCGCCCGGCCCGCCGCTGTACCCCGACGGCGAGCTCACCGACGAGCCCGAGCACGTCATGGTGGCCGAGCTCGTCCGCGAGGCCGCGCTCGAAGGCGTGCGTGACGAGCTGCCGCACTCGCTCGCCGTGGTGGTCGAGGAGATCGTGCCGCGCGAGGGGCGCGACGCCGACCGGCCGCTGCTCGACGTGCGCGTCACCCTGTACGTCGAGCGGGACAGCCAGAAGGCGATCGTCATCGGCAAGGGCGGCTCCCGGCTGCGCGAGGTGGGCAGCACCGCGCGGCGGGGGATCGAGGCGCTCCTCGGTGCGCGGGTCTACCTCGACCTGCACGTCAAGGTCGCCAAGGACTGGCAGCGCGACCCCAAGCAGCTGCAGCGGCTGGGCTTCTGAGCGCACCCGTCCGGTCCCGGGGGCCCGCGCGGCCCTCTGGCTAGACTCCGGCCCGTGCGCCACCGCATCGCCGTCGTCAGTGCCGTGGCGGTGCTGGGGCTCGGCGTCGTCGGCGCCGTCGCGGGTCCGGGCTGGGACCCGGTCCCGCTCGCCGAGACCATCGAGGTGGCCACCCCGGACACGACGATCGGCCGCTCCGAGGGCACCGACCCCGTCGGCACCTACGAGGTCGCCCAGTCGGTCGTCGAGGTCCGGCTCGAGGGTGCCGTCGTCGAGGCGCGGATCAGCGAGCCGGTGGGTGCCGAGGGGCCCCGCCCCGCCGTGGTGTTCGTGCACGGCGCGGGCACCGGCCGCTTCGACGAGGCGTTCGTCCAGCAGGCGGAGGCGCTCGCGAGCGCGGGCGTGGTCACGATGGTGCCCAACAAGCGCCTCGACACGTACTCCACGCGGCACCGCAGCTACGTGACGATGGCCAACGACTACCTGCGCAGCCTCGAGCTGCTGCGGGGGTTGCCCGGCGTCGACCCGGACCGCGTGGGCGTGTACGGGGAGAGCGAGGGCGCGTGGATCGTGCCCGTCATGGCGGCGGACAACCCGTCCGTCGCGTTCACCATCCTCGTCGCCGCGCCCGTGGTGCCGCCGCGCCAGCAGGCGGCGTTCGCGGTGGACTCCTACCTGCGCAACACGGGCGTCCCGGTGGACGTCCTGCGGGCGATCCCGCGGGTGGTCGGCATGGAGTTCCCCGGCGGCGGCTTCGAGTACTTCGAGTTCGACGCCCAGCCGTTCCAGCAGCGGATGCGCCAGCCGCTGCTCGTCGTGTACGGCACGGGCGACGCCGCGATGCCCACGGTGCAGGGCGCCGAGCAGCTCATCTCGGACCTCGCGGTGGCCGGCAACCACGCCGTCACGGTGCGCTACTACGAGGGCGCCGACCACGGCATCAAGGTGAACCGCCGGCTCGTGCCCGAGTTCGCGCGCGACATGGCCGCCTGGATCCAGGCGCTGCCCGCCTCCGCCGACGCCCCGCCCCAGGTCGCCGGCGCCCAGCCCTACCAGCGCTTCCGCGCGGCGCCCGTGGCCCGGCCGCGCTGGTTCGCCGACGGCGACATGATCGTCGCCGCGGTCGCGCTCGGCTACGCGGCCCTGCTCGCGGCGCCGGTCATCGCCGTCGTCCGCCGCGCCCGTGGTCACCGGGGGCGGGCGTTCGCCGACGGCGTCCGCGTGCCCCTCGTGGTCATGTCGGCGGGCAGCGGGCTCGCCTTCCTCGGCCTCGTGGCCTACCTCCTGACGGTCGCGTACCTCGCGCAGAACTACCTGCGCAACGACCTCGTCGTGCAGGGCGGCTGGCTCGGCGTGCGCGCGCTCGCGATCGCGAGCGTGGTGGCCGGCGTCGCGCTGGTGTCCCGGGTCCTCGACGGCCGGCGCCGCGGGGTCCCGGCGGCGGCGCGCGACCAGGCCGGCAGGTGGTGCCTGGCGACCGCCGTGGCCGGCTCGGCCGTCGTCCTGCTCCTGCTCGCGTACTTCGGGGTGTTCCCGGCCATCCTCTGACGCCCGGCGAAGCGGACGATTGTGTCCAGAGTGCGGGACGAGCGGAGAAGTCACCCGCTCCGGACGGCTCCCGAGGCACCCGCCCGGCGCTACGGTTCGGCTGAGCGTTCGGTCCCGGTCGCGCCCGTCACTGCTACGCCTCGCCCCGCGGGCGAGGCCCTGGAGGAGCTCCCGCGATGTCCCAGCCCGAGAACTACACCGCCGCACAGGCGTCGGACCCGAGCACCCCCGCCCAGGTCCTCGCCGACATCGCCGCGCAGCGCCCGGACCTGCGTCCGGCCGTCGCAGCCAACCCGTCCACGTACCCCGGGCTGCTGGAGTGGCTCCGCAACCTGGGCGACCCCGCGGTCGACGCCGCGCTCGCGGCGCGCCCCGCCGCGCCGGCCGAGACCCCGGCCACGCCCGCCGAGGCGCCGACGCAGGTCATGCCGACGGCGCAGGCCCCGCAGCCGGTGGAGCAGCCGACGCAGCCGATGGCCCCCGTGGGCGCCCCCGCGCCGCAGCCGTGGGGCCCGCAGCCCGGCGCCCCGGCTCCCGGCTACGGTCCGCCCGCGGGCATGCCGCCGCAGGGCTACACGCCCGGCTACGCCGGCACCCCGCCGACGTCGAAGTCGAGCAAGACGGCGCTGTGGATCATCCTCGGCATCGTCGCCCTGCTGGTGGTCGGCGGGGTCGTCACCGCGATCCTCGTCACGCGCGCCGCGTCCGACGCGATCGACCGCGCGACGGACATCCTGCCCACGCCGATCGGGACGACGGAGCCGGACGACGACGACATCGACATCGCGGACGCGCGGGACTACGGCGACAACGCCGTCCTCGACGCCCTGTGGGACGCGTGCGCGGACGAGGACTGGGCGGCGTGCGACGACCTGTACCGCCAGGCCACCCGCGGCACGGCGTACTGGAACTTCGGAGACACCTGTGGCGGCGCGTGGGATGCCAACACCACCGACTGGTGCGTGGACGCCATGACCGGCGGTGCCACCGGGGACGACGAGTTCGACGACTCGGGGATCACCGAGGCTCAGCGCATCTGGTTCGAGGCGCTCGCGTCGGCGTGCGGCGCGGGTGACTGGGACGCGTGCGACCTCCTGTACATGGAGTCCCCGTCCGGCTCGAGCTACGAGCACTTCGGCACCACTTGCGGCGGTGCCGGCGACGGCACCTTCTGGTGCGATCTCGAGTTCGGTGACGGCGTCGACCCCGACCGCATGACGCGCGGGTCCGACCCCGGCTTCGACGCGCTGTGGATCGCCTGCGAGGGTGGCCTCGTCGAGGCGTGCGACCTCCTGTACTGGGAGTCGCCGGCCGACTCGGAGTACGAGGCGTTCGCGCGCGACCGCATGTGACGCACGCTCTCCGGTCGTGACGACCGGGACGGGGCCCGGGACCGCGCGGTCCCGGGCCCCGTCGCATGCGTGCCCGCCTGTCGGACGTCGTCGTCCACCCTGTGGCGGGCGTGGCGACACGGCCGCGTGGCGGACGGTGCGTGCCTGCCCGCCCGGGTCGGGGGTACAGTGACCGGCATGTCCCAGCGTGGACTCCTCCTTGGTCGCCGCGGCGAGGCCTAAGACCGGTCCCTCGTCGCGGTGGTCGGTGTGCCGGTCGCTCAGAACCGACCCGAGGAGAGAACCGTGAACCACGCCCCGACGCCCCGCCCCGGCACCACCGCGACCGACCTGGTCACGCCGTACCAGGTGCGCACCGCGCAGCGCCCGTCGCCGATGCCGGTGCACAAGTACCGCCCGTTCCACGAGCAGATCCGCGTCGAGCTGCCCGACCGGACCTGGCCCGACCGGCGCATGACGCACGCGCCGCGCTGGTGCGCGGTCGACCTGCGCGACGGCAACCAGGCCCTCATCGAGCCGATGAACCCCGAGCGCAAGCTGCGCATGTTCGAGCTGCTCGTGGACATGGGCTACAAGGAGATCGAGGTCGGCTTCCCGTCGGCCTCGCAGACGGACTACGACTTCGTCCGGATGCTCATCGAGGAGGAGCGCATCCCGGACGACGTCGTCATCCAGGTCCTCACGCAGGCCCGTGAGCACCTCATCGAGCGCACGTACGAGGCGATCCGTGGCGCCAAGCAGGCGATCGTGCACCTGTACAACTCGACGTCCGTGCTCCAGCGCGAGGTGGTCTTCCGCACCGACCAGGACGGCGCGCTCGACATCGCCACGACCGGCGCCCGCCTGTGCAAGAAGTACGAGGAGATGGTCCCGGGCACCGAGGTGTACTACGAGTACTCGCCCGAGTCGTTCACCGGGACCGAGGTCGAGTTCGCCGTGCGCGTGTGCAACGCGGTCCTTGACGTGTGGGAGCCCACGCCCGAGCGCAAGGTGATCATCAACCTGCCGGCCACCGTCGAGATGGCCACGCCGAACGTGTACGCCGACTCGATCGAGTGGATGTCGCGGCACCTGCACCACCGCGAGAACGTCGTGCTCTCGCTGCACCCGCACAACGACCGCGGCACCGCCGTCGCCGCCGCCGAGCTGGGCTTCCTCGCGGGCGCCGACCGCATCGAGGGCTGCCTGTTCGGCAACGGCGAGCGCACCGGCAACGTCTGCCTGGTCACCCTGGGCATGAACCTGCTGAGCCAGGGCATCGACCCCGAGATCGACTTCTCCGACATCGACCGCGTGCGGCGCACCGTCGAGTACTGCACGCAGCTGCCGGTGCACGAGCGGCACCCGTACGGCGGCGACCTCGTCTTCACGGCGTTCTCCGGCTCGCACCAGGACGCCATCAAGAAGGGCTTCGAGGCGATGGAGGCGCGCGCCGCAGCGCAGGGCGTCGACGTCGACCAGCTCGTCTGGGCCGTGCCGTACCTGCCGATCGACCCGCGCGACGTCGGCCGCACCTACGAGGCGGTCATCCGCGTCAACAGCCAGTCCGGCAAGGGCGGCATGGCGTACCTCATGAAGACCGACCACCACCTCGACCTGCCGCGGCGCCTGCAGATCGAGTTCTCGCGCGTGGTGCAGCAGCACAGCGACGCGTGGGGCGGCGAGGTCACGTCCGAGCAGATCTGGCGGCTGTTCACCGACGAGTACCTGCCCGCGGACCCGGACAGCGGCCTGCCGCAGTGGGGGCGCTTCCGCCTGCGCAGCAGCGAGGTCCTCTCCGCCGAGGACGGGCCGGCGCGCCTCACCGCGAGCATCGTCGACGCGGGGGAGGAGGTCGTCGTCACGGGCGAGGGCAACGGCCCGATCGCGGCCTTCGTGGCGGCGCTCGCCCCGCGCGTCGGGCGGGTCGAGGTCCTCGACTACGCCGAGCACGCGCTGTCCACGGGCGAGGACGCGGTCGCGGCCGCGTACGTGGAGTGCCTCGTGGGCGACGACGTGCTGTGGGGCGTGGGCATCGACCCGTCGATCACCACGGCCTCGTTCAAGGCGATCATCTCGGCGGTCAACCGCGCGCTCCGCTGACGAAGGGGGCCCGTTCGTCCGGTTTGTCACGGTACGCTCCGGGCAACCTGGAGGGGGGACCCATGGACTGGTGGATCGTCGCCAGCGTCGTCGTGCCGCTCGTCGTGACGGCCGTCATCATCGTCGCCGTCACGCGCGGCGTCCGCCGGATGTCCGGGGTCGAGGGCGGTGTGCCCGCCACGGCGCTGCTGCGCGGCTTCTCGGAGACCGGCACGACCATCAGCTCGGCGTACACGGGCCCCGACGCCCCCGTGTACCGGCTGGACCTGCTCGTCTCGCCGCTCGACGGGCCGCCGTTCGAGGCGCAGGTCAAGCAGCCCGTGCCGCGGATCGTCCTGCCGTTCTTCGTGCCGGGCATCCAGGTGCCCGTCGACCTCGACCCCACGAACCCGTCGCGGGTCACCGTCGCGTTCCGGCGCTTCCAGGCCGGGACGCCCGGGGGTGCGGCCGCCGGCGGTCCGGGGGTGACCCTGTCGTTCGCGGCGGACGGCTCGCTTGCGCCCGTCGGCGGGATGGACGAGCTGTCCGACGCCGTGCGGCAGGGCACGCTCCCGACGACGACCGGCAGCGCGGCCGAGCTCCTCGCCACGGGCGCGCGCGGCACGGCCGAGGTGACGCAGGCGCGCCCGCTCGGCAAGAGGATCCGCGACGTGTTCCCCGACCCCCGGCCCGAGGTCGCCGACGACCCGATCTGGATGCTCTCCCTCACGGTCCAGCTGCCGGACGAGGCGCCGTTCCCGGCCGTCGTCGGGCACCGCGTCCCGCGCGACCGGGTGGCCGACGTCGTCCCCGGCCTGCGGGTGCCGGTGGCCGTGGACCTGGCGGACCGGCACGGGAAGGTCGCGATCGACTGGGACGCGGTGCCCGCCTGACGGTCGCCGCCCGCCTGACGGTCGCCGCCCGACGTCAGTACTCCTTGTGGGGCCGACGCCGGTAGTCGCGCTGGCGCTGCTTCCACACCTGGGCCATCTCCGACCGGAGTCGCGCGTCCGCGCGCGCCGCCTGGTGCAGCGCCTCGCGCTGCATGCGCCGGTAGCTGTCGAGCCGGCGCGCCGGCAGCTCGCCCGACGCGACGGCCGCCAGGACGGCGCAGCCCGGCTCGGTGCGGTGCGCGCAGTCGGCGAACCGGCACGCCGCCGCCAGGTCGGTCACCTCGGCGAACACGTCGTCGACGGACGCGCGGCCCGCGAGCCCGATCGAGCGCATCCCGGGGGTGTCGAGCACGGCCCCGCCGCCCGGGACGAGGTGCAGCTCGCGCGTGACGGTCGTGTGCCTCCCCTCGCCGTCCACCTCGCGCACCTCGCGCGTGCGCATGACGGCCGCGCCGACGAGCGCGTTGAGCAGGGTGGACTTGCCGACGCCCGAGGCGCCCAGCAGCGCCACGGTCGCGCCCGCGTCGAGCAGGGCGCGCACCGGGCCCAGGCCGACGTCCCCGGGCGCGGCGCAGGCGAGCACGTCGACGCCGGGGGCGAGGGCCGCGACCCGGGCGGCCACGGCGTCGGCGTCGTCGGCGAGGTCGGCCTTCGTGAGGACCACGAGCGGGCGGGCGCCCGACGACCAGGCCAGCGCGAGGAGCCGCTCGAGGCGGCCCTCGTCGGGGCCGGGCGCGAGGGGTTCGACCACCGCGACGACGTCGGCGAGCGAGGCGAGGGTCGCCGCCCACGCCTCGTCCCAGCCGAGGCGGTCGAGGGTCGTGCGGGCGTGCGGGGACAGCAGGGACTGCAGGGGGAGCAGCAACGGGGTGGGTCCTCTCAGGACCCCGGCGGTCGGCTCAGCGACGCCGGGCGTGGGTGGGGGACGGCGCGGTGCAGCGCTGGACCGCCATGGCCGTCACCTCCTCACGCTGGTCCGCCCGGAGGTCCGGACGGCGTGACCACGGTAGGCGGGCCGGGTGCGCCGGGTCACGAGCTTTTCCCGCGGGCCCCGGCGGCGCGGGGCCGACCCCGCGTCGGGCGTGTGGGGGAGAATGCCCGGGTGAGCCTGTACCGCGACGAGGCGATCGTCCTGCGCACCCAGAAGCTGGGTGAGGCGGACCGCATCGTCACGCTGCTCACCCGGTCCAACGGGAAGGTGCGCGCCGTCGCCAAGGGCGTGCGGCGCACGTCGTCGCGCTTCGGCTCGCGCGTGGAGCCGTTCATGGTCGTCGACGTCCAGCTCTACTCCGGGCGCAACCTCGACATCGTCACGCAGGTGGAGACGCTCGGCGCCTACGCGGGCCCGCTCGCCGCCGACTACGCGCTCTACACCGCGGGCACCGCGATGCTCGAGACGGCTGACCGACTCGTCGAGGCCGAGCACGAACCCGCCGTCCAGCAGTTCCTCCTCCTCGTGGGCGCCGTGCGCGCGCTCGCCGAGCGCCGGCACGCGCCCGGTCTCGTGCTCGACGCGTACCTGCTGCGGGCGCTCGCCGTGGCCGGCTGGGCGCCGTCGTTCACCGACTGCGCCCGCTGCGGCGCCCCGGGTCCGCACCGGTCGTTCGCGATCGCCTCCGGCGGCGCGGTCTGCCCCGCCTGCCGCCCGCCGGGCGCGACGGCCCCCGCCCCCGAGACGTTCGCGCTGCTCGCGGCCCTGCTCTCCGGCGACTGGGCCACGGCGGACGCGAGCGACGCGCGGCACCGCCGCGAGGCCAGCGGCCTGGTCGCCGCCTTCCTCCAGTTCCACCTCGAGCGCGGCCTGCGCTCGCTGCGCCTCGTCGAGCGCGCCTGATGGCCACGGCACGGCAGGAGCGCGCCGCCGCGCGCGAGGCGGCCCGCACCGAGGCGCGCGCGGCGCGAGGGCGCCGGCACGTCGTCGTCCCGCCCCCGCCGCACCCGTCGGGCGCGCGGCCGCCGGAGATCCCGCCCGAGCTCGTGCCGCGGCACGTCGCCATCGTCATGGACGGCAACGGGCGCTGGGCGAACGAGCGCGGGCTCCCGCGCACCGCCGGGCACGCCGCGGGGGAGGCCGCGCTGCTCGACGTCGTCGCGGGTGCGATCGAGATCGGCGTCACGCACGTGTCCGCGTACGCGTTCTCGACCGAGAACTGGAAGCGCTCGCCGGACGAGGTCCGCTTCCTCATGGGCTTCAACCGGGACGTGCTGCGCCGCCGCCGGGACACCATGCATGAGTGGGGTGTGCGGGTGCGCTGGGCCGGCCGGCGCCCGCGGCTGTGGCGGTCGGTCATCGCCGAGCTCGAGGAGGCCGAGCGCCTCACCCGCCACAACACGGTCTGCACGCTGACGATGTGCGTCAACTACGGCGGTCGCGCCGAGCTGGCCGACGCCGCGCGCGCCATCGCGCGCGAGGTCGCCGCGGGCCGCCTCGACCCCGAGCGGGTCGACGAGCGCACGATCGCCCGGCACCTCGACGAGCCGGAGCTGCCCGACGTCGACCTGTTCCTGCGCACGTCGGGCGAGCAGCGGATCAGCAACTTCATGATCTGGCAGGCGGCCTACGCCGAGATGGTGTTCCTCGACGAGTACTGGCCCGACGTCGACCGGCGGCACCTGTGGCGGGCCGTCGAGACGTACGCGCGCCGCGACCGGCGGTACGGCGGCGCGGTGGACCGCGCCGCGCAGGGCTGACGGCCGGCCGCCCCGGCCCGGCCCGGCGGGTCGCCCGTCGGCGGGGCACCGCGGCGTGCCCCGGTCGCCTAACGTCGGGGTCATGCTGCGCATCGAGATGGTGACGATCGACTGCCGCGACCCCCGCACGCTCGCCGAGTGGTGGGCACGCCAGCTGGGTGGCCGCGTGCTCGAGGGCTTCGAGGGGGACGACTACGTCCTCGTGGCCACGGAGCACGGCCCGCGGCTGGGTTTCCAGCGCGTCGCGGAGCCGACGCCGGGCAAGAACCGCGTGCACCTCGACGTGACCACGCCGGACCGCGACCACGAGGTCGAGCGGCTCCTCGCGGAGGGCGCGCTCGAGGTGGCGCGGCACGAGGTGGGCGGCTTCACGTGGGTTGTGCTGAGCGACCCCGAGGGCAACCAGTTCTGCGTGTCGCAGGCGCACTGACGCGCCGGGCACCGGGCGTGCGCGCCGCGGAGGGCCCGCGGCGGGCGTCCCGACGTGCGGGCGTTCCGCCCGGTACCTTCTGGCGCATGCGCGTCGCCATGATCACCGTCGACACACGTGAGCCCCGGTCCCTCGCCGAGTGGTGGGCGAGTGCGCTCGGCGGCCGCATCACCTGGTCGTTCGCCGACGACGGCTTCGTGATGGTCGAGGCCGGCGAGGGCCCCGCCCTCGGGTTCCAACGGGTCGCGGAGCCGACTCCGGGCAAGAACCGCGTGCACCTCGACCTGGCCGCCGCCGACCACGAGGCGGAGGCGGCGCGGCTGGTGGCGGCGGGCGCGACCGAGGTCGCGCGCCACGAGGGCGGCGGGACGGCGTGGGTGGTCCTCGCCGACCCCGACGGCAACCAGTTCTGCGTCTCGCGCGAGCACTGACCTCGCCCGGGAGTGGGCGGTCCGGCGCTCAGCGCTCCGCGGGCCGCTCCGCGGCATCGGCGGGCTCGGGCACGGTCCCCGGCTCGCGGGCGGGGTCGGCGCCCGCCGGGGCGCGACCCGCCTCGCGGCGGCGCCGCACGAGCACCGTGACGACGGTGACGAGCATGCCGACGCCCACGACGACCGCGGCGAGCAGCCACGGCGAGCGGCGCGCGAGCTCGCTGGCGCCCGCGAACGCCGCGAGCCCTCCGCCGCCCCACAGCGCCGCCCAGATGAGGCAGCCCGGCAGCGCCCACAGCGTGTAGCGCAGCCAGCGCACCCGCAGCAGGCCGACGGCGAGGAACACGGCGGTCTGGAAACCGACGGTGAGGAACGCGGCGGGCACGATCGGCATGCCCCAGCGCTCGACCGACGCCGTCGCGCGGCGCACCTGCGGCGACTCGGCCCGCTCCTTCCAGCGGGAGCGCAGCACGCCCGCCGCGACGCCGCGGCCGAGCCAGTAGACCGCCTGCGAGCGGGCGAGCGCGCCGAACAGGAAGAACAGGTACACCCCGAGCCAGGGCCAGCCCTCCATCCACGCGGGCATCAGTCCTGCTCCTCCCTCGCGCACCCGGCGCACGTGCCGACCAGCTCCATCGTGTGCGCGACGTCGGTGAACCCGTGCGCCGCGCCGACCGTCCGCGCCCACTCCTCGACGCCCGGACCGTCGACCTCCACGGCCGTGCCGCAGCGCCGGCACACGAGGTGGTGGTGGTGCTCGCGGCGGGAGCAGCGACGGTAGCGGGCCTCGCCGTCGTCGGCGCGCAGCACGTCCACCTCGCCGCGGTCCGCCATGCGCTGGAGCGTGCGGTAGACCGTGGCGAGGCCGACCTCGTCGCCCCGCTCGCGCAGCGCCTCGTGGATCTGCTGGGCGCTGCGGAAGTCGTCCAGGTCGGCGAGGAGCTCGGCCACCGCCGAGCGTTGCCGCGTCATGCGCTGCATCACTGGACCTCCCGGGTGCCGGCCGCGGCGACGAGCACGTCGTCGGCGACGTCGGGGTGCGGGTCGCGCAGGCGCGCGCGGCGGGCGCGCCGCGTGAGGGGTCGCGCCGCCGCCAGGACGTAGGCGACGATCGCGAGCACGACGATCGTCGCCCCGGGCGACGCGTCGTGGAAGTAGGTGATCGTCAGGCCGCTGACGCACACGACGACGCCGACGGTCATGGCCAGCGCCATCGTGCGCCGGAACGACGCCGTGAGCTGCTGCGCGACGGCCACCGGCACGATCATGAGCGCGGAGACGAGCAGCACGCCGACCACGCGCATCGCGACGGTGACGGTGAGGGCGGCGACGACGGCGATCGTCACGTTGAGGGCGCGTACGGGCAGGCCGGCGGCGCGCGCGAACTCCTCGTCGTGGCTGACCGCGAAGAACGCCGTGCGCAGGCCGAGGCCGACGCCGAGCACGAGGACGGCGAGCGCGACGGTGAGCACCAGGTCCGGCACGGAGACCGTCGCGATCGAGCCGAACAGGTAGCCGACGAGGTTCGCGTTGCTCCCGCCCGCGAGCGACATGATGAGCACGCCGCCGGCGATCCCGCCGTAGAAGAGCAGGGCGAGCGCGACGTCGCCGCTCGTGCGCCCCCGCGCCCGGACGAGCTCGATGGCCACCGCGCCGGCGACGGCGAACACGACGGCGCCGGGGACGGCGAGCGCGTCGTCAGGGGTGATCCCGGCGAGGCTTCCCGCGAGCCAGCCGACGGCGACGCCCGTGAGCGCGACGTGGCCGATGCCGTCGCCGAGGAGCGAGAGCCGACGCTGCACGAGGTAGGTGCCGACGACGGGCGCTGCCAGGCCGACGAGCAGCGCGACGACGAGCGCGCGCTGCATGAGCGGGTCGGTGAGCATCTCGATCACGCCTGCCACCTCACCGCCGGGGTCACGCCCGGCTCCTCGGGCTCCGTGTCGCCGTCGTGCGGGTGCACGTGCTCGTGCTCCGGGCCGGCGTGCTCGGGCGACGGGCGTGGGGGAGCGCCGTCGTGCACGACGGCGCCGTGCCGCAGCACGACCGCGCGCCGCACGAGCGGGGCGAGCGCGCCGAGCTCGTGCAGGACGACGAGCACGGTCGTGCCCGTGCCGACGAGGTCGCCGAGCGCCGCGGCGAACGCCCGCTGGCTGGGCAGGTCGACGCCCGCGACGGGCTCGTCGAGGACGAGCAGCCGGGGCCGGCGGACGAGCGCGCGGGCGATGAGCACGCGCTGCTGCTGGCCGCCGGAGAGGGAGTGCACGGGTGAGCGGGCGGCGTCGGCGAGGCCGACGGCGGCGAGCGCCTCGAGCGCGCGGGCCCGGGCGCCGCGCGGCGGGCGCAGGCGGCGCGCGTGGAGCAGCCCGGACACGACGACCTCCTCGGCCGTGGCGGGCACTCCGCCGGCCGCGCTCACGCGCTGCGGGACGTAGCCGATGCGGGCCCAGTCGACCTCGCGTCCGAGGGGCGCGCCGAGCAGGCTCACCGAGCCGGAGGCGAGCGGCACCGCGCCGACGAGCGCACGGACGAGCGTGGACTTGCCGGACCCGTTGGCGCCGAGGAGCGCGACGACCTCGCCCTCGTCGACGGCGAGGTCGACGCCGCGCACGATGGGGGCGCCGCCGAGCTCGACGACGACGCCGCGCGCCTCGATGGCCCGCGTCACCGGCACCCCAGCCCGGCGCGCAGGGCCTCGAGATTGGCGTCCATGGCCCGACGGTAGTCGCCGCCCTCGGTGCCGGCGTCGAGCGGGTCCAGCTCGCGGACGTCGACGCCGAGGTCCGCGGCGACGGTCTCGGCGACCGCGGGGTTCGCGAGCGGCTCGGTGAACACCGTGCGCACGCCGAGGTCGGCGACGGCCTCGCGGACCTCGCGGATCCGGGCGGGGGAGGGCTCGCCCTCGGGGTCGATGCCCGACACGCTCACCTGCCGCAGGCCGTAGCGCTCGGTGAGGTAGCCGAACGCCGCGTGCGAGGTGACGACGACGTCGCTCTCGCAGTCCGCGAGCCCGGTGGCGAACTCCTCGTCGAGGGCCGCCATGTCGGCGGCGAGGGCCTCGGCGCCGGCGGCGTAGGCGTCCGCGTTGCGGGGGTCGGCCGCGGCGAGCGCGTCGGCGATCGCGGCCCCGACCGCGGCCATCCGCGTCGGGTCGAGCCAGAAGTGCGGGTCGAGCCCGCCGTGCCCGTCGTCGTCGGCATGGTCGTCGTCGGCGTGGTCGTCGTCGGCGTGGTCGTCCGCCGCGCCCTCCGGCAGCGGCCGCAGGTCGGCGGCCTCGGCGACGTCCAGCGCGTGGCCCTGCGCGCGCTCCGCGACGGCGTCGTCGACCGCGGGCTGGAACCCGCCGAGGTGGACGACGAGGTCGGCCGTGCCGACGTCGCGCAGCTGCCGGGGGGAGAGCTCGACCGAGTGCGGGTCGGTCCCGGCGGGCGTGAGGGTGGTGACCGCGACGTGCTCGCCGCCGACGGCCTCGACGGCGTAGCGCAGCGGCTCGATCGACGCGAGGACGTGGAGGCGGCCGTCGTCGGCCTGGGCGCCGCCGCCGCAGCCGGCGAGGCCGGCCGCAAGCGTGGCGACGAGGACGGGGAGCACGGCGCGGCGCCTGAACATGAGGATCATTCTCAATAAGTGCGGGACGGCGTGTCAAACCGGCGTCCGGACGGCCGCCGACCGGGAGACGGGGCGGGCAGCGTGCTGCGGCGTCGGGCGCCGTAGGCGGACACGGTCACCGGGCGGTCGGGGGGCGAGGGCCGGGCCGGGGGACCGGTAGCCTTGGCGGTCGGCATCGCCGGACGTCCGGCGGGTGCCGACCCCGTCCCCACCAGCCCGTCGCACGAGCCACGTGCGACACGAGGAGTGCTTCGTGGCCGAGTCCCGTCTCGACGCCGTCATCAGTCTCGCCAAGCGCCGTGGCTTCGTCTTCCCGTCCGGGGAGATCTACGGCGGCACCAGGTCCGCGTGGGACTACGGGCCCCTCGGCGTGGAGCTCAAGGAGAACATCAAGCGCCAGTGGTGGCGTGCGGTGGTCACGGGCCGCGAGGACGTCGTCGGCCTCGACTCGTCGATCATCCTGCCCCGGCAGGTGTGGGTCGCCTCCGGGCACCTCGCGGTCTTCTCCGACCCGCTGACCGAGTGCCTGTCCTGCCACAAGCGCTACCGCGAGGACCAGCTCATCGAGGAGTTCACGGAGCGCAAGGGGCGCGAGCCCGAGGGCGGCCTCGCCGAGGTCCCGTGCCCCAGCTGCGGCACCCGCGGCAAGTGGACCGAGCCGCGCGACTTCAACATGATGCTCAAGACGTACCTCGGCCCGGTCGAGGACGAGTCCGGCCTGCACTACCTGCGGCCCGAGACCGCGCAGGGCATCTTCGTGAACTTCGCGAACGTCATGACCGCCGCGCGCAAGAAGCCGCCGTTCGGCATCGCGCAGATCGGCAAGTCGTTCCGCAACGAGATCACCCCGGGCAACTTCATCTTCCGCACGCGCGAGTTCGAGCAGATGGAGCTGGAGTTCTTCGTCGAGCCCGGCACCGACGCCGAGTGGCACCAGTACTGGATCGACGCCCGCACCGACTGGTACGTCGACCTGGGCATCGCCCGGGAGAACCTGCGCCACTACGAGCACCCGAAGGAGAAGCTGTCCCACTACTCGACCCGCACGGTCGACATCGAGTACCGGTTCGGGTTCGTCGGCAGCGAGTGGGGCGAGCTCGAGGGCATCGCGAACCGCACGGACTTCGACCTGAGCGAGCACAGCAAGCACTCCGGCCAGGACCTGTCGTACTTCGACCAGGCCAAGGGCGAGCGCTGGGTGCCGTACGTCATCGAGCCCTCCGGCGGCCTGACCCGCTCGCTCATGGCGTTCCTCGTCGACGCGTACGCCGAGGACGAGGCCCCCAACGCCAAGGGCGGCGTGGACAAGCGCACCGTGCTGCGGCTCGACCCGCGCCTCGCTCCCACGAAGGCCGCCGTGCTGCCCCTGTCGCGGCACGAGGACCTCTCGCCGGCCGCGCGCGACCTCGCCGCGGAGCTGCGCAAGCACTGGAACGTCGAGTTCGACGACGCCGGCGCGATCGGCCGTCGCTACCGCCGCCAGGACGAGGTCGGCACGCCGTACTGCATCACCGTCGACTTCGACTCCCTCGAGGACCAGGCGGTCACCATCCGTGAGCGCGACTCGATGGCGCAGGAGCGCGTGGCGATCGCCCAGGTGCGCAGCTGGCTCGCGGAGCGCCTCGTCGGCTGCTGATCCGGCCTCGCGGCCGCGGGGCCGCGCGTGCCCGTCGCCGGGTCGCCCGCCTGGCGCACGCCCGCGGATCCACGCGCGATTCGTCCTGTCCGTCGGCCCGGCGGCGCGGTTCACTTGTCCCGTGAACAGCGCCGCCGTGGTCCGTCGCACCCTTCTCGCCGCCGTGGCCGCCGCGGGCGCCGTGGCGGCCTACCGCCAGGGCCGCCGTGCCCAGCTCGCCTTCGGCGCCACGCCGGAGGAGCAGACGGCCGAGCTCCCCGGGGACGAGCTCATCCCCGACGCCGATCTCGTGGCCACCCGCGCGGTCACCATCCGGGCCTCGGCCGCCGAGGTCTGGCCGTGGCTGGCCCAGATGGGGCAGGGGCGCGGCGGCTTCTACTCCTACGACCGGCTCGAGAACCTCGCGGGCTGCGAGATCACCAGCGCCGACGACGTCGTGCCGGAGTGGCAGGGCATCGCCGTCGGCGACCAGGTGCGCCTGCACCCCGACTTCGCGCTACCCGTCGCGGAGGTCCGCCCGCAGGAGGCGCTCGTCCTGCACGGCGCGGGGCCCGCCGACGACGACGCCCCGGTGCCGTTCGACTTCACCTGGGCGTTCGTGCTGCGGCCCGCCGGCGACGAGCGCACCCGCCTCGTCGTCCGGGAGCGGTACGGGTACCGCGCCGGGTGGGCAGGGACCATGGTCGAGCCCGTGTCGTGGGTGAGCTTCGTCATGACCGAGCGGATGCTGCGGGGGATCCGCGACCGCGCCGAGCGGGCGGCCGCGCGCGGCGCCTCGGCGTCGGCCGGGCCCGCGTCGGCGTAGGACGCCCGGTCGCCGGGCCTAGCGGCCCCAGGGGTCGGGCGCGACCGAGCCCTCGACGAGCATGCTCGTGTACTGCGACGGGTGGAACGTGACGGTCGGCCACGGCGAGTCGCCCGACACGCGCAGCAGGTACACCGGCAGGTCCACGCCGGGGAGCGTGAACGTGGGCACGTACACGCGGCTCTCCACCGCGGGGACGTCCGCCCCCGGCCCCGTGAGGTACACCGTCGGCGTGTAGTCGGCCGCGGCGGTGCCGAACACGACCTTCGTCCGCCCGAGCTCGAGGCTCCCCGCGTCCGGCGACCCGTCGGGACGCAGCGTCGCGGTCTGCAGGTCGCGCTCGCCGACCTCGCCGGTGGCCGGGTCGAAGGTGCGCACCGCGAGGTGCTCGGGGACCGGCCCGCCGATCACCCCCGCGATGTGCTCGAGCACCCAGCGCGCCCCGTCGGGGTCGGCCGGGTCCACCGGGACGCCGGTGTCGTACAGGGTCCCGGGCCCGGTGGCGGTGCCCACGCGGACCGGGTCGTCGTCGCTCAGCGGTTCCAGACCCGTCGCGGCCAGGACCGTGAAGTCGCCCACCGTGACCAGGCGTGACGCGGCGGGCACCTCGTGCCCGCGGTCGCCCGCGAGCTGCCCGACGCCGACCGCGGCCAGCGCGACGGCGGCCACCCCGGCGAGGCCGGCGGCCGACTGCAGCGCGGTCCGGCGTCGTCGGTGCCGGCGCCCGTGGGCGAGGACCGCCGCGGGGTCGAGCGACATCGCCGGCACGGCGCGGTCGGCGCGCTCGGCGAGCTCGCGGAACAGGGCGTCGTCGGTGAGGCTCATCGGTCGCTCCCCGTGGACGGTCCGGCGTCGGCGGACGCCAGGACGGTGCGCAGCGCGGCCAGCGCGCGCGAGGACGTGGACTTCACGGTGCCGACGCTGATCCCGAGGTCGTGGGCCACCTCGGCCTCCGTGAGGCCCACGAGGTGGCGGAGCACGACGACGCGGCGCTGGCGCGGCGTGAGCGTCGCCAGGGCGCGGACCAGCAGGTCGCGCTCCGCCTGCCGGTCGACCGCGGGGGCCTCGGCGGCGGTCCCGTGCGGGGCGGCGTCGTCGGGCAGGTCGGCGACGAGCACCTCGCGGCGGCGACGCCGCCACGTGTCGGTGCGGAGGTTGACCAGGACACGGCGGGTGTAGGCGAGCGGGTCGCCGTCGGCGACGCGGTCCCACGCGCCGTAGGTGCGCACGAGCGCCTGCTGCGTGAGCTCCTCGGCGCGGTGCGCGTCGCCCACGAGCAGCCACGCGGTGCGCAGCAGGTCCGCCCGGTGGGCGCGGACGAACGCGGTGAACTCCTCGTCGCGGCCGCCCCGGGTGGCGCCGACGAGCGACACCGCCGCCGACTCCTCGCGCGGCGGGGCGAGGAACCGCGCGTCGCCCACCATCGTGGTCACACCCTAGAGAACGCCGCGGGCCCCGGCGGGGTTGCGTGCCGCGGCGCGCTCGTCGGCGCGGCGGCGGGCGCGACGTGGGGGAGAATCGTCCGGTGCCCACGCCCACCCCGCCCGCCGCGACGACCCCGCCCGCCGGGACCGCCGTGCTGCCGCCGCTGCGGATCGGCCCGCTGACGGTCGAGACGCCGGTGGTGCTGGCGCCGATGGCCGGGGTGACCAACCGGGCCTTCCGCCGCCTGTGCCGCGAGCACGGCGCGGGCCTGTACGTCGCGGAGATGGTCACCTCGCGCGCGCTCGTCGAGCGCACGCCCGAGTCGATGCGGATCATCCGCCACGACCCCGACGAGCGGCCGCGCTCCGTCCAGGTGTACGGCGTGGAGCCCGCGACCGTCGGCGCCGCGGTGCGCATGCTCGCCGCCGAGGACCGTGCCGACCACGTCGACCTCAACTTCGGCTGCCCGGTGCCCAAGGTGACCCGTCGCGGCGGGGGCGCGGTGCTGCCGTGGAAGCGGGACCTGTTCGCCGCGATCGTGCGGGCCGCGGTCGACGCCGCCGCGCCCCACGGCGTCCCCGTCACCGTGAAGATGCGCAAGGGCGTCGACGAGGACCACCTCACGTACCTCGAGGCCGGGCGGATCGCCGAGGACGCGGGCGTGGCCGCGGTGGCGCTCCACGCGCGCACCGCCGCCGACCACTACTCCGGCACGGCCGACTGGGACGCGATCGCCCGGCTCAAGGAGGCCGTCACGTCGATCCCCGTGCTCGGCAACGGCGACATCTGGTCGGCCGAGGACGCCCTGGAGATGGTGGCCCGCACCGGCTGCGACGGCGTCGTCGTCGGGCGCGGGTGCCAGGGGCGCCCGTGGCTGTTCGCCGACCTGGCCGCGGCGTTCCACGGCTCCGACGCGCGCGTGCGCCCGGGCCTGCGCGAGGTCGCCGCGGTCATCCGCCGGCACGCGGAGCTCATGGTCGAGGACTTCGGTGACGAGCTGAAGGCGCTGCGCGAGATGCGCAAGCACATGGCCTGGTACCTCAAGGGCTACGCGGTCGGTGGCGAGCTGCGCCGCGAGCTCGGCCTGGTGGAGACGCTCGCCCACCTCGACGAGCTCCTCGGGCGGCTCGACCTGGACCAGCCCTACCCGGGGGCCGCGGCCGAGGGGCAGCGCGGGCGGGCCGGCTCGCCGCGGCGGCCGGTCCTGCCCGAGGGCTGGCTGGACTCGCGCGAGCTCGACGAGACGTTCCGGGCCGCGCTGCGCGAGGCCGAGCTGAGCGTCTCCGGCGGCTGACCCGCCGGTCCGCCCGCGACGGCCTCCGCGCCGCTACTGTCGCCTCGTGCGCGGGACCGGCCAGGACGGGGAGAACGTCAGCGTCGAGCTCGTCGACGTCGACGAGCGGGGGCAGCGGCTCGCGCTCGCCGCGGCACCCGGCGCGGAGGGGGAGTCGGCCGAGGAGGCGCCCGACGGCGCGCGCCTCGACCCGCGCGAGCGGCGCCGTCGGTGGGTGCTCGGTGGCGTCGGCGGGGCGGTGGTGCTCGGGCTCGTGGCCGCGAGCGTCGTCGTCACCCTGCAGGACGCGCGGCGCGCCGCCGAGCGGAAGGAGGCGCTCGCCGCCGTCGGGGTGAGGCTCGCCGACCTGTCCGACCCGCTCGAGGAGGTCTGGCGCACCGACGGGTACGTCGCGGCCGCCACCGGGGACCTCGTCGTCCTCGACGTCGCCGGCGTGCCCCGCGCGCTGCGTGGGGTGGACTCTGCGGACGGCCGGGTGCTGTGGGAGGTCACCCAGGACGACACCGAGTGGTGCCACGTCTGGAACCCCGCGTGGGCCGAGCTCGTCGCGGCGACTGAGCGCGGCGAGGTCGTCGACGCGGCGGACATCCCGGACCCGACGGTCCTCGTGTGCGGCTCGAGCGCGACGGGGGACACCTCGGAGGTGGGCCCCGAGGAGACGGGGCGTGTGCGGGTCGTCGACGTGGCGACCGGCGTCGACGCGTGGGTGCGGCAGATGGCAGGCCGGATGATCGCGACCGACACGGCCGCGGACGTGGTCGTCGTGACGCGGGCCGTCCCCGACGCCGCGCTCGTGGTCACCGGGCTGGACGCTGCCGACGGGGGCGAGCGCTGGGAGCACGTGGTCCCCACGCCGGAGGACTTCGACGACCCGTGGGTGTGGGCACACGTCTTCGCGGGCGTGGTGCACCTGCGAGGCCCGGACGGGTCGGTGGTCGCCGCCCTCGACGCCGCCACGGGCGAGCCGACCGAGCCGGTGGACGAGGCCGGCATGTTCCTCCGCGACTCCACCGTCAGGCTCGACGACGGGGCCACCGTCGAGCTCGCGTACACCCCCGGGGGGCCGACGGGCACGGTCCGCGGTCCCGGCGGGGAGGAGCGGTTCACCTTCCACGGCGACATCTGGACGCCGTTCGTCGTCGAGCCGTCGGCGGCGGACCCGTTGCTGGTCGTGCCCCCGGGACCGGGCAACCGCCTCACCGCCCTCGACCCGCGCACGGGTGAGGATCTGTGGAGCACCGACATGGGCGCCACCTACCTGGGCGGGGCGGACGGCCTCCGGTTCGGCGACGTCGTCGTCGGCGGGAACCCCCTGCTGGCCGCGGTCCACCTGCTCTCGGGCGAGCGCGTGTGGCAGGTCGAGACCGACGACGAGGCGGCCGTCGGGCTCGTCACGGACGGGAGCCGGCTCCTCGTCCCGCTGGACGAGGACGGCGACCGGTGGCTCGCGGCGATCGGACTGCGGGACGGGCTCGAGGCGTGGCGCATCCCGCTGGACGGTCCGCCGTGGACCGGGCGTGTGGTGGGCGACGGGACGGTCCTGCTGCAGCGCGACAACGTCGTGGTCGCCTACCGCTGACCGGGCGCTGACCTGCGCCTCCGCCCTCGGGCGGCCCTCGCGCGCGAGACACCCGTCGCGGGACGTCCGGTGCGCGACCTACGCTGCCAGGATGCGGCCGACGGAGGACCCGCACCTCGTCGACGTCGAGCTGGTGGAGGGGGACGAGACCTTCGCCCTCGGTGCGGGCGCCCCTGCGCCCGGGACGGGTGCGGCCGAGGCCGGCGACACCGCGCGTGGGCCGCACTCCCGCGGCGGCCACCACGTCCGCGCGTGGGCCGCGCTCGCCGCGCTCGCGGCCCTCACCGCCGTCGTGCTCGTGGCGCACGGGGTGCAGGTGCGGGCCGACGAGACCCGGCTCGCCGCCCTCGCCGAGGTGCCCGGCGTGCTCGGCCCGCTGGCCGAGCCCTTCGCCGAGGCCTGGCGGGTCCCGGCGGGGCGGCCGATCGCGCGCACGGGCACGGCCGTGCTCACGACGGGCCTGGACTCGCCGGGCGAGCTGTGGGCGTGGGACCTGGAGACCGGCGAGGAGGTCTGGCGCCGCGACGGCGGACCGCGCGAGGCGTGCCGCCCGCTCCTCGGCGCGCGCGACACCGGGCCGGACCTGCCGTACGTCACGCACGTCGTCTGCCTGCCGCGCGGCGGGTGGGGCATGCCGCTCGCCGGCGAGGTCGTCGTGGTCGACGCCGCGACGGGGGAGCGGGTCCGGTCCACGGACGTCGACGGGGCCCTGTTCGCGGACGTCGCGGACCGCCTCGTGCTGCTCACGGGCGCCGAGCCCGACGGCACCGTGACGACCACCGCGTGGCAGCCGGTCACCGGGGGCGTCGCGTGGAGCTTCCGCAGCGACCCCGGCCTGCTCGACCTGCTCGCGTCCTCCGGCGGCGGGGGCTACGCGGTGCGCGACGGCGTCGTCTCCCTCGGCAACCGCGACCACGGGTTCGCGCTCGAGGTCGCCACGGGCCACCCGGTCGAGCTCCCTGGCCGCGCCGCCGACGCCGGTCACGACGCGGTCGACCTGCCCGGCGGGGCGAGCGCCCGCTGGGTCCACGACCGGTTCGGCCGCCCGCAGGACGTCGAGGTCGTCGGGCCCGACGGCGAGCGCCGGTTCGCGTCGCCCGGCGTGCCGTGGCTCGCCCGGGTGAGCGACGCGTCGGCCCCCGAGGTCGTCGTCGTGCGCCGGACCGGGGACCAGCACCTGCTCGGCCTCGACGCCCGGGACGGGCGGGTTAGGTGGGACCTCGCGAACGTGCCGTGGCTGTCGGCGTCGGTGCAGGTCGACGGCGTGGTCGTCGGCGTCGGGCCGTCGTCGGCGGTCGTCCTGGACCTGCGGACCGGGCTGCGGCTGTGGAGCCGGCCGGTCGCCCGGGGCGCGGGCGCCTGGGACGCCCTCACCGACGGGCGCGTCGTGCTCCTGCCCGAGGACGACGACACGGGCGTGCGGCTCGCCGCGCGCGGCCTGACCACGGGCGAGCTGTGCTGGTCGGTGCCGCTGCCCGCCGACGCCGTCGCCCTGCAGCAGGTGGACGGGCGCACGGTGCTCGTGGTCACCGAGGCGGCGCTGGTCGCCCTGCGCTGACGCGGGCGCGGCGCGCGGACCGGTCGGCCCGGCGCGCGGCCGGGAGGCGGGCTCAGCGCCGGCGCACCCACACCGTCGCGTCGGACGGCACGTCCACCGCGTCCCCGCCGGCCCGGCCCTCGGGCAGGTCGGTCGAGGAGAGCAGCAGCTCGAGGTCGGAGCCGGTGAGCCGGACGGTCTCGGGGCCGAGGTTCGTCACGACGAGCACGTCCCGGTTGATGAACGCGACGACGGACTGCGCGTCGTCCTGGGACAGGCCGTCCACCCAGGCGAGCGAGCCCGTGCCGAGCTTGTACTCGCGGCGCAGGCCGAGCGCCGCCCGGTACATCTCGAACGTCGAGCCGGGCACGCAGCGCTGGCGGTCGAGCGCGTAGCGCGCCCACGACTCCGGCTGGCTCAGCCAGCTCAGGCCCGTGGGGGAGAACCCGTAGGCGGGCGCCTCCGCCTCCCACGGCAGCGGGACGCGGCAGCCGTCGCGGCCGCGCTCGGTGTGCTCCGAGCGCCACCAGGTCGGGTCCTGCCGCTCGTCGTCGGGCAGGGTGGTGTGCTCCGGCAGGCCGAGCTCCTCGCCCTGGTACAGGTAGGCGGAGCCGGGCAGTGCGAGCATGAGCAGCGTCGCGGCGCGGGCGCGGCGCAGGCCGAGCTCCTCGTCGGGCTGCGGGTCGCCGACGCCGATGCCGCCCGGCTTGCCGCCCGGGGGCTCGAGGCCGAGCCGGGTCGGGTGCCGCACGACGTCGTGGTTGGACAGCACCCAGGTGGTGGTCGCGCCGACGGCGTCGTACGCGGCGAGCGACTCGGTGATGACCGCGCGCAGGTCGGCGGCCCGCCACGGCGAGGTGAGGAACGGGAAGTTGAACGCCTGCTGCATCTCGTCCGGGCGGACGTACAGCGCCAGGCGCGACACCGGCTCGACCCAGGCCTCGGCGACCATCGCGCGGTCGCCGTCGTACTCGGCGAGGACCTGGTGCCACTCGCGGTAGATCTCGTGCACGCCGTCCTGGTCCCACATCGGGCCGAGGCTCCCGGCGCCGGTGGCCCCGTCCTCGGAGCCGAGGGTGCCCTCGTGCGGCGGCCGCTCGGCCGCCGTGGGCGCCGCGAAGTCCGGCAGGCCCTCGGCCTTGACCAGGCCGTGCGCGACGTCGACGCGGAAGCCGTCCACGCCCCGGTCGAGCCAGAACCGCAGGATGTCGCGGAACTCCGCGCGGACCTCGGGGTTCGTCCAGTCGAGGTCCGGCTGCGTGGTGTCGAACAGGTGCAGGTACCACTGGCCCGGCGTGCCGTCGCGCTCGGTGATCCGGGTCCACGCCGGCCCGCCGAACGCGGAGCGCCAGTCGTTGGGCGGCAGGGAGCCGTCCGGGCCCTTGCCGTCGCGGAAGATGTAGCGCGCCCGCTCGGGGCTGCCGGGGGGCGAGGCGAGGGCCGCCGCGAACCACGGGTGCGCCGACGACGTGTGGTTCGGGACGAGGTCGACGATGACCCGCAGGCCGAGCCGGTGCGCCTCGGCGAGCATCGCGTCGGCGTCGGCGAGCGTGCCGAACAGCGGGTCGACGTCGCGGTAGTCGGCGACGTCGTAGCCGGCGTCGTGCTGCGGCGAGCGGTAGAAGGGCGAGAGCCAGATCGCGTCGACGCCGAGGCGAGCCAGGTGGGACAGCCGCGAGCGGATCCCGGGCAGGTCGCCGACGCCGTCGCCGTTCCCGTCCGCGAACGACCGCGGGTACACCTGGTAGATGACCGCGGAGCGCCACCAGGGGACCGGTCCGCTGGACGCGCGGTGGACCAGCGTCGTGGTGGTCGAGGGCTCGGTGAGGGCGGAGAGGATCTGGGTCACGGGACTCCCGGGTCGCGGTGGTGTCGGGCCAGCCTAGGGACGTCGCGCGGGTTCCGCCGTCGCTGCGGCGCGCGCGGGCGCCGGCCCGGTGGAGGAGCGCACGATCAGCTCGGGGTGGAACAGCAGCTCGGTGCGCGAGACCCGGGTGCCGGAGATCTCGGCGACGAGCGCGGACACCGCCGCCTTGCCCATGCTCACGACGGGCTGGCGGAGCGTGGTCAGCGGCGGGTCGGTGAACGCGATGAGCGGGGAGTCGTCGAACCCGACGACGGACAGGTCCTCCGGGACGCGCAGGCCGCGCGAGCGCGCCGCCCGGATGACGCCGAGCGCCATGAGGTCGGAGCCGCACACGATCGCGGTGTGGCCGGTCGCGATGAGCTCGTCGCCGGCGACCTGCCCGCCCTCGACGGTGAAGAGCGTGGACACGACGTGCTGGGTCACGTCCTCGCCCGGCGCCTCCTGGTCGAGCAGGGTCGTGAACGCGGCGATCTTGCGGCGCGCGGGCACGTAGCGGTCCGGGCCGACGGCGAGGCCGATGCGCGTGTGGCCGAGGCTGCGCAGGTGGCGCACCGCGAGCGTGACGGCGACGGCGTCGTCGGTCGAGACCGCGGGGGCGTCCACGCCGGCCGCGTACCCGTTGACGAAGACGATGGGCAGGCCCTGACCCCGAAGGCGGTGGTAGCGCTCGGTGGAGGCCGCGGTGTCCGCGTGCCGGCCGGAGACGAAGATGATGCCGTCGACGCCGTGCTCGATGAGCATCTCGACGTACTCGTCCTCGGTCGTGCCGCCGGGGGACTGGGTGCACAGGAGCGGGGTGTAGCCGCGGTCGGCGAGGGTCGTCTCGATCGCCTGCGCGAGCGCGGGGAAGACGGGGTTGTCGAGCTCGGGGACGATGAGGCCGACGAGGCCCTGGGACCTGTTGCGCAACTTCTCGGGCCGCTCGTACCCGAGCACGTCGAGCGCCGCCAGGACCGCCTTGCGCGTCTCCGCGGCGACACCGGGCTTGCCGTTGAGCACCCGCGACACCGTCGCCGTGCTCACGCCGGCCTGGTCAGCGAGGTCCTTCAGTCGGGTGCGCACGTGCCGCAGCGTATTGGACACCCGACCTCCTCGTGCGTGCGGACCCGCAGGTCGCCGACGGATGTCGGCAACTGATACCTGAAAGTTACCGCAAGAGTTTGCAAGATCTGCAAACGCGGCGTTACGTTTCCGCGCAACAGGGCCGACGGGGGCCATCCGGCGCCCGCGGCCGTGACCACGAGTCGTTTGGAGAACCGATGCGTCGGAGCATCACGTTGACCGCGGTCGCGCTCAGCGCCGCACTCACGCTCGCCGCCTGCGGCGGCGACTCCGAGGAGCCGTCGGCCCAGGAGCCGACCACCCCGGAGACCTCGGACACCACCGAGGGCCCTGCCCTGACGATCTGGGTCGACGAGACCCGCCAGCCGGCCGTCCAGGCCGCGGCCACCGACTACGAGGCCGTCACCGGCACCGCCGTCGAGGTGGTCCTGAAGAACTTCGAGGACATCCGCGCGGACTTCAACGCCCAGGTCCCCACGGGTGAGGGCCCGGACATCACCGTCGGCGCCCACGACTGGCTCGGTGAGCTGACCGCCAACGGCGTCGTCGCCCCGATCGAGCTCGGCGACAAGGCGAGCGAGTTCGAGCAGGTCGCCCTCGACGCCTTCACCTTCGAGGGCCAGGTCTACGGCCTGCCCTACGCCGTGGAGAACATCGCGCTCATCCGCAACACCGCACTCGCCCCGCAGGCCCCGGCCACCTGGGACGAGGCCGTCGCGATGGGCCAGGCCGCCGGCTCCGAGTTCCCGATCCTCATCCAGGTCGGCGAGACCGGTGACCCGTACACGATGTACCCGCTGCAGACCTCCTTCGGCGCCCCGGTGTTCGTGCAGAACGAGGACGGCTCCTACTCCGCCGAGCTGGCGCTCGGTGGCGCGAACGGTGAGGCCTTCGCGCAGTGGCTCGCCGCGCAGGGTGCCGCGGGCGTGCTCGACACGGCCGTGACGTACGACATCGCCGTCGAGGCGTTCAAGAACGGCCAGTCGCCGTTCATCATCGGCGGCCCGTGGATGCTCTCCTCCTTCGAGGGCCTCGACCTGGCGATCGACCCGATCCCGTCGGCCGGTGGCCAGCCGGCGCAGCCGTTCGTCGGCGTGCAGGGCTTCTACGTCTCCGCCAGGAGCGAGAACGCGCTCGCCGCGAACGACTTCCTCGTCAACTACCTCGCCACCGAGGAGGCTCAGCTCGCGCTGTACGAGGCCGGTGACCGTCCGCCGGCCCTCATCGCCGCCGCCGACGCCGCGTCGGCCGACCCGATCACCGCGGGCTTCCGCGCCGTCGGCGCCGACGCCGTCCCGATGCCGTCCATCCCCGAGATGGGCGCGGTGTGGGAGTTCTGGGGCGTCACCGAGGCCAACATCCTCGGCGGTGCCGACCCGGTGAGCACCTGGAACAAGATGGTCACCGACATCCAGGCCGCCCTCGGCTGACCTGACACGTCGAGTGGGGCGGCCCCGCGCCGCCCCACTCGACGCCGCCTGTCCGGCGGCCGTCGCCGCCACCCGCCCCGCGCCCCGCCCGACCGGTGCCCGCGGGGCCCACCGACCACCAGCGCAACGGTGCGGAGATCTGCCATGAGTTCGTCCCTGCCCACGTCTGTCACCCCGACAGCCGCGCCCCCCGAGGGGCCCCCGCCGAAGGGGAGCGGGCGAGCGCGTCGCTCCGGCCCCGCGCGGTCCCGCAGCGCGGGTGGGCTGCTCGTGAAGATCGCGCTCATGGCGCTGGTCAACGCGTTCGGCGCCTACGTCGTCCTCGCCGCCTGGAACGAGGGCTCGACGGGGATCATGTGGTCGATGGTCGCGCTCGTCGTCGCGGCCGACTACGTGTACTTCTCGCGCCGCGCGCTGCCGATGAAGTACATCCTGCCGGGCCTGGTCTTCCTGCTGGTCTTCCAGATCTACGTCGTCCTCTACACCGGCTACGTCGCGTTCACGAACTACGGCGACGGCCACAACTCCACCAAGGAGGACGCGATCGCGGCACTGCTCGCGCAGAACGAGCGCCGCGTCGAGGGCACGCCGGGCTTCCCGCTCGCGGTCGTCGAGGACGACGCCGGGAACCTGGGCTTCGCCGTCGTCGCCGCCGACGGCGACGTCCTGGCCGGCACCGCCGAGGAGCACCTGGCCGCCGTCGACGGCGCCCGCGTCGACGGCACCACGATCACCTCGGTGCCGGGCTGGACGATCCTGCCCCGCAACGAGGTCCTCGCCCGTCAGGGCGAGGTCACCGGCCTGCGCGTGCCGGTGTCCGACGACCCGGAGGCCGGGTCGATCCGCACGCAGGACGCGCGCGTCGGCTACTCCTACCGGCCCTCGCTCGAGTACGACGCCGAGGCCGACACGATGACCGACCTGACGACGGGCACCGTCTACACGCCCAACGCCGAGGGCCAGTTCGAGTCGCCCGACGGCGCCACGCTCACCGTGGGCTGGCGCGTCCCGGTGGGCCTGTCGAACTTCGTCACCGCGTTCGGCGACCAGCGCTACGCCGGGCCGTTCGTGAAGATCCTCGCCTGGACGTTCGCGTTCGCCCTGCTGTCGGTCGTCACGACCTTCCTGCTGGGCCTGTTCCTCGCGATGGTCTTCAACGACCCGCGGGTGCGCGGCCGCAAGATCTACCGGACGCTGATGATCCTGCCGTACGCGATCCCGGGGTTCCTCGCGGCCCTGCTGTGGTCCGGCATGCTCAACCGGCGGTTCGGATTCGTCAACGAGGTGCTGCTGGGCGGCGCGGAGATCGCGTGGCTCACCGATCCGTGGCTGGCGAAGCTGTCCGTGCTCGGGGTGAACCTGTGGCTCGGCTTCCCCTACATGTTCCTGGTCTGCACGGGCGCCCTGCAGGCGATCCCCGGCGACATGCTCGAGGCCGCGAAGGTCGACGGCGCGAGCCGGTTCCGCACCTGGCGCTCGGTGGTGATGCCGCTGCTCCTCGTCGCGACGGGGCCGCTGCTGATCTCCTCGTTCGCGTTCAACTTCAACAACTTCACGCTCATCTACATGCTGACGCAGGGTGGCCCGCGCTTCACCGACGCCTCGGTGCCGCTCGGGCACACGGACATCCTCATCTCGATGGTCTACAACGTGTCCGGCATCGACGGCTCGGCGCCCAAGAACTACGGCCTGGCGAGCGCGCTGTCCATCGTCATCTTCGTCATCGTCGCGACCGTCTCCGCGCTCGCGTTCCGTCAGACCCGCAAGCTCGAGGAGATGAGCTGAGATGGCCGCTCCCGTCCCCGTCATCGCGTCCGCGACGCGCCGCGCGTCGGGCCATGCCGCGCCGCGCAACAGGATGAGCGCCCGCCGCTGGTTCACCGAGATCGGCTGGCGGCACGTCGTCGGGATCGTCGCCGTCGTCTACGCGGCCTTCCCCCTCGTGTACGTCGTGTCGGCCTCGCTGTCCGAGGGCGGCACGCTCACCGGCTCCAACGCGCTGTTCGAGCAGGTCAGCACCTCCAACTACGAGGCGCTGTCCGATACCGCGTTCTGGACCTGGATGGGCAACACGCTGTTCATCGCGATCGCCACGGGCATAGGCACCGTGCTCATGGGTGCGGCCGCGGCCTACGCGTTCAGCAGGTTCCGCTTCACGGGTCGGCAGGTGGGCCTGACCAGCCTGCTGGTCATCCAGATGTTCCCGCAGATGCTCGCGTTCGTCGCGATCTTCCTGCTGCTTCTCGGGCTGGGGAACGTCGTGCCGGCGCTCGGCGTGAACTCCAAGATCGCCCTCATCTGCGTGTACCTGGGGGGCGCGCTTGGCGTGAACACGTTCCTCATGTACGGGTTCTTCAACTCGATCCCGCGCGAGCTCGACGAGGCCGCCAAGATCGACGGCGCCACGCACACGCAGATCTACTGGACGATCATCCTGCGGCTGGCGTCCCCGATCCTCGCGGTCGTCGGGATGCTCTCGTTCATCAGCACGTTCGGCGAGTTCATCATCGCCCGCGTGATCCTGCAGTCGGAGTCCAACTGGACCCTGGCGGTGGGCCTGTACGGCTGGGTCTCCTCGCTCCTCGAGGCGAACTGGGGCCTGTTCGCGGCCGGTGCCGTCATCGCGGCCACGCCCGTGCTGGTGCTGTTCCTGTTCCTGCAGAAGTACATCGTCGGCGGGCTCACCGCCGGCGCGATCAAGGGATGACGGTGACCCAGGCTCCACCCGCCACGCAGCAGATCAGCCACCTCCTCGACCGGCCGCACCACGACGGCGGGCCCGTGCACGTCCCGGCGGACGTGCCGGCGCTCGGCGACCGCGTGCCCGTGCGCGTGCGCGTCCCCGCGGCCGCAGCGGCGCGCCTGGGCGACGACGGCGTCGTCGTCCGCGTGGTTCAGGACGGCGAGCCGATGTACGCCGTGGCCCGACCCGACGGCAGCGACGGCGCCGACGCCTGGTACGTCGCCGAGGTCGAGGTGCACAACCCCGTCACCCGATACCGGTTCCTCGTCGACCACCCCGGCGGGGCCCGCTGGCTCACCGCCCGCGGCCCGGTCGGCCACGACGTGCCCGACGACGGCGACTTCCGCCTGACGACGTTCGGCCGGGCCCCGCAGTGGGCCCGGCACGGCGCGGTGTACCAGGTCTTCCCGGACCGCTTCGCCCGCTCGGCGGCGGCCGACGGGCGGCCCGTGCCCGACTGGGCGGTGCCGATGCCCTGGGACGCCGAGCCGGCCGCCCACGGCGCGGTCACCGGGCAGCAGCTGTACGGCGGCGACCTCGCGGGCATCGAGGAGCGCCTGGACCACCTGGAGCGGCTCGGCGTCGACGTCCTGTACCTGACGCCGATCTTCCCGGCGCGCTCGGCGCACCGGTACGACGCCGCGACGTTCGACGCCGTGGACCCGCTGCTCGGCGGCGACGCGGCGCTGACCTCGCTCGCGGACGCCGTCCACCGCCGCGGCATGCGGCTGGTCGCGGACCTCACGACGAACCACACCGGCGTCACGCACGAGTGGTTCGAGCGCGCGCAGTCCGACCCCACGTCGCCGGAGGCGCGCTTCTACCTGCGCGACGGCGCGGGCTACGTCGGGTGGCTCGGCCACGCGACGCTGCCCAAGCTCGACCACACCTCGCCCGAGCTGCGGCGCCGCCTGCTCGAGGGGCCGGCCTCCGTCGTCGGGCGCTGGCTGCGCCCGCCGTTCGACCTGGACGGCTGGCGCGTCGACGTCGCCAACATGACCGGGCGCTACCGCGACGCGAACCTCACGCGCCCGGTCGCCCGCGCGATGCGCGCGACCGTCGAGCAGGCGCGACCCGACGGCGTGCTGATCGGCGAGCACTTCCACGACGCGACGGCGGACCTGGCCGGCGACGGCTGGCACGGCGTCATGAACTACTCCGGCTTCGCCCGGCCGTTGTGGGGCTGGCTCGCCCCCGACGGCTGGCGGCTGCCCGAGATCCCCGTCCCGCTGCCGCGGCGCACCGGCGCGGCGACGGTCGCCGCGATGGTCGAGTACGCCTCGCGCGTGCCGTGGTCGGTCACCGCCCAGCAGTGGAACCTGCTCGGCTCGCACGACACCGCACGCATCCGCACGCGCCTGGGCGACCCCGCGCTCGTCGAGGTGGCCGCCGGCCTGCTGGCGACCTACCCGGGCACGCCGATGGTCTTCGCGGGCGACGAGGTCGGCGCCACCGGCACCACCGGCGAGCACGCCCGCGTGACGATGCCGTGGGACCGCCCCGACCGGCGCGACGAGCGCACGTTCGCCGCCTACCGGGCGCTGCTCGGGCTACGGCGCGGCTCGGCGGCGCTGCGCGACGGCGGCCTGCGCTGGGTCCTCGCGTCCGACGACGCGATCGGCTACCTGCGCGAGGTCCCGGGGGAGCGGGTGCTCGTCGTTGCGGCGCGCGCGCCGTGGCCGGGCCTGGACCTGCCGAGGCACCTGGCGCCGTCGGGCGACGTCGAGACGCTGTACGGTCCGGAGCTCCAGGCCGGGGCCGACGGGCTGCGCGTCCCGGGCGAGGGTCCGGGCGTCGGCGTGTGGCGGCTCGGCTGAGATCCACGTCCGAGCGGTGCCCGGTGGCTAGTGTTGCCGCCGTGCAGGTGGGGTACACCGACGCCGACCGCGAGCGGCGGGTCCCGGAGGCGCCGAAGTCCTCCGCGCGCACCGCGTTCGAGCGCGACCGCGCGCGCATCGTGCACTCCTCGGCGCTGCGCCGGCTCGGCGCGAAGACGCAGGTCCTGGGCCCGGCGAGCGACGACTTCGTGCGCACCCGGCTGACCCACACGCTCGAGGTCGCCCAGGTGGGCCGCGAGCTCGCCAAGGCGCTCGGCTGCGACCCCGACGTCGTGGACGCCGCGTGCCTCGCGCACGACCTCGGGCACCCGCCGTTCGGGCACAACGGCGAGCGCGCGCTCGCCGACCTCACCCGCCACGTGGGCGGGTTCGAGGGCAACGCCCAGACGCTCCGGCTGCTCACGCGCCTCGAGCCGAAGGTCGTCGACCCGGCGACCGGGACGAGCGTCGGCCTCAACCTCACGCGCGCCGTGCTCGACGCCGCGGTGAAGTACCCGTGGCGCGCGGGCGAGGGCCCGGCCGGCCCGGACGGCGCGCCGACCGCCAAGTTCGGCGTCTACCCCGACGACCTGGACGCGTTCGCGTGGCTGCGCGAGGGGGCGCCCGAGGGCGTGCGGTGCCTCGAGGCGCAGGTCATGGATCTGGCCGACGACGTCGCCTACTCCGTGCACGACGTCGAGGACGCCGTGGTCGCCGGCCGCCTCGACCCGGGCGTGCTCGCCGACGCCGAGGTGCGCGACCGCGTCGTGGCGACCGTGCACGCCTGGTACGGGACCGGCCTGCCCGACGACGCGCTGCGCGCCGCGATGACCCGCCTGCTGCTCCTTCCCACGTGGGTGCGCGGCTTCGACGGGTCACGCGGGGCGCTGGCCGCGCTCAAGGACATGACGAGCCAGCTCATCGGCCGGTTCTGCAGGGCCGCGATCGCCGCGACGCGCGGGCGCTACGGGCCCGGTCCGCTCACCCGGTACGGCGCGTCGCTCGTCGTGCCCGACGAGACGCTCGCCGAGATCGCCGTGCTCAAGGGCCTCGCGGTCGCGTTCGTCATGGCGCCGCGCGAGCAGGAGCCGCTGTACGCGCGGCAGCGCCGCGTGCTCACCGACCTCGTCGCCGAGCTGTTCGAGCGGCCGGTCGAGCTCGAGCCCCCGTTCGCCGCGGACTGGCTCGCCGCGCCCGACGACGGCGCGCGCCTGCGCGTGGTCGTGGACCAGGTCGCCTCGCTCACCGACGTCAGCGCCGCCGACTGGCACGCGCGCCTGCTCGCGCCGGCCTGACCCGGGGCCGCCCCGGGGCCGCCCCGCGCAGGGGCGGGGCCTCAGGCGTCCGTGACCACCCGGAAGGGCGCGCGCAGCAGGTCCGCGGGGCGCGACGACCGGCCGACGAGCAGCTCGAAGTCCCCGGGCTCGACGACGCGCCGCCCCGCGGCGTCGACGATCGTGCAGTCCGCGACGGGCACCTCGAGCACGACGTCCGCGGCCTCGCCCGGCGCGAGTGTGACCTGCGTGAACGCCTTGAGCTCCCGGTCGGCCCAGGACGCCGAGGTCACCAGGTCGCGCACGTAGGCCTGCACGGTCTCCGTGGCGGGTCGCTCGCCGACGTTGCGCACGCGCACGCGCGCCACCACGGTGTCGGCCACCGTGAGCTCGCCGCGGTCGAGGCGCAGGTCGGCGTACTCGACCCGGCTGTACGACAGGCCCTCGCCGAAGACGAACGCCGGCTCCTGCGTGAGGTCGGCGTAGCGGTCGCCGTGCTGCCCGCGCACCTGGTTGTAGTACACCGGCTGCTGGCCCACGTGCCGGGCGAACGAGATCGGCAGGCGGCCCGAGGGCTCGACGAGGCCGAGCAGGACCTCGGCGATCGCCCGCCCGCCGGCCATGCCCGGGTTGGCCACCCACAGCACGGCCGCGGCCTCGAGCGCGGAGCGGGGGAGCACGAGGGGCTTCGAGGCGAGGAGCACGACGACCATCGGGGTGCCCGTCGCGGCGAGCGCGTCGAGCAGCGCGACCTGCCCGCCGACGAGCTCGAGCGTCGCGGTCGACCGCGTCTCGCCGACGAGCTCGATGCGGTCCCCGACCACCGCCACGACGACGTCGGCGGCCCGCGCCGCATCGACCGCCTCGGCGATGAGCTCCGGGTCCGGGTCGCACGGCAGGACGAGCGGCGGCCGTTGCTGGCCGTCGGGGAACCTGTCGCCCTCGGGGTGCACGCCGACGGTGAGGATGTCCGCGCCGCGCGCGTGCGTGACCGTCCAGCCCTGCGGCGCGTGCGCGCGCAGGCCGTCCAGGACCGTCGTGATCCGGTCGCGCGGGTGCCCGTCGGGCATCCACGTCACCTGGCCGCTGTTGCCGGCCCAGTCGCCGAGCTGGGTCTGCGCGTCGTCGGCGAGGGGCCCCACCACCGCGACGGTGCGGGCGGGACCACCGACGACGGCGCGCCCCTCGGCGTCGGCCGGCGCCCCGGGCGCGTGGCCCCCGCCGAGGGGGAGGACGCCGTCGTTGCGCAGGAGGACGAGCGAGCGGCGCGCGACGCGCAGGTTCACCTCGGCGTGCTCGGGCGTGCCGACGACGGCGGCGATGCGGGCGTCGTCGGGCCTGCGCGGGTCCTCGAACAGCCCGAGCTCCATCTTGAGCATGAGGATCCGGGACACCGCCGCGTCGATCTCGGCCTCGGTGAGCATGCCGCGCTCGACCGCCTCGAGGGCGCCCTCGAAGAACCGCGGCGTCGTCATGATCATGTCGTTGCCCGCCCGGACGGCGGCCGCGGCGGCGTGCACGTGGTCGGGCATGACCTTCTGCTCCCAGACCATGCGCCCGACGTTGTCCCAGTCGGTGACGAGCGTGCCCGTGTACCCCCACTCGCCGCGCAGCACCTCGCTGAGCAGCCACTCGTTGATCGTGATGGGCACGCCGTCGGTGGTCTGGTAGCCGAGCATGAAGGTGCGGCAGCCCTCGCGCGCCACCCGCTCGAACGGGGGCAGGAACCACGAGCGCAGCTTGCGCCGCGACAGGTCGGCCTCGCTGGCGTCGCGGCCGCCCTGGGTCTCCGAGTACCCGGCGAAGTGCTTCGCGGTGGCGAGGACCGCCGTCGGGTCCGCGGCGCCGCCGCCCTGGTAGCCGCGGACCATGGCCGACGCGAGCTCGCCGATGAGCACCGGGTCCTCGCCGAACGTCTCGTCGACGCGCCCCCAGCGCAGGTCGCGGGCGATGCACAGGACGGGGGAGAAGGTCCAGTGGATGCCGGTGGCCGCCGCCTCGACCGCCGTCACCCGGGCCACCTGCTCGAGCAGGGCCGGGTCCCACGACGCCGCCATCCCGAGCTGGGTGGGGAAGATCGTCGCGCCCTCCCAGAACGAGTGGCCGTGGATGCAGTCCTCGGCGACGAGCAGCGGGATGCGCAGCCGGGTGCGCTCGGTGAGCTCGTGCGCCTCGCGGACGAGCGCTGGGGAGGTGTGCAGGATCGACCCGGCGTGCAGGTCCTCGACCAGGTGCCGCACGCCGCCGCGGGCGTCGAGCTGGAGCATCTGCCCGACCTTCTCCGGCAGCGTCATGCGGCCCACCAGGTCCGCGACCCGCTCGGCGGCGGGCAGCGTCGGGTCGAGGTAGGGCAGGGTCTCGGTCGCCGGCACGGCAGTCCTCTCGTCGCGGGTCCCCAGCAGTCTCCCGCACGCCCGGACCCCCGCCGGCACGGCCTACACTCGCGGCGTGGCACGCATCCGTGGCGAGGACATCGCGGCGGTGCGCGAGCGGGCCCGCATCGAGGAGATCGTGGGCGAGCACGTCACGCTCAAGCCCGCCGGCGTGGGCTCGCTCAAGGGGCTGTGCCCCTTCCACGACGAGCGCACCCCGTCCTTCCACGTCCGCCCGCCGGTCAACCTGTGGCACTGCTTCGGCTGCGGCGAGGGCGGCGACGTGATCTCGTTCGTGCAGAAGATCGACGGCCTCGGCTTCACCGAGGCGGTCGAGATGCTCGCCGGGCGCGTGGGCGTCCAGCTGCGCTACGAGGACGGCGGCCCGACCCGACCTGGCGAGGAGCCCGGGCGCCGGCAGCGGCTCGTCGAGGCGCACCGGCACGCCGCCGCGTTCTACGCCGAGCAGCTCCTGACGCCCGCGGCGGCGATCGGTCGCCAGTTCCTCGCCGAGCGCGGCTTCGACCGGGCGGCCGCCGAGCAGTTCGGCGTCGGCTACGCGCCGCAGGGCTGGGACGCGCTGCTGCGTCACCTGCGGGGCAAGGGCTTCACGGAGGCCGAGCTGACGGCGTCGGGCCTCATGAGCCAGGGCCAGCGCGGCCTGTACGACAGGTTCCGCGGCAGGCTCGTGTGGCCGATCCGCGACGTCACGGGCGACGTCGTCGGCTTCGGCGCGCGCCGCCTGCACGAGGACGACAACGGCCCCAAGTACCTCAACTCGCCGGAGACCGCGCTCTACAAGAAGGCGCAGGTGCTCTACGGGATCGACCTGGCCAAGCGCGAGATCGCCAAGCGCAAGCAGGTGGTCGTCGTCGAGGGCTACACGGACGTCATGGCGGCGCACCTGTCCGGCGTGCCGACCGCCGTCGCCACGTGCGGCACCGCGTTCGGGCCGGACCACGCCCGGGTGGTCCGGCGCCTCCTCGGTGACACGGCCGCGGGCGGCGGCGTGCAGCTCTCCTCGGGCGAGTCCGTGGGCGGGGAGATCATCTTCACGTTCGACGGCGACGAGGCGGGCAAGAAGGCGGCGCTGCGCGCGTTCGGCGAGGACCAGCGGTTCTACGCGCAGACGTTCGTCGCGGTCGAGCCGAGCGGGATGGACCCGTGCGAGCTGCGCCAGGCCCGCGGGCCGGACGCGGTGCGCGCGCTCGTGGCCGGACGGCAGCCGCTCTTCGAGTTCGTGATCCGCTCGACGATCGCCGCGCACGACCTGGACACCGCGGAGGGCCGGGTGGCCGCGCTTCGCGCGTCGGCGCCGATCGTGGCGCGGATCCGCGACGCGGCGCTGCGGCCCGAGTACGCGCGCATGCTCGCGGGCTGGCTCGGCATGGAGCACGACGCCGTCGCGCGGGCGGTCGCGGCCGCCGGGCGCTCCGGTGGCCGGGACGGCACGGGGCCGGGCACGCGCCGGGGGTCCGGGGCGGACGCGGGCCCGGGCGAGGCGCGGCCCGCGCGAGAGTCGGCCGACCCGGTCGCCCGGCTGCAGCACAGCGTGCTGGAGGCCGTGCTCCAGCACCCGAGCAAGGTGGACGCGGAGGTCTTCGACGCCCTGCCCGACGACGCGTTCTCGGTCCCGGCGCTGCGCGCGGTGCACGAGGCGATCCGGGCCGCGGGCGGCGTCGGCGCGGTGGCGTCCGCGGGCGGCGAGGCCGCCTGGCTCGAGCGGGTGCGCGAGGAGGCGGCCGGCCCGGTCGCCGGGACGCTCACCGAGCTGGCGGTCGCCCCGCTGCCGGAGGACCGGCCCGAGGCGATCGAGGACTACGTGCGCGGCGTCGTCGCGGGGCTGGTCGACGTGCTGCTCACCCGGCAGATCGCGGACCTGCGCGGCCGGCTGCAGCGCACCGACCCCGAGCAGGACCCCGACGGTTACCAGGCCGTGTTCGCCGAGCTCATCGCGCTCGAGCAGCGCCGGAAGAACCTGCGCGCCGGCGACTGACGCCTCCGGCGCCCGAGTGCGGGACCGGCACGCGTCGGAGAGCATGGGGGATGCCCGACGCCCACGCCACGACGCCGAGCCCGCAGACCGACCCGCAGGCGCGGGCACAGCCCGACCGGGACGAGGAGCGCCACCGGGCCCCGGACCGCCGAGGTGCCGACGTGGCCCGGCAGGTCGCCGTCGTCGTCGGGGCGGTGCTCTCCGCGCTGGCCGGATGGCTCGGCAGCGGCGCCGCGGCCGGGCCGGGGCAGCAGGAGGTCGGCGACGGCGCGCTCGCCGCGGACGCGACCCCGGTGGCGCCGGGCGAGCCTGCCTTCACGATCTGGTCCGTCATCTACGCGGGCCTGTTCGCGTACGCGGTGTGGCAGGTGCTCCCGTCCCGTCGGGCGGACGCGCGTCAGCGCCGGGTCGGCTGGCTCGTCGTGGCGTCGATGCTGCTCAACGCGGCGTGGATCGGCGTCGTGCAGGCCGAGTTGCTCGTGCTGAGCGTGCCCGTCATCGTGGTGCTCCTCGCGGTGCTGCTCGTCGCCGTGGCGCGCCTGGGGGAGCGGCGCGCGTCCGGCGTGGTGGAGCCGGTCGTGCTGGACGGCACGTTGGGGCTGTACCTCGGCTGGGTCACCGTCGCGACGATCGCGAACGTGTTCGCGGTGGCGGTCGCGGGGCAGGCGGACCCGGCGGCCGCGGCGGCGTCGACGACGGCCGACGTGTGGGCCGCCGTCGCCCTGGCGGTCGCCGGCGCGGCGGGCGTGGCCTACGCGGTGTGGACGCGGGGCCGGCTCGCGATCGGCGCGGCGATCGTGTGGGGGCTCTCGTGGGTCGTCGTCGCCCGCAGCGGCGGGGACCTCGTCTCGCTGCCGGCCGAGGTCGCCGCGCGCATCGCCGCGGGCGCCGTGGCGGTCGCGACGGTGGGCATGGCGGTGCATCGGCTGCGGCGGCGCCGGGCGGGCGGGTAGCGGCCGCGCGCGAGCCGTCCTAGAGCTCGTGCTCGGCGAGCTCGCGGAACTCGTCGGGCACCGCGCGGGCACCGCCCAGCAGTGCCGGCAGGTACCCCGCGACGTCCTTGCCGAACCTTGTCCGGATGCGGTCGAGCGAGCCGTCCACGGCCCGCCGCGCGGCGCCCGACGCCGAGCCGGGGCGCCAGGGGTCGTCCGGCTCCAGGTCGAGCTCGAGCTGGATGACGCGCTGGTCGACGAGGTTGGACACCCCGATCGCCAGCAGCGTGACCTCGGTCCCCGGGACGTCGTCGAGCGCGGAGCGCACCAGGTGCTCGGCGACCTCGGTGAGCGTGAGCGTCGTGGCCACGGGCTGGGGGAGCGTGCGCGACCGCGTGACCGAGCGCATGCCCGCGAACCGCACCCGCACGGTGACCGTGCGCCCCGCGCGGCCCTTGTCGCGCAGGCGCCGCGCGACGCGGTCGGCCAGGTGCGCGAGGACGGCGCGCACCTGGGCCGGCTCGGGCTGTCGGGCGGGCATCGCGGACTGCGCCGAGACCGACCCCGCGCGGTGGCTGGTGACGATGCGCCGACGGTCGGCGTCCTGTGCCATCGCGAGCAGCTTGTGCCCGACGGCGTGCCCCACCGCGTGCGCCACGGCGTCGCCGGGCGTGCGGGCCAGGTCGCCGATCGTGCGGATGCCCAGGCGCGCGAGCCGCTCCTGCGTCACCGGCCCGACGCCCCACACGAGGCTCACCGGCAGCGGGTCGAGGAACTCGCGCTCGGTGCCCGGCGGGACGACGACGAGTCCGTCCGGCTTGGCCACCTGCGAGGCGATCTTCGCCAGGTGCTTCGTCCCGGCCGCGCCCACGCTGATCGGCAGGCCCACCTCCTCGCGCACGCGCTCGCGGATCCGCCGGCCGATGACCTCGGGCGGCCCGAACAGGTGCGTCGCGCCGGAGACGTCGAGGAACGCCTCGTCGATGGAGATGCGCTCCACGACCGGGGTGACGTCCTGCAGGATCGCCATGACGGCGTCGGCGAGGGCCTGGTACTCGCCGAAGTGGCCGCGGACGAAGACGAGGTCCGGGCACAGCCGCGCGGCCCGCGAGCCGCCCATCCCACCCTGCACGCCGTACCGCTTGGCCTCGTACGAGGCGGCGAGGACGACGCCGCCGCGCGGCCCGCCGCCGACGGCGATCGGCCGGCCGCGCAGGCGCGGGTCGAGGAGCTGCTCGACCGACGCGTAGAAGGCGTCGAGGTCGGCGTGGAGGATCGTGGCGCCCCGCCCCGGCATGGCCCCAGACTACTCGAACATGTGTTCGACCACCATGGTTCGCAGGGTCCCCGGCACCCCGGCTCGCGGTGGCCCACCCGGGCCGGCCAGGTGGCGTCGGCCACGGTTCACGCGAAAGAGGGCCGTAGGTCCCCTGCCCACATGTGGGGGCCGGGTGTCAGGATCTGAGGAACGCGTGCGCGACGGCGCGCACCGCCCGAGGAGGTGGGACGACATGTCCGAGACGGAGAACCTCTGCCACTGGGAGCAGGTCCAGCGCCAGTGGAAGTGGGAGTGGGCCAGCTACCACCCGCACACCACGGTGTACTGGACCTCCGAGCGCGAGGACGGCATCACCGAGCTCCTCGAGGAGGCCACGCTGGCCCCCGAGCCACCGGAGCTCAAGGTCGACCTCTGCTACGGGAGCCGATGGGAGAAGGTCTCCGGGACCGGGACGAACGTCGTCGTCGCGACCGCCGAGCTGCCCGAGGGTGTCACTCCCTCCGGTGAGGGCTGGCGGCTCGTGGTGCCGGTCGGCTGACGGGCCCGGTACGCACGCGCGGGGCCCGGCGTCCGCGCGACGCCGGGCGCCGCGACCGGGCCGGACCACCCGGTCGCCCTGAGCGCCAGGTCCCGGATCGGCGCGCCCCGCCGGCCGTAGGCTCCGCGTGTCCTCGAGCGCGGAGGTGCGCGGTGCGTGGGTCGCCGACCGTCGGTGCGCCGGAGGCCCGGGCGGTGACCGGGTCCCGGTCGCCACTCGCCTACGTCGGCGCGGTGCTCGCGCTGGCCGCGGTGCAGCGCGGGATCAGCGAGCTCGGCGGGGCCGTCGCCCGCCGCAGCGGCACGAGCGCCGTCGACCCCGGCGGCTGGTGGGCCGCGCTGAGCGTGCACCACCTCGTCCAGGGCCTGCTGGGGCTGGCGCTGCTGCTCGTCCTCGCGCGGACCCTCGGCCTGGACGTCGCCCTGCGCGTGGGCGACGCGCGGCGTGGCCTCGTCGCCGTCGGCGTGGTCGTGGCCGCGTACGCCGCCTTCCTCGCCGTGCTGTACGGCGTCGTCGGCGTCGACCCCGTGATCGCCGTGCCGACCGAGCGCGGTGCCCTGCTCGGCTACCTCGGGTTCCAGCTGCTCGGGTCCGGGCCCTCGGAGGAGCTCGTCTTCCGGGCGCTGCCGCTCGCCGTGCTCGCCGGCGTCGTGCCCGTGACGGTGCTGCGCCGCCCGCGGGTGTCCCTCGAGGTGCTGGTCGCGGCGGTCCTGTTCGCGCTCGCGCACGTCGTCCTCACACCGGCGGGCGCGACCGCCGACGCCGGGCAGCTGGCCACGGCGTTCGTGCTCGGCACGGTGCAGGGCGTCGTGCTCCAGCGCACGCGCAGCGTCCTGTACCCGATGGCGATCCACTCGCTCACCAACGTCCTCGCGGTGGGCGCCGCGGCGCTGCTGGCCTGAGCCGCCCGTCCCGGACGGCGGGCCCCACGGGCGCCCGGACACCGGTCCGCCGGTCGCGCGCGGCCCGTGCCGGGGTGAGGCTGGGGGATGACCTACGACATCGGCTACCTCGTGGGCAGCCTGTCCCGCGACTCCATCAACCGGACGCTCGCGCGGGCGCTCGTCGCGCTCGCGCCGGACGACCTGACGTTCCGGGAGATCCCGATCGGGGACCTGCCCCTGTACAACCGCGACCTCGACGCGGACTACCCGCCCGAGGGCCGGGCGCTGAAGGCGGCGATCGAGGCGAGCGACGGCATCCTGTTCATCTCGCCCGAGTACAACCGCTCGATCCCCGGCGCGCTCAAGAACGCGATCGACTGGGGCTCGCGTCCCTGGGGGACCAACTCCTTCGCGCGCAAGCCCACCGGCATCATCGGGGCGTCGCCCGGGAAGATCGGCACCGCCGTCATGCAGTCCTCGATGCGCAGCGTCCTGAGCTTCCTCGACGCGCCTCAGCTGAACTCACCCGAGGGCTACGTCACCTTCGTGCCGGAGCACTTCGGCCCCGACGGCGAGGTCCGCGACGAGGAGGCCGCCGTCTTCCTGCGGCACTTCATGGACGAGTACTGCGCGTTCGTGCAGCGGGTGCTCGACGCCACGGCGCGCGGACACATCGGCGACCCGGAGCCCTGGGAGGCGTGACCCGGTCGGCGTCAGGCGAGGGCGCGGACCAGCGCCTCGCCGCCCCGGGCGGCGACCAGCGCGGGGCCGGCCCCCGCGCGGACGGGCGCGGCGCCGGCGACGCCGTCGGCGAAGACCTCGACGACGGGCCCGTCGACGAGGACTCGGACCACGTCCCCGCGCGGCATCCGCCACGGCTCGCCGCCGGCGTCGACGGCCAGCTCCGCGGCGTCGGCGTCGATCCGCAGCACGGGCTCGTCCCCGCGGGCCAGGGTGAGCGTGCCGGGCGCGCGAATCGGGAGGGCCCACTCGACCTCGCACGGCCCGACGACGGGGACGCCGGCGCCGGTCACCTCCTCGGTCGCGCCCGTGCGGGCGGAGGCGAGAGTCGGGTGGGGCTCGACCCGCAGGCGGTCGCCCCGGACCCCGAGGCGGTACGGCACCGCGTGCGCGCCCGCCCAGCCGGGGCCGCGCACCTCGCGCAGCCAGTGGGCGAGCCCGGGTGCGCCGTCGGCGTCGCGGAACGCCGACCCCGCGTACAGCGAGGGTCCGTAGGTGTACCGGTGCCACCGCTCCGCCACGAAGCGCCCTCCGCGCAGGTCGCCGAGCGCGGCCACGCCGAACCCGGGGTGCCCGCCGCCCCACGCGGCGACGACGAGCGCCCACCGGCCGTCGACGCGCACGAGCTGCGGGCACTCCCAGATCTCGCCGGTCCACGGGTCGGTCGCGGAGGCGGGCCGGGAGGCGAGCACGCCGTCGTACGCCCAGCGCTCCAGGTCGTGCGAGCGGTAGGCCAGCGCGGCGCCCGAGCCGTCCGCGAGGCCGGCGCCCAGGAGCATGAGCCAGGAGTCGCCGTCGTGGGTCACGTAGGGGTCGCGCACCGCGGTCACGGCGGCGCCGTCGGGCAGCGGCGCGACGAACGGCCCCTTCGTCCACGTGCGCCACGCGTCGTCGGCGGGCCGGGCGAGGCGCACGCGCCCGAGCTGCGGGGCGGCGGCGTCGGCCGACGTGTAGAAGATCACCGTGCGGTCCTTGTCCCGCACGAGGCTGCCGGACCAGACGCCGTCGTCGCCGTCGCCGGGGGAGAGGGCGACCGGGCCCTCGTCCCAGTGCAGCAGGTCGGTGCTGGTCGCGTGGCCCCAGTGCTGCTCGGTGGCCCACGACGTCGTGCCGGGCACGTGCTGGAAGAACAGGTGGTAGCGGCCGTCGTGGTGCGTCAGCCCGAGGGGGTCGTTGATCCAGCCGGACCGCGCCGCGAAGTGCAGCCGGGGGCGCATCGCCCCGGCCGTGCTCGCCCCGGTGTCGCCCGGCGCCCGCCCGCTCACCGCGGGGCCGCCACGGAGGCGCGTCGCCGCAGCGGCATCGGCGCGCGGTGCACGACGGGCCCGGCGTCGACGGCGGGCGCCGCCCGGCCGGAGATCGCGTCGACGACGAGCTCGACCGCGCGGCGGCCGAGCTCGTAGTGCGGGATCGCGAACGTCGTCAGGCCCGGCCGCAGCCACTCGGCGATCGGCGCGTCGTCGAAGGAGACGATCGACATGTCGTCCGGGACGCGCAGCCCCGCCTCGTGGAGGGCCTGGTAGGCGCCGAACGCGACGCGGTCGTTGAACGTGACGATCGCGGTGCCGGGGCGGTCCGACGCGAGGATCGCGCGGGTGGCCTCCCAGCCGACGTGGGGGAGCCAGTCGGGGTCCATGTGCCCGCTCGCGGGACGGACGCCGGCCGCGTCGAGCACCTCGAGGATGCCCTGGAGGCGCTCGCGGCCTGCGACCGTGACGGGCGGGGTGTCGTCCGGGCCGGGGCCTGCACCGATGAGGTGGATGTCCCGGTGGCCGGCGTCGAGCAGGAGACGGGCCGCGGCGCGCCCGGCCTCGAGCTCGTCGGGGACGACGCTCGGGATGCCCGCGCGAGGCTCGTCCGGCAGCGCGTTGAGCAGCACGACGGGCGCGCTCTGCGTGAGGGCGTCGGGCAGGCGCCGGGTCTGGGTGAACATCGAGGCGAGGATGATCCCGTCGACCTGGCGGTCGAGCAGCGCCTCGATGAGCCTGCGCTCGACGTCGGGGTTGCCCTCGGACTCACCGATGAACAGCATCAGGCCGCGCTCGTGGGCCGCCTCGAGCGCGCCCTTGATGAGGTCGCCCGCGAGCTGCGACGTCGCGACGGTGTCCGACACGAAGCCGAGCGCGAGCCCGGATCCCTTGCGCAGCCCGACGGACAGGATGTTGCGGCGGTAGCCCAGCTCGGCGGCGACCTCCTGGACGCGCTGCTGCACGCTCTCGGAGATCCGCAGCTCGACGCCGCGCCCCGACAGCACGAGCGACGCCGTCGTCGACGACACCCCGGCCGCGGCGGCGACGTCGGCGAGGGTCACCCTCCTGCGAACCACGGCGTCCTCCTGTCCGGTGCCACATCGTAGGGGCTCGGTCACGGCGGCCCCCGCCGTCGGTGACGATCCGATCACGGAGTGGTCACGGAGGGCGGCGGTCGCGTTCCCAGCGCTTGACATGCGCGAGGCCTGATGGACAGACTGCCCGTGCTAAGACGATTTAGCAACGGGCTAGGGGCGCCCGGTCGGTTCCACAACCCATGGAAGGAGACGATGGTGTCTCGGACTGGAAGATCAGGTCGGCGCAGCGCGCTGGCCACCACGCTGGTCGTGGGTGCCCTCGCCCTGGCCGGCTGCAGCAGCCCCGGGAGCGGCGGGTCGACGGCCGAGCCCGAGGGTCCTGACACGGACACGCCGGGCGAGTCGACGGCCATCGACTGCGGCACCGAGCCCGTCACGCTGAAGGGCTACTTCGAGACCGGCTTCCCGCTCCCGACGGAGCTGGCCCGGGAGTTCGAGCGGCAGTACCCGAACGTGTCCTTCGACATCCGTGAGGACCAGTTCGCCGTCCTCACCCAGGGCGCGCCGCGCGTGCTGGCCGACGACCCGCCGGACCTCATGCGCCTGCCGCAGATGTCCGAGCTGGCGAAGGACGGCCTGCTGCTCAACCTCGACTCCTACGCCGAGTACTTCGGCTGGGACGAGTGGCCCGAGTCGCAGCTCGAGCAGATGCGCGTCGACGAGAACGGTCGTCGCGGCAGCGGCCCGCTCTACGCGATGGGCCTCAACTTCTCGATGACCGGCGTGTTCTACAACAAGGAGCAGGCCGCGCAGATCGGGATGACCGAGCCGCCCGCCACGCTCGCCGAGTTCGACGCCTACCTGCAGGCGGCCAAGGACGCCGGGCTCACCCCGCTCGCGCAGTTCAACGGCGGCGCCACCGGTGGTCTCGCGTTCCCGCTGCAGGCCCTCATGGCCTCCTACGGTGACACGGGCGCGATCAACGACTGGATCTACCAGGTGCCGGGCTCGACGATCGTGACCGAGTCCAACATCAAGGCCACCGAGCACCTGCAGTCGTGGATCGAGGCCGGCTACTTCGCGGACGACGTCAACTCGATGGACTACGCGATGATGATGGCCCGCTTCATCAACGGCGAGTCGGTGTTCATCTTCAACGGCGACTGGGAGTCGGGGAACCTCGACGCCCAGATGCCCGGCAACGTCGGCTTCTTCCTCATGCCCCCGCTCGAGGAGGGCGGCTCCTTCGGTGCCATGTCGGCCCCGCTGACCTACGGCATCTCGGCCTACGCCGAGAACCCCGAGTGCGCCGCGTTCTTCCTCAACTGGGTCGCCACGGACGAGACCGCCCGGACGATCGCCGTCGAGGTCGGCGGCTCGCACCCGATGGGCCCGGCCGACGCGTACATGCCCCCGATCGCCGAGGGCAGCGTGACCGCCGAGACGCTCGCGGCCGGTGCCGCGATCGGTGAGCAGGACGGCGCGATGGACTTCATCGCCAACGCCACCGGCACCGTGTACGCCGAGGGCTGGACGCCGAACCTGCAGAAGCTCGTCGCGGGCGAGATCGACCCGGTGTCGCTCCTCGAGGCGGTCCAGGCCGAGTACCTGCGCGAGGTCGGGTGACCCATGCGGCAGCGGCAGACCATCGACGGTCGCCGCGAGGTGTCCTCCCCGGTTCCCGGTAGCCCGGAGAGCAGGCGCCGCGCCCTGGCGGCGCGGCGCCTGCGCCGGGGGGTGCTGGCCTGGGCCCTCGTGGCCCCGGCCGGCATCGCCTACGTGCTCTTCGTGCTGCGCCCGATGGCGCAGTCCGTCCAGTTCTCGTTCTACGAGTGGGACGGGGTGACGGAGTCCACCTGGGTCGGCCTGGACAACTACGCGGCCGTCTTCGAGATCCCCGAGATGTACGGCTCGATCGTCAACGCCTTCGAGCTGATCGTCTACTTCAGCCTCGTCCCCGTGGCGCTCGGGCTGTTCACGGCGAACACCATCCGGAGCTTCGCGACGAGCCGGCTCGCGCTCGTGTCCCGGGTCGTGCTCTTCCTGCCCCAGGTCATCCCGCTCGTGGCCGCCGGCATCATGTGGAGCTGGCTCTACGCGTCGAACGGCACCGTCAACCAGGTCCTGCGCCTCATCGGCCTGGACTCGGTGACGAAGGCCTGGCTCGGCGACTTCGGCTCCGCCCTGCCCGCCGTCGGCGTCATCGGCGCCTGGGTGCACTTCGGCCTGTGCATGCTCCTGCTGCTCGCCGGCATGACGAAGATCGACCCGGCGCTCTACGAGGCGGCCCGCATCGACGGCGCCGGCCCCGTGCGGGAGTTCTTCGCCATCACGCTGCCGAGCCTGCGCCAGGAGATCAGCGTCTGCATCACCGTCACGGTGATCGCCGCCCTGGCCAGCTTCGACATCATCTACATCTCCACCCAGGGCGGCCCGGGCAACCAGACGCTCGTGCCCGGCCTGGCGATCTACCGGCTCGCGTTCTTCAGCCGCGAGGTCGGCCTCGCCTCGGCCCTCGCCGTCGTCCTCATGGCGCTCGTGCTCGCCGTCGTCCTCCCGCTGCAGCGGCTCAACCGGGAAGGTGACTCGTGATCGTCGCCCGGCGCGAGGTGTGGCTCGGCCGCGTCCTCCTCGTCCTGCTCATGGCCGTGACGGTGCTGCCGTTCGTCAGCCTGTTCTTCACGGCCCTCCACCCCTCCGGCACCTACCCGTCCGGCATGGAGTGGCCCGAGGCCCCCCAGTGGGGGAACTTCGTCGCCGCCTTCAAGGTGTCGAACATGGGGCAGCTGCTCTGGTCGAGCACACTCATCGTGCTGGCGGTCGTGCCCGCGTCGCTCGTCATCGCGACCCTGGCCGGCTTCGCGCTCGGCCACCTGCGTCCGCCGGGGGCGCGCGTCATCTTCATCGCGTTCATCCTCGGCCTGACGCTGCCGCGCGAGGGCGTCATCGTCCCGCTGTACTACCAGCTGCGCGACCTCGGGCTGCTCAACACCCGGTGGGCGATCATCCTGCCGCTCATCGGCCTGTACATGCCCTTCGCCGTGTTCTGGATGCGGGCGCACTTCGTCAACATGCCCGAGGACCTGTCGGAGGCGGCGCGCATCGACGGCGCGAACACCTGGCAGCTCTTCTGGCGCGTGCACGTGCCGCTGTCGATGCCCGCGCTGTCGTCCCTGGCGATCCTGCTGTTCCTGTGGACGTGGAACCAGTTCCTCCTCGCGGTGGTCCTGGTCTCCGACCCGATGAAGCGGACCATGGCGGGCGCGCTCGGCGCCTTCCAGGGCCAGTGGGGCACGGACATCCCGCTGCTGTGCGCCGGGTCGCTGCTCATCCTCACCCCGACGCTGCTGGTGTTCCTCGTGTTCCAGCGGCAGTTCGTCAGCGCCCTCCTGCAGGGCTCGCTCAAGGGGTGAGCGTGGACGCCACGACCGGCTCCGGGACCCGCCCGCCGTTCGACCCGGAGCTCGCGGCGGTGCTCGCCGCCCGCGGCTCCGAGGTGGTCGTGTCGATGCGGCCCGACGAGATCGTCCCGCTGCGGGCGCGCGCGGCCACGCGCGAGGCGGTGCTCGCGGCCGTGCCGCCGACGTTCGACGTCACCGAGCACCGCGTGCCCGGGCCGGACGGGGGAGCGGACGTCGAGGTGGTGCTCCTGCGCCCGGCGTCGGCGGGCAGCGCCCTGCCGTGCCTGCTGCACCTGCACGGCGGGGGCCTGGTCACGGGGACCGCGTGGGACGACGTCCTGCCGCTGCTCGGCCTCGCCGAGGACGAGGGGTGCGCGATCGCGTCGGTCGGGTACCGCCTCGCGCCGGAGCACGGCTACCCGGCGGCGCTCGAAGACGGCTACGCCGTGCTGACCTGGCTCGTCACGCACGCGGCGGAGCTCGGCCTGCGCCCGGACGGCGTCGTGCTCGAGGGCATCAGCGCGGGCGGTGGTCTCGCGGCCGCGCTCGCGCTCCTGGCGCGTGACCGCGGCGGCCCCCGCCCGGCCGGGCAGATGCTCGCGTGCCCGATGCTCGACGACCGCAACGACACCCACTCCGCCCGCCAGATGGAGGGCGTGGGCGCCTGGGACCGGTCGGCCAACGCCACGGCGTGGCGCGCGTACCTCGGCGAGCTCGCCGGGACCGGCGCGGTGCCCGTGTACGCGGCACCGGGCCGGGCGACCGACCTGGGCGGGCTCGCCCCGACCTTCCTCGACGTCGGGTCCGCGGAGACGTTCCGCGACGAGACCGTCGAGCTCGCGCGCCGCATCTGGGCGGCCGGCGGCGACGCCGAGCTGCACGTGTGGCCCGGCGGCTTCCACGGCTTCTACTACTTCGAGCCCGACGCCGCCCTCTCGCGCGACGCCCGCGCCGCGCGTGCGCGCTGGCTGCACCGGCTCCTGTCCCGCCTCCCGCAGGGAGGTGGCAGGTGAGCGTGGTCGCGGCGCTCGAGGCCGCCCTGCCGTGGACGCCGGTCGAGGTGCCCGACGACGTCCCGACCGGCGACATGCCCGGGGACAAGGTGCGCATCGGCCCGGAGCACGTGGCGCGGGCGAACGCGCTGTTCCCGATGCTCGTCGCCGAGCTGCTGCCGGTGGTGCGGGCGAGCGCGTGCTCGCGCGCGGTCGTGGCGGTGGCGGGCGGCTCCGGCGTCGGCAAGTCCGAGGTCGCCTCGGTCGTGTCCCACCTGCTGCGCACCACCGGGGTCGGCGCGTACACGCTCTCCGGCGACAACTACCCGCGGCGGATCCCGGTGCAGAACGACGCCGAGCGGCTGCGCATCTTCCGCGACGCCGGGGTGCGCCGCCTCGTGGCCGCGGGGGAGTACGACGCAGACCGGGCCGCCGTCCTGCGCGGCCTGCAGGAGGCGGAGACCGACGCCGACCCGGCGCTCGTCGCCGAGCACCCGTGGCTCGCGACCTACCAGGCGGCCGGACGCGAGGCGCTGCGCGGCTACCTCGGCACCCCGGCCGAGATCGACTTCGCCCACCTGTCCGAGATCCTCGCCCGGTTCCGGGACGGCGCGCCGTCGCTGCACCTGCGCCGGATGGGCCGCGGGCCGGCGGACCTCTGGTACGAGCGAGTCGACATGACCGGCGTCTCCGTGCTCGTCGTCGAGTGGACGCACGGCACCAGCGAGCACCTGGTGGGCGTCGACGTGCCGGTCCTGCTGCACTCGACGCCGGAGGAGACGCTCGCGCACCGGCTCGCACGGGCCCGGGACAAGGGCCCGGACAGCCCGTTCACGACCATGGTGCTGGGGATCGAGCAGGACCTCCTGCGTCGCCGCGCCGCCGACGCGCGGATCATCCTCACGCGCGAGGGGGAGCGGCTGTCCCACGAGCGCTACCTCGAGATGGAGGGGGGAGCGCCGTGACCGAGCGCCCCGGCGCGAGCGCGCGCCCCATGCTGAACCTGTACCCGGACAGCGTGGGCGGGCGCCTCGCGGGCGCCGTCGACCTGCTGCGGCGGCCCGAGGTGGCGGGCGCGTTCGACGCCGTCTACGTCCTGCCGAGCCTGTTCCACACCGACCTCGACCGGGGGTTCTCGGTCATCGACTACGGGCTCGACGAGCGGTACGCCACGCGCGAGGACCTCGACGCTCTGCGGGACCTCGGGCTGACCCTCAAGCTCGACGTCGTCCTCAACCACTGCTCGGTGCTCTCGCCGCAGTTCCAGGACCTGCTGCGCAACGGCGACGCCTCGCCCTACCGCGACTTCTTCATCGACTGGAACCGGTTCTGGGCCGGGCACGGCGAGATGACGGAGGCCGGCTACGTGCAGCCGGCGCCGGAGCACCTGGCGAAGATGTTCTTCCGCAAGCCGGGGCTGCCGATCCTCATGGTCCGGTTCCCCGACGGTCGCGACGTGCCGTACTGGAACACCTTCTACCAGGAGGTCGTCTACCCGCGGCTCGACCCGCAGGACCTCATGGCCCACCTGGGCTGCCAGTACGGCGTCGCGAGCGAGGTCGCCGCCCTGGTGAACGCGGCGCTCGACGCCGGGGCCGCGCCGTCCGACGTCGTCTGGGGCGCCCACGAGAGGTTCGCCGCGCCCGTGACGGCGCTGCTCGAGCGGCGCCGTCGCTACCTGGGCCAGATGGACGTCAACGTCGCCTCGCCGCTCGTGTGGGAGTTCTACGAGGAGACGCTGCGCACGCTCGCCGGGTACGGGGCGTCGATCGTGCGCCTCGACGCGTTCGCGTACGCCCCCAAGGCCCCGGGCCGGCGCAACTTCCTCAACGACCCGGAGACGTGGGACCTGCTCGCCCGGCTGCGGGGGATCGCCGACCGGTTCGGGCTGTCGCTCCTGCCGGAGATCCACGCGTCCTACGCCGAGGGGACCCACGAGCGCATCGCCGCCGAGGGCTACCTCACCTACGACTTCTTCCTGCCCGGCCTGGTGCTCGACGCGCTCGAGCACGCCGACGCCACGACGCTCGAGCGCTGGGCGCGCGAGCTCGTGGACAAGAAGATCCGCACGGTGAGCATGCTCGGCTGCCACGACGGCATCCCCCTGCTCGACCTCGAGGGCCTGGTGCCCCACGAGCGCATCGAGCGGCTCGTCGACACCGTCGTCGGCCGCGGCGGCCACGTGAAGAACCTGCACGGCCAGAAGCAGATGTACTACCAGGTCAACGCGACCTACTTCAGCGCGCTCGGGGAGGACGAGCGCGCGATGCTCCTGGCCCGCGCCATCCACCTGTTCATGCCGGGCCGGCCGCAGGTGTGGTACCTCGACCTGTTCGCGGGGACCAACGACCACGAGGCCGTGGCCCGCGCCGGCGCCGGCGGGCACAAGGAGATCAACCGCACCAACCTGTCGGCCGACCAGGTCGCGCGGCGTCTGGAGGAGCCGGTGGTGCGCGACCAGCTCACGCTGCTGCGGTTCCGGCACGAGTCGCCGGCGTTCGGCTTCGACGCGCGCTTCGAGGCGCTGCCCGCCGGTCCCGGCCGCCTGGCCTGGCGCTGGGAGCAGGACGGTGCGGTCGCGCTCCTCGAGGCCGACCTCGCCACCCGGTCGTTCACGGTGTCCGACGGCGAGGGCCGGGTCGTCCTCGCCCGGTAGCCGCCCCGGTCCGCGGTCCGCTCCGGTCCGGGGCCGGCAGGGGAGGGGCACCCCTGCCGGCACCCGTGTCGGTGGTCGCCCGTCGCTCCGTGCCGAGCACCGGTCGACTGCGACACCGTGAGGGTACGGAGGCCGAACGCGCTGGTCAATACAACAAAAGACTGGCCGTGAGACGGCGATTATTGACTAGATTGCTGTTATTCGCGCTAGGGTCGCGCCCATGAGCCGCACCACCGCCGTGGCGGGATCCGCGCCTCGCGCGGTGCTCGCCCAGCTCGCCGACGGCGCGCGCCTCACCGCCGCCGAGATCAGCGCCCGGACCGGCATCCCGCGGAGCACCGTCGTCCAGGCCCTGCGCCGCCTCGCCGCAGCGGGCGAGGTGAGCCGGCACGACGTCGGCCCGCGCGGGCGGGGACGTCCCGCGGCGGCCTGGTCCGTCGCCGCGGCGCCGGGCCCCCTGGCCGTGGTCGTCGCGACGGCCCACGGGACCGTCGTCGGCGTCGTGGCCCCCGACGGCGCGGTCCTCGCGGCCCGGGAGGCCGAGCCGCTCGAGGCCGCCGGGGAGGGGCGCCGCGCCGGGCCCGCCCTCGACGCCCTGGACGACGCGCTCGCCGCGTGCGCCGTGGCGCCCGGCGACCTCTCGATGGCCGTCGTGGGGCTGCCCGGCCCGTCGGAGTTCGGCGCGGCGGCGCGCCGGGCAGCGGCGGCGTCGAGCGGGCACCTGCGCCGCTTCCGCACGTGGGACGGCGGCTCGCCCGCGGAGCGGCTGGCCGCCCACCTCGGCTGCCCGGTGCACACCGAGAACGACGCGAACCTCGCCGCGCTGGGCGAGGCGACGTCGGGCGCGGGCGCCGGCCGCGACAGCGTCCTGCACGTGAGCCTCGCGCACGGCACGGGCGCCGGGCTCGTCCTCGGCGGTCGGCTGCACCGGGGCGCCGCGGGGCTCGCCGGCGAGATCGGTCACCTGCACCAGACCGACGACGGCCCGCTGTGCCACTGCGGCGCCCAGGGCTGCTTCTGGCAGGTGCAGAGCGTCCCCGCGCTGCTGCGCGCCCTCGCCGAGGCCCACGGACGCCCGTTCACGGCCGCGGACGTGGCGCGCGCGGCAGCCGACGACGACCAGGACGTCGTCGGTGCGCTCGTCGGGTTCGGCCACGCGCTCGGGCGCCGCCTGGCCGACGCGGTCGTGCTGCTCGACCCGGAGGCGATCGTCGTCGACGGCGGGCTGGGCGCGGCGAGCGACGTCGTCGCGCGGGGCGTGCGGGAGGGGGTCCGCCGCTACGCGCCCCCGACGCTCGCGCGAGCCACGGAGGTGCTCGTGGGCACGTGCGGGGAGACCGCGGCGCTCGTCGGCGCGGCCGCGCTCGCGCGCACCGAGGGGCTGTTCGCGCGGGCCTCGGGCGGCTGAGCCGCCGCTGCGGTGGTGGACGGCGGCGACCGGGACAAGCATGGCCGGATGGCCACCGACGAGCCGGGGCGCACCGCGACGGCGCCCCGTACCGACGACCGGACGTTCCTCGGCCAGCCGCGCGGGCTGGCGAACCTGTTCAGCGTCGAGCTGTGGGAACGGTTCTCGTTCTACGGCATGCAGGGCATCGTCCTGCTCTACATGTACGTCGAGGCCACCGACGGCGGGCTCGGCATCGACCGGAGCATCGCCGCGGGCATCGTCGGCGCCTACGGCGGCTCGGTCTACCTGTTCTCCGTGCTCGGCGGGTGGGTCGCGGACCGGCTCCTCGGCGCGGAGCGCACCATGCTCGTCAGCGCGGTCCTCATCATGCTCGGGCACGTCGCGCTCGCCCTGCTGCCCGGCGCCGCCGGGCTGGCCACCGGCCTGATCCTCGTGGCGGTCGGGTCCGGCGGCCTCAAGGCGACCATCACGAACCTCGTGGGCGCCCTGTACCGCAAGGGAGACCCGCGGCGCGACGCCGGCTTCTCGATCTTCTACATGGGCATCAACATCGGCGGGCTCATCGGCCCGCTGCTCACCGGCCTCGCCCAGCAGGAGTACGGGTTCCACCTCGGCTTCGGCCTCGCGGCGGTCGGCATGGCGATCGGCCTCGGGCAGTACCTCGTCGCGCGCCGCACCCTGCCCGACGACGTGCACCACGTCCCCGACCCGCTGCCGCGCGAGCACCGCCTGCGCTACGCCGCGATCGCCGTCGGCGCCGTCGTCCTCGTCGCCGTGCTCGTCGCCACCGGGGTGCTCACCGCGGAGAACCTGGCCGACGTCGTCGTCGGCGCCATCGCGGTGGCCGCGGTCGCGCTGTTCGTCGTGCTGCTGACCAGCCGCGAGGTCGACGCCGACGAGCGCTCCCGGGTGCGCTCGTTCATCCCGATGTTCGTGGCGTCGGCGGCGTTCTGGGCGCTGTTCCAGCAGCAGTTCACGGTCATCACGATCTACTCCGACACGCGCCTGGACCGGATGGTCGGCGGGTGGGAGATCCCGATCCCGTGGGTGCAGTCGTTCAACCCGATGTTCATCATCCTGCTGGCGCCCGTGTTCGCGGCGATGTGGACGAGGCTGGGGGACCGGCAGCCGACGACGCCGGTGAAGTTCGGCCTCGGAACCGTCCTCATGGGCGCGGCCTTCCTCGTCTTCCTGCCGATGGTCGGGGTCGACGCGGTGCCCGTGCTGTGGATCGCGCTCGTCATGATCGTGGCGACGTCGGGCGAGCTCATGCTCTCGCCCGTCGGCCTGTCGCTCGCGACCCGGCTCGCCCCGCGCGCCTACCCGGTGCTCATGGTGGCGCTGTTCTACCTGTCGGTGGCGCTCGGCACGGCGCTGTCCGGGGCGCTCGCCGGGTTCTACGACGAGGAGTCCGAGGGCGCCTACTTCGGCACGCTCGGCGCCGTGACGATCGGCATCGGCCTCGTCCTGCTCGCCTGGTCGCCGCGGATCACGCGGCTCATGCGCGGCGTGCGGTGAGGCCGGACACCCCCTGAGACCCCTCTGGTCGCCCGTCGGGGGCCGCTGTCAGACTGCCCGCGGGAGGCGGCGATGACGGTGCTCGGGCGGGAGGCGGTCGTCATCGTGCACGGGATCGGGGAGCAGGCGCCCCTGGCCACGGTGCGCGAGTTCGTCGGGCGGCGGACGGTGACGTCCCGCGGCCAGGAGGCACGCGGCGGCGTCGCGGACGCGCACGACGCGGTGTTCACCGAGCCCTCGCCGGTCGGCGTGCGGACCGACGAGCTCACCTACGTCGTCGCGTGGAACCAGGAGCGGACCATCGACGAGATCCTCGCCGGGCGCGAGGGATGGCGGCCGCAGGAGCGCTCCGCGGTCACGGAGTTCCACGAGTTCTACTGGGCGCCGAGCTACCGCACGACGACGCTCGGGCACCTCACGGGATGGCTCCTCCCGCTCCTGCTCCGGCCGCTGCGGACCTTCAGCACGCCGCGCCTGCGCGGGCCCCACGGGGTCGTCCGGCTGCTCCCGGTGCTGCCGCTGCTGCTGGCCCTCGGCGTCGTCGTCGCCCACCGGTCGCAGGCCGTGGCGGGGTGGGTCGCGGGGGTCGCGGTCGCCCTCGGGGTGCTCGGCGCGCTCCTGCTGGGCACCCTGCTGGGCCTCGTCGCGACGGCGAAGGTCGTGGTCCTGGCGGTGGCCACGCTCGTGGCCGCGGCGTTCCTCGCCTGGGGCGTCGGCAGCGTCGGGAGGGCGGTCGCGTCCCTCGGCGCGACGGTCGTGGCGACGGCGGTGGGCGGGTTCCTCGCCGAGCGCATCACGCGCACCCTCGGCGACGCCGCGCGCTACCTCGCCGGCACGAGCCCCGGCAACGTCATCGAGAACGAGGTCATCCGGCGGGCGGTCGTCGACCTCCTCGAGCGCCTGCACGAGGCGAAGGACACCGACACGGGCCGCAACCGCTACGACCGCATCGTCGTCGTCGGGCACAGCCTCGGCAGCGTCATCGCCTACGACGCCGTCCGGCTGCTGTGGGCGCGGTGGCACCGGGAGCTGGAGCTGCCCGACGCCGACGGGTCGGCCGCGGCCGAGGCGGTGCACGCCGTCGAGGTGGCCGGGGAGGCGCTGCGGCGCGCCGTGGCCGACGGCGGCGACGTCGAGGCGGCGCAGCGGGCGTACTGGGCCGCCCAGCGCGGGGCCCAGCTCGTCATGCGTGACCTCCCGCGCACCGCGGAGACGAGGCGGTGGATCATCACCGACCTCGTCACGCTGGGCTCGCCCCTGACGTACGCGGACGCGTTCCTCGCGACGGGCCCGGAGGACCTCGCGGAGCGCTTCGAGGAGCGCAGCCTCGCCGCGAACCCGCCCGCCGTGCAGCGCGTGCGCAGGGCGGCCGGGCACCCGTACCGGCTGTGGGTCCCCGGCTACCGCGGGAAGCGGCCGTCGACCCGGTGGCACCACGCGGCGCCGTTCGCCTGCGTGACCTGGACGAACCTGTGGTTCGAGCACGACCTCGTCGGCGGCGCGGTCGGGCCGCACTTCGGGCCGGGCGTGCGGGACGTGTCGCTCGGCGGCACGACGTGGCTCGCGGGGATGGCGTTCGCCTACCCGCACTCGAGCTACTGGATGACGTCCACGCGGTCGCTGGTCCGCGCCGGGAGCGACCTGAGCCGGCGCATCCTGCGCGAGATCATCCGACGCCGCCCGACGCTCCTGCTCACCGCGCGCGACGAGCTCGACGACGCCGCGCTGCGCGGCCTGACGGACCTCCTGCTGCGCGGGCGCGAGGAGGGCGCAGGCGGGGCCGGGACGGCTCCGGCCGTACCGGGGGAGCCCGCGCCGCACGACGTCGCGGTGCGCCTGTACGTGGGCGCGACGGACCCCGAGCGGCGCGGCGCCTACCTGCCCGTCGGCACGGCCCCCTTGCCGCCCGTGGAGGAGCGGCGCGCCCTTCGGGAGCTGCTCGGCCCGCGCAGCCGCGTCGCGCTCCTGGTGTCGGTGGACATCCTCGCGCCCGACGCCGGCCCGCCCGCCCGGCCGACGGCCGCGGGGCGCGCGCTCGACGAACTCGCCGAGGCCGACGAGGGCGCCGGCGACGGTGCGACCACCGAGGCCGAGCCGCCCGACGACGAGGAGTCGGAGCCCGTCGGCGAGCGGGAGTAGCCGCCGGGTCACCCTTCGGTTGCCGCCGCCGTGGTCGCGGATGACCATGGAACCGGAGCGGTACCGATGGTGGATCCAGCGTTCTACCAGCAGGTGTGGGACGGTCTCCCGGATCGCTTGAGGGACGCGTTCGGCCGGCGGGACCTCACCCCCGAGGAGCGTGCGACCCTCGCGTCGCACGGCGTCCCGATGGCCCAGGCCCAGTGGGCGGGCACCCCGCAAGAGGCGGCGTCGCTCGAGGTCTCCCGCGGCTTCCTGCTCTGGGTCGCCGACCTGCTCGACACGCAGGCCGACGGCGACCCCGACGTGCGTCGTCGGGCGCGGCGGCTCCGGGACGAGATGGCCGAGGAGGCGCGCCGCGGCGCGGAGCGCCTGTCACGTGCGAAGGCCCCCCACCATGCCTCCGGCTAGGCGAGGGGCCTGTGTCTCTGGCTCCCGCGACTGGACTCGAACCAGTAACCGTCCGATTAACAGTCGGATGCTCTGCCAATTGAGCTACGCGGGATCGCGCCCGGCAATGCTACCCGATGCGCGGAGGTGCTCCTGACGCGCCGCCCGGCGCGCCTCAGAGCCCGGCGGCCTCGCGCACGCGCAGCTCGGCGGCGTCGACGGCCTCGGCCACGGCCGGGTCGTCGAGGTCCACCCGGCCCGGCCCGATCACCTGCGTGAACAGGCGGCCGTCGCCGTCGCGCCGCAGGGCGACCTGCACGACGGTCCGGTCGGGCAGCGTCACGCGCTCGCGGTGCACGACGGACGAGTCCACGCACTGGCGCAGGATCGCGGGGAACTCCCGGTCGGCCTCGTCCTTCAGGTGCAGGACGAGCGGCTCGGTGCTGTCGACCCACTCGACCGTGACCGTCAGGTCCTCGGGGTCGAGGCGGGCGGTGACGACGTCGGTCCAGGGGCGGCGCGTCGGCTCGTCGTCCCCGACGACGAGGAGCGCCTGCGTGGTGGCGACCGCCCAGCCGTCCGTGAGCCGGCCGTGCCCCAGCACCCGCTCGTGACGGGCCAGGCCGAGCCGGTTCCGGACGTCGTCGGGCAGCGCGGAACGACGGAAGAGGGCCATGTCCTCCACGGTAGCCGGGACGACGAGGTGCCCCGGTGGGCCGCACGGCCCGCCGTCGCGTCGCACCGCGAGCGTCTGCTGCTCGCCGTCGCCGTCGCGGCGGCGAAGAACTCGCTCTCCGGGCACTGAGGCGCCGCCTCCGCGACGTGCGACGGGTGGGCCAGGCGGGGCTCGAACCCGCGACCGACGGATTATGAGTCCGCTGCTCTGACCTGCTGAGCTACTGGCCCGGTGGGCGCCGGGCGCGGCGTCCGGCGCCAGGCTACCGGCGCTACAGCTCGATCCAGAGCGGCGCGAACGGCGACAGGTAGAGGCTCACGACGGTCCGTTCGCCGCCGGAGACGACCGGCACGTCCAGCCAGTCGCCCATGCCCGAGCGGTTGTGCACCGCGTCGAAGATCCGGGTCCGCAGCTCGGTGAGGTCGACGTCGTCCGGCAGCTCGAAGACCGAGTGCCCGAAGTGCAGGCGTGCCATGGCGCCACGGTAGGCCCGGCCGGGCCGTCCGGACGTGCTCGCCGCGCGCTTTCGGCAGGACGTACGCCTCGATCGCCGCGACCTCCTCGGGCGTCTCACCCGCGCCGCGCGCCGCCTCCTGGCTGAGCACGAGGGTGCCCGGGAACCCGTACAGCGACGTGAGCCCGATGGCGACCGACATCGGCGCGGAGTAGCCCAGCAGGCGCCCCGCGAGGCTCGCGAAGAGCGCGATCCCGGCCAGCCCGAAGACGAAGGCGAGGACCAGCGGGAGCGCCAGCGCGGCGACGTCGGCGGGGGCCACCGTGGCGAGCGGCGCGAACACGAGGATGAGGATCGAGACCATCATCAGCCCGAGCGCGTCGATGCCGGCCAGCGCCGACGGGCGCAGGATCCGGGCCGCGCGCAGCGCGATGCCCAGGAGCAGCGCCACGACGAACGTGTTGAGCACGCCGTCGGTGAGGTCGTTCAGCGCGATCGACACCAGCACCACCGCGCCGACGACGAGCAGCGTCCCCGTCGTCGTCTGCAGCGCGGCGGGCAGGCGCGAGCGCGCGGCGTCCCCGGCGCCCGCGACCGGGGCGTCCGGCAGCTCACCGGCGCGGTAGGCGGCCTTCAGGCGCCTGGCCTCGCGGCGCAGGATGAGCGACGTCAGCGGGAACCCCACGAGGCCCTGCAGGCCCACGACGAGCACCGGGAAGATCGCCAGGGTCGTCAGCCCGTAGCCGAGCGCCGCCTCCTGCACGATGAGCACCGAGATCGTGCCGCCGGAGATCGCGCCGGTGCCGGCGACGACGAAGTCGAGCGCGCTCGCGACCCCCTCGTACCCGGCCGGGGCGCGGTGCCCGAAGATCAGCGTCGCCACGAGCAGGGCCACGCCGATCCCGACGACCGTCACCATTCCCACGACGAAGGTGCGCCACTGCTTGCGGAAGTCCTCGACGCTGATGAGCGTCCCGAGGTGCACGATGATGAAGCCGACGACGACGCCGCCCAGGCCGAGCAGGGCCGAGCTCGCGAGCATGTCGTCGGGGAAGACGTCGGTGAGGAACCCGACGAGGAAGATCACGCTCGCGACGAGCAGCGAGGACACGAGCGAGCGGGTGCGCTTGGCGACGAGGTCGCTGACCGTCCACACCGCCATGACGACGACGAACGCGAGGACCGGGTTCATGCCTGGTGCTCCGGGAACCTCCGGGCGAGCTCGAGCAGCATGCGCGCGCCGTAACCGGTCGCGCCGCGGGGCCGCCAGCCGTCGTCGGTGTCGGACTGCATGGTCCCGGCGATGTCGAGGTGCGCCCACGGGACGTCGCCGACGAACTCCGCGAGGAACAGGCCCGCGGTGATCGTCCCGGCGTGCTTGCCGCCGAGGTTGGCGATGTCCGCGACCGCCGAGTCCAGCTGGCTGCGGTAGGAGCGCTCGAGCGGCAGCTGCCACGCCCGCTCCGCCGTCGCGTCCGCCGCCGCGAGCACCTGGTCGACGAGCGCCTGGTCCGTGCCCAGCGTCGCGGCGACGGTCGGCCCGAGGGCGCCGAGCGCGGCGCCGGTGAGCGTGGCGGCTCGACGAGGGTCAGGCCCTCGTCCTCGTCGCCGAGCGTGAGCGTGCCGCCCTCCAACCCGAGCGCGGGCTCACCGGACAGGAACGCTGCGAGCCAGTCGTCCTGGTCCATGAGCGCGTCGGAGCAGGCCATCCGGGTGCTCGCGAGCGGGCCCGTGAGGCGCAGCACCCCGGCGTCCCACTCGGCGGCCGCGCTGAGGCTGTTGCAGCCGGCGTGGGCGGAGACGCGGCCCTCCGAGAAGATGAGCCGCACCTCGCTGCCGGGGACGAGGTCGCGCCCGCGGGCCGAGGTGGCCACGAACGTCCTGCCCTCCAGCCCGGCGTCTGCGGCGGGAGCGGCGCCCGGGTCGTCGGTCGCGCAGGCCGCGAGCACCGGCGCGAGCACCGCCAGCACGGCGAGCGCGACCCCGACGCGGCGCCGAGCGTGCCTGGCCATGTCGCCTCCCCGGGTTCGCTCCGTCCAGGGTGACCACGCGGCCGCCGACGGCGGACCACCCGTTCCGGGTGAGGCCCTGCCGCGGGTGCGGGACGCCCCGACGCCGCCCCGTCCGCGACGTGGGACGTCCGTGGTCGCGGCCCCGGCGCACGGGCATCCTCGCCGCATGGGGCGGACCGACACCTACACGTTCGGCGACGGCGACCTCGCCGCCCGCCGCCTCGCGCGGCTCGCCGAGGTCTTCGACCCGCCCACACGTGCCGCGCTGACCGAGTGGTGCCCCGGCCCCGTGGGGCACGCCGTCGACCTGGGCGCCGGTCCCGGCCTCACCATGCGTCTGCTGCACGACGCCGTCCGCCCGGCCACCGTGACCGCCGTCGAGCGCTCGCCCCACCACGCCGCCCGGGCGCGCGAGGCGCTCTCCGACGTGCCGGGCGCCGTCGTCGTCGAGCACGACGTCACGGTCGCACCCCTGCCGGTCCCGCCGGCCGACGTCGTCCTCGCACGCTTCCTGCTCACCCACCTCGCCGACCCCGGCGCCGCGCTCGCGCTGTGGGCCACGGCGCTCACGCCGGGCGGGCGGCTGCTCGCCCAGGAGACCGCGCGCATGGCCAGCGCGGAGCCCGTCCTGGCCCGGTACTACGAGCTCGTGGCGGACCTGCAGCGGCACCACGGGCAGGCCCTCGACGTCGGCCGCGCGATGCCGGACCTCGCCGCGGCGGTGCCGGGCGTCCGCGTGGTGCACGCGGGCGTCCGGGAGGTGCGCCCGGCGCCCGCGGCGATGGCCGCGCTGCACGCGATGAACGTGCGCACGTGGCGGACCGACCCGTACGCGGCCGCCGCGTTCGACGCCGCCGAGCTCGACGACGTCACCGCGCGCCTGGACGCGATCGCCGGCGGCGCGCCGTGCGCGCCCGTCGAGGTGGACCTGGCCGAGGTCGTGCTCGAGCGCGCCTGACGCCGCCGGCGCGGCCGGGCCGCCTCAGCGGGAGAGCGTCACCGTCACGAGGAAGGCCGCCGAGCCGAGCGCCAGGGCGACGACGGCGGCGCGGAACCAGCGGCTCTCGCCCGCGCGGTCCTGGGCCTGCCCGCGGCGGAACGCGACGACGAGCCCGCCGGCGCCGCCGATCGTGAGCAGGCCGCCGAGGACGAGGGTGAGGATCTCCACGCCCCGATTCTGCCGTGGCACACGACGCGGCCCCGGGCGGGTGCCCGGGGCCGCGTGGTCCGTGGGGCCGGTCAGCCCTGACCGTCGCCCGTCGTGCCGTTGGCGGAGGTGCCGCCGGAGTCACCCGTGCGGGCCCGGACCTGCTCGCCGGCCTGCTTCACGACGCCGGTGACCTTCTCCTTGATCTCCGGGGCCTTCTCCTTGAGCACCGCGGCCGCGCGCTGCTCGACGTCGCTCACGGTGCTCTGCACCCGCGGGTCCTCCCAGAGCTTCTGGGCCTGGCCGCGGATCTTCTCGAACTGCTCGCGTCCGGCGCGCGTCCCGAGCACGTACCCGATCGCGCCGCCGATGAGCAAGGCTGCCTTGGTCCGCATTCGCGACTCCTCCTGTCCCGGACCGCGAGGTGTGCGGTTCCGTGTGGGCCTGGGTTCCGTCTCGAGCCTAGGTCGCGCGGGCGCCCGGCGCGCGGTGGATCGGCGCCCGGTCGCGGTGGACGCGGCGCCCGGTCGCGCGGACGCGGCGCCGGTCGCGGTGGACGCGGCGCCGGTCGCGGTGGACGCGGCGCCGGGCGGTGCGGCGCCCATGACAGGATTGCGCCATGGCCATGCGTGAGATCCGCGTCGTCGGCGACCCCGTCCTGCGCACCCCCTGCGAGCCGATCCGCGAGATCGACGCGCGTGTGAAGGCGCTGGTGGAGGACCTGCTGGAGACCGTCGACGCCGACGGGCGCGCCGGCCTCGCGGCCAACCAGATCGGCGTCGGGCTCCGCGCCTTCTCGTGGAACATCGACGACGAGATCGGCTACGTGCTCAACCCGCGGCTCGTCGAGGTCTCCGAGGACGAGTACCAGGACGGCGACGAGGGCTGCCTGTCCGTGCCGGGGCTGTGGTTCCCGACCAAGCGCGCCTGGTACGCGCGCGTCGAGGGCATCGACCTCGACGGCAAGCCCGTCGTCGTCGAGGGCACCGAGCTCATGGCGCGCTGCCTGCAGCACGAGTGCGACCACCTCGACGGCATGCTCTTCCTGGACCGCCTCGAGCGCGCCGAGCGCAAGAAGGCGATGCGGGCCATCCGCGAGCAGCTCGGCTGAGCCGACACGTCGCCCGCGGCCCGACCGGCCGGGCGCTCGCGCACACGCGTGCCCGCGTGCTGCGCGCCGTCCCGCTTCGCGCGTTCGCGCGCCGTCCTGGCGGCATCGCCGCGGATCGGGCATGCTGGTCCCAGCACGCCGCAGGTCCGTACGTGCGGGTCCGGCTCGACACGAGGTCGTTGGGGAAGGCGAACCTCGACCGAGCGGAGGACCGACATGGCCGGAGCGATCACCCGCGGCGTCCTTTTCGTGCACTCAGCGCCCCGCGCGCTGTGCCCGCACATCGAATGGGCCGCCGGGGGCGTCCTCGGGACGCGTCTGTCCCTCGACTGGACGGAGCAGCCCGCGGCCCCCGGCATGTTCCGCGCCGAGCACTCCTGGCAGGGCGCCCAGGGGACCGGTGCGCGGCTGACGTCCGCCCTGCGCGGCTGGGCGCACCTGCGCTACGAGGTCACCGAGGAGCCGAGCCACGGCGCCGACGGTGGCCGCTGGAGCCACACGCCCGACCTGGGCATCTTCCACGCGGTCACGGACGTGCACGGCAACGTGCTCGTGCCGGAGGACCGGATCCGGGCTGCGCTCGAGCACGTGGGCGACCCGGCCCGGCTGCAGCGCGAGCTCGAGCTCGCCCTGGGCCAGGCGTGGGACGACGAGCTCGAGCCGTTCCGCTACGCGGGCGCGGGTGCGCCCGTGCGCTGGCTGCACCGCGTGGGTTGAGCCCCGCGTGGGTTGAGCCCCGTGTGGGCTGAGCACGACGGTGCCCGCCGACGCCCAGCCCGGGGCGTCGGCGGGCACCGCGCCCAGGCTCAGACGCTCGTGAGCACGAGGGCCACGTTGTGGCCCCCGAAGCCGAACGAGTTGTTGATCGCGGCGATCTGGCCGTCGCGCAGCGGCCGCGGGGTGTCCCGGACGAGATCGAGCGCGAGCTCGGGGTCCGGCTGGGAGACGTTGATGGTCGGCGGCGCGGTCCGCTCGTGCAGCGCCAGCACCGTGAAGATCGTCTCCACCGCGCCCGCGCCGCCCAGCAGGTGACCCGTCATCGACTTCGTCGCCGACAGCGCGACACCGTCGGCGGCGGTGCCGAGCACCTCGCGCACGCTGCGCGCCTCGATGAGGTCGCCGACCACCGTGGAGGTGGCGTGCGCGTTGACGTGCGCGACGTCGTCGGGCGCCACGCCGGCGTCCCGCAGGGCCGCGCGCATCGCGGCGATCTGCCCCCTGCCCTCGGGCTCGGGGGAGGTGATGTGGTAGCCGTCCGCCGAGAGCCCGACGCCGGCGAGCCGGGCGTACACGCGCGCCCCGCGGGCGGCGGCGTGCTCCGCGCTCTCGAGCACGAGCAGGCCCGCGCCCTCGCCGAGCACGAAGCCGTCCCGCTCGACGTCGTACGGGCGCGACGCCCCCGCCGGGTCGTCGTTGCGCGTGGACAGCGTGCGCGAGGCCGCGAACGCGGCGAGCGGCATCGGGTGGATGGCCGCCTCCGTGCCGCCCGCGACGACGACGTCGGCCCGCCCCGAACGGATCATCTCGGCCGCGTAGCCGATCGCCTCCGCGCCCGACGCGCACGCCGAGACCAGCGCGTGCGCCCCGGCCTGCGCGCCGAGCTCGAGCTCGACGTACGCCGCGGGGGAGTTGGGCATGAGCATGGGCACCGTCATCGGCAGGACGCGGCGCGCGCCCTTCTCGCGGAGGGTGTCCCACGCGTCGAGGGTCGTCCAGATCCCGCCGATGCCGGAGGACACGACCGCGCCCAGGCGCAGCGGGTCGACCTCGGGGGCACCTGCGTCGGCCCACGCCTCGCGCAGCGCGACGACCGCGTACTGGGCCGACGGGTCCATGCGCTTGAGCTCGGGCCGCGCGAGGACCTCGGCCGGGTCCACCTTGAGGCGGGCCGCGAACGTGACCGGGATGTCGTACGTGGCCGCCCAGTCGTTGTCGAGCGTGCGTGCGCCGGACTCGCCGGCCAGCGCGGCGGCCCAGGTGCTGGGCACGTCGCCGCCGAGGGGCGTGGTCGCGCCCATGCCCGTGATGACGACCTCGCGTGCGGTCACGGTGTCTCCTCCGGTGCGGGGTCCTCGCCCGCGGGCGAGGGTGCGGAGCGCCGGCGACCGGTGGCCGCCGGCGGCTCCTCGTGGACGGGAGCGGTCGGGCAGGTCAGGCCTGCGCGCCCGCGATGTAGCTCACGGCGTCGCCGACGGTGGTCAGGTTCTTCACCTCGTCGTCGGGGATGCGGACGGAGAACTTCTCCTCCGCGAGGGTGACGATCGTCATCATCGACAGCGAGTCGATGTCGAGGTCGTCGGTGAAGGACTTCTCCGGCGAGACGGAGTCGGCGGGCAGCCCGGTCTCCTCGCTGACGATCTCGGCCAGGCCGGCCAGGATCTCCTGCTCGCTGTACGCCATCGGTTCTCTCCTCGTGGTGGTGGGTCGGTGACCCGGGTGGGGCGGGCGCCCTGCGGCGTCCGACGTCTGGGGGTGGGGGTCAGGGGAGCGTCACGACCTGGGCCGCGTAGACGAGGCCGGCGCCGAAGCCGATCTGCAGCGCCAGGGCCCCGCTGGACACCTGGCCCTCGCGCAGCAGGCGCTCGGTCGCGAGCGGGATCGACGCGGCCGAGGTGTTGCCCGTGTCGGCGATGTCGCGGCCGATCACGACGCTCTCCGGCAGGCGCAGCTGCTTGACCATCTGGTCGATGATCCGCATGTTCGCCTGGTGCGGGATGAAGGCCTCGATGTCGTCGGGGGTCACGCCCGCCGCGGCCATCGCCTTCTCGGCGACCGGGGCCATCTGCCAGACCGCCCACTTGAACACGCTCGCGCCCTCCTGGCGCAGGGTCGGCCACTCGGTGCCGCGCGCGAACGCCTCCTTCCAGGAGGCCGTCTGCCGGATGAGGTGGCCCTGGCCGGCGGAGCCCCACACGGTCGGGCCGATGCCCGGCGTGTCCGACGGCCCGACGACGACCGCGCCCGCGCCGTCGCCCAGGAGGAACGAGATCGAGCGGTCGGTCGGGTCGACGAAGTCGCTCATCTTCTCGGCGCCGATGACGAGCACGTGCTGCGCGGCGCCGGACCGCACGAGCGCGTCGGCCTGCCCGATGCCGTAGGTGTAGCCGGCGCAGGCGGCCGACACGTCGTACGCGGCCGCGGGCACGGCGCCGATCCGGTCGGCGACGACCGCGGCGGCCGCCGGGGTCTGGTGGAAGTACGTGGTCGTCGCGAGGATCACCGCGTCGACGTCACCGGGCGTGAGGTCAGCGTCCTCGATCGCGGCGCGCGCGGCGGCCTCGGCGAGGTCGACGACGTCGGTGTCGGCGTCGGCGCGACGCCGGGTGACGATGCCGGTGCGCTGGCGGATCCACTCGTCGGAGGAGTCGATCGGGCCGGCGATCTCGTCGTTGGTGACGACGCGCTCGCCGCGCACGCCGCCGATGCCGAGGATCCGCGAGGCCGCGGCGCCGGTGCTCTGGGTCAGGACGGGGCGGGTCACGCCGGTGCCTCCTCGGTGCGGGTGGAGTGGCGCCGGACCAGGTCGCGCGCGGCGTCCAGGTCGTCCGGCGTGGACAGCGCCACGGTCTCGACGCCGGGCAGGGCCCGGCGGGCCAGGCCGACCAGGACGCCGGCGGGCGCGAGCTCGACGAGGCCGGTCACCCCGAGCTCGGCGAGCGTGCGCTGGCACAGGTCCCAGCGGACCGGGGCGACGACCTGCTCGGCGAGCCGCCGCAGCACGTCCCGGCCCCGGCCGAACGGGCTGCCGCCGTGCGCGGGGTAGACCTGGCCGTCGGCGTCGGACAGCAGGGGCAGGACGGGGTCGTGCGCCGGCCAGCCCTCGGCGACCGGGGCGAACTCCTCCTGCGCGGGCTGCATGTAGGGCGTGTGGAACGCGCCCGCGACCTGCAGCGGGATGACCCGTGCGCGCGGCGGCGGGCTCGCGGCGAGGGCCGCGAGGGCGTCGAGCGCGCCCGCGGCGACCACCTGGCCGCCGCCGTTGACGTTCGCCGGGTGGAGGCCCGCGCCCTCGATCGCGGCGAGGACGGCCTCGAGCTCGCCGCCGACGACGGCGCTCATGCCGGTCGGCTCGAGCGCGGCCGCGCCGGCCATGCTGCGGGCCCGGTGGCTGACGAGCCCGACGGCGCCGGCGTCGTCGAGCACGCCCGCGACCGCGGCCGCGGCGAGCTCGCCCACCGAGTGGCCGGCCGTGACGTCGACGACCTCCTGCGCGGGACGCCCGTCGAGCAGCGCGCGGAGCGCGACGAGGGACGCACCGACGATGAGGGGCTGGGCGACGGCCGTGTCCCGGATCGTGTCGGCGTCGGACTCGGTCCCGTGCCGGACGAGGTCGACGCCGGACGCCTCGGAGAACGCGGCGAGCGCCTCGGCCGTGCCGGGGAGCTCGAGCCACGGGCGCAGGAAGCCGGGGGACTGGGAGCCCTGACCCGGGCACACGACGGCTAGCACTGGTCCACTGTGCCCAACGCCCGGGACGCCACCGGCCTCCGACGCACACCAAGGTCCAGCGGAGTCCTTGTGCGCACCCTACAAGGACGCGCCCTCGAGGCGACCGAGCGCGAGGGCGGTCTGGAGCACGTAGCCCTCACGCGGGTCGAGCGGGTCCCAGCCCGTGACCTCCGCGATCTTGCGCAGCCGGTACCGGACGGTGTTCGGGTGCACGTACAGCACGCGCGCGGCGGCCTCGAGCGAGCGGCCGTGCTCGGCGTGCGCGGCGAGCGTCTCGAGCAGGGAGCCCCCGGCCGCGGCGAGCGGCGTGTAGACCTGCTCCACGAGGGTGCGGCGGGCGACGGCGTCGCCCACGAGGACCCGTTCGGGGAGCAGGTCGTCGGCCGCCACGGGGCGCGGCGCCGTCGGCCACGCGCGCGCGGCGGTGTGGCCGGCCAGCGCGGCCGCGGCGGAGACGCCGGCCTGGTCCAGGCTCGGCACGGCCGGTCCGATGACGACGGGCCCGGGACCGAACCGGGGCACGAGCGAGGCCGCGCCGGCGCGCAGGTCGCCGTCGCCGCCCAGGACGACGAGCAGGCGGTCGCCGTGGATGCCCACGAGCGCGTCGTCCGCCGCGCGACGGGTGGCCCGGCGCAGCTCGGCGGCGCGGACGTCGTCGAACGGCTGCGCCGCGTTGCCGACCAGGACGACGACCTGGCCGTGGCCGCTCCAGCCCAGCGCGGCGACGCGCGAGCGCAGGGCGTCGTCGGCCTCCCCGCGGACGATGGCGTCCACCACCAGCGCCTCGAGGCGCGCGTCCCAGGCGCCGCGGGCCTCGGCGGCCCGCGCGTACACCTCGGCGGCGGAGAACGCCACGTCGCGCGAGTACCGCAGCACGGCCTCGCGCAGGTCCCGCTCGTGGCCGGGGGCGGCGAGCCGGTCGCTGTGGTCCTCGACCACCTCGACGATGAGCTTGACCAGCTGGAGCGTCTGCTGCAGCGAGATCGAGCGGGTCAGCTCCGGCGGCGCCGCGGCGAAGATCTCGTGTGCCGCGGTCGGCGGGTTCGACGGGTCCGCGTACCAGCTCGTGAAGCTCGAGATGCCGGCCTGCGTGACGAGGCCGACCCACGACCGGTCCTCGGCCGGGAGGGCCCGGTACCAGGGCAGGCTCTCGTCGAGCTTGCGCATCGCGGCGGCGGCGAGGAGGCCGCTCCCGTCGTGGAGGCGGCGCAGCGTGTGCGCCTGGTCGCGCGTGGCAGCGGGCATGGCCAGAGGATACGGGGCGAAGTGGCCGCGTGACACCGTCCGGTTGTAGGGAATGCACAACGGCGCGTCGCGCGCGGCGGCCGCGATCGGGCCCGCGGGCGCCTGCTGGGCCGGTGGTGAAGGTCAAAGGCGGCTATCGTCGGCGTATGGCTCTCCTCCCGTGGCTGCGTCGACTGGTCCACCGGCCGACGTCGGGCTACAAGGTCGGTCTGCGCCGGCCGACGTCGCTCGGCCGCCGCGACAGCGTCCACGAGGACGCCGTACGCGTACGGCTCAGCGAGGACCCGAACGACGCCGCGGCGTTCCGGAAGCTCGCGGAGATGGTGCGCCGCCGCGCGGCCGAGATGGGGCCCGACGGCGACCCGCTGAGCGCCCCGCAGGACGAGGTCGAGAAGCAGCGGGCGGCGGACCTGGCGGTGTGGTCGCTGGCCGAGGAGCTGGCGGGGCACCCCCGGGCCTGGTACCCGCTCGTCGAGCTCGCCCGGCTCTCCATCCGCGACGACCACGAGGGCGCGCTGCGCCGGCTGGGCACCGCCGCGGAGCGCGACCCGTCCGGTCAGGCCCTCGTCGAGGGGCTCCTCGTGCTGCGCGACGCCGGCCTGCCCGTCGAGGCGCTGGGCCTCGGCGTCGGGCACTGGCGCGTGAAGGAGCACCCGGTCGAGGTCGGCCGGCAGCTCGTCCTCGCCGCGCTCGAGGCCGACCGGCCGCTCGACGCCAAGCAGCACCTCGCAGCGCTCGACGTGCACCCCGACCGCGCCGCGGCGGCCGCCGCCCGCGCGGAGCTCCAGCCGCTCATCGACAGGGCCGAGCAGCGCATCGCCGGCGCCTGACCCGCGACGACCGCGCGCCGCTCGACCGGAGCGGGGCTGCGGCCAGCCGTGTCGAGCGGAGCGTCCTGGCGGAGAAGCACGTCGGGTGGAGCGCCGTGGCGCCACGGCGCTCCACCCGACGTGGGTGACCGGGCCCCGGGGCCCGGTCAGGTGAGGTCGTCGACCGTCAGGAGTCGCCGCCCGCGGTCCCGGAGCGGCCCGCGCGCGCGTCGAGCAGCTGGTAGCGCTCGATCGCCTGCGCGACGGCCTCCGCGGGCACCTCGCCACGGCGGGCGAGGAGCTGGAGCACCTTGGCCGCCGTCGTCGGGCCGTCGATGTGGAAGTGGCGGCGCGCCGCGGGGCGGGTGTCGGAGAAGCCGAACCCGTCCGCACCGAGCGTCGCGTACTCGCCCGGGATCCACGCGCGCACCTGGTCGGCGAGCAGGTGGTTGTAGTCCGTGGTGGCGACGAACGGCCCCTCGGCGCCCTGCAGCTTCTGGGTCAGGTACGGCACGCGCGGCTCGTCCTCCGGGTGCAGGAAGTTGTGCTCCTCGGCGGCGAGCGCGTCGCGGCGCAGCTCGTTCCAGCTCGTCACGGACCACACGTCCGCCTGCACGCCCCAGTCGGCGGCGAGGATCTCCGCCGCCTCGAGCGCCCACGGCACGCCGACGCCGGACGCGAGCAGCTGGGCCCGCGGGCCCTCGCCCTCGGCGCGGTGGATGCGGTGGATGCCGCGGACGATGCCCTCGACGTCCACGTCCTCCGGCTCGGCCGGCTGCGGCATCGGCTCGTTGTAGACCGTGAGGTAGTACATGACGTTCGGGTCGCGCGGGTCGCCCTCGCCGTACATGCGCTGCAGGCCGTCGCGGACGATGTGGCGGATCTCGTACGCCCACGCCGGGTCGTAGTGGACGACCGCCGGGTTGGTCTGCGCGAGCAGCGGCGAGTGGCCGTCCGCGTGCTGCAGGCCCTCACCCGTGAGCGTGGTGCGGCCGGCCGTGGCGCCGATGAGGAAGCCGCGCGCCATCTGGTCGCCGGCGGCCCAGAACTGGTCGCCGGTCCGCTGGAACCCGAACATCGAGTAGAAGATGTAGAAGGGGATCAGCGGCTCGCCGTGCGTGGCGTACGCGGTGCCCGCGGCCTGGAACGCCGCCGCCGAGCCCGCCTCGTTGATGCCGGTGTGCAGCACCTGGCCGGACTCGGACTCCTTGTACGACAGCATCAGGTCGCGGTCCACGGCCAGGTAGTTCTGGCCGAGGGTGTTGAAGATCTTCGCCGTCGGGAAGATCGCGTCCAGGCCGAACGTGCGGGCCTCGTCCGGGATGATCGGCACGATCCGGTGCCCGAACTCCTTGTCCTTCATGAGCTCCTTGAGGAGCCGCACGAAGGCCATGGTCGAGGCGACCTGCTGGCTGCCCGAGCCCTTGACGAGCACCTGGTACGGCTTGTCGTCCGGCAGCTTGACGGGCGTGTAGGTCGACCGCCGCTCCGGCAGGAAGCCGCCGAGCTCCTTGCGCCGCTCGATCATGTACTTGATCCGCGGGTCGTCCGGGCCCGGGTGGTAGTACGGCGCGTTGAACGGGTCCTCGAGCTCGTCGTCGGGGATCGGGATGTGCAGGAAGTCGCGGAGCGCCTTGAGGTCGTCGCTCTTGAGCTTCTTCATCTGGTGGGTCGCGTTGCGGCCCGCGAACGACGTGCCCAGACCGTAGCCCTTGATGGTCTTCGCGAGGATGACCGTGGGCTGGCCGGTGGCCTGCATCGCGGCCGCGTAGGCGGCGTACACCTTGCGGTAGTCGTGGCCGCCGCGCTTGAGCGCCCAGATCTCGTCGTCGGTCATCTTCTCGACGAGCGCCTTGGTCCGCGGGTCGCGACCGAAGAAGTGCTCGCGGACGAACGCGCCGCTCTCCGCCTTGTACGTCTGGTAGTCGCCGTCGGGCGTGACGTTCATGAGGTTGACGAGCGCGCGGTCCTTGTCCGCGTTGAGCAGCGCGTCCCAGCCGCGGCCCCAGATCACCTTGATGACGTTCCAGCCCGCCCCGCGGAAGAACGCCTCGAGCTCCTGGATGATCTTGCCGTTGCCGCGCACCGGGCCGTCGAGGCGCTGCAGGTTGCAGTTCACGACGAAGATCAGGTTGTCGAGCTGCTGCTGCGCGGCCAGCTGGAGCATGCCGCGGCTCTCCGGCTCGTCCATCTCGCCGTCGCCGAGGAACGCCCAGACCTTCTGCTGGCTGGTGTCCTTGATCCCGCGGTTGTGCATGTAGCGGTTGACCCACGCCTGGTAGATCGCGGCCGCCGGGCCGAGGCCCATCGAGACCGTCGGGAACTCCCAGAAGTCCGGCATGAGCCGCGGGTGCGGGTACGACGACAGGCCGCCGCCCGGCTTGGAGACCTCCTGGCGGAAGGCGTCGAGCTGCTCGGCGGTCAGCCGGCCCTCGAGGAACGCGCGGGCGTAGATGCCGGGGGAGGCGTGGCCCTGGAAGAAGACCTGGTCGCCGCCGCTCGGGTGGTCCTTGCCGCGGAAGAAGTGGTTGAAGCCGACCTCGTACAGGGTCGCGACGGACGCGTAGGACGAGATGTGACCGCCGACGCTGATCTCCGGGCGCTGCGCGCGCGTGACCATGACCGCCGCGTTCCAGCGGATGAGACGCCGGTAGGAGCGCTCGAGCGCCTCGTCACCGGGGAAGTACGGCTCCTCGTGCACGCCGATCGTGTTGACGTACGGCGTCGTGAGGTTGGTCGGGATCGGCACGTTCCGCTCGCGCGCCCGCTTGAGCAGGCTCAGGAGGACGTACCGCGCCCGCGGGCCGCCCCGCTCGTCGAGGAGCCCGTCGAACGACTCGACCCACTCCTGCGTCTCCTCGGGGTCGATGTCCGGGACCTGGCTCAGCAGTCCGTTGATGAGCGGGCCGGTCGTGTCGCGTACAGCCACCAGAACCTCACCTCGTGTCATGGCACCGGCGGGTCGCCCTTGAGCAGTACCGGTGCGCGTCCCGGGGTGCGTCGCCGCCGGTGGGGGAGGCGCGGGCCGGGACCTTGGTCCGTCGTAGGACCATTCTCCCCCTCCGCGGGGTCGGAAGTCACACCGGCCACCCGTCCGGCGGTCGCGTCGTGTCGGCTCCGCGCGAACAGGCGCCGCTCGGGCCGCCGGTCGGGCCGTCGTCGGGCCCCGGGTCGGCCCGCGGGTCGGGCCCGCGTCGCGACACCCGCGACGTCCTCGCGCGCACCGCTTGCCAGCACGGGGCCCCATGCGGTGGGCTTACCGCCAAGGGCGCCGGACGGGCGCCCGTCGTCGAGGAAGGGATCGGGCAGGAACAGTGGGCGGGACCGAGGAGCTCGGTGCTGGCGCGGGTGCAGCGCGGCTGGGCTTCGCCGCAGGACAGGTGGTCCAGGAGTTCGGGTACGGGGACGACGTCGACCACGACCTGCGCGCCGCGATCGAGGAGATCATCGGCGGCGAGCTGGTCGACGAGGACTACGACGACTTCACCGACGGCGTCGTGCTGTGGTGGCGCGACGGCGACGGGGACCTGACCGACGCCCTCGTCGACGTCCGCGCCAGCCTCGACGACGGCGGCGGCCTGATCTGGCTGTTCACGCGCAAGCCGGGCCGCAGCGGCCACGTCGGCCACAGCGAGATCGAGGAGGCGGCCACGACGGCCGGCCTGCACGCCACGAGCACGCTGTCGATCGCGCCCGACTGGACCGCCACGCGCCTGGGCACGCGCGGCCGGGGTAAGTGAGCGCGCCGACGCCGGCCCCGCGGCCGGGAGACCCCGCACCGGAGCTGCAGCTGCCGGACACGCACGGCACGCCCGTGTCGCTCGTGGCCCTGCGCGGCACCCCGGTCATGCTCGTGTTCTTCCCGTTCGCGTTCTCCCCGACGTGCCGCAACGAGCTCGGCGAGCTGCGGGACAACATCGAGGACTTCGAGGCCGCCGGCGTCCGGCTGCTCGCGATCTCGTGCGACCCGCGCCACGCGCTGCGGGCGTGGAGCGAGGAGGAGGGCTTCGGCTTCGACCTCCTGTCGGACTTCTGGCCGCACGGCGCGGCCGCCCGCTCCTACGGGGTGTTCGACGACGGCGCCGGCATGGCGCTGCGCGGCAGCTTCCTGGTGGATGCGGACGGCATCGTGCGCTGGCGCCTCGTGAACCCGCCCGGCGAGGCGCGCGACCTGGGGGAGTACCGCGCGGCGATGGCCGCGCTCTGACGGACCAGGTTGCCGGGCTCCGACGGCCGAGGTCGCCGCGCTCCGAGCCCGCGCACCCCGCCGGTAGTCTTGCCGCCGGGCCTGTAGCTCAGGTGGTCAGAGCGCCGCGCTTACACCGCGGAGGTCGTCGGTTCGAGGCCGGCCGGGCCCACCCCTGGTGCCGGTCGTGCAGTCCCCGCCGCCGTCCGTGCCGCGTCCGTGCCGGGCCGGTCCGTGCGGTGCAGCCGCGCGGCGTCACCCCAGCCCGCGCGCGCGGATGATCTCCGCGACCTCCTGGGCGTACCGGTCGCCCGTGACGAGGGCGTCGGCGTCCCACGGGTCGAGCCGGTCGGAGTAGAGGTTGAGCGCGACCGCCACGCCGCCGCCGACGTAGGCAGGCAGCGCGGCCCCGGACCGGAAGCCGACCTCCTGCACCGCCTGGACCCAGCCCGGCCAGCGCCGCTCGTCGGCGGCGTCGGGCACGAGCACCCCGGAGAGCTGGTCGAGCGCGAGCACGCAGGGGCCCGCGCGCTCGGCGACCTCGGCGTCGTCGCACGCGGCCGCGCGCTCGTCCGAGCTGGCGACGCGCGAGAGCGTCCCGTCCAGCCGAAGGATCACGCTGCACGAGCTCTCGGTGCCGATCCGCGCGGCGGCCTCCCGCAGCAGCGGCTCCAGCCGGTCCGTCATCCAGCCCCCCCTCCGGTACGCGGCTGCGCCACCCGCACGGTGTCACGGCGCCGTGGCCGGGGGCAACAGCGGCGCGCGCGCCGGTAGCGTTGCCGACGTGACCGACCTGACACTGGCCGACGTCGTCGCGCTGCTGGACCGCCGGTACCCGCCGCAGGGGGCGGAGTCGTGGGACGCGGTCGGCACCGTCTGCGGGGACCCCGACCAGCCGGTCCGCCGCGTGCTGGTGGCGATCGACCCGACGCTCGCCGTCGTGGCGGAGGCGGTCGAGTGGGGCGCGGACCTGCTGCTGACCCACCACCCGCTGCTGCTGCGCCCGGTGCACGGCGTCGCGGCGACGACGGCGAAGGGCGCCGTCGTGCACCGCCTCGTGCGCGCGGGCTGCGCCCTGCACGTGACGCACACGAACGCGGACGCCCCCGAGGGCGGGGTGCCCGACGCGCTCGCGGAGGCACTCGGCGTCGTCGACCGCGTCCCGCTCGTGCCGGCGCCCACCGAGGCGCTGGACAAGCACGTCGTCATGGTCCCCGTCGAGCACGCCGAGGCCGTCGTGGACGCCCTCGCCGCGGCCGGCGCGGGGGAGATCGGCGAGTACCGGCGCTGCGCGTGGACGACGACGGGCACGGGCACGTTCGTCCCCGGCGACGACGCGAACCCGGCCGTGGGGGAGCGCGGCGAGGTCACCCGGGTGACCGAGGCGCGGGTCGAGATGGTCGCCCCGCGGCGCCTGCGCGCGGCGGTGGTCGCGGCGATGCGCGCGGCGCACCCGTACGAGGAGCCCGCGTTCGACGTGCTCGAGCTCGCCGCGTTCCCCGGGCGCGCGGGTGGCGGGCGCGTCGGCGACCTGCCCGAGCCGGTCCCCCTCGCCGACTTCGCGCGCCGGGTCGCCGAGGTGCTGCCGCCGACCGCCCAGGGCGTGCGCGTGGCGGGCGACCTCGACGCGCCGGTGCGCCGCGTCGCCGTCGTCGGCGGGTCCGGCGACTCGTTCTTCGACGCCGTCCGCGCGGCCGGCGCGGACGTCTACGTGACCGGCGACCTGCGCCACCACCCGGCGCTCGAGCTGCGCGAGCGCGCGCGGTTCGAGGCGGCCCGGGCGGGCCTCGCGCCCGACGCCGGCCGTCCCTTCCTCGTCGACGTCGCCCACTCGGCCAGCGAGTGGCCGTGGCTCGCGCGCGCGGCCGAGCGCCTCGCCGCCGACGTCCGCGCGGCCGGTGGCACCATCGAGGTCCGGCCCACCACCGTCCGTACCGACCCGTGGACCGCCCACGTCCCCTCACCCACCGGAGGACTCCCGTGACGACCGCCCCCGTGGCTGACCAGCACCGCCTCCTCGAGGTCCAGGCGCTCGACACGCGGGCGGCCCAGCTCGCGCACCAGCGCGCCTCGCACCCCCAGCGCGCGGTCGTCGACGCCGCCGCCGCCCGCCTGGCCGAGCTCGACGAGCGCCTCGTCGTCGCCCGCACCGCGGTGGCCGACGCGCGGCGCGAGCTCGCGAAGGCGGAGGCCGACGTCGAGCAGGTCCGCGCCCGCAGCGCGCGCGACCAGGCCCGCATCGACTCGGGCGCCGTGAGCGTCAAGGACGTCCAGGCGCTCAGCGGCGAGCTCGAGGCCCTCGCGCGCCGGCAGGCGACCCTGGAGGACGTCGAGCTGGAGGTCATGGAGCGCCTCGAGCAGCTCGAGGGCGAGCTCGCGACCCTCGAGGCCGAGGCCGAGCAGGTGCGCACCGAGCACGAGGCGGCGACCGCCGAGCTCGCGCGCGTGCTCACCGAGCTCGACCGGCAGGCCGAGCAGGTCGCGGCCGAGCGTGCCGTGAAGGCGGAGGGCCTCGACGCAGGGCTCGTCACCCTCTACGAGCGCCTGCGGGGCCAGCTCGGCGGCACGGGCGTGGCCGCCCTGCGCGGGAACCGGTGCGAGGGCTGCCGGCTCGAGCTGAACGCGAGCGAGCTCGCGCGCATCACCGCGCTCCCGGACGACGAGGTCGTCCGCTGCGAGGAGTGCGGCCGGATCCTCGTCCGCGGCGCGGACGCCGTGCGATGACGTCGCCGCGTCGCCGGCTCGTCGTCGAGGCCGACGGCGGCTCGCGCGGCAACCCCGGCCCGGCCGGGTGGGGTGCCCTGGTCCGCGACGCCGAGACCGGGCACGTGCTCGCCGAGCGGGCGGGCTACCTGGGCGTGGCGACGAACAACGTCGCCGAGTACAGCGGCCTCGTCGCCGGGCTCGAGGCGGCGCGGGACATCGACCCGGACGCCGAGGTCGAGGTCCGGATGGACTCCCGGCTGGTCGTGGAGCAGATGAGCGGCCGGTGGCAGGTCCGCAACGTCGACATGCGCAGCCTCGTGGACCGTGCCCGCGCGGTGCTGCCGCCCGACCGCGTCACCTACACCTGGGTGCAGCGCGCCGAGAACGGACGGGCGGACGCGCTCGCCAACCAGGCGATGGACACGCGCGCGCCGGTGGTCCGCGACCACGCACCCGCCCCGGACGCCTCCGCCCCGCTCGTCTCGGCCGACTCGGGCGCCGCGCAGACGCCCGCCGAGCTCGGCTCCCACCGCCGGCCCCCGGCCCGGCAGCGGCGCCCGTCCGGAGCGTTCGTGCGGTTCGACGACGAGGAGCCGCTGACCGTCGTCCTCGTCCGCCACGGCGAGACCGAGATGACGGCGGCCAAGGCGTACTCGGGCTCGTCCGTGCCCGGCCCGGGGCTCACCGCGCGCGGCCGCACGCAGGCGGCGCAGGCCGCCGACCTCGTCTACCGCATCGGCTGGGAGGTGTGGCCGGACCTGCCGCGCCCGACGGCGGTCGTCGCCTCCCCGATGGTGCGCACCCAGCAGACCGCGGCCGCGGTCGGCCGCCGCCTGGGCCTGGAGGTGACCGTCGACCCGGCCTTCGCCGAGGCGGACTTCGGCGAGTGGGAGGGCCTGACGCCCGACGAGATCGAGGCCGGCTGGCCGGGCGGCCTGCTCCGCTGGCACCGCGACCCGGAGCACCGCGCCCCCGGGGGCGAGTCGATGGCCGACGTCGGGGCTCGGGTCGGCCAGGGGCTCGAGCGGCTCCTCGCGGGCGGGGTGGACCGCACCGTCGTCGTCGTGAGCCACTCCGTGGCGATCCGCACCGCGGTCGGCGTGACGCTCGGCCTGCCGTCGGCCGCGTGGGGCTCCCTGCGCATCGCCCCGGCCTCGCTGAGCATCGTGCGGTGGTGGGAGGACGGGGCGCGCGAGGTCGCGCTCGTCGGGATGCCCACGGACGTCTGACCGGCGCCTCCGTCCGCCGGGAGCGGCCCTTGCGCCGTCGGGCGGGCGGTACCCTGGGAGGTGCGGATGAGTCGGCCAGGCGGCCGCGTCGGGCGTGGGAGACCGCGCCCGCCGAGGAACGTCCGGGCTCCGCAGAGCAGGGTGGTGGGTAACGCCCACCCGGGGTGACCCGCGGGACAGTGCCACAGAGAGAAGACCGCCACGGTGCCGGGTCCGCCCGGGACCGCGGCAAGGGTGAAAGGGTGGTGTAAGAGACCACCAGCGCACCGGGTGACCGGTGCGGCTAGGTAAACCCCACCCGGAGCAAGGCCAGACAGGGAGCGTCCGAGGGCTGCTCGCCCGAGCTCCCGGGTAGGCCGCTGGAGGCGTGCGGCAACGTACGCCCGAGATGGATGGCCGCCACCGGCGCCGCGAGGCGCCGGGACAGAACCCGGCGTACAGGCCGACTCATCCGCCCCGTCGGGCGCCGCGTCCCGGGGGCCGCCAGGGCGTCGCCTCCCGGCGCACCGGGGGCGAAGTCCGGACCTTGGTCCCGAGCGAGATGTCCGATTCCGGCGTAGCGACACGGTATTGAAGCGGTCAAGAACGTGTCTTACTGGCGCGCCGCTCACGCGTGACGCCACGCGTGCCGATACTGATGATGAGCGGTCAAGGGCGACCCCGCCCAAGGCACCGATCCGGTGCCGGACCACACACGACTGCCTACGGGCGGGAGGCGCCGATGACGGTGATGTCGCTCCTGGTCCTGTGTGCACTGGGTGTCCTCGCCTGGCTCCTCGCCGGTGGCTGGCCCTACGTCCGCGACACCTACGTGGCCGACGACGGGCCCCTCGGGCTCGGAGCCGGCATCACCGCGCGCTGCCCGGCCTGCCAGGCGGGCGCCGGCTCGGGCCCCGTCGCGGAGGAGCGGCCCCTCGCGGCCCTCATCCCGGCGCAGCGCCGGCGCACCGTCGACGCCGTCGACCTCGTCCCGGGCCTGCGGCCCTCGTCCGTCGGCAGGGACGCCTCGCTGCGCGTGGAGTGCCCGCGGTGCGGCGCGACCTACGCCGTCCTGGGCGGGAACCGGCCGCGGATCGTGCCGACCCAGCGCACGCCGGTCGACTGACCGACCGCTCGACCGACTCGCCCGGCGCCCGACGGCTCGACCGAACCCCCTGCTCCGTCGAGTCTCCCCACCGCCCTCAGGCGAGGGCGGAACGCCGGGCGCGGGCCCAGGTGACCTGGCGCTCGTGCTCGCCCGCGACCCACGGGTCGGCCAGGCGGGGGTCGCTCCCGTCGCCCCCGCGCAGCGTGGTCAGGTAGGCGCGGTCGGCCGCGACACGCGCCCGCGCGCCGTCGGCGTCGGTCACCGTGCCGTGCCCCGGCACCACGGCGCGCACCTCGTGCGCGTCGAGCAGGTCCTCGACCAGCGACAGCGCCGCGAGGTGGTCGCCGACCGGGTCGGGCGCGTCGAGGTCGAGCAGCGGGACCTCCCGGTCCGACACGAGGTCGCCCGCGCACAGCACGCCGTGCTCCGGCAGCAGCAGCATCGCCGACCCGGGGCTGTGCGCGTCGTGCGGCACGACGACGGCGGCGGGCCCGGACCAAGGCAGGTCGCCCGAGGCGTCGGGCAGCGCGGTGAGCCGGCCGGTGAGCACGTGGTCGTGGCCGGGCGCGTCGGTGTCCGCCTCGCGGAGGATCTCCTCGCGCCGCTCGCGCGCGACCCGGCACGCCGTCGGCGTCGCCCACCGGGGCGCGCCGCCGAGCCGAGCGGCCCACAGCACGTGGTCCCAGTGCGGGTGCGTCGCGAAGCCCGCCACGACGTGCCAGCCGTGCACCTCGACCGTCTCCGCGAGGCCGAGCACGTCGGCCACCGTGACGGCGGGGTCGACCACGAGGCACGCGCCGTCGTCGGCCACGACCACCGTGGAGGTGGTCTGCCACATGTCGGCGGTCGCGACGTGCACGCCGGGCGCGACCTCGACGAGCTCCCTCACGTGCCACCGTCCGTCGCGTCGCCGGGGCCGTCCTGCCCGCCCGTGCCCACGCTCAGTCCAGCGGCGCGTCGTCGGCGGCCAACGCGGCGGCGCCGACGATGCCCGCCGCGTTGCGGAGCGCCGCGGGGACGATCGGCGTGCGCAGGTCGAGCAGCGGCAGGAACTTCTCGTGCTTCTTGCTCACCCCGCCGCCGACGACGATGAGGTCGGGCCACAGCAGGTCCTCGACCACGCGGAAGTAGCGCTGCAGGCGCGCCGCCCAGGCGTCCCAGTCGAGGTCCTCGCGCTCGCGCGCGGCGTCGGAGGCGCGCCGTTCGGCGTCCTCTCCGTCGACCTCCAGGTGGCCCAGCTCCGTGTTGGGCACGAGCGTGCCGTCCACGACCAGGCACGACCCGATGCCGGTGCCGAGGGTCACCACGAGCACCGTGCCCCGCACGCCCTTCGCGGCGCCGTAGAGGGTCTCGGCGTACCCGGCCGCGTCGGCGTCGTTGACCGCGACGACCGTCCGGTCCGTCGTCTCGCGGATGACCGCGGGCACGTCCGTGCCGATCCACGCGTCGTCGACGTTCGCCGCCGTGCGGGCCACGCCGTGCTGGATGACGGCCGGGAAGGTGAGGCCGATCGGCGTGCCCATGGGCAGGTCGAACGAGCCGAGCAGCTCGGCCACCGTCGTGGCGACCGCCTCGGGCGTGGCGGGCTGCGGCGTCGGGATGCGCAGCCGCTCCGCGGTGAACTCGCCGGTGGTCAGGTCCACCGGTGCGCCCTTGATCCCGCTCCCGCCGATGTCGATCCCGAACGCGCGCGTGTGGGGCGTGCGCGGGTCACGGGCGGGACGGGCGCTCATGGCAGCGTGAGGATGTCGGCGCCGGTCTCGGTGACGGCGAGGGTGTGCTCGAACTGGGCGCTGCGCCGTCGGTCGCGGGTCACGACCGTCCAGCCGTCGTCCCACATCTCCCACTCGTGCGTGCCGAGGTTGAGCATCGGCTCGATGGTGAAGACCATGCCCGGCTCCATCACCGTCGAGTGCAGGGGAGCGGCGTCGTAGTGCGGGACGATGAGCCCCGAGTGGAACATCTCGCCGACGCCGTGGCCGGTGAACTCGCGCACGACGCCGTAGCCGAAGCGGGCGGCGTACCGCTCGATGACGCGGCCGATGACGTTGATCTCGCGGCCAGGGGCCACCGCCTTGATCCCGCGCTCGAGCGCCTCGCGCGTGCGCTCGACGAGGAGGCGGGACTCCTCGTCGACCTCGCCCACCGTGAACGTCACGCACGAGTCGCCGTGCACGCCGTCGAGGTAGGCGGTGATGTCGACCTTGACGATGTCGCCCTCGCGCAGGACCGTCGAGTCCGGGATCCCGTGGCAGATGACCTCGTTGACCGAGGTGCAGATCGACTTCGGGAACTCCGCGGCGCTCGGGTGCGGCCGGTAGCGCAGCGCGGACGGGTAGGCGCCGTGGTCGCACACGAACTCGTGCCCGACCCGGTCCAGCTCGTCCGTCGTCACCCCGGGGGCGACGTGCCGGCCGACCTCGGCGATCGCCTGCGCGGCGATGCGGCCCGCGCGGCGGATCCGCTCGATCGTCTCGGGGTCCTTGACGTCGCTGCCCTGGCGGCGCTCGCGGTCCCGGCCCACGTACTCCGGCTTCGCCACGTGGGCGGGTACCGGCCGCAACGGGCTGATCGTGCCGGGCTCCAGCGACCCCACCGGCGCGTGCGCGAGCGTCATGCCTGGCAGTCTACGAGGGGACGGGCCGGACGACCGGGGGAGGACGGATGGGCGCGCAGGGCGGACCGATGGGCCGGTGGTTCCGGCGGTGGCGCGGCGCCGACGCCGGGCCCGAGTTCTGGGTGGACCTCGCCTCCGGGGAGGTCCAGCAGGGGAGGCAGGGCCTCGGCGCGAACCGCATGGGGCCGTACCCGACGCGTGAGGCCGCGCAGCACGCGTTCGACACCGCCCGGGCCCGCAACGAGGCCTGGGACGAGGAGGACCGTCGCTGGAACGACGACGAGCCCGACGACGGTCCCGCCGCGTCCTGAGCGCCGGGCCCGGTCGCCTACTCGAGGAAGCTGTGCGCGTCGTCGGGGAACGCACCCGAGCGGACCTCGGCGTTGTAGGCCGTCGCCGCGCGGATCATCTCCTCGCGCACGTTGCCGAACTGCTTGGCGAACCGCGGGGTCCACGTGGACAGCCCGGCCATGTCGGACCACACGAGCACCTGGCCGTCGCAGTGCGACCCCGCGCCGATGCCGATGGTCGGGATGGCGAGGATCTCGGTGACCCGGGCCGCGAGCGGCGCGGGCACCATCTCGAGCACGATCGCGAACGCGCCCGCGTCCTGCAGCGCCATCGCGTCCTCGCTCAGGCGCTCGGCCGCCTCGTTGCCTCGGCCCTGCACGCGCTTGCCGCCGAGCACGTTCTCTGACTGCGGCGTGAAGCCCAGGTGGCCCATGACGGCGATGCCCGACGACGTGAGCAGGCGCACGTGCTCGGCCACCCGGCGCCCGCCCTCGAGCTTGACCGCGTGCGCGCCGGCCTCCTTCATGAGGCGCACCGCGGTGGCGAACGCGTGCGTGGGGGAGTCCTCGTACGAGCCGAACGGCATGTCCGCCACGACGAGCGCGCGGCGCACCGCGCCGGCCACCGCACGCGTGTGGTGGACCATCTGGTCCACGGTCACCGGGATCGTCGACGAGTAGCCGTAGAAGTTGTCCCCGAGCGAGTCGCCGACGAGCAGCACGTCGGTGCCCGCCTCGTCGAAGATGCGCGCGGTGGGCGCGTCGTAGGCGGTGAGCATCGTGATCTTCTCGCCGCGCTCCTTGGCCTCGCGCAGGTGGTGCACGCGCACCCGGCGCGGCTTCGCGGCCTCGGTCGGCGGGGCCGACGCCTGCGTGGTGTCGCCCGTGGTCTGCTCGCTCATCGGGGGTCTCCCTTCGGTTCGCGCCAGCGGTTGGTGACGGGCAGCCGGCGGTCCCGCCCGAACGCCAGGGCCGTCACCTTCGGCCCCGGCGGGTACTGACGACGCTTCCACTCGGCGCGGTCGACGAGCGCGAGCACGCGGTCCACGACCTCGGGGTCGAAGCCGCGCGCGAGCAGCTCGACCCGCCCCTCCGCGTGCTCGACGTAGGCGTCGAGCACCTGGTCGAGCAGGTGGTACGGGGGCAGCGCGTCGGTGTCCTTCTGACCCGGCGCGAGCTCGGCCGACGGCGGCTTGGTGATCGAGCTCTCCGGGATCGGCGGGATGTCGCCCGCGGCGATCGCCGCCTCGTTGCGCCACCGCGCGAGCGCCCACACGCGCGACTTGTCGACGTCCTTGATCGGGGCGAACCCGCCGACCGCGTCGCCGTAGATCGTCGAGTAGCCCACCGCCAGCTCGGACTTGTTGCCCGTGGCCAGCACGAGGTGACCCTCGACGTTCGAGATGCCCATGAGGATCATGCCGCGCACGCGTGCCTGGAGGTTCTCGCCGGCCACCCCCGGCAGGTCCAGCTCGCCGTGGAACGCCTGGACCATCGGCTCGATCGGCTGCACCCGGTAGTCCAGGCCCAGCCGCTTTGCCAGGTCCGCGGCGTCGTCCTCGGAGTGCTCGGAGGAGTGCCGCGACGGCATGGACACCCCGACGACGTTCTCGCCGCCGATCGCGTCCGCGGCCATCGCCGCGACCAGCGCCGAGTCGATCCCGCCGGACAGGCCGAGCACCACCGAGCGGAAGCCGTTCTTGCGCACGTACCCGGCGAGCCCGGTGACGACGGCGCGGTAGACCTCCTCGTCGGGCTCGAGCACGGGGGCGACGCGGCCGCGCGCGGGGGCGGTGCCGTCGTCCGGCAGGTCCCACAGCAGCAGGTGCTCGACGAACTGCGGGGCGCGGGCGAGGAGCGTGCCGTCGGCACCGACGACGAACGACCCGCCGTCGAAGACGAGGTCGTCCTGCCCGCCGACGAGGTTGACGTACGCGACGGCGGCGCCGGCCTCGGCGGCCCGGCGCGCAGCGAGCTCCTGCCGCACGCCGACCTTGCCCTCCTCGTAGGGGGAGCCGTTGAGCACCAGGAGCAGGTCGGCGTCGCCCATGGGCGGCAGCGGGCCGCCGTCGACCCAGATGTCCTCGCACACGACGACGCCGGCGCGGCGGCGCGCGTGGTCGGGGCCGACCTCGACGACGCACGGGGCGTCACCCGGCACGAAGATCCGGTACTCGTCGAAGACGCCGTAGTTGGGCAGGTGGTGCTTGTCGTAGGTGGCGACGACCTCGCCGCCCCGGACGACGACGGCCCGGTTCGTCGGGCGCCCCTCGAGTCCGGGCCGCGTGCTGCGGCCGAGCGTGCCGAGGACGACGACGAGGTCGCCCAGGCCCTGCGCGGCGAGGCCGTCCACGACCCGGCGCAGCGCGCCGTCGGCGGCCCGCGCGAACGAGTCCCGCAGGGCGAGGTCCTCGATCGGGTAGCCGGTCAGGACCATCTCGGGGAACAGCACCAGGTCGGCCCCCTCGCGGGCGGCGCGGGTCGCCCACTCGAGCACGAGGTCGGCGTTGGCGTCCACGTCCCCGACGCACGGGTCCACCTGGGCGAGCGCGATCCGCACCATGGTCGCCACACTAGCGACGCGCGGCCGGTGCGCCCCACGCGAGTCCGTCCGGCGGCCCCGCACGGCCCGGTCGGCCCGACACACCGTCCGCATGATCGACGGACGACACCTGCCTGCAACACGGGTGTAGCAGGATGTCCGCCATGGACAGGCAAGAGGAGTTCGTGCTCCGCACCGTCGAGGAGCGGGACATCCGGTTCATCCGGCTGTGGTTCACCGACGTGCTCGGGGTCCTGAAGTCGGTGGCGGTCGCGCCCGCGGAGCTCGAGGCTGCGTTCAGCGAGGGCATCGGCTTCGACGGCAGCGCGATCGAGGGCCTCACGCGGGTCTTCGAGGCCGACATGCTCGCCAAGCCGGACCCGTCGACGTTCCAGGTCCTGCCGTGGCGCGGCGAGACCCACGGCACGGCGCGGATGTTCTGCGACATCCTCACGCCGGACGGGCAGCCGTCCCTCGCGGACCCCCGGCACGTGCTCAAGCGCGCGCTGGCCAAGGCCTCGGAGAAGGGGTTCACCTTCTACACGCACCCCGAGGTCGAGTTCTACCTCTTCGAGAGCCCGGCGGACCCGACGCAGCCGCTCGTGCCTGTCGACTCCGGCGGCTACTTCGACCACGTGCCGCGCGGCACCGGCCACGACTTCCGGCGCGCCGCGATCCAGATGCTCGAGTCCATGGGCATCTCGGTGGAGTTCTCCCACCACGAGGCCGGCCCCGGGCAGAACGAGATCGACCTGCGCTACGCCGACGCGCTGACGACCGCGGACAACGTCATGACGTTCCGCACCGTCGTCAAGGAGGTCGCGCTCGAGCAGGGCCTGTTCGCGTCGTTCATGCCCAAGCCGCTCAGCGACCACCCCGGCTCCGGCATGCACACCCACCTGTCGCTGTTCGAGGGCGACCGCAACGCGTTCTACGAGCCGAGCGCGCCGCTCGAGCTGTCCCAGACGGCGCGCCAGTTCATCGCGGGCCTGCTGAAGCACTCCGCGGAGATCACGGCGATCACCAACCAGTGGGTCAACTCCTACAAGCGCCTGTGGGGCGGCGCCGAGGCGCCGTCGTACGTGTGCTGGGGCCACAACAACCGCTCCGCGCTCGTGCGCGTGCCGCTGTACAAGCCGGGCAAGGGCAACTCGACGCGCGTCGAGTACCGCGGCGTGGACTCGGCGACGAACCCCTACCTCGCGTTCGCGGTGCTCCTGGCCGCCGGCCTCAAGGGCATCGAGGAGGGCTACGAGCTGCCCGACGGCGCCGAGGACGACGTGTGGGAGCTCACCGACGGCGAGCGCCGGGCGATGGGCATCGACCCGTTGCCGCAGTCGCTCGACCACGCCATCTCGATCATGGAGACCTCCGAGCTCGTGGCCGAGACCCTCGGCGAGCACGTGTTCAACTTCGTGCTGCGCAACAAGCGGCAGGAGTGGGACGCGTACCGCGCGCAGGTGACGCCCTACGAGCTCACCCGGTACCTGCCGCTGCTCTGACGCGGCGGCGGGAGCGAGGGGCAGCGCGTGACGGCACCGGCGAGCGGTGGTCGCCCGGCGGGGTCGCTGCGCGCGGCCCTCGTCCGACTGGGCTTCGCCGACCCCGACCGCGCGGAGCGGCTGCTGGCCGACCCGCACCTGGTCGCAGCGGTCGGCCCGCTGCGCGACGGCGCCCCGCTGCTGCACGCGCTCGGCACGCTCGCGTCGCCCGACGAGGCGCTGCTCACCCTCACGCGCGTGCTCGCCGAGGCGGCGGGCACCCCGACGGAGCAGGTGCTGCGCGGCGTGCTCGCCGAGCAGTCCGTCGTGCGCGACCGGCTCCTCGGCGCGATCGGCGCGTCCACGGCCCTCGGCGACCACCTCGCCCGGCACCCGGACGACGTCGCCGTCATCAGCGACGGCGACCTGCTCGCCTCCGACCCGGAGACGGTGCGCGCGGAGATGCTGGCGGCCGTCGACGCCGCGGAGGTGGAGGTCCCCGGCGGGCCGCCCGTGCCCGTGGCCGGCCTCGCCGGGCCCGAGGGCGTGGACGCGCTGCGCCGCGCCTACCGGCGCCGTCTCCTGGCGATCGCCGCGGGCGACATCGCGGCGCGCGAGCCGAGCGCGGCGGTGCTGCCCGACGTCGCGGCGGCGCTCGCCGACCTCGCGGCCGCCGCGCTCGAGGGCGCCCTCGCTCTCGCGCGTGCCGAGCACCCCGACCACGCGGAGGCGCGCCTCGCCGTCATCGGCATGGGCAAGTGCGGCGGGCGGGAGCTCAACTACGTCAGCGACGTCGACGTCATCTACGTCGCCGAGCCCGCCGAGGGGGTCGACGAGTCCCGGGGCCTGGCGGTCGCCACGCGCCTGGCGACGAGCCTCGCCCGCGCGTGCTCGGCGGCGTCGGGCGAGCCGGCGCTGTGGCCGGTCGACGCGGCCCTGCGGCCCGAGGGCAAGAACGGCCCCCTCGTGCGGACCGTGGCGAGCCACGTCGCGTACTACGAGCGGTGGGCCAAGACCTGGGAGTTCCAGGCGCTTCTCAAGGCGCGCCCCGTGGCGGGGGACCGGGAGGTCGCCGAGCGGTACCGCGCGGCCCTCGCGCCCATGGTGTGGTCGGCCGCGAGCCGCGAGCACTTCGTCGAGGACGCGCAGGCGATGCGGCGGCGCGTCGAGGACCACGTCCCGCCCGCCGAGGCCGACCGGCAGATCAAGCTCGGCGCGGGCGGCCTGCGCGACGTCGAGTTCACGGTCCAGCTCCTCCAGCTCGTGCACGGCCGCACCGACGAGAGCCTGCGCAGCCCCACGACCCTCGACGCGCTCGCCGCGCTCGCCGCGGGCGGCTACGTCGGCCGCGACCACGCCGCGCGCCTCGGCGTCTGCTACCGGACCCTGCGGGTGCTCGAGCACCGCCTGCAGCTGCACCGGCTGCGCCGCACCCACCTCATGCCGACCACCGACGCCGAGCTGCGCCGCCTGGCGCGGTCCATCGGGCTGCGCACCCCGGACGAGGTGCTCGACCTGTGGCGCAGTGTGCGGCGCGACGTGCGGCGCCTGCACGAGGAGCTCTTCTACCGCCCCCTGCTGCCCGCCACGGCACGGTTGTCGCCGGAGGACGCGAGCCTGGCCCCCGAGGCCGCCCGGGCGCGGCTCGCGGCGATCGGCTACCGCGACCCGGCCGGCGCGCTGCGGCACATCGCGGCCCTCACCGAGGGCGTCAGCCGCCGCGCCGCGATCCAGCGACAGCTCCTGCCGGTGCTCCTGGGCTGGTTCGCCGAGGGGAGCGACCCCGACGCCGGGCTCCTCTCGTTCCGCCGGGTCTCCGACGAGCTCGGCGCCACGCACTGGTACCTGAAGCTCCTGCGCGACTCCGGGGCCGCGGCGGAGCGGCTCGCGCGCGTGCTCTCGTCGTCGCGCTTCGTGGCCGAGGCCCTGCTGCGCTCGCCGGAGTCCATCCGCTGGCTCGACGACGACGCCGAGCTCACCGCGCGCGGCGCCGACCGGCTGCGCGGGGAGGCCGAGGCGGTGCTCGACCGCACGCCCGACGTCGCGGAGGCGGCCACGCTCCTGCGGGCGCTGCGGCGCCGGGAGATGTCGCGGACGGCGGTGGCCGAGGTGCTCGCCCTGCGGACCGCCCCCGAGACCTCGCGGGCCCTGAGCGACGTCGCGGACGTCGTCGTCGACGCCGCGCTGCGCCTCGCGGAGCGCGAGGTCGCCGCGGACCCGAACGACGGCGGCGAGCTGCAGACCCGGATGTGCGTCGTCGCGATGGGCCGGTTCGGCGGTCGGGAGATGGGGTACGGGTCCGACGCGGACGTGATGTTCGTGCACGACCCGCTGCCCGGCGCGGACGAGACCCGGGCGCAGTCCCAGGCGGTGGCGATCGCGACGCGGCTGCGGGCGCTCCTCGGCGGGGCGGGCGTCGAGCCGGCGCTCGAGATCGACGCCGACCTGCGCCCGGAGGGACGCAACGGCCCGCTCGTGCGCACCCTCGCCGCGTACGCCGAGTACTACGGGCGGTGGTCGGCGCCGTGGGAGGCGCAGGCGCTGCTGCGGGCGCGGCCGATGGCGGGCGACCCCGGGCTGTGCGAGCGGTTCGTCGAGCTCGTGGCGCCCGTGCGGTACCCGAAGGGTGGTGCCGACGCGGCCACGGTGCGCGAGGTGCGCCGGCTGAAGGCGCGCATGGAGGCCGAGCGGCTGCCCCGCGGCGTCGAGCCCGCACGGCACCTCAAGCTCGGCCGCGGCGGACTGAGCGACGTGGAGTGGACGGTCCAGCTGCTGCAGATGCGGCACGCGCACGAGGTTCCGGGCCTGCGCACCCCGTCGACGCTGCCCGCGCTCGACGCGGCCACGGAGGCGGGGCTGCTCGCCGAGGGCGACGCGGAGATCCTGCGCGAGGCGTGGCTGCTGTCCTCCCGCCTGCGGGACGCCATCGTGCTGTGGACGGGGCGGGCCGGTGGGCAGATGGGAGACGTGCTCCCGCACGACCTGCGCGGGCTGCACGGGCTGGCCCGCATGCTCGGGTTCCCGCCGGGGTCGGGCGCGGAGCTCGAGGAGACCTACCTGCGCACCGGTCGCCGGGCGCGCGCGGTGATGGAGCGCGTCTTCTACGGCTGACGCGGACCGCACGGACCCGGGTCGTCAGAGCCCGCGGCGGCCGCCCTCGATCTTGGGGCAGGTGTCGACGACGACGTCGAGGCCCGCGGCGCGCGCACGTTCCTCCGCCTCGGGGTCGCGCACGCCCAGCTGGAGCCACACGGTCCTGGCGCCGATCTCGATCGCCTCGTCGATCAGCGGCCCCACGCGGGAGGAGTTGACGAACAGGTCCACGACGTCGACCTGCCCGGGCACGTCCGCGAGGCGCGCGTACCCCTTCTCGCCGTGCACGGTCTCGGCGCGCGGGTGCACGGGGACGATCGTGTGCCCGAGCGCCTGCAGGTAGGCCGCGACGCCGTGCGCCGCGCGGGCGGTGTTGGTGGAGAGCCCGACGACAGCCCACCGCGCGGGCACCGACAGGAGGCGGTCGATGAGCACCGGGTCGTTGGGGGTCATGCCACCAGCCAAGCATCCGGGGCCGCGGTCCGCCCTCGGACCTCCGGCCCACCGGGTCCCGCGGGGTCAGCGGGCCAGGAGGTCGCCGTGCTCCTCGAGGCGGCGGACGACCTCGTCGGGACCGAGCTGCGTCATCCCGGGGCCGACCTCGTCCCACGTGCGCGGGGCCGCGACCGTGGGGCGCTCGCGGCCGCGCAGCGAGTACGGCGTGATCGTCGTCTTGGCCGGGTGGTTCTGCGACCAGTCGATGAGCACCTTGCCCGGGCGCAGCGCGCGCTTCATGTTCGCGAGGATGCCCATGTCGCGCGCCGCGAGCTCCTCGGCGACGTTGCGCGCGTACTCGCGCACCTGCATCGCGGTGAGGCTGCCGTCCAGGGGCGCGTAGAGCTGCATGCCCGCGCTGCCGCTCGTGACGGGGTACGTCGTCGTGAGGCCGTCCTCCGCGAGCCGGTCGGCGACGAGCCTGGCGACGCGCGCGCACTCGTCCAGCCCCGCCGGGGCGCCCGGGTCGAGGTCGACGACGAGCCGGTCGGGGTGGTGCACCCGACCGTCGCGGTCCACGCGCCACTGCGGGGTGTGCAGCTCGAGCGCGCTGGAGTTCGCCACCCACACGAGCGAGGCGAGGTCGTCGAGGAACGGGTAGTCGAGGACCGTCCCCTCGTCGTCGGTGCCCGGGCTCGCCGGCACGCGCGCGTGCCGCACCCACTCGGGCGCCCCGTTCGGCAGGTTCTTCTCGAAGAACCGCTCGCCACCCACGCCCTCGGGCCAGCGGATCCGGGTGACCGGGCGGTCGGCGAGCTGGCGCAGCAGCGCCGGCGCCACCGCGGTGTAGTAGGCGACGACCTCGGCCTTCGTCGTCCCGGTCGAGGGGTAGACGACGCGGTCGAGGTTGCTCAGGCGCACCCGGCGGCCCTCGACGTCGACCCACTGGGCCCCGGGGGTCACGGGGTCTCCCAGGCGTCCACGGGCACGTCCTGACGCAGCCCGCGCACGGCCGGCTGGCGCAGGCGCCCGCTGCGCATGCGCTGGAGGTACACGACGTCGACGCCGACGCGCGGCTCGCACCACGTCACCCCGCGAGCGTCCGCCTCGGGCACGGCCTCGTCCAGCGGGGACGTGGGCCGCGCGAGGTCGGCGATCTCGCGCGCGAGGTCCTCGCCGCGTCGCCCGCCCAGCCCGCTGCCGGCCTTGCCGAGATAGCGCCAGCGGCCGTCGGCGTCGGGCGCGCCCAGGAGGACCGCGCCGAGCCGGCCGACCCCCGCCGCCGCGGCGCGGCCCGCCTCGCGCGTGCCCTCCGGCCGCCAGCCGACGACGGCGGCCACCCGGGTGCTGCGGTGCGCGGCCTTCACCCAGTCCGGTGAGCGACGCCCGGGCTGGTAGGTCGACGAGCGGCGCTTGGCCACCACGCCCTCGAGCCCGTGCTCGAGCGTGACGTCCCACAGCGGGTCGAGGTCGGGGTAGACGGGGGAGAGCTGGACCCGGTCGGGCTGGGGCAGCCCCGCGAGGGTCGAGCGGCGCTCGTCGAGCGGTCGGCGCGTGATGTCGACGCCGTCGAGCGCGAGCAGGTCGAACACCACGAAGGTGACGGGGGAGCGCTCGGCGAGACGACGGGCGCGGGCGGCGTCGCGCACGTGCATCCGCTCGGCGAGGGCCTCGAAGCTCGGCACCTGGCCCGCGAGGACGACGACCTCGCCGTCGACGACCGCCCCCTGCCAGGCCGCGAGCCCGGCCAGCTCGGGGTAGCTGACGGTGACGTCGCGACCGGACCTGGCGCGCAGCCGGAGCGTCCCGGAGGTCGTGTCGGCGAGCACCCGGACGCCGTCCCACTTGACCTCGTAGCTCCAGTCCTGGCCACGGGGAAGATCGGCTTTATCCGCCGCTCGGGTAGCCAGCATGGGCTGCACGGGTCCATATTGCCTGGTAGGGGCACCGACGGCACCTGCAGTCGGATCGGGCCAGCGGACGTGCGAGACGTGCGCGGAGAAGGGGCGGGATGCGAGCGATCTGGAAGGGCGCGGTCGCCTTCGGGCTGGTCAACGTGCCGGTGAAGGTGTACTCCGCGACCGGCGAGCACAACGTGCCGCTGCACCAGGTGCACCGCGAGGACGGTGGGCGCATCCGCTACAAGAAGGTCTGCAGCATCGACGGCGAGGAGGTGCCCTACAGCGACATCGCCAAGGGGTACGAGACCGCCGACGGGCAGATGGTCGTCCTGACCGACGAGGACCTGGACCAGCTGCCGCTGTCGACCGAGCGCGAGATCGCCGTCGAGGAGTTCGTCCCGGCCGAGCAGGTCGACCCGATCATGCTCGGCAAGACCTACTACCTCGAGCCCGAGAAGAACGCGGTCAAGCCCTACGCGCTCCTGCGCGAGGCGCTGCTGCAGACCGACCGCATGGCCGTGGTGAAGGTCGCCCTGCGCCAGCGGGAGACGATGGCGGTGCTCCGCGTGCGCGGCAAGGTGATCTGTCTGCAGACGCTCCTGTGGCCCGACGAGGTGCGCGAGGCCGACTTCCCGGTGCTCGACGCGGACGTGTCGGTCCGCCCGCAGGAGGCCAAGATGGCCGCGTCCCTGGTGGAGTCGCTCGCCGCGGACTTCGACCCGTCCGACTTCTCCGACTCCTACCAGGAGGCCCTCGAGGCGCTCATCGAGGCGAAGGTGAGCAGCGGCAGCACCGTCGCCGTGCCGACCCCGGCGGGCGAGGAGGCTGCGGAGGGCGGCGGCGACGTCGTCGACCTGCTCTCGGCGCTCCAGCGCAGCGTCGAGCGCGCCCGCCAGGCGCGCGGGGGAGCGGCGTCGTCGGACACCGACGACGAGGCCCCGAAGAAGACGGCCAAGGGCGGGTCGCGGGCGAAGGGCAAGGCCGACGACGGCGACGCCACGCCGAAGCGAGCGTCGCGGTCCAAGGCGAAGGCGACGGACGACGCCGAGGAGCGGCCCGCCAAGAAGCCGGCGCGGCGCCGCGCCTCCTGACCCGTGGCGGACCGGACCCCCGGCCGGGACGACGTCGCGCGCGTCCTGCACCGGGTCGCGCAGCGGCTCGAGCGCCGCGGGGAGTCGCGGTTCCGCTCGCAGGCGTACCGGCGCGCGGGCGACACCCTGCGGAGCCTGCCCGACGACGAGTGGGCCGCGCGGGCGGCCGCCGGACGCTTCCGCGACCTGCCGGGTGTGGGGGAGAGCACGGCGCAGGTCATCGCCACCGTGCTCGCCGGGGGGGTGCCGGAGGTGCTCGCGCACCTCGACGGCGACGAGCGGGAGGTGTCCGAGGCGGGCGCCGCCCTGCGCGCGGCCGTGCGCGGCGACCTGCACGCGCACACCGAGGAGAGCGACGGCGTCGCCCCGATGACCGACATGGCCGTCGCGGCCGTCGAGGCCGGCCACGAGTACCTGGCGATCACGGACCACTCGCCGCGCCTGACCGTCGCGCACGGGTTGTCGGCGGAGCGGCTGCGCGCACAGATCGCCTCGATCGAGCGGGCGAACACGGTCCTCGGCCCGTTCCGTCTCCTCGCTGGCATCGAGGTGGACATCCTCGACGACGGCACGCTCGATCAGACCCCTGAGCTGCTGGGCCGGCTCGACGTGGTGGTGGCGTCCGTGCACTCGAAGCTGCGCATGGACCGCGCCGCGATGACCCGGCGCATGGTGGCGGCGGTCGAGCAGCCGTGGACCGACGTGCTCGGGCACTGCACGGGCCGCAAGGTGCGCGGGCGCGAGCGGCCGCAGAGCGAGTTCGACGCCGAGGCGGTCTTCGCGGCCTGCGCGCGGCACGGCGTCGCGGTCGAGGTGAACTGCCAGCCCGAGCGGCAGGACCCGCCCGACGATCTCATCGCGGTGGCGCTCGAGGCCGGGTGCCTGTTCAGCGTCGACACCGACGCGCACGCCCCCGGCGAGCTCGACTGGCTCGTCGACGGGTGCGAGCGGCTCGCGGCGCACGGCGTGGACCACGACCGGGTGGTGAACACCTGGCCCGTGGAGCGGCTCCTGGAGTGGACCGCCCGCCGCGCCCCGGGGCGCGGCGGGCGGTGAGGCCTGGCCGGGTGACCGTCAGCCGGTGAAGGTGGGCCGGCCGGGGGTGGGCGTCGCCGGCGGGGCGGGCGGGACGGTGCCGCCGGGGACGGTGCCCCAGTTGGCGACGACGGTGCCCGGTTCGAGGCCGGCGACGAGGCGCCCGCTGAAGGAGGCGAGCTCGGTCGCGCCGGCGATCGCGGCCTCGATGGCGGCGTCGAGGCCGTCGGCCATGCTCGCGGCGGGCGCGACGTCCGCCCATCCGATCTCGCCCTCGTCGTCCGACGTGCCCCAGCCGAAGATCTTCGTGAAGTAGGCGAGGCGCACGGTGGCGCCGGGCGCCACGGTCAGGCCGCCCTCGGTCCAGAACCAGCCCGGGCTGCCGCCGAGGTCCGAGGCCCGCCACGAACCCGACGCGCCCTGCCACGCGTTCAGCAGCACCGGGTCGCGCTCCTCGCCGCCGTTGCTGGAGACCGCCCAGTCGTCGTCGGCGGTCGGGAAGGCGGCGTCACCGCTGCTCGTCGCCGCGTAGGTGGTCTCGTCGTCCGAGCCGTAGTTGTTGTCCGTCCCCGTCCAGACGGTGATCGGCGCGCCGGTCGGGTTGGTGTAGGTGACGAGCACGCGGGCCATGTCTCCGGCGGCGTAGAGGCGGACCTCGACGCGCACGTCCAGGCCGAAGATCCGCTCCACCGGGCCGGTGATCACGACGTCACCGTTCGGGGCCACGGCGCGGTCGACGACGTACGCGCCGTCCTCGTCGCCCTGGTCGCCGTAGTAGTAGTAGTCCTCCTCGTCGCCGATCCAGATCTGTCAGAAGCTGTCGAAGGCGTCGTCGTTGACGGGGTCGCCGGAGCAGTCGGACTCGGCGTAGATCTCTGCCTCGCTGAGCTCGAAGTGGACGTAGTTCGCGATCCACCACTCGGTGCCGTCGAGGCACTCGTACAGGGCGTCTTCGTAGAGATCGACCGGGGCGGCCTGGGCGGCGGAGCCGGCCAGGCCGAGGCCGACGGCGGCGAGCGGCGCCGCGACGCGTGCGAGCTTCACGGGGATCCTCCGGGAGGGACGGGGATCCTCCGGGAGGGAAGGTGTGCGATGCAGCCCGCAAGCGGACGGGCCCGCCCGGATCGTAGCGGTGGATGATCTTGGTGCGCGGGGCGTTCGGCGGGTGAATGTCGCGCGTGCCCGAGTTCGGCGGCATCCGGTGCCGTTCGTGCCGCGACGCCCCGCCCCTCGGAGTAGCGTCGGAGCATGGGCACGCGGCCGGGCGGCCGCATGGTGGCGGTCGAGCTCGTCGAGGACGACGGCATCCCTCCGTCGTCCGACGCCCTCGCGCGCGGTCCCGGCCACGTCCTCACCGGCACGTCCGCCGACGGTGGCCCGACGACGTCGGGCGTCCCGGCCGCGGAGGGCTCGGGCGGTCCGGAGGAGCCGGCGGGGCCGGGGCCGGGCCGGAGCCGTGGCGCGAGGCGCCTGGCCGCCGTCGCCGCCGTCGCGGTGCTCGCGGCCACGATCCTTCTCGCGGGCCGGGACGGCGACCCCGAGCCGACCGCCTCCGGGCCGCTCGCGGCACCGATGGCCGAGCGGTGGAGCGAGTCCGCCGACGACGTCGTCGCGGTCGTCGACGGCCTCGTCGTCGTCACCAACCTCGCGTCGCAGACGCCGGGCCTGCGTGCCCTCGACGTCGCCACGGGGGAGGAGGTGTGGCGCGTCCCGTTCGGGCGCAGCGGGGTGGCGGACGGGTGCCTCCCGGGCCTCACGCAGGACCCGCCGACCGTGTGGTGCTGGCGCGAGCGGCGCGTGCAGATGCAGGACGACGGGCGGTTCGGTTTCGTCCCGGCGGCACTCGTGGGCGTCTCCGCGCGCGACGGCGAGGTGCTCGCCGTGCACGAGACCCGCGACCAGTCGGCGGGCTACGCGGTCGTCGGTGAGGACCTCGTCCTGGGGCAGCGTCGCGACGGCCAGCTCACGCTGCGCCGGGTGCACGCGGCGACGTGGGAGCTCGCCTGGGAGACGCGCCTGGCGCTCGAGCCGCGTACCCCGGGCGGCGCCTACGTCGCGCGCATCGCCGTCGCGCACGACCTCGTCGTCGTGCGGGGGCCGACCACCGCCGTCGTCGACGCGACCGACGGCACCGTGCTGCGCACGTGGGCGCCGGCGACCGACGGCGAGGGCACGGCCCTCGACGGGGCGGACGTCGTCGTGACCCCGACCGGCTTCGCGGCGTGGACCACCGTCGTCGCCGGGAGCCGGCTCGACGAAGGCGTCTGGCACGACAGATCGGGCGAGCCGGTCAGCGGGTTCCGCGGGCGCCTGGTCGAGCCGGCGGAGACGGACGGGTCCGTGCCGCGCGTGCTCCTCGTGGCCCGGGACGGTCAGCTCGTCGGGCTCGACGCGTCGTCGGGCGCGGACCTGTGGCGCATCCCGGTCGACGGGGTCCGGGTCGCCGCCCGCCGTGCGGGGCAGGTCGTGCTCGTCGGGCCGGACAGCGTCCGGTCCGTCGAGGCGCTCACCGGCATCGTGCGCTGGGAGCAGGAGGTGCCCGGGCTGCGCACGGGCGTGGCGGCCGCCACCGACGGCGAGGTGGTCGTCGTGACGAGCGTGCGCGACAACCTCTGGGTCGCGACGGCCTTCCGCACGGGCGACGGCGCCGTGCTGTGGGCCCGACAGGTGCCGGGCACCGCCGAGATCACGTTCCTCGCGTACCCGCCCGCCTACCAGGTGGTCGCCGGGAGGCCCGTGGTGTGGGTCGGCCGCACGCTCGTCTGGGTCAGCTGCTGACCCCGGCCCCTCTCGTCCACGGCGTCCCGCACCGCCGCCAGCAGGCACGTGTCGTCGTGCTCCGGGTCCGGCTGGAACGTCGCGAGCAGCGCGTCGACCAGACGGCTCGGCTCGGCCGCCGTCGCCGCGTCCCGCCGGGCGGTCTCGACCGCCGCGACGAGCCGGCGGAAGCCGACCGCGAGCTACTGCTCCCGCCGTTCGACGAGGCCGTCGGTCAGGAGCACGAGCGCCCCGCCGGGCGGGATCTCAGCGCTCGCGGTCCGGTAGGTGCCGCGGACGGTGCCGAGCATCGGCCCCTGCGCGCCGGTGAGCAGCGTCGCGCCGGAGCCCGCGGTGTGCAGGACGCCGTAGGGGTGCCCCGCGCTCGCGTACTCGACCTCGCCGGTGGCCGGGTCGAGGCACGCGACGACGGCGGTGGCCATCGCCCCCACCCCGGGGCTGTGCAGCAGGCGGCTCACGCGCTCGAGCACGTCGCCCGGCCCGTAGCCCTCCGAGAGGAACGCACGGATCGCCGCGCGTGCGTGCGCCATCGTCCCCACCGCGGTCAGCCCGTGCCCGACGACGTCGCCCACCGTGAGCACGACGCGGTGGCCCAGCGGGACGACGTCGCAGTCTCCGCCGAGGCGGACCAGGTCGGACGCGCTGAGACAGCGCGCGCCGAGTCGCCAGCCGGGGACCTCGGGCAGGTCGTCGGGCAGCAGGGCGTGCTGGAGCTCCTCGAGCGCGGTCCGCTGCCGCTCCGACGCCGCGGCGAGCTCGGCCTGCAGACGCCGGACCCGCGTCTCGTCCCGTGCGACTGCGGCGACGCCCTGCACAGGCGCGCTCGGCTGCGCGCGGACAGGGAAGAACGACTCGCGCCACACGTGCTCGACGCCCGGGTCGGCGTCCGTGGTGCCGGTCACCTCGACGTCGCGCAGCGGCACCCCTGTCTCGAAGACCGCGCGCAGCAGCGGCTCGGCGGACGCGCGGACCCCGGGCACCACCTCGAACACCGGCCGGCCCAGGTGCTCCTCGGGGGTCAGGCCGTTCATGGCGGCCATCTCGCGGTTCACGCGCACGAACCGCAGCTGCGGGTCGAGCAGCGCGAATCCGATCGGGGCGTCGTCGAGCAGCGTCGAGACGATGGCGATCTCGTGCTCGGCGAGGCGCCCGCGCCACTGCTCGTCGGTGAGGTCGACGATCAGCGCGAGCCACGCCTGCTCGGGCCCGTGCACCAGCGCGGCGACGAGGAGGACGGGCACCCGGAGGCCGTCGGGCCGCAGCACCTCGACGGTCGTGCTGATGCCGCCGTCGCGCAGCAGCGTGCGGGCTGCGGCGACGAGTCGCTCGGGCGCGTCGGTCGGCACGAGCTCGCGCCACGGGACGCGGCGGGCGGCGAGGTCGGAGGCGGGGCGGCCGGCGATGCGCAGAGCCTCGGCGTTCGCGCCGTCGACGACGGCCCCGCGGCCGTGCGCCACACCGACCCGGCGCAGCCGGATGAGCGCAGCCAGGTCCGGCGTCACGCGGACCTCGTGCGCCACGTGGGCCCGGGCCGTCGCGAAAGGGTGGTCCGGCCCCGGCCGGTCGGCGACCATGTGCAACGGTCGCACGGAGCGCCGGTGATCGCACCGCAGGGTGCGGCATGATGCGGCCCGGACGTTGCGGTTCGACGGGAGGACGGCATGGCAGCCACGCGGGCACGAGGGTTCGGACGGGCGGCCGCGGCCGTCGCCGCGGGGGCGGCGGTGGCCCTCCTCGCGGCGTGCGGTGGCGGCTCCGCGGAGGACGGGTCCGGCGGGCCGGGCGGCGCGGACGGGCGGGCGCTGCCGACCCTGACCGAGGAGCACGCCCCGCTGCGCGACCTGGCCCCGGACGGCGTCGTCATCGGGACGGCAGCGGCCGGCGGCGGGCACTTCGGCTCCGGCAACGACCCGTTCCAGGTCGACACGGACTACCGCGAGATCGTCGGCGCCGAGTTCAGCTCCGTCACGCCGGAGAACCAGCTCAAGTGGGAGTACGTGCACCCCGAGCCCGAGACGTACGACTTCGAGGCCGCCGACGACATCGTCGACTTCGCCGAGGAGCACGGGATGGCGGTGCGCGGGCACGCCCTCATCTGGCACAGCCAGAACCCGGCCTGGCTCGAGAACGGCGACTTCACGCCGGACGAGCTGCGCGACATCCTCCACGACCACATCACCACGGTGGTGGGCCGCTACGCCGGGCGCATCCAGCAGTGGGACGTCGCGAACGAGATCTTCGACGACGGCGGCCGCCTGCGTGACGAGGAGAACATCTGGATCCGCGAGCTCGGCCCGGAGATCGTCGCGGACGCGTTCCGCTGGGCGCACGAGGCGGACCCGGACGCGCTGCTGTTCCTCAACGACTACAACGCCGAGACGGTCAACGCGAAGACGAACGCCTACCTGGCGTTCGTCGAGGAGCTCCTGGCCGACGGCGTCCCCGTGCACGGGTTCGGCGCGCAGGCCCACCTGTCCCTCGAGTACGGCTCGCCCGGCGACGGCCTGCGGCAGAACCTGCAGCGCTTCGCGGACCTGGGCCTGGCCACCGCGATCACCGAGCTCGACGTGCGCATCGAGCTCGGCCCGGGGGGCGAGGCCTCGGAGGAGGACCTCGAGCGGCAGGCGGATTACTACCGCGACGTGGTCGAGGGGTGCCTCGCCGTGGAGGGCTGCACCTCGATCACGCTGTGGGGCTTCACCGACCGGTACTCGTGGGTGCCGTCCTGGTTCCAGGGGATGGGCGCCGCGACCGTGACCGACTCGGTCTTCGGGCGCAAGCCCGCGTACGACGCCGTCGCCGAGGCGCTGGGCGGCTGACGTGGACGTCGTCACCACGACCGGCGAGGCCGGCCGCACCTTCGCCCTCACGTTCGACGACGGCCCGAGCCCGCCGGACACCACACGTCTGCTGGACGTGCTCGCCGAGGTGGGCGTCCGGGCGGTGTTCTGCCTGGTCGGTGAGCAGGTGCGCGCGCACCCGCAGGTCGCTGCGCGGATCGCGGCGGCGGGCCACGTGCTCGGCAACCACACGATGCGCCACGACGACATGGGTGCGTGGGACGCCGACCGGGTGCGCGCGGACCTCGTCGCGACGACCGCGCTCATCGAGGACGCCGCGGGCGCACCGGTGCCGTTCTTCCGCGCGCCCTTCGGCAGCTGGGGCGTCACGCCCGACGTCGCCGCGGACCTCGGCATGACGTCGCTGGGCTGGCAGCTCGCGGTGGAGGACTGGCTCGCACCCGGTGCGGACGTGCTCGTGGCGCGCATCCGGGAGGGGCTGGCCCCGGGCGGGGTGGTGCTGCTGCACGACGGCGGCGGGGACCGCAGCGGGACCGTGGACGCGGTCGCGCGGGTCGTCCCGGAGCTGGTCGCCGCCGGTTGGACGGCGGCGCTGCCCGAGCGCCGAGCCGCCGCTCGCTGACGCGCGGCGCGAGGGGCCGCCTGCCTGCGCCGAGCCGGCCCGCGTCGTCGGGCGGAACCGCGCAGGGTGGCCCGGTGCCGCGCCGGGTCAGGCGGGCAGGCGGGGGACCCGGCCCGCGGACCGCTTGGCGGCGAGGAGCCGCCCGTCGGCCCGGCGCAGCAGCGCGGCGGGGTCGTCGCCGTCGCGCACCATGGCGGAGCCGACGGACAGCGTGATACGCATGTCGACGGGGTAGCGGCTCGCGGCGACGACCATGACGAGGCGGTCGGCCATGCGCTCGAGCTCGTCCTCCGTCAGCGGGCCGGTCACCACGGTGAACTCGTCGCCGCCGAGCCGGAACACCTCGTCGCCCGCGCGGACGGCGCGCTCGAGGCTGCGGCCGACGATCCGCAGGACCTCGTCCCCGGCCTCGTGGCCGTGGGAGTCGTTGACGTTCTTGAAGTCGTCGAGGTCGCACGCGAGCATCGCGAAGGGGCGGCGGTGGCGGTCCCAGTCGGCGAAGCGGCGGCGCAGCGCGTCGTCGAGGGCGCGGCGGTTGCCCAGGTCCGTCAGGGGATCGCGGGCGGCGAGCCGCTCGGCCACCACCAGCCGGCGCTCGACGTCGAGGACGGCGCTGTCGTCGATGAACGCGACCACGGCGCCCGCGGGCATGCCGTCCTCGCCCGGGATCGGGGCCGCGGACATCCGGACGGGCACCAGGTGGCCCTCGGCGTGGTGCAGCCACGCGCGGGCACTGTGCTCCCGGCCGTCCGTGAGGGCCGCGCGCAGGGGGCAGTCCCGGGTGCACAGCTGACGGCCCGACTCGTCGACGTGCTCGAGCAGGCCCGTGTCGCACGCGCGCCCGTCGACGTCAAAGGCCCGGAAGCCGGTGATCCGTTCCGCGGCGGGGTTCCAGTACGTGATGCGGCGCAGGTCGTCGACGACGTACACCCCGTGCGGGAGCGCGTCGAGGATCGCCTTCTCGGCCAGCGGCAGCATGGAACTCCTGGAGGGGGGAGTGGGGGATTCTCCGGAGACCCGACCACGCTATCGGGACGGTCGCGTCCCTTCGACCGGCAAACGTGTGAATCCGACGAAGGTGACCGTGGATATGACTGTATCCGTCGCTCCCCCCTCCGGAGAGAGCGTGTCCACGATCCGTCCCACGGCCACCGTCGGCCGCTAGGGTGAACTCGCCTGGTCGGGCGCGCAGGGAGGGGACGTGGCGCGAGCGCGGTGGGCGGCGGCGTCGGCCGCCCTGGTCGCCGTCGTGCTGGCCGCGTGCGGCACCCCCGCGCCGTCGCCGACCGAGCCGCCCGCCACCGCGTCGCCGACGCCGTCGCGCGCCGCACCGCCCGAGCCGCCGACGCCGAGCCCGTCCGATCCGGCCCTGGCGCCCGAGGACGCGCTCACCCGGGCCGTGTGGGTGCACCTGTTCGACGACACCCTCAAGACGCGGGCCGGCATCGAGCAGGTCGTCGCGGACATGTGGACCGCGCACGCCACCGCTGTCGTCGTGGAGGTGGTGCGCCGCCAGGACGCCTACTACGCGTCCGACGTGCTGCCGCGGACCGCCGACCCCGCGCTCGAGCCCGGCCTGGACGTGCTGCAGGCGATGATCGAGGCGGCCGCGGTGCGCAACCTCGAGGTGCACGCGTGGGTCCCGCTCACGCCCACGTGGCACGAGCAGTACGCGGGCCTGCCCGCCCCCGACGGCTGGGTCGCCGCGGAGCACGGGCGCACCGCGCCGGAGAACCGGCGCTGGGTCACCCGGACCGTGGACGGGACCTGGACCGACACGCTCGACCCCGCGCTCCCCGAGGTCCGCGCGCACGTGGCCGCCGTGGTCGGCGAGATCGCCGAGCGGTACGACGTCGACGGGATCCACCTCGACTACGCACGCTACGACTCCCCGGAGCACGGCTACCACCCGCGGGCTCTCGAGCTCTACCGCGCGGAGACCGGTGCCGCCGGCACGCCCGCCCCCGGCGACCCCGCGTGGCTCGCCTGGCGCCGCGCGCAGGTGGACGCGCTCGTCGCCGCGGCGCAGGAGGCGATCGACGCGAGCGGGCGGCGCCCGGTCCTGTCGGCGGCCGTCATCTGCTGGGGCGAGGGGCCGGGCGGGCCGGGGACGCCGTCGTTCGCGGACACCCGCGCCTACCGCGAGGTCATGCAGGACTAGGTGGGATGGGCGGAGCGCGGGCTGGTCGACGTCCTCGTGCCGATGAACTACTTCCGCGAGCACGACGCCCAGCAGGCCGCGTGGCTGCGCCAGTGGCTCGCGTTCGAGGCCGGGCTCGAGGCGGCCACTGGCACCTCCGTCGTGCCGGGGATCGCCGGCTACCTCAACTCCCGCGACGACGCGCTCGCGCAGGTGGGGCTAGCGATGCGGTCGAGCCGCGCCGTCGCGCTCTACTCGTACCAGGGCTCCACGAACGACCCCTCCGAGACGCTCTGGCGCTGGCTGTCGGCCGTGGACTGGTCGGGGGCCCCGTAAGGTTTTCCCGCACCTGACCGGGCTTGACGGAGGGGCGACGGTGGAGATCGAGCTCACGACCCTCGGCGTGGTCGCGGTCCTGGTGGTGGTGGCGGTCGCGCGGTTCGCACCGCGGTTCGGCATCGCCGCACCGATCGGGCTCGTGCTGGTCGGCGCGGGGCTGAGCATGCTTCCGGGCGCGCCGGAGCTGCCCCTCCGGCCCGACCTCGTGCTCATGGTCGTCCTGCCGCCGATCCTGTACTCCGCTGCCGTCCACGTGAACGTGACCGACTTCCGGCGCGACCTCGGGACGATCACCGCGCTGTCCGTGGGGCTGGTGATCGTGTCCGCGGTGCTCGTCGGCCTCCTCGTGCACGCGCTCGTCCCGGGCCTCGGGCTGGCGGCCTCGATCGCGCTCGGCGCGGTCGTCTCCCCGCCCGACGCCGTGGCCGCGACGTCGGTCGGCAAGAAGCTCGGGCTGCCGCCGCGGCTCGTCACCGTGCTCGAGGGCGAGGGTCTCGTCAACGACGCGACCGCGCTCGTGCTGCTGCGCACCGCGATCGCGGCAACGGCGGGCGCGGTCTCGCTCGGCGACGTCGCGTGGGACTTCGCGTTCGCCGTCGTCGTGGGCGCGGCCGTCGGCATCGTCGTCGGGCTCGTGTCGGTGCAGGTGCGCATGCGCCTCGACGACCCGGTGCTCACCACGGCGGTGTCGTTCACGGTGCCGTTCGTCGCCTTCATCCCTGCCGAGGAGCTGCACGCCTCGGGCGTGCTCGCCGTCGTCGCCGCCGGCCTGGTCACCGGGCACCAGGGTCTGTCCCGCTTCTCCGCGCAGGACCGGCTGAGCGAGAGCCTCAACTGGCGCACCGCGCAGCTGCTCCTCGAGAACGGCGTCTTCCTCGCCATGGGGTACCAGCTGACCTCGCTGGTGGAGGACGTGGAGGTCGCCCGCGAGAGCGTGGGCCACGCCGTGCTCGTCGCGCTCGCCGTCACGGGCGTGCTCATCGCGACGCGCGTGCTGTTCGTCGCGCCGCTCGTCGCGTACCTGCGCGGCCGCGAGCGGCGCGCCCGGGAGCGCGCCCCCGATCTCGCCTACGCGCTCGACCGTGTGGCCGACCTGCGCCGATCCGACGAGCGGGCCGCGCGCGCGGCCCGGCTGGACCGGCTCGAGCGGATGCTGCGCCGCCGGCACGCGGACGAGCGGTTCCACTCGCGCGAGGGCTTCGGCGCGCGCGGGGGGAGCGGTCATCGCGTGGGCCGGCATGCGCGGCGTCGTCACCCTCGCGGCGGCGCAGTCGCTCCCCGCCGACCTCCCGTACCGGGCCGAGCTCGTGCTCGTCGCGTTCACGGTCGCGCTCGTCACGCTCGTCGGCCAGGGCGGCACCCTCCCGCTGCTCATCCGCACGCTCGGGATCTCCGGGCCGGGACCGGAGGTCCAGCGACGCGAGATGGCCCGCCTCGTCCGGGCGATCACCGAGCCCGGCCTCGCGGCGCTCGAAGGCCAGGGGCCGCGGCGTCCCGACGGGAGCCACTTCGACCCGGTCGTGCTCGAGGAGGCCCGGCAGTCCGGTGCCGGCCTCGTCGCGGTGCTGTCCGACGACGCGCTCGCGCACGAGGAGGACGACGAGGAGGCGCTGCAGGCGCGCCTCGACCTCCTGCGGCAGCGCCGCGAGCTCAAGCGGCACCTCGTGCTCTCGGCGCAGGCGGCGCTCGTCGACGCCCGGGCGTCGGGCACCTTCAGCACGCAGGCGCTGGCGCGCGCGCAGGCCGCGCTCGACGCCGAGGTCCTCCGCGAGGGCAGCCACCTCGGCGAGTGACCCGCGCGGGGCGCACCGGACGGGACCCACGCCCACCACGCGTGGCGCCGACGCGCGGCACCCCGGCCGCCGCAGGGGCGACCGGGGTGCCGTTGTCCCAGGTCAGCGGCTCACGGACGTCTCCGCGAGCCCCGACGATCAGACGTCGTAGTAGAGCTCGAACTCGTGCGGGTGCGGACGCAGGCGGATCGGGTCGATCTCGTGCGTGCGCTTGTAGTCGATCCACGTCTCGATGAGGTCCGGCGTGAAGACGTTGCCCTCGGTGAGGTAGTCGTGGTCGGCCTCGAGCGCGTTGAGCGCCTCCGGGAGCGATGACGGGACCTGCTGGATCTGCGCGTGCTCCTCCGGCGGCAGCTCGTACAGGTCCTTGTCGATCGGCTCCGGCGGCTCGATCTTGTTCTTGATGCCGTCGAGGCCGGCCATGAGCATCGCGGAGAAGGCCAGGTACGGGTTGCTCGACGGGTCGGGCACGCGGAACTCGATGCGCTTGGCCTTCGGGTTCGAGCCGGTCACCGGGATGCGGACGCACGCGGAGCGGTTGCGGGCCGAGTAGACCAGGTTGACCGGGGCCTCGAAGCCGGGCACGAGGCGGTGGTAGCTGTTCACCGTCGGGTTGGTGAAGGCGAGCAGCGACGGCGCGTGCTTGAGCAGGCCGCCGATGTACCAGCGGGCGATGTCGGACAGGCCGCCGTAGCCCTTCTCGTCGTAGAAGAGCGGCTCACCGTTCTTCCACAGCGACTGGTGGCAGTGCATGCCCGAGCCGTTGTCGCCGAAGAGCGGCTTCGGCATGAAGGTGACCGTGCGGCCGTTGCGGTGCGCGACGTTCTTCACGATGTACTTGAAGAGCATCACCTTGTCGGCCGACCGGGCGAGCGTGTCGAACCGGTAGTTGATCTCGGCCTGGCCGGCGGTGCCCACCTCGTGGTGCGCGCGCTCGACCTGCAGGCCGGCCCGGTTGAGCTCGAGCGTCATCTCGTCGCGCAGGTCGGAGAAGTGGTCCACCGGCGGGACGGGGAAGTACCCGCCCTTGTACGGCGTCTTGTGGCCGAGGTTGCCGCCCTCCTCCTTGCGGCCGGTGTTCCACGCCGCCTCGATGGAGTCGATGTAGTAGAAGCTCTGCGACTGGCTCGTGAAGAACCGGATGTCGTCGAAGATGTAGAACTCGGCCTCGGGCGCGAAGAACGCGGTGTCGGCGATGCCGGTCGACTTCAGGTACGCCTCCGCCTTCGCGGCGATCTGGCGCGGGTCGCGGCTGTACGGCTCGTCCGTGTACGGGTCGACGATCGACATGTTGATGTTGAGCGTCTTCTCGGCACGGAACGGGTCGAGGTACGCCGTCGAGATGTCGGCGAGCAGCTTCATGTCCGACTCGTGGATCTGCTGGAAGCCGCGGATCGAGGAGCCGTCGAACATCTGGCCCTCGGTGAAGAAGCTGACGTCCACCGTCTCGGCGGGGACGTTGAAGTGCTGCATCACACCCGGCAGATCGCAGAACCGGACGTCGACGAACTTGACGCCCTCGGACTTGATGAAGGCGATGACCTCATCGGCGGAACTGAACATCCGCGGCTTCTCCTCGCTCTCGTGGTCGGTGGCCGACGTTCCGGACGACCACCGGTGGGGCGGGGCCGGGAGTGCGCCCCGGCTCCGGTGCCGGCACCGACGCTAGGGCCGGGGGGTTTCCCGACCGTGTACCTCGTGTTTCCGCTGCGTTACCTCACCGACGGCCGACACCGGTTTCTCGCCCGGGCCCGCGTGCCCGACGCCGGCCGGTCGCCCGCGGGCCCACCGGTACCCTGGCCGCGTGACGCGACGCGAGGACCTGGGCTCCTGGCTCGAGGGCACGCCCGGGAACCCGGAGCCGAGCGGCCTCGGCCTCCCCGCGGACGGTCCCGGGTCGCTCGCCCGCGTGCCGCGTCGCATCGTCGCCCTCGTCGTCGACTGGCTGGCGAGCATGGCGGTGAGCGGCCTGCTGTTCCCGGCCGAGGGCTTCTCGCCGGGCCTGTACTCGGCGGCGCCGCTCATGACGACGCTGGTCTTCGGCGTCTCGACGGCGGTCCTCGTCGGGTTGCTCGGCTCGACGCTCGGCCACCGGCTGACCGGGATGCGGGTGGTCCGGGTGCGCGACCTGCCGCGCCCCATGGACGGCGGCGCGTCCGGGCAGGCCGGTCCCGCCGTCGTCGGCCCGCCCGGCCTGCTCGCCGGGCTCGTGCGGACGCTGCTGCTGTGCCTCGTCATCCCCGCCGTCGTGTGGGACGGCGACGGGCGGGGCCTGCACGACACCGCGGCGGGCACGGTCCTCGTCCGCCGCTGACCGGCTCTGCTCCGACGGGTCAGCAGTGGTCCGGCCTGCGCCAGACGAGCGAGTACCGCCAGTACAGGCGGCGTCGCAGCCGCGCGCCTGGGAGGACGGCCCGCGCGACGGCGGCGACGTCGTCGAGGGACTCGGCGGGGTCGCGCACGGGCGCGCCGGGCTCCCAGTGCCCTCGCAGGAGATGGCCCACCGGGTTCGCGACGGCGCCTGCCGCGCGCCACAGCAGGTCGAGCGGGCCGGCGGCGCGGGCCAGGCCCACGACGACGAGGGTGCCGCCCGGCGCGGTGAGATCCGCGAGGCGTCGCAGGCCGGCCTCGAGGGGCAGGTGGTGGAGCGTCGCGACGCACGTGACCAGGTCGAAGGGGCCGCCGACGTCGGCGGTGAGCACGTCGCCGTGCACGTAGGTGGGGCCGGGGGAGAGCTCACGGGCGCGCGCGACCATCGCGGCGTCGGCGTCGATCCCGACGACGGACGCCGCGAAGGGCGCGAGGCGGCGCGTGAGGAGCCCCTCCCCGCAGCCGACGTCGAGCACGTGGCCCCACGGCGGGGGCGCCCACCGCGCGAGGTGCCGGTGGTAGTGGGTGTTGTGGTTCCAGCACTCGCGCGTGCGCAGCGCACGGCGCGCGGCACGCGCGTCAGCGGTCACGTGCGGACCGGCGCCGGGTCAGCGGCCCCGCAGACCCTTGCGGTCGGGGCGCACGCGGAACGGGTCCACGCCCTTGGGCACCGGCAGCTTCGCGCCGCCGAGCGCGCGCAGGCGCCGGTTGACCTCCTCCGTCGCCTTGCGGTCGAGCACCGGCTTGATCCGGCGCAGCTTCTTGGCGACCTGGGGCAGCGGCACCTGGCCCTCGGCGTCGCCGCACTGGATCACCGTGACGGGGACGTTCGGGAGGACCCGCATGACCCGCTTGCGCTCCTTCTCGAGCATCGGGCGGACGCGGTGCGGTGCGCCCTCGCTGAGGAGCACGACGCCGCCGCGGCCCGAGCCGCGGAACACGAGCTCGAGGGTCTTGGGGTTCATGTCGACCGGGTCGTCGGGGAAGTCCCAGCCGCGCACCGTGCGCGCGGCCGACAGCGCGGCGCCCGGCTGGCCCGCGAGGCGCTTGTAGCCCGCCTTCTCGGTCCGTCGCGCGAGCACGAACATCATGAGCATGAGCGCGAGCGGCAGCCCGATGAGCAGGAAGTACCACAGCCGCCCGAGGGCGATGCCCAGGCCCGTCGCCGTGCCGACGATGACGACGAAGATGCCGACCAGCCACCACGTGATCGCCGGGTCCACCTCGGCGGTGAAGCGGTAGGCCTGCCAGAGCGTGCGGTACCACCGCTGCTTCTTGGGCTTGGCGGGGGAGTCGGAGGTCGATCGGGCCATGGTGCGTGAGTCTAGTTCCCGCGCGGGGCCGCCCGGCGCCAGTCGCCCGCCCGGGCGTCGGCGCGGTGCCCCACGCCGGAGCCCGACGCCGGTGCCCGACGCCGGTCTCAGCCGCGCGCGAGGAGGCTCGCCGCCTCCTGCCGCGCCGGGGTGGGCGTGGCGAGGTGCGCGAGCTCCGGCGGGATGGGGCGGCCGTGCCGCTGCATCGCCTGGGCCCAGAGCCGGCCGGCGCGGTACGAGGAGCGCACGAGCGGACCCGACATGACGCCGAGGAAGCCCATCCGCTCGGCCTCCTCGGACAGGGCCACGAACTCCTCCGGGCGCACCCACCGGTCCACCGGGTGGTGGCGGACGGACGGGCGCAGGTACTGCGTGATCGTCACGAGGTCGCAGCCCGCCTCGCGCAGGGCCTGCAGCGCCTCGACGACCTCGTCGTGCGTCTCGCCCATGCCGAGGATGAGGTTGGACTTGGTGACCAGGCCCGCCTCGCGCGCGGCGGTGAGCACCGACAGCGAGCGCTCGTAGCGGAAGCCGGGACGGATCTGCTTAAAGATCCGCGGCACGGTCTCCAGGTTGTGCGCCAGCACCTCGGGCCGGGAGGAGAACACCTCGGCCAGCAGGTCGGGCTTGGCGTTGAAGTCGGGGATGAGCAGCTCGACGCCCGTGCCCGGGTTGAGCGCGTGGATCTGGCGGACCGTCTCGGCGTAGAGCCAGGCACCGCCGTCGGGCAGGTCGTCACGGGCGACGCCCGTGACGGTGGAGTAGCGCAGGCCCATCGTGCGCACCGACTCCGCCACGCGGCGCGGCTCGTCCGCGTCGAACTCCGCGGGCTTGCCGGTGTCGATCTGGCAGAAGTCGCACCGGCGCGTGCACTGGTCGCCGCCGATGAGGAACGTCGCCTCGCGGTCCTCCCAGCACTCGAAGATGTTGGGGCAGCCCGCCTCCTCGCACACCGTGTGCAGGCCGCCGCCGTGCACGAGTTGCTTGAGCTCGGAGTACTGCGGGCCCATGGTCGCGCGCGTGCGGATCCACTCGGGCTTCTTCTCGATCGGGGTCTCGGCGTTGCGCGCCTCGACCCGCAGCAGCCTGCGTCCCTCGGGAGCGATCGTCACCTGGCCAGACTATGTCAGACCGCGACCGTGCGTTCCCGACCGCCCACAGCGGCGCGCAGGGGCGCGAGCGCGGCGTCCAGGGCGGCGCGCAGGTGTGGCTCGACGTCGGCGATCGTCACGCGCCGGCCGAGCTCGGCGGTGAGGGAGGTCGCGTCGGCGTCGGGGAGGCCGCAGGGGACGATGCGCGCGAACGCGCCCAGGTCGCAGTCGCAGTTGAGGGCGAGGCCGTGCATGGTGACGTCGCGGGCCACGCGCACGCCGATCGCGGCGAGCTTGCGCGGCCGTTCGCCCTCGGCGGTGGGCATCCAGACTCCGGAGCGGCCCTCGGAGCGTTGCGTGGTCACCCCGAGGACGCCGACCGCCTCGATGATCGCGGCCTCGAGCGCCCGCACGTACGCGACGACGTCGACGGGCTCGGCGAGGCGCACGATCGGGTAGGCGACGAGCTGGCCCGGCCCGTGCCAGGTGATCCGGCCGCCGCGGTCGACGTCGACGACGGGCGTGCCGTCGACGGGGCGGTCCCACGCGGCGGTGCGCCGCCCGGCGGTGTAGACGCTCTCGTGCTCGACGAGCAGGACCGTGTCGGGCCGGGTGCCGGCGACCACCTCGGCGTGCACCTGCCGCTGCAGGTCCCAGGCCTCGTGGTACGGCACGAGCCGGCGCCCCAGGTCCACCGGCCAGAACTCCATGGGACGCGACGCTACCCGCGCCCGTGGCCGGCCGGATAGGGGCCCGGCGCGCCGCCCGGCGGCCCGTCGGGGTGCGCCGCGAGCATGACCGCGAGGATCTGGCGGAGCTGCGCGACCTGCTCGGCGTCCAGGCCGCGCACGCTCATCTCCTCCGCGACGCGCGCGTCGCCGGCCTCCGTCAGGGCCTGCCGTCCGGCGTCGGTCATGACGACGTCGTGCCGCCGCGCGTCGTGGGGGTGCACGTGGCGCTCGACGTACCCGCGGCGCTCGAGCCCGGCGACGATCCGGCTCATCGTCTGCTCGGTCACCCCGGTCGCGCGAGCGAGCTCGCGCTGCGAGCGCGGTCCCCCGAGCAGGACGTACAGGACGGGGATCGAGGCGTGCGTGAGGTCCCAGCGCGCCAGATGGGCGTCCCACTCGTGCTCGATCCGGCGGGCGACGGCCGACAGCATCCGGCCGGTGGGCCACTGCTCCATCGCACCTCCCGTGTTCGCCCTGAGGGGAACGGGCCGTCCCGCATCCCGGCGTCCGGTGGCGGGACGGCCCGGGCCCCGCATACTACTCAGCATGCTGAGGAATCGACGAGGTGTGCTGCGCGGGGCCGGGATCCTGGCTCTGATCCTGGTCTGGCTGGCCCTGGCGGGGCTGGGCGGGCAGTCCATCGGCAAGCTCTCGGAGGTGCAGGAGAACGACGTCGCCGCGTTCCTGCCCGAGGGCGCCGAGTCCACCCGTGCCGCCGAGCTCGGGGCCGGCTTCACCGACGACTCCGTGCTGCCCGCGCTCGTCGTCGTCACCGCCGACGGCGGCGGTGCGCTCACCGAGCAGCAGATCGGTGCGGTCCAGGGCTGGGCCGCGGGCCTGCCCGACCTCGCGCTCGGCGAGGGCGAGGCGCTCGCCGACGTGCTCGTCTCCGACCCCCTCGCCATCCCGTCGCAGGACGGCGAGGCCGTGCTCGTGACGCTCCTGCTCGACTCCGCGCTCGCCAACCAGCAGCTCGCGGAGGAGCGCGTCGTCAACGTCGTCGTCGACGCCGTCCGTGCGGCCGACGACTCCCTCGCCGACGCCGGGCTCGTCTCCCAGGTCACGGGCGCCGCCGGCTCGATCGCCGACCTCGTGGCCGCGTTCGCCGGCATCGACGGCCTGCTGCTGCTCGTCGCGCTCTCGGTCGTCTTCGTGATCCTCGTGCTCGTCTACCGCTCGCCGAGCCTGCCCTTCACGGTCCTGCTCACGTCGCTGTTCGGCCTCTCGGCCGCGGCGCTCGTGGTCTACGAGCTGGCCAAGGCCGACGTGCTCGTCCTCAACGGGCAGAGCCAGGGGATCCTGTTCATCCTCGTCGTGGGCGCCGCGACGGACTACTCGCTGCTCATCGTCGCGCGGTACCGCGAGGAGCTCCGCCGCGTGCAGTCCCCGTTCACGGCGATGGGCCGCGCGCTGCGCGCCTCGTTCGAGCCGATCGCCGCCAGCGCGGGCACCGTCATCGCCGGTCTCCTCACGCTGCTGCTGTCGGACCTGAAGTCCAACTCGAGCCTCGGTCCCGTGGCCGCGATCGGCGTCGCCTCCGCGATGCTCGCCGCGATGACCCTGCTCCCGGCGCTGCTCCTCGTCGCCGGCAAGCGGGCACGGTTCATCTTCTGGCCGCGCATGCCGCACGCCGCGCCCGTCGACGAGCAGGGCCGCCCCCAGGACGAGACCCTCGAGCACCTCGAGGCCCGCACCGGGGTCTGGGGCAAGGTGTCCGCGCTCATCGGTCGCCGCCCGCGGCTCGTGTGGGTCGGCACGGCCGTCGCCCTGCTCGCGGCCGCCGTGTGGGTGCCCACCCTCAAGGCCGACGGCACGAGCGACTCCGACATCTTCCTCACCGAGGTCGAGTCCGTGGCGGGTGGCGAGGTCCTCGCCGAGCACTTCGACGCGGGCGGCTCCGAGCCGATCGAGGTCTTCGTGCCCGAGGCCGACCTGGCCGACGTCGTGACGGCCCTCGAGGGCGTCGACGGCGTCGCCTCGGTCACCCCGTACACCGGGGCGAGCGGGAGGCCGGGTGCGCCGTCGGAGGCCGAGCCGCTCGTCGTCGACGGCTGGGTCCGCATCGACGCGGTCACCGCCGTCGCCTCGGAGTCGCAGGAGGCATCGGAGGTCGTCTCCGCGGTGCGCACGGCCGTCCACGCGGTAACCCCGGACGGCCTCGTCGGCGGCACCGCGGCAGAACGCCTGGACACGCAGGAGACGAGCGCGCGCGACCTGCAGGTCATCGTGCCGTCGATCCTGCTCGTGATCCTGCTCGTGCTGATCCTGCTGCTGCGCTCGGTCGTGGCGCCGCTGCTCATCGTGGCCGCGAACCTGCTCAGCTTCGCAGCGACGGTCGGCCTCGGGGCGCTGGCGTTCAACCACCTGTTCGGCTTCCCGGGGGCGGACGCCTCGGTGCCGCTCTACGCGTTCGTGTTCCTCGTGGCCCTGGGCATCGACTACTCGATCTTCCTCATGACCCGGGTCAGGGAGGAGGCCCTCGGGCACGGCACCCGGCACGGCGTGCGCCGCGGTCTGGCCGTGACGGGCGGCGTCATCACGAGCGCGGGCCTCGTGCTCGCCGCGACGTTCGGCGCGCTCGCGGTGCTGCCCCTGCTCTTCCTCGTCCAGCTCGCCTTCCTCGTCGCCCTCGGCGTCATCGTCGACACGTTCGTGGTCCGCACGCTGCTCGTGCCGGGTCTCGTGCACGACGTCGGGCACAAGGTGTGGTGGCCGTGGCAGCGCCGCGTCCCGCGCGACGGCGCGGTGGCCGAGGCGGAGCCTGTGGACAGCGCCCCGACGGCCGTGGGCGGTGGTTCCCTGGCCGGGTGACGTCCCGCGCCCTCCTCCGCGCCCTCGCCCGGGCGGGCCTGCAGCCCGTCGGGGCGGGCGCGGGGGAGGGCGTTCGTCGCCTCACCGCGACCGACGCCGAGGGGACGACCTGGACGGTCACGGTGGTCCCCGCGGACGAGACCACGCCCGCCCGGCGCGCGGACCTGCGCCGGCGCGTCGCGGCGCTCGCGGGCGTCGCGCACCCGCACGTCGCCCGGCTCGCCCCGCTCCTCGAGCTGCGCGATGGCACGGCCGCCGTGCTGCAGGCCGACGTGCCGGGGGCCGACCTGGCCACCGTGCGCGCCGCCCGCGGGCCGTGGGAGCCGGGGGAGGTCGTCACCGTGGTCGTGCCGCTCGCGCAGGCGCTCGCGGCGCTGCACGCGGTCGGGGTGGCGCACGGCGACGTCGCGCCCGGCAATGTCGTGCTCGCCCCCGGTGGCCGGCCGGTCCTCGTCGACCTCGTGCACGGCGCCGACGACGCCGAGGCCGGCACCCCCGGGTACGCGGCGCCCGAGCGCGTGGCCGGCCGGGCCGGCGCGACACCCGCGGGCGACCTGCACGCGCTCGGCCGGCTGGGCCTCGCGCTCCTCGACGGGCCGGCCGCGCGGCCCGACGACGCCCGGGACGGCGGGTCGCCCGAGACCGCGGCGCTGCGCCGCGTGCTGCTCGCCGCCGCGGACCCCGACCCCGACCGGCGCCCGAGCGCCGCCCGCCTCGCCGCGGACGCCTACGCGGCCTGCCCGCCGCGCCCCGTCGCGATGCCCGACGCCGCGGCGCTCGCCCCGCTTACGCTGCGCCGGCTCGCCGCGCCGCCGGACGAAGCGACCGTGCGCACCCCGGCCCGGGAGCCCCGGCGGGGGCGCCACCGGAGGCCCGGGCCGGTGCGGGGGCCGCTCGTCGTGCTGGCGACCGGGCTGGCCGCGGCGGTGCTCGTCGGCGCGCTCCTGCGTGCCGACCCGGGTGGGTCGCCCGCTGCCGCTGAACCGGGTGGCGCGGCGTCCGACCCGCCCGCGGTGTCGGCCCCGGGGCCGGGCGCACCCGACCCCGCGCTGGCCGCCGCCCGCCTCACCCACCGGCGGGTGGCGGCGCTCGTCGCGGGCAACCCGGCCGCGCTCGCGTCGGTCACGCTGCCGGGCTCGCCCGCCGCGGCGGCCGACCTGGCGCTCGCGGCGCGCACGTGGCGCGACGGGCCCGCCCGCCGCGTCGGCGGAGGTGCGGAGGTGCTCGCCGTCGGTCCGCGCGACGTCTCGGCGGCGACCGCGCGCGTCCGGGTCACCGCCCGGGCCTGGGTGACGGACGAGCGGGCGCCGGAGCCCGGTGCCGGGCCGCGCGTCGCGCCCCGGTCGGTGGTGCTGGCGCTCGTCCGCTCCCCGGACGGCTGGCGGGTCAGCGCCGTCGAAGCTCCGTGACCAGCCAGCGTGCGGCCGACGCGAGGTCGGGGTGCTCGAACGTGAACCCGTCCCGCAGGAGCGCGGCCGGGACCGCGCGCTGCGAGGCGAGCACGTCGTCGGCGAACGGGCCCAGGACCACGCGCAGCGCCCAGCGCGGCACGCGCACGACCGCCGGCCGGTGCAGCTCCCGGGCGATCGCGCGCACGATGTCGCGCTGCCGGGCCGGGTCGGGCGCGGTCAGGTTGACCGGGCCGGTCACCTCCGAGGTGAGCAGGTGCGTCACGGCCCGCACGTGGTCGGCCAGCGTGATCCACGGCCACACGTTGCTGCCGTCGCCGAGCGGGCCGCCCACACCGACGCGGAGGAGGGGCAGGAGCCGACCGAACGACCCGCCGCGCGGCGCCATGACGATCCCGCTGCGCAGGTGGACGACGCGCACGCCGGCCTCCTCGGCGGGGCCCGTGGCGTCCTCCCACGCCCGCACGACGCCCGCGAGGAGGTCGGTGCCCGGGCCGGACTCCTCGGTGAGCTCCTCGTCCGGACCGCGGCGGCCGTAGTAGCCCACCGCCGACGCCTGCAGGAGCACGCGCGGGCCGTCGCCGTCCGCCAGGGCGCGCGCGAGGAGGGCGGTCGGCGCGGTGCGCGACGAGAGGATCCGGCGCCGGAAGGCGGGGGTCCAGCGGCGGTCGCCCAGCCCCACGCCGCCCAGGTTGACCACGGCGTCGGCCGACCCGAGGGCGGCCGCGTCGAGGCGCCCCGCGTCGGGGTCCCACGAGATCTCGGCGGGGGAGACGACGGGACGCCGCACGAGGCGCGTGACGCGGTGGCCCTGCCCGCTCAGGTGGCGGACGAGCGCGGACCCGAGCAGGCCACCCGACCCGGCGACGACGACGTGCATGCCACGCACGTTAGGTCACCATGCACGAGGGCGCCCGGCCGGGGTGGCCGGGCGCCCTCGTGACGGCGTCGTCAGAGACCGAGCTCGGCCTCGAAGTCGCCCTCCTCGAGGCGCTTCTTCACGGTCGTGAGGTAGCGCGCGGCGTCGGCGCCGTCGACGAGGCGGTGGTCGTAGGACAGGGCCAGGTAGCACATCGACCGGATGGCGATGTAGTCCGAGCCGTCCTCGTCCGTGGCGACGACCGGGCGCTTGACGATCGCGCCCGTGCCGAGGATCGCCGAGGTGCCCACCGGCACGATCGGCGTGTCGAACAGCGCGCCGCCCCAGCCGGTGTTCGTCACCGTGAACGTGGCGCCGCTCAGCTCGTCCGGCGTGACCTTGTTCGCCCGCGTGCGGGCGGCGAGGTCGGCGATCTTCCGCGCGATGCCCGCGAGGTTGAGGTCGCCGGCGTCGCGGATCACCGGGACGACGAGGCCGCGGTCGGTGTCGACGGCGATGCCGATGTTCTCGTGGCCGTGGTAGGTGATCTGGTCGCCCTCGAGGACGCCGTTGATCTTCGGGTGCGCCTTGAGCGCCTCCGTCGCCGCGAGCACGAAGAACGGCAGGTAGGACAGGTTCACGCCCTCGCGCGCCTTGAAGTCGGCCTTGGCGCGCTCGCGCAGGCGCGCGATCCGCGTGACGTCGACCTCGACGACCGTGGTGAGCTGCGCCATCGACTGCATCGCCTCGACCATGCGCGAGGCGATGATCTGGCGCAGCCGGCTCGCCTTCTCGGTGGTGCCGCGCAGCGGCGAGACCTCCGTGGCCGCGGGCTCGCGCAGCGAGCGGCGGGTGGGCGCCTCGGCCGCGGCGGCGGGGGCGGCGGCCGCGCGCTCGCGCTCGGCACGCTCCCGCTCGGCGCGTGCGGCGGCCTCGAGGACGTCCTCCTTGCGGATGCGCCCGCCGACGCCCGTGCCCGTCACCGTGGACAGGTCGACGCCCTTCTCCGCGGCGAGCTTGCGCACGAGCGGCGTGAGGTAGCCGCCGCCGGTGGCCTGCTGCGCCGGGGCGCTCGGCCGCTCGGCCGGGGCCTCGGCCGGCGCGGCCGCGGGGGCCTGCTGCGCCGGGGGCTCCTGGGCCTCGGCGTCCGTCGGGCCGGAGACGGGCTCGGCACCCTGCGGGCGCTCCTCGTCCGGGGCGGCGGAGGCGGCGACGTCGGCCTCGGCCTCCTCGGCGGCGTCGCGCGCTGGAGCCTCCGGCTCCGGGGCCCCCGTGGCCGGGGCGGCGCCGGCCGCGCCCACCCGGGCGAGCACCGCGCCGACGCCGACGGTGTCGTCCTCGCCGACGACGATCTCGACGATCGTGCCGGCGACGGGGGACGGGATCTCCGTGTCGACCTTGTCGGTGGAGACCTCGAGCAGGGGCTCGTCGACCTCGACGGTGTCGCCGACCTGCTTGAGCCAGCGGGTCACGGTGCCCTCGGTCACGGACTCGCCGAGCGCGGGCATCACGACGTCCTCGGTGGCGCCGCCGGCGGCGGGCGCCTCGGCCTGCGCGGGGGCCTCGGCCGGCGCCTCCTGGGCGGGGGCCTCCGGCTCCTCGGTGACCTCCTCGGGCACCTGCGGGGCGGGGGTCTCCTCCGCGGCGGGCTGGGCGGCCTGCTGGTCGGCGCCGTCGGCGGCCGGCTGGTCACCGCCGGCCTCGTCGGGCGAGCCGATGCGGGCGAGGGCTGCGCCGACCTCGACGGTCTCGTCCTCGCCGACGAGGATCTCGAGCAGCGTGCCGGCGACGGGGGACGGGATCTCCGTGTCGACCTTGTCGGTGGAGACCTCGAGCAGGGGCTCGTCGACCTCGACGGTGTCGCCGACCTGCTTGAGCCACCGGGTCACGGTGCCCTCGGTCACGGACTCGCCGAGAGCCGGCATCTGCACGGTGTCGGACATGACCAGGCGTCTCCTTCGATGGGGTCAGTTGTGGGCGTGCAAGGGCTTGCCGGCCAGGGCCAGGAAGGCCTCGCCGAGAGCCTCGTTCTGGGTGGGGTGCGCGTGGATGAGCGCCGCGACGTCCTCCGGGTAGGCCTCCCAGTTGACGACGAGCTGGCCCTCGGCGATGAGCTCGCCGACGCGGGCACCGATCATGTGGACGCCGACGACCGGGCCGTCCTTGCGGCGGACCAGCTTGACGAAGCCGGTGGTGCCGAGGATCTGGCTCTTGCCGTTGCCGCCCAGGTTGTACTCGAGCGTCTCGACGGCGTCCGCGCCGAAGGCCTCCTTGGCCTTGGCCTCGGACAGGCCGACCGAGGCGACCTCGGGCTCGGAGTAGGTCACGCGCGGGATGCCGGACTCGACGATCGGCGCGGGGTTGAGCCCGGCGATCTCCTCGGCCACGAAGATGCCCTGCGCGAAGCCGCGGTGCGCGAGCTGCAGGCCCGGGACGATGTCGCCGACCGCGTACACGTTCGGCAGGTTCGTGCGCAGCCGCTCGTCGGTGAGGACGAAGCCGCGGTCCATCTTCACGCCCTGCTCCTCGTACCCGACGCCCTCGGTGCGCGGGCCGCGCCCGACGGCGACGAGGAGGTACTCGGCGTCGTACGTGGTGCCGTCCTCGAGGGTGACGTGCACGCCGTTCTCGTCCTGCGTGACGCCCTGGAAGCGCACGCCCACGGAGAACTTGATGCCGCGCTTGCGGACCGCGCGCTCGAACGCCTTGGACAGCGCCTCGTCCTCGGCGGGCAGCAGGTGGGGGAGCGCCTCGACGATCGTCACCTCCGCGCCGAACGAGCGCCACACGCTCGCGAACTCGCTGCCGATGACGCCGCCGCCGAGGACGACGACGGAGCCGGGCACGCGGTCGAGCGTCAGCGCGCCGTCGGAGGTGATGACGCGGCCGCCGATCTCGAGGCCGGGCAGGGTCCGCGCGTAGGAGCCGGTGGCGAGGACGACGTGGCGACCGGTGTAGCGCTCCCCGTTCACCTCGACCGTGTCCGGGGCGACCAGGCGGCCGTAGCCCTCGACGTAGGTGATGCCGTGCGCCTTCACGAGGCCCTGCAGGCCCTTGTAGAGCCGGCCGACGACGCCGTCCTTGTACTGGTGCACGCCCGCGATGTCGATGCCCTCGAGCGTCGCCTTGACGCCGAAGCGCTCGCTCTCGCGCGCGGCCTCGGCGACCTCGGCCGCGTGCAGGAACGCCTTGGTGGGGATGCAGCCGTAGTGCAGGCAGGTGCCGCCGACCTTGTCCGCCTCGATGAGCGCGACGCTGAGCCCGAGCTCGGTGGCGCGCAGGGCGGTCGCGTAGCCGCCGCTCCCGCCGCCGAGGACGACGATGTCGAAGACGGTGTCAGCCATTGACTCTCCTCGTGGGGCCGGGGCGGGACCTTCGGTCATCTTGTCATCACACGGCTCAGGGCGTGAATCGAGAGGGTCGCTCGCCGGACGTTCGTGAAATCATCCTACGTCTGAACGGCCTCCGTGGGGAGGCGCGGGACGTAGCCTGGCCCGCATGGCATGGCTGGGTCGGAGCCGGGGACGACGGGCCGCGGCGTCCGAGGCGCGGCGCGCGGCCGAGGATCACCTGCGGGCGTGGGCCGCCGAGCGGCACGGCGTCGAGGCGTACATCGAGCCGGCGACCCGCACCACGCCGACGACCGTCGTCCTCGTGGCCCTGACCGGGGAGTGGACCCGGCGCCGTGTGGCGGACCCGGCCGCCGCGCGCGAGATCGCGCGGGCGCTCGCGATCCCCGTCTACGACGTGAACCTCACCGGCTACCCGCGGCGCATGCGGGAGTGGAACGCGCGGCAGCGCACCGCGGGCCGACCGCGCCCCTGAACGCCCGGCCCCGGCCGGGCGCCGCCCGCCGTGTCGCCCTCCTGCCGCCCCGCGACGCCGCCGCGGGGTCAGCGGGCGGGCGTCGTCTCGAGGAGGGTCAGCAGAGTCCGCACCGCGACGCCCGTGCCGCCCGCGGGGGTGTAGCCCCACGGCTCGTGCTCGTTGAACGAGGGCCCGGCGATGTCGAGGTGCGCCCACGGGGTGTCGCCCACGAACTCCTGCAGGAAGACCCCGGCGGTGAGCATGCCCCCGCTGCGGTCGCCGATGTTCGCGAGGTCGGCCACCTTCGACCGCAGCCCCTGGCGCAGCTCCGCGGGCAGCGGCATCGGCCAGAACTGCTCGCCGGCCGCCTGGGCGGCCTCCACGACGAGGTCCGGGACCCCGCCGGTGCCCATCACGGCCGAGACGCGGTGGCCGAGCGCCACGATCTGCGCGCCGGTGAGCGTCGCGACGTCCAGCACGGCGTCGGGCTTCTCCTCGACCGCCGCGGCGAGGCCGTCCGCGAGGACGAGACGCCCCTCGGCGTCGGTGTTGAGGACCTCGACCGTCTTCCCGCCGCGCTGCGTGATGACGTCCGAGGGACGCTGCGCGGTGCCGGACGGCATGTTCTCGGCCAGGCACAGCCAGCCGGTGACCGCGACGGGCAGCTCGAGGGCGGCCGCCGCGAGGACCGTGTGCAGCACGGCCGCGGCGCCGGCCATGTCGCTCTTCATCGTCTCCATCGACTTGGCGGGCTTGATCGACAGGCCGCCGGAGTCGAACGTGATGCCCTTGCCGACGAGGGCGACGTGGCGCTTCGCCCGCGCCGGCGTCCAGGCGACCTTGACCAGGCGCGGCGGTCGCGCCGAGCCCTGGCCGACCGCGACGTGGCCGCCGAAGCCGCCCGCCGCGAGGGCCTTCTCGTCCAGGACGGTGACCTTGAGCCGCGACCCCCGCGCGACGCCCTTCGCCGCAGCCTTCGCCACCTCGGCGAACGCGGCCGGGTAGAGGTCGGCCGGCGCGGTGTTGACCAGGTCGCGCACGGCGTGCACCGCGCGGGCGACGACGGTCGCCCGCTCCACGACCCGCTGTGCGGCCTTGCCCTTCGCCCGCGGCGTGGCGACGACGACGCGCGAGGCCGGGCGCTTCGCGGCGGGCACGGCGCGGTAGGCGTCGAAGACGTACGCGCCGAGGAGGGCGCCCTCGACGACGGCCGCGAGGTGGTCGGCGTCGTCGGCGGGGAAGGCGAGGCCCAGCGAGCCGACGCCGGTCAGCTGACGCGCCGCGGCACCCGCGGCCCGGCGCAGATGCTCGGGCGTGGCGGCGTCGTCGGCGACCGAGCCGACGCCGACGACCGCGAGCACCGGCGCGGCCGCTGCACCGCCCGTGGGGATCCGGCGGACTTCGTCCGCCTCGCCCGTGACGCCGAGCGCCGACGACGTGGCGAGGTCGCGCAGCGCGGAGGGCAGGCCGGCGCCGGCGAGCAGCACGGGGCCGTCCGGGCCGGACGCCACGGGCACGACGACGACGTCGACGTCGAGCGCGGCGGGCGCCGCGGAGGTCAGGGTCGCCTGGGCGACCTCGGGTAGGACGGGCAGCGGGCGCGCGGTCGGGCTGGTCACGCCTGCGATGCTATCCGCGCGGCGTCGGGCGGTGCCCGGCACGTATCCTCGGGGCCGTGTGGATCCCCCTCGCCTGGGCCGTCGCGGCCGGTGCGCTCGCGGTCGCCGGGTGGGCGGCGTGGCGCGCGATCACCGACCGGCCAGTCATCCTGCGCCAGCTGATCGCGGCCGGCGTCCCCGAGGCCCTGCTCCTGGTGCAGGTCGTCGAGGCCGGGGTGCGCAGCGCCAACGGTGACGGCCCCGCCGACCCCTGGACGTTCTGGGGCTACCTGCTGACCTCGCTGTGCATCCTGCCCGCGGGGGCGGTGTGGGCGTTCGCGGACCGCACGCGGTGGAGCTCGGTGGTCCTGCTCGTGGCCGGGGTGACCGTGGCGTTCCTGCAGCTGCGGATCGTGCAGGTGTGGGGATGAGCGCCGAGGAGACCCGCTCCGAGGAGCCGCGTCCCGGGGCCGCGGCCCCCGCCCGGGGCGAGACGGCCACCGGCCCCGGCAGGCTCGTCGTCGCGGTGTACGCGGTGCTCGCGATCGCGGCGACCTTCCGCTCGGGCGTGCAGATCCTGCGGGACTTCGACGAGGCGCCGCTGGCGTACGCGCTCTCCGGCGTGGCCGCCGTCGTCTACGTGCTCGCGACGGTCGCGCTCGCCAAGGGCGGCCGCTGGCGGCCCGTCGCGTGGGTCGCCGTCGTCACCGAGCTCGTGGGCGTCCTCGCGGTCGGCGCGCTCTCGCTCACGCGCACGGACCTGTTCCCGGACGCGACGGTGTGGTCGGGGTTCGGGCAGGGCTACGGGTACGTCCCGGCCGTGCTGCCGTTCCTCGGACTGTGGTGGTTGTCGCGGACCCGCCCCCGCGGGGGTGTCGCCGCCGGGTAGGTTGCGGGCGTGTACCGGCTGCTCTTCACCCAGGTCTTCCGCCGCATGGACCCCGAGAAGGCCCACGAGCTCGCGTTCACGGGCATCCGGGCGGCCGGCGCCGTGCCGGGCGTGTCGTGGTTGATCCGCCGCGTCATGACGCGTGGGCACCGGCCCGTCGAGGCGTTCGGGAGGCAGGTGCCCGCGGTGTTCGGGCTCGCGGCGGGGTTCGACAAGAACGGCGTCGGCGTGCGCGGTCTGACGATGCTCGGGTTCGGCTGGGTCGAGGTCGGCACGGTCACCGCGCTCGCGCAGCCGGGCAACGAGCCGCCCCGGCTGTGGCGGGTCCTCGAGGACCGCGCGATCCGCAACCGGATGGGCTTCAACAACGACGGCGCCGCCGCGGTGGCGGCGCGCCTGGCGCGCCTGCGGGCCCGTCGTGCGGGGCAGCGCGCCGTCGTCGGCGTGAACATCGGCAAGAGCCGCGCCACGCCGGTCGAGGACGCCGCGCAGGACTACGCGACCAGCGCACGCCTGCTCGCGCCGTACGCCGACTTCCTCGTCGTGAACGTGTCGTCGCCGAACACCCCGGGGCTGCGCGACCTGCAGGCCGTGGACCATCTGCGGCCGATCCTCGTCGCGGTGCGCGAGGCCGCCGACGCCGCGACCTCGCCGGGCAAGGTGCCGGTGCTCGTGAAGATCGCGCCCGACCTGTCCGACGAGGACGTGGACGCGGTGGCGGACCTCGCGCTCGAGCTCGGGCTGGCCGGCGTCGTCGCGACGAACACGACGATCGCGCACGACCTCGGGCCGGGCGGGCTGTCCGGCCCGCCGCTGCGCGAGCGGGCGCTCGAGGTGGTGCGCCGGGTGCGCGCGCGCCTCGGGTCCGGGCCGGTGGTCATCGGCTGCGGCGGCATCACGACCGTCGACGACGCGCGGGCGTTCCTCGCCGCGGGCGCCGACCTGCTGCAGGGCTACACGGGCTTCATCTACGAGGGCCCGTTCTGGGCGTCGCGCCTCAACCGCGGTCTCGCGCGCGCCGAGCGGATGGAGGGGGCGGCGTCGTGACGACGCGGCCGGCCTGGGACTGGGACCTGCTCGACGCGTCCGACGCCGTCGTCGACCACCCCGTGAGCCCCGCCTTCACCACTCGGTTCGACGCCGAGGCGTGGCTGGGGGAGACGTGGCGCCAGCTCGCGGGGCAGGGCGTGGCGGCCGCGCGCCTCGCGCACCACGGCGAGCCCGTGGGTGCGCCCATCCCGCTCACCACGCGCTGAGCCGGCGCAGGGCCCGCAGGTCGCCTCCACCGCGGCCGGGCACGACGACGGCCCGCCGCCGGGCGCCTCGGTGGGCGCCGGCGCCGGGCCGTGCGGTCGGTCCGGGAGGGCTACCAGGGGCGGCGCGCCGGGGAGCTCTCGTGCGTGCGGGCGGGGTCGCGCTCGACGACGTCGCCGAGGATCTCGTCGATGCGGGTCATGAGCTCCGCCGGGATCTCGACGCCGGACGCCTTGACGTTCTCGGCGACCTGCTCGGGACGGGACGCGCCGATGATCGCGGCGGCCACGTTGTCGTTCTGCAGGACCCAGGCGACCGCGAGCTGCGCGAGCGTGAGGCCGAGCTCGTCCGCGACGGGGCGCAGCTCCTGGACTCGGGTGAGGACGTCGTCGCGCATGAAGCGCTGGATGAACCTCGCGCCGCCCTTCTCGTCGGTCGCGCGCGAGCCGGGCGGCGGGGCCTGGCCCGGCACGTACTTGCCGGTGAGCACGCCCTGGCCGACCGGGGAGAACACGATCTGGGACAGGCCCTCCTCGCGGGAGGCGGGCACGACCTCGGCCTCGATGACGCGCCACAGCATCGAGTACTGCGGCTGGTTGGAGATCAGCCGGAAGCCGAGCGCGCGCGCGAGCGCCTGGCCCGCGCGGATCTGCTGGGCGGTCCACTCGCTCACGCCGATGTACAGCGCCTTGCCCTGGCGGACGACGTCGGCGAACGCCTGCATCGTCTCCTCGAGCGGCGTGCCGTGGTCGTACCGGTGGGCCTGGTAGACGTCGACGTAGTCGGTGCCGAGGCGCCGGAGCGAGCCGTTGACGGACTCCATGATGTGCTTGCGGGACAGGCCCGCGTCGTTCGGGCCGCCCGGGCCCGTGGGCCAGAAGACCTTGGTGAGGATCTCGAGGCTCTCGCGGCGCTGCCCGGCCAGCGCGTCGCCGAGCACCTGCTCCGCGACCGTGTTGGCGTACACGTCCGCCGTGTCGAAGGTGGTGATCCCAGCGTCGAGGGCCGCGTGGACGCAGGCGACGGCCGCGTCCTTCTCGACCTGCGACCCGTGGGTCAGCCAGTTGCCGTAGGCGATCTCGGAGATCTGCAGACCGCTGTTGCCGAGGAACCGATGCTTCATGCCCTCAGGCTAGACCGACGGGGCGCGAATCGTTTCGGCCGACCCGGCTGCGCGTCGTCGGCCCCACCGGCGGCGGGGTCCGGCGGCGGTGGGCTCAGCGCGGCTGGGCGCCCCGCTGCACCTGCGGCCGGGGCACGCGCATGCGGCGCATCTGGAACGCGCGCAGCACGCCGTACATGACGGTGCCGCGCGGGATGCGGTCCTCGCCGAACCGCTCCGTCAGGCGCTTGCGCAGCCTGCGGGCGAGCAGCCAGCCGTCGACCACCGCCGCGACCGCGACCGCGATCGTGAGGTAGTTGAGGCCGAACAGCAGCATCGCGGCGTTCTCGGTGCCGATCGTCGGGGCGAGCGCCGCGATGACGAACATCGCGACGAGCAGTCCGAGCGCGTACCAGACGAAGTAGTCGCCGAAGTTGCGGCGCGCGTCGACGAGGTCGCGGGTCATCCGGCGCACCGGGCCCTTGTCGCGCGTCGGCAGGTACCGCTCGTCGCCCTCCAGCATCGCCTTCTGCGCCTGCAGGCGGCGCTCGCGCTCCGCGGCCTTGCGCGCCTTGGCGTCGCCCCGCGAGTCCGGCACGAGCGGGCGGCGGCGCGCGGCCTCCGCCTCCTTGCGCTTGGGCGTCGGGCGCCCCTTGCCCGGGCGCGTGGTGGTCTGCTCGGGCGCAGGCGAGTCGGGGGTCCGCTTACGGGGAGGCACGCAGCAAGGGTACGCGAGCGCGGGGGTAGCGTTGGCGGGCGTGACCGACGCCAGCTCCCGCCCCGACGCCTCCCCGACCACCCCCGCCGGCACCCCCGCGGCGCCGGCCGCGAGCGCTCCCGGCGGGCCCGACGCCGCGACCCTGCGCGAGCGGGTGCGCGCCGGCTGGCCGCGGGCGCGGGCGGACCTGGAGCACCTGGTGCGGATCCCCGGCGTGTCCAACCCCGCCTTCGACGCCGCCGAGGTCGAGCGCAGCGCGCGCGCGGTCGCCGACCTGCTCGCCGAGGTGCTGCCCGACGTGCGGGTGCTCACCGCGACCCGCGCCGACGGCGTGACCAGCCGGCCCGCCGTCGTCGGCCGTCGTCCCGCGCCCGACGGCGCCCCGACGGTCCTGCTGTACGCGCACCACGACGTGCAGCCGCCGGGCGCCGACGACGCGTGGCTGACCCCGCCGTTCGAGCCGACCGAGCGCGACGGACGCCTGTACGGGCGCGGCGCGGCCGACGACAAGGCCGGGATCGTCGCGCACCTGGCGGCGCTGCGGGCGCTCGGCGACGACCTGCGCGTGGGCGTGACGGTGTTCGTCGAGGGCGAGGAGGAGGTCGGCTCGCCGACGTTCGTGGACTTCCTGCGCGAGCACCACGACCTGCTGGCCGCCGACCTGGTGGTCCTCGCGGACTCGTCGAACTGGAAGGTCGGCGTGCCGGCGTTCACCACGAGCCTGCGCGGCCTGGTCGACTGCGAGGTCGAGGTCGCCGTGCTCGACCACGCGCTGCACTCGGGCATGTACGGCGGGCCCGTGCTCGACGCGCTCACGCTGCTCGTGCGGCTGCTGGCAACCCTGCACGACGAGCACGGCGACGTCGCCGTGGCGGGGCTGCTACGCGCCCCCGACCCCGACGTCGACTACGACGAGGCCGACTTCCGCGCCGACGCCGGCCTCCTGCCCGGCACCGGGCTGGCGGGCACGGGCCCGCTGGCCGCGCGGCTGTGGACCCGCCCGGCCCTGTCGGTCATCGGCATCGACGCCACGAGCGTCGCGCACGCGTCCAACACGCTCGCGCCGCGCGCCCGGGCGAAGGTCTCCCTGCGCATCGCGCCCGGCCAGGACCCGGCCGACGCGATGGCCGCGCTGCGCGCCCACCTCGAGTCGCACGCGCCGTTCGGCGCGCAGGTCACCGTCACCGACGGCGAGCTCGGCCGGCCGTGGGCGGGCGACACCGACTCCCCGCTGGGACGGGTCGCGCGCGCGGCGTGGTCGGACGCGTGGGGCACCGAGGTGGTCGAGATCGGCCTGGGCGGTTCCATCCCGCTCGTGGCCGACTTCCTCGAGGCGTTCCCCGGGGCGACCGTGCTCGTCACGGGCGTCGAGGACCCCGACTCGCGCGCGCACAGCGAGAACGAGTCGGTCGACCTCGCCGAGCTCGAGAAGGCGGCGCTGGCCGAGGCGCTCCTGCTGTCCCGCCTGGGCTGACGGTTGTCCCGCCCGGGCTTTCACGGGCCGGGCGGCGCCCGGCGTCGGCCGGGCCGGGCCGCGATGCGCGCCGGTCAGGCGCGGTCGCGGTGCGCGACGCCGACGGCGCGCGCCCAGGCGGCGACGTCGTCGGGCGCGGGGACGCGGCCGCCGCCCCTCGCGAGGAAGCGGCCCGCGACCCACGCGCGGGCGACGTGCTCGTCCCCGCGCGCGAAGACCTGCTCGAGGTACACCACCCGCGGGTCCCAGCCGAGCACGCGCGAGGTGATCGTGAACCGCTCGCGCAGCCGCAGCGAGCGGCGGTAGGAGACCGTGGACGCCGCGACGACGGGGTACCAGCCGCGGCGCCGCAGCTCGCCCAGGCCGCCGAGGTCGGCGAGGAGATAGGTCCGGGCGACGTCCATCATCTGCAGGTACACGCCGTTGTTGACGTGCAGGTAGACGTCGAGGTCGCCGGGCCGGACGCGCAGGTGCGTCACGGACGGGTCGAGGACCCCCTGGCCGGGGACCGCGGGCCGGGGCCGAAGCGCGGCCCACGCGAGCTGGATCTGCCGGCTCAAGGGGGCGTCAGAGCGGCGGGGCCGGGTCGTACTGCAGGTCGCGGCGCACCGCGCGGGCCATGTCCGCCGAGTCCAGCCGCGCGACGAGGTGCAGCGCCATGTCGATGCCGGCCGAGATGCCCGCGGACGTCACCACGTCACCGTCGTCGACGTACCGGGCCTCGGTGTCGAGAAGCACGCTGGGGTCGATCTCGGCGAGCTCGTCGAACGCGCCCCAGTGCGTGGTCGCGGGGCGGCCCGCGAGCAGCCCCGCCGCCGCGAACACGAGCGCGCCCGTGCACACGGACGTCATGAGCGGCGTCGTGGCCCGCATCGAGCGCACCCAGGCGAGGTGGCTAGGCTCGGCGGCCAGCCGCCGGGTGCCCCGACCGCCCGGGTGGACGAGCACGTGCAGGGGGCCGACGTCCTCGGCGCCGTGGTCCGCGACCATGCCGAGCCCGTGCACGCCGCGCACGGGGGCGCCGTCGGCCGAGAACGTCACCACCTCCGGGCGCAGCGGCGAGCGCCGCGCCCAGGCGGCGAGCACCTCGAACGGCCCGACGGCGTCGAGCTCCTCCACCTCGTCGAAGAGGAACACCCCCACACGCAGGGGGCGGTGTCGTTCGGTACCCACCGTCCCAGGGTGCCCGTCACAGGCCCGGGAGCGCGAGCATCTGGTCGAGCGCCACGCGCGCCCAGTGGGCGTCGTCGGCGTCGACCACGATCCGGTTCGGCACGCGGCCCGCGACGAGCGACTCGAGCGCCCACACCAGGTGGGGCAGGTCGATCCGGTTCATCGTCGAGCAGAAGCAGACCGTCGAGTCGAGGTAGTGCACCTGCTTGTCCGGGTGCTGCTTCGCGAGCCGGCGCACGAGGTTGAGCTCGGTGCCGATCGCCCACGAGGAGCCCGCCGGGGCGGCCTCGAGCGCCTTGATGATGTACTCCGTCGACCCGACCATGTCGGCCGCGGTGACGACCTCGTGCTTGCACTCGGGGTGCACGAGCACGGTCACGTCCGGGACGCGCTCGCGGACCTCGACGACGTTGCGGGCCGAGAAGCGCCCGTGCACGGAGCAGTGGCCCTTCCACAGGATCATCCGGGCGTCGGCGAGCTCCTGGCGCGTCAGGCCGCCGTCCGGCTTGCGCGGGTCGTAGACGACGCACTGGTCGAGCGGGATGCCCAGCTGCAGGACGGCCGTGTTGCGGCCCAGGTGCTGGTCGGGCAGGAAGAGCACCTTGCCGTCGCCCTCGACGCCGCCGACCTGGTCGAACGCCCAGCGCAGCGCGACCTGCGCGTTCGAGGACGTGCACACCGTGCCGCCGTGGCGGCCCGTGAACGCCTTGATGGCGGCGCTGGAGTTCATGTAGGTGACCGGGACCGTGCGCGCGGCCACGCCCGCGTCCTGCAGCACCGCCCAGGCCTCCTCGACCTGGTCGATGGCGGCCATGTCGGCCATCGAGCAGCCGGCGGCCAGGTCGGGCAGGACGACCTGCTGGCTGTCGGAGGTGAGGATGTCCGCCGACTCGGCCATGAAGTGGACGCCGCAGAACACGATGTACTCGGCGTCCGGCCGCGCGGCCGCCTCGCGCGCGAGCTTGAAGGAGTCGCCCGTCACGTCGGCGAACTCGATGACCTCGTCGCGCTGGTAGTGGTGCCCGAGGACGAACACGCGGTCGCCCAGCGCGGCCTTGGCCGCCCGGGCGCGCTCGGCGAGGGCGGGGTCGCTCGGGCCGGGCAGGTCGCCCGGGCACTCGACGCCACGCTCGGACTCGAGGTCGCTCGCCCGGCCGAGGAGCAGCAGCGCCGACGGCGCGGGCTCGACGAAAGCTGTGGTGCCAGTCACCCCGGCATCATCCCACGCCCGCCGTGGGCCATCCGCGGTCGGGGCCGGGGAAACGGCGCCTGGGCGTGCGGGGGACCGCGCCGGACGTGCGCGAGGATGGGCCCGTGCACGTCCTCGTCGCCCCGGACACCTTCGGGGGCACCCTCACCGCGGCCCAGGCGGCGGAGGCGATCGCGGCGGGCTGGTCCCGCGGCGCCCCGCACGACGACGTCGTCACGCTGCCCCTCGCCGACGGCGGGCCGGGCTTCGTCGACATCCTGCACGTGGCCCTCGGCGGCGAGGTGGTCCCGGTGACGGTGACCGGGCCGCTCGGCGAGCCGGTGCCGGCCGCGCTCCTGCGCGTGCGGACCGACCGCGCCACGACGGTCTACGTGGAGACCGCGCACGCCGTCGGCCTGCACCTCGTGCCGCCCACGCGCCGCGACCCGACGGTCACGACGTCGGTGGGCGCGGGGGAGCTCGTGCGCGCGGCCGTCGAGATGGGCGCCACGCGCGTCGTCGTCGGGCTCGGCGGCTCCGGGACGAACGACGGCGGCGCGGGCCTGCTCGCGGGCCTCGGCATGGCCTCGCCGCTGCTGCGCCGCGGGGGAGGCGCGCTGCTCGACGCCGAGGCCGACGACGTCGCCGACCTCGCGGCCGCGCGGGCGGCGCTCGCGGGCGTGGACCTCGTGGCGGCCGTGGACGTCGACGTGCCCCTCCTCGGGCTGCACGGGGCGAGCGCGGGGTTCGCCCCGCAGAAGGGCGCGACGCCCGAGCAGGCGCAGCACCTCGAGCGCGCTCTGGGTCACCTCGCGGCGCTCGTCGAGGCGGCCGGGCCGACCCCACCCGGCGGGGCCGCGGCGCCGTCCACGGGCGCCGGGCACGGTGCCCTCCTGCCGCTGGTCGACCAGGGGCGCCACCCGCTGCCGCTCGCCGAGGCCGACCGTCCGCGGCGTCCCTCGCAGCTGCCCGGTGCGGGCGCGGCCGGCGGGCTGGGGTTCGCGCTCGCGGCCCTGGGCGCGCGGCTGCTGCCGGGCGCCCAGGTGGTGGCCGACGCCGTCGGGCTCGCCGACCGCGTGGCCGCCGCCGACCTCGTCGTGACGGGGGAGGGGGCGTTCGACTGGCAGTCCCTGCACGGCAAGGTCGTCGCTGCGGTGGCCGAGGTCGCGCTGGCACGCGCGGTCCCGGTCGTCGTCGTGGCGGGCCAGGTCGCGGTCGGTCGCCGCGAGTGGGCCGCCGCCGGCATCAGCGCCGCGTACGCCGTGGCCGAGCGACCCGACCAGGTCCCGGGTGCGATGGCCGACCCCGCGGGGACGCTCGCGGCCCGGGCCGAGCGCGTCGCACGCACCTGGTCGCCGCCGCCCGCCGGCTGAGTTCACCCGCCCCGTCGGGACGGAGGGGCCCCGCTGCGCGGCCGCGGGCGTGGGATCCTCGTGTGCCGTCCCGCGTCGGCGGCGCAGGACGCCGCTGCGGACGCGACGGCGTACTCTGGAAGAACCCGCGCGGACCGTGTGTTCCACCGGCGACGGCCCCAGACGATGGAGAGAGCATGACCGAGACCACCCAGACCGCCACGCACGGCGTCGAGCTCACCGACGTCGCCGCCGCCAAGGTGCGCAGCCTGCTCGAGCAGGAGGGTCGCGACGACCTCCGCCTGCGCGTGGCCGTGCAGCCCGGCGGGTGCTCCGGCCTCATCTACCAGCTGTACTTCGACGAGCGCGTGCTCGACGGCGACGCGATCCGCGACTTCGACGGCGTCGAGGTCATCGTCGACCGGATGAGCGTGCCGTACCTCGAGGGCGCGACGATCGACTTCGCCGATACCATCGAGCGACAGGGCTTCACGATCGACAACCCGAACGCGGGCAGCTCCTGCGCCTGCGGCGGCTCGTTCGCCTGAGGCTCGCCGACCAGCTCTCCGCCAGGGCCGCCCGACGCCGTCGGGCGGCCCTCGGCGTCTCCGGAGGCAGCCGCGCGGTCCACGCCACTCGCCGAGGCCAGAGGGTGGGCCGGTGACGGACGTGGTCAGGCGCCGATGCGGACCCGGGTCGCCCAGGCGGGCTCCGGCGCCGCGTCGTCGGCGTCGTCGGTCCGCTCGCCCCGCGGGTCCGCGGGCAGCGGCTCGGTGCCGACCACCTCGTAGCCGCGCATGCGCGCCCACGCCGGGATGTCGTGCCGGGCGGCGGGGTCGGTCCACCACACCGTGACCACGGTCCCCGGTGCGGCGTCCTTCGCGGCGCGCGCGAGCCGGATGACCGGGGCCGGGCAGCGCAGGCCGCGTGCGTCGACCAGGAGCGTGACGCCCCTCGCCTGGCCGGGTGCCTGGTCGGCCACGTCGGGGTCCGGGCCGCCCGGGGCGCCCACCGCCGGGCCGCTCACAGGCCACCCGCCCCGACCGCGCCGCGCACCTGGGCCACGACGCCCGGGAGCACGGCGAGGAACGCGTCGACCTGCTCGGCCGTCACGCCACGGGGGAGCGCGATGCGCACGTTGCCGTGCGTGAGCACCCCCATCGCGGCGAGCACGTGGCTGGGCTCGAGCGTGGCGGACGTGCACGCCGAGCCCGACCCCACGGCGAACCCGTGCCGGTCGAGCGCGCCGAGCAGCGCCTCCCCGTCCACGTACAGGCACGAGAACGTCACCACGTGCGGCAGGCGGTCGTCGGGGTCGCCGACCACCTCGACGTCGGGCACCGTGGCCGCGACGCGCTCGCGGATCCGGGCCACGAGCGCCCGGCGCGGGTCCTCCGTGCCCGACGCGGCGGCCTCGGCCCGCTCGGCCAGCACAGCGCGCAGCGACGCGGCGGCGGCGACCGCGGCCGGCACGCTCACGCCGCCCGGTGCCCACGGGTCCTCGTCCTCGGGCCCGACCGGCCTCGCGCGCACCCGTTGGCGCACCGCGAGCACGCCGACGCCGGGCAGGCCTCCCCAGTCGGCCGGGTCGGCGGCGAGCACGTCCCACGCGTCGCCGACGTCGTCGTGCCCGACGCTCGCGCCCGCGTCCACGAGCAGCGGCACCCCTGCCGCCGCAGCGTGCGCGTGCGCCGCCGCGACCGGCTGGCGCGTGCCCACCTCCGCGTTCGCGTGCTGCAGCACGGCGAGCGCGGTCGCCGGCCCGACGGCGTCCCGCCAGGCGTCGAGGTCCACGCGCCCGGCGCGGTCCACGCCGACGACGACGTCGTCGCCCGCCTCGCGCGCGGCCGCGAGGAGCGCGGCCCGCTCGACCGCCGGCAGGACCACCCGGGTGCCCGTGCGGCGTCGGGCGCGGACGACCGCGGCGACGGCGGCGTGCAGGCTCGCGGTGTGGCTCGGGGTCAGGTGCACCTCGGGCGTGCGGGCCCCCAGCGCCTCGGCCAGGGCCTCGCGCGCGGACTCGAGCAGAAGGCGCGCGCGGCGGCCCTCGTCGTGCACGCGGCGGGGGTCCGCCCACCCCTCGTCGAGCGCCGCGAGGAAGGCCTCGCGGGCGACCGGGTGGACGGGCGCGCGGCCGCCGGCGTCGAGGTACGTGCGACCGGTCATCCCAGCACGTTAACGGCCCGCGACGGCCCGCCGCGACGCGCCATGACCGGAGAAAAGATCATGAGCGGACACGCGTGCTCGCGGGAGGTAGGCTGGCCCGGCTGGGACCAAAGTCCCCCGCGTGTCCGGACGGGTGAGAAGTCCGGACGGGCACGACAGCACCACATGTCACGAAGGTGAGGTCAGCGTGGAGACCGACCCCCGTCGGCGTCGTTCGCGGGTCAGGTTCGCGGCGACGGTGGCCGCCGGCACGTTGCTGCTGAGCGGGTGCTCGAGCGAGGAGGTCAGCCGAGGGTTCCTGCCCGGCTACTCCGACGGCGAGGTCACCAACATGACCGCGCGCATCACGAGCCTGTGGAACGGGTCGTGGATCGCGGCGCTGGTCGTGGGCCTGGTCGTGTGGGGCCTCGTGCTGTGGTGCATCACGGTCTACCGCAAGCGCCGGGACGACGACGTGCTGCCGGTCCAGCTCCGGTACCACGTGCCGCTGGAGATCATGTACCTGGTCATCCCGGTGCTGATGATCGGCGTGATGTTCATCTACACCGCGCGCGACATCGAGGCGATCACCGACGTGTCCGCCGAGCCCGACGTCGTCGTCGAGGTCTACGGCAAGCAGTGGAGCTGGGACTTCAACTACCTCGACGAGGACGTCTGGGACTCCGGCGTGCACCTCGAGGACATCGGCGCTCCCGGCAACCCCGAGCGGCTGCCCACGCTGTACCTGCCCGTGAACGAGCGCGTCGAGTTCCACCTCCAGTCGCGCGACGTCATCCACTCGTTCTGGGTGCCGGCGTTCCTCTACAAGCTCGACGTCTTCCCGGGCCAGGAGAACGTCTTCCAGGTCGTGCCGACCCGCGAGGGCGTCTACGCCGGCAAGTGCGCGGAGTTCTGCGGCGAGTTCCACGCCGGGATGCTCTTCAACGTCGCGGTCGTCTCGCGCGAGGAGTACGACGCGCACATCGCCGAGCTGCGCGAGGCCGGGCAGACCGGCCGCCTCGGCCCCGAGCTCAACCGCCGCCAGAACTTCGGCGACGACAACTCCATCCCGACCGGGGAGTCCTGATGACGGCGTACGCCCAGCCCGCACCCGAGATCACGGGCACGGTCCGGCGCAAGACGCTCGGCCGCGTGGTCGTCGACCTCGTGACGACGACCGACCACAAGACGATCGGCTACATGTACCTCGCGACGTCGTTCGTGTGGTTCTGCCTGGCCGGCCTCATGGCGCTGGTGATCCGCGCCGAGCTGTTCGCCCCGGGTCAGCAGGTGGTGCAGAGCCCGGAGCAGTACAACCAGCTCTTCACCATGCACGGCACGATCATGCTGCTGCTCTTCGCGACGCCCCTGTTCGCGGGCTTCGCCAACGTGATCATGCCGCTGCAGATCGGTGCGCCCGACGTGGCGTTCCCGCGGCTGAACGCGCTGTCGTACTGGCTCTACCTGTTCGGCGGCCTCATCGCCGCGGGCGGCTTCCTCACGCCGACGGGGGCCGCGTCGTTCGGGTGGTTCGCCTACGCGCCGCTGTCGACGACGACGTACTCGCCCGGCCTGGGCGGTGACCTGTGGGTCTTCGGCCTGGCCCTCGGCGGCTTCGGCACGATCCTCGGCGCCGTCAACTTCATCACGACGATCATCACGATGCGCGCGCCGGGCATGACGATGTTCCGGATGCCGATCTTCACGTGGAACACCCTCGTGACGAGCCTGCTCGTGCTGATGGCGTTCCCGCCGCTGGCGTCCGCGCTGTTCGCGCTCGGCTCCGACCGCCGGCTCGGCTCGATGGTGTTCAGCCCCGAGCACGGCGGAGCGATGCTCTGGCAGCACCTGTTCTGGTTCTTCGGCCACCCGGAGGTCTACATCCTCGCGCTGCCGTTCTTCGGCATCGTCAGCGAGATCATCCCGGTGTTCAGCCGCAAGCCGATCTTCGGCTACAAGGGCCTCGTCTACGCGACGATCGCGATCGCGGCCCTGTCGGTGACCGTGTGGGCGCACCACATGTACCCGACGGGCCAGGTCCTGCTGCCGTTCTTCGCGCTCATGACGATGGCCATCGCGGTGCCGACGGGCGTGAAGTTCTTCAACTGGATCGGCACGATGTGGCGCGGGAAGCTCACGTTCGAGGCGCCGATGCTGTGGTCGATCGGCTTCCTGCTCACGTTCCTCTTCGGCGGCCTGACCGGCATCATCCTCGCCTCGCCGCCGCTGGACTTCCAGGTGCACGACACGTACTTCGTCGTGGCGCACTTCCACTACGTCGTCTTCGGCACCGTCGTCTTCGCGATGTTCGCGGGCTTCTACTTCTGGTGGCCGAAGTTCACCGGCCGGATGCTCGACGAGCGCCTGGCGCGCGTGCACTTCTGGCTGACGTTCGTCGGCTTCCACGCGACGTTCCTCATCCAGCACTGGCTGGGCGCCCAGGGCATGGCCCGCCGGTACTACGACTACATGCCCGAGGACGGCTTCACCTGGATGCACCAGCTGTCCACGGTGGGATCCGTGGTCCTGGCGGCCGCGACGCTGCCGTTCCTCTGGAACGTCTACCGCAGCGCCCGCGGCCCGAAGGTCACCGTCGACGACCCGTGGGGCTACGGCAACTCGCTCGAGTGGGCGACCTCCTGCCCGCCGCCGCGCCACAACTTCACCTCGCTCCCGCGGATCCGCTCGGAGCGCCCGGCGTTCGACCTCCACCACCCGGAGGTGGCCGCCATGGACCACGTGGAGCCCGACGCCGACTCGCCCCTGGACTGGGAGGCGGACCGCCGCGGCCAGGTGAGCTCGGCGCGTGAGCGTGCCGCCACCGGCGAGGCCCGCCAGCAGGAGTCGTCGACGATGGTCATCGACGAGGAGCGCCCCGCCGGGCAGGACGAGGAGGACGCGCGATGAAGCTCGAGGCACGCATCTTCCTGCTGCTCGTCCCGTTCTTCCTGCTCGTCACGCTCGCCTACGGCTGGTGGAGCGGCTGGGAGGCGGTCGGCACCGTCGCGCTGCTGCTCCTGGCGGGCCTGGTCGGCATGATCGGGGCCTACCTCGAGCGGGTGTCGCGGCACATCGACCCGCGCCCGGAGGACGACCCGTACGGCGAGATCGAGCACGGCGCCGGCGAGCAGGGCGTGTTCAGCCCGGGCAGCTGGTGGCCCGTGGCGTGCGCCGGCTCGGCCGCTATCGTCTTCCTCGGCCTGGCGATCGGCTGGTGGCTCGTGGGCCTCGGCGTCGTGCTCGCGGGCGTGTCGCTCGTCGGCTGGGTCATGGAGTTCAGCCGCGGCCAGCACGCCCACTGAGCCGCCCGCCGCACGAGACACGGCGAGGGCCCGGTCCCCAGTGGGGACCGGGCCCTCGCGCCGTGCTGGGCCGTCAGGCGCGTCCAGCGCGCCCGCGGCAGGTCAGGACGCCGGGACGATGAGACCCGAGGTCTGGGTGCGCGCCCGGGCGAACCGCTCCTCGGCGTCGGCCCAGTTGACGACGTTCCACCACGCCTTGACGTAGTCCGGCTTGACGTTGAGGTAGTCCAGGTAGAACGCGTGCTCCCACATGTCCAGGAGCACGATCGGCACGACGCCGAGCGGGACGTTGCCCTGCTGGTCGTACAGCTGGAAGACGATGAGCTTCTGGCCGATCGAGTCCCACGCGAGGATCGCCCACCCGGAGCCCTGGATGGTCGTCGCGACCGCGGTGAAGTGCGCCGCGAAGGCCTCGAAGGAGCCGAAGTACTCGTCGATCGCGGCGGCGAGCTCGCCACTCGGGCGGTCGGGCGCCTCGGGGGAGAGGTTCTGCCAGAAGGCCGAGTGGTTGATGTGGCCGCCCAGGTTGAACGCGAGCGTCTTCTCCAGGCCCACCACTGCCGCGAAGTCGTTCTTCTCGCGCGCCTCCGCGAGCTTCTCGAGCGTCTGGTTCGCCCCCGTCACGTACGCCGCGTGGTGCTTGTCGTGGTGCAGCTCCATGATCTTGCCGCTGATGTGCGGCTCGAGGGCGCCGTAGTCGTAGGGCAGGTCGGGCAGGGTGTAGTCAGCCATGGCTCCTCCGGTTCGGTGCGATCGCTGGGTGCGATCGTGATCACCTTCGTTGCGTGTGAACCCCGTCACGAGCGGGGCCATTCCCCACTCTGGCGCAGGATCACTCCGGACGCGCGTCCGCCCCGCCGTCGGCCTGGGGCTCGCCGTGGCCGCGCAGCGCGCCGACGGTCTCGGCCTCGCCGGTCACCTCGGCCGGGGCGTGCTCGCCCGCCTCGAGGGCGTCGTGCGCGCCGTGCGCCTGCGCGGCCGCGAGCTCGGCCGGCGTGACCGGCTCGACGCGGTCCTCGTAGAAGATCCGGGAGAGGCGGTGGCGCAGGGCGTCCTTGCGGTAGCCCTTGCGGCGCACGCCACGCTCGTCGACGGCCGGCAGCAGCTCGATCGGGCGCCGCGGCTCGTGCGCCACCCGGACCCACCGCTCGTACTCGTCGAGCGGGCGGTGGACCTCGACGTACTCGCCGGACGCGAAGCGCACCACGCGCCCCGTTTCGTGGCCGTGGAGCACGAGCTCGCGGTCCTTGCGCTGCAGGCCCAGGCACACGCGCTTGGTGATCCAGAACGCCAGCGGCGGCGCCACGAAGAACAGCACCCGGAACGTCCACGTGATGTCGTTGATGGACAGCCCGAAGTGGGTCGCGATGAGGTCGTTCGAGCCGGCGAGCACGAGCACGCCCATGCCGGTGAGGAAGCCGACGCCGAAGGCCGTGCGGAACGGGTGGTTGCGCGGGCGCTCGGCGATGTGGTGCTCGCGCCGGTCGCCGGTCACCCACGCCTCGATGAACGGGTAGAGGGCCAGCACCGTGAAGAACAGGCCGGGGATGATCACGCCCGGGACGAGGATGTTCCAGGAGATCGTGAACCCGCCGATCACCCACTCCGTGCCCTGGCCGGGCATGAGCCGCAGGGCGCCCTCGAGGAAGAGCATGTACCAGTCGGGCTGCGCGCCGGCGGACACGGGGGAGGGGTCGTACGGCCCGTAGTTCCAGACCGGGTTGATCGTCATCGTCGCGCCCATGAGCGCGAGCACGGCGAACACGATGAAGAAGAAGCCGCCGGCCTTGGCCACGTAGAGCGGGAAGAACGGCTGCCCGACGACGTTGCGGTTCGTCCGGCCGGGGCCCGCGTAGTGCGTGTGCTTGTGCACGACGACGAGGAAGATGTGCAGCCCGACGAGCGCCAGGATCAGCGCGGGCACGAGCAGGATGTGCACGGCGTACAGGCGCGGGATGATCTGCGTCCCGGGGAACTCGCCGCCGAAGAGGAAGTACGACGCGTAGCTGCCGATGATCGGGATCGACCGCGCGACGCCGTCGGCGATGCGCAGGCCGTTGCCCGACAGGACGTCGTCGGGCAGGGAGTAGCCCGAGAAGCCGGCGGCGAGGCCGAGGATCATCAGCGTGAAGCCGACGAGCCAGTTGATCTCGCGCGGCTTGCGGAACGCGCCTGTGAAGAACACGCGCATCATGTGCGTGACGATCGCGGCTAGGAAGAGCAGGGCCGCCCAGTGGTGGATCTGCCGCATGAGCAGGCCGCCGGTCACCGTGAACGAGATGTCGAGCACGGAGGCGAACGCCTCGGACATGCCGACGCCGTTCATCGGCTCGAACGGGCCCTCCCAGACCGTGTGCCCCATGCTCGGCACGAAGAACAGGGTGAGGAAGATGCCGGTGAGGACGAGCACGACGAACGAGTAGAGCGCGATCTCGCCGAGCAGGAACGACCAGTGGTCGGGGAAGACCTTGCGCGCGAAGTTCTTGACGACCACGCCGATGCCGGTGCGCTGGTCCAGGTAGTCCGCGGTGGCCGCGGCGCCCTTCTCGAGACGGCTCACTTCAGACGCTCCCAGAAGCTCGGGCCGATCGGCTCGTGGAAGTCGCTCTGGGCGACCAGGTAGCCCTCGTCGTCGACCGTGATCGGCAGCTGGGGCAGCGGGCGGGCCGCGGGGCCGAAGACCACGCGGGCGCCGTCGGCGACGTCGAACGTCGACTGGTGGCACGGGCAGAGCAGGTGGTGCGTCTGCCGCTCGTACAGCGCGACGGGGCACCCGACGTGGGTGCAGATCTTGGAGAAGGCGACGATGCCGTCGTACGACCAGCCCTCGCCCTGCTCGGACTTCAGCTCGCGCGGGTCGAGCCGGACCATGAGGACGACGGCCTTGGCCTTCTCCTCCATCCAGTGCTCGCTCTCGTACAGCCCCTCGGGGATGACGTGGAACGCGGAGCCGATGGTGACGTCGGAGGCCTTGATCGGGGTGCCGGACGGGTCGCGCGTGAGGCGGACGCCGCGGCGCCACATCGTGTGGCGGAACGCGCCGACGTTCCAGTCGCCGCCGACCTCGCCGACCAGCGGCACCGCGATCGTCAGCGGGAACAGCGCGAGCGCGGACACCATGGCGCCCTTGAGGACGCCGCGCCGCGCGATGCCGGAGTCCTCCGCGCCGGCCTTCAGCTCGGCGACCGCGGCCTCGCGCACCTCGGGGGTGCTGCGCTGCGGGTGGCGGTCCTCGACGGCCTCGCGGTCGGACATGATCGTGCGGGCCCAGTGGATCGCGGCCGCGCCGATGCCGAACAGCGCGAGGAACAGCGCCGCGCCGAGCAGCATGTTCGAGGTCCGCACGCTCTCCACGGTCTCCCCGGGCCGCACGAGGGCGTACGCCACGACGAACCCGACGGTGCCGAGCATCGACAAGCCGAACAGCGCGGCCACCTGGCGGGTGGCGCGGCGCGCGGCGGCGGGGTCCTCGTCGGTCAGCCGCGGCTTGTGCGGCGGCATCCCGGGGTTCTCGAAGCGCTCGGGCAGCGCGGCGTCGACGCCGGAGCCGTGCTCCTGGCGCGCCACGTCGGTGGACTGTGCTCTGGTCTCGCCGCTCATGCGGACTTCGCTCCGATCCAGACGGCTGCCCCGATGAGCAGGCCCATGCCGACCACCCAGACCCACAGGCCCTCGGAGACGGGGCCGACGGCGCCGAGGTCGGAGCCGCCGGGGGAGCCGGCGTGCTGCTCGTCGAGGAAGGCGATGATGTCGCGCTTCTCCTCGGGGGTGAGGTTCGCGTCGTTGAACACCGGCATCGACTGGGGGCCGGTGAGCATGGCCTGGTAGATGTTCCGCGGCTCGGTGTCGGCCAGGGACGGCGCGTACTTGCCCTCGGTCAGCGCGCCGCCGCGGCCGATGGCGCCGTGGCACATCGCGCAGTTGGTGCGGAACAGCGCCATGCCGTTGGCCGGGTCGCCGAGCGACGGGTCGACCTGCTCGTCCGTGGGGATCGCGGGCCCCGGGCCGAGCGAGGCGACGTAGGCCGCGAGCTGGGCGATCTGGTCGGCGTCGAACACCGGGGGCTTGGCGGGCGCCTGCGGGCCGTTCGCCTGCATCGGCATGCGGCCCGTGGACACCTGGAAGTCGACTGCGGCGGCGCCGACCCCGATGAGGCTCGGCACGTCGCCGCGGCCCTCCGCGTTCAGGCCGTGGCACGTGGCGCAGTTCGCGGTGAACAGCGCCTTGCCCGCCGCGATGTCGTCCTCGGTCGCCGCGGAGGCCTGGGCCGCGGTCGGGACGAGCGCCGCGTAGACGACGCCGGTCACGAGCAGCGCCAGCATGAGGAGCACCACCGGAGCCATCCGGTGGTGCCGACGGTCAGCGATGGCCTTCACGCAGCGGACCCCAGCTTTCTTGCGACGGTGGCACCCAGGGCCAGGCGGCCCGTCATCGGATCAGGTAGATCGCACCGAACAGCGCGACCCAGACGACGTCGACGAAGTGCCAGTAGTACGAGACGACGATCGCGGTCGTGGCCTCGTGGTGGCCGAAGCGGCGGGCGGCGAACGACCGGCCGAGCAGCAGCAGGAAGGCGATGAGACCGCCGACGACGTGCAGCCCGTGGAAGCCGGTCGCGAGGTAGAACACCGAGCCGTACGGGTCGGAGTTGATCGCGATGCCGTGCGAGACGAGCTCGGCGTACTCGAACACCTGGCCGCCGATGAACGCCGCGCCCATGACGTACGTGAGCGTCATCCACTCCTGCATGCCCCACCGGTTCACCTGGAGGAGCGTGCCGGCGCGGCGCGGCTGGAACCGCTCGGCGGCCCACACGCCCATCTGGCAGGTCACGGAGCTGAGCAGCAGGATCGCCGTGTTGATCGCCGCGAAGGTCAGGTTGAGCTTCGCCGTCTGCTCGGCCCACAGCTCGGGCAGGTTCGCGCGCGTCGTGAAGTACATCGCGAACAGGCCGGCGAAGAACATCAGCTCGCTCGCGAGCCAGACGATGGTGCCGACCGACACAGGGTTCGGGCGGTTGACGCTCAGGTGGGGGCGGGCGGCGACCGCCGTGGTTGTCGACACGCCCGCCATTATGGCTGAACTTGGGACCTAGGGCCTACTCCGTCGCCGGGCGAGTTTGATCACGGTCCGGACACGTCGCCGCCGCGGGCGCCGGGAGCGTCCCGGCCGCCTCGCGTGCGAAGATGCGGGGCGACAGAGGACCCGGTCCGTCGAAGGTGGAGAGAGGCGAGATGGCCGACGAGTGGGACGTGGCGGAGGGCGCCGTCGAGGAGCCGAAGCGCAGGGTCCTGCTGTACAGCGACCACGCGCAGACGCGTGAGGCGGTGCTGCTCGGCGCGGGCACCCGCGTGGCGAAGGACCTCCCGCCGATCGAGTGGGTCGAGGTCGCCACGCACGCGATGGTGATCTCGCGCGTGGAGAAGGAGCACTTCGACCTGCTGGTGCTCGACGGCGAGGCGGGCAAGGCCGGCGGCATGGGCCTGTGCCGCCAGCTCAAGGACGAGATCTTCCGGTGCCCGCCGGTGCTCGTGCTCGTCGCGCGCCGCGAGGACCTGTGGCTCGCGTCGTGGTCCGACGCGGACGCCGTGCTCGCGCGCCCGCTCGACCCCCTGGAGCTGCAGGAGACGATCGCGCGCATGCTCCGTGTCCCCGTCGAGGGTGGGCGATGACGCAAGGGCACGCCGAGGCCGCCGCGCCCACGTGGCCGGGGCTGCTCACCGCCCTCCTCGAGGGCCGTGACCTCACGGCCGACCAGACGCGCTGGGCGATGCGTCAGGTCATGAAGGGCGAGGCGTCGCCCGTGCAGATCGCGGGCTTCCTCGTCGCGCTGCGGGCCAAGGGCCTGACGGTCGGCGAGCTCACGGGTCTCGCGGACGAGATGCTCGCGCACGCGCGCCGCATCTCCGTGCCCGGTCGCACGGTCGACATCGTCGGCACCGGCGGCGACCTCATGCACACCGTGAACATCTCGACGATGGCCGCGCTGACGGTCGCCGGGACCGGGGTGCGGGTCGTCAAGCACGGCAACCGTGCCGCGTCGTCGTCCACGGGGACGGCCGACGTCCTCGAGGCGCTCGGCCTGCGGCTCGACCACGAGCCCGAGCGGGTGGCCGCCCTCGCCGAGGAGGTCGGCATCACCTTCTGCTTCGCGCAGACCTTCCACCCGTCGATGCGGCACGCGGGCCCGGTCCGCAAGGGCCTGGGCGTGCCGACGGTCTTCAACTTCCTCGGCCCGCTCACGAACCCCGCCCAGCCGCCCGCGGCCGCGATCGGCGTGCCCGACGCGCGGATGGCGGCCCTCATGGCGGGCGTCCTCGCCGCGCGCGGCACCTCGGGCCTCGTGTTCCGCGGCCCGGACGGGATGGACGAGCTCGCGCCCACGGGCGTGTCGCAGGTCTGGTGGGTGCGCGACGGCGTCGTGACCGAGGAGCGGCTCGACGCGGCCGCCGAGGTGGGCCTCGCGCCCTCGACGGTCGCAGACCTGCGCGGCGGCGCGCCCGACCACAACGCCGACGTCGTGCGCCGCTTCCTCGCGGGCGAGCGCGGCCCGGTGCGCGACGCGGTGCTGCTCAACGCGGCGGCCGCGCTCGTGGCCGAGGGCTCGACGCCCGGGACCGACGCGGGCAGCCTCGCCGAGCGGCTGCGCGCGGGGATGGCGGCCGCGGCCGCCGCGATCGACGACGGGCGTGCGGCCGCCGTGCTCGAGCGCTGGGTCGCCGCCTCGCAGCAGGGCTGAACCGACACAGGGCCGCACGAGCAGGGGAGGCGCCGCCGCCCCTGCGGCGGGGACCGGCGCCGCGCCCGGCGGCCGGAGCGGTCAGTCCTCCAGGCCGAGCGCGAACGCGGCGTCGAGGTCGTGCGCGGAGTACGACCGGAACGCGATGTACGTCTGCGTGCGCAGCACGCCCGGCACCTTGCTGATGCGGTCGGCGATGACGTCGGCGAGCTGCTCGTGCTCGCGCACCCGCACCATCGCGATGAGGTCCACCTCGCCGGTGACGGAGTAGACCTCCGAGACACCGGCCACCTCCGCCACCTCGGCGGCGATCTCCGGGATGCGGCCGGGGTCGGTGTCGATGTGGACGATCGCGGTGATCATGTGGCCTCCCGGTGGCGTGGCTCGTGCGCCCCCATCATGCCGCGCTCGAGCCGCCCGCGAGACGCCGCACCGCCTCGGCGAGCGCGGCCTGGCCCTCGCGGCCGGCCCGGTACGCCTCCGCGCCGCGCACGGGGCACGCCCAGCCCTCGCCGACCTCGATGAGCCGGACGCCGGGCTGCTCGAGCCAGCGCAGCACGAGGTCGGTCTCCTCGGGGTGCGCGGCGGACGCGGGCAGCGTCGGGGCCGGTGCCTCCTCGGCCGTGGCGAGCAGCGCGTCGACGGCGGGCCGCGGGTCCGCCCCGGGCGGCGTGGTCACGGTGGCGCACAGCCGGCCGTGCCGCACGACGACGACCTCCCACCCGCCGCCCTCGTGCGCCCGCGCGGCCACGATCTGCGCGTGCGCGGCGATGCGCCGGGAGCGCTGGGCCCGCGCCGCCCCCCGCAGGAACGCCTCGAGCCGGTCACGGTGCTCCGCGGCTTCCTCGAACCGCTCGGCGGCGGTCAGGGCGGCGATCCGGGCCGCGTGGACCTCGACGACCGGCGTCGGGTCGACGAGCATCGCGTGCCGCACCCGGGCGACGACCTCCGCGTAGTCCTCGGGCGACTGCGCGCCGATGCACGGCGCGCCGCACCGCCCCATGTCCGCGAGGGCGCACGCGCTCGCCGTCGGGCTCGGCGTGCGGGGCAGCCGCCGGGCGCACTGGCGCACGGGGAACGTCGCCTGCAGGGCCTCGAGCGCGGCCTGCGCGGCCGCCTGGCTGCCGAACGGCCCGATGTGCGCCTCGGCCTCGCCGGGGCGTGGGCCGCCGTCGGGCCGCACCTGGCGGACGACGGACAGGCGCGGGTAGGGCTCGGCGGTGAGGCGTACCCACGGCAGGCGCTCGGGGGAGCGGGACCGGCGGTTGTAGCGGGGGGAGGTCTCGGCGATGAGCCGCAGCTCGCGCACGCGGGCCTCGAGCACGGTGCCGCACACGATGGGCACGACCTGCTCGGCGAGGCCGACCATCTCGTCCATGCGGCGGCGGTGCTCGGCGGCCGTGAAGTAGCTGCGCACGCGGTTGCGGATGGACGTCGCCGTGCCGACGTAGAGCACCTCGCCGCCAGGCCCGCGGAACTGGTAGACGCCCGGCGCGTCCGGCAGCCCGTCCGCGAGGTGGCGCTTGCGCCGGCGCTCGGCGGGCACGGGGTCGGCCGCGGTGGCCAGGTCCTCCAGGTGCGTGATGCCGAGCGGGCCGAGCCGGGCCAGCACGCCGTGCAGCACGTCCACGGTGGCGCGGGCGTCGGACAGCGCGCGGTGCTCGGGCGCCACGGTGGACCGGAAGAACGCGGCGAGCGTGGCGAGCTTGTGGTTGGGCACCTCGTCGCGGGTGACGGCGCGGCGCGACAGCGCGACGGTGTCGACGACCTGGTTGCCCGGCCAGTCGTAGCCGTGCTCGCGCGCTGCCGCCTTGAGGAAGCCGATGTCGAACGGCGCGTTGTGCGCGACGAGCACGGCGCCGCGGATGAACTCGAGGAACGAGGGCAGCACCTGCTCGATGCGCGGCGCGGTGGCGACCATCGACGTCGTGATGCCGGTGAGCGCGGCGATGAACGCCGGCACGGGCGCGCCCGGGTTGACGAGGGTCTGGAACTCGCCGAGGACCTCGCCGCCGCGCACCTTGACCGCGCCGATCTCCGTGATGCCGGCGGTGGCGGGGGAGCCGCCCGTGGTCTCGAGGTCGACGACGACGAAGGTCACCTCCGACAGCGGGGTGCCGACGTCGTCGAGCGTGGGCTGGACCGGGGTGCCCGGGAGGACGTCGGCGGGCCCGGCGGCGCGGTGGCGGGCGGGGCGACCGGTCCGCGGGGCCGCCGGCACCGCGGGGGCGAGGGCCGGGGACGCGGTGCCGGCTGCGTCGGTCGGACCGCTGCCGGGCATGGCGCGAACGTAACCCGGGGCGCCGACACGGGCCGCGAGGGCACGCCGTCCGGGCGCCGTCCGGGGAGCGTGTCGGTGGTCACCCCTAGCGTGATCTGCATGATCATCGACTGCGGTGAGTGCGCGGTCCGCGGCGACGCCTGCGCCGACTGCGTGGTGACCTTCCTGACCATCCCGGTGCGCCCGGCCGAGCCGGCGGTGGCCGGGGCGGACGCGTCGGCGACGGGGCCGGCCGCGGCCCGCGTCGAGCTCGACGCCGCCGAGCAGGGCGCGCTCGGGGTCCTCGCGGACTCGGGGCTGGTGCCGCCCCTGCGGTTGCGCCGCGTGGTGTAGGCCCCGGACGCGGCACGGCCGGCGCCGGGGAGGTCCCGGCCCCGGCCGCGTGAGCCGGTGCTGCGCCGCCCGTCAGCCGGTGGTGGTGGCCGACGTCGGTGCGGTCGTGCCCTCCGGGGTGCCGGCGTAGAGGGCCTCGATCTCGGCGGCGAAGTCCTTGAGCACGCGCTCGCGGCGGACCTTGAGCGACGGCGTCAGGTACTCGTTCTCGACGGTGAAGTCGGTCGTGAGGACCGTGTACTTGCGGATCGACTCGGCGCGCGAGACCGCGCGGTTGGCGCGCTCCACGGCCCGGTCGAGCGCCGCGCGCACGCCCGGGTGCACGGCCGCCTCCTCGACGGACATGTCCGGCAGGTCGTGCGTGTGGAGCCAACCGGGCAGGGCCTCGGCGTCGAGCGTGACGAGCGCGCCGATGAACGGCTTGGCGTCGCCGACGACGACCACCTGGGAGACGAGCGGGTGGCCGCGGAGCCGGTCCTCGAGCACGGCCGGGGCGACGTTCTTGCCGCCGGCCGTGACGATGATCTCCTTCTTGCGCCCGGTGATCCGCAGGCAGCCGTCCTCGTCCATGGAGCCGAGGTCGCCGGTGCGGAACCAGCCGTCCTCGAGCGCCTCCGCGGTCGCGGTCGGGTTGTTGTGGTAGCCCCGGAACACCTGGACGCCCTTGACCAGGATCTCGCCGTCCTCGGCGATGCGGATGGCCGTGCCGGGCAGCGGCGGGCCGACCGTGCCGATCTTGACCCGCTCGGGCACGTTGACGTTCGTCGGGGCGGTGGTCTCCGTCAGGCCGTAGCCCTCGAGCACCGTCAGGCCCATGCCGCGGTAGAAGTGGCCGAGGCGCTCGCCGAGCGGCGCGCCGCCCGAGATCGCCCAGGCTGCCTTCCCGCCGAGCAGCGCCCGCAGCTTGTGCAGCACGAGCACGTCGGCGACCTTGTGCTGCAGGCGCAGCCACAGGCTCGGGCCCTTGGGGGTGTCGAGCGCGCGCGAGTAGACGATCGCCGTCTTGGCGGCGCGCTGGAAGATCGCGCGCTTGCCGCCCTCGGCGGCCTTCTGCTCGGCGGAGTTGTAGACCTTCTCGAAGACGCGCGGCACGGACAGGATGAACGTCGGCCGGAAGGTGCCGAGGTCCGCGACGAGGGACTTCGTGTCGGGCGTGTGCCCGAGCACGGCGCCGGCGGGCACGACGAGCACCTCGATGAACCGCGCGAACACGTGCGCGAGCGGCATGAACAGCAGCGTGCGCGAGCCGGGCGGGCACACCTGCGCGCCGAGCTTGGCGATCGCGTTGCTCGCGAGCTCCACGAAGTTGCCGTGGGTGAGCTCGACGCCCTTCGGCCGACCGGTGGTGCCGGACGTGTAGATGATCGTGGCGAGGTCGTCGGCACCGGCGAGCGTGCGCCGTCGGGCGATCTCCTCGTCGGGCACGCCCGCGCCGTCGGCGGTGAGGGCCGCGATGGCGCCCGTCTCGATGGTCAGCACGTCCGTGAGCGCCGGCAGCTGCCCGCGGACCTGGGCCACCACGTCGGCGTGGTGGTGGGTCTCGACGACGAGCAGGCGCACGTCGGCGTCGGACAGGATCCACTGCACCTGCTCGGCCGACGACGTCTCGTACAGGGGGACGGGGACGGCGCCCGCGAGCCAGGTCGCGAAGTCGAGGATCGTCCACTCGTACCGCGTCCGGCTCATGATCCCGACCGACTGGCCGGGCTCGATGCCGCGGGCCACGAGGCCCTTGGCCACGCCGACGGCGACGGCCTCGAACTCCCGTGCGGTGACCGGCTGCCAGGGGCCGTCCTGGCTCTCCTTGTGCTCGATGAGCGGCAGGTCGCCCTGTGCGGCGACCCGCGCCGCGAGCAGACCGGGGATGCTTGCCCCCGGATCCGCCGGCACGACGGCCGGGACGGCGAACTCCTCCATGCTGACTCCCTTGGCAGACGGACGAAGACCTGAATGTAACGGTCTCCGCCGGGTCGATCATCCCGACGGCGGGTACGTCGGAGTAGGTAGCCTGCGGGAGTGCCGCGCGGGACCCCCGCCCGGTGGACATTCCCACGAGCACCCCGAGGACTGACGACAAGCATGCACGCGATCGGTGTGGACATCGGCGGGACCAAGATCGCGGCCGGTGTGGTCGACGACGACGGGCGCATCGTCGCCAAGACGAAGCGCCGCAGCCGCGGGCTGGGCGTCGACGAGCTCGACGCGGCGATCGTCGAGGTCTGCGCCGAGCTCGCGGCGGAGCACGAGATCGGCGCGATCGGCCTGGCCGCGCCCGGGTTCATCGGCGCCGACCAGGCGACCGTGCGCTTCACGCCCAACCTGCCCTGGCGCGACCACCCGCTGCGCGACCGCGTGCGGGCCGGCCTCGACCTCGACGTTCCGGTGGTCGTGGAGAACGACGCGAACGCGGCCGGCTGGGCCGAGTTCCGCTTCGGCGTCGCGCGCGACGTCGACGACATGCTGCTGCTGACCGTGGGCACGGGCCTCGGCGGCGCGGTGGTGGTCGCGGGCCGCCTGGTCCTGGGCGCGTGGGGCGTGGCCGCGGAGGTCGGCCACATGCGCGTCGTCCCCGACGGCCAGCAGTGCGGCTGCGGCCAGCGCGGCTGCTGGGAGCAGTACGCGTCGGGCACGGCGCTCGTGCGCGAGGCCCGCGCGGTCGCGGCCACGGACCCGGAGCGCGCCGCGGCGATCCTTGCGGAGGCCGACGGCGACCCCGAGCGCATCAAGGGCCCGGACGTCACGCGCGCGGCGCTGGCGGGGGACCCGCTCGCGGTGGACCTGCTCGCCGAGGTCGGCCGCTGGGTGGGCGAGGGCTCGGCGACGGTCGCCGCGCTGCTCGACCCGGCGATCGTCGTCGTCGGCGGGGGTGTGGCCGCCGCGGGCGACCTGCTGCTCGAGCCGGCGCGCCAGGCGTTCGGCGAGCACCTGTCCGCGCGCGGCTACCGCCCGGAGGCGCGGCTCGAGCTCGCCTCGATGGGCAACGACGCGGGCATCGTCGGCGCGGCGGACCTCGCGCGCCTCTGACCCGGGGCCCTCGTCTCGCCGACGTCTCACGGCCCATCGGGCGTCGGACCTCGAAGAACCGCGAGACGTCGGTGGGGTGGGCGGGAGGCGGGCGTGGGCGGGCCGTCAGACGACGGCGCCCGGTCCGTCGTCGTGCTCGCGGTCGCGCGGCATGCGCCACAGCAGCAGGCCGACGCCGGCCAGGAACGCCACCGCGGCCGCCTGCAGCAGCCAGGTCGGCATGTCCCGCCAGGCCACGACGGCGACCATGAGGAGGATCGGCACGCCCGCGACGGCGCACCACGCCATCGTCAGGAGCGGGTCGCCGCCGAGCACGGGCCCGGGGTCCGGGGGAGTGAAGTGGTCCTCGGCCTCCTCGGCCGCCGGGTCGGGGGACCACGAGCGCGGGTCGGACGCGCCTGCGAGCTCGCTCACGATGCCCGCCCAGCGGGCCGCGACCTCGGCCTCGTCGAGATCGGTCGCTCGCCCGTGGTCGCCGTCGTCGAGCCCGGCCCCGAGGTCGTCGTCGAGCCCGTCGTCGAGGTCGTCGCCGAGGCCCTCCTCGCGATCCGCGCCGTGCTGCGCGCCGTGCCCGGCGCCGTGCTCGGGCGCGCCCTCGTCGTCGGGCCCGCGCCCGTCGCCCGGCCGCGCCGCGCCCGGGCGGGCGGGCTCCGGCTCGTCGGGGTCGTGCGGCCGTGAGGGCATGCAGAGCACTCTAGAGTCGGCTGGGGCGGTCGCACGCACACGGCGTCGGCGCCCGCCGCGGAGGTGACCGTTTGTTCTACTGGGTGCTGAAGGTGCTGGTGGGCCCGCTGCTGCGCGCGTGGTTCCGGCCGTGGGTCCGCGGCGCGGAGAACGTGCCGAGCACCGGGCCCGCGATCCTGGCGAGCAACCACCTCGCGGTCATCGACTCGTTCGTGCTGCCGATCGTCCTGCCGCGCAAGGTGCGGTTCATCGGCAAGGCCGAGTACTTCAACGGCCGCGGGATCCTGGGCCGGCTCAAGGCCGGCTTCTTCCGCGGCGTCGGCACCATCCCGGTCGACCGCGGCGGCGGCAAGGCCTCCGAGGCGGCCCTGCGCACCGGCCTGGGCGTGCTCCAGGAGGGCGGCCTGTTCGGCATCTACCCGGAGGGCACGCGCAGCCCGGACGGGCGGCTCTACCGCGGCAAGACCGGCGTGGCGCGGCTCGCGCTGCAGTCCGGCGCGCCGGTGATCCCGGTCGCGATGATCGGCACCGACGTCGCCCAGCCGCTGGGCCGCGTGATCCCGACGCCGCGGCGCGTCGGCGTCGTCATCGGCGAGCCGTTGGACTTCTCCCGCTACCGCGGCATGGAGCACGACAGGTTCATCCTGCGCGCGGTCACCGACGAGATCATGTACGCGCTCATGAGCCTGTCCGGCCAGGAGTACGTCGACATGTACGCGGCCACCGCGAAGGCGCGCATCGCGGCAGGTCACCGGCCCGACGAGGTGCCGTCGGCCGAGCGCGCGCACGGCGCCCCGGGCGGGCGGCCGTCCCCGGACGTCCAGGTCCCGGGTCCCCCGGAGGAGGGGGACCAGGCGTCAGTAGGATGAGCCACGGTCCCGCGGCGCACGCCGGAGCACACCCGGTCGCCCGCCCCGCGCTCGTCGTCGAGCCGGGACTCCCCTCGTGCCCGAGAACTACGGAAGGTGTCGTGTCATGACGGTTCGCCGTGTCGCCCTGCTGACCGCCGGCGGGTTCGCGCCGTGCCTGTCGTCAGCGATCGGTGGCCTCATCGAGCGCTACACCGAGATCGCCCCCGAGATCGAGATCATCGCCTACCAGCACGGCTACCACGGCCTGCTCCGCGGCGACAAGGTCGTCATCGACGCCGAGACCCGCGCCAAGGCCGGCCTGCTGCACCGGTTCGGCGGCAGCCCGATCGGCAACTCGCGCGTGAAGCTCACCAACGTGGCCGACTGCGTCAAGCGCGGCCTCGTCAAGGAGGGCCAGGACCCGCTGCACGTGGCCGCCGAGCAGCTCAAGGCCGACGGCGTCGACGTGCTGCACACGATCGGCGGCGACGACACCAACACCACGGCGGCCGACCTCGCCGCGTACCTCGAGGAGAACGGCTACCACCTGACGGTCGTCGGCCTGCCCAAGACGATCGACAACGACGTGGTGCCGATCCGCCAGTCGCTCGGCGCCTGGACCGCGGCCGAGCAGACCGCGCTGTTCGCGCGGAACATCATCGGCGAGCACCGCTCCGGCCCGCGCATGCTCATCGTGCACGAGGTCATGGGCCGTCACTGCGGCTGGCTGACCGCCGCGGCGGCCGTCAAGTACCGCGAGTGGCTCGACACGCAGGAGTGGGTCCCGGGCATCGGCCTCACCCGCGAGCGCTGGGACATCCACGCCGTCTTCGTGCCCGAGCTGACGATCGACATCGACGCCGAGGCCGAGCGCCTGCGCGGCGTCATGGACACCCTGGGCAACGTCAACATCTTCCTGTCCGAGGGCGCGGGCACGCACGAGATCGTCGCCCAGCTCGAGGCGGCGGGGGAGACCGTGCAGCGCGACGCGTTCGGTCACGTCGCGCTCGACACGATCAACCCGGGCAAGTGGTTCGCCAAGCAGTTCGCCGCGAAGCTCGGCGCGGAGAAGGTCATGGTCCAGAAGTCGGGCTACTTCTCGCGCTCGGCCGCCGCGAACGTCGAGGACCTGCGACTCATCAAGTCGATGACCGACCTGGCCGTCGAGTGCGCCCTGCGCGGCGAGGCCGGCGTCATCGGCCACGACGAGGAGGACGGCAACCGGCTCAAGGCGATCGCGTTCCCGCGGATCGCCGGCGGCAAGGCGTTCGACGTGCACCAGGACTGGTTCCGGGCGCTGCTCGACGCCATCGGGCAGCCGTTCGTCCCGGCGGGCTCATGAGCGTCGAGGCGGCACCCGGCGTCGTCGAGGGCCTCGACGCGTGGCGGAGCCTGCCGGCCCGCCAGCAGCCGCCGTGGCCCGACGCCGAGGAGCTCGCCGCCGTCGGCCGCGAGCTGTCCGCGCTGCCGCCGCTGGTCTTCGCCGGTGAGGCCGACGTCCTCACCGGCAGGCTGGCCGCGGCCGCGCGCGGCGAGGCGTTCGTGCTCCAGGGCGGCGACTGCGCCGAGACGTTCGCCGAGGCCACCGCGGACACCATCCGGAACAAGATCAAGACCATCCTGCAGATGGCCGTCGTGCTCACGTACGGCGCCAGCCTGCCGGTGGTCAAGATGGGCCGGATGGCCGGGCAGTACGCCAAGCCCCGCAGCGCGGACACCGAGACGCGGGACGGCGTGACGCTTCCCGCGTACCGCGGCGACGCGATCAACGGGCACGACTTCACGGCCGAGGCCCGCCGGCCGGACCCGCGCCGGCTCATCGAGGCGTACCACCGGTCCGCGGCGACGCTGAACCTCATCCGCGCGTTCACCACGGGCGGCTTCGCCGACCTGCGGCGCGTGCACGAGTGGAACCGCGGCTTCACCGCCAACCCCGCGTACCGCGCCTACGAGCAGGTCGCGGCGGAGATCGACCGCGCGATGCGGTTCATGGCGGCGTGCGGAGCCGACTTCGACTCGCTGCGCACGGTGGAGTTCTTCGCGAGCCACGAGGCGCTGCTGCTCGACTACGAGCGGCCGCTCACCCGGATCGACTCGCGCACGGGCATGCCGTACGACTGCTCGGCGCACTTCCTGTGGATCGGCGACCGGACGCGCCAGCTCGACGGCGCGCACGTGGACTTCCTGTCCCGCGTGCGCAACCCGATCGGGGTCAAGCTCGGTCCGACCGCGACCGCGGACGACGCGTTCGCGCTCATGGACAAGCTCAACCCGACCGACCAGCCGGGCCGACTGACCTTCATCACGCGCATGGGCGCCGACAAGATCCGCGACGTGCTGCCGCCGCTGGTCGAGAAGGTCACGGCGTCCGGCCGCGTGGTCACGTGGGTGTGCGACCCGATGCACGGCAACACGATCACGTCCGGGTCGGGCATCAAGACCCGTCGCCTGGCGGACGTGCTCGACGAGGTGCGCGGGTTCTTCGAGGTGCACCGCGCCATCGGGTCCGTGCCCGGTGGCCTGCACGTCGAGCTCACCGGCGACGACGTCACCGAGGTGCTCGGCGGCTCGGAGGAGATCGACGAGGACGCCCTGCCGCTGCGCTACCAGACGCTGGTGGACCCGCGACTCAACCACCAGCAGTCGCTGGAGATGGCCTTCCAGGTCGCGGAGATGATCCAGGGCCTGTGACCGGTGGGCCGGGTCCGGCGCGCGCCGCCGGACCCGCCGCCCTGCCGGTCGTCGGCCGTCCTCAGCCGGCCGTGCCGCGCCCGTCGCCGGTCCGGTCCTGCCCCACGGCGGCCTGGGGCCGCCCGACGCCGGTCGCGTCGGCGTGGTCGCGCCGCCGCTGGCGGCGGTCGGCGGCCCAGACGAGCAACGCTCCGACGACGAGCGTCGTGCCCCCCGCGGCCACCCCGGCGAACGTCGCGCCGCAGGGCACGGCGTGGCCGAGGAGCCCCGTGCACCCGCCGGCCTCGCCGGGCAGCGGGTTGAGCAGCACGAACACGGCGAAGCCGGCGGCCACGGCCGTGATGAGGTCCGCGACCCGCCGCGCGGTCCGGTGCCGCCGCGCGCGGTCGAGGTCGGCGAGCTCGGTGTGCTGCGCCATGGCAGCACTGTGCACCCGCGCGCCGCGGGGCGCGACCGATGGTCGTCAGACGACGGTGAGGACGATCGTCGAGCCCTTCGGCGTCGTCGTGCCCGCCGGGATGCTCTGGTCGCGGACGGTGCCGAAGACGCCGCCGAGGACGTTCTCGCGCTGGACCACCAGGCCGAGCTCCTCGAGCTGGGCCTTGGCGGCCACGAACTGCTTGCCGTAGACATCCGGCACCTCGACCAGCGGCGGCCCGAGGGACACCGTGATCCAGATGTCCGCGCCCTTGTGCGACTCGGAGCCCGGCTCGAGGCTCTGCTCGATGATGAGCCCGGCCTCGAACTCCTCGCTGTAGTTCTCCTGGGGGTGCACGACGAGGCCGTACTCGGTCTCGAGGATCGCGATCGCGCGCTGGCGCTCCTCGCCGATGACGTCCGGCACCGTGATCGGCTCCGGCCCCTTGGACACGACGAGCACGATCGTCGTGTCGACCGGCAGGCGCTGCCCGGCCTCGACCGGCTCGCCCTGCGCGTCCGACACGCTGATGACCAGGCCCGCCTCCACCTGGGTCGAGTACCGCTCGACGGGCTCGGGCACGACGAAGCCCGCAGCCACGAGCGCGTCCCGCGCGGCGTCCACGGGCGCGCCCACGAGGTCCGGCGGGACCTCCCGCATGTCCGGGCCGCGGGAGACGACGAGCGTGACGGTGCCGTCACGCAGCACCGGCTCGCCCTCCGGCGGGTCGGTCGCGATGACCGTGCCGGCCGGGACCGTCGGGTGGAACCCCAGGGAGACCGCGGGCTCGAGGCCGGCGTCGACGAGGATCGCCTCGGCGTCGGCCTGGGTCGCGCCGACGAGGCCCCCGGGCACCGGGCGGTAGGCCCCCGGCCCGGCGAGGAACCACCAGGCCGCGGCGCCCGCCGCGACGAGCAGCAGCAGGACGAGGACGAGCAGGCCGGCGCGGCGGCGCCGGCCGCGAGCCGGGGCCGCGGCCTCCTCGCCCGGGGACTCGAGGGCCGCGCCGACCTTGAGCGCGACGGTGCGGCGCAGGCCGTGGTCCTCGTCGGCGTCGTGCTCGGCGCGTGCCGCGGCGAGGCCGAGCACCTCGGTGGCGTCGGGGTCGTGCTCGGCCGTCTCGGCGGGCGGGCGCTCGGGTGCGTCGGCGCGGCGGGCCAGCACCGCGGAGTCGAGCGCGGCGCGGGTCCGCCGCACGAGCGCCAGGGCGGCCGCGGCGTCGACGGGGCGCTCGTCCGGGTCGCGCGCGGCGAGGGCCTCGACGAGCTCGTCCACCTCGGTGGGCAGCCAGTCCACGCGGCCCGAGGGCGCGGGGATGTCGGAGTGGACGTGCTGGTAGGCGACCTGGATGGGCGTCGAGCCCGTGTACGGCTGGACGCCCGTGAGCATCTCGTACAGCACGATGCCGACGGCGTAGACGTCGGTGCGGGTGTCCGAGGCCCCGCGCGCGACGAGCTCCGGCGCGAGGTAGGCGACGGTGCCCAGCACGGTGCCCGTCGTCGTCGAGGTCACCTCGGTGACCGCGCGGGCGAGGCCGAAGTCGGCGACCTTGATCCGGCCGTCGCTCGCGATGAGGACGTTCTCCGGCTTGATGTCGCGGTGCACGAGCTGCGCGCGGTGCGCGACGGACAGCGCCTCGAGCACCGCCTCGGTCGTGCGCAGCGCGTCCTCGACGGTCAGCGGCCCCTCCTCGACGAGCCGCCGGCGCAGCGTGGACCCGTCGACGTACTCCATCGCGAGGTAGGGCGTGCCGTTGTCGACGCCCTGGTCGAGCACACCGACGAGGCCGGGGTGCGTGAGCCGGGCGGCGGCGCGGGCCTCGCGGCGGAAGCGGGCCTGGAAGTCGGCGCCTGACGCGCCCTCGGCCAGGTGCGGGTGCATGACCTTGAGCGCGACCTCGCGGTCGAGCCGGCGGTCCGTGGCCAGGTAGACGGTGGCCATGCCGCCGCGCGCGATGCGGGACAGCACCTCGTAGCGCCCGTCGACCAGCTGGCCGATGAGCGGGTCCGTGAGGGTGGCTGCCACGCTCGGCAGTCTACGTTTCGCCCCTGCGGAAACCCGTCAGGCGAACCGCGACATGAGGGACTGGACGTTGGCGACGTAGCGCTTGGTGTCCTCGTACATCCCGTTGCGGGTCACGCTGGACAGGCCCTGGTAGTAGCCGGCGATCGCGGTGGGCAGGTCCGGCGCGGTGCGCACGAGCTGGCGCAGGATCGCCACGCCCGCCACGACGTTGTCGCGCGGGTCGAGCAGGTTGAGCCGCCGGCCCACGAGGTCCGAGGCCCAGTCGCCCGAGGTCGGGATGACCTGCATCGTGCCGATCGCGTTGGCGGGGGAGACCGACGCGTGGTTGAAGCCGGACTCCTGGTAGGCGACGGCGAGCGCCAGCGCGGGGTCGACGCCCATGTCGATCGCGGTCTGGCGGACCAGCGCGCGCATCTCGTCCTTGCTCGGCACGCCGATCGAGCGCAGCGTGGCGAGGTTCTCGTTCGCGGCGGCCACGACGTGCGCCGGGTACGTGCGGCCCGCGAACGTGTTGCCGACCGAGGTCGCGGTGCCCTGGGGGACGGTGGCGCCGGGGATGGTCAGGGTCTGCCCGATCCGGATGAGGGCGCGGGAGTCCAGGCCGTTGGCGCTCACGATGGCGTCCACGGTGGTGCCGTAGCGCGTGGCCAGCGCGGAGACGGTGTCGCCCGAGACGACCGTGTGCGCGGTCGTGGTGGCCGTGGGCGCGGCGGGGGCGGGCGTCGTGGAGCCGGTGGTCGCGCCGGGGATGGTCAGGGTCTGCCCGATCCGGATGAGGGCGCGGGAGTCCAGGCCGTTGGCGCTCACGATGGCGTCCACGGTGGTGCCGTAGCGCTTGGCCAGCGCGGACACGGTGTCGCCCGCGACGACGAGGTGCGTGGCGGTCGTCGGGGCGGGGGCGGGCGCCGGGCCGGCCTGGGTCGGCACGGTCGCGCCCGCGGCGGGGATCGTCAGGGTCTGGCCGACGCGGATGAACGCGCGCGAGTCGAGACCGTTCGCCGCGACGATCGCCTGGACGGTCGAGCCGTAGCGCTTGGCGAGCGCGGAGACGGTGTCGCCGGCGACGACGGTGTGCGTCGTCGCGGCAGGCGCGGGGGCCGCGGCGACCGGGGCGGGGGCCGCCGTCGGGAGCGTGAGGACCTGGCCGATGCGGATGGTCGCGCGCGCGTCGAGGTTGTTGGCACTGACGATCGCGTTCACGGTCGTGCCGGTGCGCGCGGCGATGTGGCTGACCGTGTCGCCCGGCTGGACGACGTAGTCCTCGGCGGCCGCGGGCGACGCGGTGGCGGTGATCGTGGCGGCGGCGATGGCGAGCCCGACGCCGCCGCCGACGGTTCGGCGCAGGCAGGGCGAGGTGGTCGTGCTCGTCATGACGGTCCCCAGGCTGTGACGGATGTGACTGGTGTTACTGGTGTGACAGAAGTGCACGCTACAGCGCGCGCGCGGGATCGGGAAGGTGGAGCCGCTCGCACCTACGCTGACCGGGTGACCGATCAGCAGCTGCAGGACCTGGGTGTGGCCGCCTGGCTCACCCTTCCCGACGTCGCCGAGCGCCTCGGCACCGACGTGGGCCGCGTGCGCTCGCTCGTGCAGGAGAGGCACCTGGTGGTGCTGCGCGGCGCGGACGGCGTCGCGCGCGTGCCCGAGGGCTTCCTCGTCCGCGAGGACGACGGCTGGGTGGTGCTGCCCGGCCTTCACGGCACGCTCGTCCTGCTCGCCGACGCCGGCTACTCCGACGAGGAGGCCGTGCGCTGGCTGTTCACCCCCGACCCGACGCTCGCGGTGCACGGCCGGGCGGACGACGCCGCGGCGCCCACCCCCGTCGACGCGCTCGCCGCAGGGCAGAAGCGCGAGGTCCGCCGCCGCGCGCAGGCGCTGGGGTTCTGAGCCGCGCACGAGCCCGGCGGGGCGCAGGGCCGGCCGGGGCACCCTGACCGGGCCGGGGCCCGGCGGTGCTCAGGCGTGCCGGTCGACCGCCGCGCGGCCGAGCCGGACGAGCATCTCGCGTCCGGGCTCGGCGAGCGGCGCCGCGGCCAGCCAGTCGAGCGCGGGCCCGGCGAGCTCGTCGATGAGCGCCTCGACCTCGGCGACCGCGCCCGCGCGGCGCAGGACCTCGCGCAGGCGGTGGACGTCGTCGTCGGCGAGGTCGCGGCGACCCAGGCCGTCGAGCAGCGCGGCGCGGTCGGCGTCGTCGGCGCGCGCGAGCGCCCGGGCGACGAGCACCGTCCGCTTGCCCTCGCGCAGGTCGTCGCCCGCGGGCTTGCCGGTGGTGGCCGGGTTGCCGAACACCCCGAGGAGGTCGTCACGCAGCTGGAACGCCTCGCCGATCGCCAGGCCCGCCGCGCTGAGCCCGGCGATCGCGGCGTCGTCGGCGCCGGCGAGCACCGCGCCGAGCACGAGCGGGTGCTCGACGCTGTAGCGGGCGCTCTTCGCGCGCACCACCGTGCGGGCGCGCGCCTCGTCCGACGCAGGGTCGTCGCCCCACGGCGCGGCCTGCGCGAGCACGTCGAGGTACTGGCCGGCGATGACCTCCGTGCGCATGCGGTCGAACACCCCGCGGGCCGGGATCCGGCGGCCGGGCTCGAGGCCCGCGACCGCGGCGGCGAACGCGCGGTCGCACTCGATGAGCGCGAGGTCGCCGAGCAGGATCGCCACGGCCTCGCCGAAGCTCGCCGACGGGCCGGCCCAGGCCTCGGCCGCGTGCTGGTCGGCGAAGCGTCGGTGCGCGGCCGGGCGGCCACGACGGGTGTCGGAGTCGTCCATGACGTCGTCGTGCACGAGCGCGGCCGCCTGGAACAGCTCGAGCGCGGCGCCGATCCCGATCGCCGCCTCCGCGGTGACCGGGTCGGCGTCGGCGGCGTGGGCCCGCCAGGACCAGTAGCAGAAGGCGGCGCGCAGGCGCTTGCCCCCGGCGACCATGCGGCGCAGCTCGTCGAGCACGTCGTCGGCCCCGAGGTGGGTCAGCTCCGCGGCGAGCGCGTCGAGGTGGCGGGTCAGCCGGGCGTCCACGCGGCTCCGGACGTCGTCCACGTCGAGGAGGGGGGCCGAGGTCACGGGCCACAGCCTAGGCGGGGCGCGCGGCCGCGCGGGGCGACGGAGGCCCGGGCCCGCGGCGTCGGGCCGGTGCGGCCCCGGGGTGTCAGTCCTCGGTGCGGACGCGGCCGCCGATCGTGACCGTGCGCGCGCCGTCCACGTCGAGGATGCCGATGGAGACGACCTCGTCGCCGCCGGAGCGGACGAACGTGACCTCGGCGACGAGGTCCGTGTCGGCGGTCTCCGCGGTCACCTCGGTGAACCCCGCCGCGGTGAGCGTGTCGCGGTAGAGCGTGAGCAGCTCGTCGGCCGTGGCGGACGTGCGGAGGTTGAGCGAGACCTCCTGCACCGCCGCGTCGCCGACCGGGACGGCCGCCGTCACGAGGATGACGGCGTCGCCGGGCACCGGGAGCAGGTCGATCGGGAAGCCCTCGACGAGGTCGCCGACCACGGAGTGCTCGTCGGGCTCGGCCTCCACGAGGGTCTCGTCGTGCGTCGTGCCCTCGGGGGCGCCGAACGCCTGGATCGAGGCCGTCTCGACGTCCTCCGCCGGGCTGGGGGCCTCGTCGGGCGCCCCGGAGCAGCCGGCGGCGAGGGCGAGAGCGGCGAGGGGGACCGCGATCCGGGCGCCCCGCCTGCCCGGGGCGCCTCTGCGCCCGGGTGCGGGGCCGGCCTCGCGAGCCATGGGACAACGGTATCCCGCGGGGGAGACGTCCACAGAACCGGCGCACCGGGTGAAATCCACAGGCCGGCGGGGCCTCGCGGGCGTGTCCTCCTCGCCCCGCGGTCCCATCCGTGGCATGCCGACGACGATCCGCACCCGAGAGCCCCGCGAGCTGCTCGCACTCGTCCCGTACCAGCTCGGCTTCCACCCCGCCGAGAGCGCGGTCGTGGTGAGCCTGCGCGGCCCGCGCTCGACCGTGGGCACGATCGCCCGGATGGACCTGGCCGACCTCGCCGACCCGGTCCACGGCGCGGACGCCGCTCGCGCGCTCATGGGCCACCTGCTCGCTGACGGCGCCCGGCGCGTCGTCGTGGTGCTCTACACGGCCGAGGTGGCGCCGGGCGGGCGGGGCGTGCGCGGCACCGCGCGGGCCGGCGCGGACGAGGTACTCCGCGCCGCCGAGCAGGCGTTCGGGGCCACCGAGTGCTGGGTCGTCGGCCCGCACGGCTGGTGGGCGCTCGGCTGCTCCGACGCCGCGTGCTGCCCGCCCGGCGGGCGCCCGCTCGCCGAGCTGGAGTCGACGCGCGTGGGGGCGGAGATGGTGCTCCGCGGCGTGCAGGTCGCACCGAGCCGGGAGCGCCTCGTCACGCTCCCCGTCGTCGACGCCGCCGCGCGCAAGGCGGCGCGGCGGGCCCGCGACCGGTGGGCGGCGCGGCGCGTGGCCGCGACGACGGCGGCCGAGGCGCACCGGTGGCGGCGCGAGGGGGTGCGGCTGTGGCGGGAGGCGCTCACGGCCCGGCTCGAGGGAGCCTCCGGCGCGGGCGGCTCGCCCGCCGTGTTCGGCGAGGAGGCGCCGCTGCCCCCGCCGACCGTCGTCGGCCGGCTGCTCGCCGGCCTCGAGGACGTCCTCGTGCGCGACGCCGTCCTGCTGTCGTTCGTGGCCGGGACCGAGCGCGTGGCCGACCGGCTCGTCGCGGGGGAGGCGGGGGCCGACGTCGGGCACGCGCTGGGTGCGATCACCGACCCGCGGCTGGGCCGGCGCCCCGACCCCGCGCGGTCCGGTGCCGCCCGCGCCGTGCTCGAGCACGTCGTCGGGCACGCGCCGCGCGGCGGGCACGCGCCGGGCCTGACGCTGCTCGCCGTGCTCGCCTGGTGGGAGGGCGACGGCGCCCGCGCGGGCGTCCTCGTGGACCGCGCGCTCGCCGTCGACCCCGGGCACCGGCTCGCGGTGCTCGTCGACCAGGCTCTGCGCGCGGGGATGCCGCCGGGGTGGGCCCGCGCCTGCTGAGCCGCTTTCCGGTACCTTCCGAGGAGGTGCTGCAGCGCGGTCGGGAGGCGCACGATGAGCGTGGTGGTCGGGTACGTGCCGACGCCCGAGGGAGAGGCGGCCCTCGACACGGCGATCCGCGAGGTCCGTTCCCGCGGCGGGCGCCTCGTCGTGGTGCTCAGCGAGCGGGGGCACCGGTTCGGCTCGGAGTCCGCCGACCTCGCCGCGCACGCCGACGACGTGCGCCGTCGCCTCGACGAGGCGGACGTCCCGCACGACGTGCGGATGACCAGCCGCGGGCGCGACGTGGCCGACGACATCATCGACGCCGCGTCGGAGGAGGGCAGCGAGCTCATCGTCATCGGGCTGCGGCGCCGCAGCCCGGTCGGCAAGCTGCTCCTCGGCTCGAACGCGCAGCGCATCCTGCTGGACGCGCCGTGCCCGGTCCTGGCGGTCAAGCCGGCCGGGTGACGACCGGGGTGGCGCGGGTCTGCCGAGGGCCCGTCCCGCAGGGGCGTCGGCGCCGGTCAGCGGGCTGCGCGGGCGGGAATGCGGGGACCGTTCGAGGGGTTGCACCTGGGTCGGTCGGGAACCCCCGGACGTTACAATGGTCGTCCATCCACGGACCTTCTCCCCGCACCCGGCGCTGCCGAAAGGTTCTCTGTGTCCTTCCACACCCCAGCTGCTGCTCTTCCGCGCGACCTGCGTCACCCGGCCCTCGAGGGCCTGGTGCGGGACGGTCGCGCCCGCGGGAGCATCCACGCGGACGAGCTGCACGCCGCGTGCACGGCCGCCGGCGTCGCGACCTCGCGCATGCCCGAGGTGCTCGCCGCCCTCGCCGCCAGCGGCGTGAACGTCCGCGCGGAGCGCGACGCCGTCGCCGCCGCCGCCCGCCGCACGGCCACGACCACCGAGCCCGCGACCGACGAGTCGGCGAACGGCACGGCCGCGAAGAAGCCCGCCGCCAAGAAGCCGGCCGCGAAGACGGCCGGCGCGAAGACCGCTGGCTCGAAGACGACCGCCGCCAAGGCGACGAGCGCGAAGGCCGCCGCGACGGGCGGTGCCAAGGCGACGAAGACCACGAAGGCGACCAAGGCGAAGGTCGCCGTCGACGAGGACCTCGAGACCGACGACGTCGAGCCCGAGGACATCGACCCCGAGGCCGTCGTCGAGGAGGTCGACGCCGACGTCACCGACCTGGACGTCGAGGACGAGGAACCCGACGCCGAGGTGGTCGTCGAGGAGGTCGACGCCGACGAAGAGGCCGCGCCCGCGGCCAAGGCCGCCGACGAGGTCGACGACGAGACCGACGAGGTCGGCTTCACCGTCTCCGACGCCGACGACGACGACGCCCCTGCGCAGCAGGTCGTCACGGCGGGCGCCACGGCCGACCCGGTCAAGGACTACCTCAAGCAGATCGGCAAGGTCGCCCTCCTCAACGCCGAGCAGGAGGTCGAGCTCGCCAAGCGGATCGAGGCCGGCCTGTTCGCCGAGGAGAAGCTGGCCAAGGAGGGCGACAAGCTCGAGCCGAAGCTGCGTCGCGAGCTCGAGTGGATCGCCCAGGACGGGCGCCGCGCCAAGAACCACCTGCTCGAGGCCAATCTGCGCCTCGTGGTCTCCCTCGCGAAGCGGTACACCGGCCGCGGCATGCTCTTCCTGGACCTCATCCAGGAGGGCAACCTCGGTCTCATCCGCGCCGTCGAGAAGTTCGACTACACCAAGGGCTACAAGTTCTCGACGTACGCGACGTGGTGGATTCGCCAGGCGATCACCCGCGCGATGGCCGACCAGGCGCGCACCATCCGCATCCCGGTGCACATGGTCGAGGTCATCAACAAGCTCGCCCGCGTGCAGCGCCAGATGCTCCAGGACCTGGGCCGCGAGCCCACCCCGGAGGAGCTGGCCAAGGAGCTGGACATGACCCCCGAGAAGGTGGTCGAGGTCCAGAAGTACGGCCGCGAGCCCATCTCGCTGCACACCCCGCTCGGCGAGGACGGCGACAGCGAGTTCGGCGACCTCATCGAGGACTCCGAGGCCGTGGTGCCCGCGGACGCGGTGAGCTTCACGCTCCTGCAGGAGCAGCTGCACCAGGTCCTCGACACGCTCTCCGAGCGCGAGGCCGGCGTCGTGTCGATGCGCTTCGGCCTGACCGACGGCCAGCCGAAGACGCTCGACGAGATCGGCAAGGTCTACGGCGTGACCCGCGAGCGGATCCGCCAGATCGAGTCGAAGACGATGTCGAAGCTGCGCCACCCGAGCCGGTCGCAGGTCCTGCGCGACTACCTCGACTGAGGCACCGGCCCGACCTGACGCGAAGGGCGCCCACCGATGCGGTGGGCGCCCTTCGCGCGTCCAGGGAGCCGCCCGGCCAGGCGGGCTCCGTCCGTCTCTCAGGGGCCGCCGCGGATCTTGGGCGCGGGGACTGCTCGGGGGACGACACGCGGGTGACTGCTCAGGGGTGGGGGCGCGCGGGCCGGGTCAGCCGACGCCGGGGAAGAACGCGAGCTCGGCGACGAGCCACGTCGTCGCCGCCACGAGGGCGAGCCCGAGCTCGATGAGCATGCCGAGCGCCGTCATCCGCACCGCGAGCCACGCGGACTCCCACGCGGCCGCGCGGTCGCCGAGGCGGCGGTACTCCATGAGGTACAGCCCGCCCGGGAAGAACACGAGCAGACCCACCACGGGCAGCACGAAGAAGCCGACGAGGCCGGCGAGCCCGGCCACGACGAAGCTCGACCGCGGCACCCCCGACCCCGCCACGCGCCGCCCGGGCACGAGGTAGCTCGCCGACCAGCCGGCCGCGAGCAGCGCGAGGACGAGCGCCAGCACGCCCCACGCCCACCCGCCCGTGTCCACGGCCCACACGAGCACCGCGACCGCGATGATGAGCGACCCGGGCAGCACCGGCAGCACGATGCCGACGAGCCCGACGAGGATCGCCAGGCCGACGAGCACCGCCACGAGGTCCACGTCAGCGCCTCCGCGGGGACGGGGGCCGCGGCGTCCGGGCCCGGATAGGACAGGTCCGGCCGGGTGGAGCCGGCCGGACCTGGGTCATGGAGTCGTGGGGAGGACGGTCAGCGCGCGGGGGCGCCGTACTCCTCGTGCAGACGCTCCGTCTCGTCCTGCACGTGGATCGCGACGTCGGCGAACGCGGCCGCGTGCCGACGCGCGTGGTGCGCGCAGAAGAGGAGCTCGCCGTTGGCCAGCACCACGCGGACGTACGCCTGGGCGCCGCAGCGGTCGCAGCGGTCGGCTGCGGTCAGCGGTGTCGGGGTCGGTGTCGTGGTGGTCACGTCTCCATGAAACCATCCGTCCGCGAGGAAGGCCCCATCGGGACCCCCGGGTTCGCTACCCGCGAAGCGAACCGTCACCGGACCGAGACCAACGGGTGACCTTCGTCACGCGTCCGGGCCCCGCCGTCGGGCCCTCCCGCGGCGCGCGCCCGACGACGCCCGCCCGCCGGGGGCGCGGGGTCGGCCCCAGTGCGGCACGCCTCCGAGGGGCACGGGCCCCCACCACGTACCCTCGTGGGGTGACGAGCACCCTGTCGGAGTCCAGCTACACCGCCCGCCACCTCTCCGTGCTCGAGGGCCTCGAGGCGGTACGCAAGCGGCCCGGCATGTACATCGGCACGACGGACTCCCGCGGCCTCATGCACTGCGTGTGGGAGATCGTCGACAACGCCGTGGACGAGGCGCTGGCGGGCCACTGCGACCGGATCGAGATCGTGCTGCACGCCGACTCCTCGGTCGAGGTGAAGGACAACGGCCGCGGCATCCCCGTGGACATCGAGCCCAAGACCGGCCTGAGCGGCGTCGAGGTCGTGTTCACCAAGCTGCACGCCGGCGGCAAGTTCGGCGGCGGCTCGTACGGCTCCTCCGGCGGCCTGCACGGCGTCGGCGCGAGCGTGGTCAACGCGCTGTCGGCGCGCCTGGACGTCGAGGTCGACCGGGGCGGCAAGACGTACCGGATGACGTTCCACCGCGGCGAGCCCGGCGTGTTCGACGACCGCAAGGGCCGCAGCCCGGACTCGCCGTTCACACCGTTCGAGGAGGCGTCCGAGCTCGCCGTCGTCGGCAAGGTCGCCAAGGGCGTCACGGGCACGCGCGTGCGCTACTGGGCCGACAAGCAGGTCTTCCTCAAGACCGCCACGTTCTCCTACGACGAGCTCGTCACGCGCGCCCGGCAGACCGCGTTCCTCGTGCCCGGGCTGACCATCACGGTCCGTGACGAGCGGGGCCTGGCCGGCACTCCCGGCGCCGACGGCCCGCACGAGGAGACGTTCCGGTTCACCGGCGGCGTCGTGGACTTCGTCGACCACATCGCGCCCGACCCGGCGGTGACCGCCACGTGGCGCCTCACCGGCGAGGGCACGTACACCGAGACGGTCCCGGTGCTCGACGACCGCGGGCACATGACCCCGCAGGAGGTCGAGCGGACCTGCGAGGTCGACGTCGCCGTGCGCTGGGGGACCGGCTACGACACGGACGTCCGCTCGTTCGTCAACATCATCGCCACGCCCAAGGGCGGCACCCACATGGCCGGCTTCGAGCAGGGCCTGCTCAAGGTGCTGCGCAAGCAGGTCGAGGCGAACGCCCGCCGGCTCAAGCTCAACGGCAAGGACACCGCAGGGGAGCGGCTGGAGAAGGACGACGTCATGGCGGGCCTGACCGCCGTCGTCACCGTCCGCATCCCCGAGCCGCAGTTCGAGGGCCAGACCAAGGAGGTGCTCGGCACGGCGCCCGTGCGCGGCATCGTCGCCAAGGTCGTCGAGCGCGAGCTCGTCGCGCTGCTCACCTCGACCAAGCGCGACCACAAGGCGCAGTCCGCGCTCCTGCTCGACAAGGTCGTCGCGGAGATGCGCGCCCGCCTGTCCGCGCGCAAGCAGAAGGAGATCTCGCGCCGCAAGAACGCGCTCGAGACCTCCGCCCTGCCCGCGAAGCTCGCCGACTGCCGCACGGACGACGTCGACCGCAGCGAACTGTTCATCGTCGAGGGCGACAGCGCGCTCGGCACCGCCAAGCTGGCCCGCCAGTCGGACTTCCAGGCGCTCCTGCCGATCCGCGGCAAGATCCTCAACGTCCAGAAGGCGTCCGTGGCGGACATGCTCAAGAACGCCGAGTGCGCCGCGATCATCCAGGTCATCGGCGCCGGGTCGGGCCGCTCGTTCGACCTCGAGGCCGCGCGCTACGGCAAGGTCGTGATGATGACGGACGCCGACGTCGACGGCGCGCACATCCGCACCCTGCTGCTCACGCTCTTCTACCGCTACATGCGCCCGCTCGTGGACGCCGGCCGCGTGTTCGCCGCCGTGCCCCCGCTGCACCGGATCGAACTGCTCGGCGGCAAGAAGCCGGAGTACATCTACACGTACTCGGAGGCCGAGCTGCAGCAGACGCTCAAGCGCCTGCAGAAGGCCGGCCGCCGCTACAAGGACGACATCCAGCGCTACAAGGGCCTGGGCGAGATGGACGCCGACCAGCTCGCCGAGACGACCATGGACCCGCGCCGGCGCACGCTGCGCCGCGTGACGGCTCGCGACGCCGCCGTGGCGGAGGAGGTCTTCGAGCTGCTCATGGGTTCCGACGTCGGACCGCGCCGCGACTTCATCGTCGCCGGGGCGGCCGAGCTCGACCGCGCGCGCATCGACGCGTGAGCGCTTCGCTAGGTTTGGTCCCGTGAGCCTGGAGCCCCTCGCCGTCCGCGCCGACGCGCCCGACGTGCTCGACCTGCCCCCCGCTCACCTCGAGCTCACCTGGCGCCCGCTGCACGAGGGCGACGTCGACGCGCTCCACGAGCTGATCGCCGTCGTCGAGGAGGCGGACCGCGCGCCCGCGCGCACGTCGCGCCAGCAGGTTGCCGACCTGTTCGCCGAGTCCTGGCGGGACCTGCAGCGCGACACGCTCGGCGGCTTCGACGTCGACGGCGTCCTGCGTGCGTACGGCATCGTCACCGTCCGCCCCGGCGACGAGCGCACGGTGCGCGCCGTCCTGAGCGGCTCGGTGCACCCCGAGTGGCGCGGCCGCGGCATCGGGCGCTCGCTGCTGGCGTGGATGGAGGGGCGCGGCCGCCAGAAGCTCGTCGAGTCCGGCAAGGACCTGCCCGCGCGCCTGGCGGTCTACGTCGAGGAGGACGCCCGCGACCAGCGGCGCCTGTACGCCGCGGCCGGCTTCAGTCCGATCCGCTGGTACGTGCGGATGCGCCGCGACCTGACGGTCCCGCTGCCGGACGTCGTCGAGCCCGAGGGCGTGCGCATCGAGCCGTGGCGCCTGGAGATCGACGAGGCCGTGCGCCTCGCGCACAACGACGCGTTCGCCGACCACTGGGGCTCCGAGCCGCGCTCGGCGGAGGACTGGCGGCACGACGCGCACTTCGCGCCCGAGTGGAGCTTCGTCGCCCTCGACGGCGACGAGGTGGCCGGGTACGCGCTGTCCAGCCGGTACGAGCAGGACTTCGAGGTCCTGGGCGCGCCCTTCGGGTACACCAACCTGCTCGGCGTGCGGGGGCCGTGGCGCGGCCGCGGGATCGCCCCGGCCCTGCTCGTGCGGGTGATGGCCGCGTGCCGCGAGTCCGGGATGCGGTACGCGATGCTCGACGTCGACACGGCGAACCCGTCGGGCGCGCACGGCCTCTACGAGCGGCTCGGCTACGAGTCGCTCAGCGGGGTCGTGATGTACAGCGTCGAGATCTGACGCCGCCCCGCGCGCCGTCCGGCCCCGCGGGCCGGCACGGCCGCACTACGCTCCCCGCGTGAGCCAGGTGGTGGCCCGGTCCTCGCGGGTGCCCGCGCCGCTCGTGCTGGCGACGGTCCTGGGCGCGGCGGGCGTCGCCGTCGCCCTCGCCGCGCCGACCGGCGCCCCCGAGGGCCCGGAACGGGCCGTGCTCGACCTGTTCGCGGCCCGCGCCTCCGGCTCGTGCGAGGACTACGTGGCGGCGACGACGCCGTTCTTCCGCGACGACCCCTACCTGGGCTCGCCGACCTGCGCGGACGTCGCGGCCGACGCCGCCGAGCACGCGGCCCGGGGGCCGGTCGAGGTCGAGGTCGTCGCCGTGGTGCAGGTGGACGTGGACACGGCCGAGGTGGAGACGGTCGAGCGGTACCGGGCGGGCACGCCCGACGAGTATGCGATCTCGATGGCCTACCGGACGCAGCTCGTCGACGGCCGGTGGGCCGTCGACCACGTCGACCTCACGGTGCTGCCCGACTGACCCGGGCGGTGCCGGGGGCTCAGCCGATCGTGTGCACGGGCGCGGGCAGCGGCCGGCCGGACATGTCGCGCCGTGGGTCGACCTCCGGCAGGCCGATCGCCTGCCCCGCCGAGCCCGAGGCCCGCGCCGGCGCGGGGCCGACCCAGCCGAGGATGATGCCGTCCTCGCCTTTGAGGAACCGGTGCGCCCGGACGCCGCCGGTCGCCCGGCCCTTGCCCGGGAAGGCGGAGAACGGCGTGACCTTGGCGGTGCCCGCCTGGGTGCCCGGCAGGGCGTCGGACGCGCCCGCCACGGTGACCACGACCGCGTCGTCGACCGCCGCCGCGCGCACGACGCCGAAGAACGCCACCTGCGCGCCGGCGCCGAGCTTGATGCCGGTCATGCCCCCCGCGCGGCGGCGCTGCGGCCGCACGGCCGTCGCCGCGAAGTGCAGCAGTTGCGCGTCGGTCGTGAGGAAGACGAGGGTGTCGGCGTCGTCCGCGAGGGCCGCGCCCACCACCTCGTCGCCGTCGGCGAGCTCGATGACGTCCCACGCGTCGCCACGCGGCAGGTCCTCGGGCACCACGCGCTTGACCACGCCGCGGGCGGTGCCGAGCGCGAGCGTCGAGCCGCCCGGCGCGAGCGGCGCCAGCGTGAGGACGCGCTCGCCGGGCGCCAGCTCGAGCACCTCGGTCACCGGGACGCCGCCGGACAGCGACGGCGGGCCGTCCGTCGGCGGGATCGCCGGCAGGTCGAGCACCGGCAGGCGCAGCAGGCGGCCGCGCGAGGTGACCGCGCCGATCTCGCCGCGGGCCGTCGTCGGCAGCGTGGCGACGACGACGTCGTGCGCGGCGCGGCGGCCGGCGCGGGCGGGCTCGGTCTCGTCCGCGGTGCGCGCGAGCAGGCCCGTGCCCGACAGGAGCGCCCAGCACGGGGTGTCGGCGATCTCGAGCGGCACGGCCGCGCTCGCCGACGACGACGCGCCCGCGGCGGAGCCGACCGCCCCGCCCGCGGACTCCAGCAGGATCGTGCGGCGCGGGGTGCCGTAGGTGCGCGCGACCTCGGCCATCTCCTCGCTGACGACCTCCCGCAGCCGGGCGTCCGAGGCGAGGATCTCCTCGAGCGAGGCGATCTCGGCGCGCAGCTCGTCGGCCTCGCGCTCGAGCTCGATGCGGGAGAACTTGGTCAGCCGGCGCAGCCGCAGCTCGAGGATGTACTCGGCCTGCGCCTGCGACAGGTCGAACACCGCCTGCAGGCGCTCGCGCGCGATCTCCGCGGTGTCCGAGGACCTGATCACCTGGATGACCTCGTCGATGTCGACGATCGCGACGAGCAGGCCCTCGACGAGGTGCAGGCGCTCCTGCCGCTTGGCGAGGCGGTGCGCGGACCGGCGGCGGACGACCGTGAGCCGGTGGTCCACCCACACCTGGACGAGCTCGCGCAGGCCGAGCGTGCGCGGCTGGCCGTCCACGAGCGCGACGTTGTTGATGCCGAAGGAGTCCTCCATCGGCGTGTGCTTGTAGAGCTGCTCGAGCACGCCCTCGGGGTTGAAGCCCGAGCGCACCTCGATCACCAGGCGCAGCCCGTTCTGGCGGTCGGTGAGGTCGGTGACGGCCGAGACGCCCGTGAGCTTCTTGGCCTGCACGCCCTCCTTGATCTTCTCGATGACCTTCTCGGGCCCGACGCCGTAGGGCAGCTCGGTCACGACGATGCCCTTGCGCTTGGGCGTGACGTTCTCCACGCGCGCGGTCGCCCGGGTGCGGAACGAGCCGCGGCCCGTGCGGTACGCCTCGCGCACGCCGTCGAGCCCGACGATCTTGCCGCCCGTGGGCAGGTCGGGCCCGGGCACGAAGCGCATGAGGTCCTCGAGCGTCGCGTCGGGGTGCGCGACGAGGTGCCGCGCGGCCGCGACGACCTCGACGAGGTTGTGCGGCGGCATGTTCGTCGCCATGCCGACCGCGATGCCGGACGCGCCGTTGACCAGCAGGTTCGGGATCGCCGCGGGCAGCACCGACGGCTGGGTCAGCTTGTTGTCGTAGTTCGGGACGAAGTCGACGACGTCCTCGTCGAGGTCCGCGACCATCGCGGTCGCCGCCGGGGCGAGCCGCGCCTCGGTGTACCGGGCGGCGGCCGGGCCGTCGTCGAGCGAGCCGAAGTTGCCGTGCCCGTCGACGAGGGGCAGGCGCAGCGAGAACGGCTGGGCCATGCGGACGAGCGCGTCGTAGATCGCCGCGTCGCCGTGCGGGTGCAGCTTGCCCATGACGTCGCCGACGACGCGCGCGCACTTCACGTACGGCCGGTCGGGGCGCAGGCCCATCTCCGACATCTGGAAGAGGATCCGGCGCTGCACGGGCTTGAGGCCGTCGCGCGCGTCGGGCAGCGCCCGGGCGTAGATGACCGAGTACGCGTACTCGAGGAAGGACCCCTGCATCTCCGCCGCGACGTCGACGTCGACGATCGTCTCCTCGAAGGGCGTCGGGTCGGCGGGTCCGCTGGGTCGTCGGGCCATCGGGGCGCAGGTCTCCTGAGGTCGGGGCCGCCTTCCGGCGGGGGACGAACCATTGTCGCGCGCCGAGCGCGGTTCCCCGGCCGCGGCACGCCAGCCCGAGGACCCACCGCGGGGCGGGGGCGGCTCGCTAGCCTGGCGAGGTGGCAGACGACGACGCCGGCACGGTGCCGCCGTACCCGCGGCACTGGGAGGCCGACGTCGTGCTCCGCGACGGCGGCACGGCGCACGTGCGGCCGATCCGGCCCGAGGACGGGGACGCGCTCCAGGCCTTCCACGTGGGCCAGTCCGAGCGCTCGACGTACTTCCGCTTCTTCGCGCCCCTGGAGCGCCTGCCCGACGACGAGCTGCGCCGCTTCACGCACGTCGACCACGTGGACCGGGTCGCGCTCGTCGCGGTGATCGAGGAGGACGGCGTCGAGCGGATCATCGCCGTCGCCCGCTACGACCGGACCGGCCCGGACACCGCCGAGGTCGCCTTCAACGTCGCCGACGCCCACCACGGGCGCGGGCTCGGCTCGGTGCTGCTCGAGCACCTGGCCGCGGCCGCGCGCGAGCGGGGCATCCACCGGTTCACCGCCGAGGTGCTGCCGCAGAACGGGCGCATGCTCGCCGTGTTCCGCGAGGCCGGGTACGGCGTCGAGCAGCGGCTCGACGACGGGATCGTGTGGGTGTCCTTCGACGTCGACCCCACCGAGCGGTCGCTCGCCGTCATGGCCGACCGCGAGCACCGCGCGGAGGCGCGCAGCGTGCTCGGGATGCTCACGCCGTCGTCCGTGCTGGTCGTCACGGAGGAGGGTGGGCCGGACCACCCGGCCGCGTGCGCCGTCGTGCGCCACCTGCTCGACGCGCCCGGGCGCCATCCGCAGGTGCACGTCGTCGGCTGGCCGCAGGCGCCCGAGCCGGCCAGGTCCTGGCCGGGGCCGGAGCGCGTCGAGGCGTCCGTCGACCTGCTCGTGCTCGGCGTGCCGGCGGCGCGCTGCGCGGAGGTCGTGCGCCGGTGCGCGCGCCTGCGCCCGCACGCGGTCGTCGTGCTGTCCGCGGGGTTCGCGGAGACCGGACCGGAGGGCCTGGCGCACCAGCGCGAGCTGCTGCGGGCGGCGCACGCCGTCGGCGCGCGCGTGCTCGGGCCCGGCTCGTACGGGTTCCTGCGGCACGGTCAGGACGACGCCGCGACGGTGAACGCCTCCCTCTCGGCGCGGATGCCCGAGCCGGGTCGCCTCGGCCTGCTGTGCCAGTCGGCCCCGATGGCGGTCGGTCTGCTCGCCTCGGCCCGGCGGCGCGGCCTCGGCCTGTCGACGTTCGTGTCCTCGGGCCACCGGGCCGACGTGTCCGGCAACGACCTCATGCAGTTCTGGACCCAGGACCCGGCCACCGACGTCGTCGCCGCGTACCTGGAGTCGATCGGCAACCCGCGCAAGTTCGTCCGCGTGGCGCGGCGGCTCGCGGCCACCAAGCCCGTCGTCGTGCTCACCGCGGGCAGCTCGGGTCACGTCGCGCCCGCCGGCCACGTGCTGCGCGGCACGCGCGTGCCCCGGCGCGTGCTGGACGACCTGCTGCGCCAGTCCGGCGTCGTGCGCGCCACGAGCCAGCACCACCTGCTCGACGTCGCGCAGCTCCTCGTCCACCAGCCGCTGCCCGCGGGCGCGCGGGTCACCGTGCTGGCGGGCAGCGAGCCCATGGCCGCCCTCGTCGCCGAGGCGGCCACGTCCGCCGGGCTCGTGGTCACCTCGCGCCGCGCGATCCTCGCCACCGGTGAGAGCACCGCCGAGGACCTCGCCCGCCTCGACGCCGACCTGCGCGACGCGTACGCCGACCCGGCCACCGACGTGGCGGTCGTCGCGTACGTGCCCACCCTCGGCCCGCCCCACCCGCAGGTGGCGCGTAGCGTCGCCCGCGCCGCCGCGGCGTCGGGCAAGACGACGGTCGCGTGCCTGCGCGGGCTCTCGGGGGTCACCGCCGAGCTCACCGCGACCGCGCCCGACGGGACCGTGCGGACCGTGCCCGCGTACGCCGCGCCCGAGGACGGCGTCGCGGCCCTCGCGGCCGCCGTGCGCTACGCGCGGTGGCGCGGCGCGGACCACGGGCGCCCGCTCGCACCCGCCGGGATCGACCGCGCCGCGGCCGCCGGCGTCGTCGCGCGCGCGCTCGCAGGGACCGCCGGGGTGGACCGGGCGGAGGTCGTGCGGCTCGACCCCGACGACACCGCGGCCCTGCTCGGCGCCTACGGCATCGAGGTGTGGCCCGTGCGGCTCGTGCGCACCGAGGACGAGGCCGTCGCCGCGGCGGAGGAGCTCGGCTGGCCGGTGGCGCTCAAGAGCCTCGCCGGGCACCTGCGGCACCGCATCGACCTCGGCGGCGTGCGGCTCGACGTGACGGGCCCGCAGGCGCTCCGGGACGCCATGGCCCAGGTGCGGCGGGTCCTGGCCCAGCACTGCGAGCCCGAGGACCGCTTCGAGGTGCAGCGCATGGCGCCGGCGGGTGCCGCGTGCGTGATCCGGTCGAGCGAGGACCCGCGGTTCGGCCCGGTGGTCTCGTTCGGGCTCGCCGGGGACGCGAGCGACCTGCTCGACGACGTCGTGCACCGGGTCGCGCCGCTCACCGACGTCGACGTCGCGGAGATGGTGCGCGGCGTGCGGGCCGCGCCCCGGCTGTTCGGCTACCGCGGCAGCGCGCCGCTCGACGTGGCGGCGCTCGAGGACGTGCTCGCTCGCGTCGCGGTGCTCGCCGAGGACGTGCCCGAGGTGCACGACCTCGAGCTGCACCCCGTCGTCGTGGGGGAGCGCGGGGCTGCCGTGCTCGCCGCGAGGGTCGAGCTCGCGGAGGCCGAGCGCGTCGACGGCACGCGGCGCGCCCTGCCCTGAGCCCGTCGGGCCCGGCGAGGGCCGCCCGGGGGCGCCCACGAGGATCGGGCCGGGGCCGGACGGCACGCGCCGTGGTGCGAAGATGTAGGGCGTGCCCCGCTCCGCCACCCTGCGCCAGAGCCTCGTCCTCGCCGGGTACTACCCGGACCTCGTCGGCGACGTCCTCGACGTCGCGATCGGCGGCGAGCCCGTGCTGGCGCACCTCGTCCACCCCGAGACGACCTTCGACACCGAGGTCCGGCGCCACGTCACCGCGCTCGTGCTCACCCCGACGCGCCTGATCATGGCCCACGTGGACGACCACGTGCCCGACGGCGAGCAGGAGTCGGCCAGCGCGTCCGCGACCACCGAGGCCGTCCCGCTGCGTGCCGTGCACACCGTCGCCCTGACGCACGTCGTCGGGGCGCCCGAGCGGCACCGGCCCGGCCAGACGCCGCTCGAGCTCACGCTCTCGATCGGCTGGGGCGGCATCCAGCGCGTCGACCTCGAGCCCGCCACCTGCGGCGACCCGCAGTGCGAGGCCGACCACGGCTACACCGGCTCCATCACGCCCGACGACGTCGCCGTGCGCATCTCCGCGCAGGCCGAGGGCCGGGACGCCGTACGAGCCGCCGTCGAGTTCGCCCGCGCGCTGTCCGCGGCGACCGCGCGGTGACCGGGCCCCGGACGGCGCCCGCGGTCGAGGGCGACGCGCTCGCGGGCATGCTCGCGCCCGACTACGGCCGCGACAGCCTCGACCGCGTGCTCCCCGCGGCGCTCGCCGCCGTCGGCGTCGAGACGGACGGCGGTGACGCCGCGCGCGAGCGGTTCGGCCTGCCGGTGGTGCAGCGCGTGTGCGTCGTGCTCGTGGACGGCCTCGGCCTCGAGCTGGTGCGCGAGCGCGCCGGCCACGCCCCGTTCCTGCGGTCCCGGCTCGACGCCACGCGCGCGCTCACCACGGGCTACCCCTCGACGACGGCGACGTCGCTCGGCTCGTTCGGAACGGGCCGGCCGCCCGGTACCACCGGCCTGCTCGGCTACACCGTGCGCAACCCCGTGACCGGCCGACTCGCGAACCTCGTGTCGTGGACCGGGCTCGACCCCGCGCCGGCCTGGCAGCGCGAGCCCGCGCTCCTCGGCGTCGCGGCCGCGGCCGGCGTGGCGGTGTCCTCGGTCGGCCCGGCGCGCTTCGCCGGGTCCGGCCTCACGCTCGCCGTGCTCGGCGGCGGGCGCTACGTGCCCGCCGAGTCCCTGGACGCGAGGGTCGACGCCGCGGTGGACGCGCTGCGCGCGCCCGGGCGGTCGCTCGTGTACCTGTACTGGGGCGACGTCGACAAGGCGGGCCACCACCACGGGTGGCGCTCCGCCGAGTGGGCCGACGCGCTGACCGAGCTCGACGCCGGGCTCGCCGCCCTCGCGCGGCGCCTGCCCGCGGGGACGCTCATGCTCGTCACCGCCGACCACGGCCAGGTCGACGTCGACCACGACCTGCTCGTCGACGTCGCCACGACGCCCGCGCTCGCGGCCGGGGTCGCGCTCGTGGCGGGGGAGCCGCGCGCGACGTACGTGCACCTCGAGGACCCGGGCGACGCGGCCGCCGCGCGCGAGCGGTGGCAGGACGTGCTGGGCGACCTCGCCGTCGTGCGCACGGGCGAGGAGGCGGTCGCGGCGGGCTGGTTCGGGCCGGTCGCCGAGCACGTGCGGCCGATCGTCGGGGACCTCGTCGTCGCGGCGCGCGGGGTGGCGGGCGTGGTGGACACGCGGACGCAGACGGCGGAGTCGGTGCGGCTGCGCGGCATGCACGGCTCGCTCACCTCGGGCGAGATGCTTGTGCCGCTCGTCGTGGTGGCGTAGGGAGGCGCGGTGGCCGAGCTCGTGTTCTTCAGCGGGACGATGGACTCCGGCAAGTCCACGCTCGCGCTGCAGATGGACCACAACCATGCCGTCGCAGGCCGGGGCGGCCTGCTCTACACGCGCAACGACCGCGCGGGCGAGCGGGTCATCTCCTCGCGCCTGGGCCTGCGGCACCCCGCGATCGAGGTGACCGACGAGACCGACTTCTGGGACGACGTCGTGCAGCGGCGCCTGCGCGGGGAGCGCATCGACTACCTCGTGTGCGACGAGGCGCAGTTCTACACGCCCACGCAGGTGGAGCAGCTCGCGCAGCTCGTCGACGAGATGGGCGTGGACGTCTTCGCGTTCGGCATCACCGCGGACTTCCGCACGCGGCTCTTCCCGGGCTCGGCGCGGCTCATCGAGCTGGCCGACCGCGTGGAGGTGCTGCAGGTGCCGACCCTGTGCTGGTGCGGCGCGCGCGCGACCCACAACGCGCGCACCGTGGGCGGCGTCATGGTCGTCGAGGGGGAGCAGGTGCTCGTCGGCGACACCCGCGCGGGCGACGTCGGGTACGAGGTGCTGTGCCGGCGCCACCACATGCGGCGGATGACGCAGGCGGTCGCGCGCGCGACGTCGGACGTGCCGCAGACCCTGCCGGGGTTCTCGGACGCCTGAGCCGGCCGCCCCGCCCTCAGGGCAGGGGGGTCAGCCGGTCACTCGTGGCGCGCGCCGAAGACGATCTCGTCCCAGCTCGGCACGCTCGCCCGGCCCCGGCGGCCGCGTCCGCGCGACCCCTCGGCGGGCTCGGTGCGCCGCTCCTCGCCGGACGCCTCGTCCCCGGCGTCCGCCTCGGGCGCGTCGTCCGCCCGGTCGGCGCGCGGCATGCGCAGCACGCGCGCGTCCTGCGCTTCCTCCGGGCGCGAGGCCGGCGGGTGCGCCGCGGGGACGGTGAGCTCGGGGTGGTCGAAGTCGAACGCGTGCTGCGGCCCGAAGCCCGAGAACTCCTCGTCCTCGTCCGCCGCGGGCTCCGCGGGCTGGCGCACGCCCCGGCGCCCGGCGAGGTCGTCCAGGAGCGCGTGCGTCTCGTCGGCGACGGGCTCGGCGTCCTCCGGCTCGACCGGCGGGTCGATCTCCGCCAGGAGCGGGCGCAGCGCGGCGTCCACCTCGACGTCGAACACCTGGTCGCGCACCGGCGCGAGGTGGCGGCGGATGGGCGCGTCGGGCAGCTCGGTCTCCGACAGCCAGCGGGCCTCGTCGTCGAGCGCGCGGACCCGCCGCGCGGCCGGGTCGAAGCTCCAGCGGGCCGACCGCTCCGAGCCGGCGACCTCGAACCGGACCTCGACCGTCCACGGGCCCGTGCCCTCGCGGTAGGCGTCCCACGTGCTCGAGCGGACCGCGCGCGTGGCGAGGCGGTCGGTGACGAGCTCGCCCAGCACCGGCGAGCTCGGGTCGTGACCGACGCGCGTGGCCTGCGCCTGCTCGGCGACGTACTGCCGCTCGGCGAGGACCGGGCCGTCGTAGCGGCGCACGACCTCCACGGGAGTGCCGGTCGCCTCCGCGATCTCCTCCGCGGTCTGCCCGGCGCGCACGCGCGCCTGGATCTCGCGCGGCGGCAGGCCCGACGCCTCGGCGCGGGCCTTCTCCATCTGCGGCCGGTCGCGGCGCACGGCGGCCCGCAACGCCTCGTCGATGCGGACGCGGAACCGCTGGCCGTCCGCCCCCTCGAGGACGACGTGCTCGCCGTCCTCGTCCAGCCCCACGAGGGTGAGCTCGCTCATGGCACCTCCCACGTACGAGGGTGCCATCCGAACCCCGCGTGCGCGGGGAGGCGGCCCGGTGTGCCGCGGGCCGCCGTCGACCGCCGGCGACCGTCCCCGGACGGCCCCGACCGTCGCCGGCCGCCGCCGGACCACCGGGGCGGGCGTGGGCACCCGGGTGCGGGAGGATGGGGGCGTGACCGAGCCCACGTCCCGTACCCCCGCCCCCGCCCCCGCCCCCGACCCCGCCGCCCTGGCCGCCGACCGCGACCTGGTCGCCGAGCTCGGCGCGCTCGCCGAGCGGGCCGCCCGCGCCGCGGGCGCGCTCGTGCGCGAGGGCCGGCCGCAGCGGGTGGACGTCGCGGCGACGAAGTCGAGCCCGATCGACGTGGTGACGGCGATGGACCTCGCCTCGGAGGACCTGCTGCGCCGCACCATCTCCGCGGAGCGGCCCGACGACGGCATCCTCGGCGAGGAGGACGGTCTCGTCGCCGGCACGAGCGGGGTGACCTGGGTCATCGACCCGATCGACGGCACCGTGAACTACCTCTATGGCATCCCGGCGTACGCGGTGAGCGTCGCCGCCGTCGTGGGCCCGCCTCGGCCGACCGAGTGGACGGTCGTCGCGGCGTGCGTGCACGCCGTGGGGGAGGACCGCACCTGGACCGCCACGCTCGGCGGCGGCGCGGCGGAGGACGGCCGCCCGCTGCGCGTGAACCCGCCGGTCCCGCTCGCGCAGAGCCTGCTGGGCACCGGCTTCGGCTACACCGTGGAGCGTCGCCGCGTGCAGGCGCGCGTCGTCGCCGAGGTGCTGCCGCGCGTGCGCGACATCCGCCGCATCGGCTCCGCCGCGATCGACATGTGCCTGCTCGCCTCGGGCGCGCTCGACCTGTTCTACGAGCGGGGTCTGCAGCCGTGGGACCTGGCCGCCGCGTCGCTCGTGGCGCGCGAGGCCGGCGCGACCGTCGTCGGGCTGCGCGGGGCGCCGCCGTCGGAGGCGATGACGGTGGCCGGGCCTGAGCCGAGCGTGCGCGAGCTCGTCGCCCTGCTCGAGTCGCTGGACGCCGACCGCGACGACGCCTGAGCCGGCCCGCGGCGGCCCGTCCGCAGGTCCCGCGCCGCGGTGCCCGGGAACCGGACACGTGATCTCGGTTACCGTCGCGCGCCGTGCCACAGCCCGGCCTGCCCGACGCCGGCGCGCTGACCTGCGACGACGCGCTCCGGGGGCCGGCGCTCCCCGCCGCGGGGACCGTGCCGGCCGGGCAGGGGCGCGCCACGACACCGATCGTGCGTGCGTCATCCGCGGGGATGGTGCACAATCAGCGCCGCCGCGCGGGAACAACCAGCGCACCCCGAGCATTCATCACGTACCGAACCGCGCCCACCTGGGCGGTGCGGACCCGAGACGACGACGGAGCGAAGCACACACATGGCCACCGACTACGACGCCCCGCGCAAGACGGACGAGGACCTCGGCGAGGACTCGCTCCAGGAGCTGCAGGCGCGGCGCTCCGACAAGAGCTCGGGCATCGTCGACGAGGACGAGATCGAGGCGGCTGAGGGCTTCGAGCTCCCCGGCGCCGACCTCTCCGGCGAGGAGCTCTCCGTCCGGGTGCTGCCCCGCCAGGCCGACGAGTTCACCTGCAGCAAGTGCTTCCTGGTGCACCACCGCAGCCAGCTGGCCTACGAGAAGGACGGTCAGCTCGTCTGCACGGAGTGCGCCGCCTGAGCCTCGATCGCCGAGGCCAGCGCGGCCGGGTGCCGCGACGACACCAGCCAGGCGGGCGTCGGGTCCGCCGGGTCGAGCACGGGCACGTGCACCGCGCCGGGGATCCACGCCCGGAGGCGCACGTAGGTCCGTGCGTCCGAGCCCGGCCCGAGGGCAGCGCGGACGCCGTCCCCGTCGAGCACCGTCGGCGCGCCGAGGAGCGCGACCGGCACGTGCGCGGCGCCCACCCGGAGCTCGCCGTCGCGCACCGTGACGGCCGGCGATCCGGCGACCGCCACGACGAGCGCGACGAGCGTCGCGCCGAGCGCGCCCACGAGCGCCACGACCGGGTGCACGGGCAGCAGGATCACGCCGGTGACGAGCCCGGCCGCGGGCACGAGCGCCCAGCCCAGCGGCCCGGGCCACAGCCGCTCGGAGTACACGCCGGAGGGACCGTCGAGAGCCATGCCCCCAGCATGGCAGCCGGCCGCCGATAGAGTTCGCCGCGTGACGCACCACGGCGACGAGGGACCGCCCGAGGTCCTGCTCGTCATGCTCGACGACACGCTGCCGGAGCCTGCCTACGCGCACCCCGGCGACGCCGGGGCGGACCTGGTCACCGCGGTCGACGTCGTCCTGCCGCCGCTCGGCCGCGCGACGGTGCCGACGGGCGTGCGCATCGCGCTGCCGGACGGGTACGCGGCGTTCGTGCACCCGCGCTCGGGCCTGGCGGCGCGGCACGGCGTCACGATCGTCAACGCGCCGGGCACGGTGGACGCCGGCTACCGCGGCGAGATCCGGGTGACCCTGCTCAACACCGACCCCGAGCACGCCGTCGAGCTGCGGCGGGGCGACCGCATCGCCCAGCTCGTCGTCCAGCGCGTCGAGCGTGCGCGGTTCGTGCGCGCCGAACGGCTGCCCGGGTCGCACCGCGGCGACGGGGGCTTCGGGTCGAGCGGGGGCTGGGGGAGCGACGCGTCCGGGGGCGCACCGCCGGATGCGGCCGGCGCGGACCGGGACGCCTAGGCTGGTACGTCGGGGTCCCGCCCGGGACCCGGTCGATGTGGAGGCACGAAGTGGGCCTGTTCGGACGCAGGACGCGGGACGCGGCGCCCGCCGACGAGCTCGCGGAGCTCGAGGACGTCGGCGAGGAGACCGTCGCGACGCGCGAGCACGGTCCGTGGGACGTCAGCGAGGTCCCGGAGCTCGGCGACCGGATCGACGTCGGTGCGCTGTGGCTGCCGCGGCGCGAGGGCATGGAGCTGCGGATGGAGCTCGACAAGGCCAGCCGCGTCGTGACCGCCGCCGCCCTCGCCCTCCACGGCTCCTCGCTGCAGCTGCAGGTGTTCGCCGCGCCGCGCTCCGAGGGCATCTGGGACGAGATCCGCGCCGAGATCGCGGAGTCCGTCACGCGCCAGGGCGGCACCGTGGACGACCTGCCCGGCCCCTTCGGCCGCGAGCTGCTCGCCCGCCTGCCGGTGCGCACGAAGGAGGGGCGGACCGGCCACCGGCCGGCGCGCTTCCTCGGCTACGACGGGCCGCGCTGGTTCCTGCGCGGCGTCATCTCCGGCCGCGCGGCCGTCGACCCCGAGAAGGCGCGCGAGCTCGAGGCCGTGTTCGGCGACGTCGTCGTCGTCCGCGGCGACCGCCCGCGCGTGCCGCGCGAGCTGCTGCCGCTCAGCCTCCCCGGGCAGGCGCGCCCCGAGGAGCCCATCGCGCCGACGGCGCAGGCCCCCGACCTGCTGCGCCGCGGCCCCGAGATCACCGAGGTGCACTGAGGTGCCCGGGCCGACGACGGTGGGGGGCCGGGTCCGCACCGGCGCCGGCGCGCTGCGGTCGGGGCTGCGCTCGGTGCTCGCCTCGCGCGCGGAGATCGAGGCGTCCGAGGAACGCGAGCACGCGAAGAAGCAGGGCTGCGCGGCGGTCAGCGGGCTGCGCCCGCGCACGCGCGCGGAGGTGTTCGGCGTCCTGCGCAGCGTGACCCTGCGCCCGCGCCGCGGTGTGCCCGCGCTCGAGGCCGAGCTCTACGACGGCACCGGCTCGGTGCAGGTGGTCTGGCTCGGGCAGCGGCAGATCGCCGGGATCGAGCCCGGCCGGCGCGTGCGGCTGACGGGCTTCGTGAGCATGCGCGACGGCCACCCCACCATGTACAACCCCCGCTACGAGCTCGCCCCGCGGCACGAGGCCGTCTCGTGAGCGAGGAGCGCGATCAGGCGACGGCAGGCGAGGCGCCAGCGGTCCCCGCACGCGGGATGCGCGCGGTCCTGGGCGAGGAGTTCTCGTTCGCCGAGGCCGTCGGCGGCGTGCGCGGGCTCGTCGAGTCGTCGGCGCCCGGCCTGGTCTTCGTGGTCGTGTTCGTCGCGTCCCGGCTGCTCGCGCCGGCGCTGATCGCGTCGCTCGCCGTGGCGGTGGGCGCCGTCGTCGTGCGCCTCGTGCAGCGCACGCCGGTGACGCAGGCGCTGTCGGGCGTGCTCGGCGTGGCCATGGGCGTCGTGTGGGCGTGGTGGTCCGGGCGCGCGCAGGACTACTTCGCGGGCGGCCTGCTGGCCAACGTCGGCTTCCTCGTCGGTACCGTCGCGTCGATCGCCGCGCGCTGGCCCCTCGTCGGCGTCGCCGTGGCCGCGCTGCGCGGGGAGGACATGGCGTGGCGCACCGACCCGGCCCGGCTGCGCGAGCGGCGTCGGTACGTGTGGGCGACCTGGGTGCTCGCGGCCGTCTTCGCGCTGCGCCTGGCCGTCCAGGTCCCGCTGTACTACGCGGGCGAGGACGCGGTGGCCGCGCTCGGCACGGCCAAGCTCGCGATGGGCGTGCCGCTCTTCGCGCTCGGCCTGTGGGTCATCTGGCTGCTCGTGGGGTCGCGAGCAGCTCGTGCAGACCTTCAAGGTCCGCCTCCGACCCCGCCACGATGAGCAGCTCGTCGCCGGCCTCGAGCGTGTCGTCCACGCTCGGGGCGATGGGCAGCGAGCCGCGCACGATCGCCGCGAGCACGGTGTCCCGCGGCCACGTGACCTGACCCACGAGCCGCCCGACCATGGGCGAGTCCACCGGCAGCGTGACCTCGAGGATCTCGGCGCCCGACTGGTGGAAGGTGAAGATCTTCACCAGGTCGCCGACGGCGACGGCCTCCTCGACCATCGCGGTCATGATCCGCGGGGTCGACACCGCGACGTCCACGCCCCACGCCTCGTCGAACATCCACTCGTTCTTCGGGTTGTTCACGCGGGCGACGGTGCGGGGCACGCCGAACTCGGTCTTCGCGAGGAACGACACGACGAGGTTGACCTTGTCGTCGCCCGTCGCGGCGACCACGACGTCGCACTCGCTCACGCGGGCCTGCTCGAGGCTGGACAGCTCGCACGCGTCGGCGAGGAGCCAGTCCGCCTCGGCGACCGAGGCGACGCGCATGGCGCTCGGCTGGCGGTCGATGAGCGTGACCTCGTGGCCCGAGGCGAGCAGCTCGGTGGCGATGGAGCGGCCGACGGAGCCGGCGCCCGCGATGACGACGCGCATCAGTCGACCTCCGCCGGCGGGGTGCTCGTGAGCACGCGCTCGACCCGCGGCAGCTCGTCCGCGAGCACGAGCATGTGCACGAGGTCCTGCTCCTGCAGGACGGTGTCGGGCTTGGGCAGCATCCCGTCCCCGAACCGCGTGAGGAACGCCAGCCGCGCGCCCGAGGCCGCCTCGAGGTCGCGGACGGGCCGCCCGTACCAGCCGGGGTGCACGTCCACCTGGGCCATGACGACCCGGCCGGACGCGTCGCGGTACTCGTCCGTGGCGCCCATCGGCAGCATCCGGCGCAGCACCTGGTCGGCGGTCCAGCGGACCGTCGCCACGGTCGGGATGCCGAGCCGCTGGTAGATCTCCGCCCGGTGCGGGTCGTAGATGCGCGCGACGACGTTCGCGACGCCGTAGGTCTCGCGGACCACGCGTGCCGATATGATGTTCGAGTTGTCACCGTCGGAGACGGCGGCGAACGCGTACGCGTCCTCGATGCCGGCCTGGACCAGCGTCCCGCGGTCGAAGCCGAGCCCGGTCACCTTCTTGCCGCTGAAGTCCGCGTCGAGGCGGCGGAACGCGTCGGGGTTCTGGTCGATGACCGCGACGGAGTGTCCGCGCGTCTCGAGGGACTGGGCCAGCGTGGCGCCCACGCGGCCACACCCCATGATGACGAAGTGCACGTCTGCTGACGCTACACCGGCCGACAGCGCGGGGCACGGGCCTAGCATGGGCTCCCGTGCCCGACATCGTCGGCGCCGCCAAGCGCCTGCTGCTCGGTCGCCCCTACCGGAGCGACCGCCTCGACCGCACACTCCTGCGCAAGCGGATCGCCCTGCCGGTCTTCGCGTCGGACGCGCTGTCCTCGGTGGCGTACGCGCCCGACGAGATCATCCTGACGCTCTCGATCGCCGCCGCCGGGGCGGCCCTCGTCTCCCTGTGGGTGGGGCTTGCCGTCGTCGTCGTGCTCGTCGTCGTGGTGGCGTCCTACCGGCAGAACGTGCACGCCTACCCCTCGGGGGGCGGCGACTACGAGGTCGCCACGACCAACCTCGGCCCCCGTGCCGGCGTCGGTGTGGCGAGCGCGCTGCTCGTCGACTACGCGCTGACGGTCGCGGTGTCGATCTCGTCGGCGTCGCAGTTCGCGGCCTCGGCGGTGCCCGGGCTGCGCGGCCACGAGGTCGCGTTCGCCCTCGGCCTCGTCGCGCTGCTGACCGTGGCGAACCTGCGTGGCGTGCGCGAGTCGGCGACCTTCTTCGCCCTGCCGACCTACCTGTTCATGCTCGCGGTCGGCGGGCTCGCGGTGACGGGCTTCGTGCGCTGGCTGCTGGGCGACCTGCCCGCCGCGGAGAGCGCGGGGCTTGAGGTCGTGCCCCTCGACGGCTACTCGCAGGGGCTCGTGGGCCTCGGCGGCGCGCTGCTCGTGCTGCGCGCGTTCGCGTCCGGCAGCGCGGCGCTGACGGGCGTGGAGGCGATCAGCAACGGCGTGCCCAACTTCCGCAAGCCGAAGAGCCGCAACGCCGCGACGACGCTGCTGATGCTCGGCTGCCTGTCGGTGACGTTCCTCATGTCGAGCCTGCTGCTGGCCCGGGCGACGGGCGTGCGCTACGTCGAGCGCCCCGCCCAGCAGCTGCTGCGCGACGGCGTCCCGGTCGGCGAGGACTACGTGCAGCACCCCGTGCTCGGCCAGCTCGCCGACGCCGTGTTCGACGGGTTCCCGGTCGCGTCGCACCTCGTGGTGGTCGCGACGGGCCTCATCCTCGTCCTCGCCGCGAACACCGCGTTCAACGGCTTCCCGGTGCTCGGGTCGATCCTGGCCCGCGACGGCTACCTGCCCCGCCAGCTGCACACGCGCGGCGACCGGCTCGCGTTCTCCAACGGCATCGTCACGCTCGCGGTGGGCGCGGGCGTGCTCATCTGGGCGTTCGACGCGCAGGTCACCCGGCTCATCCAGCTCTACATCGTCGGCGTGTTCGTCTCGTTCACGCTGAGCCAGCTGGGCATGGTCCGGCACTGGAACCGGTGCCTGCGCACCGAGCCGTCCGGCCCCGGGCGGCGCAGGATGCTGCGCTCGCGCACGGTCGCCGTGGTCGGCTTCGGCCTCACCGCGACCGTGCTCGTCGTCGTGCTCGTGTCGAAGTTCACGCACGGGGCGTGGATCGCGGTGCTGGCCATGGGCGTGGTGTTCGCGCTCATGTCCGCGGTGCGCCGGCACTACGACCGGGTGGCGGCCGAGCTCGCCGTCGACGACGACCCGGCGTCGGCGCGCGCGCTGCCGAGCCGCGTGCACGCGATCGTGCTGCTCGCCAGGCTGCACAAGCCGGCCATGCGCGCGATCGCCTACGCGCGGGCCACCCGCCCGAACGTGCTCGAGGCGGTGACCGTCGACGTCGACCCGGAGGCGACCGCGGCGCTGCGCGAGCAGTGGGAGGCCCTCGACGTGCCCGTCCCGCTGCGCGTGCTCGACTCCCCGTTCCGGGAGATCACCCGTCCCGTGCTCGGGTACGTGAAGTCGATCCGGCGGGAGAGCCCGCGCGACCTCGTCGTCGTCTACGTGCCCGAGTACGTCGTGGCGCGCTGGTGGGAGCAGCTGCTGCACAACCAGAGCACCGTGCGCCTCAAGAGCCGGCTCCTCTTCACGCCCGGCGTGGTGGTGGCGAGCGTGCCGTGGCAGCTGGAGCCGCCGACGCGCGCGTCCCGCGACGCGGCGCCGGCGGTCGGCTCCCCGGCGCCCCAGGACGGGACCGCCGCGGCCGACGACGGCGCGGCGCCCCACGACGGCCCGGCGGGGGCGGCGTCGTGACGGTCCGGCTCGAGATCGGCCCCGTCGCGCACGGCGGCCACTGCGTCGCGCGCCACGAGGGCCGGGTGGTGTTCGTGCGGCACGCGCTGCCGGGCGAGGTCGTCGAGGCCGAGCTGACCGACGCCGAGCCGGACGCGCGCTTCTGGCGCGCCGACGCCGTGCGCGTCCTCGAGGCCAGCCCGGACCGCGTGGCGTCGGCCTGGCCCGAGGCGGGGCCGGGCGGCGTCGGCGGGGGAGAGCTCGCCCACGTGGCGCTGCCCGCGCAGCGCGCGTGGAAGGCCGCCGTCCTCGACGAGCAGCTGCGGCGCCTCGCGCACGTCGAGCGCGACGTCGTCGTCGAGGCCGCGCCGGGGGAGACCGACGGGCTCGGCTGGCGCACCCGCATCGAGCTCACCGCCGACGCCGCGGGCCGGGCGGGCATGCACCGCTACCGCTCGACGGAGGTCGTCCCCCTCGCGGACATGCCGCTCGCGGTGCCCGCGCTGCGCGACCTGCGCCTGTTCTCCCGGCGCTGGCCCGCGGGCGCGCGGGTCACGGCCGTCGCCCCGGTCGGCGGCGCCCGGCCGATCGTGCTCGTCGACGGCGTGCCCTGGGCGGGCGACGGGCCCGACCGGCGCCCGAACGCGCGGGCCTCGGTCCGCGAGGTCGCGGAGGTGGGCGGCGCCCGCTACACGTGGCGCGTCGCGGCCGACGGGTTCTGGCAGGTGCACCGCGCGGCCCCGGCGGTGCTCGCGCAGGCGGTGCTCGACGGCGTCGGGCAGGCGGACGGCGCGACCGTGCTCGACCTCTACTCGGGGGCCGGGCTGTTCACGCTGCCGCTGGCGCGCGCGGTGGGCGAGCGCGGGCGCGTGGTCGCGGTCGAGGGTGACCAGCGCGCCGTCGCGGACGCCCGGCGCAACGCGCACGACCTGCCGTGGGTCGAGCTGCACCTCGGCCCGGTGGCGGACGTGCTGCGCCGCGACCCGGTCGCGCGGGCGGACGTCGTCGTGCTCGACCCGCCCCGGGTGGGCGCAGGCCGCGTGGTCGTGGACCGCGTGGCGGGGCTGCGGCCCGAGCGCGTGGTCTACGTGGCCTGCGACCCGGCCGCGCTGGCCCGTGACGTGGCGTACCTCGCCGGGCACGGCTACGCGCTGGCGGGCCTGCGGGCGTTCGACCTGTTCCCGATGACGCACCACGTCGAGGCCGTCGCGGTGCTCACGCGGGGTGGGGCCTGAGGACGCGCCCGGGCGGCGCCGGACCGCGGCGCCCCGGCGTTCGGGGTACCATGTATCTTGACGTCAAGATAAATCCCTGGATGGGTCGCGGTGCCCGGTGGGCGCGGCAGCGAAGCCGAGCAGAGAAGGAGTCGACGTGAGCGTGGACACGTTCCGGGCCAAGGGCGTTCTTCGGGTCGCGGGCACCGAGTACGAGATCTACCGGCTGTCCGCCGTGCCCGGGCTCGAGCGGCTGCCGTACGGCCTCAAGGTGCTCGCCGAGAACCTCCTGCGCACCGAGGACGGCGCGAACGTCACCGCCGACCACGTGCGCGCCTTCGCGTCCTGGGACCCGCAGGCGGAGCCGACGACGGAGATCCAGTTCACGCCTGCGCGCGTCGTCATGCAGGACTTCACGGGCGTGCCGTGCGTCGTCGACCTCGCGACCATGCGCGAGGCCGTGGCCGAGCTCGGCGGCGATCCGTCGCGGATCAACCCGCTCGCGCCCGCCGAGCTCGTCATCGACCACTCCGTGCAGATCGACGTCTTCGGCCGCCGCGACGCGTTCGAGCGCAACGTCGAGCGCGAGTACGAGCGCAACCACGAGCGCTACCAGTTCCTGCGCTGGGGCCAGACGGCGTTCGACAACTTCAAGGTCGTCCCGCCGGGCACCGGCATCGTGCACCAGGTCAACCTCGAGTACCTCGCGCGCGGCGTCATGACCAAGCAGGCCGGCGGCGTCGTCCAGGCCTACCCCGACACGTGCGTGGGCACCGACTCCCACACGACGATGGTCAACGGCCTCGGCGTGCTCGGCTGGGGCGTCGGCGGGATCGAGGCGGAGGCGGCCATGCTCGGCCAGCCGGTCTCGATGCTCATCCCCAAGGTCGTCGGCTTCAAGCTGTCCGGCCAGATCCCGACGGGGGTGACCGCGACCGACGTCGTCCTCACCATCACCGAGCAGCTCCGCCGGCACGGCGTGGTCGGCAAGTTCGTCGAGTTCTACGGCGAGGGCGTCGCGCAGGTGCCGCTCGCGAACCGGGCGACCATCGGCAACATGAGCCCCGAGTTCGGCTCCACGTGCGCGATCTTCCCGATCGACCGGGTCACGCTCGACTACCTGCGGCTCACCGGCCGCAGCGCGGAGCAGGTGGCGCTCGTCGAGGCGTACGCCAAGGAACAGGGCATGTGGCACGAGCCGGGCGCGCCCGGCTACGTCGAGCCCGTCTACTCGGAGTACCTCGAGCTCGACCTGTCCACCGTCGTGCCGTCCATCGCCGGGCCGAAGCGGCCGCAGGACCGCATCGCGCTCGCCGACGCCCGGCAGGCGTTCGCCGACGTCATCGGCGACTACGTCGACCACGTCGAGATCGCGCCGACCTCGGGCCTGGACGAGTCGGTCGAGGAGACCTTCCCGGCCTCCGACCCGATCGCCGCGACCGCCCACGACGGCGACACGGACGCCCCGCCGGTGCACCCGACGGTCGACACGAGCCGCCGGCCGCACAAGCGCGTCCCCGTCACGCTCGCGGACGGCACGCGGACCGAGCTGGACCACGGGCACGTGGTCATCGCCTCGATCACCTCGTGCACCAACACGTCGAACCCCGAGGTCATGCTCGCGGCCGGCCTGCTCGCCAGGAACGCCGTCGCGCGCGGCCTGACCGTCAAGCCCTGGGTCAAGACGTCGCTCGCGCCCGGCTCGAAGGTCGTCACCGACTACTACGAGCACGCCGGGCTCTGGCCGTACCTCGAGAAGCTCGGCTTCCACCTCGTCGGCTACGGCTGCACGACCTGCATCGGGAACTCCGGGCCGCTGCCGGAGGAGGTCTCCGAGGTCGTCAACCGCGAGGACCTCGCCGTCGTCTCGGTGCTCTCCGGCAACCGCAACTTCGAGGGCCGCATCAACCCCGACGTGAAGATGAACTACCTCGCGTCGCCGCCGCTCGTCATCGCGTACGCGCTCGCGGGGACCATGGACGTCGACTTCGAGACCGAGCCGCTCGGCACCGACGAGTCGGGTGCTCCGGTGTACCTGCGCGACATCTGGCCGTCCGCGGCCGAGGTGCAGGCGACCATCGACTCCTCCGTCAACGCGGAGATGTTCGCGAAGAACTACGCGGACGTGTTCGCCGGCGACGAGCGCTGGCGCTCGCTGCCGACGCCGGCCGGCGACACCTTCGCGTGGGACGCCGACTCGACCTACGTGCGCAAGCCCCCGTACTTCGAGGGCATGACGCGCGAGCCGGAGCCCGTGACGGACATCGCCGGCGCGCGCGTGCTCGCCAAGCTCGGCGACTCGGTCACGACCGACCACATCAGCCCCGCCGGCTCGATCAAGCCGGACAGCCCGGCGGGCCGCTACCTCGCCGAGCACGGCGTCGAGCGCAAGGACTTCAACTCCTACGGCTCGCGCCGCGGCAACCACGAGGTGATGATCCGCGGCACGTTCGCCAACATCCGGCTGCGCAACCAGCTCGTGCCCGGCGTCGAGGGCGGCATGACCGTCAACTTCCTCACCGGTGAGCAGACGACCATCTACGACGCCGCCATGGCCTACCAGGAGCAGGGCGTCCCGCTCGTCGTGCTCGGCGGCAAGGAGTACGGCTCGGGCTCGTCGCGCGACTGGGCCGCCAAGGGCACGGCGCTGCTGGGCGTGCGGGCCGTCATCGCGGAGAGCTTCGAGCGGATCCACCGCTCGAACCTCATCGGGATGGGCGTGCTGCCGCTGCAGTTCCCGGAGGGGGAGTCCGCGGACTCGCTCGGCCTGGACGGCACGGAGACGTTCTCGATCACGGGCGTGACGGCGCTCAACGAGGGCACCACGCCGCGCACCGTGCGCGTGACCGCGACCGCCGACGACGGCCGGACCGTCGAGTTCGACGCGGTGGTGCGCATCGACACCCCGGGCGAGGCGGACTACTACCGCAACGGCGGCATCCTGCAGTACGTGCTCCGCTCGCTCGTCTGAGCCGGCCCGACGACGCCCCTGGCGCGGCGCGCCCGCGCGAGGGACGATCGGGCATGGCCGACCCGGTGACGGTGGAGAACGACGGCGACGTCGACGCGTTCCTCGACGCGGTGACGCCCGAGCGGCGCCGCGAGGACGCCCGGACCCTGCGCGCGCTCCTCGAGCGCGCGACCGGGCAGCCGGCGCGCATGTGGGGGACGTCGATCGTGGGGTTCGGGCGCTACCACTACCGGTACGCGTCCGGCCGGGAGGGCGACGCGCCCGCGGCGGGCTTCTCGCCGCGGAAGGCGAACCTGTCGGTGTACTTCATGCTCGGGTTCGACGCCTTCGCCGACGACCTCGCCCGGCTCGGGCCGCACACGACGAGCGTGTCGTGCCTGTACCTGAAGAGCCTCGACGGCGTCGACCTGGCGCTGCTCGAGGACATGGTGGGCAGGTCCTACCGGGACGTGGTGTCCCACGTGTGGCCCGGCGCCTGACCCGCGTCCGACCAGGGCCCGACCAGGGCGCGACGGGGCCCCGGTCAGACGCGCTCGGCGGTCAGCTGCGCCACGGCGTGCCGCCCGATCGACGCGAGCTGGGGGTCGGCCGGGCGCAGCACCATGACCAGCGCCATGGCGACCGCCCACCCGCGCGCCCGCCGCCAGGTCGCGTCGTCGACGGCCCCGCGCGCCGCGAGGCGGTCGGCGAAGGCGGCGCGGCCCTCGGCGTCGAACGTGAGCCAGGCCGTGGCGAGGTCGCACGCCGGGTCGCCCGCGGTGAGGTCGCCGAAGTCGACGAGCCCGGTCAGCCGCTCGCCGTCGGTGAGCAGGTTCGCCGGGTGCGCGTCGCCGTGGGCCCACAGGGGCGGTCCGGACCACTCCGGGGCGGCGAGCGCGTCCTCCCACAGCGCGCGCAGCCGGCCGTCCGGGTCGACGCCGGGCAGCAGGAGCCGCTGGCGCACGGCGCCGTCCCGCCGGGCCAGGGGGACCGCCCGTACCGGGTTCTCGGGCGCCTCGGGGGCCGCGGGCACGTGCAGGTCGGCGAGCGCGTCGGCGAGGTCCGTCGCCCAGGCGCGCCGGGAGGTGGGCGGCGTGCGCCACGCCGGGGCGCCGGGCAGCCACGGCACCACCGACCACCGGTAGGGGTAGCCCTCGCCGGGTTCGCCCACGCGCACCGGCGCGGGGATCGCGACCTCGACCAGCCGCGCGAGCACGGGCAGCCAGCGCTGCTCGTTCGTCGCCAGGCGTCGCGCCATCTCGCGGCGCGGCAGGCGGACCGCGAGGTCCTCGCCGAGCCGCCACATCTCGTTGTCCCAGCCGCCGCCCGCGTGCCGCAGCGGGAGGTCCGCGAGGTCGGGGTGCTGGGTCGCCAGCACCCGGCGCACGAGGTCGGCGTCGACCGCGACGTCGGCCGGCGGGCGGCGGCCCACGACGTCCGCGAGGGCGGCGAGCGCGCCCGCCGGATCGTGCAGGACGAGGAACCCGTCGCCGACGACGCGCGCGGTGCCCGGGTCCACGGGGTCCGTCGCCGCCCACGCAGGGTCGGCCAGGCCCAGCTCGACCTCGAGGCCCGTGGGCAGTGCGCAGCGCACCTCGGTCAGGTGCGGCCCCCAGGTCTGCACCCGCTCGACGCGGACGCCGTCCCCGAGCAGGCCCGCGACCCAGGCGGTGTCGGCCCCCCGCGCGGCGCGCGCGGTGGTGAGCAGGACGAGGTCGACGTCGGAGTCGTCGCGGGCCCGGGCCGCGGCCCACGAGCCGCACAGACCGACGCCGACGACGTCGTCGTGCGCGGCGGCCCACGCCGGTACCCGGCCGAGGAGGGCGGCGACGTCGGCCGCGTGGCGGGCGCTCACGAGCGCGCCGCGGCGTCGCGCACCGCGTCGGCGAACACGGAGAGGCCCGCCAGCGCCGCGGGGGCGAGCGCGGGCAGGGCGACCCGGGCGTCGCGCCGCAGGCCCTCCGCACCCCCCGACGGCAGGTCGTCGGCGGCGGGGCTCGCCAGCCAGTCCCCGAGGAGCGCCTCGTCGAGCTCGACGTGGAACTGCAGGCCGACGGCGCTGCCCGCGCGGAACGCCTGCACGGGCGTGACGCCGGTGCGCGCGAGCAGCGTGGCCCCCGCGGGGAGCTCGACCGCGTCGCCGTGCCAGTGCAGCACCGTGGGGGTCGTGCCGAGCGGCGCGAGCACCGGGTCGGCGCCGACGACCTCGACCGGGGCGAAGCCGATCTCCGTGCCGTGCCCCGCGTGCACGGTCGCGCCGAGCGCGCGGGCCAGCAGCTGCATGCCGAGGCACACGCCGAGCACCGGCACCCCGGCGTCGACCGCCGCGGCGAGCAGGCGCCGCTCGGCGGCCAGGCCCGGGTGGCGGGCGTCGTCGTCGGCGCCCATGGGGCCGCCCATGACGACGAGGCCGGCCAGCGCGGCCGGGTCCGGCAGGTCGGGGTCGGGGTCGTCGACGACGCCGCGGACGACGACGGGGACGTCGCCGGCGCGGTCGGCGAGCGCGCGGGCGACGAGGCCCGGGCCCTCCCAGGGTGCGTGCTGGAGGACGAGGACGTGGCGGCTCACCCCGGCAGGGTAGACGCCGAGAGGTGCGCCCGTCGGGGTCCGGGCCTCAGCGCGGGGCGTGGGAGAGGATCGAGGCGAGCGCGCGCACGAGCTCGCGCGCCGTCGAGCCGTCGCCCGCGGCGTGGTCGGGGTTGAACTCCGCGACGGTCATGCCCGCGAACTCCGGCCGCTCGGCCATGATCGCCAGCGACTGCACGAGCGTCGACACGCGCAGCCCGCGCCCGTACTGCGGCACGTCGGCCGCGGGCAGGAGCAGGTAGTCGAGCACGTCGACGTCGAGGTGGATGACGAACCCGTCGGCCGCGCGGCTCGCGGCGTCGGCGGCGTGCACCGCCGTGCCGACCGGGTCGCCCGTGACCTCGGCGGCCGTGAAGCGCAGCGCCGGCACGAGGCCGTGCACGTCCTCGTCGTCGTCGGCGAAGCCGTAGAAGCAGACCCGGTCGGGCGTGAGCAGGGGGCGCCGTGGCCCGATCCCCGCGAGGGCGTCCACCGTGCCGGGCAGGTCGAGCAGGTGCGCCATGCCCATCGAGTCGAGGATCGGCTCCTCCGGGTGGTCTCCCGGCAGCTGGAGGTCCTGCCCGCCGTCGACGTACACGACGCCGACCTCCTGGCCCGCCTCCGCGAACGCGCTCACCAGCGCGATCGTCAGCGTGCACTCGCCGCCGAGGACGAGCGGGCGGCGCCCGGCCGCGACGATCTCGCCGATCGCGCCCGTCGCGTCCTTCAGCACCTCCACCACGCGACCGACGTCGTTGGGCTCCTGCGCGGACCGCGCGGCGCGGAACCGCGCCTCGGGCCGGTCGCCGTGGTCGACGACGCTCAGCCCGGCCGAGCGGAGTCCCTCGACCAGACCGGCCTCGCGCAGCGCGCGCGGCCCCTTCTCCAGCCCCGGCCAGTGCGCCGCCGCGCTCGACGGCACACCGACGACGCCCCAGCCTCGTCGCTGGGCCCGCAGATCAGCCATGGTCGGACCCTAGGCCGCCGGTGCCCTCGGCGCCGAGCGGACGGGTTCGGGCGCGTCCGGGCGAGTCCGCCCAGGCGGGGTCACAGGGGCACCTCGACCGTCCGCGCGGCGTCCCACGGCTCCGCCCAGCCCAGCTCGGTGAACAGGCGGTCGAGGACGAGCGCCGTGAACCCCCAGACGAGGTGCGTGCCCCCCGGGTGCGGGACGAGGAAGGCCGGCCCGGCCGTGGGGCGGCGGCGCACCCCGGGCACGGTGACGACCGCGCGGTCGGGGATCACCGCGGTGCGTCGGTTGGCCGGGTCGAGCAGGTCGCCGACCGGGGCGCGGAAGACCGTCGCGGACTCGCCGTGGTCGACGACCGCGACGGGGGAGGGCGTGGCCCACCAGGCGAGCACGGGCACGACGACGTGGTTGCTCACGTGCACGGGCAGCTCGGCGAGCGTACCGAGCACCTCGACGCCGGACGGCTCCAGCCCGGTCTCCTCGGCGGCCTCGCGCAGCGCCGCCGCCTCGGGCCCGGCGTCGTCGCGGTCCACGCGGCCGCCGGGGAAGGCGACCTGGCCGGGGTGGTGCGCGAGCGACGTCGCGCGTCCGACGAGGAGCACGTCGAGGTCGGTGGGGACGGCCGGCGCCTCGTGGCGCGCGGGACGGTCGTCGAGGGCGCCGAAGAGCACGAGGACGGCCGCCGGGCGGGGGTGACCCGACACGGGTGGCAGCGCGGGCCAGGTCACGCCGCGCCGGGCGAGCGCGGCGAGCTCGGCCCGCGGGCCCGTCACGCGCCGTCCCCGTCGGACCGCTGCGCGTCCCGGGCGGCCAGGCGTGCCTCGGCCTCGGCGAGGCGTCCCTCCAGGTCGGCGACCTGGTCCTGCAGCGCGAGCACGCGCCGCACACCGGCGAGCGTGACGCCGTCGGCCGTGAGGTCGAGCACGTCGCGCAGGCGGGCGATCTGGCGGCGGCTGTAGCGGCGCTGGTTGCCCTCCGAGCGGCTGGGCCGCACCACCTCCTGCTCGTCCAGGCGGCGCAGCTGCGCCACCGGGACGCCGAGGAGCTGGGCGACCTGGCCCACCGTGTACAGGGCCGCGTCGGCGTCGTCGAGCTCGACCGGCTCGCGGCCGCGGCGCGGGTTGCCCATCGCGGTCCTTCCTCCTGTGCTCTGCGCGTCAGCGCGCGGCGGCCTCCTCATCGTCGCACCTCGGATCGTCCCATCCCGGAGCGGCGCACGACGCCGACGCGCCGTCGACCCGCAGCCTGACCCCCTCCGGGAGGTCCGTGACGGCCACCGTCGTCTCGTCCGCGACGAGGGTCGCGCGCGTGGTGCCGAGCGGCAGGCCGTCCACGCGGACCGGCGCGAGCGCGGCCGGGACCGGCGCGGCGTGCAGCTCACCGTGCGGCACGCACGCGTCGAGCCGCAGCGCGGCCCGGAGCAGCTCGTACGGGGCGGCGGCCGCCCAGGCCTGCGGCGAGCACGACGTGGGGTAGGGGACCGGCACAGGCTTGTCGGCGGCGTCGAAGCCGCAGAAGAGCTCGGGCAGCCGGCCGCGGAAGGCGCGCGCGGCGCGCAGCAGCGCCTCGAGGACGCGCTCGGCCTGCTCGGTGCACCCGTACCGGGCCAGGCCCGAGACGGCCAGCGTGGTGTCGTGCGGCCAGACCGAGCCGTTGTGGTAGCTGACCGGGTTGTAGGCCGCCGAGCCGCTGCCCAGCGTGCGGATGCCGAAGCCGGTGAACATCTCCGGCGACAGCAGGGCGTCGGCGACCTGGGGGGCGCGGTGGGGCGGGACGATCCCGCTCCACAGGCAGTGGCCCATGTTGGAGGCGAGCGCGTCGACGGGGCGCTTGTCGCGGTCGAGCGCGAGCGCGTACCAGCCGCGGTCGGGCAGCCAGAACGCGTCGTCGAACGTGCGCTGCAGGTCGGCCGCGCGCCGGCGCCACTCGTCGGCCCCGCGGCCCTCCTCGAGCACGTCGGCCAGGTGGGCGCGGGCGCGGTAGGCGGCGTAGGCGTACCCCTGGACCTCCGCGAGCGCGATCGGGGGCACCGCGAACGTGCCGTCGGGGAACGCGATCGAGTCGTACGAGTCCTTCCAGCCCTGGTTGACCAGGCCGCGGTCGGTCCGCCGCTGGTACTCGAGGAACCCGTCGCCGTCGCGGTCGCCGTGCGTCGTCATCCACTCGAGCGCCGCATCCACCGCCGGCAGGAGCGGCGCGATCGTCCCGGCCGGCGCGCCCCAGCGCAGCGCCCGGTCGACGAGGACGACGAAAAGGGGCGTCGCGTCGATCGAGCCGAAGTAGACCGACGAGCCGCCGAGGGCGAGCTCGTGGTCCATGCCGAGACGCACCTCGTGGAGGATCTTGCCCGGCTCCTCCTCGGTCATCGGGTCGTCGCGACGACCCTGCAGGCGCGCGAGCGTGCGCAGCGTGCCGATCGCGAGCGACGGCGCGAACGGCACCGCCATCCAGCTCGTCAGCAGCGAGTCCCGCCCGAACAGGGCCATGAACCAGGGCGCGCCGGCGGCGACGACGTCGTCGTCCGGGTGAGCGGGGTCGACGATGCGCAGCGCGCCGAGGTCGCGCTCGGTGCGCGCGAGCGCCGCGTGCAGGCCCGGGTGGCCGGTGCGCACGTTCGCGGAGGCGGCGCGCCAGCTGCGCATCCGACGCGCGGCCGGCGCGGACTCGACCGGGCGGTCCACCGGGAAGGCGGCCTCCAGCTCGGTGTCCTGCATGCTCGGGCGGACCTCGATCGTCGTGCTCCACGTGCCGTGCGGGGGCACGACGGCGCGCATCGTCAGGCCCGACGGCGTCGCCTCCGCACCGGGGGCGCCCACCCGGACGCCGCGGCGGGAGCCGGCGCGCTCGACCCACAGGACGAGGCTGTCGCCGACGGCGCGCCGCCCGACGCGCTGCGGGCGCCCGGTGTGGCCGGACTTGACCTCGAACAGGTCGGCGAAGTCGGCGTCGACCTCGAGGTGGACCTGCACCCCGGCGGCCTCGGTGGAGAAGTTGCGCAGCGTGAGGTCCTCGCGCAGGCCGGCGCCCACGAGGCGGCGGCGCTCGACGACGAGGCTCGGGTCCACGCGTCCGGGGCGCGGCGCGGCGCGGCCGACGAACGTGGCCTCGAAGGGCTCCGCGGGGATGGCGGTGAGCGCGTCGACGGGCGCCCCGTCGACCTCGAGCCGCCACGTGGAGACGACCCGCGTGTCCTCGACGAAGAGGCCCTGAGCCTGGTCCGGCTCGATGTCGCCGGACGGGCCGCTGACGCAGAACGAGGTGCCCGCGACGAGCGTCGTGCCGCGGTCGGAGGTCAGCTCCGTGGCCTCGGCGAGCTCGGGTGCCGACGGGTCCAGGTCCATGTGCTCGTCCCTCTCCCTCCTGCGTGACAGGTCCTGGGTGCCTTGACTCTCGATGCTATAAACATGCTAGAGCAGTGGAGGGAAACCTCACGCTGAGATTGGAGGTTCGCAGAGTGCAGGGTGGAGTGGTCGAGGTCGGTGCGACGGCCCCGGTCGGTGGTTCGGCGGTGCTGGACGAGCGGCCGGCGGCGTCGGGGGCCGCGTCCGCTGCGTCGTCGGCCGCGTCGTCGGCCCAGGAGCGTCCGCTGCGGATCGCGATGGTCGCACCGCCCTGGTTCGAGCTCCCCCCGCGCGGCTACGGCGGCACCGAGGCGGTCGTGGCCGCGCTCGTCGACCAGCTGGTCGCGCGCGGGCACCACGTGACCCTCATCGGCGCGGGCCGCCACCGCACGGCCGCGCAGCGCTTCGTGCCCGTGTTCGACGACCCGCCGTCGGCGGAGCTGGGCAACCCGATGCCCGAGGTCATCCACGCGGCCGCGGCCGACCAGGTCATCCGCGGCCTCGAGGTGGACCTCGTGCACGACCACTCGCTCGCCGGGCCGCTCCTGGCCCGCGGGCGGACCGTGCCGACCGTGCTGACGATGCACGGGCCGGTCACCGGCCGGTCGGGGGAGTACTACGAGCGGCTCGGGCGCGCGGTGCACCTCGTGGCGATCTCCGACGCGCAGCGCCGGCTCAACACCGCGCTGCACTGGGTGGACACGGTGCACAACGCGATCGACGTCTCGTCCTTCCCGTTCCGCCGGGACAAGGACGACTACGTGCTCTGGCTCGGGCGGTTCAGCCCGGACAAGGGCGCGCACCTGGCCATCGACGCCGCGCGCGCCGCGGGCCGGCGCATCGTGCTCGCGGGCAAGCTCAACGAGGTCCCCGAGCGTGAGTACTTCGAGGAGGCCGTGCGGCCGCGCCTCGGCCGGGACGCGGAGTACGTGGGCGAGGCCGACGCGACGCTCAAGCGCGAGCTCTTCTCGGGCGCGCGGTGCCTCGTCTTCCCGATCCAGTGGGAGGAGCCGTTCGGCATGGTCATGATCGAGGCCATGGCGTGCGGCACGCCCGTCGTCGCCACCCGCCGGGGGAGCGTCCCCGAGGTCGTCGCGCACGGGCGCGCCGGCGTCGTCGTCGACGCGGTCGAGGACGTGCCCGCGGCGATCCTGCGCGCGGAGGAGCTCGACCCGGCGGCCGCGCGCGCGCACGTCGCCGCGCGGTTCGACCTGCCCGTGATGGCCGCGGGCTACGAGCGCGCGTACCGGGGCGTGCTGCGCCGCGCCGAGGACCGGGCGCGGCGCCTGGCCGCGGCCTGACGCGCGTCGCGGGGCGGTCGCGCAGGTGGCGTGGAGAACCCGTGCGCGCCGCCCCGCTCGTCCGGTGGCGGGGGCGGGCTGCCCCTACGATGGCGCGATGGCCCTCCTGCCGCGGATCAGCTCTCCGGCTGACGTCCGTCGCCTGGGGCGGGACGACCTGGACCGGCTCGCCGCGGAGATCCGGCACTTCCTCGTCCAGTCCGTCTCGCGCACCGGCGGGCACCTCGGCCCGAACCTCGGCGTCGTCGAGCTGACGCTCGCGCTGCACCGCGTGTTCGAGTCCCCGCGCGACACCATCGTGTTCGACACGGGTCACCAGGCCTACGTGCACAAGATCCTGACCGGCCGCTCGGACTTCTCGGGCCTGCGGCAGCGGGGCGGCCTGTCCGGCTACCCGAGCCGCGCCGAGTCCGAGCACGACGTCGTGGAGAACTCGCACGCGTCGACCGCGCTGTCGTGGGCCGACGGGATCGCGAAGGCCTACGCGCTGCAGGGCCGCGTCGACCGGCACGTCGTGGCCGTCGTCGGCGACGGCGCCCTCACCGGCGGCATGGCCTGGGAGGCGCTCAACAACATCGCCGCGGGGCAGGACCGGCGGCTCGTCATCGTCGTCAACGACAACGGCCGCTCCTACGACCCGACGATCGGCGGCCTCGCCGAGCACCTCGTGCGCCTGCGCACCAACCGCTCCTACGAGGACGTGCTCGCGTGGGGCAAGCGCGCGCTGCGCAGGTCCGGCCCGCCCGGCCGCTTCCTGTACGGCGCGCTGCACGGCATGAAGAAGGGCCTCAAGGACGTCGTCGCGCCGCAGGGGATGTTCGAGGACCTGGGCCTGAAGTACGTCGGCCCGGTGGACGGGCACGACGTCGGCGCGGTGGAGCGCGCGCTGCGGCTCGCCCGGGACTTCGGCGGGCCGGTCATCGTGCACTGCATCACCGAGAAGGGCCGCGGCTACTCGCCCGCCGAGCAGGACGTGGCCGACAGGTTCCACGCGGTCGGGGTGATCCACCCCGAGACCGGCCTGCCGGTGGCGCCGTCCCGGTTCGGCTGGACGAGCGTGTTCGCGGACGAGATCGTGCGCATCGGCCGGCGCCGGCCCGACGTCGTCGCGATCACCGCGGCGATGCTGCAGCCCGTGGGTCTGGCGCCCTTCGCCCAGGAGTTCCCGTCGCGCGTGTTCGACGTCGGCATCGCCGAGCAGCACGCCGTGACGTCGGCCGCGGGCATGGCCTTCGCAGGCCTGCACCCGGTCGTGGCCGTCTACGCCACGTTCCTCAACCGGGCCTTCGACCAGGTGCTCATGGACGTGGCGCTGCACCGCGCGCCCGTCACGTTCGTGCTCGACCGCGCGGGGATCACGGGCGACGACGGCCCGAGCCACAACGGCATGTGGGACATGGCGTGGCTGCGGCTCGTGCCCGGCCTGCACCTCGCGGCGCCGCGCGACGAGGAGACCCTGCGCTCGGCCCTGCGCCAGGCCGTGGAGATCGACGACGGCCCGAGCGTGGTGCGGTTCCCGAAGGGGCCGCTGCCCGACCCGCTGGGCGCGGTGGACACCGTCGAGGGCATGGACGTCCTCGCGCGCACGCCGGGGGACGGGCCGCGGGTGCTGCTCGTCGGCGTCGGCGCCATGGCGGGGGTCGCCGTCAGCGCGGGCGAGGTGCTGGCCGCGGCGGGTGTCGGGAGCACCGTCGTCGACCCGCGGTGGGTGCTGCCCGTCCCCGCGGCGCTCGTGAAGCTGGCCGGCGACCACGACCACGTCGTCGTGCTCGAGGACGGCCTCGTCGAGGGCGGTGTCGGGGCAATGCTCGGCCAGCGCTGCGCCGAGGCGGGCCTGACGACGCCGGTGACCGCCCTGGGCGTGCCGCTCGCCTTCCTGCCGCACGCGACGCGGGCGCAGGTGCTCGAGGAGCTGCGCCTGCGCGCGGAGGACGTCGCGCAGGACGTGCTGACCGCGCTCGCGCGCGGGCGCTGACGTCGGTCCGGCGTCCCGACGCCCCGGGCGTTCCTGACCCGTCCGGGCCCGGGGCAACCCGTGCCGGAGCGAGGGAGAGGCTCCCGGGAGGGACGTTAGGCCCGGCCGTGCCGTGCCCGAACCCGGGCGAAAGTGGCCTGGGTCACGAAATCATCCTATGACACGGCCCGAAGGTCCCAGGTCATCCCATGTCTTGCTGCCTACGGTGGATTCACCGACGAGCACAGGGAGTATGCGATGGCGATCACCACCGAGGCGGCCTCCGCGGTCACCCCCGAGGCCTGGCGCGGGTTCGTCCCCGGGGCCTGGACCGAGCAGATCGACGTCCGCGACTTCATCCAGCGCAACTACACCCCGTACACCGGGGACGCGTCGTTCCTGGCCGGCCCGACCGCCCGCACGACGGGCATCTGGTCGAAGCTCCTCGAGATGTTCCCGGCCGAGCGCGAGCGCGGCATCTACGACGTCGACGCCGCCACGCCGTCGACCATCACCTCGCACGCCCCGGGCTACATCGACCAGGCGAACGAGCTGATCGTGGGCCTGCAGACGGACGCGCCGCTCAAGCGGGCGATCATCCCCAACGGCGGCTGGCGGATGGTCGAGAACGCCCTCAAGACCTACGGCTACGAGCCGGACCCGGACGTGAAGAAGATCTTCACGCAGTACCGGAAGACCCACAACGACGGCGTGTTCGACGTCTACCCGCCGGACGTGCGCGCCGCGCGCTCCTCGCACATCATCACCGGCCTGCCCGACGCCTACGGCCGCGGCCGGATCATCGGCGACTACCGTCGCGTGCCGCTGTACGGCGTCGACGCCCTCATCGAGGCGAAGAAGGCCGAGAAGAGCGAGCTCGACCTCGAGCGCTCGACCGAGGACGTCATCCGTGACCGCGAGGAGCTCGCGGAGCAGATCCGCGCGCTCGGCGAGCTCAAGGCGATGGCGGCCTCCTACGGCTACGACATCTCCGGCCCGGCGACCAACGCCCGCGAGGCCGTGCAGTGGCTGTACTTCGCGTACCTCGCCGCGGTGAAGGAGCAGAACGGCGCGGCCATGTCGCTCGGCCGCACCTCGACGTTCCTCGACGTCTACCTCGAGCGGGACATCGCCGCCGGCCTCCTCACCGAGGAGCAGGCGCAGGAGCTCATCGACGACCTGGTCATCAAGCTGCGGATCGTGCGCTTCCTGCGCACGCCGGAGTACGACGCCCTGTTCTCCGGCGACCCGACGTGGGTCACCGAGTGCATCGGCGGCATGGGCGAGGACGGCCGCACGCTCGTCACCCGCACGTCCTTCCGCTACCTGCAGACCCTGTACAACCTGGGCCCGGCCCCCGAGCCGAACCTGACGGTGCTGTGGAGCGCGGACCTGCCCGAGGGCTTCAAGAAGTTCTGCGCGCAGGTGTCCATCGACACCTCCGCGATCCAGTACGAGTCCGACCCGCTGGTCCGCGAGCAGTGCGGCGACGACGGCGCGATCGCGTGCTGCGTCTCCGCGATGACCGTCGGCAAGCAGATGCAGTTCTTCGGGGCGCGGGTCAACCTCGCCAAGGCGCTGCTGTACGCGATCAACGGCGGCCGGGACGAGATGACCGGCAAGCAGGTCGCCCCGCCGCGTCCCGCGGTCTCCGGCGACGTGCTCGACTTCGACGAGGTCTGGGCCGCGTACGACTCGCTGCTCGACTGGCTCGCCGAGACCTACGTGGACGCGCTCAACTGCATCCACTACATGCACGACAAGTACGCGTACGAGCGCATCGAGATGGCGCTGCACGACCGCACCGTCCTGCGGACGCTGGCCTGCGGCATCGCCGGCCTCTCGGTCGCCGCGGACTCGCTCTCGGCGATCAAGTACGCGACCGTGCGCCCGGTGCGCGACGAGACCGGCCTCGTCGTCGACTACGAGGTCGAGGGCGAGTTCCCGACGTACGGCAACGACGACGACCGTGCCGACGAGATCGCGGTCGAGCTCGTGCGGACGTTCATGGAGAAGATCCGCCGCCAGCCGACGTACCGGAACGCCAAGCACACGCAGTCCGTGCTGACGATCACGTCGAACGTCGTCTACGGCAAGCACACCGGCAACACGCCCGACGGCCGCCGCGCCGGCGAGCCGTTCGCGCCGGGCGCGAACCCGATGAACGGCCGCGACGCGCACGGCATGCTCGCCAGCGCGCTGTCGGTCGCCAAGCTCCCGTACGACGACGCGCAGGACGGCATCTCGCTGACGTCCACCGTGGTGCCCTCGGGCCTCGGGCGGACCCGCGAGGAGCAGGTGACGAACCTCGTCGGCCTCCTCGACGCGTACAACGTCTCCGGTGGCTTCCACATGAACATCAACGTCCTCAACCGGGAGACCCTCGAGGACGCGATGGAGCACCCGGAGAAGTACCCGCAGCTGACGATCCGCGTCTCCGGCTACGCGGTGAACTTCGTCCGGCTGACCCGCGAGCAGCAGCTCGACGTGCTGTCCCGCACCTTCCACGGGGGTCTGTGACCCCTGGCGGGCAAGACCCGCTTCCCGGCGGACCGGCCGGGGCCCGGTGGCACCACTGGGCCCCGGCCGTTCCGTGTGCGCCCCCGGGGCCGCGCGCGCCGACGCGTGTGGCGCGCATCACACCCGGCGCAGGCCGGTGATGGACATTCGTCCCATGAAAGTCATAGGACGACCGACGGAGACTGGATCCATGACCAGCACCGTCCCGATGGTCCCGTCCCAGGCAGGCGCGCCGATCATCGAGCTCGACGCCCCGCTCGTGGGCGGCGCGGCGGCCCGCACGACCGCCGGCACCGCGGGCCTGGACACCCAGGCGCTCGAGCGCGCCGAGAAGTTCGCGCTCGTCCGCGCGGGCGACCTCGGCTCGGTCCACTCGTGGGAGCTGGTCACGGCCGTCGACGGCCCCGGAACGCGGCTGACCGTGTTCCTGTCCGGGTGCCCGCTGCGCTGCCTGTACTGCCACAACCCCGACACGATGGAGATGCGCCGCGGCGAGCCCGTCCTCGTCGACGACGTGCTCGGGCGCGTCGAGCGCTACCGCCCCGTGTTCCGGGCCACCGGCGGTGGGCTGACCGTCTCCGGCGGCGAGCCGCTCATGCAGCCCGCGTTCACGCGGCGCCTGCTGCGCGGGGCCAAGGAGCTCGGCGTGCACACGGCGATCGACACCTCGGGCTTCCTCGGCAGCGCCTGCACCGACGACATGCTCGACGACATCGACCTGGTGCTCCTGGACGTCAAGTCCGGCCTGCCGGAGACGTACCGCCGCGTCACCGGCCGCGACCTGCAGCCGACGCTCGACTTCGGCGCCCGCGTCGCCGAGCACGGCATCGAGACCTGGGTCCGCTTCGTGCTCGTGCCCGGCCTGACCGACGAGGTCGCCAACGTCGCCGCGGTCGCCGACTACGTCGCCACGCTCTCGACCGTCACGCGCGTCGAGGTGCTCCCGTTCCACCAGATGGGGCGCGACAAGTGGGCGTCGCTCGGCATGGCCTACGAGCTCGACGACGTCCAGCCGCCGACGCCGGAGCTCGTCGCCCGGGTGCGCGGCCAGTTCGCCGAGCGGGGCCTGACGGTCTTCTGACGGCCGCGGCGAGGCCGGGGGCGGTGGGTGCGGCCTAGCCCGCGACGGGCCGGAAGCGCCGGCCGAGCAGCCGGGTCGACCAGCCCGTGCGGTCGAGGTACGGCGTGATCCCGCCGAGGTGGGGCGGCCAGCCGGCGCCGAGGATCATGCACACGTCGACGTCCTCCGGCCCTGCCACCACCTGCTCGTCGAGCAGCTCGCCGATCTCCTTCGTCAGCCCCGCGAGCACCGCCTCGAGCACGCCCTGGGCGTCCGGCGCGTCCGCCGGGACCGTGCCCGGCGCGCGGCCGGCTGCCTCGTCGAACGCCTCCTGCACCCACGCCTCGGGCACGTCCTCGCCGTCCGGGCCGCGCGTCATCAGCGGTCGGCCGGTCGCCGCGAGGCGGTCCAGGCCGGGGGAGAGCCGGTAGCGCTCGCCGAGGCCCTCGTGGAGCGTGCCCAGCACGTGCGCCGCGACCTGCGGGCCCACGAGCTGCAGCAGCGTGAACGGCGACATCGGCAGTCCGAGCGGGTGGAGCGCGACGTCGGCGACGGCGACGGGTGTGCCGTCCTCCACGCACGCGAGCACGTCGCCCAGGAGCTTGAGCAGCAGCCGGTTGACGACGAAGCCGGGCCTGTCGCGCACCGCCACCGGCGACTTGCCCAGGCGGGAGGCGAGCTCGAACGCCGTCGCGCGCGTGACCGCATCGGTGGCGTCCGTGTGCACGACCTCGAGCAGGGGCATCCGGGCGACGGGGTTGAAGAAGTGCAGCCCGACGACGCGCTCGGGGTGGCGCAGGGCGGCGCCCATCTGCGTCACGGACAGCGCGGAGGTGTTCGTCGCGAGGACCGCGTCGTCCGGGACGAGCTCCTCGACCTCGGCGAAGACGCGCTGCTTGACGGCCATCACCTCGGTGACGGCCTCGATGACGAGGTCCGCCCCGGCGAGCGCGGACAGGTCGGTGCCGATCGTGACCGACGCTGCGAGGCGGTCGGCGCCCGTCTCGTCCAGCCGTCCGGCGCGCACGAGGCCGGCGATCTCGGCGCGCACGCGCTCCCGGCCGGCCGCTGCGCGCTCGTCGTCCACCTCGCGCATGGCGACGGGCACCCCGAGGCGGTGCGCGAACAGGACCGCGAGCTGGCTCGCCATGAGGCCGCCGCCGACGACGCCGACCGCGCGCACCTCGCGCGTGGCGCCGCCCTCGACGGGCCGCCGGCGCGCGGCCCGCGTCGTGATCCGCTGGGCGTACAGCCCGGCCTCGAGCTCGGGGGAGACGAGCAGCTCGGTGAGCGCCTCGTCCTCCGCCCCGTACGCCTCGTCCGGGGTGGCGTCGCGGGCTGCGGCCACGAGGTCGAGCGCCCACTCGGGCGCGCGGGCCGCGCCGTGCAGCCGACGGGTCAGGTCGGCGCGGGCGTCCGCGACGGCGCGCGCCCAGGTCTCGGCGTCGTCGAGGGGGCGCCGCGGCACCGCGAGGCCGCCGAGCACCTCCGCCACGAAGGCGACCGACTCCTCGAGGAGGTGGTCGGGCGCCACCACGCGGTCGACGAGGCCCATGGCCAGCGCCTCCTGCGCCGTCGTCATGCGGCCCGCGAGCGCGCGGCGCAGGATCACGTCGAGCGCGGCGGACACGCCCACGAGGCGCGGCAGCAGGTAGCACCCGCCCCACCCGGGCACCAGGCCGAGGCGGGTCTCGGGCAGCGCGAGCGCCCGCACGTCGCCGGCCACGGTGCGGTAGGTGCAGTGCAGGGCCAGCTCGAGGCCGCCCCCGATCGCGGCGCCGTTGACGAACGCGAACGTCGGGACGGGCATCTCGCCGAGCAGGCGCAGCGCCGCGTGGCCGAGCTCGGCCACCGCGCGGGCCTCGGCACGGTCCGTCAGGCCCGCGACGACGCCCAGGTCCGCGCCCGCCGCGAAGACCGGGGGCGAGCCCGTCACGGCGACGGCGGCCACCTCGCCGGCCTCGGCGCGCACGGCGAGGCCGCGCAGCGCGCGCTCGATCTCGGCCAGGCCACGCGGGCCGAGCGTGGTCGGCTTCGTCGCGTCCAGCCCGTTGTCGAGCGTCACCAGCGCCAGCGTGCCGGCGCCGTCGGGCAGCTCGACGTCGCGCACGAGGGCGCGCGTGACGCGCTCGGGGCTTCCCGCGCCTGCGGGGGTCATCGGGTGTCCTCGGCAGGCACGCGGCCTCCTCGCCTCGCGGTCCCGGCGGCGCCGGTCGGCCCGCCGGTGAAGATCACCTCGATGCTACCCAGCGGTACGGAAGGCGCGCGCGAGGGGGTCCGCGGTGAGCTCGACCTGCCACGGCCGGGCGCCCAGCGCCCGCAGGGCCTCCGCCACGGACGCCGGGGTCGCGGGCACGGGAGGCGTCCAGCAGACCCGGCGCAGGGCCTCGGGCTGCAGCAGGTTCTCCACGGGCACCTGGTACCGGTCCGACAGCTCCTTCATCACGGCGCGCGCGCCGGCGAGCCGCGCCGCCGCCGCGGGGTCGCGGTCGGGCCAGCTGCGCGGGGGCGGCGGGCTGTCGGTGCGCGGGCCGCGCGGGGAGGGCAGCTCGGAGTCGGGCAGCTCCAGGCCGCGCTGCACCGCCGCGAACCAGAAGGCCGCCCGGCGTCGCGTGGCGCGCCCGGAGAACGGCTTGAGCTCGGTCAGCGCGGCCTGGGTCCGCGGGAGGGCGAGCCCCGCGGCGACGAGCGCCGCGTCCGGCAGCACCCGGCCGGGGGAGATGTCGCGGGCCCGGGCGTCCGCGTCGCGCGCCTCCCACAGGGCGCGCACGACGGCGAGGCCGCGGGTGCTGCGCACCGCGTGCAGCCCCGAGGTGCGGCGCCACGGCTCGGCGCGCGGGGCCGGCGGCGGCGCGTCCCGCACCGCGTCGAACTCCTGGCGGGCCCACTCCGTCTTGCCTGCCGCCTCGAGCCGCTCGGCCAGCGCGTCACGCAGCTCGATGAGGAGCTCGACGTCGAGCGCCGCGTAGCGCAGCCACTCGGCCGGCAGCGGGCGCGTGGACCAGTCGACGGCGGAGTGCTCCTTGGCGAGACCGCGGCCCAGCACCTCGGCGACGACCGCCGCGAGCCCGACCCGCTCCATGCCCAGCAGCCGTGCCGCGAGCTCGGTGTCGAACACGGTGGAGGGGCGCAGCCCCTGCTCGGCGAGCCCGGGAAGGTCCTGCGACGCGGCGTGCAGCACCCACTCGACGTCGGCGAGCGCCGCGCCGAGCTCGGACAGGTCGGGCAGGGCGATCGGGTCGACGATCGCCGTGCCGGCGCCCGCGCGCCGCAGCTGGACGAGGTACGTGCGCTGCCCGTAGCGGTAGCCGGAGGCGCGCTCGGCGTCGACCGCGACCGGGCCGGTGCCCCCCGCGAACGCGCGCACGACCTCCGCGAGGCGCTCCGGCGTGTCGACGACCTCCGGGACGCCGTCGGACGGCTCGAGGAGGGGCACGACACCGGACTGGTCCGGCCCGTCGGCAGCGGGCGTGCCGACGGCCTCCGCCTCACCTCCGGTCCCGCCGTGCGCCATGCCCTCCACGCTACGGGCAAACGCGCCCGACGCCGGGGCGACACCCGGTCGGGGCGGCAGGTCGCGCGGTCAGCGCAGCAGCTCGTGCCGGATGGCGAAGGCGACCATCTCCGCGCGGTCGCCCGTGCCGACCTTGCGCGAGATGCGCGCCAGGTGGCTCTTGACGGTGAGGGCCGACAGGGACAGCGCCTCGCCGATCTCCCGGTTCGTGCGGCCGTCGGCGACGAGCCGCAGCACGCCGACCTCGCGGGCCGTCAGCGCCGGGGTGCCCGGCGGGGGGCCGGACGGGCGGCCGCCGCGCGGCCCGCCCACCGGCTCGGAGGTCACCGCACCACGGATCCCGCCGCCCAGCAGGACGACGAGGTCGCGGCGGCCGGCGCTGCGCGTGAGCAGCACGGCACGGGTGGAGTCCCGACGTCGCAGCGAGCGCACGAGCGCGGTGCCCTCGCCGTCCGCGATCTCCGGGACGACGAGGCACAGGGGGCCGTCCTCCGACGTGGGCCGGGAGGACGAGACGGTCGTGGTCGGGGTGCGGCCGGGCGCGAGCGCGCGCGACCGGGGCACCGACTGGGTGCGGACCTGCTCGACGGTCACTGGTCGCTCCGCTGCAACGGGGGATGCTGTGCGTGCCATATCGGCAGGCGACCGGGCGGACTTGAGCCGAGCACAGGCGGACGGCGCTGTCCGTCTCACTCCTCGGACGGTCAGCGGCACCGGCGGGCCTGGTGGGCCGGGGTCAGGGACCCCGCGCAGGGTCAGCGGCGCGGGGAGAGGGTGGCGACGCCGTCGGGCAGGGGCGGCAGGCCGGCCGCCGTGCACAGCAGCACGCCCCACGCCGACAGGTGGTCGCCGACGTCGCCGTCGGGCGTCCACGAGGCGCGGATCTCGACCTCGACCTCTCCCGGGCGCTCGGCGATCGCCCCGAACGACTGCGAGACCACGCGCGTCACCGTGCCGCCGAGCGCGTGGTGCGCGGCGCCGGCGTGCTCGAGCGCGTCGCCCACCCAGCTCCACGCGGCCTCGCACAGCAGCGGGTCCACGCCGAGCTCGGGGTCGAGCGTCGCGCGGACGAGCGTGACGACCCGGAACGTGCCCTCCCACGCCTCCTGGCCGGCCGGGTCGTGGAGGAGGACGAACCTGCCCGAGGCGGGCTCGGTCTCGGCCACGTCCTCGTCGTCGGTCGTGACGACGTCCGCGCTCAGCGCCACCGCGTAGGGGGCGATGCGCGCGGGCGCCGGGATCTCGGTCAGGCGGACCTCGGCGCGCAGGCGACGCGCCGCGAGGGCCTCGAGCGCCGCGACGAACTCCGCGGGGACGTCGGCGTCGGGGGTGATCACGTCGGCAGGGTACGGCGGCACCGCCCGGGGACGGGGCAGGCGCGCCAGGGTCCGGCGTGCCGCCCCGCCGCAGCCCCCGCAGACCCGCCGCGCGGCTGTCCCGCCCGCGCCGCGACCCGCCGCGCCGCAGCGTGGACGCCCGGGGAGCGGCCCGGGGCCCGCCACTAGGCTGACCGGGCGTCGTCGCAGTGGAGGTGGCTGCGCACCCGACCCGAAGGGGCCATAGGCATGACCGCACAGATCGGCGTCACCGGGCTGGCCGTGATGGGCCGCAACCTGGCGCGCAACTTCGCCCGCCACGGCTACACGGTCGCGGTCCACAACCGCACCTACGCGCGGACGCGGTCGCTCGTCGAGGAGCACGGCGACGAGGGCACCTTCGTCGCGGCCGAGACGGCGGCCGACCTCGTCGCGGCGCTCGAGCGGCCCCGCAAGATCGTCATCATGGTCAAGGCCGGCGCCCCGACGGACGCCGTCATCGACGAGCTCGTCCCGCTGCTCGAGCCCGGCGACATCGTCGTCGACGCCGGCAACGCGCACTTCCCGGACACCATCCGGCGCGAGGCGGCGCTGCGCGAGCGCGGCCTGCACTTCGTCGGCGCCGGCGTGTCGGGCGGCGAGGAGGGCGCGCTCAACGGGCCGAGCATCATGCCTGGCGGCACCGCCGAGGCGTACGCGTCGCTCGGGCCGATGCTCGAGACCATCGCCGCGCAGGTCGACGGCACCCCGTGCTGCACGCACGTCGGGCCCGACGGCGCGGGCCACTTCGTCAAGATGGTGCACAACGGCATCGAGTACGCCGACATGCAGCTCATCGCCGAGGCGTACGACCTGCTCCGGCAGGGGCTGGGCGCGTCGGCCGCCGAGATCGCCCAGGTCTTCGCCGAGTGGAACACCGGCGACCTGGAGTCCTTCCTCATCGAGATCACCGCCGAGGTGCTCGCGCACACCGACCCCGTCACCGGCGGGGCGTTCGTCGACGTCGTCCTCGACGCCGCCGAGCAGAAGGGCACCGGCCGCTGGACCGTGCAGAACGCGCTCGACCTCGGGGTCCCCGTCACGGGCATCGCCGAGGCGACGTTCGCGCGGGCGCTGTCGGGCTCCACGCCGCAGCGGGCCGCAGGTCGCGCGCTGCCGGCGCATGCGGGGACGTGGCAGGTCGCCGACCGCGACGCGTTCGTCGAGGACGTGCGCCGCGCCCTGTACGCGTCCAAGGTCGTCGCCTACTCGCAGGGCTTCGAGCAGATCGCCGCGGCGTCCGCCGAGATGGGCTGGGGCATCGACCGCGGCGCCATGGCCCGCATCTGGCGCGGCGGCTGCATCATCCGGGCCCGCTTCCTGGACCGCATCACCGAGGCGTACGAGCGCGACCCGGATCTGCCGCTGCTGCTCGCCGACCCGTACTTCGCCGACGCCGTGGGGGACGGCGTGGCCGCGTGGCGGCGCGTGGTCGCGGCGGCCGCGACGAACGGCGTCCCGGTGCCGGCGTTCGCGTCCTCGCTCGCCTACTACGACGGCGTGCGCGCCGAGCGGCTGCCGGCCAACCTCATCCAGGCCCAGCGGGACTACTTCGGCGCGCACACGTACCGGCGTACCGACCGGCCCGGCTCGTTCCACACCGACTGGTCGGGCGCGCGCACCGAGTCGCCCGCCTGAGCCGCGACCCGGCGGGCGCGCGGCTAGGCTGACCGGCGGCCGGATCGAGAGGAGCGCCATGCCCGCTGCCAGGACCGAGGTCGTCACCAGCCGGGAGACCTGGGACGCCGAGGTGGACCGGCTCGGGGGGCACCCGCTGCAGCTGTGGGGCTGGGGCGAGGTCAAGGCGCACGGCCCGTGGACCGCGCACCGCCTGCGCGTGTCGCAGGGCGACGAGCTCGTCGGCGCCGCACAGGTGCTCGTGCGGCGGCTGCCCCCGCCGTTCGGCCGGCTCGCCTACGTGCCGCGCGGCCCCGCCGTGCTCGGGGACGACGGCGAGGTCGACGCCGCGCTGCTCGAGCGGCGCGGCGCGGTCATGACGGCCGTCGCCGAGTGGTGCCGCGCGAACGTCGGCGGCGTCGGGGTGTCCTTCGAGCCCGACTGGGCCGCCGGGACCGCCCCCGAGGTGCCCGGGCTCGTCACCGCGGAGGAGACGGTCCTGGTGCCGACGACGGTCATCCTCGACCTGCGCCGCAGCGCCGACGACCTCCTCGCCGCGATGGACCGCTCGCCGCGGCGGGACATCCGCAAGGCCGCGCGCGACGGCATGGACCTGCGCCGCGTGACCGACGAGGCCGACGTCCGCGCGGTGCTCGACGTGTACCGCGAGACGGCCCGGCGCGCCGGGTTCGCCCTCCACGAGGACGAGTACTACCTCGCGGTGCACCGCGAGCTCGGGGAGCGCTCGGTGCTGGTCGCGGCGTACGCGGACGGTTCGCCGACGTGCTTCTCGTGGTGCATCCAGTCCGGGCGCACGTCGTTCCAGCTCTACGGCGGGTCGAACGAGGCCGGCCGGCGCATGCGTGCCACCCCGCCCGTCTACTGGCGCACCGTGGAGATCGCGCGCGAGGACGGCCTGACCCGGTTCGACTTCAACGGCCTGCTCAACGACGGGATCAGCGCGTTCAAGCGGTCGCTCGCCGACCATGACGACGCGCTCGTCGGCACGCTCGACGTGCCGTTCTCCTGGCGCTACGGGCTGTGGGTGCGCGCGCTGCCGCGCGCCAAGCGGGTGCTGCGCGCGCTGCGCGGCGGCGGGCGTCGACCAGGGGCGTCGTGAGCGCCGAGCCCGTCTCCCAGGACCCGCTGCGCGACGACCCGCTGAGCGACGACCGGCTGCGCCGCGGCTCGGTGCTCATGGCCACGGGCACGCTCGTGTCGCGCGGCACGGGCCTGCTGCGCACGCTCCTGCTCGTCGCCGCGATCGGCACCGTCGGCCCGGTCGCCGACGCGTTCGACATCGCCAACACGCTGCCGACGATGCTCTTCGCGCTCGTCTCCGCGGGCGCGATCCAGGCGGTCCTGATGCCGCAGATCATGGCGGCCACCCAGGCCGAGGACGCCCAGGAGCGGCTCGACAAGCTCCTCACCGTCGCGGTCGTCACGCTCGCGGTCCTCACCGCGGTGCTCGTCGCCGCCGTCCCGCTGCTCATCCGTCTGTTCACGCTCGTGGGCACCTGGCCCGCCGAGCAGCTCGCGCTCGCCGTCGTGTTCGGCTACTGGTGCGTGCCGCAGGTGTTCTTCTACGGGCTGTTCACCGTGCTCGGGGACATGCTGAGCGCGCGCGGGCAGTTCGGCGCCTTCGGCTGGGCGCCGGTCGCGAACAACGTGATCTCGATCACGGGCTTCGGCGTCTTCGTGCTGCTGTGGGGGAGTGCCCGCACCGAGCTGCCGGACGTCGCGGGCTGGACGACGGCGCAGACGGTCGTGCTCGCGGGCACCGCGACGCTCGGGATCGTCGTCCAGGCGCTCATCCTCGTCGTCGCGCTGCGCCGCGGCGGATTCCCGTGGCGGCTGCGCCTCGGCGTGCGCGGCATCGGCCTGCGCACCGCCTCGCGCGTCGTCGGGTGGACGCTCGGCGCCGTCGCCCTGGAGCAGGTCGGCGTCACCTACCTGCGCAACGTCATGGCCGCCGCCGGCGCCGAGGCGACCGCGCTCGGCCAGGTGGCCGCGGGGCCGGCGACCTACTCGAGCGTGCTGCTCATCTACCTGCTGCCGCACTCGGTGCTCATGGTCCCGATCATCACGGCGCTGTTCCCGCGGCTGTCGGCGGCGGCCGCGCGCAAGGACCTCGTCGCCGTGCGCGCGGACCTGTCCACCGGGCTGCGCCTCGCCGCCGTCGTGACCGTGTTCGCGACGACGGTCGTGCTGGTCCTCGCGGGGCCCATGCTCAAGGCGGTCCTGTTCACCGCGAGCGCCGAGATGATCGAGCTCGCCGTGCCGGTCCTGCGGGCGATGGCGCCCGGGCTCGTCGCGCTCGGCGCGACGATCCTCGTCAAGCGCATGTACTTCGCGCTCGGCGACGGCCGCTCCGTGTTCGTCATCCAGGTGCTCGCGACGACCGTCTCGGTCCTCGTCGTGCTCGTGGCCACGTGGGTCCTCGACTTCCGGTGGTGGACCGTCGCCGCGGGCGCCGCCGGGTCGGTCGCCGCGTGGGTGTCGGTGCTCGCCCGGGTGCGCGGGATGCGCCGCAAGCTCGGCGGGATCGACGGGCACCGCGTGCTGCGCGTCTACGTGCGCACCGGCGTCGCGTCGGCCGTCGCGGGCGCGGCCGGTCTGCTGCTCGTGAACCTGGCTCCCGAGCCGACCGACCTCACCTGGGTCGAGGCGGTCGGCGTCACGGCCGGCGTCGGCCTCGTCATGGTCGCCATCTACCTCGCGGGCCTGCGCCTCATGCGCGTGACCGAGCTCGAGGGCGCGCTCGGCCCGCTCGCGCGCCGTCTGAGGAGGAGCCGATGAGCGAGCTCGCGCGCGCCCTCGCCGCCCGCACCGGCACCCGGCCCGAGGACTGGTTCGGGGTGCTCAAGGCCCGGTCGGGGATGGAGGTCGCCTTCCGCGTGCTGCGCGAGGTGCGCGGACCGGGCTCGGTGCTCACGCAGGTCTTCACGTGCGCCACAGCGGTCGACCCCGTGCTGGCGGCGGGGCTGGAGCCGCGCTACGGCGAGGTCGCGCCCGCGACGCTCGCCCTCGACCCCGCGCGCCTGCAGGTGCCCGACGACGCGCGCGCCGTCGTCGTCCAGCACACCTTCGGCGTCGTGGACGACGCCGCGACGGAGGCCCTGCGCGAGGCGGCCCTCCGCGCCGGGGCGGTCCTCGTGGAGGACGCCGCGCACGCCGCCACCCGGATGGCACGCCGCGACGGCGCCCCGCTCGCGGACGTGTCGGTGCACTCGTTCGGGGCCGAGAAGCTCCTCGGCACGAAGTTCGGCGGCGCGGTGTGGCTCAGCCCGGACCTCGACGCCGACGTGCGCGGGCCGCTCGTCGCCGCGCTGCGCGGGCTGCCCGCGCCTGGCGTGCGGCTGCGGTTCTCGATGCGCACCTACCGGGGCCAGCAGCGGGTGCTCACCCGCCTCCCGGGCGGGGACCGGCTGCGGGACGCGCTGACCCGGCTCGGCCTGCACGAGCCGCCGGTCGCACCCGTGGAGCGTGCCGGACGGCTCGCGCATCCGCCGATGCGCCCGTCGCGGTGGGTGGAGCGCACGGTCCTCGACGCGCTCGCGTGGAGCGGGGACGTGCAGGCGCGACGCGCCGCGGCGACGGAGGCGTACGCGCGCGCGCTCGCGGGGCTCGAGATGCCCGCGGTCGGCCGGGCGCCGCTGGTCCGCTTCCCGCTGTACGCGCCGGACGCGGCGAGCGCCGAACGCGTCGTCGAGACGCTGCGTGCCGAGGGCGTGCCGGCGGGCCGCTGGTACCGCCCCGCGCTGTTCCCCGGGCCGACCGACCCGGCGCTCTACCGCTACGAGCCCGGCACGCTCCCGGTGACCGAGGACCTCGTCGAGCGCGTCGTGAACCTGCCCACGACCGTCACGCCCGCGCGGGCCGAGCGCATCGCCGCCCGCGTGCGCGAGCTCCTCGGCTGACCCGGCCGCCCGGCCGACCTGCGGTCGGCCGCGGCGTCAGCGCCCGTGAAGGGTGCGCAGGTGGCGCACGTAGCCGAGCACGACGCGCGCGTCGAGCCGCGCGACCTCGAGCCGGCGGCGCCACGAGCGGTCGTGGCGGTAGTGCAGCGTGTGGTGGACGCCCCTGCGGCGGGCGCGCCGCACGAGGTCGCGCACGCCGCGCGGGGCGAGCGCGCGCACCACGGGGTAGGGCAGGTTGACCCAGAGCACGTCGGGCTCGGCCGCGATCTCGGGCAGGTCGCGCTCGTGGACGAGGTCCTCGACGTAGCAGCGGGCGATGTTCGCCCCCGCCGCGGTCGTGTAGTAGCTCGCGGCGCCCTGGCGCAGGTTGACCTCGAGGAGGGTCGCGGTGCCCGTGCGACGGTCGACCATGACGTCGACGTTGGCGGCGCCGCGGTAGCCGATCGACTCGAGCAGGTGGCGCACGGACGCCGTGAGCGCGGGGTCCTCGATCGTCACGACGGCGTTGTAGTTGCCCAGGTACTGCGGGTCGTACTCGCCGAGCACGATCTGCGCCGCCGAGCACACGCGCAGGCGGCCGTGCCGGTCGGAGTACGTGTTGACGACCTGCATGACCGACTCGTCGCCCGCGAGGAGCTCCTGGACGATGAGCTCGCCCTCGTACCCGGCGGCGTGCACGCGCGCGGCGACCGCGCGCAGCTCGGCGGGGCCCGCGACCTCGTACACCTTCTGCTTGCCCGCGAACCGCAGCCGCGGGTAGGTGTCGGTGTCCGAGGGCTTGCAGATGGCGGGGTAGCCGAACGGCAGGTCCTCGCCGAACCCGTCCGCGGCCGCCTCGGCCGCGGGCACGACGACGGTCCGCGGGTGGGGCACCCCGAGCTCGGCGCACGTGCGCGCGAACGCGGCCTTCGTCATGAGCCGCGCGGCGACGTCGGGCTCGGGCAGCGGGATGAGGAAGTGCTCGGCGAGCTCGGCGCGACGCGCCTGCACGATGCCCGTGTAGTGCTCGATGTTCGCGATGAGCAGGCGCTTGCGGCCGGGCGTCTCGGCGGCGACGCCGAGCAGGACCTCGACCACGCGGTCGGGGTCGTCGAAGTCGGGGTAGGTGCGCACGTCGACGATCGCCGAGGACGCCGTCTCGCGCAGGGCGGCGCGGCCGAGCGCGAGCGTGCGCACCCCGTAGGCCTCGTGCAGCGAGCGGGCGATGTTGTAGGTGTTCAGGTTGGTCCCGAGCACCACGGGCACGAAGTCAGCGTCGCCGTACACCCGCGCCATCCTAGGGTCGGGCGATGCGCCCCATAGGCTGGGCGCGTGACCGCGAGCAAGCCCCTCGTGGGCGTCATCGGCGGCGTGGGCCCCCAGGCCACGGCGTACTTCCTGGACATGGTCGTGCGCCTGACCGACGCCGCCCGTGACCAGGACCACCTCGACATGGTCGTGCTCGACCACGCCTCGATCCCGGACCGGACGGACTTCATCCTGGGGCGCTCGACGGAGGACCCCGGCCCCGTCATGGCCGACGACGCGCGTCGTCTCGCCGCGTTCGGCGCGGACCTGCTGGTCCTGCCGTGCAACACCGCCCACCACTTCGTCGAGCAGATCGAGGCGGCCGTCGACGTGCCGCTCGTCAACATCGTCGACGAGACGGTGGCCGAGGTCGCGCGCCGGGTGCCGGGCCTGCGGGCCACCGGGCTGCTCGCCACCAGCGGCACCGTGCACGCGGGGGTCTACCAGCGCGCGCTCGCGGCCGTGGGCGCGGACTGCGTGCTCCCGGACGAGGCGGGGCAGGCCGCGCTCATGCGGATCATCTACGAGCAGGTCAAGGCCGGGCGCCCCGTCGACCTGCCGGCCCTGACCGGCATCGTGGCCGACCTGCGCGAGCGCGGGGCCCAGGCGGTCGTCCTCGGCTGCACCGAGCTGTCCGTGGCGGCGGCCGACCACCGCCTGCTCGAGGCGGACCGCGCGCTCGTGGACTCCCTGGACGTGCTGGCCCGCCGGACCATCGAGCGCGCCGGCGCCCGCGTCCGCGGCTGAGCCCGACCGGGCGCAGGGCCCGCGACCGGGATCAGCCCAGCTGGTTCGTCCCGGAGTAGACGTGCAGCACCGGCACGCGCAGCTCCTCGCGCGCCCGCGAGGCCCAGTCGAGGTGGAGGGTGTCCTCGACGGCGTGGGGGAGCGTCACGACGACGACCTCGCTCACCTCGCGGTCGGCCACGACGGCCCGCAGCGCGGGCAGCGGGTCGTCCGCGACGACGACGCCGTCCGCGGTCGCCCCCGCGGCCGTCAGCGCGGCGACGCTCGCCTCGAGCGCCTCCGCGGCGGCGGCCCGGGCACGGGCGGGTTCCGGGGCCCGGCGCAGCGCGGCGTCGAGCGCCTCCTTGACCTCGCCCAGGGACAGGTGGTCGACGAGCGAGACGAGCACGTTCTGCTCGGTGTCGGCCGGCACGAGGACGTGGAACACCACGTCCCGCTCCGCGTACAGGCCCACGAGGTGGGCGACGTCCGCGTCCGTCAGCGTGTCCTCGGTGAGGACGACGACGATCTCGCTCACGCCTCGAGCGTATCCGTCGGCGGTCCGGCGTTCGCGCCGAGCAGCCACCGCCCGAGGAGCATCCCGTCCCCGTGCAGCAGCGACACGAGGCGCGCGTCGCGCGGCGGGGCGAGCGGCGCGCCGACGACCCGCGGGCCCGCGTCGCCGACGAGGACGGGGCTCCACGTCAGGCACAGCTCGTCGACGAGCCCGGCGGCGAGCAGCGCGCCGAGCAGGGTGGGGCCGCCCTCCGTGAGGATCCTCGGCAGGCCCGCGTCCACGAGGACCCGCACGGCGCGCGCGAGGTCGACGGCGCCGTCGTGCACGACCAGGCGGTCCGGCGGCAGGAGACGCCGCAGGAGGGGCAGGCCCGGCGCGCCGACCGTCGTGACGACGACGGGGGCCGGGTCGTCCCGCAGGGTCTCCTCGGGCACGTCGCCGCGCGCGGTCACGATCGCGAGGAGCGGGTGGTCGCCCTGGCCGCGCGCGTGGCGCAGCGGCCGGAGGCGCCCCGGCAGACGCGGCGCCCGGTAGCCCTCGGCGCGCACCGTCCCGGCCCCGACGAGCACGACGTCGGCCCGGGCGCGCAGCGCCTCGAACACGCGCGCGTCCGCCGGGCCGTTGATCGAGCCGGAGCGTCCGTCCGGGCCGGTCGCGCCGCCGTCGAGCGTGGTGATCATGTTCGCGCGCACCCACGGCAGCGCCGGCTCCGCGTACAGGGCGTCCAGCCGCGCGTCGTCGTCGGGCGCCACGGCGGGGCGGCCGGGCGGCAGGAGGACGGTCAGCGGAGGCCGGGTCGCGGGCACGCCCGACACGCTAGCCGCCCTGGCCTAGGCTGCACCCGTGCTGCCGCCCCTGACCGACCGGCACCCGGACGTGCCGGCCGATCGGCTGCTCGCCGGGCTGGTCCCGCCGCGGCACTTCGCCGGCGCGCGGTTCGCCACCTACCTGCCCGACGCCGACCACCCGAGCCAGGCCGCCGCGCGCGACCGGATGGCCGCGGTCGCCGGCGAGGTGGGCCGCCCGCGCCCGCGGTTCGCGCGCCTGCGCGGCAGGTCCGTACCGCCCGCGGTGTACCTCGACGGCGGGTTCGGCGTCGGCAAGACGCACCTGCTCGCGGCGCTCGCGCACGAGGTCGGGCCCGACGCCGCCGCCTACGGCACGTTCGTCGAGTACACCCACCTCGTGGGGGCGCTCGGGTTCGGCGCGACCGTCCGGGCGCTCGCGCACCGGCGGCTCGTGTGCATCGACGAGTTCGAGCTCGACGACCCCGGCGACACCGTCCTCATGTCCCGCCTGCTGCGCGAGCTGTCCGACCACGGGGTGGCGCTGGCGGCGACGTCGAACACCCTGCCCGAGTCGCTCGGCGAGGGGCGGTTCGCTGCGGAGGACTTCCTGCGCGAGATCCAGGCGCTCGCCGCGCGGTTCGAGGTGCTGCGCGTGGACGGCCCCGACTACCGGCACCGCACGGCGCCGGTCACGGCGGGCGGGCTGCCCGACGCCGTCGTGCGGGACGCCGTGGCCGCGGTGCCCGACGGCGTGGTCGACGACTTCGCGGCCCTGCTCGCGCACCTGCGCTCCGTGCACCCGGTGCGCTACGGCGCGCTGCTGGACGGCGTCGGCCTGCTCGGCCTGACCGGCGTCGGGCCGCTCGCCGACCAGGCCGACGCGCTGCGGCTCGTGGTGCTCGTGGACCGCCTGTACGACGCCGACGTCCCGGTGCTGCTCGGCGGCGGCGGCACCGAGGGACTGTTCCCCGAGGCGATGCTGCGCGGCGGCTACCGCAAGAAGTACCTGCGGGCGCTGTCGCGCCTGGCCGAGCTCGGCGAGCGCGGTCGCGCGCGCGTGCCCGCGGCCGGGGAGTGACCGCCCGGCCGGCCAGGGTTCGTCCTCCGCACGCGCGACGGGCCCGCGAGGTCGAGCCGGGCGCGGCCGGGACGGATGTCACGCGCCCTCGCGCGCACCTACCGGGCCGAGCACGGCGACCGACCGCGGGGGTACCTCGACGTCGTCGCCGTGGCAGGTCACCGGCTCCCACGCGGCCAGCACCTGCGGTCCCTGCGGGCCGAACGGCCCCGCCGTGACGCGCCGGGGCTCGTCGGCGAGGTTCGCGACGACCGCCGCGTGCGTGCGCCGGACGAGGAGCCAGCCGTCGCCCCAGGCCACGCTCGTCGCGGAGCGGTCGCCCGAGCGCAGGTCGGGCACCTGTCGGCGCAGGCGGACCAGGTCGCGGTACCAGGCGAGCAGGCGGGCGTGGCCGGGCTCGCCGGGCTCGGACCAGTCGAGCCGGCTCGCCGCGAACGTCGAGGCCGCCTGCGGATCGGGCACGTCGACGTGGCCGCCGTACAGGTCGGCCCAGCCGTGGCCGCCGAACTCCGCGGTCCGCCCCGCGCGCACCGCCTCGGCGAGCTCGGGCTCGGCGTGGTCGGTGAAGAACTGCCAGGGCGTGCTCGCGCCCCACTCCTCGCCCATGAACAGCATCGGCGTGAACGGCGAGCACAGGACGAGCGCCGCCGCGGTCGCGAGGCCGCCCGGGTCGAGGCGCGCGGAGGGCCGGTCCCCGAGCGCGCGGTTGCCGACCTGGTCGTGGTCGGACGCGAACACGACGAAGCGGTGCCCGTCGACGTCGTCGGGCAGCGGGTGCCCCCAGTCGCGCCCGCGGAAGGCGGACCAGCCGCCGTCGTGCACGAAGACCCGCGTGAGCGCCTGGGCGAGGACCTCGGGCGACCCGAAGTCGGCGTAGTAGCCGTGGCGCTCGCCGGTGAGGAGGGCGTGGATCGCGTGGTGCACGTCGTCGGCCCACTGCGCGGTCATGCCCAACCCGCCGGCGGACGTGGGCGTCACGGTGCGGGGGTCGTTGCGGTCGTCCTCCGCGACGAGCGACAGGGGCCGGCCCACCTCGGCAGCCAGGCCGGCGACGGCGTCGGACATCTCGGCGAGCAGGTGGCGCGGGGAGTCGTCGAGCAGCTGGTGGACCGCGTCCAGGCGCAGGGCGTCGAGGTGGAAGTCGCGCAGCCAGCGCACGGCGTTGTCGACGAGGAAGGCGCGGACCTCCGCCGCGTCGGGACCGTCGAGGTTCACGGCGGCACCCCAGGGGGTGTGGTGACGGTCGGTGAAGTACGGGCCGAGCTCGGCGAGGTAGTTGCCGGACGGGCCCAGGTGGTTGTGCACGACGTCGAGGCACACGGCCAGACCACGGGCGTGCGCCGCGTCGACGAAGCGCTGCAGCGCCGCCGGCCCGCCGTAGGGCTCGTGCACCGCGTAGAGCGCGACGCCGTCGTACCCCCAGCCGCGCACGCCCGGGAACGCCGCCACGGGCATGAGCTCGACGACGTCGACGCCGAGGTCGACGAGGTGGTCGAGCCGTTCCACGGCGGCGTCGAGCGTCCCGCGCGGGGTGAACGTGCCCACGTGCAGCTCGTAGACGACGGCGCCGCGCACGTCCCGCCCGGCCCAGGCCTCGTCGGTCCAGTCGAACCGGCCGGCGTCGAACGTGCGGCTCGGGCCGTGCACGCCGTACGGCTGCCAGGGGCTGCGCGGGTCCGGCCGCGGCGGGCCCCCGTCGACCGAGAACGCGTAGTCGGTGCCGTGCGGCAGGGCGACCTCGTCGCACACCCACCAGCCGCCCTCGTCGCGCTCCAGCGGCACCGTGCGCGCACCGCCCGCGGGGAGGGTGGGCTCGCGCCCGGACAGGTGCAGGTCCACCGTGCGGGCCGTGGGTGCCCAGACCCGGGGTCGCCAGGACCACGGGCTCATCGGTCGTCCCCTGCCGGGACGAGGAGGGCGACGGGCAGGCGGTCGAGCAGGTCCGCGAGCGGCAGGGGCCCGCCCGCGACGACCCGACCGGTGAGCGCGTCGTGCCACGTGCCCTCGGGCACGACGACGGTGTGCCGGCCCCAGCCGCCCAGGCGCTGCAGGCCGAGCGCGAGCCGGGTGACCACCGTGACCGCGCGCGGGGCGCCGTCGGCGGTGCGGGCGAACGCGACGGCGGTGCCCGTGGTCGTCGGCAGCGGCTGGTAGCCCGCGGCGGGCCCGACGAACGCCGCCGGGTCGGCCCGGCGGGCGCGCAGCGCGCGGGACGTGACCAGCAGCTTCTCCTCGGCGAGCGTGCGGGGCGGCTCGTCCTCGAGCCGGCGCAGCGCGGCGGCGAGGGCCGCGGTGTCGACGGGTCGGCGGTTGTCGGGGTCGACGAGCGCGATCGACGTGGCCTCGGTGCCCTGGTAGACGTCCGCCACGCCGGGCAGCGTGAGCTGGAGCAGCTTGGTGCCCAGCGTCGCCGCCCGCACGCCCGGCGCGGTCTGCCGGACCCAGGACGCGAACGCCTCGACCACCGCGGGCTCGGTGCGGGCCGCGCGGGCGAGGTCGAGCACCGCGGCCTCGTACTCCTCGTCCACCCTCGTCCAGCTCGTGCGCGTCTTGGCCTCGCGCAGCGCCTTGGTCAGGTACGCCGCGAGGCGGTCCTCGGCGATCGGGCCGTCCTCGGTCCACGTGCCCGCGAGCGTCTGCCACAGGAGGTTCTCCGCGCGGCCGTCGACGAGCGTGCTGCGGTGCGCGGCCGTGGCCGCCCGGACCCGTTCCACGAGCACGGCCCACTCGAGCGGCACCTCCGAGAGCACCCCGAGCCGCGCGCGGACGTCCTCGCTGCGCTTGGTGTCGTGCGTGGACAGCGCCGTGAGCGCGAGCGGCGTGCGGTGCTGGGCCCGCGTGGCCCACGCGTGCAGCTCGTCGGGGCTGATCCCGAAGCGCTCGGGTGCGCCGCCCACCTCGGTGAGCGCGACGAGGTGCGTCCACCGGTAGAAGGCCGTGTCCTCCACGCCCTTGGCCATGACGGCGCCGCACGTCTGCTGGAACCGGACGACGAGCTCGGCGCGTCGGCGCTCGTTGGTGCGGCCCGCGGAGCCGGCCTCCTTGCCGAGCAGGAGGTCGGCGAGCAGGTCCAGGGTCTCCAGCCGGTCGCCCTCGAGGTGGGTGCGCGCCCGGGCGACGCACTCGCCGAAGGCGGCGGCGACGTCGGGCGCCACGGGCTCGCCGGGCACCACGTAGTACCGGTAGCGGTCCGCGGCCACGAGGAGCTCGACGAGGCAGTCGTGCAGGGACCGGCGCGTGTGGTCGCGCAGGCGCACGTCGGTGCGGCAGATGTCCGCCGCGAGCCCGGCGAGGCGGTCCACCTCGGCGTACAGCGGGCCCCGGACCACCTCGCGCTTGGCCTCGGCGACGAGCGCGGGCAGGGCGTCGGGGGTGTCCTCGGCGAGCCGGTGCATGACGGCGCCGAGCTCGCCGGCGCCGCCCGGGTCGACGAACGTCTGGTTGACCCGCCACGCGAGGTCGTACCCGGTGGTGCCCGCGGTCGCCCAGTCGTCGGGCAGCTCCTCGGTCGGCGCGAGGATCTTCTCGACGACGACCCACGCGTCGCCGGTGGCCGCGGCGAGCCGGTCCAGGTAGCCCTTGGGGTCCGCCAGGCCGTCGGGGTGGTCGATGCGCAGGCCGTCGACGGCGCCGGACGTGGTGAGCTCGGTGAGCAGGGCGTGCGTCGCGTCGAAGACGGCAGGGTCCTCGACGCGCACCGCCGCGAGCGTGCCGACGTCGAAGAAGCGCCGGTAGTTGAGCTCCTCGTTCGCGACCCGCCAGTACGCGAGGCGGTAGTGCTGGCGGTCGACGAGCTCCGCCAGCGGCAGGTCCTCGGTGCCCGGGCGCACCGGGAACACGTGGTCGTGGTAGCGCAGGACGGTCTGCGGGCCGTCGAGACCGGGCACCTCGATCGTGGCGATCTCGAGCTCGCCCGCGGCGAGCACCGTCCCGACCCGGGCCCCGAGCACCGGCATGAGCAGGGCGCCCTCGCCTGCGGACCAGTCGACGTCGAACCACGACGCGTAGGGCGACTCCGGTCCGTGCGCGAGCACCGACCACAGCGCCCGGTTGTGCCAGGCGGGCGTCGGCACGGCCACGTGGTTCGGCACGACGTCGACGACGACGCCGAGGCCCGCCTCGTGCGCCGCCGCCACGAGCCGGTCCAGCCCTGCCCGCCCACCGAGGTCGGGGGAGACCTCCTGGTGGTCGACGACGTCGTACCCGTGCGTCGACCCGGGCGCGGCGCGCAGGATCGGCGACAGGTACAGGTGCGTGACGCCGAGGTCGGCCAGGTACGGCACGTGCCGGGCGGCGTCGTCGAAGGTCAGGTCCGCGGAGAGCTGGAGGCGGTAGGTCGACACGGGCACGGGCCGGCCGGGGGCCGGCCGACGCCGCGCGGGGCTGGTGCGCGCCTCGGCCGTCATGCGGCCGCCGAGGCGGGAGGCCGGCTGAGGACGAGGACGCTGCGGCCGGTGATGCCGAGCGTGTCCCCGGGCTTGACCACGGTGCCCGCGGAGAGCGTGTGGTCGGTGTCGAGCACGCAGCTCCACGCCGCGCCGAACTCGGCGGGCGGGAGCGTGAACTCCACGGTGTTGGGTGCGGCGTTGTAGAGGACGAGGAAGCTGTCGTCGACGATCGGCTGGCCCCGCGGGTCGGGCTCGGTGATCGCCTCGCCGTTGAGGAACACCTGCACCGCCTTGACGTGGCTCTCCTGCCAGTCGCCGCTCGTCATGTGCTCGCCGCCCGCGCCGAACCAGGCGATGTCGCCGAGCTCGGACTCGCCGCCGTGGTCGGGGCTGCCCGCGAAGAACCGGCGGCGGCGCAGCACGGGGTGGTCGCGGCGCAGGTGGACGAGCGCGCGCGTGAACTCCAGCAGGGCCTCGCGGTGCTCGTCGAGGTCCCAGTCCACCCAGGCCAGCTCGTTGTCCTGGCAGTACACGTTGTTGTTGCCGCGCTGCGTGCGGCCGAGCTCGTCGCCGTGGCTGATCATCGGCACGCCCTGGGAGAGCAGGAGCGTGGCGAGGAAGTTGCGCTGCTGGCGCCGGCGCAGGGCGTTGACCTGCTCGTCGTCGGTCGGGCCCTCGACGCCGCAGTTCCAGGAGCGGTTGTGGCTCTCGCCGTCGGCGTTGCCCTCGCCGTTCGCCTCGTTGTGCTTCTCGTCGTAGGAGACGAGGTCCGCGAGCGTGAAGCCGTCGTGCGCGGTGACGAAGTTGATCGAGGCGATGGGCTTGCGGGCCGTGTGCTCGTACAGGTCCGAGGAGCCCGACAGCCGGGACGCGAACTCGGCCAGCGTGGCGGGCTCGCCGCGCCAGAAGTCACGGACGGTGTCGCGGTACTTGCCGTTCCACTCGGTCCACAGGGGCGGGAAGCCGCCCACCTGGTAGCCGCCCTCGCCGACGTCCCACGGCTCGGCGATGAGCTTCACCTGGCTCACCACCGGGTCCTGCTGGACGAGGTCGAAGAACGCCGACAGGCGGTCCACCTCGTGGAACTGCCGGGCGAGGGTGGCCGCGAGGTCGAACCGGAACCCGTCGACGTGCATCTCGGTGACCCAGTACCGCAGCGAGTCCATGAGCAGCTGGAGCACGTGCGGGTGGCGCATGAGCAGGGAGTTCCCGGTGCCCGTGGTGTCGAAGTAGTGGGCCGGGTCGTCGTCGACGAGCCGGTAGTAGGAGGCGTTGTCGATGCCGCGGAAGCACAGCGTCGGGCCCATGTGGTTGCCCTCGGCGGTGTGGTTGTAGACCACGTCGAGGATCACCTCGATGTCCGCCGCGTGCAGCGACTTGACCATCTGCTTGAACTCCTGGACCTGCTGGCCCGGGTTCGGCGCGCGCGAGTAGCCGTTGTGCGGCGCGAAGAAGCCGATGGTGTTGTAGCCCCAGTAGTTCGACAGACCCTTCTCGAGCAGGTGCGGGTCGTTGACGAACTGGTGCACCGGCATGAGCTCGATCGCGGTGACGCCCAGGTCGGTGAGGTGGTCGACGATCGCGGGGTGCCCGATCGCGGCGTACGTGCCGCGCAGCTCGCCGGGCACGCCGGGGTGCCGCTGCGTGAGGCCCTTGACGTGGGCCTCGTAGATGACGCTCTCCGCGTACCCGTGGTTCGGCGGCCGGTCGTGGCCCCAGTCGAAGAACGGGTTGACGACGACGGAGACCATCGTGTGCGGCGCGGAGTCCTCGGTGTTGAGGCGCGTGGGGTCGTCGAAGTCGTAGGAGAAGAGCGACGGGTCCCCGTCGATCTGGCCGTCGATCGCCTTCGCGTACGGGTCGAGGAGGAGCTTGGCGGGGTTGCAGCGGTGCCCGCTGCTCGGGTCGTAGGGGCCGTGGACGCGGTAGCCGTACCGCTGGCCGGGCTGCACGTCGGGCAGGTAGCCGTGCCAGACGAACCCGTCCGTCTCCGGCAGGTCGACGCGGGTCTCGTTCCCGTCGTCGTCGAGGAGGCACAGCTCGACCCGCTCGGCGACCTCCGAGAACAGGGCGAAGTTGGTGCCGCTGCCGTCGAAGGTCGCTCCGAGGGGATAGGCGTGGCCGGGCCAGATGCGCATGCGTCCAGACTGCCAGTCGCGGGACGGATCCGCTCCGGGGAGCAACGGCCGCAGACCGGCCCGCGGATGCGGGGGTGGGCGGCCGGTGCGAGCGTGGGCGGATGAGCGAGAGCACCGAGGGCTACGACCCCGCGACCGACCCCGACGCCGACCCCGACAGCCTCCACCCCCGCACCGGCGACGCCGCCCGGCCGGGCCGAAGCGACGGCGACCCCGACGCCGACCCGGACATGCTCCCCCCGCGCGGGGACGAGGACTGAGGGCGAGGACCGAGCGGCGCTCAGCGCGCGAGGCGCTCGACCACGCCGCCGTAGAGCCGGGGCGCGCGGTGGGCGAGGGGCACGATCGCGCCCCGCAGGGGTGACCGCGCCCAGGCCACCAGCCCGGCCGTGAGCAGGCGGTAGTCGCGCGTGACGGCGCGCCAGGCGCGCTCGTAGGCGGCGGCGTCGGACAGCGTCGCGACGGCGGCCCGGGCCTGCGCGAGGCCGACCCGCAGGCCCTCGCCCGTGAGGGCGTCGACGTACCCCGACGCGTCGCCGACGAGGCGCACCGGGCCCGCCGTCCGCGCGGCCGTGACCTGGCGGAGCGGGCCCGCGCCCAGGACCGGCCCGGCGGGCTCCGCGCCGCCGAGACGCACCGCGAGCCCGGGTAGGGCGGCGAGCGCGTCCGCGTACGACGTGCGCGGCGGCCCGAGGACGGCGACCCCCACGAGGTCGGGCGCCACCGGGGTCACGTACGCCTCGGCGACGGGTCCCCAGTGCACCTCGACGAGGTCGGTCCACGGGGCGACGCGGTAGTGGCGGCGGAGCCCGAAGCGGCGGCCCGACGGACGGGCCGGCCGCTCGAGCCCGACGGCGCGCCGCACCGTGGAGTGCAGGCCGTCGCACGCGAGCAGCCAGCGTGCGGACACGCCGCCCGCGACGACGCCGCCGCCCGCGGTCGCGACCGACGTCACCCGGGTGGGCAGCACCGGCACGCCGAGGTCGTCGACGCGGCGGCGGAGGGCCGCGTGCAGCGCGGTGCGGCGCACGCCGCGACCCGGGCCGGACCGGAACGCGTGGTCCACCCGCCGGTCCGCGCGCCGGTAGCTGATGCCCCGCAGCGGCCAGCCGGGCGGGTCCACGTCGAGGTCGTGCAGCGCGGCGAGGGTGCCCGGCATGAGCCCTTCGCCGCAGGCCTTGTCGACCGGCGCGGGTCGGGGCTCGAGGACCACGACCTCCCACCCCGCGAGCCGGGCCCACGCGGCCGCGGCGAGGCCGACGGGGCCGCCGCCGACGACGAGCACGTCGGCGTCGGTCATCGCGCCCCCGCGCCGACCGCCTCCGCCAGCGCGCGCTCCTCGGCGGGGATCCGGAAGCGCAGCAGGAGCACCGCGTTGAGCACCGTGAACGCGAGCGCGGTGACCCACGCGGTGTGCACGAGCGGGAGCGCGACGCCCTCGGCCACGACCGCGAGGTAGTTCGGGTGGCGCAGCACGCGGTACGGGCCGCGGGTCACGAGCGGGAGCCCGGGGACGACGACGACGCGCGTGCTCCAGCGCGGGCCGAGCGTCGCGATGCACCACCACCGCAGGGCCTGCGCCGCGAGCACGACGGCCAGAGCGGGCCACCCGAGCCACGGCAGGAACGGCCGGCCGGCCCAGGCCACCTCGACGGCGGGCGCGACGAGCAGGGCCGTGTGCAGCGCGACCATCGCGGGGTAGTGGCCGCGGCCGCTCTCGACGCCGCCCCGGGCGATCGCCCACCGCACGTGCCGTGCCGAGACCACGAGCTCGGCGAGGCGCTCGGCGGCCGTCGCCCCGAGCACGACGTACAGGAGCCAGAGCATCGTCACCTCCAGCGCAGCAGGACCAGCTCGGCGCCCACCCCGGGGCCGAACGCGACCACGACCCCCCACTCGCCGCCTGCCCGGCCCGTGCGCATCGCGGCGTCGAGCACGTGCAGCACGGAGGCCGAGGACAGGTTGCCGGTGCGGGCGAGCACCTCCGTGCTCGTGGCGAGCGCCCCGGCGTCGAGGTCGAGCGTGGTGCGGACCGCCTCGAGGATCCGGGGGCCGCCGGCGTGCACGACCCACGCCCCGACGTCGCGCGGCTTGAGGTCGTGCGGCTCGAGGAGCGCGCGCACGTCGTCGGCGAGGTGGCGCTCGATCAGCGCGGGCAGGCCCGGGGCGAGCACGATCCGGAACCCGCTGCCGCCGACCGCCCAGCCGAGCTGGTCGGCCGTGCCGGGGTAGAGGCGGCTCGCGGCGGCGACGACGTCGGGGCCGGGCGGGGAGCCCGGCGCGGCCTCGTGCGCGAGGGGGTGGTCATCGCCGGCGAGGAGCACCGCGGCGCCGCCGTCGCCGAAGAGGCCGCTCGCGACGAGGTTGGCGGCGGAGTCGTCGCCGTGCTGGACCGTCAGGGAGCACAGCTCGACGCTGACGAGGAGCGCGAGCCGGTCGGGGTGAGCGAGCAGGTGGTCGTGCACGATGGCGAGCCCGCCCGCACCGCCCGCGCAGCCGAGGCCGAACGAGGGGATGCGCCGCACGTCGGGGCGCAGGCCGACCCGCTCGACGAGCAGCGCGTCGAGCGAGGGCGCGGAGACCCCGGTGACGGACGTGAAGAAGAGCAGGTCGACGTCGGTGGGGGAGGCGTGGGCGCGGTCGAGGGCGTCGCGCACGGCGGCGGCCGCGAGCGAGGTGCCGACGTCGACGAACGCGTCGTTCGCGTCGTCGAAGCGGCGCAGGTCCGCGTAGGCGGGCAGCGGGAGGGCCAGGTGCCGGGTGCGCACGCCGCTCGCCGCGTGCAGCCGGGCGAGCAGGGCGCGTCGGCCGGCGTCGGCCGTGATCAGGGGCGCGATGGCCGCGGTGATGGCCTCCTGCGGGTAGGCGTGCGCCCCCCAGGACCGGCGCGACGGTCACCACCCGGGACATCTGGCGAGTCTGACACGATGTGACGAAACGGGCACGGTCGGCGCCGGGAGAAGTCGGGGAGGACGCCGGGCGGGGCCGGGACGGGGGAGCGATGGCGACGAGCGGGCGCGCGCCGGCCGCGGTCCGGCTGCCCACGGTGCCGGTACCCGCCGGCCCGGGCCGGCGTCCCCTCGCGCTGCTCGCCGCCTGCCATCCCGCGCCGACCGTCGCGGTCACCGCGTTCGGCGCGGTGCTCACCGCGGCGCTCGGGGCGCGCGCGGGCACGGTGGTGCTCGTCGGCGTCGCGGTGCTTCTCGGTCAGCTGTCGGTCGGCTGGTCCAACGACTGGCTCGACGCCGCCCGCGACCGCGCCGTCGGGCGCGCCGACAAGCCCGTGGCCCGGGGGGAGGTGGGTGTGGGCGTCGTGCGCGGCGCGGCCGTGGCCGCCGCCGCGGGGTGCCTCGTCGCCTCGTGGGCGACGGGCGTGCTGCCCGGGGCCCTCCACGTCCTCGCGGTGGCGAGCGCGTGGGCCTACAACCTCGGCCTCAAGCGGACCGCGGCGTCGGTCGTCCCGTACGCGGTCTCGTTCGGCCTGCTGCCCGCGTTCTGCGCCCTGGCCGCCGGCGCGCCTGCGTCGGCGGCCCTCGTGGTGCCGGGCGTGCTGCTGGGGGCGGGCGCGCACCTGACGAACGTGCTGCCCGACCTGGACGACGACGCCGCCACGGGAGTGCGCGGGCTGCCGCACCGCCTCGGCCGTCGCGGCACGTCGGTGCTCGCGCCCGCGCTCCTGGCGGCGGGCGTGGTCGCCGTCGTCGTCGCGGTGCCGTCGCCGGGGGCCGTCGGGGGCGGCGCGGGTGCCGTGGCGCTGGCCGTTGCGGCGGGCATCGTGGGCGCGCTGCGACCGGCGAGCCGCGCGCCGTTCGCGCTGAGCATGGCCGTCGCCGCGGCCTGCGTGGCGCTGCTCGTCCAGGCGGGTCCCGCCCTGCGCTGAGTGTCGGTGGTCGGCGGGACCATGACGGCATGGTCACCTCGGTCGCCGGTCCCCGCCCGCGTCGGGCGCGGCCCTTCGTGCGGCCGTTGCGCCTGCCCGGGTGGGCGGGGTCGACGTGGGGCTACGACGCCGGCCTGGAGTGCTTCTGGGCCGAGCTGCGCCCGGACCCCGAGGCGGGCGGCGACGGCGCCGTGCGGATCGCGCCCGACCACCTCATCCCCACGGTCGCCGGGCTCGCCGCGGCTGTCGCGCGGACCGCGCGGGTGCCCAGGGACGAGGCCTACGCCGCGCTGACCTCCTGACCGCGCGACGGGTCCGGTCGGAGGGTGCCCCGACCGGGCGGTCAGTGGAGAGCGGCGTCGGCGGGGCCGGTGCGCCAGGCGTGGAACCGCACGCGCAGCCCGGCCCGGCTGGGCGCGCAGCAGTACGGGCCGGCCCAGGCCTCGGCGTCGGCCGGGAACGGGGCCACGCGCAGCAGCTCGAAGGGGCCGTTCACGACGCGCGCCCGCAGCGTGACCGCGTCGCCGGACCGGCTGGCCCGGACCGTGACCCGGCGTCCCGCCCAGTCGGGGACCGGCCGGACGGACCAGTCCGAGCGCCCGAGCGTGACGACGGCGCCCGCCTGGGGGACGCCGTCGGCGAGCTCCACGCCGGCCTTGAGCCAGGTGGTCGCGTCGGCGCGCACCATCACGCCGGCCTGGTCGAACTGCTCGGCGAGGTCCACGGTGAAGGTGACCTCGACCGCGCCCGGTGAGGGGAGCGGCGCGAGCAGGGCGGGCGCGTCGTCGTGCGTGAACCCGTAGGCGGTCTCGCGCCACGCGTCGCTGCCGGCCGCGGGCGACACGACCAGGTCGTCGCCGTCGACGACGACGTCGTCGGGCGGGGTGGACCACCGGCCGGCGGACCAGGGGACGGGCGTCGGGGCGGCGGGCACGCTCATGCGGCCACCCTAGGCGCGGCCGCGAGGCCGACGCCGCCGTCCGGCTCGGCGCGACGCGCGGGCCGTGCCCGGCGACACTGGCGGCATGAGCGCACGTGCGCGGGCGACGGCCGCGGCACGCGACAACGCGGAGTGGTGCGACGCGTTCGCGGCCACGCACGGGGTGACCGGCACGTTCGGGCTCGACGCGTGGACGTGCGGCAGGCGCGCGCCCGAGGGCTACCCGGACGCCGTGACGCTGCGCCCCGGGGTGGACGCCCGGGCGCTGCTCGGCCGGGTGGACGCCGGGCCGGGGTGCTCGGTCAAGGACGCGTTCGCCGACCTCGACCTCGCGTCCGCGGGCTTCGAGGTGCTGGTCGAGGGCACCTGGCTCTGGCACGGTGCGCCTGCGCCCGGCTGGACGACGCCGACGTGGTTCGAGGTCAGGGACGAGGCGGGCCTGGTGGCCTGGGAGGCGGCGTGGGCGCAGGGGCCGCCCGCCGGCCTGTTCCGTCCCGAGCTGCTGGCCCACCCGCGGGTGCGGCTGCTCGCGGAGGTGGTCGACGGCGTCGTGCGCGCGGGCTGCGTGGTCACGAAGGGGAGCGCCGGGGTGGTCGGGGTGTCGAACGTCTTCGACCTCGACGACGGCGACCCGTGGCGTGGCGTCCTCGGGTGGATCGCGGCACGGGCGCCGGGGCGGGCCGCCGTGGCGTGGGAGACCGGCAAGGCGCTCGACGTCGCGCTGGCGGCCGGCTTCGAGCCCGTCGGTGCCCTGCGCGTCTGGCTGCGCGCGGACGCGACGGACGGGTAGTACCCGGGACCAAGGTCCTGGTCGCCCGGGGGGCATATTTCTACCGTTAGGGGTGTGGAAAAACTCCCACGGTTCGTGCTGCTCGCCCTCGGCGGGGTCGGCCTCGTCGCCGGGCTCGACGCCGCGCTGCTCCTCCTCGGCCTGCCTGCGCCCGTCGTGGGCGAGCGCCTGCCGGGCGCGCACGGGCCCGTGCTCGTGCTCGGCTTCGTCGGCACCGTCGTCGCGCTCGAGCGGGCGGTCGCGCTGCGGCGGCCGTGGGGGTTCGGGGCGCCCGCCCTCCTCGGCCTCGGCGGCGTGACGGCCGTGGTGGACGCCGTGCCGCCCGGAGTCGCGCCGGCGCTCGCCCTCGCGGGGACCGTGGGTCTGTGCGCGGTGTACGCCGGGCTGTGGCGCCGGCAACCGTCCGACCCGCTCGCGGTCCAGGCGCTCGGCGCGGTCGCCGCCGTGGGCGCCGCGCTGCTGTGGCGGGCGGGCGCCCCCGTGCCCGCGGTCGTCCCGTGGTTCGCCGCGTTCGTCGTGCTGACGATCGCCGGCGAGCGGATCGAGCTCGCCCGCCTGGCCGTCAGCGCAGCGCAGGCCCGCGTCGCGTCCCTGCTCGCGGCCGGCGTGCTCGCGGCGACCGCCACGGCGATCCTGTGGCCCGGGACCGGTCACGTGCTGCTCGGGGTGGCCCTGCTCGTGCTCGTCGCCTGGCTGGTCGTGCACGACGCCGCCCGGCGCACCGCGACCGCGACCGGACTGCCGCGCTTCGTCGCGTGGTCGCTCCTCGCGGGGTACGCGTGGCTCGCAGGTGCCGGCCTGGCCTGGACCGCGCTCGGCGCCGTGACCGAGGGGCCTGCCTACGACGCCGTCGCACACGCCGTCTTCCTCGGCTTCACGCTCGCGATGATCATGGCCCACGCACCGATCGTGCTGCCCGCCGTGCTGCGCGTGGCGCTGCCCTACCACCCGGCCATGTGGGGGCCCGCGGCGCTCCTGCACGCCTCGCTGCTGCTGCGCCTCGTGGGCGGGGACGCGCACGGCCTGCCCTGGGCGCTGCAGGCCGGCGGCGCGCTCAACGTCGCCGCGGTGCTCGCCTTCGCCGCGATCGCGGTCTGGTCCGCGGTGCGCGGCCCCCGGCGGGCCGCGACGCGTCCGGCGCCGCCTGCCGACGGGACGCCCGATGGCGCGGCACGTGCCGCCGCCGATACCGGCGCCGCCGCCCTGAGCGTCGGCCCGACCCCGACGGAGGTGCCGGCATGAGGGCGCGGTGGCTCGTCCGCACGAACGCCGTCGTCGTGGCGTGGCTCGTGCTCGCGGCGGGCGTCGCGGTCGGGCACCGCTGGGTGCCCTCGGCGTCCTGGCTCATGACCCACCTGCTCCTCCTCGGCGGGGCGAGCACCGCGCTGCTCGTCTGGACCGCGCACTTCGCGCAGGCCCTCGGCCGGCGTCCTCTCGCCGGCGGCACGCGGCTGCAGGCGGTGCGGCTCGTGGCGCACCAGGTCGGCGCGGTCGCCGTGATCGGCGGCCTCCTCGCGGGCCGCCCCGGGGTCGTCGGCGCGGGCGCGGCCCTCGTCGGCGCGAACGCCCTGTGGCACGGCGCGGTGCTGCTGCCCGCCGCACGGGACGCGCTCGGCTCGCGGCTCGGCTGGACCACGCGGTTCTTCGTCGCCTCCGCCCTCGCCCTGCCCGTCGGCGCGCTCCTGGGGTGGCGCATGGTCGACGCCGCCGGCGACGTCGCCGCGCGCGCCTACGTCGGCCACGTCGCGGTCATGCTGCTCGGCTGGGTGGGCCTCGCCGTCGTGGGCACGCTCGTCACCCTCTGGCCGACCATGCTGCGGGTCCCGCTCGAGGACCCGGCGGAGCGCGCGGGCCGGCGCGCCCTGTCCCTGCTCGCCGGTGGCCTCGCGGTCGTGCTTGCGTCGGCCGCGACCGGCGTGCGGCCCCTGGCGGCGCTGGGGCTGGCGGGCTACCTGGCCGGCCTCGTCGTCGCGTGGCGCCCTCTCGTGGCGCAGGCTCGCCGGCGCCCGCCGGACACGTTCGCGGCCTGGTCGGTCGGCGCGGGGCTGGCGTGGCTCGCGGGCGCGGTCGGCGTGTGGGCCGCCCTGGTCGCGACCGCGCCGACGTGGGCGGCCGCGCAGGCGCGCACCGGGGGGCTCGTGGCGCCGCTGGCCGCCGGGTTCACCGGGCAGGTCCTGCTCGGCTCGCTCGCCCACCTCGGCCCGATGGCGCTCGGCGGTGGGCCGACGGCGGTCCGTGCCGCGCGCGACGTCGTCGAGCGGGGGCGTGGGGCCCGACTGGTCCTCGCGAACGGCGGCCTGCTGCTCTTCGTGCTGCCCGCCCCGAGCCTCGTGCGGGTGGGCGCCTCGATGCTCGCGCTCGGCGCGCTGGTCGCCACGCCCGTGCTCCTGGTGCGCGCCGTCGTCGTGTCGCGGCGGGCACGCCGCGCGGCGGCCCCGCCCCAGCCCGTCCCGGCCGCCCAGCTCCTCGCCTCCCGCACGGGTGGGCGCGGGTCGGCGCTCGTCGCGGGCGCGACCCTCGTGCTGCTCGTCGCGGGCGGCGTCGCGGCGGACCCGGCGGCCGTGGGCCTCGGGACCTCCGCCGCGGGTGACGTGGCGGCCACGGGCCGCGTGGTCGAGGTCGCCGTGACCGCGCGCGACATGCGCTTCGAGCCCGACGTCGTCCAGGTCGACCCGGGCGACGAGCTGGTCCTCGTCCTGACCAACGCGGACGACGTCGTGCACGACCTCGTGCTCGACTCCGGTGCCTCGTCCGGGCGGATCGCCCCCGGCGCGACCGCCCGGCTCGACGTCGGCGTCGTCGGCCGCGACCTGGCGGGGTGGTGCTCGGTCGCCGGGCACCGCCAGATGGGCATGGTCCTCACGGTGGACGTGACCGGCGACGACGGCGCCCTGGCGGGCGACGGGACGGGCGGCGACGGCGCGGCCGGGCACGGCGCGGGGCACGGCCCGGTCGGCGGCGGGGACGGTGCGCCGTCGGCGGCGGCCGACCTCGACCTCATGGCCGCGCCGGGCCCGGGCTTCGCCCCCTACGACCCGGTGCTGCCCCCGGCCGAGGAGGCGACCGAGCACCACGTGACGCTCGTCGTCACGGAGGAGGAGCGCGAGGTCGCGCCGGGCGTCACGCAGACGCTGTGGACGTTCGGCGGCTCGGTCCCCGGCCCGGCCCTGCGCGGCCGCGTGGGCGACACGTTCGTCGTCACGCTCGTCAACGACGGCACGATCGGGCACTCGATCGACTTCCACGCCGGCGCGCTGGCGCCCACCGAGCCGATGCGCACCATCGAACCGGGCGAGTCGCTCACGTACACGTTCACCGCCACCCGGTCGGGCATCTGGATGTACCACTGCTCGACGATGCCGATGTCGCTGCACATCGCGAACGGCATGTTCGGCGCCGTCGTCATCGACCCGCCCGACCTGCCCCCGGCCGACCGGGAGTACCTGCTCGTGCAGTCGGAGATGTACCTGGGGCCGCAGGGCGGCATCGCCGACGCCGACCGGATCGCCGCCGAGCACCCCGACCTCGTCGTCCTCAACGGCTACCCGAACCAGTACGACCACGCCCCGCTCGAGGCGCGCGTGGGGGAGCGGGTGCGGATCTGGGTGCTCGACGCCGGACCGAGCCGTGCCTCGGCGTTCCACGTCGTCGGCGGGCAGTTCGACACGGTCTTCCGGGAGGGGGCGTGGCTGCTGAACGGCCCCGGTGCTCCGCCGTCGACGGGCGGCGCGCAGGCGCTCGCGCTGCAGCCCGCGGAGGGCGGCTTCGTCGAGCTGGTGTTCCCGGAGCCCGGCCGGTACCCCCTGGTCTCCCACGTCATGGTCGACGCCGAGCGCGGTGCGCACGGGTTCGTCGAGGTCCGGTGAGGTCCCCCACCGCCGCTCGGGCCGCCGCGAGGCCGCTGCGCGACGGCCTGTCCTCATCGGTGCCGCGCTCGTCGTCGTCGCGCTGGCGGCGGGTCGCGGCCTCGCGGGCGTGCTCGTCGGGTTCCCGCTGCCGGTGCTCGCGGCCCTCCTCGTGGTCGCGGCGGTGGCCCACGCCCGGCTGCTCCGCGACGTCCGCGACGGCGCCGCATGGCTGGTCGTGCTCGCGGTCGCCGTGCCCGGCGTCGTGTGGAACCTCGCCGTCGGGCTCGCGGCCGGGCTCGCGGTGCACCTGGTCCTGGCGGGTGCCCGGAGGCGTGCGGAGCACCGTGCCCACGTCGGGGAGGTGGTGCGGTGAGCGCGCCGCACGGCCTGCCGCCCCTGGTGGAGCCCGGCCCGCCCCTCACCGACGCGGAGCGGGCCCGGTACGCGCGCCACCTGCTCCTGCCGGAGATCGGGGACGTCGGCCAGCGGCGCCTGCGTGCGGCCCGCGTGTGCGTGATCGGGGCCGGTGGGCTCGGGGCCCCGGTGCTGCAGTACCTCGCGGCGGCGGGGGTGGGGCGGATCGGGGTCGTCGACGACGACGTCGTGGACGTGACGAACCTGCAGCGGCAGGTCATCCACGGGCACGCCGACGTCGGCCGCCCGAAGGTGGACAGCGCCGCGGAGTCGGTGCGCGCGATCGACCCCGGCGTCGAGGTCGTGCCCCACCGGGTGCGGCTCGCGGAGGACACCGTCGACCTGCTCGCGGACTACGACGTCGTCGTCGACGGCGCCGACAACTTCCCGACGCGGTACCTCGTCAACGACGCCTGCGTGCGCCTTGGGCTGCCCGAGGTGTGGGGCTCCGTGCTCCGGTTCGACGCCCAGGTGTCGGTGTTCTGGGGGCGACCGCCAGCGGGCGTGCCGGCGGCCGGCGTGGACCTGCGCGACCTGTTCCCGGAGCCGCCGGCCGAGGGGACGGTGCCGTCCTGCGCCGTGGCGGGCGTGCTGGGCGCGCTGTGCGGGCAGGTCGGCTCGCTCATGGCGACGGAGGTCGTCAAGCTCGTCACCGGCGTCGGGCGCCCGCTCCTCGGCCGCGTCGCGGTGCTCGACGCGCTGGCCGGCGTCTGGCGCGAGGTGCCGCTGCGCCCGAGCGGACGCCGGGCGGGCTCGCCGGGTGCAGGGCCCGTGGAGGCGTCGCCGGCGCCCGAGGCGCCCCCGGCGCCGAGCGGCCCCGCGGAGGTCACCCCGCGCGACCTCGTGCCGCTGCTCGCCTCGGGCGCCGTCACGCTGCTCGACGTGCGCGAGCCGGTCGAGCGGACGATCGTCACGATCCCGGGCGAGCAGGTCGCGATCCCGCTCGGCGAGCTGCCCGCGCGCCTCGGCGAGGTGCCCGCGGACCGCCCGGTCGTCGTCTACTGCCGCAGCGGCGCGAGGTCGGCGCGCGCCGCCGCCTACCTGGCCTCGGCCGGCTACCGGGCCGCGAACCTGGCGGGTGGCGTGCTCGCGTGGGCCGACGACGTCGACCCGCACCTGCCGCGCTACTGACGGCGGCGCCGCCGACGGCCGCGCCGGTGGCCGGCGTCGTCGCTCAGGAGGCGTCGAGGGCGACCTCGGCGACGCACAGCGTCGGCTCGACGAACGGCCGGATCGCGGTGGCCCGGAGGCCCGGGGAGGTGCGCTCGAGCGTGCGCTGGAGCAGCCCGAGGTGGGCGTTGCAGACCACGTCGGGCCGGGCGGCCGCGAGCCTGCGGTACGGGCACGCGTGCAGGAGCACCCGGTCGCCGGCCACCTCGGGGGCGAAGCCGAGGCGGTCGAGGACCTCGACGACGCCGCCGAGCGGGTCGTCACCGGTCGCGGTGTCGGGGGCGGGCACGCGGTCCGCCCAGGCACGGCCGGCCGCGACGGCCTCGGCCGTGACGTCGGGTGCGAGGGCGGCGAGCCGGTCCGCGAGCACGTCGGCGAGGGCGGCGTACCCGTCGGGCGCGGTGTCGGCGGCGGCGTAGAGCTCGCGTGGACGGCCGCGACCGCCGCCTCGCCCCGTCGTGCGGGTGGCCCGCCCGGTGCGCACGAGCACGCCCAGGTGGGCCCGCACGGTGTTGGGGTGCAGGTCGAGCGCGGCGGCGAGCTCGTCCACGCCGAGGGGGCCGTCGGCGCGCTCGAGCAGGGCGAGGATCGCCTCGCGTCGACGCCCGGCGGGCAGGCGACGGGTCGGTTCGGACCGGGGGATGGGCACAGTGGAGTTTCTCTCACAAGAGGAGTAGAAATCAACGGCGCCGACGGCGCGTCCCGACGACGAAGGAGTGGCAGTGAGCGAGACCCTGACGGGCCAGGTTCCGGCCGGCGAGGCGCCGGCGACCGACGGCGGCTGCGGCTGCGGCGGCTGCGGATGTGGCGGCGGCGCCGGCGGCGCCGTGCGCGAGGAGCGCGCGCAGGGCGTCGTGCTCGAGCAGGGTGTCGCTGCGACGGACCTCGACGTGCGCGGCCTCGCGCCGGAGCGCCGCCACGCGCTCGTCACGGCGGCTGTCGACGCGCTCGTGCCGGGCGAGGCCGTCGTCCTGGCCAACGACCACGACCCCGCTCGCCTGCGCCACGTGCTCGCGGCGCGCTACCCGGGCCAGCTCACCTGGCAGTACCTCGCCGAGGGGCCCGCGCTCTGGCGTGTCATGATCGGGCGCGAGGCCTGCTGCTGACCGCGGCGGGCGGGACGGGGGGACCGTTGCGCGCGTCGGGGGAGGACCCGCTCGCCCGCGAGGCGGGCGTCGCCCTGCTCCTGGCGCACCGGGCCGGGCTCGAGCTGCTGCGGCTCGCGCTGCAGGACGCCGGGTCGCCCTGGGCCGGCGCCGTCGTCGCCGTGTGCCGGACGCTGCCGCCGCTGGACGGCGACGACCGCGAGGCCGTCGCGCGCCTGGCCGCCGAGGGGCCGCCGGGGGAGGAGGTCGGGCTCGACCCGAGCCTCGCCCTGCCCGCGACAGCCCCCTACGCCCTCGCCCCGTCGAGCCCCGGAGCCGACAGATGACCGCCTTCGCCCGGATCCCGTCCACCGCGGCCGCCGCGGCCGAGGTCACCACCACGGACGTCGTCCTGTGGGTGGTGCTGCCCTACCTGTTCCTCGCCGTGTTCGTGCTCGGGCACGTGTGGCGCTACCGCTACGACAAGTTCGGCTGGACCACGCGCTCGTCGCAGCTGTACGAGCGCCGCCTGCTGCGGTGGGCCAGCCCGATGTTCCACTTCGGGATCCTGGCGGTGTTCCTCGGCCACGTCATGGGGCTGGGCATCCCGAAGTCGTGGACGCGTGCGGTCGGCATGAGCGACGAGCTCTACCACTTCCTGGCGATCACGATCGGCGCCGTGGCCGGCGTCTGCACGACGGTGGGCCTCGCGCTGCTCATCTACCGCCGCCGCACCGTCGGTCCGGTGTTCCGGGCGACGACCCGGATGGACAAGGTCATGTACCTCGTCCTCGCGGTGGTGATCGCGCTCGGCATGTGGAACACGATCGCGGGATCGATCCTCAACCTCGGCGGGCACTACGACTACCGCGAGGGCGTGTCCGTCTGGTTCCGCGGCATCTTCCGGTTCGACCTGCACCCGGAGCTCATGGCGGACGCCCCGATCGGGTTCCAGCTGCACGGCATGGCCGCGATGCTCCTGTTCGCCCTGTGGCCCTTCACGCGCCTCGTGCACGTCTTCTCCGTGCCGCTCGGCTACCTGTGGCGCCCGTACGTCGTCTACCGCGCCAAGCAGCCCCGCGAGGCCGTCGGGTCGCGCCCGCCGCGACGGGGCTGGGAGGGCGTGCGCCGTCCCGAGGAGCGCGTCGGGCCGTTCTAGGACCTGGCCGGCCCGTCGTTCGGGGGAGCGGTGGGCCCGGCCGACCCGGGTGGGCGCCGGGGCGTCGAGGACCCGGGAACGACGAAGGGCCGCCCTGCCGGGCGGCCCTTCGTCGTGATGCTGGTGGGCGATACTGGGATCGAACCAGTGACCTCTTCCGTGTCGAGGAAGCGCGCTACCTCTGCGCCAATCGCCCCTGTCGAGGTGGAGACGGGATTCGAACCCGTGTATACGGCTTTGCAGGCCGCTGCCTCGCCTCTCGGCCACTCCACCGTTCGGCCGTTCCGCCTGAGGCAGAGCCTTCGGGTGCGGTGTCGCCTCCGAGCGGACGACGGGACTCGAACCCGCGACCCTCACCTTGGCAAGGTGATGCGCTACCAACTGCGCTACGTCCGCGCGGCACGTCCTTCGGGGCCTTCCGGACCCTCGTCCGTGCGCGTCCCGAACTCTAACCGAACGGCGCGACGAGAGTCCAACCGGTGCGTCGTCGGCGGGTCGCGGGCCCCGCTACGGTGACGCCGTGCGGGCGGCGGGAGCGGGGCGCGGGACGGACGGCCGCGCGGGGTGGGCGTGGTTCGCCGGCGTCCGCGCCGCCCACCCGGTGGAGGCGGTCGCCCTGCCCGACGACGCCGCCAGGCTCGCCCACGGGTTCTGGGCGGTGGTGCTGGACTTCGAGGGTCGCGGCCACGCCTGGCGGTTCGCCGACGTGGAGCGCCCCGCCGACGACGGAGCGACGCCCCCGCCGGGGGCGCCCGCCGGCGCGTGGCGTGGGCCGGCGTGGGACGCGTGGACGTCCTCGATGGACGCCGAGGCCTACGGGTCGGGCGTGCGGCGCGTGCAGGAGCGGATCCGCGCGGGCGACGTGTACCAGGTCAACCTCTGCCGGGTGCTGTCCGCGCCGCTGCCGGGGGAGCCGTCCGCGGCCGCGCTGTCCGACCGTCTCCGGGCGGGCAACCCCGCGCCGTTCGCGGGCGGCGTGCACGTGCCGGCCGGCGGGCCGCTCCCGCCCGCGTGGGTGGTGAGCGCCTCGCCCGAGCGGTTCCTCAGCGTCGCCGACGGGCGAGCGTGGTCGAGCCCGATCAAGGGGACCGCGCGCGACCCCGCGGGGCTGACGGCCAAGGACCGGGCCGAGAACGTCATGATCACGGACATGGTCCGCAACGACCTGCAGCGGGTCAGCCTGCCCGCCACGGTCGAGGTCACCGCGCTGCTCGCGGTCGAGGAGCACCCGGGCCTGGCGCACCTCGTCACGACCGTCGCCTGCACCCTGCGCCCGGGCACCACGTGGCCGGACCTGCTCGCCGCGACGTTCCCACCGGCGTCGGTGTCGGGGGCGCCCAAGCACACCGCGCTGCAGGTCATCGCCGAGCTCGAGCCGGTCCGGCGCGGGCCCTACTGCGGCGCCGTCGGGTGGGTCGACGGCGACGCCGGCCGGGCCGAGCTCGCGGTCGGGATCCGGTCGTTCTGGTGGACCCCGGAGGGCGGCGGCACGCTGCGGTTCGGGACCGGTGCGGGCATCACGGCGGACAGCGACCCGGACGCCGAGTGGGCCGAGACCGAGCTGAAGGCGGCGCGGCTGGTCGCGCTGGCGTCGTCGGACGGGCCAGCATGGGGCCCGTCCGGGCGAGGGAGGAGCGAGGCATGAGCAGGACCGACGGCGTCGTCGTGTGGGCGGACGGCGAGCTGCGCGACCCGACCGCGCCCCTCCTCAGCCCCCTCGACCACGGCCTGACCGTGGGCGACGGCGTGTTCGAGACCTGCGGCGTCGTGCGCGGCCAGGCGTTCGCGCTCACGCGGCACCTGCGGCGGCTGCGCCAGTCCGCGGAGGGGATCGGCCTGGCCGCCCCCGACGAGGACCTCGTGCGCGCGGGGGTGGCGGCGGTGCTCGCCGCCGGGCGCGACCTCGGCCGCCTGCGCATCACCGTGACCGCCGGGCTCGGGCCGCTCGGCTCGGGCCGCTGGGACTCCCCGCAGACGGTCCTCGTCATGGCCGGCCCCGGGCACGCGGCCGAGTCGGTGCGCGCCGTCCGCGCCCCGTGGGTGCGCAACGAGCGCTCGCCCGTCGCCGGCCTGAAGACGACGTCGTACGCGGAGAACGCCGTGGCGCTCGCGTGGGCGCAGGCGCGCGGTGCGGACGAGGCGCTGCTCGCCAACACCGTCGGCGAGCTGTGCGAGGGGACCGCGACGAACGTGTTCGTCGAGCGCGACGGCGAGGTGCTCACGCCACCGCTGACGAGCGGGTGCCTCGGTGGGATCACGCGCGAGCTCGTGCTCGAGTGGTCGGCCGAGGCGGGCCTGCCCGTGCGCGAGGCCGCGCCGGGGGAGCTGCCGTTCGAGGTGCTCGACGAGGTGCTGGCCGGCCGGGCCGCGCTCGGCCTGACCGGCTCGGTGCGCACCGTCGCGCCCGTCGTCGAGCTCGACGGGGTGCCCGTGCGCGCGGGCGGGCTGCTCGGGCGGGTCCGCGACCTCTACGCGGCGCGCGAGGCCGAGGACCTCGATCCCTGACGGTCCCCGACGCGCGACCGGGGCCTGGCGCGTCGCGCGCCATGACCCGGACGCGGGCCCGGACACGACCCCGGCGCGGGTCCCGACATGAAGAACGCCCGACCGCGGGGCGGACGGGCGGAGGCGCGAGGACGCGCGGGACCGGCGGCGGGACGCTCCGGCGTCAGGCGTCGAGCAGCGACACGATGAGGCGCGAGATCTCGTCCTCCATGCGGTCGCTCTCGGAGCCGAAGGGGACGAGCGCCGTCGTCGCGGAGATGAAGCGCGCGAACGGCTCGGCGGGGCCGGCCAGGAGCGCGTCGCCCTCCACGCCCGACAGCGACATGAGGAGGAACGCGGGGTCCTCGTCGCGCCAGATCCGCACGTCGCCCGTGCCGGCGGGCGCGGACGGGTCGGCGAGCACGCCCTGGGCGAGCAGCTCGCGACCCACCAGCCACGTGCAGTTGGAGTGCGCGCCGCTGAAGTCGATACGAACCGTGTACGGATCCGTGCACTCGAACGAGAGCTCCGCTCGGACCGGCAGCACGCTCGCGTCCGAGAGCACGAGGTGCATCGCGACGACCTCGCGCACGTCTGGCACGGAACCCGGCATCGCCCCACCCTCTCCGAAATGCCCCGTCTGATCATGCCGCCCCGGACCGAGCCGCCACCAGGTTCGCCGTCCGGCCCGTGGATTCGCTAGCATCATCCACGTCACGGCGAGCCCGGCTCGCCGCGAGGGCGATTGGCTCAGTGGTAGAGCGCCTCGTTCACACCGAGGAGGTCACTGGTTCGAACCCAGTATCGCCCACCCCTGGTCGCCGCGGTGATAGGCCAAATGGGCGGACTTTCGCCCACGGAACACCCGAAAGCATGACGCTCCACGCCTCCGTCCCACGTCGTGGCACGGCCGTCGGCGTGCCGTCCGGTCGATAGCATCGAGGCGCCGACCCCCCGACCCGAAGAGGTTTCCCGTGTCCCAGATCAGCCTGACCGTCGACGGCGACCAGCGGACGGCGGCGGCGGGTACCACCGGCACCGAGCTCTTCGAGGGGCGCCGCGACGTCGTCGTCATGCGTGTCGACGGCGAGCTGCGGGACCTGGCGACGCGGCTGACGGACGGCGCGGTCGTGGAGTCCGTGACGATCGACTCGCCGGACGGGCTCGCCGTCCTGCGGCACTCGACCGCGCACGTGCTCGCGCAGGCGGTGCAGGAGCTCAACCCGAAGGCCCGGCTCGGCATCGGCCCGCCCGTGGCCGACGGCTTCTACTACGACTTCGACGTCGAGCAGCCGTTCACGCCCGAGGACCTCAAGGCCCTCGAGAAGGTGATGCAGCGCATCGTCAAGGAGGGCCAGACCTTCCGGCGGCGGGAGGTCACCGAGGCCGAGGCGCGCGCCGAGCTCGCCGACGAGCCGTACAAGCTCGAGCTCATCGGCCTCAAGGGCTCGGCCGACGACACCGAGGGCGCGTCCGTCGAGGTGGGCCTCGGCGGCCTGACGATCTACCAGAACGTCCGCCGTGACGGCACGGTCGCCTGGCAGGACCTGTGCCGCGGGCCGCACCTGCCCTCGACGCGGCTCATCGGCAACGGGTTCCAGCTCATGCGGACGGCCGCCGCGTACTGGCGCGGGTCGGAGAAGAACCCGCAGCTGCAGCGCGTCTACGGCACGGCGTGGCCCACCAAGGACGAGCTGAGGGCGTACCTCGAGCGGCTCGCCGAGGCCGAGCGGCGCGACCACCGCCGCCTCGGCAACGAGCTCGACCTGTTCTCGTTCCCCGAGGAGATCGGCTCCGGCCTTGCGGTCTTCCACCCCAAGGGCGGCATCGTCCGCATGGAGATGGAGGACTACTCGCGCCGGCGCCACGTGGCCGCGGGGTACTCGTTCGTCAACAGCCCGCACATCACCAAGGCGCGGCTGTTCGAGATCTCGGGCCACCTCGACTGGTACGCCGACGGCATGTACCCGCCCATGCAGCTCGACGAGGAGCGCGACGCCGAGGGCCACGTGCGCCGGCAGGGGCAGGACTACTACCTCAAGCCGATGAACTGCCCGATGCACAACCTGGTGTTCGCCTCGCGCGGGCGGTCCTACCGGGAGCTGCCGCTGCGGCTGTTCGAGTTCGGCACGGTCTACCGCTACGAGAAGTCCGGCGTCGTGCACGGCATGACGCGTGCCCGCGGGTTCACCCAGGACGACGCGCACATCTACTGCACGCGCGACCAGATGCGCGGCGAGCTCGCCGAGCTGCTGCGGTTCGTGCTCGACCTGCTGCGCGACTACGGCCTGAGCGACTTCTACCTCGAGCTGTCCACGCGCAACGAGGAGAAGTACATCGGCGACGACGCCACGTGGGCCGAGGCAACGGAGGTGCTGCGCGAGGTCGCCACCGCCTCCGGGCTCGACCTCGTGGACGACCCGGGCGGCGCGGCGTTCTACGGCCCGAAGATCTCGGTCCAGGCCAAGGACGCCATCGGGCGCACGTGGCAGCTGTCGACGATCCAGCTCGACTTCTTCCTGCCCGAGCGGTTCCAGCTCGAGTACACGGCGGCCGACGGCACGCGCCAGCGGCCCGTGATGATCCATCGCGCGCTGTTCGGCTCGATCGAGCGGTTCTTCGCGATCCTCGTCGAGCACTACGCGGGCGCGTTCCCGGCGTGGCTCGCCCCGGTGCAGGTCGTCGCGGTCCCGGTCGCCGAGCCGTTCAACGACTACCTGGCCGACGTCGTCGCGCGGCTGCGCGCCGAGGGCATCCGGGCGGAGCTCGACCTGTCGGACGACCGGTTCGGCAAGAAGATCCGCAACGCCGCGACCCAGAAGGTCCCGTTCGTGCTCATCGCGGGCGGCGACGACGTCGCCGCGGGCGCGGTGTCCTTCCGCTACCGCGACGGGCGCCAGGAGAACGGCGTGCCGGCGGGCGAGGCCGTGGCGCGCGTGGTCGAGGCCGTGCGGACGCGGGCCCAGGTGTGACCGTGGCGGACCAGGGCCCGACCATCGAGCCGCCCGGCGGACTCGCCGGCGACCCCGACGGCCTGCAGCGGCTCTGGACGCCGCACCGCGCGGTGTACCTCGGCGGCGAGAACAAGCCGACCGGGGACGGCCCGGAGGCGTGCCCGTTCTGCGCGGCCGCGGCAGCCGACGACGACGCGGCGCACCTGGTCGTGTGGCGCGGCGAGCGCGTGTTCGCGCTGCTCAACCTCTACCCGTACAACTCCGGGCACCTCATGGTGCTGCCGTACCGGCACGTCGGGGACTACACGGCGCTCGACGCCGCGGAGACCACCGAGCTGGCCCTCGCCACGCAGGAGGCGATGCGCGTGCTCCGCGCCGTCTACCACGCGCAGGGCTTCAACCTCGGCGTCAACCAGGGCGTCGCCGCGGGCGCGGGCATCGCCGCGCACCTGCACCAGCACGTCGTGCCGCGCTGGTCGGGCGACGCCAACTTCCTGCCGATCATCGGCCGCACGAAGACGCTGCCCGAGCTGCTCGCCGACACCCGCGAGCGCCTCGCCGCGGCGTGGCCGACGGGAGGCCCCCGGTGATCAGCAAGCTGCGCGCCGTCGTCGGGCGCCTCTTCACCCCGCTCGCGCGGACCCTGCTGCGCTGGGGCGTCTCGCCCGACGCCGTGACGATCGTCGGGACGGTGGGCGTCGTCGTCGCCGCGCTCGTGCTCTTCCCGCGGGGCCACCTGTTCGCGGGCACCATGGTCTGCTGGTTCTTCGCGATGAGCGACGCCATCGACGGGCTCATGGCGCGCCTGTCGGGCCGCACCGGGCCGTGGGGCGCGTTCCTCGACTCGACGCTCGACCGCATCGCCGACGGCGCGATCTTCACCGGCCTGGTCCTGTACCTCGCCGGGCGTGGCGAGGACCCGCTGGGTGCGGGCTTCGGGCTCGCCTGCCTCGTGCTCGGCTCGGTCGTGCCCTACGCCCGCGCCCGCGCCGAGGGCCTGGGCATGCGCGCGGACGTCGGGATCGCCGAGCGCGGCGACCGGCTCACGGTCGCGCTCACCGCGGCGGGCCTGGTGGGGATCGGCGTGCCCGCGGTCGTGCTGACCGTCGTGCTCGGCCTGCTGGCGGTGGCGAGCGCGATCACGGTCGTGCAGCGGATGGTCGTCGTCCGGCGGCAGGTCGTGGCCGCCGGGGGTCGGTGATCGGGTGGCACGCTCGACCGGTGGCGGTGGCGCGCTCCTGGCGTTCCGGTTCTTCTCGTGGGCGCCCGAGCCCGTCTCGCGCGCGCTCATGCGCGTCGCGGCCGACGCCGCTTGGCTGACCCGCACGGGCGGGGTGCGCCGGCTCGAGGCGAACCTCGCGCGGGTGCGCCCCGACGCGGGCCGGCGCGAGCTGCGTCGGCTGAGCCGCGAGGGCATGCGCACGTACCTGCGCTACTTCGCCGAGGCGTTCGCGGTGCCGCGGCTCACCCCGGAGCAGGTCGAGGCCCGCGTGCGCGCGGTCAACGTGGACGTCCCGATGACGGAGTGCGCGAGCGGTCGCCCGGTGGTGCTCGCGCTCGGGCACCAGGGCAACTGGGACCTCGCGGGGGCGTGGGCGACCGTGCACCTGGCGCCCGTGACCACGGTCGCCGAGCGGCTGAACCCGCCGGAGGTCTTCGAGACGTTCGTGCGCCTGCGCGAGGCGATCGGCCTGACGATCATCCCGCTCGACGCGGGCTCGGACGTGTTCCGCCGGCTCGTGCGGGCGGTCCGCGGCGGGAACGTGCTGGTGCCGCTGCTCGCGGACCGCGACCTGTCGGCGAGCGGCGTCGAGGTGACGTTCCTCGGGGAGCGGGCCCGGGTCGCGGCGGGGCCGGCAGCCCTCGCGGTGAGCACCGGCGCCATGCTCGTCCCGACGACGATCCGACACGAGCGGCTGCGCGGCGCGCGGCGGCGGGCGGCCGGCTCGCCGTGGGGCATCGTCGTCACGTTCTGGCCGCCGGTCGAGGTCCCCGCGGGCCTGCCGCGCACGGAGCAGGTGCAGGCGGTCACCCAGGCGTGGGTCGACGTGCTGGCCGCGGACATCCGCGAGCACCCGACGCACTGGCACATGCTGCAGAAGGTGTTCATCGCCGACCTGGACCCCGACCGCTACGCGGCGACCGTGGCCCGCGCGCAGGGGACGGATGCCCGCGAGGTGGGTGAGCAGGCATGAGCGTGGGCCCGCTGCGCATCGGCATCGTCTGCCCGTACTCGTTCGACGTCCCGGGCGGCGTCCAGTTCCACGTGCGCGACCTCGCCGAGGCGCTCGAGCGCCGGGGCCACACCGTGAGCGTGCTGGCGCCCGCCGACGACGAGACGCCCCTGCCGGACTACATCACCCCGGCCGGGCGCGCCGTCCCGGTGCGCTACAACGGCGCCGTCGCCCGGATGACGTTCGGCCCGATGAGCGCGCGCCGCGTGCGGCGGTGGCTGGCCCAGGGGGAGTTCGACATCCTCCACCTGCACGAGCCCGTGACGCCGAGCCTCGGCATGCTCGCCCTGTGGGTGGCCAGCGGGCCGATCGTCGCCACGTTCCACACCGCGCTCCTGCGCTCGCGCGCGCTGCAGGTCGCGCACCCGATCGTCCGGCCGAGCCTGGAGAAGATCTCCGCCCGCATCGCCGTCTCGGAGGACGCGCGGCGCACGCTCGTGGAGCACCTGGGTGGGGACGCCGTCGTCATCCCCAACGGGGTCTACGTGGACGAGTTCGCCCGTGCCGAGCCGGACCCGCGCTGGACCGGGACCCCGGAGCGGCCCACCGTCGCCTTCCTCGGCCGGCTCGACGAGCCGCGCAAGGGCCTGCCCGTGCTCACCGCCGCGGTCCCGCGGGTGCTCGAGCAGATCCCGGGCGCACGCTTCCTCGTCGCGGGGCGCGGCGACGCAGGAGCCGAGGAGGCGCGCGAGGTGCTCGGCCCGCTCGCGACGAGCGTGGAGTTCCTCGGCGGCATCTCCGACGAGGAGAAGGCCGCCCTGCTGAGCTCGGTCGACGTCTACTGCGCCCCGCACACGGGCGGGGAGAGCTTCGGCATCGTCCTCGTGGAGGCGATGAGCGCGGGCGCGACCGTCGTCTCGAGCGACCTCGGGGCGTTCCGCCGGGTGCTCGACGAGGGCACCGCGGGGGTGCTGTTCCCCAACGGCGACAGCGCGGCTCTCGCGGACACGCTCGTGCGCGTGCTGCGCGACCCCGAGCTGCGCCGCACGACGTCCGAGCGGGCCAGGACGGTCGTGCGCCGCTACGACTGGTCGGTCGTGACGGACCAGGTGCTCACGGTGTACGAGATGGCCCTCGCCGGCGGCCCCCGCGTGCGCGTGGGCGAGGACCCCTCGTCGCGGCGTGAGCCCGGCGCGCCGCGTGGGGAGGCCCGCCGATGACCTGGTCCGAGGCCACTCTCCTGGTCGCGGCGCTGCTCCTCCTGCTGCTGTGGATGGTCTGGGTCGCGGCGAACCGCCTGGACCGGTTGCACCGCAAGGTGGCCGGGTCGCGCGCGGCCCTGGAGACGCAGCTCGTCCGGCGCGCCTCGGCGGCGGCGGAGCTCGCGGCGTCGGGCCTGCTCGACCCCGTGAGCTCGGTGCTCGTGGGCGAGGCCGCGTGGGCCGCCCTGTCCGCGGGCGGGCACGGGCGCGCCGAGCTCGTCGAGGCCCTGCCGGACCTCGAGCGCCTCCTGGCCGGGGAACTGCCCGACGCCGGTGCCTCCACGCACGTCGAGCGCGAGCTCGCGGAGAGCGAGCTGTCCCGGACGGTGCGCGAGGCGCTCGACGACCCGGACGAGATGGCCGCCCTGCGGGCCGACCCCGCCGGCGCCGAGCTCGTGGGCGCGCTGGCGGCGGCGTGGTACCGCGTGCAGCTCGCCCGCCGGTTCCACAACGAGGCGGTCGCGCAGGCGCAGCGCGTGCGGCGCAAGCTGCTCGTCCGGCTGCTCCGCCTGCACGGGCACGCGCCGATGCCGCGGACCGTCGAGATCGACGACGAGCGCCCGCCCGCGCTCGAGCGCGCGCACGAGGTGCGCTGACCGCCGCGCCGGCCCGACGGCGTCGGGGGCGTCCTGCACGTGGACGCGCCCGAGGGGAGCGGGCGCCGCGCGACTAGGATGGACGGCACCGCCGTCGGTCGCCTCCGGGCGGGAGCCTGCGGCGGTGCCCGTCCGGCGAGCCACAGCGGGCGACTCCCACCACCGACCGAGGGACGAACGTGAGCGAGAACCTGATCGGCACCGCGAAGGTCAAGCGGGGCATGGCCGAGATGCTCAAGGGCGGCGTGATCATGGACGTCGTCACCCCGGAGCAGGCGAAGATCGCCGAGGACGCCGGCGCGGTCGCGGTCATGGCTCTCGAGCGCGTCCCGGCCGACATCCGCGCGCAGGGCGGCGTGGCCCGGATGAGCGACCCCGACCTCATCCAGGGGATCATCGACGCCGTCTCCATCCCGGTGATGGCGAAGGCGCGCATCGGCCACTTCGTCGAGGCCCAGGTGCTGCAGGCCCTCGGCGTGGACTACGTCGACGAGTCCGAGGTCCTCACGCCCGCCGACTACGAGCACCACATCGACAAGTGGCAGTTCACCGTGCCGTTCGTCTGCGGTGCGACGAACCTCGGCGAGGCCCTGCGCCGCATCGCCGAGGGCGCGGCGATGATCCGCTCCAAGGGCGAGGCGGGCACGGGCGACGTCTCCAACGCGACCACGCACATGCGCCGGATCCGCGACGAGATCCGCCGGCTCACGTCGCTGCCCGAGGACGAGCTGTACGTCGCGGCCAAGGAGCTGCAGGCGCCCTACGAGCTCGTCAAGGAGGTCGCCGTCACGGGCAAGCTCCCCGTGGTGCTGTTCACCGCGGGCGGCATCGCCACCCCGGCCGACGCCGCGATGATGATGCAGCTCGGCGCCGAAGGCGTGTTCGTCGGCTCCGGCATCTTCAAGTCGGGCGACCCGGCCAAGCGCGCCGCGGCGATCGTCAAGGCGACCACCTTCTACGACGACCCGAAGGTCATCGCTGAGGTGTCCCGCGGGCTCGGCGAGGCCATGGTTGGCATCAACGTCGAAGAGGTCCCCGAGCCGCACCGCCTGGCCGAGCGCGGCTGGTGACCGACCCGGGCGCGCCGGCGGGCGGGGGCGACCCCGCCGCGGCCCGCCCGCGGGTCGGCGATCGCGGCCCGAGCGGGGTCGGCGTCACGCAGCTCGGCCCGGACTGGGTTCCGGGCGCCGACGGCGTGCCGTACCGCCGCGGCGCCCGGCTGATCCTCCTCGACGACGCCGAGCGCGTGCTCATGGTGCAGGGGCACGACGTCGACAACCCCTCGCGCCACTGGTGGTTCACGCCGGGTGGCGGCATCGACCCGGGCGAGGCGGAGGTCGACGCGGCGGTGCGCGAGCTCCGCGAGGAGACCGGGCTCGTGGTCGACCCGAGCGGCGTCGTCGGCCCGGTGGCCACGCGGTCGGCGGTGTTCGACTTCCAGCGCCAGGCCGTGCGCCAGGACGAGGTGTTCTTCCTCGCCCGGATCGACGCGCCGGCGCCGGTCGTGACGGACGGCTGGACCGACGTCGAGCGCACCTTCATGGACGAGGTGCGGTGGTGGGAGCTCGACGCGCTCGAGCGCGTTCCCGAGGAGGTCTTCCCCGCGGGCTTCGTCGGCCTCGTGCGCGACCTGCTCGGCGGCTGGGACGGCGTCGTGCGGCGCCTGCCGGACGAGGTCGAGGGGTCGGCGGCACCGGCGGGGGACTGAGCCGCGACGCGGCTCCCGGGACGCGGCGACGGGCCCGGCGGGTAACGATCCCGTGAACTGTTACTCACCGGTGTACCGGGGAGTACGCAGATCGGCGGTCCGGGGGATACGGTCCTGCGCATGCCGATCACCACCTCGCCCGTCGCGGCCATCCCGCGCAGCGGCATCCGCACCCTCATGGAGCTCGCGCTCCGCGACCCGGACGCGATCAGGCTGGAGGTCGGCGAGCCCGACGCCACGACTCCCGAGCACGTCATCGCGGCCGCGGCCGCGGACGCCCGTGCCGGGCACACGGGCTACTCGTCGAGCACCGGCGTCGCCGAGCTGCGCGAGGCCCTCGCGGCGCACGTCACCTCGCGGACCGGGCGGGCGACCCACGCCGCCGAGGTCGTCGTGACGCACGGCGCCATGCACGGCCTGGCGATGGCGCTGCAGTGCGCGCTCGCCCCCGGCGAGCAGGTGTTGCTGCCCGACCCCGAGTTCCCCAACTGGCGCATGGCCGCCGTCGGCGCCGGGCTCGACGTCGGCACGTACCCCACGCGGGCCTCGGACGGCTTCGTGCCGCGCGTCGAGGACGTCGAGCGGGCGATCGGCCCGCGCACGCGCGCGATCGTCGTGTGCTCCCCGAACAACCCCACCGGTGCGGTCTACCCGCGCCACGTGCTCGAGGGGATCTGCGAGGTCGCCCGGCGCCACGACCTGTGGGTGCTCTCGGACGAGTGCTACGACGAGTTCAGCCTCGACGCGCCGCACGTGGGTCTGACGGGCCTCGACACCGACGGCCGCGTCATGACGTTCTTCAGCTTCTCCAAGACCCACGCGATGACCGGGTGGCGCGTCGGCTACGCCGTGGTGCCGGACCCGACGGTGCGCGAGCTCATGGGGCACCTCGCCGAGGCGACGATCTCCTGCCCGTCGACCATCGGGCAGCGAGCGGCCCTCGCCGCCCTCGCCGGGCCGCAGGACCACGTGGCCGCCGCGCGGGCCGCCTACCGCGAGCGGCGCGACGCCGCGGTCGCGCTCCTCGCCGCGCGCGGCATCGGCTGCGTCCGTCCGCAGGGCGCCTTCTACCTCATGGTCGACGTCTCGCCCGCCACGACCGACAGCGACGCGTTCGCGCTCCGGCTGCTCGCCGAGCGGCACGTCGCCGTGGCCCCCGGCTCGACGTTCGGCGAGGCCGCGCGCGGCATGGTGCGCGTCTCGCTCGCCGCGGGCCGCGACGCCGTGCTCGAGGGACTCGACCGGCTCGCGGACCAGGTGCACGCGTGGCACGACGCGCCCGCCGCCGTCGGACCGGCGGCCGCGGTGCCCACCACGGTCTGAGCGGCTGCGGGCACGCCCCGGGCGGCGTCGTAGGATCGCGCACCGTGACGTCGATCGGGGTGCTGGCGCTGCAGGGCGACGTGCGGGAGCACGTCCAGGCCCTGGAGGCCGTGGGCGCGCGCGCGGTCCCCGTGCGCCGGCCGGCCGAGCTGGCCGCCGTCGACGGCATCGTCATCCCGGGCGGCGAGTCGACCACGATCGACAAGCTGCTGCGGGCCTTCGACCTGTTCGACCCCCTCCGGCACGCGATCCGGGACGGGCTGCCGGCCTTCGGGTCGTGCGCGGGCATGATCCTGCTGGCCGACCGGATCACGGGCGGCACCGCGGACCAGCGCACGCTCGGCGGACTCGACGTGACGGTGCGCCGCAACGCGTTCGGGCGCCAGGTCGACTCGTTCGAGACGGACCTCGTCGTCGAGGGCGTCCCGGACAGCGACACCCACCCGGTGCACGCGGTGTTCATCCGCGCGCCCTGGGTGGAGGAGGTCGGCCCGCGCGTGCAGGTGCTCGCGCGGGTGGACGCGGGCCGGTCCCGTGGTGAAGGGGCGGAGGCGGCGGCCGGTAGGATCGTCGCCGTGCGTGAGCGCGACGTGCTGGCCACGTCGTTCCACCCCGAGGTCACCGGGGACCTGCGCCTGCACCGCCTGTTCGTCACCATCGTCGAGAGCCGTTGAGGGGTCCTTGCATGTCCGGTCACTCCAAGTGGGCCACGACCAAGCACAAGAAGGCGGTCATCGACGCCCGGCGCGGCAAGCTGTTCGCCAAGCTCATCAAGAACATCGAGGTCGCGGCCCGCGTGGGCGGCGGTGACCCCGCCGGGAACCCGACGCTCTACGACGCCATCCAGAAGGCGAAGAAGTCCTCGGTCCCGAACGACAACATCGAGCGCGCCGTCAAGCGCGGCTCCGGCCAGGAGGCCGGCGGGGCCGACTACCAGACGATCATGTACGAGGGCTACGGCCCCGGCGGCATCGCCGTCCTCGTCGAGTGCCTCACCGACAACCGCAACCGTGCCGCCTCCGACGTGCGCGTGGCGTTCACCCGCAACGGCGGCACGATGGCGGACCCGGGCTCGGTCTCGTACCTGTTCTCCCGCCGCGGCGTGGTCATCGTCCCGAAGACCGAGGGCCTGACCGAGGACGACGTCCTCGCCGCGGTGCTCGACGCCGGTGCGGACGAGGTCAACGACCTGGGCGAGGCGTTCGAGGTGCTCAGCGAGGCGAGCGACGTCGTCGCCGTGCGCACCGCGCTGCAGGAGGCGGGCATCGACTACGACTCCGCCGAGGCGCAGTTCGTCCCGGCGACGCAGATCGAGGTCGACGTCGAGGGCGCCCGCAAGATCATGCGCCTCATCGAGGCCCTCGAGGACAGCGACGACGTGCAGAACGTCTACGCGAACTTCGACGCGTCCGACGAGGTCCTCGCCGCGCTCGACGAGGAGTGACCTACGCCGAGCGGAGCGGCGTGGCGCCACGGTGCTCGGCTCGCGGCCGTCGGCCGCCACGGTGCTCCACTCGCGGGTGACGAGGGCGTGTCGGTCCCGGGCCCGGCGAGCGGGGCCGCCGAGACTGGCCGCGTGCGCGTCCTCGGTGTCGACCCCGGCCTGACCCGGTGCGGGCTCGGCGTCGTCGACTCCGCGCCCGGACGCCGCGCGGTGCTCGTCGAAGTGGGCGTCGCGCGCTCCTCGGCGGACCTGGCGCCCGAGCTGCGCCTCGCGGTCATCGCGGCCGACGTCGAGGACTGGCTCGACCGGCACCGGCCCGACGCCGTCGCGGTCGAGCAGGTGTTCGCGCAGCACAACCTGCGCACCGTGATGGGCACGGCGCAGGTCTCCGGCGTGGTGATGCTCGCGGCGGCCCGGCGCGGCATCCCGGTCGCGCTGCACACGCCGAGCGAGGTGAAGGCGGCGGTGACCGGCAACGGCCGGGCGCCCAAGGCCCAGGTGCAGGCGATGGTCGCGCGGATCCTGGCGCTGGCCGCGCCGCCGACCCCCGCCGACGCCGCCGACGCCCTCGCGCTGGCCGTGTGTCACCTGTGGCGTCCTCTTCCGGGTGGGCTGGCCGCCGCGGACCCCGTGCCGTCGCCGCCGGGGGAGCGGCGCCCCGGACGCACCCCCGCCCAGGAGGCGTGGGCGCGCGCCGAGGCGGCGGCGCGCCGCGCGGCACGCTGACGCCGGGCTCGGGTACGGTTCCAGTCGTACACCTGTTCGTCCGTCCGTGAGAGGGGACCGCGTGATCGCGTCGCTGCGGGGCCGGGTCGTGGACGTCCGGCTCGACGCCGTGGTCGTCGAGGTCGGCGGCGTCGGGCTCCTCGCGCACGCGACACCGGGCACGCTCGCCGGCCTGCGCGCGGGGCAGGAGGCGCAGCTGTTCACCTCGCTCGTGGTCCGCGAGGACGCGCTGATTCTCTACGCCTTCGCCGACGCCGACGAGCGCGACGTGTTCGAGACCGTGCAGACCGTCAGCGGCATCGGGCCGCGGCTCGCGCTGGCGATGCTCGCCGTGCACCCGCCCGACGCGCTGCGGCAGGCCGTCGCGACGGAGGACCTCTCCGCGCTGCAGCGGGTGCCCGGCATCGGGCGCAAGGGCGCGCAGCGCATCGTGCTCGAGCTGGGCGACCGGCTCGGCCCGCCGCGCTCGGGCGAAGGCGCCGCCGGCGCGCCGCCCGCGGGCGACGGCCGCGCCACGGTCGTGGAGGCGCTCGTGGGGCTCGGCTGGGCGACGAAGGCCGCGGAGGACGCGGTCCGCGCGGTCCTGCCCGACGACGCCGGCCCGCTCGACGGCGCCGACGTCCCCGCGGTGCTGCGGGCCGCCCTGCGCACCCTCGGCGGCGCCCGTGGCTGACGAGCGCATCGTCGCCGCGGAGGCGGAGGACGCCGAGCGGGCGGCCGAGGCCGCGCTGCGCCCCCGCCGGCTCGCCGAGTTCGTGGGCCAGCACGTGGTGCGCGAGCAGCTCGAGCTCGTGCTGCACGCCGCGCTGGGCCGCGGCGGCACGCCCGACCACGTCCTGCTGTCCGGGCCGCCCGGCCTCGGCAAGACGACCCTCGCCATGATCATCGCGGCCGAGCTCGGCACGTCGGTGCGCGTGACCTCGGGCCCGGCGATCCAGCACGCGGGCGACCTCGCGGCGATCCTGTCGTCGCTCGACGAGGGCGAGGTCCTGTTCCTCGACGAGATCCACCGCCTCGCCCGGCCCGCCGAGGAGCTCCTGTACGTCGCGATGGAGGACTTCCGGGTCGACGTCGTCGTGGGCAAGGGCGCCGGCGCGAACGCGATCGGCCTCACGCTGCCGCCGTTCACCGTGGTCGGTGCGACGACCCGCGCGGGGCTGCTGCCCGCCCCGCTGCGCGACAGGTTCGGCTTCACCGGGCACCTGGACTTCTACTCCGACGCCGAGCTCGAGCAGGTGCTGCGCCGCTCGGCCGGCCTGCTCGGCATCGAGCTCGCCGACGACGCCGCCGCGGAGATCGCGCGCCGCTCGCGCGGCACGCCCCGCATCGCGAACCGCCTCCTGCGGCGCGTGCGGGACTGGGCGCAGGTGCGGGCCGACGGGCGCTGCGACCTGGCGGCGGCACGCGCCGCGCTCGAGGTCTACGAGGTGGACGAGCTCGGCCTCGACCGGCTCGACCGCGCTGTGCTCACCGCGCTGTGCACCCGGTTCGGCGGGGGGCCCGTCGGGCTGACGACGCTCGCGGTCGCGGTCGGCGAGGAGCCGGAGACCGTCGAGACCGTCGCCGAGCCGTTCCTCGTGCGCGAGGGGCTCATCGGCCGCACCCCCCGCGGGCGCGTCGCGACCCCGCGCGCGTGGGAGCACCTCGGTCTGCCGGGGCCGGAGGGCCCGGCGACCCTGTTCGGCTGACCGGGGCGGCGACTCGCCGGGGGAGCGGCGGCGTCGGGCACCACGGGCAGGGCCCTAGGGCCCAGGTGCGCCGGGCCGGACGGTGCGCAGCTGCCCGGGCCGCTCCTGACCGGGGCCGGCGGCAGCCGCGCGTCGTTCTGCGGCGGTGTGGCGGTCGCCTAGACTGCCCCGCGGCGCCTACCGAAGGACGTGACCAGCCCCATGGAATACCTCATCCTGCCGCTCCTCCTGATCGGCCTCCTGTGGTTGATGAGCGCGCCTCAGCGGCGGATGCGCAAGGAGCAGGCCGCCATGCTCGAGCGGCTCGCGCCCGGGGCCCAGGTCATGACCCACGGCGGCCTGTACGGCACGGTCGTGGAGCTCGCGGACGACGTCGTCGTGCTCGAGACCTCGCCCGGCGTGACGATGCGCTGGGCCACCCGCGCGATCGCGCGCATCGTCGAGCCGACGACCGACGAGGACGCGATCGAGGGCGAGGACTGGGACGAGGACGCCGAGTACGAGGACGCCGAGTACGACGGCGAGCACGACGAGGACGCGGAGTACGACGACGGCGACGAGGAGACGGACGCCGCGGCCGACGACGACTGGCCCGACGTCGAGGTCCCCGACGACGCCTCGAGCCTCACCGACGAGGACGACGACACGGGCCGCTGAGCCCAAACCGCACGAGAGAAGAACCACGTTGGCAACCACCACCCGCCGGGGACGGCCCGTGCGTTCGCTGGTCACCCTGGCGATCCTGGTCCTGGCCCTGGCCGGGGCGCTGCTCGCCGGTGACCGCTGGTCCGACGCGAGCCTGACCCCGCAGCTCGCGCTCGACCTCGAGGGCGGCACCGAGATCATCCTGCAGCCCGTCGCGATGGACGGCGCCCGGGTGACCGATCAGGCCATCGCGCAGGCCATCGACGTCATCCGCCAGCGCGTCGACGCCTCCGGCGTGGCCGAGGCCGAGATCACCAGCCAGGGCGGCACGAACATCGTCGTCGCGCTGCCGGGCCAGCCGAGCGAGGAGACCCTGCGGCTCGTCCGCGAGTCCGCGCAGATGGTCTTCCGCCCGGTGCTCGCCGTCGCGATGCCGCAGCCCGTGCTGCCCGGCGACGACGCGGGCGAGGCGCCTGAGGACGACACGGCGGCCGACCCCGTCGACGGCGCCGAGGAGCCCGCGGACGGCCAGGAGCCCGCCGACGACGCGGGAGACGCGGGTGACACGGACGACACCGAGCCGTCGCAGGTGAGCAAGGCGGCGACGGACGACGCGGGGACGCCCAGCGACCCGAGCGACCTCGCGTGGCTCACCGACGAGCTGCTCGCCGAGATGGACGCGCTCGACTGCACCGACCCGGCCAACCTCGTGGGTGGCGCGAGCCGGATCGGCGACCCGGACGCAGCGGTCGTCACCTGCGCGGCCGACGGCAGCGCCAAGTACGCGCTCGGCCCGGTGGAGATCCGCGGCGACATGATCGACGGCGCGGCCTCGCAGCTCCGCGTGACGGCCCAGGGCGCGATCACCAACGAGCGGGTCGTGACCCTCGAGTTCGACGGCGAGGGCGCCGACGCGTTCGCGGCGACGACCACGCGCCTCTCGCAGCTGGAGTCGCCGCGGGACCAGTTCGCGATCGTGCTCGACGGCCTGGTCATCTCCGCGCCGTACGTGAACCAGCCGATCCCGAACGGCCAGGCCGAGATCTCGGGCAACTTCACCCAGGCCCAGGCGAACACGCTGGCCCGACAGCTCAACTTCGGATCGCTGCCGCTGAGCTTCGAGGTGCGCAGCGAGGAGCAGATCTCCGCGACGCTCGGCGCCGAGCAGCTGCAGCGCGGCCTGCTCGCCGGCCTCATCGGCCTCGTCCTGGTGGGGATCTACTCACTCGCCCAGTACCGGGCGCTCGGCTTCGTGACGATCGCGTCGCTGGTCGTCGCGGGCGTCGTCGCGTACCTGACGATCACGGTGCTGTCGTGGGTCCAGGGCTACCGGCTGAGCCTGCCCGGCGTGGCCGGCCTCATCGTGGCGATCGGCATCACGGCGGACTCGTTCATCGTGTACTTCGAGCGGATCAAGGACGAGCTCCGCGAGGGCCGCACGCTCGCGGCCGCGGTCGCGACCGGGTGGTCGCGCGCCAAGCGCACGATCCTCGCCTCCGACGCCGTGAGCCTCATCGCGGCAGTGGTGCTCTACTTCCTCGCGGTGGGCGGCGTCCGCGGCTTCGCCTTCACGCTGGGTCTGACCACCGTCATCGACCTCGTCGTGGTCTTCCTCTTCACGCACCCGCTGATGCTGCTCCTGGCGCGCCGGCCGTTCTTCGCCGAGGGCCACCGGTTCTCCGGCCTCGACCCGAGCATGCTCGGCGTCAAGCGCCGGTACGTCGGGCGGGGCCGTGTCGCGGAGGCCGGCGAGCCCGCCGACGGCGGCACGTCCGAGCCCGTCGCGGCCGGGGCTGCGCGCACGACGATCGCCGAGCGCAAGGCCGCCGCCCGGAGCGGCGCCGCGCAGGCCGAGGGGAAGGACGCCTGATGCCCGGCAGGATGGCCCAGTGGGGCAACGACCTCTACAGCGGTCGGCGCTCGTACGAGATCGTCGGCACGCGCCGGATCTGGTTCTCCGTCGGCATCGGCGTCGTCCTCGTCTCGACGATCCTGCTGCTGACGGTCGGCCTGAACCTCGGCATCGCCTTCCGCGGCGGCTCGGAGTTCACCGTCTCCGGCGTCACGGACGTCTCCGAGCAGCCCGCGATCGACGCCGTGACCGAGACCGAGGGCGCCGAGCCCCCGCGCGTGTCCATCGTCGGCGAGAACACCGTCCGCGTGCAGACCTCGCAGCTCTCCGACGAGCAGACCACCGACCTGGCCGCGCGGCTCGCGGAGGCGTACGACGTCCCCGAGGCCCAGGTCGGCTCGTCCTTCATCGGCGCGACGTGGGGCGCGGACGTGACGAGCAAGGCGCTGCGGGGCCTCGTCATCTTCCTCGTGCTCGTCTCGCTGGTGCTCACCGTCTACTTCCGCGACTGGCGGATGGCCGTGTCGGGCATCGTCGCCCTCCTGCACGACGTCGCGATCACGGTGGGCGTGTACGCCGCCATCGGGTGGGAGGTCACGCCGGCGACGGTCATCGGCTTCCTCACGATCCTCGGCTACTCGCTGTACGACACCGTCGTCGTGTTCGACAAGGTGCGCGAGAACGTCACGGGCGTGCTCGACCAGAAGCGCTTCACGTACGGCGAGCTGGCCAACCTCGCGGTGAACCAGACGCTCGTGCGCTCGCTCAACACGTCGGTGGTCGCGGTCCTGCCGGTCGCGTCGATCCTCTTCATCGGCGCGTTCCTGCTCGGCGCCGGCACGCTGCGGGACATCTCCCTGGCGCTGTTCATCGGCATCATCGTCGGGACCTTCTCGTCGGTGTTCCTCGCGACGCCGCTGCTCGTGTGGCTGCGCGAGCGCGAGCCCGCCATCGCGGCCCACAACGCCAAGGTCGCCGCCGCGCGAGCGAAGGCCGCCGCCGAGGGCAAGCAGGACGACGGCCCGAAGGTCCGCGTGGGCTCGCTCACGCCGGGCGGGCACCTGGGCAACCGTGCGCAGCCGCGACGCCGGCGCGCGAACCGACCCGCTGGGAGGCGGTCATGACGACCTCGGCAGCCACCGCCGACCTCGCCGCGCGCGCGGCCGCGCTCGTGGCGGACGTCCCGGACTACCCGCAGCCGGGTGTGGTGTTCAAGGACATCACGCCGCTGCTCGCCGACGGGCCCATGCTTCGCGAGGTCGTCGAGCACCTCGCGGCGCAGGCGCCCGGGCCGATCGACCTCGTCGTCGGCATGGAGGCGCGCGGGTTCATCCTCGGCGCGCCCGTGGCCGTCGAGCTGGGCGCGGGCTTCATCCCGGTCCGCAAGGCGGGAAAGCTCCCGCGCGAGGTCCTGGCCGGCGCCTACGAGCTCGAGTACGGCAGCGCGGTGCTCGAGGTGCACCCGGACACCATCCGCGACGGCGCGCGCGTGCTCGTCGTGGACGACGTGCTGGCCACGGGCGGCACCGCCGCGGCGACCGTCGCGCTCCTCGAGAAGGCGGGCGGCGTCGTCGTCGGCCTGTCGTTCCTCATGGAGCTGACCTTCCTCGAGGGCCGCGGCAAGCTCGCCGGCCGGCACATCGACGCGCTCCTGACGTACTGACCCGCCGGGCCCCGCGCACGCGCCGACCGCGGCGCGACCTGGGCGTCCACGGGTCGGGACCGGGCATACCCCGGGCGTCCTCGTCGTTCCCCTGACAGTAGACTCAGGGCCTCGCGGGAGGAGGGGAGATGGCCGAGACCACGTCGCCTGTCCCGCCCGCGCGCCCGGACCCCGCGGAGCAGACCGCCGCGGCGACCCAGCCGCCGGCCCCCGCCCCCGTGCTCGCGATGCCGGCGCCCCGCGCGCCCGGCAACGAGCCGCCGGCGGTCGCCTCGCCCCCGAACCGCGTGCGGTCGCGCCTCGTGCGGTTCGGCTCGCGGCAGTCCGCCGCCTCGCCCGTGCTCGAGCCCCTGTTGGCGGCCGTGCGGGCGAACCACCCGCGCGCCGACGTGTCCATCCTCGAGCGCGCGTACGCGGTCGCCGAGCGGGCGCACCGCGGGCAGACGCGGCGCAGCGGCGACCCGTACATCACGCACCCGGTGGCGGTGGCGACGATCCTCGCCGACCTCGGCATGACGCCGCCGACGCTCGCGGCGGCGCTGCTGCACGACACGGTCGAGGACACCGACTACTCGCTCGAGGAGCTGCGCGCCGACTTCGGCGACGAGATCGCGGGCCTCGTCGACGGCGTCACCAAGCTCGACCGCGTGTCCTACGGCGACGCCGCCCAGGCGGAGACCGTGCGGAAGATGGTCGTGGCGATGTCGCGCGACATCCGCGTGCTCGTCATCAAGCTCGCGGACCGGCTGCACAACGCGCGCACGTGGCGATTCGTGCCCCAGGAGTCCGCGCGCCGGAAGGCCCGCGAGACGCTCGAGATCTACGCGCCGCTGGCCCACCGGCTCGGCATGAACACGATCAAGTGGGAGCTGGAGGACCTCGCGTTCGCCACGCTCTACCCGAAGGTCTACGAGGAGATCGTCCACCTCGTGGCCGAGCGCGCCCCGGCCCGGGACGAGTACCTGTCGGTCGTGCGCGAGCGCGTCATCGCGGACCTGCGCGCCGCCAAGGTGAAGGCGACGGTCACCGGCCGCCCGAAGCACTACTACTCGATCTACCAGAAGATGATCGTGCGGGGCCGCGACTTCGCCGACATCTACGACCTCGTGGGCGTGCGCGTCCTGGTCGACACGGTGCGGGACTGCTACGCGGCGCTCGGCGCCCTGCACGCGCGATGGAACCCGGTCCCCGGCCGGTTCAAGGACTACATCGCGATGCCCAAGTTCAACATGTACCAGTCGTTGCACACGACGGTCATCGGGCCGGGTGGCAAGCCCGTCGAGATCCAGATCCGCACGCACGACATGCACCGGCGGGCGGAGTACGGCGTCGCGGCGCACTGGAAGTACAAGGAGAGCACCAAGGGCGGCCAGGCCGACGGCGCCGGCGACATGGCGTGGCTGCGCCAGCTCGTCGACTGGCAGCAGGAGACGGCCGACCCGACGGAGTTCCTCGAGTCGCTGCGGTTCGAGATCAAGGGTCAGGAGGTCTTCGCGTTCACGCCCAAGGGCGACGTGCACGCGCTGCCCGCCGGCTCGACCCCCGTGGACTTCGCCTACTCGGTGCACACCGAGGTGGGCCACCGGACGATGGGTGCGCGCGTCAACGGGCGTCTCGTCCCGCTCGACTCGCCCCTCGAGAACGGCGACGTCGTCGAGATCCTCACCTCGAAGTCGGAGGCGGCGGGCCCCAGCCGGGACTGGATGACGTTCGTCAAGAGCCCGCGCGCGCGCAACAAGATCCGGCAGTGGTTCAGCAAGGAGCGCCGCGAGGAGGCGATCGAGCACGGCAAGGTCGCCATCGCCAAGGCGATGCGCAAGCAGAACCTGCCGATCCAGCGCCTGCTCACGCACGAGGCGCTCGTCGCCCTCGCGAACGAGATGCGCTACGCGGACGTCTCCGCGCTGTACGCCGCGATCGGCGAGGGACAGGTGTCCGCGGCGACGGTCGTGCACCGGCTCGTGCAGTCGATGGGCGGCGAGTCGGGCACGGAGGAGGACGTCGCCGAGACCGCCCGCCCGGGCCGCCAGCCGCGGGTGCGCACGAGCGACGCGGGCGTCGTCGTGCGCGGCGTGACCGACGTGTGGGCCAAGCTCGCCAAGTGCTGCACCCCGGTGCCGGGCGACGAGATCGTCGGCTTCGTCACGCGCGGCGCGGGCGTGAGCGTGCACCGCGCGGACTGCGGCAACGTCGAGGGCCTGCGGGCGCAGCCGGAGCGCATGGTCGAGGTCGAGTGGGACGTCGGCCCGAACACGCTGTTCCTCGTCCAGATCCAGGTCGAGGCGCTCGACCGGGCGCGGCTGCTGTCCGACGTGACGCGGGTCCTCTCGGACCACCACGTGAACATCCTGTCCGCCACCGTGTCGACGACCCGCGACCGCGTGGCGATGTCGCGGTTCATCTTCGAGATGGCCGACCCGGCGCACCTGAACTCGGTCCTCGCGGCCGTGCGCAAGGTGGACGGCGTCTTCGACGTCTACCGGATCACCGGCTCGCGCGCGACCGAGCTGCCGGCGCGCGCCTGAGCTGCCCGCGCGCGCCTGAGGCCCGGAAGCGCGGACGGCGCCGTCCCCGTGGGGGACGACGCCGTCCGCGTGCCCGCGTCGCGTCAGCCGCGCGCCTCCGCGGCGGCCCGCTCGACCTGCTCGAGCCACGCCCGGCGCGCGGTCAGGGCCTCCTCGATCTCGCGCACCTTGCGCGCGTCCCCGGCCTCCTGGGCCTTGGCGAGGTCCGCCTCGAGCGACGCGATCGCGGCGACGAGCTGCGCAGCGGCGCCCTCGGCACGCGCCCGCGTCTCGGGGTTCGTCCGCTGCCAGCGGGACTGCTCTGCGTCGCGCACCGCCTGCTCGACCGCGCGCAGCCGGCCCTCGACGCGCTGGACGTCGGCGCGCGGGACCTTGCCGACGCGCTCCCAGCGGTCCTGGATCGAGCGCAGCGCCGCCCTCGCGGCCGCGAGGTCCGTCACCGGGACGAGGCGCTCGGCCTCCTCGAGCAGCTGGAGCTTGACCTCGAGGTTCGCGGAGAACTCGGCGTCGGTCGCCCTGTGGTGCGCGTCGCGAGCCGAGAAGAACGTGTCCTGCGCGGCCCGGAACCGGGCCCACAGCGCGTCGTCGTCCTTGCGGTTCGCGCGGCCTGCGGCCTTCCAGCGGGCCATGAGGTCGCGGAACGCGGCCGAGGTGGCGCCCCAGTCGGTGCTGCCGGCGAGTGCCTCGGCCTCGGCGACGATGCGCTCCTTCGCCTCGCGCGCGGCCTGGTTGGCCTTCTCGAGCTCGGCGAACCAGCGGCGGCGCTCACGGTCGAAGGTCGAGCGCGCGTGGCTGAACCGCTTCCACAGCGCGTCCTCCGACGTCCGGTCGAGGCGCGGGCCGCGGCGCTGAGCCTCCTTCCACTGCTCGAGGAGGGTGCGCAGCTGCTCACCGGCCGGGCGCCACTGCATCTTGGCCGGGTCGGTGGCGGCGATCTTCTCCGCCTGCTCGACGAGCGCGGTGCGCGCCTCGAGCGCCGCCTGCTTCGCGGCGGCGCGCTCGGCCTCGACCGCCGCCCGGCGCTCGGCGGCCCGCTCGCGCAGGCCGTCCAGGCGCGCCCGGAGCGCGTCGAGGTCGCCGACCGCGGCCGGCGCCTCGAGCTGCGCGCCGAGGTGCTCGAGCGTGGTGTCGATCTCCTTCACGGACAGGTCGGTGGCCGCGAGGCGGGTCTCGAACAGCCCGACCTTGGCGTGCAGGTCGGCGTACCGGCGCACGTAGAACGCGATCGCCTCGGCCGGGTCGGCGCCGGGGTACTGACCGACCTCGCGCTCACCGGCGGCCTCGCGCACCCACACGGTGCCGTCCTCGGCCACCCGGCCGAACGTGGCGGCCTCCGCGAGCTCGGCCTCGGACAGGTCCGGCGGCGGCGGGACCGCCGGGGTCCCGTGCTGGACGACGGCGGCCGGCGTGGCCGGGTGGCCCTTCGGCCCGCGCCGCAGGGCGGCGGGCGACGGGCGCGGGGTCGGCCGCGGGGCCGGGGTCGGCTCGGCCGTGGCCTCCGCGGCCCGCTCGGAAGCCGTGGGCTGGTCGGCGGGCGCGGGCTGGTCGGCCTGCGACGCGACCTCGGCCGCGGCCTCGGGCGTCGCGTCGACGTCGGCGGCCTCGACCGGCTCGGCGGCGTCGTCGGCGGCCTCCTCGGTCGCCGACTCGGCCGCCGGCTGGGCCTCGTCCTCGGCCGCGGGCTGCGCGGTCGGCTCGGCCTCGGCCTCTGCCGGCTCCGGGGCCGGCGCGGCGACCTCGGTCGCCTCGGCCGCGGTCGCCTCGACCTCGGGAGCGGCCGGAGCGACCGGCGTCGCGTCGGTCGGCTCGGCGGCGGCGTCGTGCGTGGGGCTCTCGCTCACTGGACCTGCACTCCCTCGATCGTGACCTCCATGGCCGGCGTCTGCGCGGTGCCCTCGGCGATACCCGCCTCGGCCACCGCCGTCAGGACGTCCATGCCCTCGACGATGCGCCCGAACACCGTGTACCCGCCAGCGGCGTCGGACGGGATCGTCGAGTCCTCGTAGACGAGGAAGAACTGGCTGCCCATGCTGTACCCGTCGCCGCTCACGCGGGCCATGGCGAGGGTGCCGGCGGGGTAGACGTCGTCCGCCGGGGCGTTCTCGATGGGCCCGAAGCGGTAGTCCGGGCCGCCGGTGCCGGTGCCCTCGGGGTCACCGCACTGGAGCACGAAGATGCCGGTCGTCGTGAGCCGGTGGCACGTGGTGCCGTCGAAGAAGCCCTCCTGGGCGAGCGAGACGAACGAGGCGACGGCCTGCGGGGCGGCCGCGCCGTCGAGCTCGAGCACGAGGTCGCCGGCCGTCGTCGTGAGCGTCGCCGTCCACGTGCGGCCCTCGGCGAGGGCGGGGTCGGGCACGTCGCCCGTGTTCGTGGGCTCGGGCGTCGGCTCCTCGGCCGGGGTGGTGGGCTCGGCGGTGGGCGTCTCCTCGGCGGACGGCGCGGGCTCCTCGGAGCCGGAGGCCGTCGCGATCAGCCAGACCAGCGCGACGAGCGCGAGGCCGCCGAGCACCGAGCCGACGACGACCGCGCGGCGGCGACGCCGGGCGCGCACCTCCTGCTGATGGGCGAGCCACTTCTCGTAGCGGCGACGCGCGTACTCGCGCTGCTGCTTCTTCGAGGTCACCTCGGACTCCCGTGTCGTCTCGGCCGTGCGCGGGCGCGGCCCGCAGGCCGGCGGGGCACGCCGCCGAGCCTCGCACAGTCTAGGCAAGAGGCCAGGTCCCCACGGACCCCCGGTGGTCCCAGGGACGTCACGGTCTGGTCTCGACGCCGCCGGTACGCTTGGCCGGTGCTGATCCGGACGGTGGTCGCGCCCCTGCTCGGGACCAACTGCTACCTGGTGCCGGACGGCGACCGCTGCGTCGTCGTCGACCCGGGCGGCGGGGCCGCGGACGCGATCCGTGCCGCGCTGGCGGAGGCAGGGACCACGCCGTCGGCGGTCGTCGTCACCCACGGCCACGCCGACCACACCTGGGCCGCGGCCGAGCTGTCCGACGAGCACGGCGTCCCCGTGCTCGTGCACGAGGCCGACGCCTACCGCCTGCAGGACCCGGTGGGCAGCCTCGGGCCGCTGGGCCGCCAGCTGGCCCTCATGGTCGGCGAGCCCGACGGCCCGCCGGTGCCGACGCGCCTCGAGCCCTTCCGGGCGGACGCCGACGAGCCGACGTCCCTGGTCGGACCGTTGCGCGCGCTGCACGCGCCCGGCCACACCGAGGGCTCCACCGTGTACCTGCTCGACGGCCCCGACGGACCGGTCGCGCTGACCGGCGACGTGCTGTTCGCGGGCACGATCGGGCGGTGCGACCTGCCCGGCGGGGACGAGGCCGCCATGGCCGCCACGCTGCGGCGGCTCGCCCGGCTCGACCCGGCCACACGGGTCCTGCCCGGCCACGGCCCCGCGAGCACCCTCGCCCACGAGCTCACCACCAACCCGTTCCTTCGCGCCGGGACCCGCTGACCCGGCCCGCCGTACGACAAGGAGCACCCATGGCACGCCCGAGCCCGCTGTCCGGATTCCCGGAGTGGCTGCCCGACGGTCGGGTCGTCGAGCAGCACGTCCTGGACACCCTGCGCCGGACCTTCGAGCTGCACGGGTTCGCCGGGATCGAGACCCGCGCGGTCGAGCCGCTGGACCAGCTCCTGCGCAAGGGCGAGACGAGCAAGGAGATCTACGTCCTGCGCCGGCTGCAGGAGGAGGACGCCCCGGAGCGCGAGCGCGGCGACCGGGAGCGCGGGCTGGGCCTGCACTTCGACCTCACCGTGCCGTTCGCGCGGTACGTGCTCGAGAACGCCGGCAGGCTGCACTTCCCGTTCCGGCGCTACCAGATCCAGAAGGTGTGGCGCGGGGAACGGCCCCAGGAGGGCCGGTTCCGAGAGTTCGTCCAGGCCGACGTCGACGTCGTCGGGGCCGGTGAGCTGCCCTACCACTACGAGGTGGAGCTGCCCCTCGTCATGGCCGATGCGTTCGCCGCGCTGGCCGACGTCGGCGTGCCGCCCGTGCGGATCCTCGTGAACAACCGCAAGGTCGTCGAGGGCTTCGCGCGCGGCGTCGGCCTGGACGACGTCGAGGCGGTGCTGCGCAGCGTCGACAAGATCGACAAGATCGGGCCCGACGCCGTCGCGGACCTGCTGCGCGCGGAGGCGGGGGCCTCGGACGCGCAGGCGGCCGCGATGCTCGAGCTCGCCGCGGTCCGCGGTGAGGGCGCGGTCGAGCGGGTCCGCGAGCTCGCGCGCCGGCACGGCGCGGACGACGGCGAGGGCGGCCTGCTCGCCACGGGCCTCGCCGAGCTCGAGGCGCTCGTGGCGGCCGCCGCCGAGCGGGCGCCCGGGGTCATCGAGGCGGACCTGAAGATCGCGCGCGGCCTCGACTACTACACGGGGTCGGTCTACGAGACGGTGCTCGTCGGGCACGAGGACCTCGGCTCCATCTGCTCCGGCGGCCGGTACGACGCCCTCGCGAGCGACGGCTCGACGACCTACCCCGGCGTCGGCCTGTCCATCGGCGTCTCGCGCCTCGTCTCGCGCCTGCTGTCGGCGGACCTGGTGCGCGCGACCCGCGGCGTGCCGAGCGCCGTGGTCGTCGCGGTGACGAGCGAGGAGACGCGCCGGGACAGCGAGGCCGTCGCGACGGCGCTGCGCGCCCGCGGGATCCCGGTCGAGGTCGCGCCGTCGGCGGCGAAGTTCGGCAAGCAGATCCGCTACGCCGACCGGCGCGGCGTGCCGTTCGTGTGGTTCCCGGCGACGCCCGCGCGGACCACCGAGACGGGTGAGGTCGTGCCCGCGGCGGGGCACTCGGTCAAGGACATCCGCTCGGGCGAGCAGGTGCCGGCCGACCCCGAGACGTGGGTGCCGCCGGCCGAGGACCGGTTCCCGCGCGTCGTGCCCGGTCCCGCCGCCGGCTGAGCCCCGAGGCCGGCCCCCTTGACCGAGGCTCGAACACGTGTTCGACTCGTGGGGTGCGATGGGACGGCCGGCAGGTGGGGGCGGACGACGACGCCGTGCTGCCCGGGCTCGGGCTCGCCGGGCTCGTGCGGAGCGTGCGCACGCCCGAGTTCGCCGGCGTCACGTTCCACGAGGTGCTCGCGCGCACGGCGGTCAACCGGGTGGCGGCGCCCATGCCGTTCCGATGGTCGCTCAACCCGATGCGCGGGTGCCTGCACGGCTGCGTCTTCTGCTACGCGCGGCGCACGCACGAGTTCCTCGACCTCGGTCCGGGCGACGACTTCGCGCGGCAGGTCGTCGTCAAGACGAACGTCGCCGACGTGCTGCGCGCGGAGCTCGCCCGCCCCACGTGGGCGCGCGAGCACGTCGCCGTCGGCACGATCAGCGACCCGTACCAGCGCGCCGAGGGTCGCTACCGCCTCATGCCGGAGGTCGTCCGGGCGTTCGCGGACGCGGCCACGCCGTTCTCCGTGACGACGCGCGGCACGCTGCTGCGGCGCGACCTGCCCCTGCTCGCCGAGGCCGCGACGCGCGTCCGTGTGGGGGTGAACGTCTCGCTCGGCCTGCTCGACGAGCGGCTCGCCCGCGCGCTGGAGCCGGGCGCGCCGAGCCCGCGCGCGCGGCTCGAGCTCGTCGCCGCGGTGCGCGACGCCGGGCTGCCCTGCCACGTCTTCGTCGCACCCGTGCTGCCGTGGCTCACCGACGACGTGCGCGCCCTCGACGAGCTGCTGGGCGCCGTCGTGGCCGCCGGTGCCTCGGCGGTGACCGTCCTGTCCCTGCGGCTGCCCGGCTCGGTGCGCGACGTGTTCCTCGGCTGGCGCGCGGCCGAGCGGCCGGACCTCGTCGGGCGCTACCGGGCTCTGTACCGGGGCGCGTCCGCGCCGGAGTACGGCCGACGGCTCGCGGCGCGCGTGCGCCCCCTCCTGGCCCGTCACGGGCTCGCCCGGCCGCGGGACCGCCGTCCGCCCGCGCCGCCCGCGGCGGTGCCCGCCCCGCTCGACGCACCGACGCTCTTCTGACCGCGCCCCGGCCACGCCGGACACGGGCCGCGCGGGCGGGCCGGAGGCGTTCCGGGGCGACCCGCGCCCCGCCACTAGACTCGTGGGGCCCGCGCCGCCCCGCGGCGGTGCCCGGCACCCGACGACTCCGCTGGAAGGACCTCCGTGCTCCGCACCCACACCGCCGGCTCCCTGCGAGCCGAGCACATCGGCCAGACCGTGACGCTCGCCGGATGGGTCGACCGGCGCCGGGACCACGGCGGGGTCGCGTTCATCGACCTGCGCGACGCGTCGGGCATCGCCCAGGTCGTCGTCCGCGACGAGGCGGTCGCGCACGGCCTGCGCGCCGAGTACGTGATCCAGGTGACCGGCGTCGTGCAGCGGCGCCCGGAGGGCAACGAGAACCCGAACCTCGCCACGGGCGAGATCGAGGTGCCCGCGGACCGCGTCGTCGTGCTCAACGAGTCCGCGCCGCTGCCGTTCCAGGTGTCGCACGCGGTCGACGAGCCGATCGGCGAGGAGATCCGGCTCAAGTACCGCTACCTGGACCTGCGCCGCCCCGGGCCCCAGCACGCCCTGCGGCTGCGCGCCAAGGCCAACGCGGCGGCCCGCAAGGTGCTGGACGCGCACGGCTTCGTCGAGGTGGAGACGCCGACGATGACGCGCTCGACGCCCGAGGGCGCGCGCGACTTCATCATCCCGGCGCGCCTCGCGCCCGGCTCCTGGTACGCGCTGCCCCAGTCGCCCCAGCTGTTCAAGCAGCTGCTCATGGTCGCCGGGCTCGAGCGGTACTACCAGATCGCCCGCTGCTACCGCGACGAGGACTTCCGCGCCGACCGGCAGCCCGAGTTCACCCAGCTCGACGTCGAGATGAGTTTCGTCGAGCAGGACGACGTCATCGCCGTGGCCGAGGAGGTGCTCGTCGAGCTGTGGCGGCTCATCGGGCACGAGATCACCACGCCCATCCCGCGGATGACCTACGCCGACGCGATGGCGAGGTACGGCACCGACAAGCCGGACCTGCGGTTCGGCCTCGAGCTCGTCGAGCTGACCGAGTTCTTCGAGGACACGCCGTTCCGCGTGTTCCAGGCGCCCTACGTCGGCGCCCTCGTCCAGCCCGGCGGCGCGTCCACGCCGCGGCGCGGCTTCGACGCGTGGCAGGAGTGGGCCAAGCAGCGCGGCGCGCGGGGCCTCGCCTACGTCACGGTCGGGGAGGACGGCGAGCTCGGCGGGCCGGTCGCCAAGAACATCTCCGACGCCGAGCGCGCGGGCCTGGCCGCGGCCGTCGGCGCGAAGCCGGGCGACGCCGTGTTCTTCGCCGCGGGCAAGCCCTCCGAGGCGCGCGCCCTGCTCGGCGCCGCGCGCCTGGAGATCGGCAGGCGCGGCGGCCTCATCGACGAGGACGCCTGGTCGTTCGTCTGGGTCGTCGACGCGCCCCTGTTCAAGCCCACGGGCGAGGACGACGACGTCGCGGTCGGCTCCGGCGCCTGGACCGCCGTGCACCACGCCTTCACGTCGCCGAACCCGGACTGGATCGACAGGTTCGAGGAGGACCCGGGCAACGCCCTGGCCTACGCCTACGACATCGTCTGCAACGGCAACGAGATCGGCGGCGGTTCGATCCGTATCCACCGCCGCGACGTGCAGGAGCGGATCTTCCGCGTCATGGGCATCGGGCCCGAGGAGGCCCAGGAGAAGTTCGGCTTCCTGCTCGACGCGTTCCAGTACGGCGCCCCGCCGCACGGCGGCATCGCGTTCGGCTGGGACCGCATCGCCGCGCTGCTCACCCGCTCCGACTCGATCCGCGAGGTCATCGCCTTCCCGAAGTCGGGCGGCGGCTACGACCCGCTGACCGGGGCGCCGGCGCCCATCACGCCGGAGCAGCGCAAGGAGGCCGGCGTGGACGCGGTGCCCGAGAAGCAGGCCCCCGCGGCTCAGTCCTGAGGTGCCGCGCCCGGAGGTCGCGGGGGCGGTCACCGACCTGCCCGAGCCGTGGTGCGCCGAGCCGTACCTGGTGATGTCGTACGGCCGGTGCGAGGTCGTGCGGGCCTGGTCCGGCGAGCGCGCCCTCGTGGCGCACGTGCGGGGCGGCGGCCGACGCTCGCCCGGGCTGGTCGGGCTCGGCCCGGCCGCAGAGGTCGCCGCCCTGGTCGACCGCGCGGTCGCCGACGGCGCCGACGGCGCCGGCGACGCCGTGCGCTGGGCGACGCTCACGCGCGGCGCGTGGGACGCCGTCGGGCCCGAGGTGCGCGAGCGGACCGCCGGCTGGTCGGCGCCGGGGGAGTGGGACTGCATGTGGACCCACGCGCCGCTGACCGGTGTGCGGGAGCACCCCGTCGAGCGCCTCGCGGCGGACGACCCGGCCGTGGCGGCGGAGGTCGCCGAGGCGCTCGACCGCGCGCACCCGACGGCGAGCACGCCTCCCGGGGACCCGCGGCTCGCCGGGTGGTGGGTCGTGCGCGAGGAGGGGCGCGTCGTCGCGCTGGTCGGCGCGCTGCGGACGAGCCCGGGTCTCGCGCCGCAGCTCGTGTCGCTCGGCGTCGACCCCGGCCACCGCGGACGGGGCCTGGCGGGGGCCGTGCTGGCGGCCGCGGTCCGGGACTGCCTCGCCGAGCCGACCGAGGTCGGGCCGCCCGCCGCTTGGCTCGGCCTCTACGCGCGCAACGACGTCGCGCGCCGCGTGTACCTGCGCCACGGGTTCGTGCTGGGCCACGAGCTGTCCTCGCGCGACGCCCGCTGAGCCGGCGTCCGGATCCACCGCGGTACGCGGACAGGGTCGCTCGGGGGCCGGCCGGTCACCAGCGGCGCGGCGGGGGAGCCTCGCCCGACAGGGCCGCGTGGCGTGCCGGTGGGACGTCGTCGGGCGCGGACCCGGGGCCGAGTGCCGGGCCCTCCTGGTACGTCGCGGGCCCGTCCGGGACGGCGACCGCGCGCCGCCCCGCCCAGCGCCACGCGACGGTCGTCAGCGCCGCGAGCCCCACGCACACCACGCCGGTCACGGCGAAGCGCATCGCGTCGGAGGGCTGCCCCCCGCGCGCGGCCGCCACGACCAGCGTCGCCGTCTGGAGCAGCGTCCACGCCGCCATGCCGCAGGCGACCGCGAGCCGGGCGCCGCGACCCGGGGTGCGGTGCGCGGGCGGCCGCGTCGCGTCCGCGCGGGGGCCGGTCATCCGTGCGTCAGCCCGATGCGCGCGTGGACCCGCCGCAGCCAGCGGGGCGCCCACCAGTTCGCGCGCCCGAGGAGGGTCATGGTCGAGGGTACGAGGAGCATCCGGACGAGCGTCGCGTCGACGAGCACGGCGACCGCGAGCGCGAGGCCGACCTCCTTGATCACGAGCAGCTCGCCCATGACGAAGCCGAGGAAGACCACGATGATGATCGCGGCCGCCGAGGTGATGATCCGCCCGGAGCGCTGCAGCCCCGCCGCGACGGCGGTGTCGTTGTCCTCGCCGGCGTCGTGCTGCTCCTTGATGCGCGACAGCAGGAACACCTCGTAGTCCATGGCGAGGCCGAACCCGAACGCCAGCACGAGCGCCACGACGTAGGTCTCCAGGCCGCCCGTCGAGGTGAACCCGAGCAGCCCCTCGAGGTGGCCCTCCTGGAAGCCCCACACGAGCACGCCGAGCGTCGCTCCGAGCGAGACGGCGTTGGTGAGCAGGGCCTTGATCGGGACGAGCACCGACCCGGTCATGAGGAACAGCAGCACCAGGGTCGCGGCGACGACGACGCCGAGCGCCCACCACATGCGGTCGACCAGGGCGTCGATGAAGTCGATCTGGTTCGCCGCCTGCCCGGTCACCCACACCGGGAAGGGCGCGTCGAGGCCACGGACGGCGTGCACGACGTCCGTGGCCTCGCGCCCGCCCGGGTCGGCCGCCTCCGGGCGGACCCCGACGTAGACGTACGAGCCGACCGGCACCGGCGGGTCGACGGACGCCACGCCCGGGAGGTCGGCCAGGTGCTCCACCCAGGCGGCGACGTCGGCGAGCGTCGCCTCGGCGACGACCCGCACCGCGGGGGTGGCCGACCCCGGGTACTGCCGGGTGATCTCCTCCACGTAGGCGCGCTGGTCCGAGCCGCTGGGCAGCAGCTCGATCGTCGAGTTGCGCAGGTCGAGGTCGCGCGCGGGCGAGGCGAGGACGGCCAGCACGCCGAGCGAGCCGACGAGCCACAGCCACGGGTGCCGCTGCACCCTGCGGGCCAGCCGGGAGAACCCGCCCTCGGTGGACGTCACGTCGGACGTGCGCGCGAGCACGCGGCGCAGCCCGGGCACGCGCCCGACGAGGCCCGGGCGGACGAGCCGGCGACCCGCGAGCGCGAGCGCGGCCGGGACGAGGGTGAGGGCGGTCGCGAGCGCGATGAGCACGACGGAGGCGCCCGCGGTGCCGAACGTGCGCAGGATCTCCGGCTCGAACACCACGAGGCCCAGGACCGAGATCGCCACGGTGAGCGCGGAGAAGGCGACGGTCCGGCCGGCGGTGCGCATCGCGGCCCTGAGCGCCTCCTCGACGGCGCCGTCGCCCCGGCGGCGCCGCACCGACGCGCCGTCGTCGGCGTCGACCAGGCGGTGCAGCTCCTCGCGGAAGCGGGACACGATGAGCAGGCCGTAGTCGATGGACAGGCCCAGGCCGAGCACGGTGACGACGTTGAGGACGCTCGCGTCGAGCTCGAGGACGTACGACAGGCCGAACACGCTGCCGAGGCCGCCCGCGATCGACGCGACGGCGCCGATGAGCGGCATCCCGGCCGCGAGGAACCCGCCGAACACGAGGACCATGACGACGAGCGCCACGGGCAGCGCGACGGCCTCGCCCACCCGCAGGTCCTCCTCGACCTGCCCGGTGATCTCCTCGACGATGAGCGACGTGCCGCCGACCTGGCCGGTGACCTCCCGCGAGGGCGACGACAGGGCCTCGGGCGCGGCACGCAGGAGCGCCGTCACCTCGGCGAGGGCGGCGTCGGTCGTCTCGTCGTCGAGGTCGCGCTCGAGCTCGACGACGACGAGGAAGCCGCGCCCGTCGGCGGCCACGAGCGGGGCCGCGGCCGGGCTGGCCGGGCCGTCGGGCAGCACGAACGGGTCGATGACCGTGGCCACGCCCGGCACCGAGGCGAGCTCGGCGCGCAGCCGCCCGACCGGCGCGGACAGGTCCGTCGTGCGCGGGTCCACGCCGCGCACCGCGAGCGTCAGGCTCGGCCCGGCGGGGTTCTCCTCGGCGAGGATCGCCTCGCCCTGCTCGCTCTCCGAGCCGGGGACGGTGGGTGCCCCGGTCGTGAGGCGGTCGAACACGGTCTCGCCGCCGACGCCGAGGGTGGCCAGCGCGACGCACGCCGCCGAGAGGACGAACCAGACGGCGATGAGGGTCCGCGGACGACGTGCGGCGAGGCGTCCCAGGGAGTCCAGCACGCCCGCAGCATCGCAGGTCCGGGGCCCGCGAGGCACATCGGTCGCGCGCGGACGACGTCCGTGGCGCCTCGTAGGCTTCGGACATGGACCTGTTCGACGCCGTGAGCTCCACCGCCCAGGGGCTCCCCGGCGTCGGCGCCGGGTCGCCGCTCGCGGTGCGCATGCGCCCGCGCACGCTGGCCGAGGTGGCCGGCCAGGAGCACCTGCTCGAGCCCGGGTCCCCGCTGCGCCGTCTCGTCGAGCCGGCCGACGAGGGCGCGCGGCAGGCCGCGCCGTCGTCCGTCGTGCTGTGGGGCCCGCCCGGCACCGGCAAGACGACCCTGGCGTACCTCATCGCCACCTCCTCGGGCCGCCGGTTCGTCGAGCTGTCCGGCGTGACCTCCGGTGTCAAGGACGTGCGCGCGGTCGTGGAGGAGGCGCGCCGGCGCCTGGCGACCGGCGGGCCCGAGACGGTGCTCTTCGTCGACGAGGTGCACCGGTTCTCGACCACGCAGCAGGACGCGCTGCTGCCCAGCGTGGAGAACCGGTGGGTGACGCTCGTGGCGGCGACGACGGAGAACCCGAGCTTCTCGGTCACCGCGCCGCTGCTCTCCCGGTCCCTGCTGCTCACGCTGCGCCCCCTGACCGACGACGACGTCCGCTCGCTCGTCCGCCGCGCCCTGACCGACGAGCGGGGCCTGGACGGCGCGGTCGAGCTCGCCGAGGACGCCGAGGCCCACCTCGTGCGGCTGGCCGGCGGGGACGCGCGGCGCGCGCTGACGATCCTCGAGGCCGCGGCGGGCGCCGCGCTCGAGACGCACGACGGCGGCGGGGGCGTGCCGGTCGTCGACCTGGCCACCGTCGAGCGCGCGGTGGACGTCGCCGCGGTGCGGTACGACCGCGCGGGCGACCAGCACTACGACGTCGCGAGCGCGTTCATCAAGGCGATGCGCGGCTCGGACGTCGACGCCGCGCTGCACTACCTCGCGCGCATGGTCGTGGCGGGGGAGGACCCGCGGTTCATCGCGCGCCGGATCGTCATCGCGGCCGCGGAGGAGGTCGGGATGGCCGACCCGTCCGCGCTGCGCACGGCGGTCGCGGCCGCGCAGGCGGTGCAGCTCATCGGCATGCCCGAGGCGCGGATCGTGCTCGCCGAGGCCGTGGTGCACGTCGCCACCGCGCCGAAGTCGAACGCCGCCTACCGCGCGATCGACGCGGCGATCGCGGACGTCCGGGCGGGCAAGGCGGGCCCGGTGCCCGCGCACCTGCGGGACACGCACTACTCCGGCGCCGAGCGGCTCGGCCACGGCGAGGGGTACCGGTACGCGCACGACGAGCCGCACGGCGTCGCGCGCCAGCAGTACGCGCCGGACGCCCTCGTCGACGCCCGCTACTACGAGCCCACCGACCGCGGGTACGAGCGCGAGGTCGGGGCACGTCTCGAGCGGATCCGCCAGATCCTGCACGGCCGCTGACGATGGAGCTGCGCGGCGGGCCCACGGCGGCGGTGGGGTAGCATTGATCGGCCGTCGCGCGGCGTCGGCCCCTGGGGACCTCAGCCAGCACCATCGAAGGTCGGTCCCACGCCCGCCGGAGAACCCTCCGCTCGCGGGTTGTGCCCCACGACAGGAAAGAGCAGCACATCGTGTCCTCCGTGACCCGTTCGCGCCGTCAGGTGCGTCTGTCCCGCGCCCTCGGGCTCCCGCTGACCCCGAAGGCCGTCCGCCACTTCGAGAAGCGGCCCTACCCGCCGGGCGAGCACGGCCGCGCCCGCCGGCGCACCGAGTCCGACTACGCCGTCCGGCTCCGCGAGAAGCAGCGTCTGCGCGCGCAGTACGCGCTCCGCGAGAAGCAGATGGCCCGTGCGTTCGAGGCCGCCAAGAAGGCCTCCGGCCAGACCGGTGAGAACCTCGTCGAGATCCTCGAGACCCGCCTCGACGCCCTGGTGCTGCGCGCCGGCTTCGCCCGGACGATGCTCCAGGCCCGCCAGGTCGTCGTGCACCGGCACGTGCTCGTCGACGGCAAGATCGTCGATCGCCCGTCCTTCCAGGTGAAGCCGGGCCAGACGATCATGATCAAGCCGCGCAGCCAGGCCAGCCCGCAGTTCCAGGTGGCCGCGGCCGGCGCGCACCGCGACGTGCTGCCCGCCGTCCCGGGCTACCTCGACGTGCAGCTCGAGAAGCTCACGGCCGTGCTCACCCGCCGGCCGCAGCGCGCCGAGGTCCCCGTGACCTGCGACGTCCAGCTGGTCGTCGAGTTCTACTCGCGCTGACCCGCGTCGACGACGCCCCGCCCGCGCCCGGTCACCGGGGGCCGGCGGGGCGTCGTCGTCCCCGGCCCGCCACCCGCGTCGCCGCGCGGGCGGGCCGGTAGGCTCGGACAGGCCGTCGACCGGCCCGAGCTCGGAAGAGGGAGACCCATGACCGTCGTCGACTGGATCGGCGCCATCGCCGGGCTGCTCGCCGCCCTCGCTTTCGTCGGGCTGGTCGCCGCCCTCGCGGTCCCGCTCGTGAAGCTGGGCCGCACGTTCGACGCCGCGACGGAGTCCGTCCGCGAGATCACCGCGCACACCCTGCCGGTCATCGACGAGACCGCGGCGACCGTGGCCGGCGCGAACGCCCAGCTCGCCAAGGTCGACACGACGACGACCGCCGCCGCCGAGGTGGCGCAGAACGTCTCCGCCCTCACCGCGCTCGTCGCGTCGACCGTGGGCCGCCCGCTCATCCGCGTCGCCGCGTTCTCCTACGGCGTGCGGAAGGCGCTGGCCGGCTTCCGCGACAACGTCACCGCGAAGGTCCGCCGCTGATGCGCCGGCTGTTCTGGATGGGCGTCGGGGCGGCCGTCGCGGTCGTCGCCGCCCGCCGGGCCCGGCGCGTCGTGCGCAGCCTGCCCGACGCCGTCGTGCACCAGGTCGAGGACGCCACCGAGCGTGCGTCGTCGGCCCTGCGCAGCGCCGTCGCCGACTTCGGGGCCGCGCGCGCCGAGCGCGAGCGCGAGCTCGTCGAGGCCCTGCTCACCGAGCCCGCCGGCGGCACCGAGCGCCGGCCGCGGACCCGCCCGGCCCCCGCCGCCGCCTGGGACGACGAGCCCGACTGGGACGACGACGATGTCTGACCCCCGCGGCGGCCCGGCGCCGCCCCCCGAGACCGCACCACCGCACGCCCCACCCGAGAGGACCCCATGCGCACCGCCGAGATCCGCCGCCGCTGGCTGGACTTCTTCGCCGCCCGCGGCCACACCGTGGTGCCGTCCGCGTCGCTCATCTCGCCGGACCCGTCGACGCTCTTCACGATCGCCGGCATGGTGCCGTTCATCCCGTACATGCTCGGCCAGCAGGCGGCGCCGTGGCCGCGGGCCACCTCGGTGCAGAAGTGCGTGCGCACGCAGGACATCGAGGAGGTCGGCAAGACCACGCGGCACGGCACGTTCTTCCAGATGAACGGCAACTTCTCGTTCGGCGACTACTTCAAGCAGGGCGCCATCGAGTACGCCTGGGAGCTCGTCACCGGGTCCCAGGAGGACGGCTGCTACGGCTTCGACCCGGACAAGGTGTGGGTGACCGTCTACCACGAGGACGACGAGGCCGCGGACCTGTGGAAGAGGGTCGCGGGCCTGCCCGAGCACCGGATCCAGCGCCGCGGGAAGAAGGACAACTACTGGCACACGGGCCAGCCCGGCCCGGCCGGTCCGTGCTCGGAGATCTACATCGACCGCGGCCCCGCCTACGGGCCCGACGGCGGCCCGGTCGTGGACGAGGACCGCTTCCTGGAGATCTGGAACCTCGTCTTCATGCAGTACGCGATCGACGACGTGAAGGCCAAGGACGACTTCCGGATCGTCGGCGACCTGAAGCAGAAGAACATCGACACCGGCATGGGCCTCGAGCGCGTCGCGTACCTGCTGCAGGGCGTCGACAACATGTACGAGATCGACGAGGTCTTCCCGGTCATCCAGGCCGTGCAGGAGATGTCGGGCAAGCGCTACGGCGCGGACCACGACGACGACGTGCGCATGCGCGTCGTCGCCGACCACGTGCGGTCCGGCCTCATGCTCATCGGCGACGGCATCTCCCCGTCGAACGAGGGTCGCGGCTACGTGCTGCGCCGGCTGCTGCGCCGCAGCGTGCGCGCGATGCGCCTGCTCGGCGTCGACGAGCCCGCGCTGCCCCACCTGCTGCCGGTGTCGCGCGACGCGATGGGCGCGTCGTACCCCGAGCTCGTGGCGGACTTCGACCGGATCTCGCGCATCGCGTACGGCGAGGAGGAGACGTTCCGGCGCACGCTCGCGTCCGGCACGACGATCCTCGACGTCGCCGTCGCCGAGGTGAAGAAGGCGGGCGGCACGACGCTGCCCGGCGAGCGGGCGTTCCAGCTGCACGACACCTACGGCTTCCCGATCGACCTCACGCTCGAGATGGCCGCGGAGCAGGGCCTGCGCGTCGACGAGGCCGGCTTCCGCGACCTCATGGCGGCCCAACGCGAGCGGGCGCGCGCCGACGCGAAGAGCAAGAAGGGCGCGCACCGCTCGATGGCGGCCCTGCGGCAGCTGCGCGACGCCGGCGAGACCGAGTTCACCGGCTACGTCGAGCTGACGACGCCGTCGACCGTGCGCGGCATCGTCCGCGGCGAGGAGCTCGTGCCCGTGGCGAGCGACGGCGAGGTCGTCGACGTCGTGCTCGAGCGGACCCCGTTCTACGCGGAGTCCGGAGGCCAGGAGTCCGACGCGGGCGTCATCCGCACCGCCGACGGCGGCGTGCTGGAGGTCCTCGACGTCCAGCGCCCGGTCAAGGGGCTCATCGTGCACACCGTCCGCGTGTCCGGCGGCGAGGTGCGCCAGGGCGCCGACGTGTCGGCCGAGGTCGACCGCGAGTGGCGGCTCGGCGCGCGCCAGGCGCACTCGGGCACGCACGTCGTGCACGCGGCGCTGCGCGAGGTGCTCGGGCCGTCGGCGCTGCAGTCCGGCTCGTACAACAAGCCCGGCTACCTGCGCCTCGACTTCTCGTGGAACCAGGCGCTGTCGGCCCAGGCGCGCAACGAGATCGAGGACGTCGCCAACCGGGCGATCCGCGAGGACCTGCGCGTGAAGTGGCAGTACATGCCGCTCGCGGAGGCGAAGGCCTGGGGCGCGATCGCGCTGTTCGGCGAGACCTACGACGAGAGCAAGGTGCGCGTCGTGGAGATCGGCGGCCCGTGGTCGCGCGAGCTCTGCGGCGGCACGCACGTCGAGCACTCGAGCCAGATCGGGCTCATCGCTCTCACGGGCGAGTCGTCGGTCGGCTCGGGCGCGCGGCGCATCGAGGCGCTCGTCGGTCTGGAGGCCTTCCACCACCTGGCCCGCGAGCGCGCGCTCGTGTCCACGCTCACCGAGACGCTCAAGACCCGCCCCGAGGAGCTGCCGGACCGCGTGGGGGCGCTCCTGGCGCGTCTGCGCGACGCCGAGAAGGAGCTCGCGGCGGTCCGGCGCGAGCGGCTGCTCGCCTCCGTCCCGGCGGTGGTCGCCTCGGCGTCGTCCGGCCCGGTCCGCGTCGTCGCGCACGACGCCGGGGAGGTCGGCTCGCCCGACGACCTGCGCACGCTCGCGCTCGAGGTCCGCGCGCGGCTGGGTGAGGAGCCCGCGGTCGTCGCGGTCGGCGGCGTGGCCAAGGAGCGTCCGGTCGTGCTCGTCGCCACGAACGCCGCGGCGCGCGAGGCCGGCCTGCGTGCGGGCGAGCTCGCCCGCGGTGCGGCGTCGGTGCTCGGCGGCGGCGGTGGCGGCAAGGACGACGTCGCCCAGGGCGGCGGCACCGACGCGGCGCGCCTGGGTGACGCGCTCGCCTCGGTGCGGGCCGCCGTCGACGGCGCTGCGCGTGGCTGACCCGCTCCCGCGCGGGGTCCGACTCGGCGTCGACGTCGGGGAGGCCCGCGTGGGCGTGGCCCGCAGCGACCCCGACGGGCTGCTCGCCACGCCGGTGGAGACCGTGCCGCGGCAACCGGAGGGCGCAGGGCTCGCGCGGATCGTGGAGATCGTGCGCGAGTCGGGTGCGGTGGTCGTGTACGTCGGGCTGCCCAGGCACCTGTCGGGGCGCGAGGGGTCGGCAAGTTCCGCGGTTCGTACGTATTCTGGGGCGCTGGCGCAGGCGATCGCACCCGTACCGGTGCGGCTCGTCGATGAGCGGCTCAGCACGGTGAGCGCTCATCAGGCGCTGCACGCGTCCGGCCGTCCCGGACGCCGGCACCGCCCGGTCGTGGACCAGGCGGCGGCGGTGGTCATCCTGCAGACGGCCCTCGACGCGGAGCGCTCGTCGGGGGCACGGGCGGGGGAGGTGGTCCCACCTCACCGGGCAGGTGAGGACGAGCGGGCAGCGGACGAGGCCGACGAGAGACGCGGGGAGACGGACCGGATGATGAGCACGGCAGACGGGGAGGCGACGCGATGAGCGACCTGTTCCTGGACGAGATCGTCCGGCCCGAGTCCGAGGACAGCCGCCGCTCCCGGCGCCCCGACCGTGCCGAGCGCGAGCGCCGGCGTCGCGAGCGTCGCCGGAAGAACATCACGGCCCTCGTCATCGTCGTCGTGGTGCTCGCCGGCATCGGCGTGGCCGTGTGGAAGTGGGGCATGCCCCTCATCGACGACCTCCGCGGCAACCCGGTGTCCGCGGCCGAGGACTACCCGGGTCCGGGCGAGTCGCCCGTGGAGGTGCCCATCCCGCCGGGCGCCACGGGTGCCGACATGGCGCAGATCCTCTTCGAGGCCGACGTCGTCGCGAGCACGCGAGCCTTCACGCTCGCGTTCGCGGCGAACCCCGACGCCCCGGGGATCCAGCCCGGTGTGTACCGCCTCATGACGAAGATGCGCGCGGACGAGGCCGTCGCCGCGCTCGTCAACCCGGAGAACCGGGTGCGCACGCGCGTGACCATCATCGAGGGCTGGACGGTCCAGCAGACGCTCGACCGGCTCGCCTCGGTGACGGCGATGCCGGTCGAGGAGTTCCAGGCCGTCATGGCCGACCCGGCGTCCGTCGGGCTCCCGCCCGAGGCCGGCGGCAACTTCGAGGGCTGGCTCTTCCCGGCGACCTACGAGTTCGAGCCCGGCCAGACGCCGGCCGACATGCTGTCCGCGATGGTCGCGCAGACGGTCCGCGTGCTCGACGAGCGCGGGGTCGCCCCGGAGGACCGGCAGCGCGTGCTGACCATGGCGTCGCTGATCGAGCGCGAGGCGAAGCTGGACGGGGACCGCCCGATCATGGCGCGGGCGATCTACAACCGGCTCGAGATCAACATGCCGCTGCAGATCGACGCCGCGGTCGCGTACGGACTGGGCAAGTCCGGCACGGAGCTCACGCGCGACGACATCAGCCCCGACGCCAAGGACAACCCGTACAACACCTACGCGTTCCCGGGCCTGCCGCCGGGGCCGATCGCGTCGCCGCGCGCCGCGTCCATCGACGCGGTCCTGGCGCCCGCGGAGGGCCCGTGGCTGTTCTGGGTGACCGTCAACCCGGAGACGGGCGAGACGCTGTTCGCCGAGACCTACGCCGAGCACCAGCAGAACACCGAGCTGCTGCGGCAGTGGGAGCGCGAGAACGAGACCGACGCCTAGACCTGTGCGCGCCGCAGTCCTCGGGCACCCCATCGCCCACTCGCTGTCGCCCGTGCTGCACCGGGCCGCCTACGCGGCGCTCGGGCTGGACTGGACGTACGACGCCGTCGACGTGACGGAGGAGACCCTGCCGGGCTTCGTCGCCGCGCTCGACGACGGCTGGGCGGGGCTGAGCCTCACGATGCCGCTCAAGCAGGCGGTCCTGCCGCTGCTGGACCACGTCGAGCCGCTCGCCGAGGTCGTGGGCGCGGTGAACACGGTCCTCGTGCAGGGCGGCGGCGCGCGGCCGACGCTCGTCGGGGCCAACACCGACGTGCACGGGCTCGCGGCCGCGCTCGGCGAGGGCGGGGTCGCCGCCGGCGGGGCGGGGCGCTCGGCGCTCGTCCTGGGCGCGGGCGCCACCGCGGCGTCGACGCTGGCCGCCCTGGCGCAGCTGGGCATGCCGTCCTCGGTGGTGCTCGCGCGCTCCGTGGCGCGCGCCGGGGCGACCATGCGCGCGGCGCACCGCATGGGTGTGGAGGCCGTGGTGCGGACCCTGTCGCCCCTCGAACGGACGCTCGAGGCGATGGCGCGGGCCGACGTCGTCGTGTCGACGCTGCCGCCGCACGCGGCGGACGAGCTGGCCGCCCGGCTCGCCGACGCCGCCCGGGCGAACGGCGGAGTGCGCGGGGTCCTGCTCGACTGCGCGTACACGCCGCGGCCGACCGCGCTCGTGGCGGCCTGGCGGGACGCCGGCGGCACGGCCGTCACGGGCGAGCGGATGCTGCTCCACCAGGCGGGGGAGCAGGTGCGCCTCATGACCGGCCGGTCCGCCCCGCTCGGCGAGATGGACGCGGCCCTGGCCGCCGCGCTGGCCGCCGGCGGAGCCGCACCCGGACGCGCCTAGCGGCGGGAAGGCGGACGAACCGGGCACATCGCGGCGCCGGGCTCGGTAGTCTCCGGCCATCGCAGGGGTGGGGGTCCCGCGGCGGGGGAGCCGCGGCGCCCCTGTGCAGGGGGTAGGCATGATCCGTCACGTCCTCGCCGCGCTCGTCGCCGGCTCGCTCGCCGTCGTCCCCGCCACCGCGGACGACGACGCCGCGCCCGATCCCTCCGGCGCGCCCGTCGCCGGCGTGGGCGTCGGGCCGGGCGCCGCCGGCCGGGTGGCGCCGACCGCCGTCTCGCCCGAGTGCGCCCGCACGGTGCTGCGCTACGGCTCGCGCGGGTACTGCGTCACCGAGCTCCAGTTCAACCTCAACATCCTGTTCGGGGTCGGCCTGGCGCTCGACGGCAGCTACGGGCCGGCCACGACGACCGAGGTGTACCGGTTCCAGGCCCGCTACGGGCTGACCCAGGACGGGATCACCGGGCCGCAGACGTGGGGCAAGATCGCGTGGTGCCTCGAGCGGGCGCGCGCGGGACTGCGCTACTGACGCTCCGGTGGGCCGCGACACCGCCGGGCGGGAGCGCCCGGGCGGGCCGCGGCGTCGGGCACCGACCGGGCCAAGATCACGGGCTACAGGCGCGCGGACGACGTGCCGATAGAGAGCACGGGCGGCGCCCCGAGGCGCCGCTCGCGCTGTCCGTCGTGCCGCCGTGACCTCCCCGGAAGGACGCCCGTGAAGCAGCTCGGAGACATCCTCCTCGAGGAAGGCCTGGTCACGGAGGGCCAGCTGCTCGCCGCGATGGACGAGCAGGCGACCCGGGGGGAGTCCCTCGGTCGGGTGCTCGTCGAGATCGGCGTGCTGACCGAGGCCCAGCTCGTGCAGGCCCTCGCCCGCCAGGTGGGCATGGAGTTCGTCGAGCTCACCGAGTACCCGGTCGACCGCGCCGCCGTGGCGCTGGTGCCGGGCACTGTGTGCCGGCGCTACACGGTGCTGCCGATCGGGTTCGACGGCCCGGCGATCCTGCTCGCGATGGCGAACCCGGGCAACGTCGTCGCCGTCGACGACGTCCGCACGATCTCCGGCCGCCAGGTGCGCTCGGTCGTCGCCACGCACGACGACCTGCTCGCCGCGATCGACAGGTACTGCCGGGCGGACGACGAGATCGACGAGCTCGCCTCGGCGCTGGAGGAGGAGGTCAACGCTCCGCAGGACACCGACCTGTCGCAGATCGGCGACTACGTCGAGGACGACGCGCCGATCGTTCGGTTCGTGAACCTGCTCGTCACGCAGGCGATCCAGGACCGCGCCTCCGACATCCACGTCGAGCCGGCCGAGCACGACGTCGCGGTGCGGTACCGCATCGACGGCGTGCTGCACGAGATGCAGCGCGCGCCCAAGCAGATCCAGAACGGCGTGATCTCACGCCTGAAGATCATGAGCGACATCGACATCGCCGAGCGGCGCAAGCCGCAGGACGGCCGCATGTCCGTCATGCACAACGGGCGCAAGGTGGACCTGCGCGTGGCGACCCTGCCCACCGTGTGGGGCGAGAAGGTCGTCATGCGCATCCTCGACAACTCCACCGCGAGCCTGGACCTGCGCGAGCTGAGCTTCCTCGACGACAACCTCACGGTCTACGAGGAGTCGTACAGCAAGCCCTACGGCATGATCCTCGTCACCGGCCCGACGGGCTCGGGCAAGTCGACGACCCTGTACGCGACCCTCAACGCGGTGTCGCGGCCGGAGATCAACGTCATCACCGTCGAGGACCCGGTCGAGTACCGCCTGCCGGGCATCAACCAGGTGCAGGTCAACCCGAAGGCAGGCCTGACGTTCGCCAGCGCGCTGCGCTCGATCCTGCGCTCGGACCCCGATGTCGTCCTCATCGGTGAGATCCGCGACCACGAGACCGCGCAGATCGCCATCGAGGCGGCCCTCACCGGTCACCTCGTGCTCTCCACGCTGCACACGAACGACGCGCCCAGCGCCGTGACGCGTCTCATCGAGATGGGCATCGAGCCGTTCCTCGTCGGGTCCGCGCTCGACTGCGTGGTCGCCCAGCGCCTCGCGCGCCGCCTGTGCTCGCGCTGCAAGGAGCCCTACCAGCCGTCGGAGGTCGAGCTCATCGCGGCCCGCTTCCCGTGGAGCCCGGGGGAGGAGCCGCCCACCGTGTACCGTCCCGCGGGCTGCTCGGCGTGCTCGCGCACCGGCTACAAGGGCCGCCTCGCGCTGCACGAGGTCATGCGCGTGACCGAGGAGATCGAGCGCCTCGCCGTCGCGCACGCCTCGGCCGCGGAGATCGGCGCGACCGCGCGCGAGCAGGGCATGGTCACGCTGCGCGACGACGGCTGGACCAAGGTGCTGCTCGGGGACACCTCGATCGAGGAGATCCTGCGCGTCGTCGCGTGACGCGCGGCTCGTTCTGCCACCTCCGGCCCGGGCGCGCTCAAGTGCGTCCGACGCCCCGCCGATACACCACGCGTCACCTTGCGCGGTTTCGCAGAGAGGGCCATACGTGAGCGAGTACCCGCACGTCCCGGGCGCCGTCCCGCAGCAGCCGTCCACCGGCTCGTGGTCGCCCGCCGGCCCCACGCCGTCGGGGCTGCCGCCGCAGCAGCCCGCCGCGCCGCAGCAGCCTGCCCCGCAGGCCGCGTGGCCCCCTGCCGCCCCGGCCGGGCAGCCCGCCCCGATCCCCACGGGGCGCTCCGCGCCGATCCCGACCGCGCCCGCGACGCCGCCTATGGGCACCCCGGCCGCGCCGGCCGCGTACCCGGCGGCGCCGGTCGGGCAGCCGGCCGCACAGCCGTCCGCCCCTGCCGCCCCGCAGCCCGCCTCGGGGCGCGTCGGCGCGCACGCCGCGCCTGCGGCCGCGCCGTCCGGCGCCCCGGCCGCCCAGGCCCCTGGCGCGTCTGCGGCACCGAGCGCGCTTGCCCAGGCCACGCGGAGCGCGTCGCCGGCCGGTGGTCGCCGGCTCGGCATGGGCGACGCGCCGCTCGAGGGCGACCTCGACCTCAACGAGCTGCTGCGCGCGATGATCGCCGTCGGCGCCTCCGACCTGCACATCACGTCGGGCGCCGCGCCGACCGTCCGCGTGGACGGTCGCCTGCTGCCGCTGGAGAACCAGCCGGTGCTCATGCCGGACCAGATCCAGCGCACGATCTACTCGGTGCTGACCCAGCGCCAGCGCGAGCAGTTCGAGGCCGAGCTCGAGCTGGACTTCGCCTACGCGGTGCGCGGCGTGGCCCGGTTCCGCGTGAACCTGTACCAGCAGCGCGACGCGCTCGGGGCGGCCTTCCGGGTCATCCCGTACGAGATCAAGCCGCTCGAGGAGCTGGGCATCCCGCCGGTGGTGGCGAACTTCGCGAGCCTGCCGCGCGGCCTGGTGCTCGTCACCGGCCCGACGGGCTCGGGCAAGTCGACGACGCTCGCGTCGATCATCGACCTGGCGAACCGGACCCGGAACGACCACATCATGACGGTCGAGGACCCCATCGAGTTCCTCCACCGGCACAAGAAGTCGCTCATCAACCAGCGCGAGGTCGGCGCGGACACGCACTCGTTCGCGAACGCGCTCAAGCACGTGCTGCGCCAGGACCCCGACATCATCCTCGTCGGCGAGATGCGCGACCTGGAGACGATCTCCGTGGCGCTGACCGCGGCCGAGACCGGCCACCTCGTCTTCGCGACCCTGCACACGCAGGACGCCGCGCAGACGATCGACCGCATCATCGACGTCTTCCCGTCCCACCAGCAGGCGCAGGTGCGCACGCAGCTCGCGGGCGCGATCCAGGGCGTCGTCTGCCAGACGCTGTGCAAGCGCAGCGACGGCCCGGGCCGGGTCGTCGCGACCGAGGTCATGGTCGCCACGCCCGCGATCCGCAACCTCATCCGCGAGGGCAAGACGCACCAGATCTACTCGGCGATGCAGGCGGGCGCGAAGCTGGGCATGCACACGCTCGACCAGCACCTGGCCGAGCTGGTCAAGGCCGGCAAGATCACCTACGAGGTCGGCCTGGAGAAGTGCCACCACGTGGCCGACTACAACCGCCTCACCGGTCGCTCCGCGGGCGGCTCGGGCGGCGGGTCCGCCGTCGGCGCCATGACGGGCGGCATGGGCGACCCGCTCACGCCGAGCGGCGCCGGCATGCCGCCCTACGCGTCCGCACCCACCTACACCGGGGGGCCGCAGCAGTGAGCATCACGACGGCGACCAAGAGCTTCGAGTACGCGGTCCGCGACCGCACCGGCAAGGTCGTCAAGGGCCGCATCGAGGCGAGCAACGCGACGGCGGTCGCCAACCGCCTGCGCGCGATGGGCATGGCGCCCATCTCGATCACCGAGGTCTCCACGAGCGGCCTGCAGAAGGAGATCAAGATCCCGGGGCTGTCGGACCGGATCAAGCTCAAGGACCTAGCGGTCATGTCGCGCCAGCTCGCGACCATGATCAGCGCGGGCCTGTCGCTGCTGCGCGCGCTGTCGATCCTCGCCGACCAGACCGAGAACCCGGCGCTGGCCAGGGTGCTGGCCCAGGTGCGGTCCGAGGTGGAGGCCGGCGCGGCGCTGTCGGCGGCGCTCGGCAAGCACAAGCAGGTCTTCCCGCCGCTCATGGTCAACATGATCAAGGCCGGCGAGGTCGGCGGCTTCCTCGACCAGGTGCTCGAGTCGATCGCCGCGAACTTCGAGGCCGAGGTCGCCCTGCGCGGCAAGATCAAGTCGGCGATGACCTACCCGATCGTGGTGTTCGTCATCGCGATCCTCGCGGTCATCGGCATGCTGCTGTTCATCGTGCCGGTGTTCGCGAACCTGTTCTCCGACCTCGGCGGCGAGCTGCCGTTCCTCACGCAGATCCTGGTCACGCTGTCGGACATCCTCAAGATCAGCATCCTGCCGCTGATCATCGCGCTCATCGCGTTCGCCGCGTGGTGGGGCAAGAACAAGAACTCGCCGGCGGTGCGGGACAAGGTCGACCCGCTCAAGCTCAAGGCGCCCGTGTTCGGGCCGTTGGCGCAGAAGATCGCCATCTCCCGGTTCACCCGCAACTTCGGCACGATGATCCACGCCGGCGTGCCCATCCTGCAGGCCCTGGACATCGTCGCGGCCACGTCGGGCAACGTCGTCATCGAACGGGCCGTGCGGGCCGTCCAGGAGTCCGTGCGCACCGGGCAGTCGCTGTCGGGCCCGCTCGCGCAGCACCCGGTCTTCCCGCCCATGGTCGTGCAGATGATGGCCGTCGGTGAGGACACCGGCGCGCTCGACGCGATGCTCGGCAAGATCGCCGACTTCTACGACCAGGAGGTCGAGGCGACGACCGAGTCGCTGACGTCCCTGATCGAGCCCCTCATGATCGCTGTCCTCGGCGGCATCGTCGGCTTCATGGTGATCGCGCTGTACATGCCGATCTTCGGCATCTTCGACCTGATCCAGTGACCTGCGAGGCCGATCGGGTGATTTCCAGCCCCCCCCCGCAGGAAAGGCCTCAAGTTCAGCCCGTCGGCACCCGACGAACGTCGGGTAGCACCCGGAACGCCGGCCCGCCGGCACTGACTCCGCACACGAAGGGAAGAGCGATGATCGCTCGTATCCGCAAGTCCATGGAGGAGAAGGACCAGGGCTTCACCCTGATCGAGCTCCTCGTCGTCATGATCATCATCGGCATCCTCGCCGCGATCGCGATCCCGATCTTCATGAACCAGCGGGAGAAGGCCGTGGACTCGGCCGCCGTCTCCGACGTCTCCACGCTGGGCAAGGAGATCGCGACGTTCTACGTCGACGCGCCGGCTGACGCCGAGGTCACCGCGTCGGTCAGCGGCGGCCGCTACATGGTCGGTGCCGAGGGCGCGACCGTCGACGTCGGCGCCGTCTCCAGCTCGCTCGGCTCCTCCCCGGTCCCCGCCGTCTCCTTCGGCGTGGGCGCCGGCACTACGAACGCCACGAGCTGGTGCGTCCAGCTCACCTACGACGGCGGCACCAACGACGTCGTGTCCTACTCCGCGGCCAGCGGCCTGAACAAGACCGGCGGCTGCTGACCTGGCGCATCGCTTGACCTGACCGGTGGGGCGGGGGCCCACGGCCCCCCGCCCCACCGGCGTCCCGCTGAGAGGAGGAGGCCGTGCGGACGAGGCGCACCGACGACGAGGGTTTCACCATCGTCGAGGTCATCGTCGCGATGGTGATCATCGCCGGCGTCATGGCGACCGCGCTGACCTTCCTCGTCTCCGGCCTGCAGACCGTCGTCCAGAGCCGCCAGCGCCAGACGGCCACCGCGCTGGCGACCGAAGAGCTCGAGCGCCTGCGGGCCCTGCCGTACAACACCGTGACGGTGCACAGCGCCGCCGCGACCCCGGCGCCCACCGCGATCTACGCGGTCCCGAAGTCGGGCGCCTACGTCTTCGACGCCGACCTGGCCGCCAGCGACATCCCGGGCCTGACGGGCACCGAGAAGCTGATCCTCAACGACGTGTCCGCCAGGACGCGTGACGTCACCGTCGACAACGTCACCTACCGCGTGCACACGTACGTCACCGAGGCGGGCAGCGACTCGTTCAACCTCACCGCCGTCGTCGTGTACTCCTCCTCCGTGAGCCGCGGCGAGCGCATCACCGTGCAGCGCTCGGTCACCTACTCGCCGGCCGGCTGCCTCTCGACCGCGCAGAACCCGTTCGCCGCGCCGTGCCAGGCCTACTTCACGATGACCGCCGGCCAGGCGCTCGGCGCGATCACCGTCACCAACCCCGACGACGGCACGCAGCCCATCCCCGGCTTCGACCAGGGTGGGGCGACCCGCCTGGAGATGACGCTGCCCACGAGCTCGAGCACCGTGCTCGTCGAGCAGACCGCGAGCGGCACCGCCAGCGCGATGACCTCCGGTGCCGCGCGCACGTCCGCCTCGCCGTCGTCGACCGGGGCCCAGACCGGCTCGGTCGCGGTGGACTCCGACCCGTCCACCGCCGACATCTCCTCGCCGCAGAGCACCACGACCCCGTCGCAGACGAGCACGCCGCAGACCGTGCAGGGGAGCGCGGGCGTGCTGCGCGCGAGCGTCTTCTCGGGCGACTTCGGTCGCGCGCGCTCGGCGATCTTCGCGGGGACGAGCGAGTGCGTGGGCACGAACGGCGTGGGCCTGGTCACGGGGCCGGCCAGCCAGCTGCGCCCGTGCTCGTCCGCGGAGATCACCCCGAGCGGGACGAGCATGGCGCTCAGCTACTTCCCCGACGCGGCGTACGGCTTCGCGAGCGTGGAGATCCCGCTCGTGACGGTCGCGTCGATGGGCACCGCCCGGAGCGTCGCGGCCCAGCTCGTCGGGACCAACGCCGACGCGTGCACGGGCGTGGGCACCAAGGTCGCCGGCTGCGCGTACGCCGCCGCCAACCGCTCGCTCGGCGCGGTCCGCATCGGCCCCGCCGCGAACGGTGGCGGCACCACGTGGGCGCCGGGGATGGACGGGCGCGGCATCCTGCAGATGAACGGCTTCGCCGAGCTCGTGCGCGTCGAGGAGGGCGAAGGCGCCACGACGCGGATGTACAACCGCACGGGCAGCCTCGACGTCTTCACCGGCGCGGGCTACGCGACGCTGCCGCTGGACGCCGACGCCACCGTCCCCGTCGACACCGTGATCCAGTACATGTCGCCGTCGGGCCAGGTCATCGACGCCCACTACGAGGGGTACGTCATCGTCAACGCCCCGGCCCTGGAGATGACCCCGACCACCCGCACGGGCAACCTCAAGGCCGATTGCACCGCCTCGGCGTGCGCGTCGCAGGTCAACGGTGCGGCGGCGGTCATCGCCAACTTCACCGTGACGTTCTCCCTGGGCGGCACGGAGCTCACGCGGTTCGGTCTCGGCATCGACCTCGGCGGGCTTCTGGCCCAGGCCAGCTACAAGGCGGCCGTCGATGCTCCGTGACCTGCGCGCGCGGGCCCGCGACGACGATCGCGGCCTGACGCTGACCGAGCTGCTCGTCGCCATGGCGATCTTCTCCGGCGCCGTGGCGTTGGCGTTCTCCGCCGTCATCACGATCATGCGGATGAGCACCGAGGCGCAGCGCTCGGCGGACGCCGCGGCGGAGCTGCGCGTCGCGATCGCCCAGATCGACCGCCAGGTGCGCTCGGGCAACGTCCTGTTCAGCCCCGCGAACGAGACGACCACGGGGTGCTCCGCGGTCGGGGCGTTCGCCGGTACGTGCATGCGCATCTACACCCAGTCCAACGGCGAGCAGCGGTGCGTCCAGTGGCAGGTCGTCGAGGACGACTCGCCCGACGCCACCGAGGGCACGTACGTGCTGCGGAGCCGGTCGTGGGACCCGGACTGGGCCTCGGGCACGGGCGAGGTCACCGAGTGGGGCGTCGTCGCTCGCGGCCTGCACTACGAGCACGGCACCACCGAGGCGCCGTTCACGCTGAGCGCAGCGCTCGACGTCGGCACGCCGGTCACCGCCTACGGTGAGCGCATGCTCGTGCTCCACCTCGAGTCGCTCGACACGCGCAGCGGCAAGGCCGTCGCGATCGAGTCCTCGATCACGGGTCGCAACACCAGCTACGGCTACTCCGGCGGCCAGTGCTCGCCGGTGCCGTCGTCGTGAGGAAGGTCGCCATGGTCCGCTTGGTGCGCCGGCACGTCGGCCGCGAGAGGGCCGACGAGGGCATCGCGCTCGTCGTCGCGATCGCGCTCATCCTCGTGGTGGGGATGGTGATCGCGACGGTCGCGACGATCGCCATCTACGAGTCCCGGGCGACGGGCCGCGACCGGTCGCGCTCGGAGGCCGTCGCGGCCGCCGAGCTCGCCCTCGACACGTACATGGCCCAGATCGACGGTGACTACGTCGCCACGGTGCCGTGCGGCACCTCCACGTCGACGGTCCAGGTCGGGCCGGACACGGTGGAGATCGAGACCACCGTCACCTACCTCAAGGAGAACGGCAGCCTCGCCGACCCCTCGACGCACGTCTCGTGCACCGACCTTGCGCTGGGCACGCCCGCCGCGCAGGCGCACGTCATCGCGACGGCCGAGCCGGGGACGCAGGCCTCCCAGCAGCCGGTCGCGCGCACCGTCGAGACGCTGCTCGACCTCACCCCGGTGTACGCGAACTCGATGAACAAGGCGATCTTCGGCCGTGCCGGCATCACGTTCGCCAACCACGTCAGCCTCTACGGCGAGAACGGGACCCCGAACGCGGACCTGTACACCGACGGCAACATCGCCTGCCAGAACAACCAGGAGTTCCAGGGCACGATCTACGCCCAGGGCCAGGTCACGATGGCGAACTCGTGCCGGGTCGCCGTCGACGTGCACGCCGGGACGCTGTTCCGTGCCGACAACCCGTCCGTGACCATCAACGGGCGCGTCCTCGTGGCGAACGGCAACGCGACCGTCAACGCGAAGTTCTCCCTGGGGCAGCAGATGCTCGTCAGCGGCACCATCGACGGCGGCAGCAAGAGCCAGGTGTGCACCCCCGGCAAGTGCTTCGAGCACGCCACGGTGCCTCCGGTGCCCCAGGAGGACTTCCCGAAGATGCTGTGGTCCGGCTACACGGACTTCGTCTCGCGCGGTGGGTACAGCAATGTCCAGCGGTTCGGCCCCGGGGGCATGAGCTGCACGGGCAGCATCCCCAACCAGCACAACGGCAAGGCCGACTGGGTCGGCTACCAGATCTGGAAGAACTTCGCCGAGGGCACCTGGAACGCCGACACGGTCGTGCTGGTCGACTGCCCGCAGAAGGTCATGTACCAGGGCCTGGACCTGACGCTGCCGCACAACCTCGTCGTCTACTCCAAGAACGGCTTCGTCTTCTCGAACAAGACGATCGTCGCGTCGAACGACCCGAGCCAGAACCGCGCGCTGTACCTCATCCAGCCATACGACGCGCTGACGTGCAGCACCTGGACCGAGGGAATCTCGCTGGACAACCAGGTCACGGTCCGCGACGAGGTCGACGTGCTCATGTACTCGCCGTGCAACGTGCGCAAGGCGAACAACACCACGTACTACGGCCAGATCTACGCGGGCGGGTACGCGCAGATCGACAACAAGCTCGAGATGTTCTACAAGCCGCTGCCGGTGTTCGGCGTGTCCGACTCGACCACGGTCGAGGCGTACACGACCGACATCCTCTACAAGCGCGAGACCTTCTGACGCGTGGACCTGCTGCTCGAGGCCCCGTGGTTCGGCGCGGTCGCGCTGGGCGTGCTCGCCGTCTTGGGGCTCGTCATCGGCTCGTTCCTCAACGTGGTCGTGTGGCGGGTCCCGCGTCGCGAGTCGCTGGTGGCGCCGCCGAGCGCCTGCCCGGCGTGCGGTCACCGCATCCGTGCGCGTGACAACGTCCCGGTGCTCTCGTGGCTGCTGCTGCGGGGCCGGTGCCGCGACTGCGGCGCGCCGATCTCGCGGCGGTACCCGCTGGTCGAGGCGGCCACGGCCGTGCTGTTCGCGCTCGTCGGGCTGCGTCTCGGCTGGTCCGCCGCGCTGCCCGCGTACCTGTACCTCGCGGCGCTGTGCCTGGCGCTGGCGCTCATCGACCTCGACGTGCGCCGGCTGCCCGACCCGCTCGTGCTGCCCGCCTACCCGGTGCTCGCGGTCCTGCTGGGCGTCGCCAGCGGCGTCGCGGGCGAGTGGGGCGCGCTCGGCCGGGCGGGCGTCGGCGCCCTCGCGCTGCTCCTCGTGTACGGGACCGTCTGGTTCGTGCGCCCCGACGCCATGGGCTTCGGCGACGTCAAGCTCGCCGGCGTCCTCGGGGCCGGTCTCGCCTGGCTCGGCTGGGGGCCGCTCGTCGTCGGGGGGTTCGCCGCGTTCCTGCTCGGCGGCGCGTACGGCGTGGCGCTGATCCTCAGCGGCCGCGGCGGCCTCAGGACGGGCGTGCCGTTCGGGCCGTGGATGGTGCTGGGCGCGGCCCTCGGCGTCGCCGTCGGCGAGCCCGTGTGGTCGGCCTACCTACGCCTGGTGGGGCTGGCCTGAGACGTGACCGAGGCGTGACGGATTCGCCCCTCAAGGGCGCGCCGTCGTCGCCCGATAGCAGGAAAGGACGCGCGGGCGTCCGGACGAGGGGAGCCTCAGTTGGCCAAGGCCGGCGTGATCGGACTGGACATCGGCACCACGCGCGTGCGTGCGGCCGAGGTCGTGGTGTCGGGTCGGGGTGCGTCCGCGCAGCCGACCCTCGTGCGGTTCGGCGAGGTGGCGCTGCCGCCCGGCGCCGTGCGTGACGGCGAGGTGGAGGACACCGGCACGGTCAGCGCCGCGATCCGCCGCCTGTGGTCGGACGCGAAGTTCGGCAGCCGCGACGTCAACATCGGCGTCGGCAACCAGCGCGTCGTCGTGCGCGAGCTCGACCTGCCGTGGATGCCGCTGCCGCAGCTGCGTCAGTCGCTGCCGTTCCAGGTGCAGGAGCTCCTGCCCATGGACACCGACGAGGCGCTCCTGGACTACTTCCCGACCGGCGAGGTCGAGGGCCCACAGGGCCGGCTCGTGCACGGCATGCTCGTGGCCGCGACGCGCGACACGGTCCGCGCCAACGTCATGGCCGTCGAGGGTGCCGGGCTGCGGCCGCAGCTGGTGGACCTGTCCTCGTTCGCGCTGCTGCGCGCGGTGGTGCGCGGCGACCTCGCGGGCCGCACGGTCGCCGTGGTCGACGTCGGCGCCCGCATCACCCAGGTGCTCGTCGCCGCGCAGGGCATGCCGCGCTTCGTGCGCATCCTGCCCTCGGGCGGGGAGAACGTCACCGACGCCGTCGCCGCCGCGCTGAGCATCGCCGCGCCGGACGCCGACCGCGTCAAGCGCGAGGTCGGCGTCGGGTTCGCCGTCCGGCCCGAGCTGGCCCCGGCCGCCGAGGCCGTCGGCTCCGTGGTGCGCAACCTCGTCGAGGCCGTGCGCAACACGTTCGTGTACTACCAGAGCAACAACCTCGGCGCGGGCATCGAGGTCGTCGTGCTGACCGGCGGCGGCGCCCACCTGCCGGGCCTCGGCCAGTACCTGTCGAGCGCGAGCCGCCTGCCCGTCGTGCTCGGCGACCCGCTCGCCACCATCAAGGTCGCCAAGCCGATCAACACCGAGTCGCTCGCGCGCCAGTCCTCGCTGCTGGCCATGCCGATCGGCCTCGCCCTCGGAGTCGCCTCATGAGCGCCACCCTGGAAGCCCCGACGACGACCACGCGCGGGAAGGGGGCCAAGCAGAAGCACCAGTCGCTCCAGGCCCCGGCCCTGCCGCAGGTCAACCTGCTGCCGCCCGAGGTGCGTGCGGCCCGGGGCCTCGCCCGGACGAAGGTCTGGCTCGGGCTGTCGGTCCTCCTGACGATCGTCGTGTGCGCAGGGCTCGTCGTGCTGGCCATGTTCGAGCAGCAGGCGGCCAGGGACGAGCTCACGGAGGCCCAGGCTGAGACCACCCAGCTGCAGGCGCAGCTGGCGCAGTACGCCGAGGTGCCCCTCGTGCTCGCCGAGCTCGACCGCGCCGAGCGCGCCCGCGTGCTGGCGATGGGCACGGAGATCCTGTGGGTGCCGCACCTGGACGCGATCGCGGCCCGTACGCCGCACAGCGCGCGCGTGGAGAGCCTCAAGGTGCTCGGTGCCACGGTCTGGGCGGGCGAGTTCGCTCCCGCCGACGTCCTGGCCACCAGCAGCGTGGCGACGATCAGCCTCACCGGTCAGGCGGCGACGCTCGCCGACGTCTACACCTGGCAGCGCCAGCTCGAGGAGATCCCCGGGGTCAGCGAGGTCGTCATGACGCAGACCAGCCTCGTCGACGGCCGGACGATGCTCCACTACAACGTCGCCGCCACCATCACGCTGTCCGCGGACGCGTACTCCGGGCGATTCCTGCCCCTGGACGAGACCGAGGAGGGCAACTGATGGCGGGCAAGTCGCGCACCATCGGCTGGATCGCCGGGACCGTCGTGGTCATCCTCGCGATCGCCGCCGCGAACTACTTCCTCCTCTACCAGCCGCGGATGGACGACGCGGCTGCCACTCGCGAGGAGGCCGAGGTCGTCCGCTCGCAGAACGACCTGCTCCGCCTCCAGATCGCCAGCCTCGCGGCCGACTACGACAGGCTCGACGAGTACAAGGCCGAGCTCGCCGCCCTCGCCGAGCAGCTCCCGGCGGACCGCGACTGGGACACGGTCCTGGAGATGATCAACGCCTTCGCGACGGAGTCGGGGCTCGCGCTGCCGACCCTGGAGGCCTCGGTCTCGGCCGCGACGCCGCTGACGGTCTTCCAGTCGCCCGACGCCGCGCCGGCTCCTGCGCCCACCGACGGCACCGGCGACGGTTCCGAGGGCACCGAGGGCGAGGACGGCTCCGCCACCGACGGCTCGCAACCGCAGGCTCCGGCCCTCGCGGCGATCGACGGCCTGTCGATGGTGCCGTTCTCGGTGAAGGTGGCCGGCCCGCACGCGAACGTCATGACGTTCTTGGACATGCTGCAGCAGCACGACGGGAGGCTGTTCTTCGTCGCCGACTTCGACCTGGTCCGCCAGGTCGCGACGGAGGCGACGGAGCTGCGTCCGGCCGTGGCGGACGGCGACGTCGAGCTCACGGCCCGGGGCTTCTTCTTCGCGCTCGCGCCCACCACGCCGGCCGAGCCCGCCGACTCCGGCACGACGGCGCCGCTGCCCAGCTCCGGCGGCGCGAACCCGTTCGTCCCGCTCGAGCCCACGAACTGACCCAGCACCGCCGAGCCGGCCCGCGTCCGTCGCCCGGACGCGGGCCGGTGCGCGTCACGGCCCGTGGAAGGATGACGCCATGCTGCGCTGGCTGACCTCGGGGGAGTCCCACGGCCCGGCGCTGGTCGGGGTCCTGGAGGGCCTGCCGGCCGGCGTCGAGGTCACCACGGCCGACCTCGCCGCCGTCCTGGCCCGGCGCCGCCTCGGCTACGGCCGCGGGGCGCGGATGACGTTCGAGCAGGACGAGGTGCGCATCCTCGGCGGCGTCCGTCACGGGCGCACCATGGGCGGCCCGATCGCCGTCGAGATCGCGAACTCCGAGTGGCCGAAGTGGGTCGACGTCATGTCGGCCGACCCAGTGCCGCCGGAGCGCCTGCAGGTCGACGCCGGCACGGGTGACGCCCGCGAGATCGCGCGCAACCGCCCGCTCACCCGCCCGCGCCCCGGCCACGCGGACCTGGTGGGGATGCGCAAGTACGGCTTCGAGGACGCGCGGCCGGTGCTCGAACGGGCCTCGGCGCGCGAGACGGCCGCGCGCGTGGCGCTCGGCGAGCTCGCCGCGCGCTTCCTCGCGCAGGCCGCGGGCGTCCGCCTCGTCTCGCACGTCGTCGCGATCGGCCCGGTCGCGGTGCCCGACGACGCCGTCCTCCCGACGCCCGACGACGTCGCCTCGCTCGACGAGGACCCGGTGCGCTGCTTCCACGCGGCCACGTCGGCGGCGATGGTCGCGGAGATCGACGCGTGCCACAAGGCCGGGGACACGCTCGGCGGCGTCGTCGAGGTGCTCGCGTACGGCCTGCCGACCGGCCTGGGCAGCTACGTGCACTGGGACCGCCGCCTGGACGCGCGGCTCGGCGCCGCGATCCTCGGCATCCAGGCGGTCAAGGGCGTGGAGATCGGCGACGGCTTCCGCACGGCCGCGCGCCGCGGCTCGGAGGCGCACGACGAGATCGAGCGCGACCCGGTCACCGGGCTCATCCGGCGCCGGACGAACCGTGCCGGCGGCCTCGAGGGCGGCGTGACGAACGGCGAGGTGCTCAAGGTGCGCGCCGCGATGAAGCCGATCTCGACGGTCCCGCGCGCGCTGGCGACCGTGGACGTCGCGACGGGCGAGCCCGCGAGGGCGATCCACCAGCGCTCGGACGTGTGCGCGGTGCCGCCCGCGGCGGTGGTCGCAGAGGCGATGGTGGCGCTCGTGCTCGCCGACGCCGTGCTGGAGAAGTTCGGCGGCGACAGCGTCGCCGAGGTGGCCCGCAACCTCGAGGCGTACCTCGAGGCCGTCCCACCCCAGCAGCGGTGAGCGGCGTGGCGGGTCCGCTCGTCGTCCTCGTCGGGCCGCCGGGGGCCGGGAAGTCCTCGGTCGCCCGCGAGCTCGGCGCGCTGCTCGGTGCGGCCGTGCGGGACACCGACGCCGACGTCGAGGCCACCGCGGGCAAGCCCATCGCCGACATCTTCGTCGAGGACGGCGAGCCCGCGTTCCGGGCCCTCGAGCGCGCGGCGGTCCTCCAGGCTCTGGCGACGCACGACGGCGTCCTGGCGCTCGGCGGCGGGGCGGTGCTGGACGCCGACGTGCAGGGCGCGCTGGCGGCGTACCGGGAGCGCGGCGGCGTCGTCGCGTTCCTCGACGTCACGCTCGCCGCCGCGGCGCCGCGCGTGGGGCTCAACCGGTCGCGGCCGCTGCTCCTGGGCAACCCGCGGGCGCAGTGGAAGGCGCTCATGGAGGCGCGCCGGCCGGTCTACGAGGCCGTGAGCAGCACGCGCGTGCTCACCGACGACCTGACGCCCGCGCAGGTCGCGGACGCGGTCGCCGCGGTCCTGCGCGCGGGCGAGGGGGAGGGGACGGATGGTTGACGCGACGCGGATCACGGTCGGCGGCGAGCGGCCCTACGACGTCGTCGTCGGGCGGCACCTGCTCGGCGAGCTGCCCGGCCTGCTCGGTGACGCGGTGCGCAAGGTGCTCGTCGTGCACCCGGCCGCGCTGGCGGCGTCGGCGGAGGCGATCCGGGAGGACCTGTCCCGCGAGGGCTACGAGGTCCTGCTCGCCGAGGTGCCCGACGCCGAGGAGGCCAAGACCGCGCAGGTCGCCGCCTTCTGCTGGCACGTCCTCGGGCAGGCGGACTTCACGCGGTCCGACGCCGTCGTCGGGCTGGGCGGGGGAGCGACCACGGACCTGGCGGGATTCGTCGCGGCGACGTGGCTGCGCGGGATCAGGGTCGTGCAGATCCCGACGACGGTGGTCGGCATGGTGGACGCGGCGATCGGCGGCAAGACCGGCATCAACACCGAGGAGGGCAAGAACCTCGTCGGCGCATTCTGGCCGCCCGCGGGCGTGCTGTGCGACCTCGCGGCGCTCGACACGCTGCCGGTCAACGACCGGGTCGCGGGGCTGGCGGAGGTGGTCAAGCACGGGTTCATCGCCGACGAGCGCACGCTCGAGCTCGTCGAGGCGGACCCGGGGGCGCTCACCGCGCCCGAGCTGACCGCGCACGACCTCGTGCGCGAGCTCGTGGAGCGCTCGGTGCGGGTCAAGGCCGAGGTCGTCGCGGCGGACCTGCGCGAGTCGTTCCGCCGGGAGATCCTCAACTACGGGCACACGCTCGGCCACGCGATCGAGCGCGCCGAGCGGTACCGGTGGCGGCACGGCGCGGCGGTCTCGGTGGGCATGGTGTTCGCCGCCGAGCTCGCGCGGCTCGCGGGCCGCCTGCCGGACGACGTGGTCGACCGGCACCGGGCGATCCTCGGCTCGCTGGGCCTGCCGACCTCCTACCGCGGGGACCGCTGGGAGCAGCTCCTGGCGACGATGCGGCGCGACAAGAAGGCGCGCGGGGACCTGCTGCGCTTCGTCGTGCTCGAGGGCGTGGGTCGGCCGGTGCGGCTCGAGGGACCCGACCCGGCCCTGCTCGCCGCGGCGTTCGCCGAGGTGAGCCGCGAGCCGGCGTCGGGCGCGGGCGTGCTCCTGTAGCCACGGGCCGCGCGGCGCGTCCGGGGGCGGGTGCGCGTCCCCTAGCCTTGCCGCCATGACGCGCGTGCTGGTGCTCAACGGTCCGAACCTCGGCCGCCTCGGCGTCCGCGAGCCCGAGGTCTACGGCTCCGCGACGCTCGCGGACCTCGTGGCGTCCGCCCGGTCCTGGGGCGCCGAGCTCGGGCTCGAGGTGGACGTGCGGCAGACCGACGACGAGGCCGAGCTCGTCGGCTGGCTGCACGAGGCGGTCGACACCGGGTCGGCGGTGGTCCTCAACCCGGCCGCGTTCACGCACTACTCGTACGCGCTGCGCGACGCGGCGGCGCAGGTGACCGACGCGGGGCTCGTCCTGGTCGAGGTGCACCTGTCGAACCCGCTCGCGCGCGAGGCGTTCCGCCGGCACAGCGTCGTGGGCCCGGTCGCGACGGGGACGGTGGCCGGCTTCGGGTTCGACTCCTACCGACTCGCGCTGGTGGCGGTCGCGGCGCGCGTGGCGTGACCTGCCACCAGCACCAAACCTTGTACTACTCACTACAAGGGTCTAGCCTTTCGCCATGTTCGTGCTCACGATCGACCAGATCGGCAGCCGGCGCGTGGGCGACCGCGTGGACGCCCTGCTCGCCGAGCTCGCGCCGGCCGCGGACGGGCCGGGGGTGCGCCGCGCCTTCGAGCGGACCGTGGGCGACGAGGTCCAGGCCGTGCTCGACGACGCCGGGGCGACCGTCGACCTCGCGCTGCACGTGCTGCGCCTCGGCGGATGGAGCGTGGGCGTGGGTGCGGGTCCCGTGGACGAGCCGCTGCCGCCCAGCGCGCGCGCCGCGGGCGGGCCCGCGTTCGTCCGCGCGCGCGCCGCGGTCGAGCGTGCGAAGAGCCGCGCCCGGCCGGTGCCGCTCGCCGTGGTCACCGGCGCGCCCGACGACGGGCGGGCCGCCGAGGCGGTGCTCACCCTGATCGCGTCCGTGCGGGCGCGACGCACCGAGGCGGGCTGGGCGGTCGTGGACGCGCTGACCGAGGCCGGGCCGGACGGTGTCGGGGTCACCCAGGAGGATGTCGCACGGCGCCTCGGGGTGACGCAGCAGGCGGTGAGCCAGCGGCTGCGCACCGCGATGTGGGCCGAGGAGGTCGCCGCACGTCCCGTGGCGGTGCGGCTGCTCGCGGAGGGGGACCGATGAACGACTGGCTCGCGGGGCTCGTGGCGGTGCTCGTGATGCTCGCGAGCTCGCTCGGCGGCTGGCCGCTGACGGCGGGCGTGCTGCGCCTGGCGGCGCGCTCGGCCGACTCGGGCGGGCCCGACGACGCCTGGGGCTCGGCGGCGGAGCGGGGGTCGGCACCGGCCGACCTGCCGGCCGGGGGAGCGGGAGCCGACGACGGCCCCACCGGGCCGCGCGCGCGGGCGGCGCTGCGCGGTGGCACCTGGATCGGCATCCTCGAACGCCTCGCCGTGACGGGGTCCGTGCTCCTCGGCTACCCGGCTGCCGTGGCGTTCGTCATCGCGGTCAAGGGCCTCGGCCGGTACCCCGAGCTGCGCGAGCACCCGGGGGCCTCGGAGCGGTTCGTCATCGGGACGCTCGCGTCGTTGCTGTGGGCGGCCGCGCTCGGCGCGCTCGGGGCGGCCCTGCTGGCCTGACCCGCGGCCGGTACACTCGTCCGCGCCGTCCCGGCAACCCCGACGACCAGGAAGACCCCACGTGGCAACGACCAACGACCTGAAGAACGGCATGGTGCTCGACCTCGACGGCCAGCTGTGGACCGTCGTGGAGTTCCAGCACGTCAAGCCCGGCAAGGGCGGCGCCTTCGTGCGCACCAAGCTCAAGAACGTCCTGACCGGCCGGGTGCTGGACCGCACGTTCAACGCGGGCACCAAGGTCGACACCGCCACGGTGGACCGTCGGGACATGCAGTACCTGTACAAGGACGGCGACGACTACGTCTTCATGGACCCGGACACCTACGACCAGGTCCACATCTCGTCGTCGATCGTCGGCGACGCGGCCAAGTACCTCCTGGAGAACCAGGTCGCCACCGTGGCCCGGCACGAGGGCGAGCCGCTCTACATCGAGCTGCCCGCCGCCGTCGTGCTCGAGATCACCTACACCGAGCCCGGCCTCCAGGGCGACCGCTCGACCGGTGGCACCAAGCCCGCGACGCTCGAGACGGGCGCCGAGATCCAGGTCCCGCTGTTCCTCGAGACCGGCACCAAGGTCAAGGTGGACACGCGCGACGGGTCGTACCTGGGCCGCGTGAACGACTGACGTGGCGGCCCGCAGCAAGGCCCGCAAGCGCGCGCTGGACGTGCTCTTCGAGGCCGACCAGCGCCAGCGGCCGGCCCTGGAGGTGCTCGCGGAGCGCCTCCAGGTGCCCGGGACGCAGGCCGCGCTGCCCCAGTACGCGGCGGACCTCGTCGAGGGCGTCGTCGCGCACCAGGCGCAGATCGACGAGCTCATCAGCACGTACGCGCGCGGGTGGACGCTCGAGCGGATGCCCGCCGTGGACCGCGCGGTGCTGCGCCTCGGCGCGTACGAGGTGCTCTTCCGCGACGACGTGCCCGACGCCGTCGCCGTGGACGAGGCGGTCGAGCTCGCCCGGGCGCTGTCCACCGACGACTCGCCGGCGTTCGTCAACGGCCTGCTCGGCCGGCTCGTGGAGCTCAAGCCCACGCTCCTCGGCTGAGCGGACGCGGACGGGCCGCCCCGCACGACGACGGACCCCCTGGCCCACCGGGCCCGGGGGTCCTCGCGTGTCAGGCCGTGGCCGCCGGGGCGAGCTCGACGGCGTGCGTGCCCGTCGACTGCCCGGGGACGGACGAGCGCGAGCCGGGGCGGCGGCCGCGGATCGGCAGCGTGGCGGCCGGGCGACCGAGCATGAAGCCCTGGACCGTGCCGACGCCCATCGAGACGAGCGTGGTGAGCTCCTCGGCGCGCTCGACGCCCTCGGCCACGACGTCGAGGTCGTGCGCCTCGGCCACGGCGAGCACCGCGCGCAGCACCGCGTCGCCCTCGGGAGTGCCGGACGCGCGCACGAACGCCTGGTCGACCTTGAGCACGTGCACGGGCAGCTCGCCGAGCCGGGCGAACGAGCTGTAGCCGGTGCCGAAGTCGTCCAGCGCGATCCGCACGCCGCGGTCGGCGAGCGTGGCGAGCGCGGTGCGCGCGTGCGCGCTGTCGTGCAGGATCGCGCTCTCGGTGACCTCGATGGTGAGCCGGTGCCATGCTCCCGGGCCCCACGACTGCTCGACGTGCCGCACGAAGTCCGCCTCGTCGAGCTGGCGCGGGGACACGTTCACCGCGACGGGCAGGTCGTACTCCTCCGAGGCGGCGCGCGCCGCGGCGAAGACCTGGCGGCCGATCTCGACGATGAGGCCGGTCTCCTCGGCGAGCGGGAGCCACTCGGCGGGGAGCCGCAGCTCGCCGTCGCGGTGCCAGCGGGCGAGGGCCTCGAGCCCGACCACCTCGAGCGTCGTGGAGTCGGTCAGCGGCTGGAAGTGCACGACGATGTCGCCCTGGCCGATCGCGGCCTCGAGCTCGCGGCGCAGGGCGGTGCGCGAGACGAACGCGCGCCGCAGCTCGTCGTCGTAGAAGGCGGCACCGCGGCCGGTGTTCTTCGCCTCGATCATGGCGAGCTCGGCGCCGCGGACGAGCGCGTCGACGTCGCGGACCATCCCAGGCCGCCACGTGGCCACGCCGACCGCGAGCGGAGTGGCCGGCACCCGGTGCGCGAGGTAGTCGAAGTGCTGGACGACGCGGTGCGCGGTGGCCAGCAGGGCCGTGTCGTCGCCCGCGCGCTCGATGACGACGACGAACTCGTCGTCGCCGTAGCGGGCCACGAACCGCCCGTGCCCGACGCCGTCGATGAGCTGGAGCGCGACGCGCTGCAGGAGGCGGTCGCCCCACTCGCGCCCGCGCATGTCGTTCGCGTGCCGGAAGGAGGCCAGGTCGCAGTAGAGGACCGCGACGCGCGTGCTCTCGACCTCGGCCTTCGCGAGGATCTCGGCGAGGTGCTTGTCGAACGCGGGCCGGTTGTGCAGCCCGGTGAGGGCGTCGGTGTAGGCGGCCCGCTTGAGCTTCACCGTGAGCTGGTGCCGCTCGGCGGCGCTGGACACGACACGCGCGACGTCGCGCAGGAAGGACTGCTCGTCGGGGAGCATCCCGCGCCCGTCGGCGGAGTACAGCTCCGTGACGAACCGGTCGCGGGAGAGCGGGCGCAGCGTGCCCTGGATCGACGGGTCGCCCAGCAGCTCGCGGCAGCGGTCCCGCGCGACGACGAGGAGGTCCTCGGGGGTCCGGGACAGCAGCGCGGCGTTGGCCACCGACGCGATGACGTCGCGCATGCGGGCGCGGCGGTCCGCGGCACGGCGCACGGCGGTGACGCGCGCCGCGGCGAGCATCTCGAGCCCGACGACGAGCGGCACCACCCACAGGCCGCGCATGGCCTCGACGGTCACGGACACCGCGCCCGTGACGGGCACGACGACGCTGGCGACGACGGCCACGACCGAGACCACCGCGCACGCGGCGAGCGCGCTCCCGGCCGCGGTCACCTCGAGGCCGCGCACGGCGCGCAGCACGTAGAGCCCGACGACGGCGAGGGGCGCGAGCTTCACGACGGGCATGAGCGGCCCGTAGACGGGCAGCCCGGTGGCGGACAGGCCCTGCACGAGGAGCGGCGTCGTCCACCACAGGACGCCGCCCGCGCTGAACCAGCAGACGAGCGCGGTGACGTGGCGGCGGGGCGAGGGGCCGCACGTGTAGGCCTGCGCCGCGGGGAGGGCCAGGACGAGCGCGGCGGCGTACGCGACGAAGCGGCCGAAGAGCAGGGCCCGCGCCATCTCGCCGTCGGGCAGGACCGCGGCGAGGCCGCCCAGGAGGCAGACGGCGGCGAGCGCGAGCAGCCACGCCGTGCTCCAGCGGACGCCGCTGCGGCGCAGCTCACCCCGCCTGGTGCCCCACTCCACGGCGACGAGGCCCACGACGATGCCGGCCGCCAGGCACTGGGCGGCCGTGAGCCACGTCGGGGCTGCTCCCACGTGCCATGTATCGGCGGTCGGTACGCCCGACATGAGCCGGATCCTGCTCTGTATCGATCATGTGAACGGATACCGACGCGCCGTTTCGCCCGAACTCGTCCTTTCCGGGCGTGACGCGCCCCGTTCAGCGTCGCTCGGTGACGTGGCCGAACCGGTGCCGGGTGCGGCTGACCGCCTGCTCCCGGACGACGGTGAGCAGCTCCCGTCGGCCGCTCGCGAGCACGGGACCGTCGAGCAGCGTGACCTCGCCGACGCGGGTGCGGGCCGCGGCGCGCAGCCCGGGGCAGGTGCCGATCGCGCGGACCCGGCCCGACACCTCGCCCGACGCGACGCGCGCCGCGAAGGTCGCGTGGTCCTCGTCGTCCGCGCGCGACACCGTGACCGGTACGCCGGCGAGCTCCGCCGCGGCGAGCACCCGGGCGACCTCCCGGGGCCGCGCGTCGTCGCCGACCCGGACCACGAGGTGCGGCACGGGCCGGTAGCGCAGCACGTTCTCCTCGCCGCGCAGGCCGGACGGGTCGTGCCCGCGGCCGATCTCGGCGTCCCACCAGCGGCGGTCGTCCTCGCGCGCCCAGGCCAGCCACGCGTCGTCGTCGGGGGGCACCTCGGGGCCGTCCGCCCACGTGCCGAGCTGGGCGACGTAGTGCGGCCCGCCCGCCTTGGCGCCGGGGCCCACGACCGAGGCCTTCCAGCCGCCGAACGGCTGGCGCCGCACGACCGCCCCGGTGGTGTGGCGGTTGACGTAGGCGTTGCCGACCTCGACGCGGTCGAGCCAGAAGGCGATCTCGTCCTCGTCGAGCGAGTGCAGCCCACCGGTGAGGCCGAACGGGACGGCGTTCTGCCAGGCCACCGCCTCGGCGAGGTCCCGCGCGCGCATGACGCCGAGCACCGGCCCGAAGCACTCGGTGAGGTGGAAGAACGAGCCCGGTCGCACGCCGTGCTTCACCCCGGGCGTCCACAGCCGGCCCGTCTCGTCGAGCCGACGGGGGCGGACGAGCCACGCCTCGCCCTCGTCGAGCGTGGTGAGCGCGCGCAGGAGCTTGCCCGACACCGGCTCGACGAGCGGGCCCATCGTCGTACCCAGGTCGGTGGCCGGCCCGACGACGAGGCTGCGCACCGCGTCCGCGAGCTGCCGCCGGAACCGGGCGGACCGCCCGACCGACCCCACGAGGATGAGCAACGAGGCCGCGGAGCACTTCTGGCCCGCGTGGCCGAAGGCCGAGCGCACGACGTCGGCCACGGCGAGGTCCAGGTCCGCGGACGGCGTCACGACGATCGCGTTCTTGCCCGAGGTCTCGGCGAGCACCTCGAGGTCCTCGCGCCACCCCGCGAACAGGGCGGCGGTCTCGATCGAGCCGGTGAGCAGCACCCGGGCGACCGCCGGGTGGGTGACCAGACGGCGTCCGACCTCGTCCTCCGGCGCGGCGACGACCTGCAGCGCGTCCGGCGGGGCGCCCAGGTCCGCGAGCGCGGCGCGCACCGCGCCGAACGCGACGGAGGCGCAGCGCGGCGTCTGCGGCGCGGGCTTGACGAGCACCGGCGAGCCGGCCGCGAGCGCCGCGAGGACGGAGCCCAGCGGGATGGCGACGGGGAAGTTCCACGGCGGCGTGACGACCGTGACGCCCGAGGGCGTGAAGCGCGCGCCCGGCACCGCGCCGTCGGCGAGCTCGAGCGCGCGCTCGGCGTAGTACCGCGCGAAGTCGACGGCCTCGCTCACCTCGGGGTCGGCCTCGGCGACGGTCTTGCCGGCCTCGTGCGCCATGACGGACACGAGGTCGGCCCGGCGCGCCTCGAGGTGCTCGGCGGCGCGACGCAGCACCGCCGCGCGGGCCGCGGGCGGGGTCGCGGCCCAGGAGGCGGCCGCCCGGACCGCGCGCCCGACGGCGTCGTCCACCTCGGTGACCGACGCGAGCGGGCGGGGGAGGGGCGGACGGGGCGGCGAGGCGAGCGCCTCGGCCGCCCACCGGTGCGCGGCCGGGTCCGCGGGGTCGGTGTCGGGCACGTTCGCGAAGCCCTCCGCGGCACGCCGCCCGAGGGCCTCGCGGGCGAGCGTGGCACCCCGGCGCGGGGTCGTGGACACCGTCTCCGCGTGGCGCACGGAGGCGCGGAACGCCGCCTCGTGCGCGTCCAGGGCGGCCGGTCCGCCGGCGAGCAGCCCGCGGAGGAAGTTCTGCTCGGCCGCGGTCTCCTCGAGCCGCCGCACGAGGTAGGCGATCGCGACGTCCCAGTCCTCGCGCGCGACGACGGGCGTGTACAGGCGCACGGTGCCCACGTCGCGCAGCACGGCGCGCGCCTGCGCGGGCGCCATGCCCAGGAGCATCTCGACGTGCATCGCGTCCGCGACGCCACGGTCGGTCGCGAGCACGTGCGCGTAGGCGACGTGGAAGAGGTTGTGGCTGGCCACGGCGACGCGGACGGCCGGCGTGCGCGCGGGGTCGAGCGCGCGGTCGAGGAGCCGCACGTACGACGCGTCGGTGTCCGCCTTGCTCGGGTAGGGGGCCGGCGCCCAGCCGTGGAGCTCGGCCTCGACCTGCTCCATCGGGAGGTTCGCTCCCTTGACCAGGCGCACGGTCACCGGCGCGCCGCCCGCGGCCACGCGTCGCCGGGCCGCCTCGGTGACCGTGTCGAGCGCGGCGTGCGCGTCCGGCAGGTACGCCTGCAGCGCGAGGCCGAGGCGCGCGTCGCGCAGCACGGGGTCGTCGAGCAGGGCGCAGAACGCCTCGAGCGTGAGGTGCAGGTGCTGGTACTCCTCCATGTCCACCGTGAGCGCGGTGCCGCTCCGCGCCGCCGAGGCGGCGAGCAGGTGCAGGCGGGCGCGCACGCGCTCGGCGTCCTGCGGCAGCGCCCACGGGGAGAGCCGGCTCGCCACGGCGGACACCTTCACCGAGACGTGGTCGACGTCGCGCCGGGCGGCGAGGGTCTGCACGCGCTGGAGGCGGCGGATCGCCTCGCGCTCACCCAGCACCGCCTCGCCGAGGAGGTTGAGGTTGGTGCGGAAGCCCTGCCGGTGGATCGCGGCGAGGTGGGCGCCCAGGCCGGGGCCGGCGTCGGCCACGAGGTGCCCCACCAGCGCGCGCAGGCGGGCGCGGGCCGCGGGCACGACGACGGCCGGCGCCACGGGCGCGGCGAGCGTGCCCAGGCCGAGCAGGAGGCGGTCCACCCGGGAGAGCGCATCGCCGGCGTCGGCGGCCCGCAGCGCGGCCAGCTCGCGCGCGGCGACCCTCGGGTCCTCCGGCCGCACAACGCGGTCGACGAACCGGACCGCGAGGTCCAGCCCAGCGGGGTCGGCGACGAGTGCTGCGAGCCGGGCACCCGCGGCGTCGTGCCGGTCCCCGGGGCCGGTCGCGGTGGCCCACCTCCGGGCGAGCGCGGCGGCGGTGTCGACGGCGGACCCGAGGGCGACGGTCATGTCCACATGCTGGTCGCGGGGCGCCCGACCTGCACCCCGAGCGCGCGGGCGACCACCCCGTGGTCACCTCCCGGGCGGGCCCCGCTGCGTGGAGTACTGTGCGCCGTGATCGACGTCCTTTAACGCCCGTCCCGTGAGGCGGGGAAGGAGGTCCTGGTGGCTCCTGCCACAGGTGACGCGCAGCCGGGCGCGGGCAACCCCGGCACGGGCGGCGTCGGCGACGCCGCGGCCGGCCCCACGGGCACCGAGGTGCTCTCGGCCGGCGACATCTCGCGGGCGCTGACCCGCATCGCGCACGAGATCCTTGAGCGCAACAAGGGCGCAGCGGACCTGGTGCTGCTCGGCATCCCCACGCGCGGCCTGCCGCTCGCCCGGCGCCTCGCGGCCCGGATCGCCGACGTCGAGCCGGGCGTCGAGGCAGACCGCCTCGCCGGGGTGCTCGACGTGACGATGTACCGCGACGACCTGCGGCGGCACCCGACGCGCGCGGTCGGCCGCACCGAGCTGCCGCCGGGGCGCGGCGACCTGGACGACGCCGTGGTCGTGCTCGTCGACGACGTGCTGTTCTCCGGCCGCACCATCCGGGCTGCCCTCGACGCGGTCGCCGACCTCGGCCGCCCGCGCCTGGTCCAGCTCGCCGTCCTGGTCGACCGGGGCCACCGCGAGCTGCCCATCCGGGCGGACTACGTCGGCAAGAACCTGCCCACCGCGCTCGGCGAGCAGGTGCGGGTGCGGCTCACCGAGACCGACGGCGTCGACGGGGTGCTCATCGCCCGCGAGGACGGGGGTGCACGGTGAGGCAGCTGCGGCACCTGCTCAGCGCGGCCGACCTGGACCGCGAGACCGCCGTCGCGCTCCTCGACACCGCGGCCTCCATGGCCGCCACGCAGGAGCGGGAGATGAAGAAGCTCCCCACGCTGCGCGGACGGACGGTGGTCAACCTCTTCTTCGAGGACTCCACGCGCACGCGGATCTCGTTCGAGACGGCCGCCAAGCGCCTGTCCGCGGACGTCATCAACTTCGCCGCGAAGGGCTCGAGCGTGTCGAAGGGCGAGTCGCTCAAGGACACCGCGCTCACCCTGCAGGCGATGGGCGCGGACGCGGTCGTCGTGCGGCACCAGGCGTCGGGCGCCCCGCACCGCCTCGCGCACGCCGGCTGGGTCGAGTCGGCCGTGGTCAACGCGGGCGACGGCACGCACCAGCACCCGACGCAGGCCCTGCTCGACGCCTTCACGATCCGCCAGCACCTCGTCGGCGCGGGCGACGCGGGCGTGGGCAAGGACCTCGCGGGCCTGCACGTGGCGATCGTCGGCGACGTCCTGCACTCGCGCGTCGCGCGGTCGAACGTCGACCTGCTCGGCACGCTCGGCGCGCGCGTGACGCTCGTGGCGCCGCCGACGCTGCTGCCGGTCGGCGTCGAGACGTGGCGCTGCGACGCGTCCTACCACCTGGACGAGGTCATCGCCGAGGGCCGGCCCGACGCGATCATGATGCTGCGGGTGCAGCGCGAGCGGATGGGCAGCGCCGGCGGGGCCGCGTCCGACGTCGCCCCGACGTCACGGCCCACCACCGGGTTCTTCCCGAGCCCGCTCGAGTACACGCGGGCCTACGGGCTCGACGCGCGCCGGGTCGCGATGCTCCCCGAGCACGCGATCGTCATGCACCCGGGTCCGATGAACCGGGGCCTGGAGATCTCGGCCGACGCCGCGGACTCGCCGCGGGCCGTCATCACCGAGCAGGTGTCCAACGGCGTCGCGGTGCGCATGGCCGTGCTGTACCACCTGCTGGCGGGGGAGAGGGGTGCCCAGTGAGCGACCGGACGAGCTGGCTGCTGCGCGGGGTCGCCCCGCTGGGCGGGGACCCGACGGACGTCCTCGTGGCGGACGGACGGGTCGCCGCGGTCGGGCGCGACGCGGCGGGCGCCCGCGGCGCACGCGTGGTCGACGCCGACGGCCTGGTCGCGCTGCCCGGCCTGGTCGACCTGCACACGCACCTGCGCGAGCCCGGGCGGGAGGACGCCGAGACGGTCGAGACCGGCACGCGCGCCGCGGCGCTGGGCGGCTACACGGCTGTCCACGCGATGGCGAACACCTCCCCGGTCGCCGACACCGCCGGCGTCGTCGAGCAGGTGTGGCGCCTCGGGCGCGACGCCGGGTGGGCGGACGTGCACCCGGTCGGCGCGGTGAGCGTCGGCCTCGCGGGCACGCAGCTGGCTGAGCTCGGCGCGATGGCGCACTCCGCGGCCCGCGTGCGGGTGTTCTCCGACGACGGGCACTGCGTGCACGACCCGGTGCTCATGCGCCGCGCGCTGGAGTACGTCAAGGCGTTCGACGGCGTCGTCGCCCAGCACGCGCAGGAGCCGCGCCTGACGGCCGGCGCACAGATGCACGAGGGCGCGGTGTCCGCCGAGGTGGGCCTCGCGGGCTGGCCGGCGGTCGCGGAGGAGGCGATCGTCGCTCGCGACGTGCTGCTCGCCCAGCACGTCGGCTCGCGGCTGCACGTGCTGCACGTGTCGACCGCCGGCTCGGTGGACCTCATCCGCTGGGCGAAGTCGCGCGGCATCGCGGTGACCGCCGAGGCCACCCCGCACCACCTCATGCTCACCGACGAGCTCGCGCGCACCTACGACCCGCTCTACAAGGTCAACCCGCCGCTGCGCACGGCCGAGGACGCCGAGGCGCTCCGGGCGGGCCTCGCGGACGGCACGATCGACACCGTGGGCACCGACCACGCGCCGCACTCGCGCGAGGACAAGGACTGCGAGTGGGCAGCGGGCGCGTTCGGCATGCTCGGCCTGGAGACCGCGCTGTCCGTCGTGCAGACCCTCATGGTCGACACGGGCCGGATGACCTGGGCGGACGTGGCGCGCGTGATGTCGACGGCGCCGGCGCGCATCGGGCGCGTCGACCACGAGCACGGGCGGCCGATCGCCGTCGGCGAGCCCGCGAACCTCGTGCTCGTCGACCCGGCCGCCCGCTGGACCGTCGACCCCGCCGCCCTGGCGAGCCTGTCCCGGAACACCCCGTACGTGGGCCGCGAGCTCTCCGGGCGCGTGGTCGCCACGTTCCTGCGGGGCCGCCCGACGGTGCTCGACGGTGCGCTCGTGCCGCGCGAGGCCGGCGAGGGGGTGCGGTGAGGCCGGAGATCGGCGCCGCCCTGCTCGGCGTCCTCGTCGTCGTCCTGCTGCTCGCCATGGCGCGCGGGTGGCGACGCAGCGCGGCCCGGGCGGCCGACGTCGTGCCCGCGCTGCCGCAGGTGCCGGCACCGGACGCCCTGGGCGCGGTCCGGGCGGGTCCGCTCGAGGCGACGTACCTCGCCACGGCCCTCGCGACCGACCGCCTCGCGCGGGTGGCCGCGCACGGCCTCGGGTCGCGGTGCCCGGCCCGGGTCACGGTGCACGACGCCGGGACCCTGGTCGAGCGCACCGGCGTCCCCGACCTGTTCGTCCCGACCGCGGACCTCCTCGCAGCGACCCCGGCGTCGGGCGTCGCGGGGACCGCGGTCGGCCGCGACCGCGCCGTCGTGCTGCGCTGGCGCTGCGGCACGGTCACACTCGACACGGGCGTGCTGCCCCGGCACGCCGCCGACGTCGCGCCCCTCGTCGCCGCCCTCGGCACGTCCGGGTCCGGCGCGGCGGCCGACGGACCCGCGCCCACCACCGACGGGAGCCCTGCATGACCGGAGCCGACGCCGTCCTCGTGCTCGAGGACGGCCGCACCTTCGTCGGACGCGCGTTCGGCGCGACCGGCACGACGGTGGGCGAGATCGTCTTCAACACCGGCATGACCGGGTACCAGGAGACGCTGACCGACCCGTCGTACCACCGGCAGATCGTCGTCATGACCGCGCCGCACATCGGCAACACGGGCGTGAACGACGAGGACCCGGAGTCCTCGCGGATCTGGGTCGCGGGCTACGTCGTGCGTGACCCCGCGATCCGCCCGTCGAGCTGGCGCGCGCAGCGCAGCCTCACCGACGAGCTCGAGGCGCAGGGCGTCGTCGGGATCAGCGACGTGGACACGCGCGCGCTGACCCGGCACCTGCGCGAGCGCGGCGTCATGCGCGCGGGGATCTTCTCGGGCGCGGGGCTGTTCGACGAGCAGGGGCGCCGGCGCACCGACCAGGACCTGCTCGACGTCGTCGTGGCGGCCCCGCCGATGGCGGGTGCCGACCTGGCGCGCGAGGTGTCGGCGCGCGAGCGCTACACCGTGGAGCCCCTGCGCGGGCCCGCGAGCGGCACCGAGCCGGTGGCGACCGTCGTCGCCGTCGACCTGGGCATCAAGTCGATGACGCCGCAGCGCCTGGCCGAGCGGGGTGTGCGCACGCACGTCGTCCCCGCGACCGTCACCGTGGACGAGCTGCTCGCGCTCGAGCCCGACGGCGTCTTCTTCTCCAACGGGCCGGGCGACCCGGCCGCGGCGGTGCACGAGGTGGAGCTGCTCCGGGCCGTGCTCGACCGTCGGATCCCGTTCTTCGGCATCTGCTACGGCAACCAGATCCTGGGGCGCGCGCTCGGGTTCGGCACCTACAAGCTCGCGTACGGGCACCGGGGCGTGAACCAGCCCGTGATGGACCGGCGCACGCGCAAGGTCGAGATCACGGCGCACAACCACGGCTTCGCGGTCGACGCGCCCACCGAGGGCGAGGCGGTCGCGCCGTACGACGGCGGCCGGTACGGCCGGGTGGTGGTCTCGCACGTCGCGCTCAACGACGGCGTGGTGGAGGGCCTGGAGTGCCTCGACCTGCCGGCGTTCTCGGTCCAGTACCACCCGGAGGCCGCGGCGGGGCCGCACGACGCCGGGTACCTGTTCGACAGGTTCGTCCAGCTCATGACCGGGGCCCGGGCCGCCCGCGCGGGCGCCGCCGGTGCCGAGGCCAGCAAGGAGTCCGATGCCACGCCGCACTGACCTGTCCAGCGTCCTGGTCATCGGGTCCGGCCCGATCGTCATCGGCCAGGCGGCCGAGTTCGACTACTCCGGCACCCAGGCGTGCCGCGTGCTGCGGTCCGAGGGCCTGCGCGTCGTCCTCGTGAACTCCAACCCGGCCACGATCATGACCGACCCGGAGTTCGCCGACGCCACGTACGTCGAGCCGATCACCCCCGAGGTCGTCGAGGCGATCATCGCCAAGGAGCGCCCCGACGCGATCCTGCCGACCCTGGGCGGCCAGACCGCGCTCAACACCGCGATCGCGCTCGACGAGCGCGGCGTCCTCGAGCGCTACGGCGTCGAGATGATCGGCGTCAACACGCGCTCCATCCACCTCGCCGAGGACCGCCAGGCGTTCAAGGGCGTGGTCGAGCGCTGCGGCGCGGAGGTGGCGCGCAGCGTCATCGCGCACTCGATGGACGAGGTGCTCGCGGCGGCGGGCGAGCTCGGGTACCCGATCGTCGTGCGGCCGTCGTTCACCATGGGCGGCCTCGGCTCGGGCATCGCGCGCGACGAGGCCGAGCTGCGCCGGATCGCGGGCGCCGGCCTGCACTACTCGCCGACCACCGAGGTGCTCCTGGAGGAGTCGATCCTCGGCTGGAAGGAGTACGAGCTCGAGCTCATGCGCGACCACGCGGACAACGTGGTCGTCGTCTGCTCGATCGAGAACGTCGACCCGGTGGGCGTGCACACCGGCGACTCGGTGACCGTGGCCCCCGCGCTCACGCTCACCGACCGCGAGTACCAGCGGCTGCGCGACATCGGCATCGCGGTCATCCGCGAGGTCGGCGTCGACACCGGCGGCTGCAACATCCAGTTCGCGGTGCACCCGCAGACCGGCCGCGTCGTCGTCATCGAGATGAACCCGCGCGTGTCGCGGTCGTCCGCGCTGGCGTCGAAGGCCACGGGCTTCCCGATCGCCAAGATCGCGGCGCGCCTGGCCGTGGGCTACACGCTCGACGAGATCCCCAACGACATCACGGGCTCCACGCCCGCGTCGTTCGAGCCCGCGCTCGACTACGTCGTGGTGAAGGTGCCGCGGTTCGCGTTCGAGAAGTTCCCGGGCGCCGACCCCACGCTCACGACGACGATGAAGTCCGTCGGCGAGGCCATGGCCCTGGGGCGCAACTTCACCGAGGCGCTCGGCAAGGCCATGCGGTCGATCGACAAGGCCGGCACGGTGTTCCACTGGGCCGGCGAGCCGCCGTCGGGCGAGCGCCTCGCCGCGCTCCTCGAGCAGATCGCGGTGCCCACCGAGGACCGGCTCGTGCAGGTGCAGCAGGTGCTGCGCTCGGTGGGCCGGCCGGGCGGCGCGACCGTCGAGCAGGTGTACGAGATCACGGGCATCGACCCGTGGTTCCTCGACCAGATCGTGCTCGTCAACGAGATCGCGGCCGAGGTCGCCGCCGCGGCCGAGCTGTCGCCCGCGCTGCTGCGCCGAGCGAAGCGGCACGGGCTGTCCGACGCCCAGGTGGCGGGCCTGCGCGGCCTCGCCGAGGACACCGTGCGCGAGGTCCGCCAGGCGCTCGGCGTGCGGCCGGTCTTCAAGACCGTGGACACGTGCGCGGCGGAGTTCGCGGCCCGCACGCCGTACCACTACTCGTCGTACGACGAGGAGACCGAGGTGGAGCCGCGCGAGCGGCCGGCGGTCATCGTGCTGGGCTCCGGGCCGAACCGGATCGGGCAGGGCATCGAGTTCGACTACTCGTGCGTGCACGCGGTCCTCGCGCTGCGGGAGCGCTTCGAGACGGTCATGGTCAACTGCAACCCGGAGACCGTCTCCACGGACTACGACACGGCCGACCGGCTCTACTTCGAGCCGCTGACGTTCGAGGACGTCATGGAGGTCTACGCCGCGGAGGCGGCCGTCGGCCCGGTGGCGGGCGTCATCGTCCAGCTCGGCGGCCAGACGCCGCTCTCGCTCGCGCGGCGCCTCGAGGCGGCGGGCGTGCCGATCCTGGGCACGTCGCCGTCGGCCATCGACGCGGCGGAGGACCGCGGCGAGTTCGGCCGGGTGCTGCTGGAGGCGGGCCTGCCGGCCCCGGCGTTCGGCACCGCGCGGTCGCTCGCCGAGGCGACGGACGTCGCGCGGCGCATCGGCTACCCGGTTCTCGTGCGGCCGTCGTACGTGCTCGGCGGGCGCGGCATGGAGATCGTCTACTCGGACGAGCAGCTCGCGCAGTACGTGCAGCGCGCCCTCGAGGGGGCGCGCGCCGCGACCGGGTCGGGGGAGATCCCGCCGCTGCTCATCGACCGGTTCCTCGACGACGCGATCGAGCTCGACGTCGACGCGCTCTACGACGGCACCGAGCTCTACCTCGGCGGCGTCATGGAGCACATCGAGGAGGCCGGCATCCACTCCGGCGACTCCGCGTGCGTCCTGCCGCCGGTGACCGTCTCCGCGGCCGAGCTGGACCGGATCCGCAGGTCGACCGAGGCGATCGCCCGCGGCGTCGGCGTGCACGGGCTGCTCAACGTCCAGTTCGCCCTCGTGTCCGACGTGCTCTACGTGCTCGAGGCGAACCCGCGGGCCTCGCGCACCGCGCCGTTCGTGTCGAAGGCGACGGGCGTGCCGCTCGCGAAGGCCGCGGCGCTCGTCATGGCCGGGGCGACGATCGCCGAGCTGCGCAAGGAGGGCGTGCTGCCGGCCGAGGGCGACGGCGGCTCGCTGGGCCTGGACGCCCCGCTGGCGGTCAAGGAGGCGGTCCTGCCGTTCCGGCGGTTCCGCACGCCCTCGGGCGGCGTGGTGGACTCCGTGCTGGGGCCGGAGATGCGCTCGACGGGCGAGGTCATGGGCATCGACGTCGACTTCCCGACCGCGTTCGCCAAGTCGCAGGCGGCGGCGTTCGGCGGCCTGCCGACCTCGGGCACGGCGTTCATCTCGGTGGCCGACCGCGACAAGCGCGCGATCACGTTCCCCGCGAAGCGCCTGACGGAGCTCGGCTTCCGCCTGCTGGCGACGGAGGGGACGGCGGCCGTGCTGCGCCGCAACGGCATCCCCTCGACGGTCGTGCGCAAGGCCTCCGAGGGCAGGCGCGACGGCGCGACGACGATCGTCGACCTCATCCACGCGGGCGAGGTCGACCTGGTGGTCAACACGCCGTCCGGTCAGGGCGCGCGGGCCGACGGCTACGAGATCCGCACGGCGACGGTCACGGCCGACAAGCCGATCATCACGACCGTCCAGCAGCTCGCCGCTGCCGTCCAGGCGATCGAGTCGATCCAGACCGGGCCGTTCGACGTGCGCAGCCTGCAGGACCACGCGTTCGAGCTGCGCGACCGCGGGGGAGCGCGATGAGCGCCGGGCAGGGCGCAGGGGGCGCCGGGCCGGCCCACTTCGGCGCGCGCCTCGCGGCCGCGGCGGACCGGTTCGGCCCGCTGTGCGTGGGGATCGACCCGCACCCCGCGCTGCTCGCCGCCTGGGGCCTGGACGACGACGCCGCCGGGCTGCGGCGCTTCGCCCTCACCGCGCTCGAGGCGCTGCTGGGGGAGGCCGCCGCGATCAAGCCGCAGTCGGCGTTCTTCGAGCGGCACGGCGCGCGCGGCGTGGCCGTGCTCGAGGAGGTCCTCGCCGGGGCCCGCGGCGAGGCCACCCAGGTGGTGCTCGACGCCAAGCGCGGCGACATCGGCTCGACCATGGCCGGCTACGCCGACGCCTACCTGCGCCCCGGGGCGCCGCTGGGGGCGGACGCGCTCACGGTGAGCCCGTACCTCGGCGTCGGCTCGCTCGCGCCCGCGGTGCGCGCCGCGGAGGCGGCCGGGCGAGGGCTCTTCGTCCTCGCGCTCACGTCGAACCCGGAGGGCGCCGAGGTGCAGCACGCCGTTGGTGCCGACGGCGAGGCGGTGGCCGCGGCCGTGGCCCGGCAGGTCGCCGAGCTCAACGCGCGCGTGCTCGAGGACGCGCCCGGCGAGATGGGCCCGTTCGGGCTCGTGGTGGGCGCCACCGTCGGCGACGCCGCCCGGCGGCTCGGCATCGACCTCGCAGCCGTCCGCGGCCCGCTGCTCGCCCCCGGCGTCGGGGCCCAGGGTGCGGGCGCCCGCGAGCTCGCGGACGTGTTCGGCGACGCGCGCCGCCAGGTGCTCGCCTCGGCGTCGCGCGCCGTGCTCGAGGCGGGGCCCTCGGTGGCCCGCCTGCGCGACGCCGCCCGGCGGGCGCGGGACGAGGCGGCCGGGGCCCTGCGCCCCTGACCAGCGCCGATCCGGCCGGGTCCGCGGGCGCCACGTTGCCGAGCGGGCTTCCTGCTCGCTAGGTTCGACCCGTCCGCCAAGCCCGCTCTCGAAGTAGGTGACCTCGCGTGGCCCTTCCACCGCTGACCCCGGAACAGCGTGCTGCCGCACTGGAGAAGGCCGCCGCCGCGCGCCAGGCGCGTGCGGAGGTGAAGAACCGCTTGAAGTACTCCCAGGGTTCGCTGGCGGAGGTCCTGGAGCAGGCCAAGACGGACGACGTCCTCGGCAAGCTCAAGGTCTCCGCGCTGCTCGAGTCGCTGCCCGGCATCGGCAAGATCAAGGCCCGGGCGATCATGGCCGAGATCGGCATCTCGGAGACCCGCCGCCTGCGCGGCCTCGGCCCGCACCAGGCCCAGGCGCTCATCGAGCGCTTCGGCTGATCGGCGGGTGCCGGTGACGGAGGCGGCGCCGGCCGACGGGGACGCGAAGCCCGACCCCTCGGCCGAGGTCCACGGCGGGGCGGTCGCCGCGTCGACGCCGACGCGGCTGACCGTGCTGGCCGGCCCCACCGCCGTCGGCAAGGGCACCGTGTCCGCGGACGTGCGGGCGCGGTACCCGGAGGTCTGGCTGTCGGTCTCCGCGACGACGCGCACGCCCCGGCCGGGCGAGGTCGACGGCGTGCACTACCACTTCGTCGACGACGCGACCTTCGACCGGATGGTCGAGGCGGGGGAGTTCCTCGAGTGGGCGGTCGTGCACGGCCGGCACCGCTACGGCACGCCCCTCGCGCCCGTGCTGGCGCGGCTGGCCGAGGGCCGGCCCGCGCTCCTCGAGATCGACCTCGCCGGGGCCCGGCAGGTGCGCGCCGCGATGCCGGACGCGCGCCTGGTGTTCCTCGCGCCACCGTCGTTCGACGAGCTGGTGCGCCGCCTCGTCGGGCGCGGCACGGAGTCGGAGGAGGAGCGGGCGCGGCGCCTGGCCACCGCCGAGGTGGAGATGGCCGCGGCCGACGAGTTCGACCACGTGATCGTCAACGACGACGTGCAGCGGGCGACCGACGAGCTGGTGGCCTTCATGGGGGTCGCGGCCCGCCGCTGAGGCCCGCCGTGGCGGCCCGGGCCTCCCGCCGGGGCGTCGACGACGCCTGCGGGGCCGGGCACGGTAGACTGGACCGCCGTACGTGCCCCGCGGCACGTCCGCCGGCTGCGCCGGACGTCCGGCCACGCCCGACCTCCGCCGCGCAGCGGCGCCCGCTCACGACCAGAAGGTGCGCACATTGTCCGGAACCGTCGCGTCGCCCGAGGGCATCACCGACCCGCCGATCGACGAGCTGCTCACCGCGGCCGAGTCCAAGTACGCCCTGGTGATCTACGCCGCCAAGCGCGCGCGCCAGATCAACGCCTACTACAGCCAGCTCAACGAGGGCCTGCTGGAGTACGTCGGCCCGCTCGTCGAGACCCGGCACCAGGAGAAGCCGCTGTCGATCGCGCTGCGCGAGATCAACGCCGGCCTGCTCACGGTCCGTCCGGCGGACGACTGACCCCGGACCGTCCGTGCGTGTCCTCCTCGGCGTCAGCGGGGGCATCGCCGCGTACAAGGCGGCGTCCCTGCTGCGCCTGTTCACGGAGGGCGGGCACGACGTGCGCGTCGTGCCCACGCGCGCCGCTCTCGAGTTCGTCGGCGCGGCCACCTGGGAGGCCCTGTCCGGGCACCCCGTGACCACCGACGTGTTCGACGACGTCGCGTCGGTCGAGCACGTGCGCCTCGGCCAGTCGGCCGACCTGGTCGTGGTCGCGCCCGCGACGGCCGACCTGCTCGCGCGGGCGGCGGCCGGCCGTGCGGACGACCTGCTCACGGCGTCCCTGCTCGTCGCACGCTGCCCGGTGCTGCTCGCCCCGGCGATGCACACCGAGATGTGGACGCACCCCGCCACGCAGGCGAACGTGGCCACGTTGCGCGCGCGCGGCGTGCACGTGCTCGAGCCCGCGAGCGGCCGCCTCACCGGCGCGGACTCGGGCCCCGGGCGACTGCCCGAGCCCGCGGAGATCCACGCGGCCGCCCTCGCCCTGCTCGCGCCGCAGGACCTCGCGGGTCGACGCGTCGTCGTGACCGCGGGCGGCACGCGCGAGCCGGTGGATCCCGTGCGCTTCCTCGGCAACCGGTCGACGGGGCGGCAGGGCGTCGCCCTGGCCCGGGCCGCGGCCCGGCGCGGCGCCGACGTCGTGCTCGTCGGCGCGAACCTGGCCGTCCCCGTGCCGCCCGGCATCGCCGTCCGCCCGGTGGAGACCACCGCCGAGCTGGCCGCCGCGGTGCGGGTGGAGGCCAAGGAGGCCGACGTCGTCGTCATGGCCGCCGCGGTCGCCGACTTCCGGCCGGCGAGCCCCGCGGAGCACAAGATCAAGAAGACCGCCGGCGACCCGGAGCCCATCGCGCTCGTCCGCACCGAGGACGTCCTCGCCGGCCTGGTGAGCGACCCGCCACGCCCGGGCCTCGTCGTCGTCGGCTTCGCGGCCGAGACGGGCGACGACACCGCCGACGTGCTCGAGCACGGGCGGGCCAAGGCGCAGCGCAAGGGCGCCGACCTCCTCGTCGTCAACCCCGTCGGCGCGGGCCGCGGCTTCGCCGTCGAGCACAACGAGGTGACCGTGCTCGACCGCACCGGGGAGGTGGTCGCCACGGCGGCGGGCACGAAGGACGAGGTGGCCGACGCGGTGTGGGACGCGGTCGTCCCGCTCCTGCCCGTGGACGCCTGACGGCGCCGTCCGCCCGGGTCGATACTCTTGCGGCCATGACCTCTGCGCGCCTGTTCACCTCGGAGTCCGTCACCGAGGGGCACCCGGACAAGGTCTGCGACCAGATCTCCGACGCCATCCTCGACGCGATGCTCGCGCAGGACCCGAAGGCGCGCGTGGCGGTCGAGACCATGGTGACCACCGGCCTGGTGCACGTGGCCGGCGAGGTCACGACCGAGGCCTACGTGGAGATCCCGCAGGTCGTCCGCCAGGTGCTCAACCGCATCGGCTACACGTCGTCGGACATCGGCTTCGACGCCCACTCCTGCGGCGTCTCCGTGTCGATCGGCCAGCAGTCCCCGGACATCGCGGCCGGCGTGGACAAGGCGTGGGAGACCCGCCACGACGCCGACGACGACGACCCGCTGGACCTGCAGGGCGCGGGCGACCAGGGCCTCATGTTCGGCTACGCGTGCGACGACACGCCCTCGCTCATGCCGCTGCCGATCTGGATCGCGCACCGGCTCGCGGAGCGGCTCGCCGTCGTGCGCAAGGAGGGCACGCTGCCGTACCTGCGCCCCGACGGGAAGACGCAGGTGACCATCGCGTACGAGGGCGACCGCCCGGTGCGCGTGGACACGGTCGTGGTCTCCGCCCAGCACGAGCCGGGCGTGTCGCTCGAAGGGACGCTCGCCCCGGACGTCGCCGAGCACGTGGTGGCCCCCGTGCTCGGGGAGCTCGACCTCGAGGCGACCGGGCACCGACTGCTCGTCAACCCCACGGGCACCTTCGTCATCGGCGGCCCGATGGGCGACGCCGGCCTCACCGGGCGCAAGATCATCGTCGACACGTACGGCGGCATGGCCCGGCACGGCGGCGGCGCGTTCAGCGGCAAGGACCCGTCGAAGGTGGACCGCTCCGCGGCGTACGCGATGCGCTGGGTGGCCAAGAACGTCGTGGCCGCGGGCCTCGCGAAGCGCTGCGAGGTGCAGGTCGCGTACGCGATCGGCGCCGCGCACCCGGTGGGCCTGTACGTGGAGACGTTCGGCACCGAGACGGTCCCGGTGGACCGGCTCACGACGGCCATCCGCGAGGTCTTCGACCTTCGCCCCGCCGCGATCGTGCGCGACCTCGACCTGCTCCGGCCGATCTACGGCCGCACGGCCGCCTACGGGCACTTCGGGCGCGAGCTCGAGGACTTCACGTGGGAGCGCACCGACCGGGTGCTCGACCTGCACGCGGCGCTGGGCTGACGGCCCGGGCCGCCGCGGCCGGGCCGCGCACCGGCGCCCGCACGGCGTCCGGCGTGCGTGGTGGGATGGGCTCGTGACGATCGACCAGCCGGCCCTGGCGGGGCTCGCCCCGCGCCGCCGGCGCACGCGGGCGCCCGAGCCCGCGGCCGACCACCTGCCCGTGGCGCAGGTGGTCGTGGACCGGCCGCAGGCGCACCTGGACCGCGTGTTCGACTACGCGGTGCCCGCGAGCATGGCGGACGCCGCGCGACCGGGCGTGCGGGTGCGGGTTCGCTTCGGCGGCCAGGACGTCGACGGCTTCTGCGTCGGCCGGTCGGAGGGGTCCGAGCACGACCTCGCCCCGCTGCGCCGCGTGGTCTCGCCCGAGCCCGTGCTCACGCCGCAGGTGCTCGCCCTGGCCCGGGCGGTCGCGGACCGCTGGGTCGGCACCCTGTCGGACGTGCTGCGCCTCGCCGTGCCCCCGCGGCACGCGCGCACCGAGGCCGAGGTGCCGCCCGCCGTCGGGCGGGAGGGCCCGGACGGCGCCCCGGGCGGGGGAGCGGCAGCCGGGGGAGCCGCGCCCGCCGTCGCGCCTCCCGCGTCGTGGGCCCCGTACCCGGGCGGCGGCGCGTTCCTGCGCCGGGTCGCCGCGGGCGAGGCGCCGCGCGCGGCCTGGGTCGCGCTGCCCGGGCCGCCCGCCACGTGGGCCACCGCCGTGGCCGACGCCGTGGCGACCGCCGTCCGCGCGGGTCGGGGCGCGCTCGTCGTGGCCCCGTCGCTGCACGAGGTCGCCGCGCTGGAGCGCGCGCTCGACGACGCCGGGGTCCCGGCCTGGCAGCCCCCCTCGGCCGCTGCGGAGCCCGCGGAGGGCCCCCTGGCGACCCGGGTGCGCCTCCTGGCCGACGACGGCCCCGCGGCCCGCTACCGCGCCTTCCTGGCGGCCCTGCGCGGGCACGCGCGTGTCGTCGTCGGGACCCGCGCCGCCGCGTTCGCGCCCGTCGTCGACCTCGGTCTCGTCGTCTGCTGGGACGAGGCCGACGACCTGCTCGCCGAGCCGCGCGCCCCCTACCCGCACGCGCGGGACGTGCTCGCGATGCGCTCGGAGACCGAGGGTGCGGCGCTCCTGCTGGGCGGGCTCGCACGCTCGACGGCGGCGCAGCGGCTCGTCCGGACCGGCTGGGCGCGCCCGCTCGAGGCCCCCCGCCCGGTCGTGCGCGAGCGCGCCCCGCGGGTGGTGGCCCTGACGACCGTCGAGCTCGCGCGCGAGGGGCCCGCGGCGGCGGCGCGCCTGCCTGGTGCGGCCTGGCGCACCGCGCGCGACGGCCTCCAGCGCGGTCCCGTGCTGGTCCAGGTGCCGCGGACCGGCTACCTGCCCGTCGTGGCGTGCCAGGCGTGCCGCGCGCCCGCCCGGTGCGCGCAGTGCGGCGGGGCGCTCGGGCTGCCCGGTCCGGGCACGCCCCCCGGGTGCCGTGTGTGCGGCGCGCCTGCGGTGGCCTGGCGGTGCCCCGAGTGCGACGGCGTCGGACTGCGCGCGGTCCGGGTGGGCAGCGACCGCACGGCCGAGGAGCTGGGCCGGGCGTTCCCCGGGGTCCCGGTGCGCGTGTCGACGGGCGCCGGGCGCGTCGACGCGGTGGGCCCGGACCCCGTCCTCGTCGTGGCGACGCCGGGGGCCGAGCCGGTCGCGGCGGGCGGCTACGCCGCGGGCCTGCTCCTGGACGCGGCGGTCGCGACCGGCCGGCCGAGCCTCGACGCGGCCGAGCAGGCCCTGCGCTCGTGGCTGCGGGCGGCGGCGCTCGTCCGGCCGGCCGGGGCCGGCGGGGTGGTCGTGCTCGTGGGCGACGGCGCCCCGGCCCCGACGCAGGCGCTCGTCCGCTGGGACCCCGCCGGCCACGCGGACCGCGAGCTCACCGAGCGGGTCGAGACCCGCATGCCGCCCGGCGTGCACGTGGTCTCCGTCGAGGGGACGCGCGACGCGGTCCGGCGCCTGCTCGACCGCGCCGAGCTGCCCGCGTCGACCGAGGTGGTCGGACCCGTCCCCGTCGAGGACGACGACGAGCAGGCGGACGCCTCGTCGGGCACCCTCCTCGTGCCCGAGGCCGAGCGCCCGGTGCGCGTGCTCCTGCGCAGCCCGTGGCCCGTCGCCGCCGACGTCGCGCGCGCCCTCGGCGCCGCCCAGGCCGCACGCGCGGCCCGCCGAGAGCCCCCCGTGCGGGTCCGCGCCGAACCCACGGAGGTGTGGTGACCGACGACACCCGCGCGATCGACGCGGTCCTGTTCGACCTCGGCAACGTGCTCGTGCGGTGGGACCCGTACCTGCCGTACCGGGACACGCACACGCGCGAGGAGGTCGATCGCTTCCTCGCGGAGTCAGACTTCTGGGCGCTGAACCACGCGCAGGACGCGGGAGAGTCGTGGGCGAGCGTGCGCGACCGTCTCGGCCGCACCCGGCCCGACCTCGTGCCGATGCTGGACGTGTACGTCACGCGCTACCGCGAGGCCCTTCCGGGTGAGGTGCCCGGCGCCGACGCGCTCGTGCGCGACGTGCTGGCGGCCGGGCTGCGGGCCTACGGGCTGACGAACTGGGGCCCGGAGACCTGGCCCGCCGCGGCCGAGGCCGCGCCCGTCATCCGCCTCCTCGAGGGCGTCGTCGTGTCCGGGCACGAGGGCGTCGTCAAGCCCGACCCCGAGATCTACCGGCGGGCCGCGGCGCGCTACGGCCTCGACCCGGCGCGCACGCTCTTCACCGACGACGCCGAGGCCAACGTCGCGGCCGCCGCGCGGCTCGGCTTCCGCACCCACCTGTTCACCGGCCACGACGGGCTCCGGGCGGCGCTCGCCGGGCTCGGCGTGCGCCTCGGGCCGGGCTCCTAGGATCGAGCCCATGCGCGTGCTCTTCGCCGGGACCCCCGAGGTCGCGCTGCCCTCGCTGGACGCGCTGCTCGCCTCGCCGCACGAGGTGGTCGGCGTGCTCACGCGCCCCGACGCCCCCGCCGGGCGCGGGCGCCACGTCGTGCCCAGCCCCGTGCGGGTGCGTGCCGAGGAGGCCGGCCTGCCCGTCCTCACGCCGCGCACGCTGCGCGACGAGGAGGCGCTGCGCGCCGTGGCCGATCTCGGGGCGGACGTGGCCGCGGTGGTCGCCTATGGCGCGCTCCTGCCGCCCGCGGCGCTCGAGCTGCTGCCGCACGGCTGGGTGAACCTGCACTTCTCGCTGCTGCCGGCCTGGCGCGGCGCCGCACCGGTCCAGCACGCCGTCCTGCACGGCGACGAGGTGACCGGGGCGACGACGTTCCGGATCACCGAGGGCCTGGACGAGGGGCCCGTGTTCGGCACGCTGACCGAGGAGATCCGGCCGCGGGACACCTCCGGCGACCTGCTCGAGCGGCTGTCGCGCGCGGGCGCCGGCCTGCTGCTGGCCACGATCGACGGCATCGCCGCGGGGCGGCTCGTCGCGGTGCCGCAGCCGCCCGACGGCGTCAGCCACGCGCCGCGCCTCACGCCGGAGGACGGGCGCGTGCGCTGGTCGCACCCGGCCCAGGCCGTCGACCGGCGGGTGCGGGCGTGCACGCCGGCGCCCGGCGCCTGGACGACCGACCCGGCCGGGGCCCGGCTGCGCCTCGGCCCGGTGCTGCCGCGCCCCGACGTCACCGACCTGGCGCCGGGCGAGCTGCGCGCGGGCAAGCGCGAGGTGCTCGTCGGCACCGGGACGCACGCCGTCGAGCTCGGCGAGGTCGCCGCGGCGGGCAAGCGCGCGATGCCGGCCGCCGACTGGGCGCGCGGGCTGCGGCCCGAGCCGGGGGCCCGGCTCGGCGAGGCCCCGGGCTCCCACGACGGGTCGGCGTCGTGAGCGACGAGCGGAGGGGACCGCGGCGCGGCGAGCGGGCGAGGGGCGGCGGGCGCGCGCAGGCGAGGCGCGGCGGCGGTCCGCGGCATCGCTCGGCGCAGGCGCCCGCCGAGCGGCGCCGGAGCGGGGACCCGGCGCGCACCGCGGCGTTCGAGGTGCTGCGCGAGGTCGCCGAGTCGGACGCCTACGCCAACCTCGTCCTGCCGCCGCTGCTGCGCCGCCGGGGCGTGCGCGGCCGGGACGCCGCCTTCGCCACGGAGCTCACGTACGGCACCCTGCGCCTGCTCGGGCGGTACGACGCCGTGCTCGCGCTGGCCGCGGACCGGCCGGTCGCCGAGCTCGACCCGCCGCTGCTCGACGTGCTGCGCCTCGGCGCGCACCAGGTCCTGGGCATGCGGGTGCCCGCGCACGCCGCCGTGTCCGAGACGGTCGCCCTCGCGCGGGCGAGGGTCGGCGCTGGACCGGCGCAGCTGGTCAACGCCGTGCTCCGGCGGCTCGCCGCCGAGCCCGCGGACGCCTGGGTCGAGCGGGCGGTCGCCGCGGCGGGGGACGACCCCGTGGAGCGTCTCGCGGTCGCGGAGAGCCACCCGGCTTGGGTCGTGCGCGCGCTGCGCCAGGCGCTCGTGGCGGACGGCCGCGACCCCGCCGAGCTCGCCGACCTCCTGCGAGCCGACAACGCCTCGCCCGCCGTGACGCTCGTTGCCCGCCCCGGGCTGGTCGAGCGGGCCGACCTGCTCGCGCAGGTGCCTGGGGCTCGGCCGGGCGCGTGGGCGCCGACCGCCGTCGTCGTGCCCGGGGGCGACCCCGCCGCGCTCGAGCCCGTGCGCAGCGGGCTCGCGGGCGTGCAGGACGAGGGCAGCCAGCTCGTCGCCCTCGCGCTGCTCGCCGCCGACCTCGACGGCCCGGACGCCCGCTGGGCCGACCTCGCGGCCGGGCCCGGCGGGAAGGCCGCGCTGCTGGGCGCGGCGGCCGTGCAGCGCGGCGCGCGCCTGGTGGCCACGGAGGTGCAGCCGCACCGCGCCGGGCTGGTCGAGCGCGCCGTCGCGGCGTTGCCGGCCGGGGTCGTCGACGTGCGCACGGGGGACGGCCGTGAGGTCGGCCGCACCGAGCCCGGCGCCTACGACCGCGTGCTGCTCGACGCCCCGTGCACGGGCCTCGGCGCGCTGCGGCGGCGCCCGGAGGCGCGCTGGCGGCGCCGGCCCGCCGACCTCGCGACCCTGACGGTCCTGCAGGCCGAGCTGCTCGCCTCGGCGGTGGACGCCGTCCGCCCGGGCGGTGTCGTCGCGTACGTGACGTGCTCGCCGCACGTGGCCGAGACGCGCGCCGTCGTCGCGGACCTCCTGCGGGCGCGGGACGACGTAGAGCAGCTCGACGCGCGCGAGGCCGTGCGCACCGTGGCGGGGGAGGATCTGCCGCTCGGCCCCGGGCCGGCGGTCCAGCTGTGGCCGCACGTGCACGGCACCGACGCGATGCACCTGGCCCTCCTGCGCAGGCGGTGACCGGGGTGCGGGAGACTGTGCCCGTGGACGCCTTGATCGCCCCCAGCATCCTGTCCGCCGACTACGTCAACCTCGAGGCCGAGATCGGGCGGGTCGCCGCCGCCGACTGGCTCCACGTGGACGTGATGGACAACCACTTCGTGCCGAACCTCACGATCGGCCCGCCGGTCGTGGAGCGGGTGGTCGAGGTGTCCCCGCTGCCCGTCGACGCGCACCTCATGATCACCGACCCGGACCGCTGGGCGCCCTGGTACGCCGAGGCGGGGTGCGCGTCCGTCACCTTCCACGCCGAGGCCGTCCACGACGCCCGCGCGCTGGCCCGCGAGCTCCACCGGCTGGGCGCCCGCGCGGGTCTCGCGCTCAAGCCGGACACCGACGCCGAGCCGTGGCTCGACCTGCTGCCCGACCTCGACATGGTCCTCGTCATGACCGTCGAGCCGGGCTTCGGCGGGCAGGAGTTCCTCGACCGCGTGCTGCCCAAGGTGCGCCGGGTGCGGCAGGCGATCTCCGCCGCGAACCTCGACGTGTGGGTCCAGGTCGACGGCGGCGTGTCCACCTCGACGATCGAGCGCGCGGCGGAGGCGGGCGCCAACGTCTTCGTGGCCGGCACCGCGGTGTACGGCGCCGACGACGTCGCCGCGGCCGTCGCGCAGCTGCGGGAGCTCGCCGCGCCCCACGTGCACTGACGCGCCACCTGCGCCGCGCGTGACGGCGTGCCCGGCGCCCCGCCCGCCCGGCGGCGCGGCCCGGCGCAGGGCGGGACCCAGGACCCGCCGTCCGGTGCGCGCCCCTGTGGCAGACTGATCGCGAACCACGTACGTGCTCCGGGGTCGGTGTAAGTCCGAGCCGGCGGTGACAGTCCGCGACCCGGTCCAGGCGGTGACGCCCGGCCCGGTTGACCTGGTGGAACTCCAGGACCGACGGTGAAAGCCCGGATGGGAGGAGGCACGTGGGTACCGCCGCGCGGCGGTACCCTGGCGCCGCCGCGCACACCCCGGAGCGAGAGCTCGGGGAGGTGATCGGGTGGTCGGCGGACCTGGGGGCGCCCCTGCCGGGCCGGCGACGGCCTCCGCCGTCGAGACCGCCGCGATGGACCGTGCCCTCGAGCTCGCCCGCCGCGGCCCGGCCCACGGCCCCAACCCGCGCGTCGGGTGCGTCCTGCTCGCGCCCGACGGACGCAAGCTCGCCGAGGGCTGGCACGAGGGCGCCGGCACCCCGCACGCCGAGGCCGCTGCCGTGGCCGCCGCTCGGGCGGCCGGAGCGGACCTGCGCGGCGCGACCGCCGTGGTCACGCTCGAGCCCTGCGCGCACACCGGGCGGACCGGGCCGTGCGCGCAGCTGCTCGCCTCCGCCGGGGTCGCCCGCGTCGTCGTCGCCGTCGGCGACCCGAACCCGGTGGCCGCCGGCGGCGCGGCCGTGCTCGCCGCGGCCGGCATCGACGTCGTGACCGGGGTGCGCCGCGAGGCCGCCGAGGAGCTCCTGCGCGTGTGGCTGCGCGCGCTGCGCACGGGCCGGCCCTTCGTCACGCTCAAGGTCGCGGCGAGCCTCGACGGCCGCGTGGCCGCGGCCGACGGGTCGGCCCGGTGGATCACGTCGCCGGAGGCCCGGGCGCACGCGCACGGGGTCCGGGCCGAGGTCGACGCCGTCGCCGTCGGCACGGGCACCGTGCTCGCCGACGACCCCACGCTCACCGCGCGCACCGCCGACGGCGCCCTCGCGGCCCACCAGCCGATGCGCGTCGTCGTCGGGCGGCGGCCCGTGCCCGACGGCGCGCGGCTGCGCGGGCCGGGCGGCGAGCTCGTCGTCCTCCCCACCCACGACCCGTCCGAGGTCCTCGCCCACCTGGCCGCCCGCGAGGTGCGCCACCTCCTCGTCGAGGGCGGGCCGACCCTCGCCGCGGCCTTCCTGCGCGCCGGCCTCGTCGACGAGGTGCACGCGTACGTGGCGCCTGTCCTGCTCGGCGGCGGGCCGACCGCCGTCGGCGACCTGGGCGTCACAGGCATCCGGCAGGCGCTGCGCCTCGTCCCGCGCGCCGTCGAGACCCTCGGCCCGGACGTCCTCGTCGTCGCCGACGTCCCCGTGCGCGACCCGCACGCACCAGCCCCGCACGCCACCGGCCTGCACGCCCACACGGAGGAGCCCTGATGTTCACCGGCATCGTCGAAGAGGTCGGCACCGTCGTCGCCGTCGAGCGCACGGGGGAGGACGCCCGGCTGCGGGTGCGCGGCCCCCGGGTCACCGAGGGCACCGAGATCGGCCACTCCATCGCCGTCGACGGCGTCTGCCTCACGGTCACCGAGGTGGCCGACGGGGAGTTCGCGGTCGACGTCATGCCCGAGTCGCTGCGTCGCAGCACGCTGGGCGACCTCGTCGTGGGCAGCCCGGTCAACCTCGAGCGCGCGGTGCCGGCGCACGGGCGCCTCGACGGCCACATCGTGCAGGGGCACGTCGACGGCGTCGGGCGGATCGTCGCGCGCGAGCCCGGCCCGCGCTGGGACGAGGTCGAGATCGAGCTGCCCGCCGCGCTCGCCCGCTACGTCGCCGAGAAGGGCTCGATCGCCGTCGCCGGCGTGTCGCTGACCGTCACGCACGTGACCGACACGACCTTCGGCGTCGCGCTCATCCCGACGACCCTCGAGGTCACCACGCTCGGCCGGCTCGGGGTGGGGGACCGCGTGAACCTCGAGGTGGACGTCATCGCCAAGTACGTCGAGCGCCTGGTCACGGCGGGCGCCGCGGGGGAGCGGACGGCATGACCGACATCCGGCTGGGCACCGTCGAGGAGGCCCTCGAGGCGCTCCGGGCGGGACGGCCCGTCATCGTCGTCGACTCCCCGGACCGGGAGGACGAGGCCGACGTCGTCCTCGCCGCGCAGTCCGCGACCACGGAGTGGGTCGCCTGGACCATCCGGCACTCGTCGGGCTACCTGTGCGCGCCGATGCCCGCCGCACGCGCCGACGCGCTCGACCTGCCGCTCATGGTGCCCACGAGCCAGGACCCCCGGCGCACCGCCTACACCGTCACGGTCGACGCGGCCGACGGCGTCACGACGGGGATCTCCGCGGCCGACCGGGCGCGCACGCTGCGCGTCCTCGCCGACCCGACCGCCGGGCCGCACAGCATCATCCGACCGGGCCACGTGCTCCCGCTGCGCGCGGTGCCCGGCGGGGTGCTCCACCGGGCCGGGCACACCGAGGCCGCCGTCGACCTGTGCCGCCTCGCGGGGCTGGAACCCGTGGCAGGCATCGCCGAGCTGGTGCACGACGACGGCTCGATGATGCGCCTGGCCGACGCCGCCGCGCTCGCCCAGGCGGAGGGCCTCGTGGTGCTCACGATCGCCGAGCTCGCCGCGTGGCGCCGCCGGCACGGCGACGTGCCCGCGCCGGGCGAGGCTCCGGCCCCGGAGCGCCGGGTCGTGCACACGGGCTCGGCGTCCCTGCCGACGCGGCACGGACGCTTCGTCGTGCACGGGTACCGCGACCTTCGCACGGGAGCGGCGCACGCCGCCCTCGTCGCCGCGGAGCCGCGCGCGCGGCGCGAGGTGCCGGTCGTGCGCGTGCACTCGGAGTGCCTGACCGGCGACGCGTTCGGCTCGCTGCGCTGCGACTGCGGGCCCCAGCTCGAGGCGGCGCTGGCGCGCGCGGCGGCGGAAGGCGGCGCGGTCGTCTACCTGCGCGGCCACGAGGGTCGCGGCATCGGCCTGGTGTCCAAGATCGCCGCCTACGCGCTCCAGGACGCCGGGCGCGACACCGTGCAGGCCAACCTCGACCTGGGCCTGCCGGCCGACCGGCGCGAGTACGGCGCCGCGGCCGCGATCCTGCACGACCTGCACCTGGACCGGATCCGCCTGCTGACGAACAACCCGGCCAAGGTGACCGGGCTCCAGGCGCACGGGATCGACGTCGTCGAGGTCGTCCCGCACGAGGTGGGGCGCACGCGCGAGAACCTGGCCTACCTGCGCACGAAGGCGCAGCAGATGGGGCACCTGCTGAGCCCCGAGACCCTGCGGGAGGAGAGCCGATGAGCGGGCACGGGGCGCCGAGCCTGACGGTCGACGGGAGCGGGCTGCGCGTGGCGGTCGTCGCCTCGAGCTGGCACGACGTCGTCATGGGCGGCCTGATCGCGGGTGCCCAGCGGGCCCTGGCCGAGGCCGGCGTGGCCGACCACCTGCTCGTGCGGGTGCCCGGGTCGTTCGAGCTGCCCGTCGCCGCGGCGCGCCTCGCCCCGCGCATGGACGCGATCGTCGCGCTCGGCGTCGTCATCCGCGGCGGCACCCCCCACTTCGACTACGTCTGCCAGGCGGCGACCGTCGGGCTCACCGAGGTCACCGTGCGCACCGGCGTGCCCGTCGGCTTCGGGGTCCTCACGTGCGACGACGAGGCGCAGGCGCTCGACCGGGCAGGCCTGCCCGGCTCGCGCGAGGACAAGGGCGCCGAGGCGGCCCAGGCGGCCGTCGCGACGGCGGTGCTGCTGCGCGGGCTCGCGGTCTAGCCCGAGAGCCGTCCCGCCGCCGGTCCCGGCGGCGCCCCCGGGACGTCCACCGCGGACGCCCGGACGCGCCGGGACCCAGGCCCTCTAGGCTGGGCGCCCGTGAAGACCTTCGAGGCCCTGTTCGCCGAGCTGACCGAGAAGGCGCGCACGCGCCCCGCCGGCTCCGGGACCGTCGCCGCGCTCGACGCGGGCGTCCACGCCATCGGCAAGAAGATCGTCGAGGAGGCGGCCGAGGTGTGGATGGCCGCCGAGCACGAGTCCGACGAGCGCACCGCCGAGGAGGTCTCGCAGCTGCTCTACCACCTGCAGGTGCTCATGGTGGCGCGCGGGATCACCCTCGAGGACGTCTACCGCCATCTGTGAGCGGGCGCCCGCCGGCCCCCGGCGTCCCCCGCGGCCCGCGGCGTCCGCCCCCAGCCACCCCAGCCACCCACCCGACCGTGAGGCACCCATGCTCCGCATCGCCGTCCCGAACAAGGGCTCGCTGTCCGAGCCGGCCGTCGACATGCTCCGGGAGGCGGGCTACCGGCAGCGCCACGACCCGCGCGTGCTCGTGCTCGTCGACCCCGAGAACGACATCGAGTTCTTCTTCCTGCGCCCGCGCGACATCGCCGTCTACGTGGGCTCCGGCACCGTCGACGCCGGCATCACCGGGCGCGACCTGCTGCTCGACTCCGGCGCGGACGCGGTCGAGCACATGCGCCTGGGCTTCGGCGCCTCGACGTTCCGGTTCGCCGCGCCCGCCGACCGCGTGCGCACGATCGAGGAGATCGCCGGGCGCCGCGTGGCGACCTCCTACCCGGTCCTCGTCGACCGCTACCTGCGCGACCGCGGCATCGAGGCGCAGGTGATCCGGCTGGACGGCGCCGTCGAGTCGGCGGTCCAGCTGGGCGTGGCCGAGGTCGTCGCCGACGTCGTCTCCACCGGGACCACGCTGCGCGGCGCCGGGCTGACCGTGTTCGGCGAGCCGATCCTCGAGTCCGAGGCCGTCCTCATCCGCCCGCGGGCGCGGGCCGAGGTCCCGCCCGCCCTCGAGGTGCTCGCGCGCCGCCTGCAGGGCGTCCTCGTCGCGCGCCAGTACGTGCTCCTCGACTACGACTGCCCGACGGCGCTCGTGGAGCAGGCCGTGGCGATCACCCCCGGCCTGGAGTCGCCCACGGTCTCGCCGCTGCACAACGCCGAGTGGTGCGCGGTGCGCGCGATGGTCCGCCGCGACGAGACCAACCGCGTCATGGACGCGTTGTACGACCTCGGCGCCCGGGCGATCCTGGTCACCTCCATCCACGCCTGCCGCCTCTAGGCGGCCACCGGAGGTGCCCATGGCCGGCGCGCGCGACGACGACGCCGGGCGCGCGCCCGACCCCGATCGCGCGCCCGACCCCGATCGCGCGGCCGGGCGCGCGCTGCGGCCCTTCCGGCCCCGCTGGGCGCGCCTGGTGAGCCTGCCGCTCGCCGCCGTCACCGCCGTCTTCCTCGGCGGCATCGCCGTGCTGCTGGACGACATCACGGGCGGCCCGGTCGGCTGGGGCGACCGGGCGGGCTTCCTCGTCGTCGGGGTCGGGATCGCGTGGTTCCTCCTCCGCCAGGCGGGCGTGCGCGCCGACCCCGACGCGGACGGGCTCACCGTGCGCAACCTCCTGCGCACGCGTCGGCTCGCCTGGGCGCAGATCGTCTCGGTCCGGTTCGGGCCGGACCGGCCGTGGGTGCAGCTCGACCTGGCCGACGGCACGACCCTGCCGGTCATGGCCGTGCAGCGCGCCGACGGCGCCCGTGCCCGGGCCGAGGCTCGCCGCCTCGCGACGCTCGTCGCGCACCTGTCGGCCACCGAGCGCGACGACTGACCACGCCCGGCGCCCACCGTGCCCGGGCCGGCCGCGCCCGGGGCGGGCCTCAGCGGAGGGACTCGGCGTGCACGCCCGCGGCGGCCGAGGCGACGAACGCCTCAGGGTCGTCGGCGAGGCCGCGCCCCATGCTGGACAGGCGCACGGGCGTCGCCGCGAGCGCCTCGTCGAGCCCGTCGGCGGGCACCTCCACGAGGGCGTGCCGCCCGGCGGGACGGCAGAGGCCGGCGGCCTGCTCGCGCACGAGCGCCCGCAGCGCGGCCCGCTCGGCGGTCGCTCGGCCCGTGGGCACGACGACGTCGACCGGCGCGAGGGCGACGCGGCCGACGGCCGTGAGCGAGTGGTGGGAGACGCCGCGGTGCCGCTCGCGCGGGTCGGCCCCGGACACGCGCAGCGCGGCCACGGGGCGCCCGCCGAGCACCGCCGCCGCGTTGAGCGCCTCGCCCACGGCGACGCCGGAGAAGCCCCAGCGCGTGCCCGTGCCGAGGTTCCCGGGCCCCTGCGCGACGACGACGAGGTCGGCCTCGACCACGAGGCGCGCCGCGAGCAGGCCGGTGTGCACCGTGACGGCCTCGAGGTCGCCGCCGAACGCCTGACCCACGGTGACGCACGCGGCGAGCCAGCCCGCCTCGCGCAGGGTGGCCACGGTGCGGGAGAACCACGCGGGCAGGGCGCCGCCGTCGCTCATGACGTACGCGACGCGGGGGAGCGGGCGACCGGCGCGCTCGGCGGCGTGCCGCGCGCCCGCCACGACGGCCGGCAGCGCCGAGTGCAGGTCCGCCACGACGACCGGGAGCCCTGCGAGGTCGTCCGCGTCCCGCAGCAGGTCGTGGTGCGGCGACTCCTGCTCGTCGACGCCCAGCACCATGGCCTGCTGCGGCGTGTAGCGGCCCTTGACGAGGTGGCCGGGGCCGGGGGCCGGGTCCGCAGGGGGTGCGTCGGGCACCGCCACGACGAGCGCGTACCCGCCCGTGCCGAGGCCGCGCGCGAGGGCCGTGACGTTGAGCAGCACCCGGTCCCCGACCGCGGGCGTCCCCACGAGGCCCGGGTAGGCCAGCGCGCGCACGTCCCCGTCCGCCGTCCGCACGACGAGCTCCTGGGCGCCGGGCCACGCGGTCCCGAGCGCCGTCACCGTCCCGCTGCGCCAGGTGATCACCCGAGCACGCTACCCGCCCGCTACCGTACGAGGTCATGGCCGACTCCCTGCCTCCCGCCGAGCGGCTGCTCAACCTCGTCATCGCTCTGGTCAACGCGCCCGGCCGGATGACGAAGGAGCAGATCCGCTCCTCCGTCGCGGGCTACGACCGGGAGGGCAGCACCGAGGCGTTCGAGAGGATGTTCGAGCGCGACAAGGAGACCTTGCGCGAGCTCGGCGTCCCGATCACCACGGTGCACGGCCCGGCGCACGGCGACGACCTGGGCTACCGCGTGGACCTGGACGCCTACGCGCTGCCGCCCATGGAGCTCAGCGCGGCGCAGCTCGCGGTGCTCGGCCTGGCGGCGGACTTCTGGCAGGACCAGTCACTGCGGGCCGACGCCGCGCGCGGTCTGACGAAGCTGCGGGCAGTGGGCACGACCGCGTCCGGGACCGACGCCGTCGTCGGCCTCGCGCCGCGGCTGCACGCCGCCGGTCCCGCGCTGGCCCCGCTGCTGGACGCCGCCCACGCGCGGCAGGCCGTCGAGTTCACCTACCGCGCGGCGAGCACGGGCGAGGTGCGGCGCCGTACCGTGCACCCGTGGCGCGTCGTCGGGAGCCGCGGCGGCTGGTACCTCGTGGGCTTCGACGTCGGCCGGGACGCGCCGCGCGTCTTCCGCCTGAGCCGCATAGTGGGCGACGTCGTGGCCGTCGGGCAGCCGGGGGCCTTCACCGTGCCCGCGGACCTCGACGCGCGCGCCATGATCGCCGCGCAGACGGGCCAGGAGCGCACCGCCTGGCTGGCGGTGGCGCCGGACCGCGCGGGTGCGCTGCGGTCGCGCGCGGTGGACCCGTCGGGCGCGCCGCAGCACGTGACCGCCGCGGTGCCCGCCGACCGCGACCTGCTCGCCGTCCCGTACACGCGCACCGCCGACCTCGCGGACGAGGTCCTCGGCTACACCGACGCCGTCGTCGTCCTCGACCCGCCCGAGCTGCGGGACGAGGTGGTCCGGCGGCTGCGCGAGGCGGTCGCCATGGCCCGGCGGCTCGCGGGCGCCGACCGCGAGGAGGCCGACCGTGGCTGAGCGCACCCCCGAACGCCTGGTCCGGCTGCTGGGCCTGGTCGCCTACCTCGACCGGCACCCCGGCGTGACGATCGACGAGGTCGCGGCCCACTTCGACGTGCCGCGCCAGCAGGTCCTGCGCGACGTCGACACGCTGTGGGTCTCGGGCACGCCGGGCTACTGGCCGGACGACCTCATCGACTTCGACGCCGACTCGTTCGAGTCCGGCGTGCTGCGGCTCACCCAGTCGCGGGGGATGACGCGCGCGCTGCGGCTCGGCACGCGCGAGGCCGTCGCGCTCGTGGCGGCGCTGCGCGCGCTGCAGGAGTCGGTGGGCGACCTGCTCGAGCCCGCGGAGCGCGAGGTGCTCGCGAGCACGCTCGAGGTGCTCACCGCCGCCACCGGCGACGCCGCCGCGACGATGGAGGTCCGCCTCACGGTCGCCGCGTCGCCCGAGGTGGTGGCCGCGGCCCGCCGGGCGCTCAAGGACGGCGTCCGCCTGCGCATCCGCTACGTCGACGCCGAGGACCGCGAGTCCGAGCGGGTCGTCGAGCCGTGGCAGCTGCTCACCGGCGACGAGCACTCCTACCTGCAGGCCTGGTGCCACAGCGCGCGCGGCGAGCGGTTGTTCCGCCTCGACCGCATCCTCGCCGCGGACGTGCTCGACGAGGCGGTCACCGCCCGCCCGGGCCCGGTGCGCGAGGCCACGTTCACGCCGTCGCGCGAGCACGAGCGCGTGGTCCTCGAGCTGGACTCGCGCGCCCGCTGGGTGGTCGAGCAGCTGCCGGTGGACGAGCTCACCGACCTGCCCGACGGCGGCGTGCGGGTCGCCCTGCGCGTCGCCTCCGGCGCGTGGCTGCGGCACCTGCTCCTGCGCGTCGCCCCCTACGTGCGGGCCGTGGAGCCGGAGTCCGCGGCCGCCGACGCCGGCGAGGCGGCCCGGGCCGCGCTGGCCGCCTACGGGGTGCCGGCGGACGCCTGAGCGTCCGGCGTGCGCGGAACGGCGGAGCCCGCGGGCGCCCGCGGGTGCGGGGGCTACCCTGGGCGCGTGCCGTGGCTGCTGATCTGGGTCGTCCTCGTCGTGGGCGCGGGCGTCACCGGGTTCCTCGTCTGGCGCTCCCTGTGGCGCTCCGGCAGGGCGCTGCTCGCCGAGGTGGGCGAGCTGAGCGACCTCGTCGACGGCGCCGAGGAGCGGGCACGCGCCCGGGCGCTGCCGACGACGACGCCGGCCCCCGTCGTGCTCGACGACCCGGGACCCGCGCGCGAGCGGCTCGCGCAGGTGCGCGCGCTGCGGGCGGAGCGGCTGCGCCGTCGGGCGGACCGGCACGAGGCCGTCTACCGGCGCTGGTGGTCGTTCGTCCGCTGACGCGTCGCGGCCGGACGGGCCCGGCCGACGGCTAGCATGGGGCGACACGCGAGCGAAGGAGTGGGATGCGGGGTCCTCAGGGCTGGGAGTGGCTGGTCATCGCCCTCATCGTGCTGCTCCTGTTCGGTGCGCGGCGGCTGCCCGACCTCGCCCGCAGCCTCGGCCGGTCGATGCGCATCTTCCGGTCCGAGCTGAAGGAGGGCGCGGCCGAGGAGCCGCCGGCCGGCCCGTCCGAGCCCGGTGCCTCCGCGCGGACGGACGGCACGCCCGACGACCGTGGCCCGCGCGCCTGAGCGCTCCCGGTCCTTCCGCAGGAGGCGCAGCCCCGAGGGCCGGATGCCGCTGCGCGAGCACGTGCGCGAGCTGCGCACGCGCGCGCTGCTGGCGAGCGCGGGGGTCGTCCTCGGCGCCGTCGCCGGGTGGTTCGTCTACCCGACGGTGTTCGACGTCCTGCAGCGCCCGCTCGTCGAGGTCGCGGAGGAGCGCGGCGACCTCGTCGCGCTGAACTTCGCGGGCGTGGCCGCGCCGCTGGACCTGCAGCTCAAGCTGTCGTTGTTCGTCGGCGTGCTCATCACGAGCCCGTGGTGGATCTACCAGCTGTGGGCGTTCGTCACGCCCGGCCTGACCACGCGCGAGCGCCGCACGACGCTCGCGTTCGTCGGCGCCGCCGTCCCGCTGTTCACCGCGGGCGCCGCACTGGCCTGGTGGGTCCTGCCGACGGCCGTCGGCCTGCTGGTCGGCTTCACGCCCGAGGACGCGGTCAACGTCATCGACGCGCAGACCTACCTCGGGTTCGTCATGCGGATCGTGCTCGCGTTCGGCGCCGCGTTCCTGCTGCCCGTCGTCATGGTGGGCCTCGGCGCCGTGGGGCTCGTGCCTGCCCGGACGTGGCTCGCGGGGTGGCGCTGGGCCGTGCTGCTGGCCTTCGTGTTCGCGGCCGTGGCCACGCCGACCGCCGACGTCATCTCGATGATCGCCCTCGGCGTGCCGATCTGTGGGCTGTACTTCGGCGCGGTGGGCGTGTGCACGCTCGTCGACCGTCGGCGCGAGCGCCGGGCCGCGGCCCGGCGGGAGGAGGAGCGCGGGTGAGCGGGCTGCGGATCGGGATCGTCGTGAACCCGATGGCCGGACGGGGGCGCGGCGACCGCCGCGGCAAGGACCTCATCGAGCGCGCCCGGCGGCGCGGGCACGACGTGGTCGACCTGAGCGCGGACGACCTCGACGGGGCCGAGCTGCACGCGCGCCAGGCAATCGTCGACGGCCTGGACGCCGTGGTCGTCGCCGGCGGCGACGGGATGGTGCACCTCGGCGTCAACCTCGTGGCGGGCACGGACCTGCCACTGGGCATCGTGGCGGCGGGCAGCGGCAACGACATCGCCCGCTCCATGGGCCTGCCCCAGCACGACGTCGCCGCCGCCGTGGCCGCGATCGAGCGCGCCCTGGACACCGGCGGTCGGCGGGTGGACGCGGTGACCGTCGGCCCGCCCGGGTACGCCGCTCACGAGTGGTTCATCGGCGTGCTGTCCTGCGGCGTCGACGCCGCGGTCAACGCGCGCGCGAACCAGCTCACCTGGCCGAAGGGCCGGGGGCGCTACGTGCGCGGCCTGCTCGTCGAGCTGCGCCGGTTCCGCCCGTACGGCTACCGCCTCACGCTCGACGACGAGTCCTGGGAGTCCACCGGCACGCTCGTCGCGGTGGCCAACGGCGGGTTCTTCGGCGGCGGGATGCGGATCTCGCCGCACTCGAGGATGGACGACGGCGTGCTCGACGTCGTCGTGGCCGGCCCGCTCAGCCGGTCCGAGCTCATCGGCGTGTTCCCGCGGATCTACTCGGGCACCCACATCGAGCACGCCGCGTGCACCGTGCTGCAGACGACGTCGCTCCTCATCGAGCCGAGCCCGGTCGGCCCGCCGCCGCCCGTGGCCTTCGCCGACGGCGAGCGCATCGGCCCGCTGCCCCTGCGCGTCGAGGTGCGCCCCGGAGCGGTGCGTCTGCTGGCCTGAGGCGTCGCACCTACGCTGGGCACATGTCCACCCCGGCCGAGCGGTACGCGGCGGCCCGGCGTCGGGCGGCGCTCGCGAAGACCGAGCTCGCGACGTTCGCGCGCGGCCTGGACTTCGAGCTCGACCCCTTCCAGGTCGAGGCGTGCACGGCGCTCGAGCAGGGGCGCGGCGTGCTCGTCGCGGCGCCCACGGGCGCCGGCAAGACGGTCGTCGGCGAGTTCGCCGTCCACCTCGCGCTCGCGCAGGGGCGCAAGGCGTTCTACACGGCGCCCATCAAGGCCCTGTCGAACCAGAAGTACGGGGACCTCGTGCGGCGCCACGGCGCCGAGCGGGTGGGGCTGCTCACCGGGGACACCACCGTCAACGGCGAGGCGCCCGTGGTCGTCATGACCACCGAGGTCCTGCGCAACATGCTCTACGCCGGCTCGCCCACGCTCGACGGGCTGGCCTTCGTCGTCATGGACGAGGTGCACTACCTCGCCGACCGGTTCCGCGGGCCGGTCTGGGAGGAGGTCATCATCCACCTCCCGGCTGACGTCCAGCTCGTCTCCCTGTCCGCGACCGTGTCGAACGCCGAAGAGCTCGGCGACTGGCTGACGATGGTCCGCGGTGACACGGCCGTCGTCGTGAGCGAGACGCGGCCGGTGCCGCTGTGGCAGCACGTCATGACGCGCGACGGCCTGTTCGACCTGTACGCCGCGCACGTGGACCCCACGGCGCCCGGCGCGGACCCGCCCATCAACCCGGACCTCGCCGCCGGGCTGCGCCGCCAGGTGCGCGGCGGGCCCGGGCCCGGTCGTGGTGCCGGGCCGCGGGGCCGCGGGGGCGCCCGGCCGCAGGGCGCGCGCCGGCCCCCGCCCCGGTTCGCCGTCGTGGACGTGCTCGACCGCAACGGGCTGCTGCCCGCGATCTACTTCGTCTTCTCCCGGGCGGGGTGCGACGCGGCCGTGCAGCAGTGCCTCGGCGCAGGGCTGCGCCTGACGACGCCGGCGGAGGCCGCCGAGATCCGCGCGCTCGTGGAGGACCGCTGCGCGGTGGTGCCGCCGCAGGACCTCGCCGTGCTGGGGTACTGGGACTGGCTCGCGGGCCTCGAGCGCGGGATCGCGGCGCACCACGCCGGCCTGCTCCCGCTGTTCAAGGAGACCGTCGAGGAGCTCTTCTCGCGGGGCCTCGTCAAGGTGGTCTTCGCGACAGAGACGCTCGCGCTCGGCATCAACATGCCCGCGCGGTCGGTCGTGCTCGACCGGCTGACGAAGTGGGACGGCTCGGCGCACGCGGACATCACGCCGGGGGAGTACACCCAGCTCACGGGCCGGGCCGGCCGGCGGGGCATCGACGTCGAGGGGCACGCCGTCGTCGTCGACCACGGCGGGCTGGACCCCGTCGCGCTGGCGGGCCTGGCCTCCCGGCGCACGTACCCGCTGCGGTCGAGCTTCCGCCCGACCTACAACATGGCGGTCAACCTGGTCGCGCAGGTCGGCCGCGAGCGGGCCCGCGAGGTGCTGGAGACGAGCTTCGCGCAGTTCCAGGCCGACCGGGCCGTGGTCGGGCTGGCGCGGCAGGCGCAGGCGCACGCGGAGGCCCTCGAGGGGTACGCGACGGCCATGCAGTGCCACCTCGGCGACTTCGCCGAGTACTGGGCGCTGCGCAGGAGGATCTCCGACCTCGAGAAGGGCGCCTCGCGCGACGCCGCGCGCGCCCGACGTGCCGCCGCCGCGGAGAGCCTGCGCGGTCTGCGGGTGGGCGACGTCGTCGAGGTGCCGACCGGACGGCGGGCGGGCTACGCCGTCGTCGTCGAGGCGTCGCGCGACGGCCTGGACGGGCCGCGCGTGTCGGTGCTCACGGGTGAGCGGCGGGTCCGCATGCTCACCGCCGCGGACCTGAGCCGCCCGGTCCGAACGGTCACCACGGTGCGGGTCCCGCGCACGTTCTCCCCGCGCAACGCGGCCGCGAAGCGGGACCTGGCCGCGGCGATGCACAGCGCGCTCGCCCGCCCGCTGCCGGCGCCGGCCGGGGGGCGGGACGTGGACCGGGCCGGGCGCGAGGGCGCCCTGGAGCAGGAGCTCACGGCCCTGCGCCGCCGCATGCGCGCCCACCCGTGCCACGGCTGCTCGGAGCGGGAGGACCACGCCCGGTGGGCGGAGCGGCACGAGCGCCTGCGCCGCGAGCACGACGCGCTCGTGCGCCGCATCGAGGGGCGGACCAGCTCCATCGCCCGCGTCTTCGACCGGGTGTGCGACGTCCTGCGGGCGACCGGCCACCTCGAGGTCGTCGACGGCCGCACGCGCGTGACCGAGGCGGGCCAGGCCCTGCGGCGGGTGTACGCCGAGAGCGACCTGCTCGTGGCCGAGTGCCTGCGCTCGGGGGCGTGGGACGGGCTCGACGCGCCCGCGCTGGCCGCCGTCGTGTCCTCCGTCGTCTACGAGTCCCGCGGCGAGGAGCCCGGGGTCGTCCCGCACGTGCCCGGAGGGCCTGGCGGGAGGATCGGCCGCGCCCTCGACCGCACGCACCGCGTCTGGTCGCGCCTGGAGGACCTGGAGCAGGCGCACCGCATCCCGACCACCCGCGCGCCCGACGTCGGCCTCGTCGAGGCCGTGCACCGCTGGGCGAGCGGGCAGGACCTCGGCACGGTCCTCTCGGGCACGGACCTGGCGGCCGGGGACTTCGTGCGCTGGTGCAAGCAGGTGATCGACCTGCTCGACCAGCTCGCGGGCGCCGCCCCCGCCGCCGGCACGCGGTCCGCGGCGCGCACCGCCGTCGAGCAGCTGCGCCGCGGCGTCGTCGCGCACAGCTCGGTCTGACGGGCGACGGCTCGCCGTCCCGGTCCTCCGGACGGCTCGCCTGTCTGCCCTGCGTGGGGCGACGGCTCGCCATCCGGACGGACGAACCGGGACCGAACGGGCACGAAGATCAGCCCTGCGCTAGCGTCCTGCCGTGCTCACGGTGTACCGCAACGGCGTGGTGCACGGCGGCGCGCCGGGCTCGCCCACGCCGACGGCGCTCGTGGTCGAGGACGCGCGCATCGCGTGGCTCGGCGCCGACGCCGACCTGCCGGACGTCACCGCCGACGAGGTGGTGGACCTGGCCGGGGCACTCGTCGCGCCCGGCTTCGTGGACGCGCACGCCCACGTCCTCGAGACGGCCCTCGCGGCGACCGGGGTGGACCTGTCCGGCGCCCGGTCCCTGACGGAGGCGCTCGACGCGGTCGCGCGCGCCGCGGCCGCGGGGGAGGGCCTCGTGCTGGCGCACGGCTGGGACGAGACCCGCTGGCCCGAGGGACGCCCGCCCACCCTGTTCGAGGTCGACCGCGCCGTCGGCGCGGTGCCCGCCTACCTGGCCCGCGTGGACCTGCTCAGCGCCGCGGTGTCGAGCGCGATGGCCGGCCGCGCGGGGTGCGTCGACCTGCCGGGGTGGTCCGACGGCGTCGTGCGCGGCCCCGCCCACGAGCGCGTCCGCGAGGAGCTGCGCGTGACCGACGCCGCACGCCGCGAGGCGCTGCACCGGGCGGGGCTCGCGCTCTTCGCGCGCAACGGCGTCGTCCAGGTGCACGAGCACAGCGTGGAGGCGCTGGAGACGCGCGACGGGCTCGCCGCGCTGCTCGCGCTCACCGCGGAGGCCGCCTCCGGGCTGCCCGAGGTCGTCGGCTACCGCGCGGAGCTGTGCGTCACCGCGTCCGACGCGCGGCGCCTGGCCGAGGAGGTGCCGGGCCTGGCGGGGGTGGGCGGCGACCTCCGCGTCGACGGCTCGCTCGGCTCCGCCACCGCGGCGCTGCGTGCCCCGTACGCGGACGCCGGCGGACGCGGCACGCTCCTGCTCACGGCCGAGCAGGTCGCCAACCACGTGGGCGCAGCGACGCGCGCGGGCCTGCAGGCGGCGTTCGGCGTCGTCGGCGACGCGGCCATGGAGGAGGTGCTGCTGGGGTTCCAGGCCGCGGCGGAGGTCGAGGGGTACGAGGCGATCCGCGCCGCCGGGCACCGACTCGAGCACGCCGCGATGGTGGACACGCCCGCGCTCGCCCGGCTCCTGCTGCTGGGCCTGACCGTGAGCGGGCAGCCCGCCTTCGACGCCGCGTGGGGCGGCCCGGAGGGCATGTACGCGCGGCGCCTCGGGCCCGTGCGTGCGGCGAACCTCAACCCGTTCGCCGACCTGGTGACCGCGGGCGTGCCGGTCGCGTTCGGCTCGGACAGCCCGGGCACGCCCGTCGACCCGTGGGCCGCCGTGCGCGCGGCGGTGCGCCACGGCGAGCCCGGCCAGCGGCTCTCGCCCGCGGCCGCCTTCCGGGCGCACACCGCGGGCGGACGCCACGCGGCGCGCCGGGAGGGCACCGGCGAGCTCGTCGTCGGTGCGCCCGCGACGTTCGCGGTCTGGGAGCTCGCGGCCGAGCCCGTGGTCGACGGCGACGTCCCGGGACGCACCGGACCGCGGCCGCTGCCCGACCTCGACGGACCCGCGCCGCGGTGCCTGCGCACGGTGCGAGAAGGCGTCGTCCTGCACGACGAGACGGCCTGAGCGACACGCCGCCGACACGCCGAGAACGCGCGGACTCACCCGAACGGACCAGGCCGCGTCTGACCAGCGTATACGGCTCTGACCTGCGGAAACGTGGCCTTGACTGGCCCGCTGGAACCGGTAGGTTCGCGGTGTTCCTCCCCGCGGTCGCCGCGTCGTGGCCGTGCTGGCACGAAGGCTCGATGCGCCCTCGGGGGACACCGGCTGGGCCCGCGCGTTCAGTAGACAACGGACGAGATGTGCACGTCTCGTCCGGTCCGAAGGACGCGCGGGCCAGTCGGCCGGGCCGGGCCGACCGGTGGTCGACCGTCGGTCGGTCCGACCCGGCCCGTCGGCCCGCGGAGCGGGCCCGCGGCGCGGCTACCCTGGTGCGGTGCCACTCCCCGAACCACGCCGCGGTACGACGCTGATCCTGGCGGCCGGGGGAGGGGTCCTCGCCGAGACGGGCTTCCCGGGCCTGGGCTGGTGGCCGCTGACCGTCGTCGGCCTCGCGCTGCTGTTCGTCGCCCTCGCGCGCGACAGCGCCCGCTGGAACTTCGTCGTCGGGCTCGCGTTCGGCCTGGCCCTCTTCCTCCCGCACGTGACCTTCGTCGACGCGGCGGTGGGCCTCGTGCCGTGGCTGGCGCTGTCGGTGACGGAGGCGGCGTTCGTCGGCCTGTTCGGGGCGGGGTGGGCCTGGGCCCGCCGCGGCCAGGTCATCTGGTACGCCGCCCGCTGGCAGGTCCCCGTCTTCGGGGCCCTGTGGGTCGCGCTCGAGGAGGCGCGCTCGGTCGTGCCGTTCGGCGGCTTCCCCTGGGGGCGGCTGGCCTTCGCGATGGCGGACGCGCCGCTCGGCCGCTGGGCGTGGGCGGGCGGTGTCCCCGCGGTCTCGTTCCTCGTCGCGGTCGCCGGGGCGCTGCTGGGGCTCGGGCTCGTCGCACTGCGCCGGATCGACCTCGGCGCGGGCAGCGGGTACGTCCTGCTCGTCGTCGCCCTCGTCGTCTCCGGCTGGCTCCTGCCGCTGAGCAGCGCCGCCACGGACGGGCGGCTGGCGGTCGGCGCCGTCCAGGGCAACGTGCCCGACCGCGGCCTGGACTCCTTCTCGCAGGCGCGCGAGGTGCTGCACAACCACGTCGCGGGGACCGAGGCGCTGGTCGCCGCCCATCCCGACCTCGACGTGGTGCTCTGGCCGGAGAACAGCAGCGACATCGACCCGCGGCGCGACACCGAGGCCGCCGCGCTGGTCACGCGCGCGGCGCAGGCCGCCGGCGTGCCGGTGCTCGTCGGGACGGACCACTACCCGGAGACCGGCGGGCGCCTGAACTCCGCGCTGCTGTGGGACCCGGAGACCGGGCCGGGCCCGGTCTACGACAAGACGCACCCGACGCCGTTCGCCGAGTACATCCCGATGCGCTCGATCGCCCGCGCGGTGTCCGACGCCGTCGACCGCGTGCGCACCGACATGATCCCCGGCACGACGGTGGGCGCCCTCGAGGTGCCGGTGCCGCGGCTCGAGCGGGCCGTGACGCTCGGCGTCGGCATCTGCTTCGAGGTCGCCTACGACGACATCATCCGCAACGCCGTGCAGGCGGGCGCCGAGGTCATCGTCATCCCGACGAACAACGCGACCTTCGGCCGGACGGACCTGTCCCTGCAGCAGCTCGCGATGTCCCGGATCCGGGCCATGGAGCACGGCCGCTCGACGGTCCAGGTGTCCACCGTGGGCGTCAGCGCGATCATCAACCCCGCGGGCGTGGTCCTGCAGCAGTCCGAGCACTGGCAGCCCGCGCAGCTCGCGGCCTCGGTCGCCCTGCGCAGCGCGCCGACGCCGGCCACGCGGGCGGGGGACGCGGTCGCCTGGGGCTTCCGCGGCCTCGGCGTCGCCGTGGTGCTGGCCGGCATGGCGGGCGCGGCGAAGGTCCGCCGTCCCGAGCGCACCGCGACGGGTGCCCGGTGAGCGGGGACGGCCTGGGCCGCGTCCTCGTCGTCGTCCCGACCTACGACGAGGCGCAGACGCTGCCGTGCACCCTGGCCCGGCTGCGCGCCGCGGTGCCCGACGCCGACGTGCTCGTCGTCGACGACGCGAGCCCCGACGGGACGGGCCGGCTCGCCGAGGAGATCGCCGCCGCCGACCCCGCCGTGCACGTGCTGCACCGCACGGGCAAGCAGGGCCTCGGCAAGGCCTACGTGGCGGGCTTCGGCTGGGCGCTGGACCGCGGGTACGACGTCGTCGTCGAGATGGACGCGGACGGCTCCCACCAGCCCGAGGAGCTCCCGGCGCTCCTGGGCGCGCTAAGGCCCGGCGGCGACGGCGGTCGGCCCGCGGACCTCGTCATCGGGTCGCGCTGGGTGCCCGGCGGCCGGGTCGTGAACTGGCCCCGGCACCGCGAGGTCCTCTCGCGCGGGGCCAACCTCTACACGCGCCTGGCCATGGGGCTGCCCGTGCGCGACGCGACGGCCGGCTTCCGGGCCTACCGGTCGAGCGTGCTCGCGGCGCTGCCGCTCGGCGAGGTCGAGTCGCAGGGGTACTGCTTCCAGGTCGACATGGCCTGGCGCGTGCACCGCGCGGGCGGGGTGATCCGCGAGGTCCCGATCCGCTTCGTCGAGCGGGAGCAGGGCCGGTCGAAGATGAGCAACCGCATCGTCGTCGAGGCGCTGCTGCGGGTCACCGGCTGGGGGATCGCGCGGCGTGCCGAGCAGGCGCGCGCGGGCCTGGGGACGGCAGTGGCCGCCGTCCGACGACAGCGGCCACGACGCGGCTAGCTGTACTGACCCGTTGCGTTGTTGACGCGGTCGATGGGTCTGAGGCCGCCGATGCCGAGGTGGGGTCGCTCCAGGTTGTAGTGGGTGAGCCAGGAGGGCAAGGCTTCGGCGCGGTCGGTG